>Ga0209062_1000007_pt1 | contig 1020498 bp, 882 predicted proteins | sample Coa_R2_2_FD_187158 | JGI IMG/M metagenome (GOLD analysis project Ga0209062, IMG submission 187158) | Surface soil microbial communities from Centralia Pennsylvania, which are recovering from an underground coalmine fire - Coalmine... | ecosystem: Environmental > Terrestrial > Soil >...
GCCCTTCGCATCTGCGCCGTGAAGCTGAAACACATGCTTTGCGATATCCAGCCCGATCACCTTCACTGCCATCTCTGTAGAACCTCCTCAGCCCAGTCAACCACCAGGCGGGGTCCATACCATCAGGACATATACGTGGTTCGGCTCGGGCCGCAGCCCGTCTTCGATGCTCCTGGTCGGCATCGCCGTGGTCCGAGAAATAATCTCGGGTAAGTAGCTGGTCTGATCCGCGTGCAGATGCGGGATCACGACGTACGCCATGCCCAGATCCGGCGCCAGATGCTGAAACAGCTCGATGTAGGCCTCCACCCCACCCGCCGATCCCCCGATTCCCACGATCGGAAACGCCAGAACACTGTCTTCCTCTTCCGTTCCGTCCCCGACGACGGGTGGCGGTTCGGCGGTATCAGGCTCTTCGAAGCTGTCCTCGCTTGCGTCTCCCGCTAACTCCTCGGGATCTTCCATTCGCTCTGGGCTTTCTTCCGACATTCTTTACCTGTCCTGAACAACCATTCTCTTCCAGGAACTGTAACAGTGCGAGGTCGATTGGGAGCTCGTTTGATCTGACTTTCGGAGGTATGACTATGGCAGAGCACAAAGGTGAACAAGGAACCGGCAAACATCCGCACAGGAGCAGCGAAGATCCCCGGTCTCGCCACGAATCCGGGAGCACGAAGGGCCGGGAGCACGAATCCGGCTCGCATTCTCGCAGCTCGGGATCGGAGTCGTCAGACCTGAAGTCGCGCGAGTACAAGGACGAGCACGGCAACATTAACCATCACACGCATACAGCCGGGAAAAGCAAAGAGTAAGTTGCTCGCGGACGCGCTTGAACGCGCGTCCGCTTTATTTCAGCGAGTTGCGTGAATCTGCGCCGCGCAGGCCCGGCTTGATGTACGGGCTCTGCGCGGTTTCTTGCGAAGTGAAATTTCTGTCCGGCGGTTCAGGCGTTCGCGCCATCTGAAACTTGCCCGCAACTGACCGGCAAGCGCGTACGTATCATGAAATCAGAACCTTTATGCGCGCGTTGTTGTTGCTGGCCGCGTTTGTCTGGTGCGGTGTTTCCCTGAATGCCGGCCAACAGAGCGCAGCGAAAAAGGCTCCCCCGCCGGGCCCGCTGGAATCGGTCACGGTTAAGGGAAACCACCTTTATTCATCCGCGGACATCGTTCGCGAAGCCGGGCTGAAGATCGGCGAGCGAGTGGACGCGGCGAAGATCGATGCCGCCCGCGTTAAGCTCCAGGCCAGCGAGCTCTTCAACAACGTTTCCTACGAGTACCGCACCGGGGTTGGAGCGGCGCCTCCCTACCAGGTCACCTTCGTCGTTGCAGAGAACGAGCAGACCTTTCCGATACGCTTCGACCGCTTCCATGTGCCCGATGACCAGTTGCGGGCCTGTCTGAAGCAGCATGTGGATCTCTACTCGGATCGCATTCCGGGCACCGAAGGCGTTCTACATCGGTACCAGTCGGCGCTCGAAAGCTGCCTGGCCGAGGATAACCAGAAGGTTAAGGTACGAGCTGCTATCTCGAACGACGATCCTCAGCAGCTGACGGTTCTTTTCTCGCCCGACACGCCGGCTCCGACCATTTCACAAGTGGAAGTCTCGGGTAACCAGGCCGTCGATACCGGTACGATTCTGCGAGCCGTCAATCAGGTCGCCATCGGCGTGCCGCTCTCCGATATGCGCCTCAAGCTCATTCTGGATGGCGCGATTCGGCCGCTCTATGCAGCGAAAGGCTACGCGGCCGTAAGCTTTCCAAAAATCGAAACGGAACCGGCGAAGACGAATTTGGGCGTCATCGTAAAGGTGCAGATCAAAGATGGACCGCAGTTCAAATTTGGCTCCATTCGCTTCCGCGGCCAGGGGCTGGACGAAGACGAGATCCGCTCCACCATTCCGTTCAAGCCGGGCCAGCCGTACAACAGCGAGCAGGCGGATAATTTTCGCCTCGACTTGCTCAAGAAGATGCGGCATCGCGGCTTGCTCGATGCGAGTATCACCGCCGAGCCGCAGCCGGATGACACCAAACGCGTGGTCAACCTGGTCTACAACGTGACCCCCGGGGCCGTTTACAATTTTCAGACGCTTGATATCCAGGGGCTGGATATCACGACCCAGCCCGTCATCGCCCGGCTCTGGGGAGAGAAGCAAGGCCATCCGTTCAATCCCGAATACCCGGACTTTTTTCTGAAGCGCGTGCAGCAGGAGGGCATCTTCGATAATCTCGCCGATGCGCGCTCGGATTATTCAGCCGATCCTTCGACTCACAACGTCACCGTCCATTTGTATTTCAAAGGCGGCAAGTCTGCTGCGGAAAAAGCGCGCGAGAAAAAGCAGGAACAGGAAAAGCAGCAGAGCGACGGGACCTGGAGCCCGATCTAACCTGCTGAGCGGGCGCCATTCCCGAACGAGCTCGTCACCGTACTTTCTTAATGCGCTAACGCCGCGAACACCAGATCGCGCAACTGCTTCAGGCCTTTCGAGACATCCGTTCCCAGATGCACACGCAGAGCGCGGCGGTGGCGTTCGGCTAATACTTGAAAATCGCCGCGCGCCTGAGCCGCTTTCACTACGCCGAACGTGTACTTTTGTCCGGGAACCGGCAAGTCGTGCGCTTCATCGCAGGTAATCTGCAGGAACACACCCGAGTTCGGGCCGCCCTTGTAGTCCTGCCCGGTGCTGTGCAGGAAACGAGGGCCGAAGCCGAGAACCGTTGCGACCTGTTTCGACTCGAGCACCTGCTTGCGAATCTCTTCGAGCGCTTTTTCATGCTCGGGGAACATGGGAATGTACGCCAGAAGCCCGAAATAGTCGCCGGTCTTGATGCGGTCCAGATGCGCGCGGATCACAGCGCCGAGCGTGCCGTTGCCTTTGAGCAGCGCCTCGGCATTTTCTTTGTCCGTGAAGAGCTTGATGCCTTCCTGCTCCAGGATCGGCTTCTCGGCTGGCAGCGAGCCGGTCTTTTCGAATTCGGATGTGAGCTCGCGCGTGACGATCTTGCTGGCCTCCACATCCGGCTGATTGAAGGCGTTGATGCCGAGCAGCGACCCGGCCACCGCAGTTGCAATTTCCCACTGGAAGAAAGCCTGACCGAGATCGTAGAGATCGCTCAGAACCACGCGCACGACAGGCTGACCGGCCTGCTCGAGCGCGTTTACGGTCGCTTCCTCTTCGCCGCCGCCATCGCCGGCATAGCGAATGTAGGCAAAGATGCGATCCTTTCCGTATTTGTCGGTCGCCACCAGCGGTTCACGATCGACGGGTATGATGCCGTGCCCCTGCTTGCCGGTCGATTCCGCCACTAACTGTTCCAGCCACGCGCCCAAATCGGAGATCGAACGCGAACAGATCACGGTGAGCTTGTCGCGTCCGAATTTTGTGGCTGCCACGCCGAGCGCGATACCAAGCGCAACGCCGGGATTGTCCTCCACCTTCGGCTGCTTGCAGGCTTCCACCATTCTTTCCGCATGTTTGAGCAACTTCTCGGTATCGAGACCGGCTGCCGAATGCGGCACCAGCCCGAAATCCGAAAGCGCGGAATAGCGGCCGCCGATGCTCGGCACGCCATGGTAAACGCGCCGGAACTTGAGTTCTTTGGCGACGCCTTCGAGCTTTGAGCCGGGATCGGTGACCGCGATGAAATGATTGCCCGCATTGCCGCCGACGACTTTCTTTGTCTCGTCGTAGAAATACTGCATGTAAATGTTCGGTTCGAGCGTAGTTCCCGATTTACTCGACACACAGAACAGCGTGCGCGCTGGATCGATGCGCTCGCGAAAACGGCGAATCTGCGCGGGGTCGGTTGAATCGAGAACCAGCAGTTCGGGCCAACCTGGCTGGCGGCCGAAGGTCAGGCTGAAAACTTCCGGGCACAGGCTTGAGCCGCCCATGCCGAGCAGCAGAATGTGCTCGAACCCGTCCTCCTTCACTTCCGCGGCCAGCGCTTTGAAGCGCGATACGTTGGCGAGTTCCTCGTGAACGATATCGAGCCAGCCGAGCCATTTGCTCTCGTCGGTGTTGGTCCAAAGCGCAGCGTCTTTCTTCCAAAGCTTTTCGGTGTTGCCCGCGCTTTCCCAGCTTTTCCTGGCCTGCTCGTAGGCGCTCTCTATTGGGCCAGGCTTCAGCGAAAACATATCGCCGCTGGTCGCGCTCTGCGTTCTAGCGGAACTCATTTTCTTCGATTCCTTTCACTTTATTTAAGCGGCGCACGTGCCGCTCTTCGTTGCTGAATTTGGCCCCGAGAAAAGCCTGCGTAACATCCTGCGCCATCATCTGGCCAATGATACGCGCCCCCAGCACGAGCACATTCATATCATCATGTTCTACGCCCTGGTGCGCCGAATAGTGATCGTGGCACATGGCGGCGCGAATGCCCTTGAACTTGTTGGCCGCGACCGACACGCCCACGCCGCTGCCGCACACCAGGATGCCGCGATCGGCCTGCCCGGAGCGTACCTCTTCGGCAACCAGTGCGGCGTAATCGGGGTAATCGTCGGGCTTGCCCGGTTCGTAGGTACCCACATCGTGCACCTGGTGGCCCAGCTTCTCGACATATTGGATCAGGTCGCGTTTCATATCGAAGCCGGCGTGATCCGCTCCAATCGAAATTTTCACAGTCTTGACTCTCCTTTAGACGCCCGCGCGTGTTCTTGGCTTCGCATTTCACGCGGGTTGGTGATCATTGATCCGGGCCGCGGCGAAGCACCAGCGTTGCATTCAAGCCGCCGAAGGCGAAAGTATTGGAAAGAGCCGTTCGCAACGGCGCTCGGCGCGCTTCGTTGGCCACAATATTTAGATTGCAAGCTGGGTCACGTTCCCGGAAATTGACCGTCGGCGGAACGGTTTGGCAGCGCAAAGCCTGGCTGGTCAGAACGGCCTCGATGGCTCCGGCTGCTCCCAGCGCGTGGCCGTGCAGCGACTTGGTGGAACTTACCAGAACTTGTTCGGCAGCGGCGCCGAAAACGTTGCGAATGGCTTCGCTTTCGGTGGCGTCGTTGGCCTGCGTGCCCGTGCCATGCGCGTTGATGTAGTCGATCTCCTCCGGCGAAAGCTGCGCATCTTCAAGTGCCCACTGCATGGCGCGCGCCGGACCGGAAGCGCAGGGTTGGGTGATGTGATGCGCGTCGGAACTCATGCCGAATCCGACAACTTCGCCAATAATGGCTGCGCCGCGTGCGCGAGCGTGTTCCCATTCTTCCAGCACAAACATCGCGCCGCCTTCGCCGAGCGACAGACCGCGCCGGTCGGCTGAGAAAGGCCGGCATGGCTCGGGAGAAACCACGCGCATCGCTTCCCACGCACGCAGCAACCCTTCCGAAAACACAGCCTCGCTCCCACCCGTAACGGCCGCTTTCACCTGCCCGCTGCGGATCATCCAGAAGGCCTGGCCGATGGCGTGGTTGGAAGAAGAACACGCGGTCGAAACTGTGTAAGCCGGGCCGTGGATACCAAATTCGAGTGAAATCTGGCTCGCGCCGGCGTTGGCCATCGTGCGCGGAATCGTGAGCGGTGCTACGCGCGGATTGTTTTCCCGATACAGCCGCTGATAACCTTCTTCTTCGGCAAACTGGCCTCCCACGCTGCTGCCAGTGACAATCGCCGTGCGCTCGCCGAGTTCGCCCTCAAACCGCAGCCCGCTCTGGGCCACGGCTTCGCGGGCCGCCGCCACCGCGAACAGCGCGAAACGTTCAAGTATCACAAGATCTTTTTCCGTAAACTGCGCGAGCGGCTCGAAATTCCGTGCCTCGGCACCGGTCTGGAACTTGTACGGAGGCGAGCCCGGGTCGCGGAGCGGAGCGATGGCCGTTTGCCCGCTGGTCGTCATGGCCCAACATTCGCCAAGATTATTGCCGAGCGCGCAGACGATTCCCTGACCCGTGATCGCCACGCGCTTCATACTGCGCCGGAAGCTGCCGTCTCGCTCTTTTTTTCGACCAGCTGGCGCACGCCGTCGATGGTCTCGCGCACGGTTTTCAGACGCGCCACGCCTTCATCGGGGATGTCGATGTTGAACTCTTTTTCGAGCTCAAAAACAATGTTGATACCGTCGAGCGAATCGATCTTGAGCTGGTCGAACGTGCTGTCGGGCGTCACGGATTCTACCGGTATCCGCTGCGTACGCGCAATTACCTCGATCACCTTGTGGCCTAGCTGGTCTGTTCCGGCGTCTGCAGGCATGCTTCGGAATCATGATAACGAATGGCCCTATCCGCTCATCGCGAGGCAGTCGGTCCAGTGCTGCGATCCGGCGGGCGCCGGCGCCCGTATCCTAAATTTTTAGTTGACAACGATCCGCCATGCTGACCTTTCGCATTCTGCCGCGGCCTCAATAGGCAACGACGACCGCGGAGTGCCCGTTTTACGCGAGCCGGATGCTTAACAGCTCGTTCAGCGCGTGGAAGCCTTCAATCCACTCCTTGGCCTTCTTATCGCTGCGCGCGGCCCGGCGGCGCATTCTGGCATGGGCGGTTGCCTGGAGCGAATAGACCTCGTTCTGCACCGCCCAGAGATTCACGGCAAAGGGCATGGATCGCGAAATCTCCAGCGCACGCCGAAGAGCGCCGAGTTTTTCAAGATCGACCGGATGTTCGGCCAGGCGCCGCGCCAGCAGCTCGAGCTTATGACGCAGCTGGAACTCGAGCGTCGTCTTATCCAATGTGGTGTGGCTGGCGTCGGCTTCCTGCAGCAGCGTTTTCACCCGATTGCCGTCCAGCTCTTCGGCGGCGAGAGCGCGTCGCAACAGTGTGTTGATGGCGTATTCAATTGCGGCCGCGAACTCGCGCGGCATTGGCGTGCCGAGATTCGCGAGAAAGCGCATGAGAGCTGCGTGATGCTCATAGATCTGCAGGTACGCGGCTTCTGCCTCCGCCGCGGTGCTTGAAAGAATCAGGCGCAGAATGCGGCGCTGTTCGTCCCGAAAGAGCGATCGCAGCGAAAAGGTCTTTTCACCAAATCGCTTGTCGAGCAACCGCACGACCTCGGGAATATCCACCCGTGAGAACGCATCGCTGATTGATTCGAGCAGTTCGCGATACGCATTGGAGCACTCAAAGCGACGCACGCCGCCCGCCACGTTGTGATCGCCGAAATGGACGACCCAGAATGTGAGATCTTCCTGTTCCTGAGTCACCTTTGACGTGAAGCGTGCATTACCGAGAGCCATCCGCAATTTGCCGGCCTCGCGCGCGTGATGATCGAGCCGCTTGACCTCGTACGAAAAAACATCGGTACAGTCGCCGTAAGGCGCGAACAAAGAGCTGATCGCGTAATGCGCGCCCACCTTTTCGAGATCGACCATGGCCGGTTTCACATGCCGGCGATAGATATCAGCACCCGAACCATGCTCGGCCAGATTGCTGCGCGCGCCTTCCAGACGCGCAAGAAATTCAGACTCGACGTTCTCGCCAAATAGCTGAGCGGCAAGCTGGACCACCCGCCCCGCATACTGGATGACCTGAACGGTTTCAATGCCCGAGAGATCGTCGAAGAACCAGCCGCAGCTGGTGTACATCAGCATCGCGTTGCGTGCCAGCTCCATCAGCTTCCAGACCCGTACCTCTTCATCGCTTGTCAGCTCCCGTAGAAAATGCTCTTTGCCGAACTGCTCGCGAACATCCGGATGGCGATCGAGCACGACGGAGACGTACGCATCACGCGCAGCCCAGGGATCGCGCAGGAACGCGAGCCCGAGCGCTTCAAAGTGCGGCGCGGCCCAATCGCGCAGCCAGTCCAGAGCTTCGCGCAACGGTTGCCGCCATTGCTGGTTCCAGCCGGCCCGGCCTGCATTGCAGCCGCAATTGCTGCGCCAGCGCTCCACTCCGTGCACGCAGCTCCAGGAGGTTCGATCGAAGATCTGCACCTCCCACGCGGGGGGCGCGATCTCGAGGAATTCGCCGTAATTCGTCACGCGCGCCAGCCGTCTTGCTTCGATCTGATCGACCGCGTAGGCCAGCGCCATCTCTCCGTGGCGATGGTGATGACCGTAAGTTTCGCCATCGGTCGCAATGTGCGCCAGCTGTGCTTCCGAGGCACTTGCGGACAATCCGCTCAGCAGACGCGTCGCGAACTTTTCGCCGTTTTCGAGCAGCTTCTCAAAAGCGACAGCCTGCGAGATCGGGCCGTCGTAGAAGAACAGATTAATCGTCTTTCCGCCGGGCGTGCGAAACAGATAGGCGCGCCGCGGATCGATCTTCGAGCCGGACACATCCTGCCACGAACCGCCCGCAATCGGACGAATAGCTTTGGCCTGATGCGGAGCCAGGACGGTGAACGATAAACCGGCTTCCGCCATCAGCTCGAGCGTTTCGGTGTCAACGGCGGTTTCCGGCAGCCACATGCCTTCGGCCTCGCGCCCGAAGCGGTAGCGGAAATCCGCCATACCCCAGCGAATCTGGGTCTCCTTGTCGCGCCGGTTCGCCAGCGGCATGATGATGTGGTTATAAGCCTGAGCCAGCGCCGAGCCGTGCCCGGAGTACTGCTTCACGCTGCGCTTATCGGCCTCGATCACACCGCGATACATCTCGCGCGCATGTTCGGCTGCCCAGGAGAGCAGGGTTGGGCCGAAGTTGAAGCTGATTTTGGAGTAGTTATTGACGATGCGCGTGATCTGCTGCTGCTCGTTAAGAATGCGCGCGGCCAGATTCGTGGCGTAGCACTCGGCGGTGATGCGTTCGTTCCAGTCGTGATACGGATAGGCCGAGTCCTGCAGTTCGATCTGTTCGAGCCAGGCGTTTTCGCGCGGAGGTTGATAGAAATGGCAATGAATGCAGAGATACTTCATTCGTTAGCAAGCGCCGCCTTTACGTAACAGGCAGCGAAATGGTGAAAATCGCCCCTCCGCCGCGCTCGCGATTGGCGGCTCCGACGCGTCCCGAGTACTTCTTCACGATCGAAGCCACGATGTGCAGCCCCAGCCCGGAGCGCCCGGAGCGATCGGCCTTCGTCGAGACATGCGGGCGGAAAAGGCCGGGCAGAATCTCAGCCGGAATTCCCGGACCGTTATCCGAAATCGTGATCACGAGCGTATCTTGGGCACGCTCCGTTTCAATTTCGATCCGGCCCGGCCGGCGTACAGCCTGCGCCGTGTTCAAGAACAAATTAACGAAGACGCGTTCCCAGTCTTTGGACGAACCCGGCAGCCGCACGTCAGCCGGTACGCGCCGTACCCAGCGCAGACGTGGTTTGCGCGCCGCCACGCAGTAATCGTTCACGGACTGAATCGCATCCTCGACAATGGCCGCAAGGTTAGGCGTGCCATCAGGCAAAGCACCGAGCAGCCGTTTGCCTCGCCGCACACTGCGCCCAAGCGTTGCCGCCAGCAGTTTCCAGCGCCGGTCCGAGTTGAGTAATTCCGCGGCCTCGGTGATCGTCTCGAACACGTTGTTGAGATCGTGGATCAGCGTCTCGTGGCTGAGATCAGGGTCGAGAGACTCTTCCATAGGGGATTCGGCTATCGGATGATGCCGCGGAGAGTATTGTAGAACTCCGGAAACGAGACGGAAGCGGCTTCGGCGCCGTGAATGTACGTGGTACCGTCGGCGAGCAGTCCGGCGATGCTGAAGGCCATGGCGATCCGGTGGTCGCCGTAGGACTCGATCGCTGCCGGCTGGAAACGTTGCCGGCCGGGAATGTAAAAGCCTTCCGGCGCAGTTTCGATTTCGATCTGCATGGCGCGCAGGTTGTGGGCGATGCTTTCAATTCGATCGGTTTCCTTCACGCGGAGTTCGGCGGCGTCGCGCACGGTGAGTCCGGTTTCGCTGGCCGCCCCCAGTATGGAAAGGATCGGCAGCTCGTCGATCACGGCAGCCGTGGTCGCGCCTTCAATGACTCCGCCTTTGAGCATCGAAGTGCGCGCTTCGAGCGTACCGATCATCTCGCCGTTTCGCTCTTCCAGATGAAGTACGTGGATTGCAGCACCCATCGCTCGCAGAACATCGAGCAGTCCGGTGCGGGTCGGATTCAAGCCGACCCCGGAGACGATCAGCTCCGAATGGGGAACCAGCAGAGCGGCAATGAGAAAAAATGCCGCGCTCGAAAGGTCGCCCGGCACGGCCAGTTCACGCGCATGGAGTTCCGTAACCGGACCGCGCAGACGAACGAATCGCGGCTGGACACGAACGTCGGCGCCGAGCTCGCGCAGCGCAATTTCGGTGTGGTCGCGGGTCTGGATGCTTTCGGTCACGCTGGTTTCGCCTTCGGCATAAAGCCCGGCCAGCAGGACACAGCTCTTCACCTGCGCGCTCGCGACCGGCGTCTGGTACGCGATCGCGCGCAGCGGGCCGCCGTGAATGGTGAGTGGTGGGAATTGTTCGTTGGCCGCCTCAATGCGCGCGCCCATCTCAGCCAGCGGTTTCATAATCCGGCGCATCGGGCGTTTGGAAAGCGATTCATCGCCGGCCAGCGTGGTCGAAAACGGCTGAGCGGCAAGAATACCCGAAAGCATGCGAATCGTCGAACCCGAATTTCCCGCATCGAGCACGCCGCTCGCCTGGCGGAGACCGCGCATCCCCTTGCCGTGCACCTTGAGCACAGGCGTATCGTTCTCGGTTGCGAATTCGTGCTCGATTCCGAGCGCGCGCATGCAGCCCAGCGTCGAATGGCAATCGGCGCCAGTCGAGTAGTTGTAAATCTTTGAGCTTCCCTTGGCGATCGACGCCAGCATGGCATAACGATGCGAGATCGACTTGTCGCCGGGCACAGCAATAGCGCCGCGAATTCCTCGCGCGCGCGAAATCTGCTCAGTCATTCGGAAGTTGTATTGTAGCCGCCCGGCAGCCGCTGGCGTTCTCGCGCCGCGTGCCGTGATGATAGGGAAGAGCGATCAGTACGAAAACACCGGCGACTGAGTCCCCGGCTCTGCCACAAACAGCTGGGTGAAAAGCGCGCGCCCGTCGAGCGCGTCGTATCCGGCTCGCCGCACCAGCTCCGGGTGATTATTATGCTCGCTCAAATGGCCGAGAATCAGAGTGGAGACGCGGCTATCGAGATCGTTGCGTATGAACTCGGCCGTTACTTCGTTCGAGAGATGGCCGCGGCGACTCATGACGCGCTGCTTCACCGACCACGGGTAGGGGCCGACCCGCAGCATCTCCAGATCGTGATTGGATTCGAGCATCAGCACATCGGTATCGCGGAAGTGCACCCGAAGCGAATCAGGGATATAGCCGAGATCCGTGGCAATCGCCACTTTGATTCCTTCCGCACGTACTGTGTAGCCCACCGGATCAACGGCATCATGCGGGATGGTGAAACTCGAAATATCGAAATCGCCGATGGTGAACCCGCAGCCCGCCTGAAAGGTTTCCACCGCCGGCACACACTCGCCCCATTCGAGATAGGGAGCCGTGCGTTCGGTCGCGAAGACCGCCAAGTGGCGCGCGCGGCGAGCGAAACAGAAGCGCGCCAGCGCCGCTAATCCGGCCACGTGATCGGAATGCTCATGGGTGACGAGGACGGCGTCGATCTGGGCCAGATCTTCGCCGATAGCCGCCAGCCGCTTGGCCAATTCACGCCGTCCGATACCGGCATCGATCAGCAAGCGTGTCCGCTCGGTGGACAAGAACGCCGCGTTACCGGAACTGCTCGACGCCAGAATGCAGATCTTAACGATAAAACCTCGCCCTTTACGTTCTACCTTATAGCAAAAACAATTTGACTTCAATCTGTTTTCCGCATCGCTGGAATTCCGACCGTTCCGGTACCGATAACCCGCCCCAGTCTCTACAATGGGAACTGATGAAAGCGCGCGTCTACGTCTCGATGAAGCCGACGGTTCTCGATCCGCAGGGCCAGACCATCTGCAACGCCCTGCACGGATTAGGACACAAGGAGATCGCCGGCGTGCGGCAGGGTAAGTATTTCGAGATCGCGCTTTCTCCCGACACGCCGCGCGATTCGGCCGTCCAACTGCTTGATTCCGTAGCGCGCGACGTCCTTTCGAATCCCGTTATAGAAGAGTACCGGGTCGATCTGCTCGACTAGCCGTTTTTCCCGCCTCCGCCGCTTCAGTATTTTCTGAAACCCGCCTGTTCACCAAACCCCGTACACTAGGTAGTACCCAGTTTTTCTCCTTATGTGTGGAATTGTCGGTTACATTGGCAGCCGCGAGGCGGTGCCGGTCATTGTGGACGGGCTGCGGCGTCTCGAATACCGCGGTTATGATTCGGCCGGAGTAGCCGTCTTAAATGGCGCCAACACGCTTGATGTGCGGCGCGCTTCGGGCAAACTGCGCAACCTGGAGGACGTGATTCGGACCCGGCCGCTGTCGGGTTCTTACGGCATCGGCCACACACGCTGGGCCACCCACGGGCGTCCCACCGAGGAGAACGCTCATCCCCATCGCGATTGTCACGGCAATATCGTCGTCGTCCACAATGGCATCGTCGAAAACTATCTCGCCCTTCGCAAGCAGCTGACCGCCGAAGGCCATTTGTTCAAGACCGAAACTGATACGGAAGTTATCGCGCATCTGGTCGAAAAGTATCTCGACGGCAAGCTGGAAGACGCCGTTCGCCGCGCCCTTAAGAATATTCATGGCGTTTTTGCCATCAGTGTCATCTCGAGCAGCGATCCGCATAAGATCGTGGCCGCGCGCTGCGGTCCCCCGGTGGTGGTCGGCCTGGGCCAGCAGGAGTTTTTCGTGGCCTCCGATGTACCCGCCATCCTCAGCCATACGCGCGACATGTTCTTCCTCAACGACGGCGATGTGGCCGTACTGACCCCCCAGGGCGTCGCGCTGACCGATTTCGACGGCAAAGCCGTCCGGCGCCAGCTGTCGCACATTTTGTGGGACCCGGTGATGGCCGAAAAGGGCGGCTACAAGCATTTCATGCTCAAAGAGATCTTTGAGCAGCCGCGCGCCATCAAAGACACGCTGCTCGGCCGAGTCGGCCTGGAAAGCGGACGCGTTTTCCTCGATGAGGTGGAAATCCCCGAGGCCGACTTCCGCAAATTCGAGCAGATCAAGATTGTCGCCTGCGGCACCAGCTGGCATGCCGGGCTCACTGGAAAGTTCATTATTGAGCGGCTTGCTCGCATTCCGGTCGAAGTCGATTATGGCAGCGAGTTCCGCTATCGCGACCCGATCATCCCGCCGAATACTCTGACCATCGTCATCTCGCAATCCGGCGAAACGGCCGATACGCTCGCTGCACAGCGCGAGGCCAAGAGCAAGGGTTCCCGAACGCTGGCCATCTGCAATGTGGTCGGCTCCATGATCACGCGCGAAGCCGCCGGCACTCTGCTCACCCATGCCGGTCCCGAGATCGGCGTCGCCTCCACCAAAGCCTTTACCTCGCAGATCACGGCACTCCTCGTGCTCGGGATGTATCTCGGCCAGGTGCGCGGCACACTCAGCCCGGAAGACTCGAGCAAGCTGGTCGACGAGCTCGCCCATATTCCCTCCAAACTGGAGAAGATTCTGGCGGAAAATGATAAGTACGACGAGCTGGTGAAGGATCTTTTCCGCGCGCAGGATTTCCTCTACCTGGGCCGCGGGATCCACTTCCCGATCGCGCTCGAGGGCGCGCTGAAACTGAAAGAGATCTCTTATATCCACGCCGAAGGCTATCCCGCCGGCGAAATGAAACACGGCCCGAACGCGCTGATCGACGAGAATCTTCCCGTGGTCGTGCTTGCCACACGCGATCCGGAATCGGAAGAGAGCCAGGTTCACTACGAAAAGACGCTCTCCAATATCCAGGAAGTGAAGGCGCGCAGCGGCCGCGTAGTCGCCATTGCCTGCGAAGGCGATGAAGAAGTGGCCAAAATGGCCGACCATCTCATCACTATCCCGGTCACGCGCGAACTGCTGCTTCCGCTGCTCGAGATGATTCCGCTGCAGCTGCTCGCCTATCACATTGCGGTGCGCCGTGGCTGCGATGTCGATCAACCGCGCAATCTGGCGAAGAGCGTGACGGTCGAGTAATCCCGGCTTTTCAGTCTTCGCGTACGTCCGTCAACGTCGCTTGCAGCCGGTCGGCGAAGTTCTCGCCCGACTCCGTTTCGAGCCGCCGCCGCTCCACTGGTAACAGCGAATCGAGCTCATGGACCAGCCGTAACAGGCTTTTGATATTCGATTCCACCAGCTTGGCGCTGCCGCTCAGCTCAGGCTGTGGAAGAAAATAGGAGTCGACTCCGAAATCAATTCGGAGATGCTCCTGTTCGCCGGCATCCTGCGCCGACCCGTTGTCGAACAGAGGTCCAAAGCAGGCGAAGGCAATGCGCGCCGGCGCAAGTTTCCACTCACCCTCAAACTGCCACAAGTCCCACCAGCTCTCCAGCTGCCAGGCGACGTCTTCCCCCGAATAGTCCTTGAATGTCTCGAACACGTCTGCCAAATTTACCGGCCCGTTCAGCGGCCGTTCAAGCAGCGGCGGCTCCGTTTCATCAATCGCTTGTATGGAAACAATCGATTGCGGCTGCGGCCGCTGGGAAAACGGAAACGCGCGCAACAGCTTTTCGAAGTAACGTAAACGGCTCTGCTGCGCCGCACGGGAGAGCCAGATCGAAAGCGACAACTGATCCGTCACTCTTCCAATTATCGCGTGGGGCAGTCACCGGCTCCGCGGCAAACTCGGCGCGAAGTATAATCTCGTGCGATGTCGAAGCAGATAAGAACTCAGCGGTATGGAAATGCGACGGTAACGATTTGGCCGAGTCCACAAGACCTGGGCAAAGCAGCCGCGGAACGAGCGGCGCATCTGCTGAACGAAGCCATCGAGAAGCGGGGACATGCGCGACTGATTGCAGCCACCGGTAATTCGCAGATTCCGCTGGTCGAAGAGCTCGTCCGGCAGCTCGTCGACTGGAGTCTGGTCGATCTGTTTCACATGGACGAATATGTCGGGCTTAATGCGCAGCATCCGGCAAGCTTCCGGCGCTGGATTCGCACGCGAGTGGCAGATCGCGTCCATCCCTGCCGAACCTTTTACCTGAACGGCGATGCCGAAGATCTCACCGCTGAAATTGAGCGCTACGCGAATCTGTTGCTGGCCGCACCCATTGATCTGGCCTTCGTCGGTTTCGGCGAAAACGGTCATATCGCCTTCAACGACCCGCCGACGGCCGATTTCCGCGATCCAGCTACTGTCAAAAGCGTCGCTCTCGACGACGCATGCCGCAGGCAACAGGTCGGAGAGGGCCATTTCCCCGATTTCGTGTCCGTTCCGCAGGAAGCGCTCACCATCACCTGCCCGGGCCTGTTTCGCGCTGCGGCGTGGGTGTGCTGTGTGCCCGAAAAGCGCAAGGCTGAGGCCGTACGCAGCGCGCTCGAAGGCCCTATTGCTGAGAGCTGTCCGGCTTCACTCGTGCAGCGGCATCCGAACGCGTTCGTTTACCTTGACGCGGAATCGTCCGTGCTGCTCAGCTCGTAGCTGACTCGCTTCTCACACCGCAATGGCGCGGGCTGCCGGTGTTTACTCGTTGAACACACGGAGACCAGCTGAAACTGGCCGCAGAAGTCGGTCAATTCGCAACCGGGCTCGTTGCTCCCCTCACAGCTCGCTCTGGAATGCGAGCACCACCATTTGTCACACCGAATTCACAAGATCCCCGCGAGAGAAATCCTCGTGAACCGAAGTCGTTTTGTCTCCGGATGTGCGATCGAGTCGACTTCGGGCTAAGGATTCAGCGCGCCAGCAGCACGACGCCGCAAAGGACAAGCAGGGCGCCCACGGCGCGCCGCATGCCGACAACTTCTTTCAGCACGAGCTTGGCCAGCACGGTTTCGAGGACGAAGGTGGCGGCCGAAGCCGGGACCGCAAAGCTCAAGGGCGCATTCTGCACCAGCGCCATGAACGCGAAGAACGAGACCGCCATGCAGAGAATGCCGATCGAGAGTTTGCCACGGCTGAAGATGAGCCGGACAATGCGGCCCAGTCCGCGCGCGTCTACCCGCTGGGCGCCGCTGCGCTTCATTTCGTAACTCTGCACCAGGTCGCCGAGTACGGTGGTGATCACGATGATGGCGAGCAGCAGCCATTTGATCATTTGTGCACCTCGTGCGCGTGATGCCGCGTTCGGTGGCCGGTGCTGCCTACCAGCACGGTACCTGCGAAGATCAGCAACGTTCCGAGCCACTGCGAGCGTGAGATTGGCTCGTTCAAAAACACTCGCCCTGCGACTGCAGCGAGGAAATAGCCAAGTGCCGTGACGGGTAGAACAAAACTGAGGTCCGCCCAGCTGAGCAGCGCCATGCGAGTCAGCAGCCAAAGAATCAGCAGGCCGATGCCGAGCGCGACAAACGGGTTGAGCATGTCGCGCAAATACCCGGTCGGACTCAGCCCGACCTGTACGGCGGCGTGCTTCATTCCCCAGGCAAGCGACAGATTGCCCAAGCAGTTGAAGATTGTTACGGCCAGCACCAGCAGAAACGTGCGGCGCCGTCCTGTCCGGGATGCGCGGTGTGCCACGGGAGCAGGTTTCTCAACCAGTTGCTCGAGCGCCTCGCGTTCCTCTATGACTGCGCTTTCCATCGCCGAACTGCTCAATCTCCCGCACTCGCGATAGCTTCTGGCTGCCGCTCTTTTTCTGCCTGCTGCTCGCGCACGAACTGTTTGCGCTTGGAGCGCAGCGCCAGATACTCGCGCGCTTCCTTGTACAGGCGCCGCCGCTCGTCGCCGTTGAAAATCGCTTTGCGCACGAGACGGAAAACAACCTTCGGCCGGAAATAGTATTCGCCGTAGAAGCGCTCTACCCAATCGACCAGTTCGCCGCGATCGAGGCCCTCATAGCGGTAATTCGGGAGCTGATGGCCCGACTCGTCAGTCATGACCTCGTCAATCGTGATCAGGCCGTTTTTCTTGACGTGATCGTAGAATTCCGTGCCCGGGAACGGATGTCCGATCGAGACCTGGATCGTTTCGACGTCGAGTTCCTTGGCGAAGTCGATGCTCTTGCGAATCGTCTCGCGGGTCTCGCCCGGCAAGCCGACGATGAAATCGCCGTGAATAACCAGGCCGAGCTTCTTGCAGTTGGCGGTGAAGCGGCGCGCCATGTCAATCGTCGCGCCTTTCTTGATGTTCTTGAGAATCTGCTGGTCGCCCGATTCGTAACCGACAATCAGCAGCCGGCAGCCAGCGTCTTTCATCGCCTTCAGCGTCTCGTAGTCGGTGGTGACGCGCGAGGTGCAGCTCCAGGTGAAGTTTAGCTTCTTCAACTTCGCGCAGAGCTCGATGGTGCGCGCCTTCTGGTAATTGAAGGTATCGTCGTCGAAGAAGATTTCCTTCAGGCCCGGGAAATTCTCAAGCGCATAACGGCACTCGTTCACGATGTCGTCGGAGGAACGCAGTCTCCAGCGATGGCCGGAATGCGTTTGCGGCCAGAGGCAGAAGGTGCACTGCGCCGGACAGCCGCGCGTGGTGTAGAACGAGATATACGGATTCAGCAGAAACGGCACGTTGTAGCGCCGGAAATCGAGATCGCGCTTGTAGACTTTGGTGACCCAGGGCAGCGCGTCCAGATCTTCGATGGGCGGAGCTTCGCGATTGCTCTGAAAACCGCCGTCTTTGCGAAACACTACGCCCGGGATCTCCTCGAGCGGCTTGCCCATGGCGTAATCGCGGATGGCGTAATCGAATTCACGCTTGACCACAAAATCGATCGCCAGCGAACTCCGCAAACTTCTTTCCGGCTCGATGGTAACCGGCGGCCCCACAAAAGCGACTTTCAGCTTGGGATTGACGTCCTTCATCATCTCGGCGATCTTGACGTCGACGTTAAAGCCCGGAGTGGAGGTGAACAGGACCAGCAGCTCGAAATCGGAGGCCATCGCAACGGTCTGCTCGATGGAAATTTTGTGCGGAGGAGCGTCGACAACCTTACTATCCGGGATCATGCCAGCGGGATAGCACAGCCAGACCGGATACCAATACGACTCAATTTCGCGCGCCGCCGGCCAGCGCGAACTCGCACCGCCATCGAAACCCTCGAATGAGGGTGGATTCAAAAAAAGCGTTCTCATGAGACTCCCTGGGCGTTAACCTTTATTTTACTTTGCCTTAGCTTTGGCACTCAACTTCCGCGCCCTGATCGGGTACCCCTGCCCGACAAAAGGGGAGAAATACGCGCCCAGCGGTATAGACGCAGCTACCGGGACGAAAGATTGCCGAAACCTGGGAGCGCCCCTTCGCTCTCCGGATACGGACTCTCTGCGTAATTGGAATAGTTTACATTGAGCTCGACTTTACCCACAAGCCGGGTGGTAATCACGCTGTTCATATGCTGCGGCACAGCGTGCCCGTTCTGCAGGGCAAACGCACGCTCGAAATCCACTTTCTTGAAGAATATGCTGGGATTTTTACTGAACCGGCCTTTCTCATAAACCGGCAGGTAAGAAGCGGCATCGAGCCACATCTCGCCCTTGAAAAGACCGACGGCGGCACTGCGAGGCGTCAGCCCGAACACGTAGACGCGACGGCCATCTTCAACTTTGGCGCCTTTGTAGCGGAATTTGTAATTGGCAGGCGTCACCTCCAGCCGGGCGTTGCCCTGGTTCTGCTGCTCGGCCTGTAGATAGCGCGCGATGACCTGACTCTTGACGGTATTGCTGCCCTGGAACCCGAGGACGCGATAGCTGCTCTTGCCGACACGGCTCATGATCCGGAGCGCGTGCAGCCGGCCGTCCTGCCTCAGCTTCGGAATCGAAGCCGCGATATCGACTTCGACCGACGACTCAGCCGGCGCAGCGTGCTGCTGCGAAGCTTCGAGATAATGCGCGATGATGTCGTTGGTTTCGGCAGAATCGGCGGCTTCCGCGGCCCCGGCGATTTCCGCCAGCGCAAAACCAGCCATCAGTACGAATGTAAGCAGACGTTTCGTAATCACGATTTTTAGCGAGGAAGCGACCGACTCCACCCTCTCGTAACTCTTTGATGTTTGTCAGACGAATCAGGGTTCATCAGGAAGTGCCCGCAAAAACGAATGAATCACAGGTTCGAGGTCAAAATTTTCTAAGGTGCTCACGCTTCTTCGATCCGGCTGAGCTGGCAACCGGTCGTTCCGCCAACAGGCGCGTTTAGATCTGAGCAGTGCCGCCGTCGACAAACAGCTCGACGCCGTTCACAAAGCTCGCGTCGTCGGATGCCAGAAAAGCCGCGGCTCCTGCGATCTCTTCCGGGCGACCCATTGTGCCGCGCGGGATCAGTGCCTGGAACGCTTTTCTCTCTTCGTCGCTGAAGGCGTCTTGGGCCGGAGTATCGATCGGGCCGGGACTCAGCACATTGACGCGAATGCCGCGATCCTTGAGTTCCACGAGCCAGGTCCGCGCGAACGAGCGCACGGCAGCCTTGCTGGCCGAATAGACACCAAAGGTCGGGAATCCTTTGATACTGGCGATAGACCCGTTCAGAATGATGGAACCGTTCCTGTTGAACAGCGGGAGCGCTTTCTGCACGGTGAACAAAGTGCCGCGCACGTTGATATTGAAGATCCAATCAAAATCCTCTTCGGTGACTTGCTCCACAGTCGCAGGCCTGGCCTGACCGGCGCTCGCAAAGAGAATGTCGATGCGGCCCTTTTCCTGCTTCACAATCTGAAAGAGCTTGTCCAGATCGGCCAGCTTCGAGGAATCGGCCTGCACGGCGGTCACATTCCTGCCGATCACTTGCACGGCTTTGTCCAGGCGATCCTGGTTGCGGCCGGTGATGAAGACGTACGCGCCCTCCTCAACAAATCTTTTGGCGGTCGCCAGGGCCATGCCGGAGCTTGCCGCCGTGATGACTGCTACTTTTCCACTGAGTCTCGCCATTTTGCATTTCCTGTCCTGCGCCCGCTCTTCGCGGAACGGTTGCGCTCTACAGGATCAGATAGCGGCAGATCCCCGTAGGATTCAGAAGTTCAGTACTATTGAACCACGGAACTTTTGATATACAATCGGGCAGGATGAGGCCGCTGCTGCATCCCGCGATCGAAGATGTTCCGGTAGAAGCGATCCTGCATGCGCTCTCTGATCCGGTACGGGTGGCCATCTATGCCGATATCGTGAAAGGCAGCGAGCACAACTGCTCGACGTTTCTGACGGTGGGTGATCGCGACATTCCGAAATCGACACTTTCGCAGCACTTCAGGATTTTGCGGGAAGCCGGACTGATACGAAGCGAACGTAGGGGCGCGGAGATGTTGAACACCTCGCGCTGTGAAGAAGTGGAACGCCGTTACCCGGGATTGATCGGAGCGATTGTGAAAGCGCACGAGATACAGACGCGCGCAGGCAGAAGGTCGCAGCGCAAGCGGTGAGCCAGAGCGTTACTCTTGCCGGAGAGCTGCAACCGGATCGATTCGAGAGGCTCGCCTCGCCGGAGCATAGCCGGCGAGTATGGCGGCGCTCAGAAGGACGACAACGGCCAGCGCCAGAGTTGCTGGATCGTTGGGCTCGGTCTCGAACAGAAACGATCTGGCAAGCCGGGAAGCGATCAGCGCGGCGGGCACGCTGATCGCGAGTCCCACTGCCGCAAGCAGCAGAACGCGGCGCAGGACCATCCATACCACGGCTGCGCGTTGCGCGCCGAGAGCCATGCGGATGCCGATTTCCCCGACCTGCCGCGCGACGTTGTAGGCCGTCGTGCCATAGAGACCCACGCAGGCGATCAGGAGAGCCAGAAGCGCAAAGCCGGTGCAGAGTTTCGCGAAGGTGATTTCCTGGCTGATGCTTCGATCAATTTCGGCAGCTTGTGTGATTACGTTGGTGACGGGTATGCGGGCATCTGCCTTCTGCACGATTTCGCGTACTGTTTTGACGTATCGAAGCGGGTCACCAGCGGTGCGCAGAGCGTAGGTCATGGCGTCGGGCGTGAACTGAGTGACCGGTACAAACACGGTCATTGGGTTTCCCTCTTTCAGATCGCCGTAGCGCACGTCACCCGAGACGCCGATGATTTCGAGATCGCGATTGTCGTCGACGAATGTGATGCGCCGGCCTACGGGATTCTCATTTCCGAAATAAGTTCGCGCGAGCCGCTCGCTGATGATTGCCACCGGCGTGGAACCCGGTTGATCGTGCTCGTCGATTTCACGTCCGGTGAGGATCGGAATCTGCATGGTCGTGAGGAAATGCGGTCCCACAACCAGGACGCCGGCGCCCTGCAGAGTCGTGTTGCCGATCTTGATTGTGCCCCGATATGTCTTGCCAGCCATGTCGGCGCTGATAATCGAGGACTGCGAAAGCGACGCGCTGCGGACGCCGGGAATCGATTCGAAGCGCTTGCGCAGCTCGGTGTAAAAGGTGGTGATCTCCGGATCGCGATGCCCGGCCTGCCGCGCGTTTAGCGAGAAGAGTAGAATGTTCTCGCGAGCATATCCGAGCTGGATCGAGTGGAGTCTGTTGAGCGTCCGGACGAACAGACCCGCGCCGACGAGGAGGAGAAAAGAGATGGCGATCTGCGCAATGACGAGAAGGTGCTGCGCACGGCGTCGCGGTCCGCCACCGCGGCCATTCCTAAGCGCGGGCAGAAGATCGGGCCGCGTCGCCTGAATGGCTGGAGCGAGCCCAAACACGAGACCGCAGAGTAACGAGAGCAAAGCCGCCACGGTTAGCACATTCCAGTTCAATTCCGCATGCAGAGTAAAGTCCTCCTGACCTCGAGAGAGAAGAACCGTCAGGGTTCGAATGCCCCAGAACGCAAACACGATTCCCGATGCTCCGCCCAGCGACGCGAGCAGCACGCTCTCGGTCAGCAGCTGCCGTATAACCCGGAGCCGTGCCGCTCCCAGGCTGAGCCGCACTGCCATTTCGGAGCGCCGTGCGGCGGCCCGTGCCAGCAGGAGATTGGCGACATTCGCGCAGACCAACGCCAGGATCAAGGCCACCATCAGCAGCAGCAGATAAAGAGGTTTCGAATACCGGCGGCGCAGGCTGCCCAGACCAGCGGCTCCGGGATTCAGCGCGAGAGCAGGCAGTTTAGCTCGCTCGCCCTCGCTGGTAGCGGTCCCGGCGACCCACCGATGAAAACGAGGGGCCAGCGCAACCTCGGCCTGCGCCATGCTCACGCCGGAACGCAAGCGGCCCATCATTTCGATCCAGTAGAAGTTTTGATCGGTGTACATTCTGGCCGCTGCGGGGCCGTCTACCAGCAGGTTCGTGTGCAAAGGAAGATATAGATCCGGCGCCTGGGCTGGATCGACTCCGAAGAATTCAGGCGGCGCGACGCCGATCACGGTAAAGGGCACGTTATCGACGAGAATCGATTGGCCAATTGCGTTCTGCGGTCCCCCGAAACGACTCTGGCTGGTGGCGAAGCTGATCATCGCGACCGGTGAGGCGCCGGCACGATCGTCTTCGGTGTCGATCAGGCGTCCGGCAACGGGTGAGACGGCAAGTCCGCGAAAGTAGTCGCCGCTGACATACTCGGTGTTCGCGCTCGTCGCCGCCTGCCCGCGAATTGCCAGGTTGTGCTTGTGTCCGTTGAAGTATGCGAAGAGCGTGGAAAAGACCAAGTTCTCCTGGCGAAGCGTCTCGAACGCGCCGTACGGGAAGATGCCGCTGACCATGGCTCCCTTGCTGCCCGGCCAGAGGAGGCCTTGCAGACCATGCATGACGTGCACCCACTGTTTGCTGCCATTGAAGGGCGGCGGGCTATGCCAGCTCAGGACAACCAGCGACTCGGGATTGGCAACCGGCAGTGAGCGCAACAGGATCGACTCCATGAAGCTGTAAATCGCCGTATTGGCGCCAATGCCGAGCGCCAGCAACAGCACCGCTAGCGAGCTGAATGCTTTGTTGGCGAGCATGGTCCGGCAGCCATAACGCAGATCCTGGCCAAGCTCGGTCAGGAATCGGGTCATCCAGATCTCCCGTGATTCTTCCTGTTTCAGTGTCGGGTTGCCGAATCGGCGGCGGGCTTCCGCGCGTGCGGCCTCGGACGACATGCCCTCGGCTTCCAGTTCAGTGGTCGTCTCCGCGAGATGGAGTTCCATCTCCTCCTGCAGCGCCGCACTCCGACGGGTATTTCGGATCCAATAACGCAGCCGTCGTAACATCTTCCTTACTCCGTTCCCATGACGCGCGCGATGGCCAGTGTGAGCCTGGCATATTTCCGGGTTTCGATAGCCAGTTGCCTGCGACCGGCGGCGGTGATCTTGTAGATTCTGGCTCGCCGGTTGTTCGGGGTAACGCCCCATTCGCCCTTAATCCAGCCATTGAGCTCCAGTCGCTGCAGAGCGGGGTAGAGCGAGCCTTCCTCGACCAGGAGCTCGTTATCGGACGACTGCTGAAGGAACTGCACGATGCCGTATCCGTGAAGATCGCGCCGCGATAGCGTTCGCAAAATCAGCATGTCAAGCGAACCGGGCAGCGAATCGTTCTTCTGCGGCTTGCGTCCCATACCAAGAATTCTTAGGTTACAGTCCCGAGACAGGACGCGTCAAGTGCTGGGTTCACCTCCCTGCTACTTGGCTGGATCCCGATACGCGCTCATCAAGCGCGCGATCAGCACGGCCAGATAGAGAACGCCGAGTATGGCTTCGATCACCGAAACCGATCGCGCCTGATCGGAAACGGGCGTAATACCGGCCGCTCCGAGCGACGTCATCGTTCCGAAGCTGTAATAGATCAGGTCAAAGCGGTCGGCAACGTGATGAGAGTTGGCCGTCGGATCCAGATAAAATGCGCCGGGCTGCAGCGTGGCCATCAGGAAATACAGACTGGCGAAACTGAATCCCGCCATGAGATAGATGCAAAGCGCGCCGAAGATGGCGTCGGAGTTTGGGGTTCGCTCAGCGAAGACGCGGCGGAAAATCACCACGACGATGAACACGTCGAATCCCAGACTCAGAATCGTCCCGAGCAGCGCAAAAAGATTTGTATCCGCGCGCGGCAGCACGATTCGCTGTGCGAGAGTGGGAACCGCCAGAACGAGCGCGAATGCGATGAAGGTGCGCCGGAAACTCACCGCGTACACACTGAGCAGAGTCACCGCAATTCCGAATACACGGTACAGGAGAGCGTTCGTGTGCTGCCCGTACGGGTAGAGGATGAGATAACTCAAAAGGAAAAGAAACAGCAGAAAAAATTTCCGCTGCAGCACCGATTCGATGCGGATCCTCAGAGTGGTCGGATTGGCAAGCACCTCGCGCATGAACAGCCGCCCCGGGAGGGTGAAAATCATCATACGCCAACGGTCTGCGAGGCTGCATGTGCATGTTACTCTTGAGCTTCTCTCTTATGGCTGACCGGAAGCTGCAGATCATCCCGATCGGCGGGCTGGGCGAGTTCGGGATGAACTCGATGGCCTTACGGTACGGCGACGACATCATCGTGATCGATGCCGGGATGATGTTCCCGGAGTCGGAACTGCTCGGCGTGGACATCGTCACGCCCGACTTCAGCTACCTCGAGCAGCACGCGTCCATGGTGCGCGGGCTGATTCTTACGCATGGCCACGAAGATCACATCGGCGGCGTGCCCTTTCTGCTCTCGCAATTGAATCTGCCGGTCTATGGCACGGAATTTACGCTTGCGCTGGTAGAGCGGCGGCTCGACGAGCACGAGATGCTGGACGAGGCGAAGCTCAACGTGGTCAAACCGGGCGATCGCGTCACACTCGGACCATTCGAGATCGAATTTATTCGCGTGACGCACTCGATCGTGAGCGCGGTTGCCCTCGCCGTGACCACTCCGCTCGGCGTGGTGATCCATACCGGCGATTTCAAGGTCGATCCCACGCCGACCGACAACGAGCTGTTCGATCTGCACACGCTCGCCGATTACGGCAAACGCGGCGTGCTGCTGCTGATGTCGGATTCGACCAACGTCGACCGGCCCGGTTACACGGAAAGCGAGCGCGCGGTTGGTCCGCGTCTCGAAGATCTTTTTGCACGCAGCGAGCGCCGGCTCGTGATCTCCTGTTTCAGCAGCTCGATTCATCGTCTGCAGCAGATTCTCGATCTGGCGGCGGAGTACGGCCGCAAAGTGGCGTTTCTTGGTCGGAGCATGTTGAACGTGACCGAGATCGCGCACAATCTCGGGCTGCTGACGATTCCCGATTCCATTCTGCTCCGCCCGCAGGACATTATGCAGATGCCTCCTGAGAAGGTGGCCGTGGTTGCCTCGGGTACGCAGGGCGAGCCGATGTCAGCGCTCTCGCGCGTGGCTGTCGACAATCATCGCCATCTGACGCTCGAGCGGGGCGATACGGTGGCCTTGAGCGCGCGCATCATCCCGGGCAACGAAAAAGCCATCGGACGGATGATGAACCATATTGCCCGGCGCGGCGCCAACCTGGTTTACGGCACGATGAAGCCGCCGATTCACGTCTCCGGCCATGCGAGCGAGGAAGAACTCAAGCTGGTGCTGAATCTGGTTCGTCCGCGTTATTTTGTACCCATTCACGGCGAGTACCGCCAGCTTTCGAAACATGCGCAACTGGCCCAGCATCTGCGTTCGGCCGGGCTCGAGGATACGTTCGTGCTCGAAACAGGCGAAACGCTGGAGATCGATTCGCACGGCGCGCGCCGCGGCGAGAAGGTCACGGTAGGGCGCGTCTGCATCGACTCGGGTTCGCTCGATGATGTGGTCGAAGACATCATCATTCGCGACCGGCGGCATCTTTCCGAAGACGGTTTTGTGCTGCCGATTATTGCGATTAACAAGCACACCGGCCGCAGCGAAGGTTTGCCCGAAATCGTGAGCCGCGGCTTCGTGGCCGGCGACAGCTCGGGGATCCTGCACGAGGCTCGCAACGTCGTTGCCCGCACACTTGAAACTTCAAGCGTGGAAGAACGCGGCGACTGGGGTGTGATGCAGGAGAAGATTCGCACCGATCTCAAGCGTTTTCTGAACAAGGAAACACAGCGGCGCCCTTTGATCATGCCGGTCATTCTCGAGATCTGAAGCTGGAAGCTGTTTGCTGACGGCTGAGCGCTGACGGCTATCTGGGATACGGATGTCCGCGCAGTGTGGTAAACGCACGATAGATTTGTTCGGCGAGCATGGCCCTCGCCAGCTCATGCGGGAACGTCATGGGTGAAAGCGAGAGCAGCAGATCAGCGCGCGGCCTCCATTCCACCGGCAGACCGTCGTGACCACCAATTAAGAACACGAGCTCCTGTCCGGCCTGCTCCCCGTCCGCCATAAGTTTCGTAAAATCCGCTGAATTCATCGCCCGGCCGGCCGGATCGAGAAAAATCTTGCGCGCAGCGGTATGGCGCGCAAACAAGTCGAAGCGCTCGGGCGAAATCTCGCGCATCTCGCAGGCCGTATATCGCGACGAACGCTTTACAAACTCCGCCGCTATTGCGTTCGCATGCACATCGCGCGGCTTGCCGATGAAATAGAGATACACGCGCATGCTTTACGATACGGCCATGCGATTGTGTGCGCTTCTGCTGCTGGCAGCCTCGGCTCTGGGCGCTGCTGACACCCTGCAGGTTTTCCGAAAAACATGGCACGTCGTGAATGCCTCGGACTGGCGGGTGGGCGACGAGAACGGCGAGCAGGTTTTGACACTCGCGACCCCGCGCGAGCCGTTACCCGGCCCGCGGCGCCCGATTCAATTTGCCGTCACTGAGACGCCCGCTTACCGCAGCGTGAAAATCGAAGTCGACGCCCGTCCCCATCAGCGCTCTCTCATGATTGTGTTCGCCTATCGCGATCCGGCGCATTTCGATTATGCCCATCTTTCCATCGACACTGCGAGCAAGGAGCCGCACCACAACGGCATCTTCCACGTCTACGGCGGCGAGCGCGTTCGCATCAGCAACGAAGCGGGCCCGGCGTCGTTTTCAGAAACTAATCGTTGGTATCACGTCCTGCTCGAGTGGAGTGGCGCTACCGGCGAAGCGCGCGTGAGTGTCGAGGGGCATGAAATTCCCGCGCTGCACGCTGTCGATCTCAGTCTCACCTCCGGCCGCGTCGGGCTGGGCTCGTTTGACGAGACCGCCGACTTCCGCAACCTGAAGATTACAGGTACGGAGTAATCCCCTTCCCTTCCACGATCTTGACGTAACGATTGAGCGGCACGTCGGTGAAGCGGTCCACCTGCTTGCTTGGAGCTGGCCAGTGAATCTCGAGCAGCTCGATTCTTTCCGCTTTGCCGAGGCCAAGTACTTCGCGCGGATCGTGGGATGAAAGATAACTGCCGCCGTTGTTTTTCAAACGTGAGCGCTTTTTTCCGCCGGCCGTCCATGCAATGCGCGCGCCGATGGCATCCTTATTGCAGTTCACGCCTTCCAGCTTGATGCCTAGCCAGTTGTTGCCTTTCGCCGCGTTATTTTTGAGCAGCAGTGGGGCGCCGCCGTTGTTGCAGATGAGCACGTCGATGGCGCCGTCGTTGTTGTAGTCACCCACCGCCAGACCGCGCGCCGGATACATGCGCTGAAACGCCGGACCCGCTTGATCGCTCACATTGTGCAGCTTGCCGTCGGCTTCGTGATGGAACAGCAGCAGCGGCTCTTTGTACTTCACCTGCTGCGAATAGTGATCGATCATGTCGTCCGGATGGCCGTTCGCGAGAAAAAGATCGATCTCGCCGTCATTGTCGTAATCGAAGTACTTCAGCCCCCAGCCGCTCAGCAGCCGCGTTGCCTGCGCCACGCCCTGGGTATGCGCGGTATCACGAAACGTCTCGTCTTTATTGTTCTGATAAACCGAGAACATCTCCTGATCGACGTTGGCCACGAACAGATCCTGCCAGCCGTCGTCGTTGACATCCGCCGCATCGACCCCCATGCCCGAGCGCGGCTGGCCGTTTTCGCTGAACGCCACTTCGGCCTGGAGCGCAATCTCTTCCCATTTCCACGTCCCGTTCGGACCCGGCCCGCGATTCACATACAGGAAGTTCTGCACCGTGTCGTTCGCGACAAAGAGATCCATGCGCCCATCGTTGTTGATGTCGGTCGCGACCACGCCCAGCCCTTTTCCGATTGACTTCGCAATGTCGGTGCCCTTCGTCACATCGGTAAACGTGCCGTCGCCGTTGTTGTGATACAGAAAGCTTGCGGTGCCCTTGAAGACGCGCGGAATGCAGTAGTAATGCTTGCCGATTTTGTTGTCGCCGCACTCGAACTTATGGCCGCCCGAATAGTCGACAAAGCTGCAGATAAACAGATCGAGTTTGCCGTCGTTGTCGTAATCGAACCAGACGGCGCTCGTCGTCCAGCCCGGTGTTGCGACACCTGCCTTGTCGGTCACATCGCTGAACGTGCCGTTGCGATTGTTCCTGTAGAGAACACACTTGCCGTACGACGTGACCAGCATGTCCGGCCAGCCATCGTTGTCGAAATCGCCGACAGCTACCCCCATGCCGAACGTTCCTCCCGGCACGCCCGCGCGCTCGGTCACGTCGGTAAACGTGCCGTCGCGATTGTTCTTGTAGAGCGCGTTGCGAATCGGCTTGGGCGGCTTCCAGAAATCGCACGGGCCGCTGTTGACCAGATAAATATCCATCCAGCCGTCGTTATCGAAGTCGAGAAAGGCGCAGCCCGGCCCCAGTGTCTCCGGTAGATAGCGCTCCGGCGACATGGCATTATCGTGCACCCATTCGATGCCGCTCGAAGAAGTCGGAATCTCTTCAAACAACGGCGGGGTGTCAGCGAGCGCGCGCCGTGCCAGCGCAGGGAGCAATCCAGCGCCCGCCATCATTCCGAGCGCCTGCCTTCGGGTCCACTTCATCTGATTTCTTTTACCACTCGAACTTCGTGGGCCCTGTAGGATTCGAACCTACGACCAAAGGATTATGAGTCCTCTGCTCTAACCGCTGAGCTAAGGGCCCGCAGCAAACGATTGGAGTCAGCATCCTGTAAATGCTTATATCGACTCTACCAGTCCGCAAACTGGTCGAAAGCGCCAGTACGTACTGCATCCGCGACTCTCTCGATATCCGCCGACAATGCGCGATCGGCAGTGAGCCGCGGCACCATGCCGCGCACCAAGCCCCGCGCCTTTTCGATCGGCGCAGACGAGCGCAGCGGCAGCCGGTAATCGAGCGCTTCAGCGGCCGCAATCAGCTCGATCGCCAGCACCTGTTCCGCATTCGTCGCAATCTGGCGAAGCTTCAGAGCCGCCGTCATGCCCATCGAGACGTGGTCCTCTTTATCGCCCGAGGTCGGCACGTTGTCCACGCTCGCCGGATGCGCCAGCACCTTCGCTTCATTGAGCAGCGCCACTGCGCACACCTGCGCGATCATGAAGCCCGACGAGAGTCCCGGATGCGCGCTTAGAAAGGGCGGCAATCCTTCGTTCACATCGGGGTTGACGAGCCGGTCGATGCGGCGCTCGCCGATGCTGATGAGATCAGTGACCGCAATCGCGGCATAATCCATCGCCATCGCCAGCGGCGCGCCGTGAAAATTGCCGCCGCTCAGAACTGAACCGTCTTCGAACACCAGCGGATTATCGGTCGCCGCACCGGTTTCGAGCTCAATAACTTCGCGCGCATGCTCGAGTGCCCCGCGGACCGCGCCGTGCACCTGCGGCATGCAGCGCAGACTGTAGGCATCCTGCACACGCGGATCGCCCACCAGGTGCGAGCGCCGGATCTCGCTATCGTCTAGCAATTCGCGCAGATGCGCCGCCGAGGCAACCTGGCCGGCATGTGGACGCACCTGGTGAATTCGCGGATCGAATGCACTGGGCGTACCGAGCAGTCCTTCGAGCGTCATGGCGCCTGCGAGATCCGCAAGCCGCGCGACCCGTTGTGCGCGCCGGATCGCAAGACCACCGACTGCGGCCATTGCCTGCGTGCCGTTAAGCAGCGCCAGTCCTTCCTTCGCGGCCAGCCGAAGCGGTGCAATGCCGGCCTCGCGTAAGGCGTCTGCAGCTGGTCTATCCACGCTGCCCCAGCGCACGATGGCTTCCCCAATCAAGCCGAGCGCCAGATGCGCCAGAGGAGCCAGATCGCCGCTCGCGCCCACCGATCCTTTCTCGGGAATGCGCGGATGCACACCGCGCTCGAGCATCGCCAGCAGCGTCTCGATCACTTCCACGCGGCAGCCGCTGTTTCCGCGCGCCAGCACATTGGCTCGCAGCAGCATCATGGCGCGCGTCTCGGCTTCCGAAAGCGGATTGCCAACGCCGCAGCAATGGCTGCGCACTAGGTTCAACTGCAACTGCTCCAGATCCGAAGCAGGAATGTGCACATCGGAGAGCTTGCCGAAGCCCGTGTTCACGCCATACACGACGCGCTTCTCGCGCACCACCGCCTCGATTACTTCGCGCGCCGCACGCACACGCAGCCGAGCGGCATCGGCGAGTTCCACAGATATTCTGCCGCTCGCCACCGCATCGATCTCTTCAAGCGAAAGCCGCTGCCCGTCTAATTGCAGCATGCGCAGTTAGAACAAATGCCCCAGCTTCTCGCGCTTCGTGCGCAGATATTCGGCCGTAGTCGCCAGCGGGGGCGCAACGATCGGAGCGCGCTCGACCACCTTAACCCCCGCCTCTTCGAGCGCCTTCACTTTATCCGGATTATTCGAAAGTAATCGCACTTCGCGAACGCCGAAATGCAGCAGGATCGCCGCGGGCAGCGCGTAATCCCGTAAGTCGGCAGCAAACCCAAGCTTCTCGTTCGCTTCCACGGTATCGAGACCCTTGTCCTGCAGTTCATAGGCACGCAGCTTATTCAGCAGCCCGATCCCCCGCCCTTCCTGTGCTTCATAAATGAGCAGACCGCGGCCTTCACTTGTGATCGCATCAAGTGCAAGCTCCAGCTGCGAGCGGCAGTCGCAGCGCAGGCTATGCAGCACATCGCCGGTCAGACACTGCGAATGAATGCGCACCAGCGGCGCGCCCGCTTCCGCAGAAACATCGCCGAGTCTTAACACGACGGCTTCTTCCGATCCATCCGCGCGCTGTCCTTCAAAGCCGTAAATGCGAAAGTGGCCGAACCGGCTCGGAAAGTCCGCCTCCGCCGCCTTGATAAGTTTGAGTTCTGACAAAGAAATTCCTGGCGCCCGCTGTCGCGGAACACGCACGAGCTGAAATGCGCGTTTTCCCCTTTATTATAGGAGCGCCGAACACTTCGCTTCCGAGATGGTGACGCAACAACAACTTGCCGCGCTGCTGATCAAGGTCGCGGTGTCGGCTTCGATCGCCAGCATCCTCATGCGGTTCGCGCGCATTCAAAAGATTTTGCTGCGCGACGACCGCACCGTCGCCGACCGCCTGCAGCTCGCTTTCATCTTCTCCACGCTCTTTGGCGCCAGCGCCGCCGTCAGCGCGCTTGCAAAGCAATATCCCGCGATCGATCTAGCACTCGAGGGCGCTACGATCGCCGGCTTTCTTGGCGGCTACGTGAGCGGGCTTGTCACCGGTCTTTGCGTTTCGCTGCCCGATATGTTTCAGAGCAAATGGATGTCCATGCCCCTATTTGCCGCGGCCGGCATTATCGGCGGGCTCATGCACGACCTGGCACCGCGCCGCGAAGACATCTGGTATTTCTCTCCTTTTGTCGATCTGAATCTCTATCGATTCTTGAAACAGATCCTGCGCTTCAACCGGCTCGCCATCGATGCGCGCGTTGTGAAGCTCGCTGCTTTCAACCTGATCTGCAATGCGCTCGTGATCACGATCGAGCTGCTGCGCTGGGGCGTCGAAGCCGAGTTCAAGAAGCACAATACGTTTTTCCTATTTGAGGGTGTTCCGCCGACGCTCTCCCTGGTCGTCCTCTCGTGTGTAACAACGCTCTTCGCGGTTTCACTTCCCATTCGCGTCTGGAGCAGCTTTCGCGCTGAGCGCTTGCTAGAAATTCAGCGCACGCGTCTGGCGGAAGCGCACCTGGCCGCGCTCACCAATCAGATCAACCCTCACTTTCTCTTCAATACGCTCAACTCCGTTTCCACTCTCGTTCGCCTCGACCCGGACCGCGCCCGCAGCATGATCTACAAGCTCTCGAATATCCTTCGCCGCCTGCTGCGTAAAACGGAAAACCTCTCACCCCTGCGCGAGGAAATTTCGTTCATCGACGATTACCTCGCCATCGAAATGGTGCGCTTCGGCGATAAGCTGCGTTTCACCAAAGAGATCGAACCCGGGGCGCTCGACCGCCTCGTGCCGAGCATGATTCTGCAGCCGATTGTTGAAAATTCGATCCGGCATGGGCTGGCGAGCAAGATTGATGGCGGAACGATTCGATTGCGCGCCTGGCTCGAGGGCTCACGGCTCCATATTTCCATCGAAGACGACGGGATCGGTATTGCCGAAGATAAGCTGGATCGGATTTTCAATTCCGGTATTGGCGTGAGCAATGTGAACGAACGTTTGCGTGTGGTGTTTGGTGGGAACTATCGGATGACGGTTGCGAGCGAGCCCGGACACGGCACCGAAACGCGGCTGGAAATTCCCGAACACCCGCACAGCATTGTCTGAAAGAGCTCACGTGTCAATTCTCACGAGCTACCGGAACCACCCCACGTGCTACTGAGCTCGGCTCTTGTGAACGGGCTCGCTGATTGCCTTCCAGATCCGTTTGGCCTCGGCGTCGGGTTCTATCGGAATGCCCATCGGGCCTTGATCGGTTCTCGGCAGAGCAAACGCGCTCGGATGCCGTCGCATGGAAATTTCTCGACGAGCCGTTCGCCCTTAAGAACCGCGACGCCCTGGATTTCCGAACGCCTGGATGTGCCACCGTACACGACCTAGCTAATATTGCCGTTACGAAACCGGAGAAATTGATGGTCTTCCGCTTCTCCATCCGAAACCAACTCTGCAGTGCTCGCAGACTTGCGAAATTCTTTCGGATCCTTGGGCAATTGCAGTTCAAGTTTCCCGTCCGCGGAGCCGAATCGGTACACCGGGGAGGGCGGCTGCTCATAAAGATCGGAGGAAGCGAGGAGGTCGCGCCGTTTGCCACGGTGAAGCAGTTTTTGAGCTTTGCCATTTGCCCACGCGCGACAAGATTAAAGATGTCAAGATCGATTTCTGGAAGGACAACGCCCGGCAGGACGTTGGGCTCAGCATGAAACTCCGCGCCTGGCTCAGCTCATGGCATGTATCGAGCGGTTACGGCAGCAACCATATTCTTACCGTTCCACTCCAGCCCGAGCTCGATCCGCCAGAATTTTGTGGAAATAGAGCTCGGCAACTGAGGACCGTACCCGCCCCGTTACGCCGACTGCAAGCTCTTCAGCACGCCGCGCATATACGTAAAACTCTTCTGCATGCCCGGCATCGGATTCATCTCGTCGATCTCGTATTCCAGATTCACTGAGCCGCGATAGCCCATTTTCACCAGCTGATCGAAAATCCCCCGAATCGGGAGTTTTCCTTCTCCCACCGGCACCTGCGAATCCTTAGCCTTCGGATCGGCCAGATCCTTGATATGCATATCGAGGAGCCGCGGCCCGGCTTCGGCAATCGTCGATACAAGATCCACACCAGTTCGCGCCGTATGCCCGACGTCGATGCACAGCCCGCAGCGCGGATCCATGTTCTTCACAAGTGCCAGCACGCTCTGCGGGGTGGGGAAGTTCTTGTCTTCGGGCCCGTGGTTATGCACCGCGATCTTGATGTTGTACTCGCGCACGAATTTCTCGAGCTTTGGCAGCGTCACCGCGGTCGGCGCACAGACGATCAGCGGCGAGCCAAGCATCTTCGCATACTCGAACTTCTGCCGGATGTCCTTTTCATCGTCTTTACTGAAGCTGATGTTGCCGCAACCGACGATAATGATTCCCGCATCGGCAAATTCTTTCCGAGCCGCCGCAATTTCGGCCGGAGTCGCCGTCAGGCTCAGATGAAAATCCTTGATGTTCAGATAAGGCGTCCCCAGCTGCTTGGTCATCTCAATCGCTTGCGCGCGCGAGAATTTGCGGAACGAGTAGGAAGCGACCCCGAGCTTAATATCCGCGGCTCCGATCTTGTATTCCTGTGCGCGCAGCAGATTGGCGGCAAACAAGCTCGCTGTCGTTTTCAGATATTCGCGTCGATTCATCAGATCGCCTCCAGTTCTTCTTCGAGCAATTGCTTTTCATAGAGCTCGGCGTAATATCCGCCGAGCGCCTGCAACTCGGAATGCGTGCCGCTTTCTACAATACGCCCGTGGCTGAGCACAATGATCCGATCCGCGTTTTGCACGGTGGAGACGCGATGCGAGATGAGAATCGTAGTCCGGTCGCGCATCACCCCGGCGAGTCCCTGCAGAATTTTTTCTTCTGTTACGGTGTCCACGCTCGAGAGCGCATCGTCCAGGATCAGAATACGCGGATTGCGCAGAATCGCGCGCGCGATAGCGGTGCGCTGCTTCTGGCCTCCAGATAACGTGAGGCCGCGCTCGCCGATGATGGTATGCAAGCCATCGGGAAAGGTTTCGACATCGCTTGACAACCCGGCCACATCGGCGGCCCAGCGGATCTGCTCTTCGCTCGCGCCTTCGACGCCCCAGGCAATGTTCTCGGCCAGTGTGGCGCTGAACAGAAACGTCTCCTGCGGGACGAATCCGATCTCGCGCCGCAGCTCTTTCGGGTCGAAGGCGCGCGCATCCTCGCCGCCGATTTCGACAACACCGCCGCTCGGATCAAACAGACGCGGAATAAGGCTCACCAGCGTCGTTTTTCCGCTGCCGGTGTGCCCCACAATCGCCACGGTCTCGCCCGCTTCGATCGTCAGGTCGATTCCATCGAGGGCTTTTCGTCCGCCATGCGTTACGCTCACATCGCGAAAGCGGATTTCGGGCGCATAGGCGCGCGGATCGGCTGCCGCGCCCGCCGGCTTCTCGATGGAAGGCCGCTCATGCAGCATCTGATTGATGCGGTCGAGCGACGCCGTACCGCGCTGCATCAGGTTCACCACCCAGCCAAACGCGATCATGGGCCAGATCAGCATGCCCATATAGGTGTTGAACATCACGAAGCTTCCCAGACTGATTTTGCCCGCCAGCAACTGCCGGCCGCCGCCCCACAGAACGAGCAGGAACGTGACGCCGATCAGCGCCTGTAGCAGCGGCATAAAGAGTCCCTGAATGCGCGCGAGTCCGATGTTCTCGCGAACATAATCGCGGTTCAGCATTTCGAACTGCTCGACTTCCGCTTTCTCCTGCGCGTAGGCCCGCACCACGCGCACTCCTGCGAGATTTTCCTGCACGCGGCTGCTGATATCGGAAAACATCTTCTGAATATGTTCGAAGCGCGCGTGAATGCGGCGTCCGAAGAAGACCACCGCAACGGAAACGAATGGCGCCGGAATTAATGCAAACAGCGTCAGGCGCCAATCCGTGTGCACCATCACGGCGACCGATAGCACCAGCAGCACAGTCGTTTCCGTGCAGTACATAATGCCCGGCCCGAGCATCATGCGTACCGCGTTCAGATCGTTGGTGGTGCGCGCCATGATGTCGCCGGTGCGGTAGCGGTTGTAAAAATCCTGCGAAAGCTCGACCAGGTGCGCGAAGAGATCGTTACGCAAATCGAACTCGATGTCGCGCGAAATGCCGATGATAATCACGCGCATGAAATACTGGAAAACGCCTTTAACCAGCGAGAGCCCGATCAGCAACCCGGCAAGCTGCAACACCACCCGAATCGTGAAGCCGCGCGTGAGCGAATCCACGCCGTACTTGAGCACAATGGGCAGTGCCGCGGCAAGTACGTCTTTCATCAGCAGGGCGCCGATGCCGAGCGCGAGGCCGCCCCGATAGCGTTTCAGATAGGGCCAGAGTGTAGCGAGTGGTTTCAGCATCCTAATCGCCCCACCACTCCGAAATCGTCTTCATCCATTCGAACAGGAACGTCTTTTTGCCGTCGCGCGTCTTCCACCAGCCATCGAATTTGAAGTACGGATCGGGTGCCGGAACCACGTCGACCGCCAACCAGGGAGCCGCTCGCCGGAGAATGCGCGCCGCCCGGCGCGTGTGATAGTTGCTGGTCACCAGCAGCACCTTATGAACATGCTGCGGCCGCAGGACGTTGTTCGCCACGTACTCGGATTCCTCGCTGGTGGAATCGATTGGATTGGGCAGCGGCACTGCGCGAAACAGGCTCGCCGGAAAGCCCTTCCCCACTGCGTAGGCGATGGTCTGATCCGTTTCGTGGCCCATCAACATTCTCGGACCGTCGACCAGTACGTAGGGCGCGTACCCCTGCTCGGCAAGTTGGCCGGCCTTGACGATGCGACACCCGAAACCATCGCCGCCCAACACCAGAATACAGTCGGCTTTCTGCGCCCCATCGTCTTCCACCAGCGGTGCGGCGAGTGCACGCAGGATCGGGTCTCGAAAGAGGAAAGCGGAGGCGGCGAGTGCCGCTACTATTCCCAGGGTGAGAAGAAACAGCCGGTGAGGCGAGCGCCTCGCGCGGGCGGGAGGCGGAAGGGTTGCGGAACTCAGCTAGTCCTCTTCGGAACTGTTCGAGCTTTCCACGCGCGAATCGAGCCGGCCAACGGTCTTCAGCTTCTGATACATGCGCTCGATCTCGTCTTCTTCTTCGGCGCTGATCATGCGCACGGGCTGCTCGAGCACCGGATTTTCGCTCTTGGAGCCGTTCAGGTTGAGCCAGGTCCAGTAATCGCGGTGCGCCACACCATCAAAGGTAGCCATTTCGGAATGCTTGCGCAGATGAAACAGTAACTGCTCGATGCGCTCCGGCTCTCCCGGATAGATCAGCAACAATTTGCGATTGTTGGTGAGCCGTATTTTGAGGATGAGCGGTGAAAGAAAGCGGCTACTGTTGAGCTCGCGCACCTCGCGCCAGGCGACCGCCCGCTCCCCGACATTAAATTGCGTTTCGGCTATCCGGATGGGAGGCCGCGCCGCAAGCCAGAACACCACCAGCGCCGTCGCGCCGCACAGAAACCCCGGGATCAACGCCAGCGGAGCCCGAAAGCCGCATAAAACCGAGATGGCCGTCCCGGCTACGGCAGCCCAGCCCACGCGGGAATACAGCCGCGAGGGCACGAAGGTCTCGACGCTCGGCTCCATGTCTACAGGCTACTCCCGGCCATTCGAGCCGTCAATGTAAGTTTTTACCCGCACCATCAACCCCGATTCGAACTCCGTTTTCCGGGGCAGGCTCCGGAATGCGGCGGCGGTATTCGCCTCTCTCCGTTTGAATCCGCAAAGTCGTCGCATCTAGCCACGAGAGCTGCGCATCTTCAATCGCCTCGACGGGCAACTTTGGCAGATCAATGGAGGTGCGGAGGCCGCTAACGGCCACGACTGTGATGGAGCACTTCCGGTTTCGCTCTGCTCCGATCGGATTGCCGCCAGGATCGGGGCCGCCGGTAATGACCCAGTCGAATACACAGTCCGCAAACGCGACCCGGCGCGAGTCTGGAGACCAGGCAAAGCGCGGCCCAAATCCGTGTATGTTTCTGTAAATCTTGCCGTCCTTCTGAACTACGTCTAAAGGCCTCTCGAATCCCGGATTCCGCATCGGCTTTGCATTCCCTGGCAGCGGATAAACGGTAAGCTGGTTCAGTTGCAGATAGTAGCTCTTCGCATACGGCGGAGCAAAGTGCATCATGGGTGCGACGTGCGCGATCCATTTGCGGTCGGGCGAGGGCGTGAAACCGAATCCGGCAAGGTCGCGGAGGTGCTTTCCGGTTCTGAGGTCAATTTCCATGAAGGCACTGAGCGATGGATTGATATGGCACTCGACTCCGATGCTGCTGTCCGAAAGCCACGAGATGCTCAGAATGCTGGCACACGGCTCGGGCCTCTGAGAGAAAGTTCCCTCGATTGTCGGTGTGAAGCTCTGGAGACGTCTTCCGGCCAGATCCAGAATGATCACGGATGGTGTACAGGCCTCGCTTTCAGGACATACCTCGTAATAAGCGACACGATCACGGGCGCTGGATAGCTCCGCTCTCGCCTTCGTGCGGCCATCATCGGTGAGTTGCACTGATCGGCCGTCGTGGGTGAGCCAGACCTCATGATTCTGAACCCGACCCTCAATCGCGTCACTCGCCGAGAGCGTTTGGCACAGCAGAGCAGCGAGGCTCGGGACCGACCATTTTGCAGAGCGAAGCAAGGTGTGTGCGTCAGAGTAGCAAAATGGGCGCGCCTAAAATCGAACTTTGAGCGAAAGCGTTGCGCAGCATTTCGTCCGCAATCTGGAGCGGCATAGCATGCTTCCTGCCGGGGCGCGCCTGGGTGTGGCCGTTTCGGGCGGTGCCGATTCGGTGGTACTGCTGGAGCTGCTGCGGCAGTGTGCTTCGCGCTTTGCGGCGAAACTGACCGTCTTGCACGTCAATCATGGGCTGCGCGGAGCGGAATCCGATGCCGACCAGGAGTTTGTGGCCGAACTGGCGCGCGCGGCCGGACTGCCGCTGCTGGCAGCCCGCCTCGAACCTTCGGGCGAGGACAACCTGGAGCAGGAAACCCGCCAGCTCCGTCGCCGATTCTTTCTCTCCCATGGCTTCGACCGGATCGCGCTCGGCCACACCCGCAGCGACCAGGCCGAAACCGTCCTCCATCGCTTCCTGCGAGGCGCCGGTCCCGCGGGGCTCGCCGCCATCCGCCCGGTCACGCCCGAAGGATTTATGCGCCCTCTGCTCTCGTTCAGCCGCAACGAAGTCCGGGAGTGGGCCCGGGCCCACGGGCTCCGCTGGCGCGAGGACTCCTCCAACGCCGACCCGCGCTTCACCCGCAACCGGATCCGGAATGTTGTCCTGCCCACGCTCGCCAGCGAGTTCAATCCCAACCTCGAAGCCGTTCTGGCGGGTACTGCGGAGCTTCTGCAAGGTGAAGAAGAGTATTGGAATGAAGAAGTTGAGCGAATTTACCCGATTTTTACCAAACGAACTCGGTTGGGTTCGTTTTTTCAAGTCGACCATCTGAACAGCCTGCACCTGGCTCTACGCCGGCGGCTGATCCGGCGCGCGCTCGCCGAAGTTCGTTCGGCAAAAATGCGCGGTTTGGACTTTGAACACGTGGAAGCCGTGCTGGCGCTCTGTGGCTCTGAAGAGGGGCACGACCGGGTGATCGTGCCGGGAGCCGATGCGCTGCGTTCGTATGACGGGCTGCTGCTGATGCCGGCCGGCCGGCTAGGCGAAGAACCCCGGGGCTATCAATTTCAGCTCAAATTGCAGGAATGGCAGCGTTTGCCGGCCGGCGCCGGAGAAATCTGCGTGGCCCGGAGCGCGCCCGGGTTACCGGTTTGTGATACGTTCAAGAAGGAGTCTGGGGTCGAGCAGGTATTTCTGGCAGAACAGGCGCTCGGGCAGCTGCTGCGGGTCCGCAACTGGGAACCGGGAGACGAGCTGCAGCGATCGGGGCATCGTAGCGCGGAAAAGATTAAGAATTTGTTTCAGGAGCACCACATTAAACTGTGGGAGCGCCGGCATTGGCCGGTTGTGGTCTCAGGCGATCGGATCATCTGGACCCGAACCTTTGGCGTGGCTCGGGATTTCGCCTCGGCGGGCGGGCCGGATGCGCTGCTTCTGACGTATCGCACGGGAGAGTAGTTTTGGCCGTTAATGAATCGAAACCGAGCCGATTGACGTCATTAAAGATGAGGGAGTACCCGGTTTCCGTGTTGGTTTCTCCAAGCGGCGTCCGGATCTGGCTGCTGGTAAGCCAGAAGAAGGTGAGTTCATGAGTTCCAATGTAAAGACCGCTGTATTTTGGGTGGTCATAATCTGCGCGATCGTGCTGGTTTATATGGCTGTGAAGACCGGCCGCGGCCCGACGCCGCAGAACCTGTCAGCTTACGATTTTGTCAGCAGCATTCAGGACGGCAAGATCAAGGATGCCAACATTACCGGCACCGATGTGCAGGGCACGATGGTGGAAAACGGCATTTCGCGGCCGTTCCATACGGTGATTCCGCCGAACTATCCGGACATTTACAAGCTGCTGCAGGAAAAGAACGTCAAATACACCTGGAAGGATTCGACCGGCAGCGGCTGGATCAGCATTCTGTTCAATGCGGTTCCCGTGCTGATTCTGCTTGGCCTCTGGATCTTCATGATGCGGCAGATGCAGAGCGGCGGCAATAAGGCGCTGAGCTTTGGTAAGAGCCGGGCGCGGCTGCATTCTTCGCAGCAGAAGAAGGTGACCTTCAAGGACGTCGCGGGGGTTGAGGAAGCCAAGGAAGAGTTGCAGGAAATTATCGAATTTCTGCGCGAACCGCAGAAATTTCAGAAGCTCGGCGGGCGCATCCCGAAAGGCGTGCTGCTGATCGGGCCTCCGGGAACGGGCAAGACGTTGCTGGCGCGCGCTATTGCGGGCGAGGCAAATGTTCCGTTCTTCTCGATTTCGGGTTCGGACTTCGTCGAGATGTTCGTCGGCGTGGGCGCGAGCCGCGTACGCGATCTGTTCGAGCAGGGCAAGAAGAATGCGCCGTGCATTATTTTCATCGACGAAATCGACGCGGTTGGCCGGCATCGCGGTGCGGGCCTGGGCGGCGGTCATGATGAGCGCGAGCAGACGCTGAACCAGTTGTTGGTGGAGATGGACGGCTTCGAATCGAATGAAGGTGTGATTCTCGTGGCGGCGACGAACCGTCCGGATGTGCTCGATCCGGCGCTGCTGCGGCCTGGCCGTTTCGACCGGCGGGTGGTGGTGGACCGGCCGGATGTGCGCGGGCGCGAGAGCATCCTCAAAGTCCATACGAAAAAGACGCCGCTGGGCGATGATGTCGATCTGTCGGTGATCGCGCGCGGTACGCCGGGCTTTGCCGGAGCGGATCTGGCCAATCTGGTGAACGAAGCGGCACTGGTGGCGGCACGGCAGAACCGCAAAGTGGTCACACAGTACGATTTCGAGCTGGCCAAGGATAAAGTGCTGATGGGCGTGGAGCGCAAGAGCATGATCATCAGCGACAAAGAGAAGCGCATGACGGCGTACCACGAAGCGGGTCACGCGATCGTGGCGGCGCTGCTCGAGCATGCCGATCCGCTGCATAAAGTCACGATTATTCCGCGCGGCATGGCGCTCGGTCTGACGATGCAGCTGCCGATCGACGACAAACTGTCGCACGACAAGAAGGACCTGGAAGCGCGGCTGGCGATTCTGATGGGCGGACGGATTGCCGAGGAACTGTTTCTTGATCAGATGACCACGGGCGCGGGCAACGACATCGAGCGCGCGACCGAGATGGCGCACAAGATGGTCTGCGAATGGGGCATGAGCGAGCTTGGGCCTTTGAGCTTCGGCAAGAAGGACGAGCAGATCTTCCTCGGACGCGAGATCGCGCAGCATCGGGACTACAGCGAAGAGACCGCGATCAAAATCGACCAGCAGGTGCGCAAGCTGGTGGAAGACGGCTACAACACGGCCAAGCAGATCATCCAGGAGCGTTCGGACGCGCTGAAGCGGATTGCCGAAGCGCTGCTCGAGCGCGAAGTGCTGGATGGCAACGAAGTGCTCGATCTGATCAACGGCAAGGAGCTACCGAAACTGGCTTCTACCAAGCCGCAGAGCACGACACCGCCGCCGCAGGATGGCGGAACGGTGATTGCGCCGCATCCGAGCCCGGTACCCGGCTTGCTTGGCGGAAGTAGTCCGCAACCGGCGTAGAAAATCGAAGGGCGTCAGATACAAAAGCTCTCGCGAAAGCGAGAGCTTTTGTATTTTGGAGCAACGGCATGGCAAGTCCCGGCCGGTGGCGCAAGTGTGCCAGCGCAGATCGAGAGGACGGATGCAGTAAACGATCTCGCCCTTTTGAAGGTGGCTGCCGATATGGATTAACGCCAGATGAGTGGGATGCGGATTTACTTAGAAATGAACTCGCAGCGAGAGTTGTATCACGCGGGGCTGATAGAAATACGAATCCGAATCGATGTTTTGCGAATCACTGCCCGGCCCGAGAATCTTGCCGAAGTTCGGATCGTTGATATCGGTGACCGGATCCGCCTTGCCGGCGCGGTTCAGCAGGTTGAACATCTCGGCCCGAAACTGGATATCACGCTTTTCGCCGAGCCGAAAATTCTTCTGCAAACTGAGACTCTCGTTTGCAAGCCACGGCCCGCGGATATTCGGCAGCGTGCTCGGCGCAGTGCCCGGACGAAGAGCAATGCCGTTGCACGGCTGCCCCGGAGCTACCAGGCTGCAAGTGGTGGGCACGCGCGCGAAAGCGGCCGGATTCAGGTATTGTGACCCGCTTGGCCCGTTCGGATTCGCGATATCGAAACCGCCGGGGCTTCCAAGCGCCACGGGCTGGCCGGAAACATAGTCGGGCCGCGTTGTCGTGAAGATTCCGTTCACGGCTGAGCTATCGCTGATCGAAAGAACATCGCCCGATTGATAGATCGTATTGCCGCTCAGCAGCCATCCGCCGAAAAGCGTATTTTTCCAGCCGGTGACAGGAATGAGCCCGTTGGGACCTATCGGCAAGTTATAGATCATCGTAAATTTCGCCACGTGCGGATAGTGCAGCCCGCTCGCGACGGCATACTCGAGTTGCCGGTTCTGAAAGTCCTGCGTTCCGCCGTTGGTGTCGGTCAGATTTTTCGACCAGGTATACGCAGCGAGGATACTGAAGCCGCTCGATACGCGGCGCGTGACCTGTACCTGCAGCGATTCGTAATGCGACCAGCCAGTGTGGTTGTCGTATTCAAAGACGCTGCCCCCCGGATATTGCGGATACGGTACCAGCGCCTGCTGCACGAGCTGCGTGCTGTCGAATCCCGCATACGGCAGCGGCAGATTGGGGTGAGAAGCGAGCGGATCGAGCAGCGCATCGCCATACTTGGCGATGTCGCTCACCGGCAGATAATTCATGCTGCCGAGATCGCCGCCATTGCTGCCGCCCGTATTGAGGCGGGTCGTGTAGTTGCCAACCCAGTTCACATCGGCAATTGTTGAAGGACTGACCTGATATTGAAAGCCGAGCGTGTAGTTTTGGGTGTACGAAACTCGCGCGCCGTTCACTCCGATGTACTGCGGCGGAGTCTGGTTGTTTGCCTGGGAAGGATCGTAGTTGGGTAGTGTTCCGCTGAATGAGGGATACGGGTTGCTGAGAATAAACGTAGGCAGGTCGGGATATTGCGTCGGGTGCGTGGCGTGGTTGATCTGAATCTGGCCGTTGTAGCCCTGGATAGACGGCGAGCCCTGGAACTGAAGTTGCGGACCGCCTTCCGGAGCCTGAGTATTGATTCCATAACCGCCGCGGAAGACAAAACGCTGCGTCCGCGCATAGGCAAATCCGAAGCGCGGTGAGAACAGGTGCCAATCGGTATGTTCCCAGCTTTGAATGTGGTCCTGGCTCGCAAAATCGAGCGCCCCCAGCCGGCCATCCGCTCCGGGGTTCGGTTTAGCCGGATCGAAACGCGTCATGCGTCCGGCCACTTCATCGATCCCGCCCATCACTTCCCAGCGCAGGCCGAGGTTGAGCGTGAGATGCGGCGTGACCTTCCAGTCGTCCTGGAAGAAGGTGCCCGTCATGTGGCGGCGGAATCCGGCGTTGGTATAGGCGATGGCACGTCCGCTCGTGTTGACCTGTCCTAACAGGAAACTCGCGTAGGCATTCCCCGCGTAATCCAGCGAGCCAAATCCGTCGTCGGTTTGCCGGTTATTGAATGCAAAACTGCCCACGCCCGAGACGTTCACATCGTTTTCGTTGTAAAAACGAAACTCTGTTCCCATCTGCATCGTGTGGCCGCCGTGAATGAGCGTGAACTGCTCGAGGAAGATGCTGCTCTGCGCCACGTCGCCGGCTCCATTTGAGCCATTACCGATGCCATCGATTCCGCCGCCCAGGCTACTCGGCCCGCTGAACGAAACGGTGGGGAAGCCGAAGCTTTCGGTGTTCTGGATGCCGAGTGTCGAAGCCCAGTCTTTGGTGTAGAACGGCGTCGTGTACTCATTCGTGAACCGGTTGTAACCGTATCCGAGGTGGTTCAGCATGTGTGCTGAAATGGTCCAGTCCTCGCTGATGCGCGCGATGTGTCCCGGATTGTGCTGGTTATCCCACGTGTCGAGCGGATTGGCGCCGGGAACGGACCAGGTCGCATTACCGCTGTTGCTGCGATCGCGCCCGACCTGGGTGTAATAGGCCGATACGCGGTGGTTCGAGTTGATCACTTCGTCGATCTTCATCGAGAAGAGGTTCTGGTTGAATACCGGCTGATTATTGGCGTATTTCGCAACGTTGTTCACCACGGCGCCGTTGATGTATTTGGCCCCCGTATATGGCAGCTTCAGGTAATTCACAGCTACGGGATCAAACATGCTTGTGGGGATGATGTTATTCGGAAACGGATCGCGCACCAAACCGGTTTTGATCGCCGTAAGCCCGGTAACCGGATCGACCGCGCCGGCCGTTACGGTGCGCGCTGTGGCCGGATTGTAAATCTGACCGAAGATCACCGGCCGCCCGAGATTATCTACAACCGGAGTGCCGTCAGGGGTGAAGGCTGGCGAACCCGAACGTGGATCCTGCGTATAGAGCGGATTCAGCCACTTTGAAAAGTTGCCATTCATCATGTCCGTCGTGGGCAGTGTTGTAAAGCCGGAATAGATGAAGTTATTCTTTTGGGTCTGCTCGTCGGAAACAAAGAAGAAGGTCTTATTCCGGCCATCGTAGATCTTCGGAATGAAAACCGGTCCGCCGATCGCTCCGCCATATGTCTCGAGGCGCTGCCGTGGGCGCGGCGTACCGAAGGCATTATTGTCAAAGCTGTTCGCGTCGAGCGCTTCGTTCTGAATATAGGTGTACACCGTCCCCTGCAGTTTGTTGGTGCCCGACTTGATGCTGAAATTCGTGACCGCGGTTGAGCCGCCGCCGTACTGCGCGCTCATTGCGCCGGTCTGCAGATTGAACTCGCCCACCGCATCCATGCTGGGTCCAAGTTCGGCGGTGTCGAAGGTACCCAGTGAGATACCGTCGATGACTACTTCGTTGGCGAAATTCTGGCCGCCATTGATGGAGCCGATAAAAGTCTCGCCCGTCGTTCCAGGCAGACTCTTGAAGACGAAATCCTGCAACTGACGCTCGCCATCTCCGGTGACAGGAACCGGCCAGTCCTCGAGTTCCTTCGGGGTGACGTAATGGTTCAACTGCGACGTGCTGGCATCGACCAATGGTGCTTCCGCATTGACCGTTACCGCTTGCGAGCTGCGCCCTACCTGCAGCGGGATATTAACGGTTACAAGCTCGGCGACGTGAACTTCAAAGGCTGGAATCTGCGCACTGTCGAAACCCGTCTTGAGCGTGCTGAGCGTGTATGTACCGGGAATGAGCCCACCAATTCGATACACGCCTTTGCTGGTGGTCGTGGCCTTGGATTCGACATTCGTGGCGATATTCGTCGCCGTAACCACCACTCCCGGAACAGCGGCCCCGGATGGATCGGTTACCGTTCCCGTAAGAGAGCCGAGCGAACCCTGCTGCCCGAACGCGGTCCCAATTGCCACTGCCACCAGCGAAAACGCAAGCGTGCAAACTCTTCCACCAAGCATCTTACTCGTTAAGAGTACGAATGCTGACTACTTTGTTTGAATCAGGAAAATAATTTCCGGGTTTGAATCAGGAAAGGTAATTTTCCGGGCTACAGCTCGTCGCGGCCGGCCCCCACTGGTGGCGATATTCGCCGATCTGATAATGCTCCACGGCCAGTTTGGCTTCGATACCAACTTCCCAGCATTCGGTCAGAGCGCAGGCCAGCACCCAGGGGAGCACGTAGTAAAGAACGTCGGTAGCGGCATCGATCACAGGGACATTCCAGAGAGACGGGTACCAATCGAGCTGAAATAACAACAGATGAACGGCAAAGAACAGGAGCAGTCCGCGAATCGTGCGGCTGAATTTGCCCTCGCCGAAACCGGCGGTCATCCGATAAAGAAGGAATCCCACGGCTGTGCCCGCGCCGACCAGCAGCGGGCTCGTTCCTCGGATACTGCGGAAGAGCAGACTTGCGTCTAAGTGATGCGGTTCAAGGCCGTGGGCCATGCGAGCAATCGTAAGCGCTGCCACGATGCCGACGACCGCCCAACTACTCCTGGAGAGTTCAGGAGAAAAACCGGCATCGCGAAAGGTCCACCACATCTGAAATAAGCCGAGCAGCACGAGCGCGAGGGAGAGGGTAACGCCGATCAACCAGGCATCTTCGGTCGGCACGCTGCGCAGGAACGGACAAAGCACCATGAGCGTATCGAGCGTCTGATACGCCAGGAAAGAAACAACGCCGGCGATCATCCATCCCCAGGCGCGCCGCATCCCGGACCCCTCCGGGTATTCGTTTCTCATCCGGCTCGCGTACAAAACCCCGACCAGGTAGCCGGCAGCCGCCTGAGCACGGAAAAGAGCGGAATTTACGCGCAGCCACGGATTGCGCGGCTGAAAAAACAACTGGCAGAGGGCCACGAAAACCGCTGCGGCCGACAGCGACCAGAAGAGTCTGCGCACCACTTTCCGATGGATCAGCATGCCGGTTTGAGAACCGCCTCCACCATTCGCGCCACCTGACGGCCATAAAGCGAATGCACCCGCGCGCGTACCGCGTCAATGCCATTCTCGCTGGCGTTTCTGAGCAGCCTGGCAGTAGCATGAATGCCGCAGATCGGCTGCAACATGCTTTGAAGAACGAGTATTCTCGCCTCCGCGCGGCTTCGATCCGCCGCGAGGCGCTCCACCAGACACGCCGCCAGATGCTCGAGATGCCGGGTATCGATCGCGTGCCGGGCACGCACCCGTTCGGCTTCTTCCCTCAACTCGCGTTCGATATCAATATTCATTTCGCGTCAACCAGTTCCGCCAGCTTCCTTTTGGAATTGTGGATTCTCCATTTCACCGTTCCCAGCGGCACCTCAAGCACCGCCGCAATCTCCTCGTAACCAAGCTCCTCCACATAACGAAGCTCAAGCACCTCCCGCTCTTCAGGAGGCAGGTGCGCGATCAGATGATCAAATCCCGAGCGCGATTCACGCCAGAATTCAGCCGACGGATCCGATACCAGGGAAGCCGCATCGAGACGCTCCGTAGCAGGTTCTTTCATGCTCTTCCGGTATTCGCGGTACAACGCATTGCGTGCGATCGAAAAGAGCCAAGCCTGGAATGATTGCTGCACACGCAGCGAGCCGATTCCGCGATAAACCGTGTACATCGTCTCCAGCGTCAGTTCATCGGCCAGAGCATCGGAGCAGCCTCGCCGGAGAAAATATCGCAGCAGACGCGGCGCAACCGCACCAAAGAGGTCGCGAAATGTGCTCTCGTCGCGTGTTCTGATGAAAGCACGGATTGCCTCCGCCTCATTTATTGGAACGACGCGATCTTCCGCGGCCGATCGCGGAGAAATTACCATTACCGACATGCAGCCAGTCACGTGCCCTTCACTGGTATTCCGGCCATCGTACCGCACCAGCAACAGGAAAAGGTGCGCAATCACCTTTCCAGCAAGCTATGTCGTACGGGCCGAAATTACCGAGCGCTCTCTGCCTGCACGTGTGGGCGGCCGTGGAAGGCGAATCAGCCGGTCCGGCGCGATGTGGCGTGGTTTGTGAACCGGTTCAACCGGCGAATGGCTCGGAACTTCACTGCCATTGGGTCCGTAAGTCGGCAGGTTGCACGTAGTTCTCGCACCTGGTATGAAATGCAAGTCACAGAATGAGATTCTATGAGACGTGGAACCGGTAGTAGAGTCGGCCGACGCTTCGAATTTGGAGTCTGCGGCGTCAACAGAGCAAATGGAACGGGATCGTGCGCCGGCGCTTTTGCCGGTGGGAGCCGATTACCTCGGTGAACGTGGCACGCGCTTTCGCACCTGGGCGCCGGGGCACCGCTCTGTTCAGGTGGTTTTTGAAAAGGGAAGCGCGCTTTCGCTCGAACCGGAAGAGGGTGGGTACTTCTCAGGATTCGCGTCCCATGCGCGGCCGGGCACGCGCTATCTGCTGAAGCTGGATAACGAAGAGACGCATCCCGATCCTGCCTCGCGGTTTCAGCCCGAGGGTCCGCACGGATACTCCGAAGTGGTCGACCCGCGCGCTTTCGCCTGGTCAGATGGGAAGTGGCGCGGCGTTGAATTGGAAGGCCAGGTGATCTACGAAATGCATCTGGGCACTTTCACGGAGACGGGTACCTGGAAGGCCGCCATGCATCGTCTGCCGTACCTGGCGGAGACTGGCGTCACTCTGCTCGAGATCATGCCCGTGGCCGACTTCCCCGGGCGCTTCGGATGGGGCTACGATGGCGTGCTTCCCTACGCTCCGGCTTCGATCTACGGGCGGCCAGATGACATGCGCGCGTTTGTGGATCGAGCGCATCAGCTTGGACTGGGCGTGATCCTGGATGTTGTTTACAATCATCTGGGCCCGGATGGCAATTGCCTGCCGAATTTTTCGCCGCATTACCTGAGCAGGAAACATAAGACTGACTGGGGCGCCGCGATTAACTTTGACGGCGAGCAATCCGGCTCGGTGCGCGAGTTCTTTCGCGAGAACGCGGCCTACTGGATTCGCGAATTTCATCTCGACGGGCTGCGGCTGGATGCCACGCAGGACATTCACGACGAATCCAAACGCCACATCCTGGCCGAAATGGGAGAGGCCGCACGCGCAGCAGCCGGCGACCGCTCGATTGTTCTGATCGGGGAGAACGAACCGCAGCAAACACGCCTGATCCGTCCGGTTGTAGAAGGCGGCTACGGGCTCGACGCGCTCTGGAACGACGATTTTCATCACTCAGCAATGGTTGCGCTCACTGGCCGTTCGGAGGCGTACTACACCGATTACCGCGGCAGCGCGCAGGAGTTCATCTCGGCGCTCAAATACGGTTACTTGTTTCAGGGGCAATATTACAAGTGGCAGAAGAAACGGCGCGGGACGTCGAATCTGGGATTGCCGCGAGCCGCGATGGTGACGTTCATTCAAAATCACGACCAGATCGCGAATTCCGCGCGGGGGCAGCGGGTACACGAGCTGAGTGCGCCGGGTGCGTTTCGCGCGCTGACGGCCGTTACGCTGCTCGGCCCGGGCACGCCCATGCTGTTTCAAGGCGAAGAGTTTGCGGCCTCGGCGCCGTTTCTCTATTTTGCGGATCACAAACCGGAGTTGGCGGAGGGCATCCGCAAGGGACGCGCCGAATTCCTCGATCAATGGCGCTCGCTGCGCACGCACGAGATGCTGCCGCATTTCGCGGACCCCTGTTCAGAGGAAACCTTCCTGCGATCGAAGCTCGACTGGAGCGAAGTGGAGAAACATGCGGATGTTTATTCGCTGCATCGCGATCTGCTGGCACTGCGGCGGACGGATCCGGTGATTGCGCAGCAGGGACGCGACGGGATCGATGGAGCCGTCTTGTCGAACAGCGCTTTCGTGCTGCGCTATTTCACGAGCGATTACGCGAACGACCGGCTGCTGGTGGTGAACCTGGGCGTGGATCTCGATTTCAATCCGGCTCCGGAGCCGCTGCTTGCCCCGCCGGCGGATAAGCGGTGGGCGGTTCTTTGGTCGTCGGAAGACATTCGCTATGGTGGTAGCGGGACCGCTCCGCTCGACAGCGACGAGAACTGGAAGATTCCCGGGCGATCGGCCGTGTTGCTGTATCCGGCGGAAGCGGAGGCGGATCCAGGCGCTTCAAGCGCAAAAAATTCCCCGATTCCATGAACAACATCTTTCATCACACGGCTGGCGAGCCGTTGACCAAAGACGAACACCGGCAGCTGTTCGAAACGGAGTGGCTGGTGACGAACGGGCTGGGCGGCTATGCGTCCGGCACGATCGGCGGCACGTTGACGCGAGTGTTTCACGGTTATCTGATCGCCGCGCTGCCGGCGCCGCTCGGGCGCACGATGATGCTGAACGACATTCTCGAGCTGGCGGTCGTGCACGGCAAAGTGATTCCGCTCAACGGGCTCGAGACCGAAGGCGGAGAGTATCCGGCGAATCCGCAGTATCTGACTTCGTTCCGGCTGGATGCGGGTCTGCCGATCTGGACGTACGAGGTCGAAGGAAGCGTAATTGAGAAGCGCGTGGTTCTGCCGCATCGCCAGAACACGAGCTATGTGAATTACCGGCTGGTGAGCGGACCGCCGCTTAAGATGCAGCTGCGCGTGGCGGTCAACATGCGCGAGCATGAAGCGCCGGTGAACAACAAGATCGAACCGTATCTATTCACGGTACGCGATCACACCTACGAGCTGAAATGCTCGGGCGATATTCCGCCATTGCGGATGAAGCTGCTGGCCAAAGCGGGTGCGGTGACGGTGGATCCGCACGAAATACACGACGTGACCTACGAGGTGGAGCGTTCGCGCGGCTACATTTGGCGTGGCGATCTGTGGAGCCCGGGCTACTGGACAGTGGAGCTTGATTCGAGCCACGATGTGACGCTGGTGGCATCGACCGAGAGCTGGGAGATACTTTCGGCGCTCACGCCGCGCGCGGCCTGGGATGCCGAGCACGAGCGCAAGCGCAGACTGCTGCTCGAGACGCGCAGCGACAACTGCGACGACTTCTGCCGCGAGCTGGTCTGGGCGGCGGATCAGTTTCTATTCACGCCGGTGGGACGCGTGGCCGATACCGCACGCGCGCGCGCCGCAGGCGACGAAATTCGCTCGGTTATCGCGGGCTACCACTGGTTTACGGACTGGGGCCGCGACACCATGATCAGCCTCGAAGGGCTTACGCTGACCACGGGGCGAACCTGGGAAGCGAGCTGTATCATTCGCACCTTCGCGCATTACATCAGCGACGGGCTCATTCCCAACATGTTCCCGGAAGGGAAAACCAGCGGGCTTTATCACACGGCGGATGCGACCCTCTGGTTCTTTCACGCGATCGGGCGTTACTTCGATCGGACCGATGACAAACATCTGCTGAAGCAGCTGCTCCCGAAGCTGCTCGACATTGTGGGGCACCATCTGCGCGGAACGCGGTTTAATATACACGTCGATCCGAAGGATGGCCTGCTTTCGCAGGGCGCGCCGGGATATCAGCTTACCTGGATGGATGCGAAGGTGGACGACTGGGTGGTGACGCCGCGGCGCGGTAAAGCGGTCGAGATCAATGCGCTCTGGTACAACGCGCTGCGGCTGCTCGAAAAGTGGCTGCGGCAGAATCAGCGCGACGACGAGGCCAACGGCATTGCCGAACATGCGGCCAAGGCGTACGAATCCTTTAACGAGCGCTTCTGGAACGAGCAGACCGGATATTTGTACGACGTGGTGGATGGCGAGAACGGCAAGGACGATCCGCAGTGCCGGCCAAACCAGATATTTTCCATTTCGCTCGATTATCCGGTACTCGAGCAGTCGCGCTGGGAACCGGTTCTGGGTACGGTGAAGGACAGATTGCTGACTCCGGTTGGGTTACGCTCGCTTGCGCCCGGTGAGCCGGACTTTAAGCCGCGCTACGATGGCGATCTGCGCTCGCGCGATGCGGCGTATCATCAGGGCACGGTGTGGGCGTGGCTGATCGGACCTTTTATCGATGCGTGGCTGCGCGTGCACCCGGGCGATTACGAGAGTGCGCGAAAGTTTCTGAACGGGTTCCGGCACGCGGTTCGCAGCGCCTGCGCGGGTTCGATCAGCGAAATCTTCGATGCGGAGCCGCCGTTTACTCCGCGGGGCTGCTGCGCGCAGGCCTGGAGCGTGGCCGAAGTGTTGCGCAGTTATGTGAAGGCAGCCGGCGACCGCCACAGCATCGAAAATCCGGAAGATCGCTCCGTGCTGGTGGCGCACTAGCACGAGCGGCGAATCGGAGCTGTAACTAACGCTGTGCAGACCTCGAAAGTCCGCTTGCTAGGCGCGCGGCTCAGCTAAGCCTTTGAACGTTTTGAACTGCTTACAGAGATGCGACTGTAAGTAGCTAACGCGCAACAGCGGCTCTGGCCGGCATCTGCTTGTGGGCCAGCATGTCGATGCAGGTGCGGATGTAGTAGCGGGCCAGATTGTCTTTGTGCAGGTAGAGATCGAAGTACTCGCGGGCATTGCGAGCGATCTCTTCGCGCTCGGCGGGGTGTTCGAGGTAGTACTCGCAACGCTCGACGAGATCGCTGAAATCCGGTTTGGTGTAAACGATGTGCTTGCCGGGCACAAGCGGCACGTGCAGCTTATTGCGATGCGGGAAGGCGATGACACAACTGCCGATGGCGAGATAGTTCACCAGGCGGAAGCAAAAATCCCCGCGGCCGGGCAGATCGAGGCACAGCTTGGCGCGCGCGGTTTCCTGCAGAAAATCTTTGTACGGCAGAATCTTGAGGCCGCCTTCAAACCGGAACCGATTCTGCGACTCGAGAACGGACATGGCGCGCTCGCGGATTTCGGTGCCGAAATCGCGGCCGAAGCGGCCATACAGGTCGAACTGGAAGTCGCGGCGATTGCGCTCCTGGCGCAGACGCGGCAGGTACATGTAAAGGCGCGGCGTATCGACCACATAGCCGCCCGGGATCACGTGGCTGTGGCCGTAGCCTTCGCGCTGGTACTGCAGCTTGAAGCAGAGCGCGCAGTTTCGGATGCACTCCGGATCAATCGCCGGGTAATCGGTGTAAACGATGGCGGCGTCGCTGCGGCGCCCTTCGTACTCGAAGCCGAAGACTACAGTGCCCTTGTAGGGCTGCGGAATATTATCAACCAGTTCTACGCGGACGAGATGGGGAAAACGGCTGATGAGCGAGCTCATCCAGCGTGAGGCGGGTGCCCATTCGTACTTGCTGGGCCACAGGATGCGAACGGCCCGGCGCTCGCTTTCGCTGATCTCCCAATCGGGATTTAGCCGCGGCGGGTGATGAGAGAAGTAGTTGAGATAGAGCTGGGTCGACTGCTGCCGAACAGCAGAGATCGAATCCCGGATGGCTTGCACTCTCATCTGCGACCAGAGTAGCAATGAAAACGGGATTGCGCATACCGGCGCTTCCTCTACTCTCGTACGGTATGCAGTCAGGCTGAGGCCTTCGTAGTGCTAGTACCCGCGCGGGAAAAGGCGAGCCGGGAACTCGCCTTTCGCGCAGATGATTGAGATTACAGGCCTTTTTGACCGAGGAACGCGATCAGATCGACGATGCGGTTCGAATAACCCCATTCGTTGTCGTACCAGGAGACAACTTTCGCCAGATTGCCGTCGAGTACTTTGGTCAGCTGCGCGTCGACGATGGAGCTGTTCGGATTACGCATGAGATCGCTCGAGACGACCGGATCTTCGGTGTAGGCGAGGATGCCTTTCAGACCATTTTCGGCAGCTTTCTTGAGCGCGGAATTGACCTCTTCGGTAGTCGTGTTCTTTTTGAGCACGGCCACGAAATCGACAACCGAGACGTCGGGCGTTGGGACACGGATCGAGTAACCATCGAGCTTGCCTTTGAGTTCCGGGACCACGAGGCCGATCGCTTTGGCAGCGCCGGTGGAGGTCGGGATCATGTTGAGCGCAGCAGCACGCGCGCGCCGCAGATCCTTGTGCGGGAAATCGAGCACGTTCTGATCGTTGGTGTAGCTGTGGATGGTGGTCATCGAGCCCTTCTCGATGCCGAACGCTTCGTGCAGAACCTTCACGAGCGGCGCCAGGCAGTTGGTGGTGCAGGATGCGTTGGAGATGATCTTGTGGTTCTTCGCATCGTAGGCGTTGTCGTTGACGCCGAGCACGATGGTGACGTCTTCGCCTTTGGCCGGCGCGGAGATGATGACCTTCTTGACGGAGCCGCGGAGATGCTTGGCGGCGTCTTTGGCATCAGTGAAGCGGCCGGTCGATTCGACAACCACGTCGACGCCGAGGCCGGGCCAGTCGATTTCAGCCGGATCCTTGATGGCGAAAATCTTGATCTTCTTGCCGCCGACGGTCACGCTGTCGCCTTCCGCTTTCACGTCTTCGGCGAGCGGTCCCAGGATCGAATCGTACTTGAGCAGATGCGCAAGGGTTTGGGTATCGGTGAGATCGTTTGCGGCGACGAACTCGATCTCCGGATTGCTGAGCCCGGCGCGGACAACATTCCGCCCGATACGGCCGAAGCCGTTGATGCCTACCTTAATTGCCATATTCTTCTATTTTACGGACGCGGAGTGCGCTTCACCGGATTCCAGCGGTCCGAGGCGGATCTCGAACAGCTTCGGCCAGAGTTTGCCGGTGACGAAGAGGCGGTTGCGGGTCGCATCGTAAGCGATGCCGTTGAGCACGTCGGTCTCGGCGGTGCGGTCGGAAGCGGGGAGCAGACCGGTGGGTCGATCCAGCTGAGAACGCGGCCGTCTTCCGGTGAGATGCGAGCGATGCGATCCGAGCCCCAGATGTTGGCGAAGATTTCGCCGCGCACGCATTCGAGCTCGTTGAGGCGATCGATCGACTGCGAGCCGTCGTGCACCGCAATCCGGCGTTCTTCGGCCAGTGTTTCAGGATCGAGTACGCGGACTTGAGCGCTGCCGTCGCTCATGTAAATGTGGCGCGCGTCGTGGGCGAGTCCCCAGCCTTCGCCTGCGTAGTGAAAGGTTTTGAGAAGCCGGAAAGAATCGCGGTTGTAGATGAAGCCGGTTTGCGATTGCCAGGTGAGCTGCAGGATGCGCCCGGGCAGAACTGTGATGCCTTCGCCGAAGTACTGCTCGGGGAGCGCGATTTCTTCCAGCACGCGGCCGGTTTCGAGCTCTTCCTTGCGAAGCGTAGAGCGGCCATTCAGGCCGGTGCCTTCGTAAAGATAGCCGTCGCGGTATTCGAGTCCCTGCGTGAAGGCGCGCGTATCGTGCGGATAGGCGTGAACGATGCGAAAGGTATAAACGAGCGCCGCGAGGAGGATGAGAGGCAAAGCGCTGTCAGCTTCGGAAGAGTTTATCGAGCAGGCTGCGCTTCTTTGGTTCCGGTGCGGGTTCTTCCTGCGGTCGCAGCAGGCAGGTTCCCGAGTACGGCTTGGTTTCGGATGCCGACAGATCGTGATAAGCGAATGAGCCTTTCACGAAGAAATGGCAGACCACCGCGCGGCGCGAGAGCTCGATATTGCGGCGCATGGATCCGCCGTGAATCAGGTTCGCGTGCCAGATGAGCACGTCGCCTTTGCGCGCGTGGAAATAGTGCGGTTCCAGACCATACTCGGCGATCAGCTGCTGAATGCGCGGCTCGTATTTCTCGTGATACGAGGCGTACTTGCGGGTCTTGAATTCCTCTTCGGAGATGCCGACATCTTTGCTGAACAGATACGGCAGGCGATGGCTGCCCGGATAGTACACGAGCGGCCCGCAGTCCGGATGAATATCTTCGAACGCGATCCATGCCGCGGTGAGATAGCCGAGCGGATACGTTGTCATGTGGATCGAATCCGAATGCGCGCCCTGCTGCGAACCTTTGTGGCAGGTGATGGTCTGGAAGGGTTCGGGCTCGCGTTCCATCAGCAGCCGAATCCAGTGGAGCAGGCGCTCGTGGCGCAGAATGCGGCAGAACTCCTCGACCTTCTGATGCGGGTCGAGAAAGCGTCCGGGCCAGGGATCGTTTTCGCCCATGGATTCCGGCTGCAGCGGAATCACGCCTGTATCGACCGCGCGCTGGTACGCCTGCCAGACGCTATCGAGCGTTTCGTCTTCGATGAGTTTGGGGAGGATGATGTAGCCGTGCTCACGCCAGTAGCGGCACTGCTCGGCTTCGGCCTGCGTGATCTCGCCGCGCGCGACTTTGGCGTCGATCTGTTCAAGGGCGTCGGGCCGATCGAGCCAGGGATGCGGCCCGGAGTACGGGAAATTTTCGGCGCGCAGAGACGGGAGTTTTGAGACATCTACGGGCTTTTCGGCGAAGATTTCCTGCGAGCTTGGCATAAGTTCAGGGTATCGCAGGCCGCGCCTTTTCAGATCCGGTGAAAACTCTTGAGAATGTCGCGGGTCGAGTAGCGCAGCGCGATTGGCCGGCCATGGGGACAGGTCATGGGGTATTCGCAGCGGGCGAGGGCCTGGAGCAGCCACTCGATCTTCTGCGGTTCGAGACGCGTGTTGATCTTGATCGCAGCACGGCAGGCAATCGTGGCCGAGACGTTGCGGCGAATTTCCTCCAGCGAAGCCGAGCGCAGCTCGTTTTCGGCCACTTCCAGGATTTCGACAAGCACCCGTTCGATATCGGCCGATTTAATACCGGCGGGCGCGGCCTTGATCGCGATGGTGCGCTGGCCGAAAGGCTCGGTTTCGAAGCCGTATTGATTCAGTTCATCGGCGATGCGCGCGTATTCGAATTGCTGCGAGGGCGTGAGTTGCAGAACGATGGGCATCAGGAGCTGCTGCACTTCGACCGAGCCGGCGGCGCGTTGCGCCAGCACCTGCTCGAAGAGAATGCGCTCGTGGGCGACGTGCTGATCGATGATCCAGAGGCCGTCGCGTCCGGCCGCCACGACGAAGCTGTCGTGAATCTGGCCGAGCGGGCGCAGATCGGGAAGCGCCGCGAGCGAATCGAGAGCGCTCCATTGCGTGTCCACCTGACTCAAGCCGTGATCGAAACCGCGATGCGTGTCGGGAATGCGCGGCGTGTTGCTGGTGCGTATGGGTGCGGGTTCCGGGAAAGCGGCATCGAGGCCGGTGTGCACGGTCACGCTGGCAAGCGAAAGCGAGGGTACGTGAACTTCCGGCAGGTCGTTGTCTTTCGGCTCGCTCTCGTATTCAAAGTGCAGCGCGGCGGCGGATTCCGTCATCGCTGAAAATTCGGAGAGCGGGATATGGGCAGCGCGCTGCATGGGAACGGGCTGGATGATGCGCGTCGAAACAGGCTCGGGCGATACCGGATGCGGCGAGTGGGAATGCGGAATGCCGGAAACCGGGCGGCTCGCCATCAGGATCTCGCGGATCGAATCGCGTACGAAGTCGTGCACCTGCGAGCTGTGGCGGAAGCGCACTTCGGTCTTGGCGGGATGCACGTTAACATCGACTTCGCCGGGGTCGCAGTTCAGAAACAGCAGCGCGAACGGATAACAGCCGGGCGGCATAAGGTTGTGATACGCGGCCGTAATGGCATGCAGCAGCACTTTGTCGCGAATGAGACGGCCGTTGACGAATAGATAAACCGAGTTGCGGTTCATCTTCTGCACGTGCGGGCCCGAGATGAGGCCTTCGAGAACGAAGCGGGCGGGCTCGTCGTCCGGCGAGTGCGGGGGAAGCTCGAGCGTCTTCGGCGCAAGCTCGACCGAGTCGTCGATCACGTAACTGCCAAAGACCTGAAAGGCGCGCTCGCGCAGCGTTTCGACCGGTGCAACCGAGAGCAGGGTGCGGCCCTCGTGATAGAGCTCGAAGCGTTTGTTGGCGTGGCCGAGGCTGTAGTGGGTGACGAGCGAGCCGATATGAGCCAGTTCGGTCTGATCCGAGCGCAAAAATTTTTTGCGCGCCGGGACGTTGTAGAAGAGATCGCGAACCGTGATGGTGGTGCCGGTGGTGCGCGCGATCTCGTCGCAGCGCAGCAGCTTGCCGCCGGCGATTTCGACTGCCGTGCCGGTCTGCTCTTCGGACGAGCGGGTTTCGAGCAAGAGGCGGGAAACGGACGCGATGGAGGGAAGCGCTTCGCCGCGAAAGCCGAGCGTTGCGATGGCGAGCAGGTCTTTGGCGTCGCTCAGTTTGCTGGTGGCATGGCGCTCGAAGGCGAGCAAGGCATCGTCGCGCAGCATGCCGGAGCCGTTGTCGGCGATGCGAAGGAGACGACGTCCGGCGTTTTCCGTGTCGATGCGGATCTCGGTCGCGCCGGCGTCGAGCGCATTTTCGAGCAGTTCTTTGGCAACGGAGGCGGGCCGCTCCACCACCTCACCCGCCGCGATTTTGTTGGCGACGTTATCGGAGAGAATGCGAATGCGGCCCATTGCGCTAAAGCGCCACCTGAAGCACCGGCCGAAAACTGGCCGGATCTGCGGAAAGGCTTCCGAATCGCATGAGCAAAGCGATATTAGCTGCTCACCTTAGAAGAGAGCAGCATTAGCTGCTCATGGCAGCGAGGAATTCGGCGTTATTGCGTGTCTTGCCGAGCTTATCGATCAACAGTTCCATCGACTCGACCGGCGAGAGCGGATTGAGCACCTTGCGCAGAATCCAGACGCGGTTCAGCTCTTCGCGCGGCATGAGCAGCTCTTCCTTACGCGTGCCGCTCTTGTTGATATCGATGGCCGGGAACACGCGCTTGTCGACCAGCTTGCGGTCGAGATGGATTTCCATGTTGCCGGTGCCTTTGAACTCTTCAAAGATCACATCGTCCATCCGGCTTCCGGTATCGATCAGCGCGGTAGCGACGATCGTGAGCGAGCCACCTTCTTCGATGTTGCGCGCCGCGCCAAAGAAGCGCTTCGGACGCTGCAGCGCATTCGAATCGACGCCGCCTGAGAGGACTTTGCCCGAAGGCGGAACGACGGTGTTATAGGCGCGCGCCAGACGCGTGATGGAGTCGAGCAAAATCACGACATCGCGCTTGTGCTCGATCAGGCGCTTGGCCTTTTCGATCACCATTTCGGCGACTTGCACGTGGCGCGCCGCGGGTTCGTCAAAGGTCGAGCTGATGACTTCGCCGCGCACGGAACGCTGCATGTCGGTAACTTCTTCGGGGCGCTCGTCGATCAGCAGCACGATGAGGTTGATTTCGGGATGATTCGCCGTAATCGAATTCGCGATCGATTGCAGCATCATCGTCTTACCAGTACGCGGCGGAGCCACGATGAGACCACGCTGGCCCTTGCCGATGGGCGTGAGCAGATCCATCACGCGGCCCGAGAAGTTGTCGCGCGTGGTTTCGAGCTTGAGCCGCTTATCGGGATAGAGCGGCGTCAGGTTGTCGAAGAAAATCTTGTTGCGCGATTCCTCTGGTGGCTCGAAGTTGATGGCGTCGACTTTGATCAGCGCGAAGTAGCGCTCGCCTTCTTTGGGCGGACGAATCTGGCCGGAAACAGTGTCGCCGGTGCGCAGATCGAAGCGGCGAATCTGCGAGGGCGAGACGTAGACGTCGTCAGGGCCGGGCAGATAGTTGTACTCGGGCGCGCGCAGGAAGCCAAAGCCATCGGGCAGGCATTCGAGGACGCCTTCGGAAAAAATAAGGCCGCTTTTTTCTGCCTGGGTCTGGAGGATTTTGAAAATGAGCTCCTGCTTGCGCAGGCCGGCGGCGCCCTGTACGCCCAGATCCTTGGCGATCTGGTTCAGGTTCTGGATGCTCATATCCTTGAGCTCGACCAGATCGAGCGTGGTGGTGCCATTGCGACCGCCCTGCGTGTTGCCGATCGAGTGGCGTCCACGCCGTTGGAAGCCCTGTTGCGGTTGCTGACCGGACGATTGCTGCACGGAGGATTGCAGACCGCCTGCCGGTTGGGTCTGCCCCTGTGGCTGGCCCTGCTGCGGTTGTGCCGCTTGCGGCTGTTGCGCCGGAGCAGGCGGCTGCTGCTGAGCATTGGCCGCATTCGCCGCCGGCTTCGTCTCGGCGGGTTTCACATCGCTCGGTCTGGCGTCGCTGGCGGCGGCAGCTGGCGCAGCGTCACCGGCCGCTTTAGGCTTACCGTTGCCGCTGCGTACGCGCGTGGCAGCCGGCTTTTCCGCACGCGGCTCGGCTGTTTTCGTGTCGCCTCCGTCGGCCGGCTTCGGATCGTCCGCCGCAGCCGCGGCTTTGGGCGCCTCCGCTTCCTTTTCTTTCTCCTTATCGCGTGCGGCCATATCGGCGGCGCGCTCTTCTGGCTTCTCGGTGGGCTGGCTTTCGGTGACAGCCGCGGGAGATGTTACTTGTTCTTGATCTTCGAGATGGTTTGCCAAATTTCCCTCACTCCCCGGCCGTCTATGGCCGAGAACGGAATCAGCTGCCGACCGGGAACTTGCTTCTCGATCGCGGCCATTCCTGCATTGAACTGATTGTTACTTTTCCATTTGTCGGTCTTGGTGACGATCACCTGATACCGGCGGTTGTGGAACTCGAGCCAGTCCTTGAGTTCCAGGTCCATGTCCATCCATCCTCGTCTGGCATCGAGGAGCAGGAACGAGAGCGCCAGGTTGGGCCTCGTCCGCAGATAATTCTCAATGAGCTTTTTCCATTGCGCCCGTTCTTCCAGCGAAACGCGCGCGTAGCCATAGCCGGGCAGATCGACGAATCGCAGATCGTCTTCGACCGCGAAGAAATTGATCAGCTGCGTGCAGCCTGGCCGCGAACTGGTGAATGCCAGACCGGACTTTCCAGCGAGCCGGTTCAGCAGACTCGATTTACCGACGTTACTTCTTCCGAGAAACGCGACTTCCAGCGGCGCGTTTTCTTGGGCGGGTGGGAATTGAGCCGGGTCCGCTGCGCTCGTGATGAACGTTGCGGGCCTCGCCGTTCCCATTACCGCCATTTGCGTCCTTCTACAACAACGAGCTCTTAGTGCGTCAGATTATCTTCGGGCCGCGATGCCGCAAGCTCGGAAGCCGTCGCCGCCGGCGCGAGCGGCAGCGCCACGATCTCGCGCTCGAGCGCAATCTTCAACACTTCGTCCATCGAGAACGTGAAATGCAGCTTCATCTCCTTACGCACGTTCTCGGGAATATCCGCCAGATCGCGCTCGTTCTCCTTGGGCAGAACGATTTCGCGAATACCCTGCCGGTGCGCCGCCAGCAGCTTCTCTTTCAAGCCGCCGATGGGCAGCACGCGGCCGCGCACGGTGATCTCGCCCGTCATCGCAATATCGCAGCGAACCGGAATGCCGGTCAGCGCGCTGCAGATGCTGGTCGCAATCGTGATACCCGCGCTCGGGCCGTCTTTCGGTATAGCGCCTTCGGGCACGTGCACGTGAATATCGAGATGCCGGTAGAAGTCTTTCGGCAGGCCCAGGTATTGCGCGCGCGAGCGGACGTAGCTCATCGCCGCCTGCGCCGATTCCTGCATGACATCTCCGAGTTTGCCGGTGGTGGTGAGCTTGCCGCGCCCTTCCATTACGGTTGCCTCGGTGGTGAGAATCGAGCCGCCCACTTCGGTCCAGGCAAGTCCGGTGGTCGCACCAATCTCGTTCTGTTTGTCGAGATCGGTGTCGCGAAACTTCGCAGGCCCGAGCATCTCCGTTACAGTCGGCGGATTGATGACCACTTTTTCAATCGGCACCAGCGGCGCGTCTTCTTTCTTGACCTTCTTTTTCTTCTTGGGAGTCTCAGCAGTCTCTTCCACTGCCGGAGCCGCCTCCTCTTCGATCACTTCGCCTTCCGCGCTCACTGCCACTGGTAGTTCCTCTTCGGCTGGTGACTGGGCCTCGACGACTTTGCGCGCCACCTTGCGGCAGAGATTGCCGATTTCGCGCTCCAGATTGCGCACTCCCGCCTCACGCGTGTACGAGGTGATCAGCGACTGCAGCCCTTCGTCGGTGAATTCCATCTGATCTTCCGGAATACCGTTGTCCTTGCGCTGCTTCTGCACCAGAAAGCGCTTGGCAATCTCGAGCTTTTCCAGTTCGGTATAGCCCGAAAGCCGGATCACTTCCATGCGATCCTGCAGCGCAGCCGGAATCGTATGCAGCACGTTCGCTGTCGCAATGAAAAACACCTGGCTCAGATCGTACTCGACGTCCAGGTAGTGATCCATGAACATGTAATTCTGTTCCGGATCGAGCACTTCGAGCAGGGCGGCGGATGGATCGCCGCGGAAATCCATCGACATCTTGTCGATCTCATCCAGCATGATGATCGGGTTCTTCGTACCCGCCTTCTTCATCATCTGAATGAGCTGCCCGGGAAGCGCGCCAATGTAGGTGCGCCGATGCCCGCGGATTTCCGCCTCATCGCGCACGCCGCCCAGCGACAAGCGCACGAACTTGCGTCCGGTAGCCTTGGCGATTGACATACCGAGCGACGTTTTGCCGACGCCCGGAGGCCCAACAAAGCACAGAATTGAGCCCTTCGGATTTTGGACGAGACGGCGAACGGCGAGAAATTCAAGGATCCTTTCCTTGATCTTTTCCAGCCCGTAGTGATCGCCTTCGAGCACCTGCCGCGCGTACTTCAGGTCACGAATCTCTTTGCTCTTCTTCTTCCAGGGCACGGCCAGCAGCCAGTCGAGATAGTTGCGCGAAACCGTCGACTCGGCCGACATCGGCGGCATGCCTTCCAGACGCCGCAGCTCGGCCATCGCCTTCTCGTGCGCGTCCTTGGTCATCCCGGCTGCATCGATTTTCTTTTTCAGCTCATCGATTTCGCTCTTTTCGCCACGCCCGAGCTCTTTCTGGATGGCTTTGATTTTCTCGTTGAGATAGTACTCTTTCTGCGCCCGCTCCATCTGCCGCTTCACACGGCCCTGAATGGTGCGATCGACATTGAGCTTTTCGATCTCGATGTCGAGCAGATCGGCGACGCGCGTCAGACGGTCGACCGGATCGAAGATTTCGAGCAGCTCCTGCTTTTCTTCGATGGTCAGCTGCAGATTCGCGCCTACCGTATCGGCCAGTTTGCCCGGATCGTCCACGCGAATGGCGGCGATCATGGTTTCGTAGTTCAGGTTCTGGCTCAGCTTGACGTACTGCTCAAACAGCGTGGTGACGCGGCTGGTCAAAGCTTCCAGCTGAGGACCGGCCTCGACTTTGTACGAAGTCGTGCGCACCACCGCGCGGAAGTAACCCTCTTCTTCGCTGACGGAGATGACTTTGCCGCGTTCGACACCTTCGACCAGCACCTTGATATTGCCGTCGGGCTGCTTGAGGCTTTGTACGATGTTCGCCACCGTGCCGACGGAGTAAATTTCGTCCGGCCGCGGCTCATCCACCGAGGCATCGTGCTGAGTTGCCAGAAAAATTTTCTTATCGCCGAGCAGCGCTTCTTCGAGCGCCCGGACGCTCGATTCGCGGCCCACCACGAACGGCGTCATCATGAACGGGAAGATCACCACATCCCGTATCGGCATCATCGGCAGTCGTTTGGAATCCGTTTTGTCTTTTGTTGTGACCATCGTGGCTTTCTGCGGTTTATCTAAAGGCGGGTCCTGCACACGGCGCGGGACATACAAGGCAGAGCAGTTCGGGTGCCGAAACTGCGCGAGAAATTAGATCCCTCGAGAATTCTCTGATTTGGATGATAGCTGATCCGGCTCAGCCCGCTTTTTCGAGCACAGCCAGGTTGATCTTTTGCGAGAGCACCATCTCCTTGGTCACGACGAACTCGCGGACCTTCTTGAAAGTGGGGAGATAATACATCAGGTCCAGCATGAGATCTTCCAGAATCATGCGCAGACCGCGGGCGCCGACTTTCCGCTCCATCGCCAGTTGAGCAACGGCATCGAGCGCGTCCTCGCTAAATTTGAGCTTAACATTCTCAAATTCGAATAGCTTCTGATACTGCCGCACGATCGCGTTCTTGGGCTTGGTGAGAATCTGCACCAGCGCTTCCTTCGACAGATCTTCGAGCACGGCGGCGACCGGCATGCGCCCGATGAATTCGGGAATGAAGCCGTATTTGATCAGATCGACCGGCTGGCATTGCTGCAGCAGATCGACATCCCGCCGCACCGCATTGGGCCTCCGCAGCGCTTCTTTCTCATCCGGCGGAACGAACCCAATGGACTTGGTGCCGACCCGGCGCGCAATCACTTTCTCTAGACCCACGAAAGCGCCGCCGCAGATGAACAGAATGTTCGTGGTATCGACCGGCGTAAATTCCTGGTGCGGATGCTTGCGGCCACCCTGCGGAGGAACATTGGCAATCGTTCCTTCCAGAATTTTGAGCAGCGCCTGTTGCACGCCTTCGCCCGAAACATCGCGCGTGATCGACGGATTTTCGTCCTTGCGGCCAATCTTATCGATCTCGTCGATGTAAATGATGCCGGTCTGCGCCCGCGGCACATCCCAGTCGGCATTCTGGAGCAGGCGGAGAATGATATTCTCCACATCTTCGCCGACGTACCCGGCTTCCGTGAGCGTGGTCGCATCCACAATGGCGAACGGAACGTCGAGTATCCGGGCCAGTGTTTGCGCCAGCAGCGTCTTGCCCGTTCCGGTGGGCCCGATCAGCAGAATATTCGATTTCGACAGCTCGACTTCGCCGCCGCGCTGCTTGTTCATCTGAATCCGCTTGTAGTGGTTGTAAACGGCCACTGCCAGCTTCTTCTTGGTTGCTTCCTGCCCGATCACATATTGATCGAGATATTCCTTCAGTTCCAGCGGCCGCGGCAGCTTGCCCGGACTGCCGTAACTTTGTTCATGCCGGTCATCTTCAATGATCGAATTGCACACCGCGATGCATTCGTCGCAGATGTAAGCCCGCGGATACTCGCTCGGCGAAGAAATCAGCTTGCCGACGACATCCTGACTCTTGTGGCAAAACGAGCAGCGAAGGGAATCGTCAGATCCAGCGCGTTTCACTTTCGTCTCCTTCGTCTCCTTTGATGGGGGCTGGTCGAGCTGGTCTGCTGTGGGTGGGTCTGCCTGGGTTGCCCTGCGAGGTCTGCCCTGCTATGGGTAACAAAGATCAAGAGATCCCCTGTCGTGACCGGAACAATTTTCATCCTCAGTATACCAAGATTGTGTAGCTTCTACGCGCGAATTAGCAGAGACGAAGTACTCGCCCGGTTCGGACTAGGGATTTATCCGGCCGCCAAGAGATACCATCCGCTCCAGCCCGCGCTGGTCGAAAAAATAGCCCCGAACGGTTATTTCCGCGTCTCTTATGTCACGGTGCCTGTCGCGACTAAACCTCACTTTCATGGCACCAGGAGCTGGAAAATGACATTCACGCTCGCGCAGGCATTGAAGGCGCAGCAGGCCCTCCGGAATGCGGCTGGACTCCCGCCCGAAGAGTTTCCCGAAAACGCTCTTATCGGCATGCTCAGCGATGAAATCGAGGTGTTGCGAAACGCAGGTAAAACGGATGAGGAGATCGCATCTCTGATCAACAAGGCTACCGGCGGCGACATTTCGTCATCCTCCGTTCAGGAGAACTATGCCACACCTGATGAGCGGCAGCACGGGCGCGCAGCCGGCGAAGACCCCGGTTAGGGACTTTCGCTAGGGCGTACCGCCGTTTTCGCCGCTCTGGTCGATCCTTTCTTCTGCGCCGGACAGACCGGCACCCAGATTGCAGCTACGCGGTCTTCTGCGCCTGATCGAACAGGAACTGCAGGGTCTTTTCGGTCTGGATGGAGCCGGCGATGCGGCCCAGCGTACCGTCTTTGTCGAGCTTGGCGCGGGTCACGGCCACCGCTTCGCGCTGCTGCCGCGCAATACGCTGCACCTCGCGATCAACCTCCTCTTTGGTAGCGCCAATGCCTTCGCGTTCGGCGATTTTCTCGAGCAGGAGCGATGCGCGCACGTTCCGCACAGCTTTTTCGCGGTGCTTTTCCTTCAGCTTTTCCCAATCCAGATTGAGCGCCGACGGATCCACACCTTCGCCCACCAAGTTCCGCAACTGCATCCGGACCTGGTTTTCGATCTGGCGCTCGACGTAGGCCTCCGGAACCGGGAAGGTGTTGCCCTCAACCAGCCGGTCAATCAGCGCCTCTTTGGCTTCCTGCTGCGCGACGTACTGTTTTTCCTGGAAAATCGAACGCCGCACCGCTTCCCGCAGCTCTTCGAGCGACTGATAGTCCCCCAGATCACGGGCGAACTCGTCATCGAGCTCCGGCAGCTCTTTCTTGCGAACGAATTTAGGCGTCAGCGCGAATTTGACGGTTTTGCCGGCCAGCTTTTCCTGCCCGTAATCGTCGGGATAGGTGACGCTGACCTCTTTGCTTTCCTCCGGACTGAGGCCGAGAAGCGCTTCCTTGAAAGCCGGCAGTGTCTCTTCGCCCGATACCGCAATCTGCACATCGTGCTCGATCGGCTCCGCCAGACCCTCCAACGATTTCAGATGAACCAGCGCATAATCGCCTTCGGCGAGCGGCCGCGGATCCTGGTTCGGATACTCGGCTTTCTGTTCGCGCATGGATTCGAGCCGCTGGGCCACTTCGTCGTCGGAAACAGCCGGCTCTTCGTACTTCACCGGCAGCCCGCGATAGTCGCTGAGCTCGAATTCGGGCGCGATTTCGAAATCGGCCTTAAAGCGAATCGGCTGTCCGGCATCGAAATGCAGATCGGTGATATTCGGCTGCCCGACGACCTTCAGATCGTCCTTTTGCACGCGTTCGCGGAAGGCCTGCGGCAGCAACATCTCGAGCACTTCGCTGCGGATCTCGCTGGCAAAGCGCGACTGGATCATGCTGAGCGGCGCTTTGCCGGGCCGGAATCCGGGCAGCCGGACGCGCTCCTTGATGGAATTGGTGACGCGCTCGCGGGCCCGCTCGACCTCTTCGAGCGGGATTTCGATTTCTACCGAGCGCTTACAATCGGTTGCTTCTGCTGTCGACAAGGCTTACTTTCCTGAAACGACTCGATCAGACGGCGCTGGCGGTGAGCTGAGCAGCTTCGCGCAGTGCTTCGGCCTTGTCGGTCGCCTCCCACGTGAAAGTGTCTTCGGTACGGCCGAAGTGGCCGAAAGCTGCCGTCTTCTGATAAATGGGCCGCCGCAGGTTAAGATGCTGGATCATGCCTGCAGGTGTCAGCGTGAAGTTTTCGCGCACGATTTCGGCCAGGCGGGCATCCTCCACCTTACCGGTGCCGTAGGTGTTCACGTTGATCGAAACCGGTTCGGCGACTCCGATCGCATAGGCCAGCTGCACCTCCGCACGCGAGGCGAGGCCGGAAGCCACCAGGTTCTTGGCAACGTAGCGGGCCATGTAGCAGGCCGAGCGATCGACCTTCGTCGGGTCTTTGCCCGAGAATGCGCCGCCGCCGTGCCGTCCCATGCCGCCGTAGGTATCGACAATGATTTTGCGGCCGGTCAGACCCGTGTCGCCGTGTGGGCCGCCGATCACAAACCGGCCCGTCGGGTTGATGTGGAACTTGGTCTGCAAATCGATCATGTTGGCAGGCAGCACCGGCTTGATGATGTACTTGCGGATATCGTCTTCGATCTGCTTCGAGGTGGCCTCGTCGTGGTGCTGGGTCGAGATGACGACCGCTTCGATTCGCTTCGGCTTGCCATCCACATATTCGACGCTGACCTGGCTCTTGCCATCGGGCCGCAGATACGGAATTTCGCCCGAGCGCCGCGATTCGCTCAATTGCCGCACTAGCTTGTGGGCCAGCATGATCGGCAGCGGCATGAGCTCCGCGGTCTCGTCGCAGGCATAGCCGAACATGAGCCCCTGGTCGCCCGCGCCGCCGGTATCGACGCCCATGGCGATATCGGGCGATTGTGCCTGAATCATGTTGACGACCGCACACGTCTTGGAGTCGAAGCCGAAAGTGGCATCGTTGTAGCCGATATGATTGATGACCCCGCGCACCAGCCGCGGCACATCCACGTAGGTCTTGGTCGTGATCTCCCCGGCGACGACACAGATCCCGGTAGTGACCAGCGTCTCGCAGGCGACACGGCCCGTGGGATCCTCTTTCAGAACAGCATCGAGAACAGCGTCCGACACCTGGTCGGCGATCTTGTCCGGATGACCCTCGGTCACCGACTCAGACGTGAAAATATATCTCATCGAAGATCAGAAACTCCTTGTGGATGGAATGGCCCGCGGAAACCACGCGCGAAGGGCGCACGGGAGCGCTCAAACCGATGCGAGGTTCAAAACGCTAGTGTAACAAGGAAGCCTCTGGCCCGAGTAGTGCCGCTTGCGGCGATGCTGGCCGGACTGCTTGGGGCTCAGCCGGGTCTGGAGCTGCGATTGAAGGCGACGAACTTTGCAGAGGGACTGCCGGTGACGCTCGAGGCTTCGCTTGTGAATCGCGGCAGGAATGTGGTTCGATTGCCGGCGCCGGTGCTGTATTGCAGGAACGGATCGGCGGGTAGTATTGAAATCGTCGTGACGTTTCGTGCGCGCGGAAAACAAGGCGACTGGTACGGGCCTGGCTGCGGGGAAGGAAGCGGCGGAGGGGTCTACGATGCGCTGCCGGCTGGCAAACGTATCCGCGCCTGGAACCGCATTCGTACTTGGCTCATCCTCGCTCCGCGGCAGCGGCTGAGCTTCACGTTGGACGCCCGCGAGTGGGTGGTCGATCACGGCATCGGCCTCTATGATGTCTGGCTGGTCTACACGCCACCTGGGCTCGATGGCGAAGAAGCCGGGATTCTAAAACAGAACCGGCTCGCATTCCCCGATCACGAGCTCATGTCGAATCATCTGGTGTTCAAACGCTAGCGCGGTCACTACCCTGCTCCGAATCCTCCCGTAGAACCCACTGCGGCTCCGGCGCGCGGCGCGCAGCGATCTCAAGATACTGCTGGCGCGCTTGACGCCAGGTGAAAGAAGTCTGAATTCGCATCCGCAAATTCCGCCCCCGGCGTGCGGATTCGGCCGGATCGGCAAGCGCGTTTTCGATGGCACGCGCAAGCAGCTCCGTGTTCTCAACCGGAACCCGCCAGCCGTTGACGCCCTCGGTAATCAATTCGCTTACGATTCCGACCTCGCAGGCAACCACCGGCTTTCCAAAAGCTCCCGCTTCGAGAAGCACGAGTCCGAACGATTCGCGTCGCGAAGGCAGCACAAACAAGTCGGCCGCCGAGAGCAGAGCCGCAACACGAAAGTGCGGGAGATTGCGGAGCAATAGCACATCGTCCTCGAGCCCGAGCGCTTTGACCAGCTGCTCGGTATTGTGGAACTCCGCTGCATCGCCTCCCGCAATGATCAGGCAAACGCATGCATTCGCGCTTCTCACCTGGGCGAAGGCACGGAGCAGAATGTCGTGACCTTTCAGGCGGCGAAATGCGCCGATGCTCACGATTCGCGTTCGTTCGGCAAAGCGTGGCGGCAGTTCGAAGGCAGGATCGGCACTCCGCACAAATCGATCGCAGTCAATTCCGTTGCGTATGGTGCGAATGCGATGAGAGCAACCGGGAGCAAAACGCCGCACCTGTTCCGCTAAAACTTCCGAGCACGGAACGAGCCAGTCGGCCTGGCGCAGAAGAATTTTGCACAGTAAGCGCTCCAGTCCGCGAGTCTGGTGTAGACGATGAACGTCGCTTCCGTGAAACGACAGGATCAGCGTGCCCCGGAAGAGACCGAGCCCTCTCAAGAGGGCCAGAATCAGGTAGTCGGGGCCGATGAAGTGAGGATTTAAAACGTCGATTTCAATCTCGCGGCACAATTTGCGCCAGCGCCAGAGCACGACGGGAAGCTTCGAGCAGAACACGGCTAACGCGCGCAGAGGCCGGTTGGGGTTGCACGGTGAGACAGGATCCACCCGGAGCACAGGACTCTCATCGAACGATACGGGCGCCGCGTCCGCCTGGCACATTTCCAGTAGGAGGGGCGCAGGATTACCGGCTTGAGCAAACTCGCGCAGCAGATTCTTGACTACTTCGGAGACGCCTCCGAGCCTGTTGAGCGGCCACCCAATGACGAAGGCAAAGCGCTTGCCGTTCGATCGAGGAACATGCAGCACCCGGCCATGATTGCAGCAAATCTACGCTGTGCAGAATACTGGCAGTTCTGAGAAGAGTCGCGTTTGGCTGTTTCCGGCGAACATATCGTCGACGAGTACCGGGCGTTTAACCGGTACGAGAGCGCTACGAATACGGAAACAGGCAATCGCCGAGCGCGGCATGCTCGCCGACGCTTTCCATCCGGTTCCGCAGTTTATCGCGCAGCTCTCGAAGCACGCCCTGATACGGCGCGCGACCCGCGAGGTTCACGTGCTGAAACGGATCGGCATATAAGTCGTAAGCCAGGTACTCCTGGTACGCATCGGCGCGCGGCACCGGCTTCCAGCCGCTCGTTTTCGGCGCGGCAACGGCATACGTGTACTGCGGAGTGCGCAATCCACGGCCGGTCACAAACTCCGACATCTCGAAGAAGACCTCTTCGCGCCCTTCCTGGCGCAAGCCTTTGGCGAGCGGCACCAGACTCCTGCCCGGCAAGGAATCTGGCGCTTTCGCACCGGCGACTTCGAGCAGAGTCGGGAGCAGATCGATGTGACTGACAAGCTGCTCCACCTCGATGCCCTGGTTGAATCCGGGACCATTCACGATCAGCGGGATATGGATCGAGCTTTCATGCGGACTGCGCTTGTACTCGGTGTTGCGCGTCTTGAAGTGGCAGCCGTGATCGCTCGTGAAAGCCACCAGTGTGTTCTGCTCGAATCCGGCTTCGCGCAGAAGATCGCGCACGGCGCCCACGGTTTCATCCACTTTTGCGACGCAGGCAAAATAATCGGCGAGCTGGCTCGGCCACGAACCAGGCAGCGGACGCAGATCCTGCGGAACGAACGGATTCTTGAAGCGGCCAGCATATTCTCGTGGCGGAACGAACTGATCGCTGTCGTTCTGATGATGCACTTCGAGATACGACAGGACCAGCAAAAACGGCGGCCGGGCGGAATGCAAAAATCGGCGAGCACGCTCCGTCAGAAAATCCGCGCGATACTGGCCGCTGAAATGGATCGGACGTCCGTCGCCATCCCAGATATCGCCTTCATAGGGATGCGAGGTGAGCTCGAGCAGATTGGCCGCTTCCCACAGATCGAGAAAGCCGCCGCGATCGGCCGGAGCGACTGCACCATTCGTCGCGCCCGGTTCATCTCCATTGGGCGCCAGATGCCATTTGCCGATGTAGTTGGCGCTGTAACCCGCCTGGCGCAGCAGAGTCGCAAGAGTCGGGAAGTCATGCGGTAGCCGCGGGCCATTTTTCCAGACCCTGTGCGTGCTCGGGTACAGCCCGGTGAAGATGGTGGCGCGAGCGGGCGCGCAAACCGGCTGATTCGTGAATGCATTGCGAAAGAATGTGCCTTCACGCGCCATATGGTCCAGGTGGGGCGTGAGATTCATCGGGTTCAGCCCGGCCGCGCCGATGCAGTCCCAGCGGAACTGATCCGAGATGATCAGCACAATGTTCGGGCGCTGCGCCTGCTCGCGGGCTTGCACGTCTCCGGCTGCGAGCGCAGCTGCCGAAGTCTGCCGCATCCAGTTCCGGCGTGTCGAAGCCTCGCTCGATCGCATGAGTCCTCCCGAAAGCCCGAGTGTAGCGACTGCGCATACCGCGGCCACAAAAAGGAAAACCGGCGGATACCCAAGGGCATCCGCCGGCGTTGCTTTCGGATTTGGAGAACGCTCTTACAGATGGCTCAACGCAGTCGAAGCTACCTTCTTCATGTTGATCGTCAGACCCGCGTTGCAGGAGCTGGCATTCCACATGTAGTTGTATGGAGCCTCGTGGCCGTCGAAGCCGTGATTGTAGAACCCGAACAGCGTCACGTACGAATTCACCTTCACGTTGGCGCGGACGATCACGTGATGCCCTAGGCCAATCGTGTCGCCGTTGATGGCGAAACCAAACGCGTCGGTATACGGATCCTGGGAATACACCGTGTAGTTGCGATCGATTTCGGCGTAGCCAGCCTGCAGCGAGTAACGCTTGTAAAACGTGTGGTCGCCCGTGACAGCGAATCCGCTGCCCGCATCGTAGAACCGGCCGTAATCGTGTGCGCGATTCACACGCTGGTAGGCTTCAAACCGGAAGCCATCGATGATCTTCGTCTCGGGCACTTTCACGTAAGCCGCTTCGCGAATCGTATGCGCGCTGCTTTGGAAAGTGTAGTCGGTGGATGCTTCGATGCGGCGGTTCAGCTTCTTACGAACCAGGAACTGATGATAGTTCGACTGCATCAGCCGGTCGCCGCGCTGGAAGAAGTCCGGCGTAAACAGATCGCCCAGATAGCCATACGTTACCGAGACTTCATCGAAGTAAACTTTATGCGGCATGCGGAAGCTCAGTCGTTCGCCGGCAATGTAGCCGTCATCATCGTAAGTAGTTGCTTCCGTGCCCATCCCGCGATTGATGCCGAGTGAACCGTACTGGAATTCCACTCCATCCACCGGCTTCGCATCGAAGTAAAGCTGGCGGACGTACATGGCCCAGCCGCCCGAATCGGTCGAGCTGCGCGCGGCCAGAACCTGAGTATCGAAATTGGAAATGATGCCGTTGAGAACGTACGGCTTGATCTGCTGCTCCACAGCCGGCAGAAGCGCCGCTGCCATGGCGGGAGGCAGACCGGGAAATTTCTCGGCAATCACCTGCTGCGCTGCGCCCGGCAAAACACCCGGCAATAACTCATTCCCGAGATAGGGGCCGACAAAGTTGAGCTCTTTTGCGATCGCCACATCCGAACCGCCGCCCATGAAATCGGCATAGGCCCAGTTGAAGTAATGGCCCGAGGAGACGTGGAAATTCACGGTGTAACGCTGGGCGGCATCGAGGTTGAAATGTCCGTCGAAGATCGTCCGCTGCTGACCGTCTTCGTACGTATGCTGACCGAAGTTGTCCTGAGCGGACCGGTAGCGCGCGCTAAAGGTGGCGTTATCGACCGTAAACCACCGCCACGAGAGATCTTCCAGATCCGTCGAGGTTGCGTGCGCGCTGTCCGGAGTGCCCGGAAGAGCGGTCTGCTGGCTGAATGCCGCGGGAACGAGACAAAGAGCGCAGCTGACCGAGATAAGTAAGTTTTTGAACTGCATTTTTCTGCTTTCCTGTTTAGGGCTGACCGTTCGCCCGAAGTGCGGGCGCGTGTCTGTGCTTCACCCTCTCTATCGAGCGGAAGAAGCAGAGAGGATAGGCGAAGATGTGTCACTCAGAAACATCTGAGCGAAACCTGAAGTGCAGCACGGCGACCAGGCGAGCGTTTAGGAACTGCGTTTCTTGGCTTGGCGCCGCGGGTGAAATGTTTCGCCGCGCTCGAGCATTTCGACAATTTTGGCGATTCGAGCAGCGCGTGTCTCGGGCTTTTTCGCCTGCGCGATCCGATAAAGGATGGCGTATCGATTGGCGCTGTCGAGCTCGCGAAACAACTGGCCGGCTTGCGGATGGGCGGTGAGAGCAAGGTCTAGATCGTCGGGCACATCGATACGGCTTTGCGGGGCGTAGGCGGATTCCCAGCGCCCGTCCTGCTGTGCTCGCGCAATCTCGGCTGCGCCGGCAGGCTGCATGCGTCCGAGCTCGATCAGCTGCTGTGCTCGCTCGCGATTGATCTGCGACCATTTGCTGCGGGTGCCTCGTGGAGTGAAGCGCACCAGCCAGTGGTGTTGGTCAAACGGTTGAATCTGCCCGTCGATCCATCCGTAACAGAGTGCGCCATCGATTGCGTCCTGCTTGGAAACACTCGGCAGACCCGATCCTTTCCTGGCGAATTTCAGCCACACGCCCGCGGATGAGGATTTCTGGTGGGCGAGCCACTCTTCCCAGACCTCGAGAGTCGGAAAGGCGAGGACGGGCAAAGCGTCTTTCATTTTTCTAGAGCAGCATAGCGAATGAGACCCCTCGCGCGGCTCGCGCTCTGGACAGCCATGTACTTTGTGATATAAAGCATAGATGCTTCCGCAACGCCTCTGGCTTCCCAAAGAGATGTCCGAACCGCCACGTCTGGCCCCAGTCGCACCCGGACCCATCGAGCCACGTTACGCACTGCTGATCAATCCGTTCTACCCAAAAGATCCGAATGCCAGTTTCGGCAAGCATGTGCTGACGCCCTCACTCGCGCTCACGAGTTTCGCTGCGACCACGCCGGCTCACTGGCGCATCGAGTACTGGGATGAGAATCTGCTTGATGGCGCGCCGCCCTGGCAGCCCATGCCGGAGGTGGTGGGTATCACGGTCCACCTAACCTTCGCGCGGCGTGCGTACGAGCTGGCCCACTGGTTTCGGGCGCGTGGAAGCAAGGTGATCCTGGGCGGCCTGCATGTACTCTCCTGTCCGGATGAATGCGCACCCCATGCCGATGCTTTGGCGTTGGGCGATGGCGTCCAGCTCTGGCCGCGCATCCTGGCCGATGTGGAAGCGGGACGGCTTGAAACGCGCTACCACGCAACGTATGAGACCGATTATCGAAGCGATCCCGCGCCGCGCCGCTCGCTCCTGCCGAGGCGCAGCTTTCTGACGACGAGCAGTCTGATCGCGACACGCGGTTGCCACAATCGCTGCGAGTTCTGCTATCTGGCCACGGAAGGTCTGCGCATGCCGTATCGTATGCGCGATCCCGCCCAGGTGGCCGCGGAATTCGAGGCCAGCGGCGAACCCTACGCGGTGTTCATCGACAACAATCTGGGCTCGCGACGCGAATACCTGCGCGCGCTCTGCGGAGCGCTTCAGCCGCTTGAAAAAATCTGGAGCGCCGCGGTAACGATCGATGTCACCGACGATCCCTCGCTTGTGCGCGCCATGGCACTGGCCGGCTGCACGGGTGTGTTTGTCGGTTTTGAATCGCTAAGCGACGAGAACCTGCTCAATGCACACAAGAAAACACCCAAAGCCGCGGATTATGCCCGGCGGGTGCGGCTGCTGCACGAGCATGGGATTCAGGTCAATGGGTCCTTTGTGCTCGGCTTCGATTGCGACGGCAGAGATGTATTCGCTCGGACGGCCGAGTGGGTGGAAACGAATCGTCTGGAATGCGCGACGTTTCACATCCTGACGCCGTACCCTGCGACACCGCTCTTTCGGCGCATGGAAGCGGAAGGCCGGATCCTGCATCGCGACTGGACGCTCTACGATACCGCGCATGCCGTTTTCCAGCCCCGGCGCATGTCGCCTGAGGAGCTCGAAGAAGGTTATGCCTGGGTGTATCGCCGCCTCTTTTCGCACGCCTCGATCTGGCGCCGCCGCCCGGAGGACTGGCGCTCTATCGCGCCCTATTTGGCGATGTCCTACCTCTATAAGCGTTCGAACCGCTTCTGGCACCTGCTGATCCGGCACGATCTGGTGCACACCGTCTGGCAGCCGCTGGTCGAACTTACGCGTCTGCGCCATCTGCAGTTCCGGCGAAGGCTGGCCGATCGAGCGAAACCCGCAAACGCGGTCGGCATCATCACGGCTGGAGTATGAGAGTATCTCCGCGATCCGTAAGGAACATACAATAGGCGATTAGCGTTAGAAGAACGAAAGGAGTTGTATGCGCAGTCGCTTATTTCAGAAATTTGTCTTCAGTTCGCTGGTGATCCTGCTGTTGGCGGTGACCGCACTCGCCCAGGACTACAAGTCGCTGCTCGGCAAGTGGAACATGACCTCGGAGACCGAGGGCGATCCGGTCGACTGGACGTTGGTTCTAAAGGATGACGGTGGAAAACTGGCAGCCTTTCTCTCCGGCACCGACGGCGATCAGGCCGCTAAAGACTTCACCTACAAAGACGGCGTGCTGAAGTTCCAGGCGCCTTACCAGGGCGAATATTACGATGTCGAGCTGAAGGTAAAAGACGGAAAGCTCGAGGGCAGCTGGAGCGGAGGCGGTAGTTCGGGTCGCACCACAGGAGTCAAAGCCGCCGAGTAGTTATGCGATCTTGTCGATGCTGCGCGCGCTCGAGTAGACCGGCCAAAGCCACTCTGCAAAGCCAGGCAGGCGGCCGCGCGTGGCATCGATATATAAATTGCGCAGCTTTTGCGTAATCGTGCCCGGTTCACCACTGCCGACTGGCCGGTGGTCGACGGCCAGCACCGGTGTCACTTCGACTGCCGTGCCAGTGAAGAACAATTCGTCGCAGACATATAACTCGCTGCGATCGATCGAGCGCTCGACAACTTCCAGGTTCAGTTGCTTGCGCGCGAGTTCCATCACGCTCGCACGTGTAATGCCTTCCAGTATGTTGTCGGTGACGGCGGGCGTGATCAGTCTCCCGTTCCGCACCATGAACAGATTGGATGTGGCGCCTTCGGCGACGTGGCCCGCTTCATTCAAAAAGATGGCTTCATCGTGGCCGTTGCGCCGCGCTTCATCGACGGCGAGCACGCTGTTGACATACGCCCCGCAGATCTTTGCCCGGCACGGAATCGCGTGGTCCTGAATTCGCCGCCACGAGCTCACCGCAGCGGTGACTCCCTTTTTGCCCGACAGATACTCCGATAACGGCAGCACCGAAATCGAGTACGAATCGTGCTCGTCCGGCGGCACACCAATACGCACGGCCGACTTGTAGGCCAGCGGGCGAACGTAAACGTGCGAGCGAAAGCCGTTTCGGCGGCAAAGTTCGGCTGTAATTTCGCAAAGCTCGTCCACCGAAGCGGGTATCGCAATGCGCAGAATATTTGCGTTGCGCTTCCAGCGCTCGAAGTGCTCACGCATGCGGACCAGGTGCAGCTCCTGCTTGTTTGGCTCCCAATAGCCGCGAATCCCCTCGAACAGCGCGGTTCCGTAATGGAGCGCGTGAGTCAGAACGCTGACGTTGGCCTGCGCAAGCGGGACAAATGCATCGTTGAACCAGACCGTCAGGTGCGGATTAGCTGACTCGGTGTGCATAGCTACTTACAGGATAGCGAAACACCACGTTGAGGTGGTGTTGTCTGATCGCCCGCAAATGGCGCCGCGCGCACTTAGCCCCTTGCATCCGGCCAATCCGCTGTATATACTGAACCATATGGTTCAGTATTCAGGAGCCGTCCTGGACGCTTCGTTTGCGGCCCTCTCGGATGCCACCCGACGCGGCGTTCTCGAACAACTCGGACGCGCGGACGCTTCGATCACGGACCTTGCCGAGAAGTTTCAGATGACCTTAACGGGCATGAAGAAGCACGTCGGCGTTTTGGAGCAGGCGGGGCTCGTCACGACAGAGAAGATCGGGCGCGTGCGGACCTGTAAGCTCGGTCGGCGCGCACTGGAGGAAGAGGCGGCATGGATCGAGAGCTACCGCCAGAGCTGGGCCGCGCGCTTCGATGAATTGGACAAGCTTGTGGACGAATTGAAAGAAAAGGAGAAAGCCGATGCAAGAAAGACAAGAAAGTAAGATCAACATCACACAGTACGACACGACAGTAGAGCGGAAGTCCGAGCGCGAGCTGGTCGTGACTCGAAGCTTCAACGGCCCGGCGCATATTGTTTTTGACGCGTGGACCAAGCCCGAACTGCTCAAGCGGTGGTGGGTGGCGAAGTCGTTTGGAGCGTCCTTCGTCTCCTGCGAGGCCGATGTTCGTACGGGGGGCACGTACCGCTTCGTGTTCAGTCACCCTTCCGTAGAGCAGCCTATGCCGTTCTTTGGCAGATACGTCGAAGTGATTCCGGGCTCCCGCCTGGTCTGGACGAATGACGAAGGTGATGAGGAAGGGCCGGTCACCACCGTGACGTTTGAAGAAAAAGGTGGCGAGACGCTCGTCGTTATACACGAGCTATATCCCTCAAAGAAAGCTCTCGACGACGCAATGGCCTCCGGAAGTATCAGTTGGTCTGGTGAGCAGTTCGAGCAGTTGGACCAGCTTCTCGCCAACCTGGGAGCGAGCGTGGAACGGTCCTGAAGGTATCGATGGTTGCGTCGACTGCCCGGCTATGAGCCGGCGTCCAACTTCGCTTGCGGCGTCCTGTGCCTGATTTTCATAATCGCGTATTTGTGATAGCGGACAGGGCGGATATCATGACCCAATGAACACGCCGCAAGCCGGGATCTTCGCGCTCGGAACTTCGTCGCACGCCTATTTGGAATTCGACATTCTGCACCCCGCGCAACGCCGCGAGTTCGTTTCGACGCTTTCGTCTGTGCGCGAGCCACGAACCACAACGGGCGGTGTCAACTTTGTAATTGGTTTTCGGCCGGAACTCTGGCGCGAGGTCGCTCCGGAAGATGCGCCTGCGGACGTTGAGGGCTTCAACCGCCCTATTCAGGGCAAGGACGGGTTCAGCATGCCGGCCACCCAGCACGATGCTCTTCTCTGGTTATCGGGCAGCGCCTACGATGTGCTCTTCGACATGGCGCGCTCGGTAATCAAGGATCTCGCAAGCGAAGCTTCGCTGGGGGATGAGACCTCGAGCTGGCCCTACCGGCACGACCGCGATCTCACCGGGTTCATCGACGGCTCCGAAAATCCGATGCTGCTCGATGCTCCGCAGGTAGCGCTTTTCCCCGAGGGCGTTCGCGGCCAAGGCGGCTCAGTTCTCCTGCTGCAGAAATGGAGCCACAAAGTCGCCGAATGGGAAGCTCTGCCGGTTGCTGAGCAGGAGCGCGTGATGGGGCGTACCAAGCTCGACAGCGTTGAGCTCGAGAACAAACCGGCTGACTCGCACGTCGCTCGCACCGATCAGGATGAGCTTGGAAAAATTTTTCGCCGCAACATGCCTTACGGAACCGTCTCGGACCACGGGACAATGTTCGTCGGGTTCAGCGCGGATCAGAAACGGCTCTCGCGCATGCTCGAGAGCATGGCGGGCCTGCTAAACGGCACTCGCGATGCTCTAACGCGCTTCACGCAGCCGGTGACTGGTTCGTACTACTTCGTGCCGTCCGTCGAGAGTTTGCTGCGCTTCCGCTAACGCTCGACTCGAGGGACCGCGCACACCCGCGCGTTACAATGGCACTTCGCATGTCGCAACTTCTCGCTGGCAAGCACGCGGTTGTTCTCGGCGTATTGAATAAGTGGAGCATTGCTTACGCGATTGCTTCGGCTTTTACCCGCGAAGGCGCCTCGCTGTTTCTGACCTATCAGAACGAAAAGCAGAAACAGACCGTCGAAGAGTTCGGCTCGGAATTGAAGGCGGCCGCAGTGATTCAGTGCGATGTCACTAAGCAAGAAGACATCGCGCGTTTGACGGGCGAGCTTCGAAACGCCGCGCCTGTAATCGATGCCGTCGTTCACAGCATTGCGTTCGCCAATAAAGAGGATCTGAGCCGGCCGTATCTCGAGACCAGTCGCGACGGTTACTTACTCGCGCAGGAAGTTAGTGCGTATTCGCTCGTATCGGTAGCGCGCGCACTTGCACCGCTGATGGCAAAAGGCGGATCGATCACGACGCTCACGTACCTTGGTTCCTCGCGCGTGCTGCCGAATTACAACGTGATGGGCGTGGCCAAAGCGGCGCTGGAGGCTTCGGTTCGTTACCTCGCGCACGATCTCGGCCCGAGTAACATTCGCGTGAACGCCATCTCGGCCGGCCCGATCAAAACCGCTTCGGCGCGCGGCATCAAAGATTTTTCGAAGATACTCGACGGCGTAGCAGCAACGGCTCCTCTGCGGCGGAATACGGATCCAGCCGAAGTCGCCGACACTGCGGTGTTTTTAGCCAGCGATTTAGGACGCGGCGTTACTGGGAACGTAGTATTTGTCGATGCCGGCTTTCAGATCATGGGCATCGGCGGGACCGCGCTCTAACGTTTTGGCTCCTCGCGCGTCGTTACATTTTGAACTCGATCGAGCGCTGTAATATGCTGGTGTTTCCAGCGCTAACGAAACGCCTGCGCACGGGCTCTGCCTCTGCACCGGCTCATGTTGACGTAACCATATGATTCAGGTTGAAGGCCTTACCAAGCGATACGCGCGTCACGTCGCGGTCGATAACATCTCTTTTTCTGTTGATAAGGGCGACATCGTCGGCTTCCTCGGGCCGAACGGCGCAGGTAAAACCACCACCATGCGCATTCTCACCTGTTTCATGCCGCCCACCGAAGGCAAAGCGACCGTAGCCAATTTCGATGTCTTCGAGCAGCCATTCGAAGTAAAGAAACACATCGGCTACTTACCAGAAGCTCCGCCGGTGTATCCGGAGATGAGCGTGCGCGACTACCTGACGTTTGTTGCGCGTCTCAAGAACCTGCCCTCGGGTGACATTCGCAACCGAGTCGAGCAGGTGATGGAGCGATGCGCGGTTGCGGATGTGGCGCCGAAGCTGATCGGCAAGCTTTCCAAAGGCTACCGGCAGCGCGTTGGCCTGGCTCAGGCGATCATCCATAATCCCGACGTGCTGATTCTCGACGAGCCCACCTCCGGCCTCGATCCGAAGCAGATCAACGAAACGCGCGAGCTCATCAAGAGCCTTTCCGGTGAGCACACGATTATTCTCAGCACGCACATTCTGCCCGAAGTCGAAGCGGTTTGCGAGAAAGTGATCATCATCAACAAGGGCAAGGTGGTCGCGACGGATTCGGTCGAAAATCTGAAAAATCGCGCGGGACTCGGCGGTGCGACGCAGGTGCAGATCGAAAACACCGGCGATCTTGATCCGGTTGCGGTGCATCAACGCCTCGAGCAGGTTGCCGGTGTGAGTAAAGTTCTCGATCGCCTCACCCACGGACCGCGCCTGGTCTTCGAAATCGAAAATCTGCAGGGTCAGAACGCCCGGCCCGACATCGCACGCGCGATTGTGCACGCGGGCTGGAACTTAATCGAACTGAAATCCTCGACCATGACGCTTGAAGAAGTCTTCCTTGAACTGACCGGCTCGCATACCGCTCAGCCGGCTCCTGTTGCAGCGGGAGAAGTGGCATGAGAAACATCTGGACAATTTGCCGCCGCGAGTTATATGCGTACTTTGTCTCGCCGATAGCTTGGGTACTGCTGGCTATCTTCGCGGTACTGAGCGGTTATTTCACTTACATCATTAGTTACGCGTTCGTGCGCGCTCAGCTCGAGAGCACAATGAGCGGCCAGTCGTTTCCGATGAATGTGAACGAGCAGGTAATGGGGCCGGTGTTTTCGAACATGGGCGTTGTGGCCCTCTTTCTTATTCCGCTGATCAGCATGCGGCTGTTCGCGGAAGAAAAGCGTCAGGGCACGATCGAGTTACTTGCTACTTCGCCCGTGCACGATATCGAGATCGTAATCGGCAAGTGGCTATCGGCGGTTATCATGTATGGCGCGCTGCTGGTGGTGCTGCTGATCGATTACTCGTTCCTCTTCCTGTACGGTAATCCGGACTGGAAACCGGTAGCCACCGGTTTCCTCGGCGCGTTGCTGCAGGGCGCCTGCCTCCTTGCGTTCGGAACCTTTATTTCCACGCTCACGCGTAACCAGATTGTGGCGGGTGCGGTCGGCTTTGCGCTCGCGCTGGTTCTCTGGATACTGAACTGGACCACTTCGTTCGGCAACTCGGCTACGGTTCAGGTACTGAACTATCTTTCGATCGTCAGTCATATGGATAGCTTCACGCGCGGCGTGATCGACACCAAAGACATTGTTTATTACTGCTCTATGATCTTTCTCGGTTTGTTTCTGACGGCGCGTTCGCTCGAATCTTCGCGGTGGAGGGCGTAATGGCGGATACGGGAGCTATCGAGAAGCACACTCGCCAGCACACTGTTGCGCAGCGACAGGCTCGCTATGGTGCGACTGCCTCGCTTTACACGATTGTGGTGATCGCGGCGCTGGTACTGGTGAATTGGCTGGCGAATCGGTATAACAAAACCGTCGATACGACAAGTAACAAACAGTACACGCTATCGCAGGAAACGCAGCGTGTGATTAAGAACCTGAAGCAGGACGCAACCATCACTTACATCGATAAGGCGGATGGCTTCAACAGCGCCAAGCCGATGCTGGAGCGCTACGCAAACTTATCGCCTAAGGTTCACATTCAATACATCGATTACCGCAAACAGCCGACGATTGCGCGGGCCTATGGTTTGCGCTATCCCGGCACGGCGTATGTGGAAATCGGCCAGCGGCGCGAAGAAGCTAAGTCTGTTACCGAAGAAGGCTTGACGGGCGCTTTTCTGAAAGATCTGAAAGGCGTGCGCAAAGTATGCGTGGTCAGCGGCTCGCAGGAACATCCGCTTGACGCGAGTGACGGTAATGGGCTCTCGCAATTCAAGACTCTGGTGGAGCGCGACAATTATCAGACACAGTCGATCACGCTGGTGAATCAGACCGCGGTGCCGACCGACTGCAACGTACTGGTAATTGCCGGACCGCAGACCGATTACACCGCAAACGAAGTAACTGCCATTAAGAATTACGTCGAAAATGGCGGCCGCGCATTGTTCCTGCTGGATCCGCCGCTCGATTTCGCGAAGGAACACACGGCGCCGAATCCAGAGCTGAACAAGTTACTCGAAAGCTGGGGTGTAACTCCGGAAGCCGACCTCATTCTGGAACGCAACCCGGTAGCACAGATCGTGGGCACCGGGCCCGAGATTCCGCTGGTCAACACCTATGAATCACATCCGATCGTCAACGATCTTAAAGATAGCTTTACTGGTTTCCCGATAGCGCGCTCGCTCGAAATCAAGAACACCGATAAGGTCACAAACCAGAAGCTATTCTCCACCTCCGGCAGCGCGATCGCGACGACGAAGCTGAATAGCGATGCCATCAGCCTGAACGATCCCACCAATAAGAAAGGTCCGTTCGTTCTCGGCGTAGCGGGCACTTACAATACCGGCAAACCAAACGATCCGGGCCGCTTCGTTGTGATCGGCAGTTCGGGCTTTCTCGACAACGGGATGCTCGGCTTCCAATCCAATCGCGATCTCGCGCTCAACGCCATTAATTGGCTCTCTTCGGATGAGGACCTGATCTCCATCCGGCCGAAGCAAGCCGAAGACCGGCGGCTCAACATGACGCAGCGCCAGATGAACACGTTCGCCTACTTCGATCTGATTGGTATTCCGCTGCTGATCATTGTGGGCGGCGTGAGTATCTTCCTGAAGCGGAGATAAGCGATGAAGCCGCGTAATCTCTTGATCGCGGCCGCGATCCTGGCCGTGCTGTCCGGAGCCGTCTGGTATGCCCAAAAGCATCCACCTTCGAGCGCCACACCCGCGGCCACATCGCCGAAGCTGCTCGACATACCGGATCGCGAGGTGCAGTCGATCGATCTCAAAAAGAAGGACGGCAGCACGCTGGTGCTGGCGAAAAAGGACGGCAAATGGACGATTACGGCTCCCGCGGAATACAAAGCCGATCAGGACGCCGCGGGTAGTCTCGCCTCCTCGCTCAGCCCGGTCTCGGCCGACAGCGTTGTCGATGAGAAGCCGGCAGACGTGAAGAAATACGGTCTTGCCGATCCGACCCTGGTCGTGACGATCCATCGCACAAACGGCAAATCGGACGAGCTCTTCCTTGGCGACGACGTGCCGGCGGGCTCGCTCGTTTACGCGCGCGTCGATAATGATCCCAAAGTCTACGCTGTTTCCTCCTCGGTCAAGAGCTCGCTCGACAAGAGCCTTAACGATCTGCGCGATAAGCGGTTGCTCACTTTTGACAGCAACAAGCTGAGCCGTATCGAACTCATCCACGGCAAGTCGGATACGGAGTTTGGCAAGAACGCCCAAGGCGACTGGCAGATCATCAAGCCGCAACCGTATCGCGCCGACACTTTTCAGGTGGAAGAGTTGGTGCGCAAACTCGGCGACGCCAAGATGGATCTTTCGGGCTCGGCGGACGATGCCAAGAAGGCCGCCGCTGCATACGCCTCCGGTCAGCCTTCAGCAACCGTCAAAGTAACGGACGCCGCCGGTACCGAGACGCTCGAGGTTCGCAAGAATAAGGACGACTACTATGCGAAGAGCTCGGCGGTCGCGGGCATTTACAAAATTCCATCCGACGTCGGCAAAGCGCTTGAAAAGACAACCGACGATTTCCGGAACAAGAAGGTCTTCGATTTCGCTTTCAGCGATCCAACCAGGATCGAGATGCACGGCGCGACCGGCGACAAAGTACTGACTCGCAGCGGCACCGACTGGAAGTCGAACGGGACGACGATGGACGCCGGCACGGTCCAGGCGTTTATCGACAAGATTCGCGATCTTTCCGCTGACAAGTTCGAATCAAGCGGCTTCACCACCCCGGCCTTCACGCTTATCGTTGTTTCCAACGACGGCAAACGTACCGAACGCGTCGAGTTCGCCAAATCCGGCGACGGCTATCTGGCGCGGCGCGAGAATGAACCCGCGCTGTATCATCTGGACGGCAAGTCGGTGAACGATATTCTGGATGCAAGCAAAGGAATCAAGCCGGCCGCGTCTTCGAAGAAATAACGCGTCCGGTCTGCCGGATGCACGCACTCCAGACCGATTTCTATGAGCTGACGATGGCGGCGGGCTACTTCGCCGCCCAGCGCCAGCACGACGTCGCCACCTTCGAACTTTCGGTCCGCCGGTTGCCCGAGCAGCGCAATTTTCTGATTGCGGCCGGGCTCGCTCAGGCCGTCGAGTACCTGCAGAATTTGCGGTTCCAGACGGACGAGATTGACTATCTTCGCGCGCTCCCGCAGTTTCGCCTTGCGCCTGCGGGGTTCTTCGACTATCTGCGCGACTTTCGTTTCACGGGCGATCTTTTTGCCATACCGGAAGGCACACCATTCTTCCCCAACGAACCGGTTGCGACCATCCGCGCGCCTCTCATCGAAGCGCAGCTGGTGGAGACGTATCTGCTCTCTACGTTTGCTTTTCAAAGCAGCATCGCCACCAAGGCCGCGCGCTGCACGCTGGCCGCGGAGGGCCGAGCCATCGTGGAATTTGGCAGCCGCCGCGCGCATGGACCGGAAGCCGGAGTGCTCGCCGCCCGTGCAGCATACATCGGCGGCTGTATCGGCACGAGTAATACCGAGGCGGGCAAGCTCTTCGGCGTTCCGTTATTCGGCACGGCCGCACACTCCTGGACCATGGCATTCGGCGATGAGCGTGAAGCATTCCAGTGCCTCCAGAAATTACTCGGCGAGAATACAGTTTTTCTGCTCGACACCTACGATACGCACAACGCCGCCCGGCTCGCCACTGAACTTGGGGGCCCGATCTGGGGCGTGCGCCTCGATAGCGGCGACCTGGTCCAGCTTTCGCGCGAGGTACGCTCCATTCTCGATGCAGGCGGCCTCTCGTCGGCGAAGATTTTCGCGAGCAACGATCTCGACGAATACCGGCTGGCCGAGATTGTTGGAGCCAAGGCTCCCATCGATGCATTCGGCGTCGGTACTGCTCTGGCAACATCGTTTGACGCACCCTCACTCTCCGCTGTTTACAAGCTGGTCGAGCTAAAACGGGAAGATCGCGTGCTCTACACAGCGAAGTTCAGCGGCGAAAAAAGTACACTGCCCGGCGCCAAGCAGATTTATCGCTTCGAGGATCGCGATCTCCTCGCGCTACAGACAGAATGCAGCAGCGATTTCGGCAGTTCACCGCTGGTGAGACCCGTGCTGATTGCCGGACAGCTGGTCGAAGCCCTGCCTCCAATCGAGCAAAGCCGCGCACGCGCCCTCGAGAAAGTCGCGCAGCTTCCCAAGAATCTGCTGGCTCTTGATCGTCGCGCGGAACATCCGGTGGATATCAGTGCCAAACTGAGGGACCTCACCGAAAATCTGCGCGCGCAGCATCAGCTATGAAAACCGTCTTCTTCGACGTGGACACGCAGCTCGATTTTCTATTCCCGGCCGGCGCACTATATGTGCCCGGAGCTGAGCTGATCGCGCCCGCGCTCGCTGCTCTCACCCGATTCGCCCGCGAGCATTCCATCCCGATTGTCTCCACACTCGATACGCATCGCGAAGACGATCCGGAATTCCGGCAGTGGAAACCGCACTGCGTGCGGGGCACGCAGGGTTGGCAGAAGTACGCGCCAACACTGGGCGGCCAAACGCTGTTCGAGAAGAACCGGATCGATTTTTTTGAAGACGAAAAGCTCGCGCGTCTGCTCGATGCATTCGAAGCCAAACGATTCGTTGTCTACGGGCTCGTTACGGAATACTGCGTTCGCTCGGCCATTTTTGGCCTGCTGAAGCGAGGTGCTCGGGTTGAACTTGTCACGGATGCGATCAAGAGTCTCGATCGCACCAAAGAGCGCGAGGTCCTCGCGAAATTTGCCGCAGCAGGCGGCAAGCTTGTTGAAACCAGCAATTTGCTAACGGCATAAGAACGATCAAAATTCTGGCGGGCAATGCCCTGCCCCGTACCGCACAAAATCGCGTTATGATTCCCGCTGGTATCTGACATCACGGAGGTTTTCGAACCATGTCTTCCAAACGACAAAACCGGCGTGTTGCTTCACTGCTGACAACTGTTCTTCTTTTGACGTTCGCTCCCTTGCTGCTGGGCGACGTCTACACGCAAGTCAACCTGACGTCCGATGTCTCGGGTCTGGCGCCCAATCTGGACCCCAATCTGAAAAATCCATGGGGTGTTTCCTTCGCAGCGAAATCGCCGTTCTGGGTTTCGAATCAGGCCAGCGGAAACAGCACCCTCTATACCAGCACCGGCAGTATCGTTCCGCTCGTGGTCGCCACGCCACCTGCCAGCCCGACAGGTCAGGTTTTCAACGGCACCGGCCAGTTCCTGGAACCAAACGGCAAGTCGCCGTTCTTTCTGTTTGCGACACTCGCAGGCACAATCGACGGCTGGAACCCAAGCAATGCAACGACCGCCGCAATTCTTGCAACCCGGCCGGGCGCCGTCTACACCGGACTCGCGCTCGCCAATAACGGGAGCGCGAATTATTTGTACGCGGCCAATGCAGCCGGCGGAATCGATGTTTTCGACACAAGCTTCAAACCGGTTACTTTGTCGGGCACCTTCACCGATCCAACGCTGCCCAGCGGCTACACGCCGTATAACATTGCGCTGGTGGGTGGCAATTTATACGTGACGTATGCGCAGGGCCTGAATACAGGACCAGGACTGGGTGTGGTCAGCGAATTTGATACCAGCGGGCACTTTATCAAGCGCGTGGCAACCGGAGGATCGCTCGATGCACCCTGGGGCGTGGCACTTGCACCAGCGTCTTTTGGCCGCTTTGGGGGAGACTTGCTGATTGGAAATTTCGGGAGCGGTGAAATCAGCGCGTTCGATCCCGTCTCCGACGCTTTTCTCGGCACACTCTCGAGCGGAAACGGCAGTCCCATTATGAACAGCGGCCTGTGGTCGCTGTCGTTCCGTGCAGCAGGCAGCGGCTTTAATCCCGATGCGCTTTACTTCACGGCAGGGATTAACGGGCAGAAGGACGGGCTGTTTGGAGAGATTGTGCTGACGCCCGAGCCCGGCACAGTGCTCGTTACTGGACTAAGCCTGGCAGTCCTGTTCGCGCTTAAGCGTAGGCGCACCTATTGAAGAAACGAGACAAGGTGTTGTCCGGCGGGCAGCATAACTGCTCCCTCCTGCTGCTCGCCGACGTATCTCTCGCCATCTACTTCGATGCCAGACGCTGCAAGCGACGGGATGGCAATGGCCCGCGTGTGGCTCTGATAGGAAACATCGATCCTGTCTTTTGAGACAAGCACGGAACGGATTTCGCCGTTGAAATCGCCAATCGTAAGCGGCGGTTTCTCGAATGCGGGCGCGAGCGTATGCTTGCCCGCCGGCACCAGCACGAATTGCGCATCCTGCAGCGGCCAGATTTTCCCATCGAGCGTGACCGGGCCGCTCCAGCGAACGCGCGTGGTTGCTGCCGCATCCACCTGCAACTGGTCGGGACCGCATTCAGTGACGGGTGCATTGGCCGCCGCCGCCGGCACAAGCCCGAGATCCTGCTTTTCGAGAGAGTTCTCAAAATATAGCGCTACCTGCCCGAATGAGACGGCCGCCTGATGCAATAGTTCGAATAGCTCCACGCCCGTCTGCTTCTTGGTCGGATACACGTCCTGATACCGCTCGACGATGTTGATGTCCACGGCCAGCTTGTTTCGATCGCTGGTGAGCTCGCGGTATTTAGCGGCCAGCTTTGCATATCGCTCCGGGCCGAGCGCCCAAAGCGGTGCCGGATCTTCCACCAACAAGGTCGCGCGCCGAGCTGTGATCAACGGCAACGTCTTGGCAACGTCCGCGCCCAGCTCGTCGCGAATGCCGGTGTCGAAACGATCGTCGATATGAGTGACGACGGTGTCCAGATACGGCTTTTGCGCTCGCGTCCCAGCGACAACATCGAGCCATTGCTGCTGCATACGTGTCGCCAGCGCGGCTCGAAAATCAAGAAACTTGCGCAATGCTTCCGGGTGGCTCGCGGCCGCGTAAGCCGATGCCGCGTCGAACAGCAGCTTCGGATCGAAGCCGTTGGCCTGCTGGAACTCCGCTCGAACATCGTTGTTCATCGGCGTAAAGCGCGCCGGGTTACTCGCACCCTCGAGCGATTCGAAATACAGTTCAGCCAGATTCACGCCATCCCAATCGAAGCGCGCCAGCAGTTTCTGTACGAGTGTCGCAACAGCGGCGCGGCACTGCGGGTTTTCGAGGTTCATGAGCTTGCGCCAGTCGAGTTGCGCATCCTGCCCGGCCGCCGTTTTTTCGCGCCATTCCGGATGTGCATCCCAGAACGCCTCGCTCACATGCGGCAGCTCGAGCCACGCGTACACCGAAATGGCGTTGTGATGGCAGGCGGTGATCACTTTGGCAAGATACTCGTCGCGGCCTGCATCGGGTTCCATGTTGTGCCAGGCGGCAGCGTGCAACACCGAAATGCCTGCACGGCGCCACCAGTGCGCCAGATACTCGGGATCTGCCCGCACGCGATACGCCGAATCGAAAAATGCCCAGAGATTTACGCTTTCTGCGGCAGGCGACCAGCCGAGATCCTGTAAAGCCTGCAGCAGATACGGAAAGCGTTCGATACCCGTTGCGCCGGGATCGGTCGCAAGCCATAAGACCGCGCCGTGCCCGATGCGCTTTCCGGCAACCAGGGGCGCGCCCGTCCACTTCTCTTTCGCAAAAATCTGAAAATCCGCCGGGATCTCCGCGCGCGGCACATCCACCGGACTTTCCCAGATGATCTGCATCTTCGGCGCATGCTCATCTTCGATCTGCCGGACCTTGATTGTCTCCGATTTCGCCGAAATCCCGAAAGCTGCCGCGCCCGCACCGGAACCTTCGAGAATCACGATATGCCACTGCGCCAGAGCTGCGGCTTCGGGCAAACGTTCGGCAGGCGCGATCACAATCCCTGCGCTCCCATCGTGAGCCTCGGTGAACCCGACCGAACCCAGAATCGCGGCCCATGTCTTGGAATCTGCGCCCCGTGTCTCAAATGTTGTGGCGTGTGCCAGCCCCGACAGGCCAACCAGGAGCGCCAGCAATCGCCGTATCACCATTTTGTCGTTTTGGTCGCTCCGTAAGTAATGCTGACGCGCAGATCGTTATAGTTCGGCTTGGGCGACCACGCAGTATAGAAGCCGTGGAGTGCATCTATTGACAGATACAGATTAGGAGGCATTCCCGGTGTGTGGAATTTCAGCCCTGGGCCCATTTCCAACGTATTGGCCCAGTATTCGCTCTTCAAGTCGCGAACATAGTTCAGATTGAAGAGGGCCTGTGCGGAAAAGCTACCGCCGAAATGCAGCGTTTCGCCCGCGCGATTATCCCAGTAGAACAGCCAGTCTTTATCGAAGCGATGAATGTAAACTGCGTCTGCCGTGGTCTCGTAGAATAGGCCGTTATTTTTGCTCCCGAGCAGATGCCCAAAGCCTTTCACGAAATTCAAGTCAGCACGATAATCCGGAATCGCACGCCCCACATCGTGGCGTGATGGGAGGTAATTGATTGCCTCACCAGCTTGCACCGACGCCGTGATGTGATGCCAGGTCCTAGTCGAAACACCTGCCCCAAGCGTGACCGAGCTGGTAGAGAGATACTGAGGCGCGAGCGCCTGATTCGGCACGCTGCCTTTCAGGTCTCCATCAAACAGCGCCGAGACATAGAACGATAAGAACCGGTTCGCGTTCCCGAGCCAGGGCATTGGTATGGTGCGCTTAACTTGTCCCCAGGCAAAGGCATCGTGCCAGCGCGTCGAAAATACGGGTGTTGTGAATACGCTGGTTTCCGGCGTCGGGTCTCCACGCAGATTGTGATACGCCTTTGATGCCTCTGCCGCAGTGGCAGGATCATCCGACTGGCGCGCGCGATTGAACCATACCAGTGCCTCCGAGTCGTCTTTCGCCAGATTGTAGGCATAGCCGAGTCCCAGCAGGACTTCGGCATCTTCGGGATTTTCTTCGTGCGCCTGCTGCAGGTAACGAATCGCATCGCGCATATAGCCGAGCTTCAGACTTTTCAAACCCATGGCTTTGGCATCCACTTTCGCGGCTTGCGGAGCCGATGCCGCCGGACGGGATTTGAGACCGCGCAGTGCATCGAGCTGCTCGCGAACGGCTGCGTCGCTCGCATCCAGAACCAGAATCTGTTCAAACTGCTCGATCGCCTCCGCCTGTTTGTGCATGGCGAGATACAGGTAGGCGAGTTCTTTGCGCAGCGTCACATTTTGCGGATCGAGCTTGATGGCAGCCGTGAATTCGTATGGATAGGGATAGCGCGTGCCCAGCTGCGCCAGAGCCTGTTCGGCGGTGCGGGAGTCCTTCGATCGGGAAGCAGCCAGCAGAGCGGCATGCGCTTCTTCCGCCCGTCCCCCGGCAGCCCAGACGCGCCCCAAAATGAGCAGCAGCTCCGGCAATTGCGGCTTCAGCTTGCGGCATATCTCGAATTGCTCGGCAGCCAGCGGCAAATCGTCCCGCAGCTCCGCCGTCTGCGCCAGCTCCCAATGCGCGCTGAATGTGGAGAGCGCGTTCGGATCGGGAGCTCGCCGGAGCGCCTCCTGCCAGCGCGCGATGCCATCGGCCAGCGGCTTGTCGATGTTCTGAAACGCCTGCTCGGCCGTTGCTCTGGTCGCCGGATTGGCTGAGTGTCGCAGCTTGTCGAACATGCGCCGCGCGTCGATCGGCTTCTTCGTCTCGTAGGCGAGAAAGGCAAACTCGAGCGCCGCGGTTTCGTCCTTTGGATCGATTTGTAGAGCGCGCTCAAACTCATCCCGCGCATCCGCGTTTTCGCCCGCCTTGAGCAGCGTGTAGGCTAAATCCTTATGTACTTTCGCGTTCTGCGGTTGCGCAGCTAAGCCTTTGCGAAACAGTGCGATGGCGTTATCGTAATCCTTCGCTGAGAGTGCTTTATAGGCGCTGTTCAGCTCGGCATCGCCCGGGGTCTGCGCCAGCGCAGAGACACCAAGGGCAACCAGAATCAGCCAACCGGAACGCACATAGACTAGTCCGGCGGAGCCCGGAAAACTCTCGGGGCTACCCGTTCAAGGCCTGGTTCAGATCGGCCCGCAGATCGTCTAAATCCTCGACGCCCACCGAGATCCGCACCAGTCCATCCGAAATGCCCGCCGCCTGCCGCTGCTCGGCCGGTATAGAGGCGTGCGTCATGATGGCCGGGTGCTCGATCAGGCTCTCGACTCCGCCTAAACTCTCGGCAAGGGCGAAGATTCGGCAACGCTCAAGCATTCTCCGGGATTTCTCGAGACCGCCCTTCACAATCGCGGTGATCATGCCGCCGAAGGCCGACATCTGCCGTTTTGCCAGTTCATGCTGCGGATGCGAGGGCAATCCCGGATAGATCACGCGTTCAATGGCCGGATGCGTCTCAAGCCATGCAGCCAGCGCCAGTGCATTCGAGCAATGCCGCTCCATACGCAGATGCAGCGTCTTCAACCCGCGCAGCGCCAGAAACGAGTCGAAAGGTGCCGCAATCGCTCCGATCGCATTCTGAAGAAATTTGACCGTGTCCGCCAGCTCTGGATGCTTCACCACCACCACCCCGCCAACCATATCCGAATGCCCGTTCAGATACTTGGTGGCCGAATGCACCACCAGGTCGAAACCATGCTCGAGGGGCCGCTGCAGAAACGGACTCGCGAACGTATTGTCGGAAACGGTCAGCGCGCCTCGTCCCCGCGCCAGTTTGCCGATCGCGCTCAGATCCGCCAGTTTCAATAGCGGATTGGAGGGCGTCTCGACCCACACCATTTTCGTATTCGGCCGCCAGGCTTTTTCGATCGCGCCCGGATCCGACATATCGACGAAGCTGCATTGCAACCCCGCGCTGCGCTTTCGAACACGTTCAAAGAGCCGGTACGTCCCACCATAGAGATCGTCTCCCGTAATCACATGTGCGCCAGTATCGAGCAATTCGAGAATGGTGGACATAGCCGCCAGCCCGGAAGCGAAGGCAAATCCCCGGGCGCCGCCTTCGAGATCGGCCACGCAGCGCTCATAGGCAAAGCGCGTCGGATTCTGCGAGCGCGAATACTCGAAGCCTTTGTGCACGCCCGGGCTCTGCTGCACATAGGTCGACGTCGCATAGATCGGCGTCATAATCGCGCCAGTGGATGGATCGGGCTCCTGACCCGCATGGATGGCGCGGGTTCCGAATTTGTAATTCATATTTTCCGATTTACTGAAGTTTCCTGCGTAAGTGACTCAGCAGATCCGAACGCGTAATCAAGCCGAGGAAGCTATCGCCTTCGGTCACAAGCGCCACCAATCCGCGATTCACAATGTCATAGACCGCCGGGAGAGCCGCATCGGCGGAAACCGTCTCCAGGCGGCTGCTCATGGCCTCGCGCACAGGAGATTTGAATCGATTGGCATCGTCGTGCAACGCCAGAAGCAGATCGGATTCGTCGAGCACACCGACGCAGCGCGCGTTCTCGATTACCGGCACCTGCGAAATATCCGCCATGCGCATACGCTGCCACGCGGTGAGCAATGTATCTTCCGGCGCCACCGTAATGACTGCGCCTTCCTCATAGCGCCGCGTGATCAATTCGCGCAATGTTCCGGTAGCCGGGCGTTCAGCGTACCCCTGATCGAGCATCCAGTAATCGTTGTACATCTTCGACAGATACTTCGATCCTGTGTCGCAGACGAACGTCACGACTCGTTTCGGCTCTTTCTGTTCGCGGCAGTAACGCAGCGCCGAGGCAAGCAGCGTACCGGATGACGGGCCGCCGAAGATACCTGTTTTCTTCAACAATTCGCGCGCGGTCGAAAAGCTCTCGCGATCGCTGATACTGTAAGCCTTGTGCACGCGCGAAAAATCCGCTACCTGCGGCACACAACTTCCGCCGATGCCCTCTACCGCATAATTTCCCGACGGAACTAAATTTCCGCTGCGCACAAATTCGGCGAGCGACGAGCCCTCGGGATCCGCCAGCACCATCTCGCATTCGGGCTGGACGCGAGCGAAGAATCGGCTTAAACCCGTCAGCGTTCCGCCTGAACCGACCCCGCATACAACCGCATCCACGCGGTGATCCATCTGGTGCCACACTTCGGGCCCGGTGGTAATCTCGTGCGCCAGCGGATTCGCCTGGTTGCCGAACTGATTGATGTGGTAGCCGCGCGGTGCCTCCCGCGCAATCCGCGCTGCCATGTCCTGGTAATACTCGGGATGGCCAGGGCCCACGTCCGAGCGAGTGATCCGGATATCGGCTCCGAGTGCGCGCGCGTGGGCGATCTTTTCAGGCGACATCTTATCGGGAATCACGAGAATCAGCCGGTACCCTTTGATCGCTGCTACCAATGCGAGCCCGATGCCCGTGTTGCCCGCGGTCGCTTCGACGATCGTGTCGCCCGGCTTGAGCGCCCCCGAGCGCTCGGCTGCTTCGATCATCGAGACTGCCATCCGATCCTTGATCGAGCCGCCCGGATTCTGCGACTCAAGCTTCAGGAACAGTTCGCACGGGCCGGTATCGAAACCTGTCAGTTCAACCAGCGGCGTATTGCCGATCAGTGCGAGCGTGGGCGGTGGCGCAACAGTCATGGAGCCGTTCAATCCCTTTCCTATTGTCGCCGCGCGCGCTTTACTGATTCACGCCGCTCGCCAGAAAGCCTCCATCGACGCCGATGCATTGGCCCGTAATGAACGAGGCCGCATCCGAAGCTAACAAGATGGCAGTTCCAACCAGTTCCGAGGTCTTGCCAAAACGCTTCATCGGGGTTCGCAGTAGCAGTTCACGTCCGCGTTCTGTTCCGTCGAGCAATGCCGAGTTCAACTCAGTGCGAAACACGCCTGGTGCGATGGCGTTCACCTTGATTTCCTCGCGCGCCCATTCAACTGCGAGATTGCGTGTCAAGCCGAGCACCGCCGCTTTGGAAGCTGCGTACGCGGTCACCTCCATAAATCCCAGGTACGAAGTGAGCGAGGCGATATTGATCACGCGCCCGCGTCCGCTCTTGGCGAGCGCCTCATGAAAACTCTGGCAGGCACGCAGGGTTCCGGTCAGATTGACGTCGAAGAGGTTGTTCCACTGCGCTTCGGAGACATCTGCTGTCGGTTTCCGAAACGTCTGCCCGGCCGCATTAACCAGAATGTCGACCCCGCCGAGTTCCGCGACTACAGAGTCGCGCAGAGCATCGATCGATTCGCGTTTTGAAGCATCGGCCGTTTTGCGCAGGGTGCGACGGCCCATCTCTTCAATTTCGCCCGCAACAGCGTCAACCAGGGCTTCGCGGCGTCCCGTTGCGACCACGTCGGCACCGGCGCTGGCAAGCCCCAGCGCCAATTCGCGTCCGATGCCGGAGGTCCCGCCCATCACCACCGCTACTCGTCCGCTCAAATTAAACAGATCCAGAGAAGAGCTCATCGCAGCCAAAATATCACCGCGGGCGGTTAGCGATGAATGCCGCGCACGTCGACAGATCGATATATGCCGACTCTCGGTATTTTCGAGGTTCGGTTAATTGCCGTGCTGCATGTCGACGAACTGCTTCGCATCGAGCGAGGGCTGCAACAAGATAGTGAGCGTATGATTCACGCCGCTGGCGACGTTGCAGGAGCTGATCCAGCCGTGAAACTTGAAGCTCGACAGGGCGTCGCCATGGCTTTCATCGGACCAGAATTCGATTTTGATGTCCTTGATCTTGTCGCGCGTGACCAGTTTCGATAGCTCGAATAACGTGCGGACCGTATCGAACGGCAGATTGCCGGTTCGTGCATATCCGCAACGACCTTGATCCGATACGCCTGCGTGCCCATCAGCGGCATCCCGATGCCGTCGTGCCCGAGAGTCTGGTGCGCCTGCCTGCTCGGGTGAGTTCATCCTTCGGGACCGAGCTACCGGAGCGCTACGTGCGCTTCCTTCAACAAATGAACCAACTCGACTTTAATGGCACTTTGTTCTTCGCTTCCCAGCCGATGGCGGACGTGGAGGTCTTCGTACTCGGCGTGTTGGTCTTCGACTCTGTAAGCCCGGAAAGCCTGCTGTCCGCTCTCACTTGAACCATTCAGAGACGAACTGTGCCTTACTCCGCTCGTATCTCGAGCACGGTGATATCGTCCATCTGCGCATCGCGCGCATTCGCGGCAGCCGCGAGCGAGCCTGCAATCGACTGTCCGTTTTTCCTTCCGAGTACTCGGATCGCATCGAGCGCCCAGCCGTCATCCTCGTCCATGCCGGCCTCCGAGACGCCATCGGAATACAACACCAGCCGATCGCCCGCTTCGAACGGCAATCGCTCCTCGGGGAAGTTCGACCGTTCGAACGCGCCCAGGATCAATGCCGTTGGTTTCAGCAGCGTGTGCTCGCCGGTGTGAGGTACGTGCACGGCCGGGGGATGTCCGCAATTCACATAGCGCACCATCCGCTCCCGCGCATCGTAGACGCCAAAAAACATAGTGGCGAAATGCTCGGGACGTGTGGCCTGGTAGAACAAGCGGTTTACGCGCTCCACCAGTACGCCCGGATCCGCAGCAATCTCGCGCTGCCCGCGGATCGTCGCCTGTAGTGTCGCCACAAGCAGCGCCGCTGCCATGCCCTTGCCGGAAACATCGGCCAGCAGAAAGGCAACGCGATGCTCGTCAAGCTCAAAGAAATCGTACAGATCTCCGCCTACATCGCCGGCCGGCAGAAACGCGCAATGAAACTGCAGGCCGGCTGCGTGATACTCGTTCGGCGGAAGCAGCTTCTGCTGAATGCGCCGCGCAATAGCCAGATCGGTCGCGTGGGCGCGCTCGTTGTTGTGATCCTCGCCTCGACCGGAATTCAGGTGTTTCTCAAACGTCGCCAGCAACTGCTTCACGTCCCACGGCTTGGTAATGAAATCCGCCGCGCCATGTTGCATGGCACGCACCGCGATTTCGATCGTGCTCCAGCCTGTCATGGCGAGGATCGGAACATGCCGCCGCAGCGCACGCAAACGGTCGAGCAGCACGATCCCCTCTTCGCCCGAGGTCGTGTCCTGATCGTAGTTCATGTCGATTACGATCAGATCCGGATCGTACGCCGCCGCCGCAGCCAGAGCGCTCTCCGGCGAATCCGCCATGCGCGCCGTGTATCCCGCGCCTTTCAGCACGAGCCGTAGCGCTTCGAGCACGTCCGGCTGATCATCCACCACCAGAACCGTACGCGTGCCTACATTGGACATGGATTTTCCAGCAGGGATCGTGCTTGTCATGACCCTTTCAGGATGCAACCGCCATACCAGCGGTCGCATCTCGACCGAATCTCTGGATGCAACAAGTTAAGCACAGTGACGATCGGCGCGCTGTTCGTTTCTGAACAACTTCTTGCCCGATTCTCGGAAAGGCTGCACCCGAATCGAAGCACCTGGCCGGAATCATGCGGCTGCGGGCGCTCCGAACCAGGCGGTCAACGCATGAGCCAGTCCGGATTGGCCATCGTCACCGGCCCAGGCGACGTACCCGTCGGGCCGAATCAGCACGGCTTCGGGCGTTGATATCATCCCGAGCGCCGGAAGCTGCCACTTACCTTCGTATTTCGCGTCGATACGCTGCACGCGATTTGCCCATGGAGCAATGTCGAAGCTTCGAGATTCATCCAGATTGAGAAATACCGGGCGGCCCGTGTGCAGCAACGTATAGACGCGCACTGAGCCGTCCGTACTGATCAGATCGAGATCGGGCATGCGGCGGCCAAGCAGTGGATGTCCCTTGCCGAGTTCGTAGCGAATGTCGAGACCGGAGATCATCGCCACATAGTGCCGGCGCGGCTCATCGCTTTGAAGCAGTTCGCACATCATCTCACGCAAAGCATCGACACGGTCCTCGCCGCGGTCGAGCGCCGTAAGCGCCATCGTGTTGCGCAGCACGCGTGCGCCAACCGGGTGCCGCTCGGCATGATAGCTGTCCAGAAGACTCTCAGGCGATGTCCCGTGCACCACCTGGGCGAGTTTCCAGCCGAGATTCACCGCATCCTGAATGCCGATATTGAGGCCCTGGCCGCTCTTCGGAGAATGTACGTGCGCTGCATCGCCGGCCAGCAGCACGCGTCCGTTCCGATACGAGGCTGCCTGGCGCGTCATATCGCTGAATCGCGAGATATAGCCGGCGCTACGCAGACCATAATCGGTCCCATAGACGCTTATCAGCGCGCTGCGGACGTCGTCCAATGTTGGCTCATCGCTCTGACCTACCTGGTTTTCGTTCAACACGGCGCGCGCATAGCCCGCATCGTCGACTTTGGCGATCGCGTTGATGCCTTTTTCACTTCGACGGATACCCCAGGCCGGCTCCTCAGTGGTTTCGATTTCAGCAATCAGGTAGCTCGTCGACGCGTCCCAGCCGGGGAAATCGATTTCAGCTTTTTTGCGAACCCGGCTTCGGCCCCCATCGCAGCCTACGAGATATTTCGCTCGCAACGATTGACCGCTGGAGAGCTCGACCGTGACGCCGTCTTCGTCCTGTGCGAAGCCCGTCAGCTCGTGTCCACGGTAGAGCGGGACTCTGAGTTCCGCAACCCACTCGGCCAGAGTACATTCGATGCGCGTCTGCCAGAGCGCGAGGAAGTAGTTGTGGCGAGTGGGCGTATCGCTCATGTCGAGAGTGATGCCGCCGAAAAATGCACCCGGAATCCTCTGCCCTTGTGAAAGGAAGCGGTCGGCGATTCCGCGCTGATCGAGCAGCTCGAGCGTACGTATGTGCAGGCCGCCTGCGCGCAACCCGGTGAGTTCCTGCGTTTCGCGCCGCTCGATGACCGCCACATCGACCCCCGCCAGAGCCAGTTCACCAGCCAGCATAAGGCCAGTCGGGCCGCCGCCTGCAATCACGACCGCATGACTTCTCACCGGCATCTCTCCGCCGGCATCGTTCCGATCATTTTCGTGCTTTTTGATTTCGCCAGGTTTTCGCATGGTCCGGCCATTATGCGGTACGAGCCGGGGCTTGCGGCAAGCCCCCCGTCTCGCGATATCCTGAAAGTGGAGAAGGCGAGATATCTGCGCTCGCTCGTCCCCCTTTATCCAGCGCGCCAAATCAGGCGCAACTCGCAAAAAACATTCACCTCAGGCTCGAGCTCGCCGTAATCTGAGAATCATGCGCAAGCTCATCAACGATCCCGCGCGGATCATCGACGAAATGGTGGACGGGCTGATCGCGCTGAATCCGAATCTGGCGCGATTGGCCGAGCATTACGTCGTCGTTCGAGCGGATGCTGATGCGGTACGCGACCGCCAGGTGGCTCTCATCTCGGGCGGTGGCAGCGGTCACGAGCCGGCGCATGCCGGATACGTCGGCCCCGGTATGCTCACGGCGGCTGTGGCCGGCGAGATTTTCACATCGCCCAGCGTGGATTCGATCGTTGCAGCGATTCGCACCGTCACGGGCCGGCTCGGCGCGTTGCTCATCGTCAAGAATTACACGGGCGACCGTCTCAATTTCGGGATGGCGGCCGAAATGGCGCGCGCCGAAGGTCTGCTTGTCGATACCGTGGTGGTTGCCGACGATGTTGCGCTTTTGCAATCGCAGGATCATGCGGGCCGGCGCGGGCTCGCCGGAACCATCTTCGTGCACAAAATCGCGGGCGCTGCCGCAGCGGCTGGGCTGGACCTGCCCCAGGTAGCCACTCTCGCCCGCGCCGCCGCCGCCGAAGTAGGAACCATGGGAGTCGCGTTATCGGGAGGCAGCGCTCCTACTCTAGACCGACCCGCCTTTGCCCTCGAAGATGAAGTCGAACTCGGCCTCGGGATTCATGGCGAGCGCGGAGTGAGCCGAATCGCCAGCGCTCCTGCGAACGAGCTGTTGGATCATCTCGTTGCTGAAGTCTCAACCGCCATGCGTTTAACCAGACAGAACCGGGTCGCAGTTCTGCTCAATAATCTCGGCAGCACAACAGGGATTGAAATGGCGATCGCTGCACGGCGCGTCATCGAACGGCTGCGCTCGCAGCAGATCGAAATCGAACGACTCTACGCCGGCCCGTTTCTCACGTCACTCGACATGGCCGGGCTCTCGATCTCGCTTCTTCGGGTAGATGACGAACGATTGAAATGGCTCGACGCCTCGACGTCAGCTCCAGCCTGGCCGCGCGCTGTGAAGCAACCGCCCGGCGACTGGAGTCCGATCCTCACGACGTCTCAACCCGAAAACACACAAGCTACGCCGCGCATTTCCGAAAGCGAACCCAACCGGCGAATGGTCCGCATCCTTACGCACGCCGCAGATGCGCTTTCAGCCGCCGAAAACAAACTGACTGAGCTCGACCGCGCAGTAGGCGACGGCGATCTCGGGCAGAATATGGCGCGCGCCGCTGCTTCCCTTCGCGCAGCCATCCCCTTCCTCCCGCTCGACAATTCGCCCGCGCTTCTCAAAGCCATCGGCCGCAAGCTTCAGCACGTGCTCGGCGGCTCTTCCGGCCCGCTTTATGGTGTCCTCTTTCTGCGCGCTGGCACTTCGCTGGAAGGCGCCTCTCCGCAGGATGCGAAAGCCTGGGCGACCGCGCTGCTCGAAGGTACGGAAGCGATCGCCGAACTGGGCGGCGCGCGTCTGGGCGATAGCACCATGCTCGACGCACTCGTCCCGTTTGCCCGCACGCTGCTCGATCGCCTGCACGCAGAAGCCTCAACACCGGAAGCGCTGCTGGACGCGCTCGCAGCCGCTCGCAGCTCGGCGGAAAACACCACGAAACTACTCGCCCGCCGCGGCCGCGCCAGCTATCTTGGAAAACGTTCCGTGGGCCATCCCGATCCCGGCGCTATCGCTGCGGTCATCTGGCTCGAAGCGGTGGTGGAATCGGTTCTGGATTGACCTGCCATGCTCAGCGGCGCGCGTTCACTCCTCGAGCTGCTTCAGTTTCGAGCCCGGCGGTTGAGTGAGAACAAATTTCTGCGCCGTGACGTCACCCGCGTTGATTTTGATGTCGTTGATATCCAGCACAACTTCGTAGCCATCTTTGGGCCGCTGAATATCAATCGTTGAAGGAAACTGGATGCCGTTATGCGGGCTCCACTTTGAATAGCGCGTCTCACTGAGAATCTCGCCGTCTTTATCGAACGTTTTCTGCCGGTTGATCTCGAGTGTGTAACGGTCGAAATAGACGTTGCGAATCGGATAGTATCGATCGCCCTCATGCCCGATCATCATCACGATGTAAATCGCCTTGCTCTCGTTCGTATCGTCCTGGAGAATCGTTACGGTTCCTGGATCCGGCGGCCGTATGAGCAGCGCGTTCAGGAACGCTGTCGGCCTCAGGTTCTCGAGCTTGTTTTTCGAATTAGCTGGCGCGTCGTTCCGTCCTTCGATGAAGGCGCTCTTCGCCGGAATGGAAACTTTGAAATCGTTTCCGGTAGAAACCATATCGAACGCCGTCGAATGAATCACCGGATCGAGCCCGATTACTCGTATATTGTCAGGCCGCAGGAAAAGTATGTAACCGGTAATCGTTGGATAATCCGTCACCTGGCCCCCGAACAGACCTCCGACGGAAGGAGACATATCGGTCTTGATAGTAAACGACTGAATCGGATCGTAAACCTGATGGATACGCTGAATCAGTTCGTCCTTGCTGGCGGTGAGCAGCGGCTTTGCAACCTTCTGACCTTGCGGCACAACGGTACGGTGACGCACGAGGCATCCTGCCTGAAGGAAGATTGCCAGAAAAAAAATAAGACTGGTGAGCTCGCGCCTGAGGCGCAAGGAGGCCATGACTGAAGTTTATCGGGCCGCTTCTCGTATCTTTGTTCGCCGGGCGCGACGGGTGCGGCCGAGCAGGCTTGTAGCTGCCAGCCCGGCCGTTAGAGCGATCGGAACAGTTAGCCATGCGTTCGCGTTTGACCATATCGCGGGCGCAACGGCCAGCACGAGAGTTCCCATAATCCCGCTCACCCACCCAACCGGTGACCAGTTCTCAAGAATGACTAGCACTGTCGATATCGCGATTGCGGCCGCCAAAGCACCGGGCTGCCTCGCGTGCGCACACAGCACAAACAAGCCGGCCAAAACTGCTCCCGCACCCAGCGCGCCCGGCACATAAAATCCAGGCCGCAGCAGTTCGAAAGCCACGCCGCAAATGCCGCCTGAAAATAGCAGAAAACCGAGATTGGAGGCGCTCATGCCGGCAATGGGCCGGAGGTTTCCGATTGCGCGCGATGCAAGGTCAGGTTCGGATCGGCCGGATGCATGGGCAACTCAAACCAGAAGGTCGATCCGGGCGCGGGCGCATTGTTGTACGTGCCGATCCGCCCGCCCATAGCTTCAACCAACTGCTTGCAAATCGTCAGACCGAGTCCCGTACCGCCGTATTGCCGCCGGTTCGTTCCGTCCGCCTGGAAAAATGCTTCGAAAATCCGGTCCCGCACCGCTTCTTCCACGCCGATCCCGGTATCGATCACGCGGCAGAGCAAAGTGGCGCGCCTCTCGCCTGGCGTAACTTCGACGTGCACGCTTCCTGAAGGCGTAAATTTCACTGCATTCGCGATCAGGTTCGTCAGTATCTGGCGGAACCGCACGCAATCGCCATAGATGAACTGCGGAAGCCGTGCATCCACCTGATAGCGCAGATCAAGGTCTTTGGCTGCGGCCTTCACGCGCAACAGCTTCACCACGCTTCGTACACTGTCGTGCACATCGAAGGGCTGTTCAGCCAGCGTGAGCCGGCGTGCTTCGATTTGCGAGATGTCGAGCAGATCGTTAATGATTGTCAGCAGGTCGTTCGCGCACTGGCTTACGACGTCCGCGTAATCGCGCTGATCCGGAGTCAGATCCGTGCTCTTCAGCAGGTTGATCATGCCCATGATGCCGTTCATGGGCGTGCGCAGCTCGTGCGAGGTATTTGCCAGGAATTGTTCTTTGAGCCGTGTCGCCTCGCGCGCCAGCTGCAATGTGGTGCTCAGCTCTTCATTCTTGAGCTGCAGCTCGCGCGCCGATTCAAGCAGCCGCTGCTGTGCCTGCTTGCGCTCGGTGATGTCGCGCCCGATTCCCTGCACCGCCACCGGGTGCCCGCGCCGGTAAGTCAGGCGCGTGCTCACCTCGAGAAAGCGCAGCGTGCCGTCTTTCGAGATCACCGGCAGCTCGGAATGCTGCGGAGCGCTCCCGCCCAGATGTGCGCGGATGATGTCGAGTACCAGGTCGCGTGCTTCCGGAGCGACCAGCGCGCTAAAATTTTTCCCCAACACTTCCGCCCGCGCGTAGCCCGTCAGGTGTTCGGCCGCGCGATTGATTTCGAGAATATTTCCCTTCAGGTCGTGCAGAAAAATAACGTCGTTTGCATTTTCAAAAAGTTCGCGAAACCGTTCCTCGCTGGCCCGCAGCGCCTCTTCCGTTGCATGCCGCGCCGTTCGATCCTCGATCATCACCATGCGCGCGTTCACTCCCTTGGTTTCGAAAGCAAACGAGACCAGCCCGACCACCAGATCTCTTCCATCTGCGGCGCGGTGCTGCACACTGCCGAGCACGTTCAGCGGCTTGCGCAGTTCGGTATCGAGCGCTTCGCTTTCGCCCGATCCTCGAACAAACAGATCTTTCAGCTTCATCGCTCGCAGCTGCTCGAGCGAGTACCCATAGAGCTCCAGGGCGCTGCGATTCGCGTTCAGAATCGACAGATCCTCCACCGAATACACCAGCGAAGGAATCGGATTGTCGAAAAAAACCCGTTCGTGAACCGCGATCCGTTCTTCAATGGCGCGCAGCGAGTGCTCGAGTTCAGCGACTCTGGCACGCAGTTGCGCAACCGACATCAACTCGATCGGCTGCGCCGCCACGCTCTCCGTATAGGCCACGACACTTTACTTTACCAATCCATCGCGCCTTCCAAAAACCCCGAAAAACCCGATCCGGCTAGCATTTCCTGTACCTCCTGCAAAGGAACAGGTTCCAAGGATTGGGCCCGCGGGTCCAGCAGTCCCGAACGTTTCTGCAGCACTCTGTTTTAACCATCAATTCATGACGCGCAAACGGCTCCGCAATACGGCTCCGAGACAGTGGTTGCAGGGGAGAAGATCCGCATGCGTGTTTCAGCAGAAACCACTTTCCAGATCTATTCCAGGAACTCCGCCCAGAGCGCCGGCGCCGGCCGCGCTGTCCATCCGTTTCGGGCGGGTGTCTCGCTCCATAGTCACACCATGTTTTCCGAGGAGAGCCTCGGAATGATACCGCGTTATACGGCGCGCGTGCCGTATCTCGGCAGCGCCATTCGCCGTCAGGAGGCTGAATACGCCACCCGTCGCGGCTCAAATTTTGATTTCAATCGTGCGTTCTGGACGCCGCCGCTCGCCCCGCGACAGGCCTACCGGCTCGAAGAGAAACAGATCCAGCGCCGCTTCGGTTTGCCCGCGCTCGTCTCGCTCACCGATCACGACGATATGCGCGCCGCCCAGCTCCTGCGCGTGCTCGATCGCTTCGCTCATGCACCCATCTCAACCGAATGGACGATCCCGTTCGGCCCGACTTTCTTCCATCTGGGAGTCCACAACCTTCCCGCCGAACACGCCCGCGCTCTGGAGTCCGAAATGGCCGCCTATACGCGTCAGCCGAGCGCAGGACTGGAAACGCTGCTGGCCACGCTCAACTCGTTCGAACACGTTTTGCTGGTTCTGAATCACCCGCTCTGGGACGAGAAGGGCATTGGGGCCGATCTGCACCGCCGCGCTCTCGGCCAACTGCTCGCGCGCTACGGCGAATTCTTCCATGCTCTCGAGCTGAATGGTCTCCGCTCCTCAAAGGAGAACGCCGAAGTTGTCCGGCTCGCAGCCGAAATTGATCTGCCGGCGATCTCGGGCGGCGATCGTCACGGACGGGAACCGAACGCGATCCTGAACCTCACCCGGGCCGAGACCTTTGCCGGCTTCGTCGAAGAGATCCGGTATGAACGCCGTAGCCACATTGTTTTCATGCCCCAATATCGCGAACCCCTGAAAGTCCGCGTTCTGCGCACGATGGCTGATATCGTCCGCGAGTACCCGGAAAACGCTCCGGGCCGGCGTCTCTGGAACGAGCGAGTGTTTTATCGTGAACCGGGCACTGAAAACATCGTGCCGCTTGCGAGCGTCTGGGCCGATGGAGGCCCGCTGATTGTTCGCCAGTTCGTCCGCGCCATGCAGCTCGCCGGCAAACCGCAGATCCTCTCGGCTCTTCGCGCTACCATCGGAACCATAACTGCTTTTTCCGAGCCCCTGCCGTAAGGAAAGGGGAGCTTTACATGCCTCCCGCGCGCGCGGCCTTCCTTCCCGACACGTTTCACGAAGTCAACGGCGTTGCCCACACCAGCCGGCAGCTCGAGGCTTTCGCTCGCCGGCGTCAATTACCGCTGCTGAGCATTCACTGCGGACCCAAGCCGGACATCATCGAAGATGGTGCGGTTCGCATTGTCCAGATCACGCGCGGCGCCGGCCGCATCGGCCTGGATGCGCACCTCGATTACGACCCGTTTCTTTTTCGCTACGCACGGCGCCTCGAAGCTGAGCTCCGAAATTTTGGCGCCGACCTGATCCACATCACCGGTCCCGGTGATATGGGGACGCTCGGCTGCTATCTCGCACGCCGCCTGCGACTGCCGCTCGTCATCTCCTGGCACACCAGCCTCCACGAATACGCCGCGCGCCGCCTGGAAAGGCTGCTGGCGTTCCTCAGTCCCCGCATCAGCCGCGCGATTGCGCAGCGGGTGGAGCGGCTCGCTCTCGGCATTCTCGGCTGGTTCTATCGCAAGGCGCAGGTCATACTCGCGCCCAACCGCGAACTGATGGACATGCTCGGCCGGCTTACCGGAAAGCCCGTTTTCCTGATGGAGCGCGGCGTCGATACCAGCCTTTTCACGCCCCGGCGGCGCCATCGAACCTCCAACACGTTTCGTATCGGATACGTCGGCCGGCTGACTGCTGAAAAGAACGTGCGCTTCCTGGCCGCGCTCGATTCTGATCTGCGCACTCTCGGCCGCCAGAACTTCGAGCTGATGATCGTGGGCGAAGGCCGCGAGCAGTCCTGGCTGTATCAGCATCTTCCGAACGCCATCTTCACCGGAGTTCTGCGTGGCGACGCTTTGGCAGATGCGTATGCCGATATGGATCTGTTTGTCTTTCCGTCGCGCACCGATACTTTCGGCAATGTTGTCCTCGAAGCGCTTGCCTCCGGTGTTCCGGCCGTCGTGACTGCCGATGGCGGCCCGAAATTCCTGGTGCAGCACGCACAAACCGGATTTGTCGCCCGAAACGACTGGGAATTCGTCAGCGCGGTCAATCAGCTCATGGCCGATCCCAGGCTCCACGACATAATGCGCGAATCCGCTCGCGCCTGGGCTGTGACGCAATCCTGGGACTCCGTGCTCGAACAGGTTTTCGCCGCCTACGAGTATTGCCGGCGCGTACGGCCATTGCCGGTCGCGGCGCGCATCCAGCCCGCGCTAGAGTGAGGTTCATGCGAGGCCGCCCCGAAGCCAACGAAGCCGCTCCCTACTACTTCACCTACATCAATCAGGCCGAGGGTGACGATCCGGTCGAGATTCTCAAGGCCCAGCTCGACGAAACGCGCTCGGTCCTTGCAGGCATAAACGAGGAACAGTCGCTTCACCGCTATGCGCCGGAGAAGTGGAGCATCCGGCAGGTCGTGAATCATCTGACCGATACGGAGCGCTCCTTTGTCTTTCGTGCACTCTGGTTCGCTCGCGGCTTTTCTACACCTTTGCCAAGCTACGACCAGAACATCGCCGTGTCGGGCGCCGCCGCCGATAGCGTATCTTTCGCGGCGCATCGCGCTGAGTTTGAACAGGTCCGCGCGTCCACGATCTCGTTTTTCACCAACCTTCCGGACGAAGCCTGGCTGCGCACCGGTATTGCCAGCGATTGTCAATTCACCGTTCGAGCACTTGCGTTCATCGCCGCCGGGCACGTCGCGCATCATCTGCGCATTCTGCGCGAACGATATCTGTAAACGTCATCTATAAACGCCGCCCCTTTGAGTCAGGAGGCAACCGGAGGCGATGCACTGCTTCGATCTTCGATCTCGGGAGACTTTCGCCGTCGTCGTCCGCTCAGGAGGTAAACCGCCGCTCTTAGCTCCAGCAAAGGATCGCCGGACGGCTCGATGCCATCTACCCGCGGGATAGGATCGAAAATGATTTTCTGCTGCTCCCGGGCGTTCTCCGGCGCAATCGATGACAACTCGAGCGTACCGAAATCGACGATCTCGCGTTCTGCCGGCCAGTGGATCGTCGCATCATCCACTACATCGCCCGGCTCGGCGAGTTGGACGCGAATATGAAACCGAATCGGACCTGAGCCTAACCGCCCGCCAAGCTCATCGAAGAGATAGTTCGGATTCTTCGGCTTGGCCTCGTCCGCGCTGAAGTGCTGTTCGCCGGATTGGGGAACAATACGGTAACGCCCGTAACGAGCCTGGCCCTCATCGTTGATAAAGCGCATCGCGGTCACGCCGAAATACCTTTCCGTCGCAAAGCTGACGGGCATTGGCTTCGGAGTTTGCGCGAAGGCCAGCGCGGCCGGGTGCGCAGCCAGAAACCGATCAAGAGCGGAAGACGAACCACCACCAGCCGCGCCAGATGCGGCAACCGCCTTCAGAAATTCGAGGAATTCTTCGCCGGTTCGGGTGGGAAAGCCATCAGCCGAGTGGCTCACGATATCCGTGTGGACATGCTCCCCTAGATGAAATCGAATGGCAAGTCCGCGAGGATCCGCGCTCGGGTCGTTGTCGGCAATTGTAGGAAGACCTGTCGAATTCGAGAACCGCGCCGATACCGGCGTCGATTCGCGCTGGATATGCGGTGCCCGCGTAAGCCTGCCTGCCCCCGCGCCTGGAGTGAAGCTTCCGCGCAGCAAAATACCCTTCGCATGCGCCGATCTGAAGCCGGGATGAACCCCGAAAATGGCATCAAATTGCTCGATCAGCTTTTCGCCGAGAGCGACAATTCTTTCGTCCCTCGGAAGCGGCATATCATCTCCTTTGCGCCTCAGAGCGGCGCTTTCCTGTCTGATGCTCGAAGCACGCCGGAAGTTGTCGTCATGAGCCGCCATTCGAGTTGGCACTCCATGCCAAAATACAAAAAACAATGAAGAATCTGCTCGTGATGAAATTCGGCGGCACCAGTATGGGCAGCGCGGAGCGAATGCGCGTTGCCGCCGCACTCATCACGCGCGAGAAAAAGCCGGTTGCGGTGGTCGTTTCAGCGATGTCGAAGGTCACCGACCTGCTGCTCGATACTCTGCATCGAGCCGAGCTCGGAGATCGCGCGGGCGTTACGGCCAACATCCAGAAGCTTCGTGCGCGGCACACGGAAACAATCCATGAGCTCGGCTTGCAGACCGAAGCAGCCAACGCGGTGGAAGCGCTGGTTACCGAATTCGAGCGCATCTCCAAGGGCGTTCTGATGCTGGGTGAACGTCCGCCGCGTTCGGTGGACGAAGCCATCGCCATCGGCGAGAAACTCTCTTCCGAAATTCTGGCACACTATATCCGGCAGCAGGGACGCCCCGCACAGGCGGTCAGCGGCAGCGATGTCATCGTCACCGACGCCGTTTTCGGCAACGCCTCGCCGCTGATGGAGCCCACTCGCGCCCGCTGCGCGGAACGCCTTCTGCCGCTTCTCGAGCAGGACATCATTCCGATCGTTACCGGCTTCAACGGCGCAACCAGTGATGGCCGGCCCACCACCTTAGGCCGCGGCGGCTCCGATTTTTCTGCTTCCATTCTTGCCGCCGCGCTCGATGCCGAAGAGCTTTGGATCTGGACCGATGTCGACGGCATCATGACGGCCGATCCGCGCCTTGTGCCCGACGTCGCCGTGCTCGATGAAGTGACCTACGCCGAAGCCGCCGAGCTCGCCTATAACGGCGCAAAGATTCTGCATCCGCGCACGCTCGCGCCGCTGGTCGAAAAACAGATTCCGGTCTGGAGCAAAAACAGTTTCGCACCCGAAAAGCCCGGCACCAAAATCGTCACGCATTTCGACGAGCCGAAAGGCGCGCGCGCCGTTACATCCATGTCGAATGTGGCTCTTATCTCGATGGAGCCAGCCAATGCCGTCCTCAGCGGCACTCGCCTGATGGCCCGCGCTCTCGACGCTTTGGCGCTCGCCAATGTAGAGATTCTCGTCTTCACCAGCTCGAGCTATCGTCAGAGCTTTTGTTTTCTGATCCGCAAACACGACGTCAACGCCGCTGTCGAAGCACTCGAGCTCAATCTCTCTCTCGAGCTCTCCCACGGCTACCTAAAGCCGCTCGAGGTGGATGAAAACGTCGGGCTGCTGGCAGTAGTGGGCGAAGGCATGCGCGGCACTCCGGGTCTAGCCGGCCGCGTCTTCACCGCCATTTCGCGCGAGCAAGTGAACATCATCGCCATCGCGCAGGGCTCGAGCGAGCTGACCATCGGCATCGTCGTGCGGCTCGATCATCTCGATAAAGCCGTGCGGGCAGTGCATCAGGAATGCGAACTCGGCAAACTGGCCAGCGCCGCGTTATCCGAGCCATGAGCGGAACGCTCCGTGTACGCCTTTAACCGTCGAATCACGAACGGCAGGTTCTGCGCCGCGAATGTGTCCCGGATCGCCGCCTCCACACCATCCAGATTGCGCTCGGCGAATGCCACAATCGATGGCCCCGCGCCGCTCAGGCACACCCCCAGCAAGTCGGGATGCTCGAGCCCCAGCAGATCTCCCAAACCCGGCACCAGCGACTTTCGAAACGGCTGATGCAGCCTGTCATCCAGCGCTTCCCGCAGCAGCGAATAATCGCGGCTTCGAACGGCCTGCAGAAATAACGCCACGCGCTGCAGATTGAATACGGCGTCTTCCAGCGGCACCGTTTCGGGCAGCACTCTTCTCGAAGCCGAAGTCGATAGCGACATCTTCGGCGTCAGCACCAGGAACGAAACTTCCTCCGGCCACTCGAGCCGTGCCGCGAAAACCGAGCGATCCGGCATCTGGCAGCTGATCGTGAGTCCGCCCAGCAGCGCTGCCGAGGCGTTATCCGGATGCCCTTCGAGCGCGCACGCCGCATTCAGCAATCCCTGTGTGGAGAGCGGCCCGGTTACCGCTTCATACAACCGCAATCCGGCCACCGTCGCCGCCGCGCTGCTCCCGAGTCCGCCTTTGAGCGGAATATCGCTGCACACTTCCACTCGTAACGACGGATGCGCTCCTCCGCGCTGGCTCGCCAGGAAACGAAACGCGCGCTCGATGTAGTTCTCGCCTTCAATGGCGCAGTCGCAAAAGTCGAATTCGAGCTGATTCTGACCCGCAAGTATCGTCACCCGGAGCGTCAGATAGAGCTCGACTGCTACCGCCAGCGTGTCGAAGCCCGGGCCGAGATTCGCAATCGAACCGGGCACGCGTATTTCAAAGCGCTGCATGAAAGGTTAATGTGCCAGCGCGAGCTCGCGTTTTGTGCGCTCGTGCTGTTTCGATATGTAATCGGTATCCTTCAGCGCGTGTCCGGTCAACACCGCCACAATCCAGACGTCGCGGTCGAGTTTTCCCGCCGCCCTGAGCTTACGAATCCCGGCAAGCGTTGTCGCCGAAGCCGGTTCGCAGCCGATGCCGTCCCGCCCGATCATGGCCTTCGCCTCGCCGATTTCTTCGTCCGTCACGTCCATCACGAAGCCGCCCGAGAGTTCCACCGCATGCAGCGCCTTTCTCCAAGATCGCGGATTGCCGATCCGAATCGCTGTGGCGACCGTCTCCGGTTTCGCCACTGGCGTGATCTCCTTTGCTCCCGCTTCCCACATCCGCGCCAGTGGATTCGCGCCCGCCGCCTGTACGATGACGATTTGCGGCACTCGCTCGATGAAGCCGAAGCGCTTCAGCTCTTCCAATGCTTTCCCGAATGCCGAAGAATTCCCAAGATTCCCGCCGGGCACTACCAGATAATCCGGCACGCGCCAGTCGAACCGCTCGAGCAGCTCGAACATCGCCGTCTTCTGTCCTTCCACTCGAAACGGATTGATGGAGTTCAGAAAGTAAAGCTCGGGATCCTTGCTCGCCAGGAGTTGGTTCAGAGCATCGTCGAAACTGCCTTCGATCTCGACCACCTCCGCACCAAAATCGAGTGCCTGCGCGAGCTTATTATTGGATGCCTGTCCGGCCGGCAGATACACACGGCCCGTCACACGCGCGCGCGCCGCATATGCTGCCAGCGAGGCGGCGGTGTTCCCAGTCGATGCGCAGGCGACCGTCGTCGCACCGGCAAACTTCGCCTCCGTCATACCGGCCGTCATGCCGAGATCCTTAAACGACCCCGTCGGATTCCAGCCGAGATGTTTGAACCAGAGATCGCGCACGCCAGCCCACTCCGCCGTCTTCTGGCCGCGCACGACCGGCGTATTGCCTTCGCTCAGCGTGATCGTATTTTCAGCGCCATAATCCAGCGGCAGAAACTCGCGGAAACGCCAGACTCCGCTCGCATCTCGCGGATCGAACGAGCTGCGCCGGCCTAACCAGAGCCGTTTCAGATGGCTCGCATCGCCGCTGGGAGAATCGATCACGACCTCGAGCAGCTCGCCGCAGCGCGGGCACGCCAGCGCGCGATCATGCAAATCCAATGTGGTCGCGCAACCGGCGACACTACACCTCAAATGCGACATGGGGCTGTTTCGCTCCACCTTAGCAAACCAGCGGGAACTTCTGTCCCCAGCCGGGTGTCCTTACAGATAGCCACGATCGTGACGCTCTGCAGTTAGCTACTTAGCCCGTAACGGAGAGTCACCATGTTCGACCAGACATTTGTAACCACCGCTGCGCAACGAACGCGTCAGCCTTACACCGTCCTCGCTTCAACCCTCTTGCAGGCAGCCGTCATTCTCGGCTTCACCCTGGCTTCCTTACTCTATACACGCGCCCTGCCCATGGCCCAGCTCAAGAGCATGCTGGTGGCTCCGCCGCCGCCCACCAACCTTCCGAAACCACCCGGACCCACCGTGCGGCACGTTTCCGTCGTCCCTCGTCTACCGCATTTCCAAGACCTGATTGCGCCCGTCGCTATACCAAAGCAGGTCGCGCGAATAAATGATGCCCCCGCCGCGCCTGATATAACCGGAGCCCAATCGGCAGGTGCAGCCGATGGCGCGGGCAGCACTCTGCTGTTCGGCTCAAGCGGCTCCGCTCTGCCGGTTGCGCAAGAACCCAGGCCGCCTGTCAAACCAGCTAAACCCGATAAGCCGTTGCGTTTCGGGGGCTCAATTGCCGAAGCCAATCTCATCCATCGCGTGCAGCCCGTTTACCCTCCGCTTGCCAAAGCCGCGCGCATTCAAGGCACAGTCGAATTCACTGCGCTGATCAGCAAAGACGGCCGCATCGAGAACCTCAAACTCGTGAGCGGTCATCCACTTCTGGTCAATGCCGCCCGCGAAGCGATTCTGCAGTGGCAATATCGTCCCACCTTGCTAAATGGCGAGCCGGTGGAAGTCGTCACGTCCATCGTCGTTCACTTTTCGCTCTCCGAGTAAACGCTACATCGGCTTCAGCGGCGCGGCCGCGGACGGGGATGTCTCAGCTCCGTTCCTGCGCCGCAGCCAGCTCACGGCTCCAAATGCTCCCAGCCACGAACCGAGCGCCGCAAACACGACGTATGTTGCATTGGTCGTATAACTGATCACCGCAAATGCCGAAAGCAGATACCAGACGCTACTCCAGCTTGCGGCGGCCACTCGCCTACGCCCCGACACCGCCGACGTGAACAAAACATAAACGGCATCGGTAGCCGCCGTCGAGCAAACCACCGCAAGAGCAATGAGCGGGCTGAAGGTGTGCATAGATGCTTCTCATTCTGGCCCGTCCCACTTCAAAGTGAATAAGAAACAAATCGCCGCCGTTGCTCTACTCCGCCCGCAGGCAAATCGCCGGATCGACCCGCGACGCCCGCCGCGACGGCAACCAGGACGCCACGAAACCAACCGCAGCCAGAAGCATCACCACCGCTCCGAACGTCATCGGATCATGCGCGGAGACACCCCAGATCTGATTGGCGAGCAGGCGCGTGGCAAAGAATGTCAGCACCATCCCGGCAGCGACGCCCGCAAGCAACAGCGACATACTGTTGCGCAGTACCAGCCGCCGAATATCAGCCGGCTTCGCGCCGAGCGCCATGCGAATGCCGACTTCCCGCTCTCTTTGCGCCACCGAGTAGCTGGCCACTCCGTACACCCCTACAACCACGAGCAGCAAGCCCATCGACGCAAACGTCGAAAGCAGCACGAGCCCGAATCTCGGCCGCGCATACGCCGAAATTTCGAGAATCCTGTCCATGCTCAGCGTCTCCTGCGGCACAACGTTTCGATCTACCAGCAGCACCTGCTTCGTTATCGCTCCCGCCATGCTCTCGGGACTTCCGGCTGTTCGCGCGTAGACACGGAAGTTGCTGAAATCACCGGTTGTATAGGGAAGGTAAACTTCCGGCAACACCGCCTCGCGGACGCCGTTGTTCTTCAGATCCGAAACTACTCCGATCACCTCGAACCATGAATCCACGCCCTTCTTTGCCGTGTTCTGAAACGCGCTGAGCTCGATCCTGCGCCCGATCGGAGCGCTTTGCCCGAAATAATGCAGCGCCATCGTTTCATTAATCGCCGCTACACGGCGTCCATCGTTTTCTTCCGCCACGGTCGGCACGCGTCCTGCCAATAACCGCAACCCAATCGTTTTGAAATACCCGCTTGTGCAGGGCGAGGCGACCCCCTTCCAGGCCGACACGTGCGCAGCACCGGGAATATCAAAATCTGTGGGCAACGCGCCGAACGACGGCGTTTCGACCGCCGCGCCCGCCGACAGAACACCCGGGACGCGCTCGAGTCTTCCCATCAGTTCGCGCACAAATCGTGCCTGTGCAGCGGGCTTGACATAAGAGCTCGCTGGAAGCGCCACGGCCGTCGTCATCAGATGATCCGTTCGCACCCCCAGATCCACGCCACGCTCGAGCAGGAACGTTCGCATCAGCAGGCCCGCCGCAGTCAGCAGCGTCAGGGAGAGTGCTACCTGGCTCACCACGAAGCTGTTTTGTAACCGGTTTTGCCTGAAACTGCTATTTCCGCGGCTGCTGCTGATCGACTCGCTCAAACCACGCCGAGATGTGGTCAGGGCCGGTGCCAGCCCGAACAGAATCGCGGTGACGAACGTGATCGCCACCGTCGCGAGCAGCACCTCAGGGTTCAGACTGACATCTGCTTCATCCGGGAACGTGTAGATCGGCAGAATCGCCATCAGTCCCTTCACACCCGCAGCCGCCAGCAGGCATCCCGCTATCGATCCGCACGCCGCCAGCAGCAGGCTTTCACTGAGCAGTTGCGCAATCAACCGCACCCGGCTCGCGCCCAGCGCACGCCGGATCGCAAATTCCTTCTCGCGCGTGGTCGCCCGCACAAGCAGCAGATTCGCGACGTTTGCGCACGCAATCAGCAAAATTAATCCAACCGCTCCGAGCAGCAGATACAGCATCGGCAGAAAAGGTCCGATTGTCTGGTTGCCGAGCGTGTCAATCTTCACGCTGAAATCCTTCGGATACCGATCCGGATAGACCTGCGCCATGTGTTTGAGAAGTGCCGCGATACTCTCTTGCGCCGCCTTCCGATCGAGACCGCGTTTCAGATGGCCGTACAGCACAAACCGGCTGTTTCCAGGCCGAGCGCGGTCCACCATCGCCGGCCGCCAGATCTCTCCACCCCACCACGTAAAGCGCTTCGGCATAATACCCACGAGCATCGCCGGCGCATTGTTCAGCAGAAAGGTTTTCCCGACAATCGTCGGATTCCCTCCAAAGCGATTCGCCCAGAGCTTGTAACTCAGAACGAAAACTGGTGCTGCACCCGGCCTGGCATCTTCCGGTTTCAATCCGCGTCCGACCAGAGCCGGTACGCCCAGCATCTGGAAGGCATTGCCCGTCAGCAGATCGGTGTCGAGCGATTCCGGCGAGCTCGGATCGCCCAGCAGCGTGCTCTCCTCCCACACCCCTAGCGATTGATCGAAGACCTGGTTCTGTTCCTGCAAATCCAGAAACTCCGGCACCGAAAACCAGTTCCGCATTCCCGCGGCTTTACTCGTTCGGTCCTGAATTTCGATGTCATAAATACGCTGCGCATCCGTGTACGGAAAAGGGTTCAGCACGATGCTGTCGGCAACCGTGAAGATCACCGTTACCGAGCCGATCCCGAGCGCCAGTGCCAGTACCGCCGTGAAAAAGAATGCGCGGTCTTTAACGATCGAGCGGAGGCCAAACCGGAGATCCTGCATCAGCCATGTCATGCTCGGTCCCCGAGCACGACGATCACCGCCCGCAAATGATTGAAGCGCAACAGGAAGCGGATTGAGTCTCGTTCCGGATATGGAATAGAGGCGTCCCGAATCCGAGACAAAGCAAGTCTCTCCCGACTTGCCCTTTCCTCTGTATATATCGTGCCTTGCTATACCGCAATGCGATATACTAAGTTTTGAAATGGACGAGGCTCTCCTACCGCTCAGCCCACAGGTTTTCCATATTCTGGTCGCTCTTGCGGAACGCGATCAGCATGGTTACGGAATCATGCAGGACGTCGCCGCGCGCACCGGGGGGAAGCTACGCCTCAGCGCGGGTACTCTGTACGGCTCCATCAAACGTCTGCTGGCGCAGGGCCTGGTCGTTGAACTGCGCGAGCGCGAACGGCCGCGCGACGCGGATGATGATCCGCGGCGCCGCTATTACAGGCTGACTACGCTAGGCCGCAAAGTGGCTAAAGCGGAAGCCGCGCGCATGGCCGAATTACTCGAACAGGCGAAACGCAATGGACTTCTCGCAAAGCGAAGCTAATCTCTACCGCGCGCTGTTATACGCCTATCCGGCCGAATTCCGGCACGAATACGCGAGCGAGATGGAGCGTCTCTTCGCGGACCGCCTGGAGGCCGAGCCGCATCTGCGCCTCTGGCTCGAAACGGTTCCCGACCTGGCAATTGGCGCCCTTCGCGAGCACCTGCACGTTCTGATTGCCGATCTGCGCTACGCGGTTCGCATCTTCGCGGCTAACCGTGCGTCAACGGCGCTTGCTCTTCTTCTGCTCGGCATCGGCATCGGGGCGAGTACCGCCATGTTCAGCCTCGTGAATGCCGTTCTGCTACGTTCGCTGCCGTTTCGGCATCCCGACCAGCTTGTCTATCTGTGGAGTCCCAATACGCGCTTCAGTGGTCCGAATATCCCCAATGAGCTTGCGCCGAATTATCCCGATTACTTCGACTGGCAGCGCCTGAACCACTCGTTTTCGGCGATGGCGATGCTCAGTCACGGAGGCATAAACCTCGTTCGCAATAACCAGGTCCGCCGGTTGCAGGAGGTTTCGGTCACCGGTTCCTTCTTTCACCTGGTGAGCGCTGCTCCGGCGATCGGACGCGCGATTACGGAAAGTGATTTCCAGCCGGGGCACGAGCACGTAGCCGTGCTGAGCGATGCGCTCTGGAAATCCGAATTTCAAGCCGATCCGCAAATCGTAGGCCGGCAGATACGCCTCGATCGGGAGTCGTATAGCGTGATCGGCGTGATGCCGAAAGGATTTGCTTATCCCGAGGCGGGCGATGTTCCGTATGTGATGACGGGCAAGCAGCGAACCGATCTGTGGTTGCCGCTCATCGTGACGGCCAAACAGAAATCCGATAGAACAGATTTGACGAGCGCCGACGCAGCCATCGCGAGACTTCGGCCCGGCGTATCTCCAGCACGCGCAGAAGCCGAGCTGAAAGCTTTGGAGCGGAATCTCGATCCTCTTTATCCCCCTTACATGCGTGGCTGGACCGTCATGGTGCGCTCGATGCCGGAAACCATTTTCGGGCCGGTGAAAAAGATGCTCTGGCTGCTGCTCGGAGCGGCGTTGCTGGTGTTGCTTATTGCTGTCAGTAACGTGGCGAATCTGCTGCTCGCGCGCATGACATCTCGTGCCCATGAACTCGGTGTGCGCACCGCGTTGGGAGCGGATCGGGCGCGCTTGATACGCCAGTTGCTGACCGAATCACTGCTGTTGAGTTTCACGGGTGCTTGTTTGGGAGTGGCGTTTTGCATTGCCGCTGTAGAAGGCCTGCTTTGGATCAACCCGGGCGGCATTCCGCGTTTCGAGAACGCGTCGATCAATGGCCCCGTTCTGCTAGCGGCCCTCGTTCTTGCGCTCGCGACCGGTTTTCTGTGCGGAATTGCACCGGCTCTGTTTGCCTCGCGAGCGGATGTCAACGAGATACTGAAGCAAGGCGGCAACAAAGGCATTGCCGGAGGCGGTCAGCGCGTTCGCTCCGTCTCTATAGCCGTACAGGTCGCTCTTTCGGTGCTGCTCCTGACCGGCACCAGCCTGCTTGTCAGAAGTTATGCGCGTCTGATGGCCGTCCATCCTGGATTCTCTTCGAGTACGCTCACCTTCAGCGTCGCGCTCGATCAGAAGTATGCGAAGCCTGAGCAGCGGAGCGCTTTTTATCGCGATTTCCTTGCGAAGCTGCGCGCGCTGCCCGGGGTAGCACAGGCGGGAATCAGCACATCTCTGCCGTTAACGAACCACGACAGCCTTAGTTTTCTTGAAGTCAAGGGACGGCCAGGAATGACGGAGCCCACCGAGACGCGCGTGATTACGCCGGGCTTTATGCAGGCCATGGGCGTGCCACTGCTCGCGGGAAGACACGGCGCCGAAAAAGATCTCGCGTTGAAAATCGCGCCGGTTCTGGTGAATCAGACGTTTGTGAAGCGCTATCTGAACGGTAAAGATCCCGTCGGCCAGCAGATTCGCTTCGGCTTAGGCGAGGGGTCACCTCCCGGCGATTGGGAAACTGTCATTGGCGTCGTCGGCGACATGCACCATATGAACATCGAAACGGCTGCGTCGCCCCAACTGTTCCAGATTGCGATGCCAAGCGACGGCAACGCGATGAATTTTGCACTGAAGACTAGCCGGCCCACGGCCGCTCTCATCCCGGAAGTTCGCGCCGCACTGCATTCCCTCGATGATGCCCTCGCGATCGAGAATGTCGAAACCATGGGACAGCGGGTCGACGCCAGCAATTCCCGCCGCACGTTTCAAACCGCTTTGCTGGCAGGCTTCGCCATCGTTGCCGTGCTGCTCGCGCTCGCTGGGCTGTACGCGTTGCTTTCGCAATATGTGGCGCAACGTTCAGCGGAGATCGGCGTTCGGCTGGCGCTCGGAGCTTCGCGCGCCAACATTCTGCGGCTGATCATCGGCAAGGGCCTCGTGCTAACCGCGATCGGCATCGCCGTCGGACTCGCTTGCGCATTCGCCTTTTCGCGTTTTACACAGGAGTGGCTGTTCGGCATCAGCCCTCGCGATCCGTTTAGCTTCGTTCTTGTACCGGTGCTGCTGCTTTTCGTCGCATGCGCCGCCTGTCTCGCTCCGGCATTCGCAGCCACGCGCGTGGATCCCGTCGAATCGCTGCGCAGCGTGTAAATGCTAGACTGACGCGCATGATCCGCGCCCGTTATCTTCTCCTGATCACGCTTGCCCTCGCTGCCGTGCCGAGCGTCCGCGCCGACGAAGCCTCTAAAAGCGCCAAGATCGAAAAAGTCTTCCAGGCGGCAAAGCTCGACCAGGTGCTCAATCAAATGTATGCGCTGATTGAGAACCAGGTAAAGTCGCAGATGTTCCAGCAATTCATGGGCGCGCAGCTCAATCCGGAACAACAGAAAGTCTTCGACGAGTTTGAAGGCAAGGTGATGAAAGTTGTCACAACCAGGCTCTCCTGGGACCAGCTCAAGCCGGTTTATCTGAAGCTTTACGCAGATGCCTTCAGCGAAAGCGATATCGATGGCATACTTGCGTTTTACCAGTCGCCGGCGGGCCAGTCGCTCGTTGCCAAAACACCGCAGATCATGGCTGCGGGCAGTCAGGCGGCGCAGGAGAAATTGATCGGAATCGGCCCAGACATACAGGCGCTCGTGCAGGAATACATTCCCAAAATGAAGGCCGCCGGTCAGCCAACGGCTCACTAGCCGTCATGCCCGAGAAAGCACCTTCCACGGCGCGCCTCGAAGCATTCTCCGACGGCGTGATCGCGGTCATCATCACCATCATGGTGCTCGAGCTGAAAGTGCCCCACGAAAACGGGATCGCGGGATTGCGAGCGATTCTGCCCATTCTCGTGATTTACGTGCTTTCGTTCTCGTTTACGGCCATTTACTGGATCAATCACCAGCATCTGATCGAGCGTATCGAGGCCGCCGACGCGCGCATCCTCTATGCCAATCTCGGGTTTCTATTCTGTCTCTCGCTGCTGCCGTTCTTCACGGCGTATGTGATCGAGAAGCAGCTCGATTCGTTTGCGGTGGCGCTGTACGCGATCTGGATGAACATCACTGGCTTCTCGTTTCTGCTGCTGCGGATTGCCATTCACCGGCATCTCCGCGGGGTAGGCCGGCTCGCGCGCGAGGATCGAGCGGAACGAGGCAAGCATCTGGCGAGCCTGGCCCTCTATCTGATGGCTATTCCTCTGGCGTATGTGCACGCTGCGATTGCGTTGGCGCTGATCGCGGTAGTCACCATGATCTGGGTTCTGCCGATGCTGGCGATCCGCCCAAAGCAGTAAGCTTTTCTATTGTGCTCGACCGGTCCCTGGCTCGTATTTCCAGGCGGTTTGAATGCTCGCGCGATCGGAGAAACGTGTGTCGGCGTACTCGTCGAAAGAAATTCGTTTTTCGAGCACGCCGGTTTCAATCATCAGATCGCGCACCATATCGAAATCGGCGCGGCGAGGTGCCAGCGGGCTGTACATCACGCGATCCATAGGCTTGGTGAGAGCCCAGCGCAGCAGCGCAGGTTTCTGATTGTAGTAGAAGCGGCCCACGAAATCGGCGGCATTCTCGCGCTGCGGTTTACCCTTATCGAGCCACAGTCCGGAACGCGCAATCCCGTCGACTAAGACCTGCACCACGTCGGGACGGTTGTCGATCAGATCCTGCCGCACCACCAGGATGCACGACATGTAATCGGGCCAGTATTCGCGCGCCTGAAACAGAATGCGACCGTAACCGGCCATCTCGGCCTGCGAAGGAAACGGTTCGCCCATCGAGAACGCATCAATAGCCCCGGCCGCGAGCGCTCCGGAAACATCCGGCGGCGCCATTTCGACCATCTTGATATCGCCCGGCTTCATGTGCCAGACCTTCATCGCGCGAAACAGGATCAGGCGCTCGTCGGAAAACCGGCTCGGAATCGCGACCGTGCGGCCGCGCATATCCGCGAAGGTATGAATCGGGCCATCCTTGCGAACGACCACTGCGCTTCCGTAGCGATGCCCGAGGTACACGACCTTGATCGGCACACCCTGGGCTTTAAGCGCAATCGCCATGGGCGCGACGATGAAGGCGGCCTGCACCTTGTTCGAAATCAGCGCTTCTTTGATTTCCGGAAAACCCTGAAACATGCGCGGCAGAAACAGCTCACCGTTTTGCGAAAACTTCGAAATGTAATCCGTCACCGGACAAGTAAGCTGGCAGGTCACCGGAATGTAGGCCACGGTAATTTTGCGCTTCGCCAGAGGCCGGTAGTTGTTGAGCACGGCCCCCCAGTTGACGTTGAGCCAGGCATGCAGCGCTGTGGTCACGACAATCCAGGCGAGCGCCGAATAAAGGAGCTTGTTGCGCAGACTCAATGCCGGAACCCCCAGCGCACAGACTTGATGTACTCGATCCGGCGGAAGGCCAGATCGAGCGCGAGACCGATCACGCCGATCAGCAGCATGGCCGCTACGACGAGATCGTAGCGCTTGCCGGAGTTGCGCGCGTCAATGACGAGGTAACCGAGACCCGAATCGACCGCGATCATCTCAGCCGCAACCACAACCAGCCAGGCGATACCGAGCGCGATGCGCAGACCGATCAGAATGCGCGGTAGCGCGGCGGGAAAAATTACTTTGGCGAGCAGGCGCGCCGGGCTCAAACCAAAATTCCGTCCAGCCTGGCGGAACATCGGCGGTACATTTGAAACGCCATCGATCGAAGTGACCACGATCGGGAAAAAAGCGCCGAGGAAAATCAGGAACATCGCTGCTTTATCGCCGACCCCGAAGAAGATAATCGCGACCGGGATCCAGGCGATGGGACTGATGGGCCGCAGCAACTGCAGAGTGGGATTCACAACTCGATTCGCGGCCGGATACCAGCCCAGCGCGAGCCCAATCGGGATACCGGTGATAGCGGCAAGACCGAAGCCCACGGCAACCCGGCGCAGCGAATCGCCGATATACCGCCAGAGCAGACTTTTGTGCATCAGCTCCGCCATGCCTTTCTTCACTTCGAACGGCGACGGAAAAACTCTGGTCTTACTCCAGACGACCAGCAGATACCAAAGCGCCAGGAACAGCGCGCAGGCGAGTACGGGCCACGCGATTTTTTCCCAGGCACGCGGTTTCATATTTTGTGTGCCAGGCCGATCTGCTGAAAAATACCGTCGCGCAGTTCGAGGTAGCGTGGCGAGCTCAAATCGCGCGGATGTTCGATGTCGATTTCGACAATCTGCTGCACGCGAGCCGGGCGGGCGCTCATCACCACTACACGATCGGCCAGCTGCACCGCTTCATCGATATCGTGCGTGACAAATACGACCGTTTTGCGCTCGGCTTCCCAGATGCGCAGCAGTTCGCGCCGCATAACGAGCCGCGTAATGGAGTCGAGCGCGCCGAACGGCTCATCGAGCAAGAGCAGGTCGGGATTCACGGCAAGCGCGCGAGCGACTTCGAGCCGCTGCTTCATGCCGCCCGAGAGCTCAGCCGGATATGTTTTCTCGAAGCCTTTGAGTCCGACCATCTCGACATAACGCGCGATACGGCGTTCGCGTTCGGCCCGCGGAAGGTTGTAAAGTCCGAAACCGATGTTCCCTTCCACGGTGAGCCAGGGAAACACGCCGCGCTCCTGAAAAACAAAGATGCGCCGTGGGTCGGGACCGCGCACCGCTTCGCCATCAATTCGTATTTCGCCGCGCGTGGGCGTGAGGAAGCCGGCCATGGCGCTGAGCAGCGTCGATTTTCCGCAGCCCGATGGCCCCAGCAGGCAGATGAATTCGCCGTCGGCGATTTCGAGATTGATGTCGTCGAGCACGCGCATATCGGAGCCGTCGCGCGTAAACGTCATGTCGACATGCTCGACGCTCATCTTGGTGGCGAGCTTCGGTTTCGCCTGCATGGCTTCCGTCAGCGACATCAGCGCTCCTCCGCGTAGCCCCAGCGGAGCGATTTTACTTTTTCAAACGAGCGCATCGAGACATCGAGCAGCAGACCGATGATGCCGATCAGAACCATTCCAGCCACAACCAGATCGTAGCGGTTGCCGGCATTGCGGGCATCGACGATCAGAAAACCAAGCCCGGAATTGACGGCGATCATCTCGGCTGCCACCACGACCAGCCAGGCGACGCCGAGCGTGATGCGCAGACCGATGATCAACTGTGGCATAACCGCAGGAAGCAGCACTCGATACAGCAGCGCCCGAGTACTCAAGCCGAAATTGCGCCCGGCATTAACATAAACGGCAGGCACGCTCTGCACAGCGTTGATCGCAGTGAGCAAGAGCGGCAAAAAACAGCCGACAAAAATTAGAAAAATCGCCGCACCGTCACCCACGCCGAACCACAGGATCGCGATCGGTATCCAGGCGAGCGGCGAAATCGGGCGCAAAATCTGAATGAGCGGATTGAAAGCGAGTTCCGCGCGGCGGTACCAGCCAATTGCCAGACCGAGTGGGATGGCGAGAACGGCCGCCAGCACAAAGCCCCACGTGACGCGAAATAACGAAGCCACAACATATTTAAAGAGCAAACCGTGGCTAATCAGATCGCCGATCCCAGCGAGCGTGCCGATTGGGCCCGGAAGCAGATGAGACGGCTGATAGGCGATCCCGATCTGCCAGGCGATGAGGAGCAGAACAATGAATAAGATGGGACCGGCGTACCGTTTCACTTTGCGCATCCTAACCGGAAAGTGGCGCGCCAGTAAAGTTGGAGAGAAAACTCCAACTTTGGATTAGATCGCTATACTGCCGCGGGTAGCGGAAGTTTGGCGGGCTGCGCCCAGTCGAGGACTTCCTGATGGTACTCGATGCGCGGCAGATCCGCATAGCTCAGGACGTGCCCGCGCGCATGGTTTCCGCCCTGCGACTGATAGAACCAGTAGGCTTCCTGCACGCGCGCCATCGATTCGCCCGAAGCGTAAAACTCGTGTGACCGGTATTGGAAGGGCTCCGGTTCACCGGCCGCAGCGCCGTAGAACTGATCGGTCCGAATCACCGGAAGGCGCTCGAGGCGTTTGGCAGCGAGCAGCGATTGCAGCGCTTCGATGGTGAAGAGCGCAGCTGCTTTGTGATCGGCGTGGCGCTCGTCGGGATGGCTGGTGTAGACGGCCGCGGGCTGAATCGCCGCGAGCAGATTGGCGAGAGCCTGCACCACGGCGAGTTTCTGATAGCGAAGATTTGGCTGAGCGGTATCCCGATACGGAGCGTGATCCGTGCCGAGCAGCGGGCTGAAAACAGGGGTCCGGCCGTTTGTTTCCTGGCGGATGTTTTCCAGAAAGCCATCCGGAAGACCGAGAAAGTGCAGCCGCGATGCCGGAATGCCGAGATGGGCCGCGGCGGCACGCGCTTCGGCCATGCGAATGTGGCCGAATTCGATGGCTTCCGCAGGCGTGTAGTCAGTGCCAAAGAAACGATCGCTTCCGCCTGCATCGCCGCAGGTCAGATAAATGATGTCGACCGGGATGCCGTTTTCGACCGCCGCGCGAATGGCCGCCGGATGTAGAAATTCGTCGTCCGGATGCGCGCAGACCACGGCGATAGAGTGTGGCAGATCGTTAGCCGAAACCTGAATGGATTCGGTACGCAGCGGGTCGCCGCCTGGCGCCAGAAAGTGCGCACGAAGTGTGTAGAGTCCGGGCTGAGCAAAGCGCAGAACAGCGCGCAACCGGTCCTGATGCCGGTGAGCCTGTGCTTCGTCCACGAATGCGCCTTCCTTCGAGCGCAGTTCGAGGAGAATGCGGATGCCGGGCTGGTCGAGCGGAGGCTGCAGATCGATCTGATTCGGCTGATTGGCTCGGAAGGTCGTGTGCGCCAGGTCGAAGGTTCCTGACGCGAGCGGCTCGTTATAGAACTGGCGATAGCCGCCCGTGCGGACCTGTGAGAGATCCGAATGAATGTAGGTGGCCGGGTAAACGGGCCGTTTTTCCTGTTCGGGGCAGCGGATAAAGACGGGCGGGGTGCTGCGAAACGCGGCAATCTGGCCGGATGAGCCGGACTCGACCGTGGCGGTGTACTGGACGCTGCCCGAGTGCTCGCCGCAGCGCGTCTGGCCATGGATCGTCAGCGTCCGGGTTTCGCCCGGCGCGAGATCGAGGGCTTCTGAAAAAACGAAGTTCTCCGGTTCGCGTTCGCCCCGAGCGGCGCGAATCCAGGGGTACTGTGCTTCACCGACCGAAACCCGCAGGCGCTTGCGGATGGTGCCGGTGTGATTTGTGAGTTTCAGCTCGAAGGAGATCGGATCGCCGGCGGAATAGAAGCGCTGGCCGGCATTGAAGGCGTCGATGGTAATCTCCCGCCGAAACAGGGAGAAAGAGGCTTCGAGAGGCGGCAGAGCGTTGGAAATTACCAAACGAACTTGATAACGCCCCGTCGGGGCGTCCGCCGGGATCTCCCAAAGTTCCTGAAATCCGTTCGGCAAACGTTGCAATTTCAAAGAGTTGACGAGAACGGGACGGCTCTCGCCCTGGCGGTAAACGGAGGCGGTACAGTCCTCGGCACTCGCTTCGCCAATGAGGCGAAATTTAAGGAACGAACCCAATGGGTAGCTTTCGCGGTCGAGGATGAGCGTCAGAGTCGCCATACTCCTATTTGTTGATGTAGATTAGCATGATTCTCCAAAAGCTGCAAGAATGTTTGGACCGTCGCCGGAGAAAATTGCGTACAATCCTGCGAGGAAGGAGGTTCGGTTCGATGCGGGCGGGAATTTACAGTGCAGTGGTCGGTTTTATGTGGCTGACCGGAGCAAAAGGCGAAGAGTGGACGAAAGTTTGGCAGGTGCAGGCAAGACCGGAATTGCGGGTGACGGCGGGGGATGCCTCGGTCTCGGTCGAGGTGGGAAGCGATCGCGAGATTTCAGCACTTGTGCGGACCCGAGGCATTGGAATCGGCTCCTCGGGCGTACGGATCACCGAACGACAGGAGGGGAACCGGGTGGAAGTGGAGATCCGGGAGCCGAGCATGCATTGGAGCTGGGGCATGCGGTCGATTGAAGTGCATTTGAAAGTACCGAGGGAACTGACGGCGGACGTACACACCGGAGATGGATCGATTCACCTGAGCGGCTTGCATGGAGCGTTGCGGGTTGACACCGGAGATGGAAGTATCCAGGGCGATGACCTGGAGGGACAGCTCGATGCGCGCAGTGGCGACGGCAGTTTGCATGTGCGGGGACGCTTTGACGATGTGAAGGTGCGAACGAGTGACGGCTCGGTGGAGGTACAGGCGCTCCCTGGATCGAAATTGAATTCGGGCTGGCGAGTAGAGACCGGAGACGGCAGCGTGCATCTGGCGATCCCGCGGGATCTGGCGGCGGATGTTCAGCTGCGAACGGGCGACGGGAGTATTCATTCCGACCTGCCGCTGACAGTGCAAGGCACGCGGCGGGAGCATGAACTCGAAGGGAAGCTGAACGGAGGCGGCCCGTTTCTGGAAGTACGGACGGGAGACGGATCGATTACATTGAGCGGATTGTGATCACGGCCGCTGTAAGGAGTGGAGGCGAGCGGCATACGCACTCGCTTTTTCCGGTTGGCCGTATGCGCGGTATATCAGCACGAGATTTCTGAGAGCGTCTTGCCTGGATTTCAATAACGGTTGCGAATGCTGATTTTCGAGCTGCGCAAGGCCGGCCAGAAGATGACTTTCTGCTTCGCTGTATCGTTTCAGGTTCACGAGGACCTCGCCCAGGAGCACCTCAATTACGGGAATACTCATGTTGCCGCCGTGGCTATTGGCTTTCAGCGTCCGCAGCGATTGCTCAAGCAAGGGTTCCGCTTCGGTAAAGCGCAGTTCTTTGATCAAGACCTGAGCAAGATGCGCTTCGACCATGGCAGTCTGGTGGTCGTGGTCTCCGAATGCATGGCGGTCGATTGCCAAGGCCTGGGTGAAACGCGATTCGGCCGACTGCAGTTCGCCCTGCTTCAGCTCCAGTCGGCCGAGCGTGTCGAGGGCCCAGCCGTAGTAGGGAAGAACCTTATCGCCTGGCGCTCGTTCCGCAGCGAGCACGCGCTGCAAGATTTGCTGGGCTTCGCCGGTCTTACCCTGCTGGACCAGAATGGCGGCGAGGCTGGTCATGGTTTGCAGAACATCCCGTTGATTTTCGCCGTACCAGCGTTGCAGAATATCGACGGCCTGACGGTAGAGCGCCTCTGCCTTGGGGTAGTTTCCTCTGGTGGCAAGCGTGGAAGCCAAATCTGAGAGTTGAAACGCGATGCGAGGATGGGAATCGCCGTAGAGCTTCCGGTCGAGCGAAGTTCCGCGAGCGTTGATCAGGTCGGCTTGCCGGTAGTTTCCGATTTCGTTCTCGGCATATTCGAGCGTGAACAGGGCATCGGAGAGCAGATATTCGTCTTCCGGATTGCGTATGTTCAGATCTGCAAGGGGCCGAAGTATTTCGACCGCCTTGGCGCCCGCGCCGCTCTGTGCAAGAATTCGGCCCTGGGTGATCTTCGCTTTAATAACCACCGGGTCGCCGGGCGGGAAGCGATCGCCGATGAGAGCGAGCGCGTGCTGAAGAGCGCTTTGCGCTTCTGCCGTCTGCGCCTGATCGCCTTTGAGAATGGCAATCTCGAGCAGTACGTCGGCTAATTGCCGTGGATCGATTCCGGAGGTGGATTGTAGTTGCCTGAAGGCGAGATTCAAGTGGAAATCCGCCCTGAGCAGCTCGCCTAAAGTGCGGTACATGAGGCCGAGAGTTCGATGTAGTTCGGCCTGTGTTTGAGGATCATCTTTCAGCCGGGTGGCATCGCGGGATGCTCGATCGAGCAAAGTCAGGACGCGCAAGTCGTTTGAGGGGGCGGCCGCCCGATCGTCGGCACCCAGCATATTGAGCATGAAGTGCTGAATGCGTTTAAGCCGCAGCTGTTCGGCGACGGCGATATTCCGTTCGCTGGTCAGACGATACGCAAACAAACCCGCCATTCCCACGAGCAACAACGCCGCAACTGAGGCGACCAGGACTGCTGTTTTATTCCGAGCCGCGAACTTCTCGACTCGATAGGCCAGGCTCGGCGCGTGCACTTCCAGTGGCTCACTGCGAAGGAAATGGTTGAGGTCTCGAATGAGCGCTTCCACGGAACGATACCGTTCGGACGGATCTCGCTGGAGCGCCTTCTGAGATATTTTGTCCAGTTCCCGCCAGGCAGCCTTTGGGACTCCCGCCAAGCGCGTGTCAAGTTTGGAAGGCCTTTTCTCATCGTCAGAAGCACTCGAAGCGGGATGCTGCCCGGCAAGCATTTCGAAGAAAATAACTCCGAGAGAGTACACGTCGGTAGCGCGGTCGACAATACCCTGCTCCAGCCATTCCGGGGCAGCATAAGCCCGAGTACCGATACGCATTTCGGAGCGGGTGTGTTGATCGTCGGCTTGCTGCAGTTCCTTCGCGATTCCGAAGTCGAGTACTTTCGGCGTTCCAGAGATATCGACGAGGATATTGGAAGGTTTGATATCGCGGTGAATGATTCCTTTGCCGTGGAGATATTCAACGGCTTCGCAAACGCGGTGAAAGAGCTGCAAACGTGCAGCGAGCGAAGCGCGACTCGACCGGCAATAATCCACAAAGTGCTCACCGTGGATGTACTCCATAACAAAGAAGGGCGTGCCGTCCGGGAGGGTGGAGGCATCGTACTGGGCGGCGATGTAGGGATGAGCGAGATCTGCATGCATCCTGATCTCGTGGGTGAACCGCGCGAGCCGCGCAGGAGACATGCCGGCCCCGACCAGGAATTTGACGGCGACTTTCTTGCGGGTCTGCTTATGCTCGGCCGCGTAGACAACTCCCATACCGCCTTCGCCGATGATGCGCAGAAGGCGGTAAGAGCCGACCTCCACCAGGCGCGGGAGATCTTCTGCCGGGTCCACGATCCATCCGGCGACAAAAGATAATCCGCGGTGGAGGATGGAATCGTTGCGCCGGCTCTCATGAAGCATCTGCTGCACACACGTGAACAGAACCTGATCTTCCCCGCAGGCCTGGCGCAAGAATTCTTTCTGACCGTCGCCCTCGAAAGAGTCGGCTTGATGAAAGATCTCCTGCACTTGCTCCCAACGCGCGCTGTCCATAGCGGACCTAGATCGCCCGAGGGCGGAGTTTCATTGCGAGCCACGCCCGGGCCGCGCGCCAATCGCGTTCGACAAGCGACTCGGAAACGCACATGGCCTCGGCGGTTTCGGAAATTGTCATGCCGCCGAAGAACAACTTTTCCACGATTTCGGCATGACGAGAATTCATGAGAGCTAATTCGTCGAGCGCTGTATCGAGATCGATCAGCTCAGCTTCAACAGGACGGAGGCGCGCGTCGCCGTCCTGAAGCTCGACAAACACCGCTTCACCGTCTCCACCTCGTTTCCGAGCGTTTCGCCGCCGCGCTTCCTGAATGAGGACTTCGCGCATGGCTTTGGCCGCAATGGCTTTGAAATGCACGGTGGAGGTGCCGGCGAGCCGAGGGGAGTCCTTCAGCTTCAGCCAGGTCTCGTCCACGAGGGCCGCGGAACGGATCGTGGCACGAGGGTCGCGGCTTCGAATGGCCGAGGCGATCCGGCATAACTCCTCGTAAATGAGGCTGAACCGCTCGTCCAGGGACTTGTACCGGCAACTTGTTTCATCCACAGGCGTGACGGAGTTTTCGGATGCACTGCGCATAGCTCGTTGAGGATTACCGGGAATCAGCCGTTCCGAATCCTATCAGCGGTTAGCCACGTTTGCAAGCCGCTGTCACGCACTCGCGGCAGCGTTACTGCATCGGGAGCATCAGATACGGCTTCAAGGAGGAAAGCATGACCCTATCGTTTGTACGCTTCTACTCGGCTCAGCGACTGCTGCCGATGTGCACATTGATCAGCCTCAGCGCTGTTTTCGCAGCGAGCGCGCATGGGCAAATCGAGGATGAGGTTTCGGCCGCCACATCCAATCCCGCCCGGGCACTCTTCGAGTACGCCGCCGTCAGCGGGTCGGGAGGCACAGTTACGGCCACGCGCGTTCCCGTCTACGACTCGAAGGGAACTCTTTCGTATCAGGATGTTTCCATTCAGTTCACGATCGATCCCACAAGCGGGAAGTTAAAGCTTGCGAGCTATACGGTGAACGCCTCGCCGAACCTCCTGGTCGCGTCTTTCAAGGCGGGAACGTACGGCGGTCCTTCGACGATATACAACGGAACAATGCTGGTGAACCTAAGCGGGCCGGGTGTGGCGACTGGCGGCGCTACGGTCTGGGCACTGCAGGCTGCCACGGGTGCGGATGCCTGTACCTTTCCGGACAGCGCTTACTGGTATGTGGGTGCGCTACCGGATCCCGTGCTGGCGGCTCGAATTCAGAAAGCCGGTATCGCTACGAGCGGCTGGTCTTTTGGAATCGGCGGCTCGGGATGTGAAACAAGCACGAATAACGCAGCGTGGTATCCGAACAGCTTGATCGGAGCGCGGCAAAGCGGCAACGATCTCATTCTGGCGAGTTTCACGGATGGATATGGAAAGGATCACAACACGACCCAGGACGAGATTACGTATCATCTGACCCCTAAGCAGTGACGGTTTGCTCGAGCGCATAAAGGCAACCACAAAGCCGGCCTCCGGGAGCCACGATGCTTCCGGGACCGGCCTGATCATCTGCGGTCAGTAGTTGAGGCCGAACACGTTTTTCAGTTAGAGCAGGAGATGCAGCCTCGCTGGAGTGCAAAGTGTGTGTCGAACAATTCAGTCTAGAAATGCCTGCCCGGAATGCGGGATGATTCCACGCCTTTGCTGACTCGCGGCAGGCCGAGAACCTGAATGAGCACGGATTTCCTGCGAACCACATCTGCCAGCGAATAACGATCGAGAACCGCCAGAAATGCTTCGACGGCTTCCTTCAGAACGAACTGTAAGCCACAGGCGGGGGCGATGCGGCAGTTGGGAGAAGAGCTCTCAAAACATTCGACCAGATTCCAATCCTCCACGGTGCGCAGAACTTCTCCGATGTTGATCCGGTCCGCGCTACGGGCCAGTTTCAACCCGCCCGCGCGGCCGCGAGTGCCCGCTACATAGCCGGCCCTGGTCAGACGGTTCGCGACCTTCATCAGGTGATTGCGCGAGATGCCGAAGCGGTCAGCAACTTCCTGGATGGTGGTGATGGAGCCGGGCTGAACGGCCAGATGGATCAACAGCCGCATGGCGTAATCAGCCTGGCGCGTCAGGTACATGGGAAAGCTCTAAAGATGTATTATAGATACATCTTTAGTTGAACATGTACCAGAGCGTAAACGAAGACAGCATTGCCGAGATGGTCGACACGTTCTACGGCGCGATCCGGCAGGACCGAGTGCTGGGTCCAATTTTTGACGAAGCAATCGGCAACGAGTGGACGCCGCACCTGGCGAAGATGAAGAGGTTCTGGTCGTCGGTGTTGCTCGCGTCGCGGACGTACAAAGGAAATCCGATGATTGCGCATCTGAAGCTGCCGCGGCTGACCGGGACTCATTTCGAGCGCTGGCTCGCGTTATGGCGCAAAACCGCAAACTCGCTGTGTGAAAAGCAGACAGCAGAGATCTTTATCAGCCGAGCAGAGATGATCGGTGCCCGCCTGCTCGGAGCGATTTCGCAATTCCACAGCTCGACAGCCCCAGAAGCAACGGAAGCAATGAGCGTTTGATGCCGCAGATCGATTTACAGCAATATCTGGTTGATAGCGATAGCCTGCCACGCGCGACGACGTTGTTTCGTGAGGCCGGATTGCGCGCGCTGCTGCTGCATTTGGAGCCGGGCGAAGGCATCCCGGAACATCGGACACCTGGACCGATTTCGGTTCACTGCATCTCGGGTGAAGGGACTTTCGTCAGCGACGGCGATTCGATTGCGCTGCGGCCCGGCGTACTGATCAGCCTGGCTGGATCGGTAGCACACAGCGTCGCGGCAGGCGAGCAGAAGCACCTGGTGCTGATCGTGCATGTATCCGAGCAGCACGCGGCTGCACAGTGAACAGCATCAGACACGCCGCTCGCGCGACGCTCCCGATATTGGCGACGCTGTGGGCAGGGACGATTATCGGCGTATCGTTCGTGGCGACCCCGGCGAAATTCCAGGCGGCGTCGCTGAGTCTGCGCGCTGGAGTGGAGGTCGGGCGGTATACCTTTCAGTGGTTCAGCGCGCTCGAACTTGTTTTTTCCAGCGTGGTCGTGGTGGCTGCTATTCTTGCGCGTACGAAAGCCCGGATCGCGATTATGCTTGCGGTGGCGGTGATCGAGCTGCTGCTTCAACGCTACTGGCTTTTACCGGAACTGGATCGCCGCGTTTCCGAAATCCTGGCGGGAGCACCGGTTGTGTTTTCGCCTCTGCACTGGATGTACGCAGCGTTGGATGCTTCGAAAGCCGCACTGCTGATCACCGCGTCCGCGATGGAATATCGTTCGCCGCGCAATTGAGAGCGTGTCCGGCCAGGCAGACGATCGCACCGGCTGGCTCGCACTCGGGCGCAGGCGATAGTGGATACAGATGGCGCAGGGCTCGTTACCGCGGTGGATTCCGTCGTTCTGGGATGTTCTGAAGCGGGTTGATAAAAGCAAACGCAACACGGTCCGGATGGCGTTTCGCAATGCGGCGGGAGTGGCGCTGCCGCTCGGGATCGGGATTGCAATCGGACATCCATTGGCAGCGGTGGCAGTTGCGACCGGTGCACTGAACGTTGCTTACTCCGATGGCCGCGATCCCTATGCGCACCGGGCGCGGCGGATGCTGGGCTGGACGTTGCTGGGCGCGGTTGCGGTGTTTCTGGGATCGGTAACCGGCAACTATCACGTGCTGGCCGTGATTGTGGCGTTCGGCTGGTCGCTCATGGCCGGCCTGCTGGTGTCGATCAGTACGCGCGCGGGCGATCTCGGACTGAATACGCTGGTCACGCTCATCGTGTATGCGGCGCGCGGGGCGCTCTCGCCCAAGGGTGCGTTTTATGCGGGACTGCTGGTGCTGGGCGGCGGATTGCTGCAGACCGCGCTGGCGCTGATGTCCTGGCCGATACGGCGCTCGAGCCCGGAGCGCAAGGCGATCGGCGGAGTTTATCTCGATCTGGCGGAGCATGTGGGGAGCGAGCCGGAAGATGTCCTGGCGGCGCCTCTGAAACAGCCGAGCGCGGCGGTACAGGACACGCTTTCGGCGCTGGGTCGCGATCACAGTCTGGAGGGTGAGCGATTCCGGCTGCTATATGACCAGGCGGAGCGCGTGCGCTTTTCGATCTACTCGGTGCGGCGGCTCAAAGGGACGCTGGAGCATGCGCTGCGTGCGGGCGAATGCTGCGAAGCGGAGCTGAAGATTCAGAAGGAAGCGCTGGACTTGAGCCAGACGATCCTGCGGGCGGTGGGGCAGTCGCTCGTCGAGGACAGAGTGGATTCTGTTTCGCCGGATTTGGCGCAGCAGCTAAACGCGCTCACGGAAGAAATTCAGACAACTAAGGGACAGCGCGGCTCGGCGGCGGATCAGCTTGCTGGAGCGATGGATGTGCTGGCGGGACAGTTGCGCGTGATCATGCAGCTGGCGACGAACAGCACGACAGAGGGCGCCGAGGCGTTCGCAAAGCGGGAGTATGCGCCGCCGATCAAGCTGCAGCTGCAAAGCTGGCTGGCGACGCTCCGAGCGAATCTGCATTTTGGTTCCCCGGCATTCCGGCATGCGGTGCGAATGGCGGTGTGTGTGGCGATCGGAACAGGGATTGGGCGCAGCATCAACACGCAGCGCAACTACTGGCTACCGATGACGGTAGCCGTCGTGCTGAAGCCGGATTTTACGACTACGATCAGCCGCGGCGTGCTACGGCTCGGCGGCACGTTTGCGGGCCTGCTGCTGGCAACGCTGTGCTATCACGTGGTGCCGCACACGGCGTTCGCGGCGCTGGCGCTGGTGGGTATTTATACATTCGCGCTGCGTTATGCGGGCCCGGCGAATTATGGAATTTTCAGTGTGGCGATCAGCGGCCTGATTGTATTTCTGATCGCGATCACGGGTGTTTCGCCGATGGATGTGATCGGTCAACGCGCCGTCAACACGGCCGCGGGAGGGCTGCTGGCGCTGATTGCTTATGCGGTGTGGCCGACGTGGGAACGAACGCTGGTGCCGGACGCGATGGCGGAGATGATCGACCGAACACGCGATTATTTCCGCGCTGTGGCGAAACGGCTTAGCGGCGTGGAAGAGATTTCCGAAGACGAACTGGACAGCGCGCGGGATGCATGGCGGCAGGCGCGTTCGCGAGCGGAGGCATCGCTGGACAGGGTGTGCTCGGAGCCGGGCGCCGATCAGGTGAAAACGGATGCGCTGACCTCGATTCTGGCGAGCTCGCATGCGTTTGTGCGCGGGGTGATGTCGCTCGAAGCGTTTTATATACACGGGCCGGGGGTGCAAATGCCGGCGGCTTTTCAGACGTTTGCACAGGATGTGGATTTCACGCTGTATTATCTGGCGGCGGCGCTGCGCGGCTCCGAGTTTGCGGCCGAGACGCTGCCGAGTCTGCGGGAGGATCATCGCAAGCTGCTCGAAGAGGCGAAGAGCTCGGGTGCGCGCGACGAGTATCTGCTGATCGAGACCGACCGGCTGACCGTGAGCATGAACACGATGCGCGAGCAGGTGCTGCGGTTTGTGGGTTTGAATAAGATCTCGAGCGAGAGACAAGGTCCAGTGCCGCTGCCGAGCACATGATCCGATCGTGAGAATGAAGGAGTGGCGCTTTTACTCAACGCACAGGAGCTGACGGTACGTTACGGCGCGGAGCCGTTGTTCGAGAATCTTTCGATCGCGGTTTCCGAAGGCGACCGGCTGGGGCTGATCGGGCCGAATGGTTCGGGCAAATCGACGCTGCTCGAGATTCTTGCCGGAAGGCGCGAAGCGGACAGCGGCACGGTGGCGCTGCGCAAGAACACGCGGGTGAGTTATGTGGCGCAACAGTCGGAATTTGCGCCGGGGGAAACGGTTCGCGATGTCATTCGGCGGGCGCTCGAGCAGGCGCATGTGGCAGCGAGCGAAAGGGACCGGCTCGAGAGCGAGACGCTGGGGCGCGCGGGTTTCACCGAATTCGAGAGCGAAGCCCAGACACTTTCGGGCGGCTGGCGCAAGCGGCTGGCGATTGCGAAAGCGCTGGTCTCCGAGCCCGATCTGCTGCTGCTGGACGAGCCGACGAATCATCTCGATCTGGCCGGGATCGAGTGGCTCGAGGGGTTGCTGCGCAGCGGTTCGTTTGCCTGTATCGTGATCAGCCATGATCGGTACTTTCTGCAGAATGTGGCGACCGGGATTGTGGAGCTGAACCGGATGTATGCCGAGGGGGTGCTACGCGTGGCGGGCGACTACGCCGCGTTTCTCGAGAAAAAAGAAGAAGTACTGGCGGCCCAGGTCAAGCGTCAGGAGGCGCTCGAAAATCGTGTGCGCACGGAAATTGCGTGGCTGCGGCGCGGACCCAAAGCGCGGGCAACGAAAGCGAAGGCGCGCATCGATCAGGCGCATGAGCTGATCGGCGAACTGAAAGATCTGCAGGGACGGCAGCGCACGGGAACAGCCGGGATCGACTTTACGGCGAGCGAGCGCGCGACGAAGCGGCTGGTGAAGTTTGACGACGTTACCTTTGCTTTCGGCGAGCGGACCATTGCGCGGGATCTAAATTTTGCGATCACGGCGGGGATGCGGATTGGGCTGGTGGGGCCGAATGGTTCGGGCAAGACCACACTGCTGCGGCTGATTCTGGGCGAACTGGAGCCGAGTGCGGGGCGAGTGGAGCGGGCGCAATCGCTGCGAATGGTTTACTTCGAACAGAATCGAACGCTTGATCCAATGTTGACACTCCGGCGCGCGCTGGCGCCGGATGGCGATTCGGTGATTTTTCAGGACAGGCCGATTCATGTGGCGTCGTGGGCGGCGCGGTTTTTGTTTTCGAGCGAGCAGTTGAACCAGCCGGTAAGGAAGTTGTCGGGCGGCGAGCGGGCGCGGGTGTTGATTGCGAAGCTGATGCTGGAGCCGGCAGATGTGCTGCTGCTGGATGAGCCGACCAATGATCTGGATATTCCAACGCTCGAGATCCTCGAAGAAAATCTGCTCGAGTTTCCGGGGGCACTTGTGCTGGTGACGCACGACCGCTTTATGCTCGATCGCGTTTCGACCACGGTGCTGGGACTGGATGGCACAGGCGAAGCGCAGTTGTTTGCCGATTACGCGCAATGGGAGGCCTGGCTCGCCGAGCGCAGTGATCAGGGGACGGAAGCGGTTGAAAGCAGGAAAACACCGGAGAAAGCGAGAGCACCGGCCAGGAAGCTTTCCTATCTCGAGAACCGCGATTGGGAGACGATCGAGCAGCGCATTGCGGAAGCGGATGCAGTGCTGGCGGCAAAGAAGGCGCTGCTCGAAGATGTGGAGGTCACGCGCGATCCGAAGCGATTGCAGCAGGCGCTGGCCGAGATCGAGCAAGCGCAAGGCGAGGCGGACGCGCTGTATGCACGCTGGGCCGAGCTGGAGGAGAAAGTGAGCGGGCTGCGTTGAGAAGCGCGGGCACGCTTGCGATCGCGGTACTGGCGGTTGTTCTGGTTTCATGCGGGCCAAGAGTCCGTTCCTTTCAGGTGATTCCAGAGACGCCGGAGTACCTGCTCCGAACGCCCGACGCGCAGCAGGTTGCGTTTCCAGACATTCCCCGCGCGTACAACGGCTTCGTGCGCGGAGGCGAATCGGTCGACCTGCAGCCGTTGATGGAACTGCGCATCGAGAATGCCTATTACAAGCCGGGGGCATCGAGGCGCGGGCTGGATGGATTTCTGGGAACCGAGACGGCGCGCTATGAAGTCTGTTCAGGCGGGTTGAAGCTGCTCGCGGTGGAACCGATGAAAAACCGGCCGGAAGCGGATCCGGCGGTGCAGGATTTGATTCGTCCGTCGCAGATGCATTTTCGGGCGTACCGGTTCTACTTCGAGATTGTTTTTGCGCGGAGCCGCAATGCGCGCGGATCGGTGCTGCTGGGAGCGAACTCGGAGGAAGAACTGAAGGGGCTTGCAGCGCAGCTGCGAGATCCGGAATTGGTGTGCGGGAACGGTGCGGCGCATTGCACGGTGTTTCCGGAGGCGTGCTCAGTGGCGGTGTACATGAAGATCGTGGTGAACCAGAAGCCGCAGGATGTGGTGTGGGGTAGCAAGCTGTCGAGCGTGATCGAATCGCCACGGCCGTTCACAATGAAGCGGCTCTACAACGGACGATTGCTGCCGGTACGCGTGAAGGGCGATCCGGAGGCAGTGCTCGCAATGCCGTTGCTGCCGGGAGATCAGATTACCTTGCGATAGCGGCAATCATTCAGGGCAGGAAACCGACGCTTTGCCAGAGCGGACCCGGATCGTAGACTGCTCCGGCGGCTACAGTTCGCCAAACGGCACGCGTGTTGTGAATGTCGGCGAGCGGATCGGCATTTAGAAGCAGCACGTCGCCGCGCTTGCCTGCTTCGAGCGAGCCGGATTCCTGCTCGACGCCGAGCGCACGGGCCGCGACGATGGTGGCCGACTGCAGGGCCTCGAGCGGCGTGAATCCGGCCTGAACATAGAGCTCGAGTTCGCGATGAAGCGAATAGCCGGGAATTGCCTGATCGGTTCCCGCGACGATGGGAATGTGAGCCTGGTGCAGGGCGCGGAGAGTTGCCACCAGAATCTCCCAGCGGCGAGTCGTGAGCGCGACTTTGTCGCCGGTAACCGGAGGATTGTCCAGCGCTTCGCGGAGCTGCGGCGGAAGGTGATTAATGCCGGGTTCGAGCTCGGCCAGCGGGACTGTGTTAGAGAATCCCTCGTACAGCGCAATGGTCGGATCGAGAACCGTGCGATGCGTTTCGAGCGTTGAGAGCAGATCTTTCGTGCGGGGACCATCCGCTTCCAGGATGGGAGGCTTCGTGCGGTCCGGTTTGCCATCGGCCGTCAGTACTGGGCGAGAAAAGTACGGCGTTTCGTAGCTGATGTGGTTGATCTGGTCCATGCCATCGTGGACGCCTTCGATGGCAGTCATGCCTTCGGGGATGTGGCCGGTGACGGTCATGCCCGAGGAATGAGCCTTGGCGGTGATGGCGCGCACAATCTCGGGCTTCACGGAGCTGTAGATCTTGATCTGACGTGCACCGGCGGCTTTGTAGCGCTCGACCCACTGCTCGGCTTCAGTGGGAGTATCGGCCAGCACGGCGCCGAGTGAGATCGGGCCGTGACCATCGATGACCCCGGCGAACTCGAGATGCGGACCAATGGCGGGATTCTCGCGGCGATCGAGTTCCGTATGCAGCGTGTGGATGAAGTCGAACTCGTTGCCAACGTCGCGAACGCTGGTGACGCCCGCGGCCAGATAGATCGGTCCCCACTCGACCTGTTCGTAGTGGGCGTGCATGTCCCAGAGTCCCGGAACGGCGAACTTGCCGGAGGCGTCGAGCACGGTTGCATCATTGGGAAGTTGGATTTGGTCGCGCGACCCGGCGGCACGAATGATGCCCTGCTCGATGAGAATGACGCTGTTTTTGAAGGGAGCTGCGCCGGTGGAGTCGATGAGAGTGGCGCCGGTGATGGCGAGGCGGCGGACAGGAGGCATGCGGGCTTTGGAGGTGAGCGCGGCGAGGGCTCCGAGGTCCGCTTTGACAGCTGCCCCGATGAATGTTGCGAGATTCGACTCATAGGGCTCGCGGACGGCTTCGAAGTGATCGAATTCGGCATCGGTGCTGACGAGCGCGATGAGGTTTCGCGCGTCGTCGAGCCAGAGCGATTCCTGGCCCCAGATGAGGCCGGCGATGGTGTAGCCCTGGAGCTTGCGGCCGGAGATGGTTAATGTTCCGGCCGGGACGATGCGGATCGCGACCTTCGCCGGATACGCGGTGAATTCCCGGGGCTGGCCGTGCGTGAGCCACCAGCGCATCATTTGTTCCTGCATGGCGACGGGAGAATAGCCGTCGGCGACGAACCAGGGCGAGGCGGCTGTTTCGTTGGCCGTCTTGCCGCTTCGGTTGATGGAGAGGCTGCTGCCCGCGACGGTGAGAGTGTCGTTCATCTCGGCCAGGCGCGAAGACTTGCCTTTGGCGTTGTACGAGATCGGCATCATATCGGCACGGCGGGCGACGAAGGTGGTTTCGAGAGGCACTTTGGTGCCGCGATCCGTGAAGAGGAAATGCGAGGTGAGGGTGTACGTGTCGGCTTTGGTCTCGATCGAGTAGGTTTCGGTGCCGATCGCGGCGGCGAACTTGTGAAGCACGAACGTGCCGGAGGTTTCGGTCTGCTGGGCGGCGGCCAAAGGGGCGAAGAACGCCAGAAGCGCAACGAGAGTTCGGACGGGTAAAGAGATGAGCAAAGGTCTTTCCTGGTGGATGGAATCAGCGGCGTCGCCGTTTTGCGATAACACCGCACGCGATCAGCACAAGTATCGAGTAGGCCGGCTCGGGAACAGCGGCTGCGTTGACAGGATCACCTTGCACGGCGAATACGAAATTCTCGTTCGAGTAGGTGGGCCCGTATGGATCGGCGGGAGCATAAGCATTGGATGGCAGATTGACTCCATAAAGACTTTTGCCGATCTGGGCGCCGGGAGCTGTGACATCCAGGGGAGTGGGGGCAAAAGACCAGCCGCCGCCCACAGCCTCGGTCGAGGAAAGAACGATGTAATAGGTGCCCGGACCGAGTGTCAGACCGGAAAACAGCGTCTGCCAGACGGGGCCGAACACGGGAAACGTGATGGGCGACGAGGCGACCTGTGCAGAGGTGGTGGTGGAAGGACCGATGCGCGTGGTCAGATACGCGGTCCCCGAATCGGGAACATTGGAGCCGACCAGGTACGCTGCGATGTTGACGTTCTTGTAACTGCTGTTCATGGTCCAGGAGATGGCCACGCTTTCCGAGCTATCGGCACCAACACCGGTGCTGGGCGGCATTCCCGGTGGATTGGTTTGCGAAACGATCGTGGCGGCAGAGGCGATCGGAAGAAAGGCAAACAGGCACAACACTGCGCAGCAACTTTGCATAGCTTCTGATTGTGCCAGATGGCCGAAAGGCAGCTAAAATGCACCCCGGAAACAGCATCGGTGTGAAACGGTTCTGTAGCACTTCTCGTGTACCCTAAAGCGAGCGTTGGGGGAACGCTCTATACAGCACTAAACAATTACGAATGCGTTACAAATTCATAGCACCGGTTTGGCTGACGATTCTGTTGATTTTTGGGGCAATCGCTCCTGCACAGACGCAGACGCCGGCAGCGGGCGACGGGCAACAGAATCCGCCTGCACAGGGCGGCGAAATCCCGCGCCAGGAAGAGAACCGGACGCCGGAAAAGCCGGTCGAGAACGAGCGCTGGAATTTGTTCTGGCAGGCGACTTCTATCGGACAGTATCACGGCACGTTTCATTCGCCGTATGAGGGTCCATTCAGTCTGCAGGATTATCCGGAGCGTGATGTTTCTCTGACGACAACGCTGTTCTTCGGACTGCGGTTCGATCAGAACACGCAGCTCTATTTCGATCCGGAGATCGCCGGCGGACGCGGATTCAGCGGAGTGAACGGGCTGGCGAATTCATCGAACGGCGAGTTGCCGCGAGTAGCGAGCGCAACGCCGAAGCCATACATTGCGCGGCTGTATGTTTCGCACGATTTTGGATTTGGAGACGCGAAGGAGTCGTTCGGCAGCGAGGAAAACCAGCTCGCGGGCGAGCGGCCGATGACACGCTACACGATCGTGGTGGGGCGATTCACGCTGACTGACTACTTCGATAACAACCGCTATTCGCACGATCCGCGCACGCAGTTTATGGGATGGGCGGTGATGTACAACGGCGCCTGGGATTACGGAGCGGATACGCGTGGATATACGTGGGGCTGGGTGCACGAGTTTCACACGCGGAACTGGTCGCTGCGTTATGGAAGCGGCGCGATGCCGAAAGTGGCGAACGGGCTGCGATTTGACCGGCGCGTGCTGGAGGATCGCAGCGACGTCTTCGAGGGCGAGTACCGGTACGAACTGCGAAAACATCCGGGCGCGATGCGGGTGACGCCATATGTCAATCACGCCGACGCGGGGACCTATCAGAAATCGATCGATCTGGCCAAACAGCAGGGCACGGTGCCGGATATTACGGCCACGCGCAAGCCAGGGACGATGAAGTACGGCGTGGGCGTGAATGCCGAGCAGGAGCTGACGAAGGATATAGGCGTTTTCATGCGCCTCGGCTGGAACGATGGCAAGACGGAGAGTTTTGCATTCACGGCGATAGACCGGCTGGCGAGCGGCGGTGTTTCGGTAACGGGACAGCGCTGGCGAAGGCCGGATGATACGGCGGCAACCGAGTTTACCGCGGGCGGACTTTCGGCGGTACACACCGAGTACCTGGCGCTCGGCGGTCACGACTTCCTGATCGGCGACGGGCGGCTGAACTATGCGCCCGAGAAGATCTGGGAAACGTACTACAACGCGCGGCTGTTTCCCGGTTTTTTTGCGGGATTCGATGTGCAGCATGTCGACAATCCGGCGTATAACCACGATCGCGGGCCGGTTTGGATCGAATCGATTCGTCTGCACGCCGAAATAGGTAAGGAGACTTTCGCGCGCGGGCCGAAGTAAGCAGTACGGGAATAAGGCTCGAAACGCGAAGAACTGTTCTATAGTGAAAGCAGTTATGAAAAAGAAACCGATCTCCGAGCCGGTGATCTCGCCGGAGATTCTGGAAATGGCGAAGAGGTCGGTGGAGTCGGAGCGGCCGCAGCCGACCAAACCGTGCGCGGTATGCGGAGCGCCCTGCAAACCGCAAAGCGCAGCGGCTCACGCGGCGGGCGAAGAAGATCTGTGCTGGGTTTGCCGTCGCCTGAAGATCAGCGCCTGGCGCGAAAACGAGCAGCAGATGCCCGCGCAAGAGTAGCTTCGCTCAACAGTTCAGACGAGAGGTTGAGCTCGGACGTTGTACGCTCGCCGCTCGATCGCCACATTCTCGACCCCTTCAGTTTCTTTGCCCGCTTCGCGCCAGGCCCGGGACGCCGCTTAGGTTTCTCAACGCAGACCATCGCCGGAGAGACTGGCCTTGAGCCTGCGACTGACATTCGTCGGTTTTCCGCGCGCCGGATTGAACTTGATTGCCGCACATTTCGCTCATAGAAATTCCTTCAGCCGCGTGCTCCGGCGCCGCCCTGTGGCTTTTTTCGAAATGCGCTGTTAACGGGATTGATGTACACTGTCAACGCGAAAAATCCTGCTATGAGAGAAACGGGGTGGGTTCGCGCCTTGGCGTATGCAGCCGCGATGTTGTTCGTGCTGTCGTGGATCTTTCCCCTTAGTGCCGGTCTGGCGAAGGATACGTCCGAATTCCCGAAGTGGTGGGGATCGGTGGATGTCGTGTGGGCATTCGTGCTCGCCCTAGTGGCTTTTGCTGTGCAGGCTCAGGCCAGAAGCAAGGTAAACCAGCAGGCGGAAAACGCAGCCTATCGCGTCTACCGGACACTCACGCACGCGATCATTCTGGCGGCGCTGCTGGTGATGGTTGCCGGCGATCGCATCACATGGGCGCATTGCGTCACCGGCTTTCTGTGGCGGACCTGGCTTGGTTTGTATATCCTGCCCTGGTGGTTGGCCGCCATCCACCCGGCTGACAAGAGTTCGTAGCGAAACAACCGCCAGGGACCATTCCAAGAAGATGGGGCCCGACTGAACAGCCGAGCGGATTCGTCCGGATCTTGAGCTGGTCGAAAGCTAATTCAGGTTGGACCCTCCAGCTGCAGCGCTGCTGCCCTCGGGCGTGAAGACGATTTTGGTGGTTGTGCCGCCGATGTGGATCTCTTCGATTGAGTTATTGACGTATTTGATCGCGGTGTTTTGATATTTGCTTTGCGCCTGTTCGGTGTGCGCGGGAACGGTCACGACTTCTTTGCCGTGCTTCAGGGTAGCGGTCGTGCCATCGAGCGCGACTTTGTAGTCGCCGGCCTTGATCTGTTTGCCGTTGAGTGTCGTGTCTTCGAGCACGTTCACTTTGTAGGTGTTGCCGGAGGCAATGAGCGAGGCGGCTGCGACGGCGGCGGCCAGAGAAAGTTTCTTCAACATGGAAATCAGCTCCTTGCCTCTGAATACGCCGATTCGCGTCCGCAGAATTCTAAAGCTTAGATAAAGAACGCGCGGTGAGTTGCAAGTGAGGATCGTCGCCGAAACCTTCGAGCCAGGTGATATCCCGTTCAGCACGAAACCAGGTGAGCTGGCGCTTGGCATACTGGCGCGTTTTGGTCTGGCATTCCAGAATGGCTTGCGCGATTGGGGTCTGTCGCGTGAGCACCTGTACGGCCTGGCGGTAGCCCAGCGTCTGCAGCGGTTTGGCATCAGCAGGAAGGCCGGCCCTCAGAAGCGATTCGGTTTCTTCGAGCAGGCCGCCGGCGAACATCTGCTCGGTGCGCTGATTAATGCGCGCGTAGAGCTGTTTGCGATCGGGATTCAGCGCGATTTTGACGATGCGGAAGCCGGTGAGCGGATCACGTGGAAGCCGTTCGGCGCGGGCGAGCTCAATGGCCCGGATGAGCTTCTGGCCATCGTTGGGGTGGATGCGCCGGGCGGCTTCCGGATCGAGATGACGCAGCAGGCGATGCAGGGCGGTGGGCCGGCGCTGGGCAGACTCGGCAAGACGTTTGCGCAAAGCGGGATCGCGCGGGGGAGCCGGAGAGAGACCGTCGAGAAGAGCTCGTAAGTAGAATCCAGTGCCGCCCACAAGCACAGGCAACCGCCCACGCTCGGCGATCTCGCGGAGCACAGGACGGGCAAGGCGGGCGTATGCGCCGGCACTCAGCTCCTCAGCGGGAGCCAGGACATCTATAAGATGATGCGGAATGCCGCGGCGCTCGGCCGGCGGAGTCTTGGCAGAGCCGACGTCGAGCCCGCGATAGACCTGGACCGAATCATAATTGACGATTTCGCCGCCGAGTTCGGAAGCGAGAAAGAGGGCGAGTGCGCTTTTCCCGCTGCCGGTGGGACCGCAGATCACGATTAATGGAAATCGATCAGAAGACACGTGCAAAACAGGGTGTTCGGTAACCTGGACGACCCGGCGAACATCCCTTTATCGGCGCTATACTAAGGGCAATTGCTGCCGGACGAGAGCGCGCAGCCATTTCCAATAGCCCCGAAGCGGTCGAATGCCCCACCCCAAAACTCATTTTCTCAGCCGTACTTCTCTGTTTCTTTTGTCCGGGCTTGTAGCCGTGCCTTTGGTGGCGATGGCAGCGTCGCAGAATGCGAGCCCAACCGTCGATAACGCGCAGAAACTGCCGCCTTCGACCAAGCAGGCGAGCTCGCTCAAGGCCTCCGCTTATTACCATTTCGCAATCGGTCATTTATATGAAGACCTGGCGGCGAATTCGGGCGGCCGCAGCGAATACGTCGACAAGGCGATTGAGAATTTCCGGCAGGCGATGAAGGAAGACCCGAGCGCGGGCTTTCTGGTGGAGGATATCGCCGAGCTGTACCGCATTTCGGGCCGCCTGCGCGATGCGGTAGAAGAAGCGCAGACCGCAATCAAGAACAATCCCGACGATCTGAACGCGCGCAAGGTGCTGGCACATATTTATACGCAGCAGATCGGCGATTCGCAGAGCAATCGCGTCGACGAAAACATGGCGCGCAAAGCGATCGAGCAGTACAAGTACATCACGCAGAAAGATCCGAAGGATGTGGAGAGCCTGGTGATGCTGGGCCGGCTGGATCGTGTGGTCGACGATTCGGTTTCCGCCGAAGCGGCTTTCAAGCAGGCGCTGGCGGCTGAGCCGGACGACGAAGATGCGGTGGTGGGACTGGCGAGCGTGTACTCCGATCGCGGCGATCCGAAGACCGCCTCCGGACTGCTCGAAAAGCTGGCGCAGAAGAATCCTTCTCCGCGTTCGCTGGTGATTCTGGCGAACGATTACGAATCCATGCACGAGTATGCGCTGGCAGCCGACGCCTACAAGAAGGCAGTCGACATGGATCCGAACCGGGTGGAGCTGAAGCAGGCGATGGCGCAGGATCTGGCGCTGGCCGGCCGGTACGACGATGCACTGAAGACATACGCGGAGTTGATGCAAGCAAATCCGCAGGACTCGACACCTTATCTGCGTTCGGCTCAGATTTATCGCGAGCAGAAGAAGGTGGCGGATGCGCGGAAGATGATCAACAAAGCCAAGGAGCTCGACGGCGACAATCCGGAAGTGCTTTTCGCGGATGCGAATCTGCTGTCGGACGAAGGTAAGACGACGGATGCAATCGCGGAGCTGAAGGCGCTGCTCGATAAAACGGCGAGCAACAGCTACGACCCGCAGCACAAGGCGGCACGAGTCGAAATCCTCGACCAGTTGGGCGGACTGTATCGCAAAGCGGATCAGACGGAGCAGGCGGTTGCGGCGTACCGGCAGATTGAAACGCTTGATCCCGATCTCGCGCCACGAGCGGAAGCAGAGGTGGTCGAGACCTATCGCCTGGCGCACCAATACCCGAAGGCGCAGGAAGCAAGCGAAGCAGCCGACAAAAAATGGCCGAAAGACCAGACACTGATTCAGGTGCGGGCCCAATTGCTCGCCGACGAAGGCAAGGTCGATCCGGCGGTAGCGGAGTTTAAGAAGCTGCTGGGCGGCAAGAACGACCGTGACATCTGGCTGTATATCGCGGACACGTATCAAAAGGGCAAGAACTGGTCCGAGATGGAGAAGGCCATCGACCAGGCCGACAAGCTTTCGACCAGCAAAGAAGACAAAGTGAACGTGCTCTTCGTACGCGGCGAGATGTACGAACGGCAGAAAAAGTATGAACAGGCAGAGCGCATTTTCCGGCAAGTGATCGAGCAGGATCCGAACAACGCTTCGGCGCTGAATTATCTGGGCTACATGCTGGCCGATCGCAATGTGCGGCTGGACGAAGCGCAGCAGCTGATTCGGAAGGCAGTGGATCTCGATCCGAATAACTATGCGTTTCTCGATAGCCTCGGTTGGGTCTACTACCGCATGAACAAGCTGGACGACGCCGAACAGCAGCTATCGCGTTCGATTCAACTGATGTCGAAGGATCCGACGATTCACGATCATCTGGGAGATGTCTATTTCAAGCAGGGCAAGACGCGGCAGGCGATTGCGCAATGGCAGTCGTCGCTCGAAGAGTTGAATAACGGCGGAGCGGCCGATGCGGAGCCGGACGAACTCGCGAAGGTGCAGAAGAAGCTGGATAATGCGCGCGTGCGGCTGGCCAAAGAGCAGGGTCCGGCTCGGGTGAATTAGGCAAGTAGAGAAATCTGCTCTGCTCGGGCCGCTTTGTGTAAGTCCTGATCGAGGGTGGCAAGCGGAAGCCCGGTGCGCTGGGCAAGTTCCAGGTAGGCTGCATCGTAGGTAGTGAGACGATGTCTGCGAGCTGCCTGAAGTATTCGGCTCCAATTTCGGGGATGTGTGGCGGCTCGATGCTGATGCTGACCGATAAAAGATCCTCTGTGAAGCGCTCCAGGCGGTCAGAGTCGATTCCATTTCTGCGAAGGGCCATGGTAAGGCCGTTCATAATCTCCACAGGCCAGTGAGCTGGCACTACCATCGGTTCTCCGGCCTGCAGCCGTTCCAGTAAAGCCTCGGTCCAGGGAGTAGCTTCTTCGGCGAAGCACCAGGGCAGCGCCGCAGAAGCATCCGCAATGAATCCCGCCATCAGTACTTGCGACCTTCGTTGATCAGATCCTTTATCTTCAAACCTCCAAGCGTCAGGCCTTTACGTAATTCGCGAATGTCCGCCACCGCTTCTTCGGGAGTCTTCTTTTTGCGGCCGGCAGGTGGCTCGGCTTTCGATAGGCTTTCCAATGCACGTTCGATGACCTGTTCGGGCGAACCGCCATTTGCAAGTTGCTGCTCGAGCAACTCCTGCGCATGCGGAGTGAGAGTGATGGTCATAGCCTCAGGATAATGGGAATCAGACGCAAAAATCAGATCTTCAGCAGTGTGCGCAAACGCCGGGTCTGAATGCGGCTCACGGGAATTTCGGTCTGCTTGCGGTCGTTCATCTTGAGCTGAAAGCTCGATTTGAACCACGGGATCACTTCACGAATCTTGTTGATGTTCACCAGAAACGAGCGGTGCACACGCCAAAAGAGCTCGGGATCGAGATTCGACTGCAGCTCCTCGATGGTCCGGTAATTGGACTGGCCTTCGAACTGCGCCGTCGCGACCGTGATCATGCCGTCCTCGATCGTCGCGTATACCAGATCCTGTGCGTCGACGATCAGATTGCGATTATTCGTCTTTACCAGCAGCTTGCTGCGCACAACGGAACGCGGAGCAGCTTCGAGCGGCTTCTCCTGCGCCTGTTTTTCTTCGATGAAACGGCGCGCGCGACCGACCGATTCCGCCAGCCGTTCTTTCTCGACCGGTTTGAGCAGGTAATCGAGGGCTTCCAGGCGAAAGGCATCTACTGCGTACTGATCATAGGCAGTGGTCAGCACAAAATGCGGCAGCGGTGCACCGGCACTGCGCAGTTTTGCGATCACGCCCAATCCGTCGAGGCCGGGCATCTGCACATCGAGAAAGACCAGTTCGGGCTCGAGTTCCTGAATGAGTTCGAAAGCTTCCAGACCATTGGCAGCGGTGGCGACAACTTCGATTTCGGGGAAGTCTTTCAGCAGAAAGACAAGCTCGTCGCGCGCCAGTTGTTCGTCGTCTGCAATGAGGGTTGAGATCACAGCGGTACCTTGCTGCCCCGTACTGCCCTGTGACATCGAATGTTAGTATAGCCCAAGGACTGCGCGCCCCTGACACGCAACAGCGCTCACGGAAGGTCACGTTTTGAGCCGCGCGCAGCATAGTCGATTCATAGGAGTTGGTTACTTGGCAAAAGAAGTGAGTATTGCGCCGGCGCACGGTAAGCTCGGCATTCTGATACCGGGAATGGGTGCGGTTACATCCACGTTTATCGCGGGTGTGGAGGCGGTGAAGCGCGGATTGGGCGCGCCGATCGGTTCGCTGACGCAGCTTGGAACCATCCGGCTCGGCAAGCGCACCGAAGGCAGAACGCCGAAGATCAAAGAGTTCGTCCCGCTCACTTCGCTTGAGTGTCTGGCCTTCGGCGGCTGGGACATTTACGAAGACAACGCGTATGAGGCGGCCACGCGCGCCAAAGTGCTCGAGCAAACGCTTCTCGACCAGCTCAAAGAGCCGCTGTCGGCAATCCGGCCGATGAAAGCCGTCTTCGATCACGACTACGTGCGCAAAATCGACGGGCCCAATGTGAAGCAGGGTTCGAACAAGATGGAGCTGGCCGAAGCCGTGATGCAGGACATCCGCGACTTCGCGCAGAAAAACGGCTGCAACCGGCTCGTGATGATCTGGTGCGGATCGACGGAGGTGTTCCATAAGTCGGCTGCAGTGCATCAAAGCGTGGAAGCGTTTGAAGAGGGATTGCGGCGCAGCGATCCCGAAATTTCGCCGAGCCAGATCTACGCCTACGCGGCGCTGAAGCTGCGAGTGCCGTTTGCCAATGGCGCGCCAAACCTGACGACCGATATACCGGCCATGCTCGAGCTCGCGCGGCGCAACGAAGTGGCCATCTGCGGAAAAGATTTCAAAACCGGGCAGACCTACATGAAGACGCTGCTCGCGCCGGGCTTCAAGGCGCGCATGCTGGGTGTGCAGGGCTGGTTCTCGACCAACATTCTCGGCAATCGCGACGGCGAGGTGCTCGAAGACCCGGGCTCGTTCAAAACCAAAGAAGAGACCAAACTCTCAGTACTGCAGCAGATTCTTCAGCCGGAGCTCTATCCCGAGCTATACAAAGACCTGTACCATGCAGTACGAATCAACTACTATCCGCCCCGCGGAGATGCCAAAGAAGGCTGGGACAATATCGACATTTTCGGCTGGCTCGGCTATCCTATGCAAATTAAGATCGATTTCCTTTGCAGGGATTCGATTCTGGCCGCGCCGTTGGTGCTGGATCTGGTGCTCTTTCTTGACCTCGCGCAGCGTGCCGGAATGAAAGGCATACAGGAGTGGCTCTCGTTCTACTTCAAAGGCCCTATGACGGCGCCCGGTCTGTACCCGGAGCACGATATTTTCATCCAGCTGATGAAGCTGAAGAACACGCTCCGATGGATGAAGGGCGAAGATCTGATCACGCATCTGGGCCTCGAATATTACGACTAAGTTGCTTGAGGGCCGTCTAAAGAAGTAGGTAACACCAATGCCTACGCGGGCGACTTCGACAAGCAGAACCTTTCCCGACCGAACCCCCGTTGCTACCCGGCGGATCGCGACCGAATCACCCGGCCTGGAAGCGAAGCGGATTCTGGTGATCGGCGGAACACAGTTCATCGGGAAGCTACTGGTCGAGAAGCTCGCCGCCGCCGGGCACGACGTGTATATTCTGCACCGCAAGCACCGGCATCCTTTCTCCAAACGCGTCCACAACCTCTGCGCCGACCGTAACGATGCAGCCAGCATCCGAAAAGCGGTCGGCGCAACGCGTTTCGATGCGGTCTACGATTTCGCCTACGACTGGGAGCGCGGAACCACGGGGGCGCAAGTAGAAGCCACGGCGCAGATTTTCGACGGCAAGGTGGCGCGCTACGTTTTCATGTCGAGCGTGGCGGCCTATGGCGACGGGTTGAATCATCACGAAGGCGATGCGCTTGCACCGGACGATCATCCGGATCCGTATTGCCGCAACAAGGCGATGAGCGAACGCGCGCTCTTCCGGCTGCATCAGCGAACCGGTTTTCCGATTGTGACGCTGCGTCCGCCTTTTGTATACGGACCGGGCGATCCGTTTTATCGTGAGGCGTTCTTCTGGGATCGTCTGCGCGCGGGGCGCCCGCTCATTTTGCCGAGTGAAGGACACCGGCTGATGCAGTTCATCTATGTGCACGATCTGGTGGATCTGGCTGCGCGCGTGATCGAAAGCCGCAACACCGTCGGCCACGCCTTCAATACCGCCAACACGCGGCCCATTACGCAGCATGAATTGCTGCTCGATCTGGCGCGGGCGGCAGGCGTGAAAGAGCCGGAGCTGGTGGTGATTCCGCGCGATTTCATTCATCGCGCCGGAGGGAAGGTATTCGGCGTCGACAAGCTCTATTTCGGCGAATATTTCGATATCCCGGCCATTACCGAAATCATCACCAAGGCCCAGCGCATGCTGGCGTTCAAGCCCACCGATTTCGAAGAAGGGCTGCGCGCGACCTACCGCCACTATCTGACCAAGCGCAACTACCCGAAGCCGGATTTCACCTTTGAGAACGAGCTGTTGAGCCGGTATGCCGCCCGCCCGGGCGAACCGCGTTCGGCATGAACGGCTCTTCGCGAGAAGAAGTAGAAGTTGCGCTTCGGAGTACAACAGCTCCGATGACTGAGACAGAAGAACTCTACCGGTTTTTCTCAAAGTGCAAACTGGGCGTTCTTAGTACGCTCGGAGATTCCAACGTTCCGCAAACGGCCTTGATGGGGATCGCCATCACTGAAGACTTCGAGATTATCTTCGATACCGTGAAGAGCTCTCGAAAATATCGGAACCTTATCGAGCGGCCTGCCTGTTCTTTCGTCATCAGGTGGACGGGAGAACAAACAATTCAATACGAGGGGCGAGCCAGTGAGATCGCCGCAGAGGAACTGCCGCGTTATCAGCAGATATACTTCGATACGTGGCCCGAGTGTCGCGCGCACCTGAGTTGGCCGGGGATTGCGTACTTCGTCGTGAGACCTCGATGGATCCGCTACAGCGACTTCGATGAAAACCCGCCCATAATACGGCAGTTCACTGCCGAAATGTTATCTCGAAACCTGTAACTTTCGGTTCGCTCGGTCGTATATAGAAGGATATGAGCGAGTGGTTTGCCGATTTCTCGAAAGATCTGAAGCTGGCGCTGCGTTCGCTTGGAGCGAATCCCCTATTTGCGCTGGTCGTTGTGCTGACACTCGCGCTGGGGATCGGCGCGAATGCGGCCATTTTCAGCGTCATCAATGCCGTGGTGCTGCGAACGCTCCCGGTACGCGATCCACAGAACGTGTTCCTGCTGCATACGGAACCGGGACAGCCGAACGGTGCCGGCAACACTGGTGATAACAATACCTCGTTCAGCGAATATGTCTTCGAGCAGCTGCGGAAGGACAAGCACGCCTTTTCGGATGTCATTGCCTACGTGCCGATGGGCTTCAACAAGATCGCGGTGCGTTCCGGCAACCGGTTCGAAGAGGTTGCGGGCGAGATGGTCAGCGGCAATTACTTTACTGGGCTTGGTGTTTCTGCCGAGTGCGGGCGGCTGCTGACTCCAAGGGACGAACGCGAGCATACACAGGTGGCGGTTCTAAGTTACGGGTACTGGAACCGGAGCTTCGCGCACGATTGCAGCGTGGTCGGTCAGCAGCTGTTTATCAAAGGCGTGCCGTTTACTATCGTCGGCGTTGGAGGCCCCCGCTTCATCGGATTGGGAGGCGATGCGGATGACCTCTGGATTCCGCTGCAGAATCGCCCCGACTTCAATGCCTGGGGTGTACAGGGCGATAACTACTACGCGGCGCCGAACTGGTGGTGCATTCTGCTCGCGGGGCGCGCCGCGCCCGGTCTCACGCAACAACAGGCGCAGGCTGCCGCCGCATCAACCTTCCTGCATGCCGCGTATGCGCATCTCGGCGGCAAGCCGCAGAAAGGCGAGAAACCGCCCACCCTGCAACTCGTTGCAGCGCGCGGGCTCGCCGGTTATCGCGAGGGCTACCAGAAACCGCTCACCATTCTGTTTGCGATGGTGGCGGCGATTCTGATCATCGCGTGCGGTAACGTGTCGATGCTGCTCGCCGCGCGCAATATGGCGCGAGCACGCGAATTTGCCATTCGGGTGGCACTCGGTGGAAGCCGGGCAAGGCTGTTCCGGCAGTTGCTGGCCGAGAGCGCTCTGCTCGTTTTTGCAGGCGCCTTGCTGGCGTGGATCTTCGCCCTATCCGCCACACGGGCACTCGCAAATTGGGCCGGTATCGAGGCGAGCCTTACGCCGGACCGGCGCGTGCTCGGATTCACGCTGGCCCTCGCGATTCTTGCCGCGCTCGCGTTCGGCTTTCTCCCTCTGCTGCGAGTCGCGCGCGTACCCGTTGGAGCGGTCCTGAAGACGTCTGGCGCGACCGCATTTCGCGATAAGGGCAAATCACGGCTGGGGCGTATCACGACCGTGCTGCAAGTCGCCCTCTGCCTGGTGCTGCTGGCGGGCACGGCGCTGCTGGTTCGCACGCTCAACAATCTGGAGCATGTGAATCTCGGCATCCGTCCGGGAGGTCTGCTGGTTTTCGGCGTAAGCCCGCATGTGGAAGCAAAGTCCGAAGACAAGACACGCGCGTTTTACCGTGCCCTGCTCGTGCAGCTGCGATCGCTGCCGGGGGTGGACTCGGCGACGCTGATGGGTAATCGCGTCGGCTCGGGCTGGGCGAATAATACCACCGCCATTGTCGATAACAAAAATCTGGGAGATTTCGAGCAGTCTCCGCTGCGCTGGAATAACGTCGGCCCGGATTATTTTCGAACTCTCGGCATCAGCATTCTTTTCGGGCGAGACTTTAACGACAGCGATACAGCCCAAAGCGCGAAAGTGGCGGTGGTGAATAAGACATTTGCAGACCGTTATTTTAAAGGCCGCTCGCCGCTGGGTCACACGACCTCGTTTACCGATCGGTTTTCGTACACCATCGTCGGCGTGGCCGCCGACAGCAAGTATCGCGGCGTTACCGAGAAGCCGATACCGATGGCCTGGTTCCCTTATGAGCAGGTGGGCGACCTGAGCGCGATGCACTTTGAGCTGCGCGTACGCGGCAATCCGAAAGTCCTGCTGCCGCACATCCAGCAAATCCTGCTCGGCTTCTCGCCCGATCTGGCTCCGCTGCAACCGATGACGCAGATGGAACAGTTCGACAAAGGTATAGAGGATGAACGTTTGATAGCGCGGCTGGCGATGTTTTTCGGATTGCTCGCCGGGGTGCTCGTCGCGACCGGCTTATATGGAACCACGGCGTACAACGTGGGGCGCCGGACATCAGAACTCGGAATCCGGATGGCGCTTGGGGCGGAGCGCCGCCGCATTCTCCGAATGATCCTGAGCGAGGGTCTAAAGCTGTGCGCGCTTGGAGTGCTGATCGGGCTTCCGCTTACACTTGCGGCGACCCGGGTTCTGCGCTCCATGCTGTATGGCCTGACGCCGAACGACCCGGTTTCAATCGCCGCGGCCGCTGCCGGCATCGTTTCGGTTACGGTTCTGGCGTGTTTGATTCCGGCCATCCGGGCGGCGGCCGTGAATCCGGCGGTGGCGCTGCGCAACGAGTAAACCGTGGAGTTCTGTTACCTGAAAACTCCCTAATCCCTCGTGTCCCGAGACATTTTTTTGATTCAATGGGAATTCGCCTCAGCTAGTCATCATGCGAGTTCTGAATCAATTCTTTTTGACTTTGATGGTTTTGGTGCTGTCTTACCAACTCTTAAGCCGCGTCTAGCTAGTGTTCGCTGCGGAATCCGGAAAACCGCTTGCTACGCGCGCGGCTCAGTTAGCGCTTCCAATATTGCGAGCTGCTTGCAGAGCCGCGACTGTAAGGAGCGGTCAGCAGATTGCCCTCCTCAGAAAGCAGCTACTTTGGCAGGAGAGCACGTAGAAGCAGGGCGATTTTGCCGGATTTTGAGACGCTGATCCGCTTCGTCAGGACCGAATAGCCGGATCGCTCAATTTTATCGAGCAGCTTCATATAAATCGCCCGGAGCGCCCAGAGCGAGCGGCGGCTTTTCGGACTGATCAGATCGAGCAACGGCGCGGAGACTTCGTAATACGAGCGGGCGCGGTCGGCTTCAAAACGCATCAGCGCTCGGAAGCGGTCGTCTTCGCAGCCGGCGCGAAGCTGCTCTCGAGTCACGCCGAAGCGCGCCAGATCTTCTTCCGGTATGTAATAGCGGCCCATTTCGGCGTCTTCGCGCACATCGCGCAGGATATTCGTGAGCTGGAATGCAATGCCGCACTTCTCGGCCAGGATAAGCGCTTTGGTCGAGCGGAAGCCGAAGATATGCACCACCGTTAAACCCACAACGGATGCGACGCGGTAACAGTACTGGTACAGCTCTTCAAACGTTCTGATCGAAACCGTTTCCAGGTCCGAGAGCACGCCGTCGATCATCTCGTGGAAGTAGCGATGAGGAATCTTGTAGCGCTGGACGGATGCGTGGAAGGCGGGCCAGATGGCGTGCGCATCGGTCTCGCCGGCGAGGGCGCGATCGAGCTGGAGGCGCCATTCGGCGATGGCTTGCCAACGTTTGGAGAGATCCATGCCGGGATCGTCGCTCAGATCGTCGCAGTGACGCATGAAGGCGTAGACGGCGCACATTGCACCACGCTGATGCTTGTCGAGCAGCAGGAATGAATAATAGAAGTTTTTGGCGCGCGCTTTCGCGATGCGCTCGCAGTATTGATACGACTGAGCGACCGTCATCTAAAGCGGCAGCAGACGCCGAAGACTCCGTAGAAGAATGAGAATGCGTTCCGGTTTGGAGATGGCGGGGCGCGCTTCGAGCACGTTGTAGTTTTGTGTGCGGATTTTATCGAGCACTTTCATGCCCCCGCGGCTGAAAAGATCGAGATCGAGCGCGAGCCGTCGATTCACCATCCCCACCAGCGGCAGCCCGCGCTCGAACAAATCCTGCGCGACATCGACCGCTTCGATCATGACCTTGCGAAACGCGTCATTGAAGCGATGCGCGAAGAGATCCGCTTCGGTGTAGCCGTATTTTTCGAACAGAGCGAGCGGCAGATAGATGCGATCCTTCTTGAGATCGACTGTTACGTCCTGCCAGAAATTGGCCAGCTGCAGAGCCGTACAAGTGTAATCGGAGAGGCGCTGGCGCTCGGCATCGCGATAACCGCAAAGATAAAGCACGAGATGGCCGACCGGATTGGCTGAGTTGACACAGTATCCGAATACGTCGTCGAAAGTTCGGTAGCGGGTAACGGTCTGATCCTGTTCGAAAGCGCGAATCAGGCGATCGAAGGGCTCGATCGGAATAGCGTGGCGCGCCACTGTGCCCCGCAGCGCGATGAACACGGGATGAGCCGCCTCGCCGCGATACACGGCCTCGAGTTCGCGGCGCCACCAGGCGAGCAAGCGCAGGCTTTCCGCCGTATCGCCGATTTCGTCGCCCAAATCATCGGCCCAGCGACAGTAGGCATAGACGTTGTAGAAATCCTGGTGCAGCTCTTTGGGCAGCAGAAAACTGACGACGTTGAAATTTTCGTAGTGATGCGTGGCGAGCCAGCGCGTGTACTCGAGCGCCTCGGCTTCTGTATAGAACGCGCTTTCCGCGCCGGTGCGCTGAATGTACTCTTTCGGTTGTAAACGGGCGACCGGCAAAAGGCAGCTCTTACGGGATAATGGCCGTTTTGATCTGGCCGCTCCCGCGATGCGCTAGTTCATGGAGCACATGCGGCAGCTCGCTCAGCGGCTGCTCGTGAGTGACCAGATGCTTGGCGTTGATGTAGCCATCCGACAACAGCTGCAGCGCGCGGCGGATGTGAAACGGCGTGAAATGGAACGACGCTTTGCAGGTGATCTCGGAGTAGTGCAGCAGGCCCGTGTCGAGACCGACCTTGGTGCCGGCCGGGCAGCCGCCGAAGAAGTTGATCAGACCGCCTTTGCGGACCAGCTGGGTAGAGAGCTCCCAGGATTCGGGACGGCCGATCGCTTCAAAGACAATGTCGGCGCCGCGCCCTGCCGTTAAGGCTTTGATCTGGCGAATGAGTGCGCGGTCGTTGGAAAGCTCGACGCTTCGATCGATGGCAGCGCCCTCATCGGCTCCGAGTTCGAGCGCGCGTTCGATCTGCTCGCGGCGGCGTGCGACGGCGATGACGCGTGCATCATAGACCGCTTTGGCAAGGCGCACAAACATGAGCCCGATGGGGCCGAGACCGAGCACTACAACCGAATCGCCCGGCCGAACATTCGCTTCGTCCAGACCGCGCAGCGCACAGGCGAGCGGCTCGACCAGCGCAGCGTCTTTGTAAGAAAGCGCGTCCGGAATGCGATAAGTGTTCTTGCGGACGATGCGCTCGGGAAGGCGGATGTATTCGGCATAGGCGCCGTTGTTGAAGAGCAGGTCTTCGCAGAGGTTCTGCTGTCCGCGGCGGCAGTAAAAGCATTCGTCGCAGGGTGCGGAATTTGCCGCTACCACGCGATCGCCGGGACGGAAGCCGACGATACCGTCGCCGAGCGCAACCACGTCGCCCGCCAGCTCATGGCCGAAGAGCGCGGGCGGCTGGATCATTTTGGCGTGATAACCGCGGCGATAGACCTTCACATCAGTACCGCAGGTGAGCGCAGTGCGCACGCGGACGAGCAGTTCGCCGGCTGCCAGCGATGGAATCGGCACCGTTTCCAGACGCACATCTTCCTGTCCGTAGAGAACTGCCGCCTGCATGCGGCTGTCAAGTGGAATGCTTACGAGATTGGTGTTGCTTGTGTCAAGTGTAAGCGGCATTCAGTTCCGCTCCTGTGGATGAATCACGATTTTGAGAGATTGGGGCGAAGGCCGCTGCGCGATCGCAATGCCCCGCTCAATCGCATCGAGCGGCAGACGATCGGAGATGAGCTCTTCGAGCGGCAATTCGCCGCTAAAGACGAGGCGCGCCGATTCCGCCTGCAAATCGACATCGGAGCTGTAGGAGCCAAAGAGCATGCGTTCTCCTACACAGATGTCCGCGCCGGCACATTCGACTCTTTCCTTCGCCGAAGTTTGCGCAAAAAGCAGAATTTTCGCGCCCGCACGTGAGATCCGCAGCGCCTGTTCGACGAGTCCGGGCACGCTGGTGGCAAGAACCACGGCGTCGGCACCGCGTCCGTTCGTCGCATCGCGGATTGCGGTTTCGAATTGCCCATCGCGCGGATCGAATGAGCGCGCGCCGAAGCGCGCGGCCAGCGAGCGGCGAAATTCTATGCCGTCCGTAGCAAAAACCTGCGCGCCCCCGCGCCGCAGAAGCATGGTAAAGACGAGGCCGATCGGGCCCTGGCCCAGCACGGCGATCACATCACCGGAGCGAACTTTCAGTTGATCGACCGCCTTCACGCAGGTATTCACCGGCTCAACCCAGCACGCCTGATCGAACGAGACGCCTTCGGGAATGCGCTCCAGGCCACGCTCGACGATCCAATCCAGCACGCGCACATACTGAGCAAAGCCGCCGCCCGCCGGCTCGAAACCTGCGGTAATGCCCACTTTCTTATAGACGGCGCATTGCGCGTACAACCGGCGCTCGCAATAAAAGCAGTTCTTGCAGGGAATGTGATGAAACGCAATCACGCGGTCGCCCGGCTGAAATTTCGTCACTCCTTTACCGACGGCCGCCACGACGCCCGCGGTTTCATGACCGTAAATGCGCGGCCCGGGCAGCAGATCATACTCGATTTTTTTCAGATCGGTATGGCAGATTCCGCAGGTCTCCACGCGCAGGAGTACTTCGCCGGGGCCGATCTCAGGCGTGGGAACGGTTTGCACCTCGACACGTTGCTGGCCGACGTAAACAGCGGCGCGCATCTGGCGGGGAACATCCACCGCCTCAGCGCGCGGCTGGTTCTCCGCTTTCGGGAGCACCGGATTCGGCAATAAGTCTGCTTGCGACAAGAAAGTCCCCTAGAGTTTTGGCAGCATCCTCGGCGCGGCGCTTGAGTTTGAACAAAGCGGGAAGCGTATTCGGATGCCCAAGAGCGTGTACTATGATTTTCCCACGCGCGATCCTGCCTTCGGGCGTCCGCATGGCGTTCAGGTCGAACGGGAACGATTCGTCCGCGCGATCGCTGACGACCTTGATACAGGCAAAAGGCAGGCCGGCTTTGCGCGCGCGGGCGGCCACACCGGCCGATTCCATGTCGAGGGCGAGCGCACCGTGGGCGAACAGCTCGCTTTTCGCAGCAGCATCGTTGGCAATGCGATCGTCGGAGAGCAGCGGGCCCGAAACGCACGCCATTCCCGAATGAACCGGAATACAGGCAAACGATTCGGTATTTTCAGGCGAGCGCACTTCGTTTGCAACCACGATCTGCAGCTCGCGCAGCGCCGGATCCAGCGCGCCGCAAAACCCGGTGCTGACCACGGCTTCCAACCGCGAAGAAGACAACTCCGCCACCATGGCCGCGCGCAGCGCGATTTCCACTACCTGAGCCGCGAGCTTCGGCCCCGCACCGTTAGCGGCCAGCAGAATGCGGCGGCTTTCGAGAACACCTTCGGCGGCGTAGTCGACCGGCCACTTCAGTTTGCGAAGTCCGGTAAGCCGCTCGGCAAAGGGTTTTAGCTCGGCCGCTTCGGCAGCGATATAAAGAATGGCCATCAGTGATGAGGCTGGGTGGGAGTTCCCTCTCGCACGGCGGAGGTTCGGATCGCCGCCACCGGAGCATGAACTTGACTCGCGGACGGCACATAGCCGTTCTCCGAGAACCAGGCGATCGCGCGCAGGAAGGCGTCGTCCACCGGACCCGGTGAATAACCGAGCTCGGCGACAGCTTTGGCATGGCTCACAAACATTTTGCTGCGCGACATGCGAACCGCTTCGATCGAGGCCAGCGGCTCGCGGCGGCTCACGTTTGCCCACGCCGTGCTCAGCAGGCCGGCGATGTACGCAACCGCATACGGAATCCGCAGCCGTGGCGCGGCTTTGCCCGAAAGCGCGGCCAGCCGTTCGAGAATCCTCTCGAGCGTAAGGTTTTCGCAGCCGAGAATATAGCGCTCGCCGACACGCCCGCGTTCGAGCGCGAGCAGGTGTCCGCGGGCCACGTCGCGCACGTCGACCAGGTTGAGGCCGGTATCGACAAATGCCGGCAGTTTATCGCGCAGGAAATTCAGGATGATGTTGCCGGTCGGCGTAGGACGCCAGTCGTGGTCGCCAACAGGGGCGGTCGGATTGACGATGATGACCGGGGCACCGGCCCGGGCCTGCTCGAGCGCCACCTGCTCGGCCAGCCACTTCGATCGCTTGTAGTGGCCGCTCATGTCGGCTATCGAAACAGGACTCTGTTCATCGCCGATGCCATCCTGCGGCATCCCGATGCAGCCCACCGTGCTGGTGTACACGATGCGCTCGACTCCGGCGCGCTCGGCAGCTTCAAGCAGATTGCGAGTGCCCTGCACGTTGGTCTCGTACATCTGCTTGGGATCGGGAGACCAGAGGCGGTAATCGGCGGCAACGTGGAAAACGAAACGGCAATCGCGCGCGGCCTCGGCCAGCGAGGTGGGATCGCGCAAGTCGCCGTTCACTCGTTCCACGCTCAGCTCGCGCAGGCGGCTGGAGGGCCGGCAGAGGGCACGAACCCGGTGTCCCCGTTCGGTGAGCAGGCGCGCAATATGCCAGCCAATGAAGCCAGTCGCGCCTGTAACCAGCGTGAGAGGACCGCTCAAGGCGCCCCGTCGAAAACGGGCGCACAATGCCGCCGTGGGTTCCGGAAGCGGCGGATCATACGTTCGCGGATTTCGAAAGAGGTGGGAAACCGGGTGTAGCGATCGGCGCCGCGGAGGCGTCGAACGCGCGCGCGTAGGAGGGAACTTCTTCCCGTCGCGAGCGCGAGAAGCTGGATGTCCCGGCGGCCATACCGGTGGCCAGCCGTTCGGGCGATTCGGACATTACTTTGCGATACTGCGAAAGCGCCAGCAGCGGGAAGGTGTGCCGGTAATCGGTGTACTCGAGATAGAACACGCGCGGGAAACCGGTGCCGGTGCAGTACTCTTCGTTCCAGTTGCCATCGGCGCGCTGCGTGCGGACCAGATAATCCACGCCGTTGTGCAGGCTTTCGCTGCGGGTATCGCCTCCGGCCAGCAGCGCCAGAATCGCCCAGGCGGTTTGCGACGGAGTGCTCGGATTTGGCATGAAGCGGCCCTCGTCGTAGCTCGAGCAGCTCTCGCCCCAGCCGCCGTCGCGGTTCTGATAAGCGCGCACGAATTCGATGGCCTGCTGAATTGGTGGTTCATTTTCGCTCAGGCCGGCGGCGCGCAGGCCGCGCAGCGCGAGGAATGTACCGTAGAGATAATTAACGCCCCAGCGCCCGTACCAGGAACCATCGGCTTCCTGCACCCCGAGCAAATACTCCACACCGCGGCGGATGGCCGGATGCGTTTTCGGCAAACCCGCACCGATCAGCGCTTCGAGTACGCGTCCGGTGATATCCGGGCATGACGGATCGAGCATGGCATTGTGATCGGCGAACGGCACATGGCTCAGAATCTTCCAGTCGTTGTCGACATCGAAAGCCGCCCAGCCGCCGTCTTTGCCTTGCATCGTGAGCAGCCAGTCGATCGCGCGTTTGATGCAGGCGCGCTGGGCAGCGGTGTCGCTGGCTTCAAGACCTTGCAGCGCCAGCAGCACCATGGCCGTATCGTCAACGTCAGGATAAAACCCGTTGTTGAACTCGAACGCCCAGCCCGAGGGCTCAGCATCGGGACGTTTCACCGACCAGTCGCCCTTACGCCGGATCTCTTTCGAGATCAGCCAGTCCGCTGTACGGCGCAGCTTGTCGGCAGGAGCGGTATCGGCTTCGGCTAAGGCAAAGCTCGCAATCGCGGTATCCCATACGGGCGAAAAGCAGGGCTGCATGTAGAAGCCGCGCTCGTCGTCCACCATCAGATAGTTGAAGTGCTTTTCCGCTTCAGCGCGCAGCGGATGATTGGGAGGATAACCCATCACATCGAGCGCCATGATGGCGTACTGCATCGACGGATAGATTGCGCCCAAGCCATCGGAGGCCTCGAAGTGCTCGATCATCCATTCCAGGCACTTTTTTGTAGCGCGCTCGCGAACGAAATGCAGGCCCAGCTTTTCCCAGGCCTTGAGCATGCGGTCGAGCAGCAGGAAGAAATTGCGCCAGCTGAAAAGCTTCTTATCGCGCGGCGGCGTGAGCGGAGCGCCCGGCACAAAGAGCTCGTCGAGCGTGAATCCCGCCGGCACCGGACGCCCCGGATTGGCCGCGTGAACAATCGAAAGCGAAAGAACAATGGCCCGCGTCCAGGAAGACATCTGGTAGATGAACTTGAAGGGCAGCAGGATGATTTCCGGCGGAATCGAGGGGCAGGCGTCGCGCGGAAACAGATTGAACAGGCTCAGGTTGGTCCGGACGTAGCTGTTGGCCGCCTGCAAACCGCCGAGCGCCAGGATTCGCTCGCGCAATTTGCGCATGCGTTCATCGGCCGTTGGCAGCCCGGCCACTTTCAGCGCGAAATACGCCTTAATCGAAGCGTTGACTTCGGACGGGCCGTGCAGATAGATATTGAAGCCGCCATCGTCCAACTGACGCGCGAGAATCGAATCGACCGCGCGCATGATCTTGCCGCGCGTGGGCGGATTCCAGACTCCGTTGACCGGCGGATTGAGCCAGAGCTCCATGAGGATGTAGTCGGATTCGAGCGTCGTGTCCGCCCGCAGATCCGCCCACCAGTAGCCCTCCGGCGCTTGCTTGGCGAGCAGCGCCGAGGATGCTTTTCGGATGGCATCCCCAACGGCAAAACCTAGCAAATCGTCAATTTGAGCGCTCAACTTCATCGTTTCTCGATCGACTGGCACATCGCTCAGGCGCGCACCGTATGCAGCCGGGGCGTGAAACTCTCCAGATCCGCCGGCAGCGTAAAACGTACATCTTCCTCTTTGATCTCGGCCTCTTCGAGCTCGTGGTAGCCGTGGCTCTTCAGATGCGCGATCAGCTCCTGCACCAGATGTTCGGGGGCCGAAGCACCCGCTGTTACCGCTACTGTATCCACATTTTCGAGCATTTCCGCACGAACTTCGCTCGAATCATCCAGCAAATACGCCGGAACTCCCGCCTTCTCACAAACTTCTACCAGCCGTCGCGAATTGGAGCTGTTTTGTGACCCGACCACCAGCAACGTCTGGCAAAGCGGCGCTACTGCTTTGACGGCCAGCTGCCGGTTCTCGGTTGCGTAGCAGATGTCCTGCGTCTTGGGCCCGATGATATTCGGGAAACGCTCGCGCAGCCGCTTCACAATATCGCTGGTTTCATCCAGCGAGAGCGTGGTCTGCGTCAGGTAAACAACCCGATTCGGATCGGGAATCTGCAAGCGGTCGACATCGGCCACATCGGAAACAAGTTTCGTACTTTCCGGGGCTTCTCCAAGAGTTCCGATCACTTCATCGTGATCGCGATGCCCGATCAGCACGATCGTGTAGCCCTGTTTTGCGAAACGAACCGCCTCCAGGTGAACCTTGGTGACCAGCGGACAGGTGGCGTCGATCACTTGTAGCCGGCGCTCCTTTGCTTCGGAGCGAACAGCAGGCGAAACGCCGTGGGCGCTGAAGATCACACGAGCGCCTTCCGGTACTTCGCTGAGCTCTTCCACGAAGATGGCGCCCGCCGCGCGAAGCTCGTCGACTACATGCCGGTTATGGACAATTTCTTTGCGGACATAAATCGGCGCGCCGTAAAGATCAAGCGAAATGCGGACCACGTCGATGGCACGCACCACCCCGGCACAAAATCCGCGGGGCTTCAGAAGTATGATTTTCTTGGCGGCCCGGTCTGCCGGGACCGGGTTGGAAGCCGTAACGTCGTCGGCGAGACTTATGGGTGCCATAAAAAGACTTATGCCCGAATTATAACAATCAGATGCAGCGATTTGGATGTTATTCCTGCCGAAGAGCGGGATAAGGCACATCCGGAAGGTGATTCGGCCGGTTCCTCGAAGTGCCGCCGGTCAGAATGTAGTTTGCGCTGAATTGTGAAAGAAGCTTGGATCAGGCGGGCCATCGAGCTCGCGGTCGAAAACGTGCGCTCCAGCCGTGGCGGACCGTTCGGTGCAGTCGTCATAAAAGATGACCGGCTTCTGGCCACCGGCGTAAATCTCGTCACTACGGCCAAGGACCCGAGCGCACATGCCGAGATTGTGGCGATCCGCGCCGCCTGCCAGGCGCTTGGAACTTTCGAGCTTCAGGGCTGCGAAATTTATTGCAGTTGCGAACCGTGCCCCATGTGCCTGGGCGCGCTGTATTGGGCCCGGCTTAGCGCCTGCTACTACGCCTGCACAAGGGACGAGGCGGCCGAGGCGGGTTTTGACGACAAGTTCATCTATAGCGAAATCGCGCTTCCGCCAGCCCAGCGCGGCGTGCCCGGCTACCACGTGGACGCCGGAAACCGTCTGGAACCGTTCCGGGAATGGTCCGCCTCAGCCAGCAAAGTGCTTTACTGATTTGTTTGCGGAACTCTATTCGACCGTGAACGTCACCGATTCGTCGCTCGCCTCTGTACCCTGCTTTGCCACGAAGCGAACCTGGTAGTTGCCGGCCGGAAGCTGCTCGAGCGGCACCGTTGCCACATACTGAATCCGCCCCTGCGCATCGGCGTTTCCGAGCGGCGGCGAACCTCCGCCCAGCACCTGTCCGTCCTTGCTGAATTCCATCTGCAGAGTAGGCTTCTCGCTGCTCGCCTTGCCCGGATAGATCACTACGTAGAACGACAACGTCTTGGTGTCGGCCTTTTTCACCGTCGGATTGATCATCGGCGAGACCACCTGGTTCTCCATCAGCAGCGGATTCGTCGGTGGCGTATCACCCTTCGGTTTCATGTCGCGGATGGGCGCCACGCTGCTGATGCTCAGCGAATCGCTGGCGGAGGGGATGATAAACACGGATTTGCGCGCGCTGATGCGATTGCCGTCGCTGTCGAGCACAGCCGACTCGAGCGTATAGCGCCCGGGCTGCAGTTCAAAATTCTGCACATCGATGAAGTGGCTCGCCGCTTTGATCGCTTCCACCTTCGCGGGATCGAGTTTCAGCGGCACCTCGCTGTGCAGTTTTTTGATGATCTCGCCTTTGCTGTCCTTCACCAAAACCACGTAGGCAAATTTCGCCGCATACTGGTTCGTTGCCGGATCCTTCTGCACGGTCAGGTTTCCGATCGGGATATCGAGCACCAGCACGCAATCCGACGTATTATTCGCACCCTTGAAGTGCAGTGCGGCCGTTTCAAAACCGAAGCTGCGCGGCAGTGGCGGCGTGCTCAGCGCTTTCAGCAGAGGCACTTCGTAGGTCGCGAGCACAGCCTGTGTGCGCATGGCGGGCGGCAGCGCAAAATATCCCGAGCGCGATTGGATGCGCGCATTGGCCACATCGGTCCGCACGCTCACTTTACGAAACGAGCCGTCGTAGGTAGCGATCTGCGGGTCGTAGGTGATTTCGTAATAGGTTTCCAGATCTTCCGTCAGGCGCTTCAGCTTGCCGGTGAAATCGTTGGTATTCGCGATGAGAGTGCCGCCGGTGGAATCCGCCAGAATCGCCAGCGTGTCCTGCACATTGGCGCGTCCTGCCTCAATCGCCGTATCGGCGGAGCGTGCGTTTTCAAAACTCACGTTGCCGCGGTGCATATTCTGCGCCGCTGCGCCGACCGAATCCTTCAGCTCCGAATTCGACATATCGTTCTTCGCGTCGATTCCCAGGCCGCTTGCATCGAGCGCGTAGAAACTCACATTCGAGCGGTTCGCAATGCTGATCACTGCCTGAAACGGCTGCTCCATGCCCTGCGGAATCTGAAATCCGGGCGTGAAATAGAGAATGCTCTTTCGTCCGGGCAAACTGTACTGCTCTTTCACCGCCTGTAGCAGCGCCGCAATCACCTGCCGCCCGCGCTCGGTGGAAACGTCGAGCTGGCTCGTCTGGAGCGTACGCAGCATCATTTTCGCCATGGCGGCATTGGCGGCGGCGGCATGGTTCGGCGCTCCCGCCGGACCGCTCTGCCCGTTGCTTCCATCCGACATCGAGGCCACCTGGTCCGCCATTCCCTGCCCCGCCTGGTTCGGACCTACCATCTGCTCGAGCTGCGCCCGCACCCGCGCCGTATCAGAAGCGAAATTCAGAGCGCCACTGGTCGCCCGATCGATGGCCTTCTTCAGCAGATCGCGATCGTTCGTAAAGGGCTGAATCGCCTCGAGCGTCTGATCGATGGCCAGCACTGAGATATAGACATTCGGCTGCAGTTCGCTCTTCACCAGGCTCATGGCCGCATCGCGCGAGAGCCGCCGCCCGTTGTTGTCCAGGCCGTCGAAGATCAGCGTCAACAACCGGATCTGCCGCAGCGGATCGAGCGGCGTCCGCGTGCCCTCCGCGCTCACCGCTTCATTCCCCTGCACCAGGCGGAATGATTTGATCGGACGTTTTGCACCGTTATCGAAAACTTCGAAATCCTGCGCCTTCAGATCGTTCAGCGGGTGATTCTTCTTGTCGCGCACCACCACGTCGAGCACGACTTCTTCCCCGCCCGCCTTGAACGTCGGCTCCTGACCGCCAGCCGCAGGGGCATTTTGAGTCGCCTGAGCATAACAGCTGCCGGCTGCGGCGAGCCAAAGCGCCGCCTTCCATACTCGGTTCATACGTTTCGTCCCGCTATTCTTTCACACAACGTCGCATTCGGGGGAAAGGTTACATCCTAATCCGGATAGCTGGTACCAGGCAGCCGGATATCGTGGTCGGTGAACTTATGATGGCCTCCGGGTAATTCCACTTTCACCATGTGGCAGGAAGCGCAATTGCTGGTCGCGACCTTGCACGCCTTCGCCGCCGGCTTGCCTCCTGCATGGCACGCCTGGCATTTCGCGTCATAATCGGCCAGGTTGTGATCGACCTCGCGGTGCGGATCATGACACGCCGTGCACGCAATCCGCTTGTCTTCGGCGTCGTAGCATTTACTGTTCGCCAGCCGGTATGGCTGGAAGCGCACGTTGGCCGTGCCGTGCGGCCCGTTCATGGCAATCTGCGCCCATGTCCGGTGGCACTGCCCGCAGAAATTCGAGGTATCCTCCGTACTCATGCCGGTGAGCTTTTTCATCGCAAACAGCGTGGGATCGCCGCGTTTCAATCCCTCCAGATGATGCTCGGTATCGCCATGGCAGCGTTCGCACTGCACGCCCGGCGTCATGCTCGCGAGCGTCACGTCGGTCTTGGTCGCGCCATTGGTGCTGTGGCAGCCAAAACAAAGCGCGGCTTCGCGCGGCCCCATATAGCGTCCGGCCGCTTCGAGAATGTTGGTCGGATGCAGCTTTTGGCCGCCCATCGTGATGTCGAGCGCATCGATCTGCCGGTAATAACTCACCCGGCTCTCATAAAACGCGCCGTCTTTCTCGAAGACATACGTCTGCCCCGCCGCGCCCAGTCCGAAGGCCCAGCCCAGCGGAATCGTAAACGTCTCGATTCCGTCCGTGACCGTGTAGATGCTCTGCTCCCCGCGCCGTTCGATGCGGTAGGAGTAACGATCGAGCTGCACGGTCATGACAGGATGCTTCTGTAGAATGCTGCATTCGGCCACCGTCTCCATGGCGTGGGCCATCGAGGTCTCCGGATGGAACTTCGCCTGCGCCGGATGACACGTCGCGCAATTGCGCACATCGCGGAAGTTATGCGCCGGTGTTTGCGCAAACAAGACTCCGGCCAGCAGCCATCCGGCGCAAATCGCCGCCCGCACCGTCATGGCTGATCGGACTTAGGACCGCTGCGCCGCTCGGCTGCCGCAGTACTCTCGTCGAACTCTTTGCGCAGCTTCATGAACTCTTCGCGCTCGCGCGCCGCGTCTTCCTTGCGCCCCGCTTTGCCATAGGCAGTGGCCAGAAAGAAATGCACCTGCGGGCTTCCGGGCTCGAGCCGCCGCGCCGTTTCGAGTTCCTTAATGCCCTGCTCGAGATTGATATCGCCGGCCATGAGAATCCGCCCCAGCACGGCGTGCGCCGCAAACGAATCGCGCGACGCTTCCACGGCGCGCTCCGCATAGACCAGCCCGGTCTTGTAATCCTCGCGCTGCGCATACTCGCCCGCCATCGTGACCAGCGTCGGCACATGATTCGGCGTAATCTCGAGCTCCTGCTTGAACTGATCGAGCGCCTGGTTGGCGTCGCTGTAAAGCAGAAATGTTCCGAACAGGTAATGAATATTCGATTCTTTCGGATACTTTTCGATCAGCCGGCGAAATTCGCTGGCGGCCTCGCTCATACGCAGCGCCGTGGCATCGAACATCGCGCGCCCGACATCCATCACCAGCTCATGTTCGGTGGGCGGCACCTCCGATGGCAGCAGCGGCTTGCGCAATGCTGCAATACCCATCGCCTGCACGTAATCCGGCGTGTCTTTGCCATGCTGCGAAAACTGCGTGAGCAGCTTCATGGCCTCTTCGTAGCGCTCGTAGCGCGTCAGCAGCATCGCCAGATGATAGGTCGTCACATCCGCGATCTGCTCGCTTTGCCCGAGCCCGAGCGTATTGCCTTTCTCCAGGTGCCGCAGCGCTTCGGCGTATTGCTTCGTCTCAAATTCGCAAAGGCCGAGCATCGCCCAGCCCACCGCCACGTTCGGGTTGATCACCGTCAGGTGCCGGAAAGCATCGCGCCCTTCCTCATACTGATCGAGCTGATAATTCAGCATCCCGAGACTGAACCAGCCTTCTTCCCAGGACGGCTTGATGCGCAATGCCTGCTTGTAGAGGCGAATGGCATCGTCCACCTGATTCGCTGTTCGCGCCGCGTCGGCCTGTTTCGCAAGCCGTTCGAAGCTGCTGCCACCTGCAGCCGGCTTGTTCGGTGTTTGCGCCAGCGCGGCCGCCACGAGCCCGGCCGCCGCAATGATGGTCCGTACCGCGCAACGCATCATTTGCCCGCCTCGACCTGCTGCGCCTGCCGTTCCGCATTCAATTTGTCCACGATGGCACGCTCGCGATCGCCGTCCTGCTTCCGCTTTTCGCGATAGTAAATCGTGGCCAGCGTCACGTGCGCTTCGAGAAACGACGGCGCTTCTTTCACGATCTTCTCCAATTCGCCGCGCGCCAGGTCTTCCTTGCCCTGGCCGAGATGAACCGAGGCAATCTGAAATCGTACCGCCAGATCGCCCGGCCGTACGTTCAGCGCCCGCTCCAGATACGGCAGCGCCTGATCGTAATCCTGATCGTTGCGCAGCAGGAAACCCATGCGCAGATTGGCGTCGAAATTATTCGGGTCGTGCTGGAGCTCTTTTTCAAACGCCTGCCGCGCGCCGTTTTGATCGCCGGTCAGCAGCAGCGCCATGCCGTAATAAGAATAAACATCGGGCAGATTCGGATTCATATCCACGGCTTTCTTCAGATCGTCCAACGCGCCGTGAAAATCGCGGCCCGTGAATTTGGCCGTGCCCATCAAGAGCCGCACTTCGGCCGAATCGCCCCGGCTCGTAATCTGATTGATCACCGGCTGTGCGGCCACGGTCTGTCCGTCGCGCGCCAGCGCTGTGCCGAGCAAATACGCCGCCCCCAGATTGCCGGGGTTCGCCGTATAAAACGGATTCAACAACTCGATCACTCGCTTATTCCGGCCCATGCGCAGATTGCAATCGGCCAGCAGCAGCAGCGCCTGCGAATTGGCCGGCTCCGCGGCATGTACTTTATCGAGCTCTTCGGCCGCTTTCGGGTAATTGGCCGCCTTGTAGTACGCCAGCGCCAGGTTCAGGCGCACCGCCGGATCGGGCTTGGTCTCGAGCGCGCGCTGGTATTCTTCAATCGCTTCGGCGTAGCGCCCGCTGCCCACCAGCGCCGCCGCCAGATTCGAGCGCACCTCGGCTACCTTCGGGTACATATCCAGGAACAGCTCGTAGTCGTGGATCGCCTGATCGAGCTTGCCCTGTTGCTGGAACGCGATCGCTTCCTTCAAAAGCTCTTGCGGGGACTGCCGGGCTTGTCCGCATAAAAGGCCGGCCCACACTACGGCCAATGCTAGACGGTACTTCACGAATGTGCTTTATCCTAACACGCAAATCGCGTGCTAGCGGCCTTCATCCTCCACTTCGAGCGCGTAAAGAGAAGCGTAGTTCTCCACCGGCTCAAACGACAGCACCAGCTTGCCCTGCGCATTCGGTTTCAGCCGGTGGAACGTCTTGGTGAGCGCGCGAAACCCGCCCCCCGCCTGCTTGTAAATGTCGAAGTTTTCGAGCAGCCGTACGCCGTTGCAATCTACGTTGAAAAGGCGGCTCCCGGGACCGCCATGCGTCTGGTCGAGCGGTCCGCCCCAGTACGCTTCGGCCAGATGCACCGTCACGCTGTACAGATCGCGTGTATCGGCCGGAATGGCGTAACTGAAATTTCCGTAGCGTTCGCCGGCATAGAGATCCGGATCCTCCGTACCGGTGATGGCCACGCGGTGAATCGAAGTCTGGCCGCCGCTGTAGTACGTATCGGGCGCAAACACGTGGCCCAGGTGATCGGTGACCGAGTTCTCCTGCGCCACGAGACGGATCGGAAGCTGCCGGTTTTCCAGTCCGGGGAGGATTTCGATGGCGCTCACCACCGCCTGCCCTCGCTCGCTATAAAACTGCAGATGCAGCTTGCCATCTTTGTCGGGATGGACGTCGCGGAAGACGCGCTCGTCTGCAATGTTCGGCCCGCGCGCATCCGAGACGATGTCGAAATTGTCGAGCAAGAGCTTACCGTTCAGCACCACGCCGAAGGTCCGGCTGTTTTCGCCGCCGCCCGTCACCAGCCCCGGCCCATAGACCGTCTCGACGAAAAACAGATGCATCTCGTACGTTCCGGGCGCAAGCGGAATGCTGTAAGAAAACTCGCCGCCGTTGCGATAACTTGCGAACAGCATCGGATCATTGGTGCGGGCGAAAAATTCATGCGGGCATTCGGACGTGCTGCCGCCGCTGAAATAGCGGTCGGCCTGCCACACGTTTCCCATACGGTCGATGTGGCTGCTTCGGCTTGAGCCGGCCAGCAGACGCACCGGCTGCTGTGCATCGATATACCCGGATGGAATGCCGCTCACCAGTGGCCGCGGCGAGGCACCCGCCAGCGCGACCGTATGACCCCTCGAAAGCTTCCAGAGCGGGACGACCGCGAGCGCCAGGCACGCAGCCAAACCCCAATAGAGCCAGCGACGCCAGCTCCTGCGCGGTGAGGGCGGCTGCTCGGTTTCGACGATTTGTAAAAACGAAGCCACTCGAACGGGCTCCGGCTCAGCCGGCGGCTCAGGCTCAGAGATAGCTTCGGGCTCCGCCGGCAGCACAACGGTTGGTTCTGCAAATGCAGCTTCGGACGGCTGCCCGCAGCCATTGCCGGAAGAATGACGAGCCCGCACGAATTCCGGGACATATTTGCCCGGCAGCAGCACAATCCGTATTTCGTCGCCGGAGCCCTCTTCCGCGTAGTACTCCTTCAGCTTCTTCCGCAGCCGGTGCGCTTCCACTCGCGCGATAGCATCCTGGCTCGGATCGAACTCTACCGGCCGTCCGAGCACTTCGGTGGCGATGTTGTACTCCTTGATCTGGTCCGCTTCGCCATCAAAGCTCTTTTGACACAGATACGCCAGCAGCCGGGCCAGTCGCGGGGAGCGAGCAAATCGTTCGGAGGCTAAAACAGCTTCGAGCGCCGCCCGCTCCCGCTCGACGGAAGGCGAGACAAGACTCCTCATAGGTGTAACGTAAGTCTGGTATATCATACCCGCGGCAACAATGGCACCTCACGGAGCCTCATTGGGGTGTAACGGTTACAAACCCGGATAGACCCGTACGGAGCGGTACTTTTCGGGAAACAAAGGCACTTAGGTTAGATCCCCTGCTGCTTTTTTGCGTCGTCGGCGTAACGAAAGTAACCTAACGAGCGGCAACTTTTCCACCTATACTCCAGAGAAAAAGTAGCCCAAAAGGTGGAGTCTTCTATTTCCATGTTGAAAACCCTCAAGCGAGTCTGTCGAATGGCGCTCCCGGTCTGCGCTTTGCTGATCGCGAACACTGCTCTCAACGCCCAGAGCACCAATGGCACCCTCACCGGCACCGTTTCCGATGCCTCCGGCGCGGTGATTCCCAACGCGACCGTGGTGCTGACAAATGCGGTCGCAGCCGGCGATGAGCGCCGCACGGTAACCAATAATGATGGATTCTTCTCCATCAATGCCGTTCCGCCGGGCGACTACATCGTAACTGTCGAAGCCAAGGGTTTTCAGAAACTGCAGCGCACCGGAGTCCACTTCGATGCCGGCGACCGCCGCAACCTCTCGGATCTGACCATGCAGGTCGGCGCCGCCACCGAAACAGTAATGGTCACCGGCGTCGCCGAATCGATCACCCCGGTCGACTCGGGCGAGAAGTCGATGGTCATCAACTCCAACCTGATCCAGAACGTTCAAATCCAGGGGCAGAACGCGGCCGAGTTCATCAAGATTTTGCCGGGCTTCTCGCAGGGAGGTTCGCTGAACCCCTCCGCCTATAACGGGCAGGTGCAGGGTACCGGCTCCGGCCCGGTCGGCAGCTTTTCCGCCAACGGACTGCGGACGGCTGCGCTCGACATCACTTCCGATGGCGCGCACATCGTCGATCCGGGCTGCAATTGCGGTCAGGCCGTGAATACCCAGGCCGACATGACGCAGGAGCTCAAGGTTCTGACCTCGAACTTCGGCGCTGATAACGCCAAGGGGCCGGTGGTCATTTCCGCCGTCGGCAAATCCGGCGGCAGCCAGTTCCACGGTGAAGCCTACCTCTATGCGCGCAACAGCGTCTTCGACGCCAACAATGCCTACGACAACTCCCTCGGCTATTACGCCAACGGAACCAAGATCGGTCCCAAACCCGACACTTACTTCTACTATCCCGGCGGCAACATCAGCGGTCCGGTGCTGATTCCGCACACCCGGTTCAACCGCAATCGCGACAAACTGTTCTTCTTCTTCGCGTATGAATATTACCGGCAGCAGACGCAGGATCCGAGCCACGACATCTTCAGTTCTTTTGTGCCTACCGCGGAAATGCGCGCCGGCAACTTCACCCAGTCCTATCTGAACAGCGTCACGACCTCGGCATCCGGCTATGCAATCACAGGAGCGGCCACCAGTGGGATTTACGGAACGCCGACCGGACAGATTCCGGCTAACAGAATCAACCCGACCGGCCTGGCGATGATGAACCTGTACGCGCTGCCCAACACCAGCGCCAGCAGCAACCCGGGCGGCTATAACTACATCTACGCCACCACTCACTCCGACAACATGTGGCAGATTCGGCCCCGCATTGACTGGAGCATCAACGACAACACCAAGCTGTTTGTCAGCTACAACGGCCAGCGCGAGCTGAACCACAACAACAGCACGGAATGGTGGGGCACCAATCCGACCGTTCCCTATCCGTCACCGCTGCAGGAAGGCAACACGTCCGATTCGATCTCGGCCAACCTGACCAAAGTTTTCACGCCGACGCTGACGAACGAATTCATCTTCACGTACACCAACCTGTACGTCCCGAACACCTTCGTGGATCCGGCTAAGGTCGATCCCAAGAACGTTGGCATCAACTATCACTACCTGTTCAACAACCAGCCGCACACCGTACTTCCGGTGATGACCGGCTGGAGCGACGGTGTGGCCAATATGCTGAATCCCAGCGGCTTCCAGGCCGCCAACGGCAACCTGTACGCCAACAAGTGGCTGCCGACCATCGCCGACAACGTCTCCTGGGTGAAAGGCACCCATACCATGAAGTTCGGCTACTACTGGGAGCACACTAAGAACCAGCAGCCGAGCGACAGCTACCAGAACGGCGAATTCCAGTTTGCCAACTGGAACCAGGGCAGCACCGGCAATGCCTACGCCGACATGCTGACCGGCATCATCACTGGCTACAACGAATCGAACTACGACTACATTCTGCCGATGCACTACACGTCCGTCGCCTTCTTCGGCATGGATTCCTGGAAGGTCACGCGCCGCTTCACGCTCGACTATGGCCTGCGTTTCGATCATCTTGGCCCGTGGACGGAGGACAACAACGTAGGCGCGGCGGTCTTCATCCCGAGCCTGTACGATCCCAAATCCACGGCAGCCTCGCTGACCGGCTTTACCTGGCACGCCAAGGATTCGAGCATCCCGAATTCAGGCACCGGCTCGCGCGCCTTCTTCTACAATCCTCGCTTTGGCTTCGCCTGGGATATCTTTGGCAGCGGAAAGACCGTAGTGCGCGGTGGCGTCGGCTGGTATCGTTACCACGACGAACAGAACGTGCAGGCGGCAGGTTTCGGCACCTCGGCGGGCTCGTTCACTTACTCTGTGCCAAATCCGGCGAATAACCAGCCGCTTACTTTCGCCTCGCTCGCGACTCTGACGCCGGGCACCGCCGTTCCAGGAACCACTTCGCTCGATCCGCACGACAACCAGCAGCCGGAAACCCGGAGCTACAGCTTCACCATTTCGCAGCGCATGCCCTGGTCTTCACTGTTCGAGATATCCTACGTCGGCAATCAGGCCCGCTATCTCAATAACTGGAACAATAACTTCGGCAACCTGAACGCGCTACCCTACGGAACGCTCTTCACCCCGCAGAATCTAAGCCTCTTCGGGACGCCTGCGAGCGTCGCAGCCTGTATGGCCGGCGGAAAAACCAAAGCGGACTGCGTCTCGAACTCTCCGGCCACTACAACCCTGCAGCCCTATCCGCTTTATGGTTCAATCCACGAAATCATCCACACCCTCTACTCGAACTACAACTCGCTGCAGGCCAGCTGGAACAAGCAGAGCGGACGAGTGAATTACCTGGTGAACTACACCTTTAGTAAAGCGCTCGGTATTCGTGGTGAGGGCGGAAACAATGGAGTCGGCGATCAGGTCAATATCAATAACAGCTATGGCGTCCTCCCGAACGACCGCACACAGGTCTTCAACGCCGCTTACATCATTCAGCTACCCGACCCCATTCACGGCAACCGGCTGCTGAAAGGTGTCGTCAACGGGTGGCAGATCTCGGGTGTGACCCAGATTGAAAGCGGGACGCCGCTGCAAGGACAGGTCAGCTCGAACTTCGGTATGAGCGGAACGATACTGCCCGGCTCACCCGGCTCAGTGCTGCCGAACGGGCTCGATATCAGCGGACTCGGAGTCTCGGCTCAGGATATAACCGGAACACCGAACATCAGCGCTCAGCCGGTGGTGACCTGCGATCCGCGCAAAGGATTGAAGAGCAACCAGTTCATCAATGGCAATTGCCTCGCTCCGCCGTCGCCGGGCCACAACGGATCATTCGTTCTTCCATATGTGAAGACGCCAGCGTTCTGGAATACGGACATTTCGCTCTTCAAGAACTTTCAGCTTTCCGAGTACAAGAAGATTCAGTTCCGGGTTTCGGCGTACAACTTCATCAATCATCCGCTCACGGCCTTCAGCCCAGCGGCCGGATCAAACGATTCGAACCTGATCCTGAGCTTCGACAGCACCGGCAAGCTCACGAACAAGAACTTCGGCTTCGCCGATTACCTCTACGGCGCACGTAGCGTTCAGTTCGTCTTCAAGTTCTACTTCTGATGGGATGCGTGTGGGGCAGCACTCCGATCCTGCCCCACACTCTACTGATTCACTGCCGTGCGCTCTTCGTTATGGTGCCGCACGTCAATGCCCTTCACCATAAACAGCACATCCTCGGCAATATTCGTTGCATGATCCGCAATCCGCTCCAGATTCCGGATCACCGATAGCAGCCACAGCGCCTGCGGAATCTGCTGCGGGTTCTTCTCCATGAAGCTCATCAGCTCATGGAAGCTCGCCGTGCGCATGTTGTCCACTGCGTCATCGGATGCCAGCACGCTGCGCGCCATCTCAGCGTCGCGATTGACGAACGCATCCAGCGCCTTGCGAACCATGCTCTGCGCCAGTCCCGCAATATGCGGAATATCGATCATGGGCCGGATCACCGGCTCCCGCATCAGCGCCAGCGCGCTCTGTGCAATGCTGGCGGAAAGATCGCCCATGCGCTCCAAATCGTTATTGATCTTGATCGCCGCGGTAATCAACCGCAGGTCGATGGCCAGCGGGGCCTGCAGTGCAAGCAGGCTGATCGCCATATCATCGATCTCGATTTCGAGCTGATTAACGCGCGCCTCGTTGCGAAGCACCTGCTGCGCCAGGTCCTCGCTCTTTTCGACAACTCCCTGCACACTGCGATAAATCGCGCTCTCTACCAGGGCGCTCATCTCGAGCAGCTTTGCTTTCAGCTTCTCGAGTTCTTGTTCAAAGTGGCGCAACTTCTACCTCGCTTCTCCAACCCCCACCCCCATTCGCTCCGGAATCAGCCGAAGCGACCCGTCACGTAATCTTCGGTCTCTTTCTTGCCGGGATTCTGAAAAATCCTGCGCGTATCGTCGAGCTCGATCAGCCGCCCCAGCAGGAAAAAGCCAGTCCGATCCGCCAGCCGCGCCGCCTGCTGCATATTATGCGTGACGATCACGATGGTCGTCATTTCCTTCAGCTGAAACAGCAGCTCTTCGATCTTCAGTGTTGCGATCGGATCGAGTGCCGAACAGGGTTCGTCCAGCAGCAGCACCTCCGGCTCGACTGCCAGCGCGCGCGCAATGCACAGGCGCTGCTGCTGGCCGCCCGAAAGCGCCGACGCCGGCTTCTGCAGCTTGTCCTTCACTTCGCTCCAGAGCGCGGCATGCGTCAGACTGCGTTCCACCGCCTCGTCGATGATCGACTTCTTGCGAATCCCGTTCACGCGCAGCCCGTACGCCACGTTGTCAAAAATTGTTTTGGCGAATGGGTTCGATTTCTGAAACACCATCCCGACCCGCCGCCGCACATCCGTCACATCGAGCGTCAGCAGGTTCTCTCCATCCAGCAGCAGCTCGCCGTCTACGTGTGTATTGCGCAGCGTCTCGTTCATGCGGTTCATGGTCCGCAGAAACGTCGACTTTCCGCAGCCCGATGGACCGATGAACGCCGTAATGCGATGCGTCGGTATCTCCAGGCTGATGTCGTGCAGCGCCTGGAAGGAGCCGTAGTGGAAATTAATGTTGCGCGCAATGAGCTTGCTCGCCGGCTGTGTCTTTGGAGCCGGAGCCTGTGCCGGTAACGATGCTGCCGGATTCAACACCGGCTGTCCCTGAGTAGCCACGAGCATTTATCTCCTGGAGGACGCTGGTCCTCGCGCGATGATCATCCGGGCAGTCACATTGACCACCAATATCAAAAGCAGAAGCACGAATCCAGCCGCCCACGCCTGCTGGTGCAGATCTTCATCCGGCGCAATCGCGTAATTGTAGATCATCACCGGCAGCGTCGCAATCGGCGCCAGCCAGCCCTTGCTCCAGAACATGTTGCCAAGCGCGGTAAACAGCAGCGGCGCCGTTTCTCCCGCCACGCGCGCCAGGTTGAGCATCATGCCCGACATCAGTCCCGAGGCGGCCGCCGGCACCACCACCGTAAAAACCGTCTGTGCTTTCGTCGCCCCGAGCGCCATCGCGCCCTCCCGCATCGAGTTCGGCACAGCGCGCAGAAATTCTTCGGTCGTGCGCACCGCAATCGGAATCATCATGATGCCCAGCGCGATCCCGCCCGCCAGAGTCGAATAATGATGCATGGGCCGCACCACCAGCGCGTAGCCCACGATGCCAATTACGATCGACGGCACGCCGTTCAGCAGATCGACTACGTAGCGGATCACAAACGCAAAGGTTTTTCCACTGTACTCGGCCAGATACACACCCGCCAGAAATCCGACCGGCACACCCACCACCGTCGCCAGCAGCAGCACCTTCCCGCTGCCCACAATCGCGTTCGCCATACCGCCGCCCGTTTCGCCCGCCGGCTTGGGTAGCTTCGTGAAAAAGTTCCAGTTGAGCGAACGCGCGCCGTGTACGAACAAATAGCCCAGTATGAAGAACAGGACCGCAATCACCAGCACCGTGCAGACGCCCGAAAGCGAGAGCATGACGAAATTGATGACGCGCCGCCGGGGTGAAATTTCGAGCGTCATTTCATGCCCCTGCGAGTCGTGGTTAGAATCAGAATGCGCGCCAGCGCGTTGATCACAATCGTCAAACCGAACAGCACCAGGCCCAGAAAGATCAGCGAAGAAACATACAGATCGCCGCTCGCCTCGGCAAATTCGTTCGCAATCACGGCCGCAATCGAATAACCGGGCGAAAGCAGCGAAGCCGTAATCTTAGGCGTGTTTCCCACCACCATTGTTACCGCCATGGTCTCGCCGAGCGCGCGCGCCAGCGCCAGAAACGCCGAGCCGATGATGCCCGTACTCGCCGCCGGCAGCACAATCTGCCAGGTCGCTTCCCACTTCGTTGCACCGAGCGCCAGCGCCGCTTCCCGCAGCTCGGTCGGAACCGCCAGCAGCACCTCGCGCGAGACCGAAATGATGAACGGCACCACCATGATCGAGAGCACAATGCCCGCCGAGAGAAAACTCAGCCCATAGAAATCGCCCTGAAAAATCGGCAGAAAGCCGAATACTGCTTTGAGCGGCTGTACCAGGTAGTCGCGTATCGCGGGTACCAGAATGAAAATCCCGATCAGCCCGTAGATCACGCTCGGAACCGCAGCCAGCAGCTCGATCAGGAAAGTCAGCACGTCCGATAATTTCGGCGGCGCCATCTCGGCCAGAAAAACAGAAGCCGCGACACCGAGCGGAACCGCGATCAGCAGCGCCAGGAACGATGTGAGGCACGTACCGTAGATGAAAGGCAGCGCACCGAATTTGCCCGAGTTCGGATCCCATGCCGAACTCGTCAGAAATCCGAAGCCGAACGTTTTCACCGTCGGCGTCGAATGCGTCCACAGCTCGAGCACGATCAGCGCGACGATCGCCAGAATTGCAACCGCCGCAATCAGCGTAATGGAATATGCAATCTCGTCGCCCCCGGCCAGTCGCTCGAAAAACGAGCGGTTGTTCCGGCGGCGCAGAACATCGGCAATGTGCGTGGTACTGGCCATTCAGCCTTGAAAAACGGGCCCTGCGCTAATGAATCAGCGCGATCTGCTTCTCCTCTTTCGCCACGACGGCCTGCGGCAGCCGCGCGTAGTCGAGCGGTTCCACCAGGTCCTGGCCCTTGGTGATGGCCCACTTCAAAAACCCTGTCAGCGCCTGCCGCTTGGCTGCATCGGAGATCTTCGCCGGAACCAGCAGCCACGTATAGGTCGAAATCGGGTAAACCCCGCTGCCCGGCTGATCCGTAATCGAAACGCGGAAATCCGCCGGAATCGTCTTCACCGCAGCCGCGGCCGCCGTTACGGATTTCAGATCCGCCTTCACAAACTGCCCCGACTTGTTCTGCACGCTGCCATACGCCAGGTGATTTTTCACCGCGTAAATCAGCTCCACGTAGCCGATCGAGCCCTTCTGCTGCTTGATCAAACCGGCTACACCGTCATTACCTTTCGCGCCCAGCCCCGCCGGCCAGTTCACGGACGTATTCTTGCCTACTTTCGAACTCCATTCCGGGCTCACTTTCGAAAGATAATCGGTCCAGCAAAAAGTGGTGCCGCTTCCGTCGGAACGATGCACAACGACAATGTTATCGTCCGGCAGCTTCACACCCGGATTCGCCTTCGCAATCTCCGGATCGTTCCACTTCTTGATGCTTCCGAGGAAGATCCCCGCCAGCGCTTTCCCGGTGAACTTCAGATCGCCCGTCACGCCCGGCACGTTGTAGCTGGGAACCGCAGCCCCCAGCACGGTCGGGAACAGCAGAATGTTCGTCCCGCCGTTGCGCTCCTTGAAGGTCTTGATCTGTTCGTCCGTCAGCGGCATATCGCTCGCGCCGAAATCGACCGTGCCGTCCGTGATCGCCTTGATTCCCCCGCCCGAACCGTTTGCCTGATAGTTAATCTGAACGTTTCCGACGGACTGGTATTCCGCGAACCACTTGGTGTAAATCGGCGCCGGAAAAGTCGCGCCCGCGCCCGTCAGGCTGGTCTGAGCAGCGAGCGGCAGCGCGGCGGCCAGGAAAGGCAGAATCGTAGCTTTTAAGACATTGCGAAAAGCGGGAGTTAGGGTCATCTGTTTATGGGAGGCGCGCCAATGGCGCCTTCCCAGAGTGACGCGCCGTCATCAACGCAGCATGACAGTTGCATTACGAACGCGTTACAGCGAACACGTTCCGTACCGCCCTCGCCAGCCTAACCGACTACTGTCTCGGCCGACTCCGCCGCCCCGTACTCTTTCAGCTTGTTGAACAACGTCTTCAGGCTGATACCCAGAATTTCGGCGGCCCGCGTCTTGTTGTTCTTGGTATGCTGCAGCGTCAGTTGAATCAACGCTTTCTCGGCTTCGCCCACCGTGGTTCCTACCGGCAACCGTACGCCGTCGGGCTCGAAAACCTGTGCCGCCGGACGCGACCCCGGCGCCGCGCCGAAATCATACGGCAGATGCGCCATGTGGATCGCGCCTTCGCCCGCCATGATCACCGCCCGCTCGAGCACGTTCCGCAGTTCGCGGACATTGCCGGGCCAGCTATGCCGTCGGAACGCTTCGAGCACCTCCGGACTGGCAAACGTCACGTTCGAGCCATGCTTCCGGTTCAGATGCGCAATCAGCGTTTCGGTCAGGATCGGCAGATCGTTTAGACGCTGACGGAGCGGCGGCAGATTGATCTGGAACACGTTCAGCCGGTAGAAGAGATCTTCGCGCAGATCGCCTTTCTTCAGCGCTTCGTCCAGGTTGCGGTTGGTGGCCGCGATCACCCGTACATCGACCGAGATCTCGCTCTTGCCGCCCAGCCGCCGCACGCGCGAGTCTTCCAGCACGCGCAGCAGTTTCGCCTGTGTCCCCGAAGGCATCTCGGCCAGTTCATCGAGCAGCAGCGTCCCGTGTTGCGCTAATTCGAAACACCCGGCGCGCCGCTCGAGCGCCCCGGTAAAGGCACCTTTCTCATGCCCGAAGAGCTCGCTTTCCATCAGCGTCTCGGGCATGGCCGCGCAGTTGATGGCCACAAACGGTCCCGTCCGGCGCGGACTCAGCTGGTGAATCGCGCGCGCCACCAGTTCCTTGCCAGTGCCGCTCTCGCCTGTGACCAGCACAGCCGCTTTACTCGGCGCGACCTGCTGGATGGTGTGGAAAACCTGCTGCATCTGCGGCGAGGTGCCGACCATGTCGACCAGCACACCCGAATTAGCCAGTTGCCGCTGCAGCCGCTCCGTTTCCTCCGCCAGGCGGCTTTGCGAGGCTGCCCGGTCGAGCAGCACGCGCAACGCCGCCGGTTGTATCGGCTTCTCCAGAAACCAGAACGCGCCCAGATCGTGAATCGTCTGGATCGCCGTTTCGATATTGCCGAAGGCCGTCAGCACAATCGAGGGCGGCATTCCGCCATTGCTCGCCAGCCGTTTCATCAGCTCGAAACCGTCCATGCGCGGCATCATCAAATCCGTAACGATGACGTTTGCATGGAACTCGCCGAGCTTTTCCAGGGCTTCCTGCCCGTCCGCCGCGGTTTCCACCCGGAAACCCCAGCCCGAGATCATCGACGCCAGCGGCGCCCGCTGCGATTCCTCGTCATCAACGATCAACACATGAACCGGTTGCCGCGATCCAACTTGACGAGACTCGGCCTGACGAGACTCAGTGGATGTTCCCAATGTGCACACTCACGTAAATAAAAAGACGCCCGGAGTCCGTACTTCGCCGGGCGCTCATAATCTTAAACCGAAATGACCGAATCCAGTATTTTAGTATTTACTCTGTATCCTACGCCACTCGATAGTTTCCGAGTTGCCGAACGGCATGACAATTGACCACGACAGCGAGCCGCCTCCGTTTCTCCGGACCTGGAAGCGCGTCTATACCGCCGTCCTGCTCTACTGTGCTGTCCTGATCGCCGTTCTCTATCTGATCACCCGCTCCTTCAGGAGCTAGCTTCCCAGCCCGTTCCCGTTTCCACCCGCCTGACATACTTGACTTGCATGCGCAAAGTGCTCGAGGTGATTGTTACCTCGCCTGCCGAGGCTATCGAAGCCGAAGCGGGCGGTGCCGATCGCCTGGAATTGGTGCGCGACCTGGCACATGGCGGTTTGACACCCGATTTCGAAGTCGTCTCCGCCGTACTCGACGCCGTACGCATACCGGTGCGCGTCATGCTGCGTGAATCGGCCACCATGTCCGTCCGGAACGGCCAGGAATTGCAGCGGCTCCAGAGCGCAGCGAGCCATTTCGCCCAGCTGCCGCTGGATGGGATCGTGCTCGGCTTCATTCGCGATGGCGCAATCGACCAATCTGCGCTCGAATCCGTGCTCCGCTGTGCTCCCGAGTGCCGCTTCACCTTTCACCGCGCTTTTGAAGAGCTTCCGAATGCCGAACTCGCGCTGGCCGAGCTGAAGCGCTTCCCCCGGATCGACCGCATCCTCACCAGCGGCGGCCATGGCGACTGGAGCCGGCGTAAAGCGCGTCTTCTCGCATTGCAAGGTGCCGCCTCGCCCGAAATTTCGCTGATGGTGGGCGCCGGTTTGTCGGGCGATGTGCTTCGCGATCTCGCCCGAACACCTGAATTGCGCGAAATCCATGTCGGCCGGGCTGCCCGCGCCCAGCATTCCGTCGCCGGGACCGTCGAGCGCGGACTGGTCGAGCGCCTGCGAAACATTCTGCAATGAGACCGCTCGATTGGGTGGTCTTCTTTGCCTGGCTTATCTCGCTGGTCAGCTATGGCCTCTATCGCGGGCGGGGCAGCAACACCGTCACCAAATACCTGCTCGCCGGCAAGAGCATGCCCTGGTACGCCATGGGCCTTTCCATCCTCGCCACTCAGGCCAGCGCCATCACATTTATCTCCACCACAGGCCAGGGCTTTGTCGACGGCATGCGCTTCGTTCAGTTCTATTTCGGCCTGCCGCTCGCCATGGTCATCCTGTCCGCAACCGCCGTGCCGATCTTCCATCGGGCCAAGGTCTACACTGCCTACGAATACCTCGAAAATCGCTTCGATCCCAAAACGCGCGCACTCGTCAGCCTGGTCTTTCTCATACAGCGCGGGCTCGCAGCCGGCATCGGTCTCTATGCGCCCGCCGTCGCGCTGGCTGGAGTGCTCGGCTGGTCCGATCGTCTCATCACCGTCATCATCGGCACGCTCGTCGTACTCTATACCGCGACCGGCGGGATCAAAGCTCTCACCTGGGCCGACGTACAGCAGATGACCATGATCTTCATCGCGCTGGTCGTGAGCCTCACCATGATCCTGCACGCGCTGCCCGCGCAGATTTCCTTCAACCATGCACTGCATCTGGCCGGTGCGGCCGGACGGCTCAATATCGTCGATCTGCGCTGGGATCTGAGCGATCGTTACAACCTCTGGAGCGGGCTCATCGGCGGCTGTTTCCTCGCGCTCGCTTATTTTGGCTGCGATCAGAGCCAGGTCCAGCGCTATCTCACCGGCCGTTCCGTCGCGCAGAGCCGTCTGAGCCTCCTCTTCAACGCGACCGTGAAAGTGCCCATGCAGCTCTTCATCCTGTTTATCGGCGCCATGGCGTTTGTGCTGTCGCTCTTTGTGCCGCAGCCCATGGTGTTTCAGCCCCGCGAGGCCGAGCATTTCGCGCAAACGGCCGAATGGAAACAAGCCGAAGCCAACTACAACCGTGCCTTTGAAGCGCGCCGTGCCGCTGCTTTCGATTTTGCCCAGCACCGCGATCCCGGCTCAACGGCCGCTTTCCGCCGCGCGCAGGCCTCTTTCTCCCAGACTCGCCAGGCCGCGCTCAAACTCGTCGCTCGCGAACACCACGCCTCCAATTACGACGACACCAACTACATCTTCCTTTCGTTCGTGAAGCAGTATCTGCCCATCGGGCTCGTCGGTCTCGTGATCGGCGTCATCTTCTCCGCCTCCATGGGCTCGACTTCGGGCGAAATCAACTCGCTCGCAACCGTTTCCGTAGTCGACATCTACCGCCGCTTCCTCGTCCGCAACCGCCCGGACCGTCATTACCTGATCGCCTCGCGCCTCTTCACCACCTTCTGGGGAGCTTACGCGGTGGCCTTTGCCGCACTCGGCGCGCGCGGCTTCGGTGCGCTCATCGAACGGGTCAATATCGTCGGTTCGCTCTTCTATGGCGGGCTGCTCGGCGTGTTCGTGCTCGCCTTCTTCTGCAAATGGGTCGGCGGCACCGCCGCTTTCATCGGAGTACTCGCGGGCGAAGCGGTGATCTTCGCGGTCGCCGCGTTCACCAGCATCTCGTTCCTCTGGTACAACGTGATCGGCTGCCTGGTGGTCGTCGCGGTAGGGCTACTGTGTTCCCTCGGTGTGCGTCCCCGCACCGGTGCTCTCATTCGCTCTCAAACAAGTCCTTGAACCGGCCCGGCTGAGAACGAAGATACTGTTTCGGCGCACGTACCTTGCCGCCTAATTCAGCCGCCGCGTGCCAGGGCCAGCGCGGGTTGTAGAGAATGGTTCGGGCAAGCGCGATCAGATCCGCATCGCCGGTGCCGACAATCGCTTCCGCCTGCTCAAAGCCGGTGATCAGACCGACCGCAACCACCGGCATCCGCACCGCCGCTTTCACGGCACGCGCCAGCGGCACCTGATAGCTCGGCCCAATCGGAATACGCTGCGCCGGCGAGAGTCCGCCGCTTGAAACATTGATCGCATCGCAGCCGCGCCTCTCGAGCTCTCGGGCGAACGCAATCGTCTGCTCGATTTCCCAGCCGCCCGGCACCCAATCTGTCGCGGATACGCGTACCGATACCAGTTTCTCCGCCGGAAAGACATTCCGGACGGCTTCAAAAATCTCCAACGGAAAGCGCATCCGGTTTTCAAGCGAACCGCCGTATTCGTCTTTGCGCTGATTTGAAAGCGGCGACAGAAATTCGTGCAGGAGATAACCGTGAGCGGCGTGAATTTGAACCGCATCAAGCCCCAGTCGCGCTGCCCGACCAGCCGCTGCAGCGAAGGCGTCGCGAACTCTTCTCAGTCCGTCCGTGTCGAGCGCGGCGGGAGCAACTTCGCCGTCGGAAAAAGGAATCGCGGATGGTGCGACCGCCTGCCAGCCGTGCCGGTCACCGGGAGCAAATTGACGTCCGCCTTTCCATGGAAGATCGGTCGATGCCTTGCGCCCCGCGTGCGCCAGTTGAATCGCAATCGGCATCTCCGACCACCGCCGGACGCTTTTCAGCGTGCGCGCGATGGCCGCTTCCGTCTCATCGTTCCAAAGACCAACGTCAGCGTACGTGATGCGTCCTTCGGGAAGAACCGCCGTCGCTTCGATCGTCAGCAGCCCCGCACCCGAGAGCGCGAGCTGGCCGAGATGGATCAGATGCCAGTCCGTCATGCAGCCATCCTCGGCGGAATACTGGCACATCGGCGCGATCACAACACGATTTGCCAGCTCGAGATTGCGGATGCGCAGTGGTTGAAACAGTGCGGATTGCGGCACGCTGATTCGATGCATGCCGCTGCGCAATGTAATCAAACACTATTTACTGGGAGTGGACGAGTAGAGCCCGGTGATACTCGCGCTTGCCAAAATATGGTGCTCCCGTCCGGCCCGCAGCAGCGCATGATAAAGCGTCTCGGCATTGGCCGGAAAATTCGCGGACGATGGCAGCTTCAGACTGACGTCCAGCGCGTAAACAGTGAAGACGTAATGATGCGTATCGGGAGCGACATTAGCCGGAGGACACGGACCATCGTACTCGTTTCCAATCCCGAAGTCGTTCAAAATCTGCGGTCCGTACTTACTTCCGCTTACACCGGCGTTTTCAGGCAACCCAGTCGCTGTCCCCGGAATGTTATAAATGCCCCAGTGCGTAAAGGCCGCAGTCGTGTCATACAGCACCACGGCAAAGGTCTGGGTACCCGGCGGCGCGCCTTTCCAGAACAGCTCGGGCGATTGATTCCCGCCCGGAGCGCCGTTTGCCGTGCAGGTGTTCACGCCGTTCACAACGTTGTTGTGAATCGTGCTCAACGGCATGACCGTGTCGTTCGCAAAAGTCGTACTGCTCACCGTGAATCGATGTTCGTCGTCGGGTGACTGGGCGAACGCTATCGCCGCCACTACCAGAAAAATTCCGCCTCTCAGAATCCGCACGCCTGCTCCTTTCCCGGTCTCAGATCTGCACCGTGGCGATATCGACGGTCGACTGATGCCCCTCGATCACCACAATGCCGCTTTCGCTCACGTGATATCGCTTGCGATCTTCGTCGAGATTGTATCCAATTTCGGCTCCGGGCGGCACCTTGACATTCTTGTCCAGAATCGCGCGCCGCACTTTCGCATGCCGGCCTATATCGCAGTTATCGAAGATGACCGATTCTTCTACGTGCGCTCCTGTATGCACGCGCACGCCGCGTCCCAGCACCGAGCACTTCACAAATCCGCCCGAAACGATCGAGCTGCCCGCAATGATCGAATCCACCGCCATGCCACGCCGTCCCGCCTCATCGAACACAAACTTCGCCGGCGCATCGTAGTAACTCGCCGTTCGCAGCGGCCATTGCCGGTTGTATAAGTTCAGCTCGGGCGAAACACGCCGCAGATCCATGCTCGCTTCGTAATAGGCATCAAGCGTCCCTACATCGCGCCAGTATTGCTTTTGCCCGATGGGATCGCCGGGAATCACGTTCGTATTGAAATCGTAGGCGTACATGTCCGTGCGCCCGATCAGCGACGGCAAAATGTCTTTTCCGAAATCGTGCGAGCTGTTTTCGTTCTTGCTGTCGGCATACAGCTCGCGCAACAGCACTTCGGTCGAGAACGCATAATTGCCCATCGACGCGTACACCCGGTCCGGATCGTCGGGCATGGTCGGCGCATCATGCTTTTTTTCATGGAAGCCGATGATGCTGTGATCGGGCGCCGTCTCGATCACGCCGAACTCGCTCGCGTATTGCTTGTGAACGGGAATCGCCGCTACCGTGACATTCGCTCGCTTCTCGACGTGGAACTCCACCATCTGCCGGATATTCATCCGGTAGATATGATCGGCGCCGAAGATGATCACCACATGCGGGTCGGCCTGCTCGATGAGATTGATGTTCTGATGAATGGCATCGGCCGTCCCCAGGTACCAGTCTTCTTTATCCGAACGCATCTGCGCCGGCACCGGGATGATGAAATTGTTCTTAAGCAGCCCGCTCACTTCCCAGCCCTCACGCAAATGCTGTAGCAGAGATTGGCTCTTGAACTGGATGAGTACGTAAATCGAGTAAATTCCCGAATTCACCAGATTGCTGAGCACGAAATCGACAATCCGGTAGCGGCCGCCGAACGGCACGGCCGGTTTCGCCCGCTCCTTGGTGAGCGGATAAAGCCGGGTACCCTTACCGCCGGCGAGTACGAACGCCAATACGCGAAGCTGCATGGATCAACTTCCTCCGAGCGGAAAATTCCGTCGCCTAAACGAGTATATATTCGCTACTTTGCCGGGCCCGCTGATTGCGTCCAGTCGAGCGCCAGTTGCACAAACGAGCGCACCGCCACGCCCGAAGGTCCTTTGGAAAGCCATGCCTTGCCTTCGTCCAGCCAGGCGGTCGAAGCGATATCCAAATGGATCCAGGGCGTCGGATCGGCGAACTCGCGCAAGAACCATGCCGCTGTAATCGATCCGCCGTAGCGGCCGCCAATGTTCGGGATATCGGCAAATGCCGATTTCAGATACTCTTTGTACTCCTCGTCCATCGGCAGCTGCCACGCCTTTTCGCCGGCGATTCGCGAAGCCGCGAGCAATCGCTGCAGGAACGCTTCGTCGTTGGTGAATGCGCCCATGTTGTAATGCCCGAGCGCCACGCCGATTGCGCCCGTGAGCGTGGCTGCATCCACCAGATGCGTCGCGCCGTTCCGCTTGGCATAGGTCAGCGCGTCCGCCAGAATCAGCCTTCCCTCCGCGTCCGTGTTCAACACTTCGATCGTTTTGCCGGAAAGCGCCGTCACAATATCGCCTGGCCGCTGCGCATCGCCGCTGACCATGTTTTCAACCAAAGGCGCATAGCCCGTCACCGGAATCGATGGCTTCAACTGCGCAATGGCGCGCATCGCGCCGATCACCGCCGCCGCACCGGCCATGTCGTACTTCATCTTCTCCATGCCGTCGCTCGGCTTGATCGAGATGCCGCCCGTATCAAACGTGACGCCTTTTCCAACCAGCGCCAGATGATCGCGCCCCATCGTCTGCGGCGGTCGGTATTGGAGCGAAATCAGAAACGGTGGATTGCTGCTGCCGCGCGCCACCCCGAGCAGCGCACCCATGCCGAGCTCCGCCATCGCATCCCGATCCAACGCCTTGTACTCGAGCCCGTGCTCGGCAGCAACCTTCTGAGCCGCCTCCGCCAGCGCCGCCGGAGTCAGTTTGTTTGCCGGCTCGTTCACCAGGTCCCGCGTGAGGTTCTGGGCCTCGGCAATCACTCGGCCCCGCTCGAGCGCCTGGTTCAGATGATTCGCCGGCGCGCCATTCACCGCCAGCACAAATGTGTCGACATGCTTGCGCTCTCGCTTCGGATCCGACTTGTACTTGTCCGCTTCCCACGCTCCCAGAACCGCGCCTTCCGCTACCGCCTGCACCGCACTTGCATCCGCTCCCTCCGGCAATTGCAGAACAATGCTGTGCACGCCCTTCGGCTTTAAGCTGCGCACCAGCACGCCGGCCGCGCGCCGCAGCTCAACCGGGGAAAGCTTTTCGCGCTTACCGCCGCCAATCACCACCAATCGTCTGGCCGCGATCCTCTGCGGTTTGTGCAGCACAATCGTTTCGTAAAGCTTGCCGGTGAATTCGCCCGCCAGCCGCATCTCCGCCAGCCAGCCTGACTGTCCTGCTACTTCCGGATCCGAAACCTTCGGCGCCACTCCCACGTGCGCTGCCTGTTGCGTCTCATTCTCTTCCGCTTCAAAGCAGATCACCGCCAGCGCGTCTGCGCTCACCTTCTCGATCGGTTCATTCGCAATCGAAAGCTGCATACATCCACCAGTTTCGTCCATGCCAACTTCAGGACTTCGTTTCGAGTAGGCCGCCTTCGTCTTCCACGATGAATGAGCAGTACCGGAAGGAATCGCAATCCACACCCGCCAGCCGCGACAAACGTTCGGCTAACAACTGCGCCGGAATCGGATCGACAACATACTGCCACTCGGCCGGAATCTTCGGAATCTCGAACGCCGCTTCCGCACTCACGTCCGAAACACCTTGCCCGATCAATGCGACGCGTGCGCCCATGTGCGTCAGATCGCGTGCCACCGCAAGATCTTCTTCCCGCATTCTTTGCGCATCGATCCAGATCCCGAAGTGCATCCCGCGCGTAACAATCTCCTGCGGCCCGTGCCGGAAGCCGCCCGTGCCCATCGCCGTCGCCGGCTGCTTCACACCTTCTTCCCACAACAGCCGCGCTTCGTGACAACTCCCGAGACTCGCCCCTCGCGCCAGAAAATAGTACGCGGCCGCAGGCTCGAGCCAGTCGGTTGCGTCCACTTGATCGCGCCAACTATCCATCCGCTCGGCCGTCGCGCAAATCCCGTTTTGCAGCTCGCGCGCCGTATGCCCTTCAAACCGACCCACTACTTGCGCCGCCAGCACGCCCGCCGCCAGCGCCAGCGTCGAATAGGTGTTCACCGAAATGGCATGATCGAACGCTACTTCGAGCAGCAGCGCAACATCCGAATCCTGTGCCAATGCGCCATCCCGGGCGTTCGTCACGCCGATCACCTTCCCGCCGCTTGCGTGCACCTTCTCGATCAGCCGCACAATCTCGACACTGCGGCCTGTGCGCGACAGCATAATCACCGCTGCACCTTGTGGGATTTCGGCAAAATGCAGCAGCTCCGCTGCATCGATCAGCTGCACCGGCTTCCCCGAGCGTTGAAAAACCGTTCCAGCGCTCATCGCCGCATGCCAGCTGCTGCCAATGCCTGTCAGAACTACCTGCGACGCCGAGCGTGCCAGCGAAACCGCGCGTTCGAGCAGCTCCGTACCATCACCTGTCAAAAACGCCAGCGAGCGCTCGAGTTCTTTCGGCTGCCGCAGAATGTCCTTCAGAAACTGCGTCACGCGAACTCACCGCGCCGGAACTTCTCGAGCATGTGTTCGCACGACCGCAGCGTGAACGCGAGTATGGAGAGCGTCGTCGTCTTGTCGGTCGGCGTGGGGAACATGCTCGCATCCGCCACGTACAAATTCGGCACGTCGTGACAAGCGCTGAATCGATCGAGCACAAATTTTTTCGGATCGTTTCCGAAGCGGCATGGTCCCGTTTCGTGCAAGCTGTGGCCCGGCGGGTCCGGCTCCACCGCTGTCCCCCAGATCTCGCCGCCTGCGCGGCGCATGATCTCCGAGCAAACTTCAATGGAATGCTCCAGCATCATCAGCTCATTCGGCCCCCATTGGTAGTGAAAACGTGCCACCGGAATGCCGAAAATGTCTTTCACCTCGGGATCGATGTCGATGAAGTTTTTCTCGCTCACCAGTGATGGCGCCTGCAATAAAAATCCAACCGGCGACGGATAATACTTCCGTATCGAGCGCTTGAACTCCGTCCCGAATCCTTCAATTTGGTTCCAATAATACGGATAACCGCCGCAGCCTCCGCCCGGATATACCGAGTAGCCCCGGATGAATTTTTCTTCGAACGGATTCCTGAGATTCTGCCAGCGCGGCATCCACACCACGGTCGAATCCGCCACGCTGTCCGGATGCGGCGCTTGCCCAACCAGCTTCGGCAAGTATCCATACACCGGTGTCGCGTACAGATGATCCACCAGATTGCGTCCCAGCTGTCCGCTCGAATTCGCAATGCCCGTCGGCCAGTGCCGCGACTTCGAATTCAGCATGATCTTCGCCGTCTCGCAGCACGAAGCCGCCAGCACGACCACCTTCGCGTACACCTCCACCTCCTGCCGCGTCGCGCGATCGATATACGCCAGGCCCGCCGCCTTGCCATCCTCGCGCACGATCACGTTCTTCACATGCGCATTCGTACGCAGCTCGAGCTTGCCCGTCTTCTCCGCATCCGGAATGAAATACCATGTCGGCGAAAAAAACGCACCCACATCGCAGCCCGTCGTACACGAGCCGCAATAATGACAAGCCGGATGATGATTATGCGGCACCGTCAGTTGCGCGCAGCGATCCGGCAAATACGGAATGCCCATCTCATCGCACGCAGCTTTTAGGATGTAATCGAGACAGCGCAGTTTAAACGGCGGCAGATAATCACCATCCGGGTTGCTCGGCCGGTTCTGCACCGTGCTCGCTACGCCGATCATGCGCTCAACCCGCGTGTAATACGGCGCAATCTCCTCATATGTAATCGGCCAGTCGACGTCGTGTCCATCCAGACTTGCCGCGCGAAAATCGATTTCGGAAAAGCGCGCCGACGATCGTCCCCAGAAATTCGCCTTTCCGCCCGTGCCTTTACAGCGCGTCCACTTCCATTTCGTCCCTGGCGCGACCGTGTACGTGATGTCGTGCTCGAAGAGATCCCACGTGACCTCCTGCTCGCAATCGCCCTGCCGCTGGGATCGCGTTTTCGGATCGCCGAACGCCCGGTACTTCAGCTCGTATCGCTGACGGTGGTTGCCGTAGTCCTTGGCCGGATTCGTGCGCCGCCCCGAGTTGAGCGCGAGCACATTCAACCCCGCTTCGCACAGCGTCTTCATCGCTGTGCTGCCGCCCGCGCCTGTGCCCACCACGATCACGTCGTACACTTTCTTCGGCATCGCTCTACTCCACCACCGGCTTCAACCGGGCATGCTCACGATCGTCTTCATGCGGACAGCCCATCGGATCGTGATCCCACATCTGTTTCAATCCCGGAAAGCCGATTTCTTCCAGTCCCGCGCGAGAAGTGTAGAAACCCATCACCGTGTATTCGCGCATCAGCTCGAAAAATTCCCGCCCCTCTTCTTCGCCTGCCCGGTATATGTCCTTGTACGCCAGATGCGATAGCAGCTCGATCTGCAGTTCCCGCGCGACCTCTCGAAACGGCGCGCGATGAAAATACCGCGCACGTGCGTCGAGCCACGCCAGACCAAATCGAAAGCGCGTCTGCACCGCCGGATCGCTCCCCACCATGAAGTCGATGAACTCGCTGGCGCCTGCATCTTTGGCACCGGCGCGCCCATCGTTCGGAATGATCAGATCAGCCAGAACTTCGACGGTTTCATATTCTTCCGCCGTGAAAAAGCTGGGCTTGTATGGGGTCGTCGGAGCCGGAACCAAACCGCTGTCGGGATGATCGGGACACGCAAACGCCCATCGCTCAAATACTCCGAACTGTCCCGCAGCCGCCGCCAGCGACAACACACGCAAGATCTCGCGCCGTTCAAAATTCTGTCCCGCCATCCGAGCGCTCGCCTCCTGGTGTATACGCTATCAGCAACAGCGCCCAAAAGCGCGCATAATTGAAAACGAGACCGCATGGCCGCCGCTCTCGAACCGCTCCTCATGACCGTCGAGGAATATCGCCGCCTTCCCAACCGCGAAGACTGCATCGAGGAACTACATTGGGGACAACCGGTTCAATTGAGTCATCCGAAAAGCAGGCACATCAAGCTGCAACTGCGTCTGAGAGATTTGCTTGGCCGGCAGCTTGGGAAATTCGGTATCGTTGGAACCGAAATTCCCTTCCGCGCTCTTCCCGAATACGAATTGCGCGGCGCTGACGTGCTTTCGTCAGTCAAAAACGCTGGGACGAAATTCCGGACGACGACAATCTCCACGGCTCCCCAGAGCTCGTAATTAAAGTCCTCTCGCTTTCAAACACGCCAAAAGAAATGCGCGAAAATTCTGCGCTCTGTCTTTCCACTGGCGCTCTGCAATTCTGGATCGTCGATCCAAAACGCGAGACCGTCACCGTCGCCGCCCGCAACGGCTCAACTACGATGTATCAGAAGACCGATGCTATTCCGCTTGTCGAGTTCGGGGCCGATCACCTTGCCGTGAGTGAAATTTTCGAGTAAGCTCAGGCCCGTGCGAGCGCATCGAGCCGCGCCTGCGCTCGCTCCGCCTGCCGCAGCGCTGCCTCCGATTCCTCGGTTTCGTGCGCCGTCTTCAGCTTCTGATTCGCTTCTTCCAGCTCACGCCGTGCCGCATCGCCGTTGATCTGGCGCGCATACTCGGCGCTGTCGGCCAGCACGCGTACATGGTTCTCGAATACTTCGACAAACCCGCCGTCCACGGCCAGCACCTGCCGCCCGCCCGAGCCGCCTTCAAAGCTCAGCACACCCGCGCCCAGCGCGCTCAACAGCGGGGCGTGTCCCGCGAGCACGCCGAAATATCCATCCTTCCCCGGCAGTTCGGCGGACGCCACCTGCTCATCCACCAGCAACTGCTCCGGCGTCGCGATCTCGAGCTGAAACGTATCAGCCATACGCCCTAGCTCTTCATGTTCTTCGCCGCTTCGAGCACGTCTTCAATCGTGCCCTGCATGTAGAACGCCTGCTCCGGCAAGTTATCGTACTTACCGTCGACGATCTCCTTGAAGCTGCGAATCGTGTCCTCGAGCTTCACATACTTGCCCGGGCGTCCCGTAAACTGCTCGGCCACGTGAAACGGCTGCGAAAGAAAACGCTGCAAACGCCGCGCGCGGGCCACCGTCGTCTTGTCTTCATCGCTCAATTCGTCGATACCCAGAATCGCGATAATATCCTGCAGCTCTTTATAGCGTTGCAGCGTCTGCTTCACACGCTGCGCCACACTGTAGTGCTCTTCGCCCAGAATGTTCGGGTCGAGAATGCGCGACGTCGACGCCAGCGGGTCGACCGCCGGGTAAATGCCGAGCTCCGAAATCGCGCGCGACAGATTGGTCGTTGCGTCGAGGTGCGCAAAAGTCGTCGCCGGCGCCGGATCCGTATAATCGTCGGCCGGAACATAGATCGCCTGCACCGACGTAATCGATCCGCGCTTGGTCGACGTAATGCGTTCCTGCAAGTCGCCCATCTCCGTCGCGAGATTCGGCTGATAACCGACCGCCGACGGCATGCGTCCAAGCAGCGCCGAAACTTCCGAGCCCGCCTGCGTAAAGCGAAATATATTGTCGATAAAGAGCAGCACGTCCTGCCCTTCTTCATCGCGAAAATATTCCGCCACCGTCAAACCCGTCAGGCCCACCCGCAGACGCGCACCCGGCGGCTCCGTCATCTGCCCGTACACCAGGGCGACCTTCGATTTGTGCCAGTCCTTCGGATCGACTATTCCCGCTTCCTGCATTTCGATCCAGAGATCGTTGCCTTCGCGCGTGCGCTCGCCAACACCCGCAAATACCGACACGCCGCCATGCTTCATGGCGATATTGTTGATGAGCTCCTGAATAATAACCGTCTTGCCGACACCTGCGCCGCCGAACAGACCGATCTTTCCGCCGCGCAGATACGGCTCGAGCAGATCGATCACTTTGATACCGGTCTCGAACATCTCGAGCCCCGTCGCCTGTTCTTCAAATGCCGGCGCTGCGCGGTGAATCGGCGCATGGTGCTCCGCTTCGATCGGCCCCATGTTATCGACCGGCTCTCCCAGTACGTTCAGCACGCGCCCCAGCGTCTGCTTGCCCACCGGAATCGTGATCGGCGCCCCCAGATCGTACGCTTTCATGCCGCGCACCAGTCCGTCCGTCGGCTCCATCGCGATCGTGCGCACGCGGCCCTCGCCGATGTGCTGCGCCACTTCCGCCGTAATATCGATCTTCACCGGAACGTCGAAGCCTTCGCTGGTCACCTTGACCGCGTTGAACAGCTTCGGCACGTGCCCTTCCGGAAACTGGATCTCGATCGTCGGACCCGCGACCTGAATGACGTGCCCTTCCACACCTTGCTTCGGAGCCGCCTCGACCGTCTGTGTTGCCATAACTTCTCCCTTACGCCAGCGCCGCCGCGCCGCTCACAATTTCGATAATTTCGCGCGTGATGTTGGCCTGCCGAACCCGGTTCAGATTCAGCGTCAGATCCTGAATCACTTCGCCCGCGTTCTTGCTCGCCGAATCCATGGCTGTCATACGCGCCGCATGATAAGCCGAGATCGACTCGAGCATCGCGCGATAAATCGCCAGTTCCACATAGCGCGGCAGCAGCACGCGCAGCAGCCCTTCGGGCGACTGCTCGTAAATATAATCGATCTGCTGCTCTTCCTTCTTCTCTTCCGGCAGTTCCACCGGCAGCACCTTTCGCAGCACCAGGCTCGACGACATCGTCGTCTTGAACTCATTCACCGCCAGGTACACCGCATCCACTTCGCGCTTGCGATAGCGCTCGATCATCTTGTCCGCAATCTCGCGCGCGTTTTCGTATTTCGGCTTATCGACAATCCCGACATGCTCGCCCGAGAGCTTGTAACCGCGCCGCCGGAAATGATCGCGCCCTTTGCGTCCGATCGCTTCAATCTCGAGCGATGCACCCGCGTGCTCTTCGACAAACTTCTGCGTCATGCGGAACAGATTCGAATTGAACGCGCCCGCGAGGCCGGTATCGCTCGAGACCAGAATCAGCTGAATATTCTTCTCTTCGCGAACTTCGAGCAGCGGCAGATCCGGCACATCGTCGAGCGCCGCAGCCGCCCGCGCCACATTCGCCAGCACGCGCGTCATCATGTTCGCGTACGGCCGCGAGCCCAGCGCATGCTCCTGCGCACGCCGCAGCTTCGCCGCCGAGACCATCTTCATGGCCTTGGTGATCTGCTGCATGTTGCGAACGCTGCGTATGCGCCGCCGAAGATCAATTAAGCTCGGCATCTACACCTGAACCGGCGTCTTCTTCTCTTCCTGCGCGCGGCGCGCCGCATTGCCGTCTGCATTCGCCTGCGCCTTGTCTGCCTGTTTCGCCGGCTTCTTGAACCGCGTCTCTTTGAACTCTTTCAGCGCCGCGTTGAGCTGCTTCTTGATGTCATCGTTCAGCTCTTTCTTCTCTCGAATCGCCTGCAGCACTTCCGGTTTGGCATTGTCCAGATACTGATACAGCTCCCCCTCGAAGCGCCGGATATCCTCCACCGCCACATCATCGAGAAAACCGTTGCCTCCGGCATAAATGATCGCGACCTGCTTCTCCACCGGAATCGGCGAATACGGCCCTTGCTTCAGCACCTCGACCCAGCGTTTCCCACGATTTAACTGATCCTGCGAAGCCTTATCCAGATCCGAACCAAACTGCGCAAACGCCTCGAGATTGCGATACTGCGCCAGCTCGAGACGCAGACTGCCCGCCACCTGCCGCATCGCCTTGATCTGCGCGCTTCCGCCTACGCGGCTCACCGACAAACCCACGTTGATCGCAGGCCGCACGTTGGCGTTGAACAAATCCGTCTCGAGGTAAATCTGCCCGTCGGTGATGGAAATCACGTTCGTCGGAATGTACGCCGAAACGTCGCCTGCCTGCGTCTCAATAAAGGGCAGCGCGGTCAGCGAACCGCCGCCCTTTTCATCATTCAACTTCGCCGCGCGCTCAAGCAATCGGCTGTGCAGATAAAACACGTCGCCCGGATACGCCTCGCGTCCCGGTGGCCGCCGCAGCAGCAATGAAATTTCGCGATACGCCGCCGCATGTTTCGAAAGATCGTCATACACGCACAGCGCATGTTTGCCGCGATCGCGGAAATACTCGCCAATCGCGCAGCCCGCATAAGGCGCAATGTACTGCATCGGCGCCGGATCCGATGCCGTTGCTGCGACCACGATGCTGTACTCCATCGCGCCGTGCTCTTCCAGAATCCGCACCACCTGCGCCACCGTCGAGCGCTTCTGCCCGATCGCCACGTAGATGCAGATCATGTTCTGCCCTTTTTGGTTGATGATCGTGTCGAGCGCCACGGTCGTCTTGCCCGTCTGCCGGTCGCCGATGATCAATTCGCGCTGTCCGCGTCCGATCGGCACCATCGCATCGATCGCCTTGATACCGGTCTGCAGCGGCTCTTTCACCGAGCGCCGGTCCACCACGCCCGGAGCCAGCCGTTCCAGCGGATTGAATTCCGTCGTCGCGATCGCGCCCTTGCCATCAATCGGCCGCCCAAGCGCATCGACCACGCGCCCGATCATCGCCTCGCCCACCGGGATCGACATAATACGTCCCGTGCGCCGCACCTGATCGCCTTCTTTGATGCCGCTGTAATCGCCCAGCAGCACCACGCCCACCTGATCCTCTTCCAGATTGAGCGCGATCCCCACCGTCTCCGGGCCGAACTCGACCAGTTCGCCCGCCATCACGTTATTCAGCCCGAAGACACGCGCGATGCCGTCGCCCACGCTGATCACCGTGCCCGTCTCCGACACGTTCTCCACTGCATCGAAGTTCTGGATCTCGGATGCCAGAATGCGCGAAATTTCGTCTGCTCTGATCTGAGCCATACCTGTTCAATCCTTCAAAAAATTTCTTTCAAAGCTGAGCCAGCAGGCGCGAGCGCATGCCCTCCAGCTTGCCGCGCACCGATGCGTCATACTGGCGCGATGCGACATGCGCGCGTATACCGCCGATCAGCGCCGGGTTCACCCGGTAATCCGCCCGGATAAACTTGCCAAGCTTCTCGCCCAGCGCTTTTTCAATCTGTTGCCGCTGCTCCGGGGTTAATTCGCGCGCGGTTTCAATTTCGGCCGGAATCCATCCGGTGCGCTCGTCCACAGCCAGCTCAAATTCTCGCGCCATCGCGTTCAGTTCGCGCGTGCGCCGGTGCGAAATCACGACCAGCAAAAAATTCTTGATCAGCCGGTGCAGCCCCAGCGCATCCGCCAGCTTTCCGATCACCGCCTGCTTGTGCGTCTTATTCACTGCCGGCGAAAGCAGCGCTCTCGTCAGCTCATCGGAACTTGTCACCGTCCGAGCAGCCGTGCGCATCTGCTCCTTCGCCTGCTCGGCCGGCAAACCCGAATTGGGCGCTAAAACGGCGTTCGCCAGCGCTTCGGCGTAGTGCTTCGAAAGCGCGTCCGTCATCAGTTGTTGCTCCGCTCGACCAGGCGCACAAAATCGTCTATCAATCCGGCCTGCTCGCCCCGCGCAAAACGCTCCCGCAATTGCCGCTCCGCCTGCTCGAGCGCAAGCTGTGCGGTGTGCAATTGCACGCGGTCGGCGGCTTCCTTCCGCAGAGCTTCAATTTCATTCAGCGCGTTATGCCGGATGCGCTCGATCTCGGTCTCGGTTTCGTGCCGCATGCGGCCGTGCTCGCGCTCCATTTCGGCATTCGCTTCGTCCCGGATCTTTTTCACTTCCCCGGCGAGGTTCGCCATCCTGCGATCAATCTCGGAATGACGATAATCGGCTTCCAGCTTCAGCCCGGTCGCCTCCTGTATCGCTCTTTGAATATCGGATGAGCGCGCCTGGAAAAAACCGGGCGCCTTCTTCGCAATAAACCAGCCGAGCAGCACCGCGAAAATCGCCGTATTGATGATCTTCCAGCGCCCAACCCGATCGAGCAGCGCGGTCTCCTGCGCTTCAGCCTGCGATTCCTGCTGCGCCTGAACGTGCCCCGGCACAACCGCCAGCAGCCCCGCGCAAAAAACCAGGGAAAGCAACACGCGCCGCATTACGCCGCTCTCCGCTCGGTCAACGAACGCACAATCGCATCTCCCAGCATTCCCACGCGCGCATCCAGATCGCGCTGCGCCGCCGCCGCCTCGGCCGCAATCTGCTCTTTCGCTTTCTCGATCTGCGCATCTACTTCCGCACGCACCTTGGCGATCGCAGCCGCCTGCTCTTCGGCCCATTCGCGCCGCCGCCGCTCATGCTCCTCATAAATTTGATGACGAGCCAGCTCAATTGCGCGCTCAAACTCCGACTGTTTCTTGTCCGCCTCTTCCCGCGCTCGCCGCGCCAGATCGCGTACTCCTTCGGTCGCCTCGCGCCGCTTTTCGAAGATCGCGGCCATCGGCCGGAAATACACTTTCTTCAAAAACCAAGCCAGGAAAAGGAAGAAAAGGATGGTTGGAACTGCTTCGAGCAGGAGGTCAGCGAGGGCCTTGAGCGTTGCTTCCATCGAAACCGGTTTTTAGGGCTGAAGAGTGTGCTCAATCGAGGGAACACACTTTGAGTTACTGCGGACTTCCCTAACTGATTACGCTAACATAGTGCATTTTTATTGGTCAACGCACCGCGCCCAAAAACAAAAAGGGACCCGCAGGTCCCTCTCGGCTTCTCGCTCGGAATTGAAAAGAATGCTTGAAAGCGCGCTACTGCTGCTTTATAGTCGCGGCATTTTTGAGAACATCCCGCCAGCTCGATTTCGCGCTTTTGGCTTTATTAATGACGTCATTGGCCTTCCCTGCCGCGCTATCAGAAGCCGCCGCTGGATTCGCGGCACCGCCATTCCCTGCCGTCTGGGCCTGCCCGCTTTGGGTTGGCGCCATTGCCTGCCGCGACGGGATTGTGTTGGCAGCCTGGTTCTGCGGAATCAAGGTGACGGGCACTGATTGGATGCGCGTCGTTCCCCAGGCGAGGGCGACGCTGTTGTATGTCGCTGGAACATCGTCGAATTCGATGACCATCCGCACCGGCACATTCGCGCTCACTTCCGCCGTCGGAAAGGGGGTGCCATCCGGGTCGACGTAAAAAGAGTCGTGGCTGGTAAAGACACGTCCACTGCTACCCACAAGCTGCATAGCCGCCCACCCATTTCTGGCCGGTATCGTGGCGACCTGCTGTTTCGTATAGTCAAAATCGCAGAAGACCCGCGTCCCGGAGCGCAAACAGTTATATGCGGTAAGCGTTTGATCTCCCCACTTAAAAGTTCCCAGCCCGGCCGCAAAGCCGTTGGTCGCCGTCGCGCCGTTCGTCGCACCCGGCATGTTGCCGTCTGCTGCCGCAACTCCGCCGGAAGTCGGAGCTGAGGTTGTGCTGGGCATTATTTGGGAAGAAGTCGCGGTTTGATTCGCGACATTCGCATTGGCCGCACCCGGTGTCACAGCCGCCCCCGTCGCAGTCGTGCCCGTGGCCGGCGTGCCCGTCGAAGCATTCGCCGTGCTGACCGGTTTGGCAACTGTCGTTTGAGCCGTCGCAGTACCCGGTTTCGCCGTCGTGGTCGGTTTGGCCGCCGGTTTTGCCGTAGTCGCGGGCTTAGTCGCCGGCTTTGCGGTGGCCGTTTTGGATGATTTTGCCTGCGTGCTCGTGCTCTGCGCGAGCGCCGGCGATAGCGATACTCCGAGAAACGCCATCGTGGCGAAACAAAGGACAGACGTCCGCTGCGTGTTTAGCATGTTCGTAGTACAACCTCTTTACCTGGTATATGCGCAAACACCAGACAAATCTGCCCCGCAAAATCACTGCGACGTAATCTCAACAGCCAAATAGTTGTTGCAGGGACCCTGCCGGACCTGTTCCACAAACCTTCTATTTCCGTGTAAACTAGCAGGAGGTACAACATTTGACGTTATTCCCCTCTCAACCCCGGGCGCGGGTCAGCGCCAACCGCTAGCCGGCATGTATCCACCGAGAAATTACCCTCCCCGTCGGCCCAGAATTCGAGAAAACGTAAACGAAGCGATCCGAGCCCGTGAGGTCCGCGCTGTTTTTCCGGACGGCTCGGTCGAGATCATGCCCACACCCGCCGCGGTGCGCAAAGCCCAGGACCTGGGCCTCGATCTCATCCTGATCGCTCCGACCGCTGAACCGCCCGTCGCCAAGGCGATGGACTACGGCCAGTGGCAATATGAGCAAAAGAAGAAGCAGCACGAGACCAAGAAGAAGCAACACGTCATCCAGGTCAAAGAGCTGAAGTTCCGCCCGAATACCGACGATCACGACTACGACTTCAAGAAAAATCACGCCATTCGCTTCTTGAAGGAGGGCAATCGCGTGAAGGCCGTCGTGCAGTTCCGCGGTCGCGAAATCGCGCACGTCGATTTAGGCAAGAAGTTGCTGCTGAAGTTTGCCGAAGACCTGACCGGCGTAGGCGCCATCGAAGGTCAGCCGCGGCTCGAGGGCCGCAACGCCCACGTCATCATAAGCCCGGTGAAGCAAGCCGCCACGAGCAAGAAGAAGGATAAGAAGGAAGACGGCGCCGGCGAACTGCCGACCCCTCCGCCTGCCCCGGCCTAAACAGTTCGAGGCGAGTACGGGATGTGAGCTGAAGCTCTACTTCCCGTTTCCCGGCCGGCTCGAAGTGCGAAACTCGTACTGCTGAATCTGCAGCGCCAGTTGTCCCTTGTTGTGCCGCGTCACACGTCCGCGCGCAACCAGGTTCAACAGACACCTGTCATTCAACTGTGCCGGCCAGCTGATCGACACTTCCAGCCGCGTTCCCACCGGCAGGTCGTGATCGGAGGTAAACAACACTCCCGAGCTGCTGATGTTCAGCGTCTTTCCGCTGCCCACGAGCGTCTCCGTTCGCTGGTTCAGCGTTTTGTATCGAACATCGCGCTCAATAGGAAAACGGCTCGATTTCCGCCGTTCGCCGGGTAGGGCGTCTGGCGTTCCGCGTTTGGTCAAGCTAAGACTCGCCTCGGACACTGTTAAAAACTCCGATCTTTAAGATTACAATCAATTTGCACATTAAAACTACTCCCGCTCCGGATCGCTCGCTGTCGCCCGCTGTTTCCGCAGCCACTCCAGCCGTTCGCGCACCCGCTGTTCAAAGCCCCTGTTGGTCGGTTCATAGAAAACACTTCCCGCTAGTCCCGCGGGCAGGCACTCCATCCCCGTCACCGCATGCTCAATTTTGTGAGCATGTTCATAACCTTTCGCGTAACCCAACTCCTTCATCAGCCGCGTCGGCGCATTCCGCAAGTGCAGCGGCACCGGTTCGGCCACCGTCGTCTCGATCGTCGCGTTTACCCGGTTCAGCGCCTGGTAAGCCGCATCCGATTTCGGAGCTACGGCTAAGTAGATCGTGAGCTGAGCCAGCGCCAAATCTCCCTCCGGTATCCCTAGGAAATGGACGGTCTGCATACAGGCCATTCCCTGCTCCACCGCCCGCGGATCGGCCAGCCCGATATCTTCGATGGCCATCCGCACCAGCCGCCTGGCCAAATACATCCGGTCTTCGCCGGCTTTCATCATCCGTCCCAGCCAGTACAGCGCCGCGTCCGGATCGCTCGACCGCACCGATTTGTGCAGGGCCGAGATCAGGTTGTAATGCTCCTCTCCCGACTTGTCATAGAGCAGCACCTTCCGCTGCAGCGCATCCGCCACTGCCTCGCGATCGATCTGCCCGTCTCTGGCCAGCCCGGCGGCAAGCTCGAGCGTATTCAGCGCCGCCCGCGCATCCCCATCCGATGCTGTTGCTATCTCATCGGCCAGTTCCGGCGAAATCTTTAGTTGAAAATGTCCCAGTCCGCGCCCGGGCAATTCCAGCGCCCGCCGCAGAATCGCCCCAATCTCCTCTTTGGAAAGCGCCCGCAGCGTGTACACCCGCGTTCGCGACAGCAGCGCCGAAACCACCTCGAACGATGGATTCTCCGTCGTCGCCCCGATCAGCACCACGTCCCCGCGCTCCACATACGGCAGAAACGCATCCTGCTGCGCCTTGTTGAAGCGGTGGATCTCGTCGACAAAGAGCACCGTCTTGCGCCCGTAGCGCCGCGTCTTCTCCGCAGCGGCCATCACGGCCTTGATCTCTTTGATCCCGCTCAGCACCGCGCTGAACGGCACGAAATCGGCCCGGCTGCGCTGCGCAATCAGCCGCGCCAGCGTTGTTTTGCCCGATCCCGGCGGTCCCCACAAAATCAGCGATGTCAGATTTCCGCTCTCGATCTGCACCCGCAGCGGCTTGCCCGGCCCCAGAATATGCTCCTGCCCGACATATTCTTCGAGCGTTCTCGGCCGCATTCGATCAGCCAGCGGACGTTCCGCATCTTCCTCGAGCAGCTCCGGCGCGCTCGTGTCGAACAGGCTCATCGCCGCTCTCGCTGCCGCGCCGCTTCAAACAGCGCAATCGAGCACGCCACGCCGGCATTCAACGATTCCACCCGCCGCGTCGGTATACGCACAAGCTCTGCACCGTCCAGCAGCTCGCGCGAAAGCCCGGCACCCTCATTGCCCACCGCCAGCGCGCACCCGCAGCGCAGATCGGCCTCGCCAATAATCACGCCCTTGTCCGCCGCCAGCCCATACATCCGCACCCCGCGCGACTCCAGCTGATCTCTCAATTCATCGGCGCTGATGTTTTCGACAAACGGCATACGAAAAAGCGAGCCAGCCGCCGCGCGCAACAGTTTCCCGTTCGATACGCGCACCGAGCCTTCACCCAAAACGATCCCGCTCGCCCCGAACGCCTCGGCCGATCGTATCACCGTTCCCGCATTGCCTGGATCCTGCACCGCATCCAGTACCACGACCAGCGGCACGCCCCGCAACAGCTCATCCCAGCTCCAGCGCCGCGCCTCGAGCAGCATCACGATGCCTTGCGAAGTTTCAGTAGCCGCCAGCGATGCCATGGCGCGCTCGGAAACTGCTGTCACACTCGCCCGCGCCCGCCCGAGCAGTTCCCCAAATCGCGCCCGCGCCGCTTCCGTTGCAAAGATTTCTTCCACTCGCCACGCGCTTCCGAGCGCATCTTCGAGCAGATGCGGACCCTCGGCCACAATCCGCCCGTCCTCCAAGGGACGTCCCGCCCGCGCCGCTTTCCGAATCTCCTGGAGCCTCGGATTGTGGATGCTGGCCAGCTCGATCATGCGCTCATGGCCGCTCGGGCGTAGACTGGAAATTTCAACGATCCATTCATGCGGATGTCTGATAAGACGGCATGAGGCGCGCCGCCCTGCTGATTCTGCTCGTCGCGTTTGTCCTGCTTCTAGGCTACCTGTTTTATGTAGCGCGGCAAATCGAAGCGCAGTCCACGACCGACGACGCACGGGCCGCCGACGTCATCATCGTCATGGGCGCGGCCGAATATCGCGGCCATCCCTCGCCCGTGCTGCAGGCGCGCCTCAATCACGCCCTCGTGCTCTATCTCAAAGGGATGGCGCCCTACATCCTCACCACCGGCGGCGCAGGCGGCGATCCGCAATTCACCGAAGGCGATGTCGGCCGCGAATATCTGACCCGCCACGGCGTTCCCGCGAACGCCATCCTCACCGAGAACCAGGGCGCGACCACATCGGAAAGCCTCGAAGCCGCCGCCCGGACTATGCGCCGGCTAAATCTGCACTCTTGTATCGTGGTGAGCGACGGCTATCACATCTATCGCGTGAAGCGCTTTCTGCAGGCCCACAACATCGTCGTCTACGGCTCGCCCCGCCCCCACGCCGGCTCACCCGATTCAACGGAATTGCACTGGCTCTACTTCAAGCAGGCCATCGGCTTCGCATTGTGGCAGCTGGGCATCGAGGTATGAAGATCAATGCTCGATTCCGATTCGCAGTACTCCATCTGCGTAATAGTTCTTGAGGTTTCACCTGGGCTGTAATTACAATGACGCAGATGAAAACTCTTCTTGGCCTGCTGCTTGCCTCAAGCGCAGCGTTTTGTACTCCTACCTGGACCTGCACCAACGACTCAACTGGTGCCATCCCCTGCTCTTCTTCTGTTTTTCAGTTGGATCACGGACCGACCATCATGCAGCTCAGCATCGGTGGGAATTCGATCTACGGTCAATACAATTTTGGCTACGGATACGACACTACCGCTCCGACGATCGACCCGACCGGTACACCTGAGTCGATGACGTTCAGCGATTCGGGCACCGTTGTCCTGCCAAAGGCTGCGCCCGGCGATTACTACGTCGGCTGGTTTGATTATGGATGGGGTCAGGGACCAAACGGAAACCCGTTCCAAGCTACGGCGTATGAGGACACCTTTGGACCGATGACAGGCATCTCGCCGGGCAACAATCCCGATTCCCACACGGTTCCCGACACCACCCCAACCATTCCAGCGAACCAGTTCACTCAGATCAACTGGAGCGCTACTGTAATTGGGCACTACGATCCGTCGTACGATATAGCACCGTACGGTGACGCCGGCGGCACCATCATCTTCCAGTTGGAACGCTTCCATGCAGACGGTACCCCCGACAACTTCACGCCCGAGCCGGCCAGTCTTGCCCTGACAATCGGCGGACTCGCCAGTTTCGCGCTGCTGTCGCGCCGCAGGGTAAAGCCGTAGCAGACGTTCCATAGATCTTCCTCTCGAACGAAAAGCCCGGTCTCCTGGCCGGGTCTCTTTTCGCCACCCGCCCGCTCCCTATAATCACCCCATGCGCTATCTGCTCCCGGCCTTGTACGCGCTGGCGCTGGCCGCCTTTGGCCAGCAGTACGACACCGTCATTTCGCGCGGGCGCGTCATGGATCCCGAAACCCGGCTCGACGCCATCCGCGACGTCGGCATCCGCGACGGCCAAATCATCGCCATCTCCGAAACTCCGCTGGAAGGCCGCAACGTCGTCGATGCCCGCGGTCTCGTCGTCTCCCCCGGCTTCATCGACCTCCATCAGCACGGCCAGACTCCGGAAAACTACGCCTTCAAAGCACGCGATGGCGTAACAACCGCGCTCGAGATGGAAGTCGGCGCCTCTCCCGTCGACCCCTGGTATCAGGCACGCGAAGGCAAATCGCTAATCAACTTCGGCGCCACCGTCGGCCATATCCCCGCCCGCATGACCGTCCTGCATGACAGCGGAACCTTTCTTCCGCGCGATCGAGCCGTCGACGCCGCCGCCACACCCGAACAACTCGAAGCGATCCTCGACCTGCTTCGCCAGGGCCTCGACCAGGGCGCACTCGGCATCGGCATGGGCATCGCCTACGTTCCGGGCGCCTCGCGCGATGAAATCTTTCGCGTGTTCCAGCTCGCTGCTGCCCGCCGCACGCCCGTCTATGTGCACCTTCGCAGCTCCGGTCCCGTCGAACCCGGCGGCATCGATGCCCTGCAGGAAGTGATCTCCGATGCCGCTGCTGCCGGCGCATCGCTGCATGTCGTGCACATCACCAGCACCGAACTGCGCCAGACGCCCGTCGCGCTCAATATGCTCCACAGCGCCGCCCGCCACAATCTCGACTTCACCACCGAAGCGTATCCCTACACTGCCGGCATGACCGACATCAGCTCGGCCATCTTCTCCGAAGGCTGGCAAGCCCGTAACGGCGGCATCACCTACCACGATCTGCAATGGGCCGCCACCGGCGAGCGCCTCACCGCCGAATCCTTCGCCCGCAATCGCAAACAGGGCGGCATGGTCGCCATCCACAGCATCCCGGAAGAAATGGTCCGCCTCGCGATGGCCGATCCCGATGTCATCATTGCGAGCGACGGCATTCTCGACCACGGCAAAGGCCATCCGCGCGCCGCCGGCACCTACGCCCGCGTGCTCGGCAAATATGTGCGCCAGGAGCACGTTCTCTCGCTCGTGGACGCTCTTCGCAAAATGAGCTTCCTCCCCGCCCAGCGCCTGAATCTCTCGACGAAAGGTCGTCTCCAGGTCGGCGCCGATGCCGATATCGTCCTCTTCGATCCGCAACGTGTCAACGATCCCGCGACTTTCGAGAATCCGGCCCAATACTCAGAAGGCATCCCATACGTCATGGTCCATGGCGTCTGGGTCGTCAAAGACAGCCAGATACAAAAGGACGTTTTCCCAGGCCGCCCCATCCGCCGCGGCCAATAGCAACCCAGCAAGACACCTCTTATGGCGCTCGCGACAGCTGTAACCTTTTTGCTCACAGCTGTGATAGCATCAGCTTTGGGGCGGAAACGTGTACAGGCAAAACACGTCAAGCTGATCGATTCCAGATACTTCATAGGAACGGCGGAAGTGCGCGAAGAAGTATGGCAGGATGCGACCGGAGAGGTCGTCCGCTACAATCTTGCGCTTATTGATCACCAGAGAGAGGTGCCAGAGGGATAATGGCCGCGTACTCGGCTACGATTCGCGGCCATCACCACCGGCATTGGATGGGCAGAACAGAAGCCATTGAGTTTCCGGGCTACGAGAAACTGCTGACTCGTTTCTGCGACGAAGTAGCTGAATTGTTTAAGAAGGGCAAATCGTGAGAAAAACAGTTATCCACACAGACGGCTTCGAAGGTTTTCGCAAACGCGCGCTGGAACGTGCTCGCAAGCTGGACCGGGGTGAAGTCCTGCAGCCGAAGCACAGCGTTACTCTTCAGCCATCTGCGATGAAGGTGCTCACCCACGGGAGAATACGCGTCTTTAAGTGTGTTCGGGCGAAAAATGGTGTGAGCATCTCCTCGCTTGCGTCAACTCTCAAGCGTCCTCGCGAGGCGGTTAGTCGTGACGTAACGGCGCTTCGAAAGATTGGGCTAGTGGACGTGAAATACGTCGCGAACGCAGGTCACGGCCGCATCTCCATGGTCACGCCCCTCGTCCATAAGGTTCTGGTTGAGGTATAAGTAAGAGAACGAGTCCGCCTCGACTTGATCCATCGCCAAAGCCGCGCCTCTGCAGACATGGACCAATTTCAGAGCTGGCCCGAAAGCAACGATCTTCTCAGGTTTCACGGCGCGCTTCAGCAACGATTCGAGCGCTTCCAGCGCATTCATCGCGAGATTGTAAACAAGCTGATCGGCCGCTACGGCGACCGCGCCAATCAGATCGAGCCCCGTCTCCTGTTGCAGGAGGCCGCCTCCGCGATCGAGGAATCACTCATCACGCCCACAACGGAGCGTAAACCGGAATTGCGCGCGCGCATGCTGATGGCTTTCGCCAGCGCAATCGCAGCCGATGTAAAACGTGGCCGCTCCCGCTACTAGCGCACCAGCGACTCTTCCCGCCCCGGCCAAACATCCGCCGGTTCCGCCACCCGCTTCTTCTCCGGCCGCTTGTTGAAACGGTCCAGATACAGGTAAATCACCGGCGTGATATACAGCGTTAATAGCTGCGAAACGATCAGTCCGCCCACCACCGCAATACCCAGCGGACGCCGCGCTTCGCCACCCGCGCCCGTTCCGAACGCAATCGGCAGCGTGCCCAGCAGCGCCGCCATGGTGGTCATCATGATCGGCCGGAAGCGCTGCATGCAGCCTTCAAAAATCGCGTCGTGCGGCGACTTCCCTTCCTTCCGTTCCGCCTCGAGCGCGAAATCGATCATCATGATCGCGTTCTTCTTCACAATGCCGATCAGCAGAATAATGCCGACAAACGAGTACAGATTCAGATCCTCATGGAAAATCAGCAGCGTAATCAGCGCGCCCAGACCAGCCGCCGGTAATCCCGACAAGATCGTAATCGGGTGAATGAAGCTCTCGTACAAGATACCCAGCACGAGATAAATCACCAGCACCGCAATCAGCAGTAGAATCCCCAGATCGCGCAATGAATTCTGGAACGCCGCTGCCGTACCCTGATAGCTGAACGTCATCGTATCCGGCAAGCCGATCTGCCGCGCCGCTTCGTCGATCAGCTTCGTCGCCTGGCTCAGCGACACGCCCGGCTTCAGATTGAATTGATAATTCACCGCCGGCAGCTGCCCGATGTGATTTACACTCAGCGGCGCGACCGTCTGCTGCAAATCCGTCACCGCGGCCAGCGGAACCATCTTGCCGTCCGGCGACTTGATGTAGAGATCGCGCAGCGCCGCCGGGTCGCGTTGAAACTGCGGCAGCACTTCTAAAATCACGTCGTACTGATCCGAAGCCGCCGTAATCGTGGTCACGCGCCGGTTGCCGTACGCATCGTACAGCGTGTTTGCAATCGTCTGCGGATTAATTCCGAGCGCCATCGCCAGGTTGCGGTCAATATGCACCTCGAGCCGCGGACTCGCCAGGCGCAAGTCGGAGTAAATATCCGTCAGCTCCGGAATCGAGTGCAGCTTCATCTCGAGCACCGGCGCCCATTTGTACAGTTCCTGCGTATCCGCGCTCTGCAGCGCCACCGAGTACTGGCTCCGCCCTTCGTTCTGCCCGAGCGTGATCAGCGGCGGCGATTGCAGGAACACCATCAGCCCGGGGATCTTCATGAATTCCTGCGAGAGCTGCCCAATCAGCGCGTTCACCCGCGGCCGGTGCTTGTCTTCCTTGAACTCCATGAACATGAAGCCCTGGTTCTGATCGCCCTCCATCCCAATACCCGAGCCCCAGCTCTCGATCCAGGGATTCTTTTGGAGCACTTTATTCACCTGCTCCTGCAGCCCGACCATCTTGTCAAAGCTCGTATCCTGCGATGCTTCATCGCCGCCGAACGCAAAGCCCTGATCTACTGTCGGCATGAAACCTTTGGGCATGATCACGAACAGATACACCGTCGCGACCGTCAGCGCGATGCTCAGCATCAACGTCGCGAAACGATGCCGTAGTACGCTTTCGAGCGTACGCCGGTACAGGTTGTTCATGCCGACAAAAAACTTCTCCGACCAGCGATAGAACACGCCCTGTGTATGCACTTCCGGCCGCAGAAAACGGCTGCAGAGCATCGGCGTCAGCGAGAGCGAGATGAATCCCGAGATCAGCACCGCCACCGCAATCGTCACCGAAAATTCGCGCAGCAGCCGTCCGATGATGCCCGTCATAAACAGCACCGGAATGAACACCGCCACCAGTGAAATCGTCATAGAGATGATCGTGAACCCGACTTCGCGCGCGCCCTCGTACGCTGCCTGCATACGCGGCTTGCCCATCTCCATGTGCCGCACAATGTTTTCGAGCATCACGATCGCGTCGTCGACCACGAAGCCGACCGACAGCGTCATCGCCATCATCGACAGAATGTCGATCGTGAAGCCAAGCAGCTTCATCGCTGCAAACGTACCGAGCAGCGACAGCGGTACCGCCAGACTCGGAATCAATGTCGCCGAGAAATTTCTCAGGAAGAAAAAGATCACCGCGATCACCAGGCAAATCGTGATGATCAGCGTGAACTTCACATCCGCAATCGACTCGCGAATGTTATCGGAAGCATCAAACGCGCGCTGAATCTCGATTCCCGCCGGCATCGACTCTTTCATCTGCGGCAGCAGCGCCTTCACCGCATCCGCCACCTGCACCGTGTTCGAGCCCGGCTGCTTGCTCACCGCCAGCACCACGCTCTGCCGTCCGTTGATCCAGAAGCGCGTCTTGTCATTCGCTACGCTGTCAAAAACCTTAGCGAGTTCGTCCAATCGCAGCGGCGCGCCGTTCTTGTACGTCACGATCAGCTGCGCGAACTGCGAAGCATTCGTCAACTGGCTGTTGGCCTGTACCGTGTACGCCTTCGTGTATCCATAGAGCGCGCCTGCAGGCAACTGAATACTGCCCGAAGCAAGCGAGGTGCGTACCGTCTCGAGATCCACACCATGCGCCGCCAGCTTTGCCGGATCGGCCTGAATCCGCACCGCATACTTCTGCGCGCCGAACACCTGCACCTGCGCCACACCGCTCACCATCGAGATGCGCCGTGCCATGGTCTGCTCGGCGTAGTTATCGAGCGCCGAAAGCGCCATCGTCTGGGATGTGACCGCGATATAAAGAATGGGCCGCTCCGCCGGATTCACCTTCTGATACGAAGGCGGCGAGGGCATATCGGTCGGCAGCAATCCCTGCGCCCGCGCAATCGCCGCCTGTACGTCCTGCGCGGCCGCATCGATGTTGCGGCTCAGATCAAATTGCAGCGTAATGGAGGTCGAACCGAGCGAACTCGAGCTCGACATGCTGTTGATGCCCGCGATCGTCGAAAACTGGTTCTCGAGCGGTGTCGCTACCGACGACGCCATCACATCCGGATTTGCGCCCGGCAGCGATGCTTCCACATTGATCGTCGGATACTCGACGTTCGGCAGATTGCTTACGGGCAGCGAAAAGTAGCTCAGCAATCCAAAGCCGAGTATGCCCGTCATGACGAGCGTCGTCGTAATCGCCCGCCGTATGAAAAGATCGGTTACCTGCATGTTTTCCCTTCGTGGGGCGGACCTCCAGGTCCGCGCCGGGACGTTCTCGTTCCGGCTTCTAACTAGCCCCGTTCGCCCCGGAACCGCTGCCTGCGTCTCCTACCTGAGTCCCGCTCTTGTTATCCAGCAGCCGCACCTTCCCGCCCGGCATCAGCCGCATCTGCCCTTCGGTTACAACCTCGTCGCCCGGCTGTAATCCGCTCGCAATCACCGCCTGTTCCACCTGCTTCGCCGGCTTGTAATTCCGCAGCACATTCACCGGCCGCATCGCCGCCGTCTGCGCACTCTTGTCGATCACCCACACATACTTGCCCTGCGGCCCGTTCTCGACAGCGCTCGAGGGCACCAGGATCCGGTCATGCTCCACCCGGATGCGCGCATCCACATTCACGAACTGTCCCGGCCAAAGCACATGATTGGCGTTGGCGAACTCGGCTTTCAGCTTGATCGCGCCCGTCGTCGTGTCCACCGTGTTATCGATGAACTTCAGCTTGCCCGTGAGCGCCTGCCCGTCATTCGTCACCGCTTCAATCTCCAGCGGATGTTCGGCATTCGATTTGCGCACCTCCGGCAGCAGCTGTTCCGGAATCCCGAAACTCACGTAAATCGGCGCCAGCTGCATGATATTCACCAGCGTGGCGTCGTTATCCTTAATCAGATTCCCGGCTTTTACCTGGACCGCTCCGGCGCGTCCCGAAATCGGCGCCGTGATTTTGGTGTACTGCAGTTGCAGCTGTGTCTGCGAAAGCCGCGCCCGGTCGGATTTGGTCGCCGCTACCGCGCTCTCGACTGCGGCCTGATCGGCTGCCAGCGTGGCCAGTCCCGCACCGTTGGTCGCTACCGCCTGCTCCGTCTGCTCTTTGGAAAAGATGCCCTCTTTGGCCAGTTCGGTCGCCCGGTCCGCGGCAGCCTGCGTCTGCTTGATGTTGGCCTGGTCTTTCTCCACGTTCGCCCGCGCCTGCTGCTCCATTGCCTGATCTTTTGCCAGGTCAGCCTGAATCTGCGCGATCTGCCGCTGCAGCGGCTCCGGATCGATCTCAAAGAGCAGCTGCCCTTTTTCCACGTTCTGCCCCTCGCTGAACAGAACCCGCAGAATCTGCCCCGCCACCCGCGACTTCACATCCACGCTCGCCATCGACTCCACGTTGCCGACCGCCGACACCATCAGCGGCACATCGGCCTCAACCGCCGGAACGGCCCGCACCGGCGCGGGAGCCATCATCATCGCCGCCATCGGGTTCATCGCCGGCTCTTTCTTGCCGCAGGAAACGGCCAGCAGCGCCACAACGATTGAAAAAACGAACCCAACAGCTCTCGAACGGGGAAAGTTTACGCGCACACAGATCCTTGATTACTCGGCAGGGGTATCTCCCATCCTGACACAAAAGAATAGTCCGTGAACCTCACATTTTTCTAAATACGAAAGGAACGGCGAAAGGTTCGAAGCTTTTCGCAAGTTCCATGCCATCCTGATTGCTTCATGTCCCGCGACTTCGTCTCGGTCCCCGGCCGCGTGAACCTGATCGGCGAGCACATCGACTATCACAATCTGCCCGTCCTGCCGATGGCGCTCGACCGCCGGGTCCGCATCGAGTTCGAGCCGCGAGCCGACCGGCTGCTGCGAGCCCGTTCCGGACCCTATCCCGAACGCCAGTTCGAGATTTCGGCTCACCCCGACTTTCGTCCTGGAGATTGGGGTATTTATCTTTACGCCGCCTCTCAGATCGCCCTCTCCCGCTGGTCCCTCCGGTACGGCATCGACGCCCGGATCACCGCCGACCTGCCCTCCGCCGCCGGCCTTTCCTCCTCCTCCGCCCTGCTGACCGGCATCGTTCTCGCCCTCCTCCGAGCCAACGAAATCGAGCCCTCGATCGCGCAGATGCTCGAAGTTCTCCCCGATGGCGAGCAACTCGTGGGTACCCGCGGCGGCGGTATGGATCATGCCGCCGTTGTCGGCGCGAAAGCAGGCTGCGCTCTGCTCGTCCAATTCGCTCCTTTCAAAATCGAACCCGTTCCGATCCCGTCCGGTTGGACGTTTCTGGTGGCCCACAGTCTCACTTACGCCCAGAAATCCGGCGCTCTCAAAGCCGAGTACAACGCCCGCCGCGCCGCCGGGCAGCAGGCACTTGAGAAAATTGGCTTCTCCCGTTATCAAGACGTTCTGGCCCTGCCGGATCTCGACACGCTGATCCGAAAAAACGAAGCCAATCTGACCGAACCCGAGCTTTCGGCGTTCCGGCACGTCACCAGCGAGGCACGACGGCTCCAAGCCGCACTCGAGGCGATTCGAAAAAACGAACCCGGTTCGTTCGGCAAAATCCTGGTCGAATCCCACGAATCCCTGCGCGACGAGCTCCGGGTCAGCAATCCCGCGCTCGAAGAGCTCGTCGCCTGCGCCCTGGATGCGGGAGCGCTCGGCGCCCGCGTAACCGGTGCCGGATTCGGCGGCTGCGTCCTCGTTCTCTGCCGCACCGAAGAATCTATCTCCTTACAGCAGAAGCTGATCGCCCGCTTTTACGCGAACCGCCCGGAGTTCGTTCGGCAAAATCATCTCTTCGAAGCGATCCCCTCCGCCGGAGCACTCGAATGATTCGAAAAGCGGTGATCCTGGCAGCAGGGCGCGGCACCCGGATGGGCAACATGACGCAGGAAATCCCAAAGCCGATGCTCGAAATTCGCGGCAGGCCGATGCTGGCCCACATCCTCGACAATCTGCGCACAGCGGGCCTTTTGGAATTCCTGATCGTCACCGGCTATCATGGCGAGACCATCACAAGCTATTTCGGGGAAGAACCTGGAATTGGGTTCGTTTCGCAAAATCCGGTGAATGGCACCGGCTCGGCGGCGCTCCTGGCCGAATCCTTCGCCGGGAATGAGCCGTTCCTGCTGACCTACGGCGATATCCTGTGCGAACCCGTCGAATACAGCCGCGCGATCGCCATTCAAGCCGACGCCGTGGTAGCCGTGAAAGCCGTCGACGACCCCTGGCAGGGCGCCGCAGTCTACGAAACGCAGGGGCGCATCACCCGGATCATCGAAAAGCCGCCCAAAGGCACATCCACGACCCGCTGGAACAGCGCCGGTTTCTACATCTTCCGTCCGCTGGTCTTCGACTATTTGCGCAGACTCCCGCTTTCGCCACGAGGCGAATACGAATTGCCCTCAGCGCTCGAAGCGATGCTCGCCGACGGCCTGGATCTGCGGATTTCGGTGATCGAAGGTGCTTGGCGCGACGTGGGACGCCCCGAAGATCTGGCGGCCATGAACAGCTAGCCGCCAGATGCGTTTCGGAACGTTCTCCGAACGTTAGGACCGCTTCGGGAACAGCCGCCGCCGCTGTCCGAAGCCGATCAGCAGACCGCCCGCGCCGAGCAGCAGTAGGCTGGCCGGTTCCGGGGCCGGATTGACGTGCGTCGTGTTCGCGTACCCGGTGAAGTCCTGACTAGCGGGCCAGCTGCCTGACCCGTCCGGGTTGTTGCCCGTGTCGTTCAGGTCCACTTCGAAGGTGCCCAGATTCGGAATCGGGGTCTTCGTCGGCCCAAACAGGATGTTGTAGAACCAGCCATCGGAAACCTGCTGCTCGGAAACGGTGCAGGTCAGGAATGGCCCCGGTCCGCAGGTGATCGGAGTCAGGTCCGGCAGCGTGGCCGTGACGTCGATGGTGCTCCACGTTTTACCGCTGACATTCTGGAAATCGAGAACGCCGCCGCCATTCGGATCGGCGCCGAAGGCGAACGTGTTACTGGTGATCGGGATCCCGGTGGTCGGGTCCTTGATAAGAATCGTCGGGTTCCGGGCCTCAAGCAGCGCGGGGGCGCAACTCAGGACGACGACAAAAAGATTTCGCAAGTGCATGATGTTCCTCCAGTGAGTTGACTTCGGGACAGCAACCATTGTCTTTGCTTTCGCTGAGCAACGGAAATGCCAGAGTACTGGACCCTACAAATCGGCACCGGGAAGCTGTGACGCCCGAGAGGGCGAGAAGGGGCTCGTTCAGCGCTTGCCGAACTGTTTGCGGAGCTCGGCAAATTCGGGAGCGGCGCGCAGTTTGGCTATGTCCGGATCCGTCAGGCTCTCCTCGAAGGGGAAACCAAGCTCGTAGGCTGCTTTCAAGGCGGCAAGCCCGTCGCTCAGATGCCCCCCGAGCGCGTCGATACCGGCTTCATTGTAGGCCAGATCAGCGTCATCAGGGTGAATGCTGCGCGCCTGCCGGATTAGGTTGTGCGCTCGTTCAAATTCGCCCTTGCCGGCGTAACAACCGGCCAAGGCGTCGAGTGCATGCGCGTCTCTGGGATTGACGTCGAGCTCCTTGTAGAGTAGATCGATCGCGCGATCGTAGGTCTGGTTGGCCTCGGCGTGGCGGCCCGCGCGGGCATAAGCATCGGCCAGATTATGCACGATATCCGCATGGTTCGGCACGAGTTCCAGCGCCTTTTGATAGATAGGAATCGCTTCGTTGTAGCGGCCGAGCTGAACGTAAGCGGAGGCGAGGTTGGAATAAGCCAACTCGGAGGGATGCATCGAGATAGCCTTTTGTAGCTCTGGAATTGCTTTCTTCGGCTGGTTCAAGCCAAGGTAAGCACTGCCGATGTTCAGGTAACCGTCTTCGCTGGTCGGATTTTGTTTCACCTGCTCCTGAAACTCCTTCAGCGCGTCTGCATAACGCCCTGCGTTCTGATAGCCGGAACCAAGCTGATTGTGGTTGTACCAGTAATACGGATTCAGTTCGACTGCTTTTTTATAAGCCGCCAGACTGTCGGCGGTTTTGCCGGTGGCCATGTAGGCGCGGCCCAGGCGGTTGTAGCCATCGTCAGAATTAGGCGAAAGCTCGAGAGCGCGCTTAATCTGGCTTATGGCCTCAGCATTGCGCCCGGTCGCTGTGTAGACACTGCCCAGTGCAAAGTGGACCTCGGGCAGAAGGTCGTTGCGCCTGCGCGCTTCCTCCGCCGCATACAGAGCGCGCGAGATGTCGATGTCGTTGTGAGTCATGCGATACAGGAGACGGCTGGCGTCCGCCACACCCGTCCAGGCGAGTGCGAACGAATCGTCCTGCTGCCGGGCTTGTTCGAAAAGCTGCAGGGCGTTGCGAACGCTGGCTTCGTCGCGATGATTCTTGAGAATGTCGCGGCCCTTCAGATAAAGATCGTAGGCTGCCAGATTCTGGGTGGGCGCGCTGGTCTGACGCTCGCGATCCTGGATGGTCGGGTTCACTTTCAGGGCGCGCTCGGCGTCGCTCGAAATGCGATCTTCGAGCGTGAACAGATCGGCGACCTGTCCTTCATAATCGTTCGACCACACGACCGCGCCCTTTTCGGTGTTATAGATGTTCGCATCCACCTTTATGCGGTCGCCTACCTGCTGGACCGTGCCGCGCACCAGCAGGTTCGCTCCGACCTGTCTCGCGATCGCTTCCGGCGTTTGCGCCAGGCTGGTCTTGCTGAGCGCTTCGTACGAGACCGGATGCACGCTGCTCAAGGAAGACAGCCGTGAGGAGATCGCATCGGCGATGCCTTCGGCGCGGTACTTCAGGTTCGGATCGGCGCCGAGCGGAGCAAACGGCAGCACCGCAACATATTTGCCATTGCGCGGGGGCTCGATGGGAGCGTTGCGCCTGTGATAAACGAACCAGGCAGCCAGCGCAACCAGGACCAGCGCAGCCAGCGCGCCGATGGCCCACCAGGCTTTGCTGCGTTTCGGTGGCGCGGGCTCAATGAGCAGAGGCGCCGGAGCAGCAGGCTGCGCGCGCAGATCGTCAAGCAACTCCCTCACGCTGGTGTAGCGCGCCTCGCGCTCGCGCTGCAGGCAGCGCAGGATGATATGCGTGAGCTTGTCGGAGAGCTCTGGATTGAAGAGCTTGGGCGATACGGGCGTGGCAGTGAGCCGCTCTGTCATGGTCTGGAAGACCGATTCGTCGTTGAACGGAATGCGGCCGGTTGCCATTTCATAGAGGATCAGGCCGAGCGAGTAGATATCGCTGCGATGATCGATATGCGCTCCGTCGACCTGCTCGGGCGACATGTAGCGCGGCGTGCCCATGGAGGAGACGGAGACCGATTCCGCCGAGCCGGCGGCGGCCGCAATGGCGGGAGCAGATTCGGTGTAAAGTGTCTGCGCGAGGCCGAAGTCGGCGATGCAGGCGTGCCCGGCGGAGGTGAGCAGAATATTGCTCGGCTTGAGATCGCGATGGCAGATGCCCTGCTCGTGCGCGGCTTCCAGACCTTCGCAGATTTCAATCGCGAGTTCGAGGATGCGTTCTTCCGGCAGCGGTCCGGTGCGCTTGAGCAGATGGCCGAGATCTTCGCCCTCGGCCCACGCCATCGAGATGAAGCGCAGCCCGCTCGCTTCGCCGAGATCGTGGATGCGCAGCACGTTCTTGTGCGAGATCTGGCTGGCGATGGCGATTTCGTGAGCGAGCTGATTGAAACTCTCGCGCGAACCGCTCAGATCGGGCCGCACCACTTTCAGCGCGACCGTGCGCTGCAGATCGAGATCGGTCGCACGATACACCTTGCCCATGCCGCCTTCGCCCGCTTCGGCCTCGATGCGATAGCGCGAGCCGATCATGGTGCCCGGAGGCAACACGCCGGCCTTGGTATTCGACGCAGGAAACGGGCAGACCTCGCGCGCCATCAGATCGGCGACAATTCCTTCCGCGCTGGCGTAGCGATCGGCCGGATAGCGCTCAAGACACTTCATCACGATGCGCGCTAGCCACGCCGGAACTTCGGGCGCAACGGACTCGAGCGAGCGAGCGCGTCCGCGGGTGCGGCTCACCAGCGACTCCGAGAGGCTGCCGCTCGGGAACGGAAGTTCGCCGGTGAGCAGCTCGAAAGCAATCACGCCGAAGGAAAAGAAATCCGAGCGCGCATCGCCAGGCTGACCAAGCGCCTGCTCCGGCGCCATGTAAGCGGGCGTTCCCAGAATCAGGCCGGAGTGCGTGATGCCTGTGTTTTCAAACGTGCGCGCCAGACCGAAATCGACGATGCGCACGCGATTGCCGGCCGAGATGAGCACGTTCTGCGGCTTCAGATCGCGATGGATGACGTCTTCGCCGTGAGCCGCCGCCAGACCCTGCGCAATCTGCAGCAGAATATCGAGGGCTTCATCGATCGGCAGCTTTTTTCGATCCTGCCGTAGGGCGCGCAGATCGCGGCCCTCGACGTACTCCATGGTGATGAAGCGCAGATCGTCGGCGACCCCGAGATCAAAGACGCGGATGACGTTGCGATGCGCAATCTGGCGAGTGAGCAGCGTTTCCTGTTTGAGACGGCGCAGGGCGCTGGTGTTCGAAGCCAGATCGGCGCGGATGGTTTTGAGCGCGATGACGCGGTCGAGCTCGCGATCGAGCACGCGGAAGACAGTGCCCATTCCGCCCTGCCCGAGCTTCGCCTGAATTTCGTAACGGTCGCCGAGAACGGTGCCAGGCGGCAGATCGGAAGATGGCGAGCGTGGACGAATATGGGCGGCCACAATGGCCTGCGCGGCCGTGGCGAGAACGGTCTGCTCGTCTTCGGGAACAACTTTTCCGGAGAGAATCGTCTCCGCGGTCTCGGCGCCTATGTCGCTGCTCAGAGCACAGTTACACCGTTCGCAAGACAGCGAGCCGTCTTCGTTAGGCGTGTCGCAGACAGGACAAGTGAGCATGGCGACCCAAACTCTGTGCGGAGTGAGCGGTTATACCTGTGTGCTGCCATTTTAGAGCAAGTGAGTAACCAAATGCCGGAGATGAGCAGTGCTGGTTTCAGTGTACTCAGTTCGAATTAAGACGGCAAGCAAGTAAGTAAGCCGGCATTCTACTCGCTGCGTAGGGAGACAGTCGGGTCGAGCCGCGCGGCGCGGAGTGCGGGAATCGAAGCAGCGGCGATGGCGACGGCGAGCAGGGCGGCAACCGCTCCGAGCAGCGTGCGAGGATCATTCGGTTCGATAGCGTAGAGCAGACTGGCGACCAGTTTGGATAATGCCAGCGCGGCGGCGACACCGATGACGATGCCGCCTGTGACGAGGAACGTACTTTCGCGGACGACCAGCCACATCACGTCAGGCATGCGAGCGCCGAGCGCCATACGGATCCCGATCTCGCCGGTGCGGCGGGTGACATCGTAGGCGAGCGCGCCGTAGAGGCCGACCGAGGTGAGAAGCAGCGCGAGCGCGCCGAAGAAGAGCGAGAGTGTGGCCATCAGACGTTCCCGCGCAATCGAATCTTCGAGCTGTTGCTGGAGGGATTTGGGTGTGCCGATGGGAACGTCAGGCGCGATTTCGTGGAGAGCGGTGCGGAGGTCGCGGTAGAGAGAGCGAGCGCCGGGTTTTGTTTTGACAACAAAGGTAAGCGAGGGCATGCCGTCGGATTTTTGCGTGTATGGAAAGTACATCTCGGGCGGGTCGGGGTCGCGCAGGTCGAGGTATTTGATATTGCCCGCGATACCGACGATACGGATCGGGGTTTTGTCGAGAATGAGATGCTCGCCGATCGGATTCTTGTGAGGGAAGAAGCGTTCGGCGGCGAATTGATTGATGATGCCGACTCTTTCGGAGACGGCCGTGTCGGCGGAGTTGAAGGCGCGTCCGGCGAGCAGCGGAATCTGCATGGTTTCGAAGAAGCCCGGGCCGATCAGGTTCAGGTAGGTGTCGCGCTGGTCCTCGGAAAGGTCGCTGCGGCCCGGAATGGCGACGGGTTGATCCCAGCCGCCGCCCGAGAGCGGGGTGAGCCAGAGCAGGCTGGCCGATTGGATGCCGGGCAGCGTCTGGATGCGCTCGAGTATGCGGGTGTAGAGCGCAGCAAGGGCGGCATTCTTTTCGGGACGTTTATCCGTATCGAGCGAGATGAGCTGCACTCTCTGCGGATGGAAGCCGGGATCGAGATGCAGCAAGCGGAAGAGGCTGCCGCCGAAGAGGCCGGCGGCTGCGACCAATAAGACGGAAAGCGCGGCCTGCAGCGGAAGAAGAAAACGGGCGAATACGGAGCGGCGGGCGCGGCGGAGCTGGTGGGTGCTTTCTTTGAGCAACGAAGCGATGCCGGAATGGGTGGCGCGGAGTGCGGGCGCTAAGCCGAAGAGCAGGCCAGAGCCGCCCGCGACGAGAGCGGTGAAAAGAGCGACGCGCCAATCGATAGCAATGTCGAGCTCGAACGAGGGCCCAGGGCCAGGCTGGGAGATGAGAAAGCTCGCCAGAATACGCGTCAGCCACCAGGCAAAGGCGAGGCCGGCGGCAGCGCCGAGAAGCGAGAGCAGGATACTCTCGGTGAGTAACTGGCGAATGACGCGCGGACGCCCCGCGCCGAGCGAGAGGCGCACGGCGATTTCGCGGTTGCGGGCGGAGGCGCGCGCCAGCAGCAAATTCGCGAGATTGGCGCAGGCGATGAGCAGCACCAGCGCGACGAGCGTCATCAAAACGGTAAGCGGATGCGTGAACAGGAAACGCATCCATGTATAACCGTGCGCACCGTCGTTGGCGATGATATGGCGCTCGAGGAAGGTCTTCTGCAGAGGAGGGGGCCAGTCGGTGGGCAAGGCATCATGAAGGACAGGTGGCGTGAGCACCTGCAAGCCAGCATTGACCGACAATGCGCTCAACCCCGGATGCACACGGCCCATGACAATGAGGAACCAGCAGCTTCGACTCGCCATGCACACGCGATCGAAAAGATTGCCGCCGATGGCAAGCGGGACCCAGATCTCGGGATGAACTCCCACCTCGGCACCGAAGAAATCGGGCGGCATGATACCGATCACGGTGAAGCGGGTGCGATCGAGCACGAGCGGGCTGCCGATGGCATGCGGGGATCGGTGGAAATGCTTGGACCAGAAACGATAGCTGATGACGGCGACCGGTCCGTTCGGGCCACCAGAAGACTGATCGTCGGAATTGGTGAACGTATGGCCGAGGAGCGGTTTGACACCGAGAGTGGAAAAATACTCGCCGCTCGCGAGGGTGCCTGCGACGTGCACCATGTCGGGGCCGGAGCGCATTTGAAAGTCATAATTGCTCCAGGCGAAGAGACCCGAAAAGACGTGATTGTACTTATGAAGCGCCTGAAAAATCGGGTAGGTCACAGCGACCAGCACGCGATCGGGTTGATTACCTTTGAGAGCGAGGGTGCGCAACTCGTCGGCGTGCGGGACCGGCAGCGGCTTCAGCAGGAGCGTGTCGATCAGGCTGAAAATGGCTGTATTCGCGCCGATGCCGAGCGCGAGCGATAATACGGCTACGGCAGTGAAACCCGGGCTCCTGCGCAGCATGCGAATGGCATAGCGGAGATCGCGGGCGAGGTTGTCGATGAGATTGAGGCCGCGCGTGTCGCGGCAGGCTTCCTTGCTCTGTTCGAGACCCTGCATGGCGCGCAGCGCTTCGAGGCGCGCCGATTCGGGGTCCATGCCGGAAGCGATGTTTTGCTCGGTGCGCTGTTCGAGATGGAAGCGCAGTTCTTCGGCGAGTTCGTTCTCCACTCGCTTGCGTTTGAAGAGCGAGCGCAACTTAAGCGGGATCGAATATAACCAGTTCTCGATGGTCATCAGAGCTCCTCGAGCGCTACGACCCGCGAGATAGCACCTGCGAGACGCTTCCAGTTGGCGGCTTCGTTGTCGAGCTGTTTGCGCCCGAGGCGGGTCAGCGAATAGAACTTGGCGCGGCGGTTGTTTTCGGTCGCTTTCCATTCGGATTTGATCCAGCCCTGCTGCTCGAGCTTGTGCAGTGCGGGGTAAAGCGAGCCGTCACTGACCTGCAGGATGTCGCCCGAGACTTGTTTCAGGCGGAGCGAGATCGCCCAGCCGTGCAGTGGCTCGAGCGCGAGGATTTTCAAGAGCAGCAGATCGAGCGTGCCCTGGACCAGATCGGATGGTTTGCTCAAAGAGCGGTTCTCCTCGGTTACCGAGACCAGTTTACGGCAACTCCTCTCGGTTAGCAAGGGGAATATTAAGATCGCGTCCTAGAGCCTGGGCTCAGTGAGCGGCGGCGGCTTTGCGGGTCTTGCGAGGCGCTGGATTCGCAGCCGGCTCTTTGGAGGCCGAAGCAGCGGGTTTTTTGAGATTGGCGAGGCTCTTGCGCAGAGCGTCAGCAATATCGACGACCGCCCCTTTCTGCGGAGCAGGAGCGGCGGCGGGAGCAGGTAGACCCTGAACTTTGCGATCAATGAGCGCCTGAATTTTCTCGCGATAGGTGTCGTGATACTTCTCGGGCTCAAAGGGCCCGGCGAGGGAATGGATCAGCGTTTCCGCGAGCTTCAGCTCTTTGTCGCTGACGGCCTTGAGATCGGCATGATACTCGTCGTCGGCGCGCACTTCGTTGGCGAAAAACATCGTATGCGCCAGCAGACCATGCTTGCCGGGGCGCAGCACGACCACATGCTCGCGGCTGTGCATGGCGAATTGCGCGAGCGCGACGAGGCCCGAGGTCTGCATCGATTTGTAAAGAAGCGCGTAGGCTTTTTCGCCGGCTTCTTCGGGCGTGACGTAATAGGACGTTTCGAAATAGACCGGATCGATATCGGCGAGCTGAACAAATTCCTGAATTTCCATCGAAGCCGAGGTCGTGGGCGCTACGCTTTTCAACTCTTCGGGCTCGAGCGCGACGTAGCGGTTCTTTTCGTATTCGTAGCCTTTGACAACCGCTGTTTCGGCAACGCGCTCGTTGGTTTCGGGGCGGATGGAGACCTGTTTCAGTGGAGTGAGAACAGCGGGTTCGGGAAGTTCGGGCGGCTCGGCGCTCGGCGCGCGAGTGAACTTCGATTTCACAGGAGCAGGCGCTTCATAGTCCGGCTCCGGTTCGGGCTCGGGTTGCGACTGCCGGTACATGCGGCGGAAGCTGATGCGCTCGGGTCGCGCGGCCCGAAACAGCCTTACCGGAATCGAGATGAGACCGAACGAGATGTAACCGCGCCAGACGGTGGATGCCATCGTAACTCCTTATTTATATTGTGTCCTGAAAACGCGGCTACACGAAATGGATTCGCGGCGTGCGCGTCCATGGGAGAGTAAAGACATGAGCGATTCGTGCAAAGGCGAGACGAAGATTTTGTACCTGCTGCTCGGCATCACCGTGCCGCTTGCGATCTGGGCGCTCTGGCCGCGCCTGGGGCAGCGTAAACGCGAGATCGATAAGGCACACGACATTACCGTCGAGGATAGTTTTCCGGCGAGCGATCCGCCTTCGGCGTGGTAAATCTTCGCTTTGGCGCGACGACCAGAGGCGCGCGGTTTGGCTATACTCGACACTAGAATGCAGGAAAAGAAGTCGTCGTTTCAGCCGCTTGCGCTCAGCCTGACGGTCGCGGCCGCGCTGCTGCGGCTGGTTCCACATCCGTTCAATTTCACGCCGATCGGAAGCGCGGCATTGTTTGGCGGCGCGCGACTCGCGGGCTGGCAGGCCTATGTGGTGCCCTTGCTCGCCATGCTGGTGACGGATCCGATCCTGAGCTACATGGCAGGTTACCCGGCGTATTCGGCGGGCACGCTGGTCGTCTACTTCTCGCTTCTGATTTACGTGCTGCTCGGGCGCACGCTGATCGGCAGGAGTACGAATCCGTGGCGCATTGGAGCGGTAGCGCTGGCGGGGAGTGTGCAGTTTTTCCTGATTACAAACTTCTTCACGTGGTTCGCCGGGACGCTGTATCCGCACACGGCAGGCGGGCTGGCCGCCTGCTATATCGCCGGGCTGCCGTTCTTCGGCCGAACCGTGCTGGGCGACTTGTTCTATTCGGGCGTGCTGTTCAGCGCGTATACGCTGCTCGAGCGGAAGACGCACGTGGATGAACTGCGGCGCGCGGCGTAATTAACAACAGATCAACAACAGCGAACGATCATCTTCGGCGCGGCCGTGACGGTTGGCGGCGTCGATGATGGCATCGAGATTCGCTTGCGCGGTGTCACGTGCGTGCGCTGCGAAGGCCGCTTTGAGACCGGCGAGTCCAAACTCTTCATCTTTTGCATTGGCGATTTCGAGAAGCCCGTCGGTGTAGAGCAGGAAGCGGTCGCCGGGTGCGAAAGTGACTGGCTCTCGGACGAACTGCTGGCGGGCGAACATGCCGACGGGCAGATTCGAACAGGCCGATTCGGTGACCTCGCCGGTAGCGGCGTGGAAGTGCAGGATGGGCGGATGTCCGGCGAGTGAATGATAGAGCCGTTCGCCATCCCAGGCGAGATAGGCGAAGGTGACGAACATTTCGGGCTTCTTGATCGGATAGAGAACGTCGTTGAGACGCTCGAAAAGGTCGGTGCTGTCTTCTTTTGAAGAGAGCTGCATGCGGGCGGCGCTTTTGACCATCGCCATGACCACGCCGGGCGCAACGCCGTGTCCGGAAACATCGGCGATGTAGGCAATCCAGCCGCGCCCATGCGGAAAAACGTCGATGAGATCGCCGCCCACTTCGCCGCTCGGCAGAGAGCGTCCATGAAAGGCGAAGTGGTCGATGCGGGTATCGATGGGCGGGACGAGCACGCGGTGGATTTCCGTAGCGAGCACGATTTCGGCGTGTACGCGAGCATAGCGGCGCGCGGCCGTGATCGACACGTAGACGAAACAGGCGTAGCCCAGCGCAACGCAGAAGGTGGTGCTCGTGCCATCGAAAACAAGCCGGTTCTGGAGATCGGATGAGGACATCGCAGTGCGGTTCGGAATGGCGTGGCCGATCAGATTCACGACCAGCATGTGCACGACGAACACCGGGACGAAGGCCTTCCAGAATTGACGGCGCAGCAGAGTGAAACTGAGAGCGTAGAGGACGGCAAAAAGGCCGGAAACGAGAACGCCGAGTATCAGGCGGCCCTGTGGCTGCTGACCCATTTGCATGATGTCGTTAACGAAGCCGAGGGCGCTGAAGATGAAGAAGACACCGAGCAGGAATCCGGCGATGGATTTTCGTGGAAACGATTTCCAGAACGCAGCGGATGTGTTCATGCGCGCTCGATCAGATTAGCGCAGGACCGAGTTATTCGAGCGCAGGGCTTCGGTGGGATTGAGCTGCGAGGCGCGGCGCGCCGGCAGCAGACGGAAGCTGACACCAACGGTGCCGAACGTCTCCTCTAGGTTTTTCGCGAACCCGCGATGAGAATGTCCACCAGCCTTCTCGCGCTGGCCCGCCAGTCCGAGCTGCCCGAAAACTGCGCCACTCCCACCAGCGCCCGCAGCAGATCCACGGCGTCCACATCTTTGCGCACTTCGCCGCTCTCGATCGCGCGTTTCACCAGCCTCCGCACCGCATCGTGAACCGGCGCATACGACGCCTTCACCACCTTTGCGTCCATCTGCCCCTGGAGCGCGGGTGCAATGATCTGTTTGGCCGCAATGTAATCCACAAACAGCAGCATCCACGCCCGCAGCGCTTCCACTGGCGGCATCGATTCCGCAAACTTCCGCCCGGCGTCGGCCAGTTTCTGCACCTCGCAGCGGAAAACCGCTTCGAGCAGTGCATCGCGTGTTGGGAAATGCCGGTACAGCGTTCCCGGGCCGACATTCGCAAGCCTGGCGATTTCGTCCAGTCCCGCCAGCGCACCCGAGCGGGTGAAGACCTCCCGGGCCGCTTCGAGAATGCGCTGACGGTTGCGCTCGGCGTCGGCGCGCCGCTTTCGTTCAACAACCTTAGATTTTTTCGGCATCAAAAAAAAACTTGAATCCGGAGACGCACTCCGTTTATCGGACCAAGCGGAGACAATCTCCGTTTTAACTGAATCCGCAGCCGCGGGTCAACACTCCACCGGCTGCCCGAAGGAGAAAAACAAATGCGTGTTTTCATCACCGGCGCCACCGGCTTCGTCGGCTCCGCCGTCGTTCAGGAACTCCTGACTGCCGGCCACCAGGTTCTCGCCCTCGCTCGCTCTGAAACCAATGCCAACTCGCTGCGCGCGGCCGGCGCCCAGGTCCATCCCGGCCATCTCGAAGACCTCGAAAGCCTGCGCAGCGGTGCTTCGCAATCCGATGCCGTCATCCATTGCGGCTTCATCCACGATTTCACCAAATTTCAGGAAAGCTGCGCCATCGACCAGCGCGCTATCGAAGCACTCGGTTCGGCGCTCGTTGGCTCCGGCCGCCCGCTGATTGTCACCTCCGGCGTAGGCTTCCTCTCTCCCGGACGCGCCGCAACCGAAAACGACATCATGGAAAACACTCCCAGCCCGCGCCGCTCCGAACAGGCCGCTTTCGCGTTCACCGACCAGGGTGTCCGGACCTCCGCCGTACGTCTTCCACAGGTCCATGGCGACGGCGACCATGCCTTCACTCCGCGGCTCATCGCCACCGCCCGCGAGAAAGGCGTTTCCGCTTATGTGGGCGAGGGCACCAACCGCTGGTCCGCCGTTCATCGCTTCGATGCCGCGCGCCTCTACCGCCTGGCGCTCGAAAAAGGTACCGCCGGAGCCCGCTACCACGCCGTTGCCGAGGAAGGCATTCCGCTCCGCGACATCGCCGCCGTCATCGGCCGCCGTCTCAACGTGCCCGTCCGCAGCATCACCCCCGAACAGGCCGCCGAGCACTTCGGCTGGTTCGCCCGCTTCGCCCAGATGGACGCCGCCGCCTCCAGCGAGCTTACACGCCAGCAGCTCGGCTGGGAACCGACCGGTCCCGGTCTTCTCGCCGATATCGACCGTCCGGTCTACTTCGAACCCACCGCCGTTCCCGCCCTCAGCTAACGCCCTCCACCCACGTGCGTCATACGAGCAGGTCTCACCCGACCTGCTCCTCCTTACCAAACCCGCGCTCGCCATCGCTCTCGAATTCCGCACCAGATTTAGCGCGTCCTTATCTTTGCCTTAGCCGTCCTTAAGCTCGTCCGAAATAGCCTGAAATGACGTTATGTTTCTCAGGCAACTTTTCGCCGCTTCCCTTCTTGCCCTCGCCGCTTTTGTTCCCGCTTCATTGGCCCAGAACGCGCCCGCTCCCAACCCCGCAGCCCCCGAAGACACCCGCACTCTCGAGCAGCGCATAGCCGATCTGCAGGGCATCGTCGCGAAGCTGCAGGCCCGCCTCGATCGGCTCGAGAAAATCGATCAGCTCGAAAAAAATGCACCGTCCGCCGCAGCCGCCGCACAACCCGCAACTCAACAATCCGCTGCCCTCGCTCCGGCGCCGTCACAGCCCGTCCCCGTCCCCGCTCCCAACCCGGTCTCCAACGCCGTCCCGCCCAACACCACCATCAACTTCTTCCTCGACGGCTACTACGGTTACAACTTCAACGACCCCATCGGCCGCGTCAATCTCCTGCGCGCCTACGATGTCTCGAGCAACGCCTTCAGCATCAACCAGGCCGGAGTCATCTTCGAAAACGCCGCCGATCCCGACCACGGCAAGCGCTTCGGCCTCCGTCTCGACTTCCAGTACGGACAGGCCACTCAGGCCTCACAGGGCAATCCGCTCAATGAGCCGCGCCCCGAGATCTATCGCAACATCTTCCAGGCTTACGGCACCTGGGTCGCGCCCATCGGCAAAGGCCTCACCATCGACGTCGGCAAATTCGCCAGCTCGCTCGGCTATGAAGGTAACTACACTAAGGACCAGATCAACTACTCGCGGTCCTTCTGGTTCAATTTCCTTCCCTTCTATCACCTCGGCGCGCGCCTCAACTACAAGTTCAACGACAAGTTCGCCGTCAATTACTGGCTCGTCAACGGCACCAATCAAAGCGAACCATTCAACGGCTTCAAGGACGAATTCTTCGGCCTCTCCTTCACTCCCACCAAAAACATCACCTGGAACGCGCAATACTATCTCGGCCAGGAGCACCCCGACGTCGTCTATTTCCCAAACGGCGGCGCACCGCCTGACGCTCCCACCCTCCAGGGCGTGCCTTTCGAGCCGGTGCCCAATCCCGCCCACGGCAAACTGCACATCTTCGATACCTACGTCAGCTGGCAACTCACCCCGCGCTGGCTCGCCGCTGTCGAAGCCGACGATTTTATTCAGCGCCTCAATGCCAACTCCTATCCGGTCCACACCGATGGCGGCGCCGCCTATCTCCGCTACCAGTTCACTTCCAAGACCTATCTCGGCACGCGCGCCGAATATCTCGCCGACCGCGGCGGCAGCTTCACCGGCATCACCCAGGCCGTCAAAGAGTTGACCATCACCCTCTCGCACCGCTTCGATGAAGGCTTTCAGGTCATGGGCGAGTGGCGCCGCGACTTCTCCAATCAGCCCTACTTCTACACCAATACCCTCGGCATCCTTAAGAAGGAACAAAACACCGCCACTCTCGGCTTGCTGTGGTGGTTCGGCGAAAAACAGGGAGCCTGGTAGACTCCGCAACCATCCCGAACTGCGGACGTCCAAAGATACAATCGGACTCGGATCGAACCATGAGAACCCTTTTCGGCGTCTGTTCTCTTCTCTGTCTCTGCTCTGCCCTGCCCGCTCTCGCCGCCTCTGGTCTAAGCTGCGAATCCACTCCGGCCGTTGAAGCCGTCATGCGCGAGTCCGGGCAGCAGCGCCCCACCGTCACACTTCAGGAATCGCTCGTGCTCGCGCGCCAGGCGTATGAAAAAATGCACCGCCTCGATCCGAGCGATTACCGTCCGGTCCGCCGCTATTACATGTTCACCGTTCGCTACGACGAACCCGAGAAGTGGGACGCCGTGCGGGATCAGTTCGTCGCCGATGCACACTCCCATCCGGACGATGCGCTGAAATTGACCATCGCTGCCCGCGCGCTTTCCCGTAAGGACACGCCCCAGGCCATGCGTTTCCTCGAGCAGGCCATCGCCGCCAACCCAAACTACGCACCCGCTTATCTCGAACTCTCCGGCTACTACGATGGCTCCGGCAAGTACATCGATAAGACCAAAGCGCTCACTTATCTTGAGAAGTTCTATCAGCTCTGCCCTTCGAGCCGCGACGAGTTCGCTCTCTTTCATCTCAAGAAGATGGAATCCAACGAGCTGAAAGGCGCTGTTGCCCGCAGCCTCCGCCAGCGCCTCGCAACCGCGACAGATCCGTATGTGCTCCTCTCCTATTCCGACGTCTGGGCCCTCGAGTTCTCGAATCTGCCCGTGAACGAGCATCCCAAAGAAAGGCAGCGCATCGCCGAAGATCTCCATCGCCTCGAAAAGCTCCCCATTCAACCCACCGCCGAGTGGCTCGCTTTTCTTAAGGACGGCTACAAGCAGAGCGGCGCTCCCGAGGCGCAGGTCAAGGCTCTCGAAGCTCGCATCACGATCGAATTTCCCCACTCCTCCGAGGCCGCCGACATTATCCGCGAAACCTGGGAAAATCAGCACCCCACGCCCACGCCCGAAGCTTCCGCCTCCGATTGGCAGCAGTACCTGCGTCTCGAGCTCGCTCACGATCGCGACCAGTTGCAGCGCTTTCCCCAGCAGCGCTTCCTGAACTACTTCCTGTTCGCAGACACCGCGCATCTCGACGGAGAGCCGCCCGCCGAAATCATCCGCGAAGGCGAGCGCTACATCCAACAAAGCGATCTCTACGAAGGGCCGTCTTCCGACACGCGCGAACAGGTCGCCGAGGCTCTTCTCGATCACCATATCGAACCCGCTCGTGCTCTCGAACTGCTTCAGCAGGCCAGGCGCTTGCGAGATTCTCCCGGCGAGCGCATCAACTTCGAGCCTCCCGATTACGCCAAACCCAAAGAGCTGGAGGATCTCGCGGCAGAGCACGCCGCCTCAGAGACCCATTTCCGTGTCCTGTACCTGCGCGCCTGCCGCGCCGCCAGCGATCCATCTGCAGCCGCTGCTTTGGCCGCTCAGGTGGAAGCCGCCGAACCCGCTAACGACAAGGCTCCCGATGCCTACTGGCAGGCGCGCGCCCTGCTCGCCGAAATCCAGCACCGCATCCCCGATGCGCTCACCTACTATCAGAAGGCGCTGGCGTTACGCGAACCGCCCAAGAAGCAGTATGGCGTGCTCAATGACACGCTGCTGGCCGACGCGCAACACGTCTGGAAAGACGCAGGCGGATCGGAAGCGGCATTCGCCATCTGGAGCAAGCCCGATTCCTCGCAGAAGCCCGCACTCGCCGAAGGACGCTGGGAGAAGCCCGACAAGGAACTGCCCGCTTTCGAACTCGCCGACCTCGCGGGCAAAACCTGGAAGCTGAAATCGCTCGAAGGTCAGAAGGTGCTCATCAACGTGTGGGCCACCTGGTGCGGTCCCTGTCAGGCCGAATTGCCCCAGCTCCAAAAGTTATACGAGCAGACCAAAGACCGCACCGACATCCGCATCCTCACCTTGAACTTCGACGAGGATATCGGACTCATCGAGCCGTTTGTCAAAAAGAAGGGTTTTACCTTTCCGGTGTTGCCGGCCTATTCCCTGCTCGCGAATCGTGTCGATGTCAATTCCATCCCGCGCAATTGGCTCATCGACGCCAACGGCAAATGGCAGTGGGAACAGATCGGCTTCGATTCGTCCGAATCCGATTGGGGCAAAAACATGTTAAACCGGCTCGAATCCTTGAAGTGAGCGAAAGCCGCTTTACTTACTGACGCGGCTGATCCACTCTTCCAGCTTCGGGTCGCGGAAATCGTCCACCAGTAGTGCCGCGCCCTCGAGTTGGTCCGTTGTGGTCTTCACACCCACCACGCGCATTCCGGCCGCTAATCCCGCCTCGAGCCCGGTCGGCGAATCTTCAAAGACGATGCAGCGATCCGGCTGTACGCCCAGCCGCCGCGCCGCTTCCAGATAGATGTCGGGCGCGGGCTTGCCCCGTTCCACATCGAAGCCGTTCACCGCCACCGGAAAGAACTCGCGCAAACGATACTGGTCGAGAACAAAGTCGATATTCTTCGGCTCCGCGTTCGAAGCCACGGCTTTGGGCACATCCCGGTGCCGCTCCAGAAATTCGCGCAGCCCCGCAATCTGATACTTCTCCACCCCTTCGCGCAGAATCATCTCGCGCCAGAGCGCTTCTTTGTTCGCGCCGTGTTGAAACACCACGTCTTCGGTCAGATCGCTGGCAATCAGATCGTTTACCAGTTCGGCGTTTCTCTTGCCGTGCATCCGCCGCTCCAGATCCTCGACTTTGATTCCGAGCCCTGCCAGGTATTCTTCCCAGGCCAGCACGTGCAGCGGCATCGAATGTACCAGCACGCCATCCACATCAAAGATAAAAGCCAGCGGCTTTTGTCCCTCAGTCACGCCGGAAGAATAGCACGGGTCGCGCGTCGTTCACCGCTCCCGGCGAAGCCCGAATTCCCGCCGCCAAAACAACTTACCGGACGACCCCCAAGCCGCCCGAGCATCGCCCCACCAAACTGATCACGCGGGACCAAATCACTCATTCACTTCGTTTTTTCAAACCTGCAATGCCTGACCCAGCCAGAATTGGCTTCGTATTTTCACACCCGACAGGCGTCCGCCCGACTCCCAGATCGGCTTCGTTTTTTCAACTCCGCCGCGCATACTGAAATGGCTTCGTTCCCGAAATTCCCAGCAGACAGTCAGGATTGGCTTCGTTTTTTCAGTCCAGTCGAAGGGGCAACCGTCGCACCGCTCACAATCCACCTCACCCAAGCCCAGCGGCTGGCTTCGTTCCCGCAAATTCCAGCCCTCGTGCAGAATTGGCTTCGCTTTTTCAGCCCGCTCGAACCCACCGCGAATCGGCGCGCGCTCATCCGAAGAAGCGCGCAACCTCCCAACCCTTCACAATCGGCTTCGTTTTTTCAACCCGCCGGGCCGCCCAAATCGTTTCCCGACCACCTCACCCGCCCACGCCGGGATCGCGTTGTTTTCCAACCGAGGCCGGCCACTGGCTTCGTTCCTGCAAAGTTCTCACTGCCCGGATTGGCTTCGTTTTTTTCAGCACACCCCGCTTCCCTTCCGAAGCTCACTGCCGTTCCCGGCCCCTCCCCGCCTGGCTTCGTTCCTGCAAATTCCCGACGCCCGGAATTGGCTTCGTTTTTCCAACCCGCCCCCGACCTGTCCGAACGGGCAGCTCAACCAAATGGCGGCAATTCGCGTATCTTGTTTTAAGCTAAGGATAAGGCGGGGCGGAAGATTGGCGATGCATGAGCCCGCGCTTCTCAGCGAGGCGAAGATGAAAGAAGGACGAGCCCGCGCTTCTCAGCGAGCCGAAGATTCAAAAAATGAGCGCTTCAGACGCGATCCGGGCTGAAAGTCTCACCAAAATCTACCGCTCGGGAAACGGCCAGGTCGCTGTCTTCGACGGGCTCTCGCTTGAAGTGCGCCGTGGCGAACGATTGGCCGTCATCGGCGAATCCGGCGCCGGAAAATCCACCCTGTTGCATCTGTTAGGCGGTCTCGACCGTCCTAATAAGGGGAGGATCTTTACGAACGGCCGCGACATTACCGCCCTCGGCGATTTCGAGCTGGCAAAATTCCGCAACCAGGAGCTGGGGTTCGTTTGGCAGAATCCCTCGCTGCTGCCGGAATTTACCGCTCTCGAGAACGTCGCCATGCCGCTTCTGATCCGCGACGTTTCGGCCGCCCAGGCGGTTCGTCAGGCGCACGAACGGCTCGCCGAAGTCGGTCTATCCGATCGCGCGCATCATCGCTCCGGCGAACTTTCCGGCGGCGAACAGCAGCGCGTCGCGCTCGCTCGCGCCCTGGTGGCCGGACCGCAGATTCTGCTCGCTGATGAGCCCACCGGTAATCTCGATTTCCGGACCGGCGAGATGATTATGGACCTGCTCGCGGATGTACATGCCCGGCACGGTCTGACCTCGATCTTTGTCACACATAACCTGGCTTTCGCCGCTCGTTGCGACCGGGTTTTAGAGTTGAAGAAAGGGTCGCTGCACACTCCATCGGAGATGGAATTGCAAGCGATCGGAGTAGTACAGGACGCAACCCGTCCTGGCGGTGGTACTTATGTTTGAACGATACACCGAAAAAGCCCGTCGCGTTATCTTTTTTGCGAGATACGAGGCGAGCCAGTTCGGCAGCCCTTATATCGAGACCGAGCACTTGTTACTCGGTCTGCTGCGAGAAGATAAGCAGCTTGCGAACCGCTTCCTGCGCTCGCATGCGGCGATCGAATCCATCCGCAAACAGATCGAAGCGCACACCACGGCCCGCGAAAAGGTTTCGACGTCGGTCGATCTTCCTTTGAGCCACGAATGTAAGCGTGTGCTCGCCTACGGCGCCGAAGAAGCGGAGCGGCTGAGCCATAAGCACATCGGCACAGAACACCTGCTGCTCGGCCTGCTGCGCGAAGAGAAAAGCTTTGCGGCCGAAATTTTGCACGAGCGCGGCTTGCGACTCTCGGCCGTACGCGAAGAGATCGCTCGCTCGGCTTCGGAGAAAACCTCCGCCAGCCGTCCCAAAGAAAGCTCATTACTAGCCGAGTTCAGCCGCGATCTGACGCAGGCCGCCGTCGACGGCATGCTCGACCCGCTCATCGGGCGCGATGGCGAGCTCGACCGCGTGGTCCAGATTCTCTGCCGCCGTACCAAAAACAATCCCGTGCTCATCGGCGAGCCCGGCGTCGGCAAGACCGCTATCGTCGAAGGTCTCGCCCAGCGCATTGCCGATGGCGATGTGCCTTCGTTCTTATCCGATAAGCGCATTCTGGCGCTCGACCTGTCCCTCATCGTCGCCGGCACCAAGTATCGCGGCCAGTTCGAAGAGCGCTTGAAAACCATCATGAAGGAGCTGATGGACAACCAGAACGCCATCATCTTCATCGACGAGCTTCACACGCTGGTCGGCGCGGGCTCTGCCGAAGGTTCGCTCGATGCCGCCAATATCCTCAAACCCGCTCTCTCGCGCGGCGAAATTCAGTGCATCGGCGCCACCACGCCCGCTGAATATCGCAAGTCCATCGAAAAGGACCGCTCGCTCGAGCGCCGCTTCCAGGCCGTCAAAGTGCCGCCTCCCACCGAAACCGATGCCATCCGCATCCTTTTCGGCATCAAGGAGCGCTACGAAAAGTTCCACGCCGTCGCCTATACCGACGAAGCCATCGAAGCCTCCGTCTACACGTCCACTCGCTTCATTCCCGATCGCTTCCTGCCCGATAAAGCTATCGACTTGATCGACGAAGCAGGGGCGCGGGTAAAGCTGCGCCAGACCACGCTGCCGAGCGAAGTCGCCGATATCCAGAAGCGCATCAAGTTCATCGTGCATCGCATGGAGAACGCCATCGCGAACCACGAGTTCGAGAAAGCCCGCTTCTATTCCGATGAAGAGCGCAAGGAGCGCGAAAACCTCCGCATCCTGCGCGAAAAGTACAACCTGGACGACACCTCCACTGGCGTGGTCAGCAAGGACGATATCGAAGACGTCGTCGCCCGCTGGACCGGCGTTCCGATGACCTCTATAAAAGAGGAGGAGATCAACAAGCTACTGCGGATCGAGGAAGAGCTGCACAAGCGCGTCATCAGCCAGGAGAAAGCGATCTCGGCTCTCTCGCGCGCCATTCGCCGCTCGCGCGCCGGCCTCAAATCGCCCAAACGGCCTTCGGGCTCGTTCCTGTTCCTCGGGCCCACCGGCGTCGGCAAGACCGAAGTCGCGCGCGCACTCGCCGAATTCCTCTTCGGCAGCGAAAAGTCGCTGATTCGCTTCGATATGTCCGAGTTCATGGAGAAGCATTCGATCTCGAAGCTGATCGGCTCGCCTCCGGGCTACGTCGGCTACGAGGAGGGCGGCCAGCTCACCGAACGCGTGAAGCGCGCGCCCTACTCGATCATCCTGCTGGACGAAATCGAAAAGGCGCATCCGGATATCTACAACATCCTGCTGCAGGTCTTTGAAGACGGCCAGCTGACCGACGGTCTCGGCAACACAGTCGACTTCAAGAACACGATCATCATCATGACTTCGAACCTCGGCGCGCGTTTCCTCGACAAGCGCGGCCAGATCGGATTCAGTGCCGAGCAGACCACCGGCATCCCAGCCAAGATTGAGGATCAGGTGATGGGCGAAGTGAAGCGCGCCTTCAATCCGGAATTCCTCAATCGTCTCGACGAAGTGATTCTCTTCACTTCGCTCTCGGACGAAGACCTCATCAAGATCATGGACCTGCTGGTCGAACAGGTGAACACCAATCTGGTCGCCAAGCAGATCAAGATCAAGCTCGAGCCCGAAGCGGCCAAGTACATCCTCGACAAGACCTGCACCGATCGCAGCTATGGCGCTCGCCCGCTGCGCCGCGCTCTGCAGAAGTACATCGAGGACCCGCTCTCGGAAGCGCTCATTCAGGGCACGCTGCCCCGCCCCGCGGAGCTCAGCGTTTACCTCGGCGAGAACGGCTTGTACGTGCGCCAGATCGGCGAGCCCGAAGGCGCGCCCGTCCCCGTTGGCGCAGGCGAAGAGACCGTCGCCCCCGCGGGTACTCCGCTCTACATGTTCTGAAAAGCACCTCAGCAAACAACAACAAGGGCGAGGCTCCGGCCTCGCCCTTATTCCATTCCGACCAGCCCGCGTACGGAATCGATCAGCCTGGCTGAATCGTAGCCCACCCCGTTGCGGAACACCCATTTCACCTTTTCGACGTCGGCAATGCGCTCGGATGGATTGCCTTCCACGACCACGATGTCCGCCTGTTTTCCCGGAGCGAGAGTTCCGATCCGATCGGCGCGCCCCAGATACTCGGCGCCGTTCTGCGTGTAGATGTGAATCGCTTCTTCGGGCGTGAAACCCGCTTCCACAAGTAACTCGAGATTGCGCTGATCGCCGAAGCCGGGCAGCGCACCGCCGTTGCCGGTGGGATCGCATCCGGCGAGCAGCAGACCTCCGGCTGCCACGAACGCTCGCTCAAACTCCATCTCTTTCTTGAGCAGGGGCGCGAAATCGCTTCCTCGCGCGGAGGTTTGCTCTTTCGACGCAAGGTAATTCGTGGCCGCTTGCGGTGCGAGTACTTCAAGCATTCGTTGAGTCAGCGGTGGACGTCCCGGGATGAACGCTTCGAAGACCGAGAGGGTGGAGGTTACGGCAACTTTATGTTCGACAAGTGTATGAATGAGCTTCTGCAATTCCGGCCCGTTCACATCCAGCTTTCGAACCGCATCCATCGACTGCTTCTGGTTGGGGCAGGCATCCTGCTGCTTGCCGGGCGTGAATTCGCTATCGACCAGCAACCCGTGCTCCAGGTCGTCAATCCCCAGCTCGGCCGCTTCGGTGAAGCCGACTGCGCATAGGTGACCTGTAATTTTCAGCTTGTGCCGATGCGCTTCTTCAATTGCTGCTGCCAGCGCGTCATGCGATAGATTCATGTATGCCTTGAAGGAGGTTGCTCCCGCGGAAGCCCAGTAGTCAACGAAGCGCCGCGCCTCATCGGCTGAATGAATCACGGGCATCTGAAACGAAAATCCGCCTGGTCCCTGAATATAAGGAGCAGTCGCATCGATCTCGGGACCGGCGACGCCTTTGTCGATGAGTTGTTTCAGATTGATATCGGCATACGGCTCCATGGAACCGGCTGTGCGCATGGTGGTGACGCCCGAAGCGAGATAGAGTCTCGGCGCAGTGAATGGAATTTCGTTATAGACGGGCAGACCTCCGTTGTCGGGAGCCGGGTAGAAGAGATGCTCGTGCATTCCCACCAGGCCGGGATAGATTGTGTAACCCTTCAGATCGAGCACTCGCGCCGATGGCGGAACAGCCACCGAAGAGGCCGGGCCAAGCGCGCTGATCTTTCCGTGATCGATCACGAGGGTTTCATCCGCTCGTCCCGTTGCGCCGGTTCCGTCGATCACCCGCACATGCTCGAGTGCAATCACCGGATCGCGAAATGCGACCGACGGATCCTGTGCTGCCAGCGTCAAGGCCCCTGCGATCAAAACGACTCCCACACGGACTAACATCGACATGTCCTCCGGTTTGCGACTCTAACACAACAGGTAAAGACTCCGAAGCGAGTAACTGACAACTTGTTGCCATTGTTACTCGAGGTACTTATAGAACCGTATCCACGCACGCACACTAAGCTCTTTTGAGTAGGTCAGCTCCCGTTGCGAATGACGGAGTGACGTAACACAAGGAGTCTGTTATGACGTTGAAGCGGCTGAGCCGTTGTGTTTCAGCACTGATGCTGCTCGGCGGTGCTGTATTTCTTGCGCAACTTACTCGCGCGCAGATCGGAGTGCCCGGTTTACCTGTGTGGTTTCCGCCGGTCTGGACCCAATCACGCAATGCACCGGCTCCCTCCAGTACGCAGCCGGGCCAAACACCAGCTTCGATTCCGCAATACGCTGAGAGCAGCGATGCCACGGGACGCGTAGCAACCTACCAGCCGAACGGGGCGACCACGACGGCCGGAAATGCATTTTTCACACCACTCGGCACCAACGGACGTACCTGTTTCACCTGTCATCAGCCGCAGAGCGGTTGGGCTTTGAGTGCGAGCGCCGCACAAGCCATTTTCAATCAGACCAACGGAACAGACCCTCTGTTTGCGCCTGTTGATGGAGCCAATTGTCCGGATACAGGCGCAGCCGCCCAAACACTAGCTCAGAAGAGTGCAGCTTCGAGCCAGTTACTCACGAAAGGTAACATCCGAATCTTTCTTCCGGTACCTTCCGGAGCTGAATTTCAGGTTCGTATCTTAGCCGATCCGTATGGTTGCGAATCAAGCAGTAAATACGGCTTGCCAACGGGAATTATTTCCATGTACCGGCGAGTTATGAACAGTACGAATCTAACGAGAAACGCTCAGGCGGGACCGCCGCTTTCGCCCGAAGGCGCCATTATGTGGGATGGCCGCGAACCCAGCCTGCAGAGCCAGTTTACCGACGCGACGCTCGGACATGCACAAGCCTCCACTGCGCCGACTGCCGCACAGGTAAACCAGGGAGTTACGTTTGAAACCGGCCTGTTCACCTCGCAGAGCTTCGACAACAACGCCGGAAGCCTTTCGGGATCGGGCGGCCTCGGCGGACCGAAGACGCTGGCGACGGTTGGCGTTTCGAACGTGCCCGACCCGGTCGTCCCGCTGGCTTTTCACCAATTCGATGCCTGGACTCTGCCGACCAACAACGCCGCTCAGGCCTCCATCAATCGCGGGCAGAAAATCTTTACCACGCGCACCTTCACGATGAAGGGAGTGGCGGGATTCAACGACGTCGCCGGCAATCCGTTTCCGTTGGCAACCTGCTCGACCTGCCACAACAATCTCGACGTCGGATCGGATGCCGTTTCGGGTGGACGCCATCTCGGCATTGGCGACAATAGCGCGGCTGACAAATCCGGCAATCAGATGACGGCAACCGCACTGCCTCCCAGCAAGGATCAGCCGCTGTTTGCGTTCGATTGCCCGGTGGGATCGATTCCGTTTTATAGCAACCCGGTCACCATCAACGGCACGACTTACGACGAGTATCAGACAACCGATCCCGGCATGGGTCTGATCAGCGGCAAATGCGCGGACCTCGGTAAGTTCAAAGTTCCGCGTCTGAACGGCCTGGCCGCACGCGCGCCGTATTTCCACGGTGGCAATGCGGCGACGCTCAATCAGCTTGTGGACTTTTACAACACTCGCTTCAGCATCGGCCTGAGCGCGCAGGATAAACAGGATCTGGTCAACTTCCTGAACTCGCTCTGAGCCGCTTCAGGACTGCTTGCCGCCGAAGAGGCGCTGGAAGAATTGTTTCCAGTGCCACTTCGGCTCCTGGCACTCGGCGGAGGGCGCGTACATGACCGTGTGCGTGCCGCGCTCCACGGCGAGCGATTCGAGCTCTGTACCGCCCGCCTGCACGTTGATCGTCACGAACTGCTTGCAGCCATCGAGCGAAACGATGCGCCAAGGTGAAGTGATTGGTTTCTGCGGAGCCCAGTCGCGCAGGAAGCGCTGGTAATCGTAGTTGGGACAGGGCGTTTTGTCGGTGCAGCCGAAGTCGGCATAGGCCTGCTGGTATTGGCGCGCGTTCACCTGATCGAGGAAATGCTGCACCGTCTTCTTTTCGGAGTAGTTGTGCAGGATCAGGTACAAGATCCAGGCCACGATCAGGAGCGCGATCGCGCTGAGCACGAGGATACGGATAATGCGCCCGCGCCGCTCGTCGCCTTCGCCGTACGTCTGCAGATAAGTGCTCATGCCCGCGCACCCTTATTTTGCCGGATAGGCTTTGTCGTAATCCGCGGTTGCTTCGGCAGTCAGATCAAGCGCCGGCTTGTAGTAGAGCGTGTTGGTGACGTCGACGATCACATCGAGCCCGCGTTGTTCGGCCAGTTTTCGGATGATTTCGCTCATCTGCCGCCCGGCACGCCCCAAAATGTCCTGGCGCTCGGCGTTGACATCGCTCTGCAGATCTTCGTTGGCGCGCTGCAGTTGCTTCTGCTTGTCCGCTCCGGTCTGGCGCAGCTGCGCTTCGCGATCCGGCGTGAGGTTGGGCGCGGTGAGCTGCTGCTGAATGCTTTGCAGATCGTTCTGCAATTGTGCGATGGCCTGCTGGCGGGGGCGGTATTTGGCCTCGAGCGTGGCCTGCGCCTTTTTGATCTCCTGAGTATCTGCCACCGCTTTCTGCGCATTCACGATTCCGACCTTTGCAGGCGCGATGGCCTGCGCTTCCATGACGTTTGCAAACGGCGCCGCCAAAGCAAGCAGCAGTACGCCTAAGACCTTCATTTCTCTTCCTGAACTCCTCGTCTGAAATTCGGCTCGCTCCAATTTGCGCGGCCACTCTACATTATCTGCAACCGGCTGTCACGAACCTGTGTTGCGCACGATTCGGCCATCGCGTGCAATCTGCAAACTGCGGTCGCGCCAGCGCACTTCACGCCCTCCGTAGGACGTCAGCCAGATGCAAAAAGCGTACAGATCCCACAGCGGAGCGAGCCAGAAGAGAGCGGCCATCAGCGGATTTTCGAGCACCAGGCAGCCGCCCAGAAAAGCCGCGAGGAGCCGCACTATAAGAAGTGCGATTGCTGCACTTTTTGCGCCTATGGCAAGCGCGAGCACGATCCACACGCTGGTCTGCGTGAAGGGCAGGCCGGCATGTCCGCCGCCTTTTGACGCGCGAATGGTGCGCGCCCAGCGAAGCTGGTGCTGCCACGAACCGCTCCACGTCTTATCGCCCAGCGAAGTCTCCACTGTGTAGGTTGAGAGCAGCGCGCGCTTACCGTTTTGCGTGATGCGTTTGGCGAGCTGATAGTCGTCGGCCAGATAGTCGCCGATAGCGGCAAATCCGCCGGCTTGCGCAAGATCCTGTGCGCGAAATGCCAGAGTGGAACCGAGGCCGAACTCGCGCACCCCGATGAGCTGGGCTACCAGTGTACTCGGCATAAAATCGGTGGAGATGCCGAGCGCTTCCCAAAGCGCCGGAAGCGTGTGTGCGCGCGGCCGGTACAAACATGTGACCACGCCGACGTCTTCCTCTGCGAGCGGCGCCACGACTTCGGCGAGATAGCGCTCGTTGACGCGAATGTCGCTGTCGTTGACCACCCAGACCGGATTCTGCGCATACTGTGCCAGCCTGGCGAGCACGCCGACCTTACCGTTGGCGAGCGCTTCGGAGCCCGCGATCAGACGGATGCGCACCGCTGGAAACTGCTGCTCGAGCCGGCTCACCTCGGTAACCGCCGGATCGCTCTGGTCCGCCACACCGAACAGCAGTTCGAACTCCGGATACTGCTGGGCGGCTTGCGAAACGAAGGCGTCGTAGGTATTCGGGTCGAGCCCGCGCAGAGGTTTCAAGATCGACACGGGCGGTGCGAACGATTGAGGTCGTCGAGGAGCCGTGTAGCGGCGGCGCAGATGATTCAGTGCAGCGGCGATGGCGAGCAGTTGATAGACGAGAGCGGGGAGAAAGATCAGCCAGATCGCGCGCACAGTGAATTAACGTTAGGGTAGCCCGTGAGGATGCGCGGAACTTCGCGGGCTCATTGCTCGGCGCTTTCGCGCTCCCCTTCGGCGAGGTAAGCTGCAAGCGCCGCATCCTCCGCCTCGTAATTAAAAGCGGCAGGAGCAAACGGAGGCGGGTTCTCACGCTCCCACGCAATGGTGTTTGCCAGTCCGGTGTTGAAATCCACTGGTTCGCGGAAAGCCAGCTCGCGACGGATCCGTTCACTGCTCACGACCCAGTGCTGCTCAGTCCGGTACGGCACCTGCAAGTGAGCAGGCAGCCGGGCCGCGGGCATGGCGACGATCTCACCGGTCCACTCTGCCACGGCCGCGATGGCGCGGATCCAGTCCGCTTCGGAAAGACAATCCTGCTCAGCGATGTTGTAGATCTTTCCTGCCGCCTCATGCGATGCCGCGGCCAGAGTAATCGCAGCCGCAACATTCTCCACATATCCGCGCGGTCCGCGCCACGATGCGGCATCGGCCTGCAGCAGAATGGCGGGGCGCTGGTCGTCCATACGCTTCAAGTATGGGAAAAGGCGGTGCAACGGATCGCACGGACCGTACACCATGGGCAGCCGCAGCACCGTACCCGGCATGGCATCGGCCGCCATGATGACCTGTTCCACCGGAATCTTGTCGTATTCCTCTCCCAGCCAGGAAAAAATAGTGCGCAAGCGGGCGAGATCGTCGGCTCCATAAACGTTTCGCGTGGTTCGCAATGCGGAATCTTCCGTCAGCGGCAGAGCTTGTAACGGACCGGACTCAAACCCATGTGCAATGCCGCAGGCCCGATACACGTCGGCGCTGCTGACCCCGACGATCCGGCCGGCATGGCCGCTGAAAATGTCCACAAGTTCACTCGCCTGTCGTTCGTTGCTCAGGATAAAGTCGATTACGGCGTCCGGTTTCCGCGCCCGCAGCGCGTCCCGGTGGCGCGCGAGTTCCTTATGGTCTCCCAAGATTTCTTCTGCCCCGACCGGCAGCTTCGTTGGACCGCGGTGAAAAACCGTCACCGACGCGCCTAGTCCGAGGAGTTGAGCAGTAACGTGCTTGCCGATGAAACCAGTCGCGCCGATCAGCAGGAAGTTCATCGCGAAACAAGTGTACGACGTCAGCCTGCAAGCGCGCGGCCGCTGCCGTACAAGCGAAGAGATGCCCGCCCGATTTCCCGGTCGAGACGGGCATCTCCGGTTTCGCTTCAACGCGCCGTTTCCGGACCAAATCGGATCGAAGCTTGGTCGAACGGGAATGGTTCCTGAATCTCAAAAAACAGGAACTTTGTCTTCGAATCTTGCGGTAGATAGAGGAAGTAACGCGACACAACATCGTCCGACGCCACTCCGGGGCATAACGGATCGGCAAGACCTTCATCCGCCTGATTCGTTTTGCTTGCGGGCCCTTTGTAAATCACCGTATAGGTCTCTGTGCTGGCGCCTTCTCCCTCTTTGGCCGGTTTGCAATTTGCGCGGGCAGACGCACCCGCCAACTTGCTGATGAACTGTTGTTGAATCGCTGCCGTCATCGATTGCGCCGCGGGTTTGGTATGCACCGTGAACAACTCCGTGGGTTCGTTGCTGGTATCTAACAGAACGCCAATTCCGTGCTCGCTGACCACGAAACGCGCCGCGGATCCACCCGGCCATTTGCCCGGCTCGCAGTTTTGAACCAGCATCTCGAGCGAGAACTTATCGGCCAGGAATGGAACCCACCAGCAGCCCTCGGCCGCGGGTTGCGAGGCATGCAGAGCCGGATAGCCCGGTGCTGCGGGTGGCAAATCGACCAGCGTTGACGGGGGATGCGCCGGCGTTCTCGGCGTTTGCGACGGAGCCGAAACGGCAACTGGCGCGGGAGCCGCGGTTGCAGACTGCATGGACGGGCTCGGCGCGGGAGTTACTTGCGGAGAAGGCTGTGCAGTGGGGCCAGTCCCGGCGTCCACTCCAAAACACTGCGCGTCGTGCCCCTCCAGGAAAGCGTACTCGCCTGGCTCTAGCGGATTGCGGGACGTGATTTCTAACGATTCCTGCCCGTACTTCGAGATGTTCACGGGAACGCTTTCGTCGTTAGGGCGATCGTGTTTGACGCCCCCGCCCGGGATCAGACTGACTTTGTAGGTGACGATCGGAATCTGGCGCGTATTCTTGCCGACGACCAGCTTTTTCAGGTGAATCAGCGTTTGCGGGTCGCGTCCGCCGGTCGACATCTTGACGATGAAATGCGCATTGCCCGGAAGACGTACGGGCGATGCCTTGCCGGAGATGCTTTCAAACACCTTCGTGTTGGGAGTGATGACGAAGTTTCGCCGAGATTTGGTATCGAGAACGGCGTTCTCGCGCTCGAGAGGCACCAGCTGGCCCGCGATCAAAGCGTTGAACTGGTCGATGTATTGAGGCTCGACTGTAGTTTGCGCCGGCAAGCGCAAGACGGAAAGAACGAGGGCGGTCAGGATTATCCATCGATTCGACATTGGCTCTCTTTCCCTCCCTACGCTTCCCGCCGATCTTTGCGGAGGGCCCGCATCAGCAAATACACTGCGCACGCCACGGCAATCCACAATCCGATCCCCGGCCGGATGGCGAATGCGGCCTGCCGCGCCGCTTCTTTTCCGGCGTCGCTGCCCAGCAGATCGCCAATCGCTCCGGCGGTGTGGCGCCCTATGTTATGGACCTCGTTCCAGAGCATCAGCGCCCCAATGAGCAAGAAAGCAAGCGGCACCGCGTTCAGCCAGTGCGCCCATTTCTGTTTCAGAAATGGTGCTGCCAACGGAGCAACCAGGCAGACCACAGATAGTAAACTGGCCAGCCCGTATTCGGGCCCTTGCACGGCTGTCGGGCTGAAACCGGTCGCCTTCCACCCTGTGAGCGGCACTGCCGACGTTAACCACGGCGGGGTGATCAGCACACAGGGAAGAGAAAAGAACGCGACCAAAAGCAGGCATTCTGCAGCGATTACCGGGACTCTCAACCGGCTCTTCACGTTGCTCGTCAGCAGTTCCCCGCCCCGCATCGCGCCGGCCAGCGTTTTCTGCGCGTTCTGAAGAGCGAGCTGCGATTCTGAGACGGCAAACACTCTTTCCGGCGTTCCGTCATCGGCAAACGCGACGTCTACCGCCATGCCGGGTTGCGGCGGTATGTCGGATTGCCACATTCCCTCCAAAACAAATCGATATTGCGTTCCTTCGATGGTGAGGAGCCCGGGCCCCGCACTCGTATCGCGAAGGATTCTTCCACGTTTCGTCATCTCTGAGTTCTCCTTGGCCTCGCGTTCGCCGAGGTCAGCCTCAGCATGCCGTTTCAGGAGCCCGGGACGGAATAGTTTGGGCCTCAAGGATATGCTCAAGAAAAATCAAGAAGCCATGGCTAGCACCGTTTTAGGACCCGACTTATCGCGCCCCGGCCGGAAATGGAGCTTTGGACACTGCGAGTACTCTGAGGTCCGGCGCCAGCTTCTCGTAAATGGCCAGCCAGTGAGGATGGAAGGCAAGCAGCTGGACGTCCTGCAGCGGCTGCTGGAAAGGCCGGGCGAAATTGTGTCCAGCGAGGCCTTGCTGGACGAGGTTTGGAAAGACGTACAGGTCACCAGCCAGTCGGTCCAGACGGCGATTTATTCTCTACGGAAGGCATTCGGCGGCGGCCGGGATTCGATCATCGTGAACATCTCCGGCGCCGGATACCGAATGGCGGTGCCGGTGACGTGCGTGGCCGACGAAGAACCGGTTCCGCAACCACTCCGGCTAAAGCCCGGTGACGCGATACCTGGCAAAAGGGAATGGATTGCCGACGAGCCCCTGGGCGTTCATAATCCGCCCCACGTCTGGATCGCTCATCACCGGGATACCAAGGTCGCGCGGGTATTCAAGCTTGCCAATGACGGCATTCGGTTGCGAGCTTTGCAACGCGAGCTGACGTTGTCGCGGATCTTTGCGCAAAAGTGTCCTGAGCAGGCGGGTTTCTCTCGCGTGCTCGAGAGCAATTTCGACGAAGCGCCTTACTTCATCGAGACTGAGTACGCGGGTCTCGATCTTTACCACTTTGCCGAGACGGACGCCTTCCGGCAGATGAGCACCGCAGAGCGCGTCGAACTGGCCGCGCAGATGGTGGAGATTGTGGCGGCGGCGCACCGGCTCGGGATCCTGCACAATGATCTGAAACCGGCAAACATCCTGATTGGACGCCGTCCGCTCGCCGGTTCGGACGATTGGCAAGTCACGGTTATAGATTTCGGCATCGCCACCCTCACCGATGCGGGACGCCAGGTTGCCATGCAGCTGACGCATTACGGTGCGTTTTCAGACTCTGAAGAGAATCATCTGGCCGGCGGCATGGAGGTACGCGGCTCTCTGTTGTATCTGGCTCCGGAGATGCGAGCGCCGGGAGCCCTTCCAAACCCGTTGAGCGACATCTACGCGCTCGGCGTCATTCTTTTTCAGATTGTGACCGGGGATTTCGTGGCCACGCCATCGGCCGGATGGGAGACGCGGGTCGCGGATCCCTTGCTGCGCGCCGACATCGCACACGCCGCACACATGGATCCGCTTCTGCGGACCAAGACGGCGGAGGCGCTCGCCGAAAATCTTCGAACACTGGAGGATCGCCGGCGAGCTGAAGAGAGAAAACGCGAAGAGGAAAAGATCCGGGCCGCTGAACAGTGGAGAGCCGCACGGGCCCGGCGCATGTGGCAATTCCTGGCCGTGGTGAGTTCCGCGCTGGCCGTTGGTCTGGCCGTCTGTTTCTGGTTTTATCTGCAATCCGTTCGGGCATTGCATCTGGCAAGCGAGCGAAATGCCGCGCTGCAGGCGATGAATCGGTTTCTCAGTCAGGATCTCCTGGCGCAAAGTAATCCTATGCGCGGAACGGCCGCATCGGGGCAAGTTCAAGACGAATCCCTGCTCGATGCCATCCGCAAAGCTTCACCGCAGATCGACCGTAGATTCTCTGCGAACCCGGCAACTGCCGGCCAGTTGCACCAAACCATAGGGGCAGCTTTTGAGGCGCAAACGCATTATGCCGAGGCCGAACGGCAATTCGCGGACGCAGCAGAACAGTTCCGGCGAGCCGAGGGCGCTCGGTCGGATGATGCCATCGTTGCGGAATTGCGGCGCGAGCAGGTTCTGTTTCGTACGCGGCAGGCGGGAGCAGCTCAGGAGGCCAAAGCAGCACTTGCAAAGGAGCAAGATGTAATTCGGAGTTTGCCTTATGTCAGCCCCGTTGTGAGAGCGTGGAACGCGCTGACGCTTACTGCATCGTACGTGACGGGCGCTCAACCGGGCGAGAGTATTCCCGTCCTGAATGACGCCATCCGCGCAGCGGAGCACAGCTCAGGATTCGATCCCGTTCTGCTCCGATCTCTACGGCTGCGCCTGTGTCCAGCGTATTTTCAGGCGAATCAGCCCGCGAAGGCGGAACACCTTGCCCGGCAGATCATCTCAGATATCGAGAGCCACGGAGGTTTGGACAGCCGGGAACTCTTCGATGCCGATATCTTTCTTCAGGAAGCCCTGCATGAACAAGGGAAGTATGGGGAAGCTATCGGGCAGGGTTCAGCCAATTATCAGAAGTTTGCGCGCGCGCTTGGTTCCGATAACCAGCTCACCTTGGCCGCACTCAGCATGAAGGCGATTGACGAAGGAGAGTCTCAGCGCTACGCCGACGCCATTCACGATCAGCTCGCCGTTTACCAGGCGAGCCGCAATCTGCCGGCCGCTCATTTCCTGGCCGAGAACGCATTGGAGTCTGTGGCCGCTCTCGAATGCGATTCGGGACACTTTGCCGAGGGCTTGCACTACGCAACTCAACTGATTGCGGAGAGCTCTCCGGACCACTTCGATATCCCTGCCATGGCCGAGCTTGGCCGGTTCCGGCGTGCGGACTGCCTGTTAACGCAGGCGGAGCAGCTGGGCTTGACTGGACGCAAGAAAGATCTGGACGAAGCGGCTCGAATCATTAATACGCTCGATTTCTCCTCGGTAGAGCGTCTTCCCGGTTTGCAAAATGCCGAAGGATCGCTCGATGTGGCGAAGGCTCGTCTGAATATCCTGCGCGGAGAGAAGACGCAAGCAGCGGTGTACGTTGCGAAAGCAACACCGTTGATGCAACAAAGCGATGCTGATTCTTTTGAAAAGCACAAGTGGGAAGAACTCAAGAGCAAATTGCAAACACGTTAGCGGAGTAACCGGCCGGAGCAGATTTTGTCTGATGCAGCCGCATGGCCTTGTGATAGACTTCGACTCACTTTTCGGAAGGAGGTAGCCAATGAAGATCATGGTCGTCTGGAGGACGGTTCCGGGGAAATACAAGCAGGCCATCGAACAGTTTGTTCGAACGGGAGGTCCAGTACCGGAAGGAGCCAAGACCGTCGGACGCTGGCACGTGCCCGGGTCGACCCTTGGGTGGCACCTGATTGAAGGCGATCTCGGGGCGGTAGCCGGGCACGTTGCCGATTGGGGCGATCTACTCGAATACGAAGTGTATCCGGTCATGGACGACGCGGACGCGGGTGAGGTGGCTCATAAAGTCCTGGGCAAGCGCTCAGATTGAAGAGCAGGCCGGTCGTTGCGAAGCCAGCCTGCCGGGTTTCACTCAGAACAGATACGTCAGGGCAAGCTGATAACTGCGCGGCGTCACGAAATGCGTGCCGCTGAAAGTTGACAGGAAGTTATAGAGCGCAACATTGTTCGTCAAGTTCACAGCGGTGAACCGCAGACCGATTTTGTTGCGTCCCTCCATCCGAAAAATGTTGTCGGTACCCAGTGAAAGATCAAACAAGTTGCGCGGCTTCACGCGGTCGGGATTGTGGTCGTCGTTTTCCTGACCGGTCTGGGAGAGAGTTAACAAAGTGGAGCGGCCGATACCGTTGCAGGAAGTGATGGGCGCGGCGAGCGTGGCGTAAATGCCGTTGCAGGAGAAACCGATATCGACCTGCTGGTGCGGCGTGAGCGCGGTGGCAGCGGCTACGTCGGGCACGCCGCTCACAACCAGACCGCTGTCGAACCGCCAGATGAAGTCGATCCAGGGACCATTCTTACCGTATTGATAGCGAAGATTCGTGGTTTGCTGGAAGGCCTGATCGTGATCGATGCGGAAGACTCCGGGCTGCGCGGCTGTGCCCTGGAAGAGGAGGCCGCCAACTTCAGGCGGGAAATAGCGCGCGCGTGTGTGGCCGAAGGTGGTGTAGACCTGAAGGCCGTGCAGATTCGTCGTGCTCAGGCGCCCGGTGACGCCGTCGATCTTCGAGTTGTGCCAGGCGATGGGAAAGGTGAGCGGGGTGTTGAACAGCACGTCGAAATCGAAGGCGTTGTGGGTGTATTTCCAGAAGTAATCGCCGTCAAAGAGCAGAAAGCGTCCGAAGCGCTGTTGCAGGCCGGTATTGAACTGATTGCGGAAACCGGGTTGAATCGGGACGCTCCCGGTCGCGCCGAAGATATTCTGCGCGAGACCACCCGCGCCCGTTGCGCTGGAGAGCAGCAGATTTTCATTGAAGGGCGTTTCGAAGGTGCGTGAATAAGCAGCGCGGACCACCGTACCGGACGATTTGACGAGATAGGAGAGGCCGAGCCGCGGCGCGATTCCATTCTTGGAGACCAAGCCGTTGTACTGATCCTCGCGGAGCCCGGCCGTAATCGTCAGGTTGCCGAGCGTGATGCGGTCGTCGAAGTAAAAGGCGTACTGATTGATGTTGTGTTTGCCGCGAAAATCGAAAAGGCTGCCGCCGCGAGTCAGATCGTACGGCACGAGGCCGGGCAGCAAGCCGGGGTTGGCTTGATAGGCGGGATTGACGGTTGAACACGCGTTTGGATTGGTGATACCGGGCAGCAGAAGCGCGCCGCCGTTTGCATCCAGACAGACGGGATTGAACGAAGGATCGGTCACGCCGAGTGCGAAATTTTCAAGCAGACGCGTTTGCTGTAGCTGCATCCCGGCATGTATGTTGTGCCGGCCTCGAATGGCAGCAATTTCGGCGCGCGTGCCGTAGTTGGTCAGGAAGCGAAGCTGCGATTCGGTAACGGGCGTATCATCAAACGGATCGTGGCTGCCGTAGTAATTGACCTGGTCGCGGCGTCCCCAGGCGTTCACAGTGAGCAGTGTGTTGGGGTTTATGGAACGCTGGTAACCGGGTGCAACATTCCAGGTCAGCACTCGTTGCTTCTGGTCCTGGGACAACTGATCGTAACTGTTCGGCACCTGGAACCAATTGCGAGCGACGAACAGATTCAAATGCAGCGAGTCGCGCGAGTCGGGTTGAAAGTCGAGGCGATCGAAAATATTTTCGTTGTTGCCGATATCGTGTATCAGAAGAAATTCGGGCGTGTCCAGAAAGCGCCCGGTGCGAATGCCGTTGATCGCGAGGAAGTTGCCAAACTTACTGGATCCGATACCGAAGGTGGCGTTCTCACCGTAAGTAGCGAAGGATCCGGCGTAAGCTTCGAGACTGCCGTAGCCTTTGGGTTGGCCGAGTCCGGATTTGGTGACCGCATTCACAACCAGGCTCGATTTATCGCCGTATTCGGCATCGGGAGCGCCCGTGATGATCTCCGTGCTTTGGATCGCGTCCGGGGGGAACTGCGTGGAAAAGACTTTGCTCTGCTGATCGCTGATGGTCTGCCCGTCGAAGACGAAGCTCACCTGAGCGTGATCGCCGAGCGGATGGAAGAAGCCGTTGGCGTCGGAAGCTGTTCCGCCGGTGCTGTAGTTGATGATGCTGCTCAATCCGAACCGGGATCGAAGCGCGGCAGCTTGAGAAATACGCTCGAGTCGGTGTCGGTGTGAGCCGAGGGTTCGTTCTCGACCAGACCGCTATTGGCTTCTACGTCGACCTCCTGCTTCGAGCCTGCCAGTGCCAGTTGCGCCGAAACATGCTGCGGAATGGTGGAATGAATTTCGATCGTCAATGTGGCGAACCCCGGCGCGCTCACCGTCAGACGGTAATCGTTGAAAGGCACATTGTTGAATCGGAAATTGCCATTGTCGCCGGTCGAGACAATTTGCCGGTAGCCGCTGACGCCATTCGAAAGCTCGACCGAGGCTTTGGGCACGACGGCTTTGGCGGGATCGACAACGGAACCATCTACCGTACCGCTTGAGATCGATTGCGGCCACGCGCAGACACACGCCGCGCATAGGGCCATAGACAGGCTCAGGCACTGTCTGAAATACATGATTGTTCTCCCCTGAATTTCGATAAACCAGAAAATACACCTTGCCCGTGATGCAATAAGCAGGTCACGTGCGAGGCAGTTTCTTAGCGGTTCTCGAACAGGGAAGGCGGTGTGCGGCAGGATCGGAGGTTGGTTTGGCGGAGGGACGGCCGCGTCGCCACAGGTGGGCAAACGTGACCCCAAAAGATCTCTTGGCGGACGATGCGGTTGGCCGGTGCGGCGCATTCCAGCGGGATGTGGCCGGCATGACAGACAGGACAGCAGTGGCCGCCTTCATCGTCGTGCGGATGGGCGGCGGAGGCAAGCTGAACGCCGAGAAAAATTGTGACCAGGCACACAGCAAGCAGGTGCTGCAAGAGCCTGGGTAGCCTCGCGCCGTGTGGTTTCGTCCACATGTGCCGTTTGGCGGCAGTATAGCGGTTTCTGGCGCGAAAAGCTCTAGTTCGTTTGCCGTAGCGGCGGCGAGTTTGAATCGATTCGGGGGCTGAGGTAACTCAGCCCAGATCGAACTTCTGATGATGCAGCGCAGCGTCGCCGGTCACCAGCACCGGCCGGCCGAGAATTTCTTCGAGCTCTTCCAGGTAGTGGTTATCGCTCGCTTTGAGTACCTTCGCCACGTCCGGATGTACGCGCAGCATCACATTCTTGCCTTCGATTGCTGGCGCGAGTTTCTGCGCTTCCACCAGAATCTCGCCGATCACCGTTTGAACACTCTTCACATAACCGGCGCCTTCGCAGTACGGGCATGGCGAGCAGAGTGTGCGCTCCAGACTTTGCTTGACGCGCTTGCGAGTGATCGCGACTAAACCGAAATCGTTGAACTGCAGAATTTTGTAGGGCGCTTTGTCGGCCCGCATGGCTTCTTCGAGCGCCTGCATCACCTTCTGCCGGTTCTTGCGTTCATCCATATCGATGAAGTCGACCACGATGATGCCGCCCAGATCGCGCAGCCGGATCTGGCGCACAATCTCCTTTACCGCTTCGGTATTGGTCTTGACGATCGTGTCTTCCAGCCGATTCGATTTCCCGACGTACTTGCCTGTGTTGATATCAATCGCAACCAGCGCTTCGGTTTGATTGATCACGATGTAGCCGCCCGATTTCAACCACACCTTGGGCCGCAGTGCTTTCTCGAGTTCCTGCGTGATATTGAACGCATCGAAAATCGGCGCTGAGCGCGTGTACATCTTCACGCGATTCACCAGCGCAGGCTGAAAGCGCTGCATGAAGGTGACGACATTTTCGTACAAATCTTCGTTATCGACCCAGATCGCTTTGAAGTCGCTGGTGACCTGATCGCGGAGAATGCGCTCAACGATATCCAGATCGTGATGCAGCAGCGCCGGCGCTGGCTTCTTCTCAGCTTTGGCGCGAATGTCGAGCCAGAGATTGTAGAGCGAAGACATGTCGTTCGCAATCTCGTCTTCCGGCACCCCTTCGCCGGCCGTGCGCACAATGAAGCCTCCGGTCGTTCCCGGACGGTGCGCCTGCAGAATGCGCTTCAGGCGCTGCCGTTCTTCGTCGCTGGCGATCTTGCGCGAGACGCCGAGATGACTAACGCTCGGCATAAACACCACGTAGCGGCCAGGAAGAGCGATGTGCGAGGTAATACGCGCGCCTTTTTGCCCCAGCGGTTCTTTGGCAATCTGGACGATGATCTCCTGCCCGGGCTTGAGCAGATCGGAGATGGAGGGATACGACCGCTCCGGCCGCTCGACCGCTTTGTCTTCGATGCCCTCGCGGTGCATTTCGGTGCGGACGTCGGGCGCGATTGTGGTCCCGCCGTTGCCGGATTCGCCGTGCTGTTGCGAACCGAAGCGATTGCCACCGCGGCGGCGGCGCATCCGGCGCGAAACGCGATGCATGGAGCGATTGGAAGGCTCGCGGACCGTCGCTGTCTGTGCGGAAGTTTCCGGTGCCTCGGGCTCCTGCGAACCTGAGGCTTCCGCTTCTGTCTCGACGGCATCGTCGGAAGTCATCTCATCGAGCAAAGGCTCATCCACGCCGGTTAAGCCTTCCTGGATCGCGAGAACTTCGTATGTATCGAGTGCGATCGGCTCCGACGAAGGCAGTCCGGAATCGCTGGGCTCGGGCTCGGTTATTAGAACAGGCGGCTTCAGCTCCGCGGGTTCTCCATTGGAAGCCGGCTCCACATCCGGCAGCGTCTCGAGTGTGTCCAGTTGAGAAGCGGGGGGCTCAGGTTCAACCTTGTGGCTGGAAAACTCGGGCGTCGCCGGAGCGCTGTCCTCCACTCCCGCCGCTTCTTCCTCGAACGCCTCGGGCTGCGGCTCGTCGCGATGCGCAAACACCAGGTCGGTCAAGGCGATTTCGGCGGCTTCCTGATCCAGTTCTTCCTCGGAAGCGTGCTCTTCGCCGGCTGTGCTTTCGCGTTCACTCTCGCCGGCAGCGACACGCCTGTATTTGGCCAGCGATTCGCCCGGCAATACGATCACATCGCCCGGGTCCTCGGCGGTCTCTGTTTCCTCTGTTGTCTCGGCGGCACTTGCCGAAGCACCCGCCCCAGCGGTTGCGTACTTGTTCTCCGGGAAATTGCCGCCGCCACGATGACGGCGCCGACGCGATCTTCGGCCCCGGCGGTCACCCCGTTCTCCGCGATCGCCTCGTTCTCCGCGATCGCCGCGATCGGTGCGCGGGTTTCGTTCATTACCGGGTTCGCCGTTTTCAGCCCGAATGGCGGTCGCTGCCGTGGGTTCGACCGCAGCGGGCGTTTCCGCATCGTCCGCGGCCGGACCCTCGCTCACGGTCAGCGGAGCAGCGGTCTGCACAGGTGCGCGACTTCCTCGATTTTCCCGCCGCTCGCCGCGAGCCGGGCGCTCCTCGGAAACGGTATCGATGTCTTCGTGCTCTTCGAAAAAATCGGAGACGTAGAGGAACGTATCGCGCTCGAGGCCCAGATCGACGAACGCGGACTGCATACCGGGCAGCACGCGCGTCACTCGTCCTTTGTGAATACTGCCAGCCAGCGAATATTCATTCTCGCGCTGGAAATAGATCTCGACTAACTGATCGTCTTCGAGAATGGCTACTTTTGTCTCGTGGCGATTGGAACCAATCACCAGCTCTTTACTCATGGATTACACCTCAACCGGGCTTCACGAGTAGAAGAGTCGAGAATTGCATGTATCGGACGCGTCTTCTAGCGAACGCATCGTCTAAAACCTGTTTTCAACCCGGATGGAGATCACTCACATACATCCGGGAATCGCACCATCACAGCTTGCGAGGCTGTCTGCAACTCGTCGAAACTTCTTGTTCCTTCCGCCCGACTTTCTTTTTCAAAGTCGACTCGGCCTCTTCGAGACCGGCCTTTAATTCACAAACCGCCGCATCCGGACACTGTTCACCAGGCCCAGCATCAGAAAAATCGACCACGTATTGGACCCCCCCGAACTCATCAGGGGCAGCGGGATACCGGTGACCGGCATACGCCCGACCACCATACCCACGTTCACCAGAACATGGAACAACAACAACGCCGCCACTCCCATGCAGACATAAATGCCCGCTCGATCAATGGCGGTCTGCGCGTTCTGCACTACCTGCATAATCAGCAGGAAGTACAGTACCAGCGCCACGACAATACCTACAAACCCGTGCTCTTCAGCGAACGACGAGAAGATGAAGTCTGTATGAGGCACGGGCAGAAACCCCAGATGCGTCTGCGAGCTCTCCTTGGCCCCGCGTCCCCACATACCGCCGTTTCCCACAGCGATTCTCGACTGGATCACCTGAAAGCCGGTCCCTTTCGGATCGCGGTCAGGATTGATAAAACTGACCAGCCTATCCTTCTGATACGGCTTAAGAAAATAATAGCCGATCGGCAAAGTCAGGACGAGCACGCCGGTAATGATAAGAAAGTACCTCCAGCGTAAGCCGGCCATCAGAATACCCGCGATCAGGATCGGGATGTACGTCAGTGACGTGCCCAGATCCGGCTCTTTCATCACCAGCAGCATGGGCACGGCTACCAAGCCGGCGAGCTTCGCGATGTCTTTCCACTCGAGGTTTTCCGCTTTGATGTCGGTCAGATATTTCGCCACCAGCAGGATGAGAACAATCTTCACGAATTCGGAAGTCTGCAGCGTAAATCCGCCAATCTTGATCCAGCGTGTCGAGCCGAAAACTTTGTTGCCGACGAAAGCCGTAACGAGCAGCAGCACGAGTGCAGCACCGTACAGGTACGATACGCGGCCGAGCAGCGCATGGTAATCGATATTCGCCGCGGCCCACATCATGAGCAACCCGCTTACGACCCAGATGATCTGCTTCCACCAGGCATCGTGCCAGCGAGTGTCGATGGTCGCGCTATAAATCTGCAGAATGCCGAGGCAGCACAACACCAGGGTGACCGCTACCAGCGCCCAGTCCAGTTCGCGGAGGGAGCGGGCGATCATTGCGCTACTACCGCCAATGCCGGGAGCGTGAACAAGTTGTGCGTAATGCTTTCGAGCAGGGTATTGCGCGCCTGCAGATTCTGTTCCCGCTGCTTCTTATCGAAATAGGCTTTGATTACATCCCGCACGATGGGCACTGCGTTGTAACTTTCCTCGGCGTTTTCAAAGAGTGCCACCACCGCGATTTCGGGCTTTTCAGTCGGAGCGAATGCCACGAACCAGGCGTTGTTAGCGAGCGCATTGCCTTTCTTTGCGCCTTTGGTCCGCTCGGTGGCGGCGAGCTGGGCGGTACCTGTTTTTCCGCTGATTTTGATGCCGGGAATATACGCCGCACGGCCTGTGCCGCCTTCATTTACTACGCCGTACATACCCGAAATTACCTGTTCGAGATTCTCCGGCTTGAAATTCCCCTGCCGCAGCAGTTTCGCGTGCTCTCCGTAAACCAGGTGCGGCTGATACCAGCGTCCCCGCTCGCCCAAACCACCCAGAGCCGCCACAATCTGCAGCGGTGAAACCGTGACCGCGCCCTGTCCGATCGCCACCGAAATCGTTTCTCCCGCGTACCACTTCTGCCGCGCCACACGCATTTTCCACTTCGTGGACGGCATCGTGCCCTGGGTTTCGTTCGGCAGATCGATACCTGTCCTACGCCCAATACCGGCGATATCGGCGTAGTGGGCAATACGATCGATTCCCAGACGATTGCCGACGTTGTAAAAATAGACATCGCAGGACTGAGCGATGGCGCGGTGCAGCGAAATGTTGCCATGCCCGCCCTTCAAGTGGCAGGCGTAGTAATGACCGTAAAAAGATGCGCCGCCCGAGCAGTGAAACTGCGTTTCGGGATCGACAACGCCGGTCTCTAGGCCCGCAATCGCCATAATCGGTTTGAAAGTCGAACCGGGCGCCAGCTGGGCCTGAATCGCGCGATTGAGCAACGGCTTGTGCGGATCGTTCGCCATCTCATCCCAATCCTTGCGGCTGATGCGGCCCGTGAATTTGTTCGGATCGAAAGTCGGGCGGCTGACCATGGCGAGCACTTCGCCGTTGCGCGGATCGAGCGCCACCACCGCGCCGCGTTTGTCCTGCATCGCAAGCTCGGCCACGGCCTGTAAATCGAGATCAAGCGTGGTGCGCAAATCCTTGCCCGGTACAGCTTCTCGAGCATTTTCCATCTGCCGTTCGCGGCCCATGTTATCGACCAGCACTCGCTGCTGGCCATCCACTCCGCGCAATGTCGAATCGTATTCTTTTTCCAGCCCGTCTTTGCCGATGATGTCGCCCTGATTGCGATCGATGAACTGGGGAGCATTCAGTTCGGCCTCGCTGATTTCGCCCACGTAGCCGGTCACGTGCGCAGCAAACCCGTCCTGCGGATACTGACGCCGCCAGGCGCGCACAACCTGCATTTCAGGATAGGTATGCGCATCCTGATGCGATTCCACCCACGCCATTTCATCGCGCGTGAGCTGGTCCTTGATAATAATCTGCGGCCGCGACGACATGCGCCGGATTTTGGTGGTCAGATCGGCGTAATCGAGCTGCAGCTCATCAGCAATCGGGCGCAGATGTTCCGGCTTGATTTCGTCGCGATTGAGCAGCAGCGAGTAAGAGGCCTTATTGTCGACAATGACGCGCCCGTCGCGGTCCAGAATCTTGCCGCGCGGCGCAAGAATCGGCGTGCTTTTGATTCGATTGTTCTCGGCCGCCTGACTGTAGACGTCCGGGTTCTGCACCTGCAGCGTCCAGAAGCCCGAAATCAGAAAAACGAAGACCCCGACCGTCAGGTACTGGAAAATCGCAATTTTGCCAGAAGCTTTCTTGGTATCGTCGCGGAGGTGATCCTGATTGCGCAGGCGTTCGGGGTCGAGTTGCTCTTCCCGATCGCGCTCGCTATGAATGAGTGCCACGTAGAACTTCCGGCCGGACGCTGTCTCCTCTATTGTAAGTGGGCGGACGCAGCCGGCTCAGCGCCCCAGATGTAGCTGCCTGCTGCTGGTCCGGTATTCAGCAGCAGATCGAGCGCGGAAAGCTGCGGATCGAAAGGCGGGTGCAGCTGTGGATACTCGCCGTACGCGTAGCGCATCCATTCCACTTCGATATCGTGAGCCTTGAGCAGAGATTCATCGAGATAGTCGCGGGCCGACGGGCCGCTGATGTAATGTTTTGCTCCGACTTGCAACAAAATATGCAGCAGCCGTTCCGTCTTTGTACCCTCGAAGCCCAGCGCCGAGCTGCGAATAAACTGCGTTTTCGTGATTCCGAGCTCCCGGGCCAGATCAATCGTGGTACCAATCGTGAAATCCGCAAGCACCGGCGCAGGTTCACTGTACCAGCGCTCGAGCATGGGCCGATACTCCGCAAAATACGGCGCCTTCGTGTAATTGTGGCGCAGCGTTTCAAAATGCCGGGCGCGCCAGTTTGTCTCTTCCACTGTTCGCATATCGCAGATCCGGCTTTGTTCAATCGATTTGCCGGTTGCGTGTAGCGGAATGGTCAGCCATTTGGGTCCGGCAGGCGTTTTGATTCGATTACGATTGCGCCAGCCATGCCGGTCGTATTGCACATCGTCGTAGAAGACGAAAATATCGGCTTTACGGATCTGGTGGAAATAGCCGCGCCAGGGAATGTAGGAGGGCTGCAGGATCACGCACGAAAGTCCGCGGATCCCGGAGTCGCTGGAAGCGCCGGGGGTGTTACCCGGAGGCTCGGACGGCATTCATCTCTCGAAGTGCGTCGAGCGGCAGGCGCCCGGTGTAGATCGACATTCCAATCGCGCAATGGATGTTGAGCCGCGTGAGCGCTTCAATGTCTTCCAGGGTCGTGATGCCTCCCGCGGCAATAATTTCGTGCCCTGTGGCGCGCCGCAGCGATTCGAACCAGCCGAGGTCCGTTCCCTGCATCATGCCTTCCTTATCGACATAGGTGCAAAGAAAACCGGAGCAATAGGGTTCAACCAGCGCCAGCACGTCGCGCGCGCTGAATGCCGTCTCCTGCTTCCAACCATTCGTGACGATCTTTCCGTTCTTGCTGTCAAGCGCAATGGTGATCTTTTCGGCTCCGATTGCGGCGCTGAGTTCGCGCAGGAACGACAGATTCGGCCCATCATATGAAAACGCCGCCGTGCCTACGATAACGCGATAAGCGCCCTGAGCAACCAGCTCGAGCGCGCGGCGAATGGTACGCACGCCGCCTCCCACGCGAGCTTTCACCTGACGCGCGATGTACTCCACCAGCGGCCCGTTCGATCCTCGATTCATCGCCGAATCGAGATCGATTACCTGAATCTGCTCGAAACCGCGAAACTGCTCGAGCATTTCTTCGGTCGATCGCTCGAGCACTTTCTCGCGCCCTTGTACGAGCTGAACCACTCGGCCATCCATGAGGTCGATACAGGGAATAATCATGCGGAGGGCCTCACCGGAATGTTCGATTCGGCGAGCACAGTTTTGAGTTGCGCCACACTATATTTTCCGTAGTGAAAAACAGAAGCGGCAAGCGCCGCATCGGCACAGCCATTTGTCAGCACTTCCACGAAATCTTCCGGCGTGCCCGCCCCGCCCGAGGCGATGATCGGTATGGTCGTGGCTCGGGCCACGGCCGCCGTTAAAGCGCAGTCGAAGCCGCCCTGCACGCCGTCGGTATCCATGGATGTGAGCAGAATTTCACCTGCACCCAGCGATTCGCCGCGTTGGGCCCATTCAATCGCATCGATGCCTTCTTCCTGACGGCCGCCTTTGGTGTATACGTTCCAGCGATTCTCGTCCGCCCGGCGTGCATCGATGGCAAGCACGACGGCCTGCGCACCAAACTCCAGACTAAGCTCGCGAATGAGCTCAGGACGGCGTACCGCGGCCGTGTTGACGCTCACCTTATCGGCTCCGGCGAGGATAATCTTACGCGCATCCGCCACGGTTCGCAGACCGCCGCCCACTGTCAACGGAATGAACACCCGGCGCGCAGTGCGGGCCACCAGATCCGCCATGATGTCGCGTGCATCGCTCGAAGCCGTGATGTCGAGGAAAACCAGTTCGTCCGCTCCCTGCGCGTTGTAGCGTTCCGCCAGCTCCACCGGATCGCCCGCATCCCGTAACTGCAGGAAGTTCACGCCCTTCACGACCCGGCCGCCCGTCACATCGAGACACGGAATGATGCGTTTCGCCAGCATTTAGAAATTTAGAAAATTCTCCAGCACGCGCAGGCCGGCGGGTCCGGATTTTTCAGGATGAAATTGCACGGCGAAAAGATTGTCGTGCTCGATCACAGCGGTGTAGGGCAGCAAATACGTACAGGCCGCGGCTGTCTGGTCGATCAGAGGCGCGTAAAAACTGTGCGCAAAATACGTAAACGGCTGTGCGTCCAAATTTTCCAGTAGCCGTGATGGTTTGAGGCGCTCGAGCGAATTCCAACCCATGTGCGGTATGCGCACCGGACCGCTGAAGCGTTTCACAACACCTCTCAGAATACCCAGTCCGCGCGAATCCGGGGATTCTTCGCTCGATTCAAACAGACATTGCAGGCCGACGCAGATACCCAGAAACGGAGTGCCCGCACGGATCTTTTCGATCAGCGGCTCCCGTAATCCGAGATCATCCACCGCCTGCATCATCTGCCCGAAATGTCCGACACCCGGCAGAATGAGCTTCTCGGCGCGCAGCACGTCTTCCGGTTTGCTGGTAACCAGGTACTGCGCATCGAGTTCCTCGAGCGTGTTCTGAACCGAGCGAAGGTTGCCCGCGCCGTAGTTCACAATGGTCGTCACAACAATCCCTTGGTCGATGGCAGCTGGTCTTTCAACCGCTCATCCGTCGAACATGCATACCGCATAGCTCGAGCGAAGCACTTGAAAATAGCCTCGATCTTGTGATGATTCGAGCGCCCGTACAGCACTTTCACATGCACATTCGCGCCCGCATGATTGGCGAAGCCGGAGAAGAAATCTTCAAGCAGTTCCGTTTGCAGATCGCCCACGTGCACCACATTGACCTGCTGGTCGTACACCAGCGCCGGCCGGCCGCCCAGGTCGAGCGCTACTACGGCCAGCGTCTCGTCCATGGTCTGCACAAAATAGCCCGCGCGGTTGATGCCGCGGCGGTCGCCCAGCGCCTTTGAGAACAGGTCGCCGAGCACGATCCCGACGTCCTCGACCGTGTGATGCTGATCCACATCGAGATCGCCGCGCGCCTCGATCTCGAGATCGAAAGCGCCGTGCTTGGAAAACAGCTCCACCATGTGATCGAGAAAGCGCACGCCCGTACTGATGTTGTACTGGCCGGTGCCTTCAATCGCGAGACGTCCCCGAATCTGCGTCTCTTTCGTATTACGTTCGAGCGCCGCTTCCCTCATCTCAGCAAACCTTCGAGTTCATTGACGTTTTCGAGCACGGTGAAGGCGCCCTCGTCGTACAGCGTCTTCGTGATGTCTGCATGGCGCGGATTTGCGCGCATCGAAACTCCGACGAACGGGATATTCGCGGATCGCGCGCTGCGTGCATCGTCCACGGTGTCGCCGAGATACCAGATCTGCCGGTCCGGATGATGCTGCTGAATGAGCAGCAGACCGTCGGGCGCAGGCTTCGGATGCTCCACCGAGTCGTCCGTGATCAGCGGGTCGAACTGCACGCCGGGAGCATAGCGCAAGAGCGTTGCATCCGCTTCGTAACGCGCACGCCCGGTGAAAATAGCGAGCGTAGCGTGCTGCGCAAGACGCCCGAGAAGATCAGGCTCCGGCACCCACTTCTCCCGGCGAATCAGACCATCCCCATTTTCGCCAAGAAAGATGCGGTTGAAATACTCCACCACCTCCGCGTAATCGACGTGAACGCCGCGATCGGCGATCAAACGATGGGACAGCAGCCAATCGTTGTTCCAGCCGCCCTGGTTCTTGAAATCCTGAATCAGGTCGTGTGAAACGAGTTCGCCCGTGAAGTGCTGCACGGTCTCGCGAATGGCCTCGCGATACGATTCGCCCACTTCGACGAGCACGCCGTCCATATCGAAAACCAGAACATCTGGACGCGGCGGCGCTACCAAATTTTCTCCAGTTCGCTGAGGAATCTCTGGACCTGGTCGCGCGTGCCGATCGTAACCCGCACCGCGCCCGGGATTTCATAGCTGCGATCCCGAACCAGCACGCCGCGATTGCGTAGTTCGTCGCGGATTTCGATGGCGCGCTCGCCCGCCTCAAACAAAACGAAATTTGCGAGCGTCCGAATATACGGAATTTTCAGCCTTTCGAGGCCCAGGTACAGCAACTCCTTCGCTGCCAGCACTTCCAATACGTACTCTTCGACGAACGTGCGATCCTGTACCGCTATTCGCACCGCCATCGCTGCCAGCGCATTCACACTGTAAGGCGATTGTGCTTTGCGAACGTGAGCCATATTAGCGCTCTGCGAGAAAAGGCAGCCGCAGCGCATCGCGGCAAGCCCGTAGGTCTTCGAGAACGTGCGGCTGACAAAAAGATTCGGAAACTCGCGGATCAGGGGAAGCACCGTAACGCCGCTGAATTCGTAATATGCCTCATCGATCAGCACGGCGGCATTCGGAGCAGCGCGCAGAATCTGCCGGATGCCGTCGACATTCGTGCCCGTGCCGGTCGGATTGTTCGGATTGCCGATCAGCACGGCGCGCGTGTTGGCATCGAGCTGCTCGAGTAATTCGCTGAGCGGGAAAGCCAGATTGCCGTGGCGATAACGCACTTCGCTGATAGTGGCGCCAGCGAGCTGGCTATAGAAGCGATACATGGCGTATGCCGGTTCAATCAAAACCACGCTGTCGCCTTCGCTCACGTACGTATTGATGAGGATGTGGATCGCCTCATCGGTGCCGTTGGTCAGCGTAAGTTCGTCCGGCGCGACCTTGAAAAACGCCGCGAGTTCTTCGAGCGTGTGCTCGTACTCGGGATAGATGCTCAGGTCGGCAGCCGTCAGGTAGCGCTTGATGAAATCGATCACGTGCGGCGGAGCACCAACCGTGTTTTCGTTGAAATCGAGGCGCAGCTTGTTACGGCGTCCGCCGGTGGGCGGATGATAGGGCGCCATTTTCAGCACGGCTTCGCGGGGCGCCGGGCCGTTTGCGATGGTCTTTGTTTCGCTCTCGAGAGCAGTGTTAGCGGGCACAGCGAATCTCCACGGCGCGGGCGTGCGCCTCGAGCCCTTCCGCGCGCGCCAGTGTCGTGATCGCAGGAGCGAGATCGGCGAGCGCAGAAGGTGTTAGCTCCTGAATAGAAATTACTTTCATGAAATCAGTGACCGATAACCCGCCGCGCAGCCGCGACACGCCTCCGGTCGGCAGTACATGGCTCGGGCCCGCTGCGTAATCACCCGCCGATTCAGCTGACCACGCACCTAGAAAAACCGCACCGGCGTTACGAATTTGCGGAAGCAGCTCCGGATCGTGAAGGCTGAGATGTTCCGGCGCGCAGAAATTCGCAAGTGCCACGGCTTCCTTTATGGTAGGCAGAATGGCGATAAATCCGTTGCTCGCCAGTGAGCGGCGAGCCACATCGGCGGTCGGCAGATCGGCCAGCTGCATCTCCAGCTCACGCGCCACCGTCTCAGCCAGCTCGCGCGAAGTCGTAAGGAGCATCGCGCTGGCCGCTTCGTCGTGCTCGGCTTGTGCGAGCATATCGGCCGCAAGCACGCCTGGATCGGCCTGCGCCGCGAGAATCAGAATCTCGGTCGGACCTGCAACAAAATCGATACCCGTTTCGCCGGCTACCAGCTTCTTCGCCGCAGCCACATATGCGTTTCCCGGCCCGACGATGCGGTCCACTCGTGCAATCGTCTCCGTTCCAAAGGCGAGTGCCGCGATCGCATGCGCTCCTCCCACCCGATACACTTCCGTGATGCCAAGCAACTTCGCGCAACCGAGAATCTCAGGCGAAGGCTTCGGCGATGTGACCACAATGCGCTCGACTCCGGCGGTTTGCGCGAGCACCGCCGTCATCAGGAGAGTGGAGGGCAGCGGATATCTTCCCGACGGCACATAGCAGCCCACCGCCGAGAGGGGCCGCACAATCCAGCCAAGTTTTCGTCCCGGCGAAAATTCGGCCAAATGTTCGCGCGGAAGCTGCGCCTCTGCATATTCGCGAATGTTGCGCGTCGCTGTTTCGACAGCCTGACGCAGGCACGGTGAAAGCGCGGCCTCGGCTTCGGCGAGTTCACTCTCTGTAACTCGCAGCGGATGTGTGCCGAGCCGGTCGAATTCCCGCGCATACCGCAGCAACGCCAGATCGCCTTCCGCGCGAACCGTCTCCAGAATTGGGCGCGCCACTGCTTCCGCATCGCCCAGCGTGCGCGCGCGGCTGCTCAGAATGGCTCGGGCTCCAGCTTCGTCAACGATTCGAATCATCGCCTACATCACGATCTTGTTGAGCGGATACTCGACGATTCCCTGCGCACCGGCTTCTTTCAGGCGCGGAATAATGGTGCGCACCGTCGCCTCTTCGAGAATCGTGTTCACCGCTACCCAGGCTTCATCGCTCAGCTGCGAGATCGTCGGATTCTTTAACGCAGGCAGCGCGTTGATCACCGCTTCCAGTTGATCGCGCCGCACGTTCATCATCAGCCCGACTTTGCCGAGCGCGTTGATCGCACCTTCCAGCAGCATCTTAATGTCCTGCAGCTTGCGCCGCTTCCACATGTCGGCCCACGAATCCAGGTTTGCGATCAGCTGCGTGTTCGATTCGAGCACGGTCTCCAGAATTCGCAGCTTGTTGGCACGAAGCGACGAGCCGGTCTCGGTCACTTCCACGATCGCGTCCGCCAGCTCCGGCGGTTTCACTTCCGTTGCGCCCCAGCTGAACTCCACCCGCGCATGAACGCCCTTGCTGGCCAGATATCGCTCGGTTAAATTGACCAACTCGGTCGCGATCGTCTTTCCTTCCAGATCCTGGACCGTCTTGTAAGGCGAAGCCTCGGGGGCCGCCAGTACCCAGCGCACTTTGCCGAAGCTCTGTTTGGCGTAAATCAGGTCGGCCACCGTTTCCACATGCGCTTCGTTTTCTTCTACCCAGTCGCGGCCCGTCAGACCCGCATCGAGCACGCCGTCTTCTACATAGCGCGCCATCTCCTGGGCGCGGATCAGCATGCATTCGATCTCGGGATCATCGATGGCCGGAAAATAACTGCGGCTGCTGGTGGTAATCACGAATCCGGCGCGGCGGAAAAGATCAATCGTCGCCGACTCCAGCGAGCCTTTCGGTATACCGAGCTTCAGTTTCATTTCGAATAGACCGACGACGAGTCATAGGCAGGCGCATCCGTGACCGCCCATTCGCCATTCTGCAGAGTTCGGTAAAAGCAGCTTTCGTAGCCGTTGTGGCAGACGCCGGGCCCGATTGGGTTCGCCTCAACCAGCAGCGCGTCCGCGTCACAATCCGTGTGAATCGAGACGAGCTCGAGAAAGTGACCTGATGTCTCGCCTTTCGTCCAGAGCTTCTGCCGCGAGCGGCTGAAAAACGTGACGTGGCCCGTCTCGAGTGTCTTATGAAACGCCTCGCGGTTCATGTAGCCGACCATGAGCACGCGCCCGCTTCGCGCATGCTGCACCACGGCCGCAATCAGCCCTCCCTGCTTCTCAAAATCCAAGTCAGACGTTATCGAAGAATCCGCCATTCTGCCTCAAAGTAAAAGGCCCGCTGCCGGAGCAGCGGGCCGATTGCAAAAGAAACCAGGAACAACGCAAAGGCTCGCCGCTACGCCATCGAAGGATGGTGATGGTGGCGATGAACTTTGCTGTGCATCTGCTGACGAGTATAGCAGCAGCGGGCAGTAAACCGAAAGGGCTCTTTACATTGAACATTTTTGGGCGAAAATGTAATAGGATTTCCTGTGGAAACGCCGTTGACAAATATTTTTTCTGTTACCCGCTGCGCGGTGGATTGCGTGGAAGCTGTATGTTCGCCTATTGCACTCCGGGCGATGGGTCGCATAACGTAGACAAGTCCACCCCAACACACGGCTCGGAATATGGCTGCGCGCGAAATCGCCCTCGATCATCCTCTGCCCGATAATCTCGACGCGGAGCGCTTCGTCCTCGGCGCCATCATGAGCACCGAGGCGGCCTTCCTGCAGGTTGCGGGTCTGCTCACGGCCGACGATTTCAGCCTCGAAAAACACAAACGCATTTTCCTGCGCATGAGCGAGCTGCACGAGCGCGGCGAAAAGATCGATCGCGTGACTCTGGCCAATGAGCTGATGAAGCACGGACAGCTGCAATCGGTGGATGGCCTCAGCTACCTGGTCTCGCTCGATGATGGCCTGCCTCAGCTGCACAATCTCGACAGCTACGCCGCCATCGTCAAAGAAAAATCGACGCTGCGTAAGATCATCGCCGTCTCGCAGGACACCATCAGCCGCTGCGTAGCGCAGGGGGAAAACGCGACCGAAATTCTCGGCGCTCTCGAAGAGACGCTGATCAAGCTTGGCGATGTTCAATCGAAGAATGCACTCTCGAGCCCGGCTCAGATCGTCAGTGAGTACGAAGGCGGCATCAACGCCTTTCTCGATGCCAGCAAGCGCATCAAGGGCATCGGTACGGGCTTCCTGAAGTTTGATGAAATGACGGGCGGTCTGCGTGAGGGCGAGTTGTTCATCCTCGCCGCTCGCCCGGCCATGGGCAAAACCGCTTTCGCGCTGAATATCGCCCAGCATGTGGCGATGAACCCCAAGAACCCGAAAGCAGTCGCGGTGTTCTCGCTTGAAATGTCGAAAGAATCGCTGCTGACGCGGCTGATATGTGCCACCGCGCGCGTCGATCAGCAGCGGTTCCGTGCCGGATACCTCAATGCGGAAGAGCGCCACGCGCTGCAGGACGCGCTCTACCGCATCGTCGAATCGCCGCTTTATATCGACGACACCGCCGGCACAAATCTGATGGACGTCCATTCGAAACTTCGGCGGCTGCAGGCCGAACAGGATCTCGGGCTGGTCGTGATCGACTACCTGCAGCTGATGCAGGGCCGCGGCCGCTATGAGAATCGTGTGCAGGAGATCAGCTCGCTGTCGCGTGGATTCAAGCTGATGTCCAAAGAGCTGCGCGTCCCGTTCCTGGTGCTTTCGCAGTTAAGCCGTGCGCCGGAAACGCGGCCGGGTGATCATCGCCCGATGCTAAGCGATTTGCGCGAATCCGGCTCCATCGAACAGGACGCCGATATGGTCGGCTTCATCTTCCGGGAAGAAGTTTATCGCCCCGACAAAGAAAGTCTGAAAGGCCTCGCCGAGCTGATTCTCGCCAAGCAGCGCAACGGCCCCACCGGACGCGTGAAGCTCGCGTTTCTCAATCGCTACACGAAATTCGAAAACCTGGCAGCCGATACCGGCGACGACGATGCGCCCTTCGAAGAGTAATCCCGCGCAGATTTGGTCTTCTACCTTGCGCGGGGCCTCCGGGCGCGCCGTTTTCAGCATGCAAAAATGAGAGATGACCATTCAGGATCTCTCGCAACGCCGCCCGCCGCAGGCCGAATTAGATCCGTCCAAGATCGCATTCGGCAAAATGTTCGCTCCGAACATGTTCGTCTGCGAGTATCGCGAGGGGCAATGGCAGAATCCACGCCTCGAGCCTCTCGCCAACTTTAATCTTCACCCTGCCGCCATCGTCCTCCACTACGCCCAGGCCATCTTCGAAGGACTCAAGGCATTTCGCCAGGCCGACGGTTCCATTGCGCTCTTTCGTCCCGAAAAGAATGCCCAGCGGTTCCATGATTCCGCTGTGCGGATGTGCATGCCGCCGGTTCCCGAAGAGCTTTTTCTCGCAGCCGTTTCCGAGCTCACGCGCATTCACGAGGACCACGTTCCCCGCGAGCCCGGCAGCCTTTACCTCCGTCCTGTCCTGATCGGCACCGAAGCCTGCATCGGCGTGCGCGCTTCGAGTGAGTATCTTTTCTATGCGCTCGCGCTTCCGAGCGGCGCCTATTTCCCGGAAGCAAAGAATGGTCTCGGCTCGGTAGACGTGCTCATCTCGGAATCAGTGGTTCGCGCTGCGCCCGGCGGCACCGGCAATGTAAAAGCCGCTGCGAACTACGCCGTGACACTCAAAATCATCTCCGACGCCAAGCATCAGAACTGCGCCCAGGTACTCTTCCTCGATGTCAGTCCCGAGCACCGCGTCGAAGAAATGGGCGGCATGAACATCATGTTCGTCGAAAACGGTACGCTCATGACGCCTCCCATCAACAGCACGACTCTTCCGGGCGTCGTCCGCGACAGCATCCTTGTTCTGGCGCAAGACCTCGGCATTCCGACACGCGAATTTGCCTATCCGGCCGCCGAGCTCTTTGCAAAACTGAAGAGCGGCGCGATCACCGAATCCTTCGCCTGCGGAACTGCGGCCACTATCACCGGAATCGCGCACCTCCTCACCGAGCGCGGCGAAAAATTTGCACTTCCCGCTCCCGGACCCGTATCGGAAAAGCTGTACAAGCACCTTACGGGAGTCCAATACGGCCGCGTGCCCGATCTGCACGGCTGGCGGCGTACGGTGGTCGAAGCTCACTCCCTCGTCTAGGATTTTCGCTCCGAGGCCATGTGAGAACATTCCTCTTATGGCCTCTCGCTTTGCTGCTGCTTCCCTCCTCTGCTTAGCCGCACTGCTGGCATTCGCTCAGAAGAAAGAAAAAATCCCCGGCGACGATTGGATTTCGCTCTTCAACGGCACCGATCTCTCCGGCTGGCACAAAGTCGGCAACGAAAGTTGGACTGTGGAGAACGGCCTCATCCACGGCAAAGGCCTCACCAAAGACTACGGCTACCTCGAAACCGAGCAACCCTATAAAGACTTCCAGCTGGCCCTGCGCTTCAAGTGCGTTGGGGACGGCAATAGCGGCGTCTTCTTCCATTCCGCCTTTAAACCCGGCACCGCCGACGTCACCCAGGGCATGCAGTTTGAAATCGACTGCAACATGATGCACCACACCGGCGGCGTTTATGCCGAAGACGGACGCCAATGGGTCGTCTGGCCGGCGCCCGAAAATGAGAGCGTGGTGCGCATGGCGGAATGGAACGATTACCTCGTCGAAGTGGTCGGCAACCGCTACAAATCGCGTTTGAATGGTGTGCCCATGGTGGATTTCACCGATCCGAAACCCGGCGCTCCCGACGGAACCATCGCGTTGCAATTACATGCCGGAGGCCGCGGCAACATGGAGTTTAAGGATATCTGGATCCGCGATTTGTCGCACCGCTGATACACATCTTCGAGCAGTGTGAAAATCAATGAATGTCGCGCTTTTACCGCGAACTGCACGACCGCGAACTATTAGCGCAAGCCGCGATGATTCTGCGCGAAGTGGTCGACCGGCAACTCCTCGATGTTCAGCTGCCGCCCGACGCGCAGATGCCGGATGAAGACACGAGTCTGTTTCCGCGCCGGCTTACTTCCGTTTCGATTCACAATAACCGGCTGATGCTAGCCGTCGAGCAGCGCTTCTTCAAGCGCCGCTGAGGCGTCAAACGATAGAATCTCTCGTAAATGCTTAAACGACTGGTGCCTGCGCTTCTTGCGGCGAGTTCTCTTTTTGCGCAGCATTACGAACCCACCTGGGATTCCATCAACAAGCGTCCGACGCCCGCATGGTTTGGCGATGCCAAGTTCGGAATTTTCATACACTGGGGCGTCTACTCGGTGCCGGCCTATGCGCCAGTGCTGCCGAACAATCTCGCCTACGCCGAGTGGTACTGGCACGCCATCACGGAAGGCCGCAAGCCGGGAGCGGATGCGGTCGATGCGGGCTCGTGGGCATTCCACAAGCGCGTCTATGGGCCCGATTTCGCCTATCAGGATTTCGCGCCGATGTTCAAAGCGGAGTTATTCGATCCCGACCACTGGGCCGACGTCATCGCGCAATCCGGGGCCAAGTATGTAGCGCTCACCTCGAAGCATCACGAAGGCTTTGCGCTCTGGCCAAGCAAGGAAGCCTCGCGCGATTGGGGTCGCCCCTGGAACGCCGTCGAGATCGGTCCGCATCGCGACCTGTTGGGCGATCTCACAAACGCCGTGCGCGCGAAAGGCGTTCGTATGGGTGTCTATTATTCGCTGTACGAGTGGTACAACCCGCTCTGGCTCAATGACAAGCCACGCTACGTCCGTGAGCACATGTTCCCGCAGTTCAAAGATCTGGTCACGCACTATCAGCCGGACATCATTTTTTCCGACGGCGAATGGGAGATGCCCTCCGCCGACTGGCACAGTCCGGAGTTACTCGCCTGGCTCTTCAACGATTCGCCGGTCAAAGACAAAGTCGTTGTGAACGATCGCTGGGGCAAGGAGACGCGTCATACCGACGGCGGCTACTGGACCACGGAGTACACCGCCGGCATGAGCCAGATCAATCATCCCTGGGAAGAGAGCCGCGGCATGGGCTATTCGTACGGCTACAACCGCGACGAACAGTTGAAGGACTACCACACGGGCCGGCAGCTTGTGCTGATGCTGGTGGATACCGTGAGCCGCGGCGGCAATCTGCTGCTCGACATCGGCCCGCGCGCTGACGGCCGCATTCCCGTCATCATGGAACAGCGCTTAAAAGAGATCGGCGATTGGCTGAAGATCAACGGCGACGCGATCTATGGCACGCGACCCTGGAAGGAGTCGCGCCAGTGGAGCAATGGCGAGCAGCCGAAAGTCGATTACAACCAGCGCTTCAAGAGCGAATACGACGTATCGCAGCTGGCAGGCACGCCGCAGCCGGGCAAAGCAGCCATCGAAGCATTCTTCACCAGCAAGGGGTCTACTGTGTACGCGATTCTGCCGCGCTGGCCGGGCAAGGAGTTCACGGTGAAGAACGTAGATGCGGCGAGGATCAAATCGGTGTCGCTGCTCGGCGATGCGGAGCCGCTGCAATTCCGTGCAGACGGGGAGTCATTAGTCGTCAGCTTGCCCGCGTTGCCGCAGGAGTTGTTCACGCAACCGGCCTGGGTCTTGCAGTTAAGCGAGTAGAGTCGGGATCTTCACCAGTACAGCTTTAATGCAAACTGAAGCTCCCGCTGGTCGTTCTGGCCGTCGCGTGTCGAGGTGATCTTGCCGAACGTGCTCGGCGACGTGTAATCGAGCGATCCCGGCGCCGCCACCACTCCGTTGCCATTGAATCCGGGCGGCGAAAAATTCGGCGTATTGGTCAGATTGAAAGCCTCGGCACGGAACTCGAGCCGCATGCTTTCGGTAAATCGGAAGCTCTTGAACAGCGAAAAATCAAGCCTCCGGTAACCCGGTCCAAGAAACTGCGTCGGTGCGCCGCCCAGTGGTGTGTAGTCGGTCTGCCCGATTGTGGTCGCAACAGGCGGACTGGTAAAAGCGGCGGGATTCAGCCATTGATCAACCGACTGATGAGCTGCGCGGACATCTTGCCCCGGCACGAGCATCGCATTGCAACCGAAGCCTGAGGTCGTCGTAATCACGCAGGGGACCGTTCCCGGCTGGCCTTTTTCCACTGTCAGAATCCAGTTCGCACCCCAGCCGCCGAGCAGCGCATCAACGACCCTCGGGGCATTTGAAAGATACGTCTTTCCGCGCCCGAACGGCAGATCGTAGCTGCCGCTGAAGTGAAATACGTGCGGAATATTGAAGTCGCACAAACCGTAATCGCCCTGCAGTCCGAAACCTGGCAGGAACGGCGCGCGATATCCGGTGAGCGCGGTCGCATTCAGCACATCGACCGCATCTGTACGGCACTTCGACCAGGTGTAGTTGGCAAGCATCGTCAGTCCCGCGCTGAAGCGATGTTCGTAATTGATCTGGAGCGAGTTGTAGAAACTATTCGCGGCGAAGCTGGTGTACGTGAACGAGGTGGGGAAATCCGGATACGGTGAGTAGGCGTATGAGTTCAACCCCGGAGGCAGAATCTCACGCGGCGAATTGGGATTCGTGTAGACGCCCAGATGCCGAACCGTATTCCCGACGTAGCCGGCCTGCAGCGTGTCGTTGTTGCTCAGCTGATACTGCATGGTGAAGTTGTAGCCCTGCGTGTACGGCGTCTTCATGTGGTAGTCTTCGCCGAGAAAAGCCACGCCATCGGGTTCCACAGCGGCGGAGGTCAAAGGAATGCCGGTGAGTCCGGTTTCGAGCGTTGCAATCGAGCCGTTGGGAAATGTGATCGGCGCATTGGGCACCAGGTTCGGATAGACGAGATTGAATTGATAGGGGAAATCGACGTACGTCTCAATGACCGAATTCTCAAAGCCGCCATAGAAGATGCCGTAACCGCCGCGCCATACCAGTTTCGGCGTGACCTGATAGGCGAAGCCTACGCGCGGGGAAAAATTCAGTTTCTGCGATTCTCCGAGGCCTGGAACATCGGAGCAGGTGATCTTGATGTTGTCGGCCTGCGCCGCACTGAGAAAATCCGGTGAGAACGGCGTGTTGCAGCGCTTCTTGGTAAGCAGGAAGAGCGTCGGGCTGCTCGATCCCGATGGCAGGAAATTCGATTGCGCACCGTAGCGCTCCAGGATCTGGCCAAAATATTCCCACCGCAGGCCGAGATTCACGGTCAACCGCTGCGAGATCTGGAAATCGTCCTGCACATAGGCGCCGTAGTAATTGCGCACCATGTCGGTGTTTGCAATATTCGATGCCTGCACTTCGTCCGCGCCGCCGACGTAATCGGCTGCTCCGGGTACGGTGGCCGGAATCGGCGTCAGCAGCATCTGTGCAAGGCCGGTGTTCCCGCCGCTCGTTTCTGGCACTTCGGTGTAAACACCGGTGAAACTCCAGGCGCCGCGACCGGAAGGCGGCTGCAGAATCGAAAATCGCAGCTGCTGAAATTCGAATCCTGCTTTGAGCGAATGCCGCCCGAGATGCTTGGTGAGATTGTCGGTGAACTGCAGGGTATTGCTGTACTCGATGGACGGCATGAACTGGTTGCTGCCAAGCGTATTCAGTCCGGTGATGAAGATCGAGCCGAGACCGCCGTTGGAAGGCACCTGCGGTACGCCCTGGATACCGTATTGCGCGGGAATTCCCATGGTGCTCGCGAAGGGCTGTACACGGCTGGTGGCAATGCGATTGAAGCCGGCGCGCACTTCATTCACCAGGTCGGGCGAGAACGAATGGGTTTCGCTGAGGACGGCGTTGGTGCCGGTCGCGTTCTGATCGCCGGCCGCGAACGACCCACCATCCGCGATGCCTGGGAACGGCCCCGGAATCAACGTCGGATTCTTCGAATAACTCACTCGCCCGAAGATGCTGTCGCGATCGCTCAGGACGTAATCCACGCGCACATCGAACTGGTTCACATCGTTCTTCACATTCGGGTTGGCGGCGTAGTTGTTGAACAGACCCGGGCTGTTGGGAGCCGGAAAGAGATTGAGCAGCTTGATGGCATTTGGATCGAGCCGGTTTGCGGGCAGGATGTTGCCGGGAAAGGGCTCGCGTACGAAGCCGAGCTGCGTACCGGCCGGCGAGCCACTGCAGGGTATGGTGATGCCGCTCACCGTGTCGGCTACCCCGCAGGTGACCGGCCGTGTGGTGGAGGGATCGAACACCTGGCCGAGAGCAAAGGTGCGCCCGAGCACGTCGGTACGCGTGCTGCCCTGCGTCAGCAGTTCGGATAAATTCGTGTAGCCGCTGGCCCGTTCGAGCGCCGTCGGAACAGTATTGATCGAGGGCAACGCCTGTCGAATGCGCGTCCCTTCGTAGTCTCCGAAAAAGAACAGCTTGTCGCGCCGGATCGGCCCGCCAATGCTTGCGCCAAACTGGTTCTGCCGAAATTCGCCCTTCGACAGCCCGCCGGAGTTTTCAAAAAAGTTCGCCGCATCCAGTTTGTCGTTGCGCAGGAACTCCCACGCCGTGCCGTGATACTGATTCGTACCCGATTTGATGGTCGCGTTCAGAATCGCGCCCGCCGAGCGTCCGAATTCCGCGCTGTAATCGTTGGTCTGAATCTTGAATTCCTGAATCGCATCCACTGGCGGCCGAACCGCATACGCAGTGCCGTTCAGAAAATCAACCAGGTTCGCGTTGTTGTCGATGCCGTCGAGCAGATAATTATTCTGCGCCGGGCGGGATCCGTTCGCCGAAAAACTGCCGCTCGCCCCCAGCCCGCGTGTGTCCTGCTGATCCTGCGTCACGCCCGCAGAAAGTTGCGCCAGAAACGTGAAGTTGCGCCCGTTCAGCGGAAGATTGTTGATCGCGCGCTCGTTGATGACCTGCCCGACCGACGCATCCTGTGTCTGTAAGGCCGGCGGCTCCGCGTTCACCGTCACCGTCTCGGTCGCCTGTCCTGGCGGCAGCTCGAAATCGACCACCACGCGCTGCTGCACATTCACAATGACATGCGTGTGCTGTACCCGCTCAAAACCTTTGAGCTCGGCGCTGATCGCGTAGTGGCCGATCTTCACTGGCGAAAACGTATACTCGCCGGCGCCGCCGGAGGTTTGCACATTCACCTGCCCGGTGTCTTCGTTGGTCAGCGTCACACGCGCGCCTGGCACGACTGCGCCGCTGGAATCCTTAATCGTCCCGGAGATCGAGCCGGTATCGACCTGGGCTACCGCCAACCCCACGCCGAGGAGAACGAGCAAAATGCGTTTGCCTCGCATTGGAAACCCCTTCCTGCTGCTTGTGTTGGTACTTGGCGCTATCCTACCGCGAATCGTTCGGCGCGTACTCGACCGAGACGAGAAACAGTCCGCTGGCCGGAACGGCAGGTCCGGGCGCGACCCCGCAACCCGGCTCAAAGCGCGCCAATAAATCTCCCCGCTTCAGATTGCCTTTGCCGATCTCGAGCAGCACGCCCACCATGTTGCGGACCATGTGCTTCAAGAACCCGGAACCGGTTACGCGATACAGCAGAATCTCGCCCTGGTGGCTCATGACCGAGCGGAAGATCGCGCGCCGCTTTGAACGCCCGAGCCGGTCCTTTTCGTCGCTCGCTGCGAAGGCCGTGAAATCGTGTTCGCCTTCAAACAGCGGTGCGGCTTCCATCATGGCCGCCTCGTCGAGCGGATACGGATGGTGATAGACGTACAGCCGCTCAAACGGAGAACACACTTCACCCCGGAAGATGCGATATTCATACGTCTTTTGCCGTGCTTCGAAGCGCGGGTGAAACTCCGGGTCCGCCTCTGAAACATTTCGGATACGAATCGCGCGCGGCAGTAGCCGGTTCACCGCGCGGCGAAAATTATCCGGCGGAATCGGATTCTCGAGCGAGACAGCCGCCACCTGAGCGAGCGCATGCACGCCTGCATCCGTCCGGCCCGAACCCGCCACGTGCACCGGCCTGCCTTCGATTTGACCGATCACCTCTTCGAGCACACCCTGTATGGTCGGCAGCCCGGGCTGCAGCTGCCAGCCGTGATAGTCCGTGCCGTCGTAAGCGACTTCCAGGCGAAGCCTTCTCACAGAGAGCCCAGCCGTCTCACACGCGCCGCGAGCCCGGCTTCACCACCGGCAATCCTTCGCGGCACAACGGGCAGTCGCTGGGATCGTATGTGACCGGATTCAAGGTTTCGAGCGCGACACGCGGAATGCCGAGATCGACACGCCCATTACTGCGGTCGATGATCGAGCCAGCGGCGATGGCGCGCCCACCAGCCTGCTCAACGACGCGAATCACATCTCTTGTGCTGCCGCCCGTCGTGATCACGTCTTCGATCACTACCACGGGTTCACCGGCCTCAATCTCGAAGCCGCGCCGCAGTGTCATTTCGTTCGAAGCCGGATCGCGTTCCGTGAATAGCGCTACCGCACCGAGCGCGCGCGCGACTTCGTGGCCGATAACAATGCCGCCAATCGCGGGCGAAACCACCGCCTGAACACGCTCGCTCCCAATCAGCGGCTTCAGCTTCTGCGCCAGTTCCTGCCCCAGACGCTCGGCATAATCAGGATGCGCCAGCACCTTCGCGCACTGCAGATATTCGCCGCTATGCAGCCCGCTCGTGAGCCGAAAATGGCCCCGCAGATACGCGCCGGTTTCTTCGAAGAGCTGCATCACAGGGCTGGGCATTCATGTCGATGTTAGCCGATACCGAATTAGACATGGCCACGCAACCAGTCACAAGGCTGACAGAGGAAGAGTATCTCCGGCTCGAGCGCGTGGCGGACCACAAGAGTGAATTCGTTGATGGAGAGATCTTCCCTATAGCTGGCGGTACGCTGCGTCACGCTGCGGTTGCATCAACATGGACCGGAATTCTTCTTTCAGAAATCGCGCGGGGCTCCGGCTACGTATTCTCGTCGGACGCTCGTATCCGAACGGGATCGAGTGGGTCTTACGTATATCCCAATGTCTCCGTCACGATCGGGCCGCCAAAGACCCATGAAGGTATCGACGATGTTCTCATAAACCCCACCGCGATCGTCGAAGTTCTCTCGCCCTCAACCGCCGATTACGACCACGGCAAAAGGTTTCACCTCTATCGCGAAATCCCGACGTTCGCCGATTACCTCCTCGTCCACACGGATACCGCTTTCGTCGAGCATTAATCGCGTCAGCCGGACGGCAGCTGGGTGCTGCGCGACCATCGCGGTCCCCAAGCCGAAGTTTTCATTCCTTCCATAAATTGCAAAGTGCAGCTCGCGGAGGCCTACGAAGGCGTCTTCGACATTCCCGAATAGTCCGCTCTCAAAACCGTCAGTCCCATAAACGGACAACCAGCTGTCCGCGCCCCATAACTCGCCTCACCAAAATGAACGTTTTACCCGCCCGGCCATTATGGGCAACCGGGTGCATCCTGGTTTCTCTTGTGCGCGATACCATGAGGTTTTGCCAGATCGCAGGGAACTTGGCGGAGGGGTCCGTCGTTCTCATTAACACTGGGCAGCGGATGTAATAGGCCGTGCCTCGCAAGGGTGTTCCGCGCCAAAACTTGAGGTTTTTTGACAACTCTGATGAGACGATTGCATGCTTGTGTGTCCGTTTTCTGCTGCTATCTGCTGGTCGCAGGAACGCTGCCGGCGCAGCAGACCGCCGTTCGGATCGATCCGCCCAAAGGCGGCCTCGGCTGGTTGACGCGCCCCTATCAGAAACGCGAAATACCACCGGTCAACCTGGCCAATAGCGACCGTCTGGAAGCGCTCGTGCGCGCCGGCAACCTGTACCTATCCGCCCAGGACGTCATCGCGCTCGCGCTTGAGAATAACCTCGATATTGAAATCCAGCGCTACGGCCCGCTTCTCACCAAAGAAGTCACGCGGCGTGCCGAAGGTGGCGGCCTGTTGCGCGACGTCGGCGTCGGCATCGCACAGGGCCCAACCAGCGTCAGCACCACCGGCGTCAATCTGAATGCCAGCGGCGGAGGAACGGCAGCCGCCTCCGCCACCTCCAGCCTGAGCGGCGGCGTCTTGACTCAGGTCGGCCCCACCGTTCCGAACCTCGATCCGAACCTGAGCTTCTATGCGGACTTCGGACACTTCACGAGTCCGCAGAGCAATACGTTCCTCACCGGAACCACGGCGCTCATTATCAATCAACGCCAATACCAGGCCCAGTACAGCCAAAACACGGACTTCGGACTCACCGGACAGCTCACCTTCGGCAACACCCACGACCAGTTCAATAGCTTCTCCTATCAAATCAATCCTTACAATCAGGCCTACATCGATCTGACGGTTACCCAGAATCTGCTCTATGGCTTCGGCCGGCCAGTCCTTGGACGCAACATCAAAGTGGCCAAGAACAATGAGAAGGCTTCGATGCTGCAGTTCAAGCAGCAGGTGATCACCACCGTCTCGGCCGTGCTCAACCTCTACTGGGATCTGGTCAGCTTTAACCAGGACGTGAAGGCACGTAAAGACGAGCTCGCAACTGCCCAGGCGCTCTTCGAAGACAACAAGAAGCAGGTACAGATCGGAACGCTTGCTCCCATCGAGGTCACGCGCGCCGAATCACAGGTCTATTCGAGCCAGCAGGACCTTCTCATCTCGCAAACCAACCTCCTCCAGCAGGAGACAGTGCTCAAGAATGCGCTGAGCCGTAATGGCGTGGCAAGTCCGCTGCTCGCTGAAGTCCACGTCATCCCGCTCGACACGATCCAGGTTCCGGAAAAGGATGAAATCAAACCGATCAGCGATCTGGTCGACGAAGCTCTGAACCACCGTACCGAGATTCTGCAGGACCGCATCAATATCGACAGTACAAAGATCAACCTCGTCGGCGTGAGAAACGAGCTCAAGCCGACGCTGCAGGTCTTCGCCGAACTCACCAACCGTGGTCTGGCTGGCGCTGCAGTTCCCGGGCAAGGAACCGATCCGTTCATCATTGGCGGTCTCGGCACCGCCGTCGATCAGATCTTTCGCCGCAATTACCCCAGCTATTCCGCCGGTCTGTCGCTGAACATCCCGCTGCGCAACCGCGCGGCTCAATCGGACTACGCCACCACCGGCCTTCAGCTCCGGCAGCAGGAACTACAACTGCAAAAGGCGATCAATCAGATTCGCGTCGACGTCCAGAACGCCGTCATCGGGCTTCGTCAGGCACGCGTCCGCTACGATTCCGCTGTCAAAGCGCGCATCCTGCAGGAGCAGACACTCGACGCCGATCAGAAAAAATATAAGCTCGGTGCCTCCACCGTCTTCACCGTCGTGCAGGATCAGCAGAATCTTGCCGCAGCCGAGAGCACCGAGACCCAGGCCCTCGCCAATTACAGCCACGCGCGCATCGCCTTCGATCAGGCGCTCGGCACCACACTCGACGTAAACCATATCTCGGTGGAAGAAGCGCTGAGCGGGCATGTGTCGCGGAAATCGGTTTTGCCGGACAAATTGCCCGCTGCTACTGAGACGGGTACGGAGGGCCTGCAGTGAGGCGCTGGCAACAAATACTTGCAATCGGCTGCGCCGCCTCCACTCTCTTCGCGCAACAGGCGCAAATTGCCCCGGTCAAGCCGCAGGGCAACATCTTCATTCGCCCATACGAAGCGGCCTACATCCCCCCCGTCCGACTCGCAAACTCGGGGCGTTTCCGCGATTTGATTCGCGGCGGCAAAATGTATCTCACCGCGCAGGATGCGATTGCGCTCGCGCTTGAGAACAACATCGATCTGGAACTGGATCGCTACAACCCGCTCATGGGCCAGTGGAACGTGGAGCGCGCGGAAGCCGGCGGTGCATTGCCCGGCGTGCCGAGCGGCTCCAGTCAGACCACGCAGGTCGCCAGCGGACAGGGTGTCGCCGGTAGCCAGCAGGCCGCGGGTGTTTCCGGTGGCGGCGGTAACGGCAACGGCAGCAACGCTGTCGGAGCCACCGTCACCCAGATCGGTTCCGTCACGCCCGTGCTCGATCCGGTGCTCCAGAGCAGCAACGTCTTCAGTCATCTCACCACGCCCAGCGCGAACATCCGTCAAACCGGCGTCATCGACTGGATTCAGGACAAGCGCAACTACAGCGATTCGATCAGTCAGGGTCTGATCAGCGGCGGCACAGTCAGTCTCACCTTCAATAACTCGTACCTGAACGAAAACGTGCCCTCAGACCTTTTCAATCCCACCAACGGCACCACGCTCCAGATCTCGATCCAGCACAACCTGCTGAGCGGCTTTGGCGTGGCGCTGAACAGCCGCAACATCACCATCCAGAAACGGAATCTGCAGATCGACGATGCTACGTTCCAGACCGAGGTGATGGGTGCCGTCGCCAACGTCCTCAACCTGTACTACGGCCTGGCCGCCGACTACGAAGACCTGCGCGCCAAAAAGAGTGCGCTCGATGTGGCCCAGCGCTTCTTTGAAAACAACAAGAAGCAGGTCGAGGTCGGAACCATGGCGCCCATTGATGTCACCACCGCCGAGGCCCAGGTCGCCTCCAGCCAGCAGGATCTGGTGGTCTCCCAGACTACCCTCGCGCAGCAGGAAGTCCAGCTTAAAAATGTGCTCAGCCGCAACGGTCTGGCCGATCCGGTGCTCGCCGAAGTGCAGATTATTCCCGTGGACCGAATCGTGGTGCCGGAAAGCGACGACTTGCCCCCCATGAAGCAGCTGGTCGCCACCGCTCTCACCAATCGCACCGACCTGAAAGGCGAAAGGCTGAATCTCGAGAACTCAAAAACTTCCGCCCTGAATACCGAGAACGCTGTTTTGCCCCTGCTGGTCGGACTAGCAAACATCAGCACGCAGGGCCTTTCCGGTTCCCCGCAAGTCGTTTCGGTGCCCGCTTGTCAGGTGCTCAACTGCAACAGCAGTTCCACGAACAACAGCGGCGTCACCACTCCGGGCACGCCCGAGATCCCGCCCGGCATCGACTGTCCTCATGCTCCGGGACAGTTCCCTGCCACCTGTTATCTGATTCCCGACAAATACTTCATCGGCGGCCTCGGCAAAGCGCTCGGCCAGATGATCCGCCGCGACTTCCCCTCACAAAGCGGCGGCGCCTATTTCTCCGCTTACGCCCGCAATCGCCAGGCGCAGGCCGACTACGCCATCGATCAGCTCTCCATGCGCCAGACCGAAATGCAGATGCATAAGGATCTGAACCAGGTTGCGGTCGATGTCTCTAACCAGCTGATCGGACTGCGGCAGGCACGCGCCCGCTACCAGGCCGCCGTGCACAATCGCATCCTGCAGCAGCAATTACTTGACGCCGAGCAGAAGAAATTCTCCCTCGGCGCGTCCACCACCTTTCTGGTTGTCCAGCAGCAGCGCGATCTCGCCACCGCCCAGTCCACCGAAGTCGCCGCCCTCGTCGCCTACAGCAACGCCCGGGTCGCTCTCGATCAGACCCTCGGTACCACCCTTCAGGTAAACCACGTCTCGATTGACGAAGCCAGCTCGGGCCAGGTCGCCCGCCGGTCCACTCTGCCGGAAAAATTACCCGACGCGCAATAAAGCACTGGAGAAACTTACCGGGCCGGTAAGACCTGCGAGCCGGCCCTCTGCGCTCGCTCTGCGCTAAATATCTGAAAAGTCGCCCATCCCGCGCAGGCTCGCGTTTTGGCACCAGGCATGCTCACCCTAAGCCGTCTTGTTAAAGAAACCAGCTCAGGGAAGAATGGTTGCTCCGCTTTCCAAACTCCACAGCAGTCTACCCATCCAATCGAAGTCTACTTACTAAACCCAACCTAAAATCCCACCCAACCGATTCCCTGAGCGCTTCTTTCTTATCGGTTTCTGCGATCGATCCACTTTTCTAGCGCCGGTACCGGAACACGCTCGAGCCGCTTCAATAACTCCTCCGGATCAGTTTCCGCCAGCAGCAGCGTCCGGTGCTCGCTCTTCAGAAAACCCTCTGCCACAGCCCGATCCGCCATCGCCAGCATCGGTTCGTAATAGCCGTTCACGTTCAATACCCCGCACGGCTTGCGCTGCAGACCGAGCTGCGACCAGGTGAGCACTTCGCAAAACTCTTCCCATGTCCCGTATCCGCCCGGCATTGCGATAAACGCATCCGCCTTATCGGCCATCAGCGCCTTCCGCGCGTGCATCGAATCCACGCTGTGCAATTCCGAAATCCCGGTGTGCGCAATTTCTTTCTCGACCAGTGCGCGCGGAATCACGCCCACCACCCGGCCGCCCGCTTCTAAACACGCATCGGCCAGAATGCCCATCAACCCCAGCTTGCTGCCGCCGTAAACGAGTTCCAGTCCACGCTCGGCCAGCAATCGGCCCATCCGTTTCGCCGCCTGTGCGTAAACCTCCCCCGTACCAGGGTTTGATCCGCAAAAGACGCACACACTGGTGAACATTTCTTCACTCTAAAAGCTGTCTTTCGCCCAGCTCGCGAACGCGTTTAACGGGATATAATCAAAGAACAAACTGCGGGTCTTTTGTCTTATGTGCGCACGCATTCCGACAGTGCTCGCCCGGCGCCGTTCTCAATCTATGCGAAGGAGCAGCTAGGGTTTTCCGATCTGCTGACTCGCATGCGCCGCCTCCCCACCCGCATTCTTCCCTCTCTTCTGCTCGCATTCGTCGCCGCTTCTTTACTGGCGCAGACCGAAACCGCGCGCGTGCAGGCCATCCGTTTCTGGTCTTTCGGCGACGTCACACGCATCGCCATCCAAACCCAGGGCGACTACAAGCTCTATTCGGACCAGATCGATAAACCGCCGCGCGTCTATTTCGACCTCACCGGCTTACGTCCGCCCTCCACCGCCCATCGAGGCATCCAAACCATCGAGATTCGCGACAAACTGGTTCGCCAGATACGCATTGCCGAGATACAGCCCGGAAAAACGCGCGTCGTCTTCGATCTCGAAGCGCCCGTCGACGTGGTCTCCTCACAGCTGGTCAATCCTGACCGGCTCATGATCGAAATCCGCCCGCGTGCACAGGCCAGGCCGACCGTCTCGCTCGCCCGCAGCCGCAGCGGTTCCAGAAGGATCGATCTCAATTCCCCTGAAGCGGTCGCGGCCACCGGCGGCGAGTCGCCCATCACCGTACTCGCCAACTCCAAGAATCCTGTACCCGACGTGAAGCAGGCCGAGCCCTCCGGCGATCAGGTCTCCTCCGGCGCGGCTCCGCCCGTTGCCGATGTGCACGCGCCGCCTCAGGTCCCGTTATCCATTACCCGCGACCCGGATTCGACTGCCCATGCCCCGTCGCAAACCGCTCCCGCCGAACCGCTCGCGGGAACGCATGAAGCCGCGCCGAAAATTACCACTCCGACAAAATCGAACGGCGCCATCGCACCCGCACTCCGCGATTCGAGCGGCGAGCGCTCCCTCGTACGCGTGCTTGGCCTTAAACTCGGCCGCGTCATCATCGATCCCGGCCACGGCGGCCACGATACCGGAACCATTGGCCCCAATGGCCTCATGGAAAAGGACCTCGTGCTCGATGTCGCGCTTCGTCTCGGCAAGCTCATAACTCAGCAACTCGGCGCTGAAGTCGTCTACACCCGCTCAGCCGATGTCTTCATCCCGCTCGAGCAGCGCACGCGCATCGCCGATAACGAAAAAGCCGATCTGTTTCTCTCGATTCACGCCAATTCTTCGCCCGAACCAAGCGCCAGCGGCGTCGAGACATTTTTCTTCAACCTGAACGGCGATCGCTCCGCGCTCGATCTGGCCACACGCGAGAATGCCGGGTCTGCCAGCTCGATCTCCGATCTGAACGATCTGCTGCACAAAGCCGTGCTCGAAAGTAAACGCGAGGAATCGCGCGAGTTTGCGCAAAGGGTGCAGGCCTCTCTTGCCGTGACCGCCCTGAAAATGAACTCCCACGCCCGCAATCGCGGCGTACGGCAGGCGCCTTTTATGGTGCTCATTGGAGCGAGCATGCCGTCGATCCTCGCGGAAATCGGCTTCGTCTCCAATCCGCACGATGAGCGGCTCCTCAGGCGCTCCGATCAGCGGCAGAAAATCGCCGAAGCGCTCCTCAAGGGCATCGAGCAATACGCCGGCACCTTGAGCCACGTGCAGGTGGCTCGGTCGACCACTCGCTAGTCTGCCCTCAGTCGCCGTTGTGCCGTCCGCGGCTTTCCCGGCAAATCCCGCGCTCGCTCCGCCGCACAAACTCGACCACCTGCCGCGCATGCTCGGAATCGCATTCCGCTTCGATCCGCCGCAGCGCTTCTTCCTGTTTCAACCCGGAGCGGAACAGCAGCCGGTAAACGGTCTTCAACCCGCGAATCTCGTCCGCCGCGAATCCTGCGCGCTTCAGCCCGACAATGTTCACGCTCTTGGCCGCCACGTTGAAATCCGAATAAAGAAAAAACGGCGGCAAATCGCTGTTTACGCGCGTATTGCCGCCCACCATCGCCAGCCGTCCAATGCGCGAAAACTGATGGATCACCACGCCGCCCGAAATAAACGCCTGGCTCTCGACTTCGGCGTAGCCCGCCACCAGCGCGCAACTCGCGATCACCGTGTTGTCGCCGATCTTGCAGTTATGCGCAATATGCCCCGAAGTCATGATGTAGTTGCCGTCCCCGATGCGAGTTTCCGATTCCGGCTGCGTGCCGCGCGAAATGGTGTAGTGCTCGCGAATCTTGTTGTCATTGCCCATAACGAGGTAGCTGCGCGCCCCGCCGAAGTTCTTGTCGAGCGGATCGGTGCCCAGCACCGTACCGGCCGAGATCTCGTTCCGGTCGCCCATGCTCGTCCAGCGCTTCACATACACGTACGGCTCGAGCAGGCAATCGGCACCGATGGCGACATCGCTCTCGATTACGCAAAATTCGCCGATACGCGTGTGCGGCCCAATGCTGGCGCCCGGATCCACGCGCGCCGTAGGCGCCACATAAGCAGAAGGATCAACCGCCATTCATGATCAGTATGCCGTGCGGCGTCATGCTACCTATGTGAACATGCCTGAGCTGACCGTGCGAGAGATTGCCGACCTTTGCGGAGGAACCGCACAGGGCGATTTCTCGCAGGTGATTCGCGGCGCCAGTTCGCTCGAAGCAGCAGGCCCCGAGGATATTTCGTTCGTCGCGAATCCGAAAGCCCGAACGGCAGCCACCCATTCGCGAGCGGGCTGTCTGCTGGTCGATCCATCATTCAAGGCATCAGCGGATCGCACGCTGATCCAGGTTCCCGACCCACGCCGCGCTTTCGCGCAGATTCTGCGCAGACTCTATCCACCGGCCGAGCAGATTCCAGCCGTGCATCCGACTGCCGTGGTCGCACCGACAGCCCGTATCGGCACCGGCTGTTACATCGGACCATATACCGTGATCGAGAACGGCGCGCAGATTGGTAATAACTGCATCATCGATGCTTCCGTCCGTATCGGTGCCCGTGTGGTGATCGGCAATCATTGCACGATTCACTCGCACGTTACTCTGTATGAAGGCGTCCGCATCGGTAACCGCGCCATTCTGCACTCCGGTGCCGTGATCGGCGCCGACGGATTCGGCTTCGCGCTCGCCGGCGACCACTACGAAAAGTTTCCCCAGGTTGGTACCGTCGTGCTCGAAGACGACGTCGAGGTCGGCGCAAACTGCTGCATCGATCGCGCGGCGCTCGGCGTCACACGAATCGGTACCGGTACAAAACTCGACAACCTGGTACACATCGCGCACAACTGCACGGTCGGAAAACACGTCGTCATTGCCGCTCAGAGCGGATTTGCGGGCGGCGTCACCATCGGCGACTACGCCGTGATCGGCGGTCAGGTCGGCATCGGCGAAAAAGCTGTCATAGAAGCTCGCGCTGTAGTCGGTTCCGGCGCCGGTATCTTAAGTTTTCAGCGTGTCCACGCAGGCGAACCCGTCTGGGGCACGCCCGCGCGTCCATTGCGCCAGCATCTGAAAGGCCTCGCGAATGTAAATAAAATTGCGGAGCTGAAAAACCAAGTGCGCGACCTGGCGCACAGGCTCAAAGAACTGGAACAGCAGGGCCGCTGATCAGGCCCCAGCGTCTTCCAGAATGCGGCTGGCGCGGTCCACCATCAGACGAATCTGCCGCAAGTGACGGCAAATCTGGTCGTCTTCCGTGGTCAATTCCAAGTAGTAGGCAAGCGATTCGATCGTGCTCAGCGGCTGGCGCAAAGCATGCGCCAGATCGTCAATGGAGCGAGGGTAAACACCCGTTTCGCGGCGATCTTCCCGTTCGTCGCGGCCCGAAAGCGAAGCTTCCAAAGGTACTTGTGAAACAGCGTCGTTCATGAAGTTTGGGAATGTCGGCCGGATCGCGCAAGCAAACCATGGCGAACCTTCGACCGTTTGATTGTGCGCCTTCCACCTGCCCTCCGTCAATAGCAAAACAAGAAAAAATGACAGTACTTGTGAGCACACTTTCGGCCTGGTACGCCTGTGCTATTCTCATGACGTAATTCACTCCGCGTGGGCCTGTGGCGCAGTTGGGAGCGCGCTTCCATGGCATGGAAGAGGTCGAGAGTTCGAATCTCTCCAGGTCCACCAAAGACCCTCTCCCCAGCATCGGCGATACTGAGATCTGGAGCGCTTCCGACATGGCCGCCGCGCATACCTTCCTCACTCCCGCGCAGTTCGAGCAGCTTTATTCCGACAGCGTTAAGCCATATTTCGAATTCTGGTACGGTGAAGCCATTCAGAAATCGATGCCCACTCTCACGCACAGCGTAATGCAATGGGTCATCGCAATGCTATTTGCACGCCGCGGTTGGAGATCGGCCACCGAACTTCGACTGAAGATCTCGAAAGTTGCCTATCCGGTGCCGGATGTAGCCGGCAATCCCGGTCCTTTTCGGAGCCCATACCCGAAGGAGCCCATCGATTTGTGTGTGGAAATCCTCTCTCCGGGTGATAACTTGATCGACACGTTCAAGAAAGCGGCGCATTATCTGGATTGGGGAATTGGCTCGGTTTGGATTGTCGATCCGGAAAAAAGGAATGCTCATCAAATGTCGATTGGTAACCCGAGACCGATTCCTGTCAGCATTACGGACTCTTTGACGGCCGGTTCCGGAAACAGTGAGATCAGCATACCCTTAAGCGAAATTTTCACCGAAACGGACGCGCAACTCGGTAATCATGAAACTCGCTGACGCCGTAAAAATCGCCAGGACCGTCAAAGCCGAACACGCACGCAAGTTCGCTACCCACGTCGTCCCCGAAGTCGTTCGCCCCGCGCGCGTCATCTGGAACCAGGCGATCGGCGGTGTATTCGGCGTACTCGCGCTGTATCTGTTCGCCTGGGCGTACCAGCATCGCGACAACCAGGCCGGCCTGATCGGCGCGATCTTCTTCGGCGCTGTCATGGCCTTCTTCTCTCTCACTTCTTTCCTTTCGGCGCGGCGTATCGCGCGGCGCTGACGTTTGTCTCTCCCCGAACAGCCCGGCCAGTTCCCTTTCACCCGCGGGATCTATCCCGAGATGTACCAGCGCCGGCTCTGGACCATGCGCCAGTACGCCGGTTTCGGCACTGCCGAAGAGAGCAACCGCCGCTACCGCTATCTGCTCTCGCAGGGAATCACCGGCCTCTCTGTAGCATTCGACTTACCCACCCAGATGGGCATGGATTCCGATCATCCCCTCGCGGCCGGTGAAGTCGGTCGCGTCGGAGTGGCTATCGATTCGCTCGCTGATATGCAGACGCTCTTTTCTGGCATCCGGCTCGATGAGGTCAGCACCTCCATGACCATCAACTCGACCGCCGCCATTCTGTTGTGCCTCTACGTGCTCGTCGCCGAGAGCCAGGGCGTCGATCGCCGCAAGCTCTCCGGCACCATTCAGAACGACATCCTCAAGGAATACATCGCACGCGGAACCTACATCTACCCCCCGCGCCCGGCGATGCGCATCATCACCGATCTTTTCGCCTGGGCCGGCGCGGAATTGCCTGAGTGGAACACCATCTCGATCAGCGGCTATCACATTCGCGAGGCAGGCTCGACCGCGGTGCAGGAAGTGGCCTTCACGCTCGCCAACGCGATTGCCTATATCGAATCAGCGCTGGCTGCCGGCCTGACAATTGATTCCTTCGCCCCGCGGCTGAGCTTCTTCTTCAACGCGCACAATAATTTCCTGGAAGAGATTGCCAAGTTCCGCGCTGCCCGCCGACTCTATGCGCGATTGATGCGCGAGCGCTTCCACGCCCTGCAGGATCGCTCCTGTATGCTGCGCTTCCACGCCCAGACCGGCGGCTCTACGCTCACCGCGCAGCAGCCCGAAGTGAATGTCGTACGCGTCGCGCTCCAGGCCATGGCTGCCGTGCTCGGCGGCGCGCAATCTCTTCACACCAACGGACAGGACGAAGCTCTCTCGCTCCCAACCGAAAAATCTGCCCGCATCGCGCTTCGCACCCAACAGGTGATCGCCTACGAAAGCGGCGTTGCGGCCGTTCCCGATCCCTTCGGCGGCAGCGAATACGTCGAGGCGCTCACGGACAAAATCGAGGCCGAAGCGCGTGCCTACCTCGATCGCATCGATGCCATGGGCGGTACGCTCGCCGCCATCGAGCGGGGCTTCATCCAGAGCGAAATTCAGAACGCAGCCTACCAGTATCAGCGCGCCGTCGAAGACGGACGGCAGGTCGTCGTCGGCGTCAATAGGTTTCAGACCGAAGAACACGAATCGCCGCACACCTTCACCATCGACCCGGCGCTCGAAGCGCAACAGATCGAGCGATTACGCCAGCTACGCGCCTCGCGTTCGGCTGCTCAGGTTGCAACATCGCTGGCCAGCCTGGAAAACGCCGCCCGCTCTACCGAAAATCTCCTGCCCCCGATACTCGAGTGCTGCCGCGGCTTAGCAACCGTCGGTGAAATTTCGGACCGGCTGCGCCGCGTCTTCGGCGAATACCGCGAACGCTTCTGACATTCGGCTGGCACATAAGCAGGAAGTGAGCACCTTTCCCGAAATGGCCGAGACCAGCCAGCTTCTTCCGTTTGTCGTCTACCGCTGCGTCGTCGGCTCCCAGGCGCATGGCCTGGCAACGGCCGACTCCGATACCGACCGCCGCGGATTCTTTCTGCCGCCCGCAGACTTGCAGTGGTCGCTCGCTGGTGTCCCCGAACAGATCGAAACTGCTGAAGAAGAAGTGTACTGGGAAATTGCGAAATTCATTCGCCTCGCCTTGAAGGCCAACCCGAATGTGCTGGAGTGCCTCTATTCACCGCTGGTCGAAACGGCCGAACCGATTGCCATCGAGATCCTCGCCCGGCGCGATATTTTCCTCTCCCAGCGTGTGCACCAAACCTACAACGCCTATGTGCTCTCGCAATTCAAGAAAATCGAGCGGGATCTGCGCAACCAAGGGCAAATCCGTTGGAAACACGTCATGCACCTGATGCGGCTTCTGCTCTCCGGAGCAGCCATTCTGCGGCACGGCTTTGTCGACTTGCGCATGGATGAGCACCGCCAAGAACTCCTCGCCATCCGCCACGGTCAGATGCCATGGGATGCAGTAGAGGCCTGGCGGCTGGCTCTGCATCAAGAACTCGATCAAGCCTTCCGGCATACGAAACTTCCGCTGAATCCCGATTATTCTGCTGCCAATGAACTGCTGCTGCGAGCACGTCGGCTCGCGGCCTCAGACCACTACATTTCCAGATGAGACACGACCTGCTACACGACGAAATCGCTCACCATCCGTATCCTTTGCTGTTTGCAACCATCAGCGGCGCTCATCTTTACGGGTTTGCTTCACCGGATTCGGATTACGATCTGCGAGGCGCGCACATACTACCTGCTTCCGAAGCGCTCGCCATATTGCCGAAGAAGGAAACGCTAGAGCTCAGCACCGTTCGCGACGGCGTCGAGATCGATTACGTCACCCACGACATCTTGAAATTTTTCGAAATGCTCCTGAAGCGTAACGGCTATGTACTGGAGCAACTATACTCGCCTCTGGTAGTGCGCGCCATGCCCGAGCACGAGGAACTGAAGGACATCGCCCAAGGCTGCATCACGCGCCATCATGCTCACCACTATCTCGGTTTCGCGGACACGCAATGGCGGCTGGTTCAAAAGAGTCCTCCACGCCTGAAGCCGCTCTTGTATACGTATCGAGTATTGCTCACCGGAATTCATCTGATGCGGACGGGTGAGGTGGAGGCGAATCTGCCGCGTTTGAATGAGACCCGGCCTTCACCCGGCCTGGCTGAGTTGATTGAGCGCAAGACATCAGGATCGGAACACGAGCAGCTAAGCGAGGCCGAAATCAATCTGCACGAAAAGCGAGTCAGCCAGCTACGCGGCGAATTGGCCGAAGCAGCTCAACGGTCTACCCTGCCCGATGAGCCACGCAGCCGCGCCGCTCTCAACGATCTCCTGATCCGGTTGCGATTGAGAGATGCGCCGGACAAATTCTAAACTGAAGTTTGCAGACCATCCACATCATCGGCGCGGGACTCGCCGGCTGCGAAGCGGCATTCCACGCCGCCGAAGCAGGCGCTCATGTCGTGCTCTATGAGATGCGTCCGCACAAACGCACCCCCGCGCACAAGACCGACGATTTCGGCGAACTCGTCTGCAGTAACTCGCTCAAGAGCGAGCAGCTAAACTCCGCACCCTGGCTGCTGAAGCAGGAGGCGCGCCGGCTTGGATCGCTGCTGTTGCGCGCCGCCGACCAATCGCGCGTCCCTGGCGGTCACGCCCTGACGGTCGATCGCGAACTCTTCTCGCGCGCGATTACCCGCGCCATCGAAACACACCGCAATATCGAAATTCGCCGCGAAGAAGTCACTCAGATCCCCGATTCCGGCATCGTCATCATCGCCTCCGGTCCGCTCACCAGCGATGCGCTCGCCGCAGAAATCAGCCGGCTCACCGGTTCCGAGCGACTCTTCTTCTACGACAGCATCAGCCCAATCGTAGCGGCCGATTCGGTCGATATGTCCATCGCCTTCCGCGCTTCCCGCTACAACAAGTCGCTCGATGGCGGCAACGACTACATCAATTGCCCGCTCGACAAGCCGCAATACGACCGCTTCGTCGCTGCGCTGCTCGAGGCCGAGCGTTACGAACCGCATATCGCAGAAGATCAGACGCCGTATTTCGAAGCCTGCCTGCCCGTCGAAGAGATCGCACGCCGCGGCCCGCAGACCCTTCGTTTCGGACCCATGAAAGCAGCCGGGCTGACCGATCCGCGTACCGGTCGCTGGCCCTACGCCGCCCTGCAGTTGCGCCAGGAGAATCAGCGCGCCGATAGCTACAATCTGGTCGGCTTTCAGAACCACATGCGCTTCGGCGATCAGGCGCGGGTATTCCGCCTTATTCCCGGATTGGAAAACGCCGAATTCCTGCGCTTCGGCCAGATGCATCGCAATACCTACATCAATTCACCCGCGCTGCTCGATGCCACGCTGCAATTGAAACGCGAACCGTGCGTCTTCTTCGCGGGCCAGATCTGCGGGGTCGAAGGATACGCCGAATCGATCGCCACCGGTTTGCTTGCCGGGCGGAATGCGGCCGCGCTGGCGAGCCGCGGGGAGCCCTCGACGTTTCCGCGCCAAACCGCGCTCGGCAGCCTGACTCACTACATTACGCAGGCCGACGCCCGCAATTTCCAACCCGCCAACATAACCTTCGATCTGCTGCCCGCCCTCGATGACGCCACCAAAGCGCGCTTCCGGCACGACAAAAAAGCCCGGCATGCCGAGGTGTGCCGCCGCGCCTTAGAAGCCTTCGAAACATTTCTTGATGCAAATACGCGAAGCTATTGCGAAGTATCTGGCTGAGCTCGGCCGGCGCGGCGCATCGAAGCATACGCTCCGCAGCTACGGCTCCGATCTCGAGCAGTTCGCTTCCTATTTCGAACGCGCCGGAAGCGCACCCCTGTTCGAACAACTGGATCTGCCTTTGCTGCGCGAATGGCTCGCCGCTCTCTATGACGAAGGGCTCGAAGCCACCAGCGTCCGCCGCAAAGTGGCCGCGCTTCGAGCCATGTACCGGTTTCTGCTCGAAGAAGGTTTGATCACAGACAATCCAAGCGCGCGCCTGCGTCTTCCCAAGCTCAAGCAGCGCTTGCCGGAGGTCATGAGCGAGGAAAAAACGAACACGCTCATCGATTCCGCTGCCGAGCAGCCCGCACCCGAACGCGACATCGCCATCCTCGAGCTGCTCTATGGCTGCGGGATTCGTGTCAGCGAGTTGATTGGTATCAATCTCGACGATATCGATCTCCGGCAGGGCTGGTTGCGCGTGCGCGGCAAAGGGAATAAAGAACGAGAAGTCCCGATCGCGGATCGCGCAGCCGAAGCCATCACACGCTATCTCGCCAACCGAGCTCCACAACCCGGCGAACCCGCGCTCTTTCTCAACAGCCGCGGCGCACGTCTCAACGATCGACAGGTACGGCGGCTGGTGAAACTCTATGCCCTGGTGGCAACCGGCGATTCCACCGTGCACCCGCACAGTTTTCGTCACGCTTTTGCCACGCATCTCCTCAACGACGGCGCCGATCTGCGTACCATCCAGGAGCTGCTCGGCCATGCGCGCCTCTCCACCACGCAGAAGTACACTCAGGTCTCGCTGCGGGATCTGCAGGCCGTCTACGACCGCGCCCATCCCAAAGCCTAGAACGCGCCTTCAGCCCGAGCGCTTGGGACCGTCGCCAGAAATGCCGAATTCGCACGGCCCTGGGTCGGCGCTCGGCAGATCCACATCGTGCGTCTCTTCGCGCAGCTGCTGCAAACGCTGCTTCAGCTCATCCAGAGTCTGCCGGTATTTCGGATCGGCCGCCAGGTTGCGCGTCTCGCCCGGATCGTCTCTCAAGTTGTAGAGCTCCCATTCCTGCGGATCCTGCCAGAAATGAATGAGCTTCCAGTCGTGCGTACGAATGCCGCGATTCATTCGCACGCAATGCACCGCCGGGTATTCGAAATACTCGCAAAGAATCGAAGCGCGCCAGTCGGGAACATTTTTTCCCTCAAGCAGCGGCTTCAGACTCTTGCCCTGCATCGACCCCGGTATGGGCAAACCAGCCAGGTCGAGCAGCGTCGGCGCAAAATCGCAATTGATCACCAGGTGCTTGTCATCAACAACACCCTTCGGCATGGCCGCGGGCCACGCAATCACAAACGGCACCGCAATCGATTCCTCATACATGAGGCGCTTGTCCATCAGCCCGTGGTCGCCGAGGAAAAAGCCGTTGTCCGAGGTGTAAACAACGATCGTGTTCTCCAGTTCTCCTTCATCCTGCAGATAATCGAGAATGCGGCCAACGTTTTCATCCACACCGAGCAGCACCCGGTAGTAATTCTTCACAAGCTGTTGCAGATTGCATTCTTTACGTTCGGCACGGGTGAGTGAATCCGGGCAGCCGCGATCGCGGAAGTCGGGCAAGTCCACCAGCTTGTCCTCCGCATCCCGCACTGCCTTCGGCCGCCCGGCGAGCGTGTCGTTGAACGTACGCGGTTCCGGTATGTGCACATCCGCAAAACGATCCGCAAAGCGCGCCGCCGGAATCCATTCGCGATGGGGCGCCTTGAAATGCGACAGCATGCAGAACGGCTTGCCTTTGGGCCGGTGCTCGAGCATGTGAATGGTCTGATCGCCGACGACGTCTTCGACGTGCCCGCGAAACTGAACGTGCGCGCCGTTGACGATCATCGGCGGATCGAGATAGATGCCCTGACCAGGAAGGATCGCGTACTCATCGAAGCCGCCCGGTTCGCTGGCGAGATGCCATTTGCCGGCGAGAGCGGTCCAGTAGCCGTTCTGCCGAAAGATTTGTGGGAAGGTGATCTGGTCACGCCGCAGTCCGTCGCGCCCGGGCAGATCGCGGCCGTCACCATTCGTGAGTACCTGGTGTGAATGAGAATACTGGCCGGTCAGAATGGAGGCGCGCGAGGGCCGGCAGAGCGCGTTCGTAGCAAACCCCAGCTCGAAGCGCGTGCCCGAGGCCGCGATGCGGTCCAGGTTAGGCGTGTACAGAATCTTGTTCCCGTAGGCGCTCATCGCGTCGCGGCGCTGGTCGTCTGTCAGGAAGAAGAGAATGTTGGGGCGTCTGCGTTCTGGGTTCAGCGACGAGCCAAACGCGGCACCCGTGGCGAGTACTTGCGCCAGAGCCTGGCGCCGGGAAACAAACATTAGAAACTTACTCTAGCCCACCCATCAGCTGCTCGACGGCCGCCGCCATTCGCCGAAGGCACCCGATTCGTGATCCGGGTATCCCAGCAATCGGCCAAAGTGATGCCAGAACTGTGAAAGACGCGATGGACCCGGCACGCTCCAGGTTCGCGGATCCCACGCTTCCCAGCATTGTTGAAAGCGAATCGAAATTTGTTCCTGCTGCCATGACAACAGAACAGAGCGCGCGTCATCATCGAGGCGCATGTTGCTCCGGATCACGGCCATGCTGCGGATGCCGTGATCTTTCAGAAACACGGCGGAAGGAAAATCGCTCGTCGAGAGAAAGGAGCGGTTATCAAAACACCCGGGTGAGCGGGGAAACATGCCTTTGCGGTTTTGGTCGATCACGAACGCCGGAGGAGCATCGTTCGGGAGATGGCAATCGAGCAGCGTGGGAGTGAAACGGACAATCGCCCGAAGGACCGGGTCGAGATCGACGGTCGTGATGGCCCGTACGCGGGAAACCCTGGTGATCGATAATGGCAGGTCGGTTTCAGGATCATCAGTTGGGAACGGTATGGCGTTGTAAACCGGAATCGGCCGCCAGCCGGCCCGAGCCAGGGCGAGTGCAACGAGGAGACCTTCCGCGCCGGGAAGGTCGATGAGGACTGCGGTTTGCGCCTCGTGAGACACGTTCCACTCACGGGCGAGCTCTGCGTCGGGCTCGCGTACGAGGTCGCCTGGAGTCAGGTATGAGAACAAAACCGGCTTCACCCAGCGGCTCCAGATCGAAGACTCGGGGCGCCATGCATCATAGACGGTCTCAATGCTCATTGTCATTGCGCGATTCGATCCATCATAAGTGGGGCCTCGAGGGCGGCGCCGTCGGTCACCTGTCGGCGTGAGAGCCGGACGTAGGCGCCGGCTGCGCGTCCGTTCACTACGAAAACACCCACGCAGGGAAACACCGGGCCTCGCACGGAATCGAGTGGAATGGTATGAAAACGGCGTTGCGCCACCCACGCGAGGGGATCGCGCCGAACGGCCTGGAGCAGACGCTCGAGCGAGCCTTTGGATAGTTCGGAGCAGAGATATACCTGATCGCCGGTGTTCGAGTAGGCCGCCTTGAGTACCCAGTTATCCCAGTCGTTGGCGGATACCTCGCGCGGATCACGGCTTTCGGGCGCGAATTCCGCCCAGGCCGAGTCTTCGGCCACTTTGGAAAATGCAAGCGGAAATCGCTTGCTCTCTGAAATGAGCGAGACAGCGGGGTTCACAACGGCGAAATCCGCGCTCGTCAGCAACGTTGGCCAGTTCGTGCGCCGGCTGAGCTTGCAGAGCCACTCGATCTGATAAAAGCGGACAAGTACGGAAATCCGTGGCTGTCTTACTCGCAGGGCGGCTGGATTCTGCAGAAGCACGGAGCGGACCGCGCGCCGGCTCAGTTCGCGCTGGAATGCAAGCGTGACCTGCTGATCCTCGAGAAAGCCCGGAGCACTCAGTAGCGCGATGCAACCGCCATCGGCGAGTCTGGCCACGGCCTCGCCCCAGGCGCGCAAGGGCGAGCAGGACGGGACGAGATCGGGATAGTAGCGCTGAAACAAAGCGGGCAGCGACTCTGCTTCACCCCAGCCACCCGGAACATCGCTGTTTACTTCCGAGATGCGCCAACCTTCGGAAGTGGGATGGAAATCGAAGCGCAGCGCGCGCATCGTCCGAGCGGACTGTTCCCGAAGCCGGCCCAGGACAGGGCGGAGGGGCTTTGGAATTCCAATACGACTCTGCAGGGACTCGGTGGCAAGCACGTTTTGCTCTTCCATGCAAAGTTCGGCTGCGAGTCGTTCGGCGGCCGCACAGAGCCGAGACCATTCCTGGCGATGGAAGACGAGCGGCTGGGAGGAGAGGACGGGCGTATCGCCCACCTGAGTGTCCCACTTTCCGAGGCGGAGATGCAGGTCTCGTTCCACGCCACGGAGTTCGGAGAGACCGAGGGGCGGCCCGAGCCTCAGGTTCATGGCGCCGGCCTGGCAAACCCGTGGCGGGCGAAGACCGCCTGCCCCGCCGGACCGGTCAATTGCTTAAGGAATCCCCTCGCGGCGGTCTGGTTTGGGCTGGCGGAGACGACTCCGGCTTTCTGCTCGATCGGAGCGTGCCAGTCGTTGGGAACGAGCTGGGCAGGTTTGCCTTGCAGCAGCGAGGCAGAGGTCAGAACCGCATCGCCGTTGCCGCTTTCGAAGATCTCGAGCGCCTGCCGGACGTTCTCGGCGTAGACAATCTTCGACTCAACTTTCCCCCAGATACCCGCATGCTCGATGGACTGGCGCGCGGCCAGGCCGTACGGCGCCAATTTCGGATTGGCGAAAATTACCAAACGAACTGCCGGATCCGCTAAGTCCTTAAACTCGCGTGGCTTACCGTCACGCCAGAGTAGGCCGAGGCGGCCGACCGCATACACCACGACCGAATCCGGTTCGATTTTTCTTTTTTGGGCGAGCTGGTCGACATAGGCGGCGTTGGCCGAGAGAAAAACGTCGTAAGGCGCTCCGTTTTCAATCTGTTGCATGAGGATGGCACTGGCCGAGGTAACAAACCTTAGATGAGGATAGAGTTTCAGGAGGTCGGGCTGGAGCGGGGCCAGGTCGGCGGCCGTGGCCACGGTCAACGTTTGCTGAGCAACACACAGTGGGACGGATATGCTCAAAAAAAGGAGCAGAGAACTTGACAATATCCGACTCATATTCGATACTAAGAGTGTGCTAAGTTATGCCGGTTGCCGTAGCAGCGGTCGGCGGAGGATTCAACACACATGAGTAAGATTATCGGAATCGATCTGGGAACCACGAACTCGGTCGTGGCAGTCATGGAAGGCGGACAGCCGGCGGTTATCCCGAACCAGGAAGGCGGTCGAACCACCCCCTCGGTCGTCGCCTTTACCAAGGGCGGCGAACAGCTCGTCGGCCAGGTCGCGAAGCGCCAGGCGGTCACCAACCCGGAAAACACCATTTATTCCATCAAGCGCTTCATGGGGCGCCGCTTCAACGAAGTCTCCGAAGAGATGAAGCTCGTCCCCTACAAAGTTGTCGCCGGGCCCAACGGTGATGCCCGGATTGAGATTCAGGGCAGGACCTATTCGCCGCCCGAGATCTCGGCCAAAATTTTGACCAAGTTGAAAGAGGCGGCCGAGGCGTATCTTGGCGAGAAGGTGACCAAGGCGGTCATCACCGTTCCCGCGTACTTCAACGATGCGCAGCGGCAGGCGACCAAAGATGCCGGCCAGATTGCCGGTCTCGAAGTGATGCGTATCATCAACGAGCCGACCGCAGCAGCCCTCGCCTACGGCCTCGATAAGAAAAAGGACGAGACGATCGCGGTCTACGACTTTGGCGGCGGCACGTTCGACATCTCGATTCTCGAAGTCGGCGATGGCGTAGTCGAGGTGAAATCGACCAACGGCGACACACACCTTGGCGGCGACAACATCGACCAGCGCATCATCGACTGGCTGATTCAGGAATTTAAGAAGGAAGAGGGCGTTGATCTCTCAACCGATCAGATGGCCCTTCAGCGCCTGAAAGAAGCGGCCGAGCGCGCCAAGATCGAGCTCTCGACGCTGCTCGAAACCGAGATCAACCTGCCGTTCATCACGGCCACCAATACCGGTCCGAAGCACCTGGTCAAAAAGCTTACTCGCGCCCGCTTTGAGCAGATGATCGACGACATTCTGCAGCGCTCGGTCGGTCCGTGCAAACAGGCGATGCAGGATGCGGGCGTAACGCCGCAGCAAATCGATGAAGTCGTGCTGGTGGGCGGCTCGACGCGTATTCCGAAGGTCCAGCAGATTGTGCGTGACCTGTTCGGTAAAGAGCCGAACAAGAGCGTGAACCCGGACGAAGTGGTCGCGGTCGGCGCGGCGGTTCAGGGCGGCGTGCTGGGCGGCGAAGTCAAAGACGTGCTGCTGCTCGACGTTACTCCGCTTTCGCTCGGTATCGAGACGCTGGGCGGCGTGTTCACCAAACTGATTGAGCGCAACACGACCATTCCGACGCGCAAGAGTGAGACGTTCTCGACGGCGGCCGACAATCAGACCTCGGTCGAGATCAAGGTCTATCAGGGCGAGCGCTCGATGGCCAAGGACAACCGGCTGCTGGGCGTTTTCCAGCTGGTCGGAATTCCGCCGGCCCCGCGCGGCGTGCCGCAGGTCGAGGTCACCTTTGACATCGACGCCAACGGCATTCTGAACGTGGTCGCGAAAGATCGTGCGACTAATAACGAACAGAAGATCACCATCACTTCTTCTTCCGGCCTGAGCAAGGACGAGGTGGAGAAGATGGCGCGCGATGCCGAGTCGCATGCGGCGGAAGATCGCAAACGCAAAGACGAGATCGACGCCCGCAACCGGGCCGACGCCATGGTCTACAACGTCGAGAAGACGCTTAAAGAACATCGCGACAAGATCAGCGAAGCGGAAGCCAAGCAGGTCGAAACCGCGATTGAGGATGTAAAGAAGGCGATTGCCGACGGCAACCTCGATGCGATCAACTCGGCCACCGACAAGCTGACCACCGCAAGCCACAAACTGGCGGAAGCGATGTACAAATCGCAGAGCGCGGGTACTCCGGGCGGCGGTGCTCCGGGTGCGGGCGCGGAAACGAACGGCGCGGGCGGCCAGGAGAAGAAAGACAACGTGGTCGACGCCGAGTTCGTGGACGTGGACGATAAGAAGTAGTGCATCCGCAGATCCGGCCTGTTTTGGCCGGGCGTGAGATGGCGCTTTAGCGCATAGGGGGCATTCGGTTCTGGCCGGGTGTCCCCGACGTTTATGGATTGAGTTTCTATGCCGGCTGCAAGCAAAAAAGATTACTACGAAACCCTGGGAGTGCCCAAGAGCGCGGATGCGGAGGAGATCCGCAAAGCTTATCGCAAGCTGGCGCGAAAGTATCACCCCGATCTGAACCCCGGCGACAAAGCCGCCGAAGAGCGGTTCAAGAACGTTCAGGAAGCCTACGACGTACTGAACGACGAAGAGAAGCGCAAGGTCTACGACCAGTACGGATTCTATTCGCCCAACATTCCGCCCAATGGCAGCGGCGGCCAGGGCGGCGGACCCGGATTCGGCGGATTCGATTTCGCCGAATACATGCGTCAGCAGCAGCAGGCGGGCGCGGAAGAAGGCGAAGGCTTCGGAGGCGGTTCTTTCCGCGACATCTTCGGCAGCTTTTTCAGCGGGCGCGGACGCACGGCCACCGCGCAGCAGCAGCCCGAGCGCGGCTCGGATCTCGAATACGGGCTCAACGTCGATTTCTGGCAGGCGATTCGAGGCACCCAGGTGAAGCTGAACATCACGCGCCAGGAGACCTGCCCGACCTGTCATGGATCGGGATCTTCGGGCTCAAATGTCGCGGTGTGCCCGGAGTGCGACGGCAGCGGCACTGTCACGCAGATGGCTGGCGCAATGAAGTTTAATCTGACGTGCCCGCGCTGCGGCGGCACCGGCCGCTTGAAGAATGCCTGCCCCACGTGCCGCGGTGAAGGCCGGATCATGCACACCGATACGGTTGAGGTGCGTATCCCGCAGGGCGTTTCCTCCGGTTCGAGGCTGCGCGTGGCCGGTAAAGGCAACGCTGGTGTGGCGGGTGGTGCGCCGGGCGATCTTTACATCACCGTGCGCGTCGATGAGCATCCGTTTTTCAAACGGCACGGCGACAACATCGAAGTTCAAGTGCCGCTCACGGTCAGCGAAGCCGGGCTCGGCGCGAAGATCGAAGTGCCCACCATCGACGGACGCGCGCTGCTCAAAATTCCGCAAGGTACCCAGAACGGACAGAAGTTTCGGTTGCGCGAAAAAGGCGTGTTCAACGCGCGCAAGAATACGCGCGGGGACGAGATCGTGGAGGTCGTGCTGCGCGCACCCGATGTGCACAACGAGCGTACTCGTGAACTGTTGCGAGAGCTGGCGACGGTGGACACCACCGACCCGCGGCATGCCATCTGGGATCAGGTGCAGCAACCGGGCGCATAAAAGGCATAAGAGGACGAGGGCGGTATGAAGAAGAACAAGGGCAAAGCGGCATACATGATCTCGGCCGTGGCGGAGCAGTATGAGATTCATCCACAGACGCTCCGCCTGTATGAGCGCGAAGGACTGCTCGCTCCCTCGCGCAGCGAAGGCAATACCAGGCTCTATACGGAAGAAGATCTCGAGCGGCTCGAAGTGATTCTGAAGCTGACCCGGGAGCTGGGCGTGAACCTCGCCGGTGTGGAGATCATCCTCAACATGCGCGAGAAGATGGCAGCGATGCAGAAGCAGATGGAAGGCTTCATGCGCACGCTCAATGAAGAACTGTCACAGCGCGTGGCGAATCAGCGTGTCGAGAGCACGCAATCGCTCGTGCCGGTTATCCAGATCAATGCGCTGGGCGTGCGCGAGACCCGGCGGGGTACAGAAACCAAGCGCAGGACCAAGTAGGCTACGCGAATAAGCCGTGGCGGGACGCAAACCGCCACGGCATTTTTATTTGCAAGTGCTGTTTATGCGCGCGCCTGATTCCTCCTTCTGAAAAGCAGGCCGGCGCCAATGAGCGGCAACGCGGCGAGCCACAGGGTTGCAGTGTTCGGCTCCGGCGTGGCCGTCGCCATGATATGGACGTAGTCGTAGTCCGTATAGGATCCGACGCCTTGCCACGTCAATCCACCAAGTAACAGTTCGTTGTAGGTTCCCGTGGGATTTGCCAGCTGCGTTGTGAAGGCATTCGTATAGTTTGTTCCGTCGTAACTATAAGCGATAGTCAGGCTACCCCCATTGCGCGTGATCTGATACCAATAGGTTCCGTCTCCTACGTTGTTCTTGATGGTTGAATCAGCCGGGTTCAGCATGTTTACGTCCTGAACCGAACCGTAATTGGCCTCCAGCACGTTGGAGCCATAGCCCGCGTCGATGTCGCGTTCTATCCTGGTGAAATCTGTTCCGGCATAATTCGGACCGCCATTGCTGCTGATTGTCACACCGGGGTTGAACTTCACCAGAACCTCGGGCGCTTGTGCCCCCGAAGAAACGCCCGAACTATCGAGATAGAACAGGTTGTAAGTCGCCTTGGTTGAAATCTCCCAATGCGTTCCGCTGAAAGGGAGCGCAAGAGTTAACGCCGGGTTATACCAACCGGTCGTCGCGGATTGAGAACCGCTGTTGAAATAGCGCAGGTTCCCGTTCCCCACTGTGTAGCTACCCTGGCCAGGCAATATTTGCCAGGCCGGATTCAGCGTGGTGCCGTTGAAGTCGTCGGAGAAGATGACACTGTCGGCTAATGCGGCTCCGGCTCCAATGAAAAGCAGGCCAACGGCCAGGAGCCGCCGGCCGAAGATACAAGCGATTTCTGTTTGACTGCGAATCGTGGTGGTCACATACCCTCCTGTGTAAGTTGCTCGCCTGTAAAGGGTGACGAGCAAGGTTGTTTTTACCCCGTTCGCTCGAATTTGTCGCGTGAAGTTTTCTGAAGAGAGTGATAAGATACGCGCCAGCGGACCGGCAAGTCTATGCCGAATCTGGAGTTTGGTCCATTTCGTCTGGATTCCGTCAAACGTACCGTGACGTATGCCGGCGGAAAGCTTTTGGGACTAACTTCGCGCGAGTTTGACATTCTTGAGCTTCTCGTTCACAATGCCGGGCAATTAGTTGCCAGGGAAAGATTTGCCGAGACAATCTGGCAGGGAGAAAGCGTGGGTGAGACGACTCTTACCACCCACCTAAGTTCGATTCGCCGGAAACTAAGCGCGGCACATCCCGGCGCTGAGAACTACATACGCACAGTGCAGGGCCGTGGGTATCGCTTCTGTGAAGCTGTAATGGAATCGCCCGAAGGTCCCACAACAAAGAAGCACCACGTTAGTATCTGGCGTTTTTCTTTGTTGGCTGCCCTGATCGCCGCGGCGATTCCGGTTTGGAGCTCATTCAAGTCCGGGCAGATCGAGATTACTTCCTTCCGCAAGCTAACGGAAGATGGGCGTATCAAGGTTGGTCCACTCGTTTTCGATGGGAACAACGTTTACTTCCGGCTTGTCAAGACTGGCGAACCACAGGTAGAAACAGCTCGCGTTGCTGTCTCGAGTCTGAAGGTCGAGCCCCTCTCCGGACAAGAGGTTGCAAGTGAACTAATGGACTACTGCAAAGCGACTCGTGAGTTACTCGCCATGAGTAGCAGCAGTAACTCTCGGGTACTATCGCTTTTCAGACCGAACGGTGAGCAGAATGAGGTCCTGCTGAAAGGATCCGGTTTGGTGTCGGCGGGGCTTTCGCCCGATTGCCGGCAACTCGCCTATGGCGGCGATCACTTTGTTAGCATTGTGCACCTTACTCGCGAAGGCCGAGTGGACTCACAGTTGGGACAATCCAGATTTTGGATACCCGGTACACTCAATGGTCCTCGGTGGCGACCTGACGGCAAGCTCGTCCGATTCTGCGTGGATGACGACGTGCATCCGGCGGTTCTCTGGGAACTCAGCACGGAAGGCAATCGCAAGCCGGTTCCGCTGCAAGCGGCGCCGGAAGAGGTGTGCGGTGGCGCCTGGACACCAGACGGACGCATCTTCATCGCCGCCAACAGGTCTCAACAGCCCAGTGGAGATCTCTGGGCTTTACGCAATTCAGTCCTGCACGGAATGATGGCGCGCAAAGTGACGCCAGGAGCGCTGACCTGGCGGGACGTTGTATCGGATGGACTCGCCGACCGGCTTTATGCCATCGGTCAGGCCTACAGATTCGAATTGAGCGAGTTGAACCCGCACACAGGTCTTATTCAACCCTTTCTGGGCGGTATTGCCGCCACCGAACCTTCCTTTTCGGAGGACGGAAAGATGGTGGTCTATTCCAAATATCCGCAGTGGGAAATCTGGCTGGCTCAGGCCGATGGCTCGCAGGCGCGCAAGGTAAGCGGGCCTTTTACCGAGGCGCACATGGCGCATTTTTCTCCCAACGGACAACAGATCGCGTTCATGGCCAAGACGGGAGCTTCGTGGCGAGTAATGGTCGCCGACGTACGTGACTTGAAGGCACGCGCGGCCTTTCCGGCAGGCCCCGATCAGGGTGTACCCACGTGGCTTTCAGACCATGAGATCGTGTTCGGAGATCGGCTGAATCACGACGATCGCGACCGGAACATGTCGATTCACATCCTTGATCTGGCGGTTCGACGTATTTCTGAGCTTCCGAATTCGCGAGGGTACTGGACTCCGCGCGTCTCACCCGACCAGAAGCGGTTGATCGCACTCAGCTATGACTCGACTTCCTTATCTGAGTACGACTTTAAGGATCAGAAGTGGTGTCCCATAGGCCGCGCGAGAAACTTCGACAATCCCGCATGGATTTCGCCGGAGACGGTGTACAGCTACGGCGTGGACTCGTCAGGTCACGTGCGTGTTTTTCGGACAGATGTAGCGCACAGTCGAACTGAAGTGCTTACGCGCCTGGATGCGACGAATATCATACCCAGTCCTTCGATAACCTCAACAAACGAGGGCCATGTCGTCTTTCTGCGCCGGATCGAAATCGACGATATCTATGAGCTAGCCTATAAGATTCAATGACCACAGAACCTCGGCAAACGGTGTTTTGTCGCGACGCGGAGCACGCATAAAAAGCGAAGTGATCAGACGCTTCTGGCTGTTGCGAGGCGCGCTGATCGTTCCGCTCACAATCCTCTTCGGAACCGCCGCCGCTTTTCTTCTCACCTTCACTCTTCACGGTTCCTTCCAGCTCTATTGGTCCGTGCATTCGCCGGTGAATGCGGAGAGTATCGCGGCCGTAGCGTTCGTGCTGCTGATCCTGATGCGTGCGAGTGCGGCGCGGACGGAGCGTCATGTATCGGCGCGCTTCGAGTTTATGCCGGCGGGCGCGATCACGCTCTGTGCGGTGCTGGCGTTTCTGCCGACCGTCGCGGCTCCGCTGCTGCACGATTCCTACACGCATGTCTACGAAGCGCTACACGAGAGCTGGGCGCAGGTCCTCGAGACGTTTGCTCCGCGCGGCGGGGCGTTTCTGCGCCCCATCGGCTACATCTCGTATTACATGGACGGCAAGTGGGCGGGAGCGGATCCGTTTCGCTGGCATCTGGGCAACGTCGTGCTGCATGCGATCAACAGCTGCCTCGCGTACTGGCTGCTGCGGCGGCTGACGAAAGACCGATGGATAGCCGTGATGGCCGGGCTCGTGTTCGCGCTGCATGGTTCGCGGCCGGAGGCGGTTGCATGGGTGGCGGCGCGCTACGACCTGCTCGCGGCGCTGTTTGTACTGGCTGCGCTGCTGGCTGTAGACGCCTATGCGGAAACGAACCGCCGGAGCTGGTATGTGCCGATGATACTCAGCGCGATTGCGGCCGTGTTGAGCAAAGAATCGGCCTACGCGCTGCCGCTGCTTGCGGCGGTCATGGCCATCTTCAAAGAAGACCCCGCGCGCAGGCGGACCTTGTATGCAGCCGCAGCGATCGGAGCAACGTACGTGCTTGCGCTGCTGTACAGGTTGCGCGTGCTGGGCGATGTGGGCGGCTATCGCGTTGCTCCGGGTCAGGCCGAAGTACTGCGGTTCAACGCGCTGCATAGTGCCAAAGCGCTGTTCTTCCGTGAATGGGCGCTGCTCTTTTTTCCGCTGAACTGGTCGGCGGAGATCGGGATATGGGTCAAGTTCGCGGTTGTGCTCGTGCTGCTGGCCTTGACGGCGCTGCTGGCCTGGTCGCGCATCGAAAGACGTCTGCTCGCAGGGGCGATTTTGTGGGTCTTGGCGGCGTCGCTGCCGGTACAGCATCTGCTGCTGCTCGGCCCGGACCTGGCCGGAGCGCGCGTGCTTTATCTGCCGGTGCTGGGGCTGGCGCTGCTGTTCGGGTTGATGGTCGCAGGCGTACCGGCCGGCGTGAAACGTTGGAGTGTAGCGGCCGCACTGATCCTGTTTCAACTCGTCGCGCTGCTTCACAATGAGGCGATCTGGCGCGAGACGGCGTTCGCCTCCCAACGTGCCTGCCGGGCGGCCGGAGAAGAGATCGCGCGCGACCCGCAAGTCGTCTTTCGCGGTTTGCCGGTCACGCGCAACGGCGTGTTCTTTCTCGCGAACGGCTTTCCGTACTGCGTCGAGATGAATTCGCACGTGAAGGCGGATCAGGCGCGGGTGCTTGCGGGCAACCAGCCGGCCGCGAAAGGTCAGCGTGTACTCGAGTGGAGCGAGCAAGGGCAAGAGTGGCAGCCCGCGCTGCATCCGCAGTAAGTGTTCGCCAGCGCCGCGTCCACTATCCTATAAGTTCGTGAAAGTTACCGTTATCATCCCGGCCGCCGGGCTTGGCACGCGCATGGGCCGGGGTGCGCCCGAAAAGGAAGGCATCAGCCGCAAGCAGTTTATGCTGCTGAACAACTCGCCGATCCTGGTGCACACGATCCGCAAATTCGTCAGCTGCGAGCTGGTGAATGAAATCGTGGTTGCGCTGCGGGGCGACGATCTCGCCTGGGCCAATGAACTCTTTGCGAACCAGCATTTCTCCAAGACCGTGCGTACGGTGGAAGGCGGCGAATCGCGCCAGCAGTCGGTGGAGAACGCACTCGCTTCGCTCTCGGACGATACGGATCTGGTGGCCGTGCACGATGCTGTCCGGCCGTTCATTGAACGCGAGGCGATCGAGAAGGTGATTCGTGAAGCGGCCGAAACGGGCGCGGCGATCATCGGTATCGTTCCGGTAGACACGGTAAAGCAGGTACACCGCAACAAAGTTCGTGCAACGCTGCCGCGAGAGCGTCTGATTTTGACGCAGACGCCGCAGGTATTTCGACTCGATCTGCTGCGACAGGCCTTCGAGCGCGCTCGCAAGGATCTTTTCGTCGGCACGGACGAATCGTCGCTGGTGGAACGGCTGGAGCAGGTCGAAGTTTCGGTCGTACTCGGCACCGATCGCAATATCAAGATCACCAAGCCAAGCGACATGGAGCTGGCTCGCTTGTATCTGAGTCTCGAAAGCGCAACGCTCGAGCTTCCCCGCTGATGCAAACGCCGTTTCGCATCGGTCAGGGCTGGGACACGCATCGTATCGAAACGGGGCGCCCGCTGATTCTGGCAGGTGTGCAGATTCCCAGCGACTTCGGACTGGCCGGGCACTCGGATGCCGACGTTTTGTTTCACGCCGTGACGGATGCCGTTCTGGGCGCGCTGGCGCTGGGCGATATCGGCATGCATTTTCCCGATACCGCACCCGAATGGAAGGGCGCCGGAAGCGCGCAGTTTCTGGAGCATGCACTCAAGCTAGCCGCCGAGCGCGGATACCGCCCGGTGAACGTGGATTCGACAGTCATTCTGGAGCGTCCGAAGCTGAAGGACTTTCGCGGCGCGATTCGCGAGAGTCTGGCGCGCACGGTTGGCCTGGCTCCCGAATGCGTCAGCGTTAAATTCAAGACCGCCGAGCGGGTTGGCCCGGTGGGCGAAGGTCGGTCGTGCGAAGCGCAATCGGTGGTTCTGCTCGCCTCCCAAAAGGCGTAAGCGCTGCGCGGTTGCGGCTGCCGCGGATCGCGCGTTATGTATTCCTCGCGGCGGCGGTTGCGGGCGCGCTCTATGCGCTGCTGCTGGCGCGCGCGGAATGGCTTTTTGAACAGGACACGGCGCGCAGCGTTCCCGAAGCGGCGGCGCTGGTTCCCTACAACGCGACCTATCTCTCGCGCCTTGGCTCGTGGCAACCGGCACACAAACGAGAGCTGCTCGAGCGTGCGGTGCGGTTGAATCCGTTCGATTATCAATCGCTGATTCAACTCGGGTACCTGGCCGAATTTGAGCAGCACGATCCGGCTACGGCCGAGCACGATTATCTGCGCGCGGAAGAAGTGAACCGGATGTTTCTGCCGAAATGGACGCTGACCAACTTCTACTATCGCCACGGCCGCACCGAGGCCTTCTTTCGATGGGCGACGGCGACGCTCGCGATCACTCCCTATGCGCCGGAGCCGGTATTTACGGACATGTGGGAGATGAGCAGCGATCCCGAACGCATCGCGCGCGCCATACCCGAACGCGCACGCACTCTGCTGGCCTACGCCTGGTTTCTGTCCAACCAGGGCCGGATCGCCACGCTCCCCGCAATCGTGGAACGGCTCATCGCGAAAGCCGGCAATCGTAATCCGCGCGCGTGGGGCCGCGACGATCTGCTGGCCGCCATTGAAGACCGGCTGCTCGGAGCAGGAGAGGTCGCGCCGGCGCTCCGTATCTGGACGGCGCTGTCGAAAGCGCGCTGGATTCCGTTCACGATTCCGACCACCGCAAATCCCATCACCAACAGCGATTTCAGCAGCGCGCCTTATCGGCACGGCTTCGACTGGGTTCCGCAAGCGGTGGAGGGCATTCGCTTCGATCCGTCTCCGCTCACGGGCACGCTGCGCATCGAATTTTCCGGCAATGAGCCGGAGAGCTGTGTTCTGCTGCGGCAGTATGTGCCGGTTCAGCCGGGCGGCGTTTACGATTTCAGCTGGAAAGCAGAACCGGAGCTGGCGGAAACTCCGAGCGGCCTCACGTGGCATTTGCGTTCCGTTCCGGGCGATGCAGAGAGCGCACCTGCCTCGCCCGATCTGGCAAAGGCAAACAAGTGGGAAACGCGTGTGCCGGCAAACAGCCATCTGGCTGTGCTGAGCCTGGAATATGTTCGCCCGCTTGGTCATCTTCGTGCGCGCGGAGCGGTGGTGTTGAAGACGGTGGAGGCGCGTCTACACTGAAACCATGCGGACGGCACTGCTTTTTGCCGCCTTTGGAGGAGTTTCGTTTGCAGTTGCGTGATCGGAAAGTCGTAGTCTGCGGGGGCGGCGGGTTCATCGGCGGCCACCTGGTTCGTTACCTTCTGAGCAAAGGCGTTCGGGTGATACGCGCGGTCGATCTGAAGCCGCTCGCAGAATGGTATCAGCACGCGGAGCAAGTGGAAAATGTTGTGCTCGATCTGCAACTGCGCGAAGCGTGCGCGCAGGCCGTGCGCGGGGCCGAGGTGGTGTTCAATCTGGCTGCCGATATGGGCGGCATGGGTTTTATCGAGAACAACAAGGCGCTCTGCATGTTGAGCGTGCTGATCAACACGCATCTGCTCATGGCGGCGCGCGAAGCCGGAGTCGAGCGATTCTTTTTTTCTTCGTCGGCGTGCGTTTATAACGCCGAGAAACAGAAGAATCCGGAAGTGGTTCCGCTGCGTGAAGCGGACGCGTATCCGGCGATGCCAGAAGACGGCTATGGCTGGGAAAAGCTGTTCAGCGAGCGCATGTGCCGTCATTTCATGGAAGATTTCGGACTCGAGACGCGCGTGGCGCGGTATCACAACGTCTATGGACCGCTCGGAACCTACGCCGGTGGACGGGAGAAAGCGCCGGCGGCGATCTGCCGAAAAGTGATCGAAGCCAAGCGCTCCGGCAAACACGAGATTGAAATCTGGGGCGATGGCCATCAGACACGCAGCTTCACGTACATTGACGATTGCCTGCGCGGCACCGAAATGATTACCGAGAGCGACATTCGCGAGCCGATCAATCTCGGAAGCAGCGAACTCGTGACGATTAACGGGCTGGTGGATATCGTGGAAGAGATCGCCGGCGTGAAGCTCAAACGCAGCTATAATCTCAGCGCGCCCAAAGGCGTGAACGGGCGCAATAGCGATAACATGAAGATCCGAGAGTACTTAAATTGGGAGCCATCGGTGCGACTGCGAGATGGCATGCGCAAGACGTACGAGTGGATCGAGAGCGAGATCGGCAGAGGGTAGCGCTTCCTAATGACCGCTCCTTACAGTCGCGGCTCAGTTCGCGCGTAGTCCCGGCTCAGTTCGCGCGCGCGCGTTTCACCAGCGCATCAGAACGAGTTCCGAACAGAATCCCGGTCCCATTGCGGCCAGCATGCCCCATGTGCCCTGCTGCGGGCGGCGATTTTTCATCACTTCTTCCAGCACAAACAGCACGGAAGCCGACGAGAGATTGCCGGTGCGCTTGAGGCAGTCCCAGGAGGCATCAAGCGCGCCGTTTTTGAGGCCGAGCGCATCGGCGGTCGCTTCGAGTACTTTGGGGCCACCGGTGTGCAGCACCCAGCTTTTGACATCGCTCCGGGAGAGGTGGTGCTCTGCGAGAAATTCGTCGGCATCGCGGCCGAGATTGGCGCGCACAACATCGGGCACCTCGCGCGAGAGGACAATTTTGAAGCCTTTTTCCGAAATGTCCCAGCCCATGACGCGCTCGGTATCGGCATAGAAATTTGAGCGCGTGGCGGCAATGGCAGGACCGGGCAGATCGAGTTCGGCGCCGGCCACAATGACCGCTGCGGCACCGTCGCCGAACAAGCCGGTGGAGACGAGATTGGCGGGCGAGAAGTCATTCGGCTGGACGGTAAGCGAGCACAGTTCGACCGAGAGGAGCAGGCATGCTTCGCGCGGATACGCTTTGACATAATCGGCCGCGCGCGCGATGCCGGCGGCGCCCGCCACGCAGCCAAGCCCAAAAATTGGTATGCGTTTCATGCGCCGGCTCAAACTCATGCGATTGATCAGGCGGGCTTCAATCGACGGGCTCGAAATTCCGGTGATCGAAACGAAGACAAATGCGCCAATCTGCGCGGGCGCGAGTCCGGAACTGGCGAGCGCACGGCGGATCGCTGTTTCACCAAGCGCGAGAGCCGCTTCAATCCAGCGATCGTTGGCCTGCCCGAAACTCGCCAGCGGATATTCTTCAACAGGCAAGGCCAGATAGCGTCCATCGACCTGCGCCGCCGCATGCAGCTTTTCGAGCACATCGAAACGATCGAGCCGCGCGCCCCAATGTTTGCGAAAGGCGGACAGCAGTTCCCGCTGCGAGTAGTAGTGCGGCGGAAGCGCGGTTTCGGCGGCGACGATTCGCATAGGTTGCCCTCAGTTTACTGATTCCGCCGGCGGCGCGGACGCGACAATAAAAAGAACTGCCGCGCATGCTAACGCCGCAACTCTCGATTGTCAGCACGATGTATTGTTCCTCGGAATTCATCGTGGAATTCCACCGGCGCATGAGCGACGCCGCACGCCAGATCGCGCCCGATTACGAAATCATACTGGTGGACGATGGATCGCCCGACGATTCGCTCGCGCGCGCGCTGGCTTTGGCCGACACCGATCCGCATGTGCGCGTGGTGGAGCTCTCGCGCAACTTCGGCCATCACCCGGCGATGCTTGCGGGTTTGCGGCATGCGCGGGGAGAGTTTGTTTTCCTGATCGATATCGATCTCGAAGAGAAGCCCGAATGGCTGGCCGATTTCTGGCACGATCTGGACGCCGGGAAGGCAGACATTGTGTATGGCGTGCAGAGCCTGCGCGCCGGGTCTGCTATGAAGCGCCATACGGGAACGCTGTTCTATCGCATCTTCAATGCGGTTTCCGATATTGCGATTCCGGCGAACGGCTGTACGGTGCGGCTGATGCGGCGCGCGTACGTGGATGCGCTCGATCGCTTTCACGAAACGCATGTTTTTCTGATGGGGCTTTTCAGCTGGGCGGGTTTTCGGCAACAGCCGCGGCTTGTGACCAAAACGCGGCGACCGAGCGAATCGACCTACACGCCAATGAAACTGATCGCGCTTTCGCTCGAAGCCGTGACTTCGTTTTCGAGCTATCCGCTGACGATCATTTTCGTCTTCGGCGCGTGCATTACGCTGCTTGCGCTCGCGTTTGCGGCGTGGCTCTTCATTTACAAGCTGGCGCGGCCGGCGTACATCCTCTCCGGTTTCACTTCGCTGATGGTTTCGCTCTGGTTTCTGGGCGGCATCATCATCAGCGTGCTCGGGATTATCGGCATGTATATCGGGCGCATCTTTGTAGAAGCGAAATCGCGGCCGCAATACCTGGTGCGGCGGGTCTATGGTGATTAGCGCTTAGGAGCGCGGGCGGGCGATGGGCCGCTGATCGAGACCGAGCACAGCCATGATCTTGCCGCCGAGCGCTGCCGGGACGGTAATGGGTCCCGCATAGCTGATGGCGCTGCCGTAATGCGCCAGTTGGACGCCGAACGCTGCCTGCATTTGCGCGGCGGTTCCTGCGAGCTTGACGGTGCGTTTTTCGGCGGAAGCTTCGACCACCTGCAACCCGTACTCGTGCGCAAAGTTCTCGACCGCCGAAACGTCGGCGGCATCGGGATGGTTCAGGATGACGCTCACGGTGAGTGGTTCGCCGGGCGATACCGGGCTCCGGCTCGCATTTTCCGCGTGCTGCGGAGCGCTGCCCGGAATCTCGACTCGCCCGGCATCCATATCGCTATGCTCCTGACGTTGTACCACCGCCGAGGGCGCTCAGCAAGGCTGCACCGTTGGGACTGCCGAGGCCGGTACAGGCGTCCCAGCCCGGTCCGGCGCTGTAATAACCGAGGCCGCTATCGTCGTTGTTGCCTTGCGTGATGTCGCGGAAGTCGGATTCGGGCAGCGCATAGATCTTCGGGTTGAGATAGCCGATGGGCGATCCGAGCTGCTGATTGAGGAGCGCGATCAGGCCGGCCCACAGGGGCGCAACAGCGCTGGTGCCGCCAACCACGGTGTTCTGACCGTCGTAGAGGACCTGGTAGCCGGTGGCGGGATCGGCGTTGCCCGAGACGTCGGGGACGCCTCGGCCGACGAAGTTGGTTTCGGGCTGCGCGGGGACCTTCGCGTTCTGCTGATAGGTGGGCAGCGCGAAGACATTGCTCACGCCGCCACCGGTGGCACCTTCGCCGCTCGCGGTCTCGTTCCAGACGGTTTCGGAAGAGATGGACGTTCCGGAGCCGTTGAGTGTGGTGCCTCCGCAGGCGAGCGCGTAGGGACTGGCTGCGGGAAAATCGACGTGCAGTTTGCCGTCGCCCGCGCCATCGCTCGAGCCGTTATCGCCGGCGGCGATGGCAACTGTGACGCCCAGCGTGGACGCATCCTGCAGAGCGGCATTCATGGCGGTCTGGGATTGCTGCGTCCAGGAGTCCTCGGGGCCGCCCCAGCTGATGGAAATCACCGAAGGCTTGCGGGTGGTGTCGTGCACGGCGTCGGTGATGGCGTCGATGAAACCCTGGTCGGTGTTGGGTGCGAAATAGACCGCGATGCTGGCACCGGGAGCGATGGCGCCCGCTACTTCGATATCGAGCATGACTTCGCCATCGGCATCGGAACCGGGCGAATTCTGGCCGCCATCGACCGATACAGCCGTAACGGTCGGCTCCTGCACACCGAGCTGGCTGAAATAAGTCTGCAGATCGCTCGCGCTGTATCCGCCGCCGAGTTCGATGATGCCGATGGTCTGTCCGGCGCCGTTGCCCGAGGTCGGAAAATTGTACATGGCTGCGACCTGCAGCGGTGTGTAGCTGACGGCGGCCTGCTGCGCGGGGCGCACGCGAAATTGTGCATGTGCGACGGGCCGAGTATCGAGCCCGAGCACTGCGATGACGACATCGGCCAGCTCGCGTGGAATGCTCAGGCTGCCGGTGCGGGTGCGAAACTGTTGACCCTGCGGCTCGACGACACAGCAGCTGAAGTCCTGAACGCCAAAGGCTTTGGCAACGGCGTCGGCGGGCCCGCTCAGGATGACGCGCCGTTTCGCCTCGTTGTGTTCGACGACGGTGAGGCCGGCGTGATGCGCGAATCGCTCGACCAGTGCGATGTCTTTTGGATCGGCGCCATATTCTTCCGCAAAGCTGGCGTAAGAAATGCGTGGTAGCACGGCGCCGGGCTGATGGGCCGGTTTTCCACCGCGCCGGCGCAGGACGACCGTGACCTGCACGGGTTCGGCGGGCGGAACCGGGCCTACCTGCTTCGCTTTCGGAAAGGGACGCCGTTCACTACCTGGTAAAGGTACTTTGTTCTCAAAAGCCAACTCTTCTCCTCCTTACTCGCCACCATCTTGACGCATCCGGTTTTCCGGATCGCGCGGAGCTGCGATTATCGTCCGGCTCGGCCGGCGTATTTGTTCCAGATGGCGGGATCGTAGAGCATCTGGATGAAGATTCCGCCGACGACGGAGCGCGCCTGAAATCCGACCTGCTTGCCGGTTTTTGCGTCGTACCAATCGCTGAGCGGGACACGGCTTGGCGTTTCATCGGCGTATGTCCAGGCAGGATCGAAGAGCGCTTCGAAGCCGTCTTTCGATTGCGAGAGCGAAGCGGTCCAGGCGAGCCAGTCGAGCTTGGTGTAGTCGGCGCGATTGTCGAGCGGCAGGCCGTATTTGTCCTGGTGCGTACGGTAGAAGGCGAGTTCTTTTTCGACAACGTCCCTGGGGAAGAGATGGAGGCCGAGCAGATGGTCCCAGACTAAGTTGTACTTCTGGCTCCAGGTGCCGGGGCGATCGAAGGCGAGGCGGAAATGGTCGCCGTCGCTGGCAAGCGAGACCCATTTCTTTGCAAAATCCTGCGCGAGGGAGTGGTATTGCTGCGCCGTGTCGTTCTGGCCGAGATCGGCGGCGAGTTTGGCATAGACGCCGAGCGCCAAAATCGCTTTGATCGAGAGGTTGGCGTTGTGGGCGAGATGGCCGGCGAAATCGTCGGTGCAGAGCTGATTTTCCGGATCGAGCCCTTTCTCTTTGAGGTAATTGGCCCATTTAGAAAGCACCGGCCAGTATTTTTTGGCGAAATCGGCGTTGCCCTCGATGTGCGCGATGCCGCCGATCATGAGCAGCATGTTGCCGGTTTCCTCGATGGGCATCTGATCGCGCTCGGAGGTTTCGCCGCCGCCGTACTGCTGGCCATTGGCGAGCGGGTAACGGCCGAGATCGTGCGGGGCAAATGGAAATTTCCAGCGCGGCAGGCCGGCGTAGACGAGTATCGGCTCGAGCTGCGCTTTGAGGAGCGTGGGATTGAAGAGCAGGAAGAAGGGCGAGCTCGGATAGGTGACGTCGACGGTGTCGATGGAGCCGTTGCTGAAGTTTTCTTTGGAGAAGAAGAGCGGCGTGTTGTCGAAATCGGCGGTGAGCTTGTGGGCGGCAAAGGTCTGGCGGTAGGCAAGCGAGGCAAGCTGCGCGTATTTTTCGCCACCGGCGCGCGTGAGGTCGGCGGTGAGCTCGCGATCAAAAGCCGCGCCTTTCTGCTCGAGCGAAGGATAGTCGGCGAGAGCGGCGCGCAGGAGCTCATCGATCTCCATACCTTTGCGACGCCAGTAGGGACGAAGGCGGCGCTCGAAATACTCGACGGAATAGAGATCGTCGTAGGCGATGAGGACGTGGTGCGAAACGGGAGTGGCGGTGACCATGCCGAAGTCGATGGAATCGGCGAGGACGGGGAGATCCTGGGCGTAGGGCTGGTCCAGTTTGAGATCGTCGGAGAGCGGGACGCGGCCGGTTTTGCTGAAGGTTTCGATGGCTTCGGGACGGGTAACGGCGGCCTGGGCGGTTCCGGTGATGGGCGGAGCGACGAGGTAGAGATAGCCCCAGTCGATGCGGAGATCGTCGCCGGATTTCTGGAGAATGGGCTGCTGCTGGGTGCCGAGGCGGAGAATCTGGAGTTCGCCGAGCTGATAGCGGGACCAGGCGACGCGCTCCTGCATGGTGTTGACGGCGATCTGGGCAGAGGCATCTAAGTAGATTTCTACTTTGTGGCCGCCGCCGTCGGTTGAGCGAATGTTCCAGCTGACGTAGGTGACCGGGCGGGAGAGGACGTCGAGATTATCAGGGAGAGCGGGCGTGAAAAACGTGAGGGTGAGCGCGATTCCGGCGCCTTCGAAATCGTAGATGGTGTGGGTGGGCAGCACCTGCAGATGGTTCTGTTCAAGAACGGGGGTCCCGTGGGGATCGGTGCCGGTGATGCGGTAGAGCTTGCCGTCGATGCGCGCGAGGCTGGCGATGGATTGAGTGGTGCCGGTCCAGTGTTTGGTGGGCTGGGAATTGATCTGATCGGCCATGGACCAGATGCTGAAGTACGGGTCGTGGGTGACCAGCGGGACAGCGGGCGGACGGAAATCGGCCGCGGCGACAGGCAGCAGCGTGAGGGCCGAGAGCAGGAAGGTTCGCGCGAAGTGGAAGACGCTCATGAGTCGTTAGGAAATTGCTACCTCATGATAAAGCGAGAACTTTCATGAGCGAGCCGGAAGCGCTGCGCGTGCTGAACGACGAAATTGTGAACTGCTTTCGCTGTCCGCGGCTGGTGGCCTGGCGCGAGGAGGTGGGGCGCGTGCAGCGGCGGGCGTATCGCGGCGAGCCGTACTGGAGCAGGCCGGTGCCGGGTTTCGGAGATCCGGATGCGCGGCTGCTGATTGTGGGGCTGGCGCCGGGTGCGCATGGCGCAAATCGGACGGGGCGGATGTTTACCGGCGACCGCTCGGGCGAATTTCTGTATCGCGCGCTGTATGAGAACGGCTTTGCGAATCAGCCGGAGAGCATTTCGCGCGAGGACGGACTGGTGCTGCAGGATGCATATATCACGGCTCCGGTGCGCTGTGTACCGCCCGATAATAAACCGGAGCTATCGGAGATCTTGAACTGCCGGCCGTACCTGGTGCGCGAACTGGAGATACTCAAGCGCGTGCAGGTGGTGGTGACGCTGGGCGGGATCGGCTTGAATGCGTATCTTTCGGTGCTGAAAGACTGCGGACGGATTACGTCGCGGGCGGCGTTCCGGTTTGGGCATGGAGTTGAGCACAGGCCGTGCGCGGACGGGCCGGTGGTGCTCGCTTCGTATCATCCGAGCCAGCAGAATACGGCTACGGGTAAGTTGACCCGAGAGATGTTGCGCGGGATCTTTGCGCGTGCGCGGGAGTTGATGCGCTAAAGCGCCACTTCGGCACCGACCAATTGCTGGTCGGATCGGTGAGTGAACAGCGCGGTCATCCATACAATATCGCTAGGCGGCCCTCTTTTCGGCGGGTTTGCGGTCCCAGAGGGTCATGAGTTTTTCTTCGATTTCGGGAAGTGAAAATTCAAAGCCAAATTCTGACGGGTTGAACGGGATTTGCTTCTCGCTGCAGCGTTCCAGAAGGCGGGCGGCGCGGGTGAGTTCTTCTTCGCGTTGTTTGCGGCGTTCGGCCTGGAGTTCCTTGAGTTCCTTGAGGTTCTTGTCAAGATAGCTGCGGAGACGGCGCTCCTGTAAGTGCAGATTGCGGAGTTCGCGGGACTTGACTTCGAGGATGTGGGCTTCGAGCAGCAAGGGGTTGTCCGGGAACAGGTCGGCATTCTGGGTACGGGCGAGGGCCAGGATGGCGCTTTCGAACGCGGGGATGCGGTGCAGACGCCATTGCGTGTCGGCGATGGACTGCACTAAGAGCCTCTCGCGATGATCGGCTGGTTGCCAGGCGGCGAAGATGTTGGCGACGTGTTGTTCGTAGAGAGCGGCGTCTTCGCAGGGCAACACGACGGTTGCTCCGGTGAGTCCGTTTTTCACGGCGTTGTGAGCGATGCGGGCTTTGCCTTCGGCGGTTTTGGGACCAGTGGACAACTGGGAATTGGCGCGATTGGCGTTGAGCTGAGCTTGGGTGGACATGAACTGCCTCCGCGCACAGAAGTAGCACGGCGAAAGGCGCAGAAATGGCGAAAGCGGGAGTAAGTGGCTGAAAAGGTTCGGTCGATTTTTTTCGGAAATTTGTGACCGAAGGTGCTAGTCGGGCTTGGGGGCGGTGGTTTCGAAGACCAGTTTGCGGGTACCGGCGCGTACCTGGCCGCGCCATTTTGGCTTGCCGTTGAGGAGGCCGGAAGCTTGTCCGTCGGCGGGCTGATCGAGCATCAGAATGGAGCCGGCCTTGAGGTTCATCAGGGTCTTGGCCGACATGAGGCCGCCCGGAATCTGGACATCGAGGCGGAGTTTGAGGTCCTGGATCAGGCCGGCGACGTGGAGCTGGTCGTCTTCTTTGGCTTCGGCGCGGCGGAACTTCTGGAGCTGATCGAAGTTGTTGCGCAGGCGCTTGATGAAGATGGACGGAATGGCGAGATTCATGACGCCGGAGGTGGGGCCGAGGCGCACTTCGATGGTGGTCACGATCATGGCCTCGGATGGCCCGAGCACGTGCAGAAGCTGAGGTTCAGTGACGAGGGACTGGACGGCGAAGTGGATATCGGCGACGCTTTTCCAGGAGTCGCGGAGGTCGTGGAGCATGACGCGCAGGAGGCTGCCGAGCAGCTTGCGCTCGATATCGGTGATTTTGCGCGAGACGAACTTGGAGGCACGATCCTTGCTGCCGAGCAGCAGCTCGATGAAGCGGAAGACGAGGTTGGTGTTGAGGTCGAGGACCGCGGTGCCGTCGTAGGGAGCGAGGCTGATATAGGCCATGCAGGCGGGCGATGAGACGCTCTCGAGGAATTCGCCGTAGGGGATCTGCTCGGTGCTGATGAGGTTCAGGACGGCGTAGGAGCGGAGATACGCGGAGAAGCTGGAAGCGCAGCTGCGCGCGAAATTTTCGTAGACCATCTGCAGGGCCTGCAGCTGGCTTTTAGGAATTGTATCGAGCTTGCGGAAATCGAAAGCTTCTATGTCGTGGGCCTGATCGGCGGCGGCGGCTTTACCGAAAGCGGCATCGATTTCCTGTTGAGTGAGGGCGCGGTTCATGGGTTTAGGTATTTAGCGGATTCGAGGGCACCAATCGCTTCGCTCATGGCTCTGATTCCAGGCTTAGTTGGCATCCGCATACTGGCTAACGTTTGAGCAGCGAGAGGCGGTCTTCGGCGCCGACGATCTGGTTGATCTTGAGCGCGTAATTGCCTTTGACCATGGTGATCTCGCCGCGGGCGATCACGGTGCCATGCACGAGAAGCTCGAGGTCTTCGCCATTTTCGGTGCTGAGCTCGATGGGTGTGCCGGGCTTCATATTCAAGACGGCTTTGATGGGCAACTCGGCGTGTCCGAGCGAGATGGCGACGGGCAGCTCCAGATCGAGCAGCGGTTCGGGAACCTGGAGCAGGCTGGATGTGCCGGGAGACGGCGTTTCGGCTTCTTCCGCGTCCTGCAGGATGGCGGGGGCGGAGTTCTCGATGGCGATCAGGAGACCCGGGAGGCGGCCGTTGTCGATCTCGAGACTGAAGAGCGAAAAAGAGCCTGGATTGAAATCGGGAAGAGATGCGACTTCGCCCGGATTGGCCGTGATGGGGTTTTCGACAGCGCGGCTGGCAACGGTGGCGGCTCCGGTCTGGGCCTGGTTGACGATTTCGAGATAGATCGACTGAGGATTGTCGGGATCGGCGCTGCCGAAATCCTTCCAAGTTTCGCTGGGTGCGCCGATCCAGGTTGTGAACGCTCCCTTATTGCTCGAGAATTGCTGGTGATACCAGAGCATTTCGCCGGCTTCGGGAAGGGCGCTGACAGAAGCGGAAGAAAGCGCCGGGAGCGCGCCGGAAAACATTTCGACGGCGCGGCTGAACTCGTCGATCCAGGTGGCGAGAAAGGTCTGGATGGCTTGACTCATGAGGGTATTCTCAACCGAGCGGCGCGGGATTGTGGATGACGGGCGCCTTATCTTTCAGATCGGCCACGCGCACGGCCAGTTTTTCATCGACGATCAGGATTTCGGCGTTGCCGATGAGGACGTCGCCGGCGAACAGATCGATGTTTTCGCCGGTGGGACGGTTGAGCGTGATGATCTGGCCGATTTTCCAGCGGAGCAGTTCGCGGACGGAGACGTTGAGGCGATCGACCTCGGCGAGCAGGGGAACTTCGACGTCGCCGATGGCGGCAAAGGCCTCGAGCTGACGGGCGCGATGCGCATCCTGAGCGGATTCGAGCTCGGAATCGTCCGGCTGATCAATATACGTATTGCTCATCGGAGGAACCCTTCAGGCTGATGGTGCCTTCTTTTTCCATTTCGCGGGCGAGGCTGATGATCTCCTGCTGAGCGGCATCGACGTCGCGCAGTTTGACGGGACCGAGGGCGGCGATTTCTTCGGTGATCATGGCGGCGCCGCGCTGGGACTGCGTGGCGAGGAATTTAGCGCGGAGAGCTTCGTCGGCACCTTTGAGGGCGAGGATGAGGGTCGCGCGCGGAACTTTAGAGGTGAGCGCGGTGAGCGCGGTGGCGTCGAGATTTTCGAGATCGCGGAAGACGAACATGAAGCGGCGGATGTTTTCAAAGAGCGGCTGGCGCGCCTCTTCGATGGATTGCATGAGGGTGGTGCAGGTGTTGGGATCGAGGCGATTGAGGATGTTGGCGACCGCGCGCACGCCGCCGTAGACTTCGCTGCGGAGCTCGCCGAGATTGCGCAGTTTGCTTTCGATGACGGAGGCGATGTTGCGGACGACGTCGGGCGAGATCTGGTCGAGGTCGGCCATGCGGATGGCGACGTCGGTGCGGCTTTCGGGCGGGAGTGAGTTGAGGAGGGCCGCGGCCTGGGCCACTTCGAGGTGCGAGAGGATGAGCGCGATGGTCTGAGGATGCTCGTCCTGGATCAGTTTGGCGAGCTGCTGGGGGTCGGTTTTGCGGAAATGATCGAATTCGAAGCCGGTCTTGCCGAAGGATTTTGCCAGGCGCTCGAGGAGTTTCTTGGCCGTAACGGCGCCGTAGGCTTCGGTGAGCATTTTTTCGGCGTAATCGAGGCCGCCCTTGATGTAGAGCTGCTGGGAATTGCTCTCGAGGATGAAATTGTGCAGGACCTCCTCGACCTGTTCCGGGGCAATACGGTCGAGCTGGGCGATGCTGCGGGCGAGCATATCGGCATCCTCTTCCGGTATGTGCTTGAGAACCTTAGCACTTTCGATGGGTCCGAGTGTGACCAGGATGACGGCTGCCTTTTGCAGGCCGGTTAGATCGGGGGCGGCTTCGCTCATGCGCTAAAGCGCCACCTCGGCCCCGGCCCAAAGCAGGCCGGATCTGCGATTGAAACGACAGGGAATCTGGAACATTCTGATACGCCGCACCATTCCTCACGGGAGTAGTGGGGAATCCGGGAGCTTTATCGCGCGGGTTTTTGGGCGGGATCGGAAAAATCCGCTCTTCTGTTCGGCGGGAATTTAACCGATACCCCTATGTCGGTGAAAAAGCCCGCGCTTCGGGGCAAGGGCTCAAGCAAATTTTTAAGAGGTTCCCCAATGAAACTGAACATACTTGTTGTTGACGATTCCGCGGCTATTCGCAAAATTCTGCTGCGGGTGCTTTCCCAGGCCGATCTGCCGATCAACCAGATCCACGAGGCGAACGACGGCGTGGAAGCGCTGAACGTGCTCGGCTCGCAGGACGTAAACCTGGTGCTTTCGGACGTGAATATGCCGAATATGGACGGGCTGGAGCTGCTGACCAAAGTACGCGCGAACGCCAGCTGGGCGAAGATGCCGGTGATCATGATCACCACCGAAGGCAGCCAGCAGAAGGTGCTGGACGCGGTGCGGCTGGGAGCGAACGGCTACGTGCGTAAACCGTTCACGAGCGACCAGATCAAGGAGAAGGTGCTGACCTGCCTGAAAGAGGGCGGAAACTAGACACGGACGGCCGGCGCCGCGCGTGAAAAGGTGGACTGATTATGGACGATATTCGATTGAGATCATCGCTGCTGCGGCATTCGCAGGAAGTGTTTTCGACGATGCTGGGACTGGATGTGGCGGAAGCCGCCAGCAATGGTACCGGCGCAGTGGCAGCGGACCAGGAGAAGCGGGTAGTGGCGCTGATTGGTTTTGGCGGGGACTACGTGGGCAGCGGCATGATCAATTCGTCGCAGGATCTGGCCTGCAAGATGGCTTCAGCGATGCTGATGGCGGAATACACGGAGATGAACGACGATGTGCGGGATGCGCTCGGTGAGATCTCGAACATGGTGTTTGGCAATGTGAAGACCGAGCTCGAAGAAGAGCTGGGGCCGCTGAAGCTGAGCATTCCGACGGTGATTGTGGGCAGCAGCTTCGATGTGCGGAGCGCGGCTAATCCGTCGTGGGTGGTGGTGCCGTTAAAGCTGGGCGAAGACGAGTTCGAGATGCGCGTGTGCGTGGCACGAAGCACTCAGCCGGCGCATGCGCCCAAGCACGCGTAGCAATGGCGGTGGAGCAGGCAGGCGGCGTGGATTCCGGCACACGGTCTCCGAGAAAAACGCCGCTTGACAGGCACTAACACGCCGAAGGCAATCATCCAGGTTGCTGTTCCGTCCGTGCGCGGACGTTGTTCCTGATTTCTTATGAAACAGCAAATGACTATGGGCAAGAAGCTCTTTGGGAGCTTCGGCGCGCTACTCGCCTTGACGGTGTGCACGGGCGTGTACTCTTCGATTTCCATACGCTCGATCAACGCAAGCGTAAACAAACTGGCGACGGTAAACGCGCGCCAGCAATTTCTAGTAGGCGATCTGAGCACGCGAGCCGAGGAACTGAGCGCGCAGGCCGAGGCGATTGTGCTGGCGGCGGCAGGTGACAAGACGGCGCTCGACGGGCTGAATGAGCAGCTCTCGAAGAGCATCGATGTGCTGGGTAAAGACATTGCCACGATCCATCCGCTGGTGGAATCGGCGCAGGGGCGTCAATACCTGAACGAAATTCAAAAGAGCCTGGAGCCGTTGAGCGCAGCCGCTCCGCAACTGGTGCAGCTGGCCAAAGACGGCAAGGCAACGGAAGCAGCGGATGCGTATAAGAATTCTTTTGCCAGCGCGCTGGCGAAGATGCGCGTGGCGACAGACGGGATGCAGCAGCTGCAGCTGGACCTGATTCGAACGACGAGTGCGAGTGCTTCGGCAGCGGCGACGCGTGGTCAGTGGACGATGGCGCTGGCGCTGCTGTTTGCGGCGCTGGTGAGCGCGCTCGTGGTTTGGGTAATTCACGACATTCATGTCGCGCTGCGGCGATTCGTTGCCGATCTGAATAACAACAGCGAGCAGGTGGCTGCCGCGTCGGGGCAGATTGCGGCTACGAGCCAGAGCCTGTCGCAGGGATCGTCGGAGCAGGCGGCATCGCTTGAAGAACTGTCGGCGTCGATGGAAGAGATGACGGCGATGTCGAAGCGGAACACCGAGAACTCCGGGCAGATGACCGGAATGATGGTGGAAACGGCGGCGCAGGTGGATCGATCGAACAACGCGCTGCACGAGATGGTGGACTCGATGGCGGCGATCAAATCGTCGAGCGAGAAGGTCGCCAAGATCATCAAGACGATTGACGAGATTGCGTTCCAGACGAATATTCTGGCGTTGAACGCGGCAGTGGAAGCGGCGCGCGCGGGAGAAGCCGGAATGGGCTTTGCAGTGGTGGCCGACGAAGTGCGGAACCTGGCGCAGCGCTCGGCGGTAGCGGCAAAGGATACGGCGGGGCTGATCGAAGAAGCGATCGCGAGCTCGAACCAGGGCGCGCAGAAGCTGGAGCAGGTGGAAGTCGCAATTCGCGCGATTACGGAGAGCGCCGGCAAGGTGAAGAATCTGGCCGAAGAAGTGAGCGAATCGAGCAAGCAGCAGACGCAGGGAATCGAGCAGGCCTCGACGGCGCTGACGCAGGTGAGCAAAGTGACGCAGAGCGCCGCGGCGAGTGCGGAAGAAAGCGCGGCGGCTTCGGAAGAGCTGAGCGCGCAGGCGCAGAGCATGCGCAAAGCGGTTCAGTCGCTGCAGGTGATGGTGGGCGGCGAAGCGAATACGGCTCGAAAGACGACAACGGTAAAGGCTGTGAACAAAGCCAAGGCCAAAACGCCGGCAAGTGCGCCGGTGCAGCGCGCAACAAAGCCGATGCCCGCGGCAACAGCTGTAAAGCATACGCCGGTAGCGGTGCCCGCCGAACATGATCCGTTTCCGATGGACGCGGTGGAAGTAGGCGATTTCAAAAGTTTCTAAAGGAACCGGCCAGGAGAACTCATAAATGACAAAGTCTGTATCAACACTTGAAATGACAGCCACTCGCAGCGATGAGCGAGCCGGCAAATACCTGGTCTTCGAACTGGGGCGGGAAGAATTCGGTATCCGGGTTCTGCAGGTCCGCGAGATTATGGGGCTGCAGGATATTACGGTGGTTCCGCAGATGCCGGCGCACATCAAGGGCGTGATCAATCTGCGCGGGAAAGTGATCCCGGTGATCTGCCTGCGCTCAAAGTTTGGGCTGGAAGCGGCGGAGTACAGCTCGCGGACGTGCATCATCGTGGTGCAGGTGCGCGGGGAAGCGGGTCTGCTGCTGGTGGGCGTGATTGTGGACGGCGTGTCGGAAGTGCTGAATATCGGCGCGGGCGATATCGAGGATACGCCGGATTTCGGGGTGGGCGCATCGACACCGTATCTGCTCGGCATGGCGAAGATCAAGGGCAAGGTGAAAATCCTGCTCGATATCGACCGGGTAATGGCGACAGAAGAATTGAAGCGACTGCCTTCAATCGCCGCCTAGATTTAGCTTTACGTTCCGAAACGAAATACCATGAGCCATTCAGAAGGGGCGCTCGCGTCCCTGCACGAAACGCTTGACGATCTGGCCGGGCGGGCCATGCTGGTGGATGATGAGCCGGCGGCGATTGCACCGTTGCTGGCGGCATTGAGCCAGCTTGCCAGCCACGCCGATGTTGCCGGCTGCACGGCACTGAGCGAGACCGCTCTTGAGCTGAGTCAGGATGCCAGCGACGGCGACTCGCTGCGGCAGGGCTTGCTGCAACTGCAGAAAGTTCTGGAGAGCGAATCGAAGAAGGCGGCGGAAGCGGCACCGGTCGAAGATGCTGCGAGCAGCGGATCACTGGGCAGCGATCCCGATCTGCTGAACGATTTTATTGTCGAAGCGCGGGATCACCTGGCGAATATTGAGGCGCAGGCGCTGACGCTTGAGCAGGATCCGGGGAATAAGGAAGCGGTTCACTCGATTTTCCGCGGATATCACACGATCAAGGGCCTGGCGGGCTTTCTCGAGCTGGGCGCGATTCAGACGGTGGCGCATGAAGTGGAGACGCTGCTGGATATGGTGCGCAACGGCCAGTTGTCGGTGACTCCGGCAATGGTGGATGGCATCCTAGCGGGCGCCGATTATCTGAAGACCGAGACCAATCGCATCGAATCGATGCTGGCGGGTGGTGCGCCGAAGAGGCCGGCTGCGAATGATGCGCTGGTCAAGCGGGTGCATGCGCTGATGGCGAGTAAGCCGGTGGAGAGCACGGCTCCTGCGGCCGAGCTGATTCCGGTGAAAGCGACGCCGGTCGAAGCCAAGACTCCGGAAATTGTCAGTGCGGTGGAACCGGAAGTGCTACCGGCGGCGGCGGTGCACGAAGTCAGCGCGAACGAGCCTCCGGCGCGTGAAGTGAAGAAAGCTCCGGAATCGCGCATTGTCAAGGTCGATACGGCGAAGCTGGATTTTCTGGTCGATATGGTGGGTGAGCTGGTGATCGCGCAGTCGATGATCCGGCACAACGGCGATCTCAGTTCGGTGACGAATGCGAGCCTGCAGCGAAACCTGGCGCAGCTTTCGCGGATTACGGGCGAAGTGCAGAAGACGGCGATGTCGATGCGCATGGTGCCGATCGGGCAGCTGTTCCAGAAATCGGTGCGGCTGGTGCGGGATCTGACGCGCAAATCGGGCAAGCGCGCCGATGTGGAAATATTCGGCGAGGACACGGAGCTGGATCGGACGATTGTGGAAGATCTTTCGGATCCGCTGGTGCATATGATCCGCAACTCGGCCGATCACGGCATCGAGATGCCGGAAGACCGCGTGAAGGCGGGCAAGCCGGCGGCGGGGCGCATCACGCTGAAGGCGTACCATCAGGCCGGGCATATCGTGATCGAGATTTCCGATGACGGGCGCGGGCTGGTTCGCGAGAAGATTCTGAAAAAAGCGAAAGAGCGCGGGCTGGTGCAGGATGGCGCGCATCTCTCGGACAAAGAAGTTTTCAATCTGATCTTTGAGCCGGGTTTCTCGACGGCGGAGAAGATCACCGATATTTCGGGGCGCGGCGTAGGCATGGACGTTGTGCGCCGGCAGATTCAGAAGATGCGCGGGCGAATCGATATCGAATCGCAGGCCGGTAAGGGGACGACGTTTTTCCTGAAGCTGCCGCTGACGCTGGCGGTGATTGACGGGCTGGTGGTGGGTGTCGGCGCGGAGCGGTACATTTTGCCGATTTTTGCCGTGCGCGAAATTTTCCGGCCGCAACCGGATGCGGTGTTCACGGTTGAGAACCGGAACGAGATGCTGCTGACGCGCGGCAAGCTGCTGCCGATTGTGCGGCTGCATGAACGATTTGCGGTGGAGCCGCGCTCGCGCGAGATTACCGAAGGCGTGGTGGTGGTGGCCGAAAGCGCGGGGAAACGCTTCTGCCTGTTTGTGGACGAACTGATCGGGAAGCAGGAGATCGTGATCAAGAGCCTGGGCGAGACGTTCAAGAGCGTGCCGGGGCTGGCGGGCGGCGCGATTCTGGGCGATGGACGAGTTGGACTGATTCTGGAGCTCGAAGGCATTCTCGGGGACATCGCGCATGTCTAACGCGCAGGCGGTGCTGGAGAGTCCGCCCGAGCTTTCGCCGGTCGTCTTTCAAAAGATCCGGAAGCTCGTGTATGACACGGCCGGCATCGATCTGCGGGAAGGCAAAGAGACGCTGGTTTCGGCGCGGCTCGGCAAGAAACTGCGGCAACTGGGGCATCGCAGCTACGACGAATATCTGCACCGGGTGACGTCGGATACGACGGGCGAATCGCTGATTGCGCTGATTGACGTACTCACGACGAACTTTACTTCGTTTCTGCGCGAGCCGCAGCATTTCGAGTTTCTGAAAGCGAAGATTTTGCCTGCGCTCGAGAAGCGGAATCGTATCGAGATCTGGTGCGCGGCGGCGGCCACAGGCGAGGAGCCGTATTCGCTGGCTTTTACGCTGTTTGAGCATTTCGGCGCGGAGGCCGCAACGCGCTGCCGGATTCTGGCGACGGATATTTCGACGGCTGCACTGGCGAAGGCACGCGCGGCGGTGTATCCGGTTCAGCGATTTGAGAGTGTGCCGCGGGAATGGCTGCCGAAGTATCTGCTGCGGGGACACGGCGCGTCGGAGGGCTTCTACAAGATCAAGCCGGAAGTGGCGCGGATTGTCGAATATCGACGTTTGAATCTGATTGAGGCGTTCGATCCGGGCACGGTGTTTCCATTGATCAGCTGCCGGAACGTGATGATCTACTTCGACAAGCCGACGCAGGCGAAGATCGTGAATCGGATGGCGATGTTTCTCGAGCCCGGCGCTCATTTCTTTGTCGGGCATTCGGAGAGCCTGAACGGAATCGAGCACCCGTTTCAATTCGTGAAGCCGGCCATCTATCGCAAGCCGTAAATCTGCCGACATACATACTGAGGAACCTCTTTGAACGTTATTACTGTGGGCATAGCGGATTGCAGGGTCAGCGACGATCCGAACAGCGTGCTGGTTACGCACGCGCTCGGCTCCTGTATTGCGGTCGCGGTGCACGATCCGGTGGCGAATGTCGCCGGGCTGCTGCATTTCATGCTGCCGGAATCGTCGATCGATCCGGAGCGCGCCAAACGCCAGCCTTTCATGTTTGCCGATACCGGGGTGCCCGACCTTTTTCATGCGGCGTATGCCAAGGGTGCCGAAAAGAAGCGTATGACGGTGCGGCTGATTGGCGGGGCGCAGGTGGCGGATCCGAACGGTGTTTTTAATATCGGCAAGCGCAATTATCTGGCGTGCCGAAAGATTCTCTGGGTGGCCGGGGTGATGATCCACGGCGAAGCTGTCGGAGGTTCGATATCCCGGACCGTGAAGATGGATGTCTCAACGGGCAACATCTCCTGGAACAGCGGCGGCGGCGAGCCGCAAATCCTATCTGTCAAAAAAGGAGGCAACTGATGAAGTTGCGCATACTGATTGTCGACGACTCGCCGGCGATGCGTTCGTTCATAAAGCGCGTGCTGGATTTGTCCGGCATCGAAACCGAGAGTTTGCTGGAAGCGGGAGACGGAGCGGAAGCACTCGAGCTGCTCGATCGCGAGTGGGTGGATGTGATTCTGACGGATATCAACATGCCGCGCATGAACGGAGAAGAGTTCGTGCGGAGGCTGTCGGAATCAGGGCTCACCGAATCGCTTCCGGTGATTGTGATTTCAACCGACGCCACGTCGGTGCGCAAGGAGCACATGACGGGGCTGGGCGCTCGCGGATACCTGGGCAAGCCGTTTCAGCCGGAGCAGCTGCGGGAAGAAATGGAACGCGTTTTAGGAGTGTCGAATGCCGCTTGAAACCAGCACTGACTTGATGACGGACGCCGCGCGGGAAATCTTCGAGACGATGTTTTTCCTGGCCGCGGAGGACTGCGCGCCGGCGGCAGACTGGATCGGATCGGTGGGAGCCGAGGTGGAGTTCAATGGTGCGGAGAGCGGCCGGTTTGAGGTACAGCTCGATCCGCAGCTTGCCCAGGAACTGGCTGCCGGCTTTTCGGGCGTGATGGATCCCTCCGAGATGCCCGACGATGCGGTTCCGCAGGTGGTGTGCGAACTGGCGAACATGATCTGCGGTGCGACCCTGAGCCGGATGGAGCCGGATGCGCTGTTTAATCTCGAGCCGCCGCGTTTGATTGCGGCGCCGGGCAGCTCGGAAGAAGACGGGCAGCTGGTGCGCTGGCTCGATTCGGGACAAGGACTGATCCGCCTGTCGCTCGCCTGGGCCTGACGGGACCCGCAAACGTGCTGATCGGAAGAAAAATCAGAGTCCTGGTGGTGGACGATTCCGCGATCGTGCGCCGCATGCTGACCGAATCGATCGATAAGCAGACGGACATGGAAGTGGTGGCGGCGGCGCCCGATCCGTTTGTGGCTCGGGAGAAGCTGCTGGCGCTCAAGCCGGACGTGATCACGCTCGATATCGAAATGCCGCGCATGGACGGGCTCACGTTTCTGACGAAGGTGATGCATTACCAGCCGGTGCCGGTGATTGTGATCAGCTCGGTGAGCCAGTCGACTTCGGAAGTGGCGGTAGAGGCGATGCGGCGGGGAGCCGTGGATGTCGTACCGAAGCCGTACGGTCCGTATTCGGTGGGCGACATCGGAAGGATTTTGCCGGACAAGATACGGGCGGCGTGTGTGGCGCGGGTACGGCGGGCGGGTGAAGCGCAGGCGCAAGTGACGACTCCGCCGCGGGTCTCCGATACCGGTTTTCTGCCGGGTTCACTCATTGCCATTGGCGCTTCGACGGGAGGTACGCAGGCCATTGAGGCGCTGCTGGTGCAGATGCCCGAGACCTGCCCGCCCATCGTGATTGCGCAGCATATTCCGCCGGTCTTTTCGGCCGCGTTTGCGAGCCGGCTGAATACGCTGTGCCGCATTGAAGTGAAAGAAGCCAAGGACGGCGAACTGATCGCACCGGGGCGGGCGCTGGTGGCACCCGGCGATTTTCACATGATGCTGAAGCGAGCGGATGGGGTGCTGCGGGTGGTGGTGCGGGACGGGCCGCGGGTTCATTATCAGCGGCCGGCAGTGGATGTGCTGTTTCGATCGGTAGCGGAAGCCAAGATGCCGCATGTGGCGGGCATTCTGCTGACCGGCATGGGAAGCGACGGAGCGGCGGGACTGCTCGATCTGCGCAAAGCCGGGGCGTTCACGATCGCGCAGGATGAGGCGAGCTGCGTGGTGTTCGGAATGCCGAAAGTTGCCATCGAGATGGGCGCTGCGGCTGAGATCTTGCCGCTCGAAAAGATCACGACGGCGGCGCTGGCACAGCTTTCAAGCCATGCCAAGGCCTGAGAGTTTAGGCCCTTTTACAGCACGGAATAAGTAGATGAAGTACGGGAAAACTTGGTCGATCGGGAAGCGTGTCGCGGGCACGTGCGTGGTGCTGGTGCTGCTTGGATCAGCCGTTGGCGCTGTCAGTCTGGTCAGCAGCCGAAAATTGCGCGGGCAGCTGACGGGCGTGGCGCAGGAATCGCTGCCGAAAATGCAACACCTGGCAACGCTGCAGGCAATCGGCCTGGAATATCGCGGCACGAGCCTGCTGCTCGGAACACCGGGGCTGTCGGAGAAGTATCAGAACAGCCAGGTGAAACATCTCGGCGAGCTCGAGAAGCAGATGAAGGATTCGCTCGATGCCATTCGCGCCGGAGCGCCGGAAGCCGAGCTGCCGAAAGTGAATGCGCTCGAGGATGCGACGCGCGATCTGGTCGCCGCGATTACCCATTTTCGCGAATTGAGCCTGCACGGGCAGAGCCAGGAAGCAGGCGCTTTCTGGTCCGAGAGCGGCGGCTCGAAATCGAAGGCATTTCGTAAGGCACTGGAAGACATGGTGCGCCTGGAAGAGCAGCATGCGAGCGCAACGGTGGACGCTGGTCTCTCGACGGCACAATGGGCGGCTGTACTCGGCTGGACATTGCTGGCCATGATGATCGGCATCGGAGCCGGCCTGGGCACGCTGACGGTGCGCAATGTGAACCGGATTCTGCATCGCTCGATTTCAGAGATTCGGGAGAGCATCGACCAGATTGCGAGCGCGAGCGGACAGGTGGCGATTGCCAGCCACAATCTGGCGAATCGGGCCAGCCAGCAGGCGGCATCGCTCGAAGAGACTTCGGCTTCGGCACAGGAAATTTCGGCGACTACGAAGCGTAATGCAGAAGCGTGCGACACGGTGGCGTCGCTGATGCGGCAGACCGAGACGCAGGTGGCGGACACCGACCGGCGGCTGGAGCAGACGATGGCCAGCATGCACGAGATCAACGACTCGGGCGAGCGCATCGCGAAGATTACGCAGATGATTGACGGCATCGCGTTCCAGACGAATATTCTGGCGCTGAACGCAGCGGTGGAAGCGGCGCGCGCGGGAGAAGCCGGGCTGGGTTTCGCGGTGGTGGCGAACGAGGTGCGCAATCTGGCGGCTCGCTGCGCGAGTGCGGCAAACGACATCAAGGCGTCGATTGAAGAATCGGTGAACAACTCGCGTACCGGCAAGTCACGGCTGGATGAAGCGGTGGGTTCGGTACGTGTGATGTCGGAATCGGCGATTCGGGCTTCGGGCCTGGTGCACGAAATCGACGAAGCGGCCCGGCAGCAGAACATCAGCATTTCGGCGATCGGCAAGGCGCTGCTCAGCATAGAAGAGAGCACGCAGCATACGGCCGCCATTGCCGAAGAGAGCGCTTCGGCGAGCCAGGAACTGCAGTCGCAGGCGGCGGCGATCGGCGACAGTTTGAAATTGCTCGAGGCGCTGGTTTAAGCGCGGCGACAACCTAGCATTCTGTTCAAGAGCTCCGATTCGAGAAAGCCTCGAATCGGGGCTTTTGCTTATCCGAGCGGGCCGGGCGGATCGGTGCGTGTCCGGGCCAGCGGCGATGGTTGTATTCTCAACTTGTAATGGCCACTCAATATTCGCGATTCCTCGCGACCGCGGCTCTGCTTGCCGCTGCCGCCACGCTCTACGCCCAGGAGACCAAGCCCAAGCCGGAAGACACCGAGGTATGGGAACCGGTTCCGAAAGTGGTGACACCGGGAGCGACGTGCGGAGCGCCGCCTTCGGACGCGATCATTCTGTTTAACGGGAAGAACCTGGATGAATGGGTGACGGTAAAGGATCACTCACCGGCTACGTGGAAGGTAGCGGACGGGATCCTGACGGTGGACAAGAGCACGGGAAATATCGAGACCAAGCGGAAGTTTAAGGACTACCAGCTGCACATCGAGTGGAAGATTCCGGCGGACATCACCGGAAGCGGTCAGGCGCGCGGAAACAGCGGAGTGTTTCTGGCGTCTACGGGCCCGGGCGATGACGGGTACGAGCTGCAGGTTCTCGATGCTTACAACAACAAGACGTATGTGAACGGGATGGCCGGGAGTCTTTACAAACAGGCGATTCCGCTGGCCAATCCGGCGCGCAAACCGGGCGAGTGGCAGACCTACGACGTGATCTGGACGGCGCCGACCTTCGCGAGCGACGGTTCAGTCAAAACGCCAGCGTACGCGACGGTATTCTTCAATGGCGTGGTAGTGGAGAATCACTTCGAGCTGAAGGGGCAGACGCTGTATATCGGCAAGCCGTTTTATAAGGCTTACGACAGCGCGCCGATCAAACTGCAGGCGCATGGCGACAAGAGCGCGCCGATCAGTTTCCGCAACATCTGGGTGCGCGATCTGCCCTGAGCGGGCGTTTACTCAGCCGTTGAGAATGGCCGCGGCAATTTCGGGCGAATGCAGATGAATGATGCCGCGGCGCAGCGCGATGGTGACGGCGTGGGTGCGATCCTTGGCGCCGAGCTTGCCGAGAATGCTTTGCACGTGCATTTTGACGGTGCCCGGAGCAGTGCCGAGCACATCGGCGATTTCTTTATTGCCGAAGCCGCGCGCCACGAGCGATAGCACCTGCACTTCGCGCGGCGTGAGAGCGAGCTCGGGGAAGAAGCCGTTGAGGTGCTCGGTAACTTCGTTGGGGATGAAGCGCTTTCCGGCCATGACGACGCGGATGGCGCGGACGATATCGGCGTGGACCATTTCTTTGAGCAGGTAGCCGCGCACGCCGGCATCGAGAGCGCGATAGATGTCCTGATCGCCGTCGTAGGAAGTGAGCGCGATGATTTTGGCGGCGGGGAAATCGCGGCGGATCTCACGGGTGGCTTCGATGCCGCTCTCATCGGGCAGGCGCAGATCCATGAGCGTGATGTCGGGCAGCAGTTCGCGAAAGAGCCGGACTGCATCGCGGGCGCTGGAGGCTTCGGCGACGAGCTGCAGGCCGGGCTCGGTGGCCAGGATGGAGGCTACGCCTTTGCGTACGAGCTCGTGGTCATCGACCGAGAGAATGCGTACCGGGCGGGGCGTCTCCATTGGATTCAGAGTCTCCATTGCTATCAGAGTTGATGCGTTCCGGCAGGCACATGGTTACCGGGGCCGGCAAGCTTACCGGTCAGCGGCAGGAAGACGCCGACGCGGGTGCCACTTTGCGGTGAGCTGACGACTTTGAGTTCGGCGCCGATTTCATGAGCGCGCTCCTGCATGCCGCGCATACCGAAATGCAGTGAGTTTTCCGAGGGAGCGGAGAAGCCGAGGCCGTCGTCTTCGATACTCAGGAGAACGCCACCGGGCTGCTGCTCCAGAATGACGCGGACGTGCAGAGCTCCGGCGTGTTTGAGGGTGTTGGTGAGGGCTTCGCGGGCGATGCGCAGGAGCTGAAATTCGCAATCGGGGAGGCCGGCGAGCGAAACGGGCGCAAGTGACAGAGCGACCGAGATGTGGCGAGTGCCGACGACCTGGTGCACGAGCTCGGCCAGGCGCTCGGAAAATTCAGGCGCGCTGCCGCCGCGCAAACCCCAGAGCGACTGACGAGCTTCGGAAGCGGCGCGGGAAGCATCGCGAATGATCTCGGAGAGCAGCCGCTTTTCTTCGCCGATCGGCAGGCGAATGGCGAGCGCCTGCAACTGCATGGTGATGCCGGAGAGGCCCTGCAGCAGGGTGTCGTGCAGTTCGCGGGCGATGCGTGTGCGCTCGGCGAGCACGAGGCCGAAGCGGGTGCGCATCTGACGTATGCGCAGGCGGACGGCGGCAAAAATCGCAAGACCGAGAATCAGAGCCAGAAGTGGGAAAAACCAGCGGCGCTGGTACCAGCGCGGGTCGATGGTGAATTGCAGCAAAGCAGGCGAAACGCTCCAGACGCCATCGGCATTGCGCGCTTCGACCTCGAAATGGAAACTGCCGGGCGGGAGATTGGTGTAGAAGGCTTCGCGGCGTGCGCCGGCATCGACCCAGCTGCGATCGTATCCGCCGAGACGGTAACGGAAGGAGACTTTTTCGGGAGTGATAAAGCTCAGGCCGGCATAGCGAATTTCGATATTATTTGCATCCTGTGCCTTGAGCCTAGGCGCGGCACCGGCGTCGATACGCTTTCCGTTTGCGACGAGAGCGGTGATAGCGGCGGGCGGCGGGATGGGGTTGCCGGAGATGCGATTCGGGTCGATGACCACGAGACCATTGCTGGTAGAAAACCAGAGGCGGCCATCACGGGTACGGCAGGCAGCGGGCTGAACACCGGACCTGCATTCGAAGTGGAGCTGGCCGGTGGAGAACGGGTGGCTGGTGATGGAGGGGAGTTTGCCATCGGCGAATTCGTTCAGCTCGTTTTGATTCACGCGGAAGATGCCTTTGCTCGAGGCGAGCCACAGATTACCGCGGCCATCGGGCAGGATGCTGTAAATGCGAGCGTCGAACAGTCCGTCCTTGGCGTAGACGTGGGCGAGCGAGCCGGCTCGCAGACGCAGCAGGCCGGAGCCGAGCGTACCGAGCCAGAGCGAGCCGCTGGCGGGGTCGAAGGAAAGAGATTCGACGGGGTGGGTGATATCCAGAGCGGAAAAGATGGCGCGGTTTTCCGATAACGCGTAGACGCCGGGCGTTTCGCTGCCTTCAAACAGGGGAATCACGCCGGCCAGGGCGATGTTCTGATTAGTTGTGATATCGGGCTTTAGAAATCGATGGCCAACGAGCCTGCGAATGTCGGCACCGTTGGCGGCCCAGACGGTGCCCTGGTGATCGATGAACAAACTGCGCACAGGACCGGGCAAGCCGGATGGAGCGGAATAGGCGGCGACGACGCGGCCGTGCACGATTCGATTGACGCCGGCGGATGTGCCGACCCACATCACGTTGCTTTCGGCGGAGGCGAGGCTGAGTACGCGATCGCTCAGCAATCCGTCGGCCCGGGTTATTTTGCGGACCTGTTTGCCATCGAGAATGTTGAGGCCGCGATCGAGGGTGCCGACCCAGATTCGACCTTGTTCGTCCTCGAGCACGGGACCCGAATCGTTGCTGGTTAATCCTTCGTTGGCAGTGAAGGGCGCGGCTTTCCCATCTGCAAACTGGTCGAGGCCGTTCTTGGTGCCGGCCCACAAAGATCCTTCGCGATCGAAGCAGAGCGAGAGCACCTGGCTTTGCGAAAGGCCGTCGCGGGTGCGATACGTGCTGAGCTCGCCATTACGCAGTCGAACGATTCCATCGCTGGTTCCGATCCAAAGCGCGCCGTCACGGCCTTCGAGCAATGCCGAAATTTCATTGTCGGGCGAAGCGCCGATGGCGGGAAAGCGCTCAATCGCATGCGAGCTCATGTGCACGAGACCGCGCGATGTACCGAGCCAGAGCGAACCGTCGTGCGCGCAACTGAGAGCGGTAACACTCTGGCGCGATCCGATTTCGGGGATGTCGACGGAGACGAAGCGGGAATTGTTCGAGCGGCTCAATCCGAAATCGAAGCCGGCGGCCCAGATGGTTCCATCGTTCGATTGGCAGGCGGCGCGAATGCGGTTCGAGGGCAGACCGTCGCGGGTGGTGAAGGTGCGGATTCGATCGTTTGCGATGCGCGAAAGCCCTTCGGTGGTGCAGGCCCACATGGAGCCGTCGCGTCCTGGCGATAGACAGAAGACGGAATCGCTGCTCAAGCCGTTCTGCCTGGTGTAGGAATGCAGAGCGTTGCCGGGAGAGATGCGCGCGACACCGGCGCCGAGCGATGCGGCCCAGAGATTGCCGTCCGTATCCTGAGCGAGAGCGCGGACCAAGCGGCCATGCAGAGCCGAATTACCCTCAGCGAATTCGTGAAAACGAACGCCATCGAAGCGGATGAGGCTGTCCTGGGTGCCAAGCCAGAGGAAACCATCGCGAGTCTGGAGGATGGAATAGATGGTCGGCTGAAACCGACCCTCTTCCTGGCCCCAACTGCGATGCGCGTATTGGGTGAGCGATTTACCGGAATCGAGCGCGTGCGCGGCGGCCGACAGGAGCGCGAGCAGAAGAGCGCACAGGAAGGCCCGCATGACTTGATTGTGTCAGACGGCGAGGCATTCGGGCCTACGAAGAACCTATGCCAAATGGCATAGCTGGCGATAGCTCTTTTGGCAGTCGCGCGGGAGGGGTGCGGATGCGTACAACGGGGATAGCGATGAGCCGACTACGACGAATCTCGCGCCGCTCTCTGTGGATTGCGGCTTCCTTATTGCTGGTTGGAGCCGGCGTGCTGCTTTCGCAACGGCAGTCGCAGACCGGTGCAGGCGGGCAAGGCGGCGCTCAGAAGGGGCGGCGTGGCGCGGGCGGAGCGATTCCGGTTTCAGCGGCAACGGTAGCGAAGGGCAACATGGACGAGACGATCAGCGGGCTGGGAACCGTGACGTCGTTCTACACGGCGTCGATTACCAGCCGGGTGGCGGGCGAGCTGACCGAGATTCATTATCGCGAAGGCCAGCTGGTGAAGAAGGGCGATCTGCTGGCGGTGATCGATCCGCGTCCTTATCAGGCCTCGTATGTGCAGGCGGAAGGGCAACTCGAGCGCGACCAGGCCGTGCTGGCGAACGCGAAGCTGGATCTGGGACGTTATCAGCTCGCGATTGCGCAGCATGCAATTCCCGAGCAGACGCTGGCCACGCAGCAGGCGACTGTGCATCAGGACGAAGGCACGGTGAAGGTGGATCAGGGCAATCTGGACGCGGCCAAAGTGAACGTTGAATACACGCAGATTCGCGCGCCGATTGATGGACGGGTTGGTCTGCGAGCAGTGGATCCGGGCAACATCGTGCAGGCGAATGGCACGGCGCCGCTGATGACGATCACGCAGATTCAGCCGATCACGGTTATTTTCACGATTCCGGAGGATTACATTTCGGACGTGATCACGCAGGAGCGGGGCGGGAAGAAGATGCGAGTGGACGCGTTGAGCCGGGACAACCAGGAAGAGCTCTCGCAAGGCACGCTGCTGACGTTGGACAACCTGGTGGATACGTCGACGGGAACGGTTCGCGCGCGTGCGATTTTTCAGAATCGCGACATCAAGCTGTTTCCAAACGAATTTGTGAATGCGCGATTGCTGGTGAAAACGCTGCAGGGGGTGAATATCGTTCCAAACGCGGCGATACAGCGCAATAACGAGGTGGCGTTTGTATATGTGATCGGCGCCGATAAGACGGTCAAATCGCGCAACGTGAAGGTAGCGACGACGGACGGCAATCAATCGGCGGTGACGGGAGTAAATCCGGGCGAGCAACTTGTGACCGATGGTTTCGACAAGCTGCAGGACGGCAGTAAGGTTGTGGTCCGCGGGAACAAACCGCCCGCTGCAGCAGGTAGCAAGGAACAATCGGAGTGAACCCGTCGCGGCCGTTTATTCTTCGACCGATCGCGACGTCGCTGCTGATGGCCGCGATTCTGCTGGTCGGAGTCGTGGCGTATAAGCAACTTCCGGTTTCGGCGTTGCCGGAGGTGGATTACCCGACGATTCAGGTTGTCACGTTCTATCCGGGCGCGAGCCCTTCGGTGACGGCGTCGGCGATCACGGCGCCGCTCGAGCGGCAGTTAGGAGAAGTACCCGGACTCAACCAGATGCTTTCGACGAGTTCGGAAGGCGCTTCGATCATCACGCTGCAGTTTGTGTTGAGCCTGAATATCGATGTGGCCGAGCAGGAGGTGCAGGCGGCGATCAACGCGGCGCAGAACTTTTTGCCGACGGATCTGCCGCTACCTCCGATTTACAACAAGACGAACCCGGCCGATGCGCCGATCATGACCCTGGCGCTCACGTCGAAATCGATGGCGCTGCAGGATGTGGAAGACTACGCGGACACACGGCTGGCGCAGAAGATTTCGCAGCTTTCCGGTGTGGGAGCCGTGACGATCGGCGGCGGCCAGAAGAAGGCTGTGCGGATCGAGGTGAATCCGACGCAGCTGGCTTCGTACGGGATCAACCTGGAAGACATTCACGCGGCGATCAATGCGACGAGCGTGAATACGGCCAAAGGCAGCTTCGACGGACCGCATCAGGGGTACCAGATCAACGCCAACGATCAGCTCATCAGCGCGGATGAGTTCAAACAGGTGATTGTGGCGTACAAGAACAATGCGCCAGTGGTACTGAAGGACGTGGCAAATGTGGTTGATGGCGTAGAAAATTCGCTGCAGGCGGCCTGGATGAATACGACGCCGGCGGTGATTGTCAATATTCAACGGCAGCCGGGAGCGAATATTATTCAGGTTGTCGATCGAGTGAAGGCGCTGTTGCCGCGTTTGCGCGCCACGATTCCCTCCGCTATTCAGATTCAGACGCTCACGGACCGCACGATCACGGTGCGCGCATCGGTTTCGGACGTGAAGTTCGAGCTGATGGTCTGTATCGCGCTGGTAGTGGCGGTGATTTTCCTTTTTCTGCGCAACCTGGCGGCGACCTTCATTCCGAGCGTGGCCGTGCCGCTTTCGCTGATTGGCACGTTTGCGGTGATGTATCTGCTCGGCTACAGCCTGAACAATCTGACGCTGATGGCGCTGACGATTTCGACGGGATTTGTGGTGGACGACGCGATCGTGATGATCGAGAACATCATGCGCTACGTGGAGGAGGGCGAACGTCCGCTCGATGCGGCACTCAAAGGCGCTGAGCAGATCGGCTTCACCATTCTTTCGTTGACAATTTCGCTGATTGCGGTGCTGATTCCGCTGCTCTTCATGGGCGACATCACCGGCCGGCTGTTTCGCGAATTTGCCATCACGCTAGCGGTGACGATTCTGATTTCGGCATTTGTTTCGCTAACGCTGACACCGATGCTTTGCGCGAAACTGCTGCGGCACAAGAAAGATGCCAAAGAAGGCCGCTTTTATCGTGCGAGCGAGCGCGTTTTCGAGCGTACCATAGAGTTCTATGGGAGAACGCTGAAATTCGTACTGGCGCACCGTGTGGCGACGCTGCTGGTGGCGCTGGCCACGCTGATCGTTACCGTGCTGCTGTACATCGTGATCCCGAAAGGCTTCTTCCCGGTGCAGGACACTGGAGTAATTCAGGGCGTTTCGGAGGCGGATCAGAGCACATCGTTCGGCGCAATGTCGAATTTGCAGCAGCGGCTGGCACGGGTGATTCTCAAAGATCCGGCGGTCGAAAGCCTGTCGTCTTTCATCGGGGTGGATTCGACCAACACGACGCTGAATGCGGGGCGCATCCAGATCAATTTGAAGCCGCTCGAGGATCGCGGGATCAGCGCGTCGGATGTGATACGCCGGCTCAATTCGAAGCTTTCTTCAATCGACGGGATTGCGCTGTACATGCAGCCGGTGCAAGACCTGACGGTGGAAGACATTGTCAGCCGGACGGAATATCAGTACACGATTGAAGACCCGGATGCGAACGAACTAGCCGACTACGTCGGGCGATTTGTGACGCGGCTGAAGCAGCTGCCGGAACTAGCGGATGTGGCAAGCGATCTGCAGACGCACGGACTGGAATCGTCTATCTACATCGATCGCGATACGGCGATGCGCGTGGGCCTTTCGGCATCGGGGATCGATCAGGCGCTGTACGACGCATTCGGGCAACGGCAGGTATCGACGCTTTACACGCAGCTGAACCAGTATCACGTGATTCTGGAAGTTCTGCCGCAATTCCGGCAACGGCCTTTCAATCTGCACGATGTGTATCTCAAATCGGCGGCAGGAACGCCGGTTCCGCTGAGCGCTATTACGCGCTTCTCCAATGCTTCGACGCCCATTCTGATCAGCCATCTGGGGCAATTCCCGGCGACGACGGTGTCGTTCAACCTGGCTCCGCATGCGGCGCTGGGAGAAGCGGTGAATGCGATTCGCAAGGTGGAGAAAGAGATGCCTCCGCCGGCAGCCATGCAGGCGTCGTTCCAAGGGACGGCGCAGGCCTTTGTTGCGTCGTTGACGAATGAGCCGCTGCTCATTCTGGCAGCGCTGGTGACGGTGTACATCGTGCTGGGCGTGCTGTACGAGAGCTACATACACCCGGTGACGATTCTTTCGACATTGCCTTCGGCCGGAGTGGGCGCGCTGCTCGCGCTCATGATCTGCCGGCAGGAGCTGACGGTGGTGGCGATTATCGGAATCGTTCTGCTGATCGGCATTGTGAAGAAAAACGCGATCATGATGATCGATTTCGCACTGGAGGCCGAGCGCAAAGAAGGCAAGGCTCCGTACGATGCGATCTATCAGGCTTCGCTGTTGCGATTCCGGCCGATCATGATGACGACGATGGCGGCGCTGCTCGGCGCCGTGCCGCTGGCGTTTGGACAAGGGGTGGGTTCGGAGCTGCGGCGTCCGCTCGGCATCACGATTATCGGCGGCCTGCTGCTGAGCCAGCTGCTGACGTTGTACACGACGCCCGTCATTTATCTGTTCTTCGATGAGCTGGCGGCGCGCTTCACCAAACACCGGGCGAGCGGAGTAGAAACTGAGCCGAAGGCGGCGGGAAACGCACCGCAAGAGGCGCAGGGATGAGTGTCTCGGCGGTATTCATCCGGCGGCCGGTGGCGACGGCGCTGCTGACGGTAGCGGTGGGCCTGGCGGGCGCGGTGGCGTTCCGGCTGTTACCGGTATCGCCGCTGCCGCAAGTGGATTTTCCGACGATCTCCGTTTCGGCATCGCTACCCGGTGCGAGCCCCGAGACGATGGCGTCATCCGTTGCTACGCCGCTGGAGCGTCAGTTTGGACGGATCGCAGCGGTGACGGAGATGACATCTTCGAGCTCGCTCGGCCAGACCAGCATCACGCTGCAATTCGATCTGAATCGCAATATCGACGCGGCGGCGCGCGATGTGGAAGCGGCCATCAATGCGGCGCGCAGCTATCTGCCGGCCGATCTACCCAGCAATCCGACATACCGCAAAGTCAATCCGGCGGACGCGCCGATCACGATTATTGCGCTGACCTCCGACAAGCTGCCGCCCTCGGCACTGTACGACGCAGCTTCTACTGTGCTCTCGCAGCGCATTTCGCAGATCCGCGGCGTGGGCCAGGTGATTGTCGGCGGAAGCTCAGCGCCGGCCGTGCGCATCGATGTGAATCCGACCATGCTGAATCACTTCGGCCTGAGCCTGGAGAGCGTGCGCAGCGCGATCAGTTCGCAGACGAGCAATCTGGCAAAAGGCAGTTTCGCGGACCGCGATCACCGCTGGCTGATCGACGCGAACGATCAACTGCTGCACGCGGTGGACTACGAGCCCATCGTGCTGCGGACGGGTTCGACGGTGCGCCTGAAAGACGTCGCGAAAGTCACCGATTCGGTTCAGACGGTTCGCTCGCTGGGGCTGGCGAACGGAAAAAGGGCGGCACTGCTGATCATCTTCCGCCAGCCGGGAGCAAACATCATCGACACGGTGGACGGCATCAAGGCGGCGTTGCCACAGCTGCACGCAAGCATCAGTCCCGACATTCAGCTCACGGTTACGCTCGACCAGACGGTCACGATTCGCGCCTCGGTGCGGGATGTGGAGCGGACGCTGATGATCTCGGTGGCGCTGGTGATTCTGGTGGTGTTCGTTTTCCTGCGCGACTGGCGCGTCACGCTGATCCCGAGTGTGGCGGTGCCGGTTTCGCTGATCGGGACGTGCGGGATTATGTACCTGCTCGGCTACAGCGTGGACAATCTCTCGCTAATGGCGCTGACGATTTCGACCGGTTTTGTGGTGGACGATGCCATCGTGGTGCTCGAAAATATCACGCGCTATCGGGAGCAGGGCCTGGGATCGCTGGAGGCGGCGCTCAAGGGCGCAGCGGAGATCAGTTCGACCGTTTTTTCGATCAGCATTTCGCTGGTTGCAGTGTTTATTCCGATCCTGCTGATGGGCGGAATTGTGGGACGGCTGTTCCGGGAATTTGCGGTCACGCTGTCGATGACCATCCTGGTCTCGATGGTGATTTCGCTCACCACAACACCGACCATGTGCGCGCGCCTGTTGAAAGACAGTCGCGAACACGGACGGCTTTACAACCTGAGCGAGCGCGGTTTTGCCTTCATTCTGCGCATGTACGAGCTCAGCCTCGGATGGGTGTTGAAGCACTCGGCGCTCATGCTGCTGGTGACGATCGCGACGCTGGGGCTGAATGTTTATCTGTACGTGATCGTGCCGAAGGGCTTTTTTCCGCAGCAGGACAACGGGCGGCTGAACGGCACGTTCATGGGCGATCAGGATACGTCGTTTCAATCGATGCAGCAAAAGATTACGCAGCTGGCGGCGATTGTGCAGCGCGATCCGGGGGTGGCCACGGTGCAGGCATTCAGCGGTGGAGGCGGCGGCACGACCACCAATACAGGACGCTGCTTCATTGCGCTGAAACCGCTGGACGAACGGCACGCTACCGCAGACCAGATCATCAACCGGCTGCGGCCCAAGCTGACGGGCGTGCCGGGGGTAACTCTCTTTCTGCTTGCGTCGCAGGATGTTCGCATGGGCGGCCGGCAAGCGGCGGCGCAATACCAGTACACGCTACAGAGCGACAACCTGAACGAGCTTGTCTCCTGGGCTCCGAAACTTCTGAACCTCATGCGCAAGATGCCACAACTGACGGACGTGAACAGCGATCAGCAGAACAACGGGCTGGAGGCGAGCCTCGACATCGACCGGCCGACCGCATCGCGGCTCGGCATCACGCCGAGTGCACTGGATAACGTGCTCTACGACGCTTTTGGTGAACGCGAAATTGCGCGCACTTACTCGAGCATGAACCAGTACTTCATCGTGATGGAAGTAGACCCGGTGTTCTGGCAGAATCCGACGGGGTTGAAAGACGTTTACGTGCCTTCGACGAGCGGAGGTGCGGTGCCGCTCGATGTCTTTACGCATTTTCGACCGTCGACGGCGGCTCTCACGGTGAACCATTCGGGCGTATTTCCGTCCGTGACGATTTCGTTCAACCTGGCGACGAATGTTTCGCTCGGACAGGCGGTGGATGCGATCAACGCGGTGGAGCAGAAAGCGGGGATGCCGACCACAATCAACACAAGCTTCTCCGGAACGGCACAGGCGTTTCAAGCTTCGCTGGCGAATGAACCGCTGCTGATCGCAGCGGCGCTGGTAGCGGTTTACATCGTGCTTGGAATGCTGTATGAGAGCCTGATTCACCCGATCACGATCCTTTCGACGCTGCCCTCGGCGGGTGTAGGAGCGATTCTGGCGCTGCTCATCACTCATACCGAACTGAGCGTGATTGCGCTCATTGGAATTATTTTGCTGATCGGCATTGTGAAGAAGAACGCGATCATGATGATCGATTTCGCGCTGGAGGTGGAGCGGCGCAACCGGAAGCCTCCGAAACAGGCCGTCTTTGAAGCCTGCCTGCTGCGCTTCCGGCCCATCATGATGACCACGATGGCGGCGCTGCTCGGCGGATTACCGCTTGCGCTTGGGACCGGAACGGGATCGGAACTGCGGAAGCCGCTCGGGATCACGATTGTGGGCGGGCTGATTGTGAGCCAGGCGCTGACGCTCTACACGACGCCGGTGATTTATCTCTACATGGATCGCCTGAGTATCTGGCTGCGAGGGCTGCGCGGAGAACAGTTCCCGGCGGAAGCGGCCGGCTGACGGCAGGAAAGAGAGATGCAGGAACTCTACAAAATCACGACCGAGAGTCACCCGGGTGAACACGCGGTCACGCTGGTGCTCAACGGCAAGTTCAGCGAGGACGCGCTTGGGGATCTGGAGCAGTCGCTCGCGGCTGCGAGGAAGGCCAGCGGGCGAATTTATCTCGATCTGAGCGAAGTGACACTGGTGGACCGCAAAGCGGCTCAATACTTTTCGCAGCAGGCCGCGCGCGATGTGAAGCTGGTGAACTGCCCGGTGTATCTGAAGAGCTGGCTGCCGAAGAGTTCCGAGGATCTGGAGAACTAAGCATGCGGCAATGGGCTTTGTTTACCGGAATGGCAGCGGTGCTGCTGTTTAGCAGCTGCAACCCGGCTCCGAAGTATGTGAAGCCGGTTGCACCTACGCCCGTTTCGTACAAGGAAGCGGCGCCCGAGCAGTTCAAGGAAGGCGCGGGCTGGAAAGTAGCGCAGCCGAGCGACGACAAAATACGCGCGAAATGGTGGGAGATGTACAACGACCCGCAACTGAACGCGCTCGAAGAACGCGCCTCCACGGCCAACCAGACGCTGGCGGCGGCGGAGGCCAATTATCGGGCCGCACGGGCACTGGTTGTCTCGGCGCGAGCTGCGCTGTATCCGACCATCAGCACGGCTCCCGCTTACTCGAATTCGCGCATCTCGGGTACGCGCGGCGCGCAGGTGATCAACCCGGGCAATCCGGGCAGCAGCGGCTTCAGCAAGGCGTATAACGATTTCTCGCTGCCGATCGATGTTTCCTACACGGTGGATTTCTGGCATCGCATCCGCAACACGATCGCAGCGAACGCATATTCGGCGCAGGCGAGCGCGGCGGACGTGGCTACGTCGCTGCTGAGCATTCAGTCCACGCTCGCGCAGGACTATTTCCAGGTGCGCGCGCTGGACATGCAGCGGAGCGTGCTCGAGGACACTCTGCGCAATTATCGCGACACGCTGAATCTGACGCAGACGTTATACAGAGCGGGAATCGATTCGGAAGAAGATGTTACGCTGGCGCAGACACAACTCGACACGGCCACTGCGCAGGCAACGGACCTGGGCGTGGCGCGTGCACAATACGAGCACGCGATTGCGACGCTGATTGGAGAGCCAGCGGCGGATTTCTCGCTAGCAGTCGCGCCGTTTGTGCCCAAGCCGCCGACGGTGCCCGTCGCGCTGCCGTCGGTGCTGCTCGAGCGGCGACCCGACATTGCAGCTGCCGAGCGGCAAATTGCTGCGTTGAATGCCGAGATTGGCGTGGCGCGCGCGGCCTACTATCCGAACCTGACGCTGAGCGCTTCCGGAGGGCTTGAAAGCTCGTCGTTTACGCAGTGGTTCACGTGGCCGAGCCGCTTCTGGGCGCTGGGTCCAACGCTTTCGCAGACGATCTGGGAAGGCGGCGCGCGGCGCGGGCAGAACGAACAGGCGCAGGCGAATTACGATGCAGGCGTAGCGAATTATCGGCAGACGGTGCTCTCGGCTTTTCAGGCTGTGGAGGATAATCTCTCGTCGCTGCGCATTCTGGCGCAGGAGATCGAGCAGGATCAGACTGCGATTGAATCCTCCGCACACTATCTACAGCTGGCGCTGGTTCGTTATAAGAGCGGCGTGGATAGCTATCTGAACGTGATCACGGCGCAGAATGCAGTGCTCTCGAATCGCGAAACACAGGTGCAGGCACAATTGCGCGAGATGGTGGCGAGCGTTTCGCTGGTGCTGGCGCTGGGAGGCGGCTGGGATCGCTCTCAACTGCCTTCTATTGAACATCTCACCGACAAGCAGCGCGGCTGGGAGCCGGGTGGTCCGAAGATGCCGCCGGCAACGAACGAGGTATCTGCTCCGAATCCGCCGCAGGTTCCACCGGCGCCGCTGCAGCCACCTGCTGCAAATCACACTGGTGCAAATCGTTAACGATATACTCGAAGTACCCCGACGAGTAGGGGACCAACTAGTCACAATTCCAGGGTCGAACACGATCGACACGACGAGCGGGAACCCCTCAAAGGTTCCCGCTTCGTTTTTGAGCCCTTTCTTCGAGATCAAGATGAAACTTGCCCGCCGCATAGATGCTCTTGTTATTGAAAGCGCCTTTGATGTACTAGCGCGCGCACGTGCGCTGGAAGCTCAGGGGCGCCACATGATTCACCTCGAGATCGGCGAGCCGGATTTCGACACGCCGCGCCCGATTGTGGCGGCGGCCAAGCAGGCGCTCGAAGACGGTTGGACGCATTATGGACCTCCGGCCGGGCTGCCTGAATTCCGGTGCGCCATTGCGCAGCATGTTTCAAAGCACAAAGGCATTGCGGCGAATGAACAGCAGGTGTGCATCGTGCCGGGCGCCAAGCCGATGATCTTTTTTCCGATCATGGCGCTGGTGGAGGCGGGCGATGAAGTGCTCTATCCCGATCCTTCTTTTCCGATTTATCGTTCGATGATTGAATTCGTCGGGGCGAAGCCGGTACCGGTGCCGATGCTCGAATCGCGGGGGTTTTCTCTGGATCTGGATTTCATAGCGGACCATCTGAATGAGCGGACGAAGCTGATCATTTTGAATTCGCCGCATAATCCGACGGGCGGCGTTATTCCGGAGGAAGATCTGCGCGCGCTGGCAGAGCTGGTTCGCGAACGGGACGTGATGATTCTGTCGGATGAGATTTATGCCCGGATTGCGTATGACACGACGCCAGTTTCGATCGCGAGCCTTCCCGGGATGCAGGAAAAAACCATCCTGATGGACGGCTTTTCGAAGAGCTATGCGATGACGGGCTGGCGGCTGGGCTATGGCGTGATGCCCGAGTGGCTGGCGAAGGCAGTGACAAAGCTGATGGCGAACTCCAATACGTGCGCGGCGACATTTGTACAGCGGGCGGCGCTCGAGGGACTGGAAGAAGCGGATGCGGAGATTGCGAGCATGGTGGCCGAATTCCGGCGCAGACGCGACATGTTCGTTCCTGCTCTGAACGAGATTCCCGGATTTCGCTGCGCGGTGCCGAGCGGAGCATTTTACGCCTTTGTCAACGTGGAAGGCACCGGCCTTTCGTCGACGCAGGTGGAAGAGATATTGCTGAACGAAGCGGGGGTGGCCTCGCTGGACGGGGCTGCTTTTGGCGAGCACGGGAAAGGATACGTGCGCTTCAGCTATGCCAATTCGTTTGATAATTTGACCGAAGCACTGAAGCGCATTCGGGAAACGGCAAAACGATGGAAACGGGACTAAGAGGTCGAGTGGCGCTGGTGGCCGGCGCGAGTCAGGGGATGGGACGCGCCACTGCCAAGGCATTCGCAGCCGAAGGAACGAATCTGGCGCTCTGCGCACGGAATCCGCAAACTTTGAACGAACTGGCCGCAGAGCTTCGCCAGACACACAGGGTGGAAGTCTACACGGAGGCGCTGGACGTCAGCGATACGGCAGCGGTTGAGAAGCTTGTCGCGAACACGACGGGGCGGTTTGGGCGGCTCGACATCGCGGTTGCGAATGCCGGCGGTCCGCCACCGAAGCAATTCCTCGATACAACGGACGACGACTGGTATCGCGCCTTTGCGTTGAATCTGCACAGCGCGGTGACGCTTTCGCGTACGGTGATTCCTCACATGCAGCGGCAGCGCTGGGGGCGGATCGTTATGATCAGCTCGATCACCGTGCGGCAGCCGCAACCGGATCTGGTGCTCTCGAATGCGATTCGCGCAGGAGTAATGGGGCTGGTGCGGAGCCTGGCAAGCGATTTCGGAAAAGACGGGATCCTGGTGAACAACGTGGCCCCGGGCTATATTGCGACGGACCGCGTGAAAGAACTGACCGAGAAGCGCTCCGCTCAAACGGGACAGACGACCGAACAGATTGAGAAGACGTGGACAAGGCAGATTCCGCTCGACCGGCTGGGGCGGCCCGAGGAGATTGCGGATACGATCGTCTGGCTTGCTTCCGAGCGCGCCTCCTACATCACCGGACAGACTATTCTGGTCGATGGCGGCATGTACAAAGGACTGTAACGAAATGAGCGAAGCGAAGGCGACACATATTCAATGGGACAAGCTCCCGGTGGAGGAATTGAATCCACTGTTCGGGCGGCAGATCGTTGTCGGAGACAAGGTCATGGTCGCGCGCGTGTTGATGAAGAAAGGATGCGTGGTGCCGCTGCACCAGCACCATAACGAGCAGATCAGCTATATCGAGTCGGGAGCTCTGCACTTCACGGTGTCCGGCGAGGAGATCACGGTGCGGGCTGGCGAGTTTCTGTGCATACCGCCAAACGCGCCCCATACAGCGGTGGCGCTCGAGGATACGGTGGATATCGATCTCTTCACGCCGCCACGCGAAGACTGGCTGAACAAGACCGACGATTATCTGCGTCGCTGAATGGCGCGATCCGACGGCGAGCGAATACTGACCCGCAAGGCGCGGCTGGAACTGGGACGCGATGCTCGCAAGCGCCAGGGCCGTGCGAAATTGGGCGAAATCGAACGCAAGCGCAGCTTCGACCCGATCGAGATTTTGCTTGCGGCGCGGCGCGATCGCGTTCCGCGTCTGCTGCCGGTCAAATATCAGCGGATGTCGGCCTCGCCTTTTGCGTTTTTTCGAGGAGCTGTCTCGATCATGGCGGCCGATCTGGGAAACGCGAGGCACACGGCGCTCTTCGTCCAGCTCTGCGGCGATGCGCATGTTCAGAATCTTGGCTCGTTCGAGGCGCCGGACGGGCGAATCGTTTTCGACATCAACGATTTTGACGAAACGATTGCGGGTCCATGGGAATGGGATGTCAAGCGCATGGCGGCGAGCATTGTGCTCGCGGGACAGGAATCGGAACACAGCGCGAGCGCGAGCGAAGAAGGCGCGGCGCGATTCGTAAACAGCTATGCTCGGGCCATTAAAGAGATGGCCGACCAGCCGATCCTGGTGGCTGCCCGGCACCAGATCCATCGATTGAAAAAAGCGCAGGCTACCTCGGCGGCGCTGCAACAGGCCGAGCGTGCACAACCGGCCGATCTGGTCCGGAAGTACACGCAGACGGAGAAAGGTGGGCGCATCCGGTTCCGCGATGCACGGCCGATTTTGTGGCCGATCACAGGACAGGCGAAGCGCGATGTTCTGGAAGCCTTGCCTTTGTACCGCGACTCGCTGCCGCCCGATCGTTTACATTTATTCGATTTTTTTCGGCCGCTCGATGTGGCGTTCAAGGTGGTGGGCACCGGCAGCGTCGGCTTGCGCGATTACGTGGTGCTGATGGAAGGCAATGGGCAGCACGATCCGCTCTTTCTGCAGATCAAACAGGAAGTACCTTCCGCGTATACGCCCTATCTTAAGGTAAAACAACTCGGGCAGGAAGGCCGGCGCGTGGTCAGCGGACAACGCAAGATTCAGCCGATTTCGGATTTACTGCTTGGCTGGACGCGCATCGGAGAACACGATTATCTGGTGCGGCAACTGAACGATCACAAGGGCAGTGTGGATATTGCGACTCTGCGCGGCGAAGGTTTGGCCGAGCTGGCCGAGATCGCGGGTGAACTGCTGGCGCGCGGGCATGCCCGTTCCGGTGATGCACTGGCGATCGCTGCATATATTGGGGGCTCCGATCAGGCGCTTGATTCGCTGGTGCGCTATGGCGTGGCATATGCGAAGATCACGCACGAGGATTTCGCCGCTTTTCAGAAGGCAATAGCGGACGAGCGGATTCCGATTGCGCGCTGAGCGAGCAAAGAAAAAAAATGGCCCGGACTCCTGCGCGGAGCCCGGGCTAAAGACGTGGATCGTATTTTTTGTTGATTACTTTTTGTTGGCCTGAGCAGCGGTGTCCTTGGCAGGCTTGCTGCTCTTTTTGGAGTGCTTCTTCTGCACCTTTTTCGTGGTTGTCGTGGTGGACGAAGCAGACGTGTTCTGGGCCTTCTTGGCAGCATTGGGGGCAGCCATCAGGAACGGAACCGCAGCAACGGTCAGCAGCGTGGAAGTGAAAAGTTTTTTCATGATGTTTGGTCTCCTCTAACTTGTGGCGGCTTATGGCTTAGTTTTTAGCCTCGCTGAGAGGCGCTAGCTTGTTTTTGCCGCTCACAGTTCTAATGTGCCTCCGGCGCGGCATTTGTGCCATCGCTTGAAACGGCGAAAAAGAATCCCGGATTTCGGGGATAGGCAAAAACAGCTCTTAATGAAAGAATCGTCATAGCGGACGGCTGCTTTTAGCCGGCTGAACAGAATGGAAAAGCTGGTAACACGCAAGCAGTGGCAGCGCATGCTGCTGATCGGGCTTGGCTGCGCGGCACTCCTGCTGCTCTCGGCGGTGCTGGTTGCGTTTCGGACGATTCATCAGATCAATGCGCTGACCGAAACGTTTGCCGAGCGGCAGGCACTCGCGAAAGATTCGATCGACAATATCGAATCCGAGCAGTCGGTATTGAACGAGCGCTGGCGAAAGCTCGCGCGCAGCCGCGATGTGGTGCGGCGAGAGGAGATCCTGGCGCAGCTCGACCAGAACCGGCAGCAGATGAGCAGCGCACTCGAATCGGCCTACGAACAAGCCGAACTGCTTCGGGAGAGCATCTATCAGACCGGGCACGGGCTGCTGCGCTGGACGGTGTGGCTGTTTGCGCTCTGCGTTGTGCTCTCGCTTGGTGGCGCATCGTGGGCGGTGCGTAACTCGGCGCTGCTGTTTCGGAGGTTGGAGGCGCAGGCGAGCGACCTGGCCGCGCTTCAATATGCGTTTCTCGAGACGCAGGAGCAGGTGGCGCGCCGGTTTTCCCATGAGCTGCACGACGAGCTGGGGCAGGCGCTGGCGGCGGTGAAGGCGAACCTCTCAGCGTTGCGCCAGTCGCCGGATGCGGCGCGAGTGGAAGACTGCATGGCGCTGGTGGACGGCGCGATTCACGATGTTCGGGAGATATCGCAGCTGCTTCGTCCCACGATTCTCGACGATTTCGGCCTGGATGCAGCACTGCGCGCATTAACCGAACGATTCGCGCAGCGGACTGGGATCGAAGTGCGCTACACCAGCGATATTGAAGGCGTGCGGCTGCGGGATGAGGCCGAGACGCACCTGTTTCGGATTGCGCAGGAGGCTCTGACGAATGTGGCGCGGCACTCCGGGGCAACGGTAGTGGATATTGGGCTGCATTCGCGCGGAGAGAAAGTCGAGTTATCGATCAAGGACAACGGCCGCGGACGCGGGCAGCGAACCGAAGCGGGCGCTCGCGGCCTGGGGCTGGCCGGCATTGAGATGCGCGCGCGCGGATGCGGCGGAGAATCGCGCATAAGCTCCGAGCCCGGCAAGGGATTCGCGGTTGCGGTGAGCTGCCCCCTATCATGAGCAGGTAGAGATGACAAGAATTCTGCTGGCGGACGATCACACGATTGTTCGTCAGGGACTGAAGCTGATCCTTGCTTCGCAATCGGACCTGAGCGTGGTGGGCGAAGCGGCCAATGGGCGCGAAGTGGTGGAACTGGCGCAGAAGCTGAAGCCGGACGTGGTGCTGCTGGATGTTGCGATGCCGGAGCTCAACGGCATTGAAGCGACGAAACAGATGATGCAGGCGAATCCGCGGCTGCGCATTCTGGTTCTCAGCATGCACAAGGAAGCCGTGTACGTGCGGGAGATTCTCAAGGCGGGTGCGCGAGGGTATCTGCTCAAAGACGTGATCGATACCGAGCTGCTGAATGCGGTGCGCTCGGTGGCACGCGGGGATGGCTATATCAGCCCGGCGGTCTCAGGCGCGCTGCTGAGCGACTATCGCCAGAATGTGACCGACCCGGTGGATCTGCTCACGAACCGCGAGCGCGAAGTGCTGCAGCTGATTGCGGAGGGAAAGACCAACAAAGAGGTCGCCGCAAAGCTGAATCTGAGTGTCTACACGGTCGATTCGCATCGGGGAAAGATCATGGAGAAGCTGAACCTGCACAGCACCGGCGAACTGGTACGGTTTGCCATCAAGCACGGCCTGGCGGATTAGGCCGAACGCGCGTCTCTTTCGCCACGGGCGAACTGCGCAGTGGGGAAAATTCTGCGTTTTCACCGATCCCTCCTGTAACTAACTCGATTTCGCTCAGTATTACCACCGAGGAGCACCGCGGCTCAGAAAAAATTTTGCCAACTGCGGGCGAGTTCGTTCGTATTTGAAATTGGCCACGACCTGGAATCTGAGCAAACGCAACGCACCTGACAGTTCAAACCGAGATCGAAGGACAACCTCATGGCGGACCTGCAAGAAGCACTTCGACAACTGAAGAAAGTACCGGGATTCACGACCACGGCGGTGATTACGCTGGCGCTCGGAATCGGCGCAACCACCGCGATTTTCACGCTTGTGCATCAAGTGATGCTGAAGTCGCTGCCGGTGACGAAGCCCGACGAGCTGTGGCGCATAGGCGACAAAATCCGCTGCTGCAACTGGGGCGGCTATACGCAGGACAGCGACGGAAATTTTTCGTTGTTCTCCTACGAAGCGTACAAAAACTTCCGCGATCATACGCCGGAGTTCATCGACCTTGCGGCGCTGCAGGCAGGTAATGCGCCGCTGGGTGTTCGCCGGGCGGGTTCACAGGCGCCGGTGGGTACGCAGAATGGCGAATTCGTCTCGGGCAATTTCTTTCGCACGCTGAGCGTTCGTCCGTGGATTGGCCGCTTTCTGATGGACGGCGACGATCACGAGAGCGCTGCGCCGGTGGCCGTCATGAGTTATCACGTCTGGACCGATAAATACGCCTCGGATCCATCAGTGGTGGGCGCGAATTTCCAGATCAATGGTCATCCGTTTACGATCATCGGCGTGGCTCCGCCTGGCTTTTACGGCGCAAAACTGGACGGCTGGGGCATGCCGGACCTCTGGCTTCCGCTCTCTACGGAACTGCTCATTGACGGAGAAGCGCAGCGGCTGAAGCGGCCCAATACGAACTGGCTCGACATTATTGGGCGAGTCCATGCGGGTGTAAACCCGAAATCGCTCGAGGCCAAACTACGAGCGGAATTTCACGCCTGGCTTGCGAGCCACGTGCCCGACATGGAACCGGGCGAAAAGCAAACCTGGCAAAAGCAAACGCTGAACCTCATTCCCGGAGGAGCGGGGGTGGCAGCCATGCGCGATCAGTACAACCAGGGGCTGAAGCTGCTGCTCATCGCGGCGGCCTGCGTGCTGCTCGTCGCATGCGGAAATCTTGCCAATCTGATGCTCGCGCGCGGCTTAAAGGAGCGGTTTCAGACTTCTCTTCGAGTGGCGCTCGGCGCTTCCCGGCGCCGTTTGATTCGTAAGGCTCTGGTCGAATCCGTCCTGCTCGCGCTTGTGGGAGGGCTGCTCGGCATTGGCGTCGCCTACGCGGGCAGCAAGCTGATTCTCTATCTGGCATTCCACAATGGGGGCGGCCCGCAGAATTATGTTCCCGTTGATGCCTCGCCCTCCTGGCCGGTGCTGCTGTTTACGCTTGCGGTTTCGGTTCTCACCGGCATTCTGTTCGGTATTGCGCCGGCCTGGATGACGTCGCAGGTCGATCCGGTGGAAGCGCTGCGCGGCAGTAATCGTTCGGTGCGCGGCGGCAGCTCGCTGGCGCAGAAATCGCTTGTGATCGGGCAAGCGGCGATGTCTCTGGTGCTGCTGTCGGCTGCCGCGCTGTTGGGGCGGAGCCTGCGGAACCTGGAGCATCAGAACTTCGGGTTCGAGACGAAGGACCGCTATCTGGTGTCGATCAATCCGACGCTTGGCAACTACAAGCCGGAGCAGATGGAGTCGCTGTTTCGCCGTATCGATGAGCGTCTTCTGCAGATCCCGGGCGTACGCATGGTTGCGCCGGCTTTGTACGCACCGATGAGCGGCGACAGCTGGAACGAGGGCATTCGCATTGCGGGCCGTCCGGAACCCGGACCGAAAGAAGATACGGGTGCCGGCTGGGCTCGTGTGATGCCGGGCTTTTTCGAAACGCTCGGAGCCCGAATGGTACAGGGCCGCTCTTTCGAGGATCAGGATGCGTCCACCACGCGTAATGTGGCCGTAGTCAACGAAGCTTTCGTGCGCCGGTTTTTCAAAAAGCAGAACCCGATCGGGCAGCACTTCGGCATGGATCGCATACAGTACGCCGGGAAATTCGAGATTGTGGGAGTGGTGCGCGATATGCGCTACATGACCTGGGATTATAAGGATCCAATTGGCCCGATGTTCTGGCTGCCCGAAACACAGAGCACGAAGTACGACGACCCGCAATTCAACACATTCGATCTCTTCTCGCATTTCCTCGGCAACATTGTTGTGTGGGCTCCCGGAAATCCGCCCGGGCTCGAAACCGCCGTGCGAAAGGCGCTGACGGAAGTCGCGCCCGATCTGGTTGTTTACAGCGTCGATCCGTACTCGAAGATTCTTAGCGGTGATTTCCAACAGGAAAACATGATCGCGACGCTCACCATGCTCTTCGGCGTACTGGGATTGATTCTTGCGGCGGTGGGACTGTATGGCGTGATGGCATATACGGTGGAGCAGCGCACGAGCGAAATCGGTATTCGAATGGCACTCGGGGCGGATCGATCGCGCGTGGTAGGAATGGTTCTGCGCGGGGCCTTTTTACAGATTCTGATAGGGCTCGGGCTGGGCATTCCTCTGGCCATTCTTGCGGGCCACCTGATGACGCGGCAACTCTTCGGCGTCGCTCCCTGGGATCCGCTCATGCTGAGCATTGCGACGGTTCTGCTCTGCGGAGCTGCGCTTCTGGCATCGTGGCTTCCAGCTGCGCGCGCGGCGAGTGTGGAACCAATGGTGGCATTGCGCACGGAGTGAGTTGCTTGTCCGCAGACCAATAAAGCAGGTCACGTAATTTCGAGGACTTCGAGCGGTATCCTTCGAGTTGAAGTTCGTTGCGCTTTTTGTATTTGTGTGCGCGATCAGCGCCGCGGCTGATAACTCTTACCTGGGGCGCACCGTTTGCGCGGGCTGCCATAAGAGCATCGCCGCGACTCAGGCGCAGACCGCGATGGCGCAAACGTGGCAGGGCACGTCGCCCCACGAGCTGCCATCCCGGTTCAAAGAGACGCATTCCGAAGGACCCGCACCCGCAGCCGAATACGTTCTCGAGAAAGACGCCGCCGGGATCACGTATACAGCGAAGCTGCCCGAGCAGCCCGAGGTTTCAATACCGGTCGAGATCACCATGGGCGGCAAGCGCCACGGCATCAGTTTTCTGGCGCGACTGAATGAACTGAGCGGCTCACGGCTGGCGCGGCCGCCGCTGATCGAGACGCGGTATCTGCACTACGCGCCGCAAAACCGGCTGGAACTTTCGCCCGGATTTCCCAAAGATAAGCCCGCGTCGTATGAGACTGCGCTCGGCCGCGTGCTCACGCCGCGCTTTGAGGAGAAATGCCTGGCGTGTCACGGTGCGCCGCGCGCAATCGGCACGCATCAGGAGACTGGAGTATCGTGCGAAAGCTGTCATGGTCCGGGCCGCCCTCATGTGGCAGCGCTCGCCGTCAAATCGGCCGACAAGCAGATACTGAATCCGGAAAAGCTCCCCGCGACGGAGCGCATGAAGCCGTGCGCACAGTGCCACTCCGGGTTCAGCCAGGTGCAGGACCCGCTGCCGGACGATCTGCTGATTTCGGATCAGGTAACGGCATTGAGCAACAGCGAGTGCTGGCGGCAGAGCGGCGGCCAGATCGATTGTGTGAGCTGCCACGATCCGCATCAGGACGCTCCGCGCGCGGCACTGGTAGCGAAGTCCGAGAAAACCTGTCTCAGCTGTCATAACAACGCGGCGGCGCAACATCCGGCTCTTTGTCCGGTGAACCGGATCGGCGGCTGCATCGGATGTCATATGCCGGATAGCAACCACAGCGCGCCGTTCGTGATTGCCGATCACTGGATTCGCGTCCACCCGGAGCAGAACGTGCCAGGCGGCCCGCTCAAGCCGGAATGGCGCAGCACGCTCGCGCCGAAGCATGAATATCTGCGGCTGATCGCGCTGGACGATGTAGCCAAAGCAGCGGCGATACGCGATCAGCTCGTCTCGGGCGCATCATTTTTCGATCTGGCGCGCGCCAATTCCAGCGATGCCGCGAGCGCTCGCAATGGCGGCTACCTGGGCGATCTGGAGTCAGCACAACTCGATCCCGCCTGGGCCAAAGCTGCGCTTGCACTCGCGCCCGGGGAGATTTCACCAGTCGTCTCGAGCGCGAACAAGTCGTATATTGTTGAACGCCTGCCGCGCGATTTCCGCGAACAAGCCGGGCAGCACTTCGACCACGCAATGGAACTGCGCCGCACGGGGAATCGCGAGCAATCGGCGGCGGAACTGATCGAAGCTCTGAAAATTTATCCGCAGTTTCTGCGCGCGCTCACCTTTCTCGCCATTTCGCAGGGTGAAGCGGGTAATGCGCAGGCGAGTGCCGGCATCCTGAACGTCGCACTGCATTATTATCCGAACGATCCGGGCGCGCACTTTAACCTGGCAATTGCCTACGGAGCGCTGGGACGCGAAGACGAAATCACGGAGTACAAGTCAGCGCTCGCGCTCGATCCGGATTATGTGCCTGCTTATCTGAACTGGGGCGCATCGCTCTTCACCAAGGGCCGCTATGCTGAGGCGGAAGAGATTTATCGCGAAGGCATTCGCGTGAATCCGCTGGTGGCATCGCTGCATTACAGTCTGAGCCTGGCACTCGAGCGCGATCAAAAAAGCGCTGAAGCACAGGCCGAACTGGCGCTCGCTCGAAAAATCGATCCGGCGATCGGAACGAAGTGAGCGCTAGCGCCGCAAAAGCGCGACCACGTCGTCCACAGTAATTACGCCAATCAGCTTCTGCCGCTCTTCGTCATCAACCACCGGCAGCGCGAGCAGATTGTATTTGTCGAACATTTCCGAGATGCGATCGGGCCGCTCGTCTGCGGTAACAAAGAGCAGTGGATCCATCGCGAACTGCTTCAGCGGAGCATCGCCGGGAGCGAAGAACAACCGGGCCAGCGGGACGGTCGCACGCAGGCGGTTATCGGCGTCGACCAGAAAGATCGCGTGCAGGTTTTCGAGCGCATCCTCGTCTTTGCGCAACTCATCGTGTGCACGCTGCACGGTTGCGTCGTCCGGCAGGGCAAGATAGCCGGTGTCCATCAGGCCGCCTGCCCGGTCATCGCGGAAATCGCGCAGTTCTTCGACTTCTTCCTTATCCTCTTCTTCCATTTCATCGAGGATTTCTTCCGAACGGTCTTCTTCGAGTTCGTTCAGCAAATCCGCCGCTTCGGAGGGCTCCATTTCCTCCAGGATTTCGGCCGCTTTTTCGGCCTCCAGCGATTCGATGATTTTTGCCTGCAATTCCGGCTCGACTTCGGTCAGGAGCTCGGCCGCGGTCTCGCTGTCCATGGTGCTGAAAATGGCGGCGCGGTCCTCATGGCCGAGGTTTTCGACGATATCGGCCAGGTCGGCGGGATGCATGTTCTCGAGCAGCCTGTTGGAGATGTTTAGCCGCACACGCCGCTGCGGGTCGGCTTCGAGAACGTTACAGAACTCCCATCGAATGGAATGGGCCGGGATGCGGCTCTGCGCTTTGCGAATGACGCCGGGCGATACGATACCGCGCAGGAGACGCCGTACGATCGATCGCACACCGATATCGACTTCGAGAATATGCAGCACGTCGCTGCCATTCTCGATTTCTTTCAGAAAGGTGATGTCGTTCACGCGAACCACCTTTCGGCCCTGCGCGTCGATGATCTGCTGATCGAGCAGATCGCGGACCATGCGCAGCATGTACTCGTCGGAATGATAGGGCGTGAGGCGCTCGTCTTTGAGATGAATGCCGCTGGTGCTGATGGATTGAATCTGGTCGTGGCGGATGCTGAGCCAGCCGGGTCCGGCGCCGACAAGATAGCGGTCGAGGCGCACCGGGTCGATCAAGGGGACCAGCGCAGCATCACGCAGCGTGCCGATATCGCGCCCTTTCAGGTCGAAGACCTTGACGCCCAGCAGTTCCGAAAGGTAAAAAATCTCTTCCGCCATACCGGCTCATCTTGAGAATAGCCGGGCGGGCGAGCGCGCCGCATAATACACTGAGAATTCCGGCTCGCAACCAGCAGTGCCCTTCCCTGCCTCCACCGAACCCTCAGCGCCGCGTGCGCGAAAGCTTACGACGCGGAGCTTCTTCGCCCGTAATGGCGTGCTTTCGGAAGCGCATCCAAATTACGAATTTCGTCCGGGCCAGCTGGAGATGGCCGAGGCCATCGAAAACGCTCTGCGAGAGAAACATCACCTGATCGTGGAGGCCGGCACCGGAACCGGCAAGACGCTGGCGTATCTGATTCCTGCGCTGTTATCGGGTAAGCGCGTGATCGTTTCGACCGGGACAAAGAATCTGCAGGAACAGCTTTACTCGAAAGACGTACCATTCCTGCAATCTCTTTTCGACCGGCCGCTGCGCGTCTGCTACATGAAGGGGCGCGCAAATTATCTCTGCCGGCAGAAGCTGTACAACGCCGAGCGCGAGCCGATTCTTACTGGTCTTGACGAGATGCGCGATTTCCAGATCATTCGTGAGTGGGAACAAACGACTCAGACGGGCGATCGCGCGGAGCTCACTCAGATCGCAGAATCGAGCAGCACGTGGTGGAAGCTCGATGCACGCAGCGACACCTGTGCCGGTCAGAAGTGTGCTCAGTTCGAGCGCTGCTTCATTACCGAGATGCACCGGCGCGCGCAGGAGAGCGATATCGTGATCGTGAACCACCATCTCTTCTTCGCCGATCTGGCAGTGCGCGATCAACCGTTTGGCGCGATTTTGCCCGACTACACAGCTGTGGTTTTCGACGAAGCGCACGAGATCGAAGACGTGGCCGGACAGTACTTCGGAATCTCAGTCAGTAATCTGCAGATTCAGGAGCTCATCAAGGATGCTGCGGCGAGTTCGCGCCGCAAGTTTTTCGCCACGCCGGAGCTTGATCGCGCGCTGATACAGCTCGGCGACCGCAGCGACGAATTCTTCCGGCTATTTCCGGCTGAAGGGCGGCACGGCTTCGCCACGCACGACCGGTTCCTGGCAAATCACGCCGGCATCTATCGCGAACTGCTCTTTGCGCTGGAAGCTCTAAGCACGCGTCTCGAACTGGTGGAGGGCGCCATCGAGGAGATCATTCCGTTGGTGCGCCGCACTCGTCTGCTGAAGCAAGCGCTCGAGTTCTGGATGGAAGGACGCGACAGTTCATTTGTGTACTGGACGGAAGCGCGTGGCCGCGGCCTCTATCTGCAAGCGACTCCGATCGACGTGTCACAGATCCTGCCTGGCAGGCTGTTCGAAAAACTGGACACGGCGATTCTCACTTCGGCTACGCTCACCGTGGCAGGCGACTTCGCTTTCCTGCAACAGCGCCTCGGGTTGAGCAATGCGCAAACGCTGCATGTGAAAAGCGCGTACGATTATGAAAAACAGGTGCTGCTCTACGTTCCGCCGCACCTGCCGGATCCGCGCGACTCCGATTTTACGCGCCGGGCCGCCGACGAAATCGAGCGCATTCTGGAGATCACGCGCGGCCGCGCTTTTCTGCTGTTCACAAGTTATGCGCAGATGCATCAGGTATACGAGCTGCTGCGCCGCCGGCTCGAGTATCCGCTGCTGGTACAGGGCGATGCGCCGCGGACCGCGCTGATCGAGCGATTCCGCCGCACGCCCGGTGCGGTGCTCTTCGGTACATCTTCGTTCTGGCAGGGCGTCGATGTACAGGGCGAGCAACTCAGCTGCGTGATCATCGACCGGTTGCCATTCGCGGTTCCGAGCGATCCGGTAGTGGCGGCGCGCAGCGAAGATGTGCGGAGCAAAGGCGGGAATGCGTTTCGCGATTACCAGGTTCCGCAGGCCGCACTGGCGCTGAAACAGGGTTTCGGGCGGCTCATCCGCGCCTCGAGCGATCGCGGCGTGCTCGTGCTGCTGGATAATAGAATTATCCGGTTCCCCTACGGGCGCGTTTTCTTTGAAAGCCTGCCTGCGTACGGCTTTTCAAAAAAGCTGACCGACGTCGAAGCCTTTTTTCATGCTTGAGGTCCATGTTTGAGATTTGTGTAGAACACACCTTTGCCGCAGCACATTTCCTGCGCAATTATTACGGGAAATGCGAGAACCTGCACGGCCATAACTATCGGGTGCAGGTGGGCATGGAGGGCGTTGAACTCGACGAGGCCGGGATGCTCTTCGACTTTGCGCGGCTTAAAGAACGGCTTCGCGAAACCAGTTCCTATCTGGATCATCAGAATCTGAACGAGCTCAAGCCGTTTGATGAAATCAATCCTTCCGCCGAGAACATTGCCAAGTTTATCTGCGAAGACATGCAGAAGGGTTTGGACGGCGCGAAGATCAGCTATGTGCGGGTCTGGGAGACCGATACCTCGTACGCTATCTATCGCCCTTGACCTCGGGCCTGTTCACGGGATTTCCGCGAATTCAACGCCGCGGCGCTCCGGGCCGAAGCTGATCATCAGAATCGTGAAGAGGAAGACCGCGGCGGCCGTAATGGCCATCGCACTCGCGTAGCTGATATGACGCGCCAGCAGCGTTTCGAAAGTTCCCACCGAACCCGCCGCGAGCGCGCCACACTGATACGCAAAACCGGGAAGGAAGCCGCGAATTTCGTTGGGCGAAAGCTCGCTCAAGTGTGCCGGAATCACGCCCCACGCGCCCTGGACGAAAAACTGAATCAGGAACGCGCCCGCAATCAGCCAGCCCACCTGCGGCGCGTAGGCCCACAGCGGCACCACCAGAATCGCCGCTGCCAGCGACCACGCGATGGTCCGTTTGCGTCCGATTCGATCCGACAAGAGTCCGATGACCACCCCGCCGGTAATCGCACCGAGCATCGAAATGGCCGTGATGATGGATCGTTTCGAGGTATCGAAATGCCAGAAGCGCTGCAGGAAAGTGGGATACATATCCTGCGTTCCGTGCGAGGAAAGATTCATGCCCGTCATCAGCAGGGCGAGATACAGGAATAATTTCCAGTTGCGCGCGATCATGGTTCCGATGTGGCCCCAGCCGGCGCCGCTGGTCTTTTGCCAGACTTCGGACTCGGTGACGCGGAAGCGCACAAACAGCGCGAGCAACGCGGGCAATCCGCCCAGGAAAAACAACGGACGCCAGCCGTAGCGCGGGAAAACGAGCGGGTATGCGACGGCGGCCAGCAGATATCCGAGTGCATAGCCCTGCTGCAACAGGCCCGAGAGGACACCACGCCAGCGCGCCGGCACTTTCTCCATGGCGAGCGATGCGCCCACCCCCCACTCGCCGCCCATGCCGATGCCGAACAAAGCGCGTAAAACCAGAAAGGTCGCAAAGTTCGGCGCGAAGCCGGTTGCAACTTCCACGATCGAGTAGAAGATCAGGTCGATCATCAGCGGGAGGCGGCGGCCGTAACGATCGGCGATAAGTCCGAATATCAGTGCGCCGACCGGACGAAACGCCAGCGTAATCGCGAGCGACGAAGCAATCGCGCTATCGGACTTGCCGAACTCTTTGGCAATTGCGGTCAGGCAGAAGACGACGAGAAAGAAGTCGAAGGCGTCGAGCGTCCAGCCGAGAAAGCCGGCCAGAAGCGCGGCTACCGAGCCTTTGTGTGCGCGACTCACTCGCGAGGCTGTCCGCTAGCCGCGGCGTTGGGCTGCCAGAGAGTTTCTTCGACGCCCTGGAGATGATTGACCCAGCGGCTCCAGACAAACAGCGCGTCGCTCAGCCGGTTGAGATAATGGAGCGCTTCCGGCGGGACCTCGGCTTCGCGCATCAGGCCCACAAGCTCGCGCTCAGCCCGGCGGCACACGGTTCGCGCCACATGCAATTCCGCCTCCAGTCGGCTTCCGCCCGGCAGAACAAACGACCGTAAGGGCGCCAGCGATTCATTGGCACGATCGATCTCGCGCTCGAGCCGCTCAATCTCGGCGGCTGTAATGCGAGCCTGTTTGGGGTGCACGTCGGCGGGTAAAGTGGCAAGAATCGAACCCAGGTTGAAGAGCTCATGCTGTACGCGTTTGAGAATTTTTGCGAGGTTTGCGAGTTCTGCGCTGGTACCAGCAATCGATTCAGCCGTGGTTCGCACCAGACCCACGAAGGCGTTCAGCTCGTCAACCGTTCCGTAAGCGCAAATGCGCGGATCGTCTTTCGAGACGCGCTGTCCGCCGGCTAAATGCGTTTCGCCGCGGTCGCCAGTGCGCGTATAAATCCGGTTCAGCGCCAGCCGGGGTTCGTCGAAAGTTTTTTCGCTCAAATCAGTTCGAGTCTAACGAATGGAATCGAGCGAATCCGCGAGTGGGCTTTAGGTGCGCATGCGAGCCATGAAGTACAGCCCGGCGAGCGAGAAGATGACATCGGGCGACCAGGCCGCCATCATGGCCGGCAGCTGATTCAAATCGCCGATCTGCTCGAACAGCGTGCCAATGGTCCAGTAGGCGATCGCAATACCGAAGCTGATACCCACGCCGGTCATCGCTCCGCGGTTGCCCGCCACGAAGGCGAATGGAATGCTGAGCAGCGCCATGATGAGCACGAACAGTGGCACCGCAAATTTCTTGTAATACTGCACCTGCAAAGGAACAGTGTTCAATCCGCTGATCTGCAGCTCGCGGATATAGCGCGCCAGCTCTTCGAAATTCATCTCCTTGTACTCTTTTTCTTCCTTGGCGAACCAGGAAGGCGGCTCGGTCAGCTCCGGGAAAAAGGCCTTCTTGCCATAGAACTGCTTGTACTCGGCACCCGATTCACCGTTCACATGGCTGAGGCCATTTTCGAAGACCCAGGTCTGCCTGGCGGGATCCCATATGGCGCGATCCGCCGAGATCTGGTGCACGACGCGATAGGTCTTGGGATCCAGCTCATAGACGTTCACGTTGGACATGAGCGCCTTATGTGCGTCGAAGAAACGGAAATTATAAACGCGCGAGCCTTGGCCGAAAACCCACTGCCGGTCCGGTTTCAAATAGGTGGCGACCGGTTTGTTCTTGATCTCGGCGCGCAGCATTTCCTGCCGGCGGTTTGCCTCCGGAATGTAGTAATGATCGAACGCAAACAGCAGCGCGCTCAGCAGGAGACTGATCGCGAGCACAGGAGCAGCCAGACGATGCACGCTCACGCCGCCTGCTTTGAACGCCGTCACCTCGTTGTACTTCGTCATAATTCCGAAGCAGATCAGTGAGGCGACCAGCGTTGCAATCGGAGTCAGCTGATAAATCAGGCTGGGTGCCAGATGCCAGAGGTAATCGAGCATAGTCGACATACTGATGTTGTTCTTGATCATGTCGCCCAGCAGCTCAAAGAAGGTAAAGACTTCGATCAGGGCGACCAGCGCGGCAAGCAGCACCACCAGATAGAACAAGAAACCGTTGAGTACGTAGGCGTCGATGAGCAAGGGGCGCAATCCGAAGCGCCGGATCCCGCCGATACGAATCTGACTCTGACCGGGCACGGGACGCAGGCCTTTGATGCGTGCTCCTATTCGAGCAAGCGTAATGCGGAACCATGCGCCGAGATCGAAATCGCCGGGATGCTCGAGCCGCCTGGCGAGAAACAAACCCGTGATGAGGAAGACGGCATCGGGCGTCCAAACTGCAACCGGAACCGGCAGGCTTCCTTTCTTCGCCAGACCGATGAGGGTGATGAAACTCAGGTAATACAGGAACGCGAGTACAACCGTGAGAATGAAGGCCGCCGATTTGCCGCCCTTGCGCGACGAGATACCAAGCGGCACGCCGACCAGCGCGAGGAGCACGCAGGCGAGCGGTAGTGCGAAACGCTGGTGAAGCTCGATGGCCGCATCGACGTAATCCTCGCGCGAAAGATCGTGACGCCGGTAGACGCGTTTATAGAGCGGGCCGGTGTCCATCTCCTGTACGGTCTTGTTCAGATTCAGTTCTTCCTGCTTCTGCGCGGTGAGAGCTTCGACCTGCGCCGGCGCGACGGTGCCGACCACTTTGCCGTCCTTATCGCGCTCGCTTGAACGGAAGTTGCGCATGTCCAGAATGATGCGGTTATGCGCTGCGTCCGGATGCGGGATCGCTTCTTCGGCGACCATCACGCGCGGTCCCGAGCCGCGATTTTTCCCTTCGCGCTGCAGCTCGTCGGGCGGAGTCGTATCTGCCATGAAGACCGGCCGCCAGATCACCTGGTTGCCGACCGTGCTCACGTTGCCGACGTACAGCACGATGTTGGGAAACTGCTCGTCGAAGATGCGCGATTCGATATTGCCTGTCAGCTGAGCCGCGGCAAAGTTGCGCGCCACCATGGATTCGAGATGCAGCGAGAGCGGAGTGAGCCAGAGCGAGGCAAGCGCTGTGATGACCAGCGCAAAAAAGGAGAACAGCAGTACCGGACGCAGCACGCTCGCGCTCGAGATACCCGAGGCACGCATGGCGGTGATTTCGCTGTCGGCCGACATGCGGCTCAATCCGATCAGTACGCCAACCAGCACGCCGAGCGGAAGCGCAAAGGGCAGTGTGGAAGGCAGCGCATAGAGAAGCAGTTTGGCGATGACGGGCGGCGGAGCCGAGGTGCGCACCAATAATGAGGACAGTCGTTCGATGGTGCGCAGGAACAGAACAAAGATGAACAGCAGAGTGCCCAGTAAGGCGCTGGTCGAAATCTCTTTGAAAATGGCGCGGCTGAGAATACGCATTACGAACTACTGCTCGGCTACGAGCGCGGGCGCCGGTACGAGCGGCGGCAAACTACCTTCATTGTCCGCCCGGCTCAGTTCCACACTTTCGAAGAGCAGCGACGGGCAGATCACCGAAGAGGGCACAATTGCCGCGCGCCCGTCGGTGCGATTAAAGCTGTGCCCGTTGTTGATGTAGTTCAGCACGTACGGTTCATTCCCGGCCGCCGCCACGTCGCGCAGATCCTTGGCGCTGAACTCCTGGAATCGCAAACCGCGCACCAATTCCTCGCGGCCATCGGGCCAAACCCGATAGACGAGCAGCGGCTCGCTCAGGGTACGTGTAAATCCGCTCTTTTGCGCCTGACGCGCCTGCCCCTGCAGGTCTTCAAGGGTCGAAGTGGAGGGAAAGTCCATGCGCCGGATGATCAATCCATATTTCAAGCCGGCGCTTTTCACTTTTTCGATGAGCCGCGCTTTCAACTGGGCTTCCGAAACGGTGTTGCCGGCCTGGACGAACAGATTCCCGATGGTCGCCAGATGTTCACCGAAGCCGCCAGGCAGACGCCCATGCCCATTCGAGCGATCGGTATCGCGCACCGGCTCGCGGCTCATCAGAAAACCTCGGAACGCACCGGCTTCGACGATCGAAACACGCTGCGCCGGAACGCCTTCATCGTCGATCGTGTAGTAGCCTGCCAGCTTTGTCCCTTTGAAGGAGCGTGCCAGAGGATCGTCGAAAATGGTGATCCAGTCGGGAGTCACTTTGGATCCTACACGGGTTGCCCAGACGCTCTCCTGCCACTGCGCCGCCGGGCCGTTGGCGTTTGAAGGAGCCACCGGCTTGCGATGCCGCACGATCGCGTCCGTCAAGACCTCGGCCATCATTTCGGCCGCCGCTTCCTTTTCAAACAGAACCGGGCCGGTGTAATCCTCAGCCAGCGGTGCTTTCTGCAGCTGATCCGTTTGCGAGGCGAGAGTGTCGGCCAAATGCGAGAGTGCCGTGCCGTGCGGAAAATCGGAAACATCCAGCCCGGCAACAAAATACTGGTTCCACACGCGCCGGCCCTCGCTGCCTTTGGCGCTGGCGCGAATTTCCAATTCGGCCCACGATTGCGGCACGCGCACAATCGTTCCTTCGGAGTTGACCAGCCGGTAAGTGAGCCCGTGCGCGTTCATGGCGATATGCGAAGTCATGACGTCCGGATGCGATGCGAACCGCGCAGATGCTTCGCGGACAGAACTCATCCAGGCCTTGTCGTCGATTGCAAATTTCTGAATGGGCTCGATGACCTGCACAGGCTTTACCGGCGTGAGATCGGGCGTCTTGTCCGGCTCCGCCACTTCGCGCTGAGCATTGCGCTTCTGCGCGATTTCCGTTAAAGCGAGTTTGTAAGAGACATCGCTGGCACGCCACAGAACCGTGCGCATCACGCCGTAGTCGTCGTCGGTTGGCAGCAAACCGGCCGGGGCTTGAACGGTATACAGGAAATTTGTGTTGTCGAAATTGTAATCGCCGACGCGAATTTCAACCAGCGGTGTTCGTCTATGGAAGTGCGCGACCTGCGTGACGCCGCCGAGCGCGGCCGCGACGCTAAAGCCCTCGGTGTCCTCGCTCGCATATTGAACGAAGTACGGCTTTTCCAGCTTATTCAGCTGAAGCGTTTTCGAACGCGTCAGCTCGTCGGCCATGGCGCGCAGTTGCACATCGCCGCCCCAGTCCGGGCTTGTGTCGGCCGCCAGCAGCGCCAAAGCGGCGGCGGCGGCAACCGGCAAAATCAATGCAATTCTCACGGCAGATCCGGCCTCGGCAGAAGCGGCGGCTGCAGCTGCGAATTTTGCTTGCGCTGCGTCTCAATTTCGGAGATCAGGATGGCCGGCGAAACCGCCGAGACCGGAATGCTGCCCGACTCCGCGCCGCAGTAGCCGTTGAACACTTCAGAATGATCAGACGTGGCAAGAATTTTGCCAAAGGGAGCGAGCCGCGTACCCACAATATCGACGCCGCGTATCAACTCATCGGGACGGCCGTCTGCATACACACGGTAGACAACCAGCGGAATGACGGTAAAGGCCTGCAGCCCCCGCCGGCCCGTGCGCGTGTAGCCGCTCGAGACTTCTTCAAAATACAGCCCGTACGGTTTCGACTGGCGCTTGATCTCCGCGATGAGTTGAGCACGCAGATCCGCGTCGGAAACCTGCTTTGTCGATTCGACGAAGAGGTTCGACTGGCGCGCCACGACTTCAAATCCCGGCTGCCTGCGTCCGTGTCCGTTGGAGTGAACAAATTCGCCCACGGGCGAGCGCGATAGAAGAAACGTCTTGAGCACGCCGGCATCGACGACTCTGACAGGTCGCGCCTTCACCGCTTCATCGTCGTACGCGTAGGAACCAATCAGATCGGTACCGTTATATTGCCGCCGCGTCGGATCGAACGAGACCGAGATGAAGTCAGGCATGATCTTCTGATTGAGCATGTTGGTGTAAGTCTGGCCTTCGGCGATATCCTTCTGCCGCTGGCCCTCGATGGGATGCCCGAAAATTTCGTGGAAGAAGACCGCAGCCGCGCGGCCGGACAAAATCGCCGGACAGACGATCGGCTCGGCGGGAGACGCATTCACCAGCGCATCGATTCGCTCGGCGAGTTTAGCCGCTTGCTCACGCAATACGCTGTCGCCCGGCAAATGCGCCGGATCACTCGCTTCGACGGTACTGAAGTCGCCGACCTCCATGCCATCCGGTGCCAGTCCCGCACCCTGCAATTCGACTCGGAAGAGATTGCTGCCCTGCTCGATCGCGCTTCCGTCACTATCGACGAACGTGCGAATCTCGCGATGCGCGCGAAACGTCACCGCAGAGCTGAGAATTTTGGGATGCTTCTTGAATTCCGCCGACCAGCTGCGCAGCTTCTGCGACCAGGCATCCATGTCGTAGCGATAGATCTCGGGAGCAGAGGCCGAGTGCTCGGGCGGTTCTGAAGAAAAATCGGCGTCCTGCTTGGCCTGTTGCGCCAGCAGTTCCTGGTCGGTCTCGAGTTGCAAAAAGCGCCTGGAAGCAGCGCGGTAAACGCCGTCGGTTTCGGACCACAGCGCACGGCGGATCTGGTTCGCATTGTCGCCCAGGCTTAAGGGGCGATAGGTGGTGAAGCGGATCGGCGTTCCGCGGTAGGGATGATAATTGTCGAATTTCGGCGAACCCACGCGCACGGTTGTATCGAAGCCTCGTGTGTCGGCGTGGTCTGTGCCGATCAGCGCGCCTAACGAGGCAGTGGCGGCGTCCGTGTGCGATTCAGTAACTTCGTAGGCCAGGAAATACGCCGCTGGATTGCCCTTGGCCTTGAGCACCTCGAACTCGCGTTTGAGCTCACTTTGCAAAATCGAAAGCAACGGCTCATCGGCAGGCGCACCGGCCTGTAAGGGGACCAGCACGATGGCAGCGAGGCAGATGGAGCAAAACAATGCGCGCCGTGTCCGTACACTCGCAAAAAAACCAGGAGGCAAGCTTTTTCAGAATACCAGCGCGCTTCCTTTTCGCAGCTACAGCAAACGGCGGGTGCGGTGCCGCGCGAGCCGTGCTTCAAGCCGCTGTTTGCGCCGCAGCAGAGCTTCCGTGAGACCGAAGGCGAGCGCGCGTTCAGTGAATTCGAGTGCCAGCGCGAAATTGCGCTCCTCCCGCTCGCTGAATTTTGCCAGCTCTTCCAGAGCCTGCACTCGATACTCGTTGCGGCAGCCGGCGAGCTCAAGAAAGATATGCCGCGCGTCGTTTGCGCGTCCCAGCTTCTTCTCCAGGCAGCCGATATCCCAAAGTGTCCGAAACAGCAGCCGGTCGGGTAATCCGGCAGCGAGCGCACGCCGAAAGACTTCCAGCGCTTTTTCATGCTCACCCGCCGCGCGCAGCCAGCGTGCAATGCCGGCGAGTTCGGTCCCGCGGCGCACCCCCACCCGCGCCAGCGAATCGGCATCTGTCTTGCGAAAAGCTGCCGGCACAATCGCCGTCAGACAGGCCAGCGTGAGAATGTCCATCGCGTTGTGATGGAAAATCGGCACCAGCCGCTGCGCCTCGCGCGAGCGTAAATACTCGAAGTAGACGTACGGAATCAGTTCGCCGGGCAGATCGCCTTCGCGGCAGACCCCGAGAATCTCCTGTTCGAGCTGCATCAGCCGGCAGTTCTCGAGCCGCAGCTTCCAGAGCCGGCGCGAACCATACAGCAGATCGAGATGATTCAGGCGCGTAAAGGGCGGCCGCGCGCGATGCATGCGATAACGCGTCTCGAGCAGCGGCTGATCGTAGCTGCGGCCATTATAGGTAATCAGCACGTCGAAGGCAGCCAGATGCTCTTCAAGCGCGATGAGCATGCTGCGCTCTTCTACGTAGTCGCGCATGAAAAACTGGCGGACGGTGAATCCTTCGCGCGTGATACGGCCCACTCCGATCAAGAATGCGTAGGTTCCCGAGCCGCCCGCAAGCCCTGTCGTTTCGGTATCGAGAAACGCCCAGCGCTCGGGCGCCGCGCTGGCGATTTCGTTCTCGCTCAGAGCGTCGAGAAAATCGGCGGGAAGTTCAGCGAGCGCGCCAATATCGGCAGCGCCGTGCTGCCGGTGCGCCGGATAGGTGCGCTCCATCTGAAAGTGCGAGCCGGGATCGTTCGCGACCACCTGCCCTTCAGCCCATTCTTCGATAAACGAGCGAGTCAGCCCGCGCCGGTCCGGATCGTAAGCGGGCTCCGGTGCACGAGGCGGGCGCGGATTCTGATATTTCCGGTCAATCGCCGCAACCCGTTTGCGCAGCCGCGCGAGCTGCTCTTCAACATCCAGCATTCGCTTTTTCTTTGCCAGTATAGCGATTTCCGGGGGCGGCGCATCTAAGCTACAGCTATGGCCCTCACCGATGCACCCCGTCCGCAGGAACCCGTCCGACCCAAGCGTTCGTTCCTCGAGAAACTACTGCCGTTCACCACGGTAGGGGTGATCATCGCCCTTGCCTATGTGGGCTGGGTCTTCTACTCACGCCACCAGAGCGAGGTCGAAGCCCAGCGCGCCGCTGCAGCCAAAGAGCAGGAGCAGCGCCAGCGCACGGTGGATGCAGTTTTCGGTCACGGCGAAATTGTCTTCAACATGTTCTCCGCCGATAAGGGTTTGCTGCATCGCGGCGAACGCACGAACCTCTGCTACGGCGTGGAAAACGCGGCTACGGTGAAAATCGATCCGCCAGTGGGAGAAGAGACGAAACCGATGTACCGCCACTGTGTGGAGATTGCGCCGACCAAAACCACTACCTACACCATCACCGCCGACGATGGCAAGGGGCACACCAAGTCCGAGTCGTTGACCATTCAGGTGCAGTAAGCGTGAGGGCTTGCCGGCTCAGTGCGGATGCACGTCCCGGGCCGGAGTGGGCAACGTGACCAGTTCCTCGGATGGAGGCAGCGGGCTCAGGATGGCACCCGGGCGCAACCGCTTCAGCACCGCGATTTCATCGCAGCTCTGAAATTTTTTGCAGCGCAGGCAATCTTTCCAGACCTTCAGCGGCAGCTCGCCGCGCTCGACTTCCCGAAAGCCGAGCCGTTCGAAAAATCCCGGAACATACGTGAAGGCAAAGATGCAGGCAAGGTCCTGTTCGTGCGCCTCCACTTCAAGCGCTTCGACCAGCTTTCGCCCGACACCCAGCTTTTTCACCACCGGGCGCACAGCCAGCGAGCGCACCTCCGCGCTGTGCGGGCCGTAAAAATGCAGCGCGGCGCAGCCGAGCAGTTGCACGCCATCCCAGGCGCAGGTGAAATCGCGGATGTTTTCCGAAAGCTCGAATTCGGTGCGCGGCAGCATGATGCCTTCGGCGGCATAGGCGTTGATCAGGTCCAGAATATGCGGGATATCGCGCATCGAAGCCTTGCGGACCTGCACGCCGGTGCTGATTTGTTCAGCCGTCAGCACCGCGCCTCCTCGGGCTGCGGCACACTGAGCGACAGCCGCGTACCGAGCGCTTCACCCGCCAGGATGCGCGCGCACACATCTTCCGCTTGTCCCGGCGCAATCACGACTTCCTCCACACCCTGCGCCAATGCCGCCACGCCCGCCTCGAGTTTCGCCTGCATGCCTCCATGCGCCACTCCGCTGCGAATCAGCCGCCCGATTTCATCGGGATCGATACGCGCCAGAACATCGCCTTCGGCATTCTTCACGCCCGGAACATCGGTGAGAAAAACCAGCTTCTCGGCGCCATAAGCAACCGCGCAGGAGACGGCCATCTGATCCGCGTTCACGTTGTAGACACGGCCCTGTTCATCGCCCGCCAGGCAGGCCACGACGGGCAGGTAGCCGGCGCCGTTCAGCAGACGCAAAAGTTCTCCGTTGGAGCGCACCGGCGCGCCCACCGATTCAAGCGCGGGATTCATCTGCCGAGCAATCGTCAGGCTGCCATCCACACCGCTCAATCCCAGCGCCGAAACACCGGCCGCGCGCAGCGCCGAAACGAATTGCTTGTTCACGCTGCCCGCAATGACCTTGAGCGCCGCGTCGATTACGTTGTCGTCGGAAACGCGCAACCCGTTCACAAACCGGCTCGCGATGCCGCGCTCTTCCAGATGCCGCGTCAGCTGCTTGCCGCCGCCATGCACGACGACAAGCTGATGCGTCGAGGCCACGCTTGCCAGCTGCGCAGCGATATTGGCGCGGCTCTCCGGCGCATCGAGCAGCGTGCCGCCGACTTTGGCCAGTATCTTCACAGCAGGCCCTCCGTCTCGGGCAATCCGAGCATCAGATTCAGGTTCTGCACCGCTTGTCCGGCCGCTCCTTTCACCAGGTTATCTTCCGCTGCCACAATGACGGCGCGCCGGCTCTCAGCGTCAAAAACAAAGCCAATGTCGCAGAAATTCGTATGCTGCACGGCGCGCAGATCGGGCACTTTGCCCGGTGCGTAGAGCCGCACAAAGGGCTCGTTCTCATATGCTTCTTCGTAAATCGAAAGCAGATCCACCGCTTTTTCGATGCGTTCCGTACGCAGATAGATGGTTTCCAGAATGCCGCGCGTGACCGGCAGCAGATGCGCCGTGAAGGTGAACTCGCGCTCGCCCAGGCCAGAGTTCTGCAGCACTTCGGGAACATGCCGGTGCTCGACAATCCCGTAGGCGCTGAAATTTTCGGCCGATTCGCAGAAGCTGGTCTTGAGTGATGCTTTGCGGCCGGCGCCGCTGATGCCCGATTTCGCATCGCAGATGACTCCGCGGCTGCGATCGACCACCTGTGCGGCCAGCAGCGGACGGAGCGCGAGATTCGCGGCCGTGGGATAACAGCCTGGATTTGCCACAAAGCGCGCTTCGCGAATCGACTCGCGATAAAACTCCGGAAGGCCGTAGACTGCCTGGGCCAGCAACTCGGGTCGCGTGTGCCGCTCCTTGTACCAGCGCGAGAATGTCTCGGCATCGCGCAGCCGGAAGGCTCCGCTCAGGTCGATAACACGCGTGCCGGTCTCGAGAATCGGACCGGCCAGCTCGAGCGAAACATGGTGCGGCGTTGCCAGCAGCACGGCATCCAGCTTTTCGCGGGCAATCGCCTCGGCGTTGGCCGGAATCACTTGCGCCGGCTTCTGCCCGAGCGGACCCGGCGCCCCTTCGCTGTCTTCGCGATGCTCCAGCAGTACAGCCTCCACCGAAGGGTGGTGCTTGAGAATACGGACCAATTCCGCGCCGCTATAACCCCGAAAACCCGCGATTCCGACGGAGAAGCGCTTTGAGTAATTATTCACCGATATGAATAATTATTCTATCATGCCCTACAGTTGTTCGATGGCTGAGCGCGCGGCCAGATCGCCGATCAGGGGTAGCCGCACCTGCTCCGATTGCGAAGCTTTCACCAGCAGATAGACCCAGCAGATCAGCAGCAGTACTTCGAGGGCATCGACCAGCGTGTTCTGAGCCCGCCAGCCGGGCGCGATGAAAAACGCCGGCAGCGCGGACGAAACAATCAGCCAGGCCACGAAAAGGTACAGCGACTGAAAAGCGTCGAAGCGAACGCGCGCATGGGTGCGAAATTTGCGCGAGGCGAGAAACACGATGGCCGGGATGACGCCGAACAGCGGGATGTAGCAGAGGAGCGAAGCCGTGCGGTCGGTCATGCCGTGGAAGAGATCTTCAAACGGCGGAGCGGACGCAGGCGGCTGCTTTTGTCCGCAGTTGACGCAATAGGAGGCCGAAGGTGCAACCGCGGTCCCGCAATTCGTACAAAAGGGCAACGATACTTTCTCCTGGTAATAACTTACCCAAGATTACGCGAAAACTCACGGGTGAGTTCCGCCGGGTGTGGTATGTAGAAAAAGTGTTAAAGCGCGCCCCGGCAAGCCGCCCTGTGCTGCGACTGGGCAACGTTCGCCGCGCCAATCGCGCCGTCATTCTGCAGCTGCTGCGGCACGACGACGAGCTTTCGCGCGCCGACATCGCCCGGCTGAGCGGGCTCTCCGAACCAGCCACCTCGCGCATCATCGGCGGTCTGATTCGCGATGGACTCATCATCGAAACGGGTGATGAAAAGCCCACCGGCGGCCGCCCCGGACGGCGGCTGCAGCTGAACCCGCGGCGCGTCGCTCTCGGCGTGCAGGTCGACAATACGGAAACTCGCTTCGCTCTGACCAATATGCGCGGAGCCATCATGGAGGGCTGGTCCGTTCCCACCCCGGAGGTTGCGGTCGAAGCGATTGAAGTAGTGGCGCAGGAGATCGCGCATCATCGGCGCCGCCGCAGCCTGGAACGCATCGATGGCATCGGCCTGTGCATGCGCGGAATTGTGGACAGCCGCGCCGGCGTACTGGTGCAAGGTAATCGCGCCGACTGGAGCCGCGTGGAAGTTCGCCGTTTGCTCGAAGAGCGCTTGGCCGAACCGATTTATGTAGATAACGACGTGCGCGCCGCCGCCCATGCGGAGTACAGCTTTGGTCCGGCCGAGCTGCGCCAGGCGCATTGCCTCATCTTCGTCGGCATCAGCCATGGTCTGGGAGCGACGATTCTGCTTGATGGCCGGATCCATTATGGACCGCGCATGGCGGCGGGCGAGTTCGGCCAGATGACAATGCTCGCGAGCAATAGCCACTCCGAGCAGGCCACCACGCTCGAGCAACTGGTCTCCGATGAGACTCTTTGCCGGAGGTATTCGCAGCAGCCGGACGCGCGCGAGCGGCAGCCGGGTGAAGATGTCTCCGGCTTTGCGCAGCACATTGCGCAGTGGGCCGTCGCAGGAGAACAAGCGGCGCTAACAGCGCTCGAAGAAACCGCCCGGCATCTCGGAACCGGTATCGCCAACATGGTCTGGGGTCTCGACGCGGACGCAGTCGTGATCGACGGTGCGCTCGCGCGAGCCTGGCCCATCACGGCGCCGCTGCTGCGCGAACGCTTGCCCGACGTGTATCAGGCTTCGGGCTTGCCGGTTCTGCTCCGTCCTTCGGCGCTCGCAGGCGACGGCGCGGTGATTGGCGCCGCCTCCATGCCTTTCAGCACCGTCTTTGCATCTTCCGATCCATTGCCCGCTGTGCGCGCATATACTGCGCAGAAAAAGCGGCCGGAGCATGAGCTCGCTTAGACTCGCTTCTGGTTTTCTGCTGAGCGCAGTTTTTCTGTCGTCGGCTGCCGCGGCCGTTGTATCGGGTACGATTTCCGATAGCGCTTCAGAGCCGATCAGCGGTGCTCGCGTCTTGCTTCTTTCGCCCGATCGCATTTGGCAGATCAGCACCGGAAAAGATGGCCATTTTCAATTTGTAGATGTTCCGCCCGGCTCTTATACGCTGCGAGCCAGCGAGGAGAGTTTCAAGGACGGCATTGCTTCCGTGCATGTCGGCATTGAGAGCCCGGCGCCACTCTCGGTAGTGCTCAGTCTCGGAAGCATACCGGACATGCGCTACTGCGGCATACACACCGACATTTCGTACGCCGTTCTCGATCCGAGCCGCCCTCGCCTGCGAGGCACACTTCTGCAATACTCAAACAGCAAACCGCTCAAAGGCGCCGAAATTTCACTCTGGCGAACGGGCGAGCGCAAACCTGCCTATCGAACGAAATCGGATCCGTTCGGCCGCTTTGCTCTCGATGCCGCTCCCGGCCGCTACTCGCTGCGAATTTCGCAATGGTCTTACCACGAGTTCGACGAACCAAATTTTCTGCTGCCTCGTGAAAATTCCGTATTTGTAAATACTTCCCTTCTCGAGCGCGATCGCATCGTCGCCTGTCAATAACTCCTCTGATACGATCGCTCGCATGCGGCTCTTTTCTCTCGCACTCGGCGCGGTTTTATCGCTCGCGACTCTGCGCGCCGCCGATAAACCGCTCGAAATTTATTTCATCGATGTGGAAGGCGGGCAGGCGACGCTCTTCGTCCCGCCGCACGGGGATTCGCTCCTGATCGATACCGGCTGGGGCTACAACGCTTATCGCGACGCGAATCGAATTGCTGCTGCCTGCAAGCTGGCGCACATCAAGAAGATCGATTACGTGCTGATCACCCATTACCACATCGATCACGTGGGCGGCGTCCCGCAGCTGGTGCAGAAGATTCCGGTGGGGACCTTCATCGATCATGGACCAAATCGCGAAGACACGAAAACAACCTCCACCGTTTATCGCGAATACCAGACGGCTATTCAGGGTGCGCAGCACATCGTGGCGAAACCGGGCGATCACCTGCCGATCAAAGGGCTGGACGTGACCGTCGTTTCGGCTGATGGGAATGTGATCGCCGATCCGCTTCCCGGCGCCGGCCAGCCCAACCCCGCCTGCAGTAGTGTGCCCAAAAAGGAATCGGATCCGAGCGAAAACGCGCGCTCCCTCGGCACCGTTCTTCAATTCGGCGATTTCCGCGTGGTGGATCTGGGAGACCTCACCTGGAACAAAGAGCTCGAACTCGTGTGCCCTGTTAATAAGCTCGGCAAAGCCGATTTATTCGTCGTTTCGCATCACGGACTCGATCTGAGCAACAGCCCGGCGCTGGTGAACGCGATCGCGCCACGGGTGGCCATCATGGACAACGGCGCCAAGAAAGGCGGATCGCCCTCGGCGTGGGATATCGTGAAGTCCGCGCCCGGCATCCACGACCTCTGGCAACTTCACTTTTCAGACGCCGGCGGCAACGAGCACAACGCCGCCGATCCGTTCATCGCAAACACGAACGAGGCCGACACCGGTTACTACCTCAAAGTGACGGCCTGGCCGAACCGCACGCTCGAAGTCTACAATCCGCGAAATAAGTTTTCGAAGAAGTACGTGTCCGGTCCGTAGCGAAGCGCGACTGAGCACAAACCAGACAAACCAGACACCCTCTCTACTTCGGGACACTGGGACGAATCGAAAGCGGCCATAAGCCTTTAAACTATTCGAAAACGTTCAGCCGCGAAACAACCGACGTAGCACGGCAACGAGGAAACATCCGATTCCGCAGGCCACCGACGCCATAGCGCCGATCAGGAAAAACGGACCGCCATCATCGCGTCCGATCCGGGCAAGCGCTGGCGCGACAACAAGAGCTATCCCGACAAAAGAAAGCCCGAAGCCAGCGCGCACCCAGCCACTTCGTGGAATTGTGTCCGCCAGCAAACCGCGGCGCTCACCAAAGCGCTCACGCTCCAGAAAGTGCTGCTGTTCTTCGCTGCTGCGCGGCCTCACCCGAAGAAGTCGCGAACTTTCTCGAACACGCTCTTCTCATGCGGCGCATTCTCAACCGGCAGCACTTCCTTCAATTGTTCGAATAACCGCCTCTGCTCACGCGTCAGCTTTTTCGGCACCTGCACATCCACATGCACGTACAGATCTCCCCGCGCCCGGCTGTTCAGCTGCGGCACCCCGAGATTGCGCAGCCGGAACGTCGCCCCGCTCTGCGTTCCTTCCGGGATTTTGACGGTCTGCGATCCATCGAATGTCTCGATCTGAATCTCGGCGCCGAGCACGGCCTGCGCGATATTGATTGGCAGTGTGCAATGCAGCTCGCTGTCGCGCCGCTCGAAGACCGGATGTTCAGCGACTTTGATTACGACATACAGGTCGCCCGGCTGGCTGCCCGCAGGTCCCGGATTGCCTTCGCCGGCCAGCCGCAGTCGCGTGCCGTTATCGACACCCGCCGGGATATTGACCTTCAACTTCTTCTCGGTCCGGTGGTAACCCTCGCCGCGGCACTGCGTGCAAACCTGGCGCACTACTTTCCCGCGCCCGTTGCAGGTCGGGCAGGTCTTGCGAATGGAAAGGAAACTCTGCTGATAGAGAACTTCGCCGCGGCCGCCGCAGGTCGCGCAGGTTACCATGCCGCCGTTCGGCTCGCCACCGGTCCCATGGCAGCGGGCGCAGGCTTCCATCCGCGGGATCTGCAGGTCCGCCGCAATCCCGCGCATCGCATCTTCGAAACTGATCTCGAGATCGTAGCGGATGTCTTCGCCGCGCTGCGCTCGCCGTGTGTTCCCGCCGCGCCGGCCAAAGATGTCTCCGAAGCCGAACAGGTCGCCCAGAATATCTTCGAAGCCGCCGAAGGCTGAGGGATCGAAGCCCGCCGCTCCCGAGCCGTTGACACCCTGATGCCCGTAGCGGTCGTAAGCAGCCCGCTTCTGCGGATCGCTCAATACCGCATACGCCTCTGCCGCTTCTTTGAACTTCTCTTCCGCTTCCCGGTTGTTCGGGTTCCGGTCCGGATGGTATGTCAGCGCCAGCTTGCGATACGCGCTTTTCAGCGTCGAATCGTCGCAATCCCGCGCAACGCCCAGAACCTCGTAGTAATCTCGTTTGGCAACACTCATCGGCATAGTGCGAAAACTACTCGCAAAGAACTCTCCCCGCCGCGTCCCGTCAGGAATTCACCGCGACCTTGACCATCGCCGGACGCAGCAGCTTTCCTTTGAAATAGTAACCGCGCTGGTATTCATCCAGGATAGTCTGATCGGGGTGGTCTTTACTCTCAACCATTTCGACCGCGTGGTGGATGTGCGGATTGAAAACCGGCACGTCGCTTGAAATCGGCTCCAGACCGAGTTTCGAGAGCGTCTCGGAGAGGCGCTGATAAATCAGCTCCATGCCGCGCGCGTACTTTTTGTCCGCGCTCTCGGTCTTGAGAGCCCGCTCGAAATCGTCGAGCACCGGCAGCAGCGCCTTGATCGTGTCCATGGTCGCGTACTCGGCCAGTTCGCCGCGCTCCCGTTCGTTACGCCGCCGGAAATTCTCAAACTCCGCCTGCCGCCGCTGCAGCAGTTCCTGCAATTCTTTCTTCTCTTTCGCCAGCCGGTCGCGCTCGGAGACAATTTCGCCGAGCGACGAAGCCACGTCCGAGCCGGTCTGCTCTGTTTGTTCGCCCGTTTCCTCTGCGACCACAGCCTGATTATTGTTTTCGGATTCCATACTTGATGCGAGAGGGGTGGAGGGATCGGCTGACCCCTCTTCTTCAGCCTAGCAAAAACAGGCATCTCGCGTGGTCCCCCGCGAACGTACCGATGCAAGCTGTACCTCGGTATCTCGAACTTGCGAGGCGCTTCAATCGCGGTCAAAAACAGGACGCCGGATTTTTTGGCAGCACACCGGAATTTGCATCCGCGGCGGATTCTTCCCTGCGCTGCCACGAACGAGTTTCGATGAGCGCGCACCACGGCTCTTCTCTCATTCAGAACTTTTCAAGCGCGTTCTTCGCGAACCGATTCTCGGGATCGCGAATCACCGCACCCAAACTGTCCGCGCGAAGGGCGCAAAGCACCTCAGAGAAGCAAAACATTATCGGGTTGCGGTGTTTCGGTGAGAAATTTTTGCTCGAATCGTCCGCCGCGGACCGTCGATGTCATTTTTTTCTTGACATCTCTTGCGAAGCATCTTATATATGAATCACGCTGCGGTCTGTATAGATCGTGCAAATTAACGTTTAGGGAGAATCTTCTCGATGAAGAACGCAACTAAGAAAGCTACCGCCAAGAAGGCCACCAAAAAGGCCCCGGCAAAGAAGAAGAAGTAAACCAACACCCGCGCTAGCGGGTTCAACCAGAAACGCCTCCGGAGAGATCCGGAGGCGTTTTTGTTTTGTGGGAAGCTGATGCGAAGATCTCCCGTCTTCTCGCCAAAAGAAAAGGGCGCCGGATTCTCTATCCAGCGCCCGCAAAAAAATCGATACCGATTGTTTAGGGAAGCGTGTAGCGCAAGTCGATCCAGTACATGTTGGTGTGCGTCGCCCGGGGTGCGCCGATCGCGAGGTACCACGGATTACGCGTCAGGTAGGAATACTGCGTGATCAGCGACAGCGCGCCGTACGACGGATTTTTCCAGAACGTCTGGGTGATTCCGATCGTGCCTTCCTGAATCGCGCGGTTCTGGCTATTCGGAGCACCCTTATAGCCGTAACCCACGTAGACCGGCTTCGCCGGCGTTGGCGTCACCGTCGTGTCCTGGATCTGAACGCGATCGATGTAGATCCCGCCGTAGTAAGCAGAAAGAACCGTGTTCTTCGTGAGGTTCGTCTCAAAACCATCAACCGTCGAATACGAGTGCAGCGGAGCGATACTGCCGTCCGCACGCACCACCACGTCCGGCGCCTGCGCGAACATGTACCGTCCGTTACCCGATCCGAAGAACGTATTGGCGATTAGCCGGAAGTTCTTGAAAACCTCGAGATTCGCGTTTACCGAACCCGAACCCGCAGTAGTCGAGTACGTCGTGTACTTGACCGGAGTGCCGGTTCCCGCAGAGTACTTGAAGCTGCGCACTAGGCCGGCTGCTTCGATGTGCCAGAGCTTTTCGCCGAGGTGGCCATCATACGCACCCTTGAAGATAATGTCCGGATGCAGGTTCGGCGCGCCGTAATTGGTGCTGCCGTTGTTGAACTGGCCATTGACACTCGAAGACCCGACGAAATTCAGATATTTCGCCGGAGCGGTAATCGTACCGGCGCCATTCGCTCCGCCGATGTACTGTTCCGGATTTTCAAGCGAAACACCGAACGCGAAATTTTCAGTCGGATGCGCGATGAACCGGAATTGCGTTTGCCGCGCCCAGACGAGACCCGCCTGGTAGTTCGTATCCATGTTCTGCGTGTAGAAGATATCGCTCGGCAGCGGCGAGAGCCCCTTGCGGTTCGGCGTCATAAAGCTCCAGTCCTGTCCGCCCAGCACTTCGAAGCCGTCCTTCTGTACGTCGACAAACACGTTACGCATGCGGAACGTATCGGAGTTGCTCGATACAAATACGGTGGTGGGCTGATTGCCCAGGAAGTCCGCCTCGAAGTAGCCGAGCACCTTGGCGCCCAGCACATTCGAATCCACCCGGAAACCGATGCGCGAGTTCTGCGTGGAGAAGTTCGTCTCCGAAACGTGCCCCGCGGCCGCCGTGTTGTACGGAATACCCGCGAAGTTCGTGCCGATGCCGCTGCCGACGTTGGTCGATCGTCCGAAGAACGTGGCGTCGACAAAGCCGAGCGGTGTGAAGGTCGTGTCGCCGATCGAAATGGAAAGCGGCGATTTCACCTGGGTGGTGTCATGCTGTCCGCCGCGGCCGCCGATGATCGGCCGCATCCCGCCCACCGCAGGAACCAGACTCGGCTGGCCATTGGCGCCCGTGCTCGCCGCAACCACGTTCGTGCCGTCCGCGGTATGAGCCGCCGCCTGTTGCTGCTGGGCTGCCTTCTGCTGAGCTGCCAGCGAAGCTTCCAGCATTTTCTGCTGCTCCGCCACCGCGTCCTGCAGTTTTTTGATCTGCTCCTGCTGCTGTGCGATGCGGTCTCGCAGCTGTTTCAAATCGTCGGCCGCCAGATTCGGCGGGTCCGTTTGGGGTGCCTGGGCGAGACCCAGCTGCACCGCCATCGTGACGCACAGCGCGCCTATCTTCAATCTTCTTCTCATAGTCTCCTTACTCGGAAATCGTCGCGGAAATCCCGCTTTTTTACCGCGCTCGAATTGCCGGAAGCGTGCAGACACTCCTGGCCTCGAACGAGGGAATCCCTGAAAATCCAATTCAAGTTACCGAAGCACCGTTACAGCCCGATTAAATCTTCGTGACAAATGGGAGACCGGTTCGGTAATGGGCGTCCGGAACGTCTGGCAGCCGGGGCTGGCAACCATGGACGGGGCTACAAATTGTGCCACCCTATATAAAGAAGATGACCGTCGTCACCGAACTGCAGGCCGGAGACCGGCAGGTGCTTTCGCTCTTCGATCCAGCCAACCGCGAGGCCGCGTTTGAACAGGTGTGCCGCCTGAATCCGGACGCCCGCATCGAGCAGAACGCGGAAGGAGAAATCATCGTGATGGCGCCTGCGGGCGGCGAAAGCGGATATCAGAGCGGTGAGAGTTATCGCCAACTGGCAAACTGGTCGATCCAGAACGGAATGGGTCGCGCTTTTGATGCAAGCACCGGTTTCATTTTGCCGAACGGCGCCAAGCGTTCTCCGGATGCCGCCTGGGTGCACCTCGACAGGATCCGCGCCCTGCCGATGGAGGTTCGCCGCCGGCTCGCTCCACTCGCACCCGATTTCGCCATTGAAGTGATGTCGCCGAGCGATCGCCTTGCCGACACACAGGCAAAATGCCGCGAGTACATCGCCAACGGAACGACCGAAGCCTGGCTGATCGACCCGGAGCGCCGCACGGTGTGGGTCTACTCCAAGTCGCAGCCGGAGGGCCGCGAGATCCCGAATCTCGATTCGATCAGCAGCGACTCGCTCGCCGGCTTCACACTCGATCTGCGCCCCATCTGGCAGGGCCTGGACGTTTGATTCAGCGAAAATTCCGCTCACTCCCGAGCGCAGCTATCGTATAAACCGGAAAGGAGCCGCTCATGAGCGATCGACGTCACGCCGCACGGCATCACAAAGCACCCGCTCAGTCGGGCGTAAACGATCAGCTCACGATGAGCGCCAGGGGACGAGCGAATCTGGTCTCTCGCGAGGGTCTGAAGGACCACTATTATGATGACCCCGTCGGCAATTGCACGTACAGCGCAGGAGTGCTCGCGCATTTAGGCCACTGTACCCGCGAGGAGTTCCGCACCAAATTATCCGCGGACGATCTTGCCAAGCCGCTTGATGCCCGCATTCGCGAAGCGGAACGCGCCGTGCATCGGAATGTAAAACATCAGCAGCTGACGCAGGAACAGTTCGATGCGCTGGTCAGCTTTGTGTACAACGTGGGAGCGACCGGAGCAAGAAGAGTTTTCGATGATATCGATGCAGGAAAGTTTGACATGGCTGCGTTTCGCATGACAGAACACATTAGAGCTGCCGTGCGCGGTGAGGATGGGAGTCCTCAACTGGATAAGAACGGTAAGGTTGTGACCGTCGTCCTGCCCGGGCTGATCAGCAGGCGGGTGGCGGAATCGGCGCCCTTCCGTCACGTCGACGTGGATTCGAGTCCGAAACTCGATGTTCGTCTAACGAATTGAAATATGCGCAGAATGCAGCCCCTCCTCCTTGCAGTTTGCATTCTTGCCGCTTCGGCCGGTGCATTTGCCGAGGCCCATTTTCCCTCACAACTGTGCGGGACGTGGAAGGTTGTTAACGTAATCACGTCGACTCCGATTGTCGGTAACCAAATACTGCGCGTTGGCAGTGCGATCGAGGTAGGCCGGGATAGCGTAAAGACTGGCGAGGGAGGCTGCGCCGCGACGCTGCAGGAGCGCCAAACGCAATCCTTGACCGAATTCCGCGAGGGCTACAGACTCGATCAACAAGATATGCGGCTCCTAGCATTGCCAAGCCGTGTTGTGATGTACGACACGGAATGCCTTACCTTGATTCCCAAAAGCCGTAGCGGACTCATCATTGAAGATTCGGGAGTATTCTGGTGGGCCGTTCGAACTTCGAATACGATTACTTCCAAGGAGAACGATGCCTCGTCCAAGCCATTGCACAGTAACCATTGACGGCGACAAGTTCGATGCCTTCTTCGCGCGAGTCGGCTATACCACCCCGCACGATGGCCACGGCATGCCGCTGATGGGATCGATGTTGTGCGAAATCAGCGTGACCGTCGATATTCACGACAACCTCAACATGCCGTTCGCGACTCTCGCGAAGCTCTTCGAACTCGGTAAACTAGTGACCCGCGACAAGATTAAGGACATCAAAATTGAACTCTGGACGGACGAACGCCAGCAGGACGCGATCTGCGTTTACAAATTTCGCGGCTGGATCGCAAGCTTTCATACCGAAAGCCACGGCGACTCCAATCATCTTCTGACCATGACGTTCGAACCCGAACTGGACCCCAAATCGTACGTAAATCTCCAGTTATCCAATTAGTCCGCCGATCGCATCGCACCGCCTCTTCTGCCGTTAAACTGGTAATCAACCAGAATGTCCGAACGGCCTTTCGTTCACCTCCATTGCCACACCGATTACTCGCTCCTTGATGGCGCCTGCGACATAAAAAAGCTGATCAAGCACGTCAGGCAGCAGAACATGCCCGCCATCGCGATGACCGACCACGGCAACCTCTTCGGCGCGGTCGAGTTTTACAACGAAGCGAATAAGGAAGGCATCCACCCGGTCATAGGCTGCGAAGTGTACGTCTCGCAGCAGGGACATAAACAGCGTTCCGACACCGATCGCTACAACCATCTCGTCCTGCTCGCTGAAACGCAGGAGGGTTACAAGAATCTGATCCAGCTCGTCTCAACCGGCTATCTCGACGGCTTCTACTACAAGCCGCGGATCGACAAAGACCTGCTCGCGCAGCATTCAAAAGGCCTGATCGCGATGTCCGCCTGCCTGCGCGGCGACGTCAACGAAGCAATCCTCGCCGATAAATATGCCGATGCGCGCCGCCTCGCGAACGAGTACACCGATCTTTTCGGAAAAGACAATTTCTTCCTCGAGTTGCAGGACCATCATCTCGAGCAGGACAAGCTCGTCCTCCCGCAGCTTTATAAGCTTGCGAGCGACACCGGCATTCCGCTGGTCGCCACCAACGATTCGCATTACCTGACCAACGACGACGTGCGCGCGCACGAAATTCTGCTCTGCATTCAGACCGGCAAAACCATGTCGGACCCGAACCGGATGCGCTTCTCAACCCCCGACTTCTACGTCAAATCCCGGGCGGAAATGATGGCGCTTTTCGGCGAAGTCGAACACGCGCTCGATCGCACCTGGGACATCGCCCAGCGCTGCCACGTCAAGCTTGAAAAAGTCAAAGATCCGTTCCCGCGATTCGATGTTCCCGAGGGGCACGATGCCGATTCGTACTTCGCTTACGTCGCCCGAGAAGGTTTTGAAACCCGCCGTCCGCGCCTGGAAGCTCTGCGCGATGCCGGACGCCTGAAGCACGACATTCCGGCATATCTCGAACGCCTCGAGCGCGAGATCGGTATGATCCAGCGCATGAGGTTCTCCGGCTATTTCCTCATCGTCTGGGACTTCATTCGTTTTTCAAAACAGCGCGGTATCCCGGTCGGTCCTGGCCGCGGTTCGGCCGCCGGGAGTCTCGTGGGCTACGCCATGGGCATCACCGATATCGATCCCCTCGAATACGGCCTGCTCTTCGAGCGCTTCCTGAATCCCGAGCGCATCAGCATGCCCGATATCGATATCGACTTCTGCACCAATGGCCGCGGCGAAGTGATTCAATACGTCACCGAAAAATACGGCCGCGAGCAGGTCGCGCAGATCATCACCTTCGGCACGCTCGCCACCAAAGCCGCCATCAAAGACGTCGGCCGCGTGCTTGACATGAGCTTCGCCGAAGTCGACCGCATCTCGAAGCTTGTTCCGAAGCAGCTCAACATCAAACTCGAGCAGGCAATCGAAGATCCTGAGCTGAAAGCGCTCGCCGCGCGCGATGCCAAGGTGAAGGACGTCCTCGACGTCAGCATGAAGCTCGAAGGCATCTGTCGCAACGCCGGTATGCATGCCGCGGGCGTCGTGATTTCGTCGGTTCCGCTGCGCGAGCTCGTCCCGCTCTTCGTCACCAACAAGCAGGAAATTGTGACGCAGTACGACATGCTCGGCCTCGAGAAGCTCGGACTGCTCAAGATGGACTTCCTCGGCCTCACCACGCTGACCATCATCGACGAAGCGCTGAAGCTCATCAAGAAACATCGCAATCAGCAGATCGTGATCGAAGATCTCCCGCTCGACGACGCCGAAACCTACGACAAAATCTTCGCCAACGGCTTCACGAGCGGCGTCTTCCAGTTTGAATCTGCGGGCATGCAGGACATCCTGCGCCGCTACCGGCCGAACCGCGTCGAAGATCTCTGCGCTCTTAACGCTCTCTACCGCCCCGGTCCGATTCAGGGCGGCATGATTCCGGACTTCATCGATCGCAAGCATGGCCGCAAGCCGATCATCTACGATCTGCCCGAGCTCGAGGAGATTCTGGCCGAGACCTACGGCGTCATCCTCTATCAGGAGCAGGTCATGCAGATCGCGGCCAAACTCGCCGGCTACTCGCTCGGCGATGCCGACATTCTGCGCCGTGCCATGGGCAAGAAGAGCGCCGAAGAAATGGCAAAGCAGCGCGAGCGCTTCCTAAAAGGCGCAACCGAACGCGGCTTCAACGCTAAAAAGGCCGCGAAGATATTCGATTTGATGGAGCAGTTCGCCGGCTACGGTTTCAACAAGTCGCACTCGGCTGCCTACGCCTATCTCGCCTACGTCACCGCCTACCTCAAAGCGCATTACGCCGTCGAGTTCATGTCGGCGCTGCTCACTTCCGAATCGGGCAACACCGACAAGATCGTCAAGTACATCAACGAATGCCGCGAGATGCAGATTCGCGTGCTGCCGCCCGATATCAATCAAAGCGACCTGAACTTCACGCCTGCCGGCGATGCGATCCGTTTCGGCCTCGGCGCGGTGAAGAATGTGGGTGGCGGTGCGGTCGAGGCGATCGTCAAAGCCCGCGAAGAAGGCGGCCGGTTCACCTCTCTCTATAACCTTTGCGAGCGCATCAATCTCTCCGCTGTCAACCGGCGCGTGCTCGAAAGCCTCATCAAAGCGGGTGCCCTGGATTCGCTCGGCGGCAACCGCGCCCAGCTCACCGACGCTCTCGACCGCGCCATTGAAACCGGACTGCGCATCCATCGCGATCGCGAGCGCGGCCAGCACGGACTCTTCGGTATGTTTGAAGAGACCCACGCCACCGAATACCCGCTCGCCAATCTCCCCGACTGGACGATGGAACAAAAACTCGCCGGAGAGAAAGAAATGCTCGGCATCTATGTCTCCGGCCATCCGCTCGACCGCTGGTCCGATAAAGTGATGGATCTCGCTACCCACTTCACCGACAAACTCGACGACCTCGAAAAAGGTGTCGAAGTGAAGCTGTGCGGTATCATCACGGGGATCGTGCGCAAAACGAATCGTGAGGGGAAATACTGGGCCGCGATGAAGCTCGATGACCGCCGCGGCACCGTGGACGCCATGGTGTTTGCCCCGCGTTACGAAGATCTCCTCCCCGCGCTTCAGGAAGACGCCGCCGTCTTTATCCGCGCCTCGGTTCTGCCCGAAGAAGGTGCTCCTCCGAAACTTTCCGTGCAGGAAATGGTCAAGTTGGAGGAGGCACGCGTCGATCTGCCCTCACTGATCTCTATCCGGATGTGGCTCAAAGATGAAACCACGTCGCCTGAGAAGGTGACGGCTCTGAGCGAACTCTTCACGCGCAAGCGCGGCGCCACCGACGTTCGTCTGCGGCTTGAAAAACCGCGCGACTTTTCGATCGTCCTCGACGTCCCGAATACGAAGGTGCGCCCCGATCGTGAATTTCGGGCCGAACTCGAAAAGATCTGCGGACCCGAATCGATGGAAGTGCTCGCGAGCTAGCGCATGGCTGAGGATAAGATAGAACCCGCCGACACGCCGCCTTCGCCCGCTTCCGAGGCGCCGAATCCCAGCTGGCAACGCGTTCAGCTGGCACGCCATCCCAAGCGTCCGCATTCGCGCGACTATATAGACGGCCTCACAACCGGCTTCTCCGAGCTGCACGGGGATCGCTTCTTCGGCGACGACAAGTCCATCATCGGCGGCTTTGCATTTTTCGAAGGCAAGCCTGTCATGATCATCGGCCAGGAGAAGGGGCGCGATACGAAAGAAAAGCTGATGCGCAACTTCGGAATGCCGAAACCCGAGGGCTATCGCAAAGCGCTCCGGCTGATGCAGCTCGCGGCCAAGTTCAACCGCCCGATTATCACGCTAGTGGATACCGCCGGCGCTTACCCGGGCATCGATGCCGAAGAGCGCGGCCAGGCCGAAGCCATCGCTTACAATCTGCGCGAGATGTCGCGCCTGCCCACCCCGATCATCACGATCATCATCGGCGAAGGCGGCTCGGGAGGCGCGCTCGGCGTTGCCGTTGCCAATCGCGTCTACATGCTCGAGAACGCCTGGTACAGCGTCATTTCGCCGGAAAGCTGCGCCGCCATCATTTATCGTGATTCCGGCAAAGCACCGGAAGCCGCGGCCGCGCTGCGTATGACGGCCAGCGATCTGCTCGAAATGAAGCTGATCGACGGCATCATCGCCGAACCCGAAGGCGGTGCGCATATCGATCCCGAAGCCACGCTCGCCACCGTACGCGAACAGCTGCGTTCCGCTCTCGCTGAACTCTCGGGCACCTCCGCCCAGCAGCTGATCGACGAGCGCTATGACAAGTTCAGGGCGATGGGCAACTTCTTCAGCGAGGCTGCACTCTGAAAATTGGCGTCATTGTTCTGATGGTGGTAGCCGCTCTGATCGCGCTGATTACCTGGTCGACCATGCGCGGCCGCCATTATCGGGTCACCGTCTGCATGGCCTATGCCGGCCGAACCTCGTGTCGCACAGTTAAAGCCGCAACCGAAGAAGCGGCGCTGCGTTCCGCCACCGAAAATGCCTGCGCGGATATCTCCTCCGGCGTGACCGACACGATGCGTTGCCAGAACTCGCAGCCACAGAGCATCAACTGGCTCGCTCGGCCGAAGTAGTGCGGCACTGCGTCACGTCGAGTATGTAGCATAATCGAAGCAATGAAGTACGAGGAGCGCATCGTCCGGGATCAATCCGTTGTGGCGGTGAGCCGGTATTCAAAGGCACGCGCGTGACGTTGAGGACCGTTCTCGCCAGTCTCGCTGAGGGCGCCCCCATTGCACAGATAATCAGCGATTTTCCAAGTCTTTCGGAGGAGGACGTGCGCGCAGCCATCGCGTTTGCGGCAGTGTCTGCCCAGGAAGACTTACCCTTTTTCGCATCGCCTCACAAAGCGTGAAAATCAAGCTGGATGAGAATATGCCGGAGCGTCTCGTCAGCGAGCTTCGGCAACTCGGGATGCGCTGCTCGCGCGTATTCGTTCTCTCTTGAGGATGAAGCTGTTAAGCATTGGAAAGGCTGTTTGATCGTTGCGACGAATCAAAGTCCGCATAAGACGTCCGGACTGAGCTATTACTTGCCGGCTGAGATTCGATCTCGGCGCAAAAGGCCGCCAGCTAGAACACACAGCATTCCAACCCTTCCCACAATGATCGAAAGCTTCTGCATGGTAGGTTGCAGCGCCGTTCCTACCAACTTATCCTTCTCGTTTTCCCAGTTGGGCACAACAATCAGTCGACTTTCGTCCGAGCCTGGCGTGGCGAGACGCTCGATCCGGATCGTCACCTCCGAACCGGAGTTCGCAACGAACGATAACCCCGGAGGCCCCGAGCAGATTGACGAATATGCATACGGGTATGCGGGTTTCGTCGGAAGCTCTCGTCCTTTCGCATCCATAATGCGAACGGCGATGTGATTTTTACTCAGGCAGGCTAATCGCCTCTGGCCCGCTGTCGAGGTCAGCGCGACAACAAACTCGGGAACACCCCAAGCGCGTTCGAGTGCAAGCCATTCTTTGGAATCCGGTATTCGCAGCGGAATGAGATGCCGTGATCCCACCGCGAGATCCCGAACATCAGCGGTGGCCAGTTCGGCTCCGGCAGGCGCGGCATTCACACCTCGCCATCGCCACGGATAAAGCCAGATCGCCAAAGCCCACAAGCAGACACCCGCAAAGAAGCACGCCGCCGTCATTACGCGGCGCAATCTAGGGCTTCACCCCCGCCACCTTCATCCGCACCTTATACAAACTCGTGCTCGCCATGATGTACAGCGACTTGTAATCCTTATCGCCCCATGCCAGATTCCCCGATTTCTCCGGCATCTCGATGGTCCCGATATGCTTCCCTTCGGGCGACAGAATCCAGATGCCGCCGGGCCCGGTGCTGTACACGTTGCCCTTCGTATCCACTTTCATCCCATCCGGAGCGCCGTCGCGCGTATCCGAATTCGCATCGCAGAACAATCTGCCATTCGATACCGACCCATCCGCGCTCACGTCATACCGCATCCAGATCTTCTTCTGCGAATCGTCCACATACAGCGTCTTCTCATCCGGCGAAAACGCGATCCCGTTCGGCCGCGGCAGGTCCGAAATCAACAGCTTGATCTTCGAAGCATCAGGCTTCGAGCCGGGCGCCTGCCGCACCGCGTCCGCCACCCGATACACTCCGTTGATCTTCTGCTCTTTCAAGGGATCCTGGTCGCCCTGCGTGGGCAAGCCGTACGGCGGATCCGTAAAGTAGAGCGAACCATCCGACTTATAGACCAGATCGTTTGGGCTGCTCAGCTTCTTGCCCTCGTACTGATCCGCCAGCACCGTCACCTGCCCGTGCGGATTCATCGATTCCAGCCGCCACACATCTCGCTGCGCATGTCCGGCCACCGTCAACCGCCCGCGCGGATCGAGCGTCATGCCGTTAGATCCCGGCTCCGGTCCGCCATACGGTGCCGAGCCCTTGTACCCGCTCGGCTGCAGAAAAAGGCTCACGCCTTTCCCGGGTGTGTACTTGCGAATGCTGTTGCTTGGAATTTCTGCAAACAGTAAGTAGCCCGCCGAAATCCAGACCGGCCCCTCCGTCCACTTGAATCCGGTCGCCAGCTTTTCGAGCTTCGCGCTCGAATCGATCAGCGCATCGAGCGACGGGTCCAGCTTCTCCACTTTGAGCGCGCTCGCGTCCGCCGCCCATAACCCGAGCACCACCGTGCCCGCCAAAATAAAAAACGCAGTGAGCTTCACGGAGTGCATTGTATTACGACGCACTCGCGTCAGGCTCACTGCGCCGGAGCGAATTCACCAACGGAGAATCTTTTCGCGCCTACTTCTTCTTGTTCAAATCCTCGGCCATCTTCAGATGTTCCTGCAAAGTGGGCAGCGTGCTCGCCGCAAACTGCTTGATGTTCGGATCCTGCCCGTTCTGCGCTTCCATCTGGAATTCGCTGACATCCTTCCGATGGTCCTTCAGCATGTTCTTGCTGTACTCTTTATCGAACTTGTCGCCGGACAGCGCCGAGAGCTTGTCCACTTCCTTCTGATGCTTCGCGTCGAGCGCCGTCGGAATCTCGATCTGCTCCTTGCTCGCGATCTCCTTCAGCTGATCGTTGGCTTTGGTGTGGTCGTCCACCATCTTCTGGCCAAACTGTTTCACCGCATCGCTCGATCCCTTCTGTGCTGCCAGCTTGCCCAGCTCGACTTCCTCCAGCCCGCCCATGGCGGCGTCTTTCGCAAACTTCTTGTCGTCCACCTGACGCGTCATCGTATCCGGATTATTAGCGCCCGGACCGTTCGCGTTTGGGTTCTGCACGCCCGAGGGGCGTTGCTGCGGCATCTGCTGTCCTCCGCCTGCGCCGCCCGGTGCCTGCGCACTCGCGCCTGCCGCCAAGCAGCCGAAGGAGAAGGCTGCGGAAAGTAGCGTATTGGTCAGTAGTCTCTTCATATGCCTCACTCCATGGACACACGCCCGCACGCGCAAGGTTTCATCTCCTCGAAACAGTGCGCAATCGAGGCCGCAGCACTGTAATTGAGCAAACGTCGGCACCAGTACCGGCCAACTAAAAAGGCGCGGAACCCGTGGCTCCGCGCCTGAATTGCTCAGTGAGCGCTCCAAACCTTTTGAACTGCTTACCGAGCCGCGATTGTAAGGAGCGGTCCACAGACCGCATTCTGCACCGAAAACTAGTTGTTGGTCACCTGGACGTTGATCGTCTTCGGTTTTGCCACTTCCTTCTTTGGCAGTGTAATCGTCAACACACCGTTCTTATAATCAGCCCGCACTTTCTCGCCATCTACTGTATCCGGCAGGCTGAAGGCGCGCGTAAATTTGCCGTACGAACGCTCGATCCGGTGGAAGCCCTTCTGGCCGTTCTTCTGCTCTTCAAACTTCCGTTCGCCCTTTACAGTAAGCGTTCCGTTCTCGAGCTGAATTTCGATGTCTTTCGGATCGATCTCCGGCACGTCCGCCTTCAAAACCAGCTCATTTTCGGTTTCGTAGATGTCCACCGCCGGCGACCAGGGCCGCGCAGCAGGCTCACTGAACAGACGCGACAAGGAGTCCTGGAACACGCGCAAACCGGTCGGAAAATCCTCTTCGGTCTGGAACGGGCTGTATTTGATCATTGGCATGGTCTTCAAATCTCCTCCCCACGTTGGGTACAACTTCATAATAAAATCTGCGCTATTTATTGTCAAGTCTTTTGCAAGAAATTTTTCATGGTGCCCGGCCCGCCCGCGTGGCATCATCTTATATGTCATGCCCACTCCCACCGAAGGTGCTCCCGCCCCCGAAATCTCGCTCCAAACGGACACCGGCGAGCCGTTTCAGCTCAGTTCTCTCAAAGGCAAGAACGTCGTCCTCTACTTCTACCCGAAAGCCGATACCCCCGGCTGCACCAAAGAAGCCTGCGATTTCAAAGCCGGCTCGGAGAAGTTCTCGAAAGCCAATACCGTCATCGTGGGCGTCTCGCCCGATCCCGCCGGCGCTCAGGCTAAGTTCAAGGCGAAGTTCGACTTGCCGTTCACACTCCTGGCCGACACCGAGCACAAGGCCGCCGAGGACTACGGCGTCTGGAAAGAAAAAAGCATGTACGGCAAGAAGTACATGGGCGTCGAGCGAACCACCTTCGTGATCGGTCCCGACGGGAAAATCCGCAAAATCTTCCCGAAAGTGAAGGTGGAGGGCCACGCCGAAGAAGTCCTGGCCGCCATCGGCTGAAATCGCGGATCAACCAGAGTGCAGGACCAGAGCAGCCGCCGCTACCCGGTCCGCCCGGTCGTGGGCGTAGGCGCTCTTATATATGACGTCGACCGAATCCTGCTGGTCCAGCGCGGGAAAGAGCCGTTGGCCGGTTACTGGTCGCTTCCCGGCGGCGGAGTGGAATCGGGTGAACGCCTGGAAGACGCCGTGATCCGCGAAGTTTTCGAGGAAACCGGGCTCCACGTTTCGGCCGACTCCCTCGCCACGGTCTTCGAACGCATCATGCCGGATGAGAACAGCCGCTGCGAGTATCACTACGTGCTGATCGATTTCTACTGCAGCATTACAGGCGGCGAACTGCATCCCGGCAGCGATTCCGCCGACGCGCGCTGGTTCCCGCTCTCAGAGCTCACTAACCTCCAGCTCACGGCCGGCACCAGGCAGGTCGTCGAAGCCTGCGCCCAGGGCCGCACCACGCATCCGCTCATCTCTCGTCCATAATCTGTAATGCCCTTCAGCAGCACCGATCTCCTGCAATACAACGAACTACGCGACCGGCTCTCCACGTACGCCGGCAGCACAGCCGGACGCGCGCTGGTCGGTGCGCTCGAGCCGCACCACGACCGCGTCGCTCTCGAATCGGATCTGGCCGAGGCCGCTGAAGCCATCGCCTACCTCCGCGAACTCTCCGGCACACAAGCCGCCAGCTCCGGCTCCCTCATCCGTCTCCATTTCGATCAGCTGCCCGACATCGAAACTCCGCTCCGCATCCTCAAAGTCGAAGGCGCTGCGCTCGATGGCCACCAGATTCAGGATCTCTTCGCTACGCTGGCCGTGGCCGGAGAATACCGCAGCATTCTGCAAAAAACCGCGTCCCGTTTCCCACGGCTCGCCGCCCGTTCGAGCAAGCTCGCTGACCTGCGCGATCTTGCGCGCCGCTATGAAAACATTTTTCTTCCCGACGGCACTCTCGCCGATCACGCCAGCGTCGCTCTCGGCCGCATCCGCCGCGACATCGCCCGCCAGCACAAGAGCATCGAAGAATCGCTCGAGCGTTTTCTGCGCGCGCATCGGACCGACGGCACGCTGCAGGAAGAATTCGTCACCATCCGCGATGATCGCTACGTGGTGCCGATCGTCGCCGGACAGAAAGGCCGCGTTGATGGCGTCATTCATGGCTCCAGCGGCACCGGCCGTACGCTCTATGTCGAGCCGCTCGAAACCATCTCGCTCAACAATCAGCTGGTCCGCCTGCGCGAAGACGAACTGCGCGAGATCGAGCGCATCTTAAGCGAAATTACGACTGCACTGCGCGAGCACGCCACCGAAATCGCGTCGAGCGCCGAAGGCCTCGCCGAACTCGATCTAGTCTTTGCCAAAGCCGTCTTTGCGCGCGATTTCGATTGCAGCATTCCGCGCTTCAGCGCTGGTGCCGAACGCCGCCTCATTCTGCGCGAAGCCCGCCATCCTCTGCTCGAAGCCGTTCTGCGCAGGCAGCGCAGGCCCATCGTTCCGATCTCGTTCGAGCTCGACGAGCAGCGCCGTTGTCTGCTCATCAGCGGCCCCAACACGGGCGGCAAGACCGTCACCATCAAAACCACCGGCCTGCTCGCGCTCATGGCCCACGCCGCGATTCCGGTCCCCGCTGCCGAAGCCGAATTTCCGCTGCTCGATGATGTGCTCGCCGACATCGGCGATAGCCAGTCCATTGCCGAAAGCCTCAGCAGCTTCTCCGGCCATCTCATCCACGTCAAGGAGATGCTCGAGCGCGTCACACCCGATTCGCTTGTTCTGCTCGACGAACTCGGCCGCGCCACCGATCCTGAAGAAGGCGGCGCGCTCGGCGTCGCCATGCTCGACGAATTCCGCAAATCGGGCGCCTTCTGCCTCGCCTCCACTCATCTGCTTCCGCTAAAACTTTACGGCACCCGTACCCCCGGCGTCCTCAACGCCTCCATGGGATTCGACGATGCCACCCTGCAGCCTACCTATCAGCTCCGGCTCGGCATTCCCGGCAAATCCGCCGGACTCGACATCGCCACTCGCCTCGAACTTCCGCCCGAAGTGCTCGCGCATGCACGTTCGGTGCTACCCCGCATGTCGGCCGATTTCGAGCGCCTGCTGAGCGAGCTTCATGCGCAGGTTCAGGAGAACGCCCGTCTGAAGCGCGAGATGGAGGCCGCGACTGCCGAACTCAAGCAGCGCCAGGCTGCGCTCGAAGCCGATGCTCTTCGCCGAGAGCAGAAACGCCAGCGCGAATGGGAGCAGAAGTCCGACAACATCATCGCCGATTTCGAAGCCCGCGCGCAGATCATGATGGAGCAGGTCGCCCAATCTGCCGAAAACCGTAAAGCCGCCGAACAGGCGCAGCGGCTGATTGCCAAGACCCGCCGCGAATTTCGCGAAGAAGCTGCCGTCGAGATGGCGCCTCCGCCTGAACTCGCTCCGCAGACCGCGCCGCCCAAACTCGCGATCGAAGAGGGCGCGCGTGTTCGCCTCAAGGATATGCGCGAAATCGCCACCGTACGCCGCTTCCTCAAGAACGGCCTGCTCGAAGTGGAGGCCGGCTTCCTGAAGATGCAGGTGCCCCGCGAAGACATCGTCGAAGTCGTCAGCGAACCCGCGAAGAAGTCTCGTTTGCCCGAAGGCGTGCGCGTCGAAACCGGCCCGCGCTGGGATACCAGCTACCGCGAGCTCAATCTCATCGGCCAGCGAGCCGATGAAGCGGTCGAACAACTCGACAAATTCCTCGACTCCGCCGCGCTCGCCTCCGTCAACCGCGTGCGCATCATTCATGGCCACGGTATGGGCGTGCTCAAACGAGCCGTCAGCGAACACCTCGGCAGGAATCCCCACGTGAGCCGCTTCTACCCCGCCACACCCTCCGAAGGCGGCGCGGGTGCAACCGTGGTCGAACTGCGCGACTGACATCTGGCATCGTTGTCGCTAAAATAATTGGCGCTGTGCGCGCGCCTCTTCTGCCCTTACTCCTCGCGTCTGCGCTTTCCCTCCTCGCCCGCTCACTGCCGGTGCAGATCGGCGAAACGCCCCCGCTGGCTTTTGGAACCGTCCTGCAGGGCCCTCCCGTCAACCCGGCGAACCGCGCTCTGGTCGTCGAATTCTGGGCAACCTGGTGCATTCCGTGCCGCGAAAGCATTCCGCACCTCAACCAACTCGCCAGCGAGTTCCGCGCCGAACCCGTAGACTTTATCAGCCTCTCCGACGAACCCGCCACCCAGGTCCGCGCCTTTCTCGCCAGCCATCCGATCCTCGGCACGGTCGCCACCGACCCGCAGCACCGAATGCAAGCTCAATTCGCCATTCCCGCTCTGCCCACAACCGTTCTGATCTATCCCGATGGCACTCTCGCGGCCGTCGCCTTGCCGGGCTCGCTCACCCGCGAACGATTGCACGCGCTCCTCCGCTCGGACCGCCTCGATGTGAGCGACATCCGCTTTCCCGATCCGCTGCAATCTTCCGGTGCACAACAGCGCGATGCCGTGCACGTGCAATTGAACCCAGGCTTCGGACCCAACTCGTTCTTCATTGCGCCCAATCACTACCGCGGCACAGGCGTCGAACTGAAGCGGCTCTTATCGTTCGCCTACGAAATCCCGCTGTCCAGAATCGTTGTTAGCAGAGCGCTCGAGCGAATGCGCTACCACGTCGATATCTCCGTACCGGCCGCCCAGCAGGACGCTCTTCGTGCCCTGTTGAAAGCTGTATTGCTCGCCGGAACGCCGGTCGATGTCTCGCTCGCCGAACGCACCGTCGAAGCGGTTGTCATTCACGGAAACCTGGCCGCAACTCCGAAACCAGCATTAAAAGAGGGGCTGCGGGTGAACTGCCCGTCCGGAAGCATCGTCAACGGCACCATCGCGGATCTGCAGGGTTGCATCGAGGATGCCTTGCTACAGCCGGTCATCATCGAAGACGCCCGGCCCGGATACTTCGAATTCAATCTCCGCTGGCAGCCCGGCAGCAGCCAAAGTCTTCTGCAGGAACTGGAGCAGACGCTCAAAATTTCGATCCGCCGCGAACCGCGCAAAATGACGATCCTCACCGCCGCCAGAGTGCCCTTCCCCGCCCCCTGAAGCCGGTCCCGGAACAAATCCGCGCGCCCGGTGTCTACCCTTACGAAGAGCGTGATGCTGCCCCGCTGCGCCAATCTGCTTTTCGTCTTCGCCGCCGTCCTGACATTCGCCGCGTCTTCGTCCGATATCCGCGTTGAGGAGAACGCGCTCGCCGCCGCCATTCAAAAACCGGATCGCATGGCGCTCTCGCAGATTCTCGACCCCGCTTTCCGCTACAGCATCTCCTATGCATGCGCCGCAAAGCAGTTGGCGGTCGAAGGCGGCCGGCAGGAATGGATCAACCGCGTTTCCAGCCTGCCACTGCGCCGGTACCAGGTCACGCTCAAACACCTGCAGACTTTTCCCCTGCGCACCGCAAGCACTGCGAGTCCCAATCCCGGCGAAGCTAACGCCGATCTCGACGAGAACTGGAATCTCGCCGCTGGCGCGGTTCCGGCAGAGCAGCATTTCCACACTGTCGATTTCTGGAAATACGAACCCAATGGCTGGAAACTCGTCCGCCGCATCTCGATCGCGGCCTCGCGCCATTGCCCTTCGCTCGCGCCCTTGTCCTGACGTTGACAGCAACCCCAAATATTTTTTCTCGCGCCTGATCATCTACTTACACGCCAACCGGCCACGCCGCCCGTTCTTCGCCCGCTATTTGTTGTTGCGAGATTGCCTCGTCAATCACCCGCAACGGAGATCCCATGAAATTCCTTCTCTCGCTGATTCTTTCCTGCAGCCTGGCGGCCGCCGCCGACAATTTCGTCGTCACCGGCACGGCCATCCCGAACGACCTGCTGCAGCAGAACTACGGCAAAATGCCCAAAGGCATCGTCGCCTACGATTTGAACATCTGCAACGTAAGCCCGGTCAAGCAGTCGATCGTAAGCAGCGCGATTTATCAGGCGCTCGCGCAATCGACCGCCGGCCTGCAGCCCATCGGCCGGCAAATCATGCTGGCCTCGCTGTTACGCAACCAGAGCCGCAGTAAGGGCGCCATTCTGACCATGGTGCTCAACTCGGTCACCGGCGTTCTGGCCGTGCTAAGTTCGTCGAAACTCAGCCCGCCCGCCGGCGCTGTCACGGGTACCGCGCTGGCCGCTATCTCGGCCCAGCAGATTCTCACCAGTCTCAAGCCTGTGCTGACCAACGACCAGGTGGAAAAATTCGAAAGCGAAGTGCTCGAGCCCGCGCTGGTACTCGATGCTGGCTCGTGCGTCGAGCGCACAGTCTTCGCCGCTTCCACCACCACGCCTCCCGCCGCACACATTCGATCCATCCAGCTGCATATCCAATAAGCGTTCTGCTTGCCGGAGCCGGGACAATCGTGTCAGAGTGTCTGTTTGCCTCGCTACTCGCATCGATTGTCCTGGTCTCTCGAACCGAATCCGCTGAGCCTCGCCATCGCGCAGAAACAAAAGTCCGGCGCGCATTTGCTCGATCTCACGATTTCGAATCCCACCCACATTTCGAACTATCCTCACTCGCAAATCGCTGCCGCACTCTCGGCCGTGCGCGATTTCCGATACCATCCCGATCCCTTCGGCCTCCCGGGCGCGCGTGAAGGCGTGGCCGGGCTGTATCGCGAGCTTGGCCTCGATATCCCCGTCTCCCGCATCGCTCTTGCCGCGTCCACCAGCGAAGCCTACGCTCTCCTCTTCAAGCTGCTCTGCGATCCCGGCGACGAAATCCTGATCCCCACGCCTTCCTATCCGCTGTTTGAATATCTCGCCGCGCTGGAAAACGTACGTACCGTCCCCTACCGTCTTGCCTATGACGGCGCCTGGCACATCGATTTCGCTCACCTGCGTCGTCAGATTTCGGATCGCTCGCGCGCCATCGTCCTCGTCAATCCCAACAACCCGACGGGTTCGTTCCTTAAAAAATGGGAATGCGATACCCTCTTCGCCCTCGCTGCCGAACACGATCTGCCGCTCATCTCGGACGAAGTTTTTCTCCATTTCGAATTCGGCTCCGACCCCGCGCGCGTCCGCACATTGGCTTCGTTTCCTCATTTTCTGAGTTTTTCGCTCAACGGGCTCTCGAAAACGGCGGCAATGCCGCAGATGAAGCTCGCCTGGATTGTACTCAACGGACCCGCCGCGGACGTGGAGCGCGCTCGCCAGCGCCTCGAATTGCTGCTCGACACCTATCTCTCGGTCAACACGCCCGTTCAACTCGCCTTACCGGCCTTACTCGAAATCGGAGATTGGCTTCGTTCCGAAATTCGCGCACGTACGGGGCGAAACCTTCGTACCTGTCGCCAGGCCCTCAGCCCCAGTGCCGCCCATCCGCTGCATGCCGAAGGCGGCTGGTCCGTGATTCTGCAATTCCCGCAAACGCGCTCCGAAGAGGAGTGGATTGAATTGCTCCTGGGCGAAAATGTTCTGCTGCAACCCGGCTACTTTTTCGACCTTCATGGCGGTGCCTACGCAGTCGCCAGCCTGCTTCCGGATCCGGAGATTTTTGCGGAAGCCATGCAGCGGATCGCAAAGCTTCTTGCAATCGCGTGAGAGTTCGGCTACGGTAGAGAACAAAAGGCGAACAACATGAATCTGGCGCTCAACTTCGAAGATCCGCCCTCGGCCGAATCGGCTCTGGCACTGCCGGCGCAATCATCTGTGCCGGTTCTCGTCGGAAAATTCGAGGCACTACTGCAGCAGGATGATTCGCCGGTGCGTGCCATTCGTCATCGCCCGGCGCGTCCGGCGCGTTATGCGCCCTTCCCCGAAGCTCTCGATTCGCGTCTGCGCACCGCTTTGCACGCGCGCGGGATTGAGAATCTTTACATCCATCAAGCCGCCGCCATTGAAGCCTCGCTGCTTGGAAAGAACGTCGCGATCGTCACACCCACGGCCAGCGGCAAGACACTCTGCTACAACCTGCCGGTCGTGAATGCACTGCTCGCCGATCCGAACGCGCGCGCCATCTATCTTTTTCCGACCAAAGCTCTCGCCGAAGACCAGCGCCTCGAACTCGAGCGCCTGCTCGATGCCGCTGGGTCATCGCTCGCCTGCCACACCTACGACGGCGACACGCCCACCGACGCGCGCCGCTCCATTCGCGACAAAGCCAACCTGGTGCTCACCAATCCCGACATGCTTCACACCGGCATCCTGCCGCACCACACGAAATGGGTGAAGCTGTTCGAAAACCTGCGCTACTTCGTCATCGACGAGCTTCACTTCTACCGCGGCGTTTACGGCAGCCATCTGGCGAACGTGCTGCGCCGGCTGAAACGTATCTGCGAATTCTACGGCTCGAAGCCGCAGTTCATCTGTTGTTCGGCCACCATCGCGAATCCCCGGCAGCTGGCCGAAGCCGTTACCGCTGAACCGTTCGAACTCGTCTCCGAGAATGGCGCGCCTGCTGGCGATAATTTCTTCGTCTTCTACAATCCGCCGGTAGTCAACCGCCGTCTCGGCATCCGGCGCAGCTATCTGCACGAATCACGCGCGCTGGCGCTCGAGTTCATCCGGCAAAAACAGCAGACGCTCGTCTTCGCAAATAACCGCCTCGCCGCCGAAATCCTCACCACGTATCTCAAGGACGCCTGCTCGCAGCTTCCCTTCGCGCACGAAGCGATTCGCGGTTATCGCGGCGGCTATCTGCCCAGGGAGCGGCGCTCCATTGAACAGGGACTCCGGGGCGGGGACATCCGCGCCGTCGTGGCAACCAACGCGCTCGAGCTCGGCGTCGATATTGGCTCACTCGACAGCATCGTGCTTGCCGGCTATCCCGGAAATATCGCTTCCACCTGGCAGCGTGCGGGACGCGCCGGGCGCCGCGGCTCGCCTTCCATCACCGTTCTGGTTGCCACCAGCGCCGCGCTCGATCAGTTCATCGTCGAGCATCCGGAATACTTCTTCGGCGCTTCGCCGGAAGAAGCGCACATCAATCCCGAAAATCTCGAAATTCTGCTGAGTCATCTGAAATGCGCCGCTTTCGAACTACCGTTGCGCGACGGCGAGCGCTTCGGGGCGCACGATATCTCGCGCCTGTGCGAATTTCTTGCCAGCGATCTGCATCTGCTGCATCATTCCGGCGATTCCTGGCACTGGATAAGCGACAGTTATCCGGCCGATTCGGTCAGCCTGCGCGCAGTGAGCAGCGATAATTTCCTGGTCGTCGACATCACCGGCGATCACCGCATCATCGGCGAGGTCGAATTTCCCGCCGCCCTGCCGACGCTTCACGAAAAAGCGATTTACCTTCACGATGCGCGCCAGTACCAGGTCGAGAAGCTCGACTTCGACGGCCGCAAAGCGTTCGTGCGGCAGGTCGATTCCGATTACTTCACCGACGCGATCGTCTACACCCAGGTAAGCGAGCTCGCGCAGTTCGATTCCGAAGAGCTCTACCGGCATGGCGAAGTGCGGGTGAAACGGCAGGTCACCGGATTCAAAAAGTTGAAGTTCTACACATTCGAGAACGTCGGCTCGGGGCTACTCTCGCTTCCCGAGCAGGAAATGCACACCACGGCTTTCTGGATGCATTTCCCCACCGACTTTTTCCGCGGATTTGCGGATCTTTCAAAAGCCGAAATCGTAGACGCGCTGCACGGCGCCGGAAACGTGCTCAAGACGGTCGGCACGCTGCTGCTGCTCAGCGATCCGCGCGATCTCGCCCTGGCGGTGCTGGACGATTCCGAAAAAATGAAGACCGCGTTTGAGCCGGACCTGGTGCTCTATGACACCTATCCTGGCGGTATCGGGCAAAGCGATCCGCTTTTTCGTCGCCGCGCCGAACTCGTCAGAGGAGCGCTTGAACTGGCGCGCGGCTGTGCCTGCGAAGAAGGCTGTCCGAGCTGTGTCGGGCCATCCAATGAGATCGGCCCGCGCGGCAAACAATCGGCCATTCGTATTCTCGAAAAGCTGGCCTCGAGCAGCCTCGGCGAGAGCGCAACTCAGCGCGTATAAATACCCATGGCCTGCTTCACACGCCGCACCGTCTCCTCCGCGAGCGGCGTCACATGCTGGCGGCCGCGCTCGAGTATGGTATCCAGATAACCCGGCTCTGCTGTCACTTCCCGATACCGCTTCTGTATCGGCTCGAGCCGCGCAATCACCGCGTCCGCCACCAGTTTTTTGAAATCGCCGTAGCGCATTCCGGCCACGCGCTCTTTCGTCACGCCCGTGTCGCACGCCTGCGCAATGGTAAACAGATTCGCGATGCCCGGCCCCATATTTTCCACGTCGACGCCCGGATTCGAATCGGTGGTCGCCCGCGCGATTTTTTTCTGAATGGCCTTCGGCTCGTCGAGCAGCCCGATCGCGTGGCCTGCGCCGGTAGTCGATTTGCTCATCTTCTGCGTTGGATCGTCCAGACCCATGATGCGCGCGCCCACAGCCGGCAATTTTGTCGCGGGCATCACAAACGTTTCGCCGTACATCGAGTTGAAGCGCTGCGCAAGATCACGCGTCAGCTCCAGATGCTGTGACTGGTCTTCGCCTACGGGCACGATGCTCGCCTGATACAGCAAAATGTCGGCCGCCATCAGCACCGGGTACTGCAGAATGCCATCGCCGATGGTCTCCTGGGCGGCGGCTTTTGCTTTAAACTGCGTCATGCGCTCGAGCCAGCCAAGCGGCGTCACACAGGTCAGCAGCCAGGCAAGTTCGGCGTGGCCGGAAACAGCTGATTGCACCATGATGGATGAGATATCGGGGTCGATTCCGGCGGCCAAAAACAACGCCGCGGTCTCGCGGATCTTGGTACGCAGCTCTTCCGGCTTTTGATAGGTGGTGACGGCGTGCAGATCGACAATGCAGAAAATGCTCTCATAATTGGCCTGGATCTCGGCCCAGTTCTTGAGCGCTCCGAGATAATTGCCAATATGAAGTTGTCCGGTCGGCTGAACGCCGGAGAAGACGCGTGCTTTCATCAGGAAGAATTTTCATGGTAAGTGATGCCCGAAGTAACGATTGAGAAACTTGTCTACGGAGGCGACGGCCTTGCGCGCGCCGATGGCCAGGTCGTGCTGGCGCCCTATGTTCTTCCGGGCGAACGCGTCAGTGTTCAGACAGCGCGCGTCAAGAACGGCCTGCTTCGCGGCAGCGCGCCCGAAATCCTCGCGCCTTCTGCCGAGCGTGTCACGCCGCGCTGCGAATATTTCGGCACCTGCGGCGGCTGCCAGTATCAGCACGCCGCTTACGAGTATCAGCTTTCTCAAAAAACCGCCATTCTGCGCGAAACGCTGCAACGGCTGGGCGGTATCGAGTACGGCGACGAGATTCCCGTTATCAGCGCCGAGCCGTGGTTCTACCGCAATCGCATCCAGCTGCACTTCGCACGCGGCCAGTCGGGATTTCGAAAAGCGAGTTCGCACGATCTCTGCGCGATCGATCACTGCTACATCTCGGCTCCTGTGCTGGTGGAAGCAATCGCGCGGATCGCCGAAGCGGTGAAACGGCCCGAGTGGCCGAATTTCCTGCGTTCGCTCGAGCTCTTTACGAACGGTACCGATCTGCAGCTCAACGTTCTCGAATCCGATCGCCCGGTGGCAGCGCGTTTCTTCTCCTGGTGCGCGGGTTTCCTGCCGGGACTTGCATCCGGTGCAATTGAATACGAGGCTGCGGCCCACCGGTTTCGCATCAGCGGCGGCTCTTTTTTCCAGGTGAATCGGTTTCTGATCGATCCGCTGGTCGAAGAAGCGGTCCGGGACGCGCAGGGCGAGTTCGCCGTCGACTTGTACGCGGGTGTTGGCCTGTTCTCGCTTCCGTTGGCCAGCCGTTTCAAGCGAGTTGAGGGGATTGAGCGCGGCAATTCCGCCGTTCGTGACCTCGAGTTCAATGCCCGCGAGCGTGAAAACATACGGGCGGTGCGCTCCTCTGCCGAAAGCTACTTAACGACCCAGGACACGGCTCCCGATCTGCTGATCGCCGACCCGCCGCGCGCCGGACTCGGCGCGAAAGCCACCGAAGCCATTCTGCGGTTGCGCCCGAAACAAGTGACGATTGTAAGCTGCGATCCGGCAACGCTGGCCCGCGACGCGCATTCGCTTGTTTCGGCGTATCGTATTCGCCGCGTCGCGCTGATCGATCTCTTTCCACAGACCTATCACTTCGAAACGGTCATGCACTTCGAGCGATAAAGCGGGTCAGCGGTCAGCTGTCAGCTGTCAGCCATCAGCTTTCAGCCTCTGAAAGAGCGTGGTCAGCATCTTTTTCAACTCCGTAGTGCGCTCCGACAAAGCGGCGTGTTCTTCCTCATTGATCAGATTGAGGTCTTTGGCGAGGAGCAGATGGTATTCCAACTCGCTCGCCGATCCCATTGCGATTGAGCAATAGCGTGCGAATTCAGCGCTGCCGTTGCGTCCACACCCCTCAGCAAGGTTTGCCGGAATGGAGGAGCATGCTCGCCGCAACTGGCTGCTCAGACCATACAACTCCTCTCGCGGAAAGGATGACGTCAGCTGATAAATCGCTAACGTAAGCTGATGAGCCTTCTGCCAGACCAGCAGTTCCCGAAAATCTCGCATAGCAGGTGAAAGCTGACGGCTGATGGCTGATAGCTGACGGCTGACACCTGATGGCTAATCGCTATCTATTCACCACAAAGGCGTAAATCGAATCGCCTGCGGCGACCACCACATACTGCGTACCGTTCAGCTCGTAGGTCATGGGACCGTTGCTTACGCCTTTGCCGAGATTCGCATGCCACAACGGGTCGCCTGTTTTCGCATCAAGTGCGATGAAATTATTCTCCGGATCGCCGGCGAAGACCAATCCGCCCGCCGTGCTCAGCACACCGCCGCGCACGCTGTCGCCTTCCCATTTGTGGCTCCAGCGAATCTTGCCCGTCTGGTAATCAATGGCCTGCAGCATCGACTCGCCCCAGCCGCCCTGATCGTTGCCGCCCCAGCCTTCCGCCTTTTCGCTCGTATCGTAGACGTAGTAAATACTGAATGCGCGCGTCGCATTCACATAGAACAAGCCGGTCTGCGGGCTGAAGCTTGGCGGCGGCCAGTTCGCCGCGCCACCCTGATTGGGCGACACCAGCGCGCCATCCTCCTTCGGTTCCTTGGCCGGATTCGGTATGGGCTGGCCTTTCGCATCGACGCCCTTGGCCCAGTTCGTTTTCACATACTCCGTGCTGACGTAGTCCTTGCCCGTCTTGCGATCGAGCACGAAAAACCAGCCGTTGCGGCTTGCCTGCGCCACCAGCTTCTTCGGCTGACCATTGATTTCACCATCGATCAGAACCGGCGTCTGCACCGCGTCCCAGTCATGCGTGTCGTGCGGCGAGGGCTGGAACCACCACACCAGCTTTCCGCTATCCGCATTCAGCGCCACGATCGACTCGGTAAACAGATTGTGTCCTTCGCGTCCCTTACCGATGATCACGGGCTGCGGATTGCCCGTGCCCACAAACAGCATGTTCATTTCAGGGTCGTAGGTACAGGGCACCCAGGTCATTCCGCCGCCGTGCTCCATGGCATCTTCGCTCGGCCAGGTCTCGGAACCCGGTTCACCCGGCTTCGGCACGCTCATCCATTTCCACTGCAGATCGCCCGTCTCCGGATCGCGGGCCTCGAGATAGCCGGGAATGTCAAGATCATCGCCGCTCACGCCAACGATTACGTGATTCTTGATGATGATCGGCGCGACCGACGAGTAGTACATCTGATCGAGGTTGCAGATCGACTGGCTCCAGCGAAACGATCCATCTTTGCGATTCAGCGAGATCAGGTGGCAATCCGGCGTCTCGAAGTAGAGCCAGTTCTCGTAGATACCGGCGCCGCGATTACCGAGATGGATGCCGCCTTTCGACGACCACTGATACTTCCAGATCTCATGACCGGTACGCGCATCGATGGCCCAGGCGTGGTCGGGCGCGGTGAAATACATCACGCCATCTTTCACCAGCGGAGTCGCTTTGATGACCGCGGCTGAGGGATCTGCGCCACCGTTCACGCGATAGACCCAGCTCAGGCTAAGCGACTTCACATTGTCTTTGTTGATTTGCGTGAGCTGGCTGAAGCGCCGTCCCGAATAATCGCCGTTATAGGTCGGCCATTCCACATTCTGCGCCAGCAAAACGCCGCACGCGCCGAGGCACGCGGCCAGAACAAAAATACGCTTCACTTCAACGTCTCCAGATACGCCACCACGTCATGAATCTCTTTATCGGTGTACTGATCGAGCAGCTTCTCGTGCGCTTCGTAAGGATCGTGTTTCTCGACCGTGACGCCGGGCCCGCGCGCAAATGAGCGATACTGCCCATCCTTATCGCGCAGCGAGACATTGAAATCGTCCATCTCGATCAGCTCACCCTCGGCTTTCTCTCCGGAAGCCGTGGTCACGGTCACCGTGACGGGCTTTCGTCCCGCGCCCATCGAGTGGCGCCCGAACGCAACCGTCTGTGGAAACACTGTTTTCAGCTGCAGCGTGGGTGGATCATACCGGCTCGCAATGTGCGCCAGATCGCCGGTTGGCGAATGACACTGATTGCAATGCCCCGCCCCGTTGAAAAACGCCTCGCCCGCTTTCGGATCGCCCGTCAGCACGTTCAGCACTTTGTTATACGGTCCCGTACGCAGCGTGTTATCGACTTCCTGCTTGAGATAATTTGAAAGATCCTCGATCTGAGCCTGCGTCAGGCTGGATGAAGCCGCGCCGCTCTGCATGGGATGGCCCTTGGCGAGAAACGGACCAAGTTTGCTGCCGTTCCGATCTTCAAGAACTATCAGCGAGCGGACGAGATCCGTGCCGTCCTTCGCCGTCCCGCGCGCCTGCTCGCCGTGGCAGCTCACGCACTGCGCTTTGTAGATCGCACTGCCGCGCGCCGCCGCTTCTTCGTCCACAATCTGCTTATCCGCCGCTCCCGCTTCGTCGATCAGATTCGATGGCCGCCGCGGGCGCTTGGCAGCACCCGCAGTCGCAGCCGGCGCTTTGGGCGGCAGATTGGTGGAAAGGTAATCAATGATCTGCGCAAACTCGGCATCGGTGCCCTTGGCTCCGCGGCTGATCATATTGGATACGATGCTGCCCCACTGCTCGCGCGTCATTCCTTTGGCCAGCACAACTTCCGCCGGATGGCAGGCGCCGCAGACGCGCTTCACCGTGTCGCGGCCCGGCGCATCGGGCAGTTGGCCGTACACGATCGCCCCGGCGCACAGGGCCAGCAGCAAGACTTTTGTTACGCGCATGTTTACGATGCTTGCAGTCTAGCGCAGAGTTTTTTAACGATTTTTTCGCGACTTGTCGAACTCTGCTTCCGTCAAACGACATATAGGCAAAAGCAGAATGGAGCAATCGCAATGCCTACCCAGCAAACAAAGCGCTCAAAACGGCTGGTTCTCGCGCCCGCCCTTATGCTGGTTGCGCTCGTGCCCGGCGTAACGTATTCGGGCCGCCTCTGGCAGGCCGCGCACTGCACCGTTTGTGAGGTGACCGCGCGCGCTCAGACCTTCTATCAGACCATCCGTTTCGTCTACTGCGTCCAGTATCAATCCGAGCATCCGCGCGCGCCAAAATAGGAGCATGGCGCACCAGTTCACCACCTCCTACCTCGAAGACGCTCTCTCGCTTTTCCACCATTACAAAAAGCTCGGCGACGGTGCCCTGGCTCAGGTCACCGATGAAGAACTCACCGCCACGCTGGACCCGGAGATGAATTCAATCGCGCAGATCATCAAGCACATGACGGGCAACATGCGCTCGCGCTGGACCAATTTCCTGGCCACCGACGGCGAAAAGCCCGACCGCAACCGCGACAGCGAATTCGTCGAGCCACCCGCAACGCGTCAGGCCGTGCTCGAAACCTGGGAGCGCGGCTGGCGATATGTTTTTTCTGCGTTGGAACCGCTCTCGGAAGACGATCTGGACACCAAGGTCGAAATTCGCGGCGAACCGCATTCTGTGATGCAGGCCATCAATCGCCAGATCGCGCATTACGCGTACCACGTCGGACAGATCGTCCTGCTTGCCAAACACTTTCGCTCGGAAAACTGGCGCTCGCTCAGCGTCCCGCGCAATCGCTCCGCCGAATTTAATGCGCGCGTCGCATCAGGGGAAGCCAGCCAGCGCTGAACTTGGGGTAGCTGACAATCGAAGCGCACCGCGAGTTTTCCCGTTGGGGACGGACTGCCGTCAGCGGCTGGCATCGGTCATAGCGGATTTCCTCTAAACTCTTTGCGGCTTCCGTCCGATAAGTGGGACAAGAGTGCATTTCCGTGAGACCCGCGCCCAGAGTTGTGGCCCTGCTCGCCGCCGTCGGCTTTCTGACGGCTTGCGGCTGGCATCCCGGTTCTCAATTCCGCAACGGATCGATTGCGAGTCTCGGCCTTTCCCATCAGGTCGACCGCAGCCGGGTTCACGTCCACGGCATTCTGACCTACTGGGACAACGGTCATTACCTGGCCTTTCTGCAGGATCAGAGCGGCGGAATTCGCGTACAAGGCACCTCCGCTGGCGCGCTGAAAGTCGGCGATTGGGTCGATGCCGAAGGAGAGCTGAGCGGCGTTGAACCTGTTCTGACTCTGAGCGAGGCGCGGCTGACCGATACCGGGCGAGCCGCGAATCCCTCCGAGTATCCACCTCTATCCGTGGACTCGAGTCAGAATCTTGGGCGCCTCGAACAGTACCACCTGGTGGAAGTGCAGGGGCTTATCGCCTCAGCATCCGAAAAAGGTGGGAGCCACACCAACATCTTTCTCAAGAGAAATGGCAGCATGCTCGACGTCCGTTTCCAGGAGGACGACGGCAACGAGATTTCCAACCTGGTCGGCGCAGTCGTGCGGGTGCGAGGCGTCGCTGACGTGTATTTCAATGCGGAAGGCAGTCCGGTCTACACCGTCCTACACTCATTTGGACGGGAAGCAGTTGCGGTAATAAGGCCTCCCGCACCTTCCGCATCCGCCACCGGGCCAGCGCCTGCTGTCCAGGCTCTTCGGACCGTTGCCGCGGTGCATGCGCTTTCGATGGCCGAAGCGGGTCGCAACTTGCCCGTCGTTCTCGAAGGAGTCATCACCTGCTTCAACGGGACGCAGAGCATTCTGTTCGTGCAGGACCAGACCGGCGGAATTTATGTCTACGGCAAAGACGTCTGGAACAAACCGTATCGTGCGGGCCAGCGCGTACGCGTCAGCGGGGTGACGGACCCCGGCGAATTTGCACCTACCGTCGGCGGCGCCACGCTCACCGTGCTCGGCGAAGCTCCCCTTCCGCCCCTTCCCAAATTGCCCGAATCGGACATCTATTCGGGTAACCAGGACAGCAACTGGCTCGCGGTAGACGGTATCGTCCAATCGATTGGCACGCACGAGAACAGTACCGTTCTTCAATTGCAGTCGGGTGCCGAACGCTTTGATGCGTTCGTGTATGGCTCGATCGCCGCTCCCTCCCGGCTGATCAATTCAAAGGTGCGAATCACCGGCGTGTGCGGATCGCGCTTCAACTCGCTGCGCCAGTTTCAGGGCGTTCGCATGTATGTACCGGACGCCTCGTTCGTCCGAATACTGGTTCCCGGCCAGGATCCGGCCTCCGTTCCGCGAAGCGACATCAGTTCGCTGCTGGCTTTTTCGCCCGGCGAGGAGCGCGGCCACGCTTTCCGCGTGGAAGGCACGGTCACCCACAGCCATCCCGAGGGTCCGACCTACATCCAGGATTCGACCGGCGGTCTGCGTATCGAGAAACACGACACGTGGAATGTGCGTCCCGGTGACTTTGTCAGCATCCTGGGCTTTCTGAAGCCCGATGCCGGCCCGGTCATGCAGGACGCCGTGCTTTTGTCACATAAGCCGTCGAACAAGCCGGTGGTGCTGCGGATTACTGCGGGCGAATTGCTTTCCGATGAGCTGGATTCGATTCTGGTACAGCTCGACGCTACTGTGGTCGACTACGTCCCGCATGCCGCGCGGCAGACCATTTGGCTGCAATCGGGAGGCGTACTCTTCGACGCCACTCTCGACGCAGCGTCGGCTCCTGCTTTTGTCGAGCGCGGCGCACTCCTGCGGCTCACCGGAGTCTCCTCTCTCTTCCAGGATGCAGCCGCGAATGGCTCGACCAGCAATCGTGTACGGCTGGTTCTTCGATCGCCGGATGACGTTCTTCTGCTCCGCGCCGCTCCCTGGCTCAATCCGCTGCATATGCTGCAGGTAGTCGCCTTGCTGGCAGCTGCTTCGCTCATCGCTTTTTTCTGGGTCTTTTTTCTGCGCCGTAAAGTCGTGGGCCAGACCGAACTTATTGCGCAGAAGCTCGAGCAAGAGAAGGAACTGAAAGCACAAGCCGAAACTGCGAATCGGCTGAAGAGCGAATTCCTGGCTAACATGAGCCACGAGATTCGCACGCCCATGAATGGCATTCTGGGCATGACCGCTCTTACGCTCGAAACCGATCTCACCGTAGAACAGCGCGAGAACCTGACCGCAATCAACACTTCGGCCGAGTCTCTGCTCCACGTACTCAACGACATTCTGGACTTTTCGAAGATCGAAGCCGGCAAGCTCTCGCTAGCTCCGTTTGATTTCTCATTGCGCGAAGAGTTGCACCAGTTGCTCGCGAGCGTAGCGTTGCGCGCACACCAGAAGGGGCTCGAGCTGGTCAAGAATGTGCCGTCCGAGATCCCGGACGCGCTGCATGGCGATGCACTCCGGCTCCGCCAGATATTGCTTAATTTCTTGAGCAATGCGATCAAATTTACAGAAAACGGTGAAGTCGAGCTGAAGACCGAACTGGCCTCGAGCGAAGGCGAAACCTGCGCGCTGAAGTTCTCGGTGCGGGACACCGGCATTGGCATTGCGGCCGATCAGCTGGATTCTATTTTCGAGCCATTCGCTCAGGCGGACGGTTCGATCACACGCAAATTTGGCGGTACGGGACTGGGTCTCTCGATCAGCGCTAAGCTCGCCGAACTGCTTGGCGGACGTGTTGAAGTACAGAGCGACCAGGGTGCAGGAAGCACTTTCACTCTGATCGCCCCCTTCCGCTTGCGGCAACAGGAACATGCTCTTGAACGTCCCGTAGATACGCGGCATCGCAGAGTGCTGATCGTGGACGACAGCGCCCTCTGCGCCGGGAGCATTCAGCGCCAGCTCGCGGCCTGGGGCGTTTCGGCGGATATCGCGCCATCCGGTGCAGCGGCGCTTGAGGCGCTCCGGAGCGCAGTGGGAGGCGCATCGCCCTACACACTGGCATTGATCGACAGCCGCATGCCTGTGATGAACGGCTTCGAGTTAGCCGCTCAGATCCGCGCTGACCGGCAGTTCAGCAGTCTCGAACTCGTGATGATGCTCTCCTGCGAGAACTTGTATAAGGACGCCGCGCATTGCCGCGAAGTTGGCGTTCCGCGCTACATCCTGAAGCCGGTAACCAGCGCAGAGCTCAAAAGCACTCTGTGCAGCCCGGCGCCGCTGGCCGGTCCATTAACCCATCAGCAGCAGGGAGCGGCCCAGGAAACGACTTCCGGTATTCGCATTCTGCTGGCCGAAGACAATCTGATCAATCAGAAAGTGGCGCGCGCGGTACTAGCCAAACGGGGCCATTCCGTGACCATTGCCTCGAATGGCCGTGAAGCTGTCGAATTATGCGAAAAGCAACCATTCGATCTGGTGCTGATGGACGTTCAGATGCCCGAAATGGACGGTTTACAGGCCACAGCTTTGCTGCGCAGTCATCGACGAGCCGATCTGCGCTCCCTGCCCATCATCGCCATGACTGCACACGCCATGCAGGAGGCAATCGACAGTTGCCTTGCTGCCGGTATGGACGCCCATGTGAGTAAGCCGATCGATGCCGCCCGCCTGCATGCGCTCATCGACGAAATCCTGCTTCAGAAATTAGCCGCCTGAGTAGCGCTTAACGCACGCCGAAGACGTGAGCGAAGATGTAATCGCGCAGCTCCGCATCGAGCTTGTGCGTGTTGGTAGCGGCGTCGCTCGAATCCGTGTTGAAAGCGACGATGTATGCATTTCCATGCGCGGGATCGACGTAGAAATGGCTGATGAAGCCGCCCTGCTCGCCGCCGTGGCCGATGTATTTCCGCCCGCCCTGCTCGTGAATAAAGAAACTCAGGCCGATCCAGTCGCGCCCCCGCTCGCCGGCCGTCTGGGATGCACCGCTCGCATCGATCGCAAGCTGCTTCTGAAACATTTCTTCGAGCGAACTGCGCTTGAGCACGTCGCTAGAGTTGCGCCGGTCGCCGCCGCCAAGCAGAAACTCCAGATACTTCGCCATATCGGACAAGGGCGCATTCAGGCCGCTGTTTGAAACCGTAATGCCCGAGCTGAAATTGAACGGCGCGCGTCTCAAAACACCTTTTTCGCGGTAGTAACCTTCGGCGCGATGGCGCAACAGAAAATACGGCGCGCGATCGAAATAGCTCGCGTACATTTGTAGCGGTTTCAGGATGTTCTTGTCGATATAAACCTGGTACGGATCGCCCGACAGCCGCTCGATGATCTGGCCAAGAAAGACCACGCCCAGATTGGAGTAGCTATGCTTCGTTCCGGGCGGAAATAGAATTTCGGTGTACGGCAGCATCGCCACGATCTGCGACCATTCGGTGGGTTCAAACGGCTCCCAGTCGTGATCCCCGCCCCAGGGCCAGGTCGCCGCGCGGAAACCGGCGCTGTGTGTCATCAGCTCGCGAATCGTAATCGCGTCGATGGGTCCGTACGGATCGTGCACTGCACGTAGCTCCGCCACATACTTCACCACCGGATCGTCCAGCTTCAGCAATCCGCGATCGCGCAGTTGCAGAATGGCAATGCCGGTAAACGTCTTGGTGATCGAGGCCCAGTGGAACGTCGTCTCGGCATCGACGGCCTGCTGCGATTCGCGATTCGCCTCGCCGTAGTACTCGCGCTCCGAAACCTGCCCTCCGGAGATGACAAGCACGCTGCCGCCAACCACTCCGTAATGCGCCAGTTCGGCAGGAAAGAAATCATGCAATGAGGAGAGCGCCGCCGCCAACAGCACAATTACGCGCAGCATGGCGGCTCAAATCTCGGGCACAAACGTCTGCACCGTGGGAATCGATTCTCCGCGAATCAAATCCTCATAGGTTTCCCGCCGGCGAATCGTTTGAACATCGGCGCCATCCACCAGCAGTTCGCAGGCGCGCGGACGGGCGTTATAGTTGCTCGCCAAAGCAAATCCATAAGCGCCCGCCGTTTCAATCGCCAGCAGATCGCCCGGTTTCAAAAGCGGCAGCTCGCGATTGTGCGCGAAGAAATCGCCGCTCTCGCAGACCGGCCCAACCACGTCGGCCTGACAGCGGGTCTCGTCGCGCGGCCTTTCGACCGGGGTGATTTCGTGATAGGCCTGGTATAGCGCCGGCCGCAGGAGATCGTTCATGGCCGCATCCACAATCACGAAGCGCTTGCCGGCGTTTTCCTTAACATGCAGCACGCGCGTCAGCAGAACACCGGCATTGGCGACAATCGAACGGCCTGGCTCAAGCATGAGCACCAGATCGCGGCCCTGTATCTTCTCTTTCAGCCGCTCCAAAAATTCGGTGATGTGCGCGCCCTGCTCCCCGCTTCGGTAGGCAACGCCAGCGCCGCCGCCGAGGTCGAGCGTTCGAATCGTAAGACCTTCGCCACGGAGCCGCTCGATGAACGCAAGTACGCGATCAGCCGCCTCGAGCAGCGGATTCGTATCCAGAATCTGCGATCCGATATGGCAGCTCACGCCCTCGACCGCGATGCCCGGAAGCGCTGCTGCCCGGCGATACAATTCAGCCGCAGCCTCGATATCGATGCCGAACTTGTGCGAGCGCAGACCGGTCGAGATATAAGGATGGGTGGCAGCGTTCACATCCGGATTGACACGGATCGCAATCGATGCGGTCGTATTCAGCGCAACTGCAGCGCGTGAAATCTGGCCCACTTCGTATTCCGATTCGCAATTGAAACTGTGAATGCCTTTCGAGAGCGCAAAGCGGATCTCGGCTGCCGTCTTGCCGACGCCCGAGAAGACAACTGAATGCGGATCGCCGCCCGCCGCCAGCACCCGATACAGCTCACCGCCCGAAACGATATCGAAGCCCGCGCCCTGGGCTGCGAGCAGATTCAGAATCGCAATATTCGAATTCGCTTTCACCGCGTAGCAGACGCGATGCGGAACATCGGCCAGCGCATCCTCGTAGGCGTGGAAATTACGCGCGATGGCTGCTTTGGAATAAACATACGCCGGCGTTCCGTGCGAGGCGGCAATACGCGTGAGACTCGTGTCTTCGCAGAATAGTTCCTCGTCGCGGTACGTCCAGGAGCTTTGGCTGGTTTGCGGCATCTCAGGCTAAAGCACTCGCAGAGCAATCACGGTCTGGTCGTCGGTGAGCGAAGTTGCGCCGCGAAACAGATCGATGTCGGCGAAGATGGCATCGACGATCTGCTGGGGCGAATGCTGGAAATTCGCAGTAACGACTTTTTCCAGCCGGTCGCGCCCGTAGCTCTCCAGATCGCTCGTAATCACCTGCTCATCGGTCAGAATATCGGCTTCTTTCCCGAGTTGATCCTCGATACCGTCGGAACACAGCAGGAGCAGATCCTCGGCCTGGACCTCGATTTCCGCCTGTTCATACTCCTGATCTTCGAGCAAACCAATAGGCACGCCGGCCACTCGCGAGCTGATGATCTCACCTTCGCGAAAAAGAATCGGCGGCAGCGTTCCGGCATTCGCAACCGTGAATGTCCGCTTGTCGGCTGCCCACAGGATCAGTGAGAGCGTGGCGTACTGCGCGTCCACTTTGCGTTCGAGCAGCGCCTCATTCAGTGATTTCATCAGTTCCGCCGGCCGCGCTCTCCGCCGTGTCAGCGTGCGCAGCAAGCCAGAGATCAGCGCGCCGTATAACGCGGCCGCCGCACCCTTACCGCTGACGTCCCCAAATGCGATCAACGTGTACTCGTCGCTGTGTTCGAAAAAGTCGTAGAGATCGCCGCTGATGGCGCGCGCCGGACGGGTCCGTACGCCGACCTCGAGCCCGACAACGTCGGAAACCGCGCGCGGGATCAAGACCGATTGCAGTTTGAATGCCGCCTGCAGATCCTGATCCAGCCGGTGCTCGCGCTGCCGCAGCTCTTCGTACAGGCGCGCATTCTCAACGGACGTCGCAATCTGTGGCCCCAGCAGTGTCAAGGCCCGCACATGGTCTTCGGTGAAAAAACTTGGACGCATGCTCTCGAGATCGAGCACACCGATGACGCGGTCGTGCAGAACGAGCGGCACTGCGACTTCCGAGCGCACATCGGGATGCGAAGCGATGTAGCGCGGCTCGCGCGTCACATCCGGAACACGGATCACCTGCCTCGTATCCGCCGCCCAGCCGGTAATGCCTTTGCCCATCTCGATGTTTTCGACCGTGGTGCGCTCGTCGTAGCGCTGGCTGAAACGGCAGCGCAGAAGATGCCGCTCCGCGTCGACCAGAAACAGGCTGAAGGCATCGAAACTGATCAGCGCGTGCACGGTCGAGGCGATCTTGGAAAGCAGCTCGTCCAAATCAAGAATCGAGCTGAATTCCTGCGATAGATGCGCGAGCACGCGCAGCGTCCGATTTTGCCGCTCTACCCGCCGGTACAGGCGCGCATTATCGATGGCCGTGCCAACACGCGCCGCAATCAGCGTAAGCAGCGCGCGGTCCTGCTCGGAAAATGCATTCAGACGTGTCGATTGCAGATCGATGACGCCGACCAGTTTGCCGCGCACCAGCATCGGCACGCTCAATTCCGCGCGCACCGCATCGAGAGCATTCAAATAACGCGAATCCTTGCGCACATCGCGCACCAGGATCGGCTGACGCGAAGCGGCGGTGGTGCCCGTAATGCCTTCGCCCAGCCCGATGTTCAGGTTCTTCGCGATTTCGTCACGATGACCGATCGAGTAGCGCATGCGCAGCGAGCGAGCGCGCTCGTTGTAGAGCAGGATCGCGAAGAGCTCGTACGGAATCACTTCCTTGACGATCTCGGCGACATTTGCCAGCAACCGGTCCAGATCGAGCGTTTCGGCGGTGACTGTGCTGACTTCGAGCAGAAAGTCCAGCAGCTCGGCTCGTTCGCGAAAACGTACCTGCTGCTCTTTAGGCATGATTCCTTTCAGGCATGGTCGAGTTCGGCCAGAATCTGTACACCGGAGCTGGTGCCGATACGGTTCGCGCCGGCCGCGACCATCTCGCGCAGCACGGCCAGGGATCGAACTCCACCAGACGCCTTCACGCCCGCGCGATCGCCCGCGATTTCGCGCATCAGCCGCACATCCGCCGCGGTAGCGCCTGATTTGGAAAAACCGGTTGACGTCTTTACGAAATCCGCCCCGGCGCGTACGGCGATTTCACAGGCTGTTCGCTTCTGCGCATCATCGAGCAGGCAGGTTTCGAGTATCACTTTGAGCAGTGCGTTCGATTTATGAACAATGCCCGCGAGCTCGCGAATTTCGTGCTCCACGTAGCTTGTTTCGCCCGACAACAGAGCACCTATATTGAGCACCATGTCAATTTCGGCAGCGCCATCTGCAATGGCACTGGCTGCTTCGGCGGCCTTGATCTCGCTCGTATTCGCGCCCAGCGGGAAGCCGATCGTTGCACACACCTTCGAGCCCGACGCGCGCAATTGGGACGCAGCGAACGAAACCCAATACGGGTTGACACAGACGGTCGCAAAGCCGTGCTCGCGCGCTTCTCTGCACAGCCGCACGATATCCTCGCGCGATGCCTCGGGCTTCAGCAAAGTGTGATCAATCAGCGAAGCGACGGCGGCAGCGCAACTCAGATTTCCAATCTTTTCCACGGTTCTGAACAAAGGCGAGGAGAGTTGAACGTGCGCTTGAAAAGCGTCCACGTGCGACAAGCATAACACGCGGAATTGCGTATTCCGTACAATGTGGACGAGCAAATATCGCGGCACATGCCCTTTCATATTTCCTGGTGGGACATTACGATTCGCCTGCTGAGCACGGTCTTTGCCGGCTTCGTAATCGGCTTCGATCGCGGCGAGCGCGGCCGCCCCGCCGGACTGCGCACCACGATACTGGTGGCCTTAGCTGCCTCGATCTCGATGATCCAGGTGAACCTGCTCATGCCCACCACCGGCAAGACGCCCGAATCGTTCGTGGTCTTCGATCTGATGCGTCTGCCGCTGGGCATTCTGACGGGAGTAGGTTTCATCGGCGGCGGAGCGATCGTGCGGCGAGACAACATGGTTCTCGGCGTCACAACCGCGGCGACACTGTGGTTTGTTACGGTGATCGGCCTCTGCTTCGGCGGCGGTCAACTCGGCCTCGGCTTCGCCTCGCTCCTGATCGGTTTCCTTGTGCTCACCGGGCTCCGCTCACTCGAACACAACATGAAACACGATCGCCATGCCACGCTCAAGCTCGTGACGGTTCCCGGCGGCCCGGGTGAAGACGAACTGCGCAGCATTCTGTCGGCTGAGCATTACAGAATTCGCTCGATCGGACTACTCGCGGGCGAGGCGCTGCCCGTTCGCGAATGGAACTGCGCTGTCGAATGGCGTGGCAGGAAGCGCGAAACCACGACGCCCGAATTTGTGAAAGCGCTCGCCGGCAGGCCAGGGGTTTCCAGCGTCGAATGGAAACCGGAAGAGCGCTGACTTCTCTTCAGCTGACTGCCGGGCTCAAACGTTACAGAGCTCGTAGGCCTGCTCGAGCCCGCGGATCACCGGCTGCTGGGCGGGCACGAATTCGTGCGAGATAAAGCCCTCGTAGCCGGTATCGGCAATGGCCTTTGCCACCGCGTGCCAGGTCACTTCCTGGGTATCGTCCAGCTCGTGGCGGCCCGGATTTCCGCCGGTGTGGAAATGCCCGAAGTACTGAATGTTCTTGGTGATCGTGCGGATCAGATCGCCTTCCATGATCTGCATGTGGTAGATATCGTACAGCAGCTTCACGCGCGGCGAGTTCACCTGCTTCATCAGCTCGATTCCCCAGGCGGAATGGTCCGCCATATAGTCGTGGTGATCGACCTTGCTGTTGAGTAGTTCCAGATTGACCGTTACGCCCTTCTCTTCCGCATAGCCTTTGATCTTGTTCAAAGCGATCGCGCAGTTCTTTAATCCCTCCTCATCCGGCATCCCGCGGCGATTGCCTGAAAACGTGATCACGTTCGGTACTTTGGCCGCGGCAGCAGCCGTGATATCTTCTTTCAGCTTGGCCAGTACGCGGTCGTGATTCTCAATCCGGTTCAGACCGATGGGGATGGTATTCGGCTCGGAAGCTGCGGTCATGGAAGGAATGAGCCCGTACTTCTGAACCGTCGCGTATTGGTCGGGCGTTACCAGGTCGATACCTTTGATTCCGATGCGCGCCGCTTCCTGGCAAAGCTGATCGAGCGTGTACCACTTCTGCCAGCACCAGAGCGACACCCCCTGCTTCAGCCTGCCACCCGGGACCTGGGCGGGAGCGAGTCCCGGCCGCGCGAGCGATGCCACTCCAGCCGCCACAGCGCCTTTCAATACGTTTCTGCGGTTCATTCGTTTGCATCCTATCAGAACCTCCGCCGCGCGCCGAAAGCGCGAGAATCGGGTTATGCGGCCCCTGCGCACGCTGTTCGCGCTGTTGCTTTGCTCTGCTGCCTGGTCGCTCCTGGCCGTGCGCGCCGCGCAGATGAATATCCGGGTCGATACGACTCTCGTCGTTGTTCCGGTTTCCGTTACGGACGCGCAGAACCGGTTCGTGCTGGGCCTGGAGAAAAGCGACTTTCAGCTGCTCGAGGATGGAAGCGCGCAGAATGTCAAGCAGTTTGCGGACGAGAACGCGCCGATTTCGGTCGGACTGCTGGTGGATATCAGCGGCAGTATGGGCAGCAAGGTGGATCTCTCGCGCGAAGCCGTCAAGCAATTTCTCAAAACGCTGGATGCCCAGGACGAAGCCGCGCTGATTCAATTCGGCGATACGGCTGCTGTTGCCGCTGATTTCACGCGCGATGCAACCTTGATCGAAGACAAGCTGGCCCATGTCGAACCGCAGGGGCTGACGGCGCTGCTCGACGCCGTGAGTCTTGGTCTCGATGAGATGAAAAAAGCGAAGAATACGCGCAAGGCGCTGATCATCATTTCGGACGGAGGCGATAATCACAGCCGCTACACCACCGATCAGATCAAGGAGCTTGTTCGCAAAGCCGATGTGCAGGTTTATTCCATGGGCGTCTACGAGCGCTTCCCCGCCTTCGCATTAAGCGCGGCGGAATTGACCGGACCGCGCCTGCTCAAACAGCTTTCCGAGCAGACGGGCGGTCGGGCGTTTTCGGCTTCCGATGCCGATGAGCTGCCGGCCATCGCGGAACGCATCGGCATCGAGCTGCGCAACCAGTATGTGCTCGCTTATTCGCCCTCCAATCGCAAGAAGGACGGCACCTACCGGCATCTGGAAGTGAAAGTGAAAGAGCCGCCCGGACTGCCGCCCCTGAAAGCTCGCTGGCGCGCCGGATATTATGCGCCGGTCGAGTAGCGCTTCAGCCGGCTCTCGCACTCCTCCACGCCTGCTTGGACATTGACTGCTGCATAAAGGTCACGTGCTTCGCACCATAGTGTCGCCGCTGCGTCGTGATCGCCCAGATCTTCGTCGAGCAGTGCACAGCCGCGCAGAGCATTCGCGACATCCAGCGGCGGACTGGCCGTATTGGCTCGATAGATCTCGAGCGCTTCTTCATAACACGGCTTTGCCCGGCTGAGTTGCTTCGTATTGCGCAGAATGTCGCCCACATGGCGGATCGTGTGCGCCAGCCGCAGCGCATCGCCACTTCGTCGATAAATGTCCGCTGCTCGCTGGTAATACTCGATCGCGACGTCGTGATGCTGCAGATCGCGCTCCGCCTGACCAAGCGCAGTCAGCGCCTTTGCAAGTAGTTGCTGGTTGGTGTCATCGCAGAGATCGAGTGCTCGTGCAAAGCATTGAAGGGCGTGGGCAAAGTGTCCTTGACGGCGCGCTTCGTATCCGCGCGTCAGCAGATTCTCGGGCGTGTCCAATGTCGTCCTTTTAGCGGTGATGGATAGGAGCCACCATCACGGGATGGCTCGCAACCGCCGGGCTCGCGATGCGTGGCGGAGCTACATACACCCGGCCGCTCGGTGCATGTACGGACGAATAGCTGCTCCGCAAGGGCTGTAACCCACCGTACGAGGCCGGCGTTCCGGAACCGAGGTGCGGATACCCGGCCCGCAACGGCGGTAACGTCGGATAGCCGGTGCTCTTTCTGGGCGGAATTCCGCCCGGCCATCCCGGATGCTTTCCGCCGTTGCCATAGAACCGGGGGAAAACGTAAATCACCGTGAAAGGATTTGCGGGGAACAGATTCGTAACCGGTCCGAACGGCCCGTAGAAACCGTTGTCGATGATTACCGGGGCGCCGAACACGCCTGGGCTTCCAACCGAATAGCTCGGCGGGTACGGAGAATAAATCGGCGGGATCGCCGCCAACACCGATGGATCGGACGGATCCGGCACATTTGGATCGGCAGTGCTCTGCTGGGCGGCGCGGTTATCGGCTTCTATCGTTTCGGCACGATTGCGGGCCCACTCCGAAAAACTGTCGATCGCGCCGTCGCCGTACTTGGCCGTATCCATGCCAATGCCGAAAAAGAACTGGCGCGATTCGTCGATCTTTTTCGGCTCCTGTCCATCCGCGCGGATTTCCGCTTCCCCTACATAGGTCTCGAACACGGCTGGATCCGAATCGAGCCGGTAGACGCCATTTTTCGGGAAATGGATCTCGAACCCTTTGTAGAGCAGGGTGATCGAAGCGGCATCTTTTTGCGCATTATTTGAATCCAGAATCGCCGCGCCTTTCAGAAATTCGATGCGCGTGTTGTCGAGCGCGTTCGAGACCATGCGGATGGCGCTGTTCTCGTCCACTCGCAGGAAGACGCCGGGCGTGAGCAGAATCTCGGCCCGCCCCTTTTCCGTGCGCAGGGTGGAACCCTGGTGAACACTCGAGAAAGTACCGGCTTTCGGGACGAGCGGCTGGTCATCGATCAGCACCGTACCTTCGGTGAAATTCACCACCCCGGAGTGGGCCGAAATGACGGCCTGGCCCAGAGCGTTGCGGGCACCGGAAAAGGCCAGCACAGTCAAACAAAACACCCCGGCCAACCGCATAAACAGAAAACTCCCTGCTCAAAGAATGTCCCTTTGCCCCGGGTTTGTCAATGGGCTGCTTCTGGCACACCGGACACCTCTCTTCACTACACTCGAAAAATGCAGGATTTCGAGAAGCTCGGCGTCTTTTACCTGGGCAAACCGGTTGACCTCACAACCAAGAAGGATGTCGAAGAACCGCTGCTGTACGAGTCGAAGGATCTGGTCACGCACGCCGTCTGCGTCGGCATGACCGGCAGCGGAAAGACCGGACTCTGCATCGGGCTGTTGGAAGAGGCCGCCATCGACGGCATTCCCGCGATCGCCATCGATCCAAAAGGCGACATCGCCAACCTGCTGCTCACGTTTCCCGCGCTTCGTCCGGAAGATTTCCGCCCCTGGGTCAGCGAGTCGGAGGCTTCCAACAAGGGCATCAGCGTCGATCAGTTTGCCGCCGATCAGGCTGAGCTTTGGAAGAAGGGTCTGGCCGGTTTCGGGCAGGATGGCGCGCGCATTCAGCGGCTGAAGGACTCGGCCGATTTCACCATCTACACGCCCGGGAGCGAGGCCGGCGTTCCGGTTTCGATTCTCAAGTCCTTTGCCGCTCCTGCGGAAAACATTCTCCAGGATGCCGAGCTGTTACGCGATCTGATCAGCTCTTCCGCTACGGCGCTGCTCGCGCTGATCGGCATTCAGGCCGATCCGGTCCAGAGCCGCGAGCACGTTCTGCTGTCCAATATCTTTGAAGCGAACTGGAAGCAGGACCGCGATCTCGATCTCGCCAGCCTGATCAAAGAGATTCAGAATCCGCCGTTTCAGCGCGCCGGCGTCATGGATCTCGAAACGTTCTATCCCGCGAAAGACCGCTTCGCGCTCGCGATGAGCTTCAACAACCTGCTCGCCTCGCCCGGCTTTCAAAGCTGGACTGCAGGCGATCCGCTCGACATCTCCGCCCTGCTGCATACGCCGGCCGGCAAGCCGCGCATTTCAATTCTCTCGATCGCTCACCTCAGTGATGCCGAGCGTATGTTCTTCATCTCGCTTTTACTCAACCAGATTCTGAGCTGGGTACGCACACAGTCGGGCACCAGCAGCCTGCGCGCGTTGCTCTACATGGACGAGATTTTCGGCTACTTCCCGCCGGTCGCGAATCCGCCTTCGAAGAAGCCCCTGCTCACTCTGCTCAAGCAGGCGCGCGCCTACGGCCTGGGTATCGTACTCGCGACGCAGAACCCGGTGGATCTCGACTACAAAGGGCTCTCGAATACCGGAACGTGGTTCATCGGACGACTGCAAACGGAGCGCGACAAAATGCGCGTAATGGAAGGCCTGGAAGGAGCCGCTTCGGAAGCGCACGCGGCCTTTGATCGCGGGGAGATGGAGCAACTGCTCGCCGGACTCGGCAGCCGCGTTTTTCTGCTGAACAACGTGCATGAAGACCGCCCGCAGCTCTTCAAGACGCGCTGGACACTTTCGTACCTGAGCGGTCCGATCGCTCGCGAGCAGATAAAGCTGCTGATGAGCGGGAAAAAATCGGCCGCACCGAGCCAGCCCGCGCCGGCAACTGCTGCGGCATCGAAAGCCTCTGCTGCGCCGGTACTGCCGCCCGAGATCCCCTGCTATTTTCTTCCCGCTGAGAAAGCCGGTGCAACGCAGTATCGACCGGTGGTCATCGGCGCGGCCAAACTTCACTTTCTGGACGGAAAGCGCGCCATTGACGAAACGAAACAGGCACTTTGGATTGCGCCACTGACGGCCGGCCCAACGCCGCTCGACTGGTCACGTGCGGAAGCGAGTGATCTCTCGCTGGATGAAATCGAGAAAGCGCCTGAAGAGGGACTCGGCTTTGCCGATCTGCCGCCCGAGGCTGCCAAAGCCAAGAATTACCCGGTCTGGACGCGCGCCTTCAGCAACTGGCTGTTTCAAACGCAACAGCTGACGATCTTTCGCAGCCCGAGCCTGGAGCAGACATCGCAGCCCGGCGAATCCGAACGCGATTTCCGCATTCGTTTGCAGCAGGCAGCACGTGAAGAGCGCGACCGGCTAGCGGAAGAGCTGAAACAAAAGTACGCGCCGAAGCTGGCCGCGCTCGAAGAACGCAAACGCCGCGCAGAAGCGGCCGTCGAGCAGAAGAAAGGCCAGCAGAACCAGGCTTTTTTGCAAACCGCCGTTACGGTCGGAGCGGGCCTGCTCGGCGCCTTTCTGGGACGAAAAGCGGTCAGCGTGTCCACCGTTTCCAGGGCCGCCACTGCTGCCCGCCAGATGGGCCGCTCCTGGCAACAGACCCAGACCGTGGCGCAGGCGAACGAATCGGTTGAGCAGCTCGCGCATCAGCTCTCCGAGTTGCAGCAGCAATTTGAGAATGAAGTCGCGGCGGCGCAGGCCAAAATCGACCCGGCTACCGAAGCGCTCGAATCCGTTACCATCCGCCTCAAAAGGACGAATATCGAAATGCAGCTGGTCGCCCTCGCCTGGCAGCCGGTCTGATTCCCCTGCCTGGGCAGAAACTGATAGAGTAAGTTGCTGCAGCTTACTTCAACTGAGGAGAGTGTGGTCTATGCTGTCGCTCATCTGGACGCTGATTATCGGGCTAATCGTAGGAGCTGTTGCGAAGCTGATCATGCCGGGCAAGGATCCGGGCGGCATTTTTCTGACGATGCTGCTAGGCGTGGCCGGCTCATTTGTCGCGCTCTTCATCGGCAAAGCGGTCGGGCATTACCAGAACGGGTCGACGCCGGGCTTTATCGCCTCGGTGATTGGGGCCATTATTATTCTGGCGATTTACCGCATGGTGCGGCGCAAACCCACGCCGTAACGCGAGCCTTGCCATGCTGGAAGGCATGAGCTGGCTCTTCTGGTCTCTGCTTTCCGCACTGTTCGCTGCCGCCACGGCGGTGCTGGCCAAAATCGGCGTCGCCGGAATCGACTCGAACCTCGCCACGGCCATCCGTACAGTCGTGATCGTGCTCTTCGCGTGGGCGATTGTGGCCGTGACCTACAGCAGGGGCGAGATTGCAAAGGTTACGCCGCGAGGCTGGCTCTTTCTGGTCCTCTCCGGCATCGCCACGGGTCTGTCGTGGCTTTGCTATTTCCGCGCGCTCCAGCTCGGGCCTGCCTCGAAAGTGGCCCCGGTGGATAAGCTCAGCGTGGTGTTCGTCATTCTGTTTGCCGCGGCCTTTCTGGGCGAAAAACTTTCTGCGCTCAAGTTAGGCGGAGGGCTGCTCATCGCGGCCGGCGCGATTGCGCTTGTCTTCGGCTAGTCCGGATTCCGGTTCGCAGTTTGGAAATGTTCCTTTAGACATTCACAGTTGGGCTGATAGACTCTTGTTGACATTCTAAAGGAGTTCGCATGCCCGGCAAGTCCGACATCCTGCAGGGCACCCTCGACCTGATGGTGCTCAAAACGCTGGAGACACTTGGTCCGCTCCACGGCTACGGAATTGCGCTGCGGCTGGAGCAGCTCTCGGATAACATGCTCGAGCTGAATCAGGGCACGTTATACCCGGCCTTGCTGCGGCTGGAGCAAAAGGGCTGGATCTCTTCGGAATGGGGCGAATCGGAAAACAAGCGCCGGGCACGCTTCTACTCGATCACCAAGCGGGGCCGCAAACAACTGCGCGCTGAAACGGCCAACTGGGAGCGGTTCACCGGAATTGTGACGCGAGTGCTGGCTGGAGGTGTGGAATGATACCCGCCTGGCTGTCGCGTCTCCTCGCAACTTTGCGACCGCGAGCGCACGAGCGGCGGCTGCAGGATGAGATCGCCTCTCATCTGGACGCGCTGGCGGCACGCGAGGCAAGCCGCGGGATCGGATCGGAGGAAGCTCGCGACCGCGCCCGCCGCGCCTTCGGCTCCATCGAATCGGCCAAAGAGCGCTACCGGGATCAGGCGCGTTTTCGCGCACTCGAAAACGCCGTACGCGACATCCGGTTTGCACTGCGGCAATACCGTAAGAGCCCGGCTTTCACCATTGCCGCCGTGGTCTCCCTTGCGCTCGGAATCGGCGCTAATGCGGCGCTCTTTTCGTTCGTCAACGCGATCCTTCTGAAGCATCTTCCGGTACCGCAACCGGAGCGTCTGCATGTGCTTCGGAGCAGCAGCGGCATGGTTGGGCTGGCCTATGCGGAAATCGAGAGATTCCGCCGTGACGGCGCGCAACTCGGCACGTTTCTCGGCAGCTTCCCGATGGACGTGAGCTTCAGCCTCGGCCAGCAACCGGAGTGGGTGCCCGCCGAACTGGTTACGGGCGATTACTTCCGCACCCTGCAGATCCAGGCCGAACGGGGCCGTCTGCTCGATCAGCGCGATCTCGATGCAGCGGCTGGTAATCCCGTCTGCGTGATCAGCGACCGGCTCTGGCAGACCAGGCTCGGCGGCGCTCCGGATGCGATTGGCCGGACGATTCTCATCAATACGCGCCCCTATACGATTGTCGGAATCGCCGCCCGGGGATTTCGCGGCACCGATTTGCTGCGCCCCTCCGATATTCAAATCCCGATCACCAGGCTGTCCGACTTCATGCCGTCGTTCGCCAGCGATTCGCGCTTCGACTGGCGTTCGCGGCTGTTTTTCCTTTCGACGATCGTGCGCCTGAACTCTTCCGTCAGCGCGAGCGAAGCTCAGGCCCTGCTGACCCGTTTGCAACGCGGCTGGCTGCAGGAAAAGAAGCTGGATCCGCACGAGACGATTCTGCTTGCCGCCGGCGCCGGCGGTTTTTCGTCGCACGAAAACATGGGAAAGCCGGTTTCGATTCTGCTCGGCGTCTCCCTGGTTGTTCTGTTGATCGCGTGCGCAAATCTCGCCACACTCCTGCTCTCCCGCACCAGCGCCCGCGCGCATGAGTTCACGCTACGGCTGGCGATTGGCGGCTCTCGGGGGCGTATTTTCGGGCAAGTGCTCATTGAAAGCACGCTGCTCGCGGTCTTTGGAACGATCGCCGGCATTCTGGCCGCTTACGGCATCGCACAGGTGCTGCTGGCTTTTCTGAATCGCACAACCCCGGCGATTCACCAGCTCCATATCGGTATCGACTCGGAGGTTCTGGGCTTTGTCGCGATCATCGCCGGGCTGTCGGTTCTGCTCTTCGGCACCGCTCCCGCGCTGCAGGCCGCCCGCGCCGCCTCGCCGGGTTCCTCTTCGGCGGGCAACACGCGGGCGGGTGCAGGTCTGCGCAGAACATTTGTTGTCGCGCAGATTGCGCTTTCGTTTCTGGTGGTTCTCTCGGCCGGTTTGTTTGCGGAGACGCTGCGTCACCTTTCCACGCTCGAGCTCGGCTACGTTCCCGACGAGATCAGCGCAATCGATATACGGCCCGCCAGCGGCGGCTACGCCGGCGAGCGCGCAAGCCGGTTCTACAAGCAGCTGGTGGATCGGCTGCGCTCCACGCCCGGAGTGAGAGCCGCGGCAACTGCACTCGGGCCGCATATCGAAGGCGGCGTGAAGATGACGATTCAGGCGCAGAGCGGCGAGAGGAAATATCAAGCCAACCTGCTGGCCGTGAGTCCCGGTTATCTGGAGACCTTCGGTGCGCGCATTCTCGCGGGCAGAGATTTCGATCCGGCGGACAGGAGCAAGGACGAAGGCGGTTTCATCGTCAGCGAGCATCTGGCCCGGTCTTATTTCCATGGCCGCCAGGCCGCTGGCAATTACTTGCTGCTGGATGGCAGAAAAATACCCGTGGTGGGGGTGGTTTCTAACATTCGGGATGCGAACCTGCGCGATGGGTCGCTCGATACGGTTTACCAAAACGTCGACAAGCTGCTCACCTCGAGCCTGACTGTTTATGTTCGCTGCGCAGGCTCGTGCCGGCCGCTGCTGCCGACCATACGCAAAACCATCCATGACTTCGACCCGAGCACGCCTATTCTCTCGCTGGTCACCATGAAGACCGAGATCGAAGGAACGTTCTCCACCGAACAGGCGCTCGGTTTTCTCTCAATGTTGTTCGGTGGGCTGGCGCTCATTCTGGTTGCCGCGGGCCTCTACGGCGTGCTCTCTTATTCGCTGACGCGGCGCACTCGCGAAATCGGGATTCGCACAGCCATTGGAGCGCTTCCCGCCGACATTATCCGCCTCTTCGCATCGGAAGCGCTGATCATGCTCGCGCTTGGCACACTCATCGGCGTTCCGTGTTCGCTGGCCGCGGTGAATCTGCTTCGCTCGCAGCTTTTCGGGGTAACGCCGCACGATCCGGGTGCGCTGCTCGTGTGCTCCGGGTGCATCGCCGCAACCGTGATCCTGTCGAGCATCGCGCCCATCCGGCGCGCTTTGACGATCGCCCCGCAGCAAGCCCTGCGCGTGGACTAATCCCTGATCCTAAAAAAGCACTTGACATAAAGGCGTTTTTATATAACTCTACGGTTATATAGCTGCCTTATGATACAGACCCTCGATCAAACGTTTGCCGCTCTGGCGGACTCCACCCGTCGCGCCATTCTGGCCCGCCTGGCCAAAGGCGAAGCGACCGTGCTCGAACTCGCCGAGCCCTTTGAGCTTTCGCAGCCCGCCATCTCGAAGCACCTGAAGGTCCTCGAAACCGCCGGACTCATCGAGCGGCGGGTTGCGGGCACCACGCGGCCGTGCCGTCTCAAAAAGGACGGTGTAGAAGCTGTGGACAAATGGCTCGGCAATCTGCGCCAGGCTCTGACCGCCAACTACGACCGGCTCGATGTCCTGCTGGCCGGCATGAACTCCAAGAAGAAAAAGCAGAAAGGAAAAAAACGATGAACAGAATGACTCTCAAGACCGAAGGCGACCGCAATATTCTCGTCACCCGGCATTTTTCGGCGCCTCCTGAGCTTGTGTATCGGGCACATATCGAACCGGAACTGATCCGGCAATGGATGCTCGGTCCGGAAGGCTGGAGCATGCCGGTGTGCATCAACGATCCCCGTCCCGGCGGGAAGTTTCGCTACGAATGGAGCAACGGCAAAGGCGCCAGCTTCTATATCACGGGCGAATGCATTGCACTCGAGCCGTACCACCGAATCGTGCACGTGGAACGCATGCATCTGCCCGATCCTACGCCCGACAACCACGTCGAAACGACGTTTGAGCCTGATGGCGATGGCACGCTGATGACAATTCGCATGAGCCTGCCCGATTCGAAGACACGCGCCGCTATGCTCGAAACCGGCATGGAGCACGGTATGGAAGCGAGCTATCAGCGGCTCGACCAGATCGCCGCCTCCGGCCAGCACGCGAACGTCTAGGCGCAGCCGCGATTGGCGGCCCGCTCGGAAAGTGCAGATTCTGCGATACAATCGATGCACTTTTCGAGCCGTTGCCCATGCCATATCAGGAAAATGTGCTGATCGAATCGACCGCCAAGGCTGTCGCAGATTTTCTGCAGGCGATCGAGCGCTGCGTATTGCTGTTCGTGAGAGCGGAGCAGGAGCAGCGGATTTCGTTTGACGACGAGGGTGTTGCGACCGGGCTACAAATTGTTGCGAGAATCAGTGCTTCAGCCGCTGAGCTCTCGCCCGAGAGGCGCGAGCGATATTTGCGGCACATCCGAGAGCATGGGCCGGCGATTTGCCAGGATCTGATAGCGGGCGTGCAGAGACGGTCGCCGCCGGTGGTGCATAGCGACGAATTGATGGCCACGCTGCTCACGGAAACCGAAGGATTCTGAGTATGGCTGAGTCTTCCGGCAGTGCGATCGCAACGTATGGCGACGGTGTCAAGTGGCTGGTTGGAATCTCTGCGGCAGCGCTGGGCGGCGCTTTCCTGCATGTCAAGGAGATCAACGAGCAGCCGCTTGCAGTTCGCGTCGTTATCGCCATCGCGGTGGTGGCTTTTCTGGTGAGCATCTGGGGCGGGGTGAATTACCTGCTCTGGCTGAATGGCATGGCCGCGAGCAAAGAGCGCATTCGGGAAAGCACGGAGAAGCTGCAATCCGAGACGGCTGAAGACAAGCGTAACGAGTTGCACGCCAAGATCGAGAAACAGGAGCGGCGGATTGCAAAAGCGGAGAGCACGATGCCGACCTGGCACCGGATCTACACGATTGCGTTTTCGGCGGCCCTGCTGATTGCGACCGCGGGATTGTGTTTCGCAGTGATCCGGGCGCACGACGAGAACAAGCCGGGCGCACCGCCGTCCGAAAACTCGACTGAGAAGAAAACGCCGGCAGATCCAGCCTCGCTTGCGCGTTTTCACATTGTGTATTCCGCGGTTCATCAGACCGGGCACGGGCGAGAGGCGCATACGTTTCTTATGGACGATCAAACCGGCGCGGTGTGGCAGATGGTGTGTTCCGGGAAGGATGCAGTGGCGTTCCGACTGGTGGAACGCACCGGGCAAAGCGCCGACGCTGCGGGTTCACCAGCGGCGCACCCAATCGCTTCGATGATGCGCTAGAGCGCCTGGCCGGATCTGGGAGTCTGCCGACCGCTCCTTACAGTCGCGGCTCGGTAAGCGGCAGCGGTTTGCTGACGGCTCCTTCCAGTCGCGGATTGGTAAGACAGTCGCGGCTCGGTATGCAGCGGTTCGAAATGGCACCGGAATGGAGCTAGGCGGCTTTGCTTTGGGCGGGTTTGCGGTCCCAGAGGCTCATGAGTTTTTCTTCGATTTCGGGAAGTGAAAATTCAAAGCCAAATTCGGACGGGTTGAACGGGATTTGCTTTTCGCTGCAACGTTCGTAGAGGCGGGCGGCGCGGGTGAGTTCTTCTTCGCGTTGTTTGTGGCGTTCGGCCTGGAGTTCTTTCAGTTCCCTGATGTTCTTGTCGAGATAGCTGCGGAGGCGGCGTTCCTGCAGGTGGAGGTTGCGAAGCTGGCGTTCGCACAGCTGGAGGATGTGGGCTTCGAGGAGCATCTGGCGCAGGGGTTCGGGATAGTTTTCGAACGTCTCGGCGTTCTGGATACGGGCGAGGGCGATGGTGGCGGCTTCGAGTGCAGGGATGCGGTGCAGACGCCACTCGGTATCGGCGATGGATTGAACTAAGAATTTTTCGCGGTGGTCAGCGGGCGCCCAGACGGCGAAGGTGTTGGCGACGTGTTGTTCGTAGAGGGCGGCCTCTTCGGAGGGCAACAGAACGGTTGCGCCGGTGAGCGCGGATTTCACCGCGTTGTGTGAGACTTTGGCTTTGCCTTCTGGTGTTCTTGGACCCGTTGAAAGTTGAGAATTGGCGCGATTGGCGTTGATCTGGGCTGCGGTGGACATAGGGCACTCCTTCTGAAAATGAAAAAAGCCGGACGCGACGGTCCGGCTTCTCGAGTTCAGTTTATCAGCGCGGCCCAAGCTTACACGGGCAAGTGACTGAAACGGAAAGGCCTTTAGGTTGTGACTGGCTACTTCACAACGACAATTTTCAGTTCCTTCTGCGCGGAAGTGGTGGAGGGGAATGAACCGCAAACCGGACCGGCATCGGTCAGGAAGCTGCCGTTATCGGAGTACCAGCCGTGCAATCCAATGGAGGGCTGACCCATGAACCAGGAGAAGAAGGCGAGTTCCTGGAGGTGATAGGTGAAACCGTTGGGCATGTAGATGCGGGGGGCGTCAGTACCACTGAGCGGGTCGCCGACTTCCAGATTGCCCTGGCAGACACCCGGGGGAACCTGGCCGGTACCGCCCCAGGCGGGAACCAGATTGTTTCCGAAGGGATCGTTGGCCCACTCGGCGATTTCGTGTGAGAGCACGGCAGTATCCAGGGTATTGGTGCCGAAGAGGCCGGTGGAGTCGAAGTCGGCGGGCGAATAGGTCTGAACGGGCGCCCCGGTAGCGCCGTGGTAGCCGAGGATGCAGCATTCGGCGAGATTGGTGGCGGCACCGGCCCAGACTACGTCATGGACGAAGAGGATCGGGAAGGTGGAAGGATTGACACCGTACCTGGAAAGGAAGGGCAGCACCTGGTTGGTGATGTAGGTATCGAACCAGTTGATATCGACGATGGCTGTGGGACCGCAGGCGGGGTAGACGGTCTGGGGCAGGGTGGTCCCATACTGGGGCGGCACATTGATGAAGACCGGCGGAAGCACGCTTGGCGTCAGCTTCAGATGGTAGGGGGAGTAGACGGAAGCGCCGATCTCGTCCCAAAACTCGGAGCGCTGGAAGGCGTCGAGGTACTGAGTGGTGCCGACCGGGGTGCCACCGAAATTGAAGTTAGCGTTGTAAAGCAGAGGAGACTGCTGGAAGAGGGTGACCGGCACGTTATTGGGAGCGGAGAGGCAGCCGTAATCGGGGGCGGTTGGGTCGAAGCGGGTACCGCCCGGAGTCGTGCTGATGATACCGGTGGATAAATTGACGTTGGTGCCGATGGTGTTGGTCTGGATAATGACCGGGACGACATAGGTGGGCACGGTGGTGGTGAGGTGCTGCGAGAACGGATCGCTGCCGACCATGGTTCCGGTGTAGACATTGTTATCGCGGGAAGCCTGCCAGGTATAGTTCCAGAGCGGCAACTGCTTGATGTTGGTGAGATTGCTGCCAATGCGCCCTTTCAGATCCTCGACGTCTTTGGCGCGGGCCGGTTTGTAGGCGAAATAGCCTTTGAGTGCGGGTTTCGGCGGCTCGGCGGCGCGGGTGACAACCGGCGCGATTCCGAGAACGAGGGCAGCGAGCGCTACGAGGCTCGTTGACGATTTCATGGGTGAATTCCTCCGGGATGTTTATGATCCGGACAAGAACTTGTTGCACCACAAAGCGGTGGGAAATAGCTTCGCCGGACTATCCCGAATGGTAGGGGAGGACTAGTAAATATTCAAGAGCTTGGTAGTACTTCGGTGGTTGGAGCTAGTACTCCGGTGCTGACCGCTCCTTACAGTCGCGGCCCGGTAGACAGTCAGCCTAAATAGAAAAGCCCGCCTGGTGTTTGCCAGACGGGCTTTTGCGTGTGAATGGACGTGCTTCTTAGTAGTCCATGTCGGGGCCGTGGCCGCCGGGACCAGCCGGGGCAGCAGCCTTTTTCTCGGGCACTTCCGCGATCATGGCTTCGGTGGTCAGCATGAGAGCGCTGATCGAAGCGGCGTGCTGGAGGGCCGAGCGGGTCACCTTGGTCGGGTCGATGACACCGGACTGAACCAGGTCTTCGAACTGGCCGGTGGCCGCGTTGAAGCCGTAGTTCGGGTTGTCGTTGCCGCGAACCTTTTCGATGATGATGGCACCTTCGAAGCCGGCGTTGCCGGAGATCTGGCGCAGCGGCTCTTCGGTGGCGCGGCGGATGATGTCGATACCGATCTGCTCATCGCCTTCGGCCTTGAGATTCTGGAGAGCCTTGCCGGCGCGCAGCATGGCGACGCCACCGCCCGGAACAATGCCTTCCTCGACGGCCGCGCGGGTGGCATGCAGAGCATCTTCCACGCGGGCTTTCTTTTCCTTCATCTCGGTTTCCGTGGCGGCACCGACCTTGATGACGGCAACACCGCCGGCGAGCTTGGCCAGGCGCTCCTGCAGCTTTTCGCGATCGTAGTCGGACGTGGTCTCCTCGATCTGGGTGCGGAGCTGCTTGATGCGGCCTTCGATGGCTTTCTGGGAACCGGCGCCATCGACGATGGTGGTGTTGTCCTTGTCGACGGTGACGCGCTTGGCGCGGCCGAGGTCTTCGAGACGCACACCTTCGAGCTTGATACCGGTCTCTTCCATGAGAGCCTTACCGCCGGTGAGGATCGCGATATCTTCGAGCATCGCTTTACGGCGATCGCCGAAGCCGGGAGCCTTGACGGCGCAGGCATTGAGGGTGCCGCGCAGCTTGTTGACGACCAGAGTGGCCAGCGCTTCGCCTTCGACCTCTTCGGCGATGACGAGCAGCGGCTTGCCGGAGCGGGCGATCTGCTCGAGCAGCGGCAGAAGGTCCTTCATGTTGCTGATCTTCTTTTCGTGGATCAGGATATAGGGATCCTCGAGCACCGCTTCCATGCGATCGGGATCGCTGACGAAGTAGGGCGAGAGATAGCCGCGGTCGAACTGCATACCGTCGACGGTCTGCAGCTCGGTGGACATCGTCTTGGACTCTTCGACCGTGATGACGCCGTCCTTGCCGACCTTCTTCATGGCTTCCGCGATGATTTCGCCAATCTGCGTGTCGCCGTTGGCCGAGATGGTGCCGACCTGAGCGATGGCATCGCCGGAAACGGGTTTGGAGAGCTTCTTGACGTCCTCGACAACAGCGTCGACGGCTTTTTCGATACCGCGCTTGAGGGCCATCGGGTTGGCGCCGGCGGCGACCGACTTCACGCCTTCGCGGAAGATCGCCTGAGCCAGGATGGTGGCGGTAGTGGTGCCGTCGCCCGCGATATCGGACGTCTTCGAAGCCACTTCGCGCACCATCTGAGCGCCCATATTTTCGAGCGGATCCTTGAGCTCGACTTCCTTGGCGACCGTGACACCGTCTTTAGTGATGGTGGGACCGCCAAATTTCTTTTCCAGAACCACATTGCGGCCTTTCGGGCCGAGCGTCACCTTGACGGCGTTCGCCAGCTGGTTCACACCGCGCAGGATCGCCTGACGCGAGTCTTCACCGTAATGAATCTGTTTTGCAGCCATTTTTCCTTTAAATCTCCTTACTTCTTGGCAGACTTGCCGTTGGATGAACCATTGGTGATCACGCCGAGAATTTCGTCTTCGCGCATGATCAGGTACTCATTGCCATCGAGCTTGATGTCGTTGCCCGAGTATTTGCCGAAGAGAATGCGATCGCCGACCTGCACATCGAGGGCGTTCACTTTACCCGAGTCGTCGCGCTTGCCTTTACCGACGGCTACGACTTCACCCTGCTGGGGCTTTTCTTTGGCCGAGTCCGGGATGTAGAGACCTCCCTGCATGGTCTCCTGTTCCTCGATCCGTTTCACCACGACACGGTCGTGTAGCGGACGAATATCCATATCTGTCAAACCTCCACGTCTTGTCTTGTTTTGGAAGAAAACTCTTATGTTGATCCGGGGAGAGATCCGCACGCTGCGGAAGGCCCGAACCACCCAGGAACTGTTTTAGCACACTCCTGGGGCGAGTGACAAACGTGGCTTGTAAGTGGTTGAGGGGGCGGCAAATAAAGTTGCCGGGGCGCTTGACATGATATGGAGAGACTCAGGTTTTATGCATTGGTTGCGCCTACGCGGACCAGTCTTCGATTCGCAGGTCCCGGATTCGGGAAAACTCCTTGACATTGCTGGTGGCGAGCACGGCTCCTAAGCTAAGCGCGGTGCCGGCGATGAGCAGGTCCAATGAGCCGATGACGGAGCCTTTGCTCTCCAGATCAACCCGTAGGCGGGCTGCTTCGTGGGCTGCGGCGCGATCGAACGGAACATGTTCGAATTCGGCGAGCAGGCGCGAAACGACGGCTCGGGTTCGGGATCGGGCGCTCTTCAGCATGCCGTACTCGAGTTCGTAGGCGACGATGGCGGGGACTGCCACGGTCTGAGGGTTTTCGGCGAGTAGTCTCGATACGACCGCAGGACGGCCTTTCACAAAGTGAATCAGCACGTTGCTGTCGAGTAGTTTCATCGAATCCGTTCGCGCTGGGAATCTTTGCCGTAACCGGCGCGAATGTCGCGTAAATCCGGGAAGTCCGGGAGCGCTCCAGCGGCTTCGACGACACCCGGCGGCCAGGTGCTCTGAAGGTCGTTGGTGATCTGCTGTGCGATCCAGCGGCTTACCGATTGGCGGCGAGCCTTGGCGGCCTTTCGCACCCGAACTTCCACCTCATCCGGCAGGTAGATCGTGATCTGGGCCATATACCTTATCGTATATTACCTCTGCTTCGCAGCAGAGTGTGGACGCATAGCGGTTTTTGCGATGTGTGATGGAACGGCGGATGCGATATAGTCGCTAGTACTTTTGGGGTGAACGATGACAAGCAAAACAGGGTTTCGAGTTGCGGTTCTGTGTTGGATCTTTTGCGCTGCAAGCGGGATGGTGCGAGGGCAGGCAGTGACGGCGAGCCTCGTGGGGACGGTGAGTGATTCGAGCGGGGCGGGCGTGCCGGGCGCGGCGATCACGCTGACCGAGACGAACACCGGGGTGAGCCGGAGTGCGCAGACCAATGACAGCGGGAATTACACCTTCAGCAATCTGCCGCCGGGAATGTATGCGGTGACGGCGGAGCGCGCGGGCTTCAAGAAAGAGACGCGCTCGGGAATCGACGTGGTGGTGGACACGACGGTGCGTATCGATCTGCAGCTGCAGCCCGGCGAAGTGAGTGAGACGGTGAACGTCACTTCTGAGGCGCCCATTCTGAAGACAGAGCGCGCCGATACGGGGCGGCAGATCGAAGCCAAGACGATATCGGATCTGCCGCTGCCGGCGAACCACAACTTTCAGAGCCTGAGTCTGCTGGTGCCAGGCGCGACCAAGCCGGAGGCGCAGCACTCAACGTTTTTTAACGCGCAGCAGAGTTATGCGACGCGGTTCAACGGGCAGTCGCGGCTGGCGAATAATTTAGAGCTCGAGGGCGTGGACGACAACGAGCGGACGGGATTGCTGCAGGTGCTGATTCCGCCGCAGGAGGCGATCCAGACGGTCGATATTTCGACCAGCGATTACGACGCGGAACTGGGGCGAGCGACGGGCGGGGCGATCAATCTGATTCTGAAATCGGGCACGAATCAGTTTCACGGCGAGGCGTATGAGTTCAACCGGGTGAGCGCGCTTTCCGCGCGCAGCTACTTCGATTCGGCGCGCGGCCATTTCACCTATAACTACTTCGGCGGGACGATTGGCGGGCCGATCATTCGGAATCGTACGTTCTTTTTTGCGGACTATCTGCGGATTGAAGATCACGAGGCGAATAACGACCGGCTGACAGTGCCGACGGCGGCGGAACGGACGGGCGATTTGAGCATTTCGCCGACTCAGATCTACGACCCCTACAGTGGGGATCCGGCCACGGGTAAGGGGAGGACGGCGATCAAGGGCAATATCATCCCGGCATCCCGCATCAATCCGATTTCGGCAAAGATTCTGAGCATTATTCCATTGCCGAATCTGCCGGGGCTGACGAACAACTACTTCGTGAACAGCCCGTTTTCGAAGAACACGGATCAGTTCGATGCGAAGGTGGATCATAACCAGACCGACAACGACCATATCTCGGTGCGGCTGAGTTTTTCGCGGCCGGTGACGACGGATGCCTCGGTGTATGGGATCTATGGCGGCCCGCGCGGGGTGGGAGGCGCCGGTTTTGAAGGCACCGGTATTCAGGACACGTACAGCGGCGCGATCAACTACGTGCACATTTTTTCGCCGACGCTGATTATGGAAGCGCGCTTCGGTGTGAACCGGTATCGCAACGATGCGCAGCAGTACGGATACGGGAAGAACGTTGCGGATCAACTGGGGATTCCGGGCATCAACGGGATTCCCTGGACGAGCGGGCCGCCCGATATCAATCTGAACAACTTCGGCAACCCGTTCATTGGATTCTCGGCGAGCCTGCCGTGGATACGGGCGGAGACGAACGTGCTGTTCACAAATATCTGGACCAAGACGGCGGGAAATCACACGATCAAGTTCGGGATCGATCTGCGGCGAGTGCGCGACGATCTGCTGCAGACGCAGACGTACAATCCGCGGGGGCTGATCGAGTTCGGGACATCGCAGTCGTCGATTCCGGGAGCGAATACGAGCTTCGGGAATTCGTTTGCGAGTTTTTTGTTCGATGCGCCGTATGACGAGGGGCGCGATTATCCGGTGATTTTTCCGGCGTACCGGGCGTGGCAGATTTTTTCGTTTGTGCAGGACAAGTGGGTGGTGACGCCGAAGCTGACGGTTGATATCGGCCTGCGCTGGGATTTGTATCCGGCTGCGACTCCGGCGCACACGGCGGGTTTTTCGCAATACGATCCGGATAACAATTCGCTGCTGATTGGAGGCGTGGGAAACGTTCCGGCGAACGTGGGTATCAACACGAACTGGCACGATCTGGGACCGCGGCTCGGGATTGCCTATCGCTGGAATGAGAAGACGGTGGTGCGCACCGGGTTCGGAATCAGTTATTCGCCGTTCCCGGATAACACATATGCGTATAACTATCCGGTGAAGCAGAACAACTTCTTTACGGGCAATTGCACGTATTGTGTGGCGGTGCTGCCGGGCGGCGGATATGCGACGTTCCAGGCGGGGTTTCCGCCGTTTGCGACGGCGACCATTCCCTCGAGCGGAGTGATTACGAATGCGCCACTCTCGCAGAGCTACTTCTTTATCAATCCGAAGTTCAAGGAGCCGTATGTGGAGTCGTGGAACTTCGCGGTGCAGAGATCGCTGCCGCTGGGGTTGACGATGGACGTGGCGTATGTGGGCAATCACGGCGTGGATCAGCCGGCGGTGTATGCATTGAATGCTTCGCACACGCTGGGCGGCGGTGTGGCGAGCCAGCCGTTGTATCAGAAATTCAAGAAGAAAGCGAGCGTGTCGGATTACTTCGTGGGATACAGCTCGATGTACAACGGGTTGCAGGTGAAGCTGGACCGGCGTTTCAACAACGGCTTTGGGGTGACGACCTCGTACACGTACAGCAAGGCGATGGGGTATCAGTCGGAAGACAGCGGGCTGGATTTTTACATCGAAGGCCGGCGGAACTGGCGGCGGCTCGATTTCGATCGCACGCATTTCTTCGCGCAGAGCTATATATACGAGCTGCCATTTGGCAAAGGGAAGAAATTCCTGCAGCAGGGCTGGGCTGGGGCGGTGCTGGGAGGCTGGCAGGTGAACGGGGTGCTGCAGATTGCGAGCGGCGCGCCGATCGATTTCGGCTTCAGCGGAGCTTCGTTGAACGCGCCGGGGAATAACAACACGCTGAACTGGTTCGGCCCGGGGCCGATTCCGATTCTGTACGGGACGGGTCCGAACAGTTTGTGGTTCAAGAACACGGTTTGCAATTTCAACGCGGCGAAGGGGCCGCTGGTGACGACGGATTGTTTTGCGCAGCCGGGTGCCGAGAATGGCGGCAAGCCGGAGTTCGGGAATCTGGGCAAGAACGTGATCAGCGGGCCGGGGTATTGGAATCTGGACGCATCGATTTTCCGGAATTTTCGGGTGACGGAGCGATGGACGTTTCAGCTGCGGGCGGATGCGACGAGCATTATGAACACGCCGCAGTGGGGTGATCCGAGCACCGACATTACAAGCCCGAATTTCGGGTATATCACGAGCGTGGGAAATGGGCGCAGCGGGCAGACGCTGCCGGGCGGATATGGATCGGGTGCGCGGCAGATCGAGTTCGGGGCGAAGCTGATGTTTTGAACGCGGAAGTCGCTGGACGTAGATCTGTGACTGTTTTGCCGTGGGGCCGTTTTTCGCGCTTTGTGCTCTGGCCTTGGGAGTCAAGTTGCTGCCGCAGGCCTCGTATCTTGAACTACGGCCCGAGGGGTTGGTGGTTTTGCGAGATGTTCCGCAGGTCGCCATTCATACGGTGGGCGGCTGAATTTGCGCCGGCGCGCCGCCCTGGAAAAGGCCGCGACGCTTTAGCTGTGTTACACCAACAAGCATGATGAACCGGCGGGATTGGATGACGGGCGCGGCTGCGCTGGCGGCGGGTGCGGGCGCACTCGGCGCGAAGCAGAGCAGCGGAGGCGGGAAGAAGCCCGTCTCGATTTCGAGCTGGAATGGGCTGGCGGCGGTGGGTAAAGCCGTCGAGATGATGAAGAGCGGCGCGGATCCGCTCGATGCGGTGATCGCCGGAGTCAATATCGTCGAGCTCGATCCGAACGATACTTCGGTGGGCTATGGCGGGCTGCCGAATGAAGACGGGGTGGTGGAGCTTGACGCCTGCGTGATGCACGGGCCGACGCGACGGGCGGGTTCGGTGGCGGCGATTCAGGGCATCAAGACGCCATCGAAGATTGCCAAGCTGGTGATGGACACGACCACGCACGTGATGATCGTCGGCGAAGGCGCGACGCGGTTTGCCGAGGCGCATGGATATAAGCGGGAAGATTTGCTAACGGAGAAGTCGCGCACGGCGTGGCTGGTGTGGAAAGAGAGTCTACGGTCGCCGGGGAACTGGAACAACTGGATTTCTTTGCGGGATAACCTGACCGACGCGAAACCGCCCATTGCGCAGCTGCGGGAGCGATTTCCGCAGGCCGATGAGGAGACGCTGGCCTGGGCGTGGCAGATGGCGGTGCATCCGACCTACGGAACGATCAATTGCCTGGGGCTGAACGAGAAGGGCGAGATTTCGGGTGTGACGACGACGAGCGGGCTGGCGTGGAAGATTCCGGGGCGAGTGGGCGATTCGCCGATCATTGGCGCGGGTTTATTTGTTGATCCGGATGTGGGAGGCGCGGGATCGACGGGCGTGGGCGAGCTAAACATTCGCACAGCGGGCGGGCACACGATCGTCGAGAGCATGCGGCGCGGGATGCATCCGAAAGAGGCGGTACTGGAAGAGCTGAAGCGCGTTTCAAAGCTGTTCAACGACGATAAGACGATACTGGACAAGCTCGATATCGAGTTTTATGCGCTGCGGGTGGATGGGGAGCACGCGGCGGGTTCGCTCTGGCAGGGGCATCGCGGGTATCAGGTGTATTCGGTGAATGACGGAGGAGAGAGCCGGCATGAGCCGTGCGTGTTTTTGTATTCGCGGTAGGTGAGGGACGCTTGAGCTTAACGGCTTGAGAGGTTCGTAAAGGGATTCACGACACGCACGCCGCCGTAATGCTGTCCATCGTTCAGGTCTTCCGAATAAACGGTACGCACGCCCAGAGCCTCTGCGGAGGCGATGATAGCGGCGTCCCAATAGGAAAGCGCGAAGCGGCTCGACTTCTCGACTGCGACGCGCACCAGCCGGTGATCAATCGGCTGACAAGGAAACTGGGCGAACTCTTCCAGCCAGTCCATTGCTTCGAGAACCGTTAAGGGCTGAGCTGCCTTCCGAGCAACCGTGACGAAGAACTCCTGCAGGACCTGAGCAGAAGTGGCGAAGTTCTCGGAGTCGATCAGCTGGAGTGCGCGCTGGCGTTTTGGCTCGTCTTTGCCGGTTCCTATTGCGGCGTAGACGAGCACATTCGTGTCGAAGAAGACATCAGCTAGCATGCCGGTCATGAAGATCGTCGCGCGTCCAGGTTTTCCTGCCTAAGCGGCCCTGAGATTTCTGGCTGAGTTCCCGGATTCGTTTGCGTGCGCGCGCGGCTCTGTCCTCCTGCGCTGCCAAGGTATTCAGAAACTCGCGCACGAGCGCATTCACCGAAGAATTCTGCTCGGCGGCGCGCTGGCGAACGATGGCGAGCACCCGCTCCTCGATACTCAGGGTGATGTTCTTCATGTACACAGTATATGTGTAACTGTGTTAGCTGCGGTAGCCGAGCTTGTCGCCTTCAAAGGTAGGCTGATTCTTTTCGCGGAGGGCGGGCACACGATTGCGGCGCGGGATGCATCCGAAAGAGGCGGTACTGGAAGAGCTGAAGCGCGTTTCAAAGGTGTTCAACGACGATAAGGCGATTCGGGACAAGCTCGATATCGAGTTTTAGGCGTTGCGGGTGGATGGGGAGCACGCGGCGGGTTCGCTCTGGAATGGCCATCGCGGGTATCGGGTGTATTCGGTGAATGACGGCGGGGAGAGCCGGCACGAGCCGTGCGTGTTTTGTATTCGCGGTGAGGTGGACGAGTTGTACGCACCAGAGTGCCGCGGAAAATCAACTGGCTCGATTCGACAGAGTGTCACAATTCCTGCAAGCCTTGCCATTGAGGTGCGTCGTGTGGCCAAGGAGCGGCACGTCACAACCAGCCGGGCGCTCGTAGAACTCGCTCAACGAGGGCTTGAGGCCGAAGCGGCGGCGCGCAAGAATCTGAGATCGAGCTACCGTCGATTCATGGCCGAAACTGAAGCAAAGCTCGAGGCCGGCATGGATTTGATCCGCGCAATTTTCGCGAAAGAGGCGATTGCCGAAGATCCGGTTCGCTGATCTTCCCCGCCCGCTGTGGCAGCACTTACTAGCGAGAGTCGCGGAACGGCAGATTAGTTTACGAGATCTCAGACGGCTTCAGGAGTGGGTCAAGACTGAACCCGAAGCCCCCGAGGGCGGACTGGTATGAAGATTTTGGTTCGTTCTACCTGGCGGGAACTGGAGCCTACCCGAAAACGGTGCTGTCCAAGGACATGAAGCCGTTTGGGACGGAACTGGATTCGTTGCGGATTTTCGGCTTGAGACTTGAGCCGGAAATCGATCGCTAGCTGCGGTAGCCGAGCTTGTCGCCTTCGAAGGCGGCTTGTTTCTTTTCGCGGAGGGCGGCGAAAACGGATACGGCAACCTGGATGAGGACGATGGCGGCGAGGAGTGTCATGCCTTCGTAAGGGCATGCGAAACGCCATCGCTCATTGAAGCTAAGTTACTGAAAAGAAATCGGAATGTCTGGCGCGGTGGAGGCCGAAATCCCGGTCCGGGTCCCGTTTTGAAACGCGTGTTCTATAAGCGGATGGCGACCGAGACGCCATCGCGCAAAGGAACCTGTGTGGCGTAAAAATCGGGCGAGGAAAACAGGCGTTCATTGAAGAGGCGGACAGCGTGGTCGGTCTTCTCGTGGGGATCGAGGACGCGGGCGTGCCAGAGGGTGTTGTCGGTAAGGAAGAGGCCGCCTTTGCGAATGCGGTGTGGGACGGCATCGAGCACAGCGGGGTAGCCGTCCTTGTCGACATCGTTGAAGATGAGATCGAATTCGCCGGAAGTGGACGCTAAGGCAGTGAGCGCGTCGCCGACATGGATGTGGATGCGATCGGCGAGGCCGGCGCGCTCGAAATAGCTTTGGGCGCGCCTGGCATTTTCGGGGCTGCCATCGGAGTAGTGCACTTCGGCGCCTTCGCCCGCGGCACGGGCGAGCCAGATGGTCGAGTAGCCGATGGCGGAGCCGAGCTCGAAGATGCGGCGCGCTTTGGAAACTTGGACGAGCAGGGTGAAGAAGCGGCCGACGGCTGGTCCGACGATCGGAATGCCGCGCTCAGCGGCGTAGGCTTCGATTTCGGCGAGCAATGGATCGCGGGCCGGAAGAAGATGGTGCATGTACTGCTCGATGGCGGGGCTGGTGATCATGTCGTTTTCATGGTATGCCGAGCGGATTTTCGAGCAAAAAGCGAGGTGCGAGGAACCGGCGGTTTTGCCTAGCATTAAGACATGGATCCGGAGTGGGCGAGAGCAGAAGCCGAGCTCGACGCACAAGGATGTGCGGTAATACGCCACCTGCTCGAGCCGGCGGAGTGCGAAAACGTGGCTGCGATGTATGCCAACGATGAGCTGTTTCGCAGCCGGATCGTGATGAGCCGGCATGGATTCGGACGAGGCGAGTACAAATACTTTCGCTATCCTTTGCCGGAGCGGATCGCGCAGCTGCGAAGCAGGTTGTACGAAAAGCTGGCTCCCATCGCGAATCGCTGGAACGAACAGCTGAGAATTCCGCTACGATATCCGGCCGCGCACGAGGCATTTCTGGAGCGCTGTCATGATGCCGGGCAGACGAAGGCGACCCCGCTGCTGCTCCAGTATGGACGCGGCGACTACAACTGCCTGCATCAGGATTTGTACGGAGAACAGGTATTTCCGCTGCAGGTGGCGGTACTGCTTTCTGAGCCGGGCCGCGATTTTGAAGGCGGCGAATTCGCGATGACGGAGCAGCGGCCGCGAATGCAATCGCGGGTGACGGTAGTGCCGTTAGGGCAGGGCGACGGAGTGGCTTTTGCGGTTCATCACCGCCCGGTGGCTGGGACGCGCGGCGTTTACCGGGTCAACATGAAACACGGGGTGAGCGTAGTGCGGAGGGGCCGGCGGCAGACGCTCGGAATCATATTCCACGACGCACAATAGGCTGCGCGCTTGCAGCACTGGCCGATCTGCACTATTGTGGATTCCATGCCAGATTCCATTTCTCCTCATCTTTGCGTCCGCGATGCGGCGGGCGCGCTCGAGTTTTACAAGAAAGCGTTTAACGCGCGTGAAATATCGCGGCATGCGGCGCCGGACGGGAAGCGCATCATGCACGCGGCGGTTGAGATGAACGGCGGCGTGGTGATGTTATCCGACGATTTTCCGGAATATCGCGGCGGGAAAGCATCGACGGCGGAGGCGCTGGGCGGGTCACCGATCGTGCTGCATCTGCAAGTTGAGGATGCGGATGCCGCGTTTAAGAGAGCGGTAGATGCTGGCGCGAAAATTGCGATGCCGCTGGCGGACCAGTTCTGGGGCGACCGGTACGGGCAGATTATGGACCCATTCGGCATCACCTGGTCGATTGGCGCTAAGGTAAAACAGCTCAGCGAAGAAGAGATCCAGGAAGCGGCTAAAGCGCACTTCTGAACGCGGCTTGGCGATCAGCCGCCGATGGTGAGATCGAAGTGGCGGGTGCGTTCGAGACGGCGGGACGCGGTTTCGAAGGCGCCTTTACGGGACTCATCCGCCGATTCGGCGATGCCGCGCGCCACGCAGGCGCCCGAATCGGTGGATGCGATTTCGGTAATGTACTTGTCGCCGATGCGGTAGGCGGTGACGGTGACCGGCCAGCCGGCGACTTCGGTCTGGCTGCGCTCCCAGTTTTCAGCCCGCATGTGCGACGAGCTCCCCGACTGGTTTGGCGGCTCCACGTTCGATCGGCGCGCCGACGATGCTGCCCCACTCGGTCCAGGAGCCGTCGTAATTGACGACGTTCTTGTAGCCGAGCAGATATTTCAGGACGAACCAGCTATGGCTCGAGCGCTCGCCGATGCGGCAGTAGGTGATGACGGGCTTTGAGCCGTCGATGCCTTCGCTCGCGTAGAGCTGGCGGAGTTCTTCGAGCGATTTGAAGGTGCCATCTTCGTTGGCGGCTTTGCTCCAGGGAATGCTGCGGGCGCCGGGAATGTGGCCGGGACGCTGAGCGGTTTCCGGAAGACCGGGAGGTGCGATGATTTCGCCGGTAAACTCCTGCGGGCTGCGCACGTCCACCAGCGCGGCGCTGTGCTGCCTGAGGGCCTGCTGAACCTCGGGCAGGAAGGCGCGGATGGAGAAATCAGGCTCCTTCGCTTTGTAATTCGTGGGTTGATATTGCGGGACTTCCTGCGTCAGCTCGAGGCCTTCCTGAAGCCACTTCTTGCGGCCGCCGTTGAGCAAGCGGACGTCGCGATGGCCGTAAATCTTCAGCTGCCAGAACGCCCAGGCGGCGAACCAGTTGTTGTTATCGCCGTAGAGGACGACGGTGGTGTCCGGCGTAATACCCGACTGGGAGAGCAGTTTTTCAAACTCGTCGCGCGGGATGATGTCGCGGCGGAGACGGTCGGAGAGCTGGGTCTGCCAGGACCAGGCGACGGCGCCGCGGATATGCCCCTGATCGTAAGCGGAATTTTCGACGTCGACTTCGACCAGGCGGACAGACGGGTTGTCCAGGTTCTGCTGAACCCAGTCGGTCGAGACGAGGACTTCGGGATGTGAATAGTTGGACATCTTTTACACCGGTTCCTAGATAGAGAATACGGTGATTAGGATGGGGATGTCAACTGGGGATTGCGGTATTCAGGTCGGGGAGCCGGTTTGTGGCGGTCGTGAGAGGAATTCCGGATCCAGGCGCTCGGATTCGAGGATCTCGGCTTTGAGCATGTCGCGCATGTGTTCGAGCGCATAGCAGTGTTCGCGGTGGTTGCAGGCGGCGATGCAATCGGGCGGGATGATGAGGGCGAGATCGCGCATGTAAGCGTCGTTGGCGGTGCAGAGGACGCAGCTGTTGCTCGAGACACCGGTGAGGATGAGGCGTTCGGTGCCGAGGTGTTTGAGAAGTAGTTCGAGTGGGGTCTGGTAGAAGGCGGAGTGCTTGGGCTTGAGGACGAAGTAGTCCTCGGGCTGGGGGGTGAGCTGCCGGACAAAGTCGCGGCCGCGGGCGTTGGGGCGGAGGGCGTGGTTGAGGATGGCTTCGAAGCTCGAGCGCCACTGGCCGAAGTTGTCGTTGACGTAAACGCAGGGGACGCCGGCGGAATGGGCGCGCTGTTTGAGAGCAGCTATGGGTGCGGCGATGTGGCGGGCCTGCTCGAAGAGTTCGTCGCCGCGGGGGAATTCGAAATCATTGATGACGTCGATCAGGAGCAGGCAGGTGTGGTGGGTGTCGGGTGCGCTGCCGTGGAGATCGTGCTGGGCTCCGGGTTGGGTCGGCACAACTTCAATTTAGCGAGGGTGAGGGTGGGACATGAGGAAGGAAGCTGCGACAAGCAGAAGACAGGACGGAAGGATCTGGAGCAGGATGGCGACGAGAAATAGGATTGCGATTGTGCCGCGGGCGAGTGCCGATTTCGGCATTTACGGGTTAGTATCTGCCGTTGGCGAGGGCGAGGGCGCCCCAGAGAATGCTGTCGTCGGCGAGGGCGGCGGGAACGACGTCGACGGTGGCGCGGGACCAGGCGGGGATCTGGCGGGACATTTCTTCGCGTAGCGGTGTGAAGAGAGCGTCGCCGGCTTTGCTGATGCCGCCGCCGATGACGATTCGGGCCGGATTCAAGAACATGATGCAGTTTTTCAGACCGCGGGCGAGCGGGCGCACGTACTGCTTCACGAATTCGGGATCGCGGAGCTTGATGCTGGCGGGCTGGCCGTAATCGCGCTCGAACCAGATACCGGCGCAGAGGCGTTCGAGGCAGCCGCGTGCGCCGCACAGGCACTCGGGACCGTCGGGCACGACGGCGTGATGACCGATTTCGCAGGCGAACGAATCGTAGCCGTGATAGAGGCCGGAATCGGTGAGCAGTCCGCCGCCGATGCCGGTCGAGATGGTCATGTAGAAGAGCGGTCTGGCCCCGCGGCCAGCGCCATAGAAACCTTCGCCGAGGGCGCCGACCATGGTGTCGCGGTCCATGACGGAGGAGACGCCGAGACGTGCTTTGAGGGCGGCGACGAGATCGAAGTTTAGCCAACCCTCGACGTGGGTGGAGCAGATGACCTGCTGGGTGCGCGAGTTGACGGGTCCGCCGAAGCCGATGCCGCAGCGCTCGATCGAATATTGGCGGACCCAGGGCGAAGCGATGCGCACGATTTCGTTGAGCATCCATTGCGGGCCGCCGGAGCGATCGGTGGGAGTGCTGACGCGCTCGATCAGTTGTTCACCGCGAAAGACGCCGAGGGTGAGTTTGGTGCCGCCGATATCGACGGCGAGCGTGTGAGTGGCGGGCAAATTCGTATGATAATCGGCGGGCGGAGGCGATGGAGGGAGACTCGGTTTCAAGGCGCGGATTCTTGCAAGGTGTGCCGGCGGCTGCGGCGCTTTCCAGCGGAGTGCAACCGGGCCGGACCGCCTTCGCGCCGGATAGCAAGCCGCGCAAGATTTCCGAGCATCTGTGTGTGCTGGAAGATACCTGCAATGTGTATCTGATTCGCAGCGGAGACAGCGCAGTCGCGATCGATTTTGGCTCGGGGGCGGTGCTGGAGCATTTGGGTGCGCTGGGAATTACGCGACTCGAATGGATCTTGCACACGCATCATCATCGTGACCAGGCGCAGGGCGATCCGCTGGCGGCAGCACGCGGCATTTCGATTGCGGTGCCGGAGCATGAGCGAGCGTATTTCGAAGCGGCGGAAAATTTCTGGCGCAACCGGAGACTATTTGAGCTGTATTACGTGCGCAACGATTTCTTTTCGTTGACGGCGAGTGTTCCGGTGGCACGCGTGCTGCAGGATTATGAGACGTTTCGCTGGCGCGAGTACGAGTTCTTGATTCAGCCGGCACCAGGGCATACGCCGGGATCGGTTGCGCTGATTACGCAGGTGGACGGACGGAAAGTTGCATTTACGGGAGACCTGATTCACTCGGCTGGAAAGGTGCAGACGCTCTACGATCTGCAGTACGACTATGGCGAGCACGAAGGCGCCGATCTGGCCGCGTATTCGCTCGAAAAGCTCGCGGCAGTTTCACCTGATCTGGTGTGCCCCTCGCATGGGCGGGAGATTCGGGAGCCGGCGCGCGCGATTGCCGAGCTTGTTCCGAAGCTGCGCGACTGGTTCAGTTACTGGAAATCGTGGGGCGGGAGTTTCGATCAGCAGCCGCGGCAACTCACAAAGCATGTGATTGCGCAGTACCAGACGATGTCGTCGTTCTACGCGATTGTGAGCGAGAGCGGGAAGGCGCTGTTTCTGGATTACGGCGGACCGAGCTGGAATTCGTTTTATACGTATCGCACGGCGACCGAAGTGGGCGATCGATTCCGGTTCCTGGAGCACAGCATTGAGCAGCTGCGGGAGCGCTATGGAGTGAAGTCGATCGATGTGGCGATTCCGAGCCATATGCATGACGATCATCTGAACGGGTTTCCGTATCTGGCCGCTACGTTCGGGACGAAGATCTGGTGCTTTGAGAATTTCGCGGCGATCATTGCGAATCCGGGGCGGTACAACCTGGGCTGCACGCTGGGGGCACCAGTGCGGGCGGACCGTTTGTTGCGGGATCGGGAGACGTTTCGCTGGGAGGAGTATGAATTCACGGCGGTGCATTCGCCGGGGCACACGGATTATCAGATGGCGTTGTTCGCGACGATCGATGGCGTGCGGCTGGGCTTTACAGGCGACGCGTTTTTTCATGATGCGGACCGGCCGTTTGAGATTCGCCATAACCTGATCTATCGCAATCGGGTGAAGCTGGGCGATCATCTCAAATCGGTGGCGAACCTGCTCGAGTTTAGGCCGCATATTTTATGTCCGGGGCATGGGGAGCCGTTTCTGCTGGATCTCGATATGGTGCGCGCATTTCGAGAAAAACTGGAAAAGCAGGATGCGCAGATGAGAGCGCTGATTGCGGATGCGGATGCGGATATGGGCATCGATCCGAGCTGGGTCGAGATCGTGCCGTATCTGTCACGGATGCGAGCGGGCGAGAGACGCGAGTTTGAGATTCAGGTGCGCAATCACCGGAAGCGCGAGGTGGAGATGCAGGTTGCGTTGGCGCTGCCGAAGGGCTGGCGCTCGGAGCCGGGCACCGTGCGATTGCGCGTTGGGCCGCTCGGGAGTGCGAAGGCGAAGTTTGGGATTACGATTCCGCAGGAGTTTGTAGCGAGAGAATCGCGGGTTGCGTTTGCGGCAGATGTGTTGGCGGACGGCCGGTATCTGGGGCAGATTGCGGAGGCGGTGGTGGATGTGGAGAATGCGGCATAATGGGCGCCCCAATGCTGGTGAGATACGGAACGGATCAGGTGTAAAGATTGTGCTCGAGAAATTCGTTACGGAATCTGGCTTCGGGATCGTACTGGGCTACAAGCTTTTTGAAGTCCGCGAGTTTTGGGTATTGAGCCTGCAGCTTTTCGGGAGCCATGGTGAATAGCTTCGCCCAGTGCGGGCGAGGATCGAAGGGCGCGAGGGCCTGCTCAATCACCGGCAGCACATTTTTTACGGCCGGCCATTCGGGTTTCCAGGTGAAGTGGATGGCCAGGGCGTCGCGCTGATGGCAGGGGCTCATCCAGAAATTATCGGCAGCGATGGCGCGCAGTTCGGTGATGAACAGATGCGGCGTGATCTGATCGCGTAGTTTTTCGACGGCCAGAATCGCTTGGTAACCTTTATCGCGCGGAACGAAGAATTCCGACTGCAGTTCGGCGCCGCTGCTGGGGGTGAAATTCATGCGGAAATGCGGCATGCGCTCGTACCAGGGGCCGGGAATACCCTGCTGGTCGGTACAATTTTCCGCGGAATGGCCGGCGAGCGGATGCAGTTTTCGGGTGGCGAGTTTCGCGCCGTAGAATTCGGGCGGATACGGCTTGGTTTTACCGGGATCGATTTTTTCTTTGATCCAGACCTGAGTGGCGCGGTGATTCTGCCAGTCGGTGAAGAGGCTGACGCTGTAACCGCTGGCGAAGATCTCTTCGAGATGATGCTCGAGATGATCGAAGCTGAGATTTTCGTAGACGGCCTGGCGCATCTGAAAGGTTGGGAGCAGATGCAAGGTGATGTTTGTCACGATGCCGAGCGCGCCGAGACCAACAACGGCGCCGGGGAATGCAGAAGCATTCTGTTCCTCGGAAAATTTCACAATCTCGCCATTGGGGGTGACGACTTCGAGGGCGCGGACCGCAGTCGAGAGATTGCCGTTTTTGACGCCGGAGCCATGGGTGGCCGTATCGCAGGCGCCGACGACGGTGATGTGGGGCAGCGAAGCAAGATTGTGGAGGGCGTAACCGTGCTGGTCGAGATAGGGAGCGATATCGCCATAGCGGAGTCCGCCGCCGATGGTGACTGTGCCGGATGCTTTATCGATCTTCAGCTCGCGCAGGTTTTTGACAGAGATCTGGTCACCGGTCGTGTCAGCGATTGAATTGAAGGAATGCCGCGAGCCGAGACCTTTGAGCTTTTTGGAGGACTTGACGGCCTCCTGTACTTCCTTCACCGAGTTGGGAAAAAGCACGCGGGCGGCGTGGTAGCGGTAATTTCCCGACCAGTTGGTAAGCGGCTCCTCAGCGCTCATGAGATTGGAAGCAATTCCTCCCACCAGAATCGCGGCTGAGGTTTTCAAAAACTCACGTTTGTCCATAGTGAAGACGTGCCTGATATTTTAGTCATTCCACTAGGAGATTCCATGGCGAATTCGAAAAAAAGGCCGCGCGGGCGAATGGCGCTTCTGCTGCTGGGCTTTGCTCCGAGCATATTGGCAGGCGCGAGCAATCCGGTGCCGCCACTGGTTGAGAGCGGATTTCACGAGATTTTTGACGGAAAGAGTTTGCAGGGCTGGGACTGCGATCCGGATTTCTGGCGAGTGGCGGATGGGGCGATTGTGGGCGAATCGAATGTGAATCATCAGCCGAAGCAGAATACATTTTGCATCTGGAAGGGCGGCGAGCCGGGTGATTTCGAGCTGAAGGCGGAGTTTAAGCTGACCGGCACGACGGATGGTAACAGCGGGATTCAGTATCGCAGCGAAGAACTGCCGGATGTGGCGCGCTGGGTAATGAAGGGCTACCAGTTCGATATGGATCTGAAGCAGCAGTACACCGGGCAGATTTACGAAGAGCGCGGGCGCGGCTTTCTTGCGCTGCGCGGGCAGATTGCGGAGGTACCGGAGAGCGGGAAATCCGGCTCGATCGGATCGCTGGGGGAGGCTTCCGATCTGCGCGGCATTATCCGCGATAACGACTGGAACGAGCTGCATATTATTGCGCGCGGGAATACGTTGATTCAGCTTCTGAACGGCCGCGTGACGGCTGTGCTGGTCGATAACGATCCGGAGCATCGCAAAATGAAAGGAGAGATTGGTATTCAGTTGCACCGGTTGCCGGGCGTTGCGATGAAGATCGAAACGCGGCACATTCGGATCAAGAGCTTTTGAAGATGAAGTGGGTTATCGTTTTTGGCTTGTTCGTTTGCGCGGGGTTGGCGAGGGCGGATGTGTTGCCGGACGGACCGGGGAAAGCGGCGACGGTGCGAGTCTGCGGGCGGTGCCACTCGCCGGAGCGTGCCGCTTCGATGCACCAACGGCGCTCGGCGTGGGAAGACACAATCACGAAGATGATCAAGCTGGGCGCGCAGGGCTCGGATGAAGAATTTGAAGCGATTCTGAACTACCTCTCGAAGAATTTTGGCCCTGAGGCTCCGGCGCCAGTGAACATCAACAAAGCAAACATGATCGACCTTCAGACGACGCTGGCGATGCGGCGTTCGCAGGCGCGCGCGCTGATTGCCTATCGGGAGGAGCATGGAGATTTTCACTCGCTGGCTGATCTGCGCAATGTGCCGGGTATCGATTTTGAAAAGCTCGAGGCGAAGAAGTCGCGGATTATTTTCTGACTCATGCGGGATTTGAGAAGAGTTGCCATGGCGGCGGGGCTGGGTGCGCTGGTGGCATTCGCGGCGGACTGGCCGATGCAAAACGGAGGGCCGGAGCGCAACGGCTGGGCGCGGTCGGAGCACGTGCTGACCAAAGCGAATATCAAGAACCTGCGGCCGCTTTATGAATACCGTGCGGAGGACGTTACCGGCGGCCTCACCGCGCCGATTATCAACGGCAATCTGATTACCTATCGCGGGTTCAAGGAGATGCTGATCTTCGCGGCGAAACCGGATCGCGTTTTTTCGGTGGATGCCGATCTGAACAAGACGATCTGGGATACGAAGCTGGCTGTGAAAAGCGGTTCGACTACGCGCGGGGCGGCAAACGCGGCGTGCGAAGCGGGAGCCAGCAATCCGGTGGCGATGGCAGGCAGCAGTTCCGCTACGATGCATTTCGCCGCATTTGCCAGCCGGACGCCGGCTGTTCCGGGACAACCGCGGCCGCCGAGGCGCTCACCATATTTTCCGCCGCTTTGGCAGAGCGTTTATCCGATGCGGCCGGAGACGCTGACGCAGCTCGCCGTCATTTACACGGTTTCGAGCGACGGCTATCTGCATATTCTGAATAGCTCGACAGGGGCGGACCTCATATCTGCCATTCAGTTTGTGCCCGCGCATGCGAAAGTAACGAGTCTGAACGTCTGGCAGAACATGGTTTACGCAACGACTGCCGATAACTGCGATGGATATCGCAACGCACTCTATGCGGTGAATCTGCTGAGCAACGAAAAGCGCGTGCTGGTGTTCTCGCCCGAGGTTGGAGGATTTGCCGGGAGTGCCGGAACAGCCATCGGACGCGAGGGCACGGTTTATGTGCAGCTTTTTCAGCCCGCCGACAGGAAAGGCGATTACGAGGAGACGGTGCTTGCGCTCACGCCGCGCGAACTGAACATGCGCGATTCGTTTTCACTGCCGCATGAGAAGCTGAGCGCCAGCGATCTGAGCGCGCCGGGTATTACGCCGATTGTTTTTTCCTGGCTCGGGAAGCAGATGGTTGCCGCGGGTATGCACGACGGGCGCGTGTATCTGCTGGATGCGCAATCGCTGGGCGGGGCGGATCATCACACGCCGCTTTTTGTTTCCGATCCGATTGCGCCGGAGGAGAAGAAGCATAGTGCGACCAGATTTCGAGGCGCATTTACCAGCTGGCAGAACGTCGATACACAAGAACGATGGATTTATGCGCCGGTCGAGATCGCGGCAGGTAAGAAGCCGCGGGCGGAAAAAGACACCGGCGCAGGAAAGGTTGTAGCGCTCAAGTTATCGGTGAAGAATGGAGCGACTCAGTTCTCACGGCTCTGGGCTTCGGAGGACCTGGCGCAGCCGACACCGGCCGTAATCGCCAACGGCATGCTGTTTCTGCTTTCGCGAACTTCGCAGCCGGTACTGCACGCGCTTGATGCACTGAGCGGCAAGGAACTCTACACGAGCGGCAATGCAATCAAGGGTGGAATCGATGGAAGCGGGCTGGCGGTGGCCAACGGACGAGTCTATTTTTCGACCAGCGACAATACCGTGTACTGCTTCGGGCTGGCCGGGGCCAACCTGCAGCTGACGGAGGATGACGAGTAGTTATGCTGAAGCCGGTCGTTGCTCTGGTTCTCGCGGGGCTGATTGTTTATGCCGAAAGTCCATGCGCTGACTGGCCCACCGACGGGGGCGGCCCGCAACGCGATAACTGGCAGCGTGAAGAACACATCCTGAACACGCACAATGTGAAAGATCTGCAGATTCTCTGGAAACTGAAGCTGGACAATCAGCCGCGCGAGATGCATTCGCTGTTTCCGCCGCTGATTATCGGGAGCCTCGAAACAACACATGGCGCAAAGCAAGTCGCGATCGAGGCCGGTATCTCCGACAATCTTTACGGCATCGATGTGGAAAGCGGAAAGCTTCTCTGGACGAAGCACTTCACGTATCCGCCGGTGCACGAGGGCAGAGGTTTCGATCTGGGAGACCCGCTCTGTCCGGGGGGCCAGACGGCCACTCCGATTGTGGCTCCGGCGGATGCGCAGGGACACCGGATTGTTTACGCGCTCTCGGGCGATGGAGTGCTTCACGCGGTCAATGCAGCAGACGGCGAAGAAGTAGCGACGCCGGTGAAATTCAGCTTCGGAAATGCGAAGGCGTATGCGCTGAATATGTGGCACGGCATCATCTTCACGACGACTTCGCAGAGCTGCAATGGCAGCCCTAATCAGATGTGGGCGATCGACGTGAACGATCCGGCGCATAAAGTGATGACGTTCAATCCACGCAGCGGGGGACTCTGGGGTCGTCAGGGCGCGGCCATCGATTCGACCGGCGTGGCGTGGGCGCCGACAGGGGATGGCGTGTACGATCCAGAGAATCGCACGTTTGGCAATGGACTGATCGGCGCGAAGGTGGAGAATGGCCAACTTGCTTTGCAGGACTGGTTTGAGCCGCGCGACTGGGCGTGGTTGAGCAAACGCGATCTGGACATGCAGGTGACGCCCGCGGTTTTTCCATTTCACGATCACGAACTGATGGTGACAGGAAGTAAAGCGTGTCGCGTGTATCTGCTCGATGCGCGGGAGATGGGCGGAGACGATCACCAGACACCACTTGCCGAGAGCCAACAGATGTGCAATGAGGAAGTGAATTTCGCCTCGGCTGGCATATGGGGATCGATGGCGACCTGGCAGGATGCGCGGGGCACGCGCTGGATTTTGACGCCGTTCTGGGGCCCGGTGCACAGCCAGTTCAAGGCACCACTTTCGTATGGCTCGGTGACGCATGGAGCCGAAGTTGCGTTCCGACTCGAAGCGAACGGCGGAACATACAGGATGGTGCCGGTCTGGATGTCGCGCGACATGAACCGCGCGGAGCCGCCGGTGGTCGCGAATGGAGTTGTATTCGCATACGGCAGCGGTGAGAACACGGAACAGGCTTATCCTGAGCGCGGGCTTTATGATTACAGCCCGGAGCGCATTCGGAACTCAACGCACGCGGTCTTGTACGCGCTCGATGCACAGACCGGACGCGAACTCTATTCAAGCGGCGATCAGATTACTTCGTTCAATCACTTCAGCGGATTGTCGGTCGCGAACGGCCGCGTTTATATTGCCACTTACGACAGCACACTATACTGCTTTGGCCTGAAGAAGTGAGTCACGGAGACGGCTCACTTCGTCCTTGCTGCCGATGACGAAGGGCGTGCGCTGATGGATATCGCAGGGCTCGATTTCGAGGATGCGGCGGGTGCCGTCGGTGGCCATGCCACCCGCCTGTTCGGCGATGAAGGCCAACGGATTCGCTTCGTATAACAGGCGTAGTTTGCCCTGGGCATGCGTTTCGGTGGGCGGATAGAGGAAGATGCCGCCTTTGAAGAGCGTGCGATGGAAGTCGGCGACGAGCGACCCGATGTAGCGAGAGGTGTACTTGCGGCCGAACGCGCCTTTTCGAAGTTTGCCGAGAAAATCCTGATAAGCCGGGGGAAAACTATCGGCGTTGGCTTCGTTGACGGAGTAGATGTTGCCTCTCTCGGGCATGCGCATGTGCTCATGGCTCAGGACGTAGGCGCCGATGGCGGGATCGAGCGTGAAGCCGAAGACTCCGCTGCCGGCGCTGTACACAAAAATCGTCGAAGGCCCGTAGACCACGTATCCGGCGGCGACCTGCTTGATACCCGGCTGAAGGACGGCCGCTTTGGATCCCACTTCGGGAGAACAGCGGTAGATGGAAAAGATGGTACCGACGTTGACGTTGACGTCGATGTTGGAAGAGCCATCGAGAGGGTCGAAAACGATGGCGTATTCGCCGGTGCCCTGCTCGCGATCGAAGGTGATCGGCTCCTCGTTTTCTTCCGAGATGAGCGCGGCGACGGTATCGCGCAGCCCGAGGCAATGCAGCAACGCATTGTTGGCATAAACATCAAGCTTCTGCTGCTTCTCACCTTGTACGTTGACTTCGCCGATATCGCCGAGGACATCGAGCAGGCCCGCGCGGCGGATTTTGGCCTCGGTCATTTTGGTGGCGAGGGTGAGTCCGGAGAGCAGCCAGGAGAATCGTCCGCGGGCATGCGGGAAGCGCTGCTGTTCGTTCAGGATATGCTGCTGGACGGTAGTAATCATGGCTCGCGGGTTATCCTCGAATATCTGCTCGCGTGACGATCGATCTTTTCATCACCTGCTATAACGACACGCTGTTTCCGGATACAGGGAAGGCGGTGGTGGCGGTGCTTGAACGGCTCGGCCATCGGGTTGCATTCCGCAGAGAGCAGAGCTGCTGCGGGCAGATGCATTACAACACAGGCTATCAAAGCGAGGCTTTTCCGCTGCTGCGCAATTTTGTGCGCACGTTTGCGGATGCGGAAGTCATTTGCGCCCCGTCGTCTTCGTGCGTAGCGATGATACGCGATCATTTTCCGAAGATGGCGGCGGCTAGTGGCGACGAGAAGCTGGTGGAGCGCGTAGAAGAAATCGTACCGCGTGTTTTTGAATTTTCCGAGATGCTGGTAGATCGCTTGGGCGTCACTGATCTTGGCGCTTATTATCCGCATACGGTCACGCTGCATCCGTCGTGTCACGGACTGCGGTCGCTTGGTCTGGGCAACAAGCCTCGCCAACTGCTCGAGAGAGTACGCGGACTGCGCTTGATCGAATTGCCGGAGGCGGAGCAATGCTGCGGATTTGGCGGAACATTCGCAATCAAGAATGCGGACGTCTCGGCCGCCATGCTGGCGGATAAGATGCGATGCGTGCTCAATACAGGGGCCGAGGTTTGCACGGCGACCGACAACTCGTGTCTCATGCATATCAAAGGCGCGCTGAGCCGGATGCGGACCGGCGTGAAATGCGCGCATCTGGCTGAGATTCTGGCGGCCAGCGCATGAGTGTTTACGTGGGACATGCGGCAGAGGCGGAAGCTTTTCCGCGTGCGGCAGAGACGCTGGTCGCGGATACGCAATTGCGGCGGAACGTCCGTCATGCGACGGATGTGATTCGTCGGAAGCGGGCGCGGGTAGTCGATGAGGTGCCGGATTGGGAGGCGCTGCGCGAAACGGGACACGCGATCAAGCAGCACACGCTCGCGCATCTGGATCGCTATTTGGAGGAATTTGAGCGCAACTGCACGAAAGCGGGCGGACGTGTGCACTGGGCGCGCGATGCCGATGAGGCGAACCGGATCATTGTCGACCTGATTCGCGCGACTGGAGAGAGCGAAGTCATCAAGGTGAAGACGATGACCTCCGATGAGATTCGGCTGAACGAGGCACTGGAGGCTGCCGGGATTACACCATTTGAAACGGACCTGGCGGATCTGATCGTGCAGCTGGGAGAAGACAAGCCTTCGCATATCGTTGTTCCGGCGCTTCATCGCAATCGGATGGAAATTCGCGAGATTTTTCGCCGTAAGATGAAGCTCGAGCATTTAGGCGATAAACCCGAGGATCTGGCGGCCGCAGCGCGCGTTTACCTGCGCGAAAAGTTTCTGAGTGTTCCGGTTGCGATATCGGGCGCGAACTTTTTGGTAGCGGAGACGGGGTCGGTGGTGGTTGTTGAGTCTGAGGGCAACGGGCGCATGTGCGTTTCGCTGCCGCGCGTGCTGATTTCGCTGGTGGGAATTGAAAAAGTCGTTCCGAGATTTGAGGATCTGGAAGTTTTTCTGCAGTTACTTCCCCGCTCCGCGACCGGCGAACGGATGAATCCGTACAACTCGATCTGGACCGGCGTGACGCCTGGCGACGGGCCGCGGGAATTCCATGTGGTGCTGCTCGATAACGGGCGAACGAATGTACTGCGTGATGATGAGGCGAGCGAAACGCTGGATTGCATTCGCTGCGGCGCGTGTCTGAATGCGTGTCCGGTTTACCGGCAGACTGGCGGGCATGCGTACGGCTCCGTGTATGGCGGACCGATCGGCGCGATTCTGACTCCGCAGTTGCAGGCGATGCAGCATTCGCAATCGCTGCCTTATGCGTCGTCGTTGTGCGGGGCGTGCTACGAAGTCTGTCCGGTGAAGATCAATATTCCGGAGATTCTGGTGCATCTGCGGGCTAAGGCGGTTGAGCAAGGATATGAACCGTGGCAGGAACGCGCTGCGATGAAGGCGGCTTCGATTGCGCTTGCCTCCGGCTCACGGCTGGAAGCGGCGCAGAAACTCGCAAGGGCGATGCAGTGGCCGTTTGAGCACGACGGCAAGCTGGAACACTTGCCCGGCATGCTTGCCAGCTGGACGGAATTCCGGGATCTGGATGCGGTACCAGGGCAATCGTTTCGAGAATGGTGGGCAGAACGTGGATAGCCGCGAGGCGATTCTGGCACGGATACGCGAGGCGCACTCTCAGCGCGAGCCCGAATACGGAGATCTTCCGCGGCTGTATCGGCAAGAGGGTGACTTGGATGTGCAAGACCGAATCGCATTGCTGAGCGAGCGACTCGCCGATTACGGCTGCGGTGTGCACAGGTGTGGAAGGGACGGAATCGCGGCGGCAATTGGGGCGGTGCTGGGCCAGCGCGGCCGTACGGACATGGTGGCGAGCGGTGATCTCCCGCGGGAATGGTTACCCGATACGGTGCGAACAGGTGCTGATCTCAGTTATCGTGAACTCGACCGCGTCGGCGGTGTGATCACACGCTGCTCTCTCGCGATTGCTCAAACGGGCACGATCGTGCTCGAACATGACGCGCACACGCCGCGCGCGCTGACGCTGATTCCCGATTACCACCTCTGTGTTCTGTTCGCGGAACAGGTTGTAGAGCTGGTTCCCGAAGCGATGCGGCGGATGGCCGGGTTCGCTGAGAGGCCGATTACGACGATCTCGGGGCCTTCTGCGACCAGCGATATCGAGATGACGCGCGTCGCCGGCGTACACGGGCCTCGGACGCTGGATGTTTTGATTGTGAAATGAAGCGCGTCTGTTTCGTTCTGCAGGTTCGTCCCGAGCGGCTCGAAGAATACAAAGAGCGGCACCGCGCCGTCTGGCCCGAAATGCAGGAAGCGCTTCGCGAAACCGGCTGGCACAATTATTCGCTGTTTCTACACAAGGACGGATTACTTGTCGGGTACCTGGAAACCGAGGATTTCGAGCGCGCGCGGGCGGAAATGGCGCGGCTTGAGGTGAACCGGCGGTGGCAAAAGGAGATGAGCGAGTTCTTCATGAATCCGCCGGGGCTGAAACCCGATGAAGCGATGAGGCCGCTTGAAGAAGTGTTTCACCTCGACTGACTGAGGCCGGTGTTCTCATCGACGACGATGAACTTATTCGCAGGCAGATTGGTGAATTGCTGTGTTTTGCCGCTGGGCCAGTCGACTTCAATACGAGAGATGTTTTTGTCCTGCTTCAAACCGAAGGTGAGAGCGAGATCGCTCGCCGAGGCATAGCTGGAGCCGCTGTGAACGCTTTGCCATTGCTTACCGGAAGCGCTCTCAACCCGCACAACTGCACCGAGACCGCTACGGTTCGACTTACGGCCGACTAATCGTATGTTGATCCAGTTATTCCTGTTGCCGCCATCGTTGCGAAAGAGTATCGCCGGACCGTTGTTGTTATTGATCAGGATGTCCAGGTCGCCATCGTGATCGAAGTCCGCATAAGCGGCGCCTCGGCCCACGATCGGCTTTTCAAAATCCGACCCGACGGACTTACTCGCGTCCTCAAAGTTGCCGTTTACGTTGTGAAACAGGAGAGGCGGCTCGGCGTAATCGAGATTGGGCGAATATTTGTGAATATCCGGCTCGAGATGGCCGTTGGCGGCGAAGATATCGGGCCAGCCGTCGAGATCGTAGTCGAAAAAGAAAGTTCCGAAGGTGAGGCTACGCAGACTGGCGCGAGCGATGGGGCCAGCGCCGGCGCGATCGGTGAACAGCCCGTTGCCTTCGTTGTGATACAAAGCCATGCTCTGGTTGGCGAAATTGCCGATCACCAGATCCGGCCGGCCGGAGCGATCGAAATCTGCCGCATCGGTACCCATACCACCGCGAGCGGTTCCGTCTTCGGAGTAGGCGACCCCGGCGGGAACAGCTGTTTCGGTGAAGGTGCCGTTGCGGTTGTTGTGATAGAGCTTGTTCGGCTGGGTATCGTTCGCAACGAAGATATCGGGCCAGCGGTCGTTATCGTAGTCGAAGATTGTGATGCCGAGCGATTTGCTTGATGCGTCGCTTAAGCCCGCTTTGGCAGTGACGTCTTCAAACCTGCCGTCACCCAGATTGCGATACAGCTTCAAACTCTTGCCGGTGTACGCTTCAGGCGTGCAGTAGGACTTGGTTTTGCCGTCCATGGAGCAGCGCTTATCGGTCTCCGGCGACCATTCAACGTAATTGGCCACCAGCAGATCGGCTTTGCCGTCGCGGTCATAGTCGAACCAGGCTGCGCTCGTGCCGAAATTGGCGTTACGGATTCCGCTCGCCGCCGTGACGTCCCGGAAGTGTCCGTGCCCTTCGTTGTGAAAAAGGCGATCGCCCTCGAGCGCAGTGATGTAGATATCGGGCAGGCCGTCGTTATCGTAGTCGGCTACGGCGATCCCCATTGCGTACAACTGAACGTCGAGACCGCTGCCGCGGGTGATGTCGGTGAAGGTGCCATTGTGGTTGTTGCGATAAAAGCCGGGAAGATACTTTTTTCCGGTATTTGTCCAGTCGCGATCGTTCAGCAGGACGATATCGGCCCAGCCATCGCCATCAAGATCCACAAAGGCGCAACCCGAGCCGAGGGATTCCGGAAGGTATTTTTTCCCGGCGGCGCCGCTGTGATGGACAAAATGGATTCCGGCCTGGGGGGCGATACTTGTGAATCGAATGCCGGAGTTTGTCTCGGCACCCGCGCAAAGCAGTACCACTCCGCACGTGAAAATCAACCAGCTTTTCAGCACAGGAATTAGCAATGTAGCAGATGAAGCGCGCACCACACGCACGCTCAATCGAAAGTTGTAGGACAGTCTCCAACCCGGCTGTCAGGCGCGCGCAGAGGTTAATTGTTACGCTAGTCCGCGAGGGGCGCTCTTAGCTTTTTCGTTGAAGCAGGTCACATCCAGTCTGATTGCAGCCATGCTGCTCTGCGCGGCGTGTGCTCGGAATACAGGACTGCCCGCGGTCGGATCCGATCAGTACCGGGCACTGTGCGCAGCCTTTTACCTAGGGCTTGCTGCGCTGCAATCAGGCGAAGATGTAAATGCGCGCAAAGGGCTGACACGCGCAACCGAAATCGCGCCGGGCGAGCCCGCCGGCTGGGCCGATCTGGGATTGCTGCAGTTTCGCCAGCAGGATTACGACGGAGCTTACCAGAGCGTTTCGAGAGCGCAGACGCTTGCTCCCGAAAATAGCCGCATGGAAGCTCTGCTTGGGACAATTGAGAGCCGTCGCGGCAAGAGCAGCGAAACGCTGCAGCATTTGAAGCGAGCGGTCGCGCTCGATTCCGGCAATCTGAAGGCGCTCTATGCACTGGCGGAAGAGACGGAACGGCAGAATTCGACCGTCTCCGATGCGGACGCACAAAAGTTGCTCGAGCAGATTTTGCATGCTCAGCCAAACAACACGGCGGTGGAGGTGGACGTTGCGCGATTGGCGGCGAAGCGCAACGACGTGGGGACTTTGCGCGGTGCGGTCCAAGCGTTGGAGAAAATGTCGGCGTCCTGGCCCGATGCGGCACGCCAGCAGCTGGCAGAAGTTGAGAAGCAATCGAATGCGGAGAATGTGCGACCTGCGGCCGTGCAGCTGCAATTTTTGCGCAACGTGCTGGTGCGCGTGCCGGCTTACCGCCAGAGTTTGAATGAAGTAAAGACACCGGCTACTTCGGCCGGCGAACCGTTTGTCCGGTTTCTAAAACTACCTTCGCCCAGCTCGCAGCCGAGTGATTCCGATCTGAATTTGAAATTCGAGACCAAGCCGTTGAGCGCGGTGGCCGGGCCTGCGCTCTGGCTCGGTACATTCGTGCCGGACAGCGCGGCCGCTACCCAACTGCTCTGGGCAGATTCGCGCGCAGTGCATACGGAAGCCGGCGCTGTGCTGCCGCTGCCCGGATCTGGAGGAGAAACAACGCTGGCCGAGCATGCGGTCGCTCCCGCGGATCTGAACTACGATTTCAAAACAGATCTGGTGATCGCAACCGGTCACGGGATCAAAATTTATCAGCAGGACTCGCCCGCAAAATTTTCCGATGTAACCGCCGGAGCGAAATTACCGCACCAAATCGTTGACGGCAATTACACCGGAGTCTGGGCGTTCGACTTCGATCTGGACGGTGATCTCGACCTCGTGCTTGGCGTGCCTGCAGGAGAGCCGGTTGTGCTGCGCAACAATGGCGACGGTACCTTCACCGGTGTCAGGCCGTTTCGTGGAATCGACGGGCTTAAGGCTCTTGTGACAGCCGATGTGGACGGCGATGGCGACAGTGATCTGGCTGTGCTCGATGGGCGCGGCGATTTGCACGTATTCGCTAATGAGCGTCTGGGCGATTTTCGCCTGCGCGCCATGCCGGCTCAACTCACGACTGCAGCGATCGCGCTTGCGGCTGCAGATGTGAATGGTGACGGGCTGCCGGATTTTGTCATCCTGCGACGGGATGGGCATGTTTCGCGCTTGTCGGACGGAGATCACGGTCACAGCTGGAACTTCGCCGACCTTGTGACCGCGGGCGGTGTAGACGAGCACACCACATTGGTGCTCGCCGATTTAGATAACAATGGCGGAATCGATATTGTTGCCGGGAAGCAGATTTTCCTCGCGGATTCACACGGGTTTAAGCCGGTGACAGCTACGCTTCCCGGCACCGTACGCGGTTTGATCGAGCGCGAGAACGGACTGCTCGATCCGATCGCGCTGACCACTGATCAGAGCGCAACCGAGCTTGTCAATCGCGGGACAAAGCAGTATCGCTGGCAGGATGTGCGGCTCAAAGCAGCCACCACACATGGCGATCAGCGGATTAATTCGTTTGGAATCGGCGGTGAGCTTCAGATTCGCGCCGATCTGCTGACGGAGCTGCAGATCATTAGCGCGCCGGTCGTGCACTTCGGGCTGGGCGATCACGAGGGAGCTCAGTTCGTGCGCATTCTTTGGCCCAATGGCCTGATTCAGACCGAGTTTTCACCTAGGCCGAATCAGGAACTGGCGGCCGAGCAGCGCTTGAAAGGCAGTTGCCCGCTGCTGTATGCATGGAACGGCGCGCATATGCAGTTCGTGAAAGACATTGCGCCCATGTCGGCGGCCCTCGGCGCGCACGATGGCACAGGACGCTTCGCTGCGATCGACCAAACGGAAGAATGGTTCAAGATAGCCGGGAACGCATTGCAGCCGCGCGACGGCTACTACGATCTGCGCGTCACCAACGAGTACTGGGAAGCGTATTTCATCGACCGGTATAGGCTGATGGCGGTCGACCATCCGCTTGGAACGCAGATTTTCGTGGATGAGCGCGTCGCCTCGCCCGCTGCGCCGCTGCGGGTGCATGTGACGGGAGCATCTCATCCATTTGAGAGCGCGCTGGACGAAAAGGGCCGGGATGTTACATCGGCGGTCGCGACGCTCGATAGAAAGTATCTGGATACATTTGAACTCGGGTCGTACCAGGGCATCGCGCACGACCATTGGGTCGAGCTCGCGCTGCCTGCGAACGCGCCGCGCACAGGGCCGATTTACCTGATCGCCGATGGATGGCTTCGACCCTGGGACGACGGCATTCTCGTAGCGGCGAGCCAAGGGGCGAAAGCGGAATTTGAAGACTTGCGGATCGAGGTTCCGGGCCGTGATGGGAAGTGGCATACGGCTGCCTCGAACCTCGGCGTGCCGGCCGGCCGGGAAAAGACGGTTGTGTTTGAGATTTCGAAATTGTTCGAGCCCGGCGCGCCGCGGAAGGTGCGGCTGCGAACGAATTTGGAAATCTACTGGGATCGGATAACCTGGGCAACGGGATTGCCCGAGAGCAGGCTTCATACAACACAGCTACAGATGATTGGAGCGGAGTTGAGACCGCGCGGATTTTCGCAAATCTCCCAGGCTTCTGCGCGAGCACCCGAGGTCCCCGACTACGAGCATGTGGCCGCAACGGGCCGACGCTGGAACGCGATCGAAGGTTACTATACGCGCTTTGGCAATGTTCGCCCGTTACTCAGCGCCAGCGACGGCCGCTTCGTGATTGCTGCGAGCGGCGATGAGTTGCGTCTCCGATTTGCTGCTCTCGGCGTGCCTCAAGCCGGGCAAGTGCGGGATTTCATATTGGCTGGAGACGGTTGGCTGAAGGAAGGCGATTACAGTTTCGCGCAGTCGGCCACGCTTCTTCCGCTGCCATACCGCGGCATGAAGCGTTACGATGCTCCATTGACGGAGTTAGAAGCAGATCGCGCTTACCGGCTTTCTCCGGCGGACTGGCACGACTTTCACACGCGTTATATCGCCGCCGAGCCGCTCTCGGCGGGTCTTTGGAAATAGGTTGTACATGCAACGAAATTGGATTCGCGCAGTTATCGCCGTTATCTTTGTTGGTTTGCTTGCGGTGCCTCTGATTTACAAGCGCGTACTCAGTGCCAGACATTCGGCCGACTTAGCGCAAAGCCGCTCGGCCGCGCTTGAACGTTACGGCTTCGCCTTTCAGGAAGTTTCGAAGGCAGTGGGTATCAACTTCATTCACAAAGCTCCCACGCTCGATCCCAAGCTGAAGCACATCATGGAGCAGGTCGCTTCGATGGGCGCCGCTGTATCCGTGGTCGATTTCGATCGGGATGGCTGGGACGATCTCTATGTTGCGAACAGTGGCGAAGGCTCTCGCAATGCGCTTTACCGGAACCTGGGAAACGGCACCTTTGAAGACGTCGCCGATCGCGTCGGCTTGGCCGATGTAAATAAGCCGGGAACAGGCGTCAGCATGGGCGCTGTATGGGGAGACTACGACAACGACGGCTATGAAGACGTATTGATTTATAAGTGGGGTAAGCCCGAGTTATACCACAATGACGGCGGTAAGCACTTTACGCGAGTAACGGAGCAGGCAGGGCTTCCATCATGGGTGAATGCCAACACCGCGATCTGGTTCGATTACGATCGTGACGGGAAACTGGATCTCTTCCTGGGCGGATACTATCCAGAAAACATCGACCTGTGGCATCTCACGACAACCAAGATGATGCCCGAGAGTTTCGAATACGCGCAGAACGGCGGGCGTAAGTATCTGTTTCACAATCTCGGCAATGGACACTTCGAAGAAGTCTCACAGCAGCTTGGGATCGATTCGCGACGCTGGTCCCTCGCCGCCGTCGCGGCCGATCTGCGCGGCACGGGTTACCCAGATCTGTTTATCGCGAACGACTACGGGGTTTCCGAACTCTATTTCAACGAGGGTGGCAAGCACTTCAGAGAGGTCGGCAAGGAGACCGGCGTTGGTTATGCTCCCAAGAGCGGCATGACCGCTTCTGTCGGCGACATACTGAATCAAGGCCGGTACGACATCTTCGTTTCCAATATCTCCGAAGAAGGCGTGCTGGTTCAGGGCAATAACTTGTGGGTGCCCGAACCCGGCACTTCGGGAAACAGTATTAAGTACGAAAACATGGCAAATGCTATGGGAGTAGAGCTTGGCGGGTGGAGTTTCGGGACGCAGTTTGGCGACTTGAATAACGACGGCTATCTCGATATCTACGAAGTGAACGGAAATGTCTCGCTCGATCAGGATCAGAGTTACTGGTACGACTACTCGAAAGTAGCGGGCGGTAATAAGGCGATCATTTCGGATGCGGCGAACTGGCCTTCGCTGCGCGGAAGGAGTCTCTCCGGCTACCAGCAGAAGCGCGTCTGGATCAATGACGGCGCAGGGCAGTTCAGAGAAGTATCGCAGCTGGTCGGCGTAACGGACCGCTTCGATGGTCGCGCCGTGGTTTTAGGGGACTTCTCCAATAACGGAGCGCTCGATGCCGTGACCGCGAATCAGCGCGGGCCGGTGCTCTTCTACAGAAATCAGGTGACTCCAAGAAATCACTGGATTGAGTTCGCTCTGACAGGGCGCGAAAGCAACCGCAGCGCGATCGGCGCTGAGGTTCGGCTGTTCTGGAACGGCCAGGAACAACTACAGGAAGTATCGGGCGGCAGCGGATTTTGCGGCCAGAACATGCGACGGCTGCATTTTGGAGTCGGCACAAGCACCGCCGTCGATCGCGCTGAGATTCGCTGGCCCTCGGGACGCGTGCAGATTGTCAACTCCCCACGATTGAACATGATTCACAAAATAGAGGAGCCGGAATGAGCGGCCTCGCCCCGGAGATCAGAAATCAGCAGCAAACGGCGGCACGCCAGCGTTCTCCTCTTGCGCGATTCTTTGCAGCCGACAATCGCTATCTCCCGCCAGCTTTCATCACTCTGATCCTTCTGGTCAGCCAGCTTTCCTTCGGGCTGCTTGAGAGCTTATCCCGTACGCTGCTGGCTATCGCTGTAAGTATGGGCTGCGACTTTGCACTCGCATTACTCATCTATCGCAAGATACCGAACCTTGCGAGCGCCTACATCACAGGCATCAGTGTGGGAATTTTGCTGCGGTCGCCGGAGTTCTGGCCGTACACCCTTTGCAGCGTGCTGGCCATTATGTCGAAATATGTTCTTCGCTGGCGCGGGCGGCACTTATGGAACCCGTCGAACTTTGCGATTTCGGCGATGCTGTTATTAACTCCCGAGTATGTCGCGACTTTGAGCGTGCAGTGGGGTAACACGATCTGGCCCATGCTGATCGTCTGGGCTCTCGGCGTCCTGATCGTCCTCCGCGTAAAGCGTTTTCACATCACGGCTACGTATGTCGTGTCTTTCGTTGTGCTCGCGTGGATTCGAACTTTCTTCACAGGCCATCCCTTTCTGGCGGAGGTCGCACCAATTACCGGCCCGATGTATCAGCTATTCATCTTCTTCATGATCACGGATCCACGCACCACTGTTAAACCACGCTGGGCTCAATGCCTGGTTGCTTTACTGGTTGCGGTGGTAGAGATGATTCTCCGTCTGTTTGAAAATGTCCACGCGCCCTATTACGCACTGGCGATCGTTGGGCCTATCGCAAACGCGGTCGAGATCGCGATAACTACACGCAAGCGTACGCCGGTACCGGAGAGGTTAGCCGTCGCATAACTGATTTACGCAGGACTACTCGCGAGTTCATGCGCTGTAGTCAGTAGAGGTTCGCCCTTATAAACTGCGATAGCCTCAGCAGGACGGCCATCAAAGGACAGCCGCCCGCGATCCATAACGAGACAGCGATCGCAGACCTTTTCGATCTGATCCAAACTGTGACTGACGAGCAGAATCGTTTTACCCGATTCACGGAATCGCGCCAGCCGGTCGAAGCACTTATCCTGAAACGGCGCGTCGCCGACAGCCAGAATCTCGTCGATAACGAGAATGTCCGGATCGATTTCGGTCGCGACGGAGAACGCCAGGCGCATGTACATGCCGGAAGAATACTGTTTGACCGGAACATCGATAAAATCGCCGATCTCGGCGAACTCGATAATCTTCTGCTCGCGCTCGAGCATCTGTTTTTTGGAATAGCCCATCATGAGGCCGTTCAGCAGAATGTTTTCGCGTCCGGTGAGTTCTCCGTGCATGCCGGCTCCGAGCTCAATCAGCGGTGCAACCTGGCCGCAAACTTCCACTCTGCCGAGCGTCGGACGATAGACCCCGGCAATAATTTTTAACAGCGTGCTCTTGCCCGAGCCGTTGCGCCCGATGATGCCGAGCACTTGCCCTTTGGGAACGCGGAATGACACGTTATGCACCGCATCAAAATCGTGGTAGTTGTATTCTTTGCGAAAGAACCGGGAAAACAGCTCGCGCACGGTGTCCGGGCGCTCGTGAATAACGCGAAAACGCTGGACCAGGTTTTCTACGACGATGGCGGAGCCGGCGATTCGCTCAGACATAGAATACGAACTCGTCCTGATGCTTTTTGAAAATGCCGAAGCCGACGATGAGCATCGCGAATGCACAAACAAAGCAGGCGACTACCGAGGCGGCGGAGGGTAGCAGCCCATAGTACACGCTCAGGCGGAAACCGTTCAGAATGTACTGAATCGGATTCAGCTTCAGCAGCCAGCGGTACTTCGCCGGAAAGAAATCGATCGAATAAATGATCGGCGTAACGTAGAAGAGCACATTCAGCAATACCTGAAGAATGTGCGCGACGTCGCGATAATAAACGTTTGCTGCCGCAAAAAAGAAAGTCGCTCCCAGGGTAAAGATTGTAAGGGCCAGAAGCGGGACCGGAAGGAAAATCCACGTCCAGTGGAACGGGTGCCGCATTGCGAGCACAATCAGGACAAGCGGAATCATCGACAGCAGGAAGTTGATCATGTTCGAGACAACCGCCGCTACCGGAAAGACAAGCTTCGCCACGCGCACCTTCTTAATCAGATCGGCGTTCCCGACGATGGACTCCGCCGCATAAGACAGCGATTGCGCAAAGAAAGTCCAGGGAAGCAATACGCTAAGAAGGAAGATCGCATAATGCGGAATCGGTGCCAGCATGATGGTGGAAAAGACTACCGACAGGACCAGCATCAGCAGCATGGGATTCAGCAGCGCCCATAAAAAGCCGAGAACGGATCGCTTATAGCGGATTTTTAATTCCTTTAATGCAAGCGCCCAGATGAGCTGCCGGTAGCGAAAAGTGTCTTGAAATAATTCGATCATTCTATCGTCAGACGAATGGGTGCGGTACCTCAATATTGTAGCGAAATGGGCCGTCTGGAGCGCTTCAGGGGCGGGCTAATGAAGGGGCGCAAGAACCCGCACCCGCTGACGATCTTGAGTGTTGCGTATCCGATGATGACAATCGGAAGGGGCGAAGCGGGAGGATCGGAAGAGATTCTACGGATGATTGATGCTCGGCTTACGTCTTCCGGGCACCGTTCGATTGTGATTGCGGGCGCCGGGTCACAAATCGCGGGCGAGCTCGTCAGCACTCCGGCCGTCAACGGTCGACTTTCAGATGAAATCCGCGCAGTCGCGCAGACGCAGCAACTCGAAGCGATCAGAGCGGTGCTCGCGCGCGAACCAGTCGATCTGCTGCACTTCCACGGTTTGGATTTCCTGACTTACCGGCCACAGAGTAGCACTGTGCCGCAACTCGCAACGCTCCATTTACCTGTTTCCTGGTACCCGCGCGATCTATTTCAATTCGAAAATATAATGTTAAACTTTGTCTCTGAAAATCAGGCGCGGTCCGCTCCGACGCGACATGCGATGCCGGTTGTAACTAACGGTGTCGATCTCGAAGCATTTTTTGTAACGCAGAAGCGAGGCTACATTCTTTGGATGGGACGTGTCTGTCCAGAAAAGGGCGCTCACATTGCCGCGCGAGTTGCTCATCGGCTCGACCGTGAACTGATCATCGCCGGTCCCCTCCATCCGTTTAGCAGCCACCTTGAATACTTCACCACAGAGATAGAATCCCGGCTAGATGAGAAGCGCCGCTACATCGGTCCCGTGAACGGTTTCCAAAAATCAATCCTTCTTTCCCAGGCAGGATGTTTGCTAGTGCCGAGCCTGGTAGAGGAGACGAGCTCGCTTGTGGCGATGGAGGCAATTGCTTCGGGGACTCCGGTCGTAGCGTTCCGGTCGGGTGCGCTGCCGGAAGTTGTGGATCACGGAATAACCGGGTACATCGTTAACTCAGAAGATGAAATGGCCGAAGCTGTCGCACTTGCCGGGAGAATTGACCCGGAAGCCTGCCGCCGCGTTGCGGAGGAGCGCTTCTCCAGCCGCACCATGACGGATAAGTACTTACACCTTTATGCTTCCATCATCGACGCACCTGTGCGCGCGGGTGATGAGTAAGCGCGTTTTGGGTATCTCTTCCGCGCCCCACTCAAACTTGTAGCCCTCGCTTCCGCGCAGAAAGTCCCACTTTTGAAAATTATTTGCGAAGGCATATTCGAGCGCATGGAAAAGCAGGAGGCGACCGAAGCCGAAAGCACTGTACGCGGGATCGAAAGCGCTGAGATAAGCGTAAATCGTGTTCCGATACGGCAGGCCAAGAATAACAGCGGCAATGGCGCCCTGAAATCGGAGGATGAAAAAGCGAACCAGTTCGCGTCCGGCGAGTTTCTCAACGACCTCGCGCAGAAATGCAGCCGACCGGTTCGCGGCGATCATTCCTGGCTCGCCCTGCTCGCGCCAACGCGCGGAATGAAGCCGAATGAGGGTATCGAGATACTCGCGATTCGCCGATGCTGATGTCTCGCTCGTAAGTGCTGCTACTTGTTCCGCCTTTTGGCGATACCTCCGTACGTTTCTTCGTAAACCCGAGGGTCGCTTCTGCCAGTAATCACCGAACGTACCCTCGATGCGGATGGCCGAACAGGGCGTTTCCGGTACAGACTCGATTACCAGTTCTCGCGGAACTGAAGCATTCAACAAGTCATTCCTCGAAAGATCCTGCCAATTACAGACGTCCCATTCTGTCGCGCAACGAAGATATCCAAAGAGGCAGTTTGCAATTTCGCAAGCAGTATCCGGTGCCAGAAGCGGATCGAGGTAATCGGAAATGCCGGAGCCGAATAGAGTAATTTGACGCTTGTCTTCCCACTCATGCAGAAACGCTGGAATTAGCCCGACTAGCTTCCCGCGCTCACGAAAAAGCAGGATTCGAGGCTCGCCCGAGCCGAAATGTTTCCACCACGTCAGCAACCATTCCGGAGTTTGGAAGGGCGTAGCGCACGGCACCAACTCCGCCAGCTTGTCCCACTCGTTCGGTAAACTTTCGAGGCGCGAAACTTCTGTAACGATCTCTAAGTCGAGCACGATCGTTGATTAACTCGATTGCGAAACAGTGCAGTGCGCGTCCAGCACCCGGAGAGCTTCTCTATAGCCGTGCAAAGTTCCGACGTCGACATAACATTCACCCGCTCTTATGCCCTTTGCCTTTCCTCCGCGCTCGAGATACGTATTAACGAGCGTTCCAAGATACTCATCCCCGCGACTGGACCAGATTTGATGTAGTTCTGCCAGAATCCTGCCTGGCATTTTCAGAGCACCCCAGACCCAGTTCGTACCCGGTTCTGCGCTCTTTACTCGTACTTCACGAACCTTGCCGTCTTCGTCGGTAAGTACAGCATCGAACCGCTCCGGGTGCTCGACCGGGAAAAGTAGAAATGAGAGCACATCCGAAGGAAGCCTCGCGAGAGCGTCTTCCGGAAACCATATCGTGTCGGGCAGTCCAATGCATACTTCGTCTTCGGGCGGAACAATTGGCAGGGCCTGAAAGATCGCGTCGCACAGACCAGCAGGGCGCGGCTGCACAGCGTAGAATATGCGGGCGGAGAAAGCGTGCGACCCGAAATAGTTCAAGATATCTGCTTTCCCTGGCGAAATGACGAAGCAGATATTTGTCACGCCCGCGATGACCATTCGTTCGACCAGATACTCGCTAACAGCGCGGGGACGTTCTTCGGCACCAGCAAGATGGGTGCCGACAGGCAGGAGCTCTTTTGAGAACGCGAGCGGCTGAATCCGGCTTCCCATGCCCGCAGCGGGTATGATGCCCCACATTAACTAACTCCTCCACACACCCGTAACGCGTCGGAGCCGACGGGCATTGATTCGATAAGCTGCAGAAGCCGGCGCGCACGCTTTTCCGCAGTATGACAATCTAGTGTGCGCTCGCGCGCGCGCGCCGCAATTCCACTGAGTTCGCGGGGATCGAGTCGCAAGATAGACCCGGCCTGATCCGAGTTCTCTGCAATCAAAATCTCTTTACCCGGCGTAAAAAAAGAGTCCAAGCCCAACCACCAGTCACTCATCACAGGCGCTCGGCAAGCAGCGGCCTCGAATAATCGTCCCGAAGGACAATACCCCATACTCGCCATTGCGCCTCTTGTCACGTTTAGCGTGAGCGTGCCGGACGAGTAGAACGAAGCATGGTCAGGAGGAGCAACGTGATCGAACGAGCGGACATTGCTCGGCCACGCCGCACGATCAGGATACATAGCGCCGGCGATGATAAATCGCTTTTCTGGAAGTTGGCGGGCAGGCTCGATCAGCAGCGTATCCAGGGCAAGCTGTCGGTCGGCGGAGTACGTGCCCAGATAAGAGAGATCGCATTGATATTCCGCCCGACTGTTCGTCTTCTGATAGGTGTCGGGATCGACCCAACCATATAGCGGCTCTACACGGCGCGCCTTCAGAAGCGACTTCAGAATTTCGATGGCCCGGCCGCCCGTGTAACTCAGCACAAGATCGAACGAACCGAGGCCCTCGACAGGTAAATAGCTCGGCCAGTTACCATGCTCCAACTGCTGGAGTGTCACCGGCGTGTCCATATCGTAGAAGATGGAGAAAACGTTCGCAGCGGACTGTATCGCCTGAGTTGCCTCGGACGCATGAGGACAATACGAGGTAACTATCCCAACGTCAGAGTGCTGGAGCGACGACCTGACCTCAGCGGCACAGTCGTCCCAAGAGCGATATAGATGTATGTCCGCAAAAGGGAGCGAGGGAGCATCCCGATGCGCCGAGTAATAGGGCGTATCGTATTCAAAAAAAACGACGCGATGGCCTAAGTAAGAAAGGGAGCGAAAGAGTCCTCGCAAAAGCGTCGCGTGACCATTACCCCACGACGATGTCAAAGACAACCCGAATACCGTGAAGTTCATATCGTTTAGATTACCGGCGGGTGAACTTATAGAACATCTCGAGACTCACATTTCCGTTATAATCGCGCAGTGCGACAGCAGAAAGATTATTCGTCAGGTCGAGTTGCACGCGCACGATCTGTGAGTTGGTCTGCGTGACATCGGTTATGTAAGTGAACGTCAGATTGCTTGTGATCTTTTCCTGAAGTGTTACGCGAGCGGACGGTTGTCCATTGCTGCCAGCGAAGGAGGGGTCGATCTTGAACTGGGTGAGACCGAACACACGCTGGACCCGATTCGCCAATGGATTCGCTACGGCCTGCCCGAGCACAGCCGATTCTCCCATCTGGCTGAGCGATTGCTGCGGAGGTGTCGGTTGATGCGCCGCAATAACTGGGTTGGCAGGGGTTGTATTAGTCGCAAGGAGTTGTACGATTTGCTCAAACGTGAGCGGAGGATCCGAGCGGTAACTAAGCTTTAAGTCGTTCATCGGTCCCAGCACACCGATTGTGACGTCTACACCCTGGGCAATGGTCTCGAGCGAGACATTGAGCACGGGAGAGATTGCGTTGGGATCATAGAAATTGATCGTGCCCGTCGTTACCGTGTAAGTGTTTCCAAAGAAGACTAACTGGCCGTCGGTCACAGTTACTCTGCCCAGCATGCCCGGGTTCTCGGCCGTTCCTCGAAGAGTAAGATTGGCAATCACGGATAAGCGGTTCGCATAGGTTGAGACAACCTGGATATCGGGAGCCGTAACGATATTTACGGCTAATCGCATCCCGGAGAGTAGCGGAGACGGGGAGGAGGGCGTGGAGGGCGGCGTGGAAGCCGTTGAAAGAAGTGAACCGGCATCGCTCGAACTCGCGTAGGCTAGCCGCTGTATCGAAACTGTACCCGACAGCAGAGATCTCTTGACATTGCCGGCCAACGTGATTTTGGCATTTGAAGTCACACTCACGCCCGAGTAGCGTACGCGAACTCGATTCGCGCTGGCATTCAGGTTGAAGTTGGGCGTGCCGGCGCCTAAACCGAAGAATCCGCCGACCGCGATCTTTCCGCCTCCGCTCTCGGCCGTCAAGTCTTGTATTGATGCGTTGGTGCCATTTAGCAGAATAACGCCGTTTGCGTTCGACAATCCGACAGGCGCTTCCGAATAGTTGATGTTCGCGTTCTTCAGGTCAATTTCACCCAACGCCCGCGGTTGAGCAAAGGTACCGTGGAGTCCTGCGTCCATCGTAATCGCACCTGAAGAATAAAAATCACGGCTGAAATCCTGCAACAAACCCAAATCGATGTTGGCGTTGACATGCAGATCGAGCGGTTCCGTGGCACTCTTCAGATTGACTGAACCCGAGGCATTGATAAACGTATCGCGGCCGGCAATCTGCAAGTTCTGGATCTGCACAATGTCGTGGTTGAGAGCGATTCGGATCGGCTCCTTGTTCTGGAGCGAGACAGTGCGGAGTGCCGGAGCGCCGGTCGGCGAAGCCGTTGCGTTTGTATGCAGGTCCAGACGGGTAAGTTCCAGGAGGCCGCCTAAGTTATCTGGATCGAGTGCGGGACCCTGGAGCGATAGCGTTCCGTCCACCAAAGCTTCGTACGGTACCGGGCCTGTGTTCTGAGCTTCTAGCAGTGGAGCCAGATTCGAGTACCGGACGTTGTCGAAGGTCAACTTGGCACTTACAGGATAACTACCGCTCAATGTGGCGTCTCCCTGGCCATGGATAGTACTTTGAGCCAAGTTAGAATCAAGCTGGAAACTCAACTTGGAGCCGGCAGTCTTTGCATTCAGAGTAAGTCCCCCGAAGCTGGTGTTATTCAAACGCAACGAGGCCAGCGATGCGGCCGCGTTCAGATCGCGTATTAGCAGTTCGGACTTACCATTTCGATCGCTGAGGTCTCCCGACAGATCGACGTTGGTACGGACGATTCCGTTGAGTCCTGGCTTGGCATCTTCGACGTGCTGTATCTTATCCAGGCGAATGTCGCTGGTTCGAAGATTGAGTCTCACGGCACCCGTGCTGTAACGATTAGCTGGATGAGCAAAAGACCCGCTCACGTCGATATCTCCAGCGGGCGCTCTCAGGTTGAGCGACGAAATTTCGAAAGAACTATTGGAATAACGCAGATCGCCTTTCAGGCTGTCAATCTTTTCCTGATAAGCACTGGCGTGACGCAAAGAAAATGTGAGGTCAGCGACAGGAGCATTCATATCTCCCGATACATGCGCTCGGGCCGAGAGGTCGCCGGTGGCCGGGATGGCGCCCTCGCCGGCGATCTGAAGCGCCTTTTGAATGGACAGGCCGTCGATGGAGAGATCGGCTACGGTTTGATAGCTCTTTACGAGAGCGGTTTGGCCGTTAATCCGAATATTAGAGCCGGCGAAGTCGGAAACAAGCTGGTAACTAGCCTTGTTATTGGATGTACGCACCTTAGCCGTGAGTTCCCCGGCGTCCTGATTCTGAACTTTGAGTCCGCGCGCGGTCAAATCAGCGGTAACGTTGTCGGGGACGACCTCGGTAGTTCCATTCACCGGTCGAATATCGGCCGCGCCCATTGCTGATAACTGAATCGCTCCGGCGATGCCTGCATTTTGCCGGGATAGTGGTTGTATCTGAGCTAACTGGACGCCGGTTACGCCAAGTTGCAACTGAATATGGCCTGAGGTAAAGGATTCGCGTGGATGCTGGAACGTTCCTTTCGCTCCGACGTGTCCTCCGGCAACGTCGAGGTCGAACGCCGATAACGTGATGAGGCGGTCTGCCAGATCGGTCTTCAAGTAGAACCTGTCGAATGGCTGTTGCTCAATACTGCCGTTTCGAACTTCCAGCACAGCGCCTCCCAAAGGGTTCGCGTAGGTGCCCGAAACATGCACGTCCGCATTCACGATTCCTTGCGCCTGCAGTTGAGATTCTCCCCCCAGGTCCGCCAAGGCAGCCAGATCGGCCTGATGCATGGTCAAATTGGCCCTCACTTCAGACCGGGGCAGCGGCTTCCAATCATGCAGAGCCAGAAAACCGTCAAATGCTGCGCTTATTCCCGTACCCTGTAGTGCGCCATTGCTGATGGCCGCACCCGATGGCGATGCGGCCAGATGAGCACCTAACTTGTCCAGTGAATGACCTTCCGCAGCAAATTGATCAAGGTTGAGATCCGCTCCGATCCGGGGAGCGCTGAGATTGCCTACAATCTGAGCATTGAGAGTAAGTTCTCCATCCGGATCAAGAGTCAGTGGAAGCGTTGTCTCCGGGTGGTCTGATCCGAAGTTGATGGCTGGCAGAAAATCGTTTAAATTGCGAGAAACTAAGGCGATGTTGATTTCACGATTCAGAGAGCCCGCTAACGATAATTTCGTATTCGGTAGGGCAATGTAGGAGTTGCCGAGATCAACAGTGGATCGCGCTCCATTGTAATTGGCATTCAGTACACCATTCAAGGGCACTCCATGATGACCAGCAACGATTGTGAGCTTAGTGCTTGCTGTGTAACCCGTGGTGCCCTTCGCCTTCAAATCTCCTTTCGCCACGACCAAACCGTTGAGCAGCCCGTCATATCCAAGGTGCTTACCAGTTGCGGCCGTGGTGAGCACAGGAATAGAGAAGTTATGCAGCGCCGCTTCCGCACTCAGGTTCTGCATATTCTCAATAAATACCTTCGCGCTAATCACTCCGCCAAGAGCGGCAACGCGAATGCCATCCATACTCAGCAGGTACGGATCGGCGTGAAAAGGCGAATTGAGACTTACCCCGAGCGGCTCCTGCGTGCCGCTGTTTAGCACCAGTCCTCTCGATGCGAGGTTTCCGTCGACTCGGTAATTATTCTGCGCATCGAGCGCAACTCGTCCGCTTGCGTCCAGATCACCCTGCACTTTCACGGAAGATACTTTGAACAGCCGCGCCAGTTCGGCCAGCGCAAAATTAGCATGGAAGTTCGCTGCCGAAGCTGCTCCAGGAGCAAGTTGCCCAGAAGAGTCGAGAGTAGTCTGGCCAAGCGAAACGTGGAGCGTTTGAATGGCTAGAGATCTCGTCGCTTGCTGCATGCTAACAGCTACATCTGCGGCTAGGGTCTGCGGCGTTCCGGGCCCGGTGGCATCGAAAGGAACCTCAAGGCTCTGTTGCAACTCTGGAAGAGACACGACCGCCTGCAACTTAGCCCTAATCTGCGGCGTTTTCAGATTTTCAACCGATGCCGAAAGATCGATATGAGAACGCGCGGTCTTGATCGCTGCCCCGGCCACGCGAATGGCATCGGGCTCTAGTGCGATCGGAACATCCACATCCGCCCGAAGAGGAGGGCGGGTTGACGATGCAACGATCAACGGGTTGATCGACAGATTCCCTTGATAACTCGGGTGAAGACTGTTGTAGGTCAGAAGTACGCGCAAATTGTCGCCGTGAGCGCTTAGGGAAGCCTTCTGGTCGAGCACTTTGATCAGACCATCATTCAATTCGAAGCGGTTAACGGCCAGGTTTACTACGGTTTGGAGTCCGGATGTATTACTTGGTTTCGATGGCGTCTTCGGCTGTGGAATATTCGTCGTACCGTCGGGAAGATAGATCAGGTTCACGCGCGGATTCTGAATCCCGAGATATCGCAGATCGACCACTTTAGTCAGACCGGAGAAAAGTTTTAGCCGCAATTCAAGCAACGCTACGCGCGCAAGCGGCTGTTCCGATGCAGGCTCTTTTCCATGTAGAACGAAATCGCGAATCCGGACGGTCAGGTGGCTCAAATCAAGCTGGAACGATCCGATCTCGGCCCTTCCGCCCGTCGAGTCCTCGACCGCAGCCACGACCTTCTGGCGCACGAAATTCGCAAACCAGTTTGTTTGAATAACAATCAAGGCAGCAACCACCAAGAGAACAACGAAGCCGAGAACGGAGCTACCCGCAATGAGGAGAATCTTTTTCCGCTTCGTCATTCCAGGGTTCTCTCGTAATACTTGATTTTGTTCTGTTTACGCTGGTCGTCCAGCCAGGCGAAAAACAGCTTGTTCACCCGCTCGCCGGTCAAAATGTCCGAAATCACGCCGCGCAGATCATTGAGAGAAGATTTTCCGGGATGTTCCCGCTGTAATTCGGCAGCGTGTTGAGTGTAGTATTGTTGAATGTCTGCATCAGTGACCAACACGGCAGGCTTAAATCGGACGTCCACGAAACGCAGGACAGTTAGTTCCCAAAGAAAGTGGCTAATCAGATCGGGTGCCGTAATGCCATACCGGCTGAGGCGATTTTCAAGGGCAGCTTCGGATTTAAATTCTTTCTGAACCAGTAAGTCCACCTGCCGGCTTGCCTCCTGCCAGCTCACAACCGGATAGTCGCCAATTTCGATTTCCTTGCGGATGAAAATCTGGTCGACCAAACGGTTGGCAGACACCTTCCGCGCCGCCTCACTTAGGTCAAGAGGCTGATTATTCAGGAATTCCGTCACCCGAAGATCGCGGCTGATATCGCTGTCTTTCACGATGGAATTCGATACCACGATCGCGATGCGGTCGATGACGACGGCCTGCACCAGCGTCGATCCTGCGATCAGAAGTGCAACGGCGCGCCGCATGTTAAAAGGCCTGCCCGATGGAGAAGAAAAATTGAAAGCGGCCTAGCTGCTGCGGCCCTGGCGTAGGGCATGCCGGATAACCCGGCTTACCGCATGTGATCAAGTCCTGTATGCTTTCGCTTTGGCTATAACCCAGGTAATGAGTTGGGTTCAGAACATAAGATAGGTCGACTCGTACCGGTCCGAGCGGTGTCTTGTAGCGGATCCCAAATCCCGCCGCCTGCACCGCGTAATTGAAATCCTGATTGTTTTTTTGGTGGTAACCAAAGGAGATATCGCTAAACGTGTCGTAAACGTTTCCCATATCTTCGAAGAAAACACCGCTTATGTTCGGGCCAAGCAGCGGAAACCGGAGCTCGAGATTATTGAAGAACAGAGCGTTGCCACCTAAGGGGAAACCGGTCGCGGTCTGCGGCTGGCCCGGAATTCCGTTATCGCGGGGGCCCGCCTGGTTGTAACCAAACCCGCGCATCGAGACACTGCCGCCGCCATAGAAGCGCTCCGGCAGCGGGATCGCCTCGGCATGCGTAATTCCTTGTTCGAGATTGAATGGAACAATAACTCCGAACTGGGTCTGGCGCGCGAACACAAGATTTCGACCCAGCGAGGTATAAGTCGCATTGCGCCCAAGGACGCGAGCAAAATTGCGCTGCGAGCCGAAGGCCTTGTCCGCCAGGCCCGCGTCTAAAGTATTCCAGAATCCCCGATGCGCATCAGCAGGATTGTCTCGGTGGTCCTGGATATAGCTGGCCGACAAAATACCAATCCGCACAGGTTGCGAATAGATCGGAATCAGAAGCGAAGGGATAACAATATTGCCGGTGCTAACACGACGGTAGGCGAAGCGGAGCAGAAGCGTCGAGGCCCGGTTGAAGCGTTGCGACGTTTGTATGGCACCCTCCAGCCGGCGCGATGAAAACGTCTGCACATCCTGCGTTGTGTCGTACAACGCCGAGAAGGTGACGGTACGGTTCGCCGAACCAAGGAAGCGCGGAACGATATAGTTCAAAGACTCACGCTGTTCCAGGGTGGAATAACTCGTTTGCAGCGAAAGCGTCTGGCCCCGTCCCAGGAAGTTAATCCGGTTTACGTTGAAAGAAAACAGCGGCGAAGCACCCTTGGCACCTCCAGAGTTCGCCAGATTGCTCGTGGTACTGCCGAACTGGCCGACGATCATTCCGAGCCCAAGCTGGAAGTTGTAGCGCGCCGCCTCATCGAAGTCGTAGAGAACGGATTTGTACCTGGAGGAGCCGTCCGGATCCTGGAGCGCAGTATTCACGCTCGCGAAAATCCCCAAACTGTTCAGTTCGCGCGCATCCTCATTTACTTTTGATAGGGAAATCGGCTCGTCCGGCTCAACATGGATGTAGCGCTCGACCAAGGATGTCCGCGTCCGATTCAACCCCGAAATGACGATCTGTTTCACGAACTGACGCGGACCCTCGCGTATCTGATACGTGAGGTTCACGGTGGCAGGTTCGGGTCCGGGTTCACGCTTGTAACTAAAGGAGGCGGAGGGGAAGCCCTGCGAGTAATAGTACTCGAGAATGCGATTGCGATCGGTCGCAATGTTCACGTCCGCAAACGGCTGGCCTGGAATGGAAGCGAAGTCACGGCGCAGCGAGCTGATATCCAGGCGGGAAGCGCCAATCACGTTCAGATTCGCAACTCGCCACTGCTTGCCTTCGTTGATGTGATAGGTGACGGCAAGATCATTCGGCTTCCCTTTGTAATTTGTTTCAACGGTTGAGGTGACTTTGGCGTCCTGGAAGCCGTTTGAAACATAGAGGTTTGTAATCGCCTCTTCATCGCGTTTTCGGAACGTTTCGCTGTAACGGCCGTACCTCATCAGCAGCGATTTGGGTTGAAGGAACATCCGTTCGCGCAAGGTATCGGCCAGAAAATACGAATTACCCTCAATCGCGACGTTCACTAGCTTTCGCCGCGGACCGGTGGCTATGTAGTAATTGATCACTTCTTCGTCATTCTGGACCGGCTCTCGCTTGAACGTAACATCGACGTCGGGATAGCCCTTTGATTGAAAATAGTCGTGCAGATTGCGCGCGCCTTCGGTAAGCAGATCATTATCGACCGTACCCTCTTCGTAAACAGGAATGTACTGGCGGAGCTTACTTTTGGAGACTTTGGCCTCGAGTGCACGGATGGTGATTTTAGGCCCGGCATTGATGTCGAGCGTCGGCTTGGCGTTTCCCGTGGTGGGGTCGTACTCGAGCGAAACAAGGTTGACACTGGCCGTCAAGCGTCCTTTCTTGGCATACTTACTCTCGATTCCTGAAGTCCCTTTGTCGGTAAGTACGGCGGTAACCTGCCTCCATTTGTGAATGAGTGGCCAGCGCCAGCCGGTAGCCCGGATGATGGTCGAATCGGGAAGTTTGGTATCGCCATGGATATCGGGCATTTCGTAGCGCGATCGCCTGCCGGCCTCCACCACAAAACGTATGGTCACCTGGTGCGTAACCGGGTCCTCGATGGTTGCCACACCTACATGCCCGCGAAACAGACCGTTATCCCGCAGCTGCTCCTCGAGATGTTTTTGCGCCAGTACCAGGGCATCCTCGTCAAATGGTTGCCCCAGGTATAGCTGCGAGTCACCGATGATCACGGCACGGCTCGGCGGATCCTTGATATCTCCCTGGGCCCCGACGTGCCCAATGAAACGGCGCGGTTCCGTAATGAAGGTAAGCGCTACCCCTCCGGCCGAAGGCTCGGCATCGACTTGAATGTTATTGAAGAGCCCGCTGCGCCAGAGGCGATCCACGGTCGCCGCGAGCTCATTGGTGACCAGCGGCTGCCCAACCTTCACCACTAGCGCGCGATCGAGATCCCGTGCATCAATCGGCTGGGTAGCCGGTCTGTAATGAATGGCTGTGACGGTGCGGCCCGCGAAGTCCTGCGCCTGGAGAGCTCCCGGGACGGCCCCGAGCGCCAGCGCACTAAAGATAAGTACTTGCCACAGCGCCGCGCGCCCGGTGACCCGCAGCCTCATCTCGCTGGTTTTCGTCCTGCCATTTCCGTACTCCCGGCCATTCGCGTTGCATTGCTTGGACGCTGTAACGCAAATGCTTGTTTCAAGTGTCTCACTGGCCACATCTATAGCCTGAGGTTGCGGACTGGGGCTGAGGCCGCACCGAGCGAAAGGAGACGGCCATGTTCGGTGTCAAGATCAGGGAGCTCTGGCCGGTTGTCAAAAAAGCCGGAGCGCAATGGAGCGAGCATAATGCACCGCGCCTCGGCGCCGCTCTTGCCTATTACACCCTGCTTTCAATCGCTCCCTTGCTGATTTTGACCGTGGCGATCTTCGGCCTCGTGTTCGATAAGAATACAGCCGAACACAACCTGCTCGGACAGGTCTCGACCATGGCCGGACCATCGGCGGCGCGCGCCCTGAAGGGGGTGCTCGACAACGCCCATCACTCCGGAAGCGGAATCCTCGCCAGCGTATTCGCTCTGGTTACCCTGCTTTTCGGCGCGTCCGGAGTCTTCGTGGAACTGCGCGATTCCCTCAATGTGATCTGGGACGCGCCGCCCGCTACCGATACCAGCTGGCGCAGCCTGGTTTGGCAACGGGTTGTATCGTTCGGGATGGTACTGGCCTTGGGGTTTCTGCTGCTGGTCTCGCTGATTCTGAGCGCCGCGCTGGCTGTCGTCACCAACTTCTTTGACAGCTACGTCCCGATCAAGGCAGCGATTCTTGGCGAAATCGCTAACTTTATTATTCCGCTGATCGCGATAGCAGCTTTGTTTGCGCTCATCTACAAATTCGTGCCCGACGTGCCGATTGCCTGGCGCGACGTTGCCATTGGCGCGATCTTCACGGCGATTCTTTTCCAGATCGGCAAAGCCTTGCTGGCGCTCTATCTCGCCACTGCCGGCGTGGGATCAGCCTATGGCGCGGCGGGCTCGCTTGTCGCGTTCGTGGTCTGGGTCTATTACTCCGCTCAAATCTTCTTCTTTGGCGCCGTCTTCACGCACGTGTACGCCAAGACGTTCGGGACGCATGCGGACCGGAGCGCCTCACAGAAAAGGGATTGGATACCCAGGCTTCATCGCGGCGGCTCTCTGTCGGAGGGTTCTTCTGCGATAAAATAGAGGTTCCCTCCCGATTTTTTCCATGATTTCTGTCAGCAATGTAAGCATGCGTTATGGCGGCAAAATCCTGTTCGAGGATGTGAATGCCGCCTTTCTCCCGGGCCGCCGCTACGGTTTGACCGGGCCGAATGGCGCTGGTAAGTCCACGTTTATGAAGCTTCTCTCCGGCGAACTCGAACCGCAAAAGGGAAGCGTCGTTCGTCCGAAAAAAATTGGAGTGCTCCGGCAGGATCAGTTCGCCTTCGACGCCTATCGTGTGGTGGATACCGTCATTATGGGCAATCTACCGCTCTGGCGTGCACTCGAAGAACGTGAGCAGCTCTATGCAAAAACGGATCTGACCGATGAAGACGGCATGCGTCTCGGCGAGCTGGAAGGAGTTGTAGCCGAGGAGGACGGCTATACGGCCGAAAGCGACGCCGCAATCCTCCTCGATGGACTCGATATCCCCGAACCGCTGCACAATCGCCAGATGAGCGAGCTGCAAGGGGGCCAGAAAGTGCGCGTGCTGCTGGCCCAGGCGCTATTCGGCCATCCGGAGGCGCTGCTGCTGGATGAGCCGACCAACTATCTCGATCTCGAATCGATCCATTGGCTGCAGAATTTCCTGACGCGTTACGAGGGCACACTGATCGTGATCTCGCACGACCGGCATTTTCTCAACAGCGTCACCACTCACACGGCCGATATCGATTACCAGACGATCATCACCTATCCCGGCGGCTACGATGACATGGTGCTGCAGAAAACGCAGATCCGCGCTCGTATCGAAGCCGAGAATGCTCAGCGCGAAAAGAAGATTGCGCAGTTGAACGAATTCATCGCGCGCTTTTCCGCTGGCACCCGCGCGAGCCAGGTCACCTCGCGCAAGAAGGAAGTCGAGCGGCTGCAGACCACCGATCTGGCGCGCTCGAACATCCAGCGCCCATTCATCCGTTTCGAGATGAAACGACCGTCGGGCCGTCACGCGCTCGAATTCAAGGGGGTCTCGAGAGGCTACGGCGATCTGAAGGTCATCCGTGATTTCTCCGCAGCTGTTCAGCGTGGCGAAAAAGTAGCCCTCATGGGTCGGAATGGTGCTGGTAAAACGACGTTGCTGAAGGCGCTGCTCGCGAACGGGCCCGGCGTTGACGATTCCGATGTCGGGCTCGACGCCGGCACGGTGACCTGGGGTCACGAAGTACAGATTGGCTACTTTGCGCAGGATCATCGCGCCAGCATTCGGAACGGCACAACCGTATCCGAATGGCTGCACGATTGGGATCCGCAGGCGTCTAAAGAAGAAATCCGGGGGCTACTGGGACAGATGCTCTTCAGTGGTGAGGAAGGCATGAAGCCTACCGACGCGCTCTCTGGTGGCGAAGCGGCTCGCCTCATGTTCTGCAAGCTTATGTTGCAGAAGCCGAACGTGCTCGTTTTCGATGAGCCGACCAATCATCTCGATCTCGAATCGATCAACGCGCTCAATATTGCACTACAGAAATTTGAGGGCACGGTTCTGCTGGTTACGCACGACGAAGATCTGGTCGACGAAGTTGCCACGCGCATCTGGCACTTTGATCACGGGAACATCGAGGATTTCCTCGGCTCCTACGAAGAGTTTTCAGCAGTAGCGGCGAAATAAGAGCTCTCCAGAGGTTCGTAAGCAGCTCTTTGAGCTTCTACGCGTTCCTATTGACACTCTATAGGTACTGGGCGTATCCTCGTATAGAAAGCCGATAGGAATGTCGGATACACCTTCCAACCTGCTGCAAGGCACGCTCGATCTCCTGATCCTGAAATCCCTGGCTCTCGAGCAACTGCACGGACTCGGAATTTCCCGCCGCATTGGTCAGATCACGAATGGCGCTTTCGACGTTAAGCCCGGCTCTCTCTTCCCCGCCCTACATCGCATGGAGCAGGCCGGCTGGCTCGAATCGAGTTGGGGCGAATCCGAAAACAAACGCCGGGCCCGCTACTACAAGCTGACACGTGCGGGAACAAAGCAGCTCGGCATTGAGCGCGACCAGTGGAATCGAATCTCGCTCGCGATTGCTGCGGCGCTCGAGGCAAAGTCCTAAGGAGCCGACTATGTTTTCCTTTGCCACTCTTTGGCGCACTCTTTTCCGCAGGCGACAGGTTGAGCAGGAACTCTCGGACGAGCTTCTGGCCTATGCGGATCTGCTGACGGAAGAAAAGATGGGCCGCGGTATGGAATCGGGCGCGGCCCGGCGCTCGGCGCTTCTCGAAATTGGCGGCATCGAGCAGGTAAAGGAAAGCGTGCGGGATTCGCGGATCGGCAGCTTTGCCGATGCGCTCTTGAAGGATTTGGAACACTCGCTTCGCAGCATGATCCGGACAAAGGGCACAACGGCGCTGGCCATCGGCACGCTCGCGCTCGGAATCAGCGCGGCTACCCTGATCTTCAGCATTTTCTACTCGGTTCTTCTGGCGCCACTGCCGTTCCGCGCGCCTCAGCATCTGGTTCAACTGTGGGAAAGGCGGACTGGCGTGGAATGGTCGCAGGCCTCGTTCTCGACGCCGAATTTCTGGGACGTGCGGGCTGAGAATCGTACCTTCGAGTCGATCGCCGCCTTTCTGCCCGCCGACATAAATCTGACCGGATCCGGGGACCCACAACATCTATCGGCGGCTTTCGTCAGCGCAAATTTCTTACATACCCTCGGGTTGCAGCCCGTGCTTGGTCGAGATTTTGAAACCAACGCCGATCAACCAAATCATCAGAACAGCGTTCTGCTGCTCTCCCACAAGTTCTGGAGCAGCCGCTACAACTCTTCAGCTTCCATCATCGGCAGTACTTTGCATGTAAACGGAGCTCCCTACACCGTAATCGGTATTGCTCCCGCCGGAGACCCTTGGCTGAATGAAGTCGATTTATTCCTGCCTCTGATTTATGACTCGCAGGCGAACCGCGGCAGCTTTGAAGCCACTGTTATTGGCCGGCTCGCACCGGGCGTTTCGCTGTCGACCGCTCAGGCCGACCTCACGCGAATCGCTCATAATCTCTCAAAGATATATCGCAAGGATGATGGCATGGGCATCCTGGTTTCGCCCTCGAGCAGCTGGGGCCCCAATCTGGTCATTCGGCGTGCTCTTGCCGTCCTGCTCGGGGCTGTGCTGATGCTGCTATTGATCGCCTGTGTAAACGTCGCGAATCTGCTGCTTGCCAAAGCTACTGCTCGCGCCCGCGAATTACGGATTCGCGAGGCGCTGGGGGCCAGCCACGCTCGGCTGATCCGGCTCGTGCTGACCGAATCGCTTCTGCTGGCAGGCTGCGGTGCCACAGTCGGCCTGTTCCTCGTGACCTGGGGACTCGCTTTGCTGCGCACTGTGCATATTGAAAACGTTCCCAGCCTTTCCGGGCTTCGGCTGAACTTCTGGATACTGTCCTTCACTTTGCTCGTGACGGTCTTATCCGCCGTGCTGGCGGGTGTGGCACCTGCTTTCCAGACCACTTCTCGCAATCTCGGTGCTGCCTTGCGAGAAGACGATCGAACGCAGACTGCGGGAACTGGAAAGAATCGCCTGCGTTCTGTCCTGGTGAGTGCGGAAGTCGCACTGGCCATGATCCTGCTCGTTGGCGCCGGTCTCCTGATCCGCAGCTTTGGAAAACTCATGGGCGTCGAGCGCGGATTCTCAACGAAAGGACGGGCGATAGCCACACTGAACACGCCCGCTTTCGACGATGGCCGCGCCGAGCACTTCACGCGGATGCTTCTCGAGCGCATCCGTTCGCTGCCGGGTGTCCGGGCTGCTGCCACGGTCAACTCCAAGCCGATCGTGGGCTGGGATCCAGGAATGAGTTTCGCCGCACTCGATTCCACTCGAGGCCAAGAGCACGGGGTCCCGTGGGCAAGCTGGCGCTTTGTCTCGACAGGTTATTTCCGGACAATGGGAATTTCGCTGCTCGCTGGCCGCGATTTCAGCGATGCCGATTTCCATCCAACTGACATCAGAAAAGCCATCGTGAGCGCCGCGGTTGCAAATCTGCTGTGGCCCGGCCAGAACCCGATCGGGCGCCGCATCGTTCTCTGGAAAGGCCAGGGCAATAAACCCGCGGAAGTCGTCGGAGTCGTGGCCAACACACGCGATCACGGGCTTGATGCCGATCCCACGCGCATCGTCTATCTCCCTGGCGTTAACCAGACTGGTTCGCCGGTGCAGCTTATTGTGGAATCTACATACGCTCCGGCTTCGCTCGCCTCAACGCTGCGGGCGATTGTGGCGTCGATAGAGCCGGGTATTCCCGTTTCTGACGTTCAGACGCTCGACTCGCTCGTAACCGAATCGCTCGGCTCCGAACGCCTGAACCTATTCTTACTCTCTGGCTTTGCGCTGCTTGCGCTTCTGCTCACGCTGACCGGAATCTATGGCGTGCTCGCGTACTCGCTCGCCCGCCGCACCCAGGAACTCGGCATTCGCCTCGCCCTCGGCGCAAGCAGCCGCAGCATTCTGCAACTCGTCTTTCTGCAAGGCATGCGACCGATCTTTTTTGGCATAATTCTCGGGGCGGCAGGTTCGCTCGCGTTGACGCGCACCCTAAGCGGGCTCCTGTTCCAGATTCAACCGGAAGATCTCAGCACTTATGTCGGGGTCACCATACTGATCCTTGCAGCAGCCTGCATAGCGTGCTACATGCCCGCAGTCCGTGCTCTCCGAGTTGATCCGGTCATCGCGTTGCGTCAGCCGTAACGTGCTCCTGCCTGGGCAGACATGCAACTGCGATCGCGCCCGCCAGTGCCGCGATGAAAATAAATGCGAGCGGCGCACGGTAGCTGCCCGTATGCTGGCGTAAGTACGATACAAACTCTGGGAACCACGTCTGGCCGATCGTGTTCAGCGGCAGAATGATCGCCATGGCACGCGAAAGCGTGTTGATTCCAAACTGTTCGGCCGCAACCAGCGGAATCAGCATGTAGTCGGCGCCCATCGCAAACCCGAAGAGAACGGCGAACGTATAAACTGAACCGCGATGCGATGCGTTCACCAGCGAAAGCACGAGAATGGCGCCCGCCATGGCAAAATACGTGGCCGTCATCACTCCTTTTTTGGATCGCAGATCCGCCAGATAGCCGATTCCCAGGCGCCCCGCGATACTGGTCCACGAGATCAGCACGGCAGCCGCGGTCCAGGTAGCATTCAACAGTTTCTGATTCGCGAATCCCGACTCGCGAAACACGAACTTCATATGGATGTTCACCGATCCGATGGCGCCGATCGAGCAAATGCTGCCCAGCAGCAGCAGCCAGAAGCCGCGCCGCCGGAAAAGCTCGCGCCAGGCAAGTGGCGCGATCCGCACGTCCGGTGGGGGATCGTCGGCCCCGTCCGGATATGCGCCGATCTCGTCGGGCTTGTCCTTCAATACGAAAATCGCGAGCGGCCACGCGCCCAGCATCAAGAACCCGATCCCTGCAAGTCCGGCACGAAAGCCGAGATGTTCAGTCAAGTATCGAACGAAGAACGATCCGAGGCCCGCCAGCAGGCCCACGCCTACATACACGATTCCCATTGCGCGCCCGCGCTTCCGCTGGAACCAGTATGAAACCAGCAACTGGTGTGGAATCGGTCCGGAACAGATGTAACCAATCGTGTAAAGCAGATAAAGCAGAAAGTAAATTGCCAGGCTTCCGCGCATGGTGCTGAAGCCGAAGAACGCCAGTGCACTTACACCCGTGCCCGCCAGAATCAGCCAGCGAGGGCTCAGGCGCGGGATCAGCAGCGGTCCTGCCCAGACCGTCAGGAGCGCGGCAAGCGGAAAGCCGAACGTAATTTCTTCGACACTCCAATGGAAGGAAGACTGGAAGTAGTCATAGAAGAATGGCAGGTTGTAGTACGGAACGCCAACCGCGATTCCAAACGTAAGAACCGCAGCGGCAACAATGCGCCAGCCGTAAAAGACTCGCGTTTTCAGCTTTGTTCCGGTTTGCAAGTCGTTGCCCACGCGTCAGCTTAACCATAGTAATGGCATCGGTTCGGGAGCCTGGCACGAGGCCGCGAATTTCCTGGTTACGTGCGCATGAAATGAATCGTCTAACATCTCAGTTATAGAAACGCAACACAGCGGATCTGTATATTGCTGTGCGCTTCAATACAGTTCGCGCTTGAAGGATCTACTTACTATGAAAATACCTATTTACGGGGCAGGCATTCGAAAGGCATTCCTATACGGGGCGGCCGCTTTGGCGGCGTGCTCGCTTACTCTCGCTGTAACCCCAAACGCTCGTACCTTCACAGCCGATGAAGAGGCCAAAGTATCGGGGGTGATCGTCTCGCGCGATGGACAGGTCATCAAGCTTCGTACGGCCGATGATTCCATCGGCACCGTCGATATCACCAACGAAACGAAAATTCAACTCAAGAAGGGCGGGCTGTTCCATCGGACTTCAGCAATGGACGCCGCCGCGCTTGTTCCGGGCCTGACTATCGATGTGGATGGCAAGGGCAACGAAAAAGGCGAGTTGGTCGCAAGCAAAGTACAGTTCGATCCCAACTCGATGCGTGCCTCGCGCGCTATTGACACGCGCGTCGCTCCTCTGGAATCCCGTACCGGAACGCTCGAGGGTAGAGAAACGACACTGGAGGGCCGCGCAGGCCAGTTAGAGACGCGCGCCGGTCAGCTCGAAGATCAGCAGAAGCAGACCGCCCAGCAGGTAACGCAAGTGAAAGGCGAGGCCGATCAAGCGAACCAGGGCGTTAGCAACGTGAATAATCGCGTGACGAACTTGGACAACTACCAGACGGCCGACAGCGCTACGGTTTATTTCAAAGTGAACAGCTACGCTCTCAGCCCCGAAGCCAAGCAGCAGCTCGACGCCCTTGCGCAGAAGGCTCAATCGCAGAAAGGCTACATGATCGAAGTTGCCGGTTTCGCCGATTCCACCGGCAAAGCAGCCAAGAATCAGGTCCTCAGCGAGCGGCGGGCCGATGCGGTAACACAGTATCTCGAGCAGCAGGGTAACATTCCGATTCATCGCATCATCCGGCCGACCGGAATGGGCACCTCGCATGAAGCGGCCAGCAACGACACCGCCGACGGTCGGAAGATGAACCGGCGCGTGGAAGTCAAGGTTCTTGTGAATGAAGGACTGGTGGGCGGATCCGGTGCGCAGGCGCAGGCCACCACACCAACCGCACCGGCTGATACGAACCACTAAACGCACACGGCTTCACGCGACCGAATAGAGTCGGTCGCTTTGTTGCGATCAGTGCGTCTGAAAGAGGAGAGGCGCAAACGCAGTCAGGTTGCGCCTCCACACCATCCAGGTATGCATGCCCGGCGTTTCGATCGGGACCACATGGATGTTCTTAGATTTCAGCCACTCAACAAATTTACGATTTGGCGTGATCAGCCGGTCATCAGTCCCGCAAGCCACCCACAGTAAGTGCAATCTTTCATTGGCCGATGCATCGAGTTGCGGAAAGGCGACAGCCGGATCATCGCCGAGTCCGCCGGCGCTGAACGCTCCCACCCACGAGAAAAGATCCAGGTGCTGCAAGCCCGTCAGCAACGATTCCGCCCCGCCCATGGATAATCCCGCAATCGCGCGTGCATCTCGGCTCCGATCCACTTTGTACGTTCGTTCTACCTGTGGGATCACTTCGCCGATGAGGGCTGCCTGAAATTTCGTGAAGTTCCGCTCGCGTAGTTCGTTGTTCTGAAAGGCCCGCTGCGCGTGCAGAATTTCTGGCGCACCGTAGCCCAGAGGCATCACGACCAGCATCGGTTTGGCTTTATGCTCGTTGATCAGCGTGTCTAAAATCAGGTTGGCTTTCCCTACTGCGCTCCAGCCACTCGCATCGTCGCTAAAGCCGTGAAGCAGATACAGCACCGGATACGCAGTCGAAGCGGTCGCATCATATCCGGCCGGCGTGTACACAAAAAAATCGCGATTATCGCCCACCACAGCCGACTTATAGAAGTGATGATGCAGCGTGCCATGTGGAATGTCCGTATCTTCCCAAGGCTCGGGCGGATTTCCCGGCACGTGTACTTCGTTGTTCAAGCTGAGCAGGTTCGGTTTGATCTCAACATCAGATGGGTCGAGCCGGTGCGCTCCATCGCTGAGAAATGAGTAGCCGTATAAATCGGGCCTCAACGGCTCCGATGTATAAGTCCATATCCCGCTCGCGTCTTTCTGCATGTGGAAAGGCGCCTTTGCTCCCTCGAGTTGGACATCCACCTGTTTTGCAGTCGGGTCCCAGTAGCGGAACGTCACGCGTCCATCGCTTTGCACCTCGGGGGATTGCAGTCTCGGAATTACAGACGAAGGGGCCTGTGCCAAACTGGCGCTAGCTGCGAATAGCAATACGGTCAGTGTTCTCATGATCACCCGGTGCTCGTTATATCAGATGCGCAAAAAACGCTCGGGCGATCCATGACCGTCGCCGAGTTTACCCCTATCGTATTCGGTGCGGCTCTGCTGGCGGGATTTCTCGGTTCGCTCACCGGGCTCGGCGGCGGTGTAATTATCACACCTGTTCTCACGCTCTTTCTGCACGTCGATCTGCGCTACGCAATCGGCGCCAGCCTCGTTTCGGTTATCGCAACGTCGTCCGGCGCCGCCGCGGCGTACGTGCGCGAGGGCTTTTCCAATATACGCATTGGCATGTTTCTCGAAGTAGCGACTACCCTGGGGGCCCTGTTCGGCGCGTATCTTGGAACTCACATCTCCACGCGCGCCCTGAGTATCGTCTTTGGGGTGATTCTGCTCCAGGCCGCCTGGCAGACTGCGCGAAAGCATCGCGAACAATCGAAGCCGCTTCCCCCTGATCCCATCGGCGAAAAACTTAAGCTCAATTCCTCATACAGAACGTTCGCCGGCGAACAACACTACGTCGTGCACCGCGTGAAAACAGGTTTCGCGCTTATGTTCGGTGCGGGTACTATTTCCGGTCTGCTGGGCATCGGCTCTGGTTCACTGAAGGTTATCGCTATGGATTCCGCCATGCAGATTCCATTCAAGGTTTCCACCGCCACCAGTAATTTCATGATCGGTGTCACGGCCGCAGCCAGCGCCAGCATTTATCTAAGCCGCGGGTATGTCAGCCCGCCGATTGCGATGCCGGTTATGCTCGGCGTTCTCAGCGGCTCGGTCGCGGGGACGCGCTATCTGAGCCGCCTCTCCGTTCCGCTCCTCCGGCGTGTGTTCGCCATCGTAGTAGGTGCAATTGCCATTCAGATGATTGTCAACGGAATTCGAGGTGCGGCATGAACATCACTGATCGCTCGATCGAGCGCACAGTCAGTGTGCTGCTGCTCTGGGGTGTCATCCTTTCGGGCACCATCACTTTGCTAGGAGGCGCGATTTTCCTCGCGCACCATTGGCGCGAACCCGTCAGTTATCAACAGTTTCACAGTCAGCCACGAATCGATCGAATTATTCCCGAAATTTTTTCGGGAGCGCTGCACTTACGCGGTCGCTCTGTTATCCAGTTCGGGCTCTTACTGCTGATTGCAACCCCTGTCGCTCGTGTCGCCTGGTCGCTCGTCGGTTTCGCACTGGAGCGCGACCGCAAGTTCGTCATCATCACAACTATCGTGCTACTCGTACTTCTTTACAGTCTGATCTCGGGCGCCCTTACGAATTAGAAGAAATCGCGTCCCAGCAACTTCTTCGCCATTGCCTTGCACCTCGGTCGAACCGTGAACCTGGTTAGCTAAGGGCGGCCGTGTTTGCTGATCGCCTGGTTTGTACCGCTGTTACCATCGATCATCGTAGGAGAAATGGCCACGAATTCCATCGACCGCCGAACTTTCCTGGCTTCTGCAAATGCGGCATTCGGTGCTCTTTGCGGAGCGCGACTTATAGAGGCAGCTCTTTCCGAACCTGACGCGCTTCATGTCTGCCCAAAGTCGGCCAAACCCGCCCGAAAGCTGTATGCGATGGACATACGCGACTTGACTACTGATGCGGCGGACATGCGGCTGACGCTGCATTGCCTGCAGGGTCTGGCTAATCGCCGTCAACCCACGCTCTTTCTCATTCAGGATCGCTGGGACGAAGTGTGGCTGAACTGGATGCGTGAGCGCGGCGACATCGATGACGTGAAAGCAATCGAAGTCGGCGAGGTGTTCGAGCGTTTTCTGCCGATGGCGACTCGCATGTACATCACCGATCCCAGGATTCCGGCCAGCGTCAATGTTGCAACTATGCTCGCCTCCGTTACGGACGGCATCGTTGCCACACCGGCAACTGCCGTACAGTACAGCTTACCGGCCGGAGCCTATCCGGATTCGAGCAAGGTCGGCCTGGATCTGCGTACAAAGCACTGGAAGCGCGATGTGGACGCATATAGATGGGCCTATTCGGAAATAGGAGAGAAGCTTTCCCGAAAAGCGATCGCATTTCTGGATCCATCGACCACCGCGCTGCGTGACTATCTTGTCGAGTTCCAGATTCCGATCCTCTGGATTTCGAATGTTGAGGATCAGGCGCAGAATCCGCAAGCGGCTCCAGATGAAGAGCTGCAATTTGCGCGCGAAGTTCTGATGAAGTGGCCCGCCAACATACCATGTCTCGGATGGCCCGGAAATGGCGTGGGAAGAGAAGAAGGAATCGGCGAATGGGACGGCGTGCGGCTTGCGAGCGAATGCGGAAAGTTTGAGCTCTGCTCCGCCTACGGTGGTTACTCGCCCACGGTGAGCAATCTCTCGGTGCATTCGGGAACGAGCGCGGTACTCAAACAGACAAAGGCGAAGAAGCTGCGCCTGGAGAGGGATAAAGTTTATTACTCGTTTATTCGCTCGGACGGCGACGGCCTGAACTTTCTGCGCCATTACTACCGGAAGCTGTTTGACGATCCGCAGCATGGGCAGGTGCCGATTGGGTGGCATCTGGGGCCGCTTGCGACTGACACGATGCCGGACATTCTGGATTACTTCTACAAGAATGCGCGCCCGGGTGATTATTTTGTGAATGCGCTCACCGGCGTGGGTTACATTCACGAAGATAATTTCGCGGATAATTTTTCGCCGCAAGAACGTCAGAAGGTGCTGGACCGGTTTCGCCAGCTCTCGGGCGAGTACCGGGCACGCATCGATTCCCGAGTGCTTGCCACTTTTGCCGAGATGGCGCCCGAACGGCTCGAATTTCTTGCCGGGATTGAGGGGATCGATGGTGTGTTTGCCAATTACGGACGAACACATGTCACGACGATGCAGAATCTGGTGACGAAAGTAGCGGGGAAGCCGGTCTTTCGCGCTGTTAACGGCGCAGCGGTGGGCGAATTGACCTTTACTCCGACCGGCCGGCGCACCGCGGAACGGACCATGATTGCCGAAGTGATCCGTCAAACGCCTCCCCAACGGCCTGCGTTCCTCCACGTTTTTCTGGCGAATTGGCTTACCCACATGGAGATGGCGTCGAACATCGCGAAAGGTCTGGGATCTGATTACGTGTGCGTGCGCCCCGATCAACTGATCGATCTGTATCAACAGACGTGAAAACGTTCATTGGCGTCTGTTGAACGGTTAATCGAAACAGTAGAATCAGGCATGCGGGCTAAGTTCGCTAAAGTCTCGATCATCACTCTTCGCGAGCAGATCGAAACTCAGATCCGGGAGGCGATTCTGCACGGCGAATTGCGTCCCGGCGAGCGCATTGTTGAGCGCCGACTCGCCTCTCAGTTTGGGGCGAGCCTGACTGCTATCCGCGAAGCCATCATTGCGCTCGAGAGCGAAGGCTTCATCCTCAAGAAGCCGAATTCATCCACCTTCGTGATGAATCTGACCTTTGCCGACGCCGAAAAGATTTTCCGTATTCGCCGACTTCTGGAAGGTCATGCCTTTGAAGAAGCCGCGCGCAACATCAGCAAAGAACAAGTGCGTCAGCTCGAGCAGTTGCATCTCGAGATGCTTACGGCAGCGCGGGCCAATGATCTGCGCGGGTATGTGCGGAAAGATCTGGAATGGCACAAGGCAGTGTGGCAGATCAGCGGCAATGAGTATCTGGCGGCGAATCTGGAGCGCATTGTTGTGCCGCTGTTCGCCTTCAGCTCTCTCCGGTTCAGCGACCGCGGCACCTTCGATTTGCTGGAAGACGCCCAAACTCACAAGCCGCTCGTGACGGCACTCGCGAGCGGCAATCCGGAAACCGCGCGAACGCAACTGCTCAAGGGTATGGATGAATGGCTCGAAGAAGTTCGGACCTTTGTGCTGGAATCGAATGGGGCGACAGACTCCGCCAGCGCGGACCCAGGATCCGGCCAACCAGCGAAGAAGGGACGGACCCAAAAGTCTGCCGCTAAAAAACGGCCGGCAAGTACTCGGGCGCGTCGTTGAAAGCAGGGAGTTCTCCCGCAGCCACCCGGTACATTCGCTCGTGGCTTTCGGCCGCTGCCTGCGCCATCGCTTCATATGGTTTGTGGCATACGTCGAGGAGGCCGACATTGTAGTTTTCGCCATCGTAGCGCCCGAGCGCCGATTCGTCGTAGAGGATGAACCAGTGCGCCCCGACGCAGTTAGGATCTGCCGCTGCATCCTCCAGATAGACGCGATAAGCGCGTCCACGATCTTCCTGTGTTCGTACTCGCCTGAGACCCGAGCCCGGCAATCCGGCATCAAGTGCGCCGAAGTGATACTCGCCCACTATGCTCGGCCTTTGGAGCAGTTCATCGACCCGGGCTGCGACTTTGATCGGAAATTTCGCGTCGTAGCAATTCTGACTGAAGACATCGAATGATTTCATTCCCGCAATGGCCCATTCGGGCGGAACTCCCGCCCAGCGAATGCCTAGGTTCAGATGATGGGGATCGATCTTGCGGCACGCTGCGGAAAGCCTGGTGAAGTACCTCTCCACGAGATGGGCGCTGAAGTCCTTCAAATCGAGACGCGCCTCGATGCTGAACGGTCCGCTCCATTTCTCCTTTGCGACTTTTTCGAATGTGACGGGCATTCTCCAGTCGCGCGCGAGTGCGTCATCGCTCGCGTGCCTTGCTTTCAGGAAACGTACCAGTTCCTCGCGTGTATAACAGGGCGGGCTGTTGTACAAAACGCCCTCCGCGGGATACATGGTCGAGAAACCCCAGGTGGGCTCGTTCATCAGAAAGTATCCGATGAGTGCGGGATCCTGAGCAGTGGGCGCCAGTTGAGTTGCAAATGCCTCGGCATCGGTGTCAAATGCGGGGTGGAACACATCGGGCAGTTCTCGATAGATCAGCGGGACGTGTTGAGGCGCGAAATCGAGCGGCCGGACATACGGGAAAGTGCGCCCGGAGGCGATGTGCCAGTCGGACCAGTTTCCCACTGTGTTGAAACGCATGCGGCGCAGCTGTGCATAGGCAACATCGGCCCAGGCATCGCGCCAGCGCTCAACGCCAAATGTGCGAATCAGATTTGCAGCCGAGTAGTTGATCAGCGGAATTGGATCGCCACGGTCGGTCTTGCCGGTCGAGAAGATCTCACGAAACTCACCCTCCCGGCTGCGAAGCCAGCTGAGCGCGGATTCCAGCTGACCATAGGCTGAAGTGCAATCGATCCTCACACAATCCACGCCAGCCGACCAGAAGGCGAAGCCATCGGGATCGACCAGCCACCAACGGCGCCCGTCGTGGTGCGTGCGAAAGAAGCCGCTGGCCTCGGCGAGTCTGCGATTACTCCATCCACCCCAGCGAGAGAATTGCTCGGGCCACTGCGCACCCGCCGCGCTATTCCACTCCGAAAGCAAACGTCCTTTCAGCTCATGGACCGATCTTGTTTTTCCTTGCCAGCTTCGGATTCTGCTTTGCCCCAGCTCGTCGAGCAGCGGTCCCTTTGGCAGCAGCGGTTTCGTGAGTTGCGCAACTTCCTGAGTCGTATGGAAAACCTCGGTCATCGCCCAGCGCGCGGGCGCATCGGCCTTCCGCAAGATTGTGAGCGATGCTCGATCGACCAGGTGCAGATCCACGATGTCGCCTTCCGTCATGGGCAGAAGCAGCGCGCCTTCGCGGTTGCTGACCAAGATATTCTGATTCACGAGTGAAAGCGGCATGCGCAACCGGAACGAGCACTCGTTCAAGCCGCCAAAGATGAACCGGAACAGGCGGCCGTGCTCGCCTTCCTGCAGCGATAATCGGAAAACAACCAGAGAATCGCCGTGTAGCAGAAAGTCGGCCGTAAGATATTTGGCGGCTGCCAGCGTGCCTGCGGGAAAGGTCCAGCTCAGGCCATCGCCGGCGTTCTCTGCTGAATACTCGACGGCGGCTGGCAAGTCGGATCGCACACCGGGCCGCAGCAGTTTTCCTAGTGTCATGGGGGGCGGCAACGAGTGCATTGCATCCGCCGCACGCAATGGATCGATGACAGCTGCCGAAACGCAAGCGACAAGGATTTCGCGGCGAGTTAAGAAATTCATGCGTGGTCTGGCAATTTCAGGGAGCAGCGACGCCGGTTTCGACATCCGAACGCTGCAGTGCCGCCTCGTCCTGCTCGGCTTTGGTCTGGCGGAATTGAGCAAAGAGCTGCTCCGCCTCCGCCCTGCGCCCCGTTTTCAAGTAGACCTGAGCTAACTGGTACTGCGCTTGCGTAAGCGCGGGATCGAGATCGCGGGCGCGTGCCAGTGATTTTGCCGCCGCATCCAGACGTCCGGCGCGCAGCTGCAACTTACCGACTTCGTAAAAGGCAAGTGCATAACGGGGCGAGAGCGCAACCGCCTTCGCCAGCTGCGTTTCGGCCTGCTGGATTCGTCCCGCGCTGAGATAGAGCACACCGAGATGCGCCCGATAACGGGCGTTATCGGGATCTAAAGCGACTGCGCGCTGTAGCGTGGGCTCCGCCCCTTGTTTGTCGCCTTGATTGAACCTTGTAATCCCCAGCAGAAACAGACAGCGTGCGCACTGCGGATTGCGCCGCAACGCGTCTTCAAGAGCCGCCACAGCATTGTTATAGTTCTGCTGCATATAGAAGCCCACTGCGCGGCTATAGAACGGCTCGTACCACTCGGGCGCCGCAGTAATCGCGCGCGCGATGAACTCATTTGCCTCCCTGTTGCCGGTATGTTGCAACAGACGCGCTGCAAAAAGAAGGTACTGAGCATTGGCTGGCTCCAGTTCTATAGCGCGGCGACATTCTTTAAGAGCTGCACCGGGCCTGTTCAGTTCGTACTGAGCGCGAGCCATAAGGAAGTGCTCAGTGGCGCTTCCCGGATCGGAAATCAGCTGCAAAACATCAGCAGGCCTTCCTGCATCGATCAGAGCAGTGGCAAGCGCGTTACGCAATCCAACATTGGTTCGATCGCGCTCCAGCGCCTCTCGGAAATAGGCAATCGCTTCCGCAGGCCGCTCGTGTTCCAGCCAGGCGCTTCCGATAGCGGCCGCACTTTCCGGATGTGCCGAATCCAGCTTCGCGCTTTCCTGTGTGGCCGTCTCGAATTGCCGAAGCGAGAGATGGGCGCGCAAGATTTGAAATTGCGTTTCGGGACGCTCGGGCTCCAGCGAATTGGCGCGCTCCAGGGAGATTATTGCTTGTGCCGCCTGCTTGTTTTCCAGGAGCGCCACAGCAAGGTTGTACTGAACGCCAGCATTATCGGTTTGCATTTCGGCGGCGCGGCGGAGATGCTCGATGCCTTCGCGTAAATTTCGCTGCTCGAGGCACAGCATACCGAAGTTGTAGTGCGCGGAGAAAGAGTTTGGGTTGGCGCGAAGAGCCGCCCGGAACTCCTCGGCTGCCTGCGGCAATCGCCCGCTTTTCCATTCCGCAAACGCCAGCAGAGCGTGTGCTTCCGCAGAAGCAGGATAGCGGCTGAGAAATGCCCGCAATTCCTGCTCCGCTTCGGCAAACCGTCCCTGAGCGCAGTCGGCACGCGCCTGCTCGAGCGCTGCCGGAACAGTCTCGCTCCGGGCGAGAGCTGACTGCCAGAAAACAAGGACGAGCAAAACGGTAATTGCCCCATGCGCGCGGAACATAGTTCTGGACGTCGCAGCTGCTTCTTCCATCGGTCAGTAGACCACGCTTGACATTTGATATATCATATAGCATCTGTGACCGTTCTTGTGAGGTGGATCCATGACGAACTACTTCGTTAAGCGCCTGTGTCTCCTTCTGGTCTTGGCTCCCGCGGCCGCTTTTGCACAGCAGAACGGCGCGATTTCAGGCCAGATCAGCGACAGCTCGGGCGCCATTGTGCCGAAAGCGCAGGCCACGATCTCCAATCACGCAACCGGCGTGACTCAATCGACCAGCGCTAACGAACAGGGCGTGTACTCATTTCTGTCGCTTCCTGTCGGTACTTACGATTTGGAGGTAACAGCGCCGGGCTTTTCCAAATTCGAGCAGCATGCTATCGTTCTGAACGCAAGCGATCAACTCCGGATCGATGTCAACCTGCAAGTCGGACAGGTGAACGAGGCCGTGGAGGTCTCCACTTCGGCTGTGCACGTGGAGACCGAAAGCACTCAGCTTGGCGACGTCATCACGGGTAGTCACATCGAAGCCATGCCGCTTAACGGCCGGCAATTTACCGATCTGCTCGGGTTACAGGCCGGAGTGGTACCGCAGCAATCCGTCTCGTATGGGAACAATTTTGGCAGCACCGAACAAGGCAACATCTCGATCAACGGACAGCGCGAGGGCTCCAACGGCTTTCTGATCAATGGCAGCGCGGTGAACAACCCGTTGAATAACGGCACCACCATCGTTCCGAATCTTGATTCAATAGCGGAGTTTCGTGTGCTTACTTCGAACTTCGACGCCGAATACGGGAATTACAGCGGAGGTATAGTAACCGTGGTTACCAAGTCCGGCACGAATGATATCCACGGTAACGCATTCGAGTTCTTGCGCAATACCGATTTCGATGCGCGCAGCTTCTTTGACCCGAGCGTAGCGGCATTCCAGCAGAATCAGTTTGGAGGAACGCTTGGCGGCCCGGTTGTGCGAAATCGCATCTTCTTCTTTGTCGATTATCAGGGCACGCGAAATAACATTGGACAGGGCACGGGATTCGTATCGGTGCCCACTCTGGCAGAACGCAGCGGTAACTTCTCGGGCGTAGGCGCGCAACTTACAGGCACGGTTGGCGGCAGCTATTGGGCACAGTTACTGAGCAAGGAACTCGGTTATCCAGTCAGCAATGGAGAGCCGTACTATACTGCGGGCTGCACCAGTTCAACCGTGTGCGTGTTTCCCAACGCAATCATCCCTCAGTCGGCATTTTCCGCCCCTGCCCGGAACCTGATCCAGTATGTGCCGCAGCCGAACGTGGGAACGTCGCTTTTCGCTACGAGTGCGAATACCTACCACACGACCGACGATCTCGGAAGCTCACGTCTCGACTTCAATTCTCAGCGGTTCGGCACCACATCCGGTTATTTCTTCATCGATAACAGCAGCGTTAACAAGCCGTTCGGCACCAACAATACGCCCGGTTTCCCGACGCTTGACGGCGGCCGTTCGCAGCTCTACACGATCAGTAATACGAAAACGTTCGGTGCGGCGACGTTGAACGAGCTGCACCTGAATTACAATCGACACGTCTATCACAACAACCTCCCGCTGAACGGTTTTGGCACTCTGGCCAGTCTCGGTTTCAATCAGGACCAGCCGGGAGGAATCGTGAACGCCGCGGGCTCGTTCCAGGGTGTGCCGAGCATTGGGTTCAACAGCTTCAGTATCGGAATGACCGGGGTGAACTACAACCGCTACATCAATACACCTTCGCTGGCGGACAACTTCTCCAAAGTGATCGGTTCCCACACCGTAAAAGTGGGCATGCAGTATGTGTTCAATGACATGTACGAACCCATGCCGCTCGTAGGCGGCAACGGATTCTTCGGATTCAACGGTACCGAGACAGGCGTCGATTTCGCGGACTTCCTTATCGGTGCTCCAACCTCATTCACGCAGGAGGGCGGCTTCAACGTCGATCACCGCCGCAACTACGTGGGGGTGTTCGGACAGGATAGTTGGCGTGTCAACCCGCATCTGGTCGTCAATTACGGCCTGCGCTGGGATGTAATTCAGCCCTGGTATGAAAAATACAACCAGGCGAGTACGTTTGTGCTGGGGGTCCACTCAACGGTTCATCCGGGTGCGCCACGCGGATACGTCTTCCCGGGCGATGAGGTCCCAGGATATGGAAAGATTCCCAACACGATCGCACCAACTCGCTACACAAACTTCGCCCCACGCTTTGGAATTGCTTACTCGCCCGGCTTCAGCGGCCTGGTGGGCAAAATTCTGGGCGGTCCTGATCAACTGAGCATTCGCGCGGGCTGGGGCCTTTTCTACAACAATCTGGAGGGGGCATTGGAACTTGATGAAACCGGGCTCGCCCCCTTCGACATCTACTATCCGGCGCCATTACCGGTGGTCTTCGCATCACCTTACACGAATCGCTCCGATGGAGGACAGCATCAGCCGTTTCCGTTCGACCCGAATAACTTTAACTGGTCCCTCGCGCTTCCTTTGAATGGTTATCCCGTGGTTCCAATCGACCAAAAGGTTCCGTACGCGGAAGACTATAACTTCACCGTCCAGCGCCGCATCGGATCCACCGACCTGGTAAGCATCGGTTATGTCGGGAACCAGGCGCATCACTTACTGACGCAGTTATCCAACAATCCCGGTAATCCGCAACTCTGCCTTAGCTTGAGTCAACCGCAGGACGTTGCGCCAGGCAGTCCGACCTGCGGTCCATTTCTGGAAAACAGCGTCTTCACCCGCGCCAACGGCACGGTGGTGAATACGACGAGGCAACCGTACGGCGCACCCTTTGACGAAAACAATTACTTTGCCACAGTTGCCAACTCGGCTTATAACTCTTTCCAGTTGAGCTATCAGCACCGGACGCAACGCAGCTCAATTGTAGTTGGCTACACGTTCAGCAAGTCGCTCGATAACTCATCGAATCTGCAGGATAAATGGCCGAACCCGCTGAACCTGCGCCTGAGCCGAGGGCTATCGACCTTCGACTCCACACATAACTTCGTGGTCAGTTACAGCTACGAGTTTCCGTTCGACAAACTGGCTGGCAATCGTTTGCGCCTGCTGACCGCCGGTTGGCAGGTGGTCGGAATCACTCACTTTGCGACCGGGTTCCCAATTACCATGTATGAGACCGACGATCACTCGCTGCTCGGAAACGGCGGCGGAACCGATACCCCGGATTTCCTGGGCGGCAGCCTCAATTTCCAGAATCCGCGCAAGGCGAATATAAGCACGGGCGTTCCTTACTTCAATACCGCACTCTTCGCACCCTCGGCCATTGGAAAGGAAGGTACCGCTAACCGCGCTTTTTTTCATGGACCGGGTTTGAGCAATTACGATATGTCGCTGCTCAAGCAATTCCGCGTAACCGAGCAAGTGAATGCGGAATTCCGCGCCGAGTGGTTCAATCTCTTCAACCACGCGCAGTTTAATAATCCGAGCGGAAACATCACGGCAGGCTCGTCCGTGTTTGGGATGATCACATCGGCGAGACCAGGCCGTATCGGGCAGCTTGCTTTGAAGATCTCTTTCTGATCGGATCGCACTATCCGCTCTGCAGCAAAGGTGAACCTTGACAAGACGAGACTTTAACGCACTTGGAGCCGGTTTTCTGGCTGGCAGTGCATTTAGCTACGGCGCGACTCCGCAAACAGACGGGAGTTCCGGTGCGCCTTTCCCCTATGGCACGCACGTGTATCGTGAGCCGTCTCTGCCGCTCGAACAATTGCACGCCGACTTCCCGATCCTTAAACGTCTGGGCTTCTCCATGGTCAAAATCCAGGAGTCCTGGAGCGCGGATGAGCGTAAAGAGGGTGAAATCGATCTGGGCCGCGTGAGCCGGGTCGTCTCCGACGCCAAGCAAAACGGGTTGCTCGTTTATTTCGGCGTCACGATGGAGCAGGCACCAGCCTGGCTGTGGCAGAAATACCCGGATTGCACGATGCGCTATGAGAACAATCAGGCCGTTATCGATCCGACGGAATATCTGCTGCCGAACGACGGGAAGCCGGGTCCGTGCTGGAACCACCCGGGTGCGCGAGCGGCTGCCATCCGCTTCATTGAGACAGTTGGTCGGGAGGTTGGGCGCTATGACAACATTCTCGTCTGGAACGTCTGGCAGGAAATCGGGTTTGGCTTTGATGAAAATGTGGGCCGCGTCTGTTACTGCCCCAACACGCTGAACGCATTCCGCCAATGGCTACAGAGCAAGTTCACCAGCCTTGATAATCTCAACGGCACATGGCGCAGCGCCTACGCGACCTGGGAAGAAGTGGATCCGCCGCGTGTCTTCTACAAAGTGCCTCCGGCGATCGACTGGCGCTACTTCATGGAAAATGTCTATCTCGGCGATGCCGTGCGCTGGAAATCGGACGCGTTCCGGCGCAGCGATCCGCACCGGCGAAAAATTCTGGCACATGCGCCGGGGCCGCGCTACGGCAGCTCCGAGGATTGGCGCATGTCGCGCGCGGGTCTCGACATTTATGGATGTTCGTGCTATCCGGGCTGGGGCGAATTTCAAGACCCAGGCGTGACCAGCGAGCAGCGACTAAAAGATTCTCCCGCACCATATCTGCAAATGCTCGACAATGCGCTGAAGTGGGACTACATCCGCGGCGCGAGTGTCAATGGCGAGTTCTGGACGGCCGAGTTGCAGGGTGGCCGCGCTTCGGGCGGCATCACGCCTGGACGCGTGCCGGATCCGGGCGATATCCGTCGCTGGGTACTCGGTGCACTGGCCGGCGGGGTGCGCGGGATCTGTTTCTGGAATCATCGGAGTGAAATCTTCTGGGACGAGGCGTACGGCTTTGGACTGCTCGAGCTCGAGGGCGACCGCACTGCTCGCGCGGAAGAAGCTGGCCGTATCGGGAAGGCGCTCTCGAGCAAAGACCCCGAACTCTTTGGCCGCGGCGCATGTCCTCCGGCCAAAGTGGCCATCCTGCTCGATGAAGGCTTGTGGAATTTTGTTCGCTCGTCCGGCGACCTGATTAGTGGCGCGTTCGTGGCGCAAATGCGCGGCGTTCATCGCGCTCTCTTCCAATCGGGGATCGCGGTTGATTTGCTCGATTCGACAGATCTCCGGGAGCGGGGCGCGCAATACGGATCGCTCATTCTGCCATTGCCGATTTCGATGAGCACGGCGCTAATGAAACAAGTGAGGGACTACGTGAACAATGGTGGGACACTTATTTCGGGGCCATTCCCGGGTCGTTTCTCACAGTACGGATTTGGAGTCCCTGGAGAAATGCCGCGCGAAATGGTGGAGCTCTTCGGCGCGAGCCACAAGCAAATTCTCACCATCGAAGATCGCCCAGGACACCCCTCGCAGAGTTCCTTCAAACCGGAAAATGCGAAGGCACTGCGGCTGAGCGCGACGGGATCGTATTCCGGGTCCGAAATCGAACCGCATCTCTACCTGCAATACCTCACACCCACCACGGGCACTCCTCTTCTGCAACTTGGCTCGGAGACTATCGGAGTCCAGAATCGCTTCGGAAAGGGTGAGGCGATTCTGCTCGGCACGCTCTTCGGGCAGTCTGTCCTCGACGGCTCATTGCACAATCAGAAGTTCCTCGCCGCCATTCTGAAGAATGCTGGTGTGATGCCCGAGTGTGAGGCTCCGCTGATCCGGCGCCGGCGCACCTACGGAAATCGCGCCGCCTGGTTCTTTTTCAACCCAACGCGCGAGACCGTCGAACAGCGTGTCGCACTCGGACAGTTCCAGAAAGCAGCCGACCTGCTCGGCTCCGATCTGGTCGTCGAGAGCGGAGCCGTGAAACTCACCGTTGGCCCGCTCGACATCGCCTGCCTTCTGCTCTCTTAATTGCTCCTCATGAAAATTACACGCATCGATTGTCACGTCCTGCTCGATCCCGGCTACGATGCCGGGGCTACCAGTTCGTCCCAGGACGATATCGTCGTGGAAATCCATACCGATGAGGGTCTCACCGGTATTGGAGAATCGGATGTCAATCCGTGGATCGCACGCGCCTGCATCGAAGCGCCCGGAACGCATACGATGGGCCTTAGCCTGGAAGACATGTTGCTCGGCGAGGACCCGCTTGCGGTGGAATCGCTTTGGCAGAAGCTCTATACGGGATCAGCCATGAACGGACGGCGCGGTGCAGTTATCCACGCGCTCGGCGCATTGGATATGGCGCTGCACGATCTCCGCGCCAAAGCTGCGGACAAGCCCTGCTACGAGTTTCTGGGCGGTGCGGCCAAGCCTTTCATCACACCCTATGCTTCGCTCCAACCCGAGGTCGACAATTTCAATGCCTATCGTGAGTCTCTGATCGACTGGGCGCGGCGTGCGCAATCGCTCGGATTCAAGGCAGCGAAAATCGAAGTGACACCTTCAGGCCCGTATCGCCACCGCTCGCTCGATGCCAGCTACGAAGAGATGACGGAGCTGATCGCGGAAGTGCGACGTACGATTGGTGAGGACTTTGTGCTCATGGTAGATGTGCAGTACGCGTTCCCGAATGCTGAAACGTGTCTCAAGGCAATTCGTCCGTGGCAGGAGTTCAATCTCTTCTTCCTCGAAACGCCGCTGCCCTCGGATGATCTCGCCGGTTATGCCGAAGTTGCAACCAAACAGCCCATTCCGATTGCCGCGGGCGAGTGGCTCGCAACGCGCTTCGAATTCCTGGACCTGATGGATCGCGGGAAGGTGCAGGTCGCTCAGCCCGATGTAGGGCGCGTTGGCGGCATGAGCGAAGCCAAGCGCGTGTGCGATCTGGCAACGGCGCGAGGACTCACTATTGTGCCGCACCTCTGGAAATCCGGCATATCGATCGCTGCTGCTGCTCACCTGTCGGCCGCGACGGCGCAATGTGCCTTCATCGAATTTTTGCCGGCTGAGTTGTGCGAATCTGCGCTGCGCCGTGAATTGGTTCAGGACGAACTCAAGATGGAGAACGGCATTCTCGACCTGCCGCGCAAAGCCGGTTTGGGCGTGTCACTTAATCGCGATGCTCTCGAGCGTTTCAAAGAAGCTGCTGAAAAGGCATGGCGTGATCGCGACCGGAAGCGCCATCCTGTCGAACGCGAGCCCGCGTTGGGCCGCCACTGAACACATATGCTCGTTTCGATAACTGTCTACCAGGGTGGCGGTCATGCCTGATGCGCGCGTGGTTATTGTCACGGGTGGCGCTTACGGAATCGGGCGCGCTATCGCCTCGCGCTTCTGCATGGCCGGCGATCGGGTCATCATCGCCGATATCAACTCAGAGCGTGGCGAGGCTCTCGCCGCGCAACTGCCTGGCACTACCTTTCGTAATGCCGATATGCGCGAACCGAACGAAATCGAGGCGCTCGTCGCATTCGCCATGGAACGCCTCGGGCGCATCGACGTACTCTGCGCGAATGCCGGCATTGAGCGTTACGCATCGGCCGAGGAATACAGCCTCTCGGATTGGTCGGCCATCATCGATACCAACCTGCGTGGCGCGTTCTTGTGCGCAAAGTACGCTCTGCCGCATCTTAAAGCTTCGCGCGGCTCCATTGTGTTCACCTCTTCCGTTCAGGCCATTGCGACCGAGAAGCAAATCTCCGTATATGCAGCATCGAAATCCGGGCTGCTCGGACTAACGCGCGGAATAGCGCTCGATTATGCTCCCGAAGGCGTCCGTGTGAATGCCGTCTGCCCCGGAGCAACTCAGACGGGAATGATGGAGACAGCCGTCGCACGCGAGTCCGACCCGCAAGGCGTGCTCTCGTCTCTTGCAGCGAAGATCCCGCTCCGTCGGCTTGGACTGCCCGAAGACGTCGCCCACGCGGTGTATTTCCTGGCGTCGCCCGAAGCGTCGTACATTACGGGAACACAACTGGTGGTCGACGGCGGACTGCTGGCCGGCCTTGCGTTATGAACACGAGCAAGTCGCGCTGGGTCAATTTCACTTTCCTGATCATCGTCAACGTGCTCTGGGCTGCGCAGTACCCCGCCTACAAAATCGCCGGCGACCAGATGGAGGCAGGCGCCCTGAACTTCTGGACATTTGTCTTTGCATGCGCCCTCCTCGTTCCGTTTCTGCTGCGGCAGAAGCGACGCGAACCGGGATCGACCACGCACTGGGGCCGGAGGGCGATCATCGGCTTCGTTTTGATGGGCCTGCTTGGTATCGTGCCCCCATCCGTTCTGTTAGCCTGGGGCATCGCGCATTCCTCCGCGTCCAATGGAGCGATTCTCTCCCTGACGATTCCTCTTCTGATGACCGTCATGGGCGCACTTCTGCTGGGAGAGCGCATTACTCGCTTACGTATCCTTACGTTAGGGCTGGGGCTGGCGGGAACGGTTCTTGTTTCCATTAACGATGTTCGCGGCGCCTCGTTCAGCCGCAGCCTGCTCGCGGGCAATTTCGCAATCTTTCTCGGCGCAGCGGGTAGCGCGTTCTATAACGCTTACGGAAAGTCGCTGCTCGAGCGATTCAGTGAAATCGAGGTGCTTGTCTGGAGTTACGTGTCAGGTGGCTTCTTCTGCGCTCTGATTTCCGCAATTTGGGAGGCAAAACCGGTCTACTCCGTTTCCGGCTATTCGGTGCGTGTGTGGATTGCAGTTGCCGTTCTGGGCTTTCTCTCGTGGGGCATCGCCATGGTCCTCTGGATGTGGGTTCTCAACCGGCTCGATGTCGGACAGATCTCGGTATCGATTTACCTGCTGCCATTCTTCGGGCTGCTATTTTCCGTTCTCACCGTTCACGAACGGCTGCGGCCGCTGCAGTTGGTTGGTGGCGCAATCGTCGTCATCGCGACAGCCGTTCTTACCAGCCTGGAAAAACCGCAGATCTCACACCCCGAAGCTTCTCTTCCTTTATGAATCCGAGTGACATTACGATTCTCGCCGAGACGCATGACCAATGCGGCGAAGGGCCGCTCTGGGACGCCCGCCGCAATTGTTTGTATTGGGTCGACATTATCACGGAGCGGCTGCATATCTACAATTGGCAGTCTCGCGCGATCCAAATGCTGGTGCCGGGTGTTCCCACGAGCGCTCTTGCCCTGACCGAAGATGGCCAAGTCGTGATCGCCGGCGCCAAGGGTGTCTGGCTTTGGACGGAGAACGAAGGAGCTCTCGCCATTGCGACCTCTCACGAAGGGAAGACATTAGCGATAAACGATGCGATTGCCGACCCAGCAGGCCGACTGCTGGCAGGTTCAACCTTTTTCGATGGCACCAGCAACTATCCGCGCGGGAACCTATACGTGATTGAGCGTGACGGTGGCGCTCGCGTTCTCGATAGTGGCTTCGGTTTAGCAAACGGCCTCGGCTTCACGGGGGACGGTCGCACACTGTACTTCACCGATTCGGTGGACCGGGTCATCTACGCATACGATTACGACGCCGGTCAAGGACAAGTCGGCCGTCGCCGCGTCTTTGTTCAGGTTCCCGCGACCGAAGGCATCCCGGATGGTTTAACGGTTGATGCCGAAGGCTTCGTCTGGTCAGCGCAATGGTTCGGCGCCTGTATCTGCCGCTATGATCCCGATGGGAAGCTCGAACGCAGAATAGCCGTTCCCGCGGAGCAGACATCATCACTTGCTTTCGGCGGCCCCGACATGACGGATATATTCATCACGACCGCGGCCACGCCAGATGCACTCGTACTCGCGCCGCCCGGCTACGCGCAGAAGACAAACGTCGGCGGCCAGCTTTTTCATCTGAACTTAGGCATTCCAGGCCAGCCCGAGCATTACTGTCGTATTTCGCGTGTGGATCATTAACTTCCTGATTGCGAAGGAGACTCGATTCCTCCGCAAAGAAGTAAGGATTGAGTTTGGGCTGACCCTCAAGAAATCAGCGAAAGATGGTCCAAAGGTACATTCTGGGGGAGAGAGTGGGATTCGGAATCTGACGGAGCCAATGGCCCGTGCAAATTACGGACCGCGTGTTTGCTAAGAATGTCAAGTTTGCCACCGATGCCGTGGAGCATTGCCCGGTATTGCCGGCTCAAACCTGCGAAGGAATCGGGTTCGGTTACCCGTAAGTCTCATACGGTGCGGGTAGATTTGCATCGCGGAGGCGGATCGTCTTGCAGAAACTCGTTCGGACCCGCTCGTTTGGTTTACGATGGGTTCGGAACCGAATTGCCGAAGTGTATTGCACCTCAATTCCAAAGTTTCGCGCAAGGATAGTTGCCTGTGCTCTGATTGGCTACGGCTGCTTTGCGCAACAGCCTGCCCCCGAAAGCGTGCGGCAAGCCTTCCAGAAGGCGCTCGCCCTACAACAGCATGGCGATCTCCAAGGTGCGGTCGCGGCTTACAACAGAGTGCTTCAAATACGAACCGATATTCCGCCCGTTTATGCGAATCGGGGCGTGGTATTGGCCGGTCTGGGGCGATATCGAGAGGCCATATCGAACTACGAGGCCGCGCTCAAGAGCGGAGAAAACCCGGGGACGCGGCTAAATCTGGGCCTGGCGTATTACAAGCTGGGTGATCTCAGCCAAGCAGCAGCGCAATTCGATCGGGTCCGCGCGGAGCAGTCGGATAACGTGCAGGCAAACGATCTGGCGACAGATTGTTACCTGCGGATGGGTGAAAACCGGCGAGTCATTGAAATTGCCGAGCCGCTCGCAGCCGCTCACCCGGAGGATCTGAGCATCCAATATCTGCTCGGGACCGCGCTGATTCGCGATCATCAAAACGATAACGGGCAGCAAGTTATCGATCGCATTCTGAAACACGGAGAGAATGCGGGCGCGAATCTCCTCGAGGCCGAACGGGCCATTGCGGACGAGAACTACTCGAACGCAAACTCGCACGCCGAAAAGGCCATTCAGGAGGCGCCACAATTGGCCGGTGCCCACCTTCTCAGTGGGATCGCTAAGGAAGGATTAGGCGGCTATGCGGCTGCAAAAGCAGCGCTTCGGCGATCCCTCGAATTGGAACCGAACGGATTCGATGCCAATCTTCAGCTAGGCGCACTGCTGGCGCGCGACGCCGATTTAGATCACGCGCGAGCTTATGTCGAGACGGCCCTTCGCCTGAGGCCGACCTCGGCCGCCGCGCTGTACCAAATCGGCCTGATTGATAAGCAAACGGGCCAACTGGACAAGGCGGGCCAGGCTTTCGAACAGGCTGGGAAGGCCGCTCCGGATTGGCTTGAACCGCACGTGCAGTTGGCCTCACTCTATTACCGGTTGAGGCGACCCGAGGACGGCGCGCGGGAGCGGGAAGTGGTCAGCCGGTTGTCCTCCAATCAAGCGAAACGCTAGCGAGGTTCGACAACCCTTAGAACCTCATCCGCTTTCACACTGGTAAGCTGCTGGATCGCACCGGAAGGCCAGCGGATCTCTTTCAAATCCGCGATCGTGTCCGGTCCGAGACCGAAATGCACTGGGCCTGCGCTCGAAGAAGCATATCCTACGCTGGTGTACGTGATTGTATTGTGCGCCGCTCTTGCTTACCAGCTTGAGGTGAGCGCCGATACCGTCACGGTTGCTTTTCGTTCCTGCGAGCGATAGTTCAAGCCAGTGATTCTGGTTCGCACTGGCGTTCAGCCAGATCTCGCCGTCGGCATCTAACGCGGTGACCACCGCATCTATGCGCCCATCCCCGTTCAGATCACCGAATGCCGCCCCACGATGCCGGGCAGGAGCGAGTGCGCCAAAGCCTGCCTCTATTGTCGCCAGCGTCCATCGCCCTCGCTTGCCTGGGTTCCGAAATACCGCGTTAGGCTGCGCCACCGGATTGCCTGCATGAACGAGCGCCTCGACCTCACCGCAGGCGACAAATAGATCCTTCCAGCCGTCGTTGTCGAAATCGTAAATGCCCAAGCCGAAGCCGGCTAACGGAAGGCTTAGTGCCCGAATGCCAGTCGCGGCGGTCACATCCTCAAAACTCCCGCCGCCCGCGTTGCGAAAAAGCGGAAAGCTCTCGCCGTTCAGCGCAGGAGGCGCATGGCGACCGCCCACAGAATTCATCGCCAGAGCGAGTGATTCGTTCCTGTTCGAGCATATGCGTTGTGGCGATCTTACATATCGGATACCGCTAAAGCCAGGCGTCTACGAACTCCACTTGTTCTTTCTCACACTAGCTCGAGCCGACGCCTCCAATAGTTTCAACATTTCTCTAAACGGTAAACTCGCATTGCAATCGTTCGACATTAATTCAGACGCCTTGGGCGAGAACATCGCCGATGAGCGGATCATCCGCGATGTGTCTCCGCGTGCGGACGGCTTTCTCGAAATTGCATTGTATGGAGTGACAGGACAGCCCACTTTGAGCGCTTTGGAGATTCTGCCGGGTTTGCCTCACGCGCAGCTTCCGATCCGGCTGATCATGCAATCCACGCCGTTTACCGACCGTAGTGGACAATTCTGGGTGCCGGACAATTATTTTATGAAGGCCGTCTGGGGACTCAAACTCGTCCGCTTGTCGATTCTCCGGATCCTGACCTCTTTTCCAGGGAAGGTACAGACACTTCACGTATGCGATTCCGGTGGATACGCGCGATCGATACACGCTGATCCTGCATTTTGCCGAGCTTTACTTTGGCCCAAGCGCGCCGGGGCACGGCGGCGTGGGTAGCCGGGTCTTCAACGTTATTTGTAATGGGCAGATGCTCCTCGAGAACTTCGATATTTTCCGGGAAGCCGGGGCGCTTCACGAACTCAGGAAAACCTTCCGGCACCTGAAGCCAAGCCCGCAAGGAAAGCTGAACCTGACGTTTGAACCGGTGTCTAATAATGCTACTGTTTCCGGAATCGAGGTTTTGGACGAATCTCAATCAGCGAGAGCTACCAGAAGTAGCTCTTGACAACGGTCGGCGGGCCGGGAGTGTCATCCACGATTTTCGTGCGCAGCAGCACCTGCAGATTTCTTTTCGGCCAATCTCGCGGGGCGTGCGTTGCCCAGGCTTCCATCAAGGGTGCAGAGGTGAGGAATTCGCCCGCAGCGCGGGTACCATATTGCGTAATACCGGCAGCAGCGATCAATAACTCGCCGGTCTTGGAATCGAAGACGCGCGAAACGACCGCGTAGTCGTCCGTGGTGCGTCCGTCCGGCTTCAGGTCTGGCGGCGCATATAAACGGTTATCGGAGCGATCTCGGATTGTGGGATGCTTCTCGAAAACGAGCCGGAGCTCGTCGGTCATCTGAAGCGTCCATTCGTTGTTGAAGGCGCCTATGAGAATCGAGGGCTGGTAACGCAGATCAGCAAAGCTGAGATCAGCACCGTAGCGCATCTGATACAGCTTCGCTTTGCGAGTAAAGAGTGCGCCGAGCATGAGGCTGGTATAGGCATCCCCGATGCACGTGTATTGGCCGCGAATCGGAACGAATTCGCGGGCCGTCTCACTCCCGGTGGGCGCACGAAAAACTGTAGTGGTCGCGTTGTAAACCAGGATCGGCTTCTTGCTAGTCAACGCGGGCGCCCAGAACTGGTCGAGAGCGGATGAGGGGCTGGAGTGCAATGCGCGCAGCCCGATGGCGCTCGCGACGATGGCGAGACAAACAGGCAAAAGCCAGCGCCAGTGCGAGACCCACCCTTTTTTCGGAGACGCTGAAGGCGTAAGCGGATCGGGATCAAACTGGAAGACCGCACGATACGAACCGGGTGGGATGTCGATCCGTACAGCGGGACCGGCGTGGCCCTGATAATACTGCGCCAGGCGCTTGCGGAGTTCGGTAGCCCGCACGCGAACGACCGGATCGTCCCCTGGCTCGTAGTCCGGAGTTCGGCCGAAGACCTCGCTGCCGATCACTCGCTCGCGCAGCAGCTCATTTTCGCCAGCGAGCGTCCGTTCCACTACGTAGGTCAGAAACACCTGACACTGACGGCTGCTGCGAAAGGAGGGGCTCTGGAGGATGTCGCGCAGAGCGTCGCGAACCCGAACCGCATCGGCTCGCGATACGGCCTTCGAACTCGCTTGGGCTAACACGGCCAACCTGCCTCTCCCGATCCCAGAAGGTACTCTACCGCTTTCGACGTCGGCGATGCAACCCGCGCCTCCACAAAGCATTCCGGGGTACTGCACGGTAAAGAACCTTGTGAAAGTCGTTCAAAAGAAATAGCCTCCCCGTAAACACAGTTGCGGTATTCGCGTGCCGCGTTGTGCCGTTCGAGAAAGGGTCTTCCATGTTCAGAAGTTACTTTCGGCAAAGCTGCCGGGCCGCCGCTATTCGTCTCGCGGCTGCGCTTGTTCTCGTCGCTCCAGCGATTCGCTCGCAGACGCAGGCCTTCAGCGCTTCCCTGACCGGGGTGGTCCACGATGCTTCGGACGCAGCCGTCAGCTGCGCAAAAGTCACACTGTCGAGCAGCGACAAGGGGATCACGCGCACGTTCACGACGGATGCGGAAGGCCGCTACTCATTCACCCTGCTTCCCCCGGGAAGCTATTCGCTTGCCATCGACGCGTCCGGATTTTCTGCCTATAAAGAAGAAGGCATTCAGTTGCAGGCGGGACAGGCAGCCAGTGAATCCATCACTCTGCAGCTTCGGCATGTGCAAACGGAAGTGAACGTTTCGGCCGCTCAGGCTCCCTTACTGGCCACGGATAACGCCAACGTTTCCTCTGATCTTGGTGAGCAGCAAATCCAGCAGTTACCGGTCAATCTGCGCAACGTCTTCGGTCTGGTACTCCTGAATTCATCGGTAAATAATTCCACCCAATTACAGCTTCTGAACGGCGGCGGGCAGTCGGGAACGGCCGACCAGGACATCTCATTTCTCAACTTTGGCGGGGGTTACTTCGGAACGACTGCCTATCTGCTGGACGGGCATTGGGACACGGCGGCCGACTGGGGCGGGGTGATTTACGTGCCCTCCATGGATTCGGTGCAGGAGGCCAAAATACAGACCAACGGATTCACGGCTCAGTACGGCTGGAGCACCGGGAATGTCTACAACGTCGTCACCAGGTCAGGAACCAGCAAGCTGCATGGCGACGCCTTCGAATTTCTGCGCAACGACAAGCTGGACGCGAACTTCTTTTTCAGCAATGCCAACGGGATCGCGAGGACGCCTTTCCGCCGCAACCAGTTTGGAATCGTAGGCGGCGGCCCGGTATACATTCCCAGACTTTACGAGCAGCGGAATAAGACGTTCTTCTTCGCCGCTTATGAAGGCCTGCGGCAATCATCCCCGGTGCCCTACACGGCGACCGTGCCGACCGAGGCGGAACGGAAGGGCGATTTCTCGGCCATACCCCAGGCTCTCTACAATCCGTTTTCTACAACGCAGACGGCGAACGGATTTACACGCACTCCATTCGCGCACAACCAGATTCCTGTTCCGCTGATGAGCGCGGTGGCGCGGAACATGCTCAGTTACTATCCGGCGCCCACCAACAGCGGTCTGGTGAACAATTTCGTGACGACCGCTGCCGCACCGACCGCCTCGGACGAATGGAGCATCCGGCTCGATCACAACTTTACCGACAATGTACAGTCGTTTGCGCGGTGGTCGAACAAGAACGAGTATAAGGTGGGAAATCCGGCGTTCTACGGCGCCAGCGATCCCGGAGGTCCTGGCCTGCGCCAACCCAATGATCGCCTGGACGGCGCCACCGGCCTGACCTGGGTTATCAATCCGACTACCGTTCTCAGTTTGAATTTTGGCTTGAATCACTGGATCGAAGGCAACGTCGTACAGGCTTACCCGTTCGACATGACGAAGCTCGGCCTGCCCGGATTCCTCAACGGTGTTTCGGATCAGTTTCCGGTCGTCAACGTTACCGGATACGCCCCGCTGGGACCGCAGAACGGATCGGGTGAAGGTGCGTTCCCGCGGAACACGTACACTTCTTCGGCGAGCGTGAGCAAAGTGATCGGCGCGCACTCCCTCTCGGCCGGCTTTATGAACGTCATTCTTCAATCCGGGGGCGGGCGCATCTACGCCACCACGTTCAATTTCAGTCCGGCCGCGACGGCTGGGCCGAACCCGCAGACCGCTTCGCCGGACACCAGCGGGGACGCGTTCGCATCGATGCTGCTCGGGGTGGGCAGCGGCGGCTCGACCGGCATCTCGGTGTTTCCGTACAATTCGAAGCACTACTACGGCACGTATCTGCAGGACGACTGGAAGCTCAGCCGTAAACTTACTTTGAATCTCGGCCTGCGCTGGGAATATCAGACTGCGCCAGTGGAACGATTCAATCAGCAGTCCTTTTTCGACTTCAATGCGGTGAATCCGATCAGCAAAGCGCTCGGTTCCACAGTCAAGGGAGCGGTGGTTTTCAACGGGGTGAACGGAGTTCGGGACGGTCTGTATATCCCGCAAAAAACCGACTTCTCGCCCCGCATCGGGTTGGCGTATCAGGCCGCGAACAAGCTGGTCCTGAGAGGCGGATTCGGGACGTTCTTCGTTCCCTCCTATTTCGGCGGCGGGTCCACACAGGGCTACGGGCAATCGACTCCCTGGGTCGCTCTGCAGTCGAACGGCTTCACGCCGCAGAACACTCTCGACAACGCGTTTCCAACCGGGTTGCTTCCGCAAACCGGCAACACTCTCGGCGCCATGACCAACGTTGGATTCTCTACGGGAGGAACCGAGAGCCGGCGGCCTGATCCTTACATGATCCAGTGGATGGTGGGAGCGCAGTATGCGCTGGCCAGGAACGACATGATCGACATCAGCTATGTGGGGGACCGGGGCGTTCACATACAGCAGGGCAGCATGAACTTCAACCAGCTGCCGGCAGCAGACCTCGCGCTCGGCAATCAGCTCCTGCAACAGGTCGCAAACCCGTTCTACGGAAAGATCACCAGCAGCGGCTGCAACCTTTCCAGCCCCACTGTCGCGTACGGGCAATTGCTGCGGCCGTACCCTGAATTCTGCGATGTGAGCATATCGCAGGTGGATAACAGCTGGTCCCGCTACGACGCGCTCCAGGTGAACTACACGCATCGCTGGAGCGCCGGGCTGCAGGTGCTCGCTTCCTACACGTTTTCGAAATTCACCGACAACACGAGCGGGACGAACGGCTGGGCGCAAACCAACTCCGTACCTGTCCGGAATTACTACAACCTGGCTGCTGAGAAATCGGTGGATGCGGCGGACATCCCGCACAGCGTAGTGATCAGCTACATCTATGAACTCCCGGTTGGCAAAGGCAGGAAGATCGGCGCGAATTTCAACGCGTTTACGAATGCGGTGCTCGGCGGCTGGCAGGTCACCGGCGTTTCCAGCTTCAAATCAGGTTTTCCGATTGGGGTGGTCGGGGGCGTGAACAATACCAGCTCGTTTGGCGGAAATCAGAGGCCGAACCTGGTGGGCGACCCGGCAGTGAGCCATCCGACCTTGCAGGAATGGTTCAACACTTCCGCGTTCCAGCAGCCTGCGCCGTTTACGTTCGGGAATGCCCCGCGGTACCTGGAAAACGTTCGCGCGCCGGGGCTGCAGAACTTCGATATCGGTATCCAGAAATGGTTCTACTGGCGCGAGATTCTAAAGCTGCAATTCCGAGGGGAAATGTTCAACGCGTTTAATCGTGCGAACTTCTATGCGCCGGATGCCAGCCTGGGCGATCCTTCGTTCGGGCGGATCTCGGCTACGCTTCCCCCGCGCGACGTGCAGTTCGGACTGAAATTGTACTGGTAGTGCGCGTTCTACTCAGCATTGTGCTGGCTGCTGGATTGCCCGGTATGGTACAGCGCGATCCGGCTGCTCAGCTTGCGTCACTGGTCGAAGAAGCTCAGCGGGCGCAGGCGCGCAGCGATTACCGCGCGGCAGCGGACGCGTACCGCGCGGCAGTTTCGATCCATCCGGAGCTTGCGCAGCTCTGGAGCAATCTTGGCGTGATGCGGTACGAATCACACGAGTATGCGGGTGCCGAAGAGGCACTGAAGCAGGCGCTGCAGCGAGACAAATCGCTGTTCGTTCCCAACCTGTTTCTCGGCCTCGATCTGCTGGAGTTGAAGCGCCCGCGCGAGGCCGCCGGATATCTGTTGCACGCGGAGAAACTGAGCCCGGACGACCCCCAGGTTTTGCTTGCACTCGGGCGGGCCTTCCATGCCTTGTTCGATCCGGCGCGCTCGCGCGATTGGTATCAGCGCGCGGCGAATGTGGCTCCGCAGAGTGGCGATGCCTGGTTCGGCCTGGGGATTTCGTATCTCGACATGGCGGAACGGGCCGGCGCGAGAATGGCGACGTCATTCAACAGGACGGCTTACTTCGGCCAACTGAGTGCAGAATCATTTGCGGATCAAGGCCGCTGGCGCGAAGCGATCGAGCGCGATCGTCTGCTGTTGAATTCAGAGCAGGAATCTCCGCAGTGTTCCCGAACGTTTTACGGTTGGGCTCTGCTGCAGAGCGGAGAGGTCAGGGAAGCAGCGGAGCAATTTGAGAAAGACCTTGATTCCTGCCCGCTGGCGCCCCCAGCAAAGGCTCGGTTGGCCAGTGGAGCCGGCGACCACTCAGCGAGCCTTCTTCCCGTGTCGCACTCAGAAGAACCGCTGCCCGCGATTGACAAGATGTCTGAACAAGATCTGAACTCGATCGCGAGCAAAGAATTTTTCTCCGGCCACTTTGGAGCTACCGCTCGGATCGCGGACCGGCTGATGCGGGAATGGCCGAATGATGTAACAGGCTGGTACTGGGCTGTGCGGGCTTATCAGCGACTCGGTATCGCATCGCTCGCTCGCGCCGGCGAAGTGGAGCCTGACTCGCCACGAATCCACGCGCTGCTCGGAGAGGCATACCAGCGCAGAAAGATGTCCAACGAAGCCCTCCAGGAATATTCCAGGATGCTGGCGCTTCAACCAGACAACATTGCCGGGTTAGCAGGACTGGCGGCGGCGTACCTTCAGGCTGGCCGGCTGGACGAGGCTCAAACGGCGGCGCAACGGGCGCTCTCGAAAAGCCCGAACGACGGCGAGATCAATCTTCTGATGGGCGAAATACTCGTCGCACGCCGCGACTACCAGCGAGCTGAGCCATATCTGGAGCATGGCCTGCACAGCCGCCCGGATCTTGTTCCACGCGCACACGCACTTCTCGGACGTGCTTTGGCCCGCACCGGACACCCGAAAGAGGCAATTAATGAGCTGAAAAAGGGCGTTTCGAGCGACGACGACGGGTCGGTCTACTATCAGCTCGCGCGTCTGTATCAGAGCTCCGGAGATACAGCAGCGGCCGCCACCGCGTTCGAGAAATCTCAGCAGATTCGGCTGAGGCGCGGCGTTGTAGCTTCCGAATCCGATGACGCGTCACTCGACCGCTGACCAATTCCCAAAAGGACACGTAACAAGATGAGATTTCGACTGCTGGTCTTATTCTGCATATTCACCCTGACGATCTCAGCGGCTACCATTGAGCGCGACGCAAACGGTGTTACGATGCGCAACGCCGAGGAGACGGTTCGCGTCTCGATTTGCGGGAATTCCGCGGTCCATGTCGTCGCCGGTCCGGGTAATCCTCACGCGGCTTCTCCTCAGGAACCCTGGTTTGTCAATGGCTGCAAGGCCGCTCCCTTCGACTTCACCAAAGACGAGAAGACGGCGACTCTATCGACTTCCACGCTTCGCGTTTCGTTCAACCTCAGCGATGGCCGGCTGACGTTTCGTGATGCAGCGGGGCACATTCTCGAAGCGGAATCCGATCGCGAGCCACGTCGCTACGATGCTGTCGAGTTGAATGGCGAGAGGGTGTACCGGGTCAGCGAGCGGTTCTTACTGGATCCGCGGGAGGGCCTCTATGGGCTCGGCCAGCATCAGAGTGGGGCGTTCAATTACCGGGGAACAGTCGTTGAACTCGGGCAGGCAAATACCGACATCGCCTTGCCCTTCCTGATCTCTTCGAACGGCTCGGCCATTTTGTGGAACACCGCCTCACGTTCCTGGTTCGACAACCGTTTTCCTCCGGAGTTGAAGCTCACGGCGGATGCAGCGGATGCGATCGACTATTACTTTCTCTACGGTCCCGAGATGGATTCGCTCATCCGCCAATACCGCACGCTCACCGGACACGCGCCTTTGCTTGGAAAGTGGGCTTACGGCTTCTTTCAATCGAAAGACCGCTACAAGTCCGCTCAGGAGCTGCTCGATATTGCGGCCAAATACCGCTCCCAGCACGTCCCGCTCGACACCGTGGTGCAGGATTGGTTCTGGTGGAAGTGCCAGGGCGATCCGGAATATACAGCGGCCTACCTGAAGCCGCATGCCGACGTTCCCGGGGCCTTGCGCGAGCTGCATGAAGAACACGTCCACTCCATCATTTCCGCCTGGGCGATGATGGATCCGAAGTCACAGAACTTCCAGAGTTTCGCGAAAGATGGATTCATCATCCCGGGCACCTTCGACTACGATGCCAGCAACCCCGCCGCGCGTGTCGCTTACTGGAATATGCTCATCCGGCCGATTCTGGCGCAGGGCTGGGACGGTTTCTGGCTTGACAGCTCGGAACCCGAAATCTTGAACGGACGCAGTGACGCTGTGCTTTTTGATAAGAAGCTGTTTCTCGGAAACGGCGCTCGCTATACGAATGTTTTTCCGTTGTTACATACCGGAGGTGTGTACGACCACTGGCGCGCAAGCGGAAACGAAAAGCGCGTCTTCATCCTGACCCGCTCCGCATTCCTCGGGCAGCAGCGAAACGCAACCGTGGTTTGGTCCGGCGACGTTTACAGCACGTTCACGGCATTTGCGCGACAGATCCCGGCTGGCTTGAATTTCGCACTATCTGGCATGCCGTACTGGACAACTGATATCGGCGGTTGCGGTTGGCCGTGGTTTCGCGACACGAACGATCCCGCCTATCAGGAGCTCTTCACGCGCTGGTACGAATACGGCGTATTCTGCCCCATTTTTCGCACGCACGGCCATCGGTCAAATGACACCAATGAACTGTTCTCGTATGGATCGGCCACCCCGACTTTAGTTCGCTACGACAAACTGCGTTATCGGCTGCTGCCCTATATCTACTCGCTCGCCTGGCGCGTTACGAACGAAGATTACACGATTCAACGCCCCTTGATCATGGACTGGCGGAACGATCCGAGGGTCACCTCGATCGGAGATCAATTCATGTTCGGGCCCGCGATCCTGGTGAATCCGGTTACCGAAGAAGGAGCGACGACCCGGTCGCTCTACCTGCCGCCCGCTCCTGCCTGGTACGACTTCTGGTCCGGCGTGAAGCTGGAGGGTGGCCGCCGTATCACGGCTGAGGCTCCGCTCGAACGCATCCCGCTGTATGTTCGAGCTGGCTCGATTCTGCCGCTCGGGCCGGAGGTCGAGTACGCCGAGCAGCACGTGAATGAGCCGATCGAAGTACGTGTTTATCGCGGAGCGGACGCTGACTTCAAACTTTACGATGATCGCGGCGATACGTATGCATACGAAAAGGGTGAGCACGCGATCATTCCGCTGCACTGGGATGAGAAATCTGCGACCTTGACGATCAATGCGCGCGAGGGCGAGTATCCGGGCATGCCTCGCGAGCAGGAGTTTCGAATCGTAGTTGTGAACGGGTCGAACATGCCGTTGATCAAAGAGGCACGGTATACCGGGTCGCGCGTAACCGTGCAGTTCAAGTAAGGAGAGAGCTTGGCCCTCCGTACGGTTCTCGCGATTGTGGCCGGTTACTCTGCAAACGCGCTCCTGGTCGCGCTGGAGGAGCAACTCCTTTCGAAATCCATGCCAAAGCAGGCTTTTTTTACCTGGCAGACGCGACCTGTCAGTTGTTGTGTGGTGTTATCGGCGCGTATCTTTGTTGCGCAATAGCCGAGAATCGCCTACGGTTCAGGGCGGCCCTCGTCCTGAATGGTCTTGGGCTGGTCATTGGCGGGATCTCGCTAATGGCGTCCTGGAGAGAGGAACCGCATTGGTACACGCTCAGCCTCTTAGCAATATGGACGCCATGTACATGGATCGGATATTTTATGGCCGAGCGCATTATGGCCGCCAAATCGCGTGAGTGACTTGCACGACCGTCCGAGAACGCGAAAGCAGAGGTACTTCACTATTGCGCCGGCTTCGGGCCAACGTAAGCTTCACGTCAGCCCTAAATCCACGCTCGGCCGGTATTGTTTTGGAAATTCGATTCGCAACCCGTCGGCATTCTGTTTCCAGTTATCGGTTTCGCCCGTTCCAATCGCGTCTCCTCTTTCTGCTCTTCCCGGCTGCGTAGCTGCGAAAGTTCCAAGGCCTGCAATAGAAAGATTCCGCCGGTCATCCCAGCACGATCGCGTGGACAGCGTTGTTTGCTTATTGCGCGTGAAGCGAACGTCCCTTGGTCCGAAATTGTTGATGCTGTTTTCCTTGGAACGAACCGCTCTTGATGCTGTTCGGCCTCGCTGTGAATTTCCAAGGGGGGTGCCGTAAATGGCATCCGTGCCGTGACACCATCGAGCACTGTGATTTCTTTACTGTCGATGGCTTTGTACGGTATACAGGGCGAAAATTAACAGCAAGCCGCTCTTGCGCCGCCACGGCTAACCGCTAATCCGCAACTGGTATGCCTAGTTTGAGTCTTCAACGACCTCGATGCCGTTGACGCATGCCATTCCGTTAACCGGAACGAAAGTGAGCACAAGTTTACCCTGTGCAGTAGGGCTGATACCGGAAAACGATCGATCGAGGGGGCGGCCCTCGCCACCTGCTTCCCTATAGATGTCGAAGTTTCTCAATAGGGCAACGCCGTTGCAATACACATCAAAGACGCGGCTTCCCGACCCACCTACACCGGTGTTATGACGTCCGTAATGGCCCTCGCAGAATTTCAAAGTAAGGCGATAGCGTCCGTCGGCGACGGGCAGGGCGTAAGAGAAATGTCCCCAGCGTTCGCTCGCGTATAACGAGAGGTCCGGAGAGTTGCTGTCGCGAGCCGGATTGGTGGTGCGGACCAGGGCATTGCCCCCCAGAAAATAGGAATCAGCCCGCCACTCGTCTCCGGCGGCATCCTGCCAGGAGGTGGGCCAACCGGCTCGAATTCGAATGGGCCTCACCTTCCCCGGACCGACCGGCAGGAGCTCGATTCCACTCAGGATCGCCGTGCTTCTCAAAGAGCTGAAGCTCAAGTGAAGGAATCCATCTTCGGCTGGTGAGATGCTCCGGAACACTCGTTCATCGGATGTGTTGGAACCGTCCGCATCGGCGACCACGTCGAAGTAGTCCAGAATCCGTTTGCCATTGGCAGAGACGCGAAATAAGCGCTGGCCCTCGCCACTCGATTCCGCACTGATGAAATCGGCGAGTTCGGTTTCCGCGAAGTGGAGATGAAGCTCATAGGAGCCGGGCTGGAGCGGAATGTCGTAGCGGAAGTCGCCATTCCGCACATGCCGGTAAATATCGGGATCGAGCGTGCGGAAAATTCTCTCCGCTGGGTGAACGAGTACAGAACCGCCGGAGAAGAAGCGATCCGGCCCCCATGTCTGCCCGCTGCGATCTACGTAAGAAGATGTGGAACCCACGATCATGCGCAGGCTTGCCACGGCGGGCGAAGTATTGGGAAGAGGAGCGGGAACGAGAGCGGGAGTAGCGCTACGGTCATTTAAGCGCTTCATCGCGTGACCCGGCACGAGGAACAGAGCAAGGAGAATCGCAAGGCCAGCGGTGATCGAAGCAATCAGGCCACGATTAAGCCTCCTTTCAGCGCGCGGCGGAATGGGCGTTTCCTCGAGCGGAGTTTCCCACCGGAATTCGGCGCTATAGGAGCCCGGCGGCAGATCGATTCTGACGCCGTGGTGAGTGCCGTTCTGGGCCAGATAATGTTGAGCAAGCTTTTTCCGCACTTCGTTTGCGGTCACGCGGACAATCGTGTGTTGTCCGGTGTCGAAGTCTTCGGGAAGTTGAAAGAGCTCTACGCCGATAGCGCGTTCTGTGAGAGTGCCCCGAGGTCCCTTGATGGTGTGCTCGACGACATACTTCAGGAACTCCCTGCACCTTCTGCTCGTGCGGAAGGCGGCACTGTCCAGTAGACGGTTGAGTTCCGTAAGAACAGCCTGCTCGCGGGCCTCGCCGAGTTCCGCCTGTTCGACCCCGTACATTCTGCGCTGTTGTTCGGGGATCATATCACAGCGCCTTTGGGACCAGTCCCGAAACCGTTAACGTTGTCGATTAACCGTTAATCGGGCCTCGCAAGAACCTCGTCAGAGCCGCTGCGGCGTCCAATTCTATTCGTGTTACACCCGCCATACCGTACGAAACCTAGCAGCACCTCGCAGCCGTGTGGGACGATTGCCGCAAGCGACGGGCAATGTGATGCAGCTACAACTGAGGCGACTGCTGTTCTGGTTCACGATATCTGCAGTTCTCGCAGGCGTGCCTTTGCACTCGCAGACATTCGGCGAAATAACCGGGCACGTCAGCGATCCGAGCGGGGCGCCCATGGCCGGTGCCAAGGTATTCCTCACCAGCGTCGCCACAAACGCGGTGCGAACAACCGTGACGACCGGTTCCGGGGATTACACCTTCCCGGCACTGGAACCGGGCTTTTACAACGTCCGCGTGGAACAAGCGTCTTTCAAGACTGCCAATAGCAGCAATGTACAAGTCCAGGTTCAGCAGACGGTTCGCCTCGATTTCACCCTCGAAGTCGGGCAGGTGAATGAACGAGTGGAAGTCTCCGCCTCGGCCGAGATGCTGCAGGCAGAGAACGTTTCACTTGGCACGGTCATTGGCAACCAAGGTGTCACGCAACTTCCGCTGAATGGCCGCAATTACCTGAGCCTGGTGGCTCTGGCGGCGAACACGAACACGCTCTCGGCTTCGTCCGGACAAGCGGCGAGCCGGCTGGGAGGTGACCGCGCCTCGCAGTCCATCTCGGCTGGCGGCAACCGCATCATGTTCGACTATTTCACGCTGGATGGCGTCGCGAATACCGATCCCGACTTCTCCACCTACGTGGTGCTTCCCTCGATCGACGCCATTCAGGAATTCAAGGTTCAGACCGGCGTCTACCCCGCTGAGTTCGGCCACGAGTCGACGCAGATTAACGTCGTTACCAAATCCGGCGGCAACGCCTACCACGGAGCGCTCTTCGAATTTCTCCGCAATGACAAGTTCGATGCGGTGCCATACGCATTCACCGCCACGCATCCGGTTAAATCGCCGTTCAAATGGAATGATTATGGCTTTGAAATCGACGGTCCGGTGCGCATTCCGAAACTGCTGGATCTGCGTAACCGGCTGTTCTTCATGGCGAACGATGAATGGAAAACACAGCGCCAGAGTTCGCAGGCCATCTATTCCGTCCCGACCGCCGCCATGTTCACCGGAGACTTCAGCGCGCTCGGCACAACGATCTACGATCCGGCTACAGCCGTAAACGGAGGGACCAAGACCGCTTTCCCCGGTAACCGCATTCCTTCCAGCCGGATCGATCCGATCTCACGGAAGTTTCTCAACTATTACGTTCCTGCGAATCTACCGGGCATCGCGAACAACTATACCCAGATGAACTCCTCGCCCAATAATCGTGACGAATTCACGCTCAGGATGGATTTTGTCGAATCGGCAAAATCACAGTGGAGCGGGCGGTATAGCTGGGGCGATGAGAACCAGGCCTCAACCGGAATCAGCATCACCGGGAGCAAGATTCTTACCAATTACGAGCAGTATCTCGGGACGAATACGCGCACGCTTTCGCCGACGCTGGTGAACGAAGCCCGTTTCGGCTATACGCGGCTGAGCAATTCCTTGGGCACGTATTCGGCATACAACATCGACACGGTTTCCGCGTTGGGCATCCCGAATTTACAACCGGGCGCACCGGTTGCCTGGGGTGTTCCTTTCGTTTCCTTTGCCGGAGATGGTTTCAATGCGATCGGCGACACGCAGGACGGTCCCTATGCCATAAACGACAACACACTGCAGGCCGTCGATAACGTGTCATGGATTCGCGGCAAGCACACGCTTCGCTTTGGTTTTGAATACAACCGGCAGAACTTCAACCAGATCGGCAACCAGTTTTCGCGCGGCCAGTTTGCCTTCCAGCCGAATGCAACGCAGAGTTCGAGCAAGACGGGCGGCGATGCGTTTGCCGAATTTCTGCTGGGCGATATCTACCAATCGACCGTGGCGGTCGCTCTGGCGAATGCGAAATTCCAGCGCAACGCCGTGGCTGCTTTCATCGATGACACATGGAAGATCACCACACGCCTGACATTGAGCCTGGGGCTGCGCTACGAACTAACCCCACCCTGGACCGACACGCTGAACAACCTGTTTACGGTATCGGTGCCGCACATCTACGCAGTCCCGCATGCCCCGAATACACCATACATGCTGCGCCAGGGCAATTGCACAGATCCGTACGCGGGACCTCCGCCGATCAACATCCGCTGGACCACCGTCAGCGCGGAATGCAACAACGGAACACTCCCGGACCAGTTGATGCATACGTCGTACCGGGATTTTGCTCCGCGGGTAGGAATTGCTTTCTCACCCAATGCGAAGACGGTCATACGCGCCGGCTGGGGAATCTTCTATAACCAGGACATTGCCAACGCGTACTTCGACCTGGCACGCAACATCGCCGGGCGTGTCACCTTAACGTCGACTCCCGGCGTGCCGAGCCTGTTCTACGGAAACGCAGTCCCGGGCGGGAGCAGCACGGTTGCAAAGGTGCCTTCGCCGTATGCGTACGCGATGGCGCCGAGCCACAACACCACCTACGCCATGCAGTACCTCTTTAATTTGCAGCGGCAGTTGACGCCGAACTGGGCTTTGGAAGCCGGGTATCTGGGCGGGGCGAGCCGGCATCTGCAGGGTTTCCAGGATGTGAATCAGGCCATTCCCGGAACGACAGGCAGCGTTCGTTCGCGCATGCCATTTCCCGGCTTCAGCAACATTCAATATGTACAGGATGGCGGTAACGGCGATTACAACTCGCTCAGTCTGAAACTAACGCGCCGGTTCAGCCAGGGAGTAAGCGTCATTGGCTCGTACACCTGGTCGAAATCGATCGATACCACGAGTGGCATTCGCAACCAGGGCTACGACACGTTATATCCGCAAAATAGCTATTGCCTAGCCTGCGAGCGCGGGCTCTCGGCGTTCGACACGCGGCATCGCATGGTGACCTCCGTGCTCTACGATCTGCCAGTAGGAAGAGGCAAGCTCTTGAACATCACCAATTCGGTAGCGAACGCGATCATTGGCGGCTGGCAAGCGGGCGGGATTCTCACGCTACAAACCGGGATGCCCGGAACACTGACCATTGGCGGCGTAGACAACGCCAGTACAGGCGCTGGCGGATATGACCGGCCCGACGCAACGGGTGTCAGCCCCTATTTGAACAACCCGACGCCTTCTCGCTATTGGAATCTGGCTGCCTTCACCGAGGCTCCGCCAGGACAATTCGGCAATGCGGCGCGCAACTCGATCGAAGGGCCGGGAATCATTGGATTCGATGCCGAAGTGCACAAAGAATTCCGTATGCCATACAAGGAAGGACATGCGCTTCAGTTCCGGTTCGAAGCGTTCAACGTTCTGAACCACCCGAACTGGCAGATGCCGAATTTGAACATCCTGGCCGGCGTGGCGCAACCGGGGCTGCCGTCGACAGCCGCTCACGAGAACTTCGGCGTGGTCACGGCCACCTCCATCGCCATGCGCCAAATTCAATTGGGGCTGAAATACGTGTTCTGATTGAAGCGGTGACCGTATCGGACCCATGCATCGAATCATTAGGGAACGCAGAGCACGCCTGTCGAGGCATCTTGCACTCGCAGTCGCGGACGTGGTCAAACCGGATGCACTGGACATCACAGAAATCCACGGATTTTCTGTTCGAGAGCCTGTCTCGAAGAATCAGTACGCGCTTCTGCGAGTAACCACGCGAGCCGGATGGATTGGCTGGGGAGAGTGCGCCCATGATCCAGACGCGGATATCAAAACTCTGCAGGCTGCCTGGACCGGCAAGCCGGCACATGCGTATGCAACGATTCCACCCGCAAGTCCGTACCGAGCTGCGCTCGATATTGCCTGCCTGGACATTCTCGGCAAGGCGGCGAATGCGCCGGTCTACCGGATTCTGGGAGGGCCTACGCGGAACAAGGTGCGCGCGTACAGTTGGCCTCATGAAGATTTTCCGGTAAGCGTGATCGAGCTTCCCAGGGCGGCATCGCGGAATCAGGGTAAGGCGTATCAAAATCAGATACTGGCACTCGCGAATGCCGTTCCCACGGATCGCGATTTCATCGTCATAGGAAACGGCTCGCTCACTCCTGGAGATGCGGCCTCTGTTGCCAGAACATTGGAATCGAAATACCCGCTGTGGTTCGACGAACCCTGCGCTCATTCAAATATCGAGGCGTTGAGAAAAATTGGCGATGAAACCGTTGTTCCGTTAGCGTTCGGCGCGGGAATCGACGATCCCGGCGTGTTCCAAACCCTGCTGCGCGAAGGGCTGATCGATCTGGTCCGGCCGGAGATCGGCATTTTCGGAATCAGCGGCGTAAGACGAATGGCTGCGCTCGCCGAGACGTATTACGTTGCAGTTGCGCCGCGCCCAAGCGGAGGCCCGGTCGGAACGGCTGCTGCGATTCACTTAGCCGCGAGTATTCCGAATTTTTTCATCCAGCAGGTACCGCTTCCGGCAGAAGAGGAAGACCGTGCGATGCGGCGCGAAATTGTCTCTCCGGCATTGGAGACCGGCAAGGACGGCTTTCTTCAACTGACCACCGCTCCGGGTCTCGGGATTACCGTGAATGAGTCCGCGGTCGAGAAATACCATGCGTCGTAGAAATTTCCTCGCATTGGGGTCTGCTGGTGTTCTGATGGCGGGCACGAAGAACCATTCGCGCTCCGCAATCGAGGCATGCGGCTGTTCCTTTCTTCCGGAGACAAAGCCGGCTGGTCTCGATGCCTTCGCCAGCGTAAGCTCTGGCCTGAAAATCACCGGCCTCAAGGTATTTGGCGTTTCTCCGAATCCCAAGTCGGACCGCCCATATGTATTTGTCAAGCTCGAGACGAATCAGGGCCTCGTCGGCTGGGGCGAAGGAACACTCGAGGGCAAAGCGGGTGCCGTAATGGCCTGCATCAACGATTTCCATGACTTCCTGATCGGCGCGGACCCGATGCAGGTGGAGCATATCTGGGAGTCGATGTACGTTCATTCGTTCTACCGCGCAGGCCCGGTGATCGGCTCCGCCATCTCGGGCATCGATCAGGCGTTATGGGACATTCGCGGCAAAGCGCTGGGAATGCCGGTTTACAAGCTGCTCGGTGGACCGTTCGATGCTCGCGGTGTCCGCGGTTACTACCATGTGGATGGCGCCAACCGCGAGCGGCTTGCCGAGATCCGGCAGACCGCGCAGCATCAGGGCATCACGTGCGTCAAGGGCGGCATTCCCGGTTATTACGAATGGCTCGAGCGCAGACCGAAGATCGACCGCGCCATCAAATCGATCCAACTGCTGCGAGAGACTCTGGGCCCCGACATCGACATCGCAGTAGACTTCCACGCCAAGACCAGCCCCAGCGTTGCTTCCATCATCGTGAAGGAAGTGGAGCCGCTGAATTTGCTGTTTGTGGAGGAGCCATGCGCTCCTGAAAACGTTCAGGCGATGGCAAAAATTGCGCGGCGTTCCACCACTCCAATCGCCACGGGCGAGCGGCTGATTGCGGCCTACGGGTGCCGTGAGCTGATCGAAATGGGCATCATCGATATTCTTCAGACCGATATCAACCACGTGGGCGGAATCACGGCGCTGTGGAAGGTCGCGGCTATCGCGAACGTTTCTTCCATTTCGATGGCGCCGCATGCCTGCGAAGGCCCCCTTGGCGGGCTCGCAACGCTTCAGGTAGACGCGGCTATGCCCAACTTTCTGGTTCAGGAGATCTGTGGACAAGTCAAGCCCCGAGCTGTAGACAAGATCTGGGAAGAGTGGCTCGGGTTTCCGGCGATGCGCATGGTCAACGGCCGGTTTCCTCTTTCCGAAAAGCCCGGTTTGGGGTTCGAACTCTCGGAGGCGAGCCTGGCGAAATATCCGTTTGGCGGTACTCGGCCCATGGCTCGCGTTTTTCACGAGGACGGATCAGTGGCGGAATGGTAACCGCGACGTCAGAAGAAAGACTCTTGAAGGAGCACTCATGAAATCAGCGCTTATCTTTACGCTATTGGCTTGCGGAGCGTGCTGGGGACAAACAGCCGGAGAATGCAAGCCGTCCTCGCTCAACATACCCGGAGCGCCGTATCCGTGCGTTTATCCCGATAATCGAGTCGCTTTTCGGGTAGCTGCGCCCGACGCGCAGAAAGTACAGGTGCGCCTGGGAGGAGTACACGACATGACGCGCGGTGCGGACGGGCTTTGGACCGTCACCATACCGCCACAGGTGGTCGGATTCCACTACTACAGCCTCGTAGTGGATGGCGGGGTTATGGCCGACCCGGCGACGCGCACGTTCTTCGGCTCAGGATGGGATAACAGCGGCATCGAAATCCCGGCGCCGGACGCCGATTTCTATGCGGCGAAAGAGGTGCCGCACGGCGAGGTGAGCGAGCGCTGGTACTTTTCAAAAGTAACTGCGAATTGGCGGCGCTGCTTTGTTTACACGCCGCCGAATTACCTGGCCAATCCCCAAACGCGGTACCCGGTGCTATATCTGCTGCACGGTTGGGGAGAAAACGAACAGGGATGGTCCACGCAGGGGCATGTGGAGTTCATCATGGATAACCTGATTGCGGCCAACAAGGCCAAGCCGATGATCATCGTGATGGATAACCTGAACGCGGTTAAGCCCGGTGAGGATGACGGCCTCTACACGGCTCGCAGCATCATTGCGAGGCGCTCTCCGGCGGATGTTCCGCCGCCGCTCGGAACGCGACCGCCAGCCGGCCGCAACCGTCCCATGTTTCCGGCGAACTGGGGCGAAACCTTCACCGAAATGATGTTCACCGATCTGATTCCAATGGCTGAGCACACATACCGCGTACTTACGGGACGCGAGAACCGCGCTATGGCCGGATTGTCGATGGGTGGAGCGCAAACCTTTAAAACCGGACTCCAGCACCTGGACAAGTTTGCTTACCTAGGCGGATTCAGCGGCAGCTGCGCGGGAAGAGACACGGCTTTCGATCCGAAGACCTCCTGCGGCGGGACCTTCGCGGATCCGGCAGCATTTAACAAAGACGTAAAGCTCTTGTTCCTGGGTATCGGCTCTGCAGAAGGCCCCGGCACAAAGAATTTCAGCGAGGCGCTAACCAAAGCGGGCATCCACAACGTGTACTTCGAATCGCCCGGCACGGCTCACGAATGGTTAACATGGCGGCGGTGTTTGTATGATTTCGCCCCGCGGCTTTTTCGCTGAGGTCACACGGTATGCGGCCATTTCATGCAAGAAAGATCGTCCAGCATGATCACGACAAATCGATTCGCCAGAAAGCAATTATGAAAACCCGTCGTTCGCTTCTCACTGCAGCGGCACTCGGATTGGGAGTGACGTTCGCCGCAGGTCAGCAACCCCAAGCGGCGGCGGCGAACCGAATTGTGGTGAATATCGACGCGAGGCAAACCGCCCAACCTGTATCCAAATATGAGTTCGGCATGTTCATCGAGCACATCGGCCCGTTGATCTACCGAAGTCTTTGGTCGGAGATGCTGGACGATAGGAAGTTCTATTTTGCGATCTCCTCGCCGAAAACAGAACCAGTGACTCCGCCGCGGAATGGACCCTTCCGGCAGCTTCGCAAATGGGTTCCCGTAGGAACGGACCGCGTCGTGCAGATGGACAATGAGCGGCCGTTCGTTGGTGAGCAGAGCCCGCGCATCGAGTTGGATTCCGCCACTCCGCATGGTATTCGACAACCCGGTCTCAGTGTGCTCAAGGACAGGAAATATGTTGGCCGGATCTATCTTCGCGGCACTCCTGGCGTGCGGGTCAAAGTTTCTCTCATCTGGGGCAAGAGTGTCGATGACCGGCAAACCCTCTCGCTTGGACCCCTCGGCAGCCAGTACAAAAAGTATCCGCTCAGCTTCACAGCGAGAGCCGACAGCAACGACGCGATTTTCGAAATAACCGCCACCGGCACTGGCGACTTTCACATCGGCACTGTTTCGCTAATGCCGGCGGGCAATATCGACGGATTCCGGCCCGACACGATTGCATTGCTGCGCACGCTTCAATCCGGCATGTGGCGCCTGCCAGGCGGCAATTTCCTATCCGATTGGAGTTGGTACAACGGTGTGGGCGATATCGACAAGCGTCCGCCCACGTTTGACTACGCCTGGCACGCTATGCAAACCAACGATGTCGGCCTGGACGAATTTATGACGCTTTGCAAACTGATCGGCGTAGATCCTTACATCACAGTGAATGCCGGTTTTGGAGACGCGCATTCGGCAGCAGAAGAGGTCGAGTTCATCAACGGCCCGACGAGTACGCGCCTAGGCGCCGAGCGAGCCCGCAATGGCCATCCTGAGCCTTACCACGTAAAATTCTGGAATATTGGTAACGAGCCCTGGGGCACATTCCAACTCGGCTATACCGATCTCAAATATTACGTTCTCAAGCACAACGAATTCGCCGCTGCCATGCGCAAAGTGGATCCGTCCATCACGCTCATCGCTTCGGCGAAAATGCTCGAACCCATGTTCCTGAAAGGCGAAATGCGCGTCAAGCATGTGGAAGATATTCAGTCTCTGTTCGGATCGGACGTCGACTGGACGGGCGGCATACTGAAGAACTGCTGGGGAACGTTTTCCGGCATCGCCGAGCACTGGTACGAGCAGCCGGGTAAACACTTCGATGTTCAGCGTGCGAAAAATCTGCCGCCCGATGCGCCTACTGATGATGCCTGGGTGAAGTATGACGCGACACCCCTGGAGTTTGCGCGCCAGGCGGGGGACGTGATCCGTCGCAAAGCCGAAGAATGGGAGGGCTACCAACACCGGTTCCCCGCTATGGTCCCTGACAAAATCTTTTTGTCGATCGACGAATACGCTTACTTCGGCGGTGGCAGACCCGGCGGCCCGAACCTCAAATTGACCTTAGCTTACGGAATGCTGTTTGACGAAATGATGCGGCACACCGATTTCCTTACGATGTCCGCGCACACCATGGGCACTTCGACTCTCGACATCACTCCTACGGCCACAACCTTGAATACGACCGGACTCATGTTCAAGCTGTACCACCAGTTTGTCGGAACCATTCCGGTTGCGCTGACAGGCAGTTCCCCGCAGCCTCCAACGGACAGCGAGCATTATGCCGATGAGCCGAAGACCAGGTCCGGAAGCCCCACGTATCCGCTCGACATGTTCGCCGCGCTCACGCCCGATCAGAAGTACCTTGATCTTGCTGTCGTAAACGCGACGGAGTCGGAACAGAAGTTTGATCTCAACGTGAGCGGCTGCAGGCTCGCGGGAAAAGCTACCGTCGAGCAACTTAGCGGGAAAGACCTGGATGCGGCGAACCGGGTTGGCCAGGAACCGCAAGTGGCAATAAACGAAACGCAGATGGACAGCATTCCGCGAACGATTCCGGTTGCGCCGATCAGCGTTACGCTTTACCAGCTTCCGTTAGTGCGTGCGCAATGAGTATCAGATCAACAGGCGAGAAGAAAGCGCTTATGCGTCAACAGAATCGACGATCTTTTCTAAAGCAGACGGCAGGGGCGATGGGTGGAGCGTTGACGCTTCCTGCTCTGTCGCGCGCCATCGAGGAGAGCACTTCACCGTATCAGCGCCCGAAGCTGCAGATTACGGATATCCGCACGGCGGAAGTTATGGTCCATGGTCTACAGACGCACGTGCGCATCTATACCAACCAGGGATTGATCGGGGAAGGTGAGTCGACGGACGCCGCTGTCGGAACAGCCGCGCTGGTTCGCAGCTTCCGCCGTTTTCTGATCGGCAAGGATCCGCTGAATGTGGATGCCCTGTGGGAGCGCCTCCGCACGGCCGGTATTTTCGCCGGAGCCCAGGGCGGACAATACATCACGGCCCTGACGGGAGTTGAAATCGCTTTGTGGGATCTCGTGGGGAAAGCGCTCCACCTGCCTATCTATCAATTGCTCGGCGGCAAGTTCCGGGATCGTGTCCGAATGTACTGCGACTCCGACATGGAAGATCCGCTCGGTGCAGAAGCGGAACGCAAACTCCCCTGGATTCAATCGAACGGCTTCACAGCCATGAAAATCGATATCGATCAGGCGCGTGATCCCGCTCGCTTCGATGCCGTGAATTGGACTGCGAGCAATGGCGAGATCGACCGCATGGTGTCGTGGGTAAAACATACCCGCGAATCCATTCCTAAAGAAATGGATCTGGCAGTCGACATGCACGGGCGCTATGATGCGCCTACCGGAAAACGGGTCGCAATCGCAGTGGAACCGTACCGGTTGCTCTGGCTGGAAGAGCCTGTTCCCCCAGAGGACATCGACGCCATGGCCGATATCCGCCATTCAACGAAGACGCCTATCTGCTGCGGCGAGAACCTGTATATGCGCTGGGGATTTCGAGAACTGCTCGATAAACAGGCGGCTGACATCATCATGCCCGACCTTCAGAAAGTCGGTGGATTATCGGAGGGCCGCAAAGTCGCCAATCTCGCCCAGACCTACTACGTGCCGTTCGCGCCCCATTGCGTCGTGTCACCCATCGGCACCATGGCCACCGCGCATGTCTGCGCATCCATTCCCAATTTTCTCGTCTGCGAATGGCATTGGATCAATCATGTCGATCTATGGAGGAGCTTCGTGAAAGAAGGAGAAATTATCAAGGAGGGCTATATCACGGTCCCGGACCGTCCCGGTATCGGCGTGGAGATGAATGAGCAGGCCGCGCGCAGGGCGCAAGTGCCCGGTACCGGCTGGTTCGAGCCCTCGAAGAGTTGAGCCCATGGAACGTACCGTGTTCTTCGCAATGGCCGCCGCCATCGTGCTTTCTCCGGCCGCATACCCGCAGCAAGGTTTCTTCACGAAAGAAGACGTAATCAAGTATACGCCCGAGTGGAAAGGAGAGCGCTTCGCGGATGGCCGGCCCAAAGTTTCGGAAGCACTTCTCGATCGCATGAAGAGCGTCACGTTGGAAGAGGCCTGGGCCGTGCTGCGGAACGCCGGCTACAACCATCAGTATGAAGATGGCTGGCTAGTGATTCATCCGGACAAGGTTCTGGTCGGCCGGGCGCTGACTGCCGAATGGATGCCAGGGCGGCCTGACGTGCAACGCGTGGTGGAGGAACAAGGCAAGCTGGATCATCGGATCGGTGCTCAAAATGCGTGGCCGGTCGACATGCTGCAGCAACGCGACGTGTATGTGTGTGATCACTTCGAGCTGAAGCAGGATGGCCCGTCCATCGGCGATAACGTCGGCAACGCCATTTATGCCAGAAGCGGCAATGGAATCGTTTACAACGGCGCCGTGCGCGACATCGAAGGGCTGAAGGAGTTGCCAAATTTTGTTTCGTTCGTCCGGTTCTATGACCCCTCGCATCATTTTGGATCCCTCAGTTCCGCCGCGCGGCTCAATTCGACAATGGTAGGCATCAACTGTCCCACGCGCATTGGGCATGTGATGGTAATGCCAGGCGATGTCGTGCTGGGAAAAGATGGGGGTGTCATCTTCATCCCTCCGCAACTGGCCGAACAGGTCGTCAAGTATTCGGAGATTACGCGTCTTCGCGACGTATTCGGACATCAGCGCCTGCGCGAAAAAAAATACACGGCGGGCCAAATCGATACGAGATGGTCGGAGCCGATCGAACGTGACTTCACGGAGTGGTTGAAGGCGAATGAGAACGATCTCCCGGTTGGCAGAAACGAAATTGAGGAGATCCTGAAGGAACGCACTCAAAACCAGCCGCGGCAGTAAGCCGATGTTGGGTCGGTGTCTCAGTAGTAACGGCGCCGGGATTGTGCTGCCCCGTTTCCGGCCGAGTAATCCCACGCGTGCGGGATTACGATATAGAACCGTGGCGACTCGGGGCGCGAGTCAATACGCTTCCCCCGGAGTTATTCGAACCTGTCACGCTTGACAACGCCTTTGCCCTGGCGAATCGTGCTGCATTGATTTGCATCCCCACCGCGGACGGTCTCCGAAGCGCCGTCGAGCCAGCCACCGTGATGTTGGCTTTGGTCGCACGCCGTAGCCCGAAGTGCACGTGGAAATCGCCTTGTGAGATGTGGTAACCGCCGCTGCGGATTTCATCGATTTATTTGCGATCGCCGCTTCAACCGTGATGCGCGCGCCGATGGCGTCGCGTCCGGAACTTGTGATTGCGCGAACCAGCAGCGAGGTGCCACTGGGGGGAAGTCCTTGAGCAGAGACGGCGGTTCGAAGAGATTCACCACAACAATTTCGCGTGAACCGTCGTTAGCGAGATCGCCGACTGCGATCCCGCGTGACGAATGTTTCGTTGTGATGCCCGGCCCGCTTATGCGGGACATATCGAAAAATTGTCCATGCCGCGCTTCCAGAAGAGCTCCCGGGACTGCTTGAATTCTTCGCCGAGCGGGAAGTTTTCGATAAACGGATTAACGTGCCCGGGGGCAACGAAACGGTCTTTGTAGCCGTCCTGATCGAAATCGAGAAATCCGGCGCCCCATTTGATGCCGTGGGTGTGGACGGCGAGTCCGGCCTGCGTGGTGATGTCGGCAAATGATCCATTGCCGAGGTTGCGATAAACCGCGCTGGTGTCGTTCGAGAGTTGGTTTTGAATATGTCGAGACGACCGTCGTTATCGCAATCGGCCGCGGTGGCACCCATGCCGGCCTGCTCGCGTCCGTCTTCGTGGACCGCAACCGCGGTCGGGAGTCCGATCTCTTCAAAGGTGCCGTTGCGTTTATTGTGAAAAAAGATTCTTGGCGACGAATTGCAGGCAACGTAAAAATCGGGCCAGCCCTCGTTATCGAAATCGCTGGTGAGGACACTGAGGCCAAAATAGTCGCGAGACGTTTCTACGCCAGCTTTGCGCGTTATATCTTCGAAATGTCCATGGTCGTGGTTGTGATACAAGCTCATGATTTCGCCATTGAGGCCGCGCGGACCGCAAGCTACCGGAACACCTTTCCAGTTACAGCCACTCTGCTGGCGGGGACGCGGGTGGTCGGCGGCGTTGAGTCGACGTAGTTGGCAACACCAGATCGAGAAATCCATCGCGATCGTGATCGATGAAGGCGCAGCCGGTGCTCCAGCGTAGTTCCGTTCGGTATAAGCCGCGCTCGCGTGTTTCGTCGCGGAACCTATCGTTGCCCTGGTTGCGCAACAGAACGTCGTAGCCGTACTGACCTATAAAGAGCTCGAGATAGGCGTCGTTATCGAAATCGCCGGCGCAGACACCCTGCCAATCCGTGCAGGGATCCCGACCTTCCGGGTCACATCTTCGAAATTCAAACGGCCGAGATTGTGATAGAGATGCGGCGTGAGCGGAAGCGTGGCCGAATGTACCTCCCTGCAGAAGAAAAGTGTCGGGGAGACCGTCGTTGTCGTAATTGAACATAGCGATTCCCGTAACACTGTTTTCCACGAGGTAGTTCTGATCGCGCTCGCCGGAGATTACTTTGGCGGTGAGCCCGGCCAAGGCAACGAGATCGCGGAAATCGGCGCGCGGAGGCTTGATGCCGGAAGGAAGCGGGCGAGCAGGTTGATCACTGGCCCCTGCAGAGGCCATCTGCGGAAGCGCGATTCTCTCGAAGAAGAGAAACGAGATGAGAAAGAGCGCAGCGCTGACCGCGGCGAAAGCGCGCATCTAGCGCACGGCCCTGGCTTGCGTGGCGGGATGCTGGGCGCGCACCTGCTGGATGAGTTGCAGGGCTTTGGCGATATCGGGATCGCCGGGTTTTACCGACCGGGCGAAGAGCAGTTCGCGCTCGCCAGCATCGATATCGCCGGCATGGCAATGAATGAGGCCGAGATTTTTGTACAGATCGGCTTTCACGGCGCACTCGCCGCAGAGTTCGATGGCTTCCTTCAACTGGCGCTCGGCTTCGCTCCATTCATGGGCCGCGAGTGAGGCGGCGGCATCGTTTTCAAGCGCCTCGGCACGATCGAGAATGCGGCGCTCTTGCTGCACGGCGGTGTAGCGCGCGAGATATTGGGCAGCTTCGGCGGGATCTGACTGTTTCAATGCGCGAGAAAGATTGAACAGAGCCTGGCTGTAATCGGGGTCGAGCGCGATGGCTTGTTTCCAGGCAGTGACGGCTTCTTTGGTGCGCGATTCGTGGGCCAGATTCTGGCCGAGCGAATACCAGGCAACTGCGTTGCGCGGTTGAAGTTTTACGACGGTCTGGAGCAGGTCGATGGCGTGCGCGTAATTGCCGGTCTGCTTTTCGATCACGGCGAGGAAGTAGTGTGGCTCGGCCATATTCGGCGCCAATTGACAGGCCTTTTCGAAATCAGCGCGGGCTTCGGAGTTGCGGCCGAGATCGAACAGTATGCGGCCGTGATTGAAATAGCCGGCGGGCGATTGCGGGGCGAGTTGGGCAGCTTTGGCTGCTTCCTCGAGCGCGCGGGGAAGATCGTAGCTGTCGGCAAGCGCGATGGCGAGATCGAGATGCGCTTCTGCCGATTGCGGCGTCCGGCTTACGGCTTCTCGGAGCAGCTCTATCCCTTCCGCGCTTTTGCCAAGCCGCGCTTTGACCTTGCCCGAAGCCGAGAGAACGCGCGGATCGTGAGGAGCGAGCGAACGCGCCCTGTCGAGCTCTGCTTCAGCGTCGGCGAAGCGCTGCTCGGAGGCGAGAATCAGGCCGAGATTGAGGTGGCCCTGCGTGTAGTTTGGATCATCGAGCAGAGCTTGCCCGAGGAGTTTCTCTGCCGCGGCATTGTCGCCCTTCATAGCGCGAATTACTGCCAGATTGCCGCGCGCGGCGAACAGTTGGGGATCCTCTGCGAGCGCAGATTCGAGCCATTTCTGCGCGGAATCGAGATGTCCGCCGGCGAGATCGAGCCGGCCCAAATCGGCGCGTGCGACGGCCAGCTTCGGATCAAGCCGGGCGGCCTGTTCGAGCGCCTCGCGAGCGCCGGCGAGGTCCTGCGCCGCCTCGAGCGCCAGCGCGAGGTTGTAAGCGGTATGCGCATTCTCGGGATCAACCGCAAGCATCTGGCGATAGACTTCGGCGGCTTTGGCCGGTTGACCGGATTGCAAATATTCGTTGGCCTGATTGCCGCGCGCGCCCAACTGAGTGGTCTGGACTTCGCGCTCTTTTCCTTTGCGAAATTCTTCGGCAGCCCGATCGGCACCGGCGGCATCACCGAGTTTGCGTAAGACAGCCGCAAGCTGGAAGGGTGCGGCCGTATCGGTGGGCTTCAGGGTTGCCGCTCTTTTAAGATGCGCGGCCGCTTCGCGCAATTTATTGTTCCGAGCCAGCACAAAGCCAAGCTCGTATTGCGCGCGGGCGTCATCGGGCAATCCGGCTACGGCACGTTCCAGCTCGGACTCGGCCTGCGTGTACTCGCCGAGGCCACGATGGACGGCACCGAGCATGAGATAACCTTCGGGATCGGCCGGATTGCGCTTCACGTATTCTTCGGCGGGCACGAGCGCGTCCTGAAAGGCGGAGACGGTAACCAGCGCCTTTACCAGCGCCAGGCGCGCGACCTGATCCGAGGAATCGAGATGCACGACCTGCGCGTATTCGTCAGCGGCTTCGCGATACCGGTTCTCCTGGGCAAGAATGTTGCCGAGTGTGAAGTGCGCCTGCTTCAGGTCGGGATGGCTGCTGGTTAATTCGGTGAGTGTGCGGATGGATTTGGCAGCCTGGCCGTCGTGATAGAGAGCGACTCCGAGCGAGAGCAGCATGTCCGTCGAGCCAGGCTCGATGGCGAGCGCGGACTGCCAGTAGTGGATCGCTGCCTTGTAATGCCCCGCCGCATCGAGCATCTGGGCCAGATGATCCATCGCATAAACGGAGTGCGGATCGGCTTCGAGGACCTTCTGAAATTCGGCGGCCGCATCATCGCGATGGCCACTATCGGCAAGAATGGTGGCGAGCGAATTCCGCGCCGGAAGCAGCGCGGGATCCTGTTGAAGCGCGAGCCGAAACTGATCGGCGGCGGCCGAGAGCTTTTGCGCGCGGACATAGGCCACTCCGAGGTCGTAATGCGCTTCGGCCGAGGCGGGTTCCACCTGCACAGCAGTCTCGAAGACGGCAATGGCGCAGCGCAGGTTGTTATGCTCTGCAAACCAGGCGCCCGCCGCATCGTACACCGCGGCAGAGGGTTTTTTCGAGATGGCAGCCGCGAGTTCCTCCGGTGCACGGCAGCTTTCGGGCAACGAGCGCGGAAGGGCTGGTAACGCCACAGCTGCGTAAAGCAGCAATCGCAGTTTCATTTGCTCCCGCGCGGCTCCTCTACAGCTAGGATTCTATCCGCCGTGACGTTTTGCAAAACCTGCCGGATGCCCGAAGGCCAGCGGATCTCAATCTCCCGAACGATCCGCGAATTGCCCAGTCCGAAGTGGACCCGGGGATCGATCGAGGCGCCGTAGCCGGCACTGGTGAAGACTTCGCCGTATTGCTCGCGGCCATCTTCCGTAGTGAGGCGAATACGGGCTCCGATACCCATGCGATTGCTTCTCGTGCCGGTCAGTTTGAGTTCGATCCAATGGTTCGCAGTGTATGTGATGTTGCGAAGGATCTGCACAGGGGCGCCGAGAGCCGTAACGACCAGATCAATTCGCCCATCGTTATCGAGGTCGCCGTAGGCGAGCCCGCGATGCGGTGCAGGCTTGAGGAAATCGGCCCCGGCAGAAGCGCTCACGTCCTCAAAACGTCCGTTGCCGAGATTGCGAAAGACGGCGTTCGGCTCGGCGTAATGGAAGTGGCGCGAAATCTGGTCGATATTGTCCATCACATTACCGCGGGCGGCGAAGAGATCGCGCCAGCCGTCGTTATCGAGATCGGCGGCGCCGTTTGACCAGCCGGACATCTCACGAGTGGCGCGCGCAAGCCCGCTCATCTGGCCTGCATTTACGAATTGCTCGCGCCCCTTGTTCAGAAACAACGGGAACGTTTCGTTCTCGATCGCGGTGTGCCAGATATCGGGCAGACCGTCATTGTTTACGTCCTGAAACACGGCGCCCATCCCCGCGAGAACATTCCCGTCCTCGTTATAGGCTACGCCCGCCGGAAAGCCAACCTCTTCAAAATGTTTACCGCCGATGTTGTGAAACAGCAGATTGGGGCTGTTGTCGTTGGCAACGAAGATGTCGGTGAAACCGTCGCCGTCGTAATCGGCGAAAGCGATGCCCATGCCTTTGCCCTGTACGGCCCCGACGCCGGTTCCTTCGGAGATGTCGGTGAACGTGCCGTCGCCGTTGTTGCGATAGAGCGTGTTGGGCAGCGGGCCGAAGCTGTTCGGATGACAATAGCCGCGGCCGGCGAGTCCCGTACAGGAAGGCTCGTGCGCCGGATCCCACTGGCAATAGTTCGAGACGAAAAGGTCGAGGAGACCGTCTTTGTTGTAATCGAACCAGCCTGCTGCGACGGACCACATTTTGCGACCATGAAACGTGCCGCCGGCCACGCCGGCTTTGGCGGTCACGTCCGTGAAGGTGCCGTCGCCGTTGTTGTGAAAAAGCTGATTGCCGTTGACATTGGCTACATACAGATCGGGCCGTCCGTCGTTGTCGTAATCGCCAACTGCTACACCCATGCCGTAACCCGCGCCCGCGACGCCCGCGCGCTCGGTGACGTCGGTAAACGTGCCGTTGCCGTTATTGTGATATAGGCGGTTATAGTATCCTGGCCCGGTTTTGACGAGCGAGGGCATCTCGGCGCCGTTGACAAGATAAATATCGAGCAGCCCATCGCCGTCGTAATCGATCAGAGCGACCCCGGCGAGCATGGTTTCCGGTTGGTATTTCTCTCCGGTGGCACCGTTGCGGGCGATGAAGCCAACTCCGGTAGACGGAGCGATGTTCTCAAACCGAATCGCGGGCGCGACAGCCTCGAAACGGCCGAGCGCGACGCCGCTCACGGCCAGTAGAATCCCGGCCGAAGGAAAAATCCACGGACTCAGCCATTTGGAACCGACGTACTTCAGAAATAAAACTTTAAACCAAGCTGCAATTCACGCGGACTGTTCCTTTGTGATGTGACGCGTCCGAAGTTGGTGTCTGTCAAAGAGGAATCGGGATAGCTGAAGACGACGTTGTTGAACGCGTTGAACGCCTCGGCGCGAAATTCAAAGAATCTTCTTTCGCCCAGGCCGACATGAAACTGCCGGAACAGGGAGAGATCTACGTTTCGGCCCCAGTCGGAGTTGAGCAGGTTCGGTTTGGAATTGCCATAGGTGTAGGGCGCCGGATTACTGAAAGCGGCGGTATTAAACCAATGATCGACGCTACCGCCCCCGGCATTCGGGTCGCCCGAGACATTGGCCCGCTCGGTATTGAAACCGCCGTTGTTCAGGATACCGTTACTGGTGGTCACCGAGTAGGGTGCGCCTGAGTTCAGCTGCACAATGCCGTTGAGCACCCAGCCTCCGGCGAGTGTGGAGACGAACCGGTTCTGCGCATGGCTGAAGGGCGATTCCAGAGTGAAGGAGGCGGAGAAGACGTGGGTTTGATTGCTGTCGGAAACAGCCAGGTTCGATGCGCGATCGTAGACGTTCTGTACGTTGCAATTGGCACCAAGCGAGCAGCCGTCGTCGACGGAGCGCGACAGCGTGTAGGCCACCAGAAACGCCATACCCTTGCTGGTGCGCCGGTTGACCGAGACCTGCAGTGCATTGTACCGGCTGTTCCCGACGCTCTGATCGAACCACTGCGGATACATGTACGGGAAGGGCTGGCGAGCAGTGGGATCGCCCGGACCGGGAGGGGCAACGTTCTGCACCGGACCCCAGTCGAGGTGACGGCCAACGGAGCCGACGTAGTTGGCATCCACCACCGTGCTCGAACCCACCTGCTGCTGCACGCCGAAATTCCACTGGTCCATGTACGGCGTTTTGAAATCGGGATCGACCATCCATTGGCTGACTTTGTCGAAGGTGACGCGGGGATAAACAAGGGCGCCACCGGAACCGAAGCCGAGCGGATCGCCGATGGGCGCTGTGACTGTGGTCTGGTTGATGGCGGGATTATTAATGGTCGAAACGGCCGGCCAATTGCCGCCGAAGTTCTGTGCGAGTTGCGTGACCGTGCCCCAGGCATCGTAGAAACGACCGTAACCTGCGCGAATCGCGGTCTTGTCGGTAAGCCGGTAAGCAAGCCCCAGGCGTCCGGACCAGTTGAACGGCTGATTGTTGATCACGCGATGATCGGAATGCGGCGTGAGCACTACGTGCGGCGGCAGACCGTTGTACGGGCTCGGCGGATTTGCGGCGAAATTGCCGTTGGGAAGACAGGGCGCGCCCACCGTAGCCGAACACTGCGGCGGGATCGCGGTCAGAATGTATTGTCCGGTGACGGCGTCTGCATCCCCCGTGTAGAGATCTTTACCGGAGCCGTAAATGGGCCAGATAACAATCTCATTGCGCAGCCCAACATTTACGGTGAGACGGCTGGTGGCTTTCCATTGATCCTGCACGAAGAAGGCGTTGGTCCAGCCGCCATGATTGACTTCGAGAATGTTGCGATATGCGGCGCCGCCGGGCACACCGAGAAGGAACGACGCCCACGAATTGCCGCCCACACCTTGATTCACGCCGAGGCCGGCCGTCTGTGTGGGACCGAAGCTGTCGTTGGCGTAACCAATCGGCGAGCGGAAATTATTGGTGTCCATGTCAATCCCCGCTTTGATCGTGTGCTTACCCAGAATCTTCGAGAAATTTCCGCCGAACTGCCAGACATCGGCCAGGCCTGTTTCCTGCAGCGCCTGATACGGAAAGCTGAGATACGGCCCCATGGACATGGACGGCGCATAGACTTTGCCCTGCAGCGTGCTGAACGTGGACGACATACCGAGGCTCTGGATGTCGCTGATGAACGCCGGAGTTTCACCTGGAACGGAATTGACCAAGAGGTCGTTTCCAAAATTCCGGCCGAAGTACACGTCGAGTATGGCAGTCGGGCCGAACGTGTGCGTTTCATGGATCACCATATTGTGCCCGTATATGTCCGAAGCGCCCTGGCCGATAACGTTGTTTGGGGTGACCAGATTCTGTTCGTACTGGCTGTAGCGGAACATGATCTGGTCGGAATTGCGAATGTACTGATCGGCGCGGATCGAGCCCGAATCCTGGTCCGTCTTGCTCTTTGCCGGTATGTAGATATTGTTCCCGTTGAGCAGCGCGCCGGCGTGCGGCACCAGATTCTGATAGGCCAGCGCGATCGGATTCAGCATGTTGCTCGGAATCTTGTTTCCGGGAAAGACAGGACGTGAGGCGACGCCCGTCACGGGATCCACAACTGTCTTGAACGGGTTGTAAATGGGCGTGCTGAGCGCGCTGAAATCGCCCGCCCGCATGGCATCGGTGGGCCCTAGCGTTCCGCCTTCGTTCGAGACCCGCTGGCGATACGCTTCGTAGGCCGCATAGAAGAAGCTTCGATTGCGGCCGTTGTAAATTTTGGGAATCCAGATCGGGCCGCCGGCGGCCGCCCCAAACTGGTTTTGCCGCAGAGGCGGACGGTTGAGGTCAAAAAAGCCGCGCGCATCCATCTGCTCATTTCGCAGAAACTCCCAGAGCGAGCCGTGATACTCGTTTGTGCCCGACTTGCTGACTACGTTTACGATCCCACCCGTTACGCCGCCGTACTCCGTGAGGTCATTATGAGTCTGCGTCTTGAATTCCTGAACGTCATCGATGATCGGCTGGAAGTTGTAGGTGGTGAGAAACGTGTTTAGGTTGTTGATGCCATCGAGCAGGAAGGTATTGCTGCGCACACGCGAGCCGTTGATCGAAGGGAATGCGTAGCTGCCGATCGCGTTGCCGACGAAACCTCCTCCTCCTCCTCCGCTCTGGTCACGGTTGACATTAGCAACACCAGGGGTGATTGTCAGCAATTGCGTGAAATTGCGGCCGTTCAGCGGAAGCGTGTTTACTTCCTGGGTGGTAACGACGGTTCCGAGCTCTGCGGTCGACGATTCGACTGCCGCCGCGATTGCTTCCACCGTGACGCTCTGTTGTGCCTGTCCGATCTGAAGATGGAAATCGAATGTGGCGGTCTGGTTCACCTGGAGCGTGACTTGCGACTGCTTCACGGGGGCGAAGCCCGGAGCCGAAACGCTGATGGTGTAAGCACCGGGAACCACGTTCAGGAATACGTAAGCGCCGTCGCTGTTGGTTCTGGTGCTTCGGGCCACCGAAGTATCGACGTTCGTCAGGCTGACATCGGCATTGGGAACGGCCGCGCCGGTGGGGTCCGAGACGACGCCGTTCACGTTGGCCGAGGCCTGCTGCGCGAAGCCGTGGCGCCCGGCCATCAGTAGAACGCCGCAGAGGATCAGAAAAACGGGCAAACGGCCCGCCGACCGGAATTTTTCGGCCAACATCGCCAAACCTCCTTACGTGGGATTCCAGAGACCGCGCCGGCGACCCGCCAACGCAAACTTTAGCGATAACGTAGATTCACCGGATTATACTTTGTACCGAGGTGCGTGTCAATGGCAGGTTTTAGATCGCGATCGCGAGTCGAGTGGAAGTAGTCCATTCCTCATTGACAACTCCGGTAAAGAAGCTGTACCGTTTAATTTCGCTAAAGTTACCGTTGACTCAACCATGCCCTCTTCCTCCGCTTTGTCATTTCACCCGGCTGCGGACGCGATCGATTCGACTGCTGTGCCCTCGCGCGTGTTGTACACCGGGGCGCAAATACCGGCCATCGGACTCGGGACGTTTGGCTCCGATCATGTTTCCGCGGAGGCTGTGGCGGAGGCGGTGCATGGAGCGGCCTGCGCCGGTTATCGCCATTTCGATTGCGCGGCGGTTTACCAGAATGAAGCCGAGATTGGAAATGTTTTTGAGGCTCTCTTCGGCAGCGGGCTCGAGCGCGAGCAGGTCTGGATTACATCCAAACTTTGGAATGACAAACACGGCGAAGCGGATGTGATTCCTGCCTGCCGCCAGTCGCTCGCGGATCTACGCTGCAAATATTTAGATTTGTACCTCGTGCATTGGCCGTTTCCGAATTATCATCCACCGGGATGCAGCGTCGAGTCGCGGAGCCCGAATGCCAAGCCCTACATACATGAAAACTTCATGCGGACATGGCGGCAGATGGAGCGGCTGGTCGAACTCGGTTTAGTGAAACATATTGGCACGTCGAACATGACCGTTCCGAAGCTGCGACTGCTGCTGCGCGACGCGCACGTCAAACCCGCCGTAAACGAAATGGAACTGCACCCGCACTTTCAGCAGCCGGAGCTGTTCGAGTTTGTGCGTGCGAACGGGATACAGCCAGTTGCGTATTCGCCGCTCGGATCGCCGCACAGGCCCGAGCGCGATCGGACCCCGGAAGATACCTCGCCTTTGCAGGATCCGGTGATTCGCGGGATCGGCGAGCGGCGGAAGCTGCACCCGGCCGCGGTGTGTCTCAAATGGGCGGTGCAGCGGGGTCACATTCCGATTCCTTTCTCGACGAAGCGCGCGAACTATATGGCAAATCTGCAGGCCGTGGCGGGCGACCCGCTCAGCGAAGACGACATGCACGCCATCGCGGGCATCGACAAAAACTGCCGGCTCATTAAGGGACAGGTGTTTCTCTGGAAAACCGGTCAGAGCTGGGAAGATCTGTGGGACGTGAACGGCGAAGTGACGCCTCCTTAAAGGCAAAGTGATGAAACAAACCATGGCCGCGGCCTACCTGCCCGGCAACAGCACAACGGAACTCAGAACGGTGCCGGTCCCAACGCCCGCGCATGGCGAGGTTCTCATTCGCATGAAAGCATCGACCATCTGCGGATCGGACATTCGTGCAATTTATCGCGAGCATCTGGGTAAAGGACCGGAAGGTTATCAGGGTGTGATTGCCGGACACGAGCCGGCGGGACAGATCGTGGAGACCGGGCCGGGTTGCCGGCGTTTCAAAACAGGCGATCGCGTGATCGTATATCACATCTCGGGCTGCGGCGTCTGCAACGACTGCCGGCGCGGCTACATGATCTCCTGTACCAGCGAGAAGTATCGCCGGGCTTATGGATGGCAGCGCGACGGCGGCATGGCGGAGTATCTTCTCGCGGAAGAGAAGGATCTCATTCTGTTGCCCGACGAGTTGTCCTATGCAGACGGCGCTCAGGTTGCGTGTGGCTTCGGGACGGTCTATGAAGGGCTGACGAAGATCGGTATCAGCGGAGCCGATACCGTGCTGGTCACCGGTCTTGGGCCAGTCGGTCTGGCAACGGCGGCATTGGCCAGAAAACTCGGCGCGGGGCCGATCATCGGCATCGACATCATCGAGGACAGACTGAAGCTGGCTCTGGATCTCGGGCTTTGCGATCACGTGCTGCGATCGGGGCCGGAGAATGTGGAGCAAGTGAAAGGGCTGACGAGTGGCCACGGCGTGGAGCGCGCGATCGACTGCTCGGCTAACCCTGCAGCGCGGGCGACGGCGATTCGCGCAACCCGCAAGTGGGGCCGGATCGCGTTGATCGGCGAAGGCGGGACGGTCGAGTTCAATCCCTCGCCCGACATGATTCACGATCAGAAGACGATCTATGGCTCATGGGTTACTTCGACGTGGCTCATGGAGGAACTAGTTGAGATGCTGGTGCGCTGGAACTTGCATCCGGCAGACCTGATTACGCATCGGTTCGCATTGCACAATACCGGCCAGGCGTACGCGCTGATGGCATCCGGCCGGTGCGGAAAAGTTGCGGTCTGTTTCGACGAAGAACTGGAGCCCGCTGGCAACACTGCAGCAAGCGCAACGAGGAAGATTCGATGAAAATGACGAGAAGAGACCTGCTTCGAGCAACCGCGGCCGCAAGCGCGATACGTCTTGCGTCCGCGCAGACGCAAGTGCCTGCCGAACAGCAGCCTTCCATTGCGTCGGGGCCTTTTCAAGGCACGCGCGAGTCGCTTCACAAATATCAGGCACCTGAATGGTTTCGAGACGCAAAGTTCGGCATCTGGGCGCACTGGGGCCCGCAATCGGCGCCTGAATATGGCGACTGGTATGCACGCAACATGTACATCCAGGGCAGCCGACAATACAAGTATCACGTCGCGAAGTACGGCCATCCATCGAAATTCGGCTTTAAAGATATCATTCCAACCTGGAAGGCCGAGCGTTTCGATCCCGATTACCTGATTTCGCTGTACAAGAAAGCTGGCGCAAAGTATTTCGTCAGCATGGGCGTGCATCACGACAACTTCGACCTATGGAATTCGACTTACCACGAGTGGAATGCGGTGAAGATGGGGCCAAAGAAGGACATCGTGGGTCTGTTCCGTCAAGCCGCGCTGAAGCATGGCTTGCGGTTCGGTGTCAGCGAACATCTTGCGGTCAGCTACAACTGGTTTCAGACAAGTCGCGGCAGCGATAAGGAAGGGCCGCTCAAGGGCGTCGCGTACGACGGGGCGGATCCGAAATACTCGAGTCTTTATCACGAAACGCACGATGCTCCCAAAAATCTCTGGGAGCAGAGCAATGTTCCGCTCAAGTGGAAACAGGAGTACTTCGCGCGCATTAAGGACCTGATCGATCAATATCAGCCCGACCTCATGTACACGGACGGACCGATCTTCTTCGGCGAATGGGGTCTGGCGCTCATGGCGCATCAATATAACTGCAGCGCCGAACGAAATGGCGGCAAAGCAGAGGGTGTTTGGGCGAACAAGGGACGAACCGATTGTGTACAGGGCACGTGTGTGCTGGATCTGGAGCGCGGGGTAGTCGATCACATCTGGGACGAGCCCTGGCAGACCGATACCTGCATTGGTAACTGGCACTACGACAAGGAGGCGCACTACAAGTCGCCGAAGATCGTGATCGATATGCTGGTCGATATCGTCAGCCGCAACGGCAACCTGCTGCTGAATTTCCCGCTGCCTTCGAACGGCATGCTGGATCCGGAGGAACTGAACATTCTGGGAGAGATCACCAACTGGATGGCAATCAATAACGAAGCGATCTATGGCACGCGTCCATGGAAGCTCTATGGCGCTGGTCCATCAACAGTCGTTTCCAGCGCACAATCGGTAGCTTCCGAGCATCATCAGGCAGGCGCGTTCAATGAACGCTTTCGGAAGCCGCTCACAGCAGAAGATATACGCTTCACAACGAAAGGCGAAACACTTTACGCCTTCGTGATGGGCGAGCCCGAGAAGGAGGCGCGCATTCCGCCGCTGGCGCTTGGCGGCCCGCAACAGGTGGGCAAAATTCAAAATGTGGAACTGCTCGGCGCAAACGGTCGAGTTGAGTGGCGGCAGAACGAGACAGAACTCGCCGTGCAAGTGCCCCCAACAAATCTCACACGGCACGCGATCGTTTTCCGGATTACAGGGGCCTGAGCTTTTGCCGCGGAGGACGATGCGCGTTCGGATGAAGGACATCGCGCGCGACCTCGGCGTCTCGGTGGTAACGATCTCCAAAGTATTACGCAACCACGGCGACATCAGCGAAGAGACGCGCCAACGTGTTTTGAGCCGCATGCGCGAGCTAAATTACCAGCCGAATTACGCGGCACGGGCGCTGGTGACCGGCCGGACGATGAGCGTCGGGCTCGTGGTGCCGGATCTCACGCATCCGTTTTTCGCACAGGTGGCGCAGGGCCTCTCCGCCTTTTTGCGAACGCAGCGCTATGGCGTGCTGCTTGCTTCCTCTGAAGAAGATCCCGAACTTGAGCGCAATGAGATTGAAGACATGCTGGCGCGGCACGTCGATGCGCTGATCATCGCCTCGGTGCAGTGGAATGTGGAAACCTTTCGGCGCATTGAGGAGCGGCATATACCGTACGTGCTGATCGATCGCCAGTTTGCCGGACTGTCTGCAAACTTCGTGGGCGCCGATGAAGAGGTAATCGGGAGCCTCGCGACTGAGCACCTGATCTCGGTTGGATGCCGCCGGATTGCGCACGTCCGTGGCCCGGAACTGAGTCCCGGGATGGGCCGGTATGCCGGATATAAGCGCGCCCTCGATCGTCACCGGATCGATTTCGTGCCCGAATACGTAGCGATGGAAGAAACCGGCGACGTTGCGGCGGACCTTAGTGGATACAAAGCGATGAAAGCGCTACTCGAAACGAATCCGAGGCCGGATGGTGTATTTTGCTACAACGACCCGAGCGCGATGGGCGCTATGCAAGCGGTCATCGAACGCGGCTTGCGGGTGCCGCAGGACGTCGCTGTCATCGGCTGCGGCAACGTGCTGTATGCGCAATTCCTTCGCGTGCCGCTTTCGTCCGTCGATCAGAACAGCGCCGAGCTCGGCCGGAGCGCCGGGGAACTTGCGCTGTCACTGATCGGCCAGAAGATGCCGCGCCCCAAGACGATTCTGCTCGAATCAAAGGTGATCGCGCGCGAATCGACGATCGGGCGTTTGCGCTTATAAATGATCACGCTACGAAACCCAGGCGAAAGAGAGGCACACATGGACGCAACACGACGAAATGGATGAACCCCTTCGCTGAGACAGATCGCAGTGAACACACTTGCCATTCGATTATTTTTTCTTTGTCGAAATGCTGCCACATTTTAAGATGAGCGAGGCTGGTGAAGCGGAGCCGGGCTCTGGTGGAGACCAACTCGGCAAGGAATAGCCAGCCGGAGACTCATCAAGGCGATGATTCGGGAAACCGTCCTGGGGCGGCTTCTTTTTGTTTGACACGTCGGATTGAAAGATCTCCCGATGCCTGGAAAACTCAGCTGGCCATTTCCGGCAGGCGCCGCAGGGCAAATTGTTGCCTCAAATTGTTTCGGCGTGTTGTATCCCAGCGCCGAATGGAGCCGCTGCGAGTTGTAATACACATCTACGAAACACGCGACATTGTTACCGAGATCTTCCATCCCGCGATACTCATTCGCGCGGATTTCTTCGCACTCCAACGTCTTCATGAAGCTCTCGCATTTCGCGTTGTCCCAAGGATTTCCGAGGCGGCTCATACTGGCAGTGATTTGCTGCTTATCCAAGAGCGCGCCGTATTCGGCGGATGCATACTGTATGCCACGATCAGAATGATGTACGAGCCCCGGCGCGGACGCACAACTGGAGATCGCGTTCTGCAAAGCTCTAACGGCGAGTTGCGCGGCCAGGCGAACGATCGAGTGCCCAGCCAATCCTTGCGCGAATAGGCGTCCAGAATCACTGCCAAAAAAGACGAATTCCTGCTGGAGGCCGACAAACGCTATATCTGCAACCCATAACTGGTTTATGCCGTTCAGCTGCATCCGGCGGGCTAGGTTTAGATGGACAAGGAGTTCGCGGTCAGAGTCAGTCGTCCCCACAAACGCCGAACGCCTCAAGGCGAGTAGGTTGTCCCATCCGCGTCAGGCGAACGACACGCTTGTGATTGGCCGAAAATCCCCGGTCCCGCAGTTCTGTGGTGACTCGACGATAGCTATATCGAAGCTTGTGTTCAACCAAATTGCTTGAATCGCCGACCGCAGCTCCATCTCTTCCATATCTGGAGGCGCTTTAGCTGGCAGATCTCCCTGGTGAGCGTGAACTCCCTGATATCTGAAGAACTCGTGCCGTCCTCTTCCAGTGGTTCGAGCCTGCTTCCGCCACTTGTAGAGTAGACGCCGATAAACACCCAGTTCTTCCGAGAAGGCGACCACGTCATCGCATTTACGAAGGCGATCCACCGCCATCTGGCGGGATGCCAGCGGATACCTTCCCACCCGTCTCTTTCCCATTTGCAACTCCTTTCGCTGCGAGAGTGCCACTGGAAAGTGGCTCAGAATCGGGGGCAGTCCAGAGTCACTTGGCACAAGCGATTGGCCAGGCCGTGATCCTGCAAGGCTACAAGGTCCTCTATCGCGATACCCATGTGCTCCTGGACGACTTGGGCGATGCGGTTGCTGAAGGCCGACGCAAGAAATACATGGAATCCGTATCCACTGTGCCGTTCCTCATCATCGACGATTTTGGGATGCGCAAGCTGCCACATACGGCGCTGAAGACATGCTCGAGATCATCATGCGCAGATACGAACGCTGTAGCACGCTGCTGAGATCGAACCGTCCCGTTGAGGACTGGGGCAAACTGCTCGGCGATGCTGCTGTAGGTGCGATTCTCGACTGCTTGCTTCATCACGGGCAAGTGTTGAACTGTGGACCTCGAAGCTGGCGAACGAAAACCGCTGTGGCCACATACGGAAAGTCAGACCTTTCATTACGAGGGCTCCGCCCTCGTGCTCCCGGGATTTATCGCTTTCCGGGCCAGAATAACCGCGCATCGAGCTTCGGGTTGGAAAGCGCTTCTTCAGGTTGCTAATCGCGGGCTCCGGGCGGCATCCATCGACCCTTGCCAAGCGAGAACAGCAGGTAATCAGTTGCGGCATCAGCTAAGTTCGAAAACTCCCGAACGCACTCACGCTCATTCGAATACCAGCCAACCCTGAACCCGCTACCGTGTTCTTCCATGAATGTGGACGGTGTAAACCGCTTGTCGTAGGACTCAGCCAACAAGCGCTTGGCTATCAACGGATTGTCACGAAAGTACTTTGCGACATCGGCCGGCGCACTATCCGCTATGACAGTCGCAGCTTCGATTCCAATACGCTGCACTCTGAAGGCTTCAGGAAGTCCCTCCTTAACCACTTTCTTTCGCCAACTCCACATTCTGCAACGATCGCGCTCAACCGTCGTCTCGACTCCGTCGCTCCTGGCAGCGGACCGGGGCAGCTCGGGCGGTCCCGCCATTTTGGCCGGTTTTCAAGTGATCACGTATGGCTGGGTCTGCGGTGATCACCGAGGGATGCTCGATACCAAAGTGCACTCCTGGCCAACAGCAATGGAGTTCGAATTGGCCTATCAAGCGCGCGTGGCGATCGATCGTATTCGATTCGCGATCAAACGCGCAGACCAGTTTTCACAATGGCCGGAGCAAATGCAAGAAGTCGGCCTGCAACTGCCAAGTCCTGCCCTGTCCACTTGTACCGATAATTAGCGACTTCGCCCTGGGCTGGCCGGTGGTGTACCTCACCAGTGAATGGACCTTTTGCCGTACTAAGTCTCGCAGGCGTCGAACATGCGCTTCAATTCTTCGTCGCTGAGCGGTATGCGTTCTTTAGCATTGGCAGTACCTTTGGTTTTTGCAGCCTTGACAGGTTTGCCACGACTCGAACCGAGCCCCCATTGGCAACAGCAAAAGCGAAGGAAGCCTTGACAATCTCCATATATTTCCCTGCGCTATTGGGAGCAACACCCACGAAGTGCGGAGTTGGCGCACATCCATTGTGGTCCATTGGTCGAGTAAGACATAGCCTTTCCGCTCCGAAAGGCCTTTGAGTGTATTCAAGACGATGCGGTTCTTGCGCAAGGTGTCTGGCGCACAGCTTCCTCGCGCTCCGCCAGAAAAGCCGCGAGTGCCACCTCGATCGTTGTTGCCTTAGGCCCATGCGGGGGGTGGGCGGATCAGGTTCAGCGGATGTTGCAGGTACTCCCCCTTCCACGAGCTTGCCGCTTCCCATGCCGCCGGGACGGCCTTCGCTTCGTCCCAATCAGCCTTGCCGGTGTATTGCGGCTGAACGTTCCGCCGATGTTACCACAAGCAAAGATGAAACAGGCGCAACGCTTCCAGGCCTTTAACGCTCCTCGAAATCGCCGGAGCGCGACTCTCCGGATGTCCGCCCTCGCACTCCTGCCGATGCCTTGTGTAGAGGTAACCGGCATGCTTCGTTGTGTGCCGCGTTGCCCGCTTGAATGCTTCCGTGTCGGTGGGTTGTTGATTTTGCTATGGCGGAGAGAGTGGGATTCGAACCCACGATAGAGTTTCCCCTATACACGCTTTCCAAGCGTGCGCCTTCAACCACTCGGCCATCTCTCCAGCGAGGTGAAATACCCGCGAAATCGCCTTCAGTTTAGCATCGCGTTCGCAGCCGGCTTCATCCAGTTAAAACAGGAAGATAGATAGATCATGCCGCCTGCAAAAGAGTTGACCGCATCGCCGGATTCTCAGGCAAATCTCGAATTTTACGGTTTTCCCCAAGCTGGCTTCGACTTTCTGCGAGCTCTCAAGAAGCACAACGACCGCGACTGGTTTCGCGAGCGCAAGCAGATCTTTGAAGAAACTGTGAAGCAGCCCATGGAAGTGCTCGTTCACGAAGTGGCCGCCCGTTGCCGCCGGCGCGGGCTGGCACTCTATGCAAAAGACAAGAATCCGCTCACTCGCATCTATCGCGACATTCGTTTCAGTGCCGACAAACGGCCGTTCAACACCCACCTCGGCGCAGGGTTGCGCCGTTCGCCGGCGGGTAACGACCCGGGAGAGATTTACATTCATATTTCCTGCGAAACGCCGCTGGTAGCGGCCGGTTTCTGGATGCCGGAGCGCCCGTTTCTTCAGCTTTGGCGGGAGTCGATCGTGGCCGATCCGGGAGCGATGAAAAGAATGGTCAAGCAGCTTGCAAAATACGAGCTGCCGCTTTCCAGCGAACATCGTCTCAGCCGGCTTCCGCGCGGCTTCGATCAATATGCGGGTTCCGATATCGCGGATTTCCTACGCCTGACCTCGTACGTCACTTCGCGCAACCTCACTGAGAGCGACTGCCTTTCCGCCGCCCTCGTGGACAACATCGTGGAGTTTGCCTTAGCAGCCAAACCGCTGCTTGAATACGGTTGGAAGCTCGGCTACACGCCGCAGCGCGACATCCTCGCCGAACGCTGAGTGCAGTTCACGTTTTCGTAACACGTTTGATATGCTCTCGGCTTCGGGCGCCTTGTCGCGCTCAATCACAGAGCTCTGCCGGGAGGATCAGCTATGAAGGTCTTCGAGAGTTCCGATGTCCGGAACGTTGCTTTGATCGGACATGGGCATTGCGGGAAAACGGCGTTCGCATCCGCAATGCTCGCCACCGCGAACGCGACGGAGCGTCTCTTACGCCCCGACGATGGCAACTCAATCACCGATTTTGATGAAGAAGAGATTGCCCGCAAGCTGAGCATCAGTGTCGCGACTGCTGCTTTTGCCTGGCAAAAATCGAAGATCAACCTGCTCGATACGCCCGGTTATAACATTTTCCTGAACGAAACCCGGTCGGCATTGATTGCGGCTGATAGCGCACTTGTATTGCTCGATGGTGTAGCCGGAATCGAGGTCTCGACCGAAAAAGTCTGGAACTTTGCCGCAGATTTTCAGCTTGCGACCGCGCTCGTAGTCAATAAGCTCGATCGTGAGCGTTCGAGCTTCGACCGGACGATAGAGGGCATTCACGAAAAATTCGGCCGAACCGCGGTTCCAGTGCAGTTGCCGGTTGGCAGCGAGAAGAATTTTACGGGCATTATCGATCTGATCCGAATGCGTTGTTTCTCGTATCAGCCCGGAGGCAATGGCAAAGGCACCGAAGGCGATATACCGGAGTCAGAGAAAGAAGCTGCTACCGCGGCACACGAAGCGCTGGTTGAAATGATCGCTGAAGGCAATGACGAACTCATGGAAGAGTTCTTCGCAACCGGAACGCTTCCCTGCGAGCATATCGTCAGCGGCTTGCAGGAGGCTGTGAGAGCCAGGCGCGTGTTCCCGATTCTATGTGCCGCCGCCTCAGCCAATATCGGCGCGGATCTCGCGCTAAATTTCATCACTGAAGTTTTTCCGTCACCGCTCGAAGGTCCAGAATTGCGTGCCACTCAGAACGGTAAGGAGCTCACGAAACGAGTTACACCGGCCGATGCGCCTTCGATCTTCGTCTACAAAACCGCAGCGGATCCTTTCGCTGGTCGGCTGACGTACTTCAAAGTTATGTCTGGCGTGGTGAAGGATGATGCTCATCTCACTAATCAGCGCTCAAATGTGAACGAACGTCTGGCGCACATCGCGACTCCGTTCGGAAAAGGTATGCAGCCGATTCCGGAGCTGCGTGCAGGCGATCTCGGAGTAGTAGCAAAGCTCAAAGACACACTGACAGGTGACACGCTTTGCGAAAAAGCCAATTGCGTGGTGTTTGAGGGTGTTGCACTGCCCGAACCCTCCATTGCGTACGCGATTTCAGCCAAGACGCGCAACGATGAAGACCGGCTGAGCACGGCTTTGACGAAGGTCCTGGAGGAGGACCGTTCCCTGCGCTTCTATCGCGATCCCCAGACAAAGGAATTTCTGCTGGCCGGCAACGGCCAGCAGCATCTGGAAATCGTGGTCAGTCGGCTCAAACGCCGTTACGGCGTGGAGGTTGAGCTCAAATCGCCGAAGATTCCGTATCGGGAAACGATCCGCGGCACGGCCAGCGTACAGGGGCGTCACAAAAAGCAGACCGGCGGACACGGGCAATTCGGCGACTGCTGGATTCGGATGGAGCCGCTCGCGCGCGGCGAAAAGTTTCAGTTTGTCAATGACATTTTCGGCGGCGCCATTCCGAAGCAGTTTGTGCCCGCAGTGGAAAAAGGCATTCTCGAAGCGGCCGAGCAGGGTTTTGTCGCCGGGTATCCGGTTACGGATTTCAAGGTGACGCTCTATGACGGCTCGTATCACGATGTTGACTCATCCGAAATGGCATTCAAGCTCGCCGGCCGGAAAGCGTTCCGAGCAGCGATGCAGCAGGCGAAACCGGCGCTGCTCGAGCCCATTATGAAAGTCGAAGTGGAAACGCCCACCGAGTTCGCCGGCGATCTGATGAGCGACTTCAACGGCCGCCGCGGGCGCGTGAGCGGGATGGATTTGAACGGCAACACGCAAACAATTCGCGCACAGGTCCCCATGGCGGAGATGCTGAACTATCAAAACGATCTTATATCGAAAACGCAGGGTCGCGCCTCATTCCACATGGAATTTGATCATTACGACTACGTACCGGCGCAGCAGGCGGAAAAGATTATTGCCGCCGCGAAGGCGCACATGCACGTCGAAGAAGAAGAGTAGCGCTCAGGCGGCGAATACAGTGTCGAACAGCCGCCGCATTTTGGTCTGCACGTCCGCCAAGTTCGTTTCCAGGTTATCGGCGGTTGCTCGTTGTCCTGTCCAGCGGTTCATCAGCTTCGCGATCATGGCGCGCTGCTCCGCGGAAGGCGGTATTCGCCCTTCGGAGTGACCAGTTACTAATCGAAGCGCATGATCCAGCGCGCGGAAGTGCGTGGTGGCTTCCAGCAGGAACTCAGCGTCGGCGCGGTCGAGATGCCCCATTTTCTCGAGAATGTCGATTCGTTCCGGCGTATTGAGGCTTTTGAAGAACATGCCGGCGCCGCGCAGCCGCAGGTACATGAGGATGAAGTCCGCGTCGTAGTAGCTGCCCTGCGCCGCTTTAAGCGGTGCATGCGCACCCTGTTCCTTCTCGAGACGCAGACGCATCTGCCGCAACGCGAGCTTCGAGCGCCCACCCTGCCCGTAGCGGCGCCAGTCGACCTGTTGCAGATCCGAGAGGAATTTTGTCGCGCGTTCCGTATCCCCGGCCACAGCGCGCGCCTTCATATAGGCGATGCCCTCCCAGGCTTCGGCCTTATTGGAAAAATAATCAGCGTAGGCGGATTCGGTTTGGACAAGATTGCCTTCCCGGCCATTAGGGCGCAGACGTGTATCGATCGAAAGAACAGCGCCGCCTTCGCCGTAACCGGAGAGGATATCGAGCAGGCGCTCCGTAACTCGTGTCCAGAATCGCTGTCTCGGCGCTTCGGTTTCGGGGATGATGAACAGCAAATCAGCGTCCGAGCCGATATCGAACTCGCGCATCCCGAGCCGCCCGAGCGCGACAACCATCATCTCCGTTTCCGGTTCGCGAAACGGCTTGGCGTCGGTTGCATGTTCACGCGCGTGAGCCAAACCTTGCTCGAGAGCGATTCGGTACGCACGCGCGATGACGAATTCGGCGAGCGCCGATGTCTGATCAAGCGTTTGAAACACAGGCTCGGGCACGCAGATGCTGGCCGTCTGAATACGGAACATCTCGCGCCGGAAAAATCGGCGTAGACCGGCAATGTCGTTGAGCGGTGCGGCGAGGCCTTCGAATGCGTACCGGCGGGCAGGGTGCTCGACCGACCGTTCGATCTGATGCAACAGCTCCGGTTGCCGAATCAATTCGCCCGCGAGCGGAGGACTCAATTCAAACAATTGGCCGCTCCACTCGGCGACTGCGGGGCGCTCGGCAAGCTGGCGCAGCTCGGTCGATCCCTCATTTAATCTGGAGATCAGCTCCGATACACCGTTCCGGAACTCTTCGGCGGTCTGCATCTCGGGTTCGCTGGAGGAAGACGGCGTCGCTTGAGCGGTGTAGTAAAGCGGACGCTGTGCATGGACGATGCGCTCGTAGATGCCCTGCACGTTTTCCAGATGCTGGTTCAACTCCGGCAGCAATCGCCCGTCGGCCCCAAGCAGTAGTCCAATTCGCTCGAGCTCGGCTGCATCGGTTGGAAGCGTGTGAGTCTGCCGGTCGTTTTCGAACTGCAAAATGTGTTCGAGGCGGCGCAGGAATTGGTAGGCGTGCGCCAAGCGGGAAAATTCGGTGGTGGACAGCAGATCATTGCGATGCAAGCGCGCGAGAGCGCCGAGCGTGCTCTGATCTTTCACCGAGTGCTCGCGGCTACCGTGCAAGCGCTGCAGGCACTGCACCAGAAACTCGATATCGCGAATACCGCCTCGGGTCAGCTTCACGTCGATGGCGCCAGGCTTGCGAGTCTTGCGCGCGATTTTCTCGCTGATGCGCTCGCGCGTCTCCGACATCGTTTCGATAGTCGAGAAATCGAGTGTGGTCGAGTAGATCAGTGGTTCTACGGAGCCCAGCAGGCGGACCCCAAGCTCCCTATCGCCCGCAGCGACACGGGCCTTCAGAAGCATCTGCAACTCCCAATCGCGCGCGCGGCGAGCATAATACTCGCTGGCTGCTCGAAGTGACAGACAGATTTCGCCGTGGGTGCCTTCGGGCCGCAGACGGAGATCGAGCCGGTAGCACTGGCCGGCAGGCGTGTAGCTCGAGAGGAGATTTGTGAAGTGGTTCGCCGCACGCTTGAAAAATTCTTTGTTGGTTATGCGCTCCGGGCCTGAAGTTTCGCCGTTTTCCGAATACAGAAACATCAGATCGATGTCGGAGCTGTAGTTCAATTCGCGGCCGCCCAGCTTGCCGAGCGCCATGACGCAAAATCTCGCGCGTTCTTGCGAATGCTCTTCTTTGGCTTGCCCGAAACGCGGCTCGAGTTCACAGAAGACATGTAGAAGCGCGGTGCCGAGTATCGCATCGGCCAAATTCGACAGCTCTTCCGTGATCTCGCGAAGAGTTCCGACCTGCAGCAGGTCCCGCAGCAGGATGCGCAGGATTTCTTTGCGGCGGAAAAGCGCAAACTGTTCGGCGCCGATTTGGCGCCCGGGTATTTCACTGAGGAAGACGCTAAGACGTGAATGATAGTCTTCACGCGAACTCGGATGCGTCAGATCGTCGAGCTCAAAGATCCACTCTGGATAACGCAGGAGTTCGTCGGCAAGAAAGCGGCTGGCGGAAAACACCAGCCCAAGATGGTGCGCGGCCAGTTGATCGCTCGCGAGCTTCGCAAAAAACTGCGGATGCCGAATCTGAAGCTCGTGGAAGTACCGGCGGGTACGTTCGGGATCACTGCTTCGCGCAATAATCTCGCTAACAGGATCCGGGCCGGCTTCGGAGCGGAGCGACGCGGATTCGTCGGGGCGGGTTAGCGGCATTCGGGCGTTTTGCGACCTTTTCAAGCCGCCTGGACAACGCGGTCCAACGCCCTGATTATAGCTTTCGCCGGCTCAATTCAACCGGCTCGCCGCTACGGCAGGAATCATAAATAGCGAGGACAATTTCGAGCGCGCAATAGCCCTCTTCACCATTCACCAGCGGCTCGCGCTGGTTGCGAATGGCATCGGCAAAATCGAGGAACTGGCGTTCGAAGGAGGTGAGCGAAATCGCCATGGGATCCGAAGCGCCGGATGCGATGTCCGCCGCGAGCGGGGGCGGATCGTGGGCTGGAGCGTCGTCGTCGCGCACATCCCAGCGAGTCAGCCGGTCGCCCGAAATGACTGCTGTTCCGCGCGTTCCGTGTATCTCGATGCGCTCGGTGTATCCGGGCCAGAACGCGGTGGCAGCCTGGAGCACTCCGGTAGCGCCTGATTCGTAGCCGAGCAGTGCGTTGACGATATCCTCCGACTCGATGCGATGCGCAGAGGCAAGCTGCCACATGCCCGAGACGCGTGCAACGGGGCCAATCAGATAACGCAGCAAATCAACCTGATGAATGGCCTGGTTGATCAGGGCGCCGCCGCCTTCAGTTTGCCAGCTGCCTTTGATGGGACGAGCGTAATAGACATCATCACGGAACCATTTCACGTAGGCGTCGGCTTCGAGGATGCGACCCAGTCGGCCGGCTGCGACGGCGCGTTTCAAAAAGATGGTGGCATCGTCGAAACGATGCTGGCTCGCAACGCTCAACGGAATGCTGGCTGCGCGTGCGATCCCGATCATCTCGCGCGCCGTTTCGAGGTTAGTAGCGATCGGCTTTTGCAGCTGAACGGGCCGGCCGATCTCGGCGCAGGCGCGGACCGGCGCGAGATGAAAATCGGGGAACGTGCAAACGTCAATGAAATCGAGGCCCGGATAGCGGCAGAGCTCGCGATAACCGGCGATAAATTGAGCACCCCATCGCTCGGCAAATTCACGCCCGCGCGCTTCGGTCTTGTTCGAGCAGGCGACTAGCTCGAATCCGATATTGCGATACGCCTGAGCGTGCTTATTGGCGATGGCCCCGGTGCCCAGCAGTCCGACGCGCATCTACAGTCCGGTTTCCGTGCCGCAAATGTTGACCTCAATACCCGCCTCGCGGAAAAATGCCGCTTTTGCGGCGAGAGCCTCGTTGGCGCTCGAGGCGTCGTTGCCGTAAGCGACCTGGATGTGGTTCGCTTTGTGTTTCGCCATCATCTGGTCGCGCGAAACGCCGTACAGGACTGCGTGCATGATCGGCCATTGCGGCGTCGTGATCTTCCAGCGTCGTTCGGTTTCCTGTTTGGGAAGATCGACAACTTTGGCGCGTCCCAGATCCGCTTTTAGCCGGCCATCTTCGATGAATATTCGGCTCCAGACGATCTCGCCAGGCTTTGCGACGCCCTTCAGCGAGCCGCCTCCGAGCCGAAAATACATGGGAGGCTGGCGTTCGCTCACTGAACCCGCGTAGGCATCGATGTGATGCGCCGCGGGCGCGGCGCCCGAAATTTCGAAGACCCAGACAAACTCACCCTGATACTCTTCGCCGTAACGCAGATCGTGCAGCGTGGTTTCGGGCGGCAGGTCGAGCGCTGTCCAGACACGATTCGTGATGAGCGCATCAAGCCCGGCGCATTCGTCGACCTCGTTGAAATGGGGCAGCGGCTTGCCGGCGTAGAGTTCGCGGCCATCTCGTGCATGCACCGGCGGTCGGTCCGAATTGTTCAGCAAGCCTTCGGCGAGATCCGAAGCGGGCGCGAGATCTTTCAATCCCTGCTGATACTGAATCCCGATCGCATCGCAACCGAACTCATCGGCAATGCGCATGGCCGCGATGTACATGCGGCACTGATCGAGAATCTGCTCGTCAGTAAGATCGGTCTCAACGTTCGGTCCGGTTTTGAATTGCATTCCTTTGTTGTCGAGCCAGCGGCGAACCTCACGCGCTTCTCCGATGGGGATTTCGCGCATGGCCGCGTAGAGCGCCGACTGGCTCAGGCGCTCTTTGAACACGCCGATAGGATTCAGCAAATGATCCGGAACGATGGCGTTGAACATGCCCATGCAGCCTTCATCGAAGACGCCAAGGATCGCTTTCTCACGCTTCAACTGGCGCGCCAGCTGGATACCCGAATTCTCTGCTTTCGCAGGCAAACTGACATTGCCGAGCGGGCGCACATGACTCGCGTCATGCACCACCGGTTTGCCGTTCAGCCAAGCCGAAAGCCGAGACCGTAAATAATCGTCTTTGAAATCGGTTGACCAGAGCGTCGCGTATGGCACGCCGGCTTTGGTGAGCGATCCGTTAAGATTCAACATGCCAACGAGTCCGGGCCATTGCCCGCTCCAGTTCGCGACCGTGAGAATCGGGCCGCGGTGAGTCGTGAGGCCAGGGAGCACGTGATGGCTGTACTGCCAGACCGCTTCCGCCACAATCAGCGGCGCATTGGGATCGATCTCCCGAAAGACTTCCATGCCGCGTTTCTGCGAGTCGATGAACCCGTGTTGTTTTTCGGCATCGTACTCGTGCGCGCGGCGCGGCTCGAATCCAAAACTGCGGATCGCCTCGCAAAGCGCTTCTTCCATCTGCTGCTGCGCAGGCCAGCATACGCGATTCGCCGCCAGCCGCAAATCTCCGCTGGCTACGATCAGGATTTCCTTCGGCATCGGCTCTATTCTTTCAGACCATGGAGGCGAGAATGGGGATCGTGTGGGCGTTACATCTCGTCAGGACGTGCATTCTTGGCGGAATGGTTTGTGTCCCGGCGATGTGCCAGATACCGCCTCCCGTGCTCGGCAAACTGATCGAGGTCGCGGGACATCGTCTGCATCTCTATTGCACGGGCAATGGAACTCCCGCGGTGATCGTTGCGAGCGGCGGCTTCTCCTTCGATTGGGGCCTGATACAGCCCGAGATCGCGCGGCACACGCAAATTTGCACCTACGATACAGCCGGGACTGCCTGGAGTGATCATGTGCCTGACGAGAAAAATCGCACCTGCACGGACCGAGTAACCGAGTTGCACGAGCTGCTGCGGAGTGCTGGCGTGCATGAGCCGTACATACTGGTTGGGTATTCGATCGGCGGACTCATCGCGCGTCTCTATGCCGCAGAATTTCCAAATGAGATTGCGGGTATGGTGCTCGTCGACCATGCTTTTGTCGATACACCTGTGAACCGGCCAACGGCTCCTCCGCCCTCAGGCAGAAACAGCCCGCCGGTTCTCGTCTATCAAACGCCCATCCTGCTCGATTTCGAAGATGACGAGAATTTCAGCAGGTTGCCCGCTCACGATCAGGCGCTGCACCGCTGGGCGCTGCCGATTTCGGTTCGGCCGACGCCGGAGATGGCCGAGAAATGCTTCTCCGAAGTCGCTCGCGCAGAGGGCTCAGATGCTCCTCTGGGAGAAAAGGCACTGGCCGTGGTCAGCATTCCGTACGATTCGGAGCAATACCTCGAACTACAGCGGAAACTGCTGTCGCTTTCGCGCAACAGCCGGCAATTTGTGGCGGATCACAGCACGCACATGGTGCTAATCGATCAGCCGGAGACTGTCATAGAAGCGATCGAGTACGTGCTGGCCGCCACGCGCAAGTAATCTCAGCGGCACCGGATCGTGACCGCTTCGTTGCGTATGTCGGGACCGGCGGTGAAATCGAAATCGTGTTGGCGCGCTCTTGCCGGGAATGTTTCCAGATGCTGTCGTTGGGTGCCGCGCTCGGTCCAGACCTGTTCCAGCTCCACGGTGCCGGCTGACAGAGCCGCCGTCCGATAAAGGGCCAGTCGAATACTATCGAGCGCGGGCCCGGCAGTTGCAAATTTCACATAGACGCATTGGGTGCCGGGCGGTAGATCGCGAACTTCGCGAAAAACTTCCGGCCAGCGCAGCAGCCGGTCAATGGGTTGGCGATCGCGCCACTCGATCGCCCGCGAATAGTGCCAGAGTTCCTGGAATGGGCCGTTAGGATTGAGCGACCAGGCGAGCGACGCCGGTCCGTTTGTCGTACGAATGGTGCTCTGGCGCGTTTCCGCAGTCAATTTATTCGGCGCGATTCCGTCGGGCATATCGAGAAAGCGCGCTCCGACATCGAATCCGGTCAGTGCGCCCGTGTTTGTCTCCAATTTGTAGAGTACGTACCCGGATTTGCCCGCCGGATAGAGAAGGCGCTGCCCCTGTTCATCGGCGATTTTGAGATCGTGCAAGGGTGCTGACTGGAGCGGCGCGGGAATGTTCACTCTCTCGATTGCCTCGCCGGACGAAAAATGAAAATGATTCTGGCCCACGCGCACGGCCGGCAGCGAGCGCGGATTCAGCTCGATGCGCGATGTGAGATGGAGCTGTTTCACGTGAGAGTTGACGTCGCTGCGCGTGAGACGAAAAAGATAGCCGTAGCTGCCGCTCACTGCAGTCAGATGACCGTGTTGGCTCTTTGCGAATTCTTTCGGTTGCACGTTCCAGTCCCCGTGAAATGGACCTTTCCGCTCGGCAGCGACATCCCAATGCAGTCCACGATCGACCGACGTTTCGATACGAACGCTTGAACCCGCTTCGATATCAGCTCGCATGCTGAAGCGCGCGTCGATGATCACATAGGGACTCGGCATCTCGATCGTTTCCACCAGATCGGCGCATTCAGGCGGCGTGTAGTCGATGCGGCCCGTCGCCCACATCCGACTGTCTTTCTGGCTGCGCGGACCGTCCGCGGTGCGGATGTGAAACTCATCCGATTCCTGCGGGAACTCACGCCAGCTGCGGCCGTCCCAGACGTAGGGCAGATAAAAGAGTCCGGGCTCCTCGGGCTGAAAGAAGCGCGTCAGGCTTTCGCCCCGGCGCAGCACGAAGGCCATGTTGTGACCGGAGGCGTAGCGCGGGTACGGATAGAGACGGTTATCGTCTGTCGTACTGAAAAGCGCGGCCAGCTCGCCGATTGCGCCGGCGCGTAGATCGGCCGGATACCAGGGACTATCGACCGTCCCTGGTATCACGCTTTTAGGGCCTGCCAGCTTGCCCAAAATGATCTGCGGATCGCGCTCGATGTCGTGCACCGAAGATACCGACTTACCGCGAAACGAGCCGATGCCGGGCGTATTGTAGCCCATCAGATCGGAATCGAAATAGTGGTAGGCGCCATCGTAAAAAACTTCCGCGACGGTGTGCCCGGTCAGAAACCAGCAGCGCGCATCAGTGAAGCCGCCGGCCTTGAAGACCGCTTCGAGCAACGGCGCGACGTGGTAGCAAAGGCCGAAGCCGTAGCTGTTGAGCAGCTTGATCGGATCGAGTACTTCGCCGGAGGGTTCTTCGTAGGTCCAGCCTGCAATGTGATACCAGAAACCGGGCGCAACGAAACGGCCGTCGGTCAGAAAGAATCGCCAGATGGCTTCGGCTCTCTCGCGATCGGTGTGAGCGCCGGCCGTTCGATACATCGTCTGCGTGAAGGCGGCGAGATTGGTGGAATCCGGCTGACCCTCGCCGAGCAGCTTCGGAGAATACACCTGAGCACTCAACGAACTCGCAGCCATCGCGAGCAGGACGAAGCGGCGGAGCATGAGCAATACGATTATCTGACGAGCACTCGAACTTTTTCGATGTGATTGGGCTGACCCGCTCTCCGTCCGACTCATATGCGCGTATTTCTTCCGATTTCTGTTCTGGCGCTCACCATACTCGGGGGTTGCAGCCAGCCGACCACGCCGCGAGACACCAATCAGCAGCAGGGCAATCCGCAGGCCCAGCCAGAGAAAGGCGCTCACGCGAGCAACAGTCAGCCCGGGGATGACCAGGCAGGCAAAGACGCGCACACGCAGAGCCGCCCCGACTCGCGCAAACAGTAACCGGCTGCTCGTTCTCATCACGTTAAACTGCGAGTCGAATGGGACACGATCTCCGGCTTGCTTTCCGTCTGCTCATTAAGACACCGGGCTTTGCCGCGGCCGCCATAATCACCCTCGCTCTCGGCATCGGCGCCAACACCGCCATGTTCACGGTGCTCGACAGCGTACTTCTTCGCCCGCTTCCCTACCGTGCGGCCGATCGGCTGGTCGAAATCGGGGAAGGCGCCCGCAGTGCCGAGCTCCACGCGACGTCGTGGCCAAACCTGCGCGATATTCGCGCTCACAGCAGAAGTTTCGAGGGCGTCGCCGGGTACACGGTCGATGTCGCCATCCTGCGGGCACACGATGGATCGGGTAAGACGGTCCTGGGCACACGGCTGACCTGCAATCTCATCGGCATGCTGGGCGTGAAGCCGCTGCTTGGCAGGGCGTTCGCGGACTCGGATTGCGCGCGCGGCGCAGCGCCGGTCGTTGTCCTGAGCGAAAATCTTTGGCGCGACCAGTTCGGATCGGACCGCGCGATCGTTGGTCAACCGGTAGCGATCGGCGGCGTTCCCCACACGGTGATCGGCATCATGCCGGGCAGTTTCACCTTTCCAGAAGAAGAGCGGGCCGATGCAACCAAGGGGATTTGGCTGCCTTCGCGGCTAACTGAGGAGATGGAGGCTCGCGGATTTACCATTTACGAGCTGATCGGGCGTCTGCGTCCGGGCGTCAGCGTACAACAGGCGCATGCGGAGCTCGAGACGCTCGCGGCAAATATTCACCGAGCCAATGCGAAGGAAGCCGCCGGCCTGCATTTCACGTTACAGCTCTATCGCCAGCGCATTACCAACTCCGTACGATCTGTTTTTTACGGTCTCGCTGCCGCACTTGGGCTCGTGTTGCTGATCGCCTGCGCCAATGTTGCAAATCTCGAGCTCAGCCGCTATCTGGCACGTGATCAGGAACTCGCGCTGCGTATTGCGCTCGGCGGGTCGAGAACGCAGTTACTGCGAGAGCTGCTGGCGGAAGGATTGCTTTTGAGCGCGGCTGGAGCAGTCGCCGGGCTCGTGCTCGCGTGGGGCATTCTGCAGACTGTGCAGTTGCTGCCGGGCGATCTGATTCCGCTTGCGAGTGCGATCCATCTGCGCTTCGATGTGCTGCTGATTCTGGCAGTGCTCGCCTGCTTCGCCACGCTGCTCTCATCGCTGGCTCCGGCAATGCTGGCGCTACGTACCGACCCCCAGAATGTACTGCGCGGCGCCGGACGAGGAATGAGCGCGCGCGCCTCCCGCTCACGTCTGGCACGCGGCCTGATCGTGGCGGAAGTGTCGATTGCGGCTGTGCTGCTGATCGCCTGCTCGCTGTTGTTCCGGACGCTGTATCATCTCGAGAACAAAGATCTCGGCTTCGCAGTCTCCAAAGTCGTCAGCTTCACCGCCACTCCTCCGAGCTCGTCCGGATACCTGGGGGGCGGATCGGCCGACAAGGCCGGCTCGGGAGCGGCAGCGCTGGCGCTGTATTCGCAGGTTCTGGAGCGTCTGCGCGCACTGCCCGGCGTGGAAAGGGCGGCGCTGGCTTCTTCCATTCCGTTCGATGGCGTCGATATGTCGAGCAGCTTCGAATTGAACGGTGAGAAAGCGGCGCCTGAGCAGCAACGGGCGCAGCACGCCTTGTTGCGAGTGGTCAGCGGCGGTTACTTCGAAGCCATGCGGACCCCGCTGGTTCGCGGCCGCTCGATCTCCGATTCCGATGCCGCAGGCCAGCCGTTTGTCGCGGTGGTCAACCAGGCTTTTGCGCGCGAGTATCTGCATCTGGCAAATCGGGATCCGATCGGGCAGCAGCTGAACCTGGGCGGCAAAGACACTGGTATGGAGAAGTCGTACACGATCGTCGGCGTGACACGCGATGCCGCGCAAAAACGAGTCGCGGAACCGGCTAGACCCGAGATGGTTCTCTCCTATCAGCAGATTCCCGAGCGCTCGCTCTTCTATCCCTTGCTGGTGAGTTCCGCGACGAAGTACGTTCTGCGCACGCACACCGCCACCGATCTCTCGAATGCAATTCGTGCGTTGGTACAGCAGAGCGCTCCCGGATTTGCGATCGACGACCTGAAAACGATGCAGCAGACGGTGGCTGATGCAAATTTCAGTCAGCGCCTGAGCTTTTATCTGATCGCCGGATTTGCGGGGCTCGCCGCGTCGCTGGTTGTGGTGGGGCTTTATGGAGTGCTGGCGCAGCTGGTGGCGCAGAGAACGCGCGAGATCGGCGTGCGCATGGCGCTGGGTGCAACTCGCACCTCGATACTTGGGTTGATTCTGCGGCAAGGATCGCTGCTGATTTTTGCCGGACTGATCATCGGTATCGGAATAGCGCTGGCGATGGGCCGCACGCTCACCAGTTTTCTTTTTGAAGTGGCGCCGACTGATTTTCTGTCCTACACAGCGGCGGCGCTCTTGCTGCTGGTAACTGGCTTGGCTGCAGCACTGATTCCGGCCCGGCGCGCTGCCACGGTTAATCCCATCGAGGCGCTCCGGACGGAATGAGATCCCTGTTTACTCTGGCGCTGCTCGGCGTAATGGCGGCGGGGCAGTCTTCCGTGTCGTCCCGTGTCGCCTGGAACCGGCCGTTTCCACCGTTCCGCATTATCGGCAACCTCTATTACGTGGGCGCAAGCGGCGTCTCGTCGTTTCTGATTACGACACCGCAAGGCGACATTCTGCTCGACGGCGGCTTCAGCGAAACCGCTCCGCAGATCGAACGCAATATCGCGAAACTCGGCTTCAAGATTACGGATGTCAAGTATCTGCTGAACAGCCATGCGCACTACGATCACGCCGGCGGATTAGCTGAATTGAAACGCGCCTCGCACGCCCAGTTTGTTGCCAGCCGCGGCGACGCCGGAACACTCTCGAGCGGGCATCAGCAGAGCTTCGGACCCGGCCAGAGCGATTCGCATTTCCCTGCCGTCCATGTCGATCGCATTATCAGTGATGGCGAGACCGTGTCGCTGGGCGGTGTCACACTGACGGCGCATGTGACACCTGGCCACATAAAAGGCTGCACCACCTGGAGCATGCCGGTTTCCGATGGCGGACGCACGTATCAGGTTGTCTTTGCCTGCAGCCTGAGCGTTGCGGGAAACCTGCTGGTCAACAATCCGAAATACCCGAACATCGTCGCCGATTATGAGGCGAGCTTCGCCAAAATGCGCGCGCTGCCGTGCGATGTCTTCCTCGGCGCGCATCCTGGATTCTTTTCCCTAGACGAGAAATACAAGCGAATGCGGCCAGGCGCGCCGAATCCCTTCATCAAGCCGGGCGAACTCCGTGCTTTCGTAGATGAAGCTCAGCAGGATTTCGAGCAGCAACTGGCGCAGCAGCGTGCGGCGGCTCGACAGCCGGGCAGCCACTCCGATTGATGCTGATTTAAACAACGCACGCGCCGCTCATCTGCTACAACTAGCTGAGGAGCAGTTTGATTTGCTCCCGCAATCCTGCCCGGAAGGTGAATGTTTTTCATGGGGCGTTCGCAAGTTATTCTCGCTGCTGCCCAAAAATTTCCCGGTGTTAGCCGGCCGCTGGTTCACGGAGCCTGCGCACTCTCAGCAGCGATGGGACGCCGTCCTCACTGGCTGCTCATGCGTCTGAAAGATACGCTGCAGGTACGGCTCGCCAGCCGAGCCCGCATCGACGGTTTCCTCATTGAAAGCGATCCACTCGATGGCCTGGGCCAGATGCTGCGTACCGAAGGGTTGACGGAGCCCGAGACGCGCGCCCTGTTTGAGGAATTTCTGCGCCCCGGCATGACTGTGCTGGATATCGGCGCCTACATCGGGCAGTTCAGTCTAATTGCCTGGCGGACCATGAAGGGAACCGGACGAATCATCTGTGTGGAACCCACACCGGTTGTTTTTGCCCAGCTCAAGCGCAACCTGGAACTCAATCACTGCGATAACGTACAGCCCGTTCGCGCCGCCGTGTCCGACCGCGAAGGAGACGCGACGTTTTATGTCCACGTCGGATCGAACGACCAGAGTTCGCTCCATTCGCTGGCCGGAGAGGACCAGGTCAGCTATCAGGTCAGGGTGACTACAGTGGACGCGCTGGCAGCTAGCGCTGCGTTGGACTCGCTTCATTTAGTGAAAATCGATGTGGAAGGCAATGAACTATCCGTTCTTCACGGCGCTGCGAAAACGCTTGAGCGCTTCCGGCCTTATCTGATCATCGAAATTTCGCGCCACCAGCGGACAGTCGGTTACTCGGGAGCGGACATTAAGGCGGTGCTCGAACGTCTGGGCTACGATTGCTTCCGGCTCGGTCCGCAGGGCCGTTCGCCGTACCAGCCTACTCCTGACGAGATTAACGAGCAGGTCCGGTATTTCAATATTCTGGCGATACCGCATTCGAGCACGCCCGCCTGAGCAAATTCCTTTTCATATAAATGGTCTTCCTGCCGAAGAGTAGTTCAGGAGGGCCGAGTGCCCCGATTTTTCGCCACTTTAACGCTGTTTGCGCTTTCTCTGCCTGGTCTTGCCGGTCCCGTATCGGGATCCTACTATAGCCAGGCTGCGTTCCAACAAGCAATCGCCGCCCTGGGCAGGCCCGTTCAGGTCGCGATGGACGATTTTTCGAGCGCTCAGGTCACTCTGCCGGGCGTTTCCGTCTCGTCCGACATCAACTTCGACGGATACAGCCTGGGCAGCGGCAACGGTCATTTTGCCGCGGGCGCCTATACCGACAGTACCGGCAAGTACACTGAGACCGTATGGCATTTCACGCAGCCGACTTACGCATTTGCCGGATTATGGAATCTGGGCAATGTAAACGCAGGGTTGGAAGTGGATGCAGGCGGACACCAGTATTTTCTTCCGGACGGGCTGGTTGCCGCGAACTCGTTGTATTCGCCGCAAAATCAGTGGTCAGGCTTCTGGGGATTCGTTTTGACAGTGCCGGTGGATACCGTGATCATTCGCTCGGGCGACGAGAGCCTGTTTAATGGAGGGCAGAGTTACCAACTGAGCAATCTGGAAGTGGGAGCAATTATGCCCGAACCTGGCAGCGTCGCTCTGGGCCTGGTCGGTTTGATGCTGATCGGAGTGGGCGCGGCCCGGCGCTCGAAAAAACGCGGACCGCGCACTTCCGGCTAGTCGGTCTCTTAGTTATTGGTCGAGCCGGATGGCGGGTTGTTGTTCTGCTCACGCCGCTGCTGCATACGATTGCGCATTTCCTGCTGCATCTGATCGTATTTCTGCTTCTGGTCGTCGTTCAGCACCGCTTTGATCTTGGTGTCGGAATCCTCGCGTAAAGATTGCATCTTGGCGCGGCGGTCTTCCTGCGATAGCGAGCTGTCGTTGCGGATATTCTCAAACTGCTGCTGCCGGTCGGTGAGAATCGACAAGACCTGCTTCTGCTGATCGTCCGACAGGTTCAGACGTTTGGTCAGCATTTTGACCTGACGATTCGGATCCATACGCGGCGGACGACCGCCATGGGTGGCTTCGGGCGGCTGGCTGTTTTCCTGAGCGAGGGGTGCGCCGATGGAAAGCCCCATCGCTAGAAGCGCGCCGATGCCGATTGAGCAAAGTTGCTTTTTCATGATTTCTTCTCCTCTCCTTCAAGGAGTTTGTGTTCTCTACTACAACAAGACGGCGGGGTGGATTTCCGGGTTAGCGTGGGCCCAGTTAATGTTCGTTTAAAGACAATCCCGGCTTTCCGGGGCTGCCGCGCCGCCTCAAACCGGCCGACAATGATGGATATGCTGTTCTCGGCCCTGATCATTGTCGCGCTGCTTCTGCTCGCTCTCGAGATCAAGTTCGGGACGTACGGAGCGGCTGCAATTCTGGGCGCCGTTCTCCTCTCGCTGGGCATTCTGGGCCTTATGCAGGGCTTCCACTACTGGCACCCTGCTTTGCCGATCGCTCTCTCGATTGCGCTGGCCATTATTGCGACCTTCCAGGGCTATCTCGGGTTCCGGGTGCGTAAAGAGAAGCGCCTTGCCGGAGCCGAGGAACTGCTGGGGCAGACGGCGGTCACTCGCACGCCCGTCGAGAAGCGCGGGACTGTCATGATCCGCGGCGAATACTGGCAGGCGACCAGCGATCACCCGATTCCGGCCGGCGCCGATGTCCGCATCCAGCGCGTGGAAGGCCTGCTGCTCCATGTGAAAGAGACATAATCGGGAAGCATGATCTTCTCGCTCTTCTCCTTCACCACGCTCGTCATCATCATCCTCGTTCTGTACCTGATTTCGTCGGTCAAGATTCTCGCGGAATACGAGCGCGGCGTGATCTTCCGCCTCGGCCGCGTGCTGCGCGAGCCAAAAGGCCCCGGTATCATCCTGGTTTTCGCGCCGCTCGATCGGATTGTCCGTACCTCACTGCGGGTAGAAGCAATGGAAGTACCGCCGCAGGATCTCGTCACGCGCGACAACGTCACAGTCAAAGTCAACGCAGTGATCTATTTCCGCGTGGTTGACCCGGTGCGCGCGGTCGTCGAGGTGAGCAATTTCCTCTACGCAACAAGCCAACTGGCGCAGACGACGCTGCGCAGCGTGCTGGGCGAGGTCGAACTGGACGAACTGCTGAGCCAGCGTGAAAAAATCAACCTGCGCTTGCAGGGCGTGCTCGATGAGCACACCGGGCCTTGGGGTGTAAAGGTGACGATGGTGGAAGTGAAACAGGTCGATCTGCCCGACCAGATGATTCGCGCGATCGCTCGTCAGGCCGAAGCCGAGCGCGAACGCCGCGCGAAAATCATCCATGCGGAAGGCGAATATCTCGCGGCCGAAAAGCTCAGCATGGCCGCCCAGCAGATTCAAAAGGAGCCTGTCGCGATCCAGTTGCGATATCTGCAAACACTGGTCGAGATCGCATCGGAGAAGAACAGCACGGTCATTTTCCCGGTACCCATCGATCTTCTGTCGTCGCTGACGAAGTTCCTGGACCGGTCGAATTCACCGACCCAGACATGAAGCTTTCCCTGCTGCCTCACATATTTGTAGCGAAGGATTGATGCTTCTTAGAGCGAGCGTCATGGCGGCGATGCTACTCGTCCGGCCGTGCGCGATTCCGGCTCAGGCACCGGCGATCGACCGCGAGTACCGCTCCTACATTGCGCAGGATTTCGAGCGATTTCACCCTCAATACAACCGTCTCCACCGCCAGCGTGTAAAGCAGCTGGAAGCGCTGGAGCCCCAGGTTTTCGATCGTGAAAGAAAGGGCGAGCAGTTCGTTTGTGCCCATGAGATTTTGCTCGAGACCAGATGGCTCCTCGGCTCCACTACTGACTTCGAACGCATCGACAGCCGCTTACGTGATCTGCGGAACGCGCTTGGGGAATCGCCTGCTAGCAGGCCACGTGAGATGCAAAATGCCGTCGATGGAAGTTGCGGCGCTTGTTATACGGAGTGGTTTTTCAAGCTCGATGCAACCTACGATTACCAGAAGCAGCATCGGCTTACGGATGCGCCGCGATTTCTGGACCGGGTAAACTCACCCGAAAAGCTTCGCAGCTACTTCGATTCAATCGCGATCTCGAACGTTGCCGAGGACGGTGTCGATCACCGGCGCGAACTCAACGAGGCACTCGCGGACCTGCTGCGGTTGATCCTGCACAGCCAGCCAATCGGTTATCGTTGGGCGCCTGGGATGAAAGCCGCCATGTTGGACATTGTCCTCGAGAAATTGCGGAACCCGCAGACCGGCTGGTGGGGCGAGCGATACATTCACAACGGTGCCACATATTTCGTAGACGACCTCAGCGTCACTTTCCACGCGGTGACCTATTTGTCCGGTCAAGTTCCCAATCTGGATCGTGTAATAGCGACCGCCCTCGCCATGAAAAACCTGAATTATCCTCAGGGCTGGCTCGACAACGATCACTACACGAATCACAACAACATGGATGCCGTGGTGCTGTTCCGCTACGGCTGGCCTTTCGCTTCTGCCAAGCAGAGACTCGAGATCTCGCAGGAAATCAATCGGATGCTGGCCTGGTGCTTAACCGAATCGCTTCAGTCTGACGGTTCGTTTCGCGCCAGCGGAGATGACGATTCCATCGAAGAGGCCGAGTACTTCGGAGTGGCTTTTCTCGCGCGCGCCGGATACTTCGACGCGCGTCGCCGCTTTTGGACCAGGCGAGATTTTCCGGAGTCCGAAAGCGTTGGCCGCCGACTCAGAAATTTCATCGCCGGGCATTGCGCCACCGGCGCGGCGGGCGGGACATATTATGCCAGCCCCCTCGAACAACTCGATTCGTCCAATCCAAGCCGACCCTGAATCAATGTGCCGTACTGGCGGCCGGAGCAGCCGGAGCCTTCACGCGCTTGATCACAATCCGTATGATCTTCACCGGCGTATTCGGCTTGTCGTTCTCATCGCGCGGTACATTGGCAATGGCATCGGCGACCTCCTGGCCGCTCACGACCTCGCCAAAGATCGAATAATGCCCGTCCAGATGTGGGGCGGGCGCGACGGTGATGAAAAACTGTGATCCATTCGTATTTGGACCCGCGTTGGCCATTGCCAGAATGCCGGCTTTGTCAAAATGCCGGTCCGCCGGGATCTCGTCTTCGAACTGGTAACCGGGTGTTCCCTCCCCTGTTCCCAGCGGATCGCCACCCTGAATCATGAACCCGGGGATGACTCGATGAAAGGTCGTCCCGGTATAGAGCGGGGTGTGCATGGTCTTGCCGGTCGCCGGATCTTTCCAGGGCTTGGTTCCGGTTGCCAGCCCAACAAAGTTCTCAACCGTCTTCGGCGCTTCTTTCTCGAACAACCGGCACACGATATTCCCCATCGACGTATAGATAATGGCGTATTCGCCAGGCTCAGCGGGCAGCGGGACCACCGGCACCTGAGGTTGCGGGGCCGGTCTGGACGTACGTTGCGCATGTGCGCGAGCGGTTTGAGAATTTCCGGATGCGCTGACGAGTGCAAGCAAAGCCGTCAGCGTAACGAGAGCTCGAATTCGCATTCAGCGCTGATTATACCCAGCGAAATCCCAGATCAGTTCGGTCAGCACTAGGCCAGGAACAAAAATCGCAAGAGAATGAGAGTTGCTGCCGATAAGTGATTTCGAGACGACTACCGGTCGCTATCGGATACCCCTGAATTGAACCGGCAAGCTAATTTTTCTTACAATTCAAGTAAGCATCGAAAACGTATGAAGTACATATTCGCCTTTCTTTCGCTGGCGGCTATGCTCTTTTCGGCGGCATGTACGCAGAGTCCCGAGAAGCTGATGGCAACGGCCAACAAATATCACGAGAACAAACGCTATAAGGAAGCTTCGATCCTCTATCAGAAAGTCATCACGAAAGACAAGACGAATGCTGAGGCTTACTATCGCGAGGCGCTGAATCTGCTCGACGATCACCAGCCGATTCAGGCCATAGGTTTCCTGCGCCGAGCGATCGACCTGCGGCCCGACAATACGGATGCCGAAGTGAAGCTGTCCGAGATCTACCTGGCAATTTACGCCTCCGACACCCGCAAATATAAATCGATGCTCAACGACGTGCGAGACCTGAGCTCGCGCATCAGCGCCCACGCGCCGAATTCGTTTGAAGCGTACCGTATCGATGGTCTGCTGAACCTGTCGGAAAAGAACGTGGACAAAGCGCTGGCTGACTTTGAAAAGGCCAACGCGCTCAGGCCACACTCGCCCGAACTGGTGGGCTGGTATGCGGAGACCCTGCTGGCAAGCAACCAGCGCGATCAGGCCGTAGCCCTCGTCGAAGACATGCTGGCCCACGACAAGAAATGGGGCCCCGGTTACGATTTCCTGTTTCTGCAGTACAGCCGCGCGGGAGATCAGGCAAAGGCCGAAAAGGTATTGCGCGATCGTGTTTCCAATGATCCGCAGGCTGCGGCGGGATACATCAACCTCGCCAACTATCTGGCAGCAACCAATCGTTTGCCCGAAGGCGAATCCGTTATCAAACGGGTCCTGAACGACAAGACCGCTTTCCCGAACGGTGAACAGCTGGTCGGCGATTTCTATGTGCGGGTGAAGAAGTACGATCTGGCGCTCGAACAGTACAAGAACGGGCTGGCTGCGAATCCGAAAGACGATGTTGCTTACCAGACGCGCATTATGGCGGTCGATCAGCTCATGGGCCGTAACGAGGAGGCGCTGAAGCTCGCCAGGCAGGTTGCCGAGAAGAACCCGAAAAACACGACGGCGAATGAAGTTTACGCCTCACTGCTGCTGCAGCGCGGTACCGCGGCCGATCTGAAGGATTCTGTTTCGGAACTGAAAACGCTCGTCTCTCGCAATCCGAACAATGCCGTTCTGCATCTGGATCTGGCGCGGGCCTATTACGGCCTGGGTAACACTGATGGCGCATTGAGCGAGTCGCTTGAAGCACTTCGGCAAAATTCCAAGCTTCAGCCCGCTCGCCTGCTCGCGGCTCGTATCTATGCCGATCGAGGAGATGGGAGCAAGGCAATCGAGCAAACAGAAAATGTCCTTTCCGAGCAGCCGGGCAATCCGGAAGCGCGCTTCATCCATGCCCGGGCGCTGATTCGCGTCGGTCAGACAGATAAGGGCCAGTCGGAGTTGGAGGCTCTGGTTCACGATGTACCGAAGATGACCGAAGCGCGGCTTCTGCTGGGCGACGTTTACCTGCAGCAGAAGGCGTTCGATAAGGCGCGGGACGAGTATCAGAAGGCCTGGACGGCTACTCCGCCCGACTACCGTGGCTTCATTGGATTACAGAGCGTCAAATTGAACCAGGGCCAGGCCGAAGATGCAGTAGCGGGTATGGAGACGCTGCTCCAGCAGAATCCGAAAAACGAACAGATCCGGCTTCAGCTCGCGAATTTCAAGACTGCCGCGGCTTCCGTTGTAGCTCGAACGAATCAGGACCGGGCCAAACAATTGGTCAATAGCGCGATCGATGACATGAAGACGTACCTGCAGTCGTCACCCAAAGCGGACGGCGCCTGGAACGCGCTCGGAAACATGCAGCGCGCAGTCGGACAAATCGATGCGGCCATGTCCTCCTTCAACCAGGCGATTGCGATCAATCCCAATAATGCAGCGGCTTGGCTGAATAAGGCCATTACGCTCGAGAGCCAGGACAAGAAGAAAGAGGCCGTCGAGGCTTACAACAAAGTGATCGGCATCGACCCGGGTAATACGCTGGCGCTCAATAACCTTGCGTTCCTGAACGCTCAATCGAAGACAAATCTCGATCAGGCAATGACCTTCGCAACCCAGGCCCAACGCCAGGCTCCGAACAGCCCAGATGTCTCGGACACGCTTGGCTTCGTTTACTATCAGAAGAATCTGAATAGCGAAGCGCTGCAAATCTTCCGCAAAGTGGTTCAGGATAATCCGAACAACCCGACGTTCCGCTATCATCTCGCGATGGCGCTCCTGAAGCAGGGCGACAAAGAAAACGCGCGCTCAGAGGCCGAAAAGGCGCTCAAGAATGCTCCCCCGCAGCAGCAAAATGAGATCCGCAGTTTCGTGGATCAGATTGGATAAGCCTGATCGTTGGGAACCCAGCTTCTTGATCTGAGCGAGGAGCACTCCTCGTTCAGATACGTCGCGCCGTTTGTCGCTTTTCTTTTCTTACTCGCTGCAGGAAGCTTTATTTCCCTGGATACTCCGTGGGGCGCGCCCCTGCGTGTGGCGGTGCTTGCCATTGTCTGCGCTTTCTGCTGGCCGCGCGAATTATCGATGCGACCAGTGCGGCCGCTGGCCAGCGTCGCCATCGGGGTGCTGGTGTTTGTTATCTGGATTGGCCCCGATCTGATTGCGCCCGGCTATCGTCACACGCTACTGTTCTCAAACGGACTGATTGGGCATCTGCATTCATCGCTCGATCCCAGTGCCCTCCACAGCCGCTGGATTTTGACTTGGCGAACCGTTCGCGCCGTCCTGATCGTTCCGATAGTCGAAGAGTTGTTCTGGCGAGCCTGGCTGATGCGCTGGCTCATCGAAAAGGACTTCTGGCGTGTACCGCTGGGGACCTACGCGCCCTTTGCCTTCTGGATCACGGCCATCCTTTTTGCTTCCGAACACGGGCCATACTGGGATGTCGGACTCATCACCGGCATAATCTACAACTTCTGGATGATTCGGTCACGTTCGGTTGCCGATTGCATTCTGATGCATGCCGTGACGAACGCGATGCTCAGCGCCTACGTGCTTCAAACCGCGCAGTGGCAATACTGGCAATAGGCGAAACATAGAATAATTCACATGCCTTGTTTACTTGCTTTGCTGGCGGTCGCGTTTCCGCGAGTCGCCATTGTGCTTCTCTGGCTGTTTACGAACTTTTTTGCCGTTCTGCGCCCCAATATCCTGATCCCGATTCTCGGGTTCCTGTTCCTGCCGCTGACCCTGATCGTCTACACCTACGTCCTGCACGCCTATGGTGGCCACATGGGGATCACCCAGTTGATATTTATCTTTATCGCGGTGGTCGTCGATCTCGGCCTGGTAGGGGGCGGTGCATTGCGGGGCCGACGCTAGAACGGCCGCCGGTCACGAGCGTGCCCTCGGTTATTTCTTTTTCTCTTTCAGCAATTTAAGATTTCGGAACCGGTCTCGGCTATAGGCAAGCCCGGGAAAATTTTCGCGGGAGACTATGGCGGAATCCGAATCCGACGCAGCGCAACGCGAGAAACTTACTTTAGAGCGGCTTAGCGAGCAGGTGGCCTGGTACGACCGCCGGAGCACGATGAACCGGCGGCTATATCAGGCTGTCAAAATCCTGATCATCACGTCTGCCGCAACTATTCCCGTCCTGACAACGGCGGGTATACCGCACGGCCCTCAGATCGCGGCCGGGCTAGGCGTACTGATTGCAATTTTTCAGGGCATTCAGCAGCTGAATCAGTACCAGTCGAACTGGGCGAATTTCCGGATGACCGCCGAAGCACTAAAGCACGAGAAGGCTTACTACTTGGCTCATGCCGGTCCGTATGCGAAATCGGATGATCGGGTCGCTATGCTGACCGAGCGCATGGAAGACCTGATCGCAAAGGAGACAGAGAAATGGTTTTCTAATCAGGCGCAGGTCAACAACGACAGCCTGCGCACAAATCGCTGAAGCTGCCGGCCAGTTCCAAATGAGAAGGAATGTGCCTCCGCCCTACTAGCTTGTTTGGCACTCTTCCGCACCTACAGCGCTGCCCTGCAAGGCATCGACGCCCACGTGATCGATGTCGAAGTCGACATGTATCCGGCCGGCACGAGCCGCGATTTCGTTACGGTCGGCATGCCGGATGCTGCGGTGCGCGAAAGCCGTGAGCGCATCAAATCGGCGCTGCTCAATTCCGGCTTCGGCTACCCGAGCAAATCGGTAACGATCAATCTGGCGCCGGCAAATCTGCGCAAGGAAGGCGCCGGCTTCGATCTACCGATGGCGACAGCCATTCTCGGCGCCATGGGCGCGGTCGGAAACACAGAGAATCACCTGATGATCGGTGAACTGTCGCTCGATGGCAGTCTCCGGCCGGTACGCGGCGCTCTTTCGATCGCCGTCTGCGCCGCACGCCGCGGTATTCGCAATCTCCTGCTTCCGGTCGAGAACGCAGCGGAAGCGGCTGTGGCGGACGGCATCAATGTTTTCGGTTTGCGGCATTTGGGCGAAGTTGTCAAATTCCTGAACACGCCGGAAGCGTTCTCGCCGGCCACAGCGGTTATCGGCGAGAGTTCCGCGACAAGAGAAGCCATCCCGGACTTCAGCGATGTGCGCGGCCAGACCATGGCCAAACGAGCGCTTGAAGTGGCGGCGGCGGGCAATCACAACGTCCTCATGATCGGTCCTCCGGGATCGGGCAAGACGATGCTGGCGAAACGATTTGCCGGCATTCTGCCTGCACTGACGTTTCGCGAGGCGCTCGAAGCCACGCAGGTGCATAGCGTGGCGGGCATCTTGCCGGCCGGTGTAGGAATCCTTCGCGCCAGGCCGTTCCGGGCACCGCACCACACCGTTTCGGATGCGGGCCTGATCGGCGGCGGCAGCGGTAATCCAAGACCGGGCGAAGTGAGCCTCGCGCATCAGGGCGTTCTCTTCCTCGATGAACTACCGGAATTTCCGCGCGGCGTGCTGGAACAACTGCGCCAGCCGCTCGAAGAAGGTTCGGTCACGCTGGCCCGGAGCGGCTGCACTTTAACCTTCCCGGCGCGTTTCATGCTAGTAGCGGCAATGAATCCGTGTCCATGCGGTTTTTACGGCGATACCACCCGCGAATGCCGCTGCACGCCCGGGATTATTCAACGTTACCTGGCCAAAGTAAGCGGACCGCTGCTCGATCGTATTGATCTGCAAATCGAAGTGCCGGCCGTGCCCTACAAAGAATTGCGCGGCCGTCACGATGGCGTCTCCTCCGCCGACATTCGCGCGCGTGTGGAAGCGGCCCGTGAGATCCAACGGCAACGCGGGTTCTACAACGCCCAGATTCCGCCAGCGCAACTGCGCGTTTTGTGCGCACTCGATGATAACGGGGAGCGAACTCTGGAACTCGCGGTGCGCAGGATGAATCTGTCCGCTCGCGGGCTGGATCGCATGCTTCGCGTTGCGCGTACGGTGGCCGATCTCGACCGCGCGGAGCAGGTTTCCGCCAAACATCTCGCCGAAGCAGTGCAATTCCGAAATCTCGACCGCAACTATTGGGCGTAGTTCCGCGCCGGTTGGCTTCGTTCCTGAAAACTTCACAAACTCGCCACGGTAGGCTGGTCTTTCAACATGAAAACTGCCTGCGCTGCTGCTTTGCTCGCACATCTTCTGCTCGGGACTCTCTGCCGGGCTCAGGATCAGTTCCCTCAGGTAGACGCAATCGTTGATGAAGCGGTGCGAACCGACGTGATTCCGGGCGCTGTCGTGGCCATTGGTCACAACGGCCGGATCGTTTACCAAAAGGCATATGGCTCCCGGGCACTGATTCCCACCCGCGAGGCGATGACACTCGATACGATCTTCGACGCAGCCTCGCTCACCAAAGTCGTCGCGACGACGCCTTCCATCATGAAGCTTTTCGAGCAGGGTAAGATCCGGCTCGATGATCCGGTTACGAAATACATCCCGGAATTCCAGGGCGGTCAAAGCCCGATCACAATTCGTCTTTTGATGACGCATTTCTCCGGTTTTGCGCCCGATTTCGATATGGGCGCGCCCTGGAGCGGGTATCAGGCTGGGTTGCAGAAGGCACTGGCAGAGAAGCCGATCGTGCCGCCGGGCACGGCATTTATTTACAGCGACACGAACTACATCCTGCTCGGCGAAATCGTACAGCGGCTGTCGGGCCAGACACTCGCGCAATTCGCGCACGACCAGATCTATGCGCCACTGGGTATGAACGACACGGGCTTTCAGCCGCCCGCCTCGCTCATTCCGCGCATCGCCCCAACCGAGATTGACGAGACCACGGGGAAAGTCGAGCGTGGAGTTGTGAACGATCCACGTTCGCGTGCAATGGGCGGCATTGCCGGACATGCCGGCCTCTTCACGACTGCCCAGGATCTGGCAAAATACGCTGCCATGCTGCTCGGCATGGGTACGTATGAAGGCCGCCAAATTTTCGACCCGGCGACCATCCGGAAATTCACTGAGCCGGCCACGCCCGCCGATCAGCCGATTCTGAGAGCGCTCGGCTGGGACATCGATTCGCCCTATTCGGGCAACCGAGGCGAGTTGTTCCCGATCGGCTCGTTCGGACATACCGGCTGGACAGGCACCTCCGTCTGGCTCGATCCTTACAGCAATACATTCGTCATCGTACTGACCAACGCTGTGCATCCGAAGCACGATTCGAAAAAGCCGATCACATCCCTGCGCGCTCGCATCGCAACCGCGGTAGCGGCGCACTACGGGATGGAGTTCCCCAATAGCGTTGCTCTGACCGGCTACAGCGAGACAATTTCGAGTGCCGGTGTCCATCGAGTAGTGGCGCGCAATGGGGAAACGTTGACCGGCCTGGATGTGCTCGAGCAACAAAGCTTTGCTCCGCTCAAAGGCAAGCGGATCGGGCTAATTACAAACCACACCGGACTCGACCGGCAAGGCAGCCGCAATATCGATGTCATGCTCGCTTCGGGCGTTCATATCGTGAGACTCTTCTCGCCGGAGCACGGCATCTCGGGCACCGCCGATACGAATGTAGCCAACAGCCGGGATGCGAAGACGAATCTGCCGGTCGTCAGTCTCTACCAGCCGAATCAGCGGACGCCGCCGAAGTCACAACTCGAAGGCGTTGATGCGCTTGTCTTCGATATTCAGGACGTAGGCGCACGCTTCTACACATATTCGTGCACCATGCTCTATTCACTCGAAGCGGCGGCACATGCGGGGCTGCCGTTTTACGTGCTCGATCGGCCGAATCCGATCACCGGCACACACGTCGAAGGGCCCTTGCTCGATGCCAAGCTCGAGTCTTTTGTAGGTTGCATTGACGTGCCGCTACGGCATGGGATGACCTTCGGAGAACTAGCAACCCTTGCCAACCACGAGCGCCACTGGAACGCCGATCTGCACGTGATTAAAATGCAGAATTGGCAGCGCGGCGACTGGTTTGATTCGACCGGACTGACCTGGGTGAATCCGTCGCCGAACATGCGGTCGCTGAATGCCGCTCTGCTCTATCCGGGCGTTGCAATGCTCGAAGCGGATACGAACTACTCGGTCGGACGCGGCACGGATGCGCCTTTCGAGCAGATTGGCGCGGACTGGATCAGCGGTTCGGCATTGGCCGCAACGCTGAACGCGCGTTTGATTCCGGGCGTGCGCGTCTATCCTGTGCGCTTCAGGCCGAGTGAATCGAATTTCGCAGGTAAGGAGATCGAAGGCGTGCGCTTCGTGATCACCAGCCGCGAAAGCTTCGACAGCACGCGTTTTGGCGTTGAGCTGGCGGCCGCTTTGCAGAAGCTCTATCCGGGTAAGATCAATTTCGACAAGTGCCGGTTTCTCATCGGCAGTCAACAAGCAGTGGATGAGCTGAAATCGGGTCTGGATCCGGGCACGATTGTCACCAACCTGGAAAAAGAAACCAGACAGTTCGATGAGCTCCGCACGAAAGCTCTGCTGTATTGACGTAGCTCGCCTAAATTGTGCGAATCATGTGGTCAGGACAGGTGAGCTGGGTACGCTCGAACAACTGCTTCGGCAGATCGAGACCATATTTGGCCAGGAATGGCACAACTGAGTAGAAGCGCTCCTGCAGATGCTTCTGCGGATACACCAGATCCACCAGGTAGTTTGCCGCCCAGACGCTGCGTTCATCACGCCGCAAAGTCTCCCGTGCGGTCTTGCTGGCCAGTCGCTTCAATTGGTAAAGCATCTTTGCGCTGCTCTTTTGTGCGGCGGCCTCGAGCGTGGGATCGAAGCTGTGCAGATTGTGCCGCAGGCTTTCGAGCGATTTGGTCAGCGAGGATTCGAGCACGCTGAATTCACCGGCAAGCCCGGCCGGAACCAGTTGCGCGGCGATAGCGCAGCGGACTTTGTCCGGGTGGGTGAAAAGGTCTGGCAGACAAAGACGGTAACGCGCCATCAGCTTTTCGGCGCGGATGTCGAGCAATGTGAAGCTATTGCGCGGGAACATCACGGGCATGCGCCCGAGCAGGCTCTTATAAAGCACCTGGGCCTGAGCCATGTAGGCAATTTCGGATGGGCCGCCAATGTAGGAAATGGTCGGCAGCAGATAATCCTGCATCACGGGCCGGAGCAGTGCATTGGGCGAGAGATGGTCGCCCGCCGAAACGAGTTCCTGGACGCTGTACTCTTTGTCGCGCGCGCTGAAACGGCCGTCCTTCGAACGCAGTGCGATGCGTTTGCCGTCGCTCAACAGGAACAGCAGGGATGAATTCTGATCGAGATGAACCTGCGCATGATAGCCGCGGTCGGCCAGTTCGGCATCGCGCTTACGGAGGGCTTCGAGCAGTTCGGGGACACGCTCTACCGTGGATGAGAGAAAGGGAGCAGCGAGAGAACGAATCGCCGGAGCAAGCGGATCGAGGAAAAGCAGCCCAAAATCTTTCAACGTGTCCTGCAGGAAGCGCTTGAAACCGCAGGTGAAGGTTCCGCCGGGAGTATAGGCGGTCCGCAGACGATCGAGCACCTCGGAGGCAAACGGCAGATCGCCAAGGGCCTGCGCAATCTCCGCCCAGGGCAGCTCCGGAATGGCGACCTCACCGACAGGTCCGCCGTTGGCGACGGTATTCGTGACGGAGATCTTCGTAGGACGCGCGTTCTGATCAAAGAGCCAGGCGTGGTCGACCTCGGCGAGGTCGTGGTCCTCCGACGCAAGCCAAAACACGGGCACCGCGCGCAGGCCCCCGGCGCGCAGTTCGTGCACAAGGCGAACCGCCGTCAGGGCTTTGTAGATCGTGTAGGAAGGACCGGACAAGAGGCCAACCTGCTGCCCGGTGACAACGGCGAGTGTGCCCGGACGGGCGAGTTCGTCCAGAGAGGCGGAATTACCATTCTGCTCCCGAAGCGCTTCGATCAGCCGCGCGCGCCGTTCATCCGGGTAATGGATCTGCTCTGCCGCATCCCGGAAGCTTTGCGGATCCGAGTATGAGTGTCCGTAAAAATCGCTAACCCGCTCAAAATGATACAGAAAATCGGCAAAAAGCTTGGTTGTGCCGGGAATCAGGTCTTGGCGGATACACGACGGCTCCATAGAGGTGGCATTTAGCAAGATGAACGTCTACGGGTCAAAGTTACCAAACTTTGCTCGCGGTACCGAAAACCGAGTCACAGCTGAAGACGATACACTCTGACAGAGTGCGTCTGATCAGGTTGTTTGCCGGGGCCGTCGCGCTGGTTACAAGCGCGTCAGCTCAAAGTGAGATTTCCTTCTTAACCGCAGATGGTGCCGAAATCTTCGCCGATTTGTACGGTGCCGGACCGCGGGCGGCTGTGTTGATTCACGGCGGCCGCTTCGATCGAAGAAGCTGGACAGAACAGGCGAACTATTTCGCCAAACGCGGGTTCTGCATGCTGGCCATCGATCTCCGCGGCGAAGGCAAGTCGCACGGGCAAAAAGCGAGGGCTCGAATGACAAAGGAAGCTACCGTGACGTACTCGGTGCTGTTCAGTATCTGCGAACTGCAGGCGCGAGGTCGATTGATGTGATCGGCGCAAGTATGGGCGGCGATTTTGCGGCGCAGGCTGCCGAAGCCGATCCAGCCGCAATTCACCGGCTTGTGCTGCTCGCGGCAGGTGCCTATACGCCGCTCGTGCACTTCAAAGGTCCGAAACTCTTCGTCCTGGCCCGAGACGATGGGAATACCGAAGGGCCGAGGGTACCCAAGATACGGGCTCAATTCGAAAAGGCGGCTGATCCAAAGGCGATGGTGATCGTTGAAGGTTCCGCGCATGCTCAGTTCCTGTTCGCAACGCCACAGGGCGACCGCGTGCTGCGCGAAATCTTCGACTTTCTCTCGGCTCCCTGATGTATTCGAAAATAGAGGAAGGTGTCCGGCGTCTACATCTCGTATCCGTTCTGCCGTCAGAAGTGCAGTTTTTGCAACTTCGCATCGGACGTTGCCAGTGATCCGGTGAAAACCCGATATGGAGCTGCACTGCTCGAAGAAATTCGCGCACACGAATGGCAATGGTCGCCGGAGACGGTGTATTTCGGTGGTGGCACGCCGAGCCTGATGCCGCCTGAACTGGTGGCGGAAATCATGCGCGCGCTTCCGGCAAAATGCTTGCGGGAAGCGACGATCGAATGCGCGCCGGGTACGCTGAATCGCTCGCTTCTCGAGAGTTGGACAGTAGCCGGAATCAATCGAGTGAGCCTCGGCGTGCAGTCCTTTGTGGCGGAAGAGCTGAAAACAAGTGGGCGCAGACATTCGGCCGAGGATGTCGAGAGAGAGGTCGACCTGTTGCGTGCGAGTGGAATCGAAAACATCAACCTCGACCTGATTGCCGGGCTTCCCGAGCAAACCGCAGCAAGCTGGGAGCGCTCGCTAGATTGGATCGAGCACATAAGGCCGCCGCACGTTTCGGTTTATCTGTTCGAAGTGGATGAAGAGAGCCGGCTCGGGCGTGAGTTTCTGCTGGGTGGTTCGCGTTACGGGGCCGCTCGCATGCCGTCGGAGGATCTCGCCGCGCAGTTCTACGAGCGCGCTGTTGAGCGGCTTGAGGCCGTCAGCTATACCCGTTACGAGATTTCAAATTTCGCCCGAGCTGGTCACGAATCGCTGCACAATCTCAAGTATTGGAAACTCGAGCCATACGTCGGTTTTGGGCTGGACGCACATTCGTACGACGGCTGCGAGCGATGGCAGAACCCGGATTCGCTCATTGAGTATCTTTCCCGGGCTCCGCAGATCAGAAGTCGAACCGATCGCGGCGAAGAGCATTTCTTCGTCGGGCTGCGCATGATGAGCGGGATTGAGCCGACTCAGGAAGAATGGACACGCTTTGCCCGGCCGATCGAGAGATGGACGCGCGCGGGACTACTCGAGCGCACTGGCTCGCGGCTGCGGCTTACCGCGGACGCTGTCCTTGTTTCAAACGAAATTTTGGCGGAGTTTGTGGCTTGATCGATCTGCGAAGCGACACGGTCACTCGTCCGAGCGAGCGCATGCGGAAGGCCATGGCTGAAGCCGAAGTGGGCGATGATGTTTACCGCGAAGATCCGACGGTGAACCGTCTCGAAGAACGCGCCGCGGAGATCTGTGGCAAAGAAGCGGCACTGTTTGTGCCCACCGGCACGATGGGCAATACGATCGCCATCAAGCTGCATACGCGACATGGTGAGGAAGTGCTCTGCGATTCGCGTTCGCACATCCTCGATTGGGAACTCTCGATGCTCGCCTGGTTCTCGGGATGCCTGGTGCGCGCGGTGCAGACACAGGACGGGATCCTCACCTGGTCTCAGATCGAACCCGCCCTGCGGCGTTTTGGGCCGCATAATGCGCCGACTACGCTGATTTCGCTCGAGAACACTCACAACATGGGCGGCGGAACGGTCTACCCACAAACCGTTATCGATGAGATTTGCAGCGAGACTCATGCACGAGGCCTGAAGGTTCACATGGACGGCGCCCGCATCTTCAACGCTTCGATCGCGAGCGGAGTACCGGTCGCGCGCATCGTACGAGACATCGATACGGTGATGTTTTGCCTGTCGAAAGCTCTGGGAGCGCCTGTGGGTTCGATGCTGGCTGGCAGCATTGCGGCAATTGAACAGGCCCGGCTTTACCGAAAGCGCCTGGGCGGCGGCATGCGCCAGGCAGGCATCCTCGCAGCGGCCGGGCTTATCGCGCTCCAGGAGTCACCCGCTCGACTTGCGCTCGATCACGAAAATGCGCGCTTTCTTGCTTCCGAACTGGCTGGAATGCCGGGTATCTCGATAGATCCTGCCGCTGTTCAAACAAACATCGTCATCTTCAATGTCTCCGAAACAGGCTTGAGCACCGCCGAATTCAGTGCGGAACTGAAGCACCGCGGTGTGCTGGTAAACGGCATCGATGATCGCCGCATGCGCGTGGTGACGCATTTCGACGTGTCTCGCGAGGATTGCGAACGCGCCTTACAAGCTATCGCCGAGGTCTGCGCCAATTGCACAGCAGCTGCGGCACAGCGCGCCTGAAGAGCGCCATTCATTCGTGGCGGAGTGCGCGCGCGGGCTCGATTCGCGCGGCTCGGGTGGCAGGAATCGCGCTAGCCAGAGCAGCGACGAGCAGAATGAACGAAATCGTTCCGAGATAAGCTCCCCAGTCGCTCGGAGCTGCCGCAAAGAACAGGTTTGCGGTAACGCGCGCCGCCGCCCAGCCGAGTAAGAGGCCAACAGCAAGGCCTGCGATCACGGGTTGCATTCCCTGCCATAATGTTTCGCCCCAGACCTGTCCCGTGGTCGCACCAAGCGCGATTCTGACGCCAATTTCGTTCGTGCGCTGCCGAACCGTATACGCGATCACGGCGTAAATTCCGAGCGCAGCCAGTACCAGCGCAAAAAATGCAAACGCGCCCAGCAGCCATGTCTGCAGTTTTCGCCAGAAGAATTGTTTATCCCGAATCTGCTGCATTGTTCGCGGCAGGAACACGGCGACAGACGAATCGACCTTTGCAATCTCGCTTCGCAGACGTTCCAGATATGCAGCCGGATCTCCCTGCGCGCGAACGACAACTCCTACCCAGGGCACAACCGGGATCATCAGCGGGAAATAGACCTGAGGAGACACTTTGTCTTCGATATTGCCTTCGGGAACGTCACCGACCACGCCAATGATCTCCTGCCATCGCGGGTTTTCGGCTACGTTCGCAATGCGGTGGCCGACCGCGCTCTGGCCGGGAAAAAACTTTTTAGCGAAAGCCTGATTGACGAGCACAATGCGCGCGATTCGTTCGCGATCGGTGAATAAGCGCCCAGCGAGTAAAGGGACGCCGAGCGTTCGAAAATAGCTGGCCGAGACCTGCAGATTCACAACGTAGGGCGCCGTCCAGAACTGGCGCGGCAGCTGCTTGTCTTCAAACAGCAATCCGCCGCCGGACACGGTGCCCGAAAGCGGCAGGTCGCTGCTCATACCCGCGCTGGTGATACCAGGAGTCGCTTCGACTGCTTTGAGAATCGCATCAAGACGTGCAGTGGATCCTGCCAGGTCCTGGAGATTATAGCGCTTCGGCGGAAGCGCGAGATAAAAAGTGAGTAGCGGTTGGCGTGCAAAGGCCGGCTGCAATCGCATCACCGCGGCAAAACTTTTCGCCAGCAGCGCGCATTCGATCAGAAGCGCTACAGAAACGGCGATTTCGAGCACAACCAGCATTTGCCGCATTCGCAGCTGCGCGCGCGAGGCCGTATTTCTACCGCCCGATTCCTTCAGCACGGAGTTCAAATCAAGCCGTGTGGAGCGGAGGGCGGGAGCGATGCCGAAACCGATTCCGGTAAGAATGCCGATCGCGAGCGCAAAAAGCAATACGCGCCAATCGAGCGAGATCTCTTCCAAACGCGGGATGGCATTGATCGGTAGATGGCGAAAGACACGGATCAGACCGAGCGCAATCAGAATGCCTCCGACGGCTCCGGCAAGCGATAGCCAGAGGCTCTCAGCGAGCACCTGCCGGAAGAGCTGCTTACCGCTTGCACCCAAAGATGCTCGAATCGCCATCTCGCGCTGCCGCGACCAGGCCCGGATGAGCTGGATATGAGCGACATTCGCGCACGCTATCGCAAGCACGGCCAGAACCGCGGCTAGAAGCACCAGCAAATCGAAGCGCATGTGCTTCTGCGATGCACCGATGCCCTCCCCGCTCAGAGTTGAACGCAAATCCTGAGCGCGCGCGGAGACATCCTGATTCTCCTTCGGATAGTTCCGCGCAAGCAGAGTTGCGCTGGAAGCGAGTTCCGCATTCGCCTGCGTGAGCGAAACTCCCGGTGCGAGCCGCGCAACTACCTGATAACCGTGGTAGCCGCGCTTGTTTTCCATCCTGTTCAGATCGAAAACGGCCGGTACCAGCAGGTCGCGATGACCAAAGATCGTGAAGGACTTGGGTAATACCCCGACGACGGTAAAGCCCTGCTGGTCGAGAACGATACGCTTACCCACCACATTCTGTCCGCCGAAGTGCGTTTGCCAGAAGGGCCAGGCGAGGATTGCTTCGGGGGCCTGGCCGGGCTGGTTTGCATCGCTCGTGAAGTTGCGTCCCTGTACCGGCGAAACGCCGATCAGAGGCAGCAGATTTGTTTCAACCTCGAGCGTAATGACCCGCTCCGGCACCGCTTCGCCGGTATAGGTTGCCTGCCTCGTTCGATAGAGCGCCATGCCGGAAAAACTGTGCAGGGTACGCTTCCAGTCGAGGTAATCGGCCATTGAGATGTCGTCATCTGGGCCATGCGAGTCGACGGAGTAAATGCGCACCAGCCGGTCGCCGTCGCGCAGCGGCAAGGGCCGCAGCAGTACGGAATCCACCACGCTGAAGATGGCTGTGGAGCTGCCGATACCCAGAGCAAGGGCAAAAAAGGCGGCCAGAGTCGTTCCCGGATTCTTGCGCGCCATGCGGGCAGCCAGACGCAGATCATGCATCATTCGGGAACATGGATTAATACGAGGCTAGCAAAGTGATCGGATGAAAGAGAAAGAGGCCGCTCTACGTAGAATTGAGTGCGTGGACGCGATGCCGAGCGTACGAGTAAACCGGAGAGCAGCCGATCGCATCGGTTCCGGACATCCGTGGATTTTTGCGAGTGATGTGATCAGCGCAGGTCAAGCCGGCGCAGGCGATGTGGTGCGAGTCGTCGACCCGAAAGGCCGCGCGGTCGGTACTGCCCACTACAGCACCACGTCGCAGATTGCGTTGCGCCTGCTCAGCTCACGCGTGGAGACGGTAAATGAAAAGTTCCTTCATGACCGGATACGCACCGCTTACGAATACCGCCAGCGTTTCGTTCGCGATTCGGATGCATACCGGCTGGTACATGCAGAAGGCGATTTTCTGCCCGGGCTGGTCGTCGATCGATACGCGGACTGGCTTGTCGTTCAGCTGCTCAACCAGGGGATGGACCGGATGCGTTTAGAAATCGTATCGGCGCTTCAGAAGATCATTCAGCCCCGCGGTATTCTGGCGCGCAACGATGTGCCCTCGCGCACCAAAGAAAGCCTGCCGCAGGAGAAAACGGTCTTCGCGGGCGAAATTCCGGACCGCGTCGAATTTTTGATGAACGGGCTACGGTGGAGCGCAGATTTGCTCGGCGGACAAAAGACGGGCAGCTTCCTCGATCAGCGGGAAAACTACCTTGCTGCCGCTCATTATGCTCGAGGCGAAGCTCTCGATTGTTTTTCCGGCAGCGGCGGATTTGCCATGCACCTGGCCCGCCGGTGCGATTCGGTCGAGGCAATCGACAGCTCGGCTCCGGCGCTCGCCAATCTGGGCGAGAATGCCGGGCGCAACGGAATCTCGAACATCACGCGTCAGGAGGCAGACGTGCTCGAATATCTGCCGGGCCTGGTGCATGCGCGGCGGCAGTTCGATATTGTCATCGTTGATCCTCCTGCGTTTACTAAGTCGCGCGGCGCGGTGGAAGGAGCAGTCCGGGGCTATAAGGAAGTCAACCTGCGAGCCCTGCGGCTGGTGAAGCCCGGCGGAATCCTGGTGAGTTGTTCCTGTTCGCATCACATGACCGAAACGCATTTGCTCGAGGTGATTGCCGCGGCGGCTCTCGATACGCGCAAAACGTTAAGAGTGCTCGAACGGCGCACGCAGGCGCAGGACCATCCCATCCTGCTCACTGTGCCGGAAACACATTATCTGAAGTGTTTGATATTTGAAGTGCTTTGAGGTTCAGAGCACAACGCGCAAGTCGCCTTCGCGCCGCGTCACATGCTGATGATCGAGGAATTCGAGCAGCGGAATCGCATATTTGCGCGAAATCTGCGTCCAATCCTTGAACTCCGGGACCGAAAATCGGCGGCCCTTGTGGTTAGCGAGCGAGCTGCGAAGGTGCGCGATCACGTCCGCGTGGAAAACCAGATCGTTGGAAACGCGCACCAGCTTGCCGGATTTGATCAGTCGCTCAATAGGGCTGCGCGGGAAAGTACCAGGCGGGGGTGGTTGATACGCAGCGGCACGAAATTGCTGTTCGATCCGTGTGAGTTCGGCGGTTTCGCGGTCACTCAACTGCGCGCGATGCGTTGCGAGTGCGATCGTATCGCCCTGCAGTCGGATACCAGTCATTCCGGTCAGGACGAAATTGGCCAGAGCATTTTCCATCCCGAAACGCACGAGTGAAAGCGGGGCGCCATTTTCGGCGGGATGCGACGCGTGAAATTCGCCAAGCTCTGCGAGGACTCGTTTGCGCGCCGCCTCGAGCCATCCTTTGCTGAGTACGCGCTGCGCGGCCTCAGCGTAGAGCAAGGCGCTCGCGTTCGCAATGGTGTTTCGGATCTGCTGCGGGGTTTCGCCCGTCAAGCGCACCAGTTCATCCAGGGTGCGCCCCTGGCTCTTCTCTTCGACCAGCACCGCGAGTCGTTCCTTAAGAGTGCCGGCGGCGAGCTGCGAAATACGAACGGCCATTTTCGCGCGGCTGATCCGGCCGGGCGGAAATATGTCGAGAATGGAGCCGCCCCCGATGGTGGCGGACGGTGAAGGGCGGCGCAGTACAAAGCGATCGCCCGCTAACGCAAGCACGGGCTCGTTTAGCTGGAGCTCGGCGTAACCCGGAGCGAGCATCCGCAAGCGTCCCGGACTCTCGAAGGTTCCGCTGTGAAAGAGAAGCTCTTCGCGGGCGTCGAGCTTGCTCTCATGCAGCAGGGTCAGCGAGACCTGGACCCGGGTAGTCGGCGTGAATCTGTCTGTTGCGCAGAGGACGAAACCGCGGCGCAATTCGGCATGATCGATGCCGCTGAGATTGACAGCGGTCCGCTCGCCCGGGAACGCACGCTCCACCGCCGCCCCATGCACCTGCAAACCGCGAATGCGCGCTGATTTTCCGGTTGGATAGATGTGCACGTTATCACCCGCGCGTAGTGCACCGCCGATCAGCGTCCCGGTGACAACCGTGCCGAAGCCTTTCAGTGCAAAGCTGCGATCGACGGGCAGCCTTGCAAATCCATCCGCTTGTCTCTCTTTCTTGTTTTCAGCCAGCTGCGCCAGTGCCATCCGCAGTTCCTTCAATCCAGGGCCCGAATGTGCGCTGACTGGAACCACCGGCGCTGTCTCGAGAAAGGACCGCGCGACAAGTTCACGTACGGCCGCTTCAGCAGCCAGAAGTTGCGCTTCGAGCACAAGATCGCTTTTAGTTAGGGCGATGATGCCGCGCTCGATCCCGAGCAGACGGCAGATGTCAAAGTGCTCGCGAGTCTGTGGCTTCACGCACTCATCGGCGGCCACGACCAGCAGCACCGCCTCGATTCCGGCGGCACCAGCCAGCATATTGCGAATAAAACGCTCGTGCCCCGGAACATCCACGAAACTGATTGTTTTCCCGTTCTCCAAGTCAAGATGTGCGAAGCCGAGGTCGATCGAAATGCCGCGCCGCTTCTCTTCTGCAAGCCGGTCGGTATCGGTCCCGGTGAGTGCGCGTACCAGCGACGTTTTCCCGTGATCGATATGCCCCGCCGTGCCCACCACAATGCCGCCGCGGCGGCTCATATTACCATCTGACATGCGGACGAAAATGATTGTATCGTCGCAGTCGACTGAGGAGGATCACACGCAAACCAGAAACCGGCTCGAAGAGCTGCGCCGCCGCCATGCGCGTGCTGAGGAGGGCGGGGGCGCCGAACGGAAAGCGCGTCAGCATCGGGAAGGCAAGCTGTCCGCGCGCGAGCGTATCGACCTGCTGCTGGACGAAGGCACTTTTGAAGAAATCGATAAGCTGGTTCGCCACCGTTCGCACAATTTCGGCATGCAGCATAACGTGATCGATGGCGACGGCTTTGTCACCGGACACGGCCTGATCCATGGACGGCAGGTCTTCGTATTTGCGCAGGACTTCACGGTTTTTGGCGGATCGCTTTCCGAAGCAAATGCGCAGAAGATCGTCAAGATCATGGATCTTGCTCTCAAAACGGGAGCTCCGATAATCGGCATGAATGATTCTGGTGGGGCCCGTATCCAGGAAGGTGTAGTTTCGCTGGCAGGCTACGCCGATATTTTCCTGCGCAACACGTTAACGAGCGGGGTAGTGCCGCAGATTTCGGCGATCATGGGGCCGTGCGCGGGCGGCGCTGTTTACTCGCCGGCCCTGACCGATTTCGTGTTTATGGTTGAGGGCACGAGCCATATGTTCGTCACCGGTCCCGATGTCATCAAAACCGTCACGCATGAAGATGTCACGAAAGAAGAACTGGGCGGCGCGATGACGCACAACGCAACGAGCGGGGTCGCGCATTTCCTTTCGTCGAAAGATGAGGATTGCCTCCAGCGCATTCGCGAGCTGTTGACATTTCTGCCCCAAAACAACTTGGATGGTGTGCCGACGCGCGCCACCAGCGATCCCGACGATCGAGCCGACGCCGAACTGGACTCTCTGGTGCCGGCTGAATCGAATAAGCCTTACGACATCAAAGACGTGATCACGCGCGTAGTCGATGAGTCTAATTTTTTCGAGATCGCGGAGCACTTCGCACACAATATCGTTGTCGGCTTTGCGCGCATGGCCGGCGAAACGGTCGGGATCGTGGCGAACCAGCCGGCGCATCTGGCAGGCTGTCTCGATATCAATTCATCCACCAAGGGCGCGCGCTTTGTTCGGTTTTGTGATGCGTTCGGCATTCCGATCCTGACGTTTGAGGATGTACCTGGTTTCCTGCCGGGCACTGCCCAGGAATTTGGCGGAATCATTCGTCACGGTGCCAAACTGCTCTACGCATACGCCGAGGCAACCGTCCCGAAGATCACTGTGATCACACGTAAAGCCTATGGCGGGGCGTATTGCGTAATGGGCTCAAAGCATCTGCGAACCGACGTGAATTTTGCTTATCCGACGGCCGAAATTGCGGTGATGGGCCCGGAGGGTGCCGTAAACGTTCTCTACCGGCGCGAACTAGAGAAAGCTTCCGAGCCCGAAGCAATTCGCCGCGAGAAAATCGAGGAGTATCGTGACCGCTTCGCCAACCCGTTTGTGGCAGCCGAACGCGGTTATATCGATGATGTTATTGAACCACACGAAACACGTGCGCGTGTCATACGGGCTTTACGCATGCTGCGAAATAAGACCGATACCATGCCGCGTAAGAAGCACGGAAACATTCCGCTTTAGGGAGAATCAAGCCGTGACATCGCCAATCGCGAAGACAAAGTATTGAGCGGGTATGTCGCCCGTAGCCTTCACTCCGTGCTCTTCGTTCGAATGAATATAGATCACCGAACCCGGTCCTACTATTGTCGTTTTGCCCGCGATAGTAGCCTCAAGCGCACCCTGCTGAATGAGAAAAATCTCTTCGTGCGTGTGATGATGCGGAGGATGGGGCATCTCGCCTGGAGGCATCGTCGTAATATGCAGATCGACCGGGACGCCATCGTGAGTCGCCCCGCGGAAAACCTGGCGTGTCTTAGCGCCTGTTTTAGAATTTGTCTTTACCGGCAGATCTTCGAACTTGTAGCAGCGCGACGGAAGAATCGAATTTTCACTCCGCGAGAGCTGTGCCTGCGCCAGGGCAAGCATCATCGATAATTGGCGGCGAGTAAGTTCCATACGGGAATCCATTACATCACTTGCAACTTTCAGCCACAGGTAGTCGAGCACCAGTGAACGACGAGGCGGAAGCGCCGCGCATCGGAGACAGATGGCGCGGCCGTCTTGAGGAATGAGCAGATTCGCGCCGCAGCCATTCTTCTGTTTTTGTTGCACGCCTGCTTCTACCCGTGCATCTGGGACAAGAAAACACTGCTTGAGAGTGCGCGCGCTGCGCCCAGTATCTTGTGGCAAGGTGCCTGGGCGGGGACGCCGGGTCCGGTAAATCGATGGAACAAGGTGGCCGACCCGGGCGCTCCGGCGTGGCAGAACGAGCCCTGGTACGCGCTGATGCACCAACAATATCTGCGCGAGAAGACGCTTCCACTCTGGAATCCGTATCAGGCATATGGCGTACCGTTTGCGGCAAATATGCAGTCCCAGCCGTTTTATCCATTGAGTTTATTGTTGGCACTCCGTCCGACACCCGTTACTTACAACCTCTACATACTGCTAGGGCTGTTCATCGCTGGATTTGGTTGTTACCTGTACGCGCGGTTGTTTCTGGATTTCGCCCCCGCTCGCTGCCGGAATTGCCTGCATGTTCGGCGGCTATTTCATCCTGTTCATCACCATTCCGGAACTAAGCGTGGCCGTGCTGCTGCCGCTCTTCTTATTCGCTGGCGAACACCTTCTTCGTAAGCGTAGTTACCTTTGCATCGTGTGGATCGCGGTGTTGATTCTGATGGTCTTTCTCGGAGGCGGTCCGGAAACGACGTTACTTTTTTTTGCATTCGCCTATCTCTACTTCTTCATTCGCGTCGTCTCTGACGCGGCCTTGCGAACGGTCTGGCGTAACTGTGCGTCGTCGTTTGCGCTTGCAACGGTTGCCGGGCTGGCTCTCTCCATGATCGTCATTCTGCCGTTCGCCGAATACCTGCCACACTCCTGGAATAACCACGAACCCACGCACCTGGGCGGTTCCTTTCGGGGCGTGGAGCACGATAAGACCGTACTCGCGGCGTTTACCTATCTGTTCCCGCTGGTTTTTGGCGCAGTAGATACAATAGTTCCGCCTTACGTGACTTATGGGCTTCGAAACTACTTCGGGATTGTCAGTTTCTTTCTCGCTTTGTTAGCTCTTGGAACTGCAGTGAGCCGCAAGCCGGTCCGGAACGAGAGTTTTTGCGCACAGACTCTATTCTTTGCTGCTGCTGCGCTTTTCGTGGTGTTGAAGCGTTTCGGCATCGCTGTAAATTGGATAGGAGCTCTGCCGTTCTTTCGACTGCTCGATTTCCCTAAGTACAACGAATTACTTCTTTCCGTTTCGATAGCTATTCTCAGCGGCATCGGTCTGCATCAGCTTCTAAGGCGCAATGTATCGCTGCACTTGCGGACCATAGCACTCGCGATCAGCTTTCTGTTGTTTCCCTTTGCTCTTCTTCGAGGATCGAAGGCCCTGCGGAAAGCAACTTTGAGCAGAACTTTGATCCGGGCATGTCGGTGTTGGCTCTCGGTATTGCCATCTGTTTGCTAATGGCCACCGCTATCTTACTCATCTGGTTTAACCGAACCTCGGTACGGATTCAGAAATATGCAGGCCTAGCATTCGTCGGACTACTTACAATCGAATTCTGTGCGAACTATATCTATCCGATGTATTATCAGTTCGCCAGAATGCCGAGCGCGGCGGCGAATCCGTACGCCGGTGCTCCGTTTGTGCGGTTCCTGCAGCGACATTGTGGCGATCAATACCGTATCGTGGGTCAGAACGGAGTACTCGTCCCGAATTGGGCAGCCGCCTTTCAGATCTCTGATATCCGCTATCTCGACGCGCTTTACGTAAGCAACTACTTCCCGTGGCTTGAGGCTTTTTTTCCGGACTGGCCCGCTTACTCGCCCGAACTATCTCAATGCTTCCGCGGTCTTGCCGAGTTCGATTTCACCCGGCCCGTCACACAGCGGCTGCTGCAGCTGTCTTCGGTGAAATACATCGTGGCGACCAACTTTTTTGCTCCGCCGGATCCAGTTATCGAGGCGATCCTCGAACAGAACCGAGGCCATCTGACGCCAGGCCACGAAAGCCAGGTTAGTGACCAGACTTTCAGCATCAATAAAGAGATCCGGCGTACGCTTGGGGAACATCCGCCCTATGAGCGCTTGCCATATGATGTCGTGGTACCCAGGTCGCACCCGGTTTTTCGCTTTTCTTATGGGATCGAAACGGGAGCCTGGAGCCTTCCCGGGGATGGAGTCGACTTTTCAATCGAACTGAGAGATAAGAGCGGCTCAATTCAGCGTGTATTTTCAAAGTACATCGACCCCAAGCACAACACCTCCGACCGCCGCTGGATGGAAGGCGAAATCGATCTCCGCTCGTATGCCGGACAACCCATACAGTTGCTCTTTTCGACCGGACCGGGACCGGCCGGTAACACGGCTGCCGACTGGGCCGGCTGGTCTGATCTGCATTTCGGTGATCGACCGGCCGCACCTCAGAGTGTCTTTGAGCCGGTCTATGATCGCGAAGTGAAGATTTCCGAATACGACCATGTTTTGCCACGCGCAGCGGTGTTTTATCAGGTCGACTTGGAACCTGACGACGCTATGGTATTGAAGCGTCTTGCCGATCCTGCATTCGATCCCTTTCGCGCCGTAGTGGTGAACAGCCACGCGCTCACAAAATCCAACGAAGCAAAATTGTTTCAGTTTGATAACCGCTCTTCGCCGCAGCTTACCCCCGCAGTGATCGCCCATTACTCTTCACAGCAGGTAGTGATCGAGGCAAATGCGCTTGGTTCGGGATTGCTGATGCTGAACGATACGGCCTATCCCGGCTGGAAGGCGGAAGTGGACGGTCGAGATGCTCCGATACTCACAACGAATTATTATTTCCGAGGCGTTCTACTAACTCCGGGCAAACACCGCGTACGTTTCCTGTATCGCCCGCGCGCCTTCCTCATCGGCGCCACGATTACACTCGCAACGGCGCTGGTACTCGCGGTATTTGGCTTGTTGCGACTTCTGGCTCGGAAATCCAAGCATTCATCAAACTTGCCTTGAGCGTTTTTTTGGAATTGGAGCCGCCAGGCTTGACTTAATTTCAGATTAGATATGATCTAAATAGTTGTTCATGAACCCCGACGCTATCAAACGATCGCTGGCGGGTAGCGGTCTTCGAAGCACTCCGCAGCGCTACGCAGTCATGGCGTTTCTGATGAAGCAAACCTCTCACCCTACAGCTGCGGAGATCTTCGAAGCTGTCAATCGTGTCGATCCGCGCTCCTCGAGGGCGACAATTTATAACAATCTTCGCGACCTGGTGCAGGCTGGTCTGGTGCGTGAGGTGGCGATGGAGGGCCGGGCAGCCCGATTCGATGCGACAGGTACCCGGCATCATCACTTCATCTGCGACCGCTGCGGCAAGATCGAGGACATGGACTGGTATGCCGTACCCCGGCCCGCTGCAGCCTCTCTGGGCAAGCGGGTACTTCGCGAATGCGAACTTATCTGCCGCGGGCTGTGCACTCAATGCGCGTCCCGGCGCGCTCCCACTCAGGATTCAGGTTTAAAGGAGAGAATAAATACATGGAAAAAGAAGTAATTGAGCCAGCGGCGGCCGTCAGCAACAATGGTCAAACGGTTGCGGGCGCCGCGAAGTGCCCGGTTGCGCATGGCGCGCGCGGGCGCCGAAATCGCGACTGGTGGCCGGAAGCTCTTGACATCTCGGTTCTTCACCGCAACTCCAGTTTGTCCGACCCGATGGGTAACGGCTTCGATTACGCCAAGGCGTTTGAGAGTCTGGACCTCAACGCGGTAATCAAAGATCTCCATGCTCTCATGACGGATTCGCAGGATTGGTGGCCCGCCGATTTCGGCCACTATGGCGGGTTGATCATTCGCATGGCATGGCACAGCGCGGGGACGTATCGGATCACCGATGGACGGGGCGGCGCAGGCGCCGGGCAGCAACGCTTCGCTCCCTTGAATAGCTGGCCGGACAACGCCAACCTGGACAAGGCTCGCCGCCTCTTATGGCCGATCAAGCAGAAGTACGGCGAAAAGATCTCGTGGGCCGACCTCATGATTTTGGCAGGCAACGTCGCGCTCGAATCCATGGGTTTCAAGACGTTCGGTTTCGCGGGCGGCCGCGCCGACGTCTGGGAGCCCGAGGAGCTTTACTGGGGTCCGGAGGGCACTTGGCTGGGCGATGAGCGCTATAGCGGCGAGCGCCAGCTGGCCGAGCCGCTGGGCGCAGTGCAGATGGGTTTGATCTATGTGAATCCCGAAGGTCCGAACGGCAATCCGGATCCCGTGGCGGCCGCCAAAGATATCCGCGAAACCTTCTTTCGGATGGCCATGAACGACGAAGAGACGGTGGCGCTGATCGCAGGCGGCCACACTTTCGGCAAGACACACGGTGCAGGAGATCCATCGCTGGTGGGTCCGGAACCGGAAAGCGGCGCTCTCGAAGATCAGGGCCTCGGATGGAAAAGCAAATTCGGGAAAGGCTTCGGAGCCGATGCCATTACCGCGGGTCCCGAGGTTATCTGGTCGCAGACGCCGACCAAGTGGAGCAACCACTTTTTCAAGAACCTGTTCGAAAACGAGTGGGAGCTCACAACCAGTCCCGCGGGCGCCAAACAGTGGCGAGCCAAGAATGCCGAGGCAACCGTGCCGGATCCGTTCGATCAAACCAAGAAGCGGGTCCCCACGATGCTGACCACGGACCTGGCGCTCCGGTTCGATCCGGAGTATGAGAAGATCTCGCGGCGCTTCTACGAGAATCCCGATCAGTTTGCCGACGCCTTCGCTCGCGCCTGGTTCAAGCTGACGCACCGCGATATGGGTCCGATCGCGCGTTATCTCGGCCCCCTCGTGCCGAAGGAAACCTTGATCTGGCAGGACCCGATTCCCGCCGTGGATCATCCGCTCATCGATGAGAACGACGCGGCTGCACTGAAGGCGAAAATTCTCGCTTCGGGCCTTTCGGTTCCCGAACTCGTCTCGACGGCCTGGGCATCGGCATCGACCTTCAGAGGCTCCGACAAGCGCGGCGGAGCAAACGGCGCACGCATTCGCCTGGCCCCGCAGAAGGATTGGGAGGTTAATCAGCCCCAACAACTTGCAAAAGTGCTGCAGAAGCTCGAAAGCATCCGCAATGCATTCGGCAAGAAGATCTCACTGGCCGACATGATCGTGCTCGGAGGAGATGCCGCAATCGAAAAAGCCGCTAAGGACGCGGGCGTCGAAGTGAGGGTGCCGTTCGCTCCGGGACGAATGGACGCCTCGCAGGAACAAACCGATGTTGCCTCGTTCGCTCCGCTAGAGCCGCGTGCCGACGGTTTCCGCAACTACATCAGTTCCCGACACCAGTTTATGAAGCCGGAGGAAGCTCTGGTTGACCGCGCGCAGTTGCTCATGCTGACCGGCCCGGAGATGACTGTTCTGCTCGGCGGCCTTCGCGTGCTGGGCGCAAACACCAATGGTTCCAAGCACGGCGTCCTCACCGACAGACCCGGAGTGTTGACCAACGATTTCTTTGTCAATCTGCTGGACATGCGCACGCAATGGCAGCCGATATCCGGTGAAGAGGGCGTCTACGAGGGCCGTGACCGCAAAACGAATGCGCTCAAGTGGACTGGAACACGCGTCGATCTGATTTTCGGTGCCCACTCGCAGTTGCGAGCTTTCGCCGAAGTTTATGCCTGCGCGGGATCGCAGGAGAAGTTCGTGAAGGATTTCGTGGCTGCATGGAACAAGGTCATGAATCTGGATCGATACGACCTCGCGCGGAACGGAGTGAAGACGAAGGCAGCTTAACGCAAATGAGGTGCGGCGCGTGCAGATTCGCGCGCGCCCGATCCCCAGAGACAACGGGGTTTCACAGCTTCGCTGAATCCTAAGACTTCGCCTCGGCGAAGTGATCGAATGCCTTCGGTTTCAGCGGCCGTCCGGCAAATCGGATGCGTGCTGGACGCTGGCTGGTGATCCTGCCAATACGGGTAACGGTAACCCCGGCAATTTCGTGCGGCAGGTTGCGCCTCGATGTAAAAAGCAGTTCGTAGTCTTCGCCGCCGTTCAGGGCTTCATCCAGCGAGGCGCCGCGCGCGATCGGCAGCTCGCCAGTAAGCTCTGCGCTCACGCGCGATTCTTTGCAAAGGCGCACGAGATCGAGCGATAAGCCGTCGCTCAGATCCATGCAGGCACTCACGCCTAGTTTGCGCAGCGCGAGTCCGGCGGCAATGCGCGGTTCGGGGCGCAGATGGCGTTTCCAGGCCTCTCCGCGCTTCGTTGTCAAACCGTGGGCAGAGGCGCCGAGTTCACCCGTGACGTAAATTGCATCGCCCGGTTGCGCTCCGCTTCGCAGAAGTGCTTTGCCGCGAGGAACGCGTCCGCAGCACATTACATCCACAACAACGCGCTCGAAGCGCGCCGTGTCGCCGCCTGCAAGTGTGACTCCGAAGCGCGTGGCGAGCGCCGTCAATCCGCCATAAAACTCTTTCACCCAGCGTGAGGCAAGTTTCGGCGGAATCGCGAGTGAGACCAGGCAAAATGCCGGTTCGGCGCCCATGGCGGCGAGATCCGACAAACTGCGCGCCAGCGCTTTGTGGCCAACATCCGCAGCAGTGTGAGTGGAAAGCTCGAAATGACGCGATTCGAGCACGAAATCGGTAGTGAAGACGAGATCTTCGCGGGCGCGCGGCTGAAACACAGCGCAATCGTCGCCGATACCGGAGCCAAGACCCCGGATATACTCGACGATTTCGGTTTCGCGCATGGCGATCAGGTGCTGCTTGAGGCAAGCACAAATCCGGCAGGCAGATCTTCGCCGAAAACACGCCCCGCGGATGCTTCGTCACCTTCGCCGGCTAGATCGCGCAAGAGTTCTGCAGCCCGCGGTGTTGTCTCACACGCGCGGCGCACGGCATCCAGCGTGCCGGCGGGCAGATCCCGTGCGGCATCGCCCGTCAGGCGCGCGATCTGCACGACCGATTCGAGCAGCGAAGGCGTACGAGGAAGTTTCAAGAGCGCATCGATCCAGCGAATAACAGTGGAGGGCGGCAGCACCAGATTGATCGGTCCACTGAAGAGCTTGCGTGCACCCAGACGCGACAAACACCACGCGCCAACTTCGACCATTTCGCCTTGCTTCACCATCGCGAGCAGCGCTTCGCCCAACTGCGTCTTGGTTTGGACGGGCAGCAGCTCGAGGCTGGCAGCGGTGCGCCACATCTCGCGGTAAAGAGCTTGGTTGATGCGACCTTTGCGCTTCTGTTTGGGCAAAAGAATGGGCGATAAGCGCTGGAAGATATCGCCCTGCTGATTCCGATTGAGACCTCCGGATATGCGACCGCAGAAGACCCACCAATCGATTTCGTTCTGCACCTGATTGCCGAAAGTGAGTCCGCTCGAATAGACGCGCCGAGCCTGTTCGATACGGAATTCATCCCCCGGATAGCCGAATCCGGGGCGCAGGCAGAAGCCGGTGAGATTCAGCCAGCGCGCTTCGTGTGGCGCATTCTTGCGGCGGCCGTCAGTGAATGCGAGCAGCTTATCGGCGAGCGCGCGCACTGCCGGAAGAGGCCAGGACATCCGTCCCAAACCGAGCGCTTGTTCAAGGCGCGCGGGCAGTTGTTCCGGCGGAAGTGGATTTGCGGCTTTGGTTACTGACGGGCCGAAGACTTGCTCGATAAGCGCTTCGGCATTGGCCTGCGCTTCGGGCGAAATTACGGCGGTGGAACGAACGGCAGCGATAGCAGCACTCTGGCGCTCGTCAGAATCGGCCGACTTGCGCAAAGAAAATTGCAATCGCCAGCGATGTTCGCTGATCTTCGAAGCGGCCCAGGCCTCGAGCGTGCCTACTTCGTTGAGGCGGGCGCCGAGCGAGACCGGAACCTGCCGCTCGCCACCTTTGCCGAAGCGAATCACTGCGCGCAGGGGCATGTGCAGGCGTGGATCGCTGGCCGGGTCAAGCATGTGGTCCGACGGCGGAAGCGAGATCACGTCGCCGGCCCTGTCTTCTGTGCGAGAAAGCGAGCTGTACAGGCGAAACGCAACCGGGGTATTGGCGAGAAGCTGCAACTCGGGCTGCGAGAGCTGGATTTCCTCGCCTTCTTCTGTGCCGCGGGGCATAAGACAGACGGCGCGAATATCGGAAGACGCATTGTCCTGCAGTCCAAGGAAATAGGCGCGGGGTAGTCCGCCACGCACGAGCACACCGCTGCCGGTCGCGCGCACGTACGAGTAATAAGCCGCGCCGATGGCCACGGCGAGATCGAGATCGTGATTTTCAAACAGCAGAGGGGTGCGGCCGAACCACTGTGCAACGACGTCGCGGACGCGCTCGCGGAAGACCTGCGGGATGAAGAAGCCGCCGTTGAACAGGATCGCGTCTACGCCGGATTGGGCAGCCGGAGAGTTGGCGAGAAATTCGGCGAGGTGCCGTGTGATGGCCGGGTCGGAGACATAGGGGAGCCCGAGCTCGCGGAATACGCTCTGCTTCTCCTGCTGCGGCTTGTCCGTGAACGCGCAAGGCGGAAGAAAACCTCCGAGCGCCAGCTCCAGCACTTCATCGCGTGTGATGGAAGTCTTTAGCGTGCCGCCGATGAGGGACGAGCCGGCGCCCACAATCGTGATTTCGACCGAAGCCGGACCGTTCGGCGCAAGCAGACGTTCCTTGGCGTTCGAGCACTGGCGCCGGAGTGCGCTGCGCTGCCGGAGCGACAACGTTTTGCCGAGCTTCGATTCGGCAAGCCAGGAAATGGTGAGATCGAGATTGTCGCCGCCAAGCAGCAGATGACGGCCGACATTGGTACGTGTGAACTGCACACGATCGCCCTCGCGCTGTACACGCACAAGAGTGAAGTCGCTCGTGCCGCCGCCGACGTCGCAGACGAGAACGGTTTGCCCGTCGAAGAGCTCCTTATTGGAGCGCGCGAGATGGCTGGCAATCCAGGCGTAGAAAGCGGCGGCTGGCTCTTCGAGCAGCGTGAGCTGCTCAATACCGGCTTCGCGCGCGGCCTGTACCGTAAGCTCCCGCGCTTCTTCATCAAAGCTGGCGGGGACCGTGAGCACCACGTTTTGTTCAGTCAGCGCAGAACCTTTCGTGTTTTCCCAAGCGCGGCGCAGCGTCCGCAGGTATTCCGCGGACGCGTCTACGGGCGAGAGAACCCGGCCTTCTTCGGTGCTGTCCCAGGGAAGGATTTTGGCGGTGCGATCAGCCTCGGAATTCGACAGCCAGCTTTTTGCGGAATGTACGGTCTTGGTTGGGACGAGTGCACCCTGCTCACGGGCATAGGCGCCGACTACAGGCGGATCACTGAGATAGAGAAACGAAGGCAGCGTGCGCAACGCTTCTTCACGATTCGCTTCGACCTGCTGGCGGATGGGTAAAACGTGAATGGGCGGGAAATCAGCTTCAGCGGCTTCGCGCGGATCGATGTAAGCAACCGCGGAATTGGTGGTGCCGAGATCGATACCGACATTCATGCGGCTGCGGCGCGCTCGCGCACATTGAACTCGAGTTTCCAGCGGCGACCGTCATCGGCGACGCACCACAGCTCGAGCATGCCCGTTTCGGTGACGTTGCTTTCGAGTGTTACGGGCACGATCTCCTGCGCCGAGTCGTGCTTGTGCGGGGGAAGCAGAACTTCAATTGGCGCGAGTTCTTCAACATCGTCGGGCAGGTAATCGAGCATCTCGCCGGCATTGTCGTCTTTGCGAGTGAGCGAGGAGAAAAAGCGGAATTCAGCGGGCTCACCAACAATCAGGGCAAAGCGTTTTTGTGGCAGTTCTACGCGCGAGCCTTCCTCAAGGCCGAACGGTACCACGGTGAACGCTTTCATAGGCGCCGGCATCCCGGGCACCGCGGGCAGAGAGCTCTCGATGCCGACGTAGTAGGTGCGCGGCACGCCGCCGCGAATGCGCACCCCCTTGCCACTGCGTGCGAGTCCGTAATAGGCAGCACCTTGCGCTACGGCGTGCATGAGGTCCGAAGATTTTGTTTCGCTGCGCAGTTCAACCACGGGCGGAGCGCCGGCTCCGGCAAGCCAGCTATTCAGCACTTCGAAAATCCGGTGCTCGATGGCGCCTGCCTGCAATACGCCGCCATTGAGCAGCAGGTGGGTAGGCTTGGAGAGGCGTTCCCCTGATTGCCGCAGAAATTGCGCAAGGTGTTTGGTGACGGCCGGATCGCTCGCGTACTGCAATCCGACTTCGGCAAGCGCAACGCGGCGTTGTTTCTGGGGCGCGGCATCAGGACCAACGATCGGGAAAAATCCTTCGAGCAGAAGAGTGCGAACGTCCTCCCTCGTTATTTTGCCGCGCAGCGTGCCACCGACCAGACCGGTACCGCGGCCGAGAATCGTCAGGGGGTGATCGGTCGGGGCATTCTCAGCATCGGAAAGCAGTGCTTCTTTGGCCGTGCGGCATTGCTGCCACAACGCGTGGAACTGGATCAGATCCAGACGGATGTTTTTCTGAGTGAATTGCTGGGAGGCGTGATGCGCGACCGCGAGATCCATGTTGTCGCCGCCAAGCAGGAGGTGTTCGCCAACGGCGATGCGTTCGAGCTGCAGCTCGCCCGATTGTTCGGTGACGGCGATGAGGCTGAAATCGGTTGTGCCACCGCCGATATCGACGACCAGGATAAGATCACCGGGTTTGACCTGCTCGCGCCAGTTCGGGTTGCGGGCGATCCAGGCGTAAAAAGCGGCTTGCGGCTCTTCAAGAACGGTGACCTCCGGATACCCGGCTTCGTGCGCGGCACGCTGGGTGAGATCGCGAGCGGCCGCGTCGAATGAAGCCGGTACGGTGATGAGAACGTGCTGTTTCTCGAATGGCGCGTCAGGATTCTTGAAATCCCACGCCGCTTTGAGATGGGCCAGATAGGCGCGCGAAGCCTCCACAGGCGAGATCTTTTCCACACCCTCGGGAGCGTTCAACGGCAGCAAGGGTGTGTTGGGATCCGAATGCGGATTCGATAACCAGCTCTTGGCGGAGTTGACGAGCCTCGAGGCGTTCTCGATGCCGCGCCGGCGCGCGAATTGTCCGACCAGATACTTTGGTTGGCCATCCCAGGGGAGTGCGAGTGCGCCCTCGACGAATTCGTTCGGGCCGGGAAGATAAAGCGAGGACGGAAGCAGATCGAACTCGCTGATCTCGTTCGGAGCAGCGGTTTGCGGGATCGGCATCAGTTCCACATGTGGCTGCTCGCCATCAGCGTTGTCGACTGGCGCGTAAGCGAGGGCGCTGTTGGTGGTGCCGAGATCAATTCCGACGACAAACTTCGACATTAGATTATGACGGCTACTCGATTTCCAGTTCGGCTGGAGCAAGGATCGTCACGTCCTGTTTGCCCAACGGAGGCAGCTCGATGCTCTCCGCTTTCCAGCCCCGATGGCGCAGCGTTCCGCCGGGCGCCTTGCCGCTGGCGGGCACGTTGCCTATCAGTTTGATGCGATTCGGGTCGGGAGACTTCGAGACATCCAGTTTCTGGTACGTGCCTTCGACTGCATCCATCACCGGCGCCAGCGTGAGATGCCGGCCCAGAGCTGCTTTCGAATCGGCGTGGAGCGTGCGAACAGCCGCGCCAACCTGCTCATCGGAGTAGCCGGTGATATCTTCCATCAGGAAATCGACAAGACGTGCATCACGCTGCAGAATTCCGAGTAATTGCAGCGCTCCATCCGAAGCCCTGATTTTCGGAGGCTCGGGAGCAACCACGGGCACCGGCGCTGCTTTCACAAAGCCATATTCACGTGCAATATCTTCCGGCAGTATGCCGGAGAAGAGAAGAGAAAAAAAACTGCGAAACGCAGCCGAGATACGCGACAAAACCGGGTCCTTCCAACAGTCAGAATATCAACCGGAGGTACTCACTTCGTGCGAAACGCTTTGAAAACTGTTACTCTCCACTCATATAAGCATGCGTTTGTTTAAACGCGTGCATACGTTTGATTAAGGGAGAAGTAGAAATGGCAACAAAGAAGAGTTCATCGAGTAAGAAATCATCGTCGGGCTCGAAGCGCACGACGAAGAATAAGATGGAGAAAGTGATGCACGAGTATAAGCATCACGAGCTTTCCTCGGGCCGCAGTGGGAAGAAAGTGAAGAGCCGCAAGCAGGCGATTGCAATCGGCTTGAGCGAAGCGCGCCGAGCAGGCGGCAATGTACCGGCGAAGAAGAAGTCGACCGCCAAGAAAAGTACCGCGAAAAAATCAACGGCCAAAAAGTCGAGCGCCAAGAAGAGCACCGCCAAAAAGGGCGCGGCCAGGAAACATACAACGAAAAAGCATACGACCAAGAAGCATACGGCGAAAAAGTCGAGTTAAAGCTGAAATCGCGATGTGCGGCGGCCGCCCGTCGCCGCACGACGTGCGCACTCACACGAATCTGCGCCGTTGCGAAGTTGTTTTCAGTGGACGTCGAAGCGATAAGGCAGAATGCGCAGCACGCCGCCATGCAGCAGCGCCTTGCCGGGCAGAGCCGGTAGCAGTTGGCGCAGCTTGCTCTCCGCGGCTGAATCCTGCACCGCTTCGGGCGAGGAGTTCGCGAGCACTTCGAGCAGGCTTTTGCGCGGCGGATACAGCACAAGGTTGGTCTGCCCGGTCGGCGTGAGATGCGCCTTCTGCCGGATCAGAGCTACGGCCTGATCGAGTCCGCCGAGTTGGTCCACCAGGCCGTTCTGCTGCGCCTCCGCGCCCATCCACACGCGCCCCTGCGCAATGGGGTCGATCTGGTCATAGCTCTTATGGCGCGCACTCGCCACCTTCGAGACAAAGATATTGTATGTGGTCTGGATGGACTCGTGCAGCTTCTGCCGCGCCGCATCCGAAAGCGGCAGATAGGCCGAATCCATTTCGGCGAGCTTGCCGCGCGACAGCAGATCGGCCTGAATCCCGAGCTTGTCAAACAAACCATGCAGCACCGGCCGGGCATAGAGCACTCCTATGGATCCCGTAATCGTATCCGGGTACGCGACCACCGAATCGCCCGTCATCGCCATGTAGTAGCCGCCCGAAGCTGCCACATCCGACATGGAAATGACCGTCGGCTTGGCGGCGCTCAGCATTCTGAGCTCGTGCAAAATCACATCCGATGCCAGCGCATCGCCGCCCGGCGAATTGATTCGCACGATCACGCCCTTTACGCCAGAGTCGTTGCGTACCTGCCGCACCAGCCGTGCAAACGAACGATCCGCGATCTCGGTCGCGTCGCCGAATGAATTGCCGGTATCGCCCTGTATGATTTCGCCATCGCCAACCAGAAAGGCGATACGGTCGCCTTGCCCAGGCGCGGCACGGAAATAGGTTCGAATATCGAGCCGGTTCAGCTTGCTGACGTTCGTCTTCTTCTGCAGATCGCCGTACAATTCGTCGTTGTACGCCAGCTGATCCACCAGGCCGTTCGCCTTGGCCTGATCGGCAGTAAACGGTCCCTGATCAATCAGCGCCTTGATTTCGTCAGCTGACTTGTGTCGTCCCTGGCCGATGGTGGCGCAAAAATCGTTGTAGATCTGATCGAGCACCTGGCTCAACACTTCGCGCGTTTCGGGCGACATATTGGTCCGGGTGAAGATATCGCCGGCATCTTTGTAGCGACCGATATGATCGACCTGAAACTGAATGCCGAGCTTATCGAGACCCTCTTTGAAGTACATGGTCTCGAGCAGGAATCCCTTAACCTCGAGCATGTCGCTGGGCGATAAATAGATGCGGTCCGCGGCGGAAGCGAGATAGTATTCGCGCGAACCCGGGGATTGCAAATAAGCGTAAACCGGTTTTCCAGAGCGCTTGAAATCGAGCAGTTCCTGGCGCAGTTCCTGCAACCGTCCCCAGCCGGCTACAAGATGCTGCGGCTCCAGAATGACAGCCTTGATCCGGTTATCCGCGGCAGCTTCGTGCAGCGACGTCCAGAGGTCGCGCACCGTTGGAGCCGTTTTCTGCTCGAAGAACGGAATCGCCATATCGACCGGTGCCGATTCGGGCACATCCCCGCGCAGCGAGAGCACCAGGGCCGAATCGCCCGGAACCGATGGAGCCTTATTGGCGAACAAGCGGCCTAACGCCAGGAAGACAACGAAAATTCCAAACACCGTAACGATGATGCCGATGAGTACGCCGAGCAGAAATTTCCACATAGGCCGAGTTCTTTCTTTTGAAGCGTAGCAGGATTGCGCCGAACTCTAGCTTTTCGCGGCTGATCTCTTGGCGGTTTCGAGTAACCGTACCAGCTCGGGATTTTGCGCTTCTCGCGCCCGCGCCAGGGCGCTCCGTCCGGTGCGGTCCACCAGCAGCGGATTCGCACCGTGCGCCAGCAGAGCGGTAACCGCAGCGCTGTTGCCGAGCGAAGCAGCCAACATCAGCGGTGTGGCATCGGACTCCGTATCCCGCACGTCGACCGCAGCGCCGCGTTCGATCAGTAAGTCAATTAGTTCCGGATTTCCGCCGATCGCGGCATCGTGGAGCGGTGTGCCGCCTTGCGAATTACGCGAATCGACGGCAGCGCCATAATCGAGCAGCAGATGGGCCAGTGGAAGACGGCCTTTAAGAGCAGCATCGTTCAGATATGTCGATCCCGCTGAGGTGCGCTCGTTTGCGCTCCATCCCGAATCGAGCAGCAATCGGGCCGTAGCCGTGCGACCGCGCGCGACTGCATTCTCCATTGCAGCGCCAAACTCCCGCCGCAGAGCCGTTTGCGAATCTGCGACCCGTAACAGGCGTTCGACAACTTGTTTATTCTTGTAGGCCAGCGCGAGATCGAGAGGCGACTGGCCCGAGTTATCGCGCGCTGTGGGATCAGCTCCGGCTCGAATGAGAATATCCGCAATCGGCGCATAGCCCGCAATAGCCGCCTCGTCCAGCGGACCTCGTTTATTGGGACCGTGAACGCGATTCGGATCGGCTCCCCGCCCTACCAGCAGCTCGGCCACCGCTGCGCGCCCGTGCAGAACGGCGGCGTCTAGCGGCGTATTTCCCGACGAATCCGTAGCATCCAGCAAAGCGCCGCCAGCAAGCAGCAAATCCGCGATCTGCGCTTCGCCGCGCACGGCAGCCAGGTGCAGAACCGTCTGATTGTCGCGAAAACGGAGCTCCGTTCGCGCGCCGGACTGAAGCAAGATGCGAACAAGTTCGGGCCGACCATTTGCGACCGCATAGTAGAGCGCTGTTCCGCCGGTCTCGCCCTGGCGCGCGTCTATCGCGGCACCATGCCCCAGCAGAAAACGGGTGATTTCAAGTTGATTGGAGAGAACAGCCGCGATCAACGGCGGTGTGCCCGCCGGATCGGCGGCATTTACGTTCGCGCCCGAGCGGATCAGCACGGAAACGCGTGGCAAATCGCCATTCCGGATCGCGTCGTGCAGTGGAGGCAGCTGGCCATAGCCGGTGATTGCAAACAGCAGCAGTGCAATCACCCGAAACATGGCCGGAGGGACAGGCACAAGATTGCCTGTCCCCACGGTAACACCAAATCAGGCTTTGGTCTCGACGCCCACCGGCTGAGTGGCCACGTGCTTCTCGATCATTTTCTGGAACTCGGGCTTGCCGATTGCGCCGACCTTTTGTTCCACGATCTGGCCGCCTTTGAAGAGCAGCAACGTCGGAATGCCGCGGATACCGTAACGGTATGCGGTCTGCTGGTTCGCATCCACGTCCAGCTTGCCGACTTTTACCTTGCCGGCGTACTCGTTCGCGACCTGATCCACGGTCGGACCCATCATGCGGCAGGGGCCACACCATTCCGCCCAGAAGTCGACCAGGACCGGGACGTCTGCGTTCAGCACATCTTTATCGAAGTTATCGTCAGTGAAGGTGAGTGTGTTACTACCTGCCATTTAAATCTCCTATCTGTTGATGATCTAACATCGCTTTTTGATTCACCCGGTGACTGGCATCTGGAAAGCGGAAAAAAACCTGCCCTCCTGGGCTAAACTGAGGGGCAGAAACATTCTGGTTTGATAGAGCCGTTTTTGATTCGCCTTATCTGCGCCATCCTTCCCTTCGTTTTGCTGATTCCGGCCCGGGCCGCTTCCCCTCTTCAAAACGCCGGCAACACGCAGCAGTCCCTTGAGAACGAATTCAGCGTTAGCCTTACGATGTTCTCCACGCTTGCCGCTATCAATGCCGCTGGTTACGACACCGGGATGGACTCGCCCCTCAATCAAAAATTCAAGGTTCGAAGCCAGATACGCGAAGAATTGGCGAAAAGGCAGATTGCCTGTTTACCTGAACTCAAGGCGTATTATCGCGAGCACCGAAAGGCGGACGACACGGCTAACCTGAGCCAGTATCTGTCGTTCGCTCTGATCGCCGGAAATGCTCCGGCCTTTGAGCTTCCCGCTCAGGTTCCTCCCGATGTAGAGCCGCTGCGCAACTTCAGCCCGCTGCTGGCAAGGTTCTACAAAGAAGCCAATTTGGAAGATCTCTGGCGCCGCGCGCAGCCGGCCTACAATGCCGCGATTGCCGAGTATCAGGATGCAGTAATCAACACCATCTTCGAAGCGAACGGGTACTTACGTAATCCTTCCGGCTACTTAGGACGCCGTTTTCAGATCTACCTCGACTTGCTCGCCGCGCCGGATCAGGTCCAGGTGCGAAGTTACAAGGACGACTACTACGTGGTGATCACGCCGACGAGTGTGCCCGCAGTTAATGAAATCCGCGATGCTTATCTGGCCTACGTTCTCGATCCGCTGAGTTTTAAGTACAGCTCGGTTATTAACGAAAAGAAGCCACTCGCGCGCTACGCTCAGAATGCGCCGGCCCTGGACCTGGCCTATAAAGACGATTTTGCGCTGCTCGTGACCAAGTGCCTGATCAAAGCGATTGGGATCCGGCTCACGCACGAAAGCGCGGAGAAGCGGTCGGCGGAGGTGAACCAGGCGGTGCGCGAAGGGTTCATTCTGACACCCGCTTTTTACGATCTGCTGACACTCTACGAGAAGCAGCCGGATTCGCTTCGGCTGTACTATCCCGATCTGGTCTCCGCTATTGACGTGCATCGAGAAGAAAAGCGGTTGAAAAATGTGCAGTTTGCGCAATCGGTAGCGCCGCGCGTGATTGCGCCGCCGGCCAAGATGCAGATCGATCCGGGCGAAGAGTCGGTGGACGCAGCCGAGGGAATGTTCGAGCAGCACGATGCCGAGAATGCGGAGAAGACCTTCAAGAAGGCTCTCCAGCAGACTTCTGACAAAGCTCTGCAGGGCCGGGCTTACTATGGGCTCGGCTTGATTGCGCTTCAGCAGAAACGTTGGGACGAAGCGCAGAATCTCTTTCAACGTACGATCGAGGCGAGCCCGGACTCTACGGCTGCCGGATGGTCTCACTACTATCTCGGGCAGTTGTCTTTGAAAGCGGGCGACGCGGGCCAGGCCAACTCGCAATTTCAGATGGCGCTGAACACGCGCGGACTGTCGGCCAAGGCCCGTGAAGCAGTCGAGAAAGCCATGCAATCCAATTCAGGAGAGAAACAGCAATGAGAACGATATTGACCCTTGCCGCACTCGTGGCAACCGCCGCAGTTCCCGTGCTCGCGCAACAAGCGCCGAAGCCGAAATCGCAGAAGGAAGTTGACGCACTCAAGAAAGTGCAGGCCGATGCTCAGGCCGGCAACGCCGATCAGGAGATTCAGGACATCAACTATGTTCTGGAGAACTTCGCTGACACCGAATACAAAGACATGCTGCTCAATATGGCGATGGAAGCAGCGCAGCGCAAAGGCGATTATCCCCAGACAGTCGCTTTCGGCGAGCAGGTAATCAAGAATAATCCAAACGATGTGACCGCGCGCGTGACGCTGGCTGAGACCATCGCCGCCCATACCAAAGATACCGATCTTGACAAAGACAAGAGCATTCAGCAGGTACGCGATTACGCCAATAAGGCGCTCGACCTTCTGAAAGGCAATGTGGCACCGCCTTCCGGAGTGCCGGCCGACAAGTGGCCCGATTTCGAGAAGCAGCTCACGTCGCAAGCGCACGACGCCTTGGCCCAGGCTCTCGAGCTCGAAAAGAAGTATCCGGAAGCGATCACCGAGTACAAGGCAGCGCTGGACGCCCAGCCCACCAACTCGGTTTCCATGGTGCGCCTGGCCAAAGCGTATAACGAAAACAAGCAGTACGACGACGCCATCGCAACGGCCGACAAAGCATTGGCTGTAGCCGATGCGCCGCCGGCGGTGAAGACCTTCGCACAACAGCAGAAGGATGTGGCAACCCGCATGAAGGGTTCCCCGAAATAACCGGGCGCATCGATGCATGAGCCCGCCGAGGTGCTCGAAGAAGCGCTGGGATATCGCTTCAGCGACCAAGCCCTGCTGTTTCGTGCGCTCACACATCGTTCGTGGCTCGCCGAACAGGGATCGCCGATGCCGGAGGCCTGCGATAACGAGCAGCTCGAATTCCTCGGCGATTCGATTCTGGGGCTGGTTGTCAGCGAGGGGCTGTTTCGCCGTTTTCCACGCGAACGCGAGGGGCGCCTCTCGCAGCTTAAGGCGCACTTAGTAAGTGCCACTCATCTGCATCAATGCGCGCTGGCTGTCCGGCTGGGCGCTTTTCTGCAGCTTGGAAAAGGCGAAGAGCGAAACGGCGGCCGCGAGCGCCGAACACTTCTCGCAAATGCACTGGAAGCGCTGATCGCGGCGCTGTATCTCGATGGCGGTCTCGCTACCGCGCGCCTGTTCATCGAGCGCTGGATTCTGAGTTCGCTCGATCCGCTCCTTGAACTCGGGCCGGCTGGTCTATTGAATTACAAGAGCCTGCTGCAGGAGAAAGCGCGATCTCTCGGGCTCAGCTTTCCTCGATACGTAACCATCGCCTCAACGGGTCCGGATCACGCGCGCCTGTTTACGGTGGAAGTCCGGCTGTCGGATTCCCTCAGCGCACGAGCCACGGGATCGTCCAAGAAAGTGGCCAGCCAGCGCGCCGCCGAGAGCCTCTACCAGAAGCTCGAGGCGGAAGGATGAACGGAGCCTAAGCGAAGCGAATCAGACGCGACTGGCGATGACTTCGAGATACTCGCCGCGAATGAAAGTAGTGCCGTCGGGGGCTTCGTTGTGTTCGCTCCAGAGCTTTTCGAGATCGGAACGATATTGCGCTCGGCCAGCGGGATCGAGACGATCGGCGATTGCGCGGATCGGTCCGAAATTCTCCGCAAAAGCCGCCGCCGCGATGTGGGGCGGAACGGGTCCACGAAGATCGACCGGCCTACGCGCGGTGCGAATATCGGAGCAGTATGGACGAAGCCGCTCGCGCAGTACGGAGTCCTCGCCCCATAAGAACGCGGGCGGAACTCCGAGGGGCGCGGGAGCGTAGCGGGTGCCGAGAGCGAAAACTTTCGCAGGAAAGCTGGAGGGCGTCCAGTTAGCCATCGCGATCTGGCCGCCGGACTTGCAGACGCGTGCGAGTTCCGACGCCACCTTATCCGGAAACGGCGCGAACATAGCACCATACATGGTCACGACGAGATCGAAGCTTTCATTTTCGTAAGGCAACTCTTCGGCGTCGCCTTCATCGAAGCGGATTTCGAGGCCGTCCTCTGAAGCGCGAGCGCGCGCCTGTTCGAGTAGATTCGGCGCGATGTCGACGCCGGTAACGTGCGCACCTAGAGCGGCTACAGGAAGCGCAAGATTACCGGTGCCGCAGGCCACATCCAGTACGCGGATACCGGGGCGAATCTCCAGTCGTCCCGCAAATTCACGAGCGTGCTCAATGTTCTGGGAGGCGATTTTGCCGAAATCACCCGCAGTCCACATGGCTCGCATGCGCTGCTTCAAGTCCAATTCGTTGGGCGCGTTCATATTCAGGTACTGTGCACCAGTGTATTGCGATTGCGCCATCGCGCCGCGTCGGGACCCGCCGAGCCGCCCATTTTTGAGAGACTAACGGCATGTCCGATGCAGCACAAGACCGCTATCACACGAATCTGAACGTCCAATACGGCCCGCTCGAAATCGTGCGGGAGAAAGAACTTGCAGACGCCTGTCCGTATCAGTGGTGGAACCAGACGCTGTGCCGCGTGAACGATTCGGTCGTTCGAATGGCTGTGATCCAGGGCGAATATCACTGGCATCAGCACACGACGGAAGACGAGTTTTTCTACGTAGTGGAGGGCCGGCTCGTCATTGATCTCGAAGGGCGCAGTGCCGAGCTTGGGCCACGTGAGGGATTGGTTGTGCCGCGCGGAACTCTTCATCGCACGCGTGCTCCAATCCGCACGGTGATCCTGATGGTGGAGAACGCAAGCATCGTGCCTACCGGGAGTTAGCAGGCTTTTATCGCTATATTGAAACTGTATTGGCGGCGAATGCGGAACGCATTCCTGCCGGCCGGACCTGAACCCCCAAGGCAATTGAACACGCGTGTGGCTGTAGAAGGAGTCACTTATCCCCGAGAAGATTTTTGATCCGAAAGAGATCGAGCCGAAGTGGCATGCACGCTGGCAGAAGGAGCCCCTGCTTTACGCTGCCGACGCGCCGAAAAAGCCCAAGTACTACGTGCTCGAGATGCTGCCGTATCCGAGCGGCAAGCTGCACATGGGCCACGTGCGCAACTACTCGATCGGCGATGCACTGGCGCGCTACATGTGGATGCGCGGTTACAACGTGCTGCACCCGATGGGCTGGGATTCCTTCGGTTTGCCTGCAGAAAATGCAGCCCTGAAAGAAAAGCGCAATCCGCGGGAATGGACGATTGGCAATATCGCGCACATGAAGGCGCAGATGCAGCGGCTCGGATTCAGTCTCGACTGGAATCGCGAAGTGACGACGTGCGAGCCGGAATATTATCGCTGGAACCAGTGGTTCTTTTTGAAGATGTTCGAGCGCGGTCTGGCGTACCGGCGAGAGGCGCTGCTGAACTGGTGCCCGGAGTGCGCCACGGTGCTGGCGAATGAGCAGGTGGTGGATGGATGCTGCTGGCGGCATGAGACGACGCCGGTGGAGCAGCGCGCCATGCAGCAGTGGTTCCTGAAAACGACGGCCTATTCGGCGGAGTTGCTCGACGACATGAAGCAGCTCGAGAGCGGGTGGCCGGAGCGCGTGCTGGCGATGCAGCGCAACTGGATCGGGCGTTCGGAGGGGGCGGAGGTCGATTTCCGACTGGAGAGGACTGGAGCGCCGATTCGTGTTTTCACGACACGTATCGATACGATTTATGGCGCAACGGCAATTATCCTCGCTCCCGAGCACCCGCTCGTGGAACAACTGATGACGGAGTCCGAGCAGCGTGTCGCGGTGAAAGAGATGATCGATGCGACCGCGCGCCAGGAGCCGGGGAAAGAAGAAAAGCTCGGCCTCTTCACCGGGCACAGTGCGATCCATCCTTTCAGTGGCGCGCGTATTCCGATCTGGATCGGCAACTTCGTGCTCATGGGCTACGGCACGGGCGCGATCATGGCGGTTCCGGCGCATGACGAACGCGATTTCGAATTCTGTAAAGCGCACGGAATTCCGATCGTGCCGGTGATTCGGCCCGCAGACGGCGAACTGGCGAATGAAGCGGCGATCTCAGAACCATTTCTCGAATACGGCGTGGTTGAGAATTCGGGCGAATGGTCGGGATTGACAAGCGCTGAGGCCCGCAAAAAAATGGCGGCTTTCGCGGAGGCGAACGGTTTCGGAGCGCCCTCGATCACCTACCGGTTGAAGGACTGGGGCATCTCGCGCCAGCGCTACTGGGGTACGCCGATTCCGATTATCTATTGCCCCGATTGCGGAACGGTACCGGTGCCGGAGAACGACTTACCCGTCAGGCTGCCGGAGAACGTGAAGATTACGGGCGAGGGCCGATCGCCGCTCGAGGGTGTGGAGTCCTTCATGAATGTGCGCTGCCCCAAGTGCGGCAAACCGGGACGGCGCGAAAGCGACACTATGGATACCTTTGTGGACTCGTCGTGGTACTTCTACCGCTACTGCGATGCGCGTAACGATCGCGCGCCATTCGATTCGGGAACTATCGCGCATTGGTTTCCGATTGATCAGTACATCGGCGGAGTGGAACACGCGATTCTGCATCTGATTTACTCGCGCTTCTGGACGAAGATGATGCGCGACATCGGCATCGTTCAGAATAGTGAGCCCGTAAAGCGGCTCTTCACGCAGGGCATGGTGATCAAGGACGGCGCGAAGATGTCGAAGAGCCTGGGCAATATTGTGTCGCCGGACGACATGGTGGAGCGCTACGGGGCCGATTCAGCGCGTATGTATGCCTTGTTCGCCGCACCGCCCGATCGCGATCTCGATTGGCAAGAAGACGGCGTCTCGGGCGTGAGCAAATTTCTGGGACGTGTGTATCGCTTCGTTACGCGCAACGCTGATGGGTACGGTGGCTCGGGCGAGAGCGATCGTAAAGCCCTGGGCGCGGTGCACCGAACGATTCAGAAGATCACGAACGATTTCGAGAGCCGCTGGCACTTCAATACTTCCATCGCATCCCTGATGGAACTGACGAATGAGCTCCTTGAGTATGAGGATGAGCTGTCGGCAGAAGCACGCAAAACGATTTGCCGTAATCTGACACTGCTGCTCGGGCCATTCGCTCCCTATACAGCGCAGGATCTGTGGGACACGCTGGGGGAAACCGGTCCGCTTTTCCGGCAAAGCTGGCCGCAGTTCGATCCGAAACTCGCCGAACAGGACGAGATCGAGATTCCGGTACAGGTGAACGGGAAACTGCGCGGGCATATTCGCGTGGCGCCCGGAACCGCATCGCAGGAACTCGAACGTCTCGCACGAGAGAACGTGAAGGTACAGCCATTTCTCGCCGGAAAGCAAGTCGTAAAGGTTATCTGCGTTCCTGACCGGCTGGTCAATATCGTCGTGAAGTAGCTTTAGGGATTTCCGCTGATTGGAACCGTCACGGATCCGGTGCTGCCATCAGCGCGGTTCAGCACAATGATGCGAACCGCGCCCGCAGCCGGGTTCAGTTCCACTTCCTGGCTGAGTCCGAGACCTCTCTGCAGCAGCGTCTGGTACGTATCCGGGTGAAGTCCGAGCGTAAGCTGTTTGCGCACGCTGGCAAGAATCTGTCCGCGCTTATTCTCCTGAGCGAAAACGACGTCGAGTTTGCCTTCGTACTTGCCGTCGTGCTCTTTGAGGCGCAATTCGGAGAGGTCCAGAATGTAGGTGAAGACCGTGGCACCGGGTTTGGTGTTACTGGCATCGGTCCGCGCCGTGAGCGACAAAGCAGCCGAATCGAGTGGACTCCAAAGCGCCTGGCGAAGCAGATCGTCGGCCTGCTTATCATTCGGCGCGGGCAGATCCTGAGCCAGGTAGCCTTTCTTGGTTCGGATATGCACGCCCGATCGCTTGACGGAAACTTTGATGTTATGAAAGCGATTGTCCCAGCTGTCTTCGGGCAGATAGTAGCCGATGAGATAGGTGACGACAGAATCATCCATCGCGTCCCGCACAGCCCTGTCGATATCGTTGCGATCGTAGTAGGCACGGCCGCCGGTGAGATCGGCGATGTACTTCATGGTGTCGACGGGCCTCTGATCAACTCGGGTTGCCGATTGCGGAAGCTGGTGAGTCTGGCGATTGATTTTGAAGTTGCGGCTCGCATCGGCCATGCCTAACGTTTTCAGGCCGCGCACATCAACCGGGTAAACGGACACGTTCGCACGATTCAATTCCAGGCTGGCGCGCTGGATGTAGTCTGTGAAGATTTGCTGATCATTGGCCATACCGCCCATGGCCTGCTTCTCGGCTTTGGTATCTTCCGGGTCGCCAAAGCCGATGTCGATGGGAAATCCGCCGGAGACCCAGACTACATTTTTGCGCCCCGGAATGGCATTGAGATGCTCGGCGAGCGCGATGAAGGCGGCGCTGGTGTTGACGGCACGCATCCGTGTGTAGAAGTTTGCATCGATATAAGCGGCGCGGTCGAGGGCGCTGTCCATCATGTCATCGCCAGTGTTGGCGCCCACCGGATCGGAGGCTTCGGTGGCTGAACTAAACGAGGACATCAGTTTTTCGACCGCTTCCATCAGATCGTGTGTATTGTCCGTGAAGTCGTGCAGGACGCGGAAGCCGCTTGAAACGCCGCCCGTCAATGCATAGAGCGCGATGCGATCGCCCGGGTAAATCTCCTCGAAGAAGCGCATCATTTGCTGCCGCATATTCATCTGATCGGTCACCTTGGTGCTATAAGCATCGAGCAGAACGACAGTGATGTTGCGGGGGGCGGTTCCGCTCCGGGTAGGGCGATTCCTGACGACATTCGCCGGCAAGGCGGGAGGCTGCGGAGATTGCGAAGAACTGGTGCTATTTTCAACAACAAAGACTGAGATGGGCCGCAGCTGGCCGTTATCTTTTATTTCGAAATCATCTTTGGTCAGGTCCGCAACGGGATTGCCATGCTTGTCGTGAGCAACGACGCTGAACTGGACCAGGCGGGTATTTACGGAGATTGTGGGTGGGCTCTGCGCAAAGACGGGCAGGCTCAGTATCGCGAGGGCAAAGCGTACGCGAAGGCGTGACATGGAAGAACGATCTATTGGTTGCGCCGGTGAATGAATTTTAGCTCAGCAGGCGCGCCAGGATGTGGATCGCACAAAACCAGACTGTCAGGCCCGAACAACTTCGGGGATGGCCGGGTGCTCAGCAGACCTATAATCGAAGCATGATTCGTAACGAGTGGGTCGCCTCTCGCGCCAACGATCCAGTACGCACGCAAATGCATTATGCGCGTAAGGGGATCGTGACCGGTGAGATGCAGTATGTAGCCGAGCGCGAAAAGCTATCTCCCGAGCTGATTCGCGATGAAGTGGCGCGCGGACGCATGATCATCCCGGCCAATATTCATCACTCTCGGCTTGAACCCATGTGCATCGGCGTGGCTTCGAAGTGCAAGATCAACGCCAATATCGGCAACTCCGCTACGACGTCCAACATTTCCGACGAGCTCGAAAAGCTCGATTACGCGGTTCGCTTCGGCGCTGATACCGTGATGGATCTCTCCACCGGCGGCGACATCCCGCGCATTCGTCAGGCCATCATCGACGCCTCTCCCGTTCCGATCGGCACCGTGCCGATTTATGAAGCGCTCAGCCGTGTGCGCCGCGTCGAGGATCTCAATATCAACGTGCTGCTTGAAGTGATTGAAGAGCAGGCCGAGCAGGGGGTTGATTACATGACCATTCATGCCGGCGTTCTCGTGCAGTATGTCCCGCTTACCCGCAACCGCATCACCGGAATTGTCAGCCGCGGCGGCGCGATTCTCGCCGAGTGGATGGTCAAGAACCACAAGCAGAACATGCTTTACGAGCATTTCGACGCGATCTGCAGGATTTTCCAGAAGCACGACGTCAGCTTCTCGCTGGGCGACGGTCTGCGCCCGGGCTGTCTGGCGGACGCCAGCGATCCCGCTCAATTCGCTGAACTCAAAACACTCGGCGAGCTCACTCGGAAAGCCTGGGAATATGATGTGCAAGTGATGATTGAAGGTCCAGGTCACATCCCCTTGGACCAGATCGCTCTCCAGGTAGAAAAGGAGCGCGAGATGTGCTACGAAGCGCCGTTCTACACGCTCGGACCGCTGGTTACCGATATTGCTCCGGGCTACGATCACATCACTTCCGCAATCGGCGCCGCGATGATCGGCTGGCACGGCGCGTCCATGCTCTGCTATGTGACACCCAAAGAACACCTCGGGCTCCCGAATCGCGAGGACGTGAAGCAAGGCATCATCGCCTACAAAATCGCTGCTCATGCGGCTGATGTGGCCCGTCATCGCCCGGGTGCTCGCGATCGCGACGACGAGCTTTCCCGGGCGCGCTTCAACTTCGACTGGAAAAAGCAGTTTGCCCTTAGCCTCGATCCCGAAACGGCGCAGGCCTACCATGATGAGACTCTGCCCGAAGAAGGTTTCAAGGACGCGGCCTTCTGTTCCATGTGCGGACCCAAGTTCTGCTCGATGAATCATTCCGCCAAAACGCAGGAGTTCACCGAAGCGGATGCCCAGCAGGTCTTACACAACATCCAGTCCTAAAATCGTGCGCTGCGGCTGGGCCGGCAGCGACCCGCTCATGATCGAATATCACGATCGCGAGTGGGGTGTGCCCGTCCACGATGACCAGCTGCTCTTTGAGTTCCTGATTCTCGAGGGCGCACAAGCTGGCCTGAGCTGGTCGACGATTCTGCGCAAGCGCGGCAATTATCGGAAAGCGTTCAGCAACTTCGATCCACGCAAAGTCGCCCGGTACGACGAAAAGAAGATCGCCGAGCTGCTAAAAAACGACGGCATTGTGCGCAACCGGCTCAAAATCCGCGGCGCGGTCCAGAACGCCCGCGCCTTTCTCGCCGTGCAAAAAGAATTCGGTAGTTTCGACCGTTATGTGTGGCGGTTTGTCAATGGCGCACCGCAGGCAGGCAGACCCCTCAACATGGCCGCGGTGCCCGCGCGCACTTCGGAATCCGATGCGCTCAGCAAGGATCTGCAGAAGCGCGGTTTCACCTTCGTCGGGTCAACCATATGTTACGCATTCATGCAGGCCACAGGTCTGGTAAACGATCACCTGGCCGGCTGTTTCCGTTCCGCCGAGTTGGCCCGTTCTTTATCTTTGGAGGCCAAGCGGTAAGCTCGACGTTCAGCGGCCTCTTCGTAGCGCCGCTTCTCGTCTTCGGTCTCGGGAACGACTGGCGGTAACAGCACACGATTACCAGCCGTATCCACTGCCACAAACGTCAGATATGCGGACGAAGTGTGCAGCAGACCCGGCTTTTGCAGATTTTCCACCCAGACCTTCACACCGACTTCCATCGATGTGCGAAAGACACGATTTACCTGCGATTTGAGATGCACCAGATCGCCGACATGAATCGGATGCAGAAAGGTCATTTGATCGACGGAAGCGGTCACCACCGGACAGCGCGCATGCCGCATCGCCGCAATCGCGCCGCACAGATCCACCAGGTGCATCACGTGTCCGCCCAGCATATTCCCGAGCATGTTCGCATCGTTCGGCAGACAAATCTCGGCGTACTCGGATTGTGTCTCACGCACAGTACGGATTACGTTCTCGCTAGCCGGATCGATCACCGCGGAAATTTCGTCCATATTCGCATTATCGGGGCACGCGCGACCCTCGCTCGGGTGCGGAAGCTTCCAGAATCGTTTGCTCTCGATCGCGCACCGATCTCGCGCTTGCGCGCTTCCTCATGCGGTGTATCCAATAAAGCAGAGGACAAGCGAGTCCAAGTCCCCAGTGGCCGATCGAGATAAGAGAGCGCGCTCGATCGTCGCCCGCATAGTACAAGAGATATCCGCTGAGCACGAGCCAAAAAATCAAGCCGGTCAATACGCCTCCCGAAGCCCGGCGCCTTCCCGAGCGCCATCCCACCGTAATGTGAGTACCCCAAAGCAGGCCGAAAAGCCATGTCGCGGCGAATGCAAATGCACCGTGTATTTTCAACCACCAGGGTTCCAGTGGATTGCTCTGCGGACCAAACTCGCCCTGCTTTGTCAGGAAGTAGTGGAAGAGCAGCCACAAACCTCCCGAGAGCCACACGCCAACGCCGATCACATAGAGCGCACGCCGCCGCGCCGAGCTGAAGCGTACGGAATGTCCTCTGTTTCGGCTCAAGGGCACTCCATTGCAGGGTTCAAGGACTGCCAGCCTGTGGATGCATCCCACAGATGAGCCGCGGCTCCAAATTCGCCCAAAATCGGCCGGCTGCCGCTACCCATGGCCATGACGACTTTCGTGAGCGCGTCGGCAATCATGCAGCTTTCGGCAAGCACGCACACGAATCGCTCTCTCGAGATCGGCCTGCGGCTCAGGCCATCGACATGCGGGCCGCACACCCGTTCTGGAATATCACGCTGACAGCTGCGACCGCTGCTGGCGATACTGCCATCGGCCAGCTCGATAATCGGAATGCTCTCAGCGAAAACTTCAACGCCGACCGCAATCGGCTCGCATTCCTGTCCCAGCACTCGAATATCGCCGCCGGCGTTGACGACTGCACGAGCAATGCCCTGCGCCCGAAGGCACTCGATCGCACGATCCACAGCATATCCCTTTGCAATACCGCCAAAATCGATCCAGACCGGACGCCGTAAGCTGACCGTGTGATCCCGGTGGATCTCGACGTCTCGCCATGTACCGCCCGTTAGCGCATTCGCGCCAACAGGCTGCGGCAGCCATCCCCAGCTGACAAGCTCAGCTCCGATGGTTACGTCGAAGCAGCCAGATGTACGTTGTGAAAGCGCGATCGCCTGCTGGAGGACCGTGAGCGTACGCGCGTCTACCGGAATGCGCCGCACGCTTCCGTCGCGATTCAGGCGGCTCACGTCACTCTCGGAACGGTGGAAGCTCATTAAGCGGTCGATTTGCTCAATTTCCTGAAAGGCCGCGCTGATCGCGGGATGGGCATCAGAGGCCGGCAATCCTTCCACACGGATACTCACCAGCGTTCCGAGCCAAGGCTGGGCGCGCTCAGTGACCGTTGGGAGCGAGCACGACTTCATAAGTTGCCAGCAGACGGCTGATTCCGTCGGTGATGTGTTTGCACGAGAGCGTCGCTCCCGATATGTTCCGAACTTCTTTATTCAGGCGAAGTTTCGCACCGGGGCGCTTACCGTAAAACTGCTCCAGCCAGGGCTGCTCTCGCACCTGCCCCCCGTATGCTTCGCGATACTCCAAAATCTCGATGCCCTTCACTGCCCCGTCTCTATCCAGCGCCACCGCGAAGGGAATGAATTCGTGTTTGCCAACTACTTCGTCAACCAGGAACCAGCCGCCGGTGGAAACTCGCCACGCCTTTACCTGGTGATTGCGAACCGGTACACCCGAGGCGTGTTCAATAGCTTTAACCTGATCGTCGGACAATGTTCGCGTCTCGGATTGAAATGTCGCGCCAGGAAATAGCAGAGCCTGTGCCTGTTGGATCGACAGGTACACCGTGCCGTAAGCGGGGCCGCCCGGCAATATCAGCGCCGCTATGGGCAGCAAAGTGAATCTACATCTCATCGCTTCTCAGCTCCGAAGTTCCACCCAAATTTGATTCGCACGCGGTACTTCTCGAAGTCGTTGTCGAAATCGTAGCCATTGACGATCGCACCCGGAAGGGTGTTCGAATGAACCGTAGCCCAGGGCATTTGCTCAGCGAACGTGACGGTCACGAAGAAGTTCTGATTGGCGTAGTGGACAGTCGGCCCTAGATAGTACGCGCTATTAATCAGGTTTGTGAAATTCAAGCTGGCTAGCTCGCGCTCATTAAAGAACTCGAATGCTGCAGACCAGTTGCGATGAAACCGGTACGAAACACCCGAATCGAAGTTGATATCCGTTTCGGAAAGACACAAGCACTTGGTGTTCGGCTGCAGCCGTCGGTATTCAGGCGCATACGTGAAATTGAACCCCAGTACCAGCCGGTCATCGCGAAAATCCTTCTGGAGGATCACGCGGCCTTCGGGCTCGCTGAATCCCGGTCCGAATGTGGGTTCGAAATAGAGTGCCAGCCCCACTGGATGGGTATACGGGCTAAGCATGCGGAAAATGCCTTCTCCCGAAACACTGATGAAGCGTGTACGCGCGTAGCGGGCGTCGGGAAGCGGCACGTCAAATGAGAAGGGCTCGGGCGGCGTGGTCGCGCGGAACGGGCCGTTTTGAAAGGCGGAAGTCGAAGCGTAATCCGATTGGAGCGAAAACTGGAATCTGTCCGTGACGCCATACGAGACTTCCGTGAGGTTGTCCTGCAGCCAAAAGCTCCCATAACCCTTGGTAAAACGGGTTGTGGACCATTGCTCGAGCTCGAACTTGCCCTTGGGCTGCGTATCGGTGGTGTAGGTGAATCCGAATAACGGTTCATCGGCCTTCGCGGACGGTTGCCACAAGCCGGTCAAAACCAACGTACATAGCCACAAACAGAAATTTCGTCTCGAATGACATTCGTCGGATGCCAAAATTCTCCTCCAGGAATACGCGGTCGAAACGTATATCAGACCACTTTGGTCCAGATTATCAGACTGAATTCTTCATAGCGCTGGTCCAGTCAGCGAAAAGGGAAAGCGCCGCCCTAATTGGCACCTAAAGGGCGCTGACCGGGAGAGCGGCGAGTCAGGAGCGAGTCAGTCTACGTTTCGCATGAGCCTGTAAAGCGCAGTACACATCCGTCTAGAGTTGTGCTTGTCAAGTTCTGCAAATTGGAAAGGGCCACACTGGACCTTTGAAGCCGGGAGTGGGTCCAGGGCGAGGGCGGCTTGGAAGCGCCTCGCCCTGGTCAGCCATGTAGAAACGGTCACGCCGCATCTCCCAATTTCCGCAGCGCTTCTTTTTTCTGTTCTTTGAGCGGATCCATATTCAGGTACTGCATGGCCTCGATCCATTCCTCGTGTTTTTCCGCCGCCAGTGCCCGCACGAGGCGAAGACAAGCGGCTGCGTTCGGAAAGATGCGTACGACCAGCGTGCGACGCTTGATCTCTTCCATCAGGCGCTCGAGCATGTTGGTCGACTTTAGATTCTTGTGATGCTGGCGCGGTAAACGATAGAAGCTGAAGGTTTCCTCGATGTTGTCCTCGACCCAGGCACACAGCTTGGGGTACCGTTTGCTCCATTTCGCAAGCCACGCGGCCAGATCGCGGTGCGCTTCTTGTACGTCCCGCCGGTCGTAAATCCAGCGCAGTTCCTGTAGACAATCGTCGTCCGCTTTGCGCGGCAGGTAATCGAGCGCGTTCCGCAAAAAGTGCACGTAACAGCGCTGCCAGACCGCTTCCGGCAGAATCTCCTGAATGGCCCGCCGCAGGCCGGTATGGTCGTCGCTGACCACAAACTCGACGCCATTCAGGGAGCGTTGCCGCAGGCTGCTCAACAGCTCTTTCCAACTCGAAGCGCTTTCCCGGCTGGCCAGTTCGACCGCGAGTATATTCCGCCGACCGTCCCAGCTGATCCCAATCGCCACCAACACCGCTTGGCTACGAACCGCGCCGTCTTCGCGCACCTTCTCGTAACGCGCGTCCAGAATCAGATACGGATACGGTTCTTCCAACCGCCGGCGCGCAAACTTCTCCAGCTCTTCATCCAGCTGCTGCACGATACGGCTGATCGTCGAAGAACTAAACTCGTGACCGCACAGCTCCTCTGTGACGGCCTTCACCTTGCGTGTGGACACGCCCTGTAAGTACATCTCCATCATGGCCGCGACCAGCGCTTTCTCGCTGCGCTGATAGCGCTCGAATACCTCCGTGCGAAAGCGCCCCTGCCGGTCCTGGGGCACGCGTAAAGCGATCTTGCCCACCCGCGTCACCAGCATCCGGCTGTAATGGCCCGAGCGCTGCCCCAACCGGTTCTCTGTGCGTTCCCATTTACCGGCTTGCAGCGCCTCGTCCATCTCGGCTTCCAACACCTGCTGCACGGTCGCTTGCACGATCGTTTGCAGCAAATCCCCGTCTTCGGTCAACACCTGCCGGAGTTCTTCTGCCGTAATCCCCCTCTTCGCGTTATCCTGCTTTCGGGTCACCTTCACCTTTCCTTTCTTCAGCGCCTAACTGAATTCGAAAGGTCCAGTGTGGCCCATCCCCCTTTTGCAGAACTATTGAAGCTTAACCCCGTCTAGAACGTTTGGCAACGTAGCGGAAACGCTGGTTGCGGAGACGGCGGAGCGAGATTGCTTCTCCTCAGTTTCGTTGTAAGAGCTGCGCCGTCTTGCTTGACTTACAGCAAGCACGGACCCTAGGAGCCCTTGTTGAGGCGTCGCGCACGGACCCTCGTATTGTGGCCGAGTTCTTGAGAGTGGAAGCCCATCAAAGTCGAAGCTCGCTAGCAGGCTATTCGGAGCCGCACTCCTAGCTTCTCAGGCAATGGTTTGGGTATCGGGGTATCTGGGCTGCCTTACGACGGGGCGAAGCCGTGTCCTTCTTCCCGCTAGCTACAGCAGCCCATCCACCAGATACAGCCGTGAAAGCGTCAGATGCGCCGAGTAGGCGACCACGTCTGTAGCTGGAGCGGCGGCCACGCCCGCAACACCTGCAAATGCCGCCGGATCATGCAGCTCGAGCGTCTTCCAAGGCGCGCATCGATGGTTTGCGAGATTGTAGGCTACGAGTGAGTACGCGGAGGAAGAATGCGTGAGCAGGAAAAGCGTGCTTCCGTCGTCGCTCCAGGTAATCGGCCGGGTTTCGCTCTCCTCCACGCGTTCGATCGACTTCGTGTTCAGATCGAAGATTTCCGTTGCGCCGCTGGAAAGCCCGGCAACCTTGCTGCCATCGGGCGAGATCGTCACATGGTCCAGATACGGTGCACCCGGAATCGGTACGATCTGGCCGGTGTGAATATTCTGATACGCCATCTCGAGCGGCTGGTTTGCATACGAACCGCCGACCAGCAGTTGTCCCCGGTCTAGAAAGCGCGCCCATTGATAGCGGAAGCCGCGACCCGGTACGCGTGTGCCGCGTCCGGAAATCAGGCAGGTGATGGTGAGCGCGGTCCAGTCCTGCGGATCCACGGTAAGCGCCTCTGTCTTGTCCGGCGAAAGCGCCAGTCCGCGTCCGCTGCCGAAGCGCTTGGCGTTATGCGAATTCAGGTCGTACACGAACGATGCATAGTGCAGCCCGCCGGCATCACCGCTCTCGGTGAGCAACAGCATGTGCCCGTCGTGCGACATGTCATCCACATCCGTATAGTCGAATTGCGAAATATCCGATTCCTGGCCCGCCACCGCTGTGCGCACGGTCATGCGCGATTCGTCCGCCGCGACCAGGGCATGGCCATTCGGGGAGACATCGAGCAAACGAAGCGGCAACGGCTGTTTCGACAATTTCCGCAGACGTCCCGAAAGCGAGACACTGTACAAGCTGCGGCTCAGCCCTTCATGCGCGGCAGTGAACCACACTTCGCGATCCAGCGGACCCCACGCCAGTCCGTTTGTGCTCGCCCATTCATGGCTCAGCACCCGCGTCGCTCCGCTCCGGTCGGCAATCCGCACGTGTCCGGCATCGTCGTCGTGAACCGGATGTTCTAGAAACGCCACTTGCTTGCCGTCGTGAGAGACACGGATACAGTTGAGCCATCCCTCCGAGCGATACACCACGTTACCTTTCGGAAACTCCACAAACTGATCGCTACCCTGCTGCCGAATGAGCGCCAGCTCTTTCCCGCCCGGCACCCAGTCGGCCGCTGTTACACCGGCGTCGAGCAGGGTCTCCGGACCACCCGCGAGAGAAGCATGTTTCAGACTCGACGGTCCCTTTTCGTGCTCATCAGCCGGCATGACCGCAAGATCACCGCGATCGGAAACTGAAAACACAACACCACTCAACGGTAGTGTCCGGTTGTTGCTGCCGTCTAGCTCAGAGACGAGCGTCTGCCATTTGCCGCCGAGTCTCGCCGAGTAGACAACCGTGGAGTTTGACACGAAGCGCGCGGAAAAGATGTCCGCACCGCGAAAATTAACCAGCCTAAAATCCGGCATGGGATCGAAATATGCGCGCGCATAGAATGCCCCCAGCAGAATGGCGGCCACGCTGAGACAGCCTGAAGCGATCCACAGCGGCAGGTTTCGGCTTTTTGGAGCAGACGCCACCAACATGGGCGGCGCAGATGCTTCATATGCAACGTGCACCGGTTCGCTTGTGCTCACCGCGGGCTCGGGGACAGTAGCCGGCGGAGTTTCCTTCGCTGTTTCGGGTTCCATCGGCTGCACGGGCGCGATAAAGCGGTAACCTAACCGCGGAAGCGTTTCGATGTATCGCGGCTCGTCGGCCGAATCCCCCAGCGCCGAACGCAGGCGGTTAATCGCAGTATTCAGACCGCTTTCAAAATCAACGAATGTTCCCGAAGGCCAGAGGCGATTGCGTAGTTCTTCGCGTGTAACGAGTTCGCCCGGCTTGTCGAGCAGCGTCTCCAGTACCTGAAAGGGTTTGATCTGCAGCCGGATACGCGTGCCCTGCTTGTATAACTCGCGCGTTTCGGTGCGTAATTCGAAAGCCGCGAACCGGATGATTGCGTGCTTGGCCGGTTGTTCGGGACGGCCCGGCGCTTCGTCTTTCGGCGGCCGCGTGGACGCCTCACTCTCCATACATGCACCCCGCTATGAAGCCAGATACGTGCACGACTGATGCCAAGTTCCAGCGCGAGCTAAAACTTAGAACGAATTTAGATTTGTGCGAAGAGTTGCTCGCGAGCCCGTGCCAGGTTGTCTCGAAATGCGAAAACGCTTTTCCCAATAATGGAACAGCCGCGCTCACAATTTGCCGATATCATCGGGCTTTTTGCTGGATGCGCTCTTTCCCGAAGCGAGCGTCTTCTTCACTTCAATGCCCAGCGCATACGTCTCCGCTGCTTCGGATTCTCCAAAACGGTTCGCCTTACGGAGCGCCAGCGCATATTCGTGCCACCAGCCCGGCACATTCGGCTCAGGACTGGCCGCCAGCGCCTTCGAGTAGGCCGACGCAGACTCCTGGAATTGTTTGTTGCCGTAATACGCTACCGCCATGTTGCGCCAGGTATGCGCTACCGGTGCGCTCGCCTGCCCAAAGCTCTTCTCCGCAATCACCCGCGCCTTTTCATAGAGTTCCAGGGCTTCCTCGCGATGCTTTTGGTAGACCAGTTCGGTTGCGATGTTGGAAAGATCGGAAGCGACCTCGGGATGTTCTGCACCCAGCTCAGTTTGATCGATCGAAAGCGTCTTGCGATACAGCGTCTCGGCACGCTTGTAATGTTTCTCTGCCGATTCGAGTGCCGCCAGGTTCGATAGCGCTGCAGCATAACGAACCTGTGCCAAAGCTGAACCGGATTGCATCGCATCGCAAGCTCTGCTCAGGTATTCGCGTGCTTTGCGAAAATTTCTTTTGTCCAGCGCCACGCGTCCGAGATTGTTCCAGATCGAGGCTTGCGTCATATTGTCGAGAGGTGCGCCTTTCCCGGCCAGCGCCATTGCCTTTTCCTCGGCCTCTTGTGCTCGATCCAGCTGTTGTTGCTTTTCGTACAACGCGCCCAGATTGTTGAGTGTCGAGACCATCTGCTCCCGGCTGTCGGGAATGGACAGCCATTGCCGCAGCGCTTCACTCAAATAGCGCTCTGATGCTGCGTAGTCATTAGTCTGCAACAAAGCGAGACCAAGATTGTTGGCCGCAAGCGCGCGATCGGAAGCCGGAACGTACGCGACTGCCTGCTGCGCTCTGATTGATGCCCTACCGTCTTCCACTGCCGCAGCATAGTGGCCCGTCTGCAATTCGAAAAGAGCACGATTCGCCGCGAGCCGTGCATATTCGAGGCTCCTATCGCCAAATTGTGCTCTAATCTCTTCGGCGGCACGGCTATACAGCGGCGCGGCTTCGGCAAATCGACCTTCTTCGCTAAGCGTCAGCGCGAGATTTGCCCGGATCAACGCGGCGGTACGGGTTTGAATCTGGTCGGAGGGCCCAAGCAATCCGTCAGCCTGCCGCAGAAGTTCCTCGGCGCGCCGCGCCTGGTGCTCTTCCCCGGCGATCGTGGCCAGGTTGTTCAAGGCGATGGCGCTTTGATTCGCATCGGGCGCTGTAAGTTGCGTGTTTATCCTGAGTGCTCGGCTGAAATCGGCATTCGCTTGCGCCACCCTGTGCTGGTTGTGCTCGACAGTTCCGATTTCGTTCCAGAGCGCTGCGGCCGCAACGTTGTTCGGATCAGGTAAGGCCGCCATTGCCGATCGCAGCGTTCTCTCGGCTTCTTCAAATCGGCCCAGGCGCTCTTCGGCTTGCGCTTGCTGGCGCAATTGGTTCCAGTCACCACTCCCGAAGAGCACACTTCCCGAAAGCAAAACAGCAAAGACGGCCGGGCAAACACGAAGCAGCATGGACCAAGCTCCTTGCTTGCACTATTCAGCGGATTTTGCAATCGTTCCATGGACGCGCGATAAGTTACGTCTGAAACATTTGAGCGCCGTCGTGTGTTATGCAGCCGTTATATGCGCAGGGCTGTGCCGTTATTCGCCGCTTAGAAAAACGTGACCGCCGCGCGCAATCCGGCCCACTTCCGAATGACCAGCTCGGCGATCGTGAGCGCAAGCGCAAGCGCCAGACAAAGCGGCCAGAGCTGCCACGGCGTATAGATGCGCCTTCCGCCGCTCTCGAAAATATCGGCGAGGGGTGGGTTATAGCGGCCTCCGGTAGCCTGCGAGATCTGCCGTAGCAGCGCCTCGTTCGTGCCGCGCTCTTCCAGTTCGGGCTGGTGGCGGTAAATGCCAATCTCCGGGAACACCGCCGAGTCGGTCTCGGGCCGAATTCGAAATAGTCCGGTTTGCGCACCAATGTGAAGCCGTCCCTGCCAACCGCGCGCCGATGTCTTCTTCAGTTCAATAGCACGCTCGAAATTGTTCGGACCGAGTACATACATCGGGGGTGCCACCAGCGGCTCGTGGGCGGCGCTCGACAGCTCATAGTTCACCAGCAGGTCGCCATTTGCCCCGTCATATTCAGCACTCGCTTCCACCATCCGCGTATGCGCGAAAAGATCGCGCGCCGCGTTGAGCCAGAACTTATCGAAGCCCTCCCAGTTGATCCAGTTTTCCGCCCAACGGCTCTTGGCGTCGGAAGCAAAAACGGCAGCCCGCCCCAGGCCGTACTGCCAGACAGTGTAGAGTGGATCTCGCCTGGCTCCGTTGATCGCAAGCAGCGTCTCCGAGCCTGGTTTAGCGATATAGCGCGCGTATCCGCGCAGCGCTGGAGCGTGCTCCATGTCAACTCCATCCAGTACGTCCGATTTCGCGGCTACTATCGGCGTCAGTGCTTTTTCAACGGCTGTAGAGCTGCTGTACGTCTCGACATCTTTGAGAAGAATCTGTTCCAACCCGGCCGGCTCATTCAGAAAGTAGCTCCGTCCGCCGGAGGTCGCCGCCACCTTTTCGAGATACGAGCGGTTCACGTCCTGTCCGAGGCCTACTGTTGAGATCGTGATGTCGTGCTGTGCTGCTTCGCGCGCCAGATCGATACTGTCGCCCTCTTCCGATATGCCGTCGGTCATCAGCACGATGTGCTTGTAGGTCGCCTCCGAGGGAAGCACGCGCCGGTAAGCTTCGGTCAGCGCGGGCGCAATCTGTGTGCCCCCGTCCGGCGTAATGCCCGAGATCAGTCGTTTAATGAGCGACTTGTCCTGCGCCCGCCGCATCGGCACCGCCCACTGGAAGGAATTATCGAAAATCAGCACCCCAATGGTGTCGGTGGGCTTCAGATGGTCCACCACTCCGATCGCGGAAAGCCGCGCTAGTTCGATCTTGCGGCCCTCCATCGACGACGACTTGTCGATGATCAGCGCAACACAGGTTCCCTTCGGCAGATCGGGGGGCGCGAGCTTCGCCGGCAGCGCACGATCGAGCGCATCCAGCTGCTTGTCTTCCTTGTACTGCTGCCGTTCACCTCCGATCAACAGCAGTCCGCCGCCGCTCTTCACATACTCTTCGATCTCTTGCTTGCGCACGAGCGGAATCGCATTCAGGTCGAGATTGTTGAGAATGATCAGCTCAAACGCGGACGCCTCGCGATCGATTTCCGAGGCATCCCGCACAATTTCCACGTTCGCCCGCGCGAGCGCCTCCAGCAGATTGGCATCGCTACCAGCCGGATCGTCTGAAAGATAAAGGACCCGCGCTCGCCGCAGCCGTATCGCTTCCTCAAATTGCGCTTCGCTGCTTCCGGCCTGAATGCGTCCTGTCACAGCCACCACTCCAGCCGACTTGATGCGCACCGAGGCGTTCACGGTGTTCTGGCCGCGCTTCAGCTCAATCGGTTGATGTCCGAGCGCCTTCCCTGCGGCATAGATATCCAGCTCGGCCCGGACGTTATCGGGTGAGCTGACGCTCAGCTCTATCGGAATCTCTTCCGCACTGTAGGCCTCGCTTGGCAGTGTCACATGCTCTATGCGCAAGGCGCCAGCAGCGCCCTTGCCAAGCGGAATCGTGTCGACCGGAACTCCCAGCGTCTCCAATTGCGGGATCGCGCGTAGCACGCTGCCTTCGTTCTCGTTCCCATCACTTAACAACAACAGCCGCGGTAGATATCCCGCGGGCACGAGAGCCATGCTGCTGGTCAGTGCAGCCTCGATGTCGGTGCCTGTCGTATGCTCGAGTGAAACAGGCTCGAGATGAAGCGCGCCTGGGGTTTCTTGCGACCGCAGCTCGCGAATGCCGTTTTCGAATGGAACGATTTCCACGAAATTGCGGCCACGGCGTTTTGCAATTTCAGCCGCCGTCGCCGATGCGCGCTGCAATTCCGCCGATCCGATGCTCGCTGACGTATCCACCAGCACCAGTTCGGCGATGCGCGTCTGGGGCAACGTGATGACCGGCTCGGAGAACGCGATCAGCAGCACTGCGAAGCTCAGTGCTTTCATCACAAGGCGCGCCCGCTTCGGAGAATTCCGCCAACGCGAGGCCATCCACACCAGCGGCACACAGGCGAGCACCAAAAAAGCTGGGTGTTGGAAGATCATTTCGCCACCAGCTCTCGTTCCCGCCCAAACTCCTCGCGCACCACGGGCCGCTTGCCCAACCGGATACGGCCCGCTCCGCCGAACAGATACCATTCGCTTGCGAGCAGCAGCGCAGCGGCCCACGCCAGCCATTTCCAGAGATCACGCGCAGTCGGCGTCAGCGTGGAAGGCGTCGGCACGCCTTCCTTTGCTCCATTAAGATCCCATCTGCCATCAGCCACCGCGGGCAGCCCGAGGTCAAGTACCCGTTCCCTCTCGCCCGAGACAATGCGTACCGTGTCGGGCCGCGATACATACAACTGCAGCTCGGCATTGCGCCGTGTGAACGGAATCGGGGCTCCTCGCAGATCCACTACGCTCAGCTTTGCCTTCTGCTCGCCGCCGGCGAGCGCAACCCGCGCCAGCCCCACCGGTTCAGCGCTGTAGAAGCGCTCGCGAAACGAGCCCGGCTGCAAACGATCGATCAAGCTCGCAAGCAGCATCGGCGTGCCCACATCGAAACGCATATTTCCCGCCAGCGGATCGAAACCCACCACCCCGGCCGCCGGCCTATTCTGCCTCGGCGCACGCACCACCACGACCGGACCTTCTGGACTCGAGGCCAGCACGTCATCGCCCTCGAACGTTTCAAAGATGTTGGCGGTCGCCGTGCGCTGCGGCTTTGCGTCCGAACCGCCAAACCGGACAGCAACCTCTTCCGCTGAACTCTTCACCGGTAGCGGCGCATGCTCTTTTGGTGGATTGATCCAGATGGCCGGAATGCGCGAATCACTCGCCGGACTGAAGCCATCGAAAATCGCGAGATCCGCCGCCCGGTGCGGATCATATCCGGACGGCGGGAAGAACTCCGCCCGCAATCGCGAATCGGAGGTGAACAGCGGCCGCAGTACATCGGGCCTGGGCGTGTAGACAGCGATTCGCAACGCATTGTTCGTCGGAAGCGAGAGGCTGGCCCGATTGTCGAGCGCCAGGCTGTCGCTCGCATTGAGCGATGCCCGCAGTACGCCTGGCGACTGCGTACTGAAAATGTAGTCTGCGGTCGTCTCCGCACCGGCGGCCAGCACAATGCGCCGCGGTACAAACGCCGTCTGCTCGAATTGCATATTCAGCTGCAGTCTGCGTGTGCGCGCGCCGTAGTTCTTAAGCTCAACCGTCGCTTGCCAGCTGCCCGGTTCATTCGCGAGCGGTTCGGCGGTGAAGCGCAGAATGCCGCAATTCTCAGGATCGACGGTAACCGGCAGCACTCGATCCGGCTTCGCGGGAATTCGCGAATCGCGCTCAATTCTCGCAGGGCCGGTGTAGACGATTTCGCCTGTCTTACTTTGCGCCAAATTGCGCGCCTGTGTCGCAAAGGAAAGCGCTGCGTCAGGATTGAGCGCGCCGTATCCGGGTTGTATCCGCTCAAGTGCGCGGCGCAACTCCTCACGGTCAGCGGTGAAGCGCGTGAGCGGCTCAGCCAGCGCACCCGCGGATACCAGCATCACGCGATCGTTGCGGCCTAAAGCCGAGAGATACCCCAGCGCCTGCTGCTCCTCGCGCGCAAGCACGCGTTCGTTTGAATCGCCCGCAACGCGCGCCGCGGACCAGGAACTCGTGTCGATCAGCAGAACGGAATCTCGTCCCCGGCCGCCCCCGCTGCCCCACTCCATGCCGGCGATCGCCAGCAGCAGAAGCAGCAGACTCGCAAGCTGCAGCGCCAGCGACCACGGATCGCTCACGCGCCTTCGCGGTTTCCGCTGATCGATCGCGCCCGCTGCCACCCAGAACTGCAGGGTAGAAACAACCTTCCGGCCGCGCGCGCGATCGAGCAGATACAGCGCCGAGACCAACGCTCCGAGTGTCCCCAGCAGCGTAAAAAACTCAGGGCCGGTCAGATTCAGGAAAAACATGCTGCCAACTGCATCGACTAAGCCGTTTGTGCCCGACGCGTCCTATTCGCCAGCGGAAGGGTCCCGAAAAGCACATCGCTTAGTGGCGTATCAATCGAGAGCCCCGCATACCGGCCGCCGTTGCGCAAGGCCAGCTTCTTCAGCTCTTCGCTGTGTTGATCGAAGGCCTCCGTATAACGCCGCCGCGCTGTTGCGTCTAGAGTGATGCGCAGATGACTACCCGATTCGGCCTCAACCAGCTCGATCTCTCCATCAGCAGCCGGCTCCCGATCTTCGCGCGTCCAGAGTTGAATCAGCATCAGTTCATGGCCGAAATCGGCGATGTACTGGAGCGGCCGCAGGCAGTCCCCGGGTCCTAAAAAATCGGAGAGGATCACGGTCAGCCCGCGTTGCGGGTATTCCGTCAGATACTGCCGCGCCGTTTCGAAGAAGTCCGTCTCACCACGCCCCTCCAGCGTTCGCAGCCACGTCTCCGCCGGTTGGAAGCGATGCCGTCCGCCGCTAGCAAGAAAGGGATCGAGCAGACGTCCCGCGAAAGGTTGCAGCAAAATGCTGTCGAGCCGCACCAGGCCGATATATACGAGCGCCGCGGCAAGCCGCTGCAGGTAATCGAACTTGGTCGGCTCACCCGCTGCGCTTCCCGCGCTCATCGACGCGCTCACATCGAGCAGGATGCGCACCGGTACACGCGGCTCGATCTGAAACATCTTCAGAAACAGCTTCTCGAAGCGCATGTAGGCGCGCCAGTTCACCGAGCGCAGATCGTCGCCAGGGTAAAACGTGCGATGATCCAGAAACTCCTGTCCCGGACCAGCAAAATGCGAAATATTATGGCCGCCGACGAGCCCGCTGAACGACTTATGCCACTGCAGAGTCAGCCGTTCGAGCTGTTCGAGGAAGCGGCGGTCGAGTAACGGCTGGGACACCTGGTTTCAGTGTACGGTGCTCCAGCCGAAGCTGGTTTTGCTCTTGACTCGCGTGCATTTTTTGTCTTTTTGCAGGACGCGTATAGCAGGGCCACAGCGCCCAAACCTACGAGCAACTGGAGCAATGAGGCACGCTCCGGTGCCGCACTGCCCGGACCGGAGGAGGCGGAGACGGTCCAGGTACCATCCGGATCGAACTGATAGGTGTACCTGCCATCGCCCAGGGCGTTAACGCCATAAGCACTTTGCGGGATTGGCTCGCCACCGTGGATGGTGAGATCGGCGCCAGTTATTGGGATTCCCTGGCTGCAGTTCCTGAAGCGTGAAAAGACAATTCGTTCCATACCCGAATACGCCGGTGCCGGGATCGTATGTAACATAGCCGTTCGATGTCGCGCCGGAAACGATATTGGTAGATGTCAGTAGATCGCCCGGGGATCCGGAAGCGCCCTCGAAACTATGGGCCTTGAGGACGGGGAATGAAGCTGAAAAGCTAGTGATCTGATCGGCGGTGTTGATTTGAACGTGCCGCTACCATTTCCCATCGTCGGGTTCGAAGCAGAATTCGTATCGCAGGCAATTCCCACCGAAGGTGCAGACCGCCAGAGCCGCTACATCATTCATAAACAAAAAAGAAATGTTCTTGCCGTAAATCCTGCAGAAAATTACAGAACGCATCAACAACACTCCTCCCACGAATATCTGCGCAAAAACTCAGGAAAACCGACGCAGGACAATCTTTTCTCAACGACCGGTACGATACACTTTGCTTGCCCTGGCGGACGAAGACCCCTCCTTCACCGAACAGCTTCAGCAATTTTCGGGTCAGGATCGCGACATAGCTGAGGCTGTACTCAAGCGCGCGCTGCCGGAGTTGCACCGGATTGCGGTCCGGGAGTTTCGAAGCAGCTCTTTCACGTGCAGCGTTAGATCAAGAGAAGCTCCGGAGGCCAGGTCGGCTACGCGTTTACCGGTGATCATCTCGACCACGATCTTCGAGAGACTATAAATATCAGAACTCGGGAAACCGCAGCCGAATCGCTTGTTCCGGAGCCATATACGGGAAGGTTCCAGCGGCCCGCGACAAACCATGCAGGGCTTGATCAGCCTTTTTCACAAGCGCGAAAAGTCGATAAGTACGAGATTATGACGATCGTGATCCTTTCGGATCATGAGGTTTTCGGGAGTTACGTTTGGAATGCGAACGAAAGCAAGCTGCTGGGCGGCGGCTATGCCGAGAACAGGAAAATCGCGCCAGGCAGCGAGGCCGCATCAGAATACTCTATTCTTTTGAAGGCCGGTTGAGGAAGGCGCGACGAAGAAAGAGTGGCCGTGAGATCTTTACATTCAGGAGCTCGAAACGTGAACGCAAAACCGTCGCGACGCCATCTGCTGCGTGCCGCATCTGCTGCTGCCCTGCTGTCCGACGCACTCCCGGCGCAACAGGAAGACTGGAAGCCCGGGCCCGGCATGCCGCAGGAAACCCAGCACACACCCAAGATCTGCGCCCCTATCAACCTCGCCGATATCGACGACGCGCAGGTTCGCCGGATCAAGCAGATCGGAGTCAACTATGTGCTTTCGGGCGGTCCGGCGATTCCGTGGCGCGAAGATCAGTTACGGGCTGTCATGGACAAGCTCAAGGCCGCCGGACTCACACTCGGCAATCTCATGATCGGCGGCTTTCCCGACACGCTCTACGGCCGTCCCGGTCGCGATGCGGAAATTGAAAACGTGAAGGAATCGATCCGTGTCGCGGGTAGAGTTGGTCTGCCGGTCGTGGAGTACAACTTCTATGCGCACCGCGCGATCGAAGGCTACTACGAAGAGCTCGGCCGCGGAGGCGCCGGACTCACCGCGTTCGATGCCGATCGCATCAAGGATCTGCCTCCGCTTCCAAATGAGGGCGTTCACTCGCTCGACGAGATGTGGCGTAACATTACCTACTTCCTCAAAGCCGTCGTGCCGGTTGCCGAAAAAGCGAATGTTCGTTTAGCGCTCCATCCGAACGATCCACCGGTCGCGCTGAGCCGCGGCTCGGGCCAGATCATGAGCACGCTCGAAGGCTGGAAGCATCTCATCACGATCGTGGACAGTCCGGCCAACGGCATCACCTTCGATTGCGGCGTCACGCGCGAACTCGGCCACGATCCGGTCGAGGTCTGCCGCTACTTCGGCACCCGCGATCGCATCAATCACGTTCATTACCGCAACGTGCGCGTGCGCAAGCCGTACGAGCGATACACCGAGGTCTTTATCGATGAAGGCGAGAACGACATGTTCGCCGTCATGCGCGAGTTAGTGGCAGTAAAATACCCGCGCCTGATCTATCCCGAACACGAACGCGCGCTCGATGTGGACCGCGAGCGGGGCATTCACAACCAATATCCCGGAGGCGGAGGCTATACCGGCATGGTTTACGACGTGGCGTATGCGCGCGCCATGCTGCAGGCGGCGTTATCGCTCAAGAGTTCAACGTGAATCCTAGGGAAACGGCTTTGTTTTTACCGGCTGGTCGGCGCAGGTTGGAGAATGGCGTCGACGGCCAGGCCTAAACCCGCCAGCGAGATGGCCAGCATGATCGCCGCAGCGGTCTCATAGCGGATTTTCGTGTTCACGTTCGGGTTCGCACTTCCGTTTCCGCCGCCATTTCCGGTTTGCGGCTGAAAGGCAGCACCGGTACCCGTACCGATGTGCGTCAGCAGCGCGCCTTTGCGATCGAAAACGCTCAGCGAACCCGCCAGCGCCCCGATTTCGACCAGGTCACCGTTCAGCCGGACCACCGCTTGGGCACCCGGAGTCTGCTGCTCGATCCGGTAATCGCCGGCCAATACCCGGAACCCGTTCATGTTGTCGATTTTCGTGGCCCCCTGCTCGAGCACCATATGATCGCGATACAGAGAGGCCGCCGATTCGGTCCCCAGCGTCAAAGTTGCGCCGTTCTGTAGGAAGACCTGGCTGGAGGCCTTTCCGGTTCGCACCTGCGAGCCGTCCGACAGGTTCGCGTTTCCTTCGACTGTTGCCCCGTTTACAAACAGGACGCCGACGGCCGTGGCCAGCCCAATTGTCGGAGGCGCGGCCGTAGACACGACCACCGCCATGGCGGATGCGATCAAAACTCGAAAAGTCGAACGACCCTTCATCACGTCTCCGGTGGGAGGCAAAACCGCGACCCGCCCCACAGTTTCTCCAGTATACCGAGAGACGCGCATCTCGTCAGCGGTTCAACAGTTTCTCGAGCCTCGATCCCTCCACGATCATGGTTTCGTTGCGCTCCGGTCCATTCGATACCGAACCGATCTCAACCCCGGTTCGTTCCTCCAGAAATCGCAGGTACTGCTGTGCCTCTTTTGGCAATTTGTTGATGCACGAAACGCCCTGCGTTGAGCGCTGCCATCCCGGGAGCGTCTCGAAGACCGGCTTAATGGCTTCCATTCGCCGGGTACTGGCCGGCATATGCGTAATCCGCTCACCCGCCACTTCGTAGGCCACGCATACCGGTATCTTCTCGAGCGAGTCCAGTACGTCGAGCTTGGTGATGATCAGGCTGTCGAAGCCGTTGACCTCGGCCGTATAGCGCAGCAGCGGCACATCGAACCATCCACACCGCCGTGGACGCCCGGTAACAGAGCCGAACTCGTTGCCTGCGCGCCGGATCTGCTCGCCCACGTCCGTCAAATCCTCGGAGGGAAACGGCCCCGCGCCGACCCGCGTGATATACGCCTTCGAAACTCCGATGATGCCGTCGATTTTATTCGGAGGCACTCCGGTACCGGTACACGCTCCGCCTGCTGCAGCGCTTGAGCTCGTCACAAACGGATATGTCCCGAAATCAATATCGAGCATGGTACCCTGCGCGCCCTCAAACAGGATGCTCTTGCCGCCCCGAATCATCTGGTTCAACAGATGGGAGGTATCGGTCGCCAGCGGCTTGATCTGCTCGGCGTAGCGTTGGTATTGCGCCAGGATCTCGTCGAAATTTCCGGGCTCGGAGATCTCAAACGCCTCGGCAATCAGCTTTTTGTCGCCAGCCAGCGCGCGGTAGAGATCCTCGAAGTTGTTATCCACCAGGTCGGCAATCCGAATCCCCCGCCGCGCAATTTTGTCCTCGTAGCAAGGGCCGATGCCGCGCGAAGTCGTTCCAATCGGCACACGGTCCGCGCGCGCCTCCGAAATCTTTTCGATGGTCCGGTGAAACGGAAACAGCACATGCGCCCGGTTGCTGATCTTCAACTGGCTGCGCACATCTACGCCCGCCGCTTCGAGCATCGCGATCTCGTCCAGCAATGCCGCCGGGTCAATCACCACGCCATTGCCGATTACCGCGAGCACGCCGGGCCGCAAAATTCCGCTTGGAATCAGCTTCAGAACGAATTTCTTCTCGCCGATGTAGACCGTATGTCCCGCGTTGTGCCCGCCCTGATAGCGCGCCACGGCATCAAATTTCTCCGACAGCAAATCGACGATCTTGCCTTTGCCCTCATCGCCCCACTGCGCTCCGAGCACGATCAGATTACTCATAATTTCCGCTTCAAAACACCAAAATCCCTGATTGTAGCGCATGGCCACAAACGTCCTTAAGAATCAATCACTTGTGTTTTACTGTGCTACTCTTTCCTCTGATGCAGATGTGTGGCGTCTTCCAGACGCTGGGCCCCGACGTTTTTCACGCCCTGGTACGCGGCATCTCGATTGGTAAGCTGCGGACCTACCAGGTCTACGAGCGCTTCAAACTGCGGGCGCGGCTTGTCAAGCTGAATGCGGAATCGCTACGCAAAGCCGAGCCGAAGTTCTGGGCGCGCATTGAAGCCGGAGAAGAGGATTTCGCTACCGACCTGTCGCAGGTTTTTCTGCTCTCACATCTCGAGATGATCACGGAAGTGCTCAACTTTCTCGGCATTCCGAATGAACAGGGCTTCTTCGACAAAGACCTCAAGCCTGAGGAGTATCTGAAAGAAGGCTGGCAGAAGCGTGTCTTCGACGAGTTCGCCGGGAAATACCCTCGCGAAATTCTGCTTTTCTACATCAACCACCTGGACTGGGAACTAACCAAAACCGACCAGCTCTTTTTGCCCGCAGCCTGAACGAGAGCCGGCCGCGGCACATCAAAAGCAAAACGCGCGTCCCTCGGTCCCCGCATGGAACATCCGTCGGAAACCGGAGGCGCGCGTGTATTCTCTCGCTGCGCGCTCTTACTGAATCACCAGCAAGGGCCGCAGCCGGCGTGTATTGTCTGGGCATCGCAACCGCTGGAAGCCCTTCGATTCGAGCTGCCGCACGCGCTCGCGGGTCAGGCCGAAATCGCGCGCGATTTCTTCCAGGGTGTGCTCGCGCTCGCAGCCGATACCGAAACGCATCCGGATCACCTTCTCCTCGCTCGGGCTCAGCGACTTCAGCGCATCCTGCGCCTCATGCGCCAGATCGCGATCGATCAGCTGTCCCATAAGCGAGCCGGCAGAACGGTCTTCGAGCAGGTCACCCAGCACCGACTCGCCGTCTTTGCCCACCGGAAGATCGAGCGACACCGGATCGCGCGAAATCGCTCGCAGCTCCTCTACCTTCTCCGCCGTGGTGCCCATCAGCTTGGCGACCTCTTCGTTCTTAGGCGCCCGGCCCAGCTCTTTCTCAAGCTCGCGCGCCAGCCGCACGTACTTGGTCAGCGTCTCGTTCATGTGCACCGGGATGCGAATCGTGCGCGACTGGTCGGCAATCGCACGCGTCACAGCCTGGCGGATCCACCACGTGGCGTAGGTCGAAAACTTATAGCCGAGATGGTAATCGAACTTCTCGGCCGCGCGCATCAACCCGATGTTGCCTTCCTGGATCAGGTCGAGCAGATGCAGGCCGCGATTGACGTACTTCTTCGCAATCGAAACCACCAGCCGCAGGTTCGCCTCAATCAGCGCCGATTTCGCCGCATTCATCTCCGCGTCCCCGCGCCGCACCGTCTTGAGCCACGTCCGCATCTGCTGCGCCGTTGCTCCCGCGGCTGCTTCGCGCTCGCGCATTTGCCGCTTCAGTTCGCGCACCACAGCTGGTTTGTGCCCGGGACGCTCGATCTCGTGTTCGATGTTAGCGATCTCATCGAGCGCATTCTGCACAATCGCCACCAGCCGCTTCCACTGCGCGTCATTGAACGGAACCGCCCGCAGTTCTCGCGCGCACACGATGCGCTGCCGCAGAATCTGCCGCTCCAGATTCGCCCGCACGTTGAAATACCGCTCCGGCGTCCGCGCCAGTTTCTCCTTGAGCGCCGCCAGATTGCGGCTCTGCCGCGACAGCTTCGCCAGCTTCTGGCTGATCTCCAGCCGAACCCGATCGCGGCCGTCCTCCGGCCCGAGTTCCACATAGTCGTCCAGCCGCTCTTCGTTGCGGCGGATCCCCTCATAGAGCGACAGCACGGCTTCGAGTACTAGCGGCGAACGCGACAACGCCTTATGCGAGCGCCACTTACCGCGCTCCATCCGCTTGGCAAGGGTAATTTCACCCTGCCGGTTGAGCAGCGGCACCGAACCCATCTCGCGCAGATACAGCCGTACCGGATCGTCCGTCGAGGTCTGCTCGGGTTCCCGCTCCTCTTCGCCGTGCCAGCCGTGTTCGTGTCCTTCCTCCATCCCGGAGTGAAGAAATTCCGGAGCATCCTCGGCGAATTCAAGCGCCACGCCTGCGCGTTCTGTCTGTTCTTCGAATGTTTCCATGTATATTTCTGTTACTCTTAACCCGGCTTGTGCTACCCTCGAACCGTCGTTACTTCACCGTGCGCCATCACCCGCTCACGGGTCTCGGGTAGGTTCTGCGCCGGAGCTTCGGTAAAAGTGCAGTAGGGGCGGCCATTACAGGCCATCGAGAGGGGTTTCTCAATAACTTGGATGCCTGAGAGGCCCTCCGGGTTGCCGTTTCGGTATATCTGGTACCCCGAGTCAACGATTATATCCAATTTGACGCGTTTGCGAAACATGCGTCCCGGAGGTTTTTTCCGGGGCTCCTACAATCTCCCGCATCCGCTGCGAACTCTCTCCGTTTTGGCCTTTCCTCCTCGCCCTTCCGCTCAGTTATCGTATCGGCAAAACCATTGCAGCTGCGAGGGTTAGGCCCAGGGATAGCAGTACGGCATAGGGCACGCGCCTGTCGCCTCCCGGAACGTCTCGATCGCCGGGTGATAAAAGGAAAACAGGACCTGCGTCGTGTTCCTTCCGTTACGTTCCGCCTTCCTGACCTCGCTCGCCCTTCCCTTTCTCGCGGCCGGCCAGAAGCCGGACGTAAGCCAAATCATACAGAAGTCGGTCACCGCCAATCAGGCAGACTTCGACGCCGCTCCGCAGTTCAATTTCAAAGAGACCGATCGCCAGGGGAAGGGTTCGAAAACTTACCAGGTCACCATGATCGAGGGCACGCCTTACAACCGGCTCATCGCAATCAACGGCAAACCGCTTTCGAAGTCCCAACAGGAGCAGGAAGAGCAGAAACAGAAACAGGAAACCGAGCGCCGGCGCGCCGAATCCGCTTCGGATCGGCGGCAGCGCATTGCCAAATACGAAAAGGACCGCAAGCGCGACCACGCCATGATGGAGCAGCTCACGAAGGCATTCAACTTCACCTATCTCTCGCAGCGCAAAGTGCGCGGGTTCAATGTCTGGGTGCTTAAAGCCAAACCTCGGCCCGGCTACCAGCCCCCCAATCTCGAAACACAGGTGCTTCCCGGTATGCAGGGCCAGCTCTGGATCGATCAGAAAACGTATCAGTGGGTGAAAGTCACGGCGCAGGTGATCCGCCCGGTCTCGATTGAGGGTTTTCTCGCTCGCGTCGAGCCCGGCACCCAGTTTGAAATGGAGATGTCGCCCGTTGAAGGCAACAGCTGGCAAATATCCCACTTCTCCATGCGATCCAAGGCGCGAATCCTGGGCGTGATCAACCATGGCTCGGCCGAAGACAGCACCTATTTCGACTACCAGCGCGCCGCCAACCCCGCCCAATGACCTCTCTTCCTACAATCGATCGCATAGAAGTTTCGGCCTACACGGTTCCGACCGAAACACCCGAGTCGGACGGCACCTTTGTCTGGGACAAGACCACCCTGGTCCTGGTCGAAATCAGCGCGGCCAATGAAATCGGAGTCGGCTACAGCTACGCCGATACTGCGACGGCTCATCTCATCTCGCATCTGCTCGCCGACAAGGTTAAGAACACCAACGCGCTGGCAAACGCCCAGGCCTGGATCACACTGACCAGCGCTATCCGCAATCTCGGGCGTCCCGGCATCGCCTCGATGGCCATTGCCGCCGTCGACAACGCCCTCTGGGACCTCAAAGCGAAGCTGCTCAAGACCTCCGTTGCTGCGCTTCTCGGGCTGGCCCGTACTGAAATCCTCGCCTATGGGAGCGGCGGCTTTACTTCGTACAGCGACGACCAGCTCCGGGCTCAGCTCGGCGGCTGGGCCGAAGAGGGCTTCCGCGCCGTGAAAATGAAAATTGGCCGTGACGCTCAGGCCGACCTCCATCGCGTCCGCGTTGCGCGTCAGGCTATCGGCGACAAAGTTGCGCTATTTGTAGATGCGAACGGCGCCTACACCCGTAAGCAGGCTCTGGCGCAGGCTGAACGTTTTGCCGGCGAATGGAACGTCACCTGGTTCGAAGAGCCAGTGTCGTCGGATGATCTCGATGGCCTACGAATGATGCGCGATCGCGCTCCGGCCGGCATGAATATCGCCGCCGGCGAATACGGCTACGATGTGGTCTATTTCCGCCGCATGCTCGAGGCCGGAGCGGTTGATGTCCAGCAAGCCGACTCCACCCGCTGCGCCGGCATCACGGGCTTCCTCGCAGTGGACGCGCTGTGTGATGCGCACTGCCTGCCCCTCTCAGCCCATACCGCGCCTTCGATCCACACACACGCCTGCTCGGCCGCCCGCCGCGCCATCAACGTCGAGTACTTCTTCGACCACGCCCGCATCGAGCAAATGGCCTTCGAAGGCGCGATTCGAGCGAAGCAGGGCTATCTCCACCCGAACCTGTCCGCGCCCGGCTTCGGTCTGATCTTTAAGCACGCCGACATGCAGAAATACCGCGTGGCCTGAGCTATTGGGAGGCGAGGAAGGCAGGATCTGCAACGAAATGGAGGCTGACGGTAATCGCCAGCCTCCGATTCACTAACGTTTACTGCACCATCCGGCGTTGTTTGCGCATGATCGCCGGCACATCGTAATCGTCCGGCGGCGGAACTTCTTCCTGCGGCTCGGCCTCCGAAACGGCGATTCCGGGCTCCGATTCATGCTCCACCACCGGCACCTGCGTATGCCCGTTGTGCAGATCCGGCGCATTCGCCGGTGTAAACGGGAAATGCGGGCTGCGGCGGTCGATCTCGGGCAGGGAATCGCGCTGGAACCCGGTCGCAATCACGGTGATCTTCACGCGATCTTCCATCTTCTCGTCGATGACCAGGCCGAAGTTGATCTGGACGTCTTCGTTCTGCGTCGCCTTGCGGATCAGGTTGCAGGCTTCGTTCACATCGTGAATACCCAGCTGGTTCGAGGCCGTGATGTTGATGAGCAGGCCGCGCGCGCCGAGCACGCCGCCTTCTTCCATCAGCGGGCTGTTGATCGCCTTTTGTGCTGCCTCGATCGGCGCCTTTTCACCGGAGGCAACGGCCGTGCCCATCATGGCGTAGCCCATGCCGACCATATTGGTGCGAATGTCCGAGAAATCGCGGTTGATCAGACCGGGGGTCGTAATGATGTCCGAAATACCCTGCACTGCCTGACGCAGCACGTCATCCGCCATGCGGAAGGAATCGATCAGCGTCGTGCCTTTGGGTGCCAGCCCGAGCAGCTTCTCGTTCGGGATGCTGATCACGGTATCGCAGCTTGCCGCGAGTTCCGCCAGACCCCGCTCGGCCTGCTTCATTCGCCGCGGTCCTTCAAACGCGAACGGCTTGGTGACCACCGCCACCGTGAGCGCGTTCAACTCTTTCGCCAAAGATGCCACAACGGGGGCGGCACCGGTTCCGGTGCCCCCTCCAAGCCCCGCAGTGACAAATACCATATCGGCACCTTCCAGGATTTCTATAATCTGTTCGGTGTCTTCCAGAGCAGCCTGGCGTCCTACGGAAGGGTCAGCACCCGCCCCTAGACCACTGGTCAGTTTTTTCCCAATGGGTATCTTATTGGCCACCGGCGAGGCTGCCAGCGCCTGCTTATCCGTGTTCAGAACGTAGAAATCGACGCCGTGCACGCCTTCGTGCAGCATCCGCGCCACCGCGTTCGAGCCGCCGCCGCCCACGCCGACTACTTTGATTCGGGTCCCAAGCTGGACCTCGTCTTCGATCAGAAACTTCAGATCGTCCGCCATTTGTGTTCCTTTCGCTCATTGCCGCTGTGGAAGGCGCGCGGCCCGCCCACACTTACCTGACCACCAAACCGGCTAAACCGGCCGACGCCCGTTTCCAATCGCGCTTCAATTTGAGCCGCCCCGAGTACATCGCAAGCCCGGCCGCCGTGGTCCAGATGGGGTTGTCCAGCTCCGCGGGCCAGTTTTCGATGCCGGTCGCGAGGCCATTGCGCGCCTGGCAATTCAAAATGCGTTCCGTGATGTCGCACATGCCCGAGAGCAGCGAACCGCCGCCCGTGAGAATCGCGCCTTCGAGCAGCGACTGCTCCATGCCGACGTTCAAAATTTCCTGGAAAATGCGCTCCAGAATATCTTCTGCGCGCGCTTCGATAATTTCGTTCAGCTGCCGCCGCGTCGCTTCGCGGGTGCCGCGGCCTTCAGGCGTCGGAATTTCGATCAGGCTATGGTCCAGCTCCAGCCCGACCACCGCATGACCATACTCACGCTTCAGCAGCTCCGCATCTTCATAATTCACTTTCAGCAGCCAGGAAATATCGCGCGTGAAATGATCCGCTCCGATGGGGATCGAAGTCGCGAGCAGCAACGCATCGCCGTCGTACACCGCCAGCAGCGTCGACTGCGCGCCGATATCGATCAACGCCACACCGCGCGCACGGTCTTCCGGCAGAATCGCCGCATACGCCGCCGCCACGCCTTCAAAGATCGATTCTTCGACCGCCAGATGCGCCTTGTGCACCGCCGAGATCAAGCCATCATGCTCGTTCTGCGAGGCCGTGATCACATGCACATTCGCTTCGAGCCGTGCGCAGGCAATGCCTTTCGGATTGCGATATCCGGCGCGCCCGTCGATCGTAAAATCCTGCGGGCAAATTTGTAGAATCTGCCGGTCTTCTTCCAGCCGCACACGCGAAGCGAGCTCGACGGAGTAGCGCAGATCGTCCGCTTCGATCTCGCGCTTCCGTCCAAACTCATAAAGCCCACGGCTATTCACACCCGCCGCGCCGCCGCCCACGCCGATCACCGCCGATTCGGGCGATGCCTGCGCGCGCCGCTCCGCTTCATGCAGCGCAAACTGAATGCTGTGCGAAAGCGCTTCCTGATCCGTCAGCCTGCCCTTGCTCCAGGCCTGCACCGGCGCTTCGCCGTGTCCTAGGAACTTGACGCCCTGCTCTTCGAGCGCGCAGATCACTACGCGCGTCGCCGTCGCGCCCAGGTCCAACCCGACCGCCAGTTGTTTCGTCTTACTCGCCACCTGTATCGCTCCCCACCGCCGTAATCACTCCATCGACGCGCAGGTCAAGCGTCCGCGCATCCGGACGCTTCGCCTTAATCTCCGGATAATTGCTCACAAAACTCTGCAGCCGCTCGGTGTAGTTGTCATCGCCGAGCATCAGATTCAGCACGCGGCCATCGATATGCTCCGCCACGATCAAATTGTTCGGATCGGCTACGTTGACTTCCGAAATCTGATTCGCCAGCGAACCGATCTCGCGCAACATCCCCATGACGCGATGCACGCGCGCGCGCCGGTCCATGATGTTCTCGTTCTCGCGAATGCCCGCTATTACCGGAAGCGTAAACTGAGCCGCAATGCGCGGGCGCAGAATGTAGCCATCCATATCGATCAGCGCCAGCCGTGTCAATCCTTCGCGCCGCGGAGCACTTAATCGCACAAACGCAATCGGAGTGCGTTCGTCCACTTTCACTCTCAGCGTGTTCGGCCAAACCTTCGAGACCGTTGCGTTCTCCACCCAGTCGATGGCCAGAAGTTCCTGGCGCCGCTTCTGAATCGGAACCAGGTACAGGCTCTTGCCAAAGTCCTCGGCGAAGACGTGACGGATCTGGGAAGTCGACGCATAGTGAATGCCCTCCACGACGAGATTGGGACTGCGGCCGCGGTAATCCTCCGATTCGGCCAGACGAAAACGCGCGTCTTTAATAAGAAACTGCTCCGTGCTCTGCCAGGCGAAGAGCGTCGTAACCATGAGCAGAATGCCGGCTACGAGCCAGATGGTGAAGCGCACCCACCGAATGCGCTCCGGCGGTTCTTCAACCTGTGCAGCAGCGCGGCGCGGCATCAGGCAGCAGCCTCCCGCAGCTTTTCCACGATTGCTTCGGAAGCCTGGGACACGTTGCCGGCGCCGAGCGTGATGATCACATCGCGCGGCCGCGCAGATTTGATTAACTGCGCAATCCCGTCTTCGATGCTTGCGGCGTAATGCGCGGACCGGTGGCCATGGGCGCGCACTCTTTCGAGCAGCGCCTGCGTGTCGATGCCCTCAATCGGCTTTTCCGAAGCCGCGTAAATGTCGAGCAGATAGACTTCGTCGGCCTGATGAAACGCGGTGCCGAATTCATCGAGCAGATGCTGCGTGCGCGTGTAGCGGTGCGGCTGAAATAGAACCAGAATGCGCGAGAAATCCATCAGCCGCGCCGCCGCGAGCGTGGCTTTGATCTCGGTCGGATGATGCCCGTAATCGTCAACCACCGTGATCCCGCGTTCCCGCCCGCGAACGGAGAATCGCCGGTCGACTCCCGTGAATGCCTCCAATCCCTCCTTGATCGCCGAGGCCACGATATCCAGTTCGAGAGCGACACCGATAGCCGCAGTCGCGTTCAGCACGTTGTGCACGCCCGGCACGTTCAGATGAAAGCGCGCGAGTTCCGCCCCGCGCCGCCGCACCGTAAACTCGCTGCCCGCGCCGCCCAGGTCCACGTCTTGTATTTCCAGATCGACCTGCGCCGAACGCCCGTACGTAATCGTCCGCCGCCGCACGTTCGGGAAGATGCGCTGCACATTCGCGTCTTCCATGCACAGCACCGCCGCACCATAAAACGGCACGCGATTCACAAATTCGGTAAACGCGTTTTCGATCTCGTCGAGCGAGGCGTAGTGATCCAGATGCTCGCGATCTATATTGGTCACCACCGCCAGAATCGGGGCGAGCTTCAGAAACGACCCGTCGCTCTCATCCGACTCGACCACCAGCAGCGAGCTCTTGCCCACGCGCGCATTCGAGCCCTGCATGGCTGCCACTTTCCCGCCCACGACTACGGTCGGGTCCATGCCCGCGGTATTTAGAATGCTCGCGACCATCGAGGTCGTGGTGGTCTTGCCGTGGCTGCCCGCGATCGCGATGCCGTATTTCAATCGCATCAATTCGGCCAGCAGCTCGCCGCGCGGGATCACCGGCACCTGCAGGCGCCGCGCCTCTTCCACTTCCGGATTCGAAGCGCTCAGCGCGGACGTAACAACGACCGCCTTCGCGCCCGCCACGTTCGCCGCCGCATGGCCGATGAAAATCTTCGCGCCGAGCTTCGCGAGCCGCTCGGTTGTTGCGCTTTGACGAAGGTCGGAGCCGGAAACCTGGTACCCCAGGGTGAGCAGCACTTCCGCGATGCCGCTCATCCCGATGCCCCCGATTCCCACGAAATGCACGTGTTGGGGCTTAAAAAACATTTATCTCCCGTATTGTTTCGGCTTTCTTGGCGCCTGTCAAGATCGTTTTCGCTCCGCTGCTTCTTCTAGTACCTGGGCTGCGCGTTCGGCGGCTCCGGGCCGAGCGAACCGGCGCACCCGCTCCCGCATTTCTTCTAATGCCGCTGGCCGCGCGCGCAAGTCTTCCACCTGCTCGAACAACTCCCGGCCTGCAAACTCCTGGTCAAGCACCATCCGCGCCCCGCCCGCATTCGCCACGGCTTCCGCATTTTTCCGCTGATGATCATCCGCCGCAAATGGAAACGGCACCAGTACGGAAGGCATGCCTGCCGCTGCCAGTTCGCCGATCGTACTCGCTCCGGCGCGCGCAATCACCAGATCGGCCTCCGCGAAAGCCTTCGGCATGTCGTTTAAGAACGGCACCACTTCGCCCTGCAAGCCCGTTTGCGCAAATTCGCTCGCCAGCGCCGCGTGTTCGGCGGTGCCGGTCTGGTGCACGATCCGTATCGGCGATTTCGCCTCCCGAAACATTCCCCAGCTTTCGCGTGCTGCGCGATTCAGCGTCCGCGCTCCCCGGCTTCCGCCCGTAATCAGCACCGTAAACACGCTGGCCGCCTTCCGCTGCACACGAAAAAACTCCGCACGGACAGGCAGCCCGATCACCTCCGCCCGGCCCTGCGGAAAAAAACGCGCCGTCTCCTCAAATCCGACCAGTGCCCGATACACGCCGCGCCCCACCCAGCGATTCGCCGCCCCCGGCACCGCATTCGGCTCCATCACGATTAGCGGAATACGCTCGAGCAGCGCTGCCAGTGTCACCGGACCCGCCACATACCCGCCCATGCTGAACACGGCGCGCGGCTGAAACGTACGCAGAATCTTCGCGGACGCCAGCACTGCCATCGGCAGCACCGCTGCCGTTCGCACACGCTGTTGCAAGCCGACGCGATTCAGCCCGCCGCTCTTCACAAACGCCATTTCGAAGCCGTGTTCGGGAATAATGCGCGCCTCCATACCCTGCGGCGTCCCGATGAAGAGCAGTTTGTGTCCGCGCTCGCGTAACGCATTGCCGACAGCCAGCACCGGATAAATATGTCCACCCGTGCCGCCGCCTACGAGTACAAACGGAAACGGCATCTACCCCGCGTGCTCGCTCACACTGAGCAGCATCCCCATCATCAACAGCGTGCTCAGCAGCGAACTGCCGCCGGAACTGATGAACGGCAGCGGAATGCCCTTATTCGGCGCGATCCCGAGCACTACGCTCATATTTAAGAACGCCTGCAGCACCACGCACACCGTCACGCTGAGCGCGAGGTACCGCCCGAAACTATCGTTCGCGCGCACAAACGTGCGAATGCCGCGCCAGAGCAGCACCCCGAACGCCACAATCAGCAGCGCACCGCCGAGAAAGCCCGTCTCTTCCCCGATAATGCCGTAAATAAAATCCGTGTGCGCTTCGGGCAAGTAGAGCAGCTTCTGTTTACTCTCCATCAACCCGACGCCCGTGAATCCGCCCGAGCCCACCGCGATCTTCGACTGCCGCTGCTGATATCCCGGATCGCTGGTCGAAGCCGTTTCGTGCGCATACTGCAGAATGCGCCCCTTCGGATCGAGCTTCGCCAGCAGCTTATGATCCTTATCGACGAAGTCAATCGCACGCATCAACCGGTACGGCTTCATCGCGATGAACGCCGCGCCCAACAATAAGCCCAGCACGCCGCACGCGACCAGATACTTCTTCTCGATGCCCGCGACAAACATCACCGCCACCGTGGTCGCGACCAGGACAACAGCCGTTCCGAAATCCGCAATCGCGACCGCTAGCCCCATGACGGAAACCGCTACCGCGATGGGTCCCAACGTGTGCCGCTCGTTGATCGCATCCATCCGGCGGCACAAGAAGAACGCGAGAAATAACGCGAGCGCCGGTTTCGCTAGCTCGGAAGGTTGCATCGAAAACGGCCCCGCTTTCAGCCATCGATGGCTTTGGCTGTCCATCACATACACGACGACCAGCAGCAGCATCACCACGCCCAGACACGCGAACGCGATCTTCGGATCGTTCCATTCGCGGTAATCGCGCCGCATGCAGTAGAGCAGCAGCCCAAACGAAACCACCGCCCAGCCGAGCTGCCGCACAAAGAAGTGCGTGCTCGAAACGTGATACTTGAGCTCCGCGATAAATGACGACGCGCTGTACACCATCACCAGCCCAAAGCACACGAGCGCGAGCACGGTGAGAAAGAGAATCCAGTCCGTTTTGAGCCTTTGCGCCATCTATTCGCCTTACAACAATTCTGCCACTATTTGTTTGAACACCCGTCCGCGATGCTCGAAGTTCTCAAACTGATCGAAGCTCGCGCAGGCCGGTGCCAGCAGCACGAAATCGCCCGCCTCGGCATGTTCGCGCGCGTAACGGACCGCGCGTTCCAGCGTTCCGCAATCTTCCAGCGGCACGCGATCCTTCAAGGCTTCCGCAATCAACTGTGTGGCTGCGCCGATCAGCAGCGCGCGTTTGGCCTTCTCGCGCAGTGCTTCGGCCAGTGGTGCGTAATCGCTGCCCTTGTCCTTGCCGCCCAGAATGATCCACAGATTCCCCGGGAACGACGCCACCGCCTTCAAGGTCGCGTCAACGTTGGTCGCCTTCGAGTCGTTGTAATATTCCACGCCGTCCAGCTTGCGCACGAATTCGATGCGATGCTCCACACCCGAAAAACTCTCGACCGCCGGCGCGAGTTCTTCGAGCGGCACGCCCGCAAGATGCGCCATCAACGTCGCCGCCATAACGTTCTCCACGTTGTGCATGCCGCGCAGCTTAATGGAGGACCGGTTCAAAAACGGCTCGCCGCAATAGACGAGCGCGTTGTTCTCGATTGCTACTCCCTGCGGCACTGGCTGCTTCGAGCTGAACCAGAACACTTCCGCACGCGTTTTCCGCGCATACCCTCGGCAGATCGAGTCTTCATAGTTCAGAACGGCAAAATCGCCAGCGATCTGCGTCTCCAACAGCCGGCCCTTCGCCGCGGCATAGAGGTCTAGGGTACCGTGCCGGTCCAGATGATCCGGCGTCACATTCAGGCACGCGCCGATATGCGCGCGAAAGCGATCGATCGTCTCCAGTTGAAATGACGAGAGCTCCAGCACATTCCACTGCTCTTCAGCCGAAGTACCAATCAGCGACGTCACCGCCGTACCGATATTCCCGCCCACCTGACAACGCACGCCGCACTCGCGCAGCAGATGCCCAACCAGCGCAGTCGTCGTCGTTTTCCCATTCGAGCCGGTAATTCCGATCACCGGGCCTTTCAGGAAAAACGAAGCCAGCTCGACTTCGCCGATCACCGGCACACCGCGTTCGCGCGCGGGCGCAAACAACGGCAGATGAAACGGCACGGCTGGCGACAGCACAATCAGGTCCGGCGTACCCAGGTTCTCCGGCTGCTGTGGTGAAACACTCACTCCCAGCGCTTGCAATCGCGCCAGGTCTTCCGGCGTCGGCACCTGCGCATCCATAGCTCGGACACGCGCGCCGTGCTTCCGCAGCAATTCGATCGCGCCCATCCCCGAACGCTTCATGCCCACGACCAGAACATCTTTGCCGCGCAGTTCCAAACTTCTCTACCTCAACTTCAACGTCGCCAGCGCGAACAACGCCATCACCAGTCCCGCAATCCAGAACCGCACGATTACTTTCGATTCCGCCCAGCCCAGCGCTTCGAAGTGATGGTGAATCGGCGCCATCTTGAAAATGCGCTTCCCGCCGCGCAGCTTATAACTCCCGACCTGCAGAATCACCGACAGCGCCTCGATCACATAGATACCTCCAATAAACGCCAGCAGCACTTCCTGCTTGATCAGCACCGCCACAATTCCCAACCCTCCGCCCAGCGCCAGCGACCCCACGTCGCCCATGAACACCTGCGCCGGATGGCAGTTGTACCAGAGAAACCCAAGACTCGCGCCCACCATCGATGCGCAGAAAATCGTCAGCTCCTGCGAATTCGGCAGACGCGCCAGATCGAGGTAGGTAGAAAACTGCGCGTGGCTCGAAACATACGTCAGCGCCGTCATTGCGCCTGACGCGATAATCATAAGCCCAATCGCCAGCCCGTCCAAACCATCGGTCAAATTCACGGCGTTCGACGAGCCCACCATGATGAACACGATGAAAAAGTAAAAAAACAGGAACGCCAGCGGATACGTCCAGTAACTCTTCGTCCACGCTTCGACCAGCAAATCCGGCTTGAATTGCTTGAAGAACGGAATATTGATCGCCGTCGAGTACGCCTGATGCGAATGCAGCAGCAGCAGAAAGAAACCGATCAGCATAGCCACAAAAACCTGCGCCCAGAACTTCTGCCGCGCCGTCAGCCCGAGATTCCGCTTCTTTGCGACCTTTGCATAATCGTCAATAAAACCAATCGCGCCGAACCCGACCAGCCCGAGCAGCGCAAGCCAGATATAGCGGTTGTTCAAATCGGCCCAAAGCAGCGTGGGCGCCACGATCGCGAGCACAATCAGCAGGCCGCCCATGGTCGGCGTCCCGGCTTTTTTCTGATGCGACTGCGGGCCCTCCTCGCGAATATGCTGCCCGAAGCTCCACTCCCGCAATTTGCGAATCAGCCACGGCCCGAGCGCGAGCGAAAGCGCCAGCGCAGTCAAATTCGCAAGCGCCACGCGCGTCGTGATGTACCCGAACACGCGAAACGCCGGAATATAGCGGTGCAGAACCTGGAAGAGTAGCCAATAGAGCATCGAAAATTACTCTTCCATTGTGGCGAGCGCTTCTTCCACATGCGTTCCCCGCGAGCCTTTGAACAGAACCGCATCACCTGCCTTCACAAATTCGCGCAAGAACGCCCCCGCGTTTTTCGCGTCTTCAAAGAATTTGCCGCCCGCCGCCTCCGCCAGAAAACGCGCCGACCCACGCACGCCAATCACCACGTCAATACCGCGACTCGCCGCATATTCGCCCACCTCGCGATGCAGCTTTTCGGACCAGTCGCCGAGCTCCAGCATCTCGCCCAACACCGCAATCTTGCGCTCGGCATTCTCATGCGCCAGCACATCGATCATGGAGCGCATCGCCTCGGGATTCGCGTTGTAGGAATCGTCCAGAATCGTGATCCCGCGCACCTGCCGCCGCCCGCCGCGCATCTTCCCAGGCGTGAGTTCCGCGACCGCTGCCACCAGTTCTTCCACCTTGATGCCAAACAGACTCGCGACAGCCACCCCGGCGAGAATATTGAGTACCGCATGCCGCCCCGGCAGCGACGTCCGAAACCGCACATCGCCAATCCGAAAACAGGAACCTTCGAGCTCGCGCTCCAGATCGTCCGCGCGAATTTCGGCATCCTCGCCGAATCCGTAGGTCAACACGCGCCCGCGATGATACTCGCGAAAAGCAAAGACGCGCGGATCGTCCGCATTCAGCACCGCGACACCGTCTTCCGGCAGCGATTCGATCAATTCCCGCTTCGCCGCCGCAATCCCCTCAATCGACGGAAACGCCTCAATATGCGCATAGCCGACGTTCGTCACCACACCAATCTGCGGCTTCGCAATACCCGCGAGCGCGCGAATCTCGCCCGCATGGTTCATGCCCATTTCGAGCACCGCCAGCTCCGAATCGTCTGGAATTCGCAGAATACTCAGCGGCAGCCCGATGTGGTTGTTAAAATTGCCAACCGTCTTGCCCACGCGGAATCGTGTCGCAAGAAACGCCGCAATAATGTCCTTCGTGCTGGTCTTTCCGGCGCTCCCCGTCACACCAGCGACCGGTTTGCCCCAGCGCTCGCGAGCATTCCGTGCAAGCTCCCCTAGAGCGCTTACTGAGCTCGCTGTGGTAAGTACGGTTTTGCCGCCACCATCGACCGCTTCGCTGACGACCGCCGCCACGGCGCCCTTCTCGAAAGCCGCCTTTACAAATTGATGCCCGTCGAAATTCTCGCCCTTGATGGCAAAAAACAGGTCACCCGGCTGAACCGTACGCGAATCGATGCTCCAGCCGGTCACCAGCACATCCGGCACACCGGCGCGCACGCCAAAAAAGTCGCAAACCTGAGCTAATGTGAACTGCATCCATTCCAGCTTCTACGCCGTGCCCCGCGTGCGCTCTTTACCGCCGTAACCGAGTGACCGGAGGACCCGCCGCGCCACCTCGCGATCATCAAACGCAATCGGCCCGTCCTTCAAAATCTGGTACGTCTCGTGGCCTTTGCCAGCGAGGATCACCACATCACCCGCTGCCGCCGTTTCGAGCGCTTTGCGAATCGCGCGTTCCCGATCCGGCTCCGCCAGGTGCGGTGTATCGAAGCGGCTCAGGCCCACCATTGCGTCATTCATGATCGCGAGCGGATCTTCGCTGCGCGGATTGTCCGACGTTAAGACCACAAAATCGCTGTTCTCGCCGGCGGCCATACCCATCAGCGGACGCTTCGTCCGGTCCCGATCCCCGCCGCAGCCGAACAATGTGATCACACGCTTCGGCTTCATCGCCCGCGCCACCGAAATCACATTCCGCAGCGCATCGTCGGTATGCGCATAATCCACCACCACCGTGAACGGCTGGCCTTCTTCCACCCGCTCAAATCTCCCCGGCACTCTCTGCAAACTCGCTATCCCCTTCTGTATCTCTTCCGTCTTCCATCCGTACGTCAGCGCCACCGCCACCGCGAGCAGAATGTTCTGTACATTGATGTGGCCGACCAGCGGTGACTCCACTCGAAAGCGCTCATCGCACGCCACCACGTCAAACGCCAGGCCATCAAAGCCCGAACGCACCTTCTCGGCGCAGACCCACAGATCGCCCGTCGCCGGCGCCTTACCCGTGCCATACCAGAACACCTTCGTCTCGGGCGCCGTCTTCACGCGCCGCACCGCTTCATCGTCCGCATTCAACACCGCGAAGCGTGGGGGAGGAGCGCTTCGCGGTGTAAACAGCAGCTGCTTGGCGTCGAAATACGCCTCCATCGTGCCGTGATAATCCAGATGATCGCGCGTGAAATTCGTAAACGCCGCCGTATGAAACTGCATGGCGTAGATACGCCGCAGATCGAGCGCATGCGACGAAGCTTCAAGCGTGGCATGCGTTCCGCCTGCATCCGCCAGCTCCGCGAACATGCGAAACAGATCAAGCGATTCCGGTGTCGTGTTCACCGCGGGCAGCACGCGCCCCGAAAGATGATACTCAATCGTGCCGATCAGCGCCGTGGTCTTACCCGCCGCGCGCAGAATCGAATCCACCAGCATCGAACTGGTCGTTTTTCCATTCGTCCCGGTGATGCCGGTCAGGAAAACGCGCTCATCCGGCCTGCGATAGAAATTGCGCGCTGCCAACGCCAGCGCCTCGCGCCCGTGCGGCACCTGAATCCACGCACGCCGTAGCGAGCCATCCGGAGCCGGCCGGTCGCTCACCACCGCCACCGCGCCTTTGTCTATCGCCGAAGCCGCGAACCGCGCACCGTCCGTCTTCGCGCCCGAAAACGCAAAGAACAGAAATCCGGCATCCACCTTGCGGCTGTCGTACGCAATGCCTTTCACATCCATCGCCAGCAGCGACGGCTCCAGTTCGCGAACCAGTGGCACACCTTCCAACACATGCGACAGCTGCATCAGCGCGCGAACCTCACCGCAATCCGCTCGCCCGGCGTCAATACCGCGCCTGCTGCCGGCGTTTGCGCCTGCGCCATACCGTCTCCAAACAGATCAACCTCGAGCCCGCTCGCCGCCGCCTCCTGCATCACATCTTTGACGGTCTTCCCCACAAAATTGGGTACTTTCGGAGCATTCGGATCGACGATCGTTTCGCCGCCGCTCGCCGCGCGCATCTCTTCTTCGGTCGGTGGATTCAGCTCCGCCACCGCGACATCGTCCACATCTTTCGCCGCGTCCTTCTCTTTGTTCTTCGCAGCGAGCTTGTCCTTGGCCTCTTTCTCCTTGGCCATCAGCTCTTCCACTTCCTGCGGCACATCGCGCGGAATACTCAGCCGCCGCAGGCCCGTCTGCATCACGTTCTCAAACACCGGGCCCGCCGCCGAACCGCCGTATCCCGCAAGACCCGTCGTCCCGCTCACCGTCACCACCACCACGACCTGCGGATTCTCAAGCGGTGCGAAACCCAGAAACGACGCGTTGTACCGATGCGTGTAGACGTGATGCGCGTAATCGTAAATCTGCGCCGTCCCCGTCTTACCAGCAATCGTATATCCGACCACATGCAGGTGATGCCCGGTCCCTCCAGGCTCCGTCACCACACGCCGCATCATCATGCGCATCGTGAGTGCCGTCTCCGGCTTCAGCACGCGCACCGGCGCCGGACGCTGCGGCTTCACTTTTTCGCCGCCCGGCTCGCGCTCCCACTCCACCAGCCGCGGCCGTACCATCATGCCGCCGTTTGCAATGATGCTGCCGGCCTGCGCAATCTGCACCGACGTCACCGCCAGCTCGTGACCCATCGGAATCGAGCCGATCGTGGTCGGCTGCCAGCGCTTCAACGGACGCAGCAATCCCGGCGCCTCCGCCGGCAACTCAATTCCCGTCCGTGAGCCAAACCCAAACCGCCGCACATACTCATACAGGTTCTTGTTCCCCACCTGCATGCCGATCCGAATCGCGCCCACGTTGCTCGAAAACGCTAGCACGTCCTGCATCGAAAGCGCGGAATAAGACTTGTGGTCATGCACCACGCGGCTGAAAATCTTGATCGATCCGTTGCCGCAGTTGATGATCGATTCGGGCCGCAGATTCGTCGTTTCGAGCGCCGCCGATAGGGTCACCACTTTGAACACCGAACCCGGCTCAAACGGCGCGACCACCGCCAGATCCTCCCGCCCCTTCGGCTTCTCGCCCGGCAGCAAACGCTCATTCGGATCGTAGGTCGGATAATTTTCGAGCGCCAGAATCTCGCCCGTATTCGGATCCATCGCGACCAAACTGCCGTGATCCGCATGGTTCTTCACCACCGCCTCCCGCAGCGTTTCCTTCGCCACGTACTGCAGTTCGCGGTCGATCGTCAGCCCGATATCTTTGCCCGGAACCGAGGCCTTCACCACTTCCGCCGCATATGAATTCTCTTTAGCGTCGCGCTCCACCCGTACCTCGCCCGGCGTGCCCTGCAGCTCCTTATTCAGCTTCAGCTCGACACCCGCGACGCCCTGCCCCTCGGCATTCAAATTCCCGATCACGTGCGCCGCTACATCGCCGTTCGGGTACGAACGCACGCTGCCATCGCGAATCGTCAGCCAGTCCAGATTCATCGCGCGCAGCGTGTTCGCCTGATCCTCGCTCGCATGCTGATCCACCACGAGATACCCGCTGTGGTGCTTGCTCTCCGCCGCTACTTCGAGCGACGCCGCCAGCCGCTTCGCATCGAGCGACAAAACGCTCGCGAGCAAACCCGCCGCCATGGCCTTATCCGGAATGCGGCGCGGATTCACAATCACGATGTGCGCGGGCGAACTGATCGCGAGCAGGTTGCCATTGCGATCGAAAATGGATCCGCGGTGCGCGGGTACCAGCTCAATTTTTTCCTGCTGCGCCTTCGCGCGCCGTACCATATCGTCGTGCGCCAGCACCTGCAGCGAAAAAAGCCTGAAGACAAGAATGAGGGCCCACCCCAAAAGGATGAGCCCTATAATGAGTGCCCGTTCAACTGGTTTTGAGATCAAATCAGTCGGCCGGGACTCCATGCCTTGCACCCACCAAGAAAGTCATTTTCAATCGTGCGCTCTACAGGAATGCGCTTCAGCGCGGCACGACAACCGCCGGCATCACCGGAATCGTATTCTTCGCTTCCGCCTTCGACGCCGGACCCGTCAGCGTCTCCACCTGCTGCGGCGCGGGTGCGCTCATCTTGAGCGTCTTCGCCAACTGCGTCAGGCGCTCCACGCTGACTAGTTGCGCCTCGCTCGCCTGCAGCTTCGCCATGTCCTGCTTCAACTGGCTCTGCTCACTGCGCAAGTGCTCAAGCGTGAAGCCGGCCGTGGTGTTATACGCCATCGGCACCAGCCCCGCGATCACCAGCAGCGCCGCTACGAAGCCGGTCGCCATCGAGCGGCTGCGTGCAGTACGCGCCACCGGATCGGCCGCTCGCGCCACCGCGGTGTTATCAATCCGTTTTACAAATAAATACACGTCCTCATTTGCGATCGGGCGCAAACGCGGCGATTCCGTCCGCGTCCAGACCGCAGGTGCCACGCCGGCCAGCTCCCTTGTCCCGGCGAATCGATTTACCCATGTTGCGAGTGTTGCCATCTTCTTGCCTTCTTGTTATGTCCGTTCGAGCGCCCGCAACTTCGCACTGCGTGACGCCGCATTCCCCAAAACTTCCGCCTCGCTCGGCCTGACCACATGCCTGGTCAGCACCCTCGCCTTCCCGGCGCGCGCCCACGCCTGAAAAGAGCGTTTCACCATCCGGTCCTCCGTCGACATGAAGGTCAGCACCACCAGGCGCCCACCCGCCTTCAGCCTCTCCGGAGCCAACCGGAGCAATTCTTCCAACTCCTCCAACTCGCCGTTTACCTTCAACCGCAACGCCATAAACGTCTGCGTTGCCGGATGAATTCTCCCCGTTCGCGGCACGGCGCTCTCGACCACCTGAGCCAGCCGCCCGGTCGTCAAAATCGGCCGCGCGCGAACGATTGCTCTGGAGATTCTTCGCGACCTCCTTTCTTCACCGAGCTGATAAATCAGATCGGCGAGCGCCTTTTCAGGCAGTTCGTTCACCAGATCCGCGGCGGTCAGCTCCTGGCTGCGGTCCATTCGCATATCCAAAGGCCCATCCGCCTGAATCGAAAACCCGCGTTCCGCAGCACTCAACTGGTACCGGCTCACACCCAGATCGGCCAGCACGCCGTCCACCTGCTCGACACCGCAACTCGCCAAAGCTTTCGGCATCCAAGAGAACGGCCCGTGAAAAAACCGGATCCGCTCCTCCAGATCCCGCGTACTCGCCCTCGCCAATTCGAGCGCTTCCCGATCCCGATCGCACGCAATCACGAAGCCCGTCGTCAAGCGCTCCGCAATCGCCCGCGTATGACCACCCAAGCCCGTGGTCACGTCTACATAAATGCCGTGAGGTTGAATCGCGAGATATTCGAGCGATTCTTCGAGCAGAACCGGCACATGCCACGGTTCGCCCTGCATTCCCAATCCCTAGCGCAATCCCTTTTTCTCGAGCGCCTTGAGCTTGCTCTGAAGATCGGTCTTGGCCGCCTCCAGACGCTGCCCGTACACCTTGCTCCCAAACACCTCTACGCGCTGCCGGTAGCAGACCAGATGCACATCGTCCTTCTCCAGCTCCAGCTCGCGCCGCAGAGTCGTCGGCAACAGCACCCGCCCCTGCGCATCAATCTCCGAATCTTCCCCGTAGTGATTCGCCACAAACGCTACATCGGCTCGCACGTCGGCATCCTCGCCCGGCTCCTCCAGCATCTTTTCCGTTTCTTTCCACACCGAAATCGGATAGATTAAGGCTGTCGAAGTGTTCAGCGTCGTAACAAAAACCTTTTGCTCACCCAACGCACCGAAGTACTGCGCCACCGCTGCCGGCAGCTTCAAACGGCCCTTCTCATCCACACGACCGCTGAGAGTCCCGCGCGGGGCCTCGACCAGCTCTCGAGGATGCTCTTGACCGTCCACTTCGAACCACTTTCGGCCATTTCAGACCACTGAGTCGATAGTTACACGTACTCCAGGTGAATGCAATAGTTTTGTTCAAAGATTTTTCTGTAAGTGTCTGATTTCGCCTTTCTTACGCCATGCGGGTACGCTCAGTACGCCTCCGCCACTTCTGCTTCGTGGTGTTCCGCTGGTCGCTGGATTGCCGTCCGGGCAAACGGGTTTGTCATGCGGTTGGCCGAAAACCACCAGCCCGGTGCAGTGCAACCGCGCCCGATGTTGCTAAATGCATGAATTTCTGGCCGTTTTCGCTGGCATGTAGCGTGCACAACATCCGGCGAAGGTTTGTATAACCATGGCAACTCACTTTGATTTTTTCCGCCGGGCTGCAGGTCGGGCTTTCCTAGCGGCAGCAGTCGCGGCGGTCCCACTGGCTTATGGACAGAACGACACCAATTCGTCCGATCCGGCATCGCCGCCGGATGCGAGCGCATCGGCTCCGGCCCCCGATTCCGGTTCGAATGGTGGTTGGAAACGGGTCGGCGATCACTCGTCGGTTTACAACAGTGATCCAAACGGACCACCTGCTCAACCGGCGCCGGCATATCCCTCGAGTTCGAACGGACGTGCGTCCTATCCTGCCATTGGCGGGCAGGATTCACAGACTCCGGCTCAGAACCAACAGCAGCCAGCTTATGCGCCACCACCGATTCCGGCGCAACTGACGGTGCCCGCCGGCACTTACATAACGGTTCGGATCAACCAGATGCTCTCATCGGATAAGAACCAGCCGGGCGACGCCTTCACGGCTTCGCTGGTGCAACCGATCGTGGTGAATGGGGTGGTCGTTGCCGAGCCCGGACAGACCATTGGAGGCAGGGTCGCAACCGCCCAGCACCATAGCTCGGATCAGCCCGGCCGGCTCGGTCTGGCGCTCACCGATCTCACGCTCGTTGACGGGCAGCATCTCACGGTCAATACGCAGTTTGTGAGCGTACGCGGCGGCACAACTCCCGGAGGTCAGCAGGCCGGCACGGTGGCAACGACGACTGGAGCCGGAGCTGTTATAGGAGCCATTGCTGGCGGCGGCTCGGGTGCTGCGATCGGGGCGGGTGCCGGGGCATTTGCGGGCTTACTGGGCGTACTTGTTACGCGCAATCACGCCAGCGTCATCTACCCCGAACAGATTCTCACTTTCAAGCTCGAAACGCCAGTGACGATTTCGACCGTCAACAGCAGCCAGGCTTTCCGCTATGTACAGCCGAACGAATACGACCGTCCGACTTACCAGAACGGCGGCCCAAACCAGTACTATCAGAGCGCCGCTCCGCCGCCTCCGGCTCCTGTTTACAGCTATCCGTACTATGGGCCGTACTGGGGTTGGGGTTATCCATACTACTGGGGCCCGTCGGTGGCCTTCTATGGCGGATGGTGGGGCGGACGGGGCTGGTATGGCCCGCATTACTATGGCGGATTTCGCGGTGCATACCGCGGCGGCTTCCGGCGTTAATCATCGGTCGATGGTGAGTACAATCTTGCCGATGTGCTCACCGCTTTCCATCCGCTCGTGCGCGCGCCATGCTTCCTGGAGCGGGTACACGCGATCGATCGCAGGACGAATGACCGTCTTCGATGGCAGCAGCGGCCAGACTTGTTTCAGCAGCCGCGCTGCCACTTCGCCTTTCTGGGAGGGCGTACGTGCTCGCATCGTTGAACCCATAATCCGCGCGCGCTTCATCATGAGCCGGCCGATATCCAACTCGGCTGTGCGGCCGCCCTGCGTGGCGATGATCGAAATGCAACCCTCGAGTGCCAGTGCGTCCAGATTGCGAGCAAGATACGCCCCGCCGACAAGGTCCAGCACGACATCCACACCGTGACCGCTCGTGAACGCCCGCGCCGCTTCCACGAAGTCGCCCTCGCGATAATTGATCGCCGCGTCGCTGCCGAAATCACGGCAGGCCCGGCATTTCTCCTGGCTGCCTGCGGTCGCGATCACACGAGCGTTCCAGGCTTTGGCCAGCATGATCGCCATACTCCCAACGCCACTTGTTCCGCCATGAATCAGTGCGCTTTCGCCGCTCTTCAGACCGGCGCGCGTGATGAGATTGTCAAAAGCAGTGAAGATGTTTTCGGGTAGAGTGGCTGCTTCGATCTCGGTCCAGTTCTCGGGAATCGGCAGCACCTGTTGCTGCGGTGCTACACAGTATTCGGCATAGCCGCCCCCAGCCAGGATGGCGCAAACGCGTTGCCCGGGCTGAATATTTTGCACTCCGGGCCCAATGGATTCGACGCATCCCGCCACGTCCAATCCGGGAATATCGGATGCGCCCTGGGGCGGGGGATATTTTCCCTGGCGCTGAAGCGTGTCGGCACGCGCGACTCCTGCGGTACTTACCCGGACGAGCACCTCACCGGCCGTCGGCTCCGGTCTGGGGCGCTCACAGATTCGCAGAACTCGGGGTCCGCCAAACGAGCTGATTTCGACTGCTTTCATTCCGCGTCTTAGACGCGCTTTCGGCATGAAAACTGCATACAATATTTGCGGTAGAGGAGGATGGCGTGATCCGAACAATTGCCATTGAGCGCGAATTCGGCAGCGGCGCCGGAACAATTGCGCGTAAACTTGCAGATCGCCTGGGATGGACGATTTGGGACGAGAAGATCACGCAGGAGATTGCCAACCGCCTGCATTGCGATGTGAAATCGGTGGAGAAATGCGAGCAGAAGCCCGACTCGACTTTTTACCGGCTCATGAAAACGTTCATGCGCGGCAGTTACGAGGAGCGCTACTCGGGCTCAGGAGGCGAACTGCTCGATGCCGAAAATCTTTCGCGAATATTCGAAGAGATGGTGAACGAGATAGCGGACCGCGGTCCCGCAGTTATCGTCGGACGCGCTTCTACATATTTCCTGCGCGAGCGAGAAGACCATCTAGCGCTGTTTCTTTATGCCCCGTATCACGAGAAGATGCGGCGGCTGCTCGAACTCGGCAAATCAGAAGAAGAGGCCGAACGGTTGCTCATGCATGTTGACACCGACCGCGCAGCTTTCGTTCAGCGGTATTACGGAAAAACGTGGCCGCAGCGCGATTTGTACCATCTGATGATCAACTCGATCATCGGAGATAACGCCGTAATTGATCTCGTGCTGCGGAGTATGGAGATCCTGAACCAGCAGATTTCGAATAAGTCGGGAAGCGGTGCAGTGGAATCGTATATACATTCGCGATAGAGCTGTGCTCAAAACTGCCCGAATCTATCGAGCAGGAACTTTCCGGGCACGTTCTCAAGTCTGAGGCGCCGTGTGTCGCTGCTTTGGCGTCACGTGCTCACCGCTTGCAGAATGCCATTGTTGAGCCTGGGGGCTGAAATGGGTTGGAGGCGCAGAACGCATTCAGGAAGCAGATTGCACCCAATGCGCCGAATACCCATGCTGGTGCTCTCGGCCTCCAGCTGAGCTGGCAGCATGTCGATTCAGTTCGGCCCGTTCCTAAATCGCTGCTCTAAGTGAGCTGGTACCAGAGGCCGGCAGAGCGATCCGCTTATCATACAGCTTGGCGTCTGACCACGGGCGCAACAGATCGGATACGATGACCATTAACTCTCACGTAGCCAAAAGCACGGTTGTCGGAGCACTCGGCGGTCTGCTTTTCGGCTTCGATACAGCAGTTATTTCCGGCACAACCGCGGCTCTGACGGCAAAGTACCATCTTTCACCGGCAATGCTCGGGATCACAGTGTCGAGCGCGCTCATTGGAACCGTAATCGCTGCTATGATGGCGGGCATTCCTGGACAGAAGTTTGGGCGCAGGGACAGCTTGCGAGTGATGGCGCTGTTTTACGTCGTTTCTGCTGTCGGTTGCGCGCTCGCCTGGAACTGGCCTTCGCTGATTTTCTTTCGTTTTATCGGCGGCCTGGGAATCGGTGGATCCTCAGTGCTGGGCCCGATGTACATTGCCGAAATTGCACCTCCGGATTGGCGCGGCCGGTTGGTTGGCTTCTTTCAGGTCAACATCGTTATCGGCATTCTACTCGCATACGTATCGAATTACCTCATCGGCGCGATGCACTTCGGCACGAATGACTGGCGGTGGATGCTGGGCGTCTCCGCAATACCGGCGTTGTTCTTCCTGCTTATGCTGTTCTTCATTCCGCGCAGCCCGCGCTGGCTCGTGATGCAAAGGAGGCTGGACGAAGCTCTGCATGTCCTCCGGTTGATAGGAGTGCGGGATGCAAAGAAGGAGCTGGACGAAATCGCGGCATCGGTCCATCTCGAGCGCTCTACGGAAGATGTTCCGTTGTTCTCGCGGCGATATCGATTACCCGTCTTCGTCGCACTGACGGTAGGCATGTTCTGCCAGCTCTCCGGAATCAATGCAATCCTTTACTATCTGAACGACATTTTCAGCCTGGCGGGCGCCAGCCGGGTTTCCGGCGATCTGCAGGCCGTCGCAGTAGGTGCCATGAACTTGGTGGCGACCCTCGCGGCCATGTCGGTCATCGACAAATTCGGCCGCAAGAAATTGCTGCTGACGGGAACGGTCGGACTTATCTTCTGCCTGGCTGCGATTTCCGTGCTCTTTCTGACCGGTACGCACCTGGGCTGGTTGGTTTGGCTGCTGATGCTCTACATCGCCTGCTTTGCGATCTCACAGGGCGCAGTCGTCTGGGTCTATCCGGGCGAAGTTTTTCCAAACCGCGTGCGCGCGAAAGGGCAGAGCCTGGGCAGTTCGTCCCACTGGATTACGAATGCGCTGATCTCGCTCGTGTTTCCCATAATGGCCAAATCATCGGGTGCCTATCCGTTCATCTTTTTCGGTGCCATGATGGTACTCGACTTCTTTCTCGTCCTGTTTTACTATCCCGAGACCAGCGGCGTTTCCCTGGAAGAAATGCAGTACCAGCTCGGCCTCGATTAGCATTAGCTAAGGAACGGATTATCTCGCTGCTCGAACGTCCTTTTCGGAGGGTAGTTTCGTGACATCCCATCCGCCGCCCAGTGCGGCAATAAGCTGAACGCTGGTGGTCATCTGAGAGGTGCGTGCGGTAACTTCCGAAAGCTGGTTACTTAGGAGCGTGTTTTGAGCCGTAAGAACATTCAGGTAAGTATCGACGCCAGTCTGATACCGCGCAACCGCGATATCGCGATATTGGCGTGAGGACTCGATTGCTTGTTCCTGCTCGCCCAGTTGAGCAGCCAGGATGCGAGTTGAGGCCAGGTAATCCTCAACTTCTTTAAAAGCATTCAGCACAGTCTGACGATAGGTGGCGACGTCCGCGTTATACTGTGCCTCGTACTGTTGAACGGTTGCACGTCGCGCGCCGAAGTCGAGCACTGTTTCCGAGACGCTGCCGCCGAGCGACCAAAAACGTGCCGGCCAGCTCAGCAAGCTACCGATAGAACTCGTCTGCGTGCCTGCACTTCCTGATAATGATACCGTCGGATAATAGGCAGCTTTTCCGACGCCGATGAGCGCGTTCGCCTCGGCCATAGTTCGTTCAGCCGCCGCGATATCTGGGCGCCGCTCCAGCAACTGCGAAGGAAGCCCGGTCGGGATCGCGGGCGGTTTCGTATCGAGGGGTCTTACTGCGATAGAAAAGTCACTGGCCGGCTGACCGATCAACAACGCGATGGCGTGCTCATACTGCGCTCGTGCAATTCCGATGCTGGTTGCATTCGCGCGCGCAGTGCGCAGGTTGGTTTCGGCCTGGACGACGTCCTGCTGCGAATTAATACCCGTTTCGACCAGCGACTGAGTGAGCTTCAGCGTCTCTTCGTAGCTCTTTACCGTTTCGTTGTAGATCTGCGCGAGCGCGTCCTGACCGCGCAGCTCGAAGAAATATTCGGCCAGACTGGCCTGCTCGCTTAATCGCTCGTTGGCAAGATTGGCTGCGCTGACCTGGGCCGCATTTGCATATTCGCGAATGGTATTGCGAATACGTCCGAAGAGATCCGGCTCCCAGGACACATCCAGCGGCAATTCATAGCTGCTCTGGCTGATCGAGTTGCTGGCGCGAATCGTGCTGCCCGGTCCGACCGCTGTGTGAGTGGCCGAGAAGCCGACGCTAACCGTTGGGAACAGACTCGATCGCGCATTACGAACCAACGCGCGAGCAGCCATGTAGTTCTGGAAGGAAACGGCGATGTTCTGGTTGTTGCGATTGAGCCGTTCTTCCAGGCTGTTCAGCTCGCTATCCCCGAAAATGGTCCACCAGTCGCCGCGAATAACACCATCGCGGGGTTCGGCCTCCTTCCATCCTTCGCGGGCGCGCGTTTCGGAAAGCTCTTTGTAAGAAACGGGCGTGGCAACGGATGGCTTTGAATACTTCGGACCGACGGTGCAGCCGGCAAGAAAGAGGGCGAGCGCGAGGCCGGTTATCAAAGCAAGTTTATTGAGCTCGAAAAGATGTTTCATGAAAATGCCTCCAGCGGTGCCGTTCCTTCATAGCCCCGGACGCGTTTGAAACGCAGTCGCAGCCGGTCAAGGAACAGGTAAACGACCGGAGTGGTATACAGAGTCAGCACCTGGCTGACGATCAGGCCGCCAAGGATGGTCAATCCGAGCGGACGCCGCAATTCGGAGCCGATGCCGGTGCCAAAAGCGAGCGGAACCGCACCGAAAAAAGCGGCTGCGGTTGTCATCAGAATCGGGCGGAACCGCATCAATGAAGCACGGAAAATCGCCTGCTGCGTGTCCATCTTCTGCTCGCGCTCTAGTTGCAGCGCGAAGTCGATCATCATGATCGCGTTCTTTTTCACAATGCCGATCAGGAGAATGATTCCGATGAGGGCGATGATGTTGAGATCGGAGCCGAAAATCATGAGTGTGATCACGGCGCCGAGGCTGGCCGAAGGCAGCGAAGTCAGAATCGTGATTGGATGAACCAGGTTTTCATACAGAATTCCCAGGACGATATAGACGGCGAGAATCGCGGTCGCGATCAGCAAAGGTTCGCTTTTGAGCGAGGCCGTGAACTGAGCCGCCGTACCTGAGAATGTTCCATGCACGCTCTTGGGCATGCCCAGCTTTGCTTCAGCGTCGTGAACCAGAGCCGTTGCCTGTTCGAGCGAAACGCCGGGCTGCAGGTTGAATGAGATCGTCGAAGACGGATACAACCCTGTGTGACTGACCGATAACGGACCAGTGCGGCGCCGCAGGCTGGCGATGGCCGGTAGCGGAACCGCGCCATCGGTGTTCTGAACATAGCTTCGGCTCAGCACTTCTGGTGTGGTGGTGTATTGTGGCGCAGCTTCCAGAACCACGTGGTACTGGTTCAGCGGTTTGTAAATTGTCGATGCCTGCGCCTGCGAAAACATGTAGTTCAGAGCATCATCAATGGTTTGCGGCGTGAGGCCCAGGCGCGCGGCCGTTACGCGATCGTAAGTCAGATACGCCTCCAGACCGCCACTTTGCAGATCGGAGTTGACGTCCACGATCTCGGGAATCTTCTTCATGGCGCGGGTAAGCTGGGGCGCCCACTTCTTCAGATCATCCACCGTGTCGCCCTGAAGCGTGTATTGATACTGCGAGTTCGATTGACGGCCGCCGATTCGAATATCCTGCGCCGCCATCAGAAACACTTGCGCCTGCTGGATACGCATCAGCTTGGGACGCAGCCGGTTGACGATATCGGTTGCGCTGACGTGCCGTTGTTCAAGCGGTTTGAGCGCTATGAAAATAAAACCGCTGTTCGAAGATCCCTGACCGCCAGTAAATCCGACTACATTGAGAACACCGGGATCGGATTTCACGATCCTCACGGCCTGCTGCAGCGCGGTGTTCATTTTCTGGAACGAAGCATCCTGCGGACCCATCAAGCCGCCCATAACGACGCCGGTGTCCTGCTGTGGGAAGAAACCTTTCGGAATTCTCACGATGTAGACAACGTTGAGCGCCATGGTGATCAATAACAAGAGCAGGACCGCTGCGGCATGATGGCCGAGCACCCAGTCCAGACTGACCTCGTACATTCTCAGAAGTCCGTTGAAGGCGCGCTCACTGAGCCGGTAGAGGCGGCCGTGCGTGCTTTTATAAGCGGGTTTCAGGATACGTGAGCAAAGCATCGGGGTGGTTGTCAGCGAGAGCACCATCGAGATCAGAATCGCGATGGAAAGCGTCATGGCGAATTCCCGGAAGAGGCGTCCGAGGAAGCCCTGCATCAGTAAAATCGGTATGAAGACGGCGATCAACGAGACCGTGATCGAGAGCACCGTGAAACCGATCTCTTTCGAACCGCGCAGCGCTGCTTCGATCGGCGGCAATCCACTCTCGAGATAGCGCGCAATGTTCTCCATCACTACAATGGCGTCGTCAATCACGAAGCCCGTCGAAATCGTCAACGCCATCAGCGACAGATTGTCGAGCGAATAGCCGAGCAGATACATCGCCGCGAAAGTCCCGACAAGAGAAACGGGAACCGCAATACCCGGAATCACAGTGGCTCGCCAGTCGCGCAGAAAAACGAAGACTACCAGAATTACCAAACACACCGATATGCTCAACGTTTTCTCGACATCGTGCAGTGAAGCGCGAATAGTTGTTGTCTGATCGAGAATGAGCGTAAGTTTCTGGCCCCGTGGGATCGATGCCTTCAGTTCCGGCAGCGCGGCTTTGATGCGGTCGACGGTTTGGATGATGTTCGAACCCGGCTGCTTGAAGATGATCAGGTCGACCGATATCTGACCGTTCACGTAACCGGCCGAACGACGGCTTTCGGTACCGTCGACCACGTTTGCAACATCCTGCAGGCGAACCGCGGAACCGTTGCGATAAGCAAGCACTAGCGGCCGGTAATCGCTTGCCTTGTTGATCTGATCGTTGGCGTAGAGATACGTTACGGTCTGATCGTTGCTCAGCAGGCCTTTGGGTGAGTGCGCATTTTGATTCCGAAGAAAATTTGCCACATCCGTCAGGCTGAGCCCGTAATGATGTAGCTGATAAGGATTTGCTTCTATGCGGACGGCGGGAAGTGTTGCGCCTCCAAGAGTTACTTGCCCGACGCCTTGAATCTGCGAAATCTTTTGCAGGAGAACGTTCGAAGCCGTGTCGTAAAGATGACCCGCATCGTAAACGTTCGATTCAAGCCCGATGATTGCGATCGGAGTATCCGCCGAATTCACTTTCCGATATTGGGGATTCATCGGCAAATTCGAGGGAAGATAGGTACGCGCCGCACTGATTGCAGCTTCAACATCGCGTGCAGCAGCATTGATGTTCCGATCAAGATCGAACTGCATGGAGATGTTCGCCGAGCCCGTGGAGCTTTGCGAAGTCATCTCGGTAATACCGGCAATGTGACCCAGTTGCCGCTCGAGCGGAGTGGCCACAGCAGACGCCATCACGTCCGGACTTGCGCCCGGGAGCGATGCATTGACGAAAATGGTCGGCGAATCGATCTGCGGCAGGGGCGAAACAGGCAGCACGATGAAGGCCAGCGCGCCTGCTATCGCAACTGCGGCAGTCAGAAGGATGGTAGCAACGGGCCGTTTGATGGCCGGTGCAGAAATGTTCATGACTGCTCCGCTAACGGCAGCTGCATCGGATGCGCAGCCGGCCCGCGCTTGAATTTCTTACTGAGGCGATCGAACCAGATGTAAATTACGGGTGTCGTGTACAGCGTGAGCAACTGGCTCAGCAACAGACCCCCGACCATCGAGATGCCGAGCGGACGCCGCAGCTCCGCACCGATTCCGGTCCCGAGCGCAAGCGGTAAACCGGCAAGCAGCGCCGCCATCGTGGTCATCAGAATCGGCCGGAAACGAAGCAGGCTGGCCTGGTAAATTGCATCTTCCGGATTCTTGGCTTCATTGCGCTCGGCCTCGAGTGCGAAATCGACCATCATGATGCCGTTTTTCTTCACAATGCCGATCAGCAGCACGATGCCGATGATTCCAACGATGCCGAGATCCTGGTGGAATAACATGAGCGCGAGCAGCGCGCCTACGCCTGCCGAGGGCAGGGTCGAAAGAATGGTCAGCGGGTGGATAAAGCTTTCATAAAGCACTCCGAGCACGATGTAAACGGTCACCAGCGCCGCTAAGACCAGCAGCCCTTCGTTGCTGAGCGAGTTGCGGAAAGAAGCTGCCGTTCCCTGCCAGCGCGCCTGCATGGCAAGCGGAAGACTCAAGTCTGCTGTGGCTTTATCAACGGCGTCAACGGCCTGGCTCAACGATGCGCCCGGCGCGAGATTGAACGAGATCGTCACAACCGGAAACTGCGATTGATGATTGATCGTGAGCGGTGCTGAAGCTTTGCGGTAACTCGCGAAGGCAGCCAGCGGTATTGGTTGTGCGCGACTCGAGGTGCTTGTTGACCCTCCTCCTCCACCCCCGCTTGCCGCGCCGGCAGAACCAGCTGCGCTTGTCCCGGCGCTGGTTGCAGCACCCCCAGCGCCTGCCGCGCTGTTGCTCGAATTCAGTGCAGTGCTCGAAGCCGTAGTGGAGGTCGATATGGATTGCAGCACCGTAGGATTCACCGCTGTGCTCGAGAGCGCGGATGTGAGCGTACTCGTGCTGAGCTGGCTCGCGGCAGTTTGACCGGAGGCCAATGTGGAACTGGCAGTCGCCACACTTCCCACTCCCGAAGTCGATCCCGGACTCAGTTGTGTTGAGCCTCCGCCCGCTGCGCCTCCGGCGCCCGCTCCCGAAGAAGATCCCATCGTCCGGCTTGCTGCCTGAGTCGAGCCGCCCGAAGCCTGAAGATAGATGTTGTCCAGATCGCCGGGCCGCGTTTGCAATTTGGGATCGGCTTCCAGAATCACGTGATACTGGTTCGTTTGCGTGTACAGCGTCGTGATCTGGCGCTGGCCAAAGGCATCGTACAGCGTGTCGTCCACTGTCTGCGGATTGATGCCGAGCCGCGACGCAGTTACACGATCAATGTCGATCTGGATGGCGTTACCAGAGGGCATCTGATCGGTTGCCACGTCTTCAATCTGCGGCAATCGCCGGAGTTTCGCGACGAGTTTGTTTGTCCAGGTATTCAGCTCCTCTTCATTCGGATCTTCCAGCGTGTATTGAAACTGCGTCCGGCTGACGCGATCCTCTACTGTCAGATCCTGCACCGGCTGCATGTAGAGCTCGATGCCGGTTACGTGTTGCACTTTGGGCTTCAGTCTGCGGATCACGTCGCTGGCCGAAATCCGGCGCTGCTCGAGCGGTTTCAGGTTGATCTGCATGCGGCCGCTGTTCAGAGTCGTGTTTGTGCCGTCGATGCCGATAAAAGAAGACAACGAGTCGACTGCGGGATCCTCCAGAATGATGCGCGCGAGCGCCTGCTGGCGAATCGACATGGCGGCAAATGAGGTCGCCTCGGGCGCCTGCGAGATCGCCTGAATCACACCGGTATCCTGCACCGGGAAAAAGCCTTTGGGAATGACGAAGTAAAGATAGACGGAGAGCACCAGCGTTATCGCCGCGATCAGCAGCACGACAGGCTGAAATCGCAGCACAAAGCGCAAAGTGCGTCCATAGAAGCCGATAATGCGATCGAAGACATGCTCCGACCAGCGATAGAAGCGACCCTCGGATCCTTCCGGCGTGTGACGCAGCAGGCGCGAAGCCATCATCGGCGTCAGCGTTAAGGAGACCACCGCCGAAACCACGATCGTGACCGCCAGCGTGACGGCAAATTCCCGGAAGAGGCGACCGGTAATGTCCGTCATGAATAGAAGCGGAATCAGCACTGCAATAAGCGAGATCGTGAGTGAGATGATGGTAAACCCAATCTCGGAAGCACCCGTGAGAGCCGCCTGAATCGGCCGCATTCCCTGCTCGAGATAGCGCGAAATGTTTTCGAGCATGACAATCGCGTCGTCGACCACAAAGCCGGTTGCAATCGTCAGCGCCATCAGCGTGAGATTGTTCAGGCTGTAGCCCAGTAGATACATGACCGCGAAAGTTCCGACGAGCGAAAGCGGAACCGCGACGCTCGGGATGATGGTTGCTCGCAGGTTGCGCAGAAAGAGAAAGATGACCAGCACGACCAGTCCGATCGTCAACGCCATTTCGAACTCAACGTCGTCGATCGAGGCACGAATTGTCGTAGTGCGATCGGTCAGCACGCTGACTTTGACCGAAGCCGGAAGACTCGTTTCGATTTGCTTCAACTGCGCTTTCACCGAATCCACCACCTGAATCGTGTTGGCATTCGATTGACGCTGAATGTTAAGGATCACGGCCGGCGTGGTGTTCATCCATGCGGCCAGGCGCGAATTTTCGACCCCGTTGAATACCCGTGCAACATCGGTCAGCATCAGCGGCGCGCCATTCCGATACGCAACGACCACTTGCCCGTACTGGTTGCCCGAGATGATCTGGTCGTTGGCATTGATCGTGTACGCCTGCTGCGGTCCGTCGAGGTTTCCTTTCGCGCCATTGACGCTTGTGCTGGTGATAGCCGTGCGAATGTCCTCTAGGCTCAGTCCATACGAGGAAAGCGCCAGGGGATTCGCCTGAATGCGCACCGCGGGCTTCTGACCGCCCGAGATGGAAACGAGTCCGACACCCTTAACCTGCGAAATTTTGGGAGCAAACCGGGTGTCCGCGAGATCTTCCACTCGATCGAGGGACATGCTCTTCGAGGTCAGCGCCAGCGTCAGTACGGGTGCATCAGCCGGGTTGGTCTTGCTGTAAACCGGTGGCACAGGCAAATCATTCGGCAGATAGCTTTGGGCTGCGTTGATGGCGGCCTGCACTTCCTGCTCGGCGACGTCGATATTGATGTTGAGCGCAAACTGCAGAACGACGACCGACGCACCGCCGGAACTGGTCGACGTCATCTGCGAGAGACCCTGAATCTGGCCAAACTGTTTTTCCAGGGGACCTGTCACGGTCGAAGACATGACCTCGGCGCTTGCACCCGGATAGAGTGTCTGCACCTGAATGGTCGGATAGTTGACCTCCGGCAACGCGGAAACGGGAAGCTGCAGATAGGCTACGAATCCCACGAGCAGGATGGCAGCCATAAGCAGCGCCGTCGCCACGGGCCGCAAGATGAATAAGCGCGATGGGCTCAACGCGAAGCTCCCGTGAGGTTTCCGGGCTTGCGGTTAGTAGGCGGAGGCTCGCCTGGACCGGCCGGCTTGCCGCCCGCGGCCGGCGGTCCGCCAGGTCCCGATCCTCCTGGTCCAAAGGGAGGAGTGCCGCGTCCGGCAAGCATCACCTTTGCTCCGTCCTGCAGGCGGTCGAAGTTGCTCGAAGCGACCAGCGTGCCCTGAGCGAGTCCCTGCACGGCCGATTCGTCATTGGCTTCGTTGGTTACCGTGACGTTCTGCAGATGAACCGTGTTGCTGGCGCGGTCGACAACGTACACAAACGCCTGCTGACCGTTGTACTGAATCACCGATGTAGGCAGAACCTGCGCCGCCGGCAGCGTATCCACGAGCAGGCGCGCATTGACAAACTGATTTGGGAACAGCGAGCCGTTCGGATTGCGGAAGCGCGCTCGAAACTTGACGGTGCCGGTCGTGGTATCGATCTGGTTATCGAAGGCCAGTAGCGAGCCAGCGGCGATTTCGTGATTCTGCGCGCGATCGAACAGATTCACTTTCATGGTGTGCGCGCGCCGCAGCTGATTCTGCACACGCTGCACATCGTCTTCCGGAATAGAGAACACAACCGTGATCGGATCAAGCTGCGTAATCACCGCGAGCGTGTTCGAGGCGCCTGAAAATATTGTGTTTCCGGGATCGACCAAGCGCAGCCCGATGCGGCCCGTGAAGGGTGCCACAATGTGGCAATACCCAAGCTGCACCTCGTAGTACTTTACCGATCCTTCGTCGTTCTGGATGGTGCCCTGATACTGCTCTACTGTGGCCTGCTGGTCGAAAAGCGTTTGCTGCGCGATTGCATTTCGCTTCAGTGCGTCTTCATAGCGTTTGGCGTTGACCTGCGCCTGATGCAGCAGCGAGCGGTCGCGAGCGAGCGCTCCGCGCGCCTGGTCCAGCAGCGCCTGATAGGGTCTCGGGTCCACTTCGATCAGTGACTGACCCTGCTTCACGATCTGGCCTTCGGTGTAGTTCACGGCGAGCAACTGCCCGCTCACCTGGCTGTAGATGCTCGCCGTACGTTCGGGTGTAACCGTCCCAATCGCATCGATGAAAACACTCATTGGCTCGGTTTGAACGGTTGCCGTTTCGATGGGTGTAGCGGCATTCGGTCCGCCCAAACCTGCTCCAGGAGGTCCGCCGGGACCAGCAAATCCGGGCGCCGCCGGACCCTGTTTCTGCCGTAGCCATAACGGCACGAGGAGAGCCGCCGTGATCAGCAGGACCAGCACAGCCGCGAGCCACGCCCGTCTCTTTGGCTGCGTGACTTGCCGCGACTTTTCTTCGACCAGCGTTCGGTTTGTTTGCTCTATCGGCTCGCTCATAGCGTGATCAGCTTCATGACGGAGGGATTCACAATCTCATTGCACGATGAAACTCGGTAACGCGCAGTCACGATTTGTAACGATCTGTAACGATCGCGTACACGGCTGAAATAGTTCTTAAAATGAAGCAGAAATGGTGCCGAACGATGAGCAAAGCCACGAAAAAAGCAGTAGCGAAACGGTTCTGCTCATCGACGACGATACCGAGTTATGCTCCATGCTGCAGGACTACCTGGGGCGTCACGGCTGGAAAGTGACGGCGCGGCACAGCGGTCAGGCCGGGCTCAAAAGCGCGCTTGAGGATACGTACGGCATCATTCTTCTCGACGTAATGCTTCCCGATATCGACGGTTTCGAAGTACTCCGCAGACTGCGTGCACAATCCGCCATTCACGTCCTGCTTCTGACCGCTCGCGGAGATGATGTGGACCGCATTGTCGGGCTTGAGTTAGGCGCAGACGATTATCTTCCAAAGCCCTTCAATCCACGCGAACTCGTCGCCCGCATGCGTGCCATCAGCCGGCGCGGTTCTCAACTCGATCAAACGGCTTCATCCCGTGCAGCGGCCGGGTTCTCAGTCGATAACAACCGCCGCCGGATCAGTTTTCGCGACCAGCCCCTCGACCTCACGGATATCGAGTTCCTGCTGTTGAGCAAACTGCTGCAGCGGCCATACGAAGTGGTTTCGCGCGAAGAGCTCACCGAAGACGTGCTGGAGCGGCCTTTCCGGCCGTTGGATCGCAGCATCGATATGCATGTCAGCCGTCTCCGCCGCAAGCTGGAAGCGCTCCGAACTTTTCACGGCAGCATTCGAGGCATTCGCAATTCGGGTTATATGTTTACACTCAACGGCGAAGAGCGCGCCTGACCCATGCGAAGCTTCTTCGTCCAGCTTTTCTTGTCGTTCTGGATCAGTACGCTGATCACCTTCGTACTCGCGGCAATGATTTTCCCGAGCCGCTTCCATGGATCCTATGAAGCAAACGTGATTGCTCTGGAAACCTCGCTGGTCGAACTGGGGCGCCTGCAAGTCTTTGCAGGCAATGTCGCCTGCCGCGGCCCGCAAGACGCGACCCTGATTGTTTTGGATGAGCACCAGCGCCCGGTTTGCCAGGGTAGTTTGCCAAAACCAGCTCAGCAGCTGGCCGCGGATGCTCAGCAGCGCCAGCAGGCTGAGTACGTGACGTCCGGTCGTCGCTCGATTACCGCGCAACCCTTTCGCGCCAATGGGAAAACGTACATCGCTGTCCTGATTACGCCTGCTCCTCCGCGCTCCTGGTTCCCTCACTTCCCGCCCTGGGTGTTACCCGTTTCGGTGCTGGTCACGTTTGTACTCGCTTATCTGTTAACCGGCCCGGTTCGAGCCCTGCGCGCTGCCTTCCGGCGCTTCGCGAGCGGTGACATGAGCGTGCGACTACCGGTGTCCCGAAGCGCGCTGCGCGATTTGGGAGGCGCCGACATTCGAACGCTCATGATCGATTTCAACGAAATGGCGGATCGCATTCAAGCGCTCATTGAAGCGCATCGAACGCTGCTGCGCGATGTCTCTCACGAACTGCGATCGCCGCTGGCTCGCTTGAACGTCGCGCTCGAACTGGCGCGCGAGGAAGCTCCTGACGCAAAGACTTCGCTCGATCGCGCTGAGCTGGAATCGAGCCGGCTGAATGCGCTGATCGGCGAGTTACTCTCGCTATCTTCCATGGAAGCTCTCCACAACCTTCCAACCCAGAAACGCATTTCGCTCGCCGACCTGGTGGACGAGTTGATGCCCGATCTCACCTTTGAAGCCGAAGTGCGCGGCTGCAAGATCAACCACCACAACTTCGGCGCCTGCTTCGTCATGGGCAGCGAGGATCTGCTGCGCCGTGCCCTCGAGAATGTCATCCGCAACGCGATCCGCTATTCACAGTCGGGCGCGGAAGTCACTATCGAAACGCAGCAGGAGGAAAGCAACAGTGTTCTGCGCGTCTCCGATACGGGGCCGGGGGTGCCCGAGGAGAGCCTTCACGCGATCTTTCGGCCCTTCTATCGCGTGGATTCGGCCCGGCAAAGCACGACGGGCGGCTTCGGCGTGGGCCTCGCTATTGCGGATCGCGCTATCGAGCTCCACGGCGGTTCGATACGAGCCTTCAACCGTCCGCAGGGAGGGCTTACAGTGCAACTTACATTGCCCTGCGCTGGCGCCGCGAATACGAATGCCGAACACAGCGCCGTCAGTCGGGAAAGATCGCGGACTCCTTAACGCACGCGTTATCGGCGCTCGGACAGAGCTCTGCTAAAAAGCGCGAGCAAACGGCTCCAGGCTTTCTCCGCCTGCGCTTCGTCGTAGACTCGTGAATCCCGCGGACACCAACCGTGCGCTGCCGGATATACTTCGATCTCGGCTGGCAGCTCGGCTTTCGCAAAGGTTTCGCGCAGCACATACTTGTCCTTCGGCGCGCGTTCGTCATCGTTTTCTGCAATCGCAACCAGGAACTCTGCACTGGCCTTCGCAGCCTCCAGATGCGGACTATTCGGCTTATCCGTCACCAGCCCCGCGCCGTGAAACGATGCAACCGCGCCTACTCGATCCGGAGCGGCTGCAGCAGTGCGAAAGGCGATCGCTCCGCCCATGCAGTACCCCAGTGTGCCCATCCGCCAGTCCTTCGCCACCGCATCCTGCCTGTCGAGCCACTCGACAAAAGCCTTCGCATCGGCCGTGTGCGTCTCTGCATTCAAAGCGCGTGCAAGAGGCCGAAGTTGTTCCGTTGGGGTTGCGCTGCCCTGCTCGGCCGTCGGCGCCTTCTTCATCCGATAAAACGGATTGACCACGATTACCGCATACCCCGCCCGCGCCAGCCGCTTCGCCATCTCTCGAAAGGCAGGTCGTAATCCGAAGATATCGGGCCACATCAAAACGCCCGGTGCGCTGCCTTTCGCCGGACGCGCAAAACAGGCGTCTGCTGATCCGTCCGGCGTTCGGATCTCCACATCAGACTCGATCAAAGGAACAGCTGCGGTGGCATCGTTCAAAGACATGGTCATCCTGTTCCTAGAATGACGCGGCTTTGTTTCTGGTTCTGATCAGCGGAATTTAATGCTCATTGCCAGCAGGCCTTTTGCCCGTTTCGAGCAATTCCACCACCAGCTTTTCGCGTGTTATAAACCATGCGATGCGGCGTCCGTCGAATGCTACGGCAGGACAGGGGCGCTGCACGATGGCTGCTTTGCGCGATTTGAAAACATCGAGGGCGTGCTCGATGTCTCCAACCTCGTAACAGAGATGATGCTGGCCGCCCCCGCGCGTCTTCAGAAATACGGCCACCGGTGAATTCTCACCAGCCGGTTCCACGAGTTCGATCTGTGCGCAGTTCGGGCCCGTCGCGAGGAACGTGACGCGCACTCGCTGCGTTGGGTCATGGAAGATCTGTCCGTCCCAGGTCATTCCGAGCGAATGCATAAAGCCTCGAATGGAAGCTTCCATATTTCCGACGACGTAACCAACGTGATGCAGCCGCATCGGGAACCCGAGCGGTTCGTGCTCAGGCGTCTCAGGCATTCACAGCCGTCGTTTTCAGGTACTCGAGGATCTTCGGAAACGAGTCGAGCTCACCAGCCATCTCGAGATCCATCGTGATCTGAAATTCTTCTTCAATCACGTTGATCAGAGTGATTGCCGCAATTGAATCCCAGTTTGCGACCGAACTCTGGCTTGCGTTCGGAATCTGCTCAGCCGGCAAATCGGGGAAAACCGTTTCGAAACACTTGATCAGTCGTGTTCTAATCTCATCCATTCAGAGTGACTCCACTTATTTCTTCTACGCGATGATACAGCGCTGGACAAACGCTCTCAAACTGCGCACGATCAATTCCAAAATCATTGTCCGGCAAATGGCCGAGCATGGTTCCGAAAAACTCCTGGGTCGGTCCGTTTTTCGCCGTCGGAGCAAACTTAAACTCGATCCGATCCACTCCGAAGCGATCGAACAGCCGCTTGAGTGTCTGGTGCTCGATTCGCCGGCTGAATGCCCGGCAGCTCATCACCCATGCGGAAATTTCAAGCCTGTTTACGTTCTGGCGCCCCTGCACGGCCGCAATCGTGCCAAGCGCTCCGAATTTGTCTTCGTATTTCACGCCAAGCACAAACGCTCCCGGCTGGACAAGCTTCTGCTGCCAGTCGGCTTCGGTCAGGCGAACTCCGTTGAGATTGAACTGATTTGTCTTGTTGATGAGCTCGAGCGTGCGGGCACTCGTGGCTGCGGTTTCGAAATCGAAGGTTAAAACAGCATCAATCGTTTTCAAAAAATCATCACTCTGCGCCGCACCTGATTCCGCCTGCTGCTGAAACTCGGCGCCTCGCCGGATGCTCTCGAGCCGTAGCGCATCTTCTTCGCTGAGCCGCGGCTTTCCGCAGAGATCGCGCAGGTTCCGCAGTAGATTCCAAACGCCCTGGTAATCTCCCACCGGGAATTGCAGACACGTAATCCCCGGGTGCGCTGCTGCCACTTCGGCCAGCTCCAGCGGCGTATCGTCTATAAACGCAACAGCATCGGCCCCTATATTCCACGCCTTCAAAATACGCCCGACCGACTCCGACTTAGGCGACCAATGTACTTCCACCGGGAAAATCTTTTCCTGCGCGCACAAGAGATCGTTGCGCTTGAGCGCTTCGCCGACCACGTTCGGATCGTTCTTACTGGCAATCCCAACCAGAATGCCTTCGTCAGCCAGCGCGGCCAGCAACTTTTGATAGAGCCCGTGCAGATAATATCGGCTCGCCGGGTCCCAACGCACAGCATCCGTCCCAATTTCGCCGACCAGACCGTTCCAGAAGGTGTTGTCCAGATCCGTAATCACACCCTTGAGAGGTTGCCGGGGCGCAAGATTCAAAGCCAGCACATCCGCCAGCTGATCCGCGTGCGCGATTGTGTAGGGGAAACCGATCAGCAGGTCCGATTTCAGATCGAAGCGGTTGCTGGCCGGCGAATGTTCATCCAGCCAGCGCCGGTTGACGACATTCAGCAATTTTCTACCTGCCACTCGGCTCGCAAAGTCCGAAAGTTCCCGCTCGAGCAGTAGTTCCAGCTGACCCGCCTGCCATGTGGACGGATGAAAAATCGGAACCAGCGGTAAAGTTGGCAAGGAAACCGCAACGGCCACATGCGGCGGCAGTTGTCCGATTGCCTGCTCGATGCGTCCAAGCATCATACGGGCGGTGTCGATCAGATCGGCCGCCAGCGTTCGTCCCCAGGCTGCTCCTTCGCGATAGCGCAACCGCGGATCAAGGTCCTGCCATTCGATCACAACTGCAATGGCTGCCGGATTGGAAGCACTTGCGATCGAACCTATGAGGTCGCCGAAAACTCCTTCTACTACGATTGCGCGTCTCTGGGGCATGCGCTGCTGCTGATGCGCCGCAAGAAGCGTTTTCAGATGCAGCGGGGTGAAGCTACAGGCGAGCTGAATTTGAAATGGGTTCGGCAGATCCTGGGCGGCGCGCAGGATCGCGAGGGATTCGGTAATCGTCACGCGTAACGAAAAGCTTTTTCTATTCTCGCAGGTGCCTGCGGCAGTCGTTTGAACCTGTTCGATTCCGCCTGCCTCAGATGTAGATGCGTTTCACGCGCGCGTGGATGCCGCAAAGAACGCTGTAGGAAATGGTGCCGGCCCAGCGCGCAATCTGCTGCGCATCGATGCTCGTATTTCCTTCGCGCCCGAGCAGCGTTACCGCTTCCCCTACTTTAATCTCGCTGCCCGTGACATCAACCGTCGTCAAATCCATGCTGACCGCGCCCACAATCGGAGCCAGCTTACCGCGCACGATCACGCTTCCGCGATTGCCCAGGCGATGTGGAATGCCGTCGGCATAACCGGCAGCAAGCACCGCCAGGCGAGTCAGCCGCTCCGTTCGAAACATTCCGCCGTAACCCACCAGAACACCCGCCGGCACGTCTTTTAGCGAAAGCACAGTTGCACGCCAGCTGAGCGCCGGCTTCACTTGCAAAATCTTTGGCGGGGCGTGTCCGCGTGCTGGCGAAATGTAGCCGTAAATCGCGTGACCCGGCCGCACCATCTGCTTCCAAGCGGGAGTGCGTCCATATGCGATGGGAATAGTGCTCGAGGCATGCAGCACGGACGGGCACAGATTCGCCGATCGTAGCTCAGCGGCCAGCTGTTCAAAATACTCCAGCTGCTCGTCTGTTTGTTCAGAAGTGTAATTGGCGGACGAGGCGAAATGCGTCATCAGCCCTTCCACTTCCACTTCGCTCGCCTCGCGAATCGAGGCCGCAATCTCGCTGGCGTTGTTGCGGACCCCGAGCCGTCCCATTCCGCTGTCAATCTTCAGATGGCAGCGATAGCGCACACTGCGCGTCACAGCCAGCCGGTTCAACTCCGCCAGATCGGCGAGCGAGTGAATCACCGGCGTCAGATCATAAGCCAGCATTGCCTCGCGCGTGAACGGTAGAAAGTCAGCCATCACCAGAATCCGCGCCTGGATACCGGCATCACGCAGCGCGATTCCTTCTTCCGTGTTGCTGACCGCCAGCCAGCGAGCGCCTTTCGCTTCGAGAACCCGCGAAACCTCCACTGCTCCATGCCGGTATGCATCCGCCTTCACTACAGGCATCACCTCGACGGAAGGTCCGACCGCGCTCCGGATTGCTTCGAAATTCGCTGCAATCTGCGCGCGCGAAACTTCCACCCACGATCGATATGGCATCGCCGTTGGCGGCGAGTAGGGTGGGCTGCGATCTTCTACGGCGGTCGATGCCGGATGCTTCATTTTCTGCGCACCAGAGTGGAAAGAAGTGACTCGTATTGCTGAGTTACGCTGTCCCAAGAATAGCGTTCCCGGATTCGCTCCATCGCGCGGCTTCCCATCGCTTCGCGGTCACCTGGAGCAAGATCCAGCGCCCACTGTAACTTTTCCGTGAGATCATCTTCAGAAGGCTCAAAAGCGACGGCGACACCTCCAGCTACTTCGGTGCTCTCCGGCACGTTGAGGTAAAGCACCAGGGCGCCTCGCCCCATTGCTTCGATCAGCGCCGGATGCGTGCCGCCAACCTCCGTTGCCTGCACATAAGCAGCACAGTGCGACTGCAGCTGGCGGTATCCTTCGCCGTAAACCGCACCGGGGAACACGATCCTCGGATCCCTGGTATTCCTCACCTCGGCTATATAGCTTTCTGCGTAGGGTGCATCTCCAACCAGCGCGAGTTTGTACTCCGTCTTGACTCTCTCGAAGGCTCGGCGCACAAGAAGCGCATTGTTTTCCGGTTCCATGCGGCTGACATACAGCACGTATCGACCCGGCGTGAGCCCGAGCGCTTCCACTCGATCGCTTGCTGGAATTTTCCCAACATCTGCGCCATAAGGAATAAAGGTCGAATTCTTACCAAATCGCTCCAGATAATACGCCCGTATTGTTTCGGCATCGCTCACGATCGCCGAAGCGCACCAGGTCGCAAGCCATTCCGAAACGAGGTACCACGCGCGCGCCAACCGGTTCCACTTCTTGCGCCGCCTTTCAATTCCATCTACATTCAGCGCTGTCGGTTTGCCGAAAAATCGGGGCCAGAGGGTGAAAATTGCATTGGCGGCATTGCAATACAGCACGACATCGTACTTACGGAGGAAAAGATCAGCAGTCGAGAGCGCGGTATGCGCAATGGTGTCGAGATACTTGTGGCGAATCGTCGGGAGATAACGCAAGTTCACCCCGCGGTAGACCAACTCGGCGTAGCGTTCGCGGCAGTACACGGTGACGTCGTGGCCGCGCTCGGCGAGGCGAGTCGAAACTTCTTCGGCGAAAGTCTCAAATCCTCCGTAGTTCGCCGGAATCCCTCGAGTCCCGACAAGTGCAATCCGCATTCAAGCCGCTTCTAGCGCTCTCCCCGAAACCAGGCGGCTATGTAGTCGTCGGTTGCACGTCTTCGCCGCATGATTTCGCGGCGCTTCTCGAGTGCGCTCTTTCTTATCTGCAAGATCCGCCAAAACGCCGGCAACGAACTCCATTCGCCGAGCAGACAACCGCCCACTACCACAAAATCCCGCGCCGTAACGGGCAGCCAGTAGCGTCGATAGAGATCAGGTGTCGTGTTCTTGATGCGCATCAGCCAGCGATTTTTCACTGAATGCATATTGATGAGCGGAGAAAGTTTGCCCCTCTTCTCCGGCACCACTGCGCGTACATGAAGGCCGACCGCGCTGGGAGCGTACAGGCATCGCCATCCGAATAACTGCGCGCGCCACGCTACATCGGCATCTTCGCGATAGGCGAAGAAATCCGGATCAAAAAATTCTCCCGCGATCGAGACGTCATCGATCATAGTCTTACGGTACAGGCAGGCAGCGCCCGTGCCTCCAAAGACATACTCTGGCCTGTCATATTGACCGCGATCCTGCTCGCCATTGCCTCGATCCAGATGGCGGAAGCTCGGCGTAAAGTAAATGCCCGTGGAATCGAGCAAGGGCGGCGAACCGAGCGTGAAATCACACGAAGCAGAAAGCAATTTTCCGCACACGCTGCCGATCGCATCATCGGACGCTGCCGCCGCCAATAAGGTGCCCACAAAATCTCCGCGCAGACGGACGTCAGGATTCAGCGTAAGTACCCAATCGGGCAAACGGGCCGCGGAGATCGCCTGATTCTGTGCCGCTGCAAATCCTGTATTCCTCTGATTACAGATAACCCGGACATGCTTTTCGAATGGCCGTAAAAGCGAAACCGTGTCGTCGCAAGAAGCATTGTCGATGACGATTACTTCCAGGGGCGCGTGCTCCTGTTGAAGCGCCTGCTCGAGACATCCACTTATATATTGCGCACTGTTGTAAGTGACGATCGTTATAGCAACACGAGCGCCGCTCATCTACTCCTCACGAGTGCAAAGTACAGCCGCCAATAGGAATCGAATCCGATCGCGCTTTGTAACGCGTATATCTCGCGCTCGCTGGCATCCATAACTGCTTCGACAGCTGCGGAATCCGGTAAGCTCTTCCGAAAAGATCGCCATAGCCGCAAGGCCTGCCATTTACCGCGAATTCCAGCCAGCAAGTGCCCCTGCTTAGCGGCTGCCAGCAGAGCCAGTGTCTGACCTGCGAGCACCTCCCACCACCAGCGGCGCAGGATTCGGCCGGGATAGTGTTTGGCAATCAAGAGAAGCTGATTTCGGGTGCTCAGGAAGTATACGCGCTTCGCTCTCTTGCCGTAAGTCGCTTTTCCCAAATGCACAGCGACGGCAGAAGGCTCATAGACACCACCGATGCCGGCTAGCGCGCAACGAATTCCAAAATCCACGTCCTCGTAGTAAGATTCAAAACGCGTTTCGAGCAGACCGACTTTCGTAAAGACATCGCGATGAAACATGACGGCCGTCATCGGCGCGAGAGCAATTCGCCGGCGCTCCGACCATACCCGTCCATCTGGGCGCTCATAGCCGCAGCGCCATGCGTATCCGGCGCGCGATACAAGATCCCAGCTGCCATCCAGCCGATCTTCCGTTCCCGATTGCAGCAGCTTTCCTACGGCAAACCACGCGCTCGTCTCGCCGAGCGCGGTAACGATGTTCCTTATCCAGTCCGGCCGCAGAATTACATCGTTATTGAGGATGAGAACCCATTCACTCTCGGCCGCGCCGATCCCGGCATTTACGGCAACGGCAAATCCCCGATTTTTGTCGAGTCGAAGATAGTCGGCTCCAAGCTCGTCTGTAACTTCGCGCGTCGAATCGGTGCTACCGTTATCCACGACGAGAATGCGATTGGGCGGCTGTATCTGTGCCTGCAGGTTCCGAATAACGGAGCGCACGAGATCTGCCCGGTTCCAGGTTGGGATCACGGCCGTTACGCGCACGGTTCCACAATACCGTTCCCGAGAAGCGCTGTCTTACGCTGGAATGCATGAAGCTCGCCTGCGCACTCGCTTTGAGCGCAATCCTGGCCGCCGCTGTATGGGCTGCCAAACCCTACACGTCGAGCATCGAGCCGGACCTCACGGCTCTCGATATCCCGGCCAATCGTGGTGCGGCCGCATTGTGGCAAAGTCTCCAGAAGCTTCGGACTCGCGCCAGTCTCATCATGATCACGGCCCATCCTGATGACGAAGATGGCGGCATGCTTGCCTTTGAATCCCGTGGGCTTGGAGCGCGTGTTGCGCTACTCACCCTGAATCGCGGCGAAGGTGGCGCGAACGAGATGTCTTCTGACTACTGGGATGCCCTCGGACTCGTTCGCACCCAGGAACTACTCGCCGCCGATAACTACTATGGCGTCGAGCAGTATTTCACGACCGTCTGCGATTACGGCTTCTCCAAAACTCTCGAGGAGGCAGAGCAGAAATGGACCGAGGAGCGCGTCCTGGGCGAAGCGGTACGCATCGTTCGCATGACCCGCCCTTTGGTTGTAACCTCGGTCTTTGTAGGCGGTCCGAGCGATGGCCACGGCAACCATCAAATGGCAGGTCTCATGGCCAGGAAAGTTTTCGAAGCGGCCGGAGATCCCAAACGATTTCCCGACCAGATCAAAGCAGGACTGCATCCCTGGACGCCACTCAAATACTACGCCCGCGTGCCATTCGACGCAAAGGCCGCGCGCGAACTGAGCTCGAACGTCACAATCCCGGAAGGAACCTATGCTCCGCTTTTGGCCGAAAGCTTCGTACAGTTATCGCGCAGAGGCTTGGGTGAACAGAAAACGCAGAACGGCGGCCCATTCATTCCGCGTGCTGGTGAGATCCCGTCTCCTTATCATCGCTTCGCCAGCCGGGTTCGGACAGCCGATCAGGAACAGTCGTTCTTCGATGGTATCGATACAAGTCTGATTGGAATCGCGGACCTGGCCGGCCAAACCGATCAAGCCTTTCTTTCAGATGGCCTGCAGGACATTACTCGCGCGGTCGAGCAAGCAACCGTAACTTACTCGACTCAGCAGCCGGAGCGTTGTGCTCCCGCACTTGCGCAAGGTCTGCATCGCACTGAGCAGCTGATTCGTCAGGTAATCCATAGTAATCTCGGCGATGAAGCTAAGTACGACGTTATACACGAGCTGCAGATCAAGAAGGCTCAATTCAACAACGCGTTAGTAGAAGCGCTTGGCCTCAGCATGCGCGCCAATGTTCATTCCGGGGGCCCGAGCAACCCGCTATTTGCCTTCTTCATGGGCGATCCCGATACGTTTCGAATCGCTATACGGGCCCAGCAATTCCAGATTCAGGTCAGTATTGCCAGTCAGGCGGAAGTCGTACTTAAGCGAGCTTATCTGGAATCGCCCGATCCGCATGCCTTCGAACTACCCGCCGTAGAGACAACGTCGCAGAAGCTTCAGCCCAACAAGAGCATCTCGCAGTTATTTGTTGTCCGCGTTTCGGATTCCGCCCCATTTACTCAGCCTTACTTCCGCCGGCCTTCTATCGAACAACCATACTACGATCTCGTCGATCCACAGACTTTCGGACGCTCGTTTGCGCCGTATCCGCTGTCCGCCTGCGTGGAGTTCGAGTACCAGGGAGTACCCGTCAAATTAGCGCAGGTCGTGCAAACAGTGCAGCACCTGACGGGTCGCGGCGTAGTTTATGAGCCGCTCGCCATCGCTCCCGCAATTTCCGTGCAGGTCCGGCCGCAGCGCGGAATTGTACCCTTAGGCGCAAACTCGTTCAATCTCTCTGTAACTCTTCACAGCAACACAAAGGGCCCGGCACAAGGAACCCTTCAGCTGCGATTGCCTCCCGGTTGGAAAAGTAAGCCGGCGACCGCGATATTTCAGACCTCAAAGGATGGCGAAGATCAGTCCATCAACTTCCAAGTCACTCCCGCGCATCTGTCTACTCGCCAATATGAAGTGCAGGCATTGGCGGACTATGCGGGGAAACAATATCAAGCCGGCTATGTCGTAACCGGATATCCAGATGTGTTGCCCTATTACTTATACCGTGACGCGACCTATTATGTTTCAGGCGCAGATGTCAGAATTGCACCAGGTTTGCGCCTCGCTTACCTTATGGGGACGGGCGATGAGATACCGCAGGCGCTCACCGAACTGAACCTCAACGTCCACAACTTGTCCGTCAGCGATCTCGCAGCCAGCGATCTCGCACAATATGATGCCATCCTTCTCGGTGTTCGTGCCTATGCCGCACACCCGGAACTCGCGGCCGTTAATCAACGTCTCCTCGAGTATGTAAGAAACGGAGGCATTCTGATCGTGCAATACAATACGCCCGAATTCGACCATAACTTCGGACCGTATCCGTACAAAATGGGCGAGGAGCCGGAGGAAGTTACCGACGAAAATAGCAAAGTCGTGCTGCTGAATCCGCAGAACCCTTTGTTCCAGTGGCCGAACAAGATTACCGAATCCGATTTCCAGGATTGGATCGAAGAACGCGGCTCTAAGTTCCTGACCAGTTGGGATCCGCATTATGAAGCCCTGCTCGAGACACATGATCCCGGGCAGGCGCCGCAGCGCGGTGGTTTACTGTACGCCAAGTACGGCAAAGGAGTTTATATCTACAATGCTTACGCTCTCTATCGCGAACTGCCCGAAGGTGTACCGGGAGCGTTCCGGTTGATGGCAAACCTGGCCAGTCTCGCCAAGAATCCACGGCGCTGAACAATGCCCGAACTGCCCGACATTGCTGCTTATATCAGCGCTTTAGAGCCGCGCATCCACAATCGAACCCTCCTTCGAGTACGCCTGGCGAGCCCCTTCCTGCTCCGGACAGTTGATCCACCTCTCGCGGCGGTCGAAGGGCGAGTCCTTCGACAATTGCGCCGGATCGGCAAGCGCATTGCATTTGGGCTCGATAACGATCTGTGGCTCGTGCTTCATCTCATGATTGCTGGACGGCTCCACTGGCGGCCTCCGGGCACACCGCTCAAGGGCCGTCAGAATCTGGCCGCTTTCGATTTCGAAAACGGCTCGCTTACTCTGACTGAGGCCGGTTCCAGGCACCGCGCCGCCCTCTATGTGTTGCGTGGCGGCGATCTGGACAAAGTCGATCCGGGAGGGATTGAAATCTTCCAGGCCAACGCGGCGGCGTTTCGCGATGCGTTGACTCGGGAGAATCACACGCTGAAGCGCGCGCTGACCGACCCGAGAGTTGTGAGTGGAATCGGCAATGCGTATTCCGATGAAATCCTCCACGCTGCCCAACTCTCGCCCGTCGCACAAACGCGCAACCTCACCGAAGGAGAGTGGCAGCGCCTGTACAGCGCCGCTCGAAGCACTCTTGATCTCTGGATCAACCGGCTCCAATCAGAGGCGCACGACAAATTCCCGGAGAAAGTAACTGCCTTCCGTAAAGACATGGCTGTGCACGGCCGTTACGGCGAGCCATGCCCGCGCTGTGGCGACCCGATTCTTCGCATCCGGTACGCCGATAACGAGACAAACTACTGCGCTCGTTGTCAAACGGGCGGAAAGGTACTCGCGGACCGCGGCCTATCGCGTCTGCTGGGCTCGGATTGGCCGCGCTCACTCGAAGAACTGGAAGAGCTGAAGCGCCATTAGAGCCTCCCTGCTCAGTCTTCGAGCATTTGTTTCCACGCTTCTTCATTGCGTCCAATACTGAGCTTATTGCCGGATCGTATAAGTGGCAGCTTTAGTAACTTAGGCTGGCGTTCGATGCGCGCGAGTAACTCGCTCTCGTTCGTTTTCAGATACTTCAGCCCGGCGTCCGCGTATCCAGCACTTTCCTTGTCAAGCAACGAATCTAACCCGAAGTATTCCGTAAACCGGTGTATCTCACCCGGTGCCATCGGCCGAACCTTGAGGTCGACGAAATGAAACTTGACGCCGCGCTCCTTGAAAAACCGCTCGGCTGCACGCGTCTCCTGAGAGTTCCTTACTCCAAAGATCTGAATATTTGGCACGCTGCTCTTATTGTTACGTGCGAACGAATCAGCGCGCAGAGAGCCAGATTCGCCAGGTAGTATCTACTGCTGCGTGTACAAGTGCCGATGCCGTAATACTGCCCGTTTTGCGAAAAGCCGAGCCGTAGAACCAGCCTGCAATGCTTGCAAGCACAACATAGCGCCAGTTGGGAAAAGGTGCATGCAGGATATGAAACAGGCCGAACAGGCACGAGACCGCCAGTTGTGCCCAACGCCAGTTCCGCCAGCTTGCTGCGAGCAGCGACTGCAGAAAGCCGCGAAAGAAAAGCTCTTCGAGCAGCGCAATGAATATGAAAATCTGAATATAGTTCCCGCCGAAGGCAAGCAGCCCGCTGAAGCGCGGATTCCAGCGCGTGAAGTGCAGCCAAAGGCTCAGCGGAATGGCAATCACGGCGAAATAGAGGAAGTTGAGCGCGGCCTCCCGGAGTATCTTCGCCGAGAGACGCAGCTTATATCCGAGTTCCGGAACGGGCCGTACGGTTGTCCAGGTCCATGCGGCAACCCCAATCAAGAACAGCCGGCTCATAAAGTCGAGGTTTACGGGAATACGCCAGATGTCGCGCAAAAATCCCGACAGCACAACGGAAATCAGCAGAATCGCAGCCAGACAATCCTGCCAGCAAAAGCGATTCAAGTCTTTGGGCGCTCGCCATGCGTAAAGAGCGATTAAGAACAACGGCACAGCAGCCAGTCTTAGCAGCGCGAGCACGTGGAAATCGCGGGTTCCGATCCCATAAACCACATATGGCGCGCAACAGAGCAGCCCCATCATCCGAAACCGAACCGAAAAGAACGCGGGAGCGAGTGCGAGGCCCAGAAGCAGTCCAAAGCTCAGGTAGATCGCGGCTGCTGCCTCCGGCCCAAGCGAATGTTTGACGGAGTAAGTGCGCGCCACTAGCAGAAAAATCAGCAAAAGCGCACCCAGCAGTGCGGCGAATGCGAAGGCTGGCGTCCGCGGCGGGGCAGATGCTAAGTTCACAACCCAATTTTCTATTGACTCGACTCGGCCTTTTCCGTTAGACTTGAATCTCCAAGGTTTGTCTCTTATGAGGACCACATCTCTCGCGAAACAATCGCATGACTGGTACGGCACCATCGCTGCATCAGTAGTCGAGATGCGGTCGCTTACCACCTGCCTCGGCTAATCAGCAGTAATAAGCTCTGAGCCTGTGCTCGCACGCTATACGCGCGCGTGGGTTCGTTCTTTCCTTTTCCCTTTTGGAACGAGGTTCCTATGTTATGGAAGCGTATTGTTGTCGAAAATTTTGAACGCCTTTTGCTACTTCGGGATGGCCAGTTCGACCGCATCCTCATGCCGGGCGAGTATCGCGTCGGAATCCTGCCGTGCCATACCATCGAAGCCGAGCGGCACGACGCGCGCAAACTCGTTTTCCGGAGTGTCTGGGCGGATTATCTCGTTCGCGAGCATCCCGAGCTCGTTAGCCGTTACTTCACATGCGTCGAAACAAGCGAAACTGAGATCGCAATGGTCTACGCAAACGGTGAGCTTTTCCGTGTGCTTGCGCCCGTCAGGAGATTGCTGTTCTGGCGTGGCATGGCGGACATCGTGGCGGAAATCGTGACAGTGATCGCGGGTCCTTCCGAGACACTGGAACGCCAGGAAGCGCCCGCGGGTCGATGACGTATATTTGCAGACATGCGCTTTGCTCTGCTGGTGTTGTTACTCGGCCCGTTTGCTCACCTCCTGCACGCGCAGTCGAATGTTGTCACGCTTGAGTCTCCCGATCATCGCTTAGGGGCCAAATTCGAGACCCTCAGTGATAACGCACCAGCCGCTCCCGGGCGGCTGGTGTACTCCGTTACTGTCGCAGGCAAACCGCTCATCGAGCGCTCGGGCTTATCGCTCGATTTGCAAGGTCAGCGTCCGCTCGGAAGCGCGGTTCGCATCGTGAACGCAACCCCCTCCAGCGTTGACGACAGCTACGAACTCGTCACCGGTAAAGTCAGCCGCGTACGCGATCACTACAACGCCGTGCGCATAGAATTGAGCGACGATCGCGGTATCCCTCGCAAGCTCATGATCGAGGCGCGCGCCTACGACGATGGCATCGCCTTTCGCTACGTTGTGCCCGATCAGACCGCCTTTCGAGAATTCCGGCTGAAAAATGAGAACACCGAATTCCGCATCAGCAAGGATGCCGAAAGCTATGCGCTGATTCTTCCACATTTCCGCACCATGTATGAAGCCGAGTTTCTGAAGCTTCCCGCCTCTGCGTTTGCTGGACCAAACGGACTCAGCAGAAGCAATGCCTTGATCGGTCTGCCGTATCTGTTGCATGTGCCGGGTGTCGCCTGGCTCGCAGTTACGGAGGCCGATCTGCATGGCTACAGTTCCATGTACCTGGTGAACAGTTCGCAAGGCTGGGGAGGTGCTGACTTCGTTTCTAAACTTGCACCGGGGGACGACCCCGATGTTGTTGTCGAAGGCACACTGCCGCATCATTCAGGCTGGCGCGTGCTGCTGGTTGGCGATGAACCGGGGCAATTGATCGAATCGAATATAATTACCAGCCTCAATCCTCCAAGTGAAATTCACGATACGTCCTGGATTCATCCCGGGCTGACCGCCTGGGATTGGTGGAGCGGCAGCGTCGGCGCCGATGGAAAGCCTTCATTCTCGACCGACACAATGAAATACTACGTCGATTTCGCGGCGCGTTCGCATTTCCCGTACATGCTCATCGACGCCGGCTGGTCCGTTCCGGGTGACATCACGAGAATGAACGGAAAGGTCGATGTGCCCGCGGTGGTTCAGTATGCGGCCGGGAAAAACGTCAAGGTCTGGATCTGGCTGCATTATCGCGAGGTCGACGCTCAGATGGAGCAGGCTTTTCCGCTATATGAACAATGGGGTGTCGCCGGGTTGAAGATCGATTTTGTCGAACGCGATGATCAGCGCGGTATCGAGTTTTACTACCGCGCAGCGAAGCTCGCGGCGGAGCATCACCTGATGGTCGATTTTCATGGCGCGACCAAGCCAACCGGCGTGGAGCGCACGTTCCCGAACATTCTCGGCTACGAAGCAGTCCTCGGGATGGAGCAGAACAAAGCGAACGCGCGCGACACGCCCGAGCACCGGGTTACTCTGCCCTTTACTCGAATGCTTGCCGGACGCATGGACTACACGCCGGGCGGTTTTGAAAATGTCACCCCGCAGCAATTCGAATCGCGCAGTCTGCGGCCCATGGTGATGGGTACGCGTGCGGCGCAGCTCGCCATGTACGTCGTCTACGAGGCACCGTTTCAGATGGTCTCCGACACGCCCAAAGCTTACGAAGACCAGCCCGCCTTCGCGTTCATCGAACACGCCCCTACCAGCTGGGACGAAACGAAAGTGCTAAACGGCTATCCGGGCGAATACATCACCATGGCTCGTCGCAAAGGTGAGGAATGGTTTCTCGGCAGCATGACGAATTGGAGCGGGCGCGAGCTGACCGTGCCTCTGACATTTCTGGGCACTGGCCGCTACACCGCTGAAGTCTACGCCGATGCGCCCGATGCCGGCCAGTATCCGAAAAGCGTCAGCATTCAGAAAAAAATCGTAGATCGCAACAGCCATCTGGACCTGAAGCTCGCGCCCGGTGGAGGGTACGCCGTCCGATTCGTGCCGGCCCGTTGACTCCGGCTATTCTTTTACCGAAGCAGCCATGGCGGCAGCGGGCGGCGCTACACCCAGCGCGCGGCAATCGGCATCCACCATTTCGTGCACCAGCTCGCGGAATGTTGTCTTTACGCGCCAGCCGAGCTTGTCGACAGCTTTCCTCGCGTCCCCAAGAAGTATGTTCACCTCTGCCGGCCGGAAAAGATCGGGATCTGTTATAACGTACTTTCGCCAGTCGAGCCCGGCGTACGAAAAGGCCGTTTCCACAAATTCCTCGACCGAATGCGTCTCGCCGGTGGCGATCACGTAGTCGTCCGGCTCATGCTGCTGAAGCATAAGCCACATCGCCTCCACATACTCGCGCGCATGCCCCCAGTCGCGCTTGGCGTCCAGGTTGCCGAGCCGCAGCTGATCCTGCTTACCAGCGAGAATCCGCGCCAGGGCGGAAGTAATCTTGCGCGTTACAAATTCGTATCCGCGCCGCGGCGATTCGTGATTGAACAGAATGCCGTTACTCGCGTGCATCCCATACGCCTCTCGATAATTGCGCGTCAGTTCAAAGCCGCAGACTTTACTGATGCCGTAGCTCGAGCGCGGATGAAAGCGAGTCCGCTCCGTCTGCGGCACTTCTTCCGCTTTGCCGAACATCTCGCTCGATCCCGCAAAATAGAACCGGCAGTGCGGCGCTACGTTTTTCACCGATGCCAGCAGAAAATGGGTGCCGTTGATATTCGCGTTCAATGTCGAGAATTCGTCGTCGAACGAATAACTCACGAAACTTTGCGCTGCCAGGTGGTAGCACTCGTGCGGTGCAACCTGCGAGACCACCTGGTAGATGCTCGCGTAGCTTTCCAGTGAGGCGGCATGCAACGTGATGCGATCGCGCACGGCTCCAAGGCGCGCGAGCCGGTGCTCGGGATCCTCGAGTGCCACGCGGCGCACAATACCGTGCACCTCGTAGCCTTTGGAAACCAGCAATTCAGCCAGATAGGAGCCATCCTGTCCTGTAATCCCTGTGATCAACGCCCTGCGTGCCATAAAGAACAAAATCTAGCATGCCCGCGCGTATGTCACGAGCGGCTCAGCTAAACTAGGCGAAACCTTTTCGGCCTGGGCAGGTTCCACCGCGTGCGCCCGACCGCATCGCCAACCAGCTGCCTCACAACGAGCTAAAGATTCTGGCGGCGGGCGCGGAGTGCTGAGCTATCCCCTCGGTTTAACCGATTCGTAAAATGGAGTTTCTCGCTTTCGTACTTCCTGAATGATTTCTTTTGCACAAAACTTTGAAGATGTTATGCTGCGCCGGGTCTTCCCCGAGCGCCGCGATGGATTCTACATGGACGTGGGCGCTATGGATCCGGTTCTGGAGTCGGTTACCAAGTTTTTCTATGATGAGGGTTGGTCCGGCGTGAACATCGAGCCGAATCAATTGTTTTACGACAAATTGGTACGTGAACGTCCGCGCGACATCAATTTGAGCGTGGCGCTTGGCGAGCATAAGGGTGAGCGGCCGCTGTATGTCTTCGGGGAGTACGGCATCTCAACTTTCGACCAGGGACATCGGGACCGCTTTGTCGAGCGCGGGTTTTCGTACAAAGAGGAGCCGGTCCAAATTACGACACTCGCTGCCGTTTGCGCCGAGCATGTTCGAAGGCCCATCGATTTCCTGAAAGTGGATTGCGAAGGTTGGGAGAAATTCGTGCTGCGAGGTGCCGATTGGGAGCGCTTCCGGCCCACCGTGCTGCTTGTCGAAGCCACCGAGCCGCTTAGCACGGTGCCGTCCTGGGATGACTGGGAGCCGTTTCTTCTTGGAACGGCTGGTTATCACTTCGTCTATTTTGACGGCATAAATCGGTTCTATATACCGAAGGAGCGACCCGAACTCCGCGCCTGTTTTGATCACCCTCCCAATGTTCTGGACGAGTTCCAGACCTACTCGGAGGTACGCGCCAAAGCGCGTTTGGCTGAACTCGAGCAGCAGACAGCGGCGCAACAGAGCCAATTCGAGCAGCGGCAGAGCCAATTCGAGGAGAAGACAGCGGCGCAACAGACCGAACTTGAAAGCTTGCGCACCCGTCTGGCGGAACTCGAGGATCTCGCGCATCGCCAGACTTCGGAGATCGACGCCAGTCGTAAGTATGTAAATCATCTGGAAGAAGAGCTGGCGAAGATGCGCCTGTGGGTTGGGCGCCTTTCTCAGGAATTAGCTGCAAAGCAAAAGCTCAGCGGTGGTCTTTGAGCTGTTCAGGCCTACGCGCCAGCTGTGCCGATCAGCTTGCCGCTGCGGCCAGGTTGCTTCTCACGGCAGGCTCCGTGCACCACTCGAACACCTGCTCCGCGAATCCGCTCCAGGTGGGCAGTTCCACTTCCGCCGCCTCAGCCGCCTTCTTCGCGGCATAACGGTCCTCCAGGAAATCAAGCACCGCGCGCCGCAGAACTTCCGGCCGTAGCGGGTCCACATAATGAACACCCGCGCTACCCAGCCGTTGCAGACTGGGCACTGCAAGCGAGGCAATAACCGGGGTTCCGAGCCAGAGACTTTCCATCGGCGGCAATCCGTAACCCTCAGCCACACTCAAATACACAGTCGCACGCGCATTTTCCAGCTCGCGGCGCACCGTGTCATCATCCGGGCTCGAGACGAAGCGAAGTCCCGAGTTCTTATCCGCTGCCATCTTGCGCACTCGCTCGGCGAACGTTCCATCCACCCAACCAATTTTCCCCACGAAAGAGAGCGTCAGGCCCCGGATACCGCGCAGCAGCGGTTCGAAGGCGTCCAGGATGAACCGATGGTTCTTTCGCGGCTCAATTGTGCCGAGCACAGTGAAGTTCATCGGCAATTTACTGCCGGAATCCTTCCTATGCCGCGGACCTAGTCCGTCGCTGCCCGGGGAAAACACGAATCCGCCGCGTTCTTTCGTTCTCTTCAGACGGCCGTAATAAACTTCGCGCGTTGCTTCCGATACAAACGCACAGTGTGGCGCGCGCCGGAGCACCCGGTAATACGAACATATCTCGATCAGCCAATCGGTCGAAAAAAGCTCAGGATGAGTGATCGGCAGCAGGTCGTGGATGATAAACCGATGCCGTTCCAACTCTTCCGAGCTCAAACTTTCCAGATACACCAACCGGCGCGGCTCCGTGATGACCTCCGGAACGAGCATGACGTCGCGAGTGGATAGCTTTATCGGCGTCTTCTCGCGAATAGCGGCGATTCGCCGGATTTCTCTAACACCCTCATCACTGGGATCCCGGAAATGTTTCCCGATGGCCTGCATCAGTTCCCCCGGGAGTGTGTAGTATCCGTCTTCGCCGAGCACAACCGGAGTAACAGCGCCACGCGGCAGGAATTTGCACAGCTCTCCTTCAACGCGCTGAATGCCCGTCGTGATCGGGTTCTTCAGAAACTCCGTCAGCTCAATGTACAAACTCATTGTGGATCGCTCCCCTTCGACACACCGCACCAGCGCAGAACTTCGTTCGCAAACGAGCGCCAGGTGGGCAGGTCTAATTGCGCTGTTTCCTCAATTTTGCGATTAGCGAAATTGTCGTCTCTGAAACGCTGGACAATTTCGCGCAGACAATCCGGATCGAGTTCTTGCGTGTATTCAATACCTTTGCGCGGTAATCGCTTGAGACTTGGGATCGCTCGCGACGCGATCACGGGTGTTCCCAGCCAGAGGCTCTCAACGGGTGGAAGACCATAGCCCTCTGCCGTACTCACGTAAATAGTCGCGCGCGCACTTGAAATGTGCTCTCGAACCAACCCGTCACTCGGGGCCGGAATGTGTTCAAAGGATGAGTTCGCGTCCGTCGCAAGCGAAGTGATCTCGGCCGCCAGATCCGGTTCTACCCAGCCAATCCTGCCCAGAAAAGTAAGCTGCAGTCCCGGAACTTTGCCAAGCAGCGGCCGGAACGCATCGAGAATTAGTCGATGGTTTTTTCGCGGTTCAATCGTCCCGACCACGACGAATTTGAGCGGCCGATTCCGGACGGGCGGCGTGCGAGGACCAAGCGAATCGGAGCCGAGTGGCAAAACCACGCCGCTCGTCGCATCCGTGCGCTTGAGCCGCTGGAAATAATCGTCCCGCGTCTCTTCGGAGATAAACCCGCAATCTGTCGCACGCGTCAGCATCCGGAAATATCCATAAGCATCCACAGCGCTGGCCGCAATGAAGTACTCGGGACGTGTCAGCGGCAGCAAATCGTAGACAATGAATCGAACCCGGCGCAGCTCGTCCTCTCTCATTCGGTTGAAGAACGCAACCCGGTACGGCGTATCGAATACCTCAGGAACGAGCACGTTGTCATCGCCGGAAAGTGTGATCGGTTTGCCATTTTCCGGTCTGCCGAGCTGTCGGATTTCCTCCGCCGCTGCACCGCTGCCCCGAATAAAAAGTCGTTTGATCGCATCCATCAGCGCGATTGGCAGCTCGCGGTAACCGTCTCTCTCCAGCCGGACAGGAACCACCCATCCGGCCGGTGCGTGTCTGCAGATCTCCCCCAAAACTCGCTGAATGCCGGTTGTTATTGGATTGCCAAGGAATTCAGTAAGGTCGATGTGCAGACTCATGCGCTCTGCAGAATCTCTCTTAAGCGCCGCGAATAGACTTCGAAATTGTGCGTTTCGAGCCAGGCAGCGCGCGCGTCGAGCAGATCTTTGTCAGTCAGCGGATCTTCTCGAAACGGAGCAAGTTCTTCTGCGATATGCAAAGGAGAAAAAGCGTCCGGTACAGTCCGCACGAAGTCAGGAGTTTCATTTGCCTCGGCGGTATCGATGGTGGTTGTACAAGGCAGCCCGGCGCTGACACAGTTGGCAACCGGTACCGAAACTCGTCCACAAGCGTAACTGCGCAATACGAGACCGGCATCGGCCGCGACGAAGAAATCGCGCTCAGCCTCATCCGTTGCCAGCTCTTCGCCGTAATGAATATAAGAGGCGACTCCGTAGAGCTTTGCGATGCGATTAATTTCCAGTTCGGAGTCCGTCGCATCGCCGATGAAATAAAGCTCTGCCGGTATGTTCCAGCTTCTGAGCAGATCAATCGCAAGCAAGGCAGCATCGCGGCCATTCGAGCGCTTTACCTTGCCGAAAGCGGCAATCGCGAAACAGTCTTCCGCAATGCCATATTTCTGGCGCAACGCCGCTTTGGCATCCGGCGTTAGCTCGCCACATCTGAAGTCCAGAGTAGGGGCGCAGTTCGTAACCGGAGCCTCGACGCCGTAGCGATCACGCAGGAGCCGCTGTTGTACTTTCGAATTCACGATCAGCGGGGCGGCCCGGTCGATTACCGGCTTCAGCAGCAGCGGCTCGCGCTCTCGCTCCTCTAGCCAGGCGTGGACTTCGCCGATCCCAACGCTGCGCCCAAGCAGTTTGGGAAGCAATTCGAGGAAACGGTGCTCACCCATGTGCGCCAGCAGCAGCCGTGACAGGCGAAAATCATGCAGAATGCACGGACCGCCATAACGATGGAAGAAACGATAAACACGCAGGTGCGCGCATGTGCCGTCCAGCACCGAGACGACCGCGTCCAGATTCGCATCGAGCAGCGGCTCAGGGCTTGCCTTGGCTTCAAACACGTCCGCCGCTTGGATGTCAGCCGGCTGCTCCTCGTTCGTATAAAGGCTCGCCTGGAAGGTGCCGTTCGCCGCCTCCAGCGCCCCTCTTGTGTAGAGTGCGGCTTCCGAGATATCGGGGGGATAAGCACTCAGGATCGCAATGCGGCACTTGCGCCCATGCGTCGCGGGAGCTACCTTTTCCGATTTCTCGAAGCGCTCCGCAATGGCCTGCCAAGCCCGCCCCCCGACTTCGGATTCGTGATACTTGGGCGCCAGATAGGCCTGGCGTTCGAGTAGCGACGCTCGTAAACTGGGGTTGCCAAGCAGCGGCTCCAGGCGCGCATAAAGCTCGTCCACGTCGTCTGACCGAAAGAGCGCTTCTTCCTGTTGAATAAGCTCCATGTGCGCGGCGCAGGTGGAGGCGATCACGGGACAGCGCGCGACAAGCGATTCCACTACCGGCAGCGAAAAGCCTTCGATGTGGGAAGGAGCAATGGACGCAATCGCGCCCGCGTGCAGGCTGACGATCTCCTCATCCGGCACGCTTGGGCGATGCCACAGGCCTTCTTTGGTATGAACTTCTTCTTCGAGTGTGTTCGGATAAAACTCGACAAAGCCCTTGCCGTACTCGTGGCCCGCGGCCTCAAGCAGTTCATCGCGATAGGGGCCGCTGTAGAACCCGAGCACCTTAAGCGGGATGCGCCGCCCATGAATCAGATTCAGCAGCCGGACGGCGCGCACGGCCGCATCGGTGTTTTTGCGCCGGTCATCCCCGCCGAAAGTAACGAAATACGGTTCCCGCTGCGCATACGGATCCGGCCACTCGCTTCGCGCCGCGCTGATGTCGTAAAGCGAACGCCGCACGCAAGAGCCCGTCACCCGGAACTGTTCGGGCCCAAGGTTCAGCAGCTCCGTCGCTCGCGCTGCTGTGTAACGCGAAACTGGCAGCAGCAGATCGAACTTCTTCAGCCGCGCCAGTTTGGCCATGTAGTCGATGCGCGTGGCGGGAGTGGGTAAGTAACCGGGCCAGTCGTAGGGAATGAAGTCGTGCAATACGGCCGCGTTGAAGACGGAAGGATGGTTTTGGAAACGCAGCCCGAAACGAGTGTCGTGGGTCATGGGCGAGCCGTCGAAATAAATGGCCGGAGCCGCGCCCAGTTTCACATTCGTATGCAAGACGATTTCATCCGCCAGCGAACGGAAGGATTCGGGTACGGCCGATAGTCCCGCATCCGCCAGCCCGACAACTCTGCATCCGCCCAGCGAACTCGCACGCAGCGCCCGTAACAGCGCCGCCGTGTGAAATCCAATTCCCCGCCCCTGGAAATTCTGGTCCTGTAACGGTCGAAAATCAGCGTATATGACCGGCTGCATGCGTTCTGCTTTGATCGTTGTTGCCCCAGGCAGCTTGCGGGTTCGGCTCGGTCAGCTTTACTTCCGGCTGGCGGTAAAGCGCTAAGAGCAACTGCTCGAGCGCATCCCACTGGGCATTATTCCCATTCTCAATGCCGTGCAGCCGGTCCTCAATGCTGTGCAGCCGGCCCTCGATCGTCGCGAGCAGATGGCGCTCGTGCTCGAGCTGCCGCCCGATACTCTCGAGCTGCGGGCCGATTTCCGCCAGGAAATACGCCTTGACTCGGGATATAAACCACCATAAAGGCCGCGCGACCACGGCGCGATAGAAGGGGCGTACGACGAAAACCCCTACCCTTTCACCGAAACGTAACATTTCTCACTCGTTTTAACAGGAATTTGCCTGGCATCCGGCGCTAGTCTCACCCCTAATGAGACCAACATTGATAGGTCAGAGGATAGCATAGCCCGAGCTGAATCCATTCGAATGCGCAACAGAAAATTTCAGCAGTCTAAATGCGCTTCTCGGCTGGGAAGAGGTGGTCGGCGCTAGCTCTTATGCTGTAATAAAAGTGTCTCGTTTGAATGGTGGAACAGAAGACGAACAGCGAGCGGCGACGCCGTACCTTCGATCGGCGTGTGCGCGAAGCCAAACTGCTCATGCGGGGAGCGGTCTCAACCGACCATCCCATCATGGCGCACATCATCCCGATCCGGCGCTGCAATCTTTCCTGCACTTACTGTAACGAGTACGACAATTTCTCCAAGCCGGTGCCGCTTTCCACTATGCTGCACCGCCTGGAACTGCTCGGCAATCTGAAAACTGGCGTGATCACGCTCAGCGGCGGCGAACCGCTGCTCCATCCCGAGCTCGACGATATTATCCGCGGTATTCGCCGCAATGCCACTCTGGCCGGCCTGATCACGAACGGCTATCTGCTCACTGCCGAGCGTGTCAAACGCCTCAACGATGCCGGGCTCGATTACCTGCAAATCAGCATCGATAACGTCATGCCCGACGACGTTTCGAAGAAGAGCCTCAAGGTGCTGGACAAAAAGCTCCAGGTTCTGGCCGAGCACGCCGATTTCCACGTCAATATCAACTCCGTACTCGGCGGCGGCATCCGCAACCCGGAAGATGCGCTCACGGTAGGCAAGCGCGCGATGGAGCTTGGCTTCACTTCCACCGTCGGCATCATTCACGACGGGGACGGCCAGTTGCGCCCGCTTGCGCCGCGCGAACGCGAAGTCTTTCTGGAGATGAAGACGTTCGAGAAGCGGCATTTCTCGCGTATCAATTATTTCCAGGAGAGCATCGCCAACGGCCAGCCGAGTAACTGGCGCTGCCGGGCGGGTGCGCGCTATCTCTACATCTGCGAGGATGGCTTGGTTCATTACTGCTCGCAGCAACGCGGCTTCCCCGCCAAGCCGCTTGAAGACTATACCGTTGAAGACATTCGCCGCGAGTACGTAACCCAGAAATCCTGCGCGCCCTTCTGCACCATCTCCTGCGTGCATCAGATTTCATACTTCGATTTCTTCCGCGGCGAGCAGACTCGGATCGTCGAGCCTGTACCCGAAGAGCAACTGGTTCACATCAAAGCCGCGCGAGCCTGAATGCCTCCCACTGCGCTGGCCGCCGATTCCGGCGTTAAACAGCACAACCCGGGATCCGGCCATCCCGAGCAGCCCGCGCGCTTCGATGCCGTTCTCAATCAGCTAAAGTCCGGTGGGTTGATGCAGCGCTTACATCTTCTTGCCAGCCGGCGCGCCACGGACGATGAACTCGCGCTCGTGCATACACGCGATTACATCGCGCTGGTTGAGGCCGAAGTTGCCGCGCATCGGACCGAACTGAGCACCGGCGACACGCAGCTCAACGCGCAATCCTCCGAAGCAGCGCGCCTGGCCGCCGGATCCGTGCTCAATGCCGTCGACGCGGTGTTCGATGGACACGCGCAAAACGCTTTCTGCCTGGTGCGGCCTCCCGGGCATCACGCCAGCAGCGCCCGCGGCATGGGGTTCTGCCTGTTCAATAACATCGCAATCGCAACGCGCTACGCTCAGCAGCGGCATGGTGCCGAGCGTGTTCTCATCGTTGATTGGGACGTGCACCACGGCAACAGCACCCAGGATATTTTCTATCGCGATGGCTCGGTGCTGTTCTTCAGCACGCATCAGTCGCCCTGGTATCCGGGCACCGGCGCAGAATCGGAAACGGGTGAAGGTCCGGGCGCCGGTGCGACCATCAATTGCCCGTTACCGGCCGGCACCGGTTCAGCAGCTATCTTCCAGGCTTTCCGCGACAAGTTGCTGCCCGCAGCCGAGGCTTTCCGTCCCGATGCAATTTTTCTTTCCGCCGGCTTCGATTCTCGCGTAGGCGATCCGCTCGGGCAGTTTCTGCTGACCGACGACGACTTTCGCGAGTTGACGAATCTTGTCTGCGACCTCGCATCCCGCCACTCGCAGAACCGGATCATCTCCCTTCTCGAGGGCGGTTACAATCTCGAAGGTCTCGCACAGGCCGCTGCCACTCACGTCCGCGCGCTCACGGGTAGCCATTTTGGGCCTGAGCTCAAAAGATTGGGCATAGCGTAGCTTGATAAGGCTGGCTCCCCGACATGGATTCGAACCACGATTAACGGCTCCAAAGGCCGCTGTCCTACCGTTAGACGATCGGGGAAGAGGTGAGCGCCGCAGACCGGCGGCTAGCGACGATCTTCAGTTTAGCAAGCAGTCAGTCCCGTCACCATTCCGAATAAGGCGTGCCCTCGAGTGACGTTTTGTCGGACCCGCTGTGTACGTCGAAAATGCCGGGTGGATTGCTGCTGCCGCCCACCGGCGTATCTTCCATCACGATCCGCCACGTCCCGTCCGAGCCTGTCATAGGATCTTGCGGTATCTGCCGGAGATAGCCTTCCGTCACCAGATCCGAGAGCGACTCCGGCGCCTTCTGCTTGTCGATCGTGTACTCGTCAATCATGCTGCGCAAGGTGAACAGGTTGTTGCGCAGCACGCTCTCTTTCGCGCGCGTAATCGATTTCTGATAAATCGGCAGCGCAATGGCGAGCAGCACCGATATGATCGCCATCACGACCATCAGCTCGATCAGCGTGAAGCCGCGCTGTGCCTTCCTGAGTATTTGCTTCACGTCGCGCACCACCGTCACCACTCCGAATACGGCGTTCCGTCGCTCGCTTTATCGGTCGTCTTCGAATAGACATCGAAGACATTCTGGCCGCCCCAGGAATCCGATTCGGGCTCATCCTGCATGCTGCGCTTGCCCCAGTCGGTTTCGCCCGTCATCGGGTCTTTGGGGATGCGCCGCAGAAATCGTACTTTGCCCGTGTCCTTGCCGGTACTGATCACGTTATTCAGTTTCACGCCCTCGACAAGCACCTCGAGCGACGGCGGATAGCAATAGGCATCCGGTCCGGAAGACTGAATTTTGTTGGCGTCGCACATGTCTTTGTACTTGTCGATAGCGGTCCGCATTTCATCCAGATCGCGCAGCAGCATCTTCTCGCGCTGGCGCCTCACCTGGTAGCGAGCCATCGGCACGGCCATGCTGGTCAGCACGGTCAAAATCGTAAACGCGACGATCAGTTCAACCAGCGTCAGACCGGCTTGCGACCTGCGGCGTCCCCTAAGCGCCGCCTCTGTACTACGAATCGACATCTACTTCCAACTTACTCACTTCTAATGCGGCTGGGCCGGTTGCGGCTGGGCCGGTTGCGGCTGAGCCGGTGCCGGCTGAACAGGGTTCGGGTTCACGGGTGCCGGCTGGGCAGGCCCGGGTGATGGGAACGGCGCGACCGATGTTGCGGGTACAGCGGACGTAGTGGCCGGCTGCGTCCCCGGAACCGGGAACAGCGGCCGGATTTCGTTCGGATTAGCCGCATGTGGAATGCCGCTCGCCGGCCCGCTCGGGGTGGGCAGCGCCGTTTGCGGTGGCTGCTGTGAAGGCTGCGCACTGCGCTCCACGCGCGGCACACGCTCTGTACCCGCGTATACGCCGGTGTTGGCCATATCGCCGTAATCCGGAGCGCGAATAATGTGCGGAATCACCGCAATCAGAATCTGGTTATCGACCTTCTTGGTTGCCCTGGAACCAAAGATGTAGTTCAGCAGGGGCAGATTGGTGAACCCCGGCACGCCGCTCAGAGTATTTTGATACTCCTGATCCGACAGGCCGCCCAGGATACTCACTTCGCCTTCCTTCATGCGAATTTCCGCTTCATCGATCTGCTGTCCCACAACCGGTTCGCTGATTCCCGCGATCGTCACGGTATTGACTTCATTTGAGAGCTCGACGCGCACGTGCATGAAGATGTCGTCCGGACCGCTGACGTGTGGCTGGAAATCGATCAGCGTACCGATTTCCAGCTGCTGGAATTGCGTCGTGGCGTAGGGAACCGAGCCGGGTGTGGCGACAGCGGAGTTCAAAGAGCCCGATACGTAAGGAATCTTTTGCCCGATTTTGAGCGATGCCTTGCCTCCATCAATGGCGCGCAGCTGAGGGCGCTGCAGAATATTGGTGCGAGCGTCGTTCAGCAAGGCTTGCACCACCGTGCTCGGCAGTGTCGTTGAATAATCCGCGCTCGAGAAGCGCCCCAGCTGAGAGATCGTGACCTGGGGCGTGGTCGTCGTGGAGCCTGAAGTGGAACTCGAGCTCGAGCTCGAACTGCTGCTGCCGGTCTGGCCTGTCGGCGTCGGACTACGCGGCGTGAAATTAAGCGGCATACTTAATCCGCCTTGCCCGAGCAGTGCCGCGCCCAGCGTCCGGTCCACTTCCTTGTTCACCGCCATCACGATCACGTCCATCATCACTTCGGGTTTCGGACGATCCAGATCGTGCACCAGCTTTTCGACCAGTGCGATCGTATCGGGCGAACCGCGCGCGATGATCGCGTTCTGCGAAGTCACCTGAAAGACGTTCGACTGCATCTTCGCGCCCACTCGCACGCCGTTGAAGATCTCTTGAAATTCCGCCGGCGTGCTGGCGTTCTGGATGTAGAAGACCTTGACAACTTCGTCCTGATACTCCTGCCGCTTCTGCTCGCCCTCCTGCGTCACAAAGATCGTATTCCGGCTGATCGGCTTCCAGAACGTGTGCGTAATCAGCGCAACGTAGTTGAGCGCTTCCTCGATCGTGACGTTGTTCAGATCGAGATTGAACGGAGTGCCGGTGCCGCCGCTTGGATTGAGTCCGGCGGGATCGAGCAGAAGGTTCAGCCCAGCCAGTTTGCAGACGCTCTCGTACAGCACGCGCGCCGGCTGGTTGTTCACCTTCAGACTGCTGATCTGAGCCGTAATCGGTTCGAGCTGTGGCGGACCCTGCAGCGAATTGATCCGCTTTTCGATTTCCATGCGGGCGCGTTCGGCCGGCGTATAAATCGGCGTGCCGGCCGGCGCCTTGGCGCGCTCCTTCAGCATGGCCGTGGTAGTACGAATCTCCTGCAGCGCAATCTGCGAGCCCGGATCCGCTAAGTACGCCTTCTGAAACTGAAGTAGTGCCTGATCGAGTTTCTGCGCTTTGAGCAGCTCTCGTCCGGCCGCAATCCGCTCCTGCCCTGCTTTGACGTGGATCCGCTGATCGTAGAGGAGGTAATTGGGATCCTTCGGGTCGGCCGCTACCGCCTGGTCATAGAGCGCCAGCGCGCTGTCCCAGTCCTTTTGGGCCTCTGCTTTCTGTGCTTCTTTGAAGAATTTGTCACCCTTGCGATTGTGCGCCGAAGCGGGCGTGAGCCCTACCAATAATGCCGCGGCAACCGCCGCAACCAGCCGTAGCGTCCGTAAATACTTCACCTTACAGGTATCCAGCTCCTGCTCACAAATCTTCGCCGCGCCCCCAATGCGCAACGATTTCCAAACTCTTCGCCCACCCCAGGTTTTGCCGCCCTCGCGAGGACAGACTCCTCCTGGAAAGACTGTTCCCGCCCTGACGATTTACTCTCGCGGTTCGAATTCTAGACGCTCCGAGCGCCCCGTGCGTGCAGAGTACCGGTAGCCAGAGTCCACAATAGAAATGGCGAACCTCTATTGTCTCAGGCCCTAGCCGGGACAGCAAAATCATGGCAGACACACCCATCAAGATCCTGAGCGACAACCGTTCTGCGGGACACAACTACCATCTGCTCGAGCGCTACGAGGCCGGGCTGGTGCTGACCGGCACCGAAGTCAAGGCTGCCAAGACCGGCAAAATCCAGCTAAAAGAAAGCTACGCCGAGGTCAGTGAAAACGAAGCCTGGCTGATGAACGCGCACATCAGCGAATACTCGCACGGTAACCAGATGAACCATCCGCCCGTGCGAAAACGCAAGCTGCTCCTGCATCGCTCCGAGATCGAAAAACTGCGCTCGGAGACGCGCGAGAAAGGACTGACCATCGTCCCCACTCGCCTCTACCTCAAAGACGGGCGGATCAAGGTGGAGATCGCAATCGGCAAAGGCAAAAAATTCCACGATAAGCGCGAGGCGATTCGGGCCAAAGAGATGCAGGCCGAAGCCAAAGCGGCCATGGCGCGCCGCAATCGGCAGTAGCGCGGCTCAGGACAGAGGAGCGCGCTCGGCTACAAACGTAATCTCCATGTCGCGTCCCAACCTCGCGAGCTGTTCGACAAAATTTCTCCGGAATGGCAAACGCCAGCGCGAGACCGCCGGCCGCAACAGGTAAATCTGCGTCACCCTCTGCTGGCGCGCGAAGTCGATCAATCCTTCAGCGACGTTTTCCGCTTTGATCACATGCGTGGGAACATGCAGGTTCCGGGCGAAATTCATGTTTTTTTCAAGCGCGGCGCGCTGCCGCGGCGATAATTCGGCCAGCTCCTTGCCGCAGACCGCAACCGCAATGCACTCGCCTTTCAGATGATCGGCCACTCGCTTCCCCCGCCGAATCAGCGCGGCCGCAGAAGGCTCAGGCGTTACATAGACCAGCACGCGTTCGGTTGAGCGCTGCGGCGGCTCTGTCTCGGGCGCCGCAGGCGACAAAGGCTTCTCTTCTGCGGCGAGAGCCTGGCGCGATTCCACCTCGAAAGCGGTTTCGCGCAATGCCAGCTCGCGCAGAGCCACCAGCGTCGATTCCTTGAAAAAATTCTGCTTGGCGCGCTCCACCTTTTCGCCCTGGTAGACGGCGCCGCGATCAAGCCTGTTAAGCAACGCCCGTGGCGTGAGATCGACCATCACCACTTCAGCCGCCTGCTGCACCACCCAGTCCGGCACCGTCTCGCGCACCCGGATACCCGTCATGCAATAGACCTGGTCATTCAGACTCTCCAGATGCTGGATGTTCACCGTCGTGAGCACGTCAATCCCGGCTTCAAGCAGCAGCATCACATCCTGCCAGCGCTTACCGCGCTCGGAACCAGGCACGTTGGTATGCGCGAACTCATCCACCACGCAGACCGTCGGTCGGCGGCGCACGATCGCCTCCGTGTCCATCTCTTCGAAGCGCGCCCCGCGATACTCGATCACGCGCCGCGGCACGACTTCCAGGCCTTCGAGCAGCGCAATCGTGTCGGGACGGGCGTGTGGCTCAAAATATCCCACCACCACGTCCACGCCTTCCCGCCTTAGCTGCTGCGCCTCGGTAAGCATCTGAAATGTTTTCCCGACCCCCGCCGCGTAGCCGAGAAAGATCTTCAGCTTGCCCGTGCGGGTCGCCTTCTCGCCGGAAATCGCATCGGAATCGGCCGGCTCCGGTTCAGTGCGGAAAGAGCTTGACATCCATTCCTTCAGCTGCCCGAATCAGCCGGTCTACCGTTGTCTTCGTCAGGCGTGCGCGCCAGCTGCCCGAAAGGCTGTGGCCGATGAAAATCTGCGTGATTCCGTGTCGATGCGCGAAGCCGATAATCTCTTCCACCGTGTCTTCCGCATCCAGCAGCTCGACCGGAATGCCTTCGCGCCGCGCAATCTCCAGGTTGCGCTCGAGCGCGCTCTGATCTTCCGCGGAAAGATTTTCCTCTCCGACATAAACCACAAACAGCTCGCCGTGAAAACGGTCCCGTACCAGCTGCGCCCGCCGGATCATCCGCTCGGCGTTCACTTTCGGGCTGATACATACAAGAATCCGCTCCTGCGTGCCCCACGACTGTGTCGCGCCATTGCGCTCCAGATACGATTCCAGCTGCCGGTCAACCACGTCGGCGGCAAGCAAAAGCGCGATCTCACGGAGTTGCGAAAGCTTGTGCTGCTGCGTCGCCGCATTGGGCTGCGCATCGGGCTCGTGACTGCGGGCCAGCGGGAACTCGGCCGGAGCATCCACCACCACAATCTCATCGGCACTGCGTAGAAACGCTTCCGGTACGCTGACGTTCACGCGCTTTCCACGAATCGTTTCCACCTGCGCCCGGCGCTCGTCTACGTACTGCAGATTGATGGTTGTGATGACCGAAATACCGGCCGCGAGCAACTGCTCGACATCCTGCCAGCGATGCGCGTTCCGGCTGCCGTACGGATTGTCATAGGCGAGGCCGTCGACCAGGCACACCTGCGGATGCCGCCGGAGTATGGCATCCACATCCATCACCGGATTGCCCTCGATCATCTTCAGTGGAATGATCTCGAGATGCGCCAGCAGTTTCATCAGCTCGGGTGAAATTTCCGGCTGGATCGCGCCGACCACCACGTCCTGGCCGCGTTCCCTCCGCCGCCGGCCTTCGTCCAGCATCTGATAGCTTTTCCCAACCCCCGAAGCGTAGCCGAGAAAGACTTTCAGCCGCCCGGTCTGCGCATATTCTTCCTGCGCCTCAACCTGCCGAAGCAGTTGTTCCGGTGTCGGTCTGGTGGCCGGAGTACCCAATCGATCCCCTTCGCAGCTCTCAGTCTAACGGCGAAACGCACCCGCCTGCCGCAATCCTTAGCCTGCCTTTAGATCGCCCTGAGACAACCTTTAGGGGTTTCCAATGACTCCCTCCTGCAACAAACGTCCATCTCTACACTGGTGATTGGCAGGCTCGAACTCCTTGCGCCTCTTGCGCATACTTGGGGCAATCGCACTGGTTGCGCTGGTCACCGCCGTCGACCACTGGCTGCTCCACGTTAATAGCTCTACCGCCGCGCTTTCGTATCTCCTGCTGATTCTCGGAATCGCCACGCGTGCCGGGCTCGATGCCTCGGTGGCAGCCTCCGTAGCCAGCATGTTCGGCTATAACTTCTACTTTCTGCCGCCAATCGGAACTCTGACTATTGCCGATCCGCAGAACTGGGTGGCCTTATTTGTCTTCCTGATCACGGCCATTACGGCGAGCCATCTCTCCGCGAGTGCGCAGAAGCGTGCCGATGAAGCCAGCGCGCGGCGGCGCGAAATGGAGCGGCTCTACGAATTCAGCCGCGCCCTCATGATCGGCAGCGAGCGGCCGCTTCCCAATCGCATCGCGCAGGTCGCGACCGAGCTCTTCGATCTGCGCGATGCAGCGTTTTACGAAACCGAGAGCGACACGATCAGCCGTGGCGGCAGCGCTGATAGCGCGCTCACCGACGATCTGCTCAAAGAAGTGGCGCGGACGGGCAAGGACTGGCACTCGGCTGCCGGCCGCATCGCGGTCGCTCCGGTCCGTCTCGGCGGGCGCACGCTCGGCAGCTTCGGCTGGACCGGCGCGCAGCTCTCCGATGCAGCTCTTTCCGCTGTAGCCCAGCTCGCCGCCATCGCCATCGAGCGCGCCCGCGAGCAGGAGATCGCCAACCGCATGGAAGCCGCGCGTCAGAACGAACAGCTCAAGGCAACCCTGCTCGACGCTTTGGCTCATGAGCTCAAAACGCCGCTCACTTCGATTAAGGCCGCGATCAGCACCATGCTTTCGCAGGCTGCGCGCCAGGACGCGGACCGCGAATTGCTCACTGTGGCCGATGAAGAAGCAGACCGGCTCACCCGCCTCGTCAATGAGGCGCTCAAAGTCGCTCGTATCGAAGCAGGCGAGCTCAAGCTCCATCGCCAGCCTTGCCCGGTTTCCGAGCTGGTTTATGCTTCACTCGACAAACTCCGCGCGATGGACGACCTGCGCAATGTACAAATGAATATGCAGGCCAACCTGCCTGACATCGACATCGATGAAGAACTCGGCGAACTCGCTCTCCGCCAGCTCATTGAGAACGCGCTCAAATATGCGCCGCCGTCCTCCGCGATTCGCATTTCAGCCGAGAGAAAAGACGAGCAATTTGTGGTTCTGCACGTTGCCAACGACGGTCCCGGCATTCCACTTTCCGAACAGGAGGCGATTTTTGAAAAGTTTTACCGCTCGCGCTCGGTTCGCGATCGCATTCCAGGCACCGGGATGGGCCTGACCATCACCCGCGAAATCGTACAGGCGCACGGCGGCCGAGTCTGGGTCGAGAGCGCTCCCGGCCTCGGTGTACGCTTTTCCATGACGCTACCCGTGACACCGGCATGAATAACGCCAGAATTCTTGTGGTCGATGATGAGCCTCAGATCCGGCGCGTGATGCGCACCGGGCTCACCGCGCAGGGCTACTTCATCGATGATGCCAAGTCCGGCGACGAAGCTCTCGGAAAACTTCGCCAGGCCCGTTTCGATCTCGTGCTGCTCGACGTAAACATGCCCGGCATGAGCGGCCTGGAGACGTGCCGCGAAATCCGCGCCGTTTCCGATGTCGCCATCATCATGCTGACCGTCCGCAACAGCGAAAACGATAAAATCGCCGCACTCGATGCCGGAGCCGACGACTACGTCACCAAGCCGTTCAGCATGCCCGAGCTCTGGGCGCGGATCCGCGCCAATCTGCGCCGCGTACCGTTAGCTTCGGCTACCAACACACAGGTGCTCGTCTTCGATCAGCTCGAAATCAATCCCGCTTCCCGCCAGGTGTTGGTAGGCGGCCGTGCCGTGCGGCTCACGCCGAAAGAATTCGATCTTCTCTATTACCTCGCTTCCAACGCCAACACCGCCATCACGCACGGCAAACTGCTGCAGACCATATGGGGCCCCGATTATGGCAATGAGGTCGAGTATCTGCACGTTTTCATTAACCAGATCCGTAAGAAAATCGAAGAAAATCCGAGTAAACCGCGCTTCTTAATCACCGAGCCGCGCGTCGGATACCGTTTTGCAGCCCCGCCTTTAGTGAATCCTTAGTAGCGCTTAAGGACATCCTAAGCGTTCCTTCCCTAGGCTGGTGAAGGTAGAGGACGCTGTGGAAGTCGTGATTACGAGGGCGCGCGAGAACGAGCAAATCGTTCCTGCGCTATCGGAAAAAGAACCCGCATTCGAGGAAAATTCGAGCGAAGAACCACTTCCCATTACGGTTCTCTTCACAACCATCGAAGCAACTTTGCCGGCGCTGGAAGAGGCGCACCAGCTGGCTCGCGGCCTTGGCGCACAGATGCGCATTCTCATGCCCCAGGTTGTTCCGTACACTCTGCCGCTCGACCGTCCTGCCGTTGACCCCGCATTCCGCGTCCGGCAATTATGCGGCTCGCTCTTCGATCCCAGCATTTCGGTGCGCATTGAAGTGCATCTCTGCCGCGATCTCGAAGCCGCGGTTGCGGGCGCGCTCAGGCCGGGCTCGCTCGTTGTCATGGGCTGCCGCGCGTGTTCCTGGCTCGGGCGTGAACGATCGCTCGCTCGCAGCCTGCGGCAGAGCGGGCATCAGGTCATCCTAATTTCGAACCGATAGAAATCTATGTTGCTGGATCTTTTTTATATCGCCGTTGCGCTGATCTTTTTCGCGTTGTGCTGGGCTCTGACGCGAGCCTGCGACCGGCTCTGACACGAGGCTCGTTCCCATGGACTACATCATCGGCGGCATCGCCACCATTCTGCTTTTCGCGTACCTGATTTACGCGCTGCTCAAACCGGAGAAATTCTGATATGACGGCCAACGGTATCGTTCAGATCGCGGTCTTCTTCCTGATCATTCTGGCTCTCGCAAAACCGCTCGGCACTTTCATGGCCCGCCTTTTTGAGGGCAAGCGCACATTCCTGCATCCGCTGTTGCGCCCATTCGAAACGCTGACTTACAAATTGATCGGCATCAACGAAGCGCAGGAGCAGCGCTGGACGCAATACACCGCCTCGCTGATTGCCTTCAGCATCTTCAGCTTCTTGTTCGTGTATGGGCTCCAGCGCCTGCAAGGAGTGCTGCCGCTGAATCCGCAAGGCTTCAACGCCGGTAACGTCTCGCCGGACCTGGCCTTCAACACCGCTGTCAGTTTCGTGACCAACACCAACTGGCAGTCGTACTCGGGCGAATCGACTCTGAGTTACCTGGTGCAGATGGCGGCGCTCACCGTTCAGAACTTTGCCTCGGCCGCCGCCGGCATCGCCGTGGCCATCGCTCTCACGCGCGGTTTCGCCCGGCAGCAGGCCAAGACCGTTGGCAATTTCTGGGTCGATCTGACACGCGCGACTGTATACATTCTGCTGCCGCTCTCGCTCCTGTGCGCCCTCGTTCTCTGCTCGCAGGGCGTCGTGCAGAACCTCCATCCGTACACCACCGCTCAAACCCTGGAGGGCGCAAAGCAGGTGATCGCGCAGGGTCCCGTCGCCTCACAGGAAGCAATTAAAATGCTCGGCACCAACGGCGGCGGTTTCTTCAACGCTAACTCTGCGCATCCCTTCGAAAATCCCACACCGTTCACAAATCTCCTGCAGATGGTGATGATTTTCGCGATTCCCGCAGCGCTGGCTTATACCTTCGGCTGCATGGTGGGCGACCGCCGCCAGGGCTGGACCATCTTCACCGCCTTCTCCGTTATGTTTCTCGCCGGTGCGCTCGCCTGCTACTGGGCTGAGCAAAAAGGTAATCCGAACTTCTCCAAGCTCGGCGTTGAGACGCGCGTCACAGCCGGACAGTCCGGCGGCAACATGGAGGGCAAAGAGACGCGCTTCGGTATCGCCGCCTCCGCGCTCTTCACCACGGTCACCACCGATGCAAGCTGCGGCGCCGTAAACAATGCGCACGACAGTCTCACTCCGCTCGGCGGACTCGTGCCGCTCTTCAATATGCAGACCGGCGAAGTTATCTTCGGCGGGGTCGGTGCCGGCTTGTACGGCATTCTGCTCTACGCCATTCTGGCGGTCTTCATCGCCGGCCTCATGGTCGGCCGCACGCCCGAATATGTCGGCAAGAAGATCGAAGGCAAAGAAGTCAAAATGGCGATGCTCGCCATGATTGCCACCGCTTTCAGCATTCTTGTGCTGGCCGCCATGTCGTCGGTCATTTCGTTCCCCTCGCCCACCAAGGATGCTAAGGGGCAGGCCGTCGCCCACAGTTACTGGAATCCGCCCGGCGCCGCCACAGCCAACCTGAACAACTCCGGCGCGCACGGCTTTACCGAAAATCTCTACGCCTACACCAGCGGCACCGCCAATAACGGCAGCGCCTTCGCCGGCCTCAACGCCAACACGCCTTGGTACAACCTGACGCTCGGTCTGGCGATGCTTATGGGACGCTTCTTTTTCCTGATTCCGCTGCTCGCCGCTGCTGGCAGCCTGGCCGCGAAGAAAAAAGTCGCCGAGACGCTCGGAACTTTGCCAACACACGGGCCGCTTTTTGTCGGCCTGCTGGTCGGGACAGTGCTGCTGGTCGGAGCACTGACCTTCTTCCCGGCGCTCGCGCTAGGACCGATTGTGGAGCATTACCTCATGTTGGGCGGCAAGCTCTTCGCCTTCGCCGTCTTTCCGATCTGGAGCTGATGTATGTCAAGCGTAGCTAGTGCACCTCCTCCTCGCCTGTCCAATCAGGATTCGACTTCGCTCTTGCCGAATAAGCTGGCGCGTTCCCGGCCGCTGTTCGATCCCGAGATCGTCCGCCGCGCGATCCTCGATTCCTTCCGCAAGCTCAACCCGTTCACGCTTGCCAAAAATCCCGTGATGTTCGTGGTCGAAGTCGGTGCGGCGCTCGTTACTCTGTTTCTGCTGCGCGACGCCTTCAGCAAAGCGCAGGGCTCGCTCGCTTTCGAGCTTCAAATTTCGCTGTGGCTTTGGTTCACCGTTCTGTTTGCCAATTTCGCCGAGGCCATGGCGGAGGCGCGCGGCAAGGCGCAGGCCGACACGCTACGCAAAACCAAAACCGATTCGATTGCCAAACGCCTTCTCTCGAGCGGCAAAGTGGAAACCATCTCGGGCTCGAAACTGCGCGCCGGCGATATCGTGATCGCCGAAGCAGGCGACATCATCGCGGGCGATGGCGAAGTGATCGAAGGCATCGCCACGGTTGACGAATCCGTCATCACCGGCGAAAGCGCGCCCGTCATCCGCGAGTCGGGCGGCGATCGCAGCGCTGTTACCGGCGGCACCCGTGTGCTCTCCGATCAGATCAAGATCCGCATCACCTCCAATCCCGGCGAGACGTTTCTCGACAAGATGATTGCGCTTGTGGAAGGCGCCGAGCGCCAGAAAACACCCAACGAGATCGCACTCAACATTCTGATTGCCGGTCTCACGCTCATCTTTCTGCTGGCCGTAGCAACGCTCCATCCTTTCGCCGTTTACGCCGTCTCCTCTGCCGGTTCGGGAATGGTGCCCACCATCGCCGTGCTGGTCTCTTTGCTCGTCTGCCTGATCCCGACCACCATCGGCGGGCTGCTCTCCGCCATCGGCATCGCCGGCATGGATCGCGTCATGCAGCACAACGTGCTCGCGATGAGCGGAAAGGCAGTGGAAGCCTCGGGCGACGTCAACACTCTCCTGCTCGACAAGACCGGCACCATCACGCTCGGCAATCGCCAGGCCGTCGAATTCATCGCCTTCTCCGGTGTCACCGAACAGGAACTGGCCGACGCGGCGCAGCTCTCGAGTCTCGCCGATGAAACCCCTGAGGGCCGCTCTATCGTCGTGCTCGCCAAAGAAAAATACGGGCTGCGGGGACGCGAAGTGGCCGAGCACGAAGCCCATTTCATCCCGTTTTCGGCTTACAGCCGAATGAGCGGTGTCGATATCGACGGCCGTCTCTTACGTAAAGGCGCAAGCGGAGCTATCGCGAAATTCGTCCAGGAGCTCGGCGGCACTCTGCCCGCCAGTTTCGAACAGGTTTCAGACCGCATTTCGCGCACCGGAGGCACACCGCTGGCCGTCGCTGATGGACCCCGTGCCCTCGGCATCATTCATCTCAAAGACATCGTTAAAGGCGGCATGAAGGAGCGCATCGGACAGCTTCGGCGCATGGGCATCCGCTCGGTCATGATCACCGGCGATAATCCGCTGACCGCCGCCGCCATCGCGAGCGAAGCCGGGGTGGACGATTTCCTTGCGCAGGCCACGCCCGCCGACAAGCTCGAGTACATCAAGCGTGAACAAGGCGAAGGCCGCCTGGTCGCCATGACCGGCGATGGCACCAACGACGCTCCCGCTCTGGCGCAGGCCGATGTCGGGGTCGCCATGAACACTGGCACCATGGCCGCCAAGGAAGCCGGCAATATGGTCGACCTCGATAGCAATCCAACCAAGCTCATCGAAATCGTCGCCATCGGCAAACAGCTGCTCATCACCCGCGGCGCGCTCACCACGTTCTCCATCGCTAACGACGTAGCCAAATACTTCGCCATCATTCCGGCCATGTTTATGGCGACCTATCCGGCCCTCGCCCGCTTCAACATCATGGGCCTGCACACGCCGCAAAGCGCCGTGCTCGCCGCCGTCATCTTCAACGCGCTCATCATCATTGCGCTCGTGCCGCTGGCGCTGCGCGGCGTGAAATATCGTCCTGTCGGTGCCGCCGCGCTGTTGCGGCGCAATGTGCTCATCTACGGGATAGGCGGCATCATCGTTCCTTTTCCCGGTATCTGGCTCATCGATCAGCTGCTCGCCATGCTGCATCTCGCCTAACGCAAGGAGACAACGAAAATGTTCCGACAATTCATGCCCGCGCTTCGCATGACCGTGCTGCTGACCGTACTCACCGGTCTCATTTACCCCGGAGTTGTCACCGGCATCTGCCAGGTTCTTTTCAAGAAGCAGGCCGACGGTAGTCTGCTGGCGAGAAATGGAAAAGTCATCGGCTCGGCACTCCTCGGGCAAAACTTCGCCAAACCCGAGTACTTTCATCCGCGCCCATCGGCGGCAGGTAACGACGGCTATGATGCGACTGCTTCCAGCGGTTCCAATCTCGGTCCCACCAGCCAGAAACTCTTCGATCGTATGAAGACGGCCGCGGAACAATTCCGCAAAGAAAATCCGGAATACCTCGGGACCATCCCCGCCGACGCGCTCACGGCATCCGGCAGCGGCCTCGATCCTGATATCAGCCTGGCAAACGCTCAGGCGCAAGCCGCCCGTATCGCACGGGCTCGCAACGTTCCCGCAAGTGCGATTGCTTATCTCATCGAAAGCAATAGCAAAGGCCGCGATCTCGGCTTTTTGGGCGAACCGCGCCTCAACGTGCTCGAAGCCAATCTCGCTCTCGATCGACAGTTTCCGGCCGAGCCGGTCCAGGTAAAGTAACTCAGCGTGAAATAACTCAGGCCGTGATCATCTCGGCTGCGCTCTCGCCGATCTGCTGCCGCCAGAGTGCGTAATACAAGCCCGTTCGTGCGACCAGCTGCTCGTGCGTACCCTGCTCCACGATCCGGCCTTTCTCGAGCACGTAAATCCGATCCGCATGCATCACCGTCGAAAGCCGGTGCGCAATAAGTATGGTCATCACATCGGCTCGCTCTCCCACCGAGCGGATCGTACGTGTTATCTCTTCTTCAGTGATGGAGTCGAGCGACGAAGTAGCTTCATCGAAAACCAGCAGGCGCGGGTTGCGCAGTAGTGCGCGCGCAATTGAAAGCCGCTGCTTCTCGCCGCCCGAAACCTTCACGCCGCCTTCACCAATAAGCGTATCCAGACCTTTGTCGGCGCGCGCCAGCAGCGAATCGGCAGCCGCCCGGTGCAGCACGTCCAGGCACTCGGCGTCGGTGGCATCAGGCCTCACGAAAAGCAGATTCTCGCGTATGGTACCGGAGAAGAGTTGCGTGTCCTGCGTAACGAAGCCGATCTGCGCCCGCAGTTCGTCGGGATCGATGCGATCCGACGGAATCCCGTTATAACGAATCAAGCCTTCCGCCGGTGCATAGAGCCCGACAAGCAGTTTCACGAAAGTGGTCTTGCCCGCGCCCGACGGCCCAACGAACGCAACCGTCTCCCCGCGCCGCATCTCGAAATTTACGCCGCGCACGGCGGGCCGGTTCGCAGACCGGTGCTGAAAGGTGACGTTCTCAAACTCCAACGTCTCTACTTTCCCGAGCGGAACCGGCGTGCGCGGCTTCGGCTCCGGCGGAATCTCCAGAATCTCCTGCAGGTTGTTTAGCGACGCTTCCGTCTCGCGATAGATGTTGATAATGTTTCCCATCTCCTGCAGCGGACCGAAAATGAAGAACGAATAAATGAATAGCGAGAAGAACTCGCCGACCGTGATGCGCTGCGTGAAAATCAGGTACAGCATCAGGAACAGAATGCCGGTGCGCAGCAGATTCACGCATGTGCCTTGCAGAAAGCTCAGGCTGCGCAGATAGCGGACTTTTTTGAGCTCGAGTTTCAGTATTTTGTCGGTCGTGTTGTTCAGCCGTCCGATTTCCTGGGTCGCGAGGCCCAGCGTCTTCACCAGCTCGATATTGCGCAGCGATTCCGTGGTTGCTCCAGCCAGCGCCGTGGTCTCGGCAACGATCGTCTTTTGAATCGCCTTGATGCGCCGGCTGAGAGTGGAGCTGAGGATAGCCAGCACGGGCACCGTCAGCAGAAACGCCGGCGCGATGATCCAGCAGACGCGAATCGCATAAATCGTCACGAAAACGACACCCACTGCTGCCGTGAAGAGTATGTTCACGAAGGCCGTAATGAAGCGCTCGACGTCGTTCCGGACTTTCTGCAGCTTCCCGAGCGTTTCGCCGCTGCGCTGGTCCTCAAACACCATGTACGGCAGCGACAGCGAGCGCTCCACGCCATCGGCATACAGCTGCGCGCCCGTGCGCTGCACAACGACGTTCACATAGTAATCTTGAAAATTTTTCGCCACGCGCGACACAAACGCCACCCCAACCGCCGCTCCCAGCAGCAGGCTCACGCCGCGAATAAATTGCGCGGTCGTGTATTGATGGAATCTGGTGGCGTAATTGTCGATGATATGCCGGAAGATAAGCGGATCGAGGAGCGAAAAGATTTGGTTGACCGCAGCGAGCAGCAGGGCCAGCACGACCAGTGTCCAATGCCGCCTGAGATAGAAGAGCAGGAGAGCCATAGAATTCGCGCCGCCTCGCACCGGGCCAGATACCAGGGTAAGCAGCTTCTTTCTTTGATGCTGGCCATCTGCCTCCCGGCTGCACTTCTTTATATGAGAATCGTTTTGGGCGTCACAGCCAGCGAAACGCCCATGCCGCGCGCCCAGTCCGCCGTCCTGAACCGGTGGGCCGCCGTCATGCTCGTCTTCTTTTTCCTCGCTCAGCTGATCGCCGCCGCCTACGTTCAGCGCCTGTTTCCCAGACCCGCACACCGGATCTGGACCGCGCTTCAATACATCGGCGTGCTGCTCCTCTGCATCCTGTTCTCGCTGACGGGTGCAATCGTGCTCGAAGCCTTCGGCTGGAATTTCTTCCTTCGCGTCTCGCGGCCCTGATAACAACCACTCGCTCAACGCGGTACCCTTCCCCAGTGCGGCCCCTTCGTGATTCCATCCGCCTGACTCTGGACGGGTGCTGCGATCACCGCGCAATTCCGGCCGACGAGGAATTGCATCGCCATGCGGTTGAGAACCTCCCGACGGGCCGATGCCCTGCTCACGCCGAACTCGTGCGCGGCAATCTGGAGAAAGCTGTTCGGCAGCTCAAGCGAGAGCCGGGTAAAGGATTGCTCACGGGAGGCGTAAAGCTACCGCTCGCATTAGCGGAGCTGCGGTTGATCGACGAGTACGAGTTCGTTGTGCACCCTCGCCTCGCCGGTCACGGCCCAGCCTTGTTTGCCGGGTCATCGAAACACGTCGATTTGAGACTTGTAAATCGGCAGATCTCGGACTCCGGAGCAGTGGCCATGCGCTATGAGCCGCGAAGCTAGCTATTAGAGTTACGAACCTGCTCAGCCCGCATCACAACACTGTCTACCTAGTGTTGATGCGGTAGATCACCTTTCGCTCGTAACCGAGCGCAATAGATCGTGCGTCGAAAACACTAGAATGAGTTTCCTTCGTAACTTTCTGTTACTCGGCTGTATTGCCGGAGTTACTGTCACTTGTGCCAGTGCGCAATCCGACTTAGATGTGTTCTTCGGAGTAGGAACGGCTACCGCTCCCTCGAGTAACTCGCTGATCGACACGTTCCAGGACGGTAATCTCTTCAGCACACCCAAGATGGCCGGCACCTTTGGCAAAGTCGGCGGCGATATTCTGATCACTCCCCACTTCGGTATAAATGCCGAAACCGATTTCCGCTTCAAGCAGGGCGCTTATGCCGGGTTGAATTACCGCCCCATCTTCTACGATTTCAATGGTGTCTGGCTCCCGTTTGGCGACCGCTTGAAACGCGTCGTACCTGAGCTCGAAGGCGGTCTGGGTGGAGCGAGTATCAAGTTCTACTACTCCAGCTCCTATTGCGATGCATTTGCCGGCTGCTCGACCAGCAATCAGTACATCGAGAGCTCCAATCACTTCCAGCTGCACATGGCGGCAGGCGTGCGCTTCTACGTTACGCACCATATCTTCATCCGGCCGCAGATCGACGCGCATTGGGTAAATAACTTTTACCAGTTCGGAAGTAACTGGGTGCCGGAATACGGTGCATCGGTAGGCTGGAGTTTCGTTTCGCATTAAGCTCAGCTTCTGCCGCTTGTCCGAATCTGTGTCATCGGATGACCTCGTGGGACAATCTGTGGCAGATTGTCCCTGCGCCCGCTGAAGATCGTGATACCGGGAGGAACCGGGCAGCTTGGCCGCATACTGGCGCGGCACTTTCATGAGCAGGGCCATCGTGTCAGCGTGATCGCCCGGCACGTGACACAAGCCGAGTGGCCTGTCGTTCCGTGGAATGGATTTGAGCTGGGCGACTGGGCTTCAGAAATCGACGGCGCCGACGTGGTCATCAATCTCGCCGGACGCAGCGTCAATTGCCGCTACACGCCCGCTCATCAGCGCGAAATCCGCCACTCTCGCACCATCACCACCGGTCTCGTCGGACAGGCGATTGCCCGTGCCGCCAAACCTCCACGGCTCTGGCTCAACGCGAGTACGGCAACTATCTACAGGCACAGCCTCGATGGCGCGATGGACGATGTCACCGGCGAGATCGGTGGCCACGAGCCCGATGCGCCCAGCCGCTGGCGTTTCAGCGTCGAAGTCGCCCAAGCCTGGGAAGCCGCGTTGTTCGCTCCGGAACTCCCTCATACCCGCCGCATCGCCATGCGCACTGGCATGGTCATGAGTCCCGATCCCGGCGGAGCCTTCGATACCTTTCTGCGTCTGGTCCGCTGGGGTCTCGGCGGCAGGATGGCTTCCGGCTGGCAGTACATCTCCTGGATCCACGACGTCGACCTCACGCGCGCCGTCGAGTTCCTGATCGAGCACGAAGAACTCGCCGGTCCTGTGAATGTAACCTCGCCCAGCCCCCTCACCAATCGGCGCTTCATGAGCTGCCTTCGCGCGGCCTGGTGCACCAGCTATTTCGCCATCCCCACGCCCGCCTGGGCTCTCCCCATCGGAGCCCTCCTGCTTCGCACCGAAACCGAGCTGGTGCTCAAGAGCCGCTACGTCAAGCCGCGCCGCCTGTGCGAAGCGGGTTTCGATTTCCACTTCCCCAACTGGCGCGGCGCGTGTCAGGATCTGGTAGCCCGCTGGCGCGCCTTGAACTCGATTGAATAAGATACCGACGCGCCTGCCGAACGCATAGCCCCGCCTCGCTCCTGCGGCCTGAAACAGCATTGCTATTGTTGGTGAAATGCGACTCTATCTGAGCCTGCTTGCTGTCTGCTCGGCAACCGTGCTTTTCGCGCAATCCGACGAGAATTACGTCAAGGCGCACTACACCAAATACGAATTTCGCATTCCGATGCGCGATGGCGTCCGTCTCTTCACAAGCGTCTACGTGCCCAAAGATCAGTCGCATTCCTGGCCGTTCCTGATGGACCGTACGCCCTACTCGGTCGCCCCCTACGGAGAGGATCAGTACAAGAAGGAACTCGGGCCCAGTGACGAATTCGAAAAGGCCGGTTACATCTTCGTCTATCAGGACGTCCGTGGCCGCTACATGTCGGAAGGCAAGTTTCTCGAGATGACCCCGCACATCGATCACAAAACTGGTCCCCACGATGTCGACGATTCAAGCGATACTTACGACACCATCGAGTATCTGCTCAAGCATGTGCCGAACAACAACGGCAAAGTGGGCATCTGGGGCATTTCGTATCCCGGCTTTTATACCTCCGCCAGCATCATCGACTCGCACCCGGCAATCAAAGCCGCCAGCCCGCAGGCACCCATGACCAACCTCTTCGAGGGCGACGACGCCTATCACGGCGGAGCCTTCATGCTCGCCGCCAACTTCGGCTTCTACACGTCTTTCAAGCCTTTCGCAGAGCCGGCCCAACCGAAGCGCCACGAATCGGAGTTCGAAATGGGCACGCCCGATGCCTACGCCTTCTATTTGAAAGCCGGCTCGCTCGCCGACATGGAGAAAAAATATCTCAAAGGCTCGAATCCGCTGTATCTCGACCAGATGAACCACGACACCTTCGACTCCTATTGGCAGGCCCGCGACCTTTCACAGCACATGAAAAATGTGAAATGCGCGGTGATGACCGTCGGCGGCTGGTTCGATGCAGAGGATCTGGCCGGACCCTGGCGCACCTGGCGCGCCATCGAAAAAAACAATCCCGGAACGCCGAACACCATCGTGGAAGGACCATGGGTACATGGCGGGTGGGCGCGCAGCACGGGCGACCGTCTGGGCGATGTCGAGTTCAATGCCAAAACCGCCGAGTGGTTCCGCAAGGAAGTCCAGCTGCCCTTCTTCGAGTTCTATCTGAAGGGCAAAGGCGCGGTCCCGCCCGAGGCCCTCATGTTCGAGACCGGAACCAACGTCTGGCGCAGATATGATCAATGGCCGCCGAAAGGTGCTGAGCCTAAAATGCTCTATCTGCAGCCCGGCGGCAAGCTATCCTTCGAAGCGCCTAAAGCCGATGCGCAGGCATTCGATCAGTACGTGAGCGATCCGGCCCATCCCGTGCCGTTTACCTCCTACACCACCGACACCGTGCCGCAGCGCTACATGGTCGATGATCAGCGCTGGGCCGCCCGGCGCAGTGACGTGCTGACCTACGAAACCGATCCTCTCACCGAAGACGTCACGATCGCCGGACCCGTCTCGCCCAAACTCAAAGTCTCTTCCACCGGCACGGATTCCGATTTTGTCGTAAAGCTCATCGACGTCTATCCCGAAGACTTCCCCGACGCGCCCGAAACCAGCTCCGGCAACAAGCGCATCTTGGGTCAGCCGCCGCTTCACATGGGCGGTTATGAGCAACTCCTGCGGGGCGAACCCATGCGCGCCAAATTTCGCAACTCCTGGGAGAAGCCGGAGCCGCTCGTGCCCGGCAAAGTGACCGAGGTCGATTTCGAAATGCCCGATCTCCACCACACGTTTCGTAAAGGACACCGCATCATGGTGGAGATCCAGAGCTCCTGGTTCCCGCTCGTAGACCGCAATCCGCAGACCTTCACTGATATCCCGCATGCGCGGCCCGAGGATTTCAAACCAGCCACCGAACGCGTATATCGAGGAGCGAATGCCGCCAGCGGAGTCGAAGTTCTGGTCCTGCCTCAACCGTGAAGTACTGAACCAAAGTTGACAATTTGTTGCCCTTACTCGCAGAGGGGCGGTAAGAGTGCATACGACACTAAAATGCGCTATTTGCTTCATTCTGCGTCGCAGCTAACCAAATCGCGATGCCGCCTGGTTTAAATTCCGGAAATTCCTTATAGTTTCCGCCGTAAAATGCGCCGCAATTGCACCGGTACGGTTAGCTCCCCTGTGCCTTGCAGCATTCGCGTTCTGACCCCAAACTCGATTCATGCACGGCAAACAAGCGTGCTGAATTTCTTTCGGAGGCTAGTACGCAAATGCGTTTTTCTAAAGCTATTCTTATCGGGGCAGCCAGTCTGATGCTGCCTCTTCTCGGCCAGGCCGACACCGTTTCTTCAGATCCTACGCTGATGGTCGGTGGCCTGACCTTTAACAATTTTTCCTGCATCTCCACGCAACAGGGTCCGGGCGCGATGCCGACCACGTGTGGCGGTATCGGGGTGCAGACCATCACCCATCCGGCAACTGGTATTCAGTTCTCCAGCACCTGGGCAGCGGGTTCGCTCTTCTCCCCGCCGTCCGCCGATGACTCAACGATCGATTACCACGTGAGTGCCTCGGGCTCTTACATCAACAAAGTAGGGTTATCGTTCGACGGATGGTTCCAAGGCCTCGCCATTTCTTCGGTTACCGAAAGCGTTTTCGACAGCAAGGGTGATATGGTCGGCTACGCCAAGGTTGCCTGCGACCTCGCTGGCTGCAGTCGGACCGATACCATCACGCTGAACGGCAACTACAGCGATCTGTATATCCAGAAGGACATCAACACGAGCAGCTTCTTCATTGGTTACGCTCAGACCAGCAACATCGACCAGACCTTCGGAACGGTTCCCACTCCTGAGCCGGCTTCGATCGCCATGCTCGGTGCAGGTCTCATCGGCGTGGCCGGTCTGCTGCGCCGCCGCGTGAAGAGCGCCGCTGTGAAAGCGTAAACCGTAGTCCATCCCTCCAGGCTCCGTAAAGAACGCCGCCGGGCCAAAAATCCGGCGGCTGTTTCTTTTTCCACGATCCGAAACTTCCATGAATCCGCTCGTTTCAACTTCTGTACTGGAGCGAAATAATCGCCTGTTACCCGTACTCCGCGATACGGAATAGCCGGCCAACATCGCGAACTGCACAATTTCCGCACGAATTTCGCAATGCGTGATTTAAAAGCCAGTCCATTCATCCCACACCATGACAAATACAGCAAACTACCCGCCCAAAACAGCAGGCATTTTACTGGTACGTCTAGTTCCGCTGTAGCTTGCGCATGCATGAGATCGGCAGCGACACTCGATTCATGCGCGCCGAAAAGCGGGCTCATTTTTTATCGGAGATTCTTTCGCAAATGCATTTTTCTAAAGCCATCATCTTTTCGACGGCGGCTCTCATGCTCCCGCTGCTGGGACATGCCACGCCGTTAAATCAACTTTCCAAGGGAGGCAGCCTGTCGATCAGCGGTCTGACCTTCGACAATTTCCAGGCGCAGGTGAGCCATCAGGGCTACGCGGCTCCCACCAACAAAAAGGGGATCGATGTTGCAGCGGTGAGCGGTCTTGGCAATGGCATCCGCTTCTCGAGCGACTTCATCGCCGACGTTCCGGCTGCCATCGCAAAAAAAGATCCTTACTTCGTCTCCTACGCCGACCTGTCGGTTAGCTTCGACGTGAAGTCCACCACCGGCATTGACCAGATCGGCCTCGATTTCGATGGCCATGCCACGGGCTTGTCCATGGCGGGCGTGGATGAAATGGTCTTCGACGGCAACGGTCACTATCTGGGTTCGTTGTCGGTGGGATGCTTCGGGCAGGCTTTCGGGGGCGGCTGCCAGGATACCGACACGCTTAGCTTGCATGGTCTTTACAACAATCTCTACATCATCAAAGACATGGGCGTCACCAGCTTCGGCGGAAACGCGGGCTTCAGCTTCGTCGATCAGGTCTTTGGAACCACCGCGACACCTGAGCCGGCGTCCTTTGCCCTCATCGGCGCTGGTCTGATCGGTGTCGCAGGGCTGCTGCGCCGCCGCACAAAGAACGCTCAGGGCAAGTAAGAGTCGACGTTCTGGGAGGAGGATCAGGCGCCGGGAGATCTCCGGCGCCTGTCTGTTGCAGGAATCGCAGGAAAGAGAGCAGATCGCAAAGTCGTATGGATCAGTGGATGATAGATGCTATCGCGCGCGAACGCGAACAGCTTTGCGCCTCGGAAGAACGGCTTCCGCAGTGGCTGGTTGATTCCTTAAATCGCGAACAGCAAACCGCGCACGCGTGCGCTCCCGTAAAGCCGGAGTTTTCCGCTTCGGGCGAATAAAATCAAGCGCGGAAAGCCCGCTTCTCTTCGCCTGATCAGAGAGCGAAACCAGCTCCTAGTCGCTGTTATACTGCGGTTTCGCTGCGATGAGAAAAAAAGTCACGGTCGTAGGCGCGGGTAATGTAGGCGCCAACACGGCCCAGAAAATTGCCGCCAAAGAACTAGCCGATGTGGTCCTGGTCGATGTCGTCGAAGGTGTACCGCAAGGCAAGGGCCTGGACATGCTCGAGTCAGCCCCCGTCGAGGGCTACGACGTCCGCATCACCGGAGCAAACGGCTACGACGAAACAGCTGGTTCCGATATCGTCGTCATCACCGCCGGTTTCCCGCGCAAGCCGGGCATGAGCCGGGACGATCTGCTGCTCGCCAACTACGAAGTCGTCAAGAGTGCAACCGAGCAGGCCGTAAAACAGTCGCCCAATGCGATTCTGATCCTGGTCACCAATCCGCTCGATGCAATGTGCTGGACGGCCCTCAAAGTTTCCGGTTTCCCGCGCGAGCGCGTCATCGGAATGGCCGGCGTGCTCGATACCGCGCGCTTCCGCACATTCATCGCTGAAGAACTCGGCGTCTCTTTCGAGAACGTAACCGCCATGGTGCTCGGCGGCCATGGTGACACCATGGTTCCGCTGGTACGCTTTACCAACGTCAGCGGCATACCGCTCTCGGAGCTGACCGATCAAGCCACTATCGATCGCATGGTGCAGCGCACGCGCGACGGCGGCGCTGAAATCGTCAAATATCTGAAGACCGGCAGTGCCTATTACGCTCCAGCAGCTTCTACCGTCGAGATGGTCGAGTCCATCCTGAAAGACAAGAAAAAAGTGCTGCCCTGCGCCGTCTATCTGCAGGGCGAATACGGGTTCAATGAGCTCTTCGTAGGCGTGCCCGTCAAGCTCGGTAGCAAGGGTGTCGAAAAAATTTACGAAATCAAGCTCGATGAAGGCGAAAAAGCCGCGCTCAAAAAGAGCGCCGATGCAGTGGAAGAGCTCGTCTCCGTGCTGAAAAAGCAAGCGAAGTAGGCGCGCGGTCGATCGCAACGATGGCCACCCGGAAGTCTGCGGGACGAAAGCGCGCGCCGGCCGCGGCCGCGCCCCGAATTGACGAGCGTTTTGCGAATTTCCGCATGAAACTCGCAAAATCGAATATTCATCGCTGGGGTGTCTACGCCGCCGAGCCGATCCCGGCCAATCGCAAGGTCATCGAATATACCGGCGAAAAAATCAGCCGCCGCGAAACCAAGCGCCGCGCCGAATCGAACGACCTGATCTATCTCTTCACCCTCGACGATTACTGGACCATCGACGGCTCCGTCGGCGGCTCGGGAGCAGAATATATCAACCACTCCTGTGAACCGAATCTGGCTTCGCGGATTATTCGTGGCCACATCCTTTACTACAGCGTGCGCCCCATCCGCCGCGGCGAAGAGTTGACCGTCGATTACTGTTTCGATAAGAATGTGCAGCGTGTCATCTGTAAATGCGGCTCCGCACGCTGCCGCGGCACCATCAATCTCCTGAAATAACCGGGCGCTGCACCATCCGCCGGACCTGATCCGCTGAAAGTTCTAAGCCGATCTCCATCTTTACCCGCGCCTTCAAAACGACTACATTTGCAGGAGCAACGATATGCCACACATTGCTCTCACCGAAGGCGTCCCCGGTATTCTCGGCCCTATGCTGTTCCGCCCGGAAACAGCGAAGCCGCTCAATGAACTGGCCGAAATTCTGCTTCGTGGACCCAGTACGTTATCACCAGGCGAGCGCGAACTGATCGCCACTTACGTTTCCTCGCAGAACGATTGCTACTTCTGCCAGACTGTTCACGGCGCGGTCGCGGCACACCATCTCGGCGGCGATGAAGCGCTGGTCCTCACCACCAAACGCAATCCCGAAAAAGCTCCGATTTCGGATAAGCTAAAGGCGCTTCTCGCAATCGCCGGCAAAGTGCAGAAAGGCGGCAAGCATGTCAGCGCTGCCGATATTGAAGCGGCCCGCAAGCAAGGTGCAACCGACCTCGAGATTCACGACACGGTCCTGATCGCCGCTGCCTTCTGCATGTACAACCGCTATGTCGACGGCCTCGCCACCTGGGCGCCTGACGATCCCGAGCTATACCGCCAGCAGGGAGCACGCCTCGCTACGGAAGGCTACGCAGGTTCCGTCGATCGGCTCGCCGGCGCAGCTACGGCCCACGGCGATTAAACCACCCAAGCGATATGCCGCACATTCCGTTGAACGAAACGCTGCCCGGTATCCGTGCGCTGTTCGATTTCCGCCCCGAAACAGCTGCGCCTCTGTGCCGCTTAGCCGATGTGCTCCTTCATCAATCGAGTTCCCTTTCGCGCGCCGACCGCGAGCTCATCGCCACTTACGTATCAGCGCTCAACGATTGCCGCTATTGTCAAACCGCTCACGGCGCGATCGCGGCTCATCATCTGAATGGCAACGAAGATATCGTCCTTCAGGTCAAGCGCGATTACTTATCCGCTTCGATTTCCGACAAACTGAAGGCGCTGCTCGCCATTGCCGGCAAAGTTCAGCAGGGCGGCCAGCACGTATCTGCCGTTGATGTTAACCGGGCGCGGCAGGCGGGAGCGAACGATCACGAGATTCACGATACCGTGCTCATCGCCGCTGCGTTTTGTATGTACAACCGCTACGTAGACGGCCTCGCGACGTGGGCACCGACGGACCCAGCCAGCTATCGCGCACGCGCCGCAGCCGTTGCCGAGGGTGGATACAATCGCATTCCTTCGGATATCCAGGCGCAAGTGCAAACCGCGAAGTCCACCACCGCCTGGAAAGTATGACCGGCTCTATGAAACCGATGCTTCTCTCCGAAGTCGAGCACAATCCGCAACCGAGCCCGCACACCGATCTCATTCGGCGCATGCAAACGAGCGGCGCAGAGTATCCGCAGATCTGGCACCTGTTCGCTTTCCGGCCTGCCGCCACGGACCATCTGAGTAAGTTTACCCAGGAGATCATGCGCGGCGAAGCTCCTCTGAGCGCTGGAATTCGCGAGTTGATCGCTGCCTTCACGTCGTACCACAATGACTGTCCGTTTTGAACGAAGTACCACGCTGCAGTTGCAGCGGAATTATTGGGATCCGAAGAGCTGGTCTGGGACGTGCTCCGCGATCTGGAAAACTCCGCACTCTCCGATCGGGAGAAAGCACTGTTCCGGTTTATCGCCAAAGTAAATCATGAGTCACCCACCATCGCGCCCGCCGATATCGAGCAGTTGCACGCAGCCGGCTGGAGCGGCGACGCCATTTATTACGCCATTACGGTCTGCGCGCTTTTCAACTTCTACAACCGCTGGATCGATGCCGCCGGGGTCCACCCGATGTCCGACGAGGCGCACCGGCAGTTTGGCATCAGAACCGCCGAGCACGGCTACATTCGCAAATAGACCACTTCTATAGCACTCATGACCATTCCCACCGAGCCGATTGGCAGCATTCCACGTCCGCAGGCCTTGATCGACGCCCGCCACAAATGGGAACAGGGCCAGCTTTCGCGAGCTGATCTCGAAGAAGTTTCCGCACGCGCCTTGAGCGATACCATCCGGCGTCTCGAAGCCACCGGCTCTCCCGTCATCAGCGACGGCGAGCAGACGAAACCAAGTTTTGCAACGTATCCCATCGACGGCGCGGCGAACATCGCACCCGGCGGAGTCACGATTCCGTTCGCAGACGGTCACACGCGCCAGCTGCCGCGTCTGACTGAGGGCCCGTTTCGTTACTCCACCTACGCCGTTTCGTATCTGAACGCCCCCCGTAAGCTCACTGCACTCCCCGTCAAGCAGGCCGTGATCTCCGCTTCTGCGCTCAGCCTGCTCTATCCCGCAGAAGGAATTCCCAACTACTCGCGGGAACAGTTTCTCGCGGACCTGGTGAACGAAGCGGAAAAGGACGTCCGCGCATGTTTAGACGCAGGAGCCGAAAAGGTGCAGATCGATTTCACCGAAGGACGGCTGGCGCTTAAGCTCGATCCCTCCGGTGCACTTCTGGCGCAATTTGTGGCATTGAACAATCGCGTACTCGAGCGCTTCTCCGCCGAGGAGCGGCTGCGTCTCGGTGTTCATTCCTGCCCAGGAGGCGATCGTGACGCGACACACAGCGCCGATGTCGACTACGCCGGCCTTCTGCCTGTCCTCTTTCGTCTCAACGTGACAAATTTCTATCTTCAGCTGGCAAGCGAACCCGATCGTGAACGCGTCCTGAACCTGATCGCCCGCACGATGCAGCCGCATCACCGAATCTTCGTCGGCGTGATCGATCCCATCAGCCCCAGCCTCGAAACGCCCGATGAAGTCTGCGCGCGCGTCCTCCAGGCCGCCCAACACATCCCGCCGAGCCAGCTTGGCACCACCGACGACTGCGGTTTCGCTCCGTTCCTGGACGACACCTCCACTGCGCGCGAACTGGCCTTTTCGAAAATCGCCGCACGCGTGAAAGGTACTGCGCTGGCCGCCGCACGCCTGTCTCATTAAATCCGCCCGGAACAACCTCGCGCGTTCCGCCCGCTATCGTGAAGTCATGGCGAACGCGAAAGCATACTCGGCAACCAGCGCCACCTCCCCGCTGGCTGCCACCCAAATCCAACGCCGCGAACCTACCGATCGCGACGTTCAGCTCGAAATCCTGTTCTGCGGCATCTGCCATTCCGATCTGCACGCCGTCCGCAACGAGTGGAACGAGTTCATGCCCACTCAATATCCGATCGTTCCCGGCCACGAAATCGTCGGCCGCGTGACCAAAGTGGGCTCAGCTGTGACGAAGTTCAAACCGGGCGACCTCGGTGCCGTCGGCTGCATGGTCGATTCCGACCGCACGTGTCCCCGTTGCCGCCGCGGGCTCGAAAACTTCTGCCCCAACATGATCCTCACCTACAACTCGCCCGATAAGCATCTCGGAGGCGTCACCTACGGCGGCTACTCGGAAAGCATCGTCGTCGACGAGCATTTCGTGTTGCGCGTTCCGCAGAATCTCGATCTTGCTGGCGCCGCGCCGCTGTTGTGCGCCGGCATCACCACCTATTCGCCCATGCGGCACTGGGGCGTGTCCGAGGGCAAGAAGGTCGGTGTCATCGGGCTCGGCGGTCTGGGACACATGGCCGTCAAGTTCGGTCACGCGCTGGGCGCGCACGTCGTCGTCTTCACCACCTCCCCCAGCAAGAAGGAAGATGCGCTGCGCCTCGGTGCCGACGAAGTCGTCCTCTCGCGCAATGCCGACGAAATGAAAAAGCACGCCGGAAGCTTCAACTTCATCCTGGATGCTGTTTCGGCCGATCACGACATCCGTCCCTACGTCAACCTGCTCGATCTCGACGGCACTCTCACACTCGTGGGCGCGCCTCCCGAACCCCTGCGCGTCGCTGCTATGGGACTGATCTTCGGACGCCGCAGCGTTTCCGGTTCCGCCATTGGTGGCATTCCCGAAACACAGGAGATGCTGGATTTTTGCGGGCAGCACAACATCACCTCCGATGTCGAGGTCATTCCGATTCAGAAAGTGAACGAGGCCTACGACCGGCTGCTCAAATCGGACGTCAAATATCGCTTCTCCATCGATATGGCGTCCCTCAAACAAAAGTAAAGACGCTATCATTCACTCGAGTGGTAACCAGAGCGGGAGTTGGGAGAGTTGTTTTCATCCTCGCTCTCGCGCTCCCCTTCAGCTTCCCTGCACTCGCTGATTCAGCAGTTGCCGAGATCACCGCCGCCATTCGCACCGGACAATTTGCGCAAGCCCGCGATCTGGCCGCAGCCGCTCTGAAAACATCGCCCGGCGACCCTCGCCTCTGGACCCTGGCTGGCATTGCCGACGAGAAGCTCGGGGACGCAACCCGCGCCCTAGCCGATTACCGGGGTGCTCTCAAAACCAACCCGCGCTACATTCCCGCTCTCAAAGGTGCAGCAGGCATCGAATATAGAACGGGCAGCCCGGACACCCAGCAAACTCTTGAGGGCATACTCGCGCAGCAGCCAGCCGATGAAACCGCCCACGCCATGCTCGCCGCTCTTGCCTTTCGTCGCCACGACTGCTCCGCCGTGCGAACGCACTACGCTGCCGCCCCGCACGCGATTCGGTCTGAGCCCGCGGCGCTCACCCAATACGCCCAGTGTCTTCTCGAAAATCATCAAACTCGCGAGGCTATCGAAGCGCTCGAGCAAGCCAGCCAGCTTCGCGCCGGCGATCCCGTCGCCCGCTACAATCTCGCACTCGCGCAGTACCTCGCCGGTGACCACACCGCCGCTCTCAGCACGCTCGCGCCTCTGCTCCAAAATCCCAACCCCGAGCCGCGCGTCCTCGATCTCGCATCGGCTGCCTACGAAGCATCCGGCGACACACCCAAATCCGTCGACCTTCTGCATCGCGCCATCGTCGCTCAGCCCGATAACGCGCTCCTCTATTTGCATTTCGTCGATCTCTGCTTTACCCACCGTTCTTTTCAGACCGGCATCGACATGGTGACGGCTGGAATTCAGCGCCTTCCCCGATCCGCCAAGCTCTACGCCGCACGCGGCATTCTGTGGGCGCAACTCGGCAAGTACGACAACGCCGACGCCGATTTCCGCCAGGCCGAGCAGCTCGATCCGCGGCAGGGCTTCAGCTCGCTCGCCCAGGGCGTGAGTGATTTACAGAGCGCGCACTTCGATCAGGCACTCGCAACTACCGAGGCGCAGATCCGCAAAACACCCAACGATCCGTTCCTGTATTACCTCAAAGCGCAGGCCCTCTATAGCAAAGGAGTCGAACCCGGAACGCCCGCCATTCGACAGGCCATCGACGCCGCCGAGCACGCCATACGTCTGCGTCCGAACTTTCCAGTCGCGCAGAACCTGCTCGCCACTCTATACCGCAAAAGCGGTGAGCCGGAGCGAGCTCGCAAGCTACTCGAATCGGTTCTGGCGGCCAATCCCAACGACCAGACCGCGCTCTATCAACTCAGTCAGCTCGAAAAAGCCGCCGGCCGCATCGAGCAATCTCGCGCGCTGCTGAAGCGCCTCGGCCAGGCAAAGATTAACGCTCAGGAAGAAGCCGCAAAAGCAAGCCGTTATCAGCTCGTCGAATCTCAAGCCGCCCCGAGCTACTGACACACCGCTTCCCGGCCACCCGCCGAGCTGTGACTGGCGCGCCCGGAGAGGCTCGAACTCCCGACCTAATGATTCGAAGTCATTCGCTCTATCCAACTGAGCTACGGGCGCGCATCCGCCAGCTACCACTCTCCGCGGCTGCCTCGGCGTGCTTCCAATTATAAGGGTGCGAAAATCCAGATAGGCGTCCCGCTCGCGGGCTTCGCAGCATGGAAACGGAGGTCAAAATTCGCCTCGCCGATCGTCACGCTCTCGAGCAGCGCCTCGCCGGCTCAGGCTTCCGCATCAGCGCGCCGCGCCAGTTCGAATCGAACGATCTCTACGACACCCCGGACCGCTCGCTCCGCAGCCGCGAAATGCTCCTCCGCCTTCGCCAGATCGGCGGCCAGTCGAAAATTACCTGGAAAGGCCCTGGCGTCGCCGGCCCGCACAAGAGCCGTCCGGAGCTCGAAACCACTCTCGGCTCGGCCGAAACCGCCGGGCAGATCTTCGAGCAGCTTGGTTATCAGCGCGTCTTCCGCTACGAGAAGTATCGAACCGAGTATGAGAACGGCCGCCAGCACTCCGTCGTCACCGTCGATGAAACACCCATCGGCGATTTCATGGAAATCGAAGGCGAAGCCGAATGGATCGACTCCACCGCCCGCCAGCTCGGCTTCTCCCACACCGATTACATTCTCGACAGCTATGGCAAGCTGTACCTGGATTACTGCCGCAAACTCGGCCGGGAACCCGGCAATATGGTCTTCGCATCTCAATAAACAATGGCCGAAACACTAAGCGCCGGAATCGCCCTGATCGAACGTGCTGCTGCCGATCTGGCGCGCGTGCGCCAGGAGATCGCACATGTCATCGTCGGCCAGGACGAAGTGATCGAAGGCGTACTCATCTGCCTCATTGCCGGCGGCCACGTCCTGCTCGAAGGCGTCCCCGGCCTCGGTAAGACTACCCTGCTGCGCACCCTCGCGCGCGTGCTCGCCCTCCAGTATTCGCGTATTCAGTTCACGCCCGATCTCATGCCCGGCGACATCGTCGGCAGCGTCATCATGGACGACGAGCACGGCCATAAAACCTTTCGCTTCCAGCCCGGCCCGATCTTCGCCAACCTGGTACTCGCCGACGAAATCAATCGCGCTACGCCCAAAACGCAATCCGCTCTGCTCGAAGCCATGCAGGAGCGCACCGTTACCAGTGGCTCCACCACGTACACACTCGAACCGCCCTTCCTCGTCATGGCCACCCAGAATCCGATCGAAATGGAAGGCACCTACCCGCTGCCAGAAGCCCAGCTCGATCGCTTTCTCATGAAGATCCTGGTCAACTTCCCTTCCCGTGCCGACCTGAGCCGTATCGTCGACCTCACCACCAAGAGCGACGAAACCGAATTGCGCCAGGTCCTCGATCGTGCCCAGATCGCCGAGCTCAAAGCAATCTCGCGCCAGGTGATCGTCGCGCCTCACGTGCAGGACTACGCCATCGAGCTCATCATGGCCACCCAGCCTGGCATCAAAGGTTCGCCCGAGATCACCAACAAATACATCCGCTACGGCAGCTCTCCACGCGGCGCCCAGGCTCTCATCGAATGCGGACGCGTCCTCGCCCTCATACGCGGCCGTCTCAATCTCAGCCTCGACGATGTCACCGCCGTCGCTCCCGCCGTCCTGCGCCATCGCATCATTCTTAACTTCGATGCGCATGCCGATGGCTACACCACCGAGTCCATTCTTCAGAAGATTCTTGAGAACGCACAAAGCTAGCCCGCTTCAGCTGCTCTCGGAATAATCTGATCCCTTCCGGCCTAAAGCCCGCCAGCCTCTCTTTCGCCGCTTTGTTTCGAACCGGAGCACGTGTTTCACTTCGGAACCGCCCCTCCAACCCGTTGCGTTTCAGAACGAATCAAAACCTGCTTTTCCGCCCCTCTCCAGAACTCTGCATTTCGCCGTAAATCTTTTGACGTCAATCGTTTGACACTGTCAATCCGGTGACGGTGCGCCCGTTGCTTTTATTCCTGGCGAAGCCGACAAGGCAACCCCAGGAGATATCAAAAGTGACTGCCACCCAGCTCAAGACCTCGACCCCCACCACCGAACAGAACGCCCAGCGCGATGCACTGATCACCGAACATCTGCATCTGGTGACCGCCATCGCCGCCCACGTTCAGGGTTCGATTCCGGTGCATATCGAGCTGGACGATCTGATCCACGCCGGCACCATGGGCCTCTTCGACGCCGCCACCAAGTATCGCGACGATAAAGAAGTTGCCTTCGCCAGCTACGCCAAGCATCGGATCCGCGGCGCCATCATCGACAGCCTCCGCCAGCAGGACTGGGCTTCGCGCGACCTCCGCAAGCGCTACAAGCAGATGGAAACCGTCACCATCGAGCTCACCACCAAGCTCGGCCGCACTCCCACTGAAGCCGAGATCGCCGGCGAAATGGGTCTTTCCACACGCCGCTGGCAGTCGCTGATGGTTGATTTCCGAAGCATGAATGCGGCGGCAACTCAGAACCACGCGCACGAAGACGAAGAACAGATCACGCCCGAAATCCCCGACTCTGCCGCGCACTCCCCCGAGCGCCTCTTCGCCCGCGCTGAATTGCGTTCCAAGCTCGGCAGCGCCATGAGCGCTTTGCCCGAAAAGTATCAGGTCGTGGTGAAGATGTATTACATGCAGGATAAGACCATGAAGGAAATCGGCACCGCGCTCGGCGTCAACGAGAGCCGCGTTTCCCAGATCCACAAAGCCGCGCTCGAGAAGATGCAGGCCGCCTTCGCCGGAGCCGGCATCGCCTCCGCCGCCGCGTTTTAATCACCGAACAAGCGGGCGTTCACGTCCGCCACAGGTGCGTCCCGCACCCGCCGGTTTTCGAAGCCCCAGGGCGAGGTAATGTTAAGGGCTCGCCCGTCGCCCTGTTTCTACTAGATGACACTTACTGCCGGTATACTGAGGTACGGAAATGAGCGCTCCGGCTACGATTCGCGGACGTTACGAAATCCGCGAAATACTGGGCCAGGGCGGCATGGGTGTCGTGTATGCTGCCTACGACCGAGTCGTCCGCCGGCTCGTCGCCGTCAAGACCATCCGCGACATCCCCGATCCGCTCGCCCTCGAGCTTTTCCAGCGTGAAGGCCAGGTTCTCGCCGACCTCAGCCACCCCAATATAGTCGAAATGTTTGATATCGGCGAGTTCGCCGACGACGGTTTTACCAAGCCCTACTTCGTCATGCCGCTCCTGCGCGGCGCTACGCTCGATCAGCTCATGCGCGCTCACGACGGCAGCCTGCCCCCGAGCCGGTCGATCGATATCATCAGCCAGGCCTGCCGCGGACTCTTCGCCGCCCATGAAAGCGGCCTCGTTCACCGCGACCTCAAGCCCAGCAATATCTTCGTCCTCGATGACGATTCGGTCAAAATCATCGATTTTGGCGTCGCTCATCTGCTCACAACTGGCACCACCTTCGGCGCTAAGGGCACCCCGCACTACATCGCGCCCGAGCAGATCGAGGAAGGCGGCGCATCTCCGCTCTCCGACCAGTTCTCCATGGCCGTGGTCGCCTATGAGCTGCTCGCCGGCAAGCTGCCATTCCCGGGCACTTCGGCGCGCGAGATCGCGCGTTCCATCCTGAACACCGTTCCGGCGCCCGTCTTCGAGGCGAATCCCGCCATCAGTCTGGCCGTTAGTCAGGTCATCGCCAAAGCGCTCGCCAAAAAGCCCTCCCATCGCTTCGGCACCATCAAGGAATTTTCGGACGCTCTGCAACGCGCCTTTCTGCAGAACAAATCGCTCACCGTGTTCGACGAAAAACTGCTGCTGCCCCGCATCGAACGCGCCGAGCGTGCGCTCGCGGCCGGCGACATCACTTTCGCCGAAGAGATCACCGCCGAGCTCGAAGACGAGGGTTCACTGCACGCCGGCGTCGGCGGTCTGCGCCGCAAAATCGAAGCCGAAAAGCGCCGCTCGCGTGTCGACCGCCTGCTTACCGAAGCGCGTCACCGTCTGGGCGAGCTCGAATACTCCCTCGCGCTCGAGAAGGTCACCGAAGCCCTGCGGCTCGACGAAACGAATCACGCCGCTCAGGAGCTGCGCGCCGAAATCGAGAACCGGCGCGATGAGCGCCGCATCGAGCAGTGGCTCGAATTCGCCCGCCGCAGCCGCGAAGCGCACGATTACGAGCGAGCCCAGGAAAATCTCACCCGCGTTCTCCAGCTTCGTCCCGCTCATGCCGACGCCAAACGCCTCGCAGCCGAGCTCAAAATCGAAGAAGCCGATTACCGCAATCGCTGCGAAGAGCGCGATCGTCTCTATCGCAGCGCACTCCACGCTTGGCGCGAAGGCGATCTCGCCATTGCCCTCGAACGCCTCGAACGCGCGCTTCAGCTCGATGGCGACAATGGCTCGGCCGAGCTCAAAGAAAGTCACGCCAAGCTGAAGCAGGAAGTCGAAAAGCTCAATAGCGCGGTCGCCGAAATTCGCGATCTTCTCGCGCAGGGACAAGCCGGCGAAGCACTCGCCGCCTGCCGTGGCTGGCTGCAGAAGTATCCTTCCCAGCCGCTCCTCGAAGCCCTCCGCCTCTCGGCTCTCGATCAGCGCCGCAAGCAGTCCGCTCGCTATCTGGCCGATGTCGAGGCGCGCGCTACCGCTGAAAACGACCTCGACCGCCGCGTCGAATTACTCGAAGAAGCCGAGGCGCGCTATCCCGACGAGCAGCAGTTTCACCAGGCGCTCAGCAGCGCTCGTGAGCATCGCGATCTCGTGCGCCGCCTCGAGCGCCGCGCCGCCGATTTCGAGAAGGCTCACGAATGGAACGGCGCGCTCGAGCAGTGGAAACTGATCGGCGGCATTCACCCCGCCCATCCCGGCCTCGCCGAAAATATCCAGCGCCTCCAGAAGCGCAGCGAACAGCATAGCGAAGCCGAAGAGAAAGCCCGCTGGGTTCGCCGCATTGATCGCGAGCTCGAAGCCGACCGTGTCAGCGCCGCTCTCGGTCTCATCGCCGAAGCCCGCCAGCGTTTCCCCGGTGATGCTGAACTCGACGAGCTCGAAAAGCTCGCTGCCCAGCGCAGCGCCCGTCGCAATAAGAGCGAGGAACTGCTCGTCCGCGGCGACCGGCTCTGTGAACAAGGCGAACTGCAGCCCGGCATCGCAGCTCTCAAACAGGCGCACGCCGAGAATCCAACCGATGCCGCCCTGAGTTCGCGGATCGCCCAAATCTTTCTTCGCGAAGCGCAGCGCCGCGTCGACCCCGACCCCGATGCCGCCGAGCAACTCGCCCGAGAAGCAGCCGCTCTCGACCCCAACACCGCCGGCCTGCGTGAAGTAGAGCGCAAAGTGGCCGACCATAAGCGCGAGGAGCGAGTCTCCGCCGTCCTGGCCCAGGCGCGCCGGCATCAATCGGAAGGTAATCTGCCCGCCGCCCTTGCTGCCGTGCAGGATGGTCTGTCCGCTTATCCCGGCGATCCGCGCCTCGACAGCCTGCTCGGCACGCTCAACCGCCGCTTCGAGCAGAACCGCGCCACCTACGAGCGCGAAGCCGAAAATCTGGAAGAAGCCATTCGCCGCAGCGGCACCCCGACCGAAGAGCAACAGCAGCGCCGGCTGCTTCTCGAGCGGCTTCTTGGACGCCCTCGCGCCGCCGCCGTCAAGCCCGAGAGTCCCCGCCCCAATGGCAAGGTTCCCGCTATTCCCGTTCCGCCTCAGCCGCAAGCCGCCCCGAAACCCAAAACTGCCAAACTGTTTCTCTGGGCCGGTGGTGTAGCTGCCGCCGCCGCGGTGCTTTCCGCGGGCGTGCTCCTGCTTCATCAAAGCTCGCAGCGTCCCAGCGCCGTTCCGCAGCGCGCTGTCGCCCTTGCTCCGCCGCCCGCCAAAACCGTTCCCGCACCCCCACCCGTTCCTTCCGGACCTCCGCTCCTCGTGCGAGTCGATAGCCCCGACGACACCGTCAGTATCAACGGTAAACCGGAAGAACCACTCTCAGCCAATTCACTCGATCTCAACACGCTGCCCGCCGGAAAGCAGCAACTCGTTATCAGCGCGGCCGGCGGACGCAGGGCATTTTTCGATTTCGACTCCGCCACCTCCAGGGTGCTCCCGCCCAAAGTATCCGGTAGAGGGCTGCTCGCCGTCTCAGCGCACATCGAGCCCAAGACTCTCACCCTGCTGAGCAGCAATCCCATGCTCGCCGCCTCCGTCGATCAGGGTGGCTGGCGCAGAATCGGCTCTGGTGCCCGCTTTGCGCTGCGGGGCAGCGGACCCCACCTCGTAACCTTTGCTTATGGTGCCGATAACTGGTCCATTCCGCTCGCCGCCACGCCCTCCGACAGCTATTTGGCCATGGCACACGCCCTCAGCGGCGGCTCGGTCCTGATCAATGCAGGCGTCGATGATGCCGATGTCTACATCGATGGCGTGAAACTTCGCCGCAAAACCCGTAACGGCTTTCTGCGCGTCGGCAATCTTCCCCCGCATACGTATTCCCTGAAGGTTGCCAAGCCTGGCTTCGAGGATCGCACCGGCAATTTCACCATCACCACCGGTAAAGAAGTGGCCGTGAATCTGCCACTGAGCGCTCAAACACCGCTGCCTGGATCACTCCAGATCAGCAGCGGAACCCCCGGAGCGGAGGTGAGCGTCGATGGTCAGCAAGTCGGGCAGCTCGACGCAGCGGGCGCACTCGGCCCGCTCAAACTCGCCCCCGGCAAACACGAGATCGCATTCAGTAAGCCGAAGTTCACCGCCAGATCTCAGAGCTACACGATCGGCTCGGGCCAGAGATTACAGCTCGAGAACGAGGCGAAACTCGAACGCAGCGCGGAGCCTCCAGCCACGCTTCGTTTCGCGCTCACGCCGGCCCATGCCACTGTTTCACTGAAGAACGCCGCCGGCAACGTCTCCCGGGCCCACGCCGGCGAAGCTCTTTCGCTTCCCGCCGGCAGTTACGAAGTCAGCGTCTCCGCTCCTGGCTTCGTTTCTCGAAATTTGACCATCGACCTCGCATCCGGTGAAACCAAAGAGCTGCCCGTAAAGCTCCTTCCCGCCGTCGAAGAGCGCCACCCCGCTACCGACATCCTCGCCGGCTGGGAAGACGTCGGCAGCTGGAGTCGTGAGAACGGCTATGCGGTTCGCCGCGGCGGTGGTATGGCCTTCTACGGGCGCACCAATCTGACCGGCACCATACATTTCGACGCCGAGCTCCGCAAAGGCAAGCGCCTGCAGTGGTTTGTTCATTTCAAAGGCCCAGAAAATTATTGCCACTTCGAAGCCGACAAGCAGCACCTCTCTCGCAACGCCATCGTGAACGGCCGTTCTATCGATTCCGCCCGCAAGGAATACACGAGCGGGAACGGCAAGGATTTCTCGGTCGAGATCATCATTCGAAAAGGTACGATCATTCATCGCATCAACGGCCAGACCGTCGATACCTGGACCGATCCCCAGGTCGATTTCGCCGATGGCAGCTTCGGCTTCATCGTGCCGGGCCGCTCTTCCGGCTTCCCGCTGATCGGCAATAACGAGATCGCCCTCCGCAGCTTCTCCTTCAGCCGCGCGCAGTCCGCCGGTCACCTCTCGGAAAACATTTCCGGCGGCCGCTGAACCCGTTCGCGGTAAGAAATACAACCCCGCCTCTCCTGTAGCCCGAAAGACGGGCGTAATAGCCCTGTGGTTCTTGGAGTGCAAGTAATTCCGGTATGGAACCGGGAGCCGATGTAACACGCATACGGTCGCGGTATCTGGTGCACGCGATCCGAAGAGTTCGCCGTTTGGCTCAAAAATCGGAAATATCCGCCCGCCGCGCCGCCGACGAGTTGCGCACCTACTTCGAATGGGTGAAAGACGCTCTCCCGGCCGAGGATAAGCACCGCCTGCTCCGCGAGATACAGTGTCTTCCGGGTTGCCGAACACGCTGACCGCCTGCGGGGAGCACCCGCGAATGTGTGTAACATTCGTTCGCTGACCGCTTTCTAGCTGAATAGAGCTTGTCGTGGGCAGCTTCTTTCAGCTCGTCGGACCCAACCAGGCGGTCCAGCTCTTCGGCGTGAAACTGGTCGGCGTCAACGCCGTCACGGCTAAGAAGCTCCTCTTTTCGGCCGTCTTCGTCCTGATCGTCTACCTGATCGGTCAGCTGCTGCGCTGGATCGCGCGGCCCAACGAGCGCGACCACCACAGTAAGCGCATCGTCTTCTGGACTCGCCAGGGTATCTCGATCACCACCACCGTGCTGATCGTCATCGGCCTGGTCTCGGTCTGGTTCGACAATCCCGCCACGCTCACCACCGCCGCCGGCATGGTCACTGCCGGACTCGCCTTTGCCCTGCAGCGCGTGGTCACGGCTTTCGCCGGCTATCTCGTGATTCTGCGCGGCAAGTCGTTCAGTGTCGGCGACCGCATCACTATGGGCGGCATTCGCGGCGACGTCATCGAGCTCAACTTTTTCCAGACCGTCATCATGGAGATGGGTCAGCCTGCCGAAGGCGATTCCGGCGATCCCATGTGGGTGCAGGCGCGCCAGTACACCGGCCGTATCGTACGCGTCACCAACGCCACCATCTTCGACGAGCCGATCTATAACTACACGCGCGAGTTTCCTTACATCTGGGAAGAGATGCGGCTCCCGATTCCCTACACTGCGAATCGCGAAAAGGCGGAACAGATTTTGCTCGAGGCCGCCCGCCGCCACACCGTCGAAATCGCCCGTATGAGCCAGGGCGCGCTCCAGGAGCTCGAGTCGCGCTATGCCATGAAGCCGAGCGAGCTGGAGCCGCAGGTCTTCTGGCGTCTGACGGATAACTGGGTCGAGATGACCGTCCGCTTTATCGTTCCCGATTACGGCATTCGCTCGATCAAAAGCGCTATGAGCCGCGAAATCCTTAAGAGCTTCGATGAAGCGGGCATCGGCATTGCCTCCGGAACGTATGAGGTGGTTGGTATGCCGCCGCTCAAGGTCCAGCTCACGGCGCAATCGTAAGGTCGTTGCGCACTTTGGCTACTCCCGGCACAGCCGCCGCCGCGTTCCCTGCTGCCGTCTTCTGATCCGTCGACGCAACATGACCGGTCAGAGTAACTTCTCCGTCCGCCGCTGCGACCGAAATGTTTGTCAAACTCGACGCGCCCAGATCGTTCGCCAGCCGTGCTTTCACTTTCGCTTCCAGAGCAGCGTGATCAAGTTTCACTGACGCCTCCGCGCCCGCCTTCTTCAGATCCTGCTCGCCGCGATGCAGCTTTTCTTCCGCCTGCGCCGAGTCGTTCGTCTTGATGTCGGAGGCAACCTGATGCGCCTGCTGCTTCGCTTCGTGCGCCAGGTTTGAAGCTTTGTCGTGCAGCTTCTCGCGGTCGCCATGCGAGCAGGCGTTCACCAGCAGTAGCGATGCGAAAACCGCTAGCGGAACAAGTGTGAGGCGCATTCCTCGATTATCGCCATTCGAACCCGCCGTTCAAACTTTCGTACTGTGCATGTCGAGTTCTGTGCGCCTCCCGCGGCTCTCTCCGAATTCCCCGAGAGTTATTTATTTCAACAAACACTCAAATTCCGAGCCTCTTTGCCGATAAGAATCTCGAAGACTGATCTATGAACCTGGAACTGACACGGCGTAAAAAGACCGTAGCTATTTGTGAGACACAGCCGTTGACCGTATTCGGGCTCGAGCACCTCCTCGCTTCTACCGGCGATCTGGAATTCGGCTCGGCACACGCCACTCCCGCCGAATGGCGAACCAGCGCTGATGCCGCTCGCACGGACATCCTCATCATTGATAAGGGACTCGGCGCCAAGCTGGTTCTCGAAGCTCTGATGCAGATGAGCAGCGATGCCGCCGAAGGGCGATTCCGCATGCCGTATGTCGTCGTCTGGGGCATGTCCATCACCGAAGCCGAAGCGCTGCGTTTCCTGCAAGCCGGAGCCAGAGGCATCATCCGTAAGTCTGCTGACAGTGGAGCCGTGCTCGCGTGTCTGCGATCCGTCGCGCAGGGCCGCAGCTGGATGCAGGATTCCGTCTTCCGCGATGCCATCATCCCGGAAATTCAGATCCGTACCGAGCTCACCCCCCGCGAACACCAGGTCATGGAGCTGGTAGAGCAGGGCTACAAAAATCGCGAAATCGCTCAGGAACTGGGTATTCGCCCCGGTACGGTGAAAATCCACCTGAAACACATCTTCGAAAAAACCGGCGTCCACGGCCGCCACGGCCTCGCGCTGAACGGACTCCGCCAAAAGGGCATCGTCTCCCTGCTGGCCTCATAGGTTGGCTTTGAATTTGAACTGGCTTTGAATTTTCAGATCTCTGCCAAAGTTCGGTTGGGTTTGAATTTTCAACTACCCTGTTTGCGCAAAGCGCAGTTGACTAGAGGCGAAGAATAGGCGAATATACCTGCAGGAGAGGCATTCTCATGCAGGATCTCGTCCGCCTCGTTGGCATCGCTCGTCTGGCCGCCGAGGGTTCGCTGCTGGCCGAAAAGCGCCGAGTCGAATATCGGAGCCTGCCCACCCGTAGCTGGCTGAACCGCTGCGATTCCCGCCGTGTGCCCTTCGACTGGACCATCAACCCCTACCGGGGCTGCGAGTACGGTTGTAAATACTGCTACGCCCGCTTCACTCACGAGTTCCTGGAGAAGGAAGAAGCCGAGGCTTTCGAAACCGAAATCTATGCCAAAGAGTGGAATCCGGCTCAATTTCAAAGCGAATTGCGGCAGGTGAAACCGGGCCAGGTGATCGGGGTCGGCACTGCGACGGACCCCTACCAGCCGGCTGAGCGCAAATTCGGTCGAACCCGTGCCGTCCTGACAGCACTGCAGCGCATCTCGGGCATTTCGCTCTTCGTCACCACCAAATCGGACCTCGCCGCGCGCGATGCAGATCTGTTTCGCGCGATTGCCGAACGAAATGAAGTGCGGGTTACATTCTCGGTCACGACGGTCGATGCGAAATTGGCGAAACGAACCGAACCCTTTGCTCCCCGCCCCGATCTGCGCCTGAAAGCGGTTCGCGCACTGACTGAGGCGGGCGTTTCCGCCGGCGTCATCGCCAGCCCGGTGCTGCCCTGGATCACCGATTCCGAAGAAAATCTGGAATCCGTAGCGCGAGCTGCGAAGGAAGCCGGGGCCGATCAGTTCGGGGCGAATGTCTTGTTCCTGAAACCCTGCTCGAGCCGCGTCTATCTGCCTTTCATCGAAGAACAGTTTCCGGCGCTCGCTCTTCGCTACCGGCAGAGCTACGGCTCCAACGCGTTTCTCAAGGGCAGCTATCCCGAGATGATCCGCGAACGCATCCAGCGGATTCGAGAACGCGTCGGGATCGGGCAGCGCGATTTTTCAAGAACGAACCCGCCCGCGCCAGCCGGCTCCCAACTGCTGCTGTTCTAAAACAGCAGACCCGTAGATCTTCGAGCCGGCTTCGATACACTAGCGCCCTGGAGGTAACGCGACGATGTACGACATGAAAAATCTGGGGAAACTCAAAACTCTGGATGCAAATGCTCCGGAGGGCATGAAGGCGTTCTGGGCGTTCGATAAGGCGGCTATGGCAGCCGGCGCTATCCCGGTGAAATACAAAGAACTGATGGCGCTCGCGGTGGCCTTCACCACCCAGTGCCCCTACTGCATCGAGATTCACGCGAAGAGAGCGCGCGAGGCTGGGGCGTCGGACCAGGAACTCAGCGAAGTGGTCGTGATTGCGGCGGCGCTGCGTGCCGGAGCGGCCATCACCCACGGCACGCACGCGCTCGCCTGACCGAACCGACTCAGAGCTTGACCGTAACGGTCTTGATCTCCGAGTACTGCTGCAGTCCGTATTCGCCGAGCTCGCGGCCGATGCCGGATTGCTTGAAGCCGCCGAATGGCGCGGCCGCATCGAACACGTCGTAGCAGTTCACCCAGACCGTACCGGCACGAACGTTATTCGCGATATTGTGCGCTTTACCGATATCGCGCGTCCAGACCGCCGCCGCCAGACCGTAAATCGTCTTGTTGGCGCGCTCGACAAGCTCGTCCATGTCTTTGAACTTCAAAATGCTCATGACGGGACCGAAGATCTCTTCCTGGGCGATCTTCATCTCGTCTTTCACGTCGGAGAAGACTGTCGGCGCTATGAAATAGCCGCGCTCGCCAACGCGTTCTCCGCCGCACATCAGCCTGGCGCCTTCCTGTTTGCCGGATTCCACATAGCTCAGCACCTTCGTGAACTGATCGTTATCGACCTGCGGGCCTTGTTCTGTCTTGCGATCGAGCGGATCACCCACTTTCCGGCGCTTGGCGCGTTCCGTACTGCGGGCTACGAAGTCGTCATAGACCTTCTCCTCCACAAACACCCGCGATCCGGCGCAGCAGCACTGGCCCTGATTAAAGAACAGCGCGAAATGGGAGCCCTCCACGGCTTCATCCATATCCGCGTCGGCGAACACAATGTTGGGGCTCTTGCCGCCGAGCTCGAGCGTGACGCGCTTGAGGTTCGTTTCCGCGGCAGCCTTCATGATGAGGTGCCCGACCTCGGTTGAGCCGGTGAAGGCGACTTTGTCGATATCCATGTGGCGCGCAATCGCTCCGCCCGCCGTCGGGCCGTAGCCGGGCAGTATGTTCACAACGCCCTCCGGAAAACCAGCCTCCAGAATCAGTTCACCCACTCGCAACGCGCTTAATGGAGTCTGCTCTGCGACCTTGAGCACAACCGTGTTGCCGCAGGCCAGCGCCGGCCCGAGCTTCCAGGCTTGCATCAGCAGCGGAAAGTTCCAGGGAATGATCTGCCCGACGACGCCAACCGGCTCGTGCCGCGTGTAGCAGAAATAATCGCCGTTGACCGGAATGGTCTTTCCCTGCACCTTATCGGCCCAGCCCGCGTAATAGCGATAACAGGCGATGACGAGGGGCAGATCGGCGGTCCGGGCGACGTGCTGCGGTTTGCCGTTGTCGAGCGATTCGAGCGTTGCGAGCTCGTCGATATTCTTCTCGATCAGATCGGCCAGGCGATAAAGAAGCTTGCCGCGCTCGGCAGCCGACATGCGCCGCCAGGGTGCTTTGCTGTGGAATGCTTTACGAGCTGCTTTTACGGCCAGATCGACGTCCGGCGCATCGGCTTCGGCGACCTTGGCTAACGGCTCGCCGGTCGCGGGATTGATGGTTTCAAACGTCTTGCCGGAGACGCTGTCCACCCATTTGTTATCGATCAGGATTTTCGTTTGACGGATCAGCGATTTGGCCGCATTGGGCTCGGTAAGAACAGTTGCCATGGTTCTCTTCCTTCCGGCAACATCATATGCCAAGGGAAGCGAGCCGATCCCGGAATGAAACTCGATATCATGACTGGCATTCGCCGGAGGTGGCGGAATGAGACAACCCTATTCAATGGTCCTGTTTGCCGGAGCCGTCCTGCATGCCGGGGCTTCGATCAGCCTTGGCCAGCAACCAAACCTCGCGACGCAGCGTGAGGCGATGAAGAAGCTGGGTTTTCTGGTTGGAACCTGGTCGGGCGAAGCGAAGGTAAATCCCGGCCCAACGGAAATGAAGCTGACGCAGACAGAGAAAGTCGAGCTCAAACTGGATGGCACAGTGATGCTGGTCGAGGGAACAGGACGGAACCCGAGCGGCGAGATTGCCTTTCAGGCGCTCGCGACCATCGCATACGACGAGGCCACTTCGACCTATCGCTTCCGAGCTTACAGCGGGGGACGATACCTGGATACGGAGCTCCACGTTTCAGCGAACGGATTCAGCTGGGGTTTCGAGGGAGGCCCAACAAAGATCACCAACAGCATGGAAGTCAACAGCAAAGGCGAGTGGGCAGAGACGACCCAGATGACTGCAGGCAATTCTCCGCCGCGAACGCTGGTGGAGATGCTGCTGCATCGCGTGCCGTAGGACGGTCCGGTACCGGTTCGAAAAGCAGTAACTCGCGTCAGGATGTCTTTACGCGCTTCCATTTCTTGCCGAGCCGCACGACCAGCGTGCCGTCGGCAGGGCTGAGCAGCAGCTCTTTCTGGATGTTGCCGTTGATCTCCACCGCTCCCGCCTTGATCTTGCGCGTCGCATCCGTCACGCTCTCGGCGAGCCCTACGGCGGCCAGCAGTTTATCCACGCGAATACCCTTATCCGTTTTCGCGAGTGGCGGCAGCTCAACCGTTTCCGTGTCGGCCGGCTCAAGGCCCTGACGCACTTCGCGATCGAATGCCTCTACCGCCTGATCCGCCTCTGCCTGCGAATGAAAATCCGCCACAATGCGGCGGCCGAGTTCCATTTTCACCTGCATCGGATCCTTCGCGCCGCTCGCAACATCGCTCCGCAGCCGCGCAATCTCGTCCATCTGCAGATCCGTCAGCAGCTCCCAGTAGCGGTACATCAGCTCATCGCTGATCTGCATCACCTTGCGGAACATCACCTTGGGCGGCTCGGTAATGCCGATGTAGTTGCCTTTCGATTTCGACATCTTCTCGACGCCGTCCAGCCCTTCGAGAATCGGCACCGTCGCCACGATCTGCGCTGCTTGCCCGTAATCCTTCTGAATCTCGCGACCCACCAGCAGATTGAAAGTCTGATCCGTGCCGCCCATCTCGACATCGCACTCGAGCGCGACGGAATCGAAAGCCTGCGAGAGCGGGTACAACAGCTCATGCACCGAGACCGGCACGCCCTCTTTGAAACGCTTGCTGAAATCATTGCGCTCGAGCAGCCGCGCCACCGTATATTTCGAGCAGAGCCGGATGACGTTCTCAAACGTCAGCGGCTCGAGCCATTCGCTGTTGAATCGAATCTCCGTCTTTTCCGGATCGAGGATTTTGAACACCTGCTCGCGGTACGTTTGCGCATTTTTGTTGATCTCGTCGCGGGTCATCGGCGGCCGCGTGACGTTGCGTCCGGTGGGATCGCCGATCAGTCCCGTCATGTCGCCGATGAGAAAGATCACGGTGTGGCCGAGATCCTGGAAATGCTTCATCTTGCGCAGCAAAACCGTGTGGCCGAGATGGAGATCGGGCGCAGTCGGATCAAAACCAGCCTTCACCCGCAGCGGGCGATTCTCTTTAGCGGCCGCAGTTAAGCGTTCGCGCAGATCCTCTTCGCGAATCAGTTCGGCGAGGCCCTTCTTCAGATACTTGAGTTGTTCGTCGACCGGTGCGAAACCCACATCCTTATAATGACGACATGAAAATCGCCGCGCTGCTGCTGGCAGGCGCTACCATCATGTCCGCCGCTTCCCACTTCGACAGTCTCGTCGACCGATATTTCGACGAAAGTTTTGCTTTGCAGCCGAGCCAGGCAACCGCGGCCGGTTTCCATCATCCCTACGATGCGCAGTTGGAGGATTATTCGCGCGCAGGAATAGAGAAACGCATCGCGCTTTCCGAGAAGTACCTACCGCTTTTTGAGAAAGAGCCACAATCGGGCGACCGCGACTGGATGATTTCGCACCTGCACGCCGAGCTGGTGAATCTGCGCGATATACGCAGCTGGGAAAAGAATCCCGACGACTATTCGAGTGGGGTGACAGGTTCCATTTTCGGATTGATCAGCCGAAAATTCGCTCCCCCCGAAGAGCGCTTGCGTGATGTGATTGCGCGCGAGAAGCAGTTTCCGCAGGTCTTCGCAGCGGCGCGTGCAAACTTGAAAAATCCGCCGCAGATCTATACCGAAGTAGCGCTCGAGCAGTTGCCGGGCATCCAGTCATTTTTCGCAAACGATGTGCCGGATGCGTTTAAGGACGTTACGGATCGGGCTCTATTTGACGAGTTCAAACAAACGAATCAGGCCGCGATCGACGAGTTGAAGCGCTACGAGCAATGGGTGCGGGCCGATGTGCTGCCGCGCTCGCATGGCGATTTTCGCATCGGCGCCGAAAATTACCACAACAAAGTGAAGTATGAGGAGATGGTCGATCTGCCGCTCGATCGGCTACTGCAAATCGGCTACGACAATCTGCACGAGAATCAGCGCAAGCTGGTCGCTTTATGCAAGTCCATCGATCCGAGCAAGACACCACAGCAGATCGCCGCGAAATTTGAGCAGGACCATCCCGCGCCCGATCAGCTTTTGCAGACGTTCCGCAACACGTTCTCCGGCCTGATCGATTTCATCAACGAGCACCGCATCATCACCGTTCCTTCCACGATACGGCCCATTCTCGAAGAGACGCCGCCGTTTATGCGCGCCCTGACTACTGCGTCAATGGACACCCCGGGTCCGTATGAGAAAGTTGCCACCGAGGCGTTCTTCAACGTCACGCTGCCCGAAAAGAACTGGCCGCACGAGCGCGTCGAAGAATTCATGACAGCATTCAATCGCGGCACAATCGAGAGCACTGCCATTCACGAGGCCTATCCAGGGCATTATGTGCAATTGCTGTGGTTCCAGAAAGTGCAGTCGAAAGTTCGCAAACTGATTCAGTCGAATTCGAACGTGGAAGGATGGGCGCATTACTGCGAGCAGATGATGATCGACCAGGGATATGGCAAGGACGATCCGGAATTGAAAGTCGGCCAGCTGCTCGATGCTCTGCTGCGCAATTGCCGCTACATCGTCGGCATCGAAATGCACACCGGCAAGCGCTCCTACGAGCAGGGAATCGAATTCTTCATGAAGGAAGGCTACATGTCGCGCGATTATTCGACGCGCGAAACCAAGCGCGGCACTTCGGATCCGACCTATCTTGTTTACACGCTCGGCAAACTCGAGATCATGAAGCTGCGCCAGGATTACCGCGCCAAAATGGGCGATAGGTTCTCGCTCGAGCAGTTTCACAATACGTTTATGCAGCAGGGCGGAGTGCCCATCCGCCTGATCCGGCACGCCATGCTCGGCAACGATTCTCCGGTACTCTAACCCGGAACACCAATCATCGGTAACCTCGCGCGAGCAGGTACTTTGCTCCACTCTCGAAGGCCGCTGCGGTGGGCATCGCAAAGCCAAACGCGTTCGCCAGACGCGCGGTAATGTTGAAGGCAAAACACACGGCCAGCGCATCCTCGATCTGCTCGCGCGAAACACCGCTCGCGAGTAAGGCGCGCATGTCGTCCGGCGTAACCGAGTGTTCGCGAGTCAGCCTTCCGAGCATCCGAAGGGTAGCGCGCAAAGCGTCTTCGATGGGTGCAGATTCCAGATCCGACAGCACGGCCGCTATGCGGTCCCGATCTTGCGAGGCTCGTGCTGCCACAGCCGAATGCGCTCTCGTGCACCACTCACATTGATTGCTTTTGGCCACGAAGGCTGCCATCAGTTCACGATCAGCGATCGACCACGTTGATGGTCCGCGCATCGCCTCGTGCGTAATCTCCTGTAGACGAAGAAAGTCCGGCCGGTACTTTGCGAGCTTGATCACATCCAGCACCGGTTGCCTTGAAGCTATGCGAATCAGCGCAAACAGTACCTTCGTTCCGGCGCTGTGTCCGTGATCCAGGATTGCGAGGCGCATGCTTACTCCTGATCGGCTGCGGCATCGAGCGCAGCGAGCGCCGTGTCATACTGCCGCGCGGCTTGGCCGGTCGCCGCACACACGATCAGCTCGAAGAGCTGATCTTCGCTCCGGCCCGCTGCCTTTGCACCCGCTATGTCTTCGTCCGTGATCTTGTAGGAACACTTCGCAACTTTATCGACCAGACTTGCTAGCGGTCCTGCCAGTCCGGCGTTTGCAAAAGCGGCGCCTCGTTCTGTGGCCAATGCGTGTCCGGGGCCTTCCAGAATCCATTGCACGAGCGCCATTCGTGCTCTCTTAATATCGGCCATCCAAGTTTTCCTTTGTCGCTGCCGTTTCACAAAGAGCTTCTCACGATTTTGCGAGAAGCGGCGAGCGCGCCTGTATCCTGTGGTTCAGATGCACTGGCTCTCGCTCCACTATCTGCTCCTCCGCCACGGGTATCTGTTCTTGTTCGTCTATACGCTCGCGGTGTCCGCCGGACTGCCGCTGCCCGCCGATCCAGTGTTTCTGCTGATGGGAGCAACTATCGGCAACCATCAGAATCATTTCGTTTCGTCGCTGCTTGCGGCTGTGATCGCGGCCGTCCTGGGCGACACAGTTTGGTATGAACTCGGACGCCGGAAGGGCCGCTCGGTCCTGAAGTTATTGTGCAAACTCGCCCTCGAGCCGGATACCTGCGTGAGAAAGACCGAAACCGCTTTCGGCAGGCGCGGCGCGGGCGCATTCTTGTTTGCAAAATTCGTGCCCGGGTTAGGGATCGCTTCAGCCTGCCTTGCCGGCGTCAGTAAGTTGCCGTATGCGCGTTTCTTGCTCGCCGATGCCGCAGGATGCACGCTCTGGATCAGCTCGTATCTCCTGCTCGGCCGCATCTTTCACCGCCAGATCGATGCACTGATCGCAGCTCTGGGATTGTTCGGCCGCCGTGCTGGCGTATTGTTTCTCGCTCTTATCGCCCTGTACATCGGGTTCAAGTACATTCAGCGGCGCCTCTTCTTCCGCAAGTTGCGCATCAATCGCGTCACACCGCAGGAAGCGCGCGCTTTACTCGAAGCTGCCGAAGCAGTGGCAGTCATCGATCTTCGGCACCCGTCGGATATCGAGCGAGAGGGATTAAAAATTGCGGGCGCGCGAATTCTGCGGCCTGAAGAGCTTACCTCGCGCTCGCACGAAATACCCGAGAGCCAGCAGATCATTCTTTATTGCACTTGACCGAACGAGGCCACCAGCGCCCGTGTGGCGCTGCAGCTCAAGCGCGCCGGAATCCATCGAGTGCGTCCTCTTGCGGGCGGATTCGAAGCGTGGCGCGATCTCGGCTATCCTGTCGAACCGGTCAGCACGCCTGCCGCCACTGACGGATCGCTCGCGCTTCCGCAGAGCTGAGTTGTTTTTTTATTCGCTCTTGTCCAGACGAAACGCCACCAGACTATCGCCGGCTCCGACCACCACGTACTGTTTCCCATCCAGCTCATACGTAATCGCGCCATTCGTCTGATTTGCGCCGATACCGGCGTGCCACAGCGTCTTACCGGTGGCCGGATCGAGAGCGATGAAATGCGCGGAGCTGTCTCCGGTAAACAGCAGGTTGCCTGCCGTGGTCAGCAGTCCCGGCCCCATCGAGCCGATATCGTGTGTCCACTTGATCTCGCCAGAGCGATAATCGATGGCTTTGATGGTGCCAGGGAAATTGAGAAAATCGTCGCGCCCCGCGAAGCCCTCCGCTTTGCCTTCCGCGGTGAGATAAAAGACGCTGTAGCTTTGCGAAGCCACGACATAAAACAAACTCGTCTCGGGATCGAAGGTTGGCGCAAACCAGTTCGAGGCTCCGTTCGAGCTCGGGGAAACGAGCGTGCCGTTGCGCGCTGGCTCCTTCTTCGGATCGGGAATCGGCTGTCCCTTCGCGTTGATGCCCATGCTCCAGTTGCTCTTGATGAAAGGAGCAGTCAGCAGATGTTCGCCATTGGTGCGATCCAGGACAAAGAAGAAACCATTACGGCTTGCCTGTGCGAGCAGCTTGCGCGGACGACCCTGAAATTCGGCATCGAACAAAATCGGCGTCTGCACCGCATCCCAATCGTGCGTATCGTGGGGCGAGACCTGGTAGCCCCACGCCATTTTGCCCGTATCGACATTCAGCGCCACGATGGAACAGGTCCACAGATTGTCGCCTTTACGCGCCTCGCCCGCGTGCACCGGATTGGGATTGCCGGTACCCCAGTAGAGCAGGTGCAGTTCGGGATCGTAGGTGCCCGTCATCCACGTCATTCCGCCGCCATGACTGCGCGCATCGTCGTTGGGCCACGACTCCGAACCGGGCTCGCCTTTGGCCGGCTCCGTATTCCAATGCCACTGCACTTCGCCCGTCTCCGGATCACGCGATTCCAGATATCCCGGATTATCCAGCGAATCGCCGCCCACGCCGGTAACGATGTGATTGCCCACTACGAGCGGGGACACCGTGCAGAAGTACTCCAGCTTCACGTCTGCAATCTGCTTGCGCCAGCGCTCTTTTCCATCTTTCGCATTGAGCGAAATCAAATTGCAATCCGGAGTTTCGAAATACAGCCAGTCGCCCCACATCGCTACCCCTCGCTGGCCGATGTGTCCGCCCTCATTCGGCGGATATTTGAAATGCCAGATCTCGCGCCCACTGCGCGCATCCACCGCCCAGACGTTGTCCGGCATCGTGAAATAGAGCACGCCATTGACTTCGAGCGGGGTCGATTTGATAACTGCGCCGAATCCGCCGGCGCCGTAGTTCGTCGCATGATAAACCCAGGCGGTCGATAAGGCAGCGACATTCGACGAATTGATCTGCTTCAGCGGGCTGAAGCGCTTCCCCGAGTAATCGCCATTGTAAGTCGGCCACGAGCCATTCTGGCCTTTGAGCAGCGCATCGGGCGGCAGTTGCTGAGCATGTTGCGCGAGTGGAGCGAGCAGCACCAATGCCAGTAGAGCGCGCTTCATTTCAAGGTCTCCAGGTAAGCAAGCAGATTGTGCATGTCATCGTCTGTGTACTTGGGTAGCAGCGCCTCGTGCGCGGCCCGGGGATCCTGTACGTCCACTTTTGCGGTTTCGCGCGAGAACGAACGGTACCAGCCGGCAGCATCGTGCAGCGAAACGGTGAATTCATCGATGTGATCGAGCGTTCCGCTCACCTCCTCGCCCGATGCGGTGTGCACGGTCACCTTGATCGGCGCCGTCTTGACCGCTTTCCCGAGAAACATATCGATCAGATTCGGGGCTGGATACAACATACGCCGCTGCAGTTCCACGGCCTGATACTTGGTAGCGATATGCGCCAGATCGCCCGAGGTCGAATGACAGCTCGCGCAGTGCCCCTCGCCCTTGAAGAATTCCGCTCCTTTGCGCGCGTCGCCGGTCACCACGTCGCCGATCTGGTAAGCAAAGCGGTTGGTCACATCGGCTGCTCGCGAATGCAGAAACGTCGAGACATCTGCAATCTGATCTGTTGTCAAGGACGGGAAGGCGGGCATGCCACGGTCGGGGCGTCCGTTGTGAATCACCGGACCGATCGTATCGCCTTTGTTGTCGTGCAGCACCAGAGTCGATCGCACCAGGTCGGGCCCGCTCTTGCCATGCGCATCGTTGCCGTGACAAAATCCGCAGGTCGGCACGAAGATTTTTCGCCCGCGATCGACTGCGGCCTGATCCAGCTTCGGGCCACCCATCAAATTCGCCAGTGCGTTTTCCGTTTTTTCTTTCTGCGTTGGATCCTTCTTTTGTTGCTGCGCGTTCCTCTCTTTTTCCGCGCCCGCTACCTGATCGGCCTGCGCTGCGCTTAGCGACACGGCTAACAGCAGAGCGCTCAATGCGCGAACAAAATGTGCCTGCCTCACTCGTTGGTCTCCTTCACGCCTGCAGGTTCTTCAGGTAATCGTAATCTACTTTGATTGCTTCGAGCGCGGGCATTTCAGTGAACGGCGGCTCCTGCTCTACAAACAGGAATTCGATCTGTCGCGCCTTTGCAGTCTGCAGAATTTTTCGGTAATCGATGGCGCCCCGACCCAGTTCGGTCGGCACCGGCGCATTCGGTCCCTTGCTCATCAGGACGGTGGTGGGCGCGAAGCCCTTTTTGAAATCTTTGATGTGCAGCAGGCGATAGCGATCCGGATATTTCGTGAGATACGCCACCGGATCCTTCCCGGCTACGGTCATCCAGCCGCAATCGAGTTCCAGCTTTACTAGCGCCGGATCGGTCAGGCGGAGAAATTCGTCGTAGCCAGTTGTCGCGCCATACGATTTGAACTCGAAGTTGTGGTTGTGGTAGCCGAGTTGCAGCCCGGCCTTCTTCACCTGCTCGCCGACTTTATTGAACTGCTCGGCGTTCCACTTCCAGTCGTCGAGCGTCAGTCCCTGCAGCACCGAAAGAAAAAACGCCATCGGATCGGGGTTCTTTGGAAAGCGCGAAGGATCCGCCACCCAGGGCACGGTGACGATCATATATTGCTGCCCCAGTTGCTTGGCCGCTTCGATGTTCTGATCGAGCTTGCTCATCAGATCCTGCAGCAGATAGTGGCCGGACGGGTTAGTAAGCCCGACATCGTCGAGCCCTTTCTTCAGATCCGCCAGCGGCACCTTCGCCATGGGCGACAGCTCCACCGTTTGGTAACCCACGGCCGCGACGCGCTTGAGCGTGCCGAATGGATCCGCGTCCATCTCTTTGCCAACCGTGTACAGTTGGAGCCCGATCGGTGCACTCGTTGTTTTCGCCATCATGATGCCGCTCCTGTGTGCGGCCGGAAGAGCTGCCGCCAGTCCTGCCGCTTTCAATAGTTTTCTGCGCGAAATCTTTGTTGCATCCATGATCTTCAGGCGCTCCTCTTTTGCCTGTTTACCGTCCGGTTCATACGCGGCCCCGCGAAGCGCGCCGGCAGATCCGCTTCAATTCCGTCCAGAATCCACTTCAGCGCGCGCTCGAATCCCTCGTCATCCGGAAGTTCGGCGCCAATCGCCACGAACCGGGCGACATTCGGGAAATTACCCGTTTCGAGGACGGCGCTCGAAAATCGGGCTGGCACCAACTGGCCGCCGTTCTTGCGCGAAGCTACCGCGGCCTGTCCGGTTTCCACCGCCACAAAGCCATTGACAAAGACAAATAATACGCCCAGCGCACGCGTTGCCGTTCGTATGTCGAACCCGAATCCACATAAGCCGCCGAGCAGATACTCGAGCGTTCGAATACACTCGGGGCCGTACTCGGGATCTGCTGCTCGCAGCGCACTTGCCCAGGGATGCAGTTTCAGCGACCGCCGCGTCTCGCGCGCAAAGTGGACCAGCGTGCTCCGCCAGTCCTTGAAGGGTCTGTCCGGGTATTCAAATTCGGCGCTCAGCGCGTCGAGGATCAGGTTCAACAGATCGCGCTTGCTCGGAACGTAATGATACAGCGCCATCGGACTCGAACCCAATTCGGCGGCAATCCTGCGGATTGAAACAGCTGGCAGGCCATGCTTATCGGCGAGACCAATCCCGGCCGCTACAATCCGCTCGCGCGTGAGATCGTTGCGCTTCGCTTCGCGCAGCCTGTCCCAGGTTGAACTCGATCTGCTCCGTTTTCCGGGTTTATTTGACGCGCTCACTTTTCGAATGATACAGTGTACATGATTTTCGTACGGTGTACAAATACTGTTTTGCAGAGTGAGCGGCCGTGATCCGAAAGATTCTGAAATGGCTGCTGCTGACCCTCGCCGCGGTGGTCCTGATCGCGGCCGTCTACGGCGGCATCGTTTTCCATCGCGTCTATTACGGACGGCATGTCTACGAAACCATTCCGCCCGGTTTGCCCTCCCAGCCGGCACATCCAGCCATTCTCATCTTTTCAAAAACGAACGGATTCCGCGACGACGACGCCATCAGATCCGCCAACCGTGCCTTGGCCGCTATCGCAACATCGCGCGGCTGGTCGACATTCTTTACCGAAAACGGAGCCGTTTTCAATGCAGGCGATCTCGCCCGCTTTGACGCGACCATTTGGAACAATACCAGCGGCGATGTGCTGACAAGCGCGCAAAAGCAGGCGTTTCGCCGGTACGTCGAGAATGGCGGGGGCTTCGTCGGCATCCACGGCGCGGGCGGAGATCCACGCTATGAATGGCGCTGGTATGTGGAAACCTTGATCGGCGCTCAGTTCGAGGGCCACACTCTGCATCCGCAGTTTCAACGGGCGCTGATTCGCATCGCTCAACCGAACGACGTCACGATGCAGGGCCTTCCCGCGGAATGGAGCCGCGTGGACGAGTGGTATTCGTTCGCCAACACACCCGCCGCACAGGGCGCGAAGGTTCTGGCGGTTCTGGACGAGAGCACGTATGAACCGAAGATGTGGTGGAAAGACATTCGCATGGGCAGCCACCCGATCATCTGGAAGCACTGCGTCGGGAAAGGCCGCGCGTTCTATTCCGCGCTGGGCCATTCCGCCGTTACGTATGACGAGCCTCTGCATCGCAGAGAACTCGCCAACGCGATTGCCTGGGCCGCCGGTTTGACGGGCGATAACTGCGCTCCGTGATCCTCAGGAGACTGCCGCTTCTTCCGCGCGCTTCTGCTCCGCCGTGGCGGCGTTTGCTCTTCGTCTGAGACTTGCCGCCAGCCTGCGGACCGATAGCGCCAACCCGGTGCACACGAGCAGGCAAGCCCCCAAGGAAACCAGCATGGCAATCGCTTGTCCCGCCGCGCCGTACCACTCGCCGGTATGGCCGAAGCGCACAAACGCACGCCATCGCTGCCCTCGGCTTCCGTCCGTAAATCGGGTAACTCGCAAAACCGCGCCGCTCTCGCGATTCAGCAGATATTGGCTACGTTTTTGCGGCTGCCCTCCGCTGCCCGTGTCGACTTGCACCGGGATCGGCGCGTCACCGTCCCTCGGCAGGTTCAACGTGATCGTGCGCCATGCCGGATCCAGCAATCGCGCAACAGCCATCAGCCGGTCGTAATCGAAATCGCTCGCTTCTGCGCCTCGTGCGGGCGATTCGTCTCCACGATGCCCCGCCGCAGGCGGCTTCGAGCCGCTTAGTTGAAACAGCAGCGTGTTCGCCCACTGAAACGACATCACCACGCCCTTCAGCAGAATCACGAGCAGCGGGACAGCACACCAGATGCCAAGAACGTTGTGCCAGTTCCAGTCGCGCGCGCCTTACGTGCAGACACCGAATCGTCGCGCTCACTACCGAAGACCAACACTCCCTACTGGCTCGCAATGCTCACGGCGGGCGTCTTCGGTACGGTTGTGGGGACATATGCGAGCACGCTGCCGGCGAAGGCGTTGCCTCCATTGCGCGCTCACGGCGGTGCTTCTCGGCGTGCTCTTCGTCGGACGGGGCCGCGCTGCACGGATTATTGCGCTCTACTGGACAACTGTCGCCATTGCTCGCACGGCCGGCACCGCTATAGGCGACTGGATCAGATCATCGAGGAAGCGCGCGCCATCGAACCCGCCAACCTTTCCGCCCGGCTCTCAATCCCTGGCTCGGGCGATGAACTGCAGCGGCTCTCGGAAACTCTCAATCACATGCTCGCCCGCGTCGAACAATCCGCTCGCGCGCGATGCTGCGCTCGCACCCTCACCTCACTCTCTTGCATAAGAACAAGCGCGTGCGCCGTTCTTCCGGGCGATCACTTCGAAGCGTTCACAAAGCCGATCGATCTTTCGCATCAGGCATAAGTTCAATAATTGTGCAGATGAAACAGAATGCGGCAAGCGGAGTGCGGGTGGGGCTGTTCAGTATCGGCCTCGAGACCTACTGGCCTCAGTTCCCCGGCTTGCAGGATCGCCTCCTTACTTCGAACCGCCGAATTGCCACGCAGCTCGAATCGAGCGGTGTTGAGCTTACCAATCTCGGGCTTATCGACAATCCTGCGAGAGCGCGGCAGGCGGGTCACCAGTTTCGAGCGGCCGATGTGGACCTGATCTTTCTGCATGTCTCGACTTACGCGCTTTCGTCGACCGTGCTGCCCGTTGTTCGACGCGCAAGAGTGCCCGTGATTATTCTCAATCTCGCGCCGGGCGATGCGATCGACTATATGGCCTTCAACCGGCTCACGAGCCGCCGTGAGATGACCGGCGAATGGCTGGCCTGGTGCCAGGCATGCCCGGTCCCCGAAATTGCAAATGTCTTCCGCCGATCCAACATTCCCTTTTTCGAGGTGACGGGCACCCTCGACGAAGCATCGGTCTGGAACGAAATCGACGGCTGGGTGCAGGCCGCGCGCGTTGTTTCGAGGATGGAGCACAATCGTGTGGGACTGATGGGTCACTACTACGGCGGTATGCTCGACATCTACTCCGATCTGACACTGCACTCGGCGGTTTTTGGCTGCCATTTCGAAATGCTTGAGGTCGATGAGCTCGCCGCACTTCGCCGCGACGTGAACGCCGCCGACATCGCCGCGCGTGTGGCGCATTTCCACGACGTCTTCGACGTGCAGCCCGACTGCCCCGCATCGGAATTGGAGCGGGCGGCTCGCACATCAATCGCCCTCGATCGACTGGTTGCTGAACATGACCTCGGATCGCTCGCCTACTACTATCAAGGCTCCGGCATCGCAGAAAATGAGGACGCCGTTACGTCCATCATCCTCGGTACGAGTCTGCTGACCGCGCGCGGCATTCCGGTGGCCGGCGAATACGAAGTAAAAAATGTTCAGGCGATGAAGATTCTCGATTGCTTCGGGGCCGGCGGCTCGTTCACCGAGTACTACGCCACGGATTTCGAGGACGATGTTGTTCTCATGGGACACGACGGACCCGGCCACATTGCCATCGCGCAGGACAAAATCAAAGTTTGCCCGCTGGAGGTTTACCACGGCAAAATCGGCCTCGGGCTCTCAGTCGAGATGTCCGTCAAAAACGGCCCGGTCACTCTGCTTTCCGTGGTCGAAACCGGCACGGGGACGCTCGAGCTGCTTGTCGCGGAAGGCGAATCCGTGCCCGGCCCGATCCTTGAAATCGGCAACACCAACAGCCGGTACCGTTTCCCGATGGGTGCGCGCAATTTTATTCAGAACTGGAACGCGCATGCTCCCGCGCACCACTGCGCCGTCGGCCTTGGGCACGTGGCACCCACACTGGAGAAATTCTCCGCCCTGCTCGGAGTGAAAATTCACCGCATATGCTAATCGAACCCAAACTCAGCTCGCGCGCAGCACTGCTTGTCTTTGTATCGCTGGCGTGCCGCCCCGTATGCAACGCGCAAAAGGTCAGCGTCGCGTGGGACAAGGTCGAGCGCGTCTCCAATACCACGGCCACTCTGCAGGTCGTTGTGAATCCGCCGCTGCGCCCCGGCTCAGCCATCCATGATCGCGCCTTCGCCGAATTGAAAGCGCTCGGAGCGGACTACGTCCGCTATGTGCCCTGGCTGCCCTATCCGAAGCTCGCCGTAGCTGAACTCGAGCCGCCATCGGAGGACAAAACTTCCTGGGACTTCTCTCTCATCGATCCCATGACCATCGATTTCTTCAGAGCGACCGCCGGGCACTCAACGATTCTCAACTTCAGCACCATTCCGGCCTGGATGTTCAAGACTCAGAAACCGGTCGCGTATCCGCAGGATCCTGACGCCGTTACATGGGATTACACGCAGGGAACCGAGCTTCGCGATCCCAGCATGAAAGAACTAAGCGGCTACTATGCGCGCCTGGTCAGCTGGTACGTGAACGGCGGCTTCACCGATGAGCTCGGCAAGCGCCACGATTCCGGTCACCACTTCGAGATTCCGTACTGGGAAGTCTTCAACGAAGTCGATTTTGAGCACAATACAACGCCCGAACAATACACCGCGCGCTACGACGCTGTGGTCTCAGCCATTCACAAAGTCTCGCCGAAAACCAGATTCGTCGGCCTCGCGCTTGCCATGCCGTCGCTGCGTCCGGAGATGTTCGAATACTTCCTGAACCACAAAAACCATCAGCCCGGCATTCCGCTGGACATGATTTCGTACCATTTCTACGCCAGCCCGGCCCCGGACGAAACGCCCGAAGTTCAGCAGTACACGTTCTTCGCCCAGGCCGACGGTTTTCTCAACACGACCCGCTACATCGAGCAGATTCGCAAGCGCCTGTCGCCCGAAACCCGCACCACGATCGACGAGATCGGCTGCATCTCGGCCGACGACGGCGAGCAGGGCAAACCCGGTCACGTCACCGCGCCCATTCCCGATTCTTATTGGAATCTGTGCGGCGCAACGTACGCTTATGTCTTCGGTAATCTCGCGTCGATGGGAATCGACGTGGCGGGCGAATCGCAGCTGGTTGGTTATCCGACGCAGTTTCCCAGTGTCACCATGCTCGACTGGAACACCGGCGCACCCAATGCGCGCTTCCGAGTGCTTGAATTGCTTACGAACAACTTCGGTCCCGGCGACAAAATCGTAGCCACAACGAGTAACGCGTCCGAGTTATACGCGCTGGGCTTCTTAACTCGAAACGGCGACCACAAATTGCTGCTGATCAACAAACGTGCACACGATCTCGCCGTCACTCTTCCGCAGAAAGCAGGGCAGATTCAGTCGGTTGATCTCACGACCGGAGGCGGACCGATCGCAAAGCAATCCGTCGACACCGCTCAGATCACCTTGCGTCCCTATTCCGTGACCGTGGCGACGATCCAAAAGTGATCGCATTTCGAGCCGCCAACGCATTGGGACTCTAAGTGAACCATCTCTTCCTTTTATCGCCGGTCTCCTCGGATTCTTTCAGAACATTTGGCACCGGCGCCTTCGAGGGTGCGGTAGGAGCGGGCAGTCCCATCTGCTCAAACTCCTGCTGCACGAACTCAAGCACTCGCTGCAGACTCCGACTCGTGTCGATCAATCCCGCCTGAATCGTCTGGAGTCGGGCCGCCTGATGATTGACGAGCAACTGAACCTGCGTCTTCTTCTTATTTTCGTCGCTGATCGCGATCCATTGATCCCGGATCTCGCTGTCAGCCCGTTTCAACGTAGCCAGGCACTCCTCGAGCAGAACCGTCATCTTGCCGCGCTCTTCGATCGCCTGCTCGCGATCTTCGTTCCGCACCCCTATCCGGCGCTCGTGCAGAAGCTCATCCACGAGTACCTGTCCTTCAGCGGAACCGACCACCTCAAACCCCACCAGTTCCTCCCAGCGGTACATCGCGATCAGGTGATTCTGCTCGTCATAAAACCAGAGTCTCTTCAGACCCAGGTTCACTTTATCGGCCCGAATCGTGGCCGTACGTGGCTCACCGCCCTGGAAAACCACTCGATATTCCGTCATACCTCCGATTCTCGACAACATGCTCCGCGATTGGAAGTACCGAGCGTACCGCTCGCTGAAACCTGTTCCAAACGAGACCGTCCAGCCCGGTTGCGCTGTTACACTGATGAATACCTTCGCTTGAGCACTCCCGCCACACACAACGGCTTCGATGAAGCTTCTCTCGTCGCGCGCGCCAAGGCGGGCGATGCGAACGCTTTTTCCGAGCTGGTGCGCCACTACGATCGCCGCGTCTTTCGTATGGCCAAGCAGATCACGCAGAACGACGACGACGCGGAAGACGTGCTGCAGGAGGCGTTTCTAAAGGCCTACACGCACCTCGACGACTTCCAGGGCAATTCCAAGTTCTACACCTGGATCGTTCGCATCGCCGTCAACGAAGCTCTGATGAAGCTGCGCAAGCGCCGCTCCGACCGGTCGGTCCCGCTCGATGAGCCGATCGACACCGGTGAAGACGAGGTGGCCCGCGAAATCGCTGTCTGGGACGAAAATCCGGAAGAAACCTACTCCCGCGAAGAGCTGGCCGAACTGCTCGATGAAGCGATTCAAAGTTTAAAGCCCGCCTACCGCACCGTTTTCATTCTGCGCGACATCGAAGAACTGTCGATCGAAGAGACAGCCGAAGCGTTGGGATTGTCTATCTCGGCCGTGAAAAGTCGGCTTCTTCGGGCGCGTTTGCAGCTTCGTGAAAAGCTGACTCGACAGTTCAAAAGAAAGGGGGATGACGCGTTTGCTTACCTGTAAGCAGTTTTTGCGGGATCTGAATGACTATCTCGATCAGACACTCGATCCGGCAACTCTCGAAGAACTGCAACGACATGTAAACGAATGCCCGAACTGCTGGGTCGTTTGCAATACCACAGAGAAAACGCTGAAAGTCTTCAAAGGTTTCGAGCCGCAGGCAGTGCCCAAGGATATTCAGGACCGCCTGATGGCCGCGATCGAGAAGAAAATGCAGGAGGAAGGCCCCTGCTGCAAGAAGAAACATCTGGCGAAAGAGTAGCCATCGGGCTGGCTCTGTCGCATGAGGCCAGGTCGCCTCTTCTCCGTTTGTTCTCCCGGCGAAGCTGTCTGCAAGCCGTGATCCTTGCTCCGGTTTCCGCTCTTTTGAGGGCTCAACCCGCCGCGTCTGGCGATCCCTGGAGCTCCGATCAGCTGCTCCAGCCCGCCGATCTCGCCGCCTCTCTCAAAGGTGCCTCCCCGCCGCTCGTTATTTGCGTCGGTTTTCCGGTGCTCTACCGCCAGAAACACGTCGCCAAGGCTCTTCTAGCCGGTCCGGCGAGCAAGCCGGAAGGCATCGAGCGCCTGAAAGGATTCGTCGCGGCCACGCCCAGGAATGCGAATGTCGTGATTTACTGCGGCTGCTGTCCTATGCCGCACTGCCCGAATCTGCGCCCGGCCTTTTCGCTGCTCAAGAACTCCGGTTTCGGCAGCGTCCGCGTGCTCAATCTGCCCACAAATTTCCACACGGATTGGGCGGCGAAAGGTTATCCGGTCGAATCCGCTATCGCGCCTTCGACCCCAGCAGCTGGTTGAAGCGCCGCTGCTGTTCCGGCGTCAGCGTCTGCAAAATCTGCTGCTTGCCGACCGCTGCCGTGTCCTCGCGCTCGTCTTCGATGTTCTGATAAAACTTGGCGTAATCGTCCAGGATCTTCGTGATCTGCTGCTCCTGCACAGGCGTCAGGTTCAGCTTTTCTTTCAGCACGCCAAGGCCGAAACTGCGCGCCTGCTCAATGACGGGCGCTTGCCGCGGCGGATCCATGTGCGCATGCAGCACCCCGCGCGTGATGACCGCGCCCACGGCCACTCCGCACAGGAAAATGACCGCAAGCGTGGTCAGTACCTTCGGATTCGACCACGTCACTTCGGAGTGCCGCAGCATAGCGCGCGGAAATGAAGCCGGTGTTGCTATTGGATTTGTCCCTGACTTGCCGGCCGCAGGTGAACAGCGAAATTCTCGAGGACCGCATCCCGCTGTTCGGTCTGATCGCCCATCACCAAGGCGTCATAATGCGCCTTGCCGTTCAGCGCAACCGCAGCCGTATCCACCCGGTTATGCTCGCGCGATTCCTGCGTGACCACGTACGTTCCCAGCACCACCGCAATCGTCAGCGAGGCATAGGCCAAGCGCCGGCTGAACTGAGATTCGACAAAGAACGACCAGAACGAGCCGATCTCGCTCTCTTCGATCCGCTGCATCACCCGCGCATAGAATCCGGCCGCAGGCTCCATCTCCGGACCGCGCAGCGTGCCCAACAGGCTGGACTGCTGCTTCATGGCATCCAGCTCGCTCGAGCACTCGGCGCAATTCGCCAGATGGCCCGCCACGCTTGGATAACCCCGGTCCCTGAGCAGATCTTCTAATCGATCCCGGATGGGTTCGTGCATAACTCCCTCAAAAAAACTTGGTACTGCTCAACGGATCTTATCGGCTCTTCTGGCCTGTCCGCTTCTCCCAACTTACACCCGATCGACCTTCGTTAAAAGCCTAAAGTGAAACTAGTAGCGGCGCCTTTTCCAGCCGCTGCGCAGCTTTGAGCAGCTTCTGGCGCGCCCGGAACAGCTTCACTTTTATCGTGTTCTCGTTCATGCCGGTCATCTCCGACAATTCTTCCACCGAATGTCCTTCCACTTCCTTCAGCAGAATCAGCGAACGGTCTTCTTCCGAGAGCTTTTTCAGAAGCTTCAGAATCAGATCGTGCTGCGCCAGCCGGTCGTCCACGCCCGGCGCCTGGTCCGTGGCCGGCTCCGTATTCTCCATCCGCAGCGATTCGTCGGAGGAAAAATCGCTTTCGTAAACCAGCTTCCGCACGCGTTTCTTGCGGAGGTAGTCATAGCATTCGTTGACCGTGATCTTGTAGATCCAGGTCAGCAGCGAGCTCCGAAAATCGAAGTTCTTGATGGAAAAGTAAATTTTGGCGAAGACCTGCTGGGCGATGTCTTCGGCATCGTTGCGGTTGCGTAAAATGCCGTAAATAATAGAAAAAACTTTGGCCTGATAGCGCTCCACAATTTCCCGGAACGCCATCTCGTCCTGTGCCTGAACGCGCCGGACGAGCGCCGCCTCATCGCTGCTTCTGTGATCCACTTTGGCCTTGACGTGCGCGGCATCGCCCGCTACCGCCGGGAATGGAAGGCTCACACTCAGCCCGTTCATACGACGTTTCCGACGTAAGAACGTCCCGGCCGGTTGCAGATAGTTTCGAAAGCATCCTTTGTCTAAGGGTTGCATCAAAAGGATGTAAACTAACAGTTGGATCGGCCCTTTCCGCCAGAACCGGGCGAAATCGGCACTCCAACTGCTCAGGAGATCTCAGGAAGAAATGATTCAGCTTACCGAAACCGCCGTCAGCAAAGTGAATGAAATCTTGAACATGCAGGACCCCAAGCCGGCTGGGCTGCGCATTGCGGTGGTGGGCGGCGGGTGCTCGGGCTTCAGCTATTCGATGGCCTTCGAGAACCAGCCCAACATGCTCGATAAGACGTACAATTTCGGCGACCTGAAGGTTTTCGTCGATCAGGCCAGCATGCTCTATCTCGACGGCGCCGAAGTTGATTACGTCGAAACGCTCGAAGGCTCGGGCTTCAAGTTCAACAACCCGCACGTGAAGTCCACCTGCGGCTGCGGCAGCTCCTTCAGCGCGTAAGCGACTGCCCTGGTTTAACCGAGCTGATCACCGAACAGCAGAACTCCGCCTCGCTCGCGATCGATTCGCTGCCGTCCCTGGAAATCGTCCGTATCATGAATGCGGCCGATGAAGAGGTTCCGCGCGCTGTCGAGCGCGAGCTGCCCCACATTGCGCGTGCCATCGACGCCATTGTCGAACGGCTCGAGAACAACGGCCATCTCTTTTACCTCGGCGCCGGCACTTCGGGCCGGCTCGGCGTACTCGATGCCTCCGAGTGCCCGCCCACTTTCCAGACCCCGCCCGAGCTGGTCCAGGGCATTATCGCGGGTGGTGATCGCGCTCTCCGGCACTCCATCGAAGGCGCCGAAGACAGTCCCGAACAGGGCAAACGCGATCTCCTGGACCGTGGTTTCTGCTCGAAAGATGCCCTGGTCGGCATCGCCGCCAGCGGCCGCACACCGTACGTGCTCGGCGGACTCGAACTCGCTCGTTCTCTGGGCGCGATTGCCATCGGTTTGAGCTGCGTGCCCGATTCCGAGGTCGCCCGCGCCGCCGATATCGCTATCACTCCCGTGCCGGGACCCGAAATCGTCACCGGATCTACTCGCCTGCGAGCGGGCACCGCCACCAAGCTCGTGCTCAACATGCTCTCCACCGGCGTCATGATCCGCCTCGGCTACGTCTACGGCAATCTGATGGTCAACGTGCAGCCGAGCAACGTGAAGCTGGTCGACCGCGCGCGCCGCATTGTCGCCCAGATCGCGGACGTCTCGTACGAAGAAGCCACCCGTCTGCTCGATCAGGCTGGTTCCGTGCGGATCGCGATCCTGATGCATAAGCTCAACCTCACCCGCCCGGAAGCCGAAGCCCGTCTGGCCGGTGCCAGGGGCCGTCTGCGCGCCGCCCTCGCACCTTCGCTGGCATAGACCACATCTTCCGGAACATAGCCAATCGAAAACTACGCCGCTGTGGAAGAGAGCATGCAAATTGCTGACGGGACCGCCACCTTTCGCTATCCCGGTTACCTCCGATACGGGTTTCGCGGAAGCCTGCCAGCGATAGCTCTCATTCTTTTTCTGTTTTCGCTCTCTCACGGTTGGTCCGCTGCGAATTTGCTCTTCGGCGTCTTCTGTGCAGTCGCCGGCTTCTCCTGGTGGCTGCTCTTCAGACGCTATGGTTTGAGCGTAACGGTGGAGAGCGAGGGAATCCGATTTCTTCGCGGAAGGACGTCGACATTCGCGAAATGGAGCGCGTTCTCTGCTGTTCAATTTTCAAGTTCCGGCGTTTGGTTGACCGCCAACGGCAGACGATGGTACATTCTGTCTGACCTGGCCGGCTGGGATCAGTTCGAGCGTCTACTGCGGGATCACGCTTCAGCCGAGGCGTTAGCAGCTTGGCTGATACCGCCATTTCGCGTCCGAACAAAATGGACCGGCTTATTACAACCGCTGGTTATTTGTGCAGCCTCGCTGATTGCTGGCCTCAGCAAGTTAGCGGCCGGGCAATGGAAACCGGCTCTCGTCATGCTTGGTGTGGCAGGTCTGTTTCTGTTTCTGCTGCGAGGCGCCGTCCTTTGGTATGGGTTCGAGCAGCACGCGCTCGTCATTCAGCGGCTCGCGGAGCGCGAGCGCTACTCATGGAGCGGACTCCAGTTCGCAACGGTCAAAGAGAAAGCGCTCGTTATGTCATTCGCGGGTGGAGCGCTGGTCGCGATTGATGGAACGCAGATTACCCGGCCGGTAGAAGACATCTTTCTTTCGATGGAGCGCGTTTGGGCTAAACGGGCGGGCTGTGGGGCGCATGATTCCCACGCCGCCAAGCCAGTCTGGTCCTGGCCTGTTGGAGCGTTCTGGTGGACGATCGTTCCCTTGCTAGTACTGGTGACGTTCCCTGCGGTGATGGCTGGCATTCGCGCCCGGCTTGGCACGTCGGCGTCTGCGTGCGAAAGCGCACCTACGCCAGAGGGGCCCTGCCTGACTCTACATCACGTGCGAACGCTCCTTCACGTCGACATCGCCGTTCTCATTTTTGTGTTTGGTTTGGCGGCCGGAATTCACTGGACGGGCGAATACTGCAACCGCCATCGCGAGAAGCTACTGACCTTTTTTCGTCCACTCTCGTATTGGCCATCGTCAGCACGATCCTGATTGTCGCCACACAGAGCGCGCTGCTCGCGGCCTTACTCTACTATGTGCCTCTCGAATTCGGAGGCATCAGGCTCTCAGGTCTGCTGATAACAGTTGGCCTCGCATTCGTCATCGGCCTTTATCATCTTGTGCGCCACACGTTAGGCGCGATTCGTCCAGCCCATGTGGAAGTAGATGCTATTTCAGTTCTGCCAGGCGAACAACCTGGTATGTGGCAGCTTGCCACCAGCGTCGCGCGGGAGTTGGGCGCTCCGTTGCCGGACAACATTTTGCTTGGCCTCGAACCAATTACTTTGCTACCGAGTCACGCATCGAAATGGATGGCTGCAAGGCGGAAGGATACTCCTTATATATTTCCGTTCCCGCTACGCGCATGATGACGGAAGGCGAGCTTCGCGCGATCATCGGCCATGAGTTCGGTCACTTCCGTGGTGCCGACACAGGCTTCACGAAACGCTTTTTCCCGCTCTACAATTCCGCCGCGAAGGCGCTCGAAGCAATGGCGCATGCAGATGGATCCTGGACTCTCTTACCGGCCATCTACATGCTGGATTTCTTTCTGGTCAGCTTCGGCAAAGTGCAGTCGGCGTTGAGTCGTGACCGCGAGTTCCTGGCGGACAAGGCTGGCGCAGAGGCCAGCTCCGCCGTCAATCTCGCGTCCGCGCTGGTGAAATTGGAGATCTTTGGGCCAACTATTTCGACGCTTGTACAGGAACGCGTCTACACGGATCGTACCCCAGAGCCGCTGGGACAACAAATACCTTCCAGCTGGCCACCGGTCCTTCCAGACTCGCTTCTCGAGGCGCAAACTCCGCACCCCTTCGACTCGCACCCTACGCTTGGCAGCCGGCTCGACAAGTTGGATGTTGATCTGGAAACTGTGCTCCTGACGCCTATGGCCCGCGGAGCCGTTCACATCTTGCAAGCTCCTGATACTTTGGAGGCTCGCATCATCAGCAACATGCGTGCGCAGTCGGACGCCGCCTCGTGGTCGCGCAAATTTACCTTTATTCCCAATCGGCAATCGAAACAGCCGGCCGACTAATCAATCACCTTTCACCGGCTCGAGCCACAAGCCGCTGCAGATACTCCTTCGCCTGCAGATCGCCTTCGCGCGGCGCCCACCGTGCGAAATCTTTGTCGTTTGCAGCGGAGTACGGCCCCGGTTTTACCTCGAAGCAGACCGCGTATTCGCTGAGGACCGCAATCGTGTGCCAGACGCCCGGTTGGATGTCGATGCCGAGCGGATCGCGGCCGAGCCGGGTGCAGGTGCGTACCTGGCCGGCATCGTCAAAGGTGAAGAATGCCGCTTCGCCGCTGAGAATCACGAACGATTCACTCTTGGGCGGATCGAGATGGCGGTGCGGGGCAACGTAGGTCCCGCGCATCATGACGTTCAGGAACCGGTGCGGGTTGTCGTCCATCGACCGATGAAAATTATGGTTGATGCGCAAACGCGGCGAGTGCCGGGCGGATTCGATCAGTCTCTCGAAAAGCTGCGAATCAAGGAACTGAATTTTCCCACTCTGCTGCATATCTAGAGGATATTGACCGCGCGAGCGGCCACGAGCGCAATCGTGCCGAGTGAAATCACGCTCTGAATCATCATCAGGATTTTGGCCCAGCGGGACAGCACGGGCACGTCGGTTGGTGAGAACGCAGTGCTTGTGTTGAATGCCAGAAACAGATAATCCACAAAGCCGGGTTTCCAGCGCTGCTGCCGCGCAGCGAGAGACGGCGGCAGCATCATCTGCGGAAACAGGAAATCGCCCTCGGTATGAAACGCGCGATCGGCGCGTGCATTCGGCCCTCCGGCATCGAGCCGCCAATACCAGGATGCGAAAACCAGGATGTTGGTGAACCAGAGCGCAACCGCGCCGCGCAGCAACTCGGGTGCAGCCTGGCGTTTCTGCAGCAGTCCCGCGATCAGCAGGGCGAGCGACCAGATCATCGCAATCGTGATCACGGCGGACAGCAGCAGGCCGAGCACGTAGTTCAGGCGCGAATAGCCAGCGCGCCGGGCGGCCATCGCCGGCACAAGCAGAAGCACGATCACAGCAGGCAGGAGCCAGCCCGGACCAAGCGTGAGAGGGTCGGGCATGGCGTAGTACAAACCGCCCACTGCCAGCAGAGCCAGCACCGCGCTCCAGCGCGGATCGTTGGAGCTTTCGTTATCGGAGCGCACGTTCAGCATGAGTGTACAAGGACGAGCGCTCCGCATCGCTATCATGGGCGGGTGTCCGCGAAGATTCTGCCAATTGTTCAGGTAGGCGAGCCGGTGCTGCGCCAGCGAGCTCGCGAACTCACAGCTAAGGAAATTCAGAGCCGCGAGATTCGCGAGCTAATCCGCGACATGCGCGAGACGATGTACAAAGCGCCTGGCGTGGGATTAGCCGCGCCGCAGATCGGACGCCCGCTGCAGCTGGCTGTAATTGAAGACAAGGCCGAGTACATGAAAGACGTGCCGCCAGACGTGATACGCGAACGCGAGCGCCGGCCGGTTGCGTTTCAGGTCCTCATCAATCCTCGCATCACCCTGCTCGATCAGGGCGAAGCCGAATTCTTCGAGGGCTGCCTGAGTCTGACCGGATTTACGGCCGTCGTGCGCAGGGCGCGAGCGGTGCGGGTGGAGTGCCTGGATGAGCATGCCTCGCCGCGGGTGATCGAGGCCTCCGGTTGGTACGCGCGCATCCTACAGCACGAGATCGATCATCTGCAGGGGACAATTTACATCGACCGCATGCTGCCGAGGACGTTTATGTCGGTCGAATTGATGAACAAGAACTGGAGCAAGCTCCCGGTGCAGGAAACCTTGAAGCAGCTCGATTCGTCCCGGCAACCCTGACTCAAGCGTCAGTTGGCGCGCTCGGTTACGTCATCCGGTACGCCGCGTACAACGCGCAAGGTGCGGCTCCAGCGCGTGCGGGTGAAGAAATGCTCGCCGAGATCGATGGCATGCGCGATCACCGAACCAGCCGACTGCCCCATCAGGTCCTGCGTCGAAGCATCATACGACCAGTACACGAGAAACGGCTTGCCCATCAGGCTGTCGCGCGGAACAAAGCCCCAGTAGCGGCTGTCGGATGAATCGTCGCGGTTGTCGCCCATCGCGAAATACATGCCGGGAGGCACAATCAACTCGCCGTTCACAACGTTTCGCTCGAGCATCTCGCGCTGGCGCTCCCTGGCTTCGGGCTGCGCGACCGGCAGGCAGCATGCGCCCGGGAAATTGTCGAGCGCCGCGACGTAGCCGGGCTGATGAATAACGTACGGCTCATACAGACGGATGCCGTTGCGATAGACCGCGCCCTGCGTGATTCGAATGTGATCGCCCGGTGCGCCGATCAGCCGCTTCACGAGCGTCTGGCTGATGTCGGGCGGATAGCGGAAAACGATGACATCGCCGTGTTTCGGTTCGTCGAAGGGAAGCAGATGCCGGGCGAGGCCGCCGGCGGGCGAGTACGCCAGTTTGTCGACCAGCACGTGGTCGCCAACCAGCAAGGTATTCTGCATGGAACCAGTCGGGATCACGTACGGCTGAGCAATGGCGGTGGTTGCGAAAAGCAGTACCAGAACGTATCCGCTCCATTCGGCGATGGATTTGTGGAGTTTTCCCGGTGTTTTAACGACGGCTTTTGGGCCTGTGCGCGGCATACGAAAGAAGACGTTGCTGTAAACCGATTTGTTCAACCGACGTCGTTATGGTTGTGGCGAAAGCGTTTGGCAGCGTGCTGGGTTTCTTTCTTTGCGGCGCGCTGCTCTCCGCCGGCCCGCTAAAAACCGGGAAACTGAAGCCCGGAGCAAACCCGCCGAATTATGCCGCGTTCAACCGGCCGCTTTCCGAAGAGGATCAGCTGCGGCATGCTTTGGACCGGCTGACCTTCGGTCCGCGGCCCGGCGATCTCGAGCGGCTCGATCAGATGGGCCTGAAAAGGTGGCTGGATGAGCAGCTTCATCCCGAGAAAATCGCCGAAAATTCGCTGCTGATCGAAAAGCTGAGCCCGCTCACCAGCCTCAATCTGGCGCCTCCGCAGACATACGCTCTGTATGAAAGCGAGAAGAGCGCCGGTCAAAAAGGTCCGAACCCGGCAGCGCGCGATTTGATCGATGCGAAGATTTTGCGGGCCATCTATAGCAACCGGCAATTTGCGGAACTGCTCGACGATTTCTGGTTCAACCACTTCAACGTGTTTCTGAACAAGGGCGCGGATCGCTATTTTCTGGCTGTTTATGAGCGCGACACCATTCGGCCGCATCTGTTCGGGAAGTTCTACGATCTGCTGTTGGCTACAGCCGAGAGCCCGGCGATGCTGTTCTATCTCGATAACTGGCAATCGGCTGGTCCCGATCTGGCCGTGCGCGCGCCGAACAACAAGCGAGCGCGCCGCGGCTTAAATGAGAACTACGGGCGCGAACTGCTCGAGCTGCACACGCTCGGTGTAAACGGCGGCTACATGCAGAAAGATGTGATCGAAGTCGCCCGCTGTTTTACGGGCTGGACGATTCGTCAGCCGGGCAAAGGCGGCGAATTTTTTTATAGCGACCGGCTGCACGATAAAGGCGCGAAGGTTGTGCTGGGGCATGTCATTCCCGCCGGTGGCGGGATGAAGGATGGCCTCGAGGTACTTGAAATTCTGGCGCATCATCCGGCTACGGCGCACCACATTTCGCTCGAGCTGGCGCAGCGATTTGTCGCCGACGATCCGCCGCCCTCGCTGGTAAATCGCATGAGCGAGACCTTTCTGAAAAGCGGAGGCGATCTGCGCAAGGTGCTGCAGACGATGCTCAAATCGCCTGAGTTCTGGTCCGAAGGCGCGTACCAGGCAAAAGTGAAGACTCCCTTCGAGATGGTAGTGAGCGCCGTACGGGCGGCGAATGCGAACGTCGATTCGGCAAACGCGCTTGCCGGACAGATACAGAAATTAGGGGAGCCGCTCTATCGAAAGATCGAGCCGACGGGTTACTCGAGCGCCAATACCGAATGGATCAATTCGGCCTCGCTACTCGACCGCATGAATTTTGCGCTGGCGCTGGCGCAGAACCGTGTGAAGGGCGTCCATGTCGATACCGGGAGCTGGGAATCGCAGCGCGATCCGCTGCAGGTGGCGCGTTCGATTCTGGGAGCGCTGCCGGGCGCGCAAACGGAAGCAGCTATCGAACAGCAGGGTGGGGCGCCAAATATGGTCGCGGGTCTGACGCTCGGATCGCCGGAGTTTCAGCGCCGATGAAATAAGCCCGCGCGAGCGAGCGATTTGGAGAATTTGCAGATGCCTTCGCGTAGAGTTTTCTTGAAGAATTCAGCACTGGCCATGTTCGGCATTGGTGTGGTGCCTGGCTGGTTGTCTCGCGCGGTTTACGCACAGGAGACGCCCGGCACTCGCAAGAAAGTACTGGTGGCGATCTTTCAGCGCGGAGCAGTCGATGGGCTGAATGTTGTAATTCCGCACGGGGAGCAAGCCTATTATGCGCTGCGTCCTTCGATCGCCATCCCCAGACCCAACGGCAGCGGAACAGGCGCAATCGATCTCGATGGATATTTCGGCCTGCACCCGGCGCTTGCTTCGCTGAAGCCGCTCTGGACGGCGAGACAACTTGCGATCGTGGAAGCGGTTGGCTCGCCCGATCCGACGCGCTCGCATTTCGACGCGCAGGACTACATGGAATCAGGCACCCCAGGCATAAGAACAACTTCGGTGGGATGGCTCAACCGCGCATTATGTGCCGAGCCTGATGCTTCGCCGGTGCGAGCAGTCAGTTTGACGCCGGATCTTCCGCTGAGCTTGCGCGGACCGAATGCGGCGGTGGCGGTGGGAAGCATCGGAGATTTTCAGATCCGCGATACTCACGCAGCAAGCGCCTTTGAAGCGATGTATGGATCCTCTCCCGATCGCGTCATGAACGGCACCGCGCGCGAGACATTCGAGGCCATGCGGGTGATGCAGTCGATTGAACACATGCCGGACGCGCCCAAGGACGTGTCGTATCCGAAAGGACGGCTGGGCCAAAGCCTGCGGCAGATTGCGCGTATGATCAAAGCCGACGTTGGCCTGGAAGTCGCGTTTACCGATGTTGGCGGCTGGGATACTCACGTGAACGAAACGGGTCCGGAACCGCACACCGGTCAGCTGGCCAATTTACTGCGCGATCTCGGCGATTCGCTGGCTGCCCTCTCGCGCGATCTTGGCGATCGGATGGAGGATGTCACAGTCGTCACGATGTCCGAGTTCGGCCGTACCGCCAAGGAGAATGGAAACCGCGGCACCGATCACGGGCACGCTAATGTCATGTTTGTGCTGGGCGGCAATGTGCGCGGACGCCATATTTTCGGGCACTGGCCGGGCCTCGAACGCGAACAGCTTTATGAGGGCCGCGATCTGAACGTCACCACGGATTTCCGTACGGTGCTTTCGGAGCTGGTCGGCAAGCAGACGGGCAATCGCGAGATCGCGCGCGTGTTTCCGGGCTTTCGTCCCCAGCCGCCGCTCGGGATTCTGGTTTAACTTGGGGCCGCGCTGGCGAATTTCCAGGCGTCACTCACAATGCGGTCCAGATCCGCTCGTTCGGGTTTCCAGCCGAGTTTCTCTTTGAGCCGGGTGGGGTCCGCAACGAGCCGCGGAGGATCGCCTTCGCGCCGCGGGCCTAATGTGAAAGGCACCTTTTTACCGGTTACGCGCTCGACTGCGGCAATCACTTCTTTAACCGAATGCCCCTCGCCTGTACCGACGTTAAATACATTCGATTCACCGCCCGCCAGCAGACTCTCTATCGCCAGAATGTGCGAGTGCGCAAGATCGCTGACGTGTATATAGTCCCGGATGCAGGTGCCGTCCGGGGTGTCGTAATCGTCGCCGAAGATCGTGACTGGCTTACCGGTGACAACCGCCTGCAGAATCAGCGGGATCAAGTGTGTTTCCGGATCGTGGCGCTCGCCCAGTCCGGCCTCAGGCTCGGCTCCGCACGCATTGAAGTAACGCAGACAGATACTGCGGAAATCGCGATATCGGTCGAGCCATTGCAGAACTTTCTCGACCATAACCTTCGATTCGCCATAAGGATTGATCGGTGCAAGCGGCTCGGTTTCGGCGATGGGAACGCGCTGCGGCGTACCGTAAGCGGCCGCTGTGGAGGAAAAAACGAGATACTTCACTCCGGCCTCTACCATGGCTTCAAATAAGGAAATCGAACCGCTGACGTTGTTCTCAAAATAGACTTCGGGACGCTTGGTCGACTCCCCGACAGCAATGTACGCCGCAAAATGAATCACGGCATCTACGCGCTGCTCTTTGAGAAGCTTTACTAATGCGCCCTTATCGCGCGTGTCGAGCACATGAAGCAGTCCGCTTGGTACAGACTCGCGATAACCGCGCGATAAATTATCGACCACGACCGGCTCATGGCCGCGCATTTCAAGAGCGTAGCGCGTAACGGAGCCGATGTAACCGGCGCCTCCGGTAACAAGGATTCTGGCCACGATTCCGAGTGTAGCCGAACGGTGAAAGATGTCCGCGTATCATCCTGAGAGCAGATGCCGTGGCTCGAGCTGAGAGATGTCGGGAAGATTTATCGAACGGCAAGCGAGCAGGTTGCCGCGCTTGAGCACATCTCGCTGGCACTCGATCAGGGCGATTTTGTCGCGCTGACTGGCAAAAGCGGCTGCGGCAAATCGACTCTTCTGCATCTGTCCGGGCAATGGATTTTCCTACCTCGGGAGAAGTGTTGCTCGGCGGCCAAAGGACAACGGCTCTCAACGATCGCGAGCTGACGCGGTTGCGGCGTGAACAAGTCGGTTTCATCTTCCAATCGTTTCAGCTGTTGCACACCTTGACGGCCGTGGAAAACGTCGAGCTGCCGCTGCTGCTTGCGGGGCAGAAAAATGTGCGGTCGCGCGCGCTCGACCGATTACGCTGGGTCGAAATGGACGCGCTCGCGGACCGCCTGATTCATCAGCTTTCCGGAGGCCAGCAACAGCGCGTGGCCATTGCGCGCGCACTGGTTCATTCGCCCAAACTGCTGCTGGCCGATGAACCCACCGGGAATCTCGATAGCGCGACCGGCGAGGTCGTACTGCAGCTTCTACAACGGAGTGCTCGCGAATTCGGCGTTGGCGTGATGATGGCGACGCACAGCGCCGAAAGCGCCGCTCTCGCGCATCGTGTTCTTCAACTGCGCGATGGGCGGCTCGAACGCGCCCTGGCACCTCGATGAGCGCTTTACTTCTCTTTTGGCGCCTGCTGGTCCGGCCATTGGCTCAGGAACCGCTGCGCACCTCGCTCACCGTACTCTCCGTGGCGCTGGGCGTGGCGGTAGTGGTCGCGATCGATCTGGCGGGCGATGCGGCTGCGGGCAGTTTTCATTCTTCACTCGAATCTCTTACAGGCAAAGGCGATCTGCTGATCACGCAAACCGCCGGCCTGGATGAACATCTGCTTGGCCGGCTTGTCGAACTGCCGTATCCACTTGAATTTCAGCCCCGTATCGAGGCATTCGCGACCGTTAACGGCAAAGGTGAGGCGCTGCCCTTCATCGGTCTCGATCTGATTGGGAACGGCCAGGCTCGGATAGGTTCGTTCGGCAACTTCGAGAGGCCGATCTGGGCTGGTGCGGCACTCAACTGGCACAACGGGCAAAACGTCCGTCTGCTCATCAACGATGTCCTGACCGATTTCACCGTGGCGGGCGTACTTCCGGGCGAAGAGAACAACGTGATTGTCACTGATATCGGGCTGGCGCAGACGATCACGAAGCGCCTCGGGCATCTGGATGCGATCGATGTGAAGCTTCCCTCGAGCGGATCCGTCGATTCCTGGCGTCGTCTCCTCGAAAAGCAGCTGCCACGGGGAGTGCGTGTTGAGCCGCAGGGATCGCGTACCGATGAGAATCGGAAAATGCTGCGCGCCTTTCGGTGGAACCTGCGCGTGCTGAGTTATATCGCGCTGGTAGTCGGCGCATTTCTGATTTACAACACGATCGCGATCTCGGTTGTGCGCCGCAGAAATGAGATCGGCGTCGTTCGCGCGCTCGGCGGAGCACGCGAATCGATTCTGTCCGGTTTTCTGGCCGAAGCTTTATTTTTTGGTTTTTGCGGAAGCGTGCTGGGCCTGCTGCTCGGTCGCGCGCTCGCTACGGGCGCGGTGAAGCTTGTTGGCAATACGGTTCAGGCGCTCTATGTGAGCAGCCGTCCGGCCGCGGTTCATTTCAGCCTGGAATCGATTGCTGCTGGTGTGGGTATGGGCCTGCTGGTTTCTGTCATCGCAGCGCTCGCGCCGGCAGTTGAAGCCGCGCGAGTTCCCCCACTCGAAGCGATGGCTCGCGGCCGCGAGGAATTCAGCCGCCGGCAGGGAGCGGGCAAGCGCGCCTGGATGGCTCTACTACTCTTCGGCGTGGCTGCGTTGTTCACACGTTTACCTCCGATACAAGGACAGCCGGTTTTCGCTTATCTCGCGGTCCTGTTTCTGGTAATCGGGACGGCGGCTGTCATTCCCGAGATACTGGGCGCCAGCGTACGCGCGAGCCGGCGCATGCTGATGCGGGTGGCAGGCGTGGAGGCGTTTCTAGCGGCACAATCAATCGAAGCGGCGCTCGGGCGCATGTCGGTACTTACGGCCGCGCTTGCCACGGCTGTAGCCATGACCGCCAGCGTGGCCATTATGGTGGGCAGCTTCCGCGAAACGGTTGGCGTCTGGATGGCGAGCTCGCTCAAGGCGGATTTCTATCTGCGACCGGCCGGTTCGGCCGCTGCCGATCAGCATCCCACCATGAATCCCGCTATCGCTGACGACATTGAAAAGCTGCCTGGCGTTGCGGCCGTCGATCGTTTTCGCGCCTATGCGATTTCTTACGACGGCATGCCGGCAACACTGGCCGGCGGTGAAAGCAGCCGTGTGCGCGATGCGGGCGCGACTCGCTTTCTTCCGGGTGAAAATGGACGCGCCATTCTGGACAAGTTACCGACCGGAGACTACGTGGTAGTCAGCGAGCCTTTCGCGAACAAGCACAAAATCAGCCCTGGCGATGAGCTGCAACTGCCGATCGCGGGAGGCGTGCGCACGTTCCGCGTGCTTGGCATTTACTACGATTACTCGACCGAACGCGGGTTTATAGTACTCGATCGTAAGACTCTGCTCAAGTATCTGCCCGATCCGGCCGAATCGAATCTCGCCGTTTATCTGCAGCCTGGCGCGGATGCCTCGCGCGTGCGAGAAGAAGTCGACAGAGTGATCAACGGCCGCGGGATTCTCGTTTTTTCCAACAGCACTCTGCGCAAAGCTGCGCTGGCAACCTTTGACCGCACGTTTCGCATCACCTGGGCGCTCGAAGCAGTTGCGATTCTGGTTGCCGTGATGGGCGTGGCGGGCGCGCTGCTGGCGATGATCCTCGATCGCCGCCGTGAATTCGCCTTACTACGCTTTCTGGGAGCGGCTGCTGAACAGGTCCGGAAATTGATCCTCTGCGAAGCCGGGCTGATCGGCATCATCGCGAATCTGGTTGGGCTGGCCCTCGGTACCGTGCTCTCGCTCATTCTCATTTTCGTGATCAACAAGCAATCCTTCGGCTGGACCATTCAGTTCCACTGGCCGGCGCCTCTGTTGCTGGCTGTCCTGAGCGGAGTCCTGCTGTCTACGATTCTTGCGGGTCTATATCCGGCTCGTATGGCGCTGGCTATGAATCCTATTGAGACGCTGCATGAGGAGTAGTGCGCTGATATGTGTCTTATTCATAGTTCTGGCGAGCGCGCAGAGCTGGGAAATCGCACAACCCGGCTATCGGTACGAATTCCCGCGCGATCATTTCAGCCATCCCGGCTACGAGACTGAATGGTGGTATTACACCGGCAATCTGCATGCGCCCCATGGGCATCGTTACGGCTTTGAGCTCACTTTTTTTCGACAGGCGCAGAAGTTGAATGCGGCGCTGATTGCGAGCGAGCCGCCCGTCTGGCGTCCCGACCAGATCTATCTGGCGCACCTTGCTTTGAGCGATATCGACGGTCATCGTTTCTATCACCAGGAGCGGTTGCATCGAGCAGGTCCCGGCCTGGCAGGTGCCGCCCTGAGTGACCAGCGATATTGGAACGGCAACTGGCAGGTGCGCTGGACAGCGCTTCCGCGAGCAGATCAGGAGTTAATGGCAGTCTGTGAGCGCTTCACCATCGAGCTACATCTCAAGTCCGCGAAGCCGCCCGTGATCCAGGGCCAGGATGGAATCAGCCGCAAAGGCCCGCAGCCTGCCGAGGCGTCGCACTACATCTCCTTTACGCGGCTGACAGCTTCCGGCACGCTCAAACTTGGCACGACCAGCGAACCCGTGAATGGAACCGCCTGGATGGACCACGAATTCTTCAGCGAGCCGCCTGCGAGCGACTTAACCGGGTGGGATTGGTTTGCCATCCAGCTCAATACCAACGAAGAGCTGATGCTGTACCGGTTGCGCGATGCTCATGGAAGAATCAGCCCGTATTCTTCCGGCAGCTACGTTGATCCGCAGGGCCGTGCGCGATTTCTGGCGGGCAGCGATTTCGCACTCGTGCCGCAAGAGACGTGGCACAGCGCGCAATCGGGCGCAACCTATCCCGTGACGTGGCAGATTCGTGTGCCTTCGCTCGGTTTGCTATTGAACGAAACAACCGATCTGAAAGATCAGGAGCTGCGCGAACCGGACAGCGCGTCCCCAACCTACTGGGAAGGTGCCGTGAACTATCGTGGGACGTCGCAAGGTAAGCCGATAACGGGCGTCGGATATCTGGAGATGACCGGCTATGCGCAGCCAGTGAAACTCAGCGGCCTGTCGCCTCAGAAGTGAAGCTCAGGAGCCGTTTCGTGCGGGGCGCCCGGCTCGAGTCCGCGCATGGAACGCGACAGCAGAGCCGACACAATACAACACGCGACAACGATGCAGAGCCCGTACCGCAGATTCGACAACTGCGCGGCGAAACCGATGGCCGGCGGACCGACGATGAAGCCGATATAGCCGATGCCGGTAACAGTCGCGATACCGGGCCCCGGCGGAATGCCCGGAATGCGGCCGCCCGAACCAAACACGAGCGGAATGATGACCGAGAACCCGGCGCCGGTAGCGGCAAAACCGGGCATCGCCCACGCAGCCGAGGGCATCAGGAGAGCCCAGGTCAGGCCGATTCCCGCAACGATGCTGCCGGCGCGAACGGTGCGCATCGGGCCAAATCGCGCGGTGATCAGATCGCCGAGGAAACGAAAGACAGCCATGGCGGCAGAGAAGACCGCATAACCAGCGGCCGCCGTTCCCGGACCGGCGCGCTGCACTTGCTTCAGATAAACGGCAGTCCAGTCCGCGATGGCACCTTCCGAGAGCAGAATGCAGAAACCGATCGCGCTGAGGGCGAAGAGTACGCGCGGGATTTTGTTGAACGGCAGGCGGTGCTCGTGGCTCTGAACGGCATGCGCTTCGAGCAGCAGCGGAGCGGCAAGCGCGATGAAGAGAAAATTCAACAGCGCGCTCACGCCGAAGTGTGGCAGCACGCGCACGCCGTGAGCCGCGGCCAGCCCACCCAGTCCGGCGCCGATCATTCCGCCCAGGCTGAACATGCCGTGAAATCGTGACATGGTCGGCTTCGCAAACGCCTTCTCGACTTCCACACCCTGCGCATTCATGGAAACGTCCATCGCCGCTGCCAGCGCGCCGAAGACGAATAATGCGCCCGCCAGCGTAAGCGTGCTGAACGCCGAGCCGAGGAGAAACAAGGTCAGGCAAAAAAGCAGGCTCGCGATCGAGGTGACGCGTTTGCTGCCGTATCGATTCACCAGCCAGCCCGTTACAGGAATGCTCGAAACGGCGCCCACGGCAGAGCTGAGCAGCGTCAACCCGAGTATTCCATTCGCGAGGTGGAGCGCGCTCTGCACCGCGGGTATGCGGGAGAGCCAGGTGGCGACCACCAGTCCGTGCACCAGGAACAGAACCACCGTTCCCCACCAGGCGCGGCGAACGATTCTAGAATCCGCCGTCTTGCCGGACATAGATGGTGACGCTTTGACCGCGCCGGCTCACGTTAGCTTTTTGTATCAGCCCTAGCCGCTCGCATTCCTCGTTGCTAATGTCGGGCTGCCACTCATAAAAACGCGCCAGGAAGCGCTCGACATACGGTAGCGTCATCGCTCCTCCCGGCGGGTTCCAGGTCCGGGTATAGGTGATCAGTACATCGAAGCTGCGCGGCGGCAGTGCTTCGATGGAGGAGAGGTGAAAATCGCCGGTTTCGACCACGTGCAAAGGCCGCGAGACGTACCCGTAATCGGGTCTGCGAAGCGCGGCGGTAAAGGGCCAGGCCGTTGCGATCGGCCTGCGACGGGCGTACGTCTCCGCCCATTGCGCGGCCACACGCTGCAGCCGCACAAAATCCACCATGGCGTAGTTGTTCTCGTACGGAAACGGGTAGGGCGGATTCCAGAAAAGATTGCCCATGAGCGCCACGATCAGCGCGGCCGCAGCGGCCAGGCGCGCCGAGCTCGGCAGATAAGCGAAGGCTATGCCGAATGCGATATAGAGCACCGGCAGCACGGGAAGAAGATATCGCTCCAGCTCCGCGCCGCCCAGTATCGAAACCAGAACAACAGTTGCGATGCTGACCGTGAGCGTTATTTTCCATGCCTCGCTCCGAAACAGAGGATACTTGCGCGCCGCCCAGATCAGCACCAGCGTGCCGATCCAGCGAAACTCCGCGAAGAACAGGTAGTACACGCGCCGAAGCAGCGAAAAGAACACCCGAACCGGATGTAGCGCATAGCCTACGTTGTAGTGCGCAAAACCGGGATCTCCCAGCCAGTAAGCCGTCTTCGCGTGGAGCAGCAACAGCCATCCCGCGAGCGGAATCGCCGGCAAGGCGAACAATACTGCGCGTTTCCAATCTCTGCGCAGCAGAAAAATTACACAGAAGACCGCCGGCACAACCAATCCGGTCTCTTTTACGAGCACCAGCACAACGCACGACATCGCGCATGTAAACCATCGCTGTTTGAGAAAAAGCAGCAGCGCGAGCGTTGTAAGCACCATGGCCGGCATGTCGAGCTGCGCCATCATGCTCTGCGTGTAAAACAGCGGCGAAGCGAGCAGGAACAGCGGCGGCAGGAAGGCCGGCATTCCCGGAGCTTCACCGCTTAGCTCAATTGCGAGCAGGAACGTAAACACGAGCCCCGCCGAGGCCACCAGCAGCATCGCCACCCGCGTGATCGGGATCGAAAAGCCGAACAGTTTGTACCAGAGCACAAGGTAGACTTCTACGCCCGGCGGATGCACATTGGGAATCGTCGAATGCGCAACCCACGCTCCGGTGCGCAATAGATCGAGCGCAGTAGGCACGAACTGGCCCAGTTCATCCCAATAGAAAGGGAGCGTCAGCAGTGGTGCATGCAGCGCGACGAGCAGCGCGCTCGAAATCAGAAACAGTACGGCGACCGAAACGAGCCGGCGCGAAAAAGGCATCGCGCGCTACTGAATGATCTCGCCCTGCTGCGGCGTTTCCAGCCGGATCTCGCCGAAAGTCGCCTCGTATTGCTTCAAATTCTGGCTGAGCAGATTAGAAAGCGCTTTGGCCTGTGGCGGGCTGAGATAAACGCCCTGGAAATTGGAAATCGTTACCGCGTCGGGTGCGGTTTGATTGATGGTTCCGAACATCAGGAAGAAATCCCAGAGGCTCACGCGAACCTGCACGCTGTTGGCGTACTGTTCGCGGTAATCGGGAGTGTTGGTCAGGTGGAGCTTCGGAGTCGGCTGGCCGGGAGTCATTTCTCCAGTATGGGGGAGCGCGTCAAAGTAACGCTTCGGCCCCGATTCGAAATGTAGCGGTGCCGAAATGAATGTCTGAAAAACTCTTGAAAAATGATCGGAAGGATTGGCGGGGACGACGGGGCTCGAACCCGCGACCTCCGACGTGACAGGCCGGCGTTCTAACCAGCTGAACTACGTCCCCTTATTCGTGCTGACGTCGGACGATTTCAAGATTAACACAGGCGCCGTGCGCGAAAGTACATCCGGCCAAAGCCCAGTTCCGACTTCACGCCAGCTTCATACGCCGGAATACTCTCGATCTGCCGGAAGCCCGCGTCTTCTAAGGCACTCAGTATGGCGCCGAGCGGATAGCATTGCTGCTCTACGGTGCTCCGCTTCCGCCGCCAGCAGTCGGTGCCGCTCTCTCGCACGAACCAGACCAGTTCGGTCGAGGCGCGCTTGGTGACCATATCGAAATGCCCGCGCACCAGACCGGCGCTGTTCTCCCGCAGATCCACCGACCATTGGTGCAGATCGGCGGTGTACGCCTCTTCGAGATTCATATCGAAAACAAACAAACCGCCGCAACGGAGTGCCCGAAAGGCGCCTGCAATCGCCCGCCGCAGACCGTCGAGTTCCAGAATGTGATTCAGCGAGTCAAAGGTAGAAAGCGCGGCTTCGAATTCACCATCAAACGGCAGCTCGCGCGCATCCGAGACGCGCAGATCGGCATCCGGAAGCTCTCGGGCCGCCAGTTCAATCAGCGCCGCCGAATTATCCACGCCCGTTACCCGATAACCTCGCCGGACCAACTCTTTTGTCACGTGCCCCGAACCGCAGCACAGATCGAGCACGCGCGCGCCCGGTTTCACTTGGGAAAAAAAGAGGCGTTCGAGAGCAGGCATCGCCGCCGGAAGATACCAGTCCGCCCAAAGCTGGTGGTACATAACTGCCACGTCGTCATACGATGACCGCTGAGCGGTTGAGATATGCTCATTTCCAACTATGCCGTCCAAGAGATTCTCCCGGCGCAGCTTCGGCGCTTCGATTGCCGCTGCAGGCGCCGGCACTGCACTCTTTCCCAGTCTTTCAGATGCCCGCAGCATGGCGAATCCTGAGTTCTACCGGTTTCCGGACAGCTTCCGCTGGGGCTGCGCGACCGCCGCCTACCAGGTCGAAGGAGGCGCGAGGGAGGGCGGCCGCGGCCCCTCGATCTGGGACACGTTTTCGCATAAGCCCGGCACGACTTACAACGGCGAGACCGGGGACGTGGCCGATGACCACTATCATCGTTATCGCGAAGATATCCAGCTGCTCTCCGATCTCGGCGCGAAGATTTACCGCCTCTCGATCTCCTGGCCGCGCATCTTTCCCGAAGGCACGGGCAAGCCAAACCAGGCGGGTGTCGATTTCTACTTGCGGGTGCTCGATGAGCTTCGAGCGAAAAACATCGAGCCGTTCTGCACGCTGTTTCATTGGGATCTGCCCCAGGCTCTACAGGATCGCTACAAGGGCTGGCAATCGCGCGAAACCGCCAAAGCATTTGCCGATTACGCCGGCTACATTGCGGGGCGGCTCTCCAATCGCGTGCGGAATTTTTTCACCATGAATGAGTTTTCGTCCTTTATCGATCTCGGTTATCGCGACGGCAAATTCGCGCCCGGCCTGAAACTCGATCCCGCCGAATTGAATCAGACACGGCACAACGCGGTGCTGGCGCATGGTCTCGCGGTGCAGGCGATCCGGGCGAATACGCGCTCCGGAACAAAGGTGGGATTAGCGGAAAACTACATCATCGGAACACCCATCATCGAATCGGAGGAGCACATCAAGGCGAGCGTGCTTGCCACTCGGGTCCTCAACGCGCCGTACCTGACCGTGATCATGGAGGGTCAATACCTGGAGCAGTATCTACAACAGCAAGGCGCTGCTGCCCCGAAATTCACGCCTGAAGATCTGAAGATCATCAGCGCGCCGCTCGATCTGCTCGGAATCAACGTTTACAATCCCACCTATATCCGCGCCGACTCCGGACCGGCCCAATTCGCCGTTGTTCCCCTGCCTTCTTCGTATCCGCACATGGCCTCGCCGTGGCTGAACATCGGCCCGGAAGGCCTCTACTGGGGCGTCCGGCATCCTGCCGAAATCTGGAATGTGAAAGATATCTACGTGACCGAAAACGGCTGCTCATCCGCCGACACGGTTGCACCCGACGGAAACGTCTACGATGCCGATCGCGTGATGTTTCTGCGCAATTACCTCATCAATCTGCATCGCGCGGCTAGCGAAGGCTTCCCGGTGCACGGTTATTTCGTCTGGAGTCTGATGGACAACTTCGAGTGGGCCGACGGGTACAACCTGCGCTTCGGGATTTACTACGTCGATTACAAAACGCAGCGGCGGATTCCCAAAATGAGCGCGCATTTCTACAAAGAAGTGATCCGGCGCAATAGCGTCGTCTGACGATTTTGCGCCATCGATTCAGTCGGCTCGCAGACACCGCGCCGGATCGATACGCGCCGCTCGCCAGGCGGGAAACGCTGTCGCGATCAACCCGACTCCGACGACCAGGAACGTGACCAGCAGAAACGTGAACGCATCGGATGAGCCTACGCCATAAAGAAATCCTGCCAGAAAGCGAGTAAGCGCGAGCGCGGCGGCAATACCGGCGAGAATGCCCAAAACGCAAAGGCGGAGCCCTTCACCGAAGATCATCGAAACAATCCGCTCGCGAGAGGCGCCGATTGCAACCCGCAGACCGATTTCATACGTGCGTTGAGTGACCCAGTGCGACATCAGCCCGTATATCCCGATCGCCGCAAGCAAGAGCGCCACTGCGGCGAAACTGAGAAAAACGCGCATAGTGGCGCGGAAATGCGCAATCGACCCGCTCACGATATCTTCGAGCAACTGAACACGCCCAACCGGCACATTCGGATCTTCGCTTTGCGCGAGTTGCTGAAGCTCGTTGCGGAAAGAGGCGCTTCCGTCGGCCGACTGCACCAGCAGCGTCATGGCGGCGGGAATTTGTCCGTCCTCACGCTGCGATTGCGCATACGGCAGATAGATCTCGCCCTGCACCCAGTCCGGCAGCGCCGTCGCGAGCGTGTACTGATGCGTATCCGCGACCACTCCTACGATCGTTCTCCAATTGCTCGCCAGCGTCGGCTTCATGTGCTTGCCGATGGCGCTCTCGTGCGGCCAGAAGCGGCGCGCCGTAGAAGCGGAGATCACCGCTACCGGCTGCGCCGTGAGCTCGTCGCCGCGGGCAAGATAGCGGCCGGCAAGCAGACGAATCTGCAGCATGCGGAAGTAATCCGGGGAGACAGCGCCGAACCACAGCATCGGCGCCGGGTGATCGGCTGTTTTCGGATGATCCTCTACGTCCACCGGGAGAGTCGGCAAATCGCCCTCCAACGGAAGCGAGTTGGCTATGGCGGCAGCGCGTACCGAATGGAGCTTCGTCGCCTCATCGAGTAGTCGCGCGTACAGCGCGACGCAGGCCGAACGCTGCGCACAGCTCGACTGGTTCGGGCTGACTCGCACCGTGAGTATATGATCGGGCTCAAATCCGGGACTCGAATTCGCGAGCTGATACAGGCTCTTGAGCAGCAGACCGGCCGCTACGGCAAGTACGAGCGTGAGCGCCACTTCCGCGACAATCAGCGCGCTGCGCAGCCGCACCCACAGCGTCGAAGTCGAGCGCTGGCTTCCGGTCTTGAGTACGGCCGCAAGGTCTACTTGCGAAGCGCTCAGAGCCGGCGCAAGACCGAATACGATTCCGCAGAGGCAAGCCAGTATCGTGACGGCGCCCGCCACCTGCCAGTCGATCGCGGCCTGTTGAACGCCCGGCAGCGAGGCCGGTAATACGGATTTGAAAATCGCCAGCGCACCTGTCCCGAGGGCAAGCCCCACCACCGCGCCGAGCAGCGCAAGTGCGGCGCTCTCGGTGAGCAACTGCCGGACGACTCGTAAACGGCTTGCACCCAGCGATGCACGAAGCGCGATCTCTCTTCTCCGGGTAGTCGCGCGTGAAAGCAAAAGGCTCGCCACATTTGCGCAGGCAATCAACAGAACCATGCCCACCGCAGCGAGCAGAATGATGAGCTTTTCGCGCACGTCGCCGACCATATCGCGCTGCAGCGGAATCACTCGGGTATCCGCATTCCAGCTGCGATCCATCGGGTATGGGAACGTCTTGCGGAATTCCGCGGTCAGACGCGCGGCCTGCGATTGTGCCGTAGCGAGGGTAGCGTCGGGTCGAAGCCTCCCAATCAGCGGCACAAACTCACCGCCCCAGTACTCGAGAAAATTCGACGGATCGAGCCGCATCGGAATCCAGACCTGTACGCGCGCAGAAGGATAGCTGAAGCCCTTCGGCATCACGCCGGCAATCTGGCGCTCGGTCCCATTCAGCTCGACCATCCGGCCGATCACGCCAGGATCGGCGCCAAACTTTTCCTTCCACAGCGAGTAGCTGATGAGAGCCACGCCATCGTGACCCGGAACGTCTTCCCCCTGCTCGAAGCCGCGCCCTCTGGCAACCCGCGATCCAAGCACGTTCAGAAAGTTGCACGAGACGCTGCTAGCGACCACTCGCATCGCGCTTCCATAACGGCTAAGATTCATCTCCGAGCCGGTACTCACACCAGCCATCTCAAGCGCATGCGTGTGCTGCTCGAAGAAGGGCACAGCTGCGCGCGGATACGTCCCGCTGATCCGGACCAGGCGTTCGGGAGCAAAATACGGCAGCGGACGCAGCAGCACCGCATCCACTAAACTGAACATCGCCGCATTGCCTCCGATGCCGAGAGCGAGCGATGCAACTGCCACGGTGGTAAACACGGGCGTTCGCCGGAACATGCGAGCTGCGTATCGCAGATCCTGCACAAATCGCTGCAGAGACAAGAAACTCCACATATTCCGGCATTCCTCTCTGTTGAAGGTCAGGTTGCCCATCTCTTTCCGGCTCTGTTCAACTGCCGCTTCGGCGTTCGAAGCGCGCATTCGAAGCTCTTCCAGCTTCATTCGTTGGTGCGTCTCGAATTCCTCCTGCAATTCGCGCTCGAAACGCCCGCGATTGAGCAGAAAAACAACGCGCCGCCAACTCCGCCGCAGTTTTTCGAGCACGTCCATTCAGGCCATCTCCAGAACCTTCTGGATAGCGCCGATCATCCGTTCGAATTCGCGGCGTTCTGTCGTGAGTTGTTTGCGCCCGGAAGCGGTAAGCGCGTAGTATCGGGCGCGCCGGTTATTTTCGCTGGTTCCCCACTCCGCTTTCACCCATCCGTTCAGCAGCAGCCGCTGCAAGGCCGGATAGAGTGAACTCTCACCCACCTCCAGAACATCGTCGGAGACTTGCTTCAGCCGCGCGGCGATCCCATAGCCGTGCATTTTCCCGGTTAAGAGCGAACGAAGAATCAGCAGGTCGAGTGTTCCCGGAAGAAGCTCTGCGTTTCTTTGACTTTCTCCCATCGCCTATCGATGGAAGTATCGCGCTTTCGGATGCTTCTGTCAAGACCCGCGATAATGACGCTTCGCCGGAGCCTCTTTCGACTCTTAATCTGCTCGCGCCGGCAACGCACCGTCGTGATATGTTGAACGCGAAAGCGATGTTACTCAAACCAACCTCTCTCTGCTTTGCGGCTCTGCTAACCTTCGGTGGAATCATGGCCTTCGGGCAAGCTAGTTCGTCCGGTCTTCTGCTCGCGACCAATAAAGGCGCGCATACGCTCAGCCTCATCGATGTGCAAAGCGGCAAGCAGATCGCGGTGATTCCAGAAGGCGGCGTTACGGGCCACGAGGTCGCTGCTTCGCCCGACGGCCGCACGGCTTACGTCCCGATCTACGGCAACTCGGGTGTCGGCAAGCCCGGCACTGACGGAAACAAGATCGCTGTTATTGATCTGGCCTCGCGCAAGATCGTGCACGAGATCAATTTCGATCGCGGCGTGCGTCCGCATTGCGCGGTTGTCGGTCCGAAAGATGGTTTGCTTTACGTCACCACCGAGCTCGAAAAAGCCGTCACCGTGATTGATCCGAAGACATACAAGATTCTTGGCACGATTTCCACTGGCCAGCCCGAGTCGCACATGCTCGCTCTCTCGGACGACGGACGCCGCGGCTACACCGCCAATGTCGGGCCTGGAACCGTTTCCGTACTCGATATCGAAGCGCGCAAACTCGTCACCGTGATTCACATCTCGAAGGAGACGCAGCGCATCTCGGTTACGCCCGACGGCAGCATGGTGTTCACCGCCGATCAGACCAAGCCGCGGCTTGCCGTCATCGACACGGCCAGCAATAAGGTCAAGAGCTGGATCGATCTTCCCGCCATCGGCTTCGGCACAACTGTTACGCACGATGGCAAATGGCTGCTGGCCACGCTGCCCTCCGAGAACAAAGTCGCGGTCATCGATCTCGGCACTCTCAAAGTCGATCACACGGTCGATGTTCCCAGCTCGCCGCAGGAGATTCTCGTGCGGCCCGACAATCAGGTAGCCTACGTCTCCTGCGATCACTCCCAGAAAGTTGCATCCATCGATCTTTCCAACTGGAAAGTCGACCAGCTCATCGACGCCGGCAAAGAAGTGGACGGCCTGGCGTGGGCGGCTAATCAACAGGCCGCTCAGACTTCGGCGACTCGCCCCGGCCGTTAGCATCGGCGTGGGCGAGTTGCGCATCCTCTCGCTTCTTTCGAGCGCTACCGAGATTGCGCACGCGCTCGGTCTGGGCGCGTACCAGGTCGGCCGCTCGCATGAATGCGACTATCCAGCCTCGGTTCTGAAGCTTCCCGTCTGCAGCCGGCCAGCCTTTCCGGTCGATGGTTCCAGCCGCGAAATCGATTCACTTGTCAAACACCGCCTGGCATCCGCACTGAGCATTTATGAGATTGACGGAGCACTTGTCGAGCAGCTGCGCCCGACGCATATTCTCACGCAGACGCAATGCAAAGTCTGCGCCGTGAGTCTCGAAGACGTCGAACGCGACCTGCGCACCCGGCTCAACACGCATGCCTCCGTGATTTCTCTCGAGCCCTATGCGCTGGCCGACCTATGGCGTGATATCGAGCGTGTTGGGAGGGCCTGTGGCGCACCGGAGGCGGCCGAGCATTTGATCGCACTGCTCGAAGACAAGATGCGGCAGATCAGCGCCCGTGCCGCCCGCGCTTCCAGCCGTCCGACGGTCGCCGCCATCGAATGGCTCGAACCGTTGATGGCTGCCGGCAATTGGGTACCGGAGCTGATCGAGCTGGCGGGCGGCGTCAATCTCTTCGGCGAAGCCGGCGGCCACTCACCCTGGCTGAACTGGGACGAACTCAAAGCGGCCGACCCCGACATAATCGTCGCGCTTCCCTGCGGATTCGATCTCGTCCGCACCCAAAAAGAAATGCACTGGCTCACCGGCCGCCCAGGCTGGCACGATCTCCGCGCCGTACGTAGCAGCAATGTGTTTCTCTGCGATGGTAATCAGTACATGAACCGCCCCGGTCCCCGGCTAACCGAATCGCTCCGCATTTTCGCCGAGATCTTCCATCCCGATCTCTTCGAACCACGCTTCGAGCACACCGGCTGGCTCCGTGCGCGAGAAAATAAGAACTGAAGTGCAATCCGCAGTTGAACCCGTTACCCGCGAACGCGAGCTGACCTCGCTTTCTCTTTTCACCGTAGTCGTGGTACTCGCCACGGTCACCATGACGTTTGGCGCCATGATCACCGTTTTCGTTATGCGCTCGGGAAGCGGCAAATTCTGGGGACATATCCGAATTCCCGGCGTTCTGTGGGCCACCACCTGCATTCTGCTGGCAAGCAGCGCGCTCTTTGAGATGGCGCGCCGGCGCTTGAGCCACAACGATCAGCGCGGTTTTTTCCAGCTCATGGCGTGGACCACGCTGCTGGGCGTTCTTTTCCTCTTGGGGCAGATCACGGCCTGGATCGAAATTCTGCACAGCGGCGTCATTCTCGCCCAGAATCCGCACTCCTGGTTTATTTTTCTGTTCACCGGTCTGCACGGATTGCACATCGTGGTGGGGCTGGCCGGCCTCGCGTATCTCCTGCATCGCACGCGCGAACCCGCCAGCGGACCGAAATACCAGATGCAGACGCGCGCCGTAGCCAGCGGCGTAGCCGTGTTCTGGCACTACCTGGATTTCATGTGGTTGCTTCTGTTCGGACTGCTGTTATTCTGGCGTCCCTGAATCGTCGCGCGACACTGCCCATTTCCGGATCACGCCCACCAGTTGATCGGCCTGAAAGGGCTTGGAAAGATAGTCGTTCATTCCAGCTTCGAGACATTTTTCCCGCTCGCCTACCAGCGCATTGGCGGTAACCGCGATGATCACAGGTTGCTTGCCATCGAGCTCACGTATTTTGCGGCTGGCTTCAAACCCGTCCATGGTCGGCATCTGGCAATCCATCAGGATCAGATCGTAAGGTTGATTGCGGTGCGCGGCAACGGCTTCGCTCCCGTCCGAGACGAGATCGATCTGATAACCCGCGCGCTGCAGAATCAGCTTCCCCACGCGCTGGTTGATCGCGTTGTCTTCCGCCATTAAGATCCTCAGCGGTGCTTGATTGGATGAATTCTCGCTCACAGCTAGTCTCGAGTGTGAACGCGCCCCGATCTTTGAGCGCGCTGTTACGTTACGGCGCTCGAAGGCACACAAATGCCCGAAATTATATCGATTTGCGGGTTATTGACCCGCAAGCCGGGGGAAATTGCCTTCAAGCTCCTCTCCACGATAGCAGTTCAGCGAAAAGCCAGGTTGAAAAGCCCTCAATTCAAAAGAAATTTCAGCGGAAAGAGACTCGGTCTGATTCAGGCACGGCCTCGTCGCGCTCCACTTTACCGTCGCGGATATGAATTACGCGGTGTGCGTGGGCGGCGATGTCGGGCTCGTGCGTGACCAGCACGATGGTATTGCCTTCTGAGTGCAGGCGCTCAAAAAGACCCATAATCTCCTTGCCGGTAGCCGTGTCGAGCGCGCCGGTGGGCTCGTCGGCAAGCAGAATCGACGGATGATTCACCAGCGCGCGAGCGATTGCCACGCGCTGCCGCTGTCCTCCCGAAAGCTCGTTTGGCTTGTGGTACATGCGGCTGGTGAGGTCGACCGCTGTCAGCGCCTGCTTGGCGCGCTCGATGCGCTCCTCCGTCGGCATGCCGGCGTAGATCAGGGGCAGCTCGACGTTGTGCAGCGCGCTGGCCCGGGCAAGCAGATTGAAAGTTTGAAAAACGAAGCCAATTTCCTTGTTGCGAATGCGCGCCAGCTCGTCGTCTTCCATGTCGCTGGCGAGCTTGCCATTCAGATAGTAGAGCCCTTTGGTGGGCGTATCGAGACAGCCGATCAGATTCATCAGCGTCGACTTGCCCGAGCCCGAGGGACCCATAATGGCCACGTACTCGCCGCGCCGGATCACGATATCGACTCCGGAAACCGCATGAATCTCCTGGTCGCCCATGATGTAGGTCTTCCAGAGATCGAACGTACGGATAACGATGCCTTCGCTCTGCAGCTCGCGGCCGAGCTCTTCGCGCTGCTGTGACGTCAGTTCCTGCCCTGGTGCAATGGTGGCCATGATCAGACCTCAGGCGGGTGTCGGGCCGCCCGGCGCTACGGCTTTGTTGTCCACTTTCACCTTAGCGTCATTTCGTATCGTACGAACGACCTGGTAGCTGCCGGTTATGATCTGGTCTCCGTCATTGAGCCCGCTCAGCACTTCGACATCCGTCGTGCCGGTGATCCCGGTCGTGACCTGGCGAAATTCCGCTTTCCCGTTCCGCACCACGAAAACGCCCTGCAGCTCTTCCTTGGCGGCTTTCAGAGATGCCGGGTCCGTTTTCACCGGCTGTCCCGGCTTGGGCTGCTCGAGCTGACCGCGCTCGCGAACCGTCAGCGCCTGAATCGGAATAGCCAGCGCATGCGGCCGGACGGCCGTGGTGATCTTAGCCGTACACGACAAACCGGGCCGAACCGCGTCCTCCGGAATATCGAGCGCAATCACGACTTTGAAATCCTTCGCCTCCTGGCTGGAGGTCTGGCTTTGCGAAGCAGCGACACCGGTAGAACGAACCAGCGCGGTATCGCCGATCTCGATCACTTTGCCCTTGAAAACCTTGTTCGGCATCGCATCAATCGTCACGTCGGCGGTCTGCCCGGTCTTTACACTGACGATATCGGTCTCGTCGACGTGCACTTCGGCCGTGATGATCGACATGTCTGCAATCGTCATGATCACCGACGAAGCCGTGTTCTGTACGCCCGGCACCACCGTTTCGCCGACGCGCATCGGCAGATCGGTGACCACGCCATCCAGCGGTGCAACCGCCTCGTATTGGGAAAGTACATCGGAGGAGCGCGCCACCTGGGCCTGATTCTGCGCGATTTTCTTCTGCGCGGAAGCCAGTTGCGCGGCGGCCTGAGCGCGGGCGGCTTGTGCCTGCTGCACTTTGCGTTTCGAAGCCTCCAGTGTCGCGACCGCCAGATCATACGTCACCTTCTTGGCTTCGAAATCCTGCGATGCAATCAGCTTGGCGTTGAACAGCTCCTGAGCGCGCTTGAGATCGGCCTGCTTCTGCTCCAGATCGGCCTGATCATGATCAACCTGGGCCTGTGCCACGGCAATGTTGTCGTCCTGGGATTTGAGGGCGGCCTCGGAAGCAGCCGAATCGGCCAGCGCGGAATTAAGCGCCGCCTGCTGCGCATTCAGATCGGCCCTGGGCTGTACCGCAGCCAGGCGAGCCAGCACCTGACCCTTTTTCACATGGTCGCCTTCCTTGACGTAAATGCCCGTGATCGGCGCGGGTCCGATCGTGTTGGTACCGATGTTGATGTAGTTACGAGGCTTGATCTCACCGGACGCAGTCACCAGAGAGGTGAGATCCATGCGAGCGACCTTGCCCGTCTGCACCGTGACAATCCCGCTTTGGCTGATCCGGATGCTGGCAATCACGGCTCCCGTGATCACAAGCAGCAACGTAATCAGAATTACAATCTTCCACTTCTTTTTCAAGCTCTACTCCCCGGTAACTCAAGACGCACGACGGCACGGGCATCTTACAGCAGCCGCAATTTTCATGGTTCCGTTCGCTCGCGCTTGCAGTGGCAGACGGAAACCGTCTAACGAATGTTCCAGATTTGACGTGAAAACATCAGGTTAGCGTGTTAGGCGGCCGGTTGCACGCTCCCACTGACTCGGGCCTATCCGCGTCCCCTTTTTCACCCTTTCCAGTTCGGGAACAGCGCGGGCCGCTTCTGGCGCATGTCTGCCACCAGCTGAGCAGTTCGCGAGCGCCGCTTCAGCAGCTGTTCCAGCATACGCTCCAGTTCGTCCTCATCGCCATCGAGCCAGTGCGAGGGGATCTGTTTCCAGGCCGAATCGATCACCTCGACGGGAAAATTTTCGATCATCTCCAGCCAGGGCTGGAACGAGTCGTAGGAACGCACCTCTTCGTAGACCGTGGTCCGGAAATACATGCCATGAAGCGGCGCATCCTGAAACGTCCAGTGCGGGCCATTGAAGGCAAAGCCATGGTCGATCATCTGGGCGAAGAAGCCCACCCGTGCCGGCGCATCGCCCCGCAGCGGCGTCCACTTCTTTGCGCGTGCGCGGAAGAACACGGCCTGGCGCGAATCCGTGTTGCCGACCCATTTATCGAACAGCAGAATACCCAGAAAATCCAGCCGGTTCTCCACTTTGCCGAGCAGGTTGTCCGGCAGAAAATCGAAGATCGCGACGCGCTCCGGATGGACGGCCAGCCGCGAGCCGAAGTGGACGCCAGGAGGAATCGGCTCCTTCTTTGAGCCGATCGAAAGATAAAGCTCGGGATGATTTTCGATGAATTCAGACGTCAGCTCAATCTGTGCCGTTTCCGGAACGAAGATCTGCAGATGGCGCAGAAAAGAACAGGCCAGCCATTCATTGATAAGGATCCGGCGGTGCTGCGGATTGTTGGTGAATTTAACGACGTAGTGCTCGCCGTCGGCCGCCTCGATCAGATGCGCCTGTGCTCCGCCGCGCATTTTGCGAATCACTTTGGCGGCGCGAATCGGCATGGCAGAGGGCGGATGCGAGAATCAGGCTAGTAGGACGGTCCGTTCGCAAGCCGAACGGACCGCCGTTAGATCCGGCGAAAAAGGAGTGATGAGCGCAAACATGCCAGAAGAGCCTTCAGAGAAGCAGCACCCGAGCAATCCCGACGAAGTCGCGCTGGAGCTGATGAAGTTCATAGCGGTCACGACAGGATACGGGAAAGGGCAGACCGGGGCCGGGTTCGGCAGCGGTAAGGGCCCGCGGTCGGCCGAAGAGTACACCGATTCTCTGCTCGAACTGTTCGAGCGCTGCCGCGCCGTTGTAACCAGGCAGGGCAAGTAAACCGGTTTCCGCAAAAGGTGGGGCGCAATTCCAGGCCGGAGGCGCCCCGCTGCCGCCTGTTTAGCGGCGTCTTCCTTTCGCCGCGCCCTTCTTCGCAGTGCTCTTCTTCGCAGTGCTTTTCGCACCGGACCGCTGCGAACTGCTCTTCTTAGCCGCCTTCTGCGGAGCGCCTTTACGCGCAGCGCTCTTCTTAGCCGGCGCCTTACGAGCAGTGGATTTTTTGGCGGTCGATTTCTTGGCTGTGCTCTTGCTGGCAGACGACTTCTTGGCCGCGGTCTTCTTCGCCGGAGCCTTCTTGGCAGCCTTTTGCGGTGCAGACTTCTTGGCCGCGGTCTTCTTTCCAGCGGTCTTCTTGCCGGCCGTCTTCGTTCCGCTGCTCTTTGTTTCTTTGCTCACGGCGCTCTTAGCCGCCGGCGCAGCCTTGGATTCCGTCTTCTGTTCAGACTCAGCAGCTGTTCCGCTCTGACCGGCGCTTTCGCTCTTGGCAGCGCTCTTTTTCGCGCCGCCGCGGCTGGCTCGTTTGTGCGAAGGAGCGCCGCCGGAATGCTGCTCGCCCGCGTGCCCTTCTTCGCCGCCGGCGTGCTCACCGTGCTCCTCGCCCGAGTGTGAGTGAGCCGAGTGGCCGGTATGCTCGCCCGCGCTCTCTTCGTGAGAAGAGCCGCCGCGTGCAGAATGCGACGATTCGGAGTGCCGTTGCGGAGTACCCGCTACTTCCTCGGCCTCCTCTTCGTCTTCATCCTCGTCGTCCTCATCTTCGTCGAGATCGTCATCGTACTCATCCTTGTCGGATTCGAGCTCAACGTGTTCGTCTTCGTAATCGAAATCGTCCTGCTGATTATCGGCTGTGAATGTATAAGCGAAACTCACGCACTCCTCCTTCGCAGTTCTGCAAGAGATGGCCTAGCTGAGGAAACGCAGGCGCATTCTTCGAATCTTATCCTTCTTCCTTACTATGCATCGAGATGATCGGAGAAGCAAAAGTATTTCACAATGGTGTGACATCGCGATACATCTTCCGATGCGGGAAGCGAAGAAAGTTTCAGCCGGCGGTGCGTGTGCCGCGCGCGGTCGTGGTATGCGCAACGCGGCGGGTAGCCGAAACATGCGCGCTGTGCAGTCCCGCCCGAGCGTGCACCACGCGGCGCGAACGCGCACGGGCTACGTGTTTCACCACTTCGGGATGATAAACAGCCGGAATCAGCAGCACGTCGCCGGCGGCCAGAGTGTCGGTTGAGTGATTGACTTCGACAATGCGCTGCGCCGGCAGGTGGTACGAACGTGCGATCGCAGCCAGGGTATCGCCGGTTTCGACATGATGCAGCCGCCAGGCATTGCGGTTCTGAGCAGGAACGCTCTCGAGTGCCGCCTGCGCGGTCTGGGCCGTGCCAGCTGGCACATGCACCTGGAAACCGGCGGGAGCAACAGAACCAAGCAGCGACGGATTCAGGTCGCGGATCACCGACACCGGCTGCATGGCCGCGTCTGCGATCAGATCCAGGCTGGTATCGGCGGTCAGCTGCATCGAGTCGTATTGGACCGGCTGATCCGATTCGATGTTGACCAGCCCGTAGTCGGCGGCGTTCTTGGCCATAATCGTCATGGCCACGATGATCGGCACGTAGTTGGAGGTCTCGCGCGGGAGAGCATGGCGCTTCAGCAGTTCCCAGTAATCGGCATAGCCGGTGCGCTCAACCGCTCGGTCGACCGCGCCTTCGCCACAGTTGTAGGCCGCCATCGCCAGGTACCAGTCGCCGTAGCGGGCATAAAGGAATTTCAGATACTTCGCCGCTGCGCGCGTAGCTTTTTCGGGATCGAGGCGCTCATCGAACTTCGCCGTACGCACCAGGTCATAGCGCGCACCCGTATCGGCGATAAACTGCCAGACCCCGGCCGCGCTCTTGCGCGAAACCGCCCGCGGCAGAAACCCCGATTCGGCCTGCGCCAGGTAGATCAGATCCTGCGGGATGCCCTCCTCGGCAAAAATCCTCTGGATCAGCGGACGATATCGACCGGCTCGCTTAAAGCCCGCCAGCAGAATGCTCCGGCCGCGATCGGTCGAGAAAAAGTGCACATAGCTGAGCACCGGCTCAGCGAGCTCGAGCGGAATGGCGGAGGTGGTTTGATTCACCTCCGACTCGAGTTTCGGGGCGAGCGACGGGTCGACCGGAAAAGTCATGTGACTGACTTCATCGATGGGCGCTTTATCGAAGGAAGTCTCCGCATCGGCCGAGTCGCCGCTTCCGCTCATCTTCTCGACATCGAAGCGATACACCAGATCGCAGATCTCATCCAGATGGCGCTCGATCCGGCGATGGTCGGGAGTAGACGCGGGCGCATCGAGCAGCGTATTCACAGCGGCGTCGAATTCACGCTTCGCGTTGGTCCAGTCGTTCTGAAAATAGAACTGGCGGCCCGCATTGAAGTGCTGATCCGCTTTGCGCAGCAGCGCGTCGGTTTCAGGCGATAAAGAGGGGTCGGAACTGGCGCTAGCGAGTTCGGCGGAAAGCGCGGAATTCGCGTCGGCTGCCATGGCTGGAAAAGAGAACGTGCCTGCCGCCAGAAGAGTGAAAGAAAGTAATGCGACCGCGCGCTGAAACGAGTACGATTTCCCCATTAGTCGATAAGTAGCGTTTATGCCCACCCGCACTTGTAACGGCAGTATCACTCTACCCCACCCGCCCGACGATGGTCAAGGCCATTCTGGCTCTGGAATTCCAAATTTGGAAGACGGATCTCCAACAACAGCTGGGCCCACTATACGACCGATGCCGGTTGTTGAAACTTTCCTGTAACGCAAGCGGCTGAATACAAAAGACTTCCAGGCAGGGTAAAAATGCGAACGGCGGCTCGACCTGGGATCAAGCCGCCGCCCGACGGGGTTGCTGAACGGAACTCTTACCTGGTCGGAACCGGGGTAGAGGCACGGTTGGTGATGATCCGGTCGATCATGCCGTATTCGAGGGCCGCTTCGGGCTCCAGAATGTAATCGCGATCGACATCGCGGGCAATCTTGTCTACAGGTTGTCCCGTAGCGTCGGCCAGTATCTCATTCAAAGATTGCCGCATGCGCAGGATTTCGCGCGCGTATATATCGATATCGGCCGCCTGGCCACCGAGACCGCTCATCGAGGGCTGATGGATCAGGATGCGTGAATTGGGCAGGCTGAAGCGCTTGCCTTTGGTTCCGCAGGCGAGCAGAACGGCTGCCATGGACGCTGCCTGACCAAGGCAGTAGGTCACAATATCGGGCTCCACCAGGCGCATGGTATCGAGAATCGCCAGCCCTGCCGTAATCGAACCGCCGGGCGAATTGATGTACAACGAGATATCCCGCTCCGGGTCTTCCGCCGCCAGAAAGAGCATCTGGGCCATCACCAGATTGGCCACATTGTCATCGATCGGGGTGCCGAGAAAGATAATGTTTTCTTTCAGCAGGCGGGAGTAGATGTCGTAGGCGCGCTCACCGCGCGAGGTCTGCTCTACTACCATCGGCACGAGTACTGAATTTTGCATGGAAAAGACTCCTGTTAACGCAATGCCGTCGAATTCTCTGTAAAGAAGAAGCGGGCTCGCACCCCCATAATATAGGATTCCTGCGCGAGGGTTCCGGAATTACGCACTACATTTTGTAGGCCGGCGCGTTTGGAAATCGGCCGGTTTTCCGGAGATACTGAAGAGAAGCTGGCTTGGCCGCCCGCATCCTCCCGGGCGAGACTTAGATAGGGATACTCGATTTATCTGGTACTTTTCTTTCGCGTGTGGCCTAAAGTTTCGCGACCCGGCAGACGAATGAATGGTAGGGAGGCAAAGGCTCCGGCCGTATGAAGGTTCTAATAGCAGACGATAGCGCCACCTCCCGGGCGATGCTCCGGACGGCTCTGTCGCATTGGGGATACGAAGTCGTACTGGCGGAGCACGGAGCCGAGGCCTGGGACATTCTGGCCCAGCCCGATGCACCTCCGATGGCTATTCTCGACTGGGTCATGCCGCATATGACGGGGCCGGAAGTTTGCCGCAAAGTCCGCGAAACCCGGCGCGAGCCCTACACTTACATCCTGCTGCTGACCTCGAAGAACAGCAAAGGCGAGACGGTAGAAGGGTTGGAAGCAGGCGCGGACGATTACATCGTGAAACCCTTCGACCAGCACGAGCTGCAGGTGCGGCTGCGCGTCGGCAAGCGAATCGTGGATCTGCAGATGGATCTGCTGCGCGCGCGGGAAGAGCTTCGCGACCGTGCCAACAAGGATTTGCTGACGATGCTGCCCAATCGCTCGGCTATTTCGACCGTGCTCGAGCAGGAACTGGCGCGCAGCCATCGCGATCAACGGACCGTCGGTGTCGTGCTGCTCGACATCGATCACTTTAAGAAGATCAACGACACCTATGGGCATTTCGCCGGGGATGCGGTGTTGCGCGAGACGGCTTCCCGCCTGCGCGGCAACATGCGGACCTACGACCAGGTGGGCCGTTACGGCGGCGAAGAGTTTCTGGTGGTCCTTCCCAACTGTGACCTGGAGCAGGCGGCGCACCAGGCTGAACGCATGCGGCAACGCTTAGAAAATACCAAGATGATGGTCGATGCGCTTGAAATCAGTGTGTCGGCCAGCTTCGGCGTGACAGTCTCCGACGGCTCCGAGCGGACTCTCGACGAACTGGTGCGAGTCGCCGACGAGGCCCTTTATCAGGCCAAAGCCGCAGGTCGCAACTGCGTGAAATGCCTGGCGGTAGCGGATTCCAGCCTGGGCGCACAGACCACCTGAGCGAGACCGGCCCGCTGCTATACTCTGAATGAGCCCGCGCACCACGCGCGGGGCGAATCCAGTCAGGCATTGCGCGCCCGTAGCTCAGTTGGATAGAGCGTCTGGCTACGAACCAGAAGGTCGGGTGTTCGAATCACTCCGGGCGCACCAGAATCGAACTCTTTCCTCTCTTTCCGCTAATCAGCTTCAGTTCCCCGTCCTGTCCAGCATGAAGCCCATCCTCGTCGGCCGGCGCAGAAGCTGCTCGAAAGCGACTGTGGTCTAAAAGTAGAGTGAATCGCTTCGCAGGACAAAACGCGCTGGTGGTTGGCGGCGCACATGGAATCGGACGCGCGATCGCGGCGCGCCTGGTAGGTGAAGGTGCCCAACTCGCCATTGCAGACGCGGATCTCGACGCCGCCCAGTCCGCCGCCGAGGAGATGCGCGCATGGGCGATCGAATGCGATGTGCGCCACACGCACCAGGTACAGCGGATGGCGCAGCAGTATCTCGACCGCTTCGGGCATCTCGACGTGCTGATGTACGTCGCCGGGATCGCGCCCGCCGTGCCCTTTCTCGATCTCGATGTGGACACCTGGGACCGTACGCAGCAAGTGAATCTGCGCGGCGGCTATCTGGCGGCGCGTGCCTTTGCGCCGGGGATGGTTGGCCGCCGCTCCGGCAAACTCGTCTTTATTTCGTCAACCAATGCCTGGGATGGGGAAGCGCAGCTGGCGCACTACAACGCTTCGAAAGCCGGCTTGTATCTGCTTGCCAAGACGCTCGCGCGCGAACTCGGACCATTCGGCATTCGCTCCAATGCCATTGGGCCGGGCCTCATCCGCACCCGGCTCACCGAACCGATTCTGCAGGAAGAGTCTTTTCAGAAGAAGTACGGCCCTGGATCCGGCGTGATCCCGCTGGGCCGTCTGGGAACGCCCGATGATGTAGCCGGGCCGGCGCTCTTTTTGGCTTCGGACGACGCGGCGTACGTGAACGGCGTGCTCTTATTTGTGGATGGTGGACAGCTGGCGTGAGGTGAGATTGAACGGGTGCTTTTGGGTTGGTAGGTGGTGTGAAAGCACCCGCTCACGTTACGGGGATGTACCTATTAGAACGTGAAAAGCGGAACTTGGGTTGCACGTTCAGGTCAGATTTTCTCGATATATGCCGTTATTATTGGGCGATAAGAACTACTCGAACATGCCTTCGAACAGAACGGAACTTAGATAACGTTCGCCAGCATCCGGGAGAACCACTACGATCGTCTTGCCCGCCATCTCCGGTTCACGCGCGACTTTCGCGGCCGCAGCCACCGCAGCCCCGCACGAAATGCCGGACAGTATGCCCTCCTCCCGGGACAGCCGCCGCGCCATCTCGATCGATTCCTCATTGGTCACCAACTCGACGCGGTCGACAATCGACAGATCGAGGTTTTCGGGAATGAAACCCGCACCGAGCCCCTGTATTTTGTGCGGGCCGGGCTTCAGTTCCTGCTTTTTCAGCGCTTGTGAGATCACAGGGCTACCGGTGGGTTCGACCGCGATCGAGAGCAGCGGCCATTTCTTCTCGTGCTTGATGTAGCGCGAGACGCCGGTGATCGTTCCGCCGGTGCCGACGCCCGAAACCAGCACGTCAACCTTGCCTTCGGTGTCTTCCCAGATCTCGGGACCGGTGGTCTGAAAATGGATGCGCGGATTGGCTGGGTTGCTGAACTGTTGTGGCAGAAAGTAGCGATCGGGATCGGAGGCGAGTATCTCTTCGGCCTTGGCGATGGCGCCCTTCATGCCGAGCGGGCCCTCGGTCAGCACCAGCTTCGCGCCGAGCACCTTCAGCACTTTTCGCCGCTCGAGCGACATGGTTTCGGGCATCGTCAGCGTGATCGGATAGCCGCGCGCAGCCGCCACAAAGGCTAAGGCGATTCCGGTATTGCCGCTGGTCGGCTCCACGATCTCCTTGCCGGGCTTCAGCAGGCCGCGCTCTTCGGCATCCCAGATCATCGCTGCGCCAATGCGGTCCTTCACCGAAAACGCCGCGTTCCGGCCCTCGATTTTGGCCAGCACGGTCGCCTTCGCGCCTTCGACTACGCGGTTCAGCTTAAGGAGCGGAGTCCGGCCGATGCTGAAGGAGTTGTCCTGAAAAATCAAAGCTGTCACCTTTCAAATGTCCCAGTTGGGGACGTACTTCGCGCTCTTCTGCTGCCATTCGCGGGCGATCTCGCCGAAGCTGGTCTTGTCCAGCACTTCGGATACTGCGGAATCGACCCGGTCCCAGATCTGCGTAAAGGGGTTATCGTGGGCGCGCGGACTGCTGCGGATGTTTTCGACCGCCCGCAGGACATCGCCCACCGTAATAGTATCCGGCGAGCGCGCCAGCAGATAGCCGCCTTCGGCTCCTCGCCGCGAGTCCACAAACCCGCTCTGTTTCAGCCCGGCGAGGATCAGTTCCAGGAACTTTTGCGGGATTTTCTGGCGTTTGGCGATATCGGCAATCTTGACCGGCGGCATGGTGGCTGTCTGTGAGGAAGCCAGGTATTGAGACGACAAATCGAAGACCGCCTTGAGCGCGTACTCACTCTTCACCGAGATGTTCATCTCTTGACCACCTTCAAGTGTAATCCCCCCAATGCCGACGTCCTTACTACGGAAGGTAATTCGATCGGAAAGATCTGCCCCTTGTAAACGGCCTTTCGGTGGCTAAACTAGGATGAGCCTGCGCGTTATCAGCGAGGCGAAGATTTAAAGCAGAATTGCCATGGCGAGCACTCAGGAAACCGCAACGCGACAGCTTTTTGGGACGGATGGAATTCGCGGCGTAGCCGGCGAGGCCCCGCTCGATGCACGTACCGCTCATGCACTGGGCGTTGCGCTGGGCGAGTGGGCGCGCCGCGCTTCGCGTAAGGAGCTGAGTGGCGGCCCGGCGGAAGTGCTGATCGGCATGGACACGCGCGAAAGTGGTCCGTGGCTCGCCGAACAGGTAGCCGGCGGCCTCAAGCGTTCGGGCGTCGAGGCGCGTTTCGCGGGTGTCATCACCACACCGGGAGTTGCGTACCTGACCCGTACCGGACATTTCGTGGCGGGCGTGATGATTTCGGCTTCGCACAATCCCTATCACGACAATGGACTAAAGGTCATCAGCCATTCCGGTTACAAGCTGGCCGATGAGGTGGAGCTCGAACTTGAGCAGGCCATGATGAACTGGCTCGAGAGCGGCGAAAAAGCCGAGCCGCAGAAGCTGCAGCCCGATGCCACGCTCGATAACCTCTACACCGATTACCTGGCCGGCACGGTCGCGGGTCAGTTTCCGCTGCGCGTCACGGTCGATTGCGCCAACGGAGCGGCAACTGAAGTTGCGCCCCGGCTCTTCAAGCGCCTCGGGCTTGAGGTGGACTGGATCGGCGCTTCGCCCGACGGCCGCAATATCAACCTCGACTGCGGCTCGCTGCATCTCGATAACCTGCAACGGCGCGTGAAAGAGAACGGCTCGGATCTCGGCATTGCCTTCGACGGCGATGCGGATCGCGCGCTGTTTGTCTCGGAGTCGGGCAAGGTTGTCGATGGCGATGCCGTGCTGTATCTGGCGGGCACCGCTTTGAAGCGCGCCGGCAAGCTTCCGGGAAACGTGGTGGTTGCAACGGTAATGTCGAATCTCGGACTCGAAAAAGCACTGGAGCGCGAAGGAATCGCCATGCTGCGCACGCCGGTCGGGGACAAATACGTGCTCGAAGAGATGCTCAGACGCGGAGCAGTGCTCGGCGGTGAGCAATCGGGCCATGTCATCTTCACCGACTACGCCACCACGGGTGATGGCTTGCTCACGGCCCTGCGAGTCCTTGAAATTGTGCGCGACAGCGGGCGTTCGCTCGATGAATTAAGCGACGCCATCAAAACCTTTCCGCAGAAGCTGGTCAATGTCCGCGTCAAACACAAGCGGCCTTTGAAAGAGCTTGCTTCAGTGCAATCCGAGATCGCCGCCGCGGAGCAGGAGTTTCATTCGGCTGGGCGCGTGGTGGTTCGCTTTTCGGGAACTGAGCCGCTGGCCCGCGTCATGATTGAAGCCGAATCCGCCGAGGCAGTCGAAAAATGGACCGCGCGCATCGCCGACGCTATTCGCAGCGAACTCGGCGCTGCGTCTTAACCTGCCGCTTCGCGCTCGACGACGCTCGACAATTCCGCCGAGCGGACTACGTACATCTTCTCGAGCTGTCTGCAAATCTCGCGTGCGACCCGCTCTGGCTGCTCGTCTTCGTCCAGATCGATGGTCACTTTGATATGCAGGTCCGCTCGCTTCATCTTGTCTGCTCCGATAATAGCTAGTAGTCAATGCCCGAACCGATCCTCTGCAAAATCTGCGGCAAACGCCGTGCTCGCCGCGCCTGCCCCGCGGTGCAGGGCGATATCTGCCCGATCTGCTGCGGTACCGAACGCGAAGTATCGCTCTCCTGCCCGCTCGAATGCGAGTATCTCCAGGAGGCACATCGCCACGAGAAGCCGGTTGCGGTCGCCGAAGACGAAATCGCGTATCCGGATGTCGAAGTCAGCGAAGCATTCGTACGGCGGCATGAGGAACTGGTTTTGTTCTGCGTCTACGCGCTGCTGCAGGCCGCGGTGCGAACCTCGGGCGCGGTCGATTCGGATGTTCTGGCTGCGCTCGAGGCACTCATTCAGACCTACCGAACCGCCGAATCCGGACTGATCTACGAGAGCCGGCCCGATAATCTAGTTGCGCTCGGAGTACAGCGCTCCTTCAACACCTCGCTAGAGGAGTACCAAAAAATGAAGAGTGAACGCGAGCCGCTCAGCGCCCCGCGCACTTCCGACATTCTGCGCACCCTCGTCTTTCTGCACCGGCTCGGGCAGCAGCACCGGAATGACCGGCCGCGCGGACGCATGTTTCTCGATCTGCTGCGCCAGATGACGCCGGAGAGCGTCCCGGACCAAACCGCGCCGAGCCTCATCATATAAGAAGGTGACCACGCTCAAGGCCAGACTGCTCGACTGGAAGGAACTCGCGCCCGAAGTGCATCAGTTTCGCTTCGAGGTGCCGGCGGTGAAAAATCTCGAGTTCACACCGGGGCAGTTTGTCTGCGTCATCGAACACAAAGAAGGGAAGGCGATCAAGCGGCCGTACTCGATTGCATCCCCGCGCGCCGGCAATCAGTTTGAGCTCTGCCTGAACCGTGTGCCGAATGGGATGGTCTCTTCCTGGCTATTCGAATTGAAGCCGGGCGACGAGGTCGATATTCGCGAACCGGTCGGTCACTTTACACTGCGTCATCCGGAACGCCGCGCCGTTTTTGTCGCCACCGGTACCGGCATTGCTCCGTTTCGCTCAATGCTGCTCGACCATCTGCCGCGAACGCAACCGCGCATCACGCTGCTGTTCGGCGTGCGCTACGAAGAAGGCCTGCTCTATCGGGATGAGCTCGAAGCGCTCGCAAAGGAGTACCCGAGTTTCACTTTCATGCCCACCCTGACGCGTCCCGATGCCGGCTGGCAGGGACGCATTGGGCGCGTGCAGGAGCATCTCGATGAAGCCCTGGCGCTGCCCGCAACCGGCGAGAAACAGGACGTCGATATCTACATCTGCGGTCTGCGCGACATGGTCGAGAGCGTGCGCAAGGAGCTGCTCGAACGCGGCTTCGATCGCAAGCAGATTATTTCCGAACGCTACGACTAGCGAAGTTCTACCTTGGCGTGCTCGCCCAGTTTCGATGGATCGCGCGAAACATAGGCACGGGCGAAATCGATAGCGCGTCCGATCAGCGAACTCGCCGCATCCCAGTACTCCGCTTTCTCAACCGCGATTTTGAGCAGCGCCAGTTCCGGATCGTCTGTTCCTTGCGGAAAGAAAACTTTGTACGCCGGTTTCCAGAGCTCCTCCACTTTCTTCGGATCGCGCACAAGCTGCGCTGTACCAGAGGCCGAGACGTAAGAACTTTTCTCCGGATTGGCAAACGAGACATTCACTTGCCGGTGCTGCTCGGTCTCTTCGACTTTGGCAGAATCCGCTCTGGTAAAAAACCAGAGGTCTCCATCAAACTCAATGTCCTGCGTGGCCATGGGCCGGCTTCGCAGCGAGCCGTCGGACTCGGCCGTAGTCAGCATGGGAAAGCGGATGCCCTTGATCATCTCAGCGAGCTTTTTTATTTCGTCGGTGTGCGCGTTTTCGGGCACGTTGATCATCTCCAACCGTGGGACATGACTGCGCACCCCGGCGTTTCACGCGAGCTGTGCCGAGCTAGACCACCACGCGCGTAATCGTAGTCTGCCGGTAGATCTCTTTGGTCTGCTCTAGATTTGCCAGCTCGATACCCGGCAGCATGGCCGAGGCCGTGCCTGCCGCTACTCCCCAGCGCAAAGCTTCTCCGAGCGATTCGCCTTTTTCAAGCGCCCAGACAATAGCCGCTGACATGGCATCGCCAGCTCCTATCGGACACAGCGAATCGACCGGCGGCGGCGTAATTTCGAGCACGCCTTCGCTCGAAGTCGCCGCAATGGCGCCGCGGCTGCCCAGCGAAAGCACCACCGATTTCGCGCCGAGCGCCTTGATCCGCGTGACCGCATCAATGAGCTGCGAGCGGGTGATCAACGCGGTATTGAGCAGCCGCTCAGCTTCCGACTGATTCGGCTTCACCAGCGTCGGATGCGCTTCAAGGCCGTGCAGCAGCGGATCGCCATCGGTGTCGAGCAGCGTCTCCACTTTGTTCTGCGAGGCTTTCTCGATCAGCTTCGTGTAGAAATGCGGATCCATCGAGGGCGGCAAACTCCCGCAGAGCAGCAGCCAGGCAGCGCCCGGCAGCAGCTTTTCAGTTGCCTTCAGCAGCCGGTCCTGCTCCTGCGGCGAGAGCGCCGGTCCGCGCTCGTTCAGCTTGATCGAGAGGCCCTGACGATCGGAGATGGTCAGATTTACGCGAATGCCACTGCGGATCTTCACAATCTCTTTGTCGAATTTATCGTCATTGAGATGTTCTTCAAACTTGCGTCCCACGGCGCCGCCTGAAACCGTGATGGCCACCACCGATGCGCCAAAGCTCGTCAGCACGCGCGCCGCATTGATTCCTCGTCCGCCCGCAGCCTGGGTTGTTGATTCGATATACGCGCGGTCTTCAAAGACCAGACGGTCGACGGTGGTGATCCGGTCGAGCGCCGGATTGACCGTGAGAGTAAGGATGGGGCGGCTCATTCAGGGCTGCGAACGGCGCGCCAGCGTGCGGGCGGCCAGCATTCCCCCGAATGCAGCGGAGAGAGTGGAGAGGAAGAAAAGCAGAATGAGCGATTCGCCGATGGTCACGATGAACTGATGTGGATCGTCCAGCATATTAGCCGCCCCGGGCACATGCGCCAGCGTGGCTTTCATCACCGCCAGATCAGCTGGAGAACTCACTTTCACGCTGACCACCGCGGCGCAGAGAGCGAAGACAACGAACAGCCAGATACCAGTCATCACGCCGAGCCAGGCGCCGCCGCCGGCAGAGAGCGGCTGGCTCGTCTGCCTGCGATAAAAATACGCCGCGCAGTATCCGGCAGCTGCCAGCACGATCAGGCTCAGCGGCGGCGCGATCATCGCCAGCGAGAGTGGAATCAGCGTGACCGCAGCCACAGCAATCGTAATCGTCACCGCCCGCAGGTTGCCGAAACCGATCGGCGATGTTTTCGCCGTGCCGGGAACATCGAGCGGCGCCTGCACCGGCGCCGGTGTATTTTCGGCAGCCAGCCGCGCGGCATCTTCCTCGTACTGAGGCTTGCCGCACTTGTGGCAAAAGCGGGCGTCGCTCGGCAGATACGCACCGCAGGTACAGCGTAATTCCACATTCTCATTCTAAGGGCAGCGCCGGGCTCTGTTTAGCATGGTATTTTGAAGCTCAATCAAAAACCGAACGTTCTGGTAGTGTGCCCGCCCGGCCATTACGTGCTGCGAAATCTGGCCTCGATCAGCGAGCGCGCCAACGTCTGGGTCGGCAACGACACTCAGGCCCTTGATGAACGCGCCCCCGATGCGGAGATCATTCTGTTCTCGGGCCTCACCGGCGCGACCGTCGACTTCGCCGATGTCTGGCATCATGCGCAACACGCGAAATGGGTGCACTCGCTTTCGGCAGGTGTGGAGAAGCTGCTTGTCCCCGAATTTGTGGCGAGTCCGGTGCCGCTGACGAATGCCAAAGGCGTCTTCAAGCGCTCGCTCGCGGAATTCGCCATCTTCGGCATTCTGTTTCATTACAAGCACGGGCGCCGCCTGGTCGAGAATCAGCGCGCGCATCGCTGGGACGATTTCACGGTCGACTGGCTGCCCGGAAAAATCATGGGCGTGGTCGGCTACGGCGAGATCGGCCGCGAATGTGCGCTGCTGGCTCATGCGCTCGGTATGCGCATCCACGCGGTACGCCGCAAGCCGGAGCAATCCTCGGGCGACCAGATCGTCGAGCGCGTCTTCGCCTCCCACGATCTTCCGCAGATGCTGGCCGAGGTCGACGTGCTGCTGGCCGCCGCGCCGTTAACACGCGATACCCGGCACCTGCTGAGCACGCGCGAATTCGAGACGATGAAGCCCTCGGCGCTGGTCATCAACGTCGGGCGGGGTCCGGTGATCGACGAAGCCGCTTTGATTGCCGCTCTCGAGCACAAGCGTATCGCGGGCGCAGCGCTCGATGTCTTTGAAGAAGAGCCGCTGCCCGCTTCGAGTCCGCTCTGGGATATGGACAACGTTCTGATTTCGCCGCATTGCACGGATCGCACGCGCGAACCGGACTGGCTCGATCTGGCCATGAAGGTCTTCCTCGAAAATTTCGATCGTTATGTCGAAGGCGAGCCGCTGATTAACGTCGTCGATAAGAAGGCGGGCTACTGATGGTTGCGTTCGCCGATGTGCAATCCGCAGCAGCGCGCGTAAAACAACTCGCGCGCGAGACGCCGGTCTATACCTCGCGCCTGTTTAACGAAGCTGCGGGCGCGGAAGTCTTTTTCAAGTGCGAAAACCTGCAGCGCGGCGGCGCGTTCAAGATTCGCGGCGCTGCCAATTTCCTCTTGTCGCTGCCCGAACAGGATCGTAAGCGCGGCGTGGTCACGTTTTCCTCCGGCAATCATGCGCAGGCCGTGGCAATCGCGGCGGCTCATGTTGGCGTTCGCGCCATCATCGTCATGCCGAAGGATGCGCCCAAAGCCAAGCTCGAATCGACTCAGGCGTACGGACCCGAGATTGTCTTTCATGACCGCTTCACGGAAGATCGCGAAGTGATTGCGAAAAAAATCGCCGCGGATACGGGAGCTGTGATTCTGCCCTCCTACGACCATCCGTGGATTATCGCGGGCCAGGGCACGGCCGCGCTCGAATTGTTGGCGCAGCAGCCGGCGCTCGACGTGCTGCTGGTTCCGCTGGGGGGCGGTGGTCTGTTATCCGGCACCTTGATTGCCGCGAAGCATCTCAAGCCGGCGATTCAGGTGTACGGCGTGGAGCCTCAGACCGCCAACGACTGGTACCTGTCACTGGCCGCGAACGAGCGCAAACGCATCCCATCGCCGCCCACGCTGGCCGACGGTTTGCGCACGCAGATACCCGGCGAAATCACGTTTCCCATCGTGCGCGAAAACGCGGCCGGCGTCGTACTCGTCTCCGAAGACGGAATCCAGGCGGCGATGCGCTTTCTACTCTCGCGCCTCAAGCTGCTGGTTGAGCCGAGCGGCGCCGTGGCAGCCGCTGCCGTACTGCATCGCCAGCTCAATCTTGCCGGAAAGCGAGTGGGCGTGATCCTTTCGGGTGGAAACGTCGACCTCGATCTGCTGGCGGAGATCTGCGCGCGTGCATAAAAGTCCCTGGCGCACGCTCTCTTCGCGCATCGCCTACCAGAATCCCTGGATCCGCGTGCGCGAGGATCAGGTCCTGCGCCCGGATGGAACGCCGGGCTTGTATGGCGTCGTCGAGATACGGCCGTCGGTGGGCGTGGTGGCTTTGAATGAGCAGGATGAGATCGTACTGGTCGGGCAGTGGCGTTATCCGCACGATCACTACTCGTGGGAAATTCCGCGCGGCGGGTCGCATCACGCCGAAGACGATATGCTCGCGGTCGCCAAACGCGAACTGGCCGAGGAAGCCGGCGTGGTCGCGCGAGAATGGGAGCATATCGGCGCTGTCGATTGCTGCAACGGTGTTGTGAACGACGTGCAGACGCTCTATATCGCGCGTGGCCTCAAGCTGGTGGAAACCAATCCCGACCCCGAGGAGGAGATCGCCGTCAGCTGGCGTCCATTCTCGGAGGCGGTTGAAATGTCGCTCGACGGCCGCATCACAGAAGTTTCGAGCATCGCGGCTATCCTAATGGCCGCCCGCAGACTGAACAAGTTATGAACCTGGCCGGTACGGTTTCGAGAAAATGGTTTGCGCGTTTTGCGCTCGCCGTTCTGCTCTATAACCTGCCGGTGATCCTGTGGGGCGCGTATGTGCGGGTGTCATTTTCGGGCGATGGCTGCGGCGCAAACTGGCCCACCTGCAACGGGCAGCTCGTTCCGCAGAAACTGACCACGCCCGCCGCTATCGAATTTACCCATCGCGCCATGACCAGCGTCGATACGGTAGCCGTGCTGGCTCTGCTGGTGTGGGCATTCCTGGCTTTTCCCAGAAAGCACGCGATACGAAAATATGCGCTCTGGTCGCTGGTGTTTCTGTTCATTGAAGCGCTCCTCGGCGCCGGACTCGTGCTGTTTCGTCTGGTGGCGAAGGATCAGTCGGCCGGGCGCGCCTGGTATCTCTCGGGGCATCTGACAAACACCATGCTTCTTCTCGCGGCGCTCACGGTCACCGCCTGGCTGGCTTACACAAGCCGGGAACGGCTGCGGCTTGGCGCCATCCCGAGAGGCCTGTGGAGTGCTCTTGCTCTTACGGTTTTCGTCAGCATCACGGGCGCCATTACCGCTCTCGGCGATACGCTTTTTCCGGCGGCTTCGCTCGCTTCCGGCGTGCAGCAGGATTTTTCATCGGCCAGCGGCATACTGCTGCGCTTGCGCGTCATTCATCCGCTGCTTGCGCTCAGCGTGGCGCTGTATCTGGTCTGGCTGGCCAATCGCGAGCGCCCGGCGCGGGGCGCTTATGCGGTCATCGCGGCCGCCATCATTCAGGTCGGGGCGGGCGTGCTCAATCTCGTGTTGCTCGCACCGCTCGCCATGCAGCTCATCCATCTGCTGCTCGCCGATCTGCTCTGGATGGCGGTGGTGGTCTTGTCAATCGAGCGCGCTGCCGGCACTCAGCCGGTTGTTCACGCGCCAGTGCTCGGCGAAGCTACTGCTTCGGCGCATCGGCCGGCTTGAGCGGCGGATGGGCGCTGTACTGCTTCTGCGGCGGATTGAGCGTGATCTCAAGTGTTTTTTCCGCGCCGGCGAGCTCGATTTTGTCCCCGTAGGTTTGATATTTCTGCGTGATCACTTGTAGCTGTACCGTTCCTTCCGGCACCGGCGGAAAACTCGCAATTCCCTCCTGATTGCTCCGCAGCTCCCAGTGAATCTTGTTGCGCTTGCCCAGTTTCGTCACGTTGTGCGAACCGAGGAAGTCGAGGATGACCGCCGCATTCTCAACCGGCTTCCCGTACTGATTCTTGAGAACGACTTTAAGCGCAGTTTTCTCTGTGGCAGCCGTCAGAAGAGCCGTTGAGAGAGCCGATGCCAGAAAAAAGCGCCGCGTTTTCATGCCCTGATTATCGCGTAAGCTCTTGCAAGGCGTCACGCAGAGCCGCCTCCTCCATGACGCCGGGATGATACAGACGCACGATGCCGCGCCGGTCGGCCAGCACGATTGTCGGGGTTGTGCTCACTCCGAAACGCTCGAAGTTACCTGTGTCGAGCGGCACCTCTGCGCCAGGAATCGCGGCGTAGTACTTCTGATAAACGCGCTCCACAAATGCTCGCTCTTCCTGCGGAGAAGCGTGATCGTCCTGCGCGGTGTAGCCGTATAGACGAGTCGGCGCGAGCACATACAAACCTTTCGGCTCGAACTCCTGCGCCAGGCGCGCGATGATCGGAGCCTCGGCTTTGCAGTCGGCGCACCAGTGCGCCCAGAAGAACAGCAGCAGCGGTTTCCCGCGCCAGGCATTGGGATGGGCCGGTTTGCCCGCAATCCATTCGGTCGCGCGCAGCAATGGCATCGGCTTGCCTTCGAGCGTCAGCAGATTGATGTTCTTCTGCAGACGATCGATCAGCGATGTGCCGCGCCAGGTGGTCATCGCGCTGCGTAGCAGCTGCAGCACCTCGCTGCGCTTATTCTCTTTGGCCAGAATCTCCGCCTGCACTTCGTAAGCCGAGCCGAGCGCCAGCGGCAGGTACGGTTCCGAATCGAGCTTTCTGGTAGCCAGCGCGGTTTTCGCCGCGTGTTCGATCTCTTCCGCATCCTGAGTTGCGGTCGCGATGTCGCCCGCTGCCGCTTCCCCGCGCGCCAGCCACGACAGCGCGTAGAGCGCCTCCGGTGTATCGCCATTCAGCTTTCGATATTGCGAAACGAGCGCCACGGCCGAGCCGAGATCGCCCTGCTGCAGTTCAGCAATCACGTAAGCCACAATGCGCGGCGTCGGCGGCTGGCCGTAGGTGGGCGGAATCGGCTCCTGCCCCGCTGCGCACGCCGTCAGCAACAGCCCCGCCCAGACCGCTATCCGACGCACACCGTCTTCAAATAATCGCGGAACTGCTGCCCGAGATCGTGCCGGCTCAGCGCAAACTCGACCGTCGCCTTCAGGAAACCAAGCTTGTCGCCCGCGTCATAGCGCGTTCCTTCGAACTTCAGGCCGTAGATCGGGCGGTTGCGCAGCATGTACTTGAGCGCATCGGTGAGCTGGATCTCGCCTCCGCTGCCCGGCTCGATCGATTCAATGCACTGGAAAATCTCGGGCGTCAGAATGTACCGGCCGATGATCGCCAGGTTCGACGGCGCATCTGCCGCCTTCGGTTTTTCCACCAGGTTGCGGATCCGATACAGCCGGTTTTCCCGCCCGTTATCAGAAATCAGCTCGGCATCCACCACCCCGTATGCCGAAATCTGGTCCTTCGGAACCTCCATCAGCGCCAGCACGGAAGCGCCGTAGAACTCGTACACATCGAGCAGCTGGCGGATGCACGGAATTTCGGAGGCGATGATGTCGTCGGAAAGCACCGCGGCGAAAGGCTCGTTCCCGACCAGTTCCTTGGCCCGCAGCACCGCGTGCCCGAGTCCGAGCGCTTCCTTCTGCCGGACATACGAAATATCGATCATGTCCGAGATCGCGCGCACCATCGACAGCATGTCGGTCTTGTTCTTCGATTCGAGCAATTGCTCGAGCTCGAAGCTGACGTCGAAATGATCCTCAATCGAGGACTTCCCGCGCCCGGTTACAATAATAATGTTCTGGATCCCGGAGTGCATCGCCTCCTCGACGCCGTACTGAATCAGCGGCTTATCGACCAAGGGCAGCATTTCTTTGGGTTGTGCCTTGGTGGCCGGCAAAAATCGGGTTCCGAGGCCCGCGGCAGGAAAAACTGCCTTGCGCACGCGTGGTGTCATCACCCGCCATTGTAAGCGGAGCATGCGTTTCGAAAGTGCGCGGCAAAGATTCGCCGTTCAGTGCGCAATTGGTGCCGCTCGCGCCGGGCTGCTTGGTCAGGGGCGGCGGCCTGTGCTACTTGTAAACTTTAGCCCTCTAAAACGATAAGGAAATAGCGGAATTTCATCATGGCTTATGTAATCGCCGAACCCTGCATTGGAACCAAAGACACGGCCTGCGTCGATGCCTGCCCGGTGGACTGCATTCATCCCAAGAAGGACGAAGAGAAATTTGAGGGTGAGCCGATGCTGTATATCGACCCGGTCGAATGCATCGATTGCGGCGCCTGTGTCCCGGTCTGCCCGGTCTCAGCGATCTTTGCAGCCGACGATCTTCCCGATAAGTGGGCCGACTTTACCCAACGGAACGCAGCCTTTTTCGGGCGGTGAACCCGTTTTTCCGCCGAACTTGAGGGATGCCTCTCGATTCTCTGCCGACCGATGACCGGAACGTCCGACGAGCCGTCTGGTCATTTGCCACCCTGCTGATTGCTCTATCGGCTCTTTTCGAATTTGCAAGCTACACCGGGCTGATCGCCTCTGATGATCTCGGGTATTCGCATTATGCGGGCCAGATAGCCGCCGGCACCTACCGGCTGGTTCATCATCATTACGCGATCCGATACGGTTTGCTGCTGCCGGTGGCTGCCGTTTATCGGCTTTTCGGGGTGCACGAGTGGACCACGGTGATCATTCCCCTCGCGGCCTCAATCCTCACTCCTTTTTTGCTGGCGGTCTTATGCGTTGAGATAACGGAACGGCGGGTCGCCGCGATAGCCGGGCTGCTTATGGCCACCTTTGCCGTTGCGATTCGTTACGGCAGTATCCTCGTGCCCGAGCCGGTTCTGCTGGCTGCGTTGCTCGCTGCCGCAATCGCCTTCGTGCATGCGCAAAAGAGCCGCTCGGCGGGCTGGGCGCTTGTAGCCGGCATTCTCTTCGGACTGGCTTATCTGACCAAAGAGCCCGGCGCGGCCGGTATTCGCGGTTCTGGGGAGCGCGTCTGCGACTTTACCGGAAAAGAGCGCCGTATCTGGCGGGCCGCATTCACGATTCTCGCCTCCGACGAGCTGGGCTGCACGACCTCGCCCTCCGGCGAAATAGCCCCGGATCCGACCGGAGAGCCGGTCCTGCGCCTGCTTTCCCGCTCCTGCGGCAAGCAACGACTCAAACTACGAGCCGGAAGATTCCGGCGGATAGATCGCGCTGTAACGCCACGCGGGTATAAGCAATCCTTTGTGGATCGCGGTTATAGTACTTATGTTCGCGTCGGAGACAACAAATTGCGTTTTTTCAGTGCTTTCCGGCTAATCCAACTGAGCCGGACTGCGTTATTCTCTTGAACAAGAAGGGCTGAAAAATCAGCAACCTGAAAGGAATTTCGCAGCAAAGGCCCGCTCATCCGAACGGAGCCCTTGCTGTGTCGGAGGGGGCGGGACGCGCGAGTGCGCACCGCCCGTAATTGTTTACAGTGTACCGCGAGCAAGCGGAAAAGATACAACAAAACGTAGTTTTAGTCCTAGAACTTTCCCGTTTTCCGTAATCGCTGCCAGCGCTTCCATCCAAAGTTGCTGTGAGAGCATCGGGGTATGGCGGCTGAACCCGCGCCCGATCTCCTCCAAAATCCAACCGCAGTCGACCAGCGCACCAGCGCGGCCGGACTCCGGACGGTTGCCGCCTTCGAAGCCCTGAAGGGTGCCGCGGTCCTGGTACTGGGCATCACCCTGGTGGCCGTCCGCTCGCACTTCGAAGAAATCGTCGAAAACCTCCTCTACCATCTCCACATCGACTTCGACCGCCGCTTCGGTCACATGATGCTGAATGCGGCCATGACCATAACCGATGCCCGCTGGTGGGCCATCGGAGCCGCCGTCGGCACCTATTGTTCGGTTCGCTTCATCGAGGCCTGGGGACTGTGGAACCGGCGTGTCTGGGCCGAATGGTTCGCGCTGCTTTCCGGCGCCTTATACCTGCCCTGGGAGATGTTGAAAGTGATCGAGCGCGCCGACTGGGACCGGATTGCCGTGCTGCTCATCAATATCGTGATCGTCCTTTACATGCTCTGGATACGGATCGCGGAAAACCGCCTTCGGCGGGTACGGATCAGCCACGAGCAGACGAGCGCTTCTGTCCGTTAAAGCGCCGTTTGACCCTTCCTGCCAGCCGGCCGCTTCTCGAGATCGCAAACCGGGAGTTCTGACGCGCGAACTCGTACGCCAGCCGCGTCCGCCGCCCGCGAAAATGCCGCCGGCGCGCCGCCCAGAAGGCACGGAGCATCTGCCGGTGGGCTTCGACTGCGCGCAACTGAAACAGGTGCGGCATGATCTCCTTGCTCGGCAGGTCGATCAGCGCTTCGTCCACGAAAGCCACATCGTGCTCCTCGGCGATACGGAACCACATATCGAAATCCGCCCAGAACGAGTACTGCGGATCGAAATAGCCGAGCTTTTCGTAGATGCTGTGGCCCGCCATGACGGATCCTCGATCAGCGCCTGGCCCCATTCTCGAGCAATTCCGGATGATAAATGTCGCCGTCGTGCAGATTCGCCAATACCAGACATTCGCTCGCAACTCCTTGCAAAATCAGGCATCCATTGGAGTAACCATGCGGATCGGCATCACCTGTTACCCGACCTACGGCGGCAGCGGCATCGTTGCAACCGAGCTGGGCCTCGAACTCGCCCAGCGCGGCCACGAAGTGCACTTCATCAGCTACGCCAATCCGATCCGGCTCGACCCCGGTACGCCCGGCATCTTCTATCACGAAGTCGAAGTTTCCAATTACCCGCTGTTTGTCTATCCGCCCTACACGCTAGCGCTCGCCTCGCGCATGGCCGAAGTCGCCGAGCGGCACCAGCTCGATCTGCTGCACGTCCACTACGCCATTCCGCACTCCATTTCGGCGCTGCTGGCCCAGCAGATGACCACCCGCCGCCGGCTGCCCTTTATCACCACCCTGCACGGCACCGATATCACGCTGGTCGGCACCGATCGCTCCTATTTCCCGATCACGAAATTCTCAATCGAGCGCTCCGACGGCATTACCACCATCAGCGAGTTCATGCGCAAGCGCACCGCGGACTTCTTCGGCATCGACAAGCCCATCGAAGTGATCCACAATTTCGTGAACTGCGCGCTCTACAAGCCCGATCCGGCGGCGCAGCGCCAGGGTAAGAAACGCATTCTCCATATCTCGAATTTTCGGCCGGTGAAGCGGGTCCTCGACTGCGTCCGAGCGCTCGCTTTGGTGCGTAAGGAAGTGGATGCCGAGCTGGTCATGGCCGGGGACGGTCCGGATCGCAGTCCCGCCGAGCGCTTGGCCTACGAGCTCGGCATTGCCTCCCACGTACGCTTTCTCGGTAAGCAGGATCACATGGAACGTCTGATCCCCCAGATGCACGCTCTTCATTTGCCGAGCGAAACCGAGGCCTTTGGGCTGGCGGCACTCGAAGCGATGGCCTGCGGAGTTCCACCCGTTGCCACCAACACGGGCGGCGTGCCGGATCTGATTACGAATGGTGCCGATGGGTATCTGGAGCCGGTTGGCGACGTGGAAGCGCAGGCGCGCCGTCTGATCGAGTTGCTCTCCGACGAAACGCTGCACACGCGCCTGGCGCGTGCCGCCCGCGCCACCGCCGAAAGCCGCTTCAATACCGAGTTGATCATCCCGCGTTATGAAGCCTACTATCGTGCCGTCATGCAGGCCAATGGAACTTACCGCTCGGCAGCGGTGTCCAACTAGATGAAGAGAAAAGGGCTCCGCCGGTAACCGCAAAGCGCGGTTTCTTAGAGCTAAAATCGAGGCGATGGCGCACTCCCTATCAGGGCATCCGAGCGGCCTTTCCATTCTGGCGGGCGGCTCGACGGGACTCTCCGACGACGAGGCTCGCATCTTGCGAGGACTTCGGTCGGGCATTGAAGAAGCGTACGAAGAGCTGATCAGCCGCTATGAGCAGCAACTCTACGGCATGATCTACCGCCTGCTCGGTAACCCGACGGACGCGGCCGATGTTGTGCAGGAAGTTTTCTTGAAGGTTTTCCGTACCATCAACTCGTTTCGCGAGCAGAGCAGCCTGCGTACCTGGATTTACCGCATTGCGGTGAACGAGGCCCATAATCACCGGCGCTGGTTTGTGCGCCACTGCCGCTGCGAGGTGTCGATGGATGAAGAATGCGCCGAGCACGGGCCGTTGGCCTACACCGCGGATCCGGGGCGCTCGCCGTATGAGCAGGCGCTCGACAGCGAAAACCGCACGCTGATCGAACAGGCCCTCGATCGCATCAATCCGCTCTTCCGCACTGCCGTGGTGCTGCGCGATATCCAGAATCTGAGCTACGAAGAGATCGCCGAAATTTTGCAGGTGTCGCTCGGCACGGTGAAATCGCGAATCCTGCGCGGCCGCGAGGCACTGCGGCGCGAAATCACAGCACGGCCCGATCAACGACTTTCGGAGGCGATGGCCTGAGCGGCTGCTCCCCATGACCTGCAGACAGATAAAGCGGCGCAGCGCGGATTTCGTAGATGGCAGACTGCGTAAACGCGAGCACGCGAAGGTAGAAGGCCATCTGCGGGACTGCCTGGAGTGTACCGTTCTTATCTCCGATCTGCGTTCGGTTCGTTCTTCGCTGATCAATCTGCCGGGACCGGCGGCGCCGCGCTCACTGCACAGCAGGCTGCTCGTACTTGCTTCCAAAGAGCGCCAGCTGCTGCTTGAGACCGACGGCTCCCGCTGGCGGCGCCTCTGGAACAACTGGAAATTCCGCCTGCGCCAGCTCATGCAGCCCGTGACCATTCCCGCCACGGGCGGCCTGATCTCGAGCATGCTGCTGTTCGGCGCGCTGGCCCTCACCATCACCAGCGCTGCGCGCCCCGTGGGATACGACGTACCGGTCCTCTACGCCGATCGTTCCGATGCCAATCTCGTTCCGGTCGAGCTGCGCAGTTCCGTGGTGCTGACGCTGAGCCTCGATACCCACGGCCATATCACCGATTACGCCGTGCGCGACGGCTCGCGCGATTTCGTGGGTGACGTGGGCCATCTCGAGTACAACAACATCACCATGCCCCAGATTCCGAGCGTGCTGCGCGCGGCGCGGCCCACCATCGGCGATATCCGCATTTCGTTCGTGCCCATCGTTTTCCGCCATTAACCCGAGCGCGGAGTCTGATACGTTGGGCGCCATGCCCCGTATCCCGATCACCGACAACGCCGGCATCACCATCGACCTCGATCTCGATTCCAAAAGCGATGCTGCACGGCTCGGGCTGTCACACCTGGTCAGCCATACCGGGGCATTCGCCAAGTTCGCCGATGAGCCGCTCGACCGGACCGCTTTTCGTTCCGCGCTTTTTGGCGGCGATTACACCACGCCCGGGCTCAACCTGGAGAGCGGCCTCACGCTCACGCTGAAAGCCGGAGTCAATACTTCGCTCGAGTTGCTGCGCGATGCCGGGGCCGCAAGCGAACTGGCGCTCCCTGTTCAACCCGGCGACATCTGGCTGTCTTTTCGTATCGACACCCTGCTCGCACCCGCCATCGGCGTCGCCACACCTTCAGGATTTGGTCTCACCGGCGAAAAGATCTCCGTTCACAGCGCGGCCGTCTATACTCGCTTTTCCAAAAGCGCCGGTTTTCCGACGCTGCGCGACGCGGCTGCAACCGCCATCTCGAATTTCCGCCTGGTTCACAGTGCCGCTTCGCTGCGCGAACAAGTGTGCAACACAATCTCGGAATGCGAGCTTGCCGGTACCTTCGTCCTCGAGGGCAGCTACAGTTATCCCTTTGCGGTGAATGCGACGGCTCTCGCCAGCGTCAAGCTGCCGCTTCATCAGACACTCACGGCGGTTCCCGATTTCGAGCTAAGTCTCGCCGGCACGCTGGCCGTTACAGGCGAATTTCGGTTCCGCGCCTATCGCGTCGATGATACCCGTGCTCGTCTCGGGCTGTACAAAAAGAAAGAAACGGACCTGAGCGCCGCCTTTACGGCCAAGGCAGGCGCAAGCGCGGACGTTGTCTCAACCGATCTTCTGCCGCCTCTGTTTCGTGCCGTCGGCGCCGTGAACCTTGATCCGGCTCATCTTCCGGAAGACGATCAGAAGGCGATCCGGGGTGCACTCGGCAAAGCGCTCGATCAGGGTCTTTCGATTGCCCTGAACCTGAGCTGCACGGCAGCGCGCGCCGACGAAGCAGCTGTCCTGTACGAAATCCAACTCGGTGCCGATGCGCCTGGAATCGATGCGGCGATCAATCACGCGTTCGCCGGAAATTGGACGGCTCTCAACACGCTGCCGAGCGTCAGGAAGCTCGAGACCGTTCTCACCAACACGCGCGAGACCGGCTTCCGCGCCACGCTGAACCTGCTCGGCCTTTACAGCTACGCGACTGCCGACGATTTCGTCAAAGCCTGCACGGTTCTGCACGATCTCGCCAACGGAACCGTGACCATCAGCGATCGCGCCACGGCTCAACGCATCGCCGCGGCGGCTGCGCCCTTTGCCGTCGATTCCGAAAAGCTGCGCAAAGTTCTGGAGGAATCCTTTCTCGCGACTGCCGTTTACAGCACCGCTACTCGGAACCTTCGTCTCACAGCCGAGCAAAAGCTCCTCAGCTATAAACTGCATCAGAGCTACGCCGATCTCAAGAAGGAAATGCGTCTCGGCACCGCATTACGCCTGTTAAACGCGCAGGATCTGGCCGCCATCGTTCCCGTGCCGGACTTCCGTTATTACCGGCTTTCCGCGCGCGCAAGCTACGAAGGCGAGCCGTTGCTGCAGCTCTTCTTTGCCGATGTGGCTTCGCGTGCACCCCGCGCCGAAGGCGATCTGAAACATCTCGGCCGCGCCGTACTGATCTCCTTGCTGGACGAGACGAATCCGATCGACGCGGCTCGCATCAATGCTCTGGCGAGCGATACGATCTGGGCCGAGATGGAACAGCAACAGTTTCCGGCCAACTCGCCCGCCTCGTACAGCGACTGGTACGACATCACGCACTGGGCGCACGCGATTGCCGCGGTGGGTCCGCGATTGAAGATCGCGCTTGACGCCTGGAGTACTGTCTCGGGCGATCCCTCTGCCGATCCGCGTTTTATGGCCGCTCGCGACGCACTCGCCGCGACGCTTGCGGAGGTGACCCGCAACACTCGCGCCGCTTTCGAGCATGGCTGGCCGATGGCCGTGATGTTTGCTTTAAGCCAGTTCCGCGCTGACGCCAGCTTCGAGGCGCAATGGAACGGCGCGGTGCAATTCGAGAAACGCTCCGAGCGCGTGCTCCGGGCCGTATGACGCCGATGATCCATCGCGAAATACAATAGCCACGTATGTCTCGCGTCGACCTTTCGGGCACCGAAACGCTCGTGCCCGCCGAGCAACTCGCCGCTGCCAATCGAGCGCATTTTCCGAACGAGAGCGCAGAATACCGTGCGGCTCGCAATGCATTGCTGGTGGAAGAGATCAAACTTCGCCGTCAGCTGGAACGTCTCGCCCGCCAGCGCCGCGCATTGCCGCTGGGCGGCGAAATACCAAAGGATTTCGAATTTGCCTCCGAGACGGGCCCCGTGCGCTTTTCGCATCTCTTCGGCGACAAGACAACGCTTCTCGTCTACAGCATGATGTTCGGACCGCAGCGCAAAGCGCCCTGCCCGAGCTGCACCTCATTTCTGAGTTCCTGGAACGGTACAGCGGTAAATCTGCGCGAGCGCGTCGCCATCGCCGTTACTGCACGCTCGCCCATTGACCGGCTCCTCGCGTACAAACAGGAGCGCGGCTTTTTGAACCTGCCCTTCTACTCCGATACGAGCGGCGAGTACACGCGCGCCTACGTCAGCGCGGATGATGCGGACATACCCGGCTTCAGCATCTTCACCAAACGCGGCGGCCTCATTCACCACTTCTACAGCGGCGAAATGAGCGGCGCCATGGCCGATCCGGGTCAGGACTCGCGCGGCGCACCCGATGCGGACCCGCTCTGGCTCATGCTCGACTTGACGCCCGAGGGACGCGGCTCCGACTGGTATCCGAAGCTCGATTACGGCCATAAATAGCGTCCGCCGAAGTCTTCGTCCGCTACGGTTCGGAACGCCCGAGCGTGTCGTATAGGGGCTGAACCGGCTCGATTCGCGGATTCTCTTCTGCAACCGAAATCGCAAATACGCGGATCTTGTCGTTGTTGGGCAGCGTGATGCTCTTCGCGCCGGCCGGCAACTCCAGCGCATAAGCGAACAGATACGAGTAGCGGTACGGCACATTTTCCCCGGCCGCATTGTGATGATGCGACGCGTACCAGGCCAGCTCAGCGCGTTTGATATAGCCCGGCTTAATGCCGGTCATCTCGGTGTAATCGTCGTGCTCCGTGCGTGCCGGCCGCATCATGCCCGCCGGAATCGTCACATCCTTCGCAATCCACTGGCGATCGTCCCACTGGCCGATGAATCCGCCCCAGTCCTGCACATTCACATCGATCGGCTGCTTTCCGAGCTGGAACGCTCCCCGGTGATCGCCGTCCGTCGAGGCTGCCAGCAGGTAGACGCGGTTGAAGTGTCCAGCCGGCAGCGGAATCGTCTGACCTTTTGCGGCGACCGCGTTGAGCGCTCCGGTCTCTCTCGGCCCCAGTTTGAAGTGCACATCGTCGAAGGCTATATCGGCCGGAAGCATTTCGGCCGGATAGGTATCCCCGTGTCCATCAAAACCCGTTGACGAGTGCGCGCCGTCGTTGCTGGCTGCGGCAACATCGTAGCGCAGCGAAACGGGCTCCGAATGAACCGCGGCCACATCGCTCTTCGCCGCTTGGAGGCGGAGCGCGAACGTGCGCGGCTGATAGGCCGAAAAAGAAGTCACCAGCGCACCGTTGCTGAGCGTCGCCGGTCCGGCTGGCTGTTCCTGCCCGTTCACCTCACGCGCCGAGGCGATCGGAGCCGCGAACGAGACCCGCACATTTGCCTGCGGCCTGCCGTCGAGTTCCACCATTCGCAGGATCAGCTCATCGCCCTGCTCGGCTTTCTTGAGCGCCAGAACGCGAACCCGCGAATTGCTGACCTTCATGAGCGAAAACTCGTGTCCGAGCGTGCCCGCATGCTTCGCCGTCTCGAATGCAATCAGCGGTGTATTGAGCCGCTGGCCCTGCCAGTCCGTCTGCGAGTCCCGCCAACCCGCCGCATGCCCCGCGAGACCGTACGTAAATTCGTGATGTCCGAGATCCTGTGTAGCTTGATCGGGATAACCGCCGCGCGTTCCCGGCGTGCGCAGTAGCGTGAGCCGAATCGTGTGGTCATTCGGTTTGTCGGAGCCGTTCTTGCAATCGGTCAGAATGGTCGCGCCGAATTCGCCGCTCATGTCGGTCAGATCGATCCACTGGTGCGACGGCACTTCGAACTTCTTCGGCTCCGCAGTGGGGCGCTCGATTGTGCCGATGTCCCAGTTATAAGTCGCCATGCGATTCAAGGCCAGCAGCGGAAAGGTCGCCTTGAGATTCGATTCCTTCGTCTTCCAATCGATCGCGTTGCCAAATTCAACGCGTTTACCGGCATTGCCTACCGACAGGCTGATCCGCTGGACAAAGCGTGAGCCGGCCGTCTCGCGTGCAACTTCAAGCGTGATCCGCACCGGGCCTTGCTCCACGATACGAATCTGCGCCGGACCGCCCACATACGCGCGGGGCGCAGCCTGCTCCTGATCCCAATCCATGTTCCAGGCCGGCCATTGCCGCGGATTGTCGTACGAAATCGCCAGCCGCAGCGGCGCCGCGAGCAGTTCTCTTCCAAGGGCTTTGTCGAAGATGCTCGAGACATCGCCATCCGCATTCAGCTTCACGCGGTAATACTCGTTTTCGAGCGAGTGCTCCGAGATTTCGAGGCCGCCGGGGCTTTGCTCCGCTGGCCCGGGCTCGACGTTATAGACTGCATAGCCCACGGACGGCACTTTCGCCAGAAACAGCACCTTGCCATTTGCGATCTGTGCGGGAACGCGAGCGCCGTCCGGACCCGCGACACGAACGCTACCCGGCAACCCGCCAGGAAAATGCAGGGTTGCTTCCACCACATCCTCGCGCTCGATGTTCAGAGGGTTGAAGACAACAACCGGAATCCCTTTGGCGCGCGTATCGAGCGCAGCGGCTACTCCTTCCGACCCGCTCTTCAGAACCGCCGCAAATTGATTCATCGCAATCACGTCGTCGTTCCAGGCGAACTCGTACGCCTTAGGCGTGGCGGTCCCGGCTGCTATGTCGTGAAATTGGCCGCCCATGACGAGCGTCCAGGCGTCGTTCAGCCGGGTCTGCGGATACTCGCGCGCATGCAGCCAAGCCGCCGCTACCGACGATTTCTCCGCCGCATCCGCCAGCACTTCTTCCTTCCGCAGCCAGCGCTTCTGATACGCCTGCGATGTCAGCGACCCCGCCGAGTGGTTCGTTAATTCCATCTCTCCCGTGTAGTGCGGAAGCCGCGCAGCCTCTTCAGGCGTGATATTCAGAAACATCTGCTCGGCGTCTGACGAAACCACATGCACCGGACCATCGCCAACCTGCACGGCCGGCGATTGCGGCTCGGCTTCTCCACGGAAAAAGAACTGGCCCGGAGGCGGGAGGCTGGCCGTGCCTTTCGTCACAATTGCCTCCAGACGCTTGATTGAATCTTCGTCGGGAGCACCGCCCGTATCGCCGGTGCCGTAGTAGTGATAGTCCGTGAAAATACCCGTCACCTTGCCGTTGTTCTCGACGCGCGCCGCCCAGTCGCCCTGAAATCGGTTGTCCTCCTGCTCCTGCTGGAATTTCGTGAACGCCTCCTGCTGCTGGCGCAGGTTCATCAGCTCCTGAATATCTTTCGGATCAAACGGCTTCCCATTGCGCCGCTGATCGCGCAATTTCTGCTGAACCGCTTCGGTCTTCTGCTGAATGTCTGCCAGTTGCACGTTCGGAGGTGCGGGCGGAAGCGGCTTGCTCAGATCGGTTTCAATGCCGCCGCTGTAGCTGCCCGGATTCAGCGCCGCGAGCACCGTCTTGCCATCCGGCCCTACCCACACACCGACATTGAACGGTGTCCCCTCGGGTGTCTTTTCGAGCGACTCCGGGCCGCCTCCATCGGCCGACGAGCCCCACACCAGTTTCTGCGTCGAAAAGCCGCGCACTCCGGCATGCGCCAGAATACTCGGCAGCGAAGCCGGGAATCCGAAGCAGTCCGGCAGCATGTATTCCGCGCTCGCCTTGCCGAGCTCTTTGCGGAACCAGTCGTTGCCATACAGCACCTGGCGGATGATCGATTCGGCGCTGGGCGCGTTCACATCGCCTTCTTCCATCGATGAACCTGCCGGAAACCATCGCCCCGAGTCGACGTACGTTTTCAATTTCGCGAAGTCGCCCGGAAAATATTCCTTCATCAGGCGGTAGCGATTCGCGCCACTGAAGTTGAAAATGTAGTGCGGGTACTTATCGATCAGCGCGAAATTTTCTTCCATCGTTTTGCGGATATATTCGCTGATCACCTGCGGATATTCCCAGCGCCATTCGGTATCGAGATGCGCATAGCCAACTACATAAAGTGTTGGCTGTTTGGTCAAATCGGGCTTTTGCGTCGTTTGGGCGCGCGTATGAAAGGGCAGTGCATAGCAGAGCAGTGCCGCGATGACGTGCGGAGAACATGAAAATCTCTTTTCCGGCATGACATGGCGTAGTTTACAGCAGCGCTTTCAGATGCGAGTTTGCGTAAACAGTAAAGCGCGTATACTGGACGAATCGTTTTCAGGGGGTGAGCAATGACCCGTCCAGCACGTGCCGGGTATTCGGCTTTCGCGTTTCTTTTGTTCTTCGCAGCCGCTTGCCTGGCCCAGATCGGAACCACCTCGCTTGCCGGGGTTGTAACCGATCGTTCGGGAGCAGCCGTGCCCGGCGCGGCCATCACGCTTGTTAATCCATCCCAGGGCACGGAGCGTAAAGCCGTCACCAATAATTCCGGCGAGTATCGTTTTCTCTCCGTGCCGCCCGGCACCTATAATCTGACTGTCGAAAAGCAGGGCTTTCAAACCGCCCATCAAAATAACCTGGCGCTGCTGGTAAACAATCCCGCCACCAGCAACATCGCGCTCGAAGTCGGCTCCGTTACCGAGCAGGTGGAAGTCACCTCGCAGGCGGCGGCCATCAACACCACCGACGCGTCTCTCGGCAACGCCATTGGCGAGCACCAGATCAAGCAGCTTCCGCTCGAAAGCCGCAATGTGCCCGACTTGCTGAGTCTGCAGGCCGGCGTGGTTTACACGGGCAACCGGCCCGATATCGACACCGGCATCGATACCCGCAGTGGTTCGGTAAACGGCGCACGCAGCGATCAAAGCAACGTCACCCTCGACGGCATTGCTGTCAACGACAAGGGAGGCCACGCGTTCACGTCGGTCCTGCCCGTAACGCTTGATTCAGTCGAAGAGTTTCGCGTCACAACCACCAACTACAACGCCGATCAGGGCAGCGCCTCCGGTGCGCAGGTTGCTCTGATCACCAAGAGCGGAACGAACTCCTTCCACGGATCGGCCTACGAATACAACCGCAATTCGTTCGTCAGCGCCAACGATTACTTCGTGAAGCGCGCGCAATTGGAGTCCGGACAGCCGAACGAGCCTTCCAAGCTGAATCGCAACATCTTCGGCGTAAGCCTGGGCGGGCCCATCCTCAAAAATCGCGTGTTCTTCTTCCTGAATTACGAAGGCTACCGCGATGCCGAGGCGATCAGTGCGCTGCGTACCGTTCCTAGCGCCACTCTGCGCGACGGCATCATTCAATACGTTTGCCAGGATCCGACCGCCTGCCCGGGCGGCACAGTCACCGGAATCAGCGGTAAGCAGCATACGTACGCGCCCGGCAACATGGCGCTCAGTCCGCAGCAGATCACGGCGATGGACAGCACCAGCCTCGGACCGCACGGCCCCGATCCGGCGGTTCTGCAGTATCTGAACTCGACCTACCCGCTGCCCAACGACAACACCACCGGCGATCTGCTTAACACCGCCGGCTACCGCTTCCGAGCTCCCACCTACACGGTTAAGAACTGGTACATCGCCAAGCTCGACTACAACATCACGCGGGACGGGAAGCATCGGGTCTCGGTGAGCGGTGCGCTGGCCAACGAAAGCGACGCGGGCGCGCCCTTTTTGCCCGGCACTCCGCCCGAGGAAACGACTGTCAATTACAACAAGGGCATCATCACGCAGTACCTGGCCGTACTGACACCCGCGCTGCTCAACAATTTCCGCTACGGCTTCATCCGCCAAAGCAACGGTATTGCGGGCGACTCCACCCAGCCCTGGGTTCAGTTCCCTCAGATCGATCAGGGCATCACGTATTCATCCGCCTTTCAGCGGCCCATTCACAATTTCAACGACGACATCTCCTGGGTGCGCGGTAAACATTCGCTGCAGTTCGGCTTTCAGATCTCCCTTCTGCGCAATCCCGAGACGAATTCGAATCAGTCGTTCAGCAACGGCGTGACGAATCCCGAATGGATGTACAACTCCGGCATGGCCGGCAAGGGCGTTGCGCTCGATCCCGCCGCCAACAACTATCCGGCCGTCGCCCAGGACTTCAATACGTCCTACGATTACCCGATGACCGCGCTGCTCGGCATGGTCACGCTGGTGAATGCCAACTACAACTACCAGCGCAATGGCTTGCCGCTGCCGCAGGGCACGCCCGTGAAGCGCGATTTCGCGCAGGATTCCTACGAGATGTACATCCAGGACTCCTGGAAAGTGAAGCCGAATTTCACTGTTACCTACGGCCTGCGCTATTCGCTCTTTTCGCCGCCCTGGGAGACCAATGGCCTGGAAGTCACACCCACACGCAGCCTGAGCGACTACTTCAACGCGCGCGCCACCGGCATGTGGAACGGCGTGCCTTCGAGCGCGCAGCCGCTGGTCGCCTACAACTGGTCCGGTCCCGCAAACGGAGGCGGCGGTTATTACGACTGGGATTTCCATAACTTCGGACCGCGTCTCGCGCTCGCCTATGCTCCTGATTTTCAGAACGGCTGGCTGCATAAGATCTTCGGCGATGCAGGCAAGAGCAGCATCCGCGCAGGCTTCGGCGTAGTCTACGATCGGCTGGGCGAGAGCCTGGTGGACACCTTCGATCAGAACGGTTCGTTCGGCCTGTATACCGAGCTCACCAATCCGTCCGCTGTTCAGACGTCGCAAACCGCGCCGCGCGTGACAAACATGAACGTCATCCCGACAACCGACTACACCGGCGCGCCGATCTTCATTCCCGCGCCGCAGGAGCACTTCCCGCAGCCGTACCCAAGCAGCCTCGCCACCGGCGGCTCGGCCATCACCTGGGGCATCGACGACAAAATGAAGACGCCGTATTCCTACGCGCTCGACTTCGCCATCGAACGCGAGCTCAAAGGCGGATTCACCGTCAGCATGGCGTACGTGGGCCGCTTGTCGCACCGGCTGCTGGCGCAGGAAGACATGGCGATGCCGCTCGATATGTTCGACAAGAAATCGGGCGTCGATTATTTCACGGCCGCCACGGCTCTGGCCAAAATCTATCGCCCCGAGCTGAAGGCTGGCAACAGCGCGCCCACCAATTCGTTCAATCCGTCGCAACTTCCGGCCAATGTTCGCCAGTTCTGGACCGATACGATTCAGCCGCTTGCTCCCGGAGGCGCATACTCGATCGGATCATGCTCGTCGGCGAGTTCAACCACGAGCCCGGTCGTCGCTGCATTCGATCTTTTCTGCGGAATCAGCCTGAATGAATCGCTTGCGCTTTACAATCTCGATACGTACGGCATTCCCGACGCCAACATCCCGAACCAGGTCTACTTCCCAACCACTGGTCAATACAGCTACTACAGCCCGCAGTATTCCTCGCTCTATGCCTGGCGCGCCAATACCAACGCCAGTTACAACGCAGGCGAGCTGACGCTTCGCCACAGGCTTTCTCATGGATTGCAGTTCGAGCTGAATTACACGCTATCGCGCTCCATCGATCTCGCCTCCGATGCCGAGCGCGTCGGCCCGGCGAGTTCGACCAGCAGCCTGAATAACGTCATCATCAACGCCTGGGACCCGAAGCAACAGCGAGCAGTTTCCTCCTTCGATGCGACCCACCAGTTCAACGCTAACTGGGTGCTCGAGCTGCCGTTTGGAAAAGGCAAAATGCTGGGCGGAAATGCTGGAGGTCTGCTCAACGCCTTCATCGGCGGCTGGCAGCTCTCCGGACTCGCACGCTGGACCAGCGGTTTCCCTGTCAATGTCGATAACGGCTACAGCAACTATCCGACGAATTTCGAGCAGGAAGGCAACGCGAACCTCGTCGCCCCTGTGCAAACCGGCGCCTACACCGTACAGAGCGGACCCGATGCCGGCGCAATCAACATCTTCAAGAACGGTCCCGCTGCTATCAGCTCGTTCGATTACGCCTATCCCGGCCAGGCAGGCGGACGCAACCAGATCCGCGGCAATGGCTACTTCGGCATCGATCTCGGTCTCGCCAAGCGCTGGCTCATGCCCTGGAGCGAGAAGCAGAGCCTGCAGTTTCGCTGGGAGGTTTTCAACGTCACCAACTCGGTCCGCTTCGATGTGCAGTCGAGCCTGATCTCGGGCGGTCTCACCATGGGGAACGTCACCAGCTTCGGTAATTACTCGGGATTGCTGACGAATCCTCGTATCATGCAATTTGCGCTCCGATATGAGTTCTAACGCGGTCGCCTCGCGCGCCGGCTACAACCGCTTTCTGCTTCTGGTCGCCGGACTCGGCGGTCTGCTCTACGGCATCGATGTTGGCATCATCGGAGGCGCGCTGCCATATCTCGAAGCGACCTCTGGCCTGAACGCCGGCGAGCTTTCGATCATCGTTGCCGCCGTGCTGCTCGGGAGCGTCTTCTCCACGCTCTTTGCCGGTATGCTCGCCGACTGGATGGGCCGCCGCGCACTCATGATCCTGAGCGGAACCAGCTTCGTCATCAGTATTCCGGTCATCGCGCTCTCGCACGGCTACGGGCCGCTCTTCTTCGGACGTCTGCTGCAAGGCATCAGCGGCGGATTCATAGGCGTCGTCGTGCCGCTCTACCTGGCTGAATGCCTGGTCGCCTCCACGCGCGGCAAAGGCACCGGAGTTTTCCAGTGGCTGCTCACGCTCGGCATCGTCGCCGCCGCGCTGATCGGGATTTACTACAGCTATCGCGTGGAGGAAGTCGCGCGATCCGCCAGCGCCGCCGCTCTCTTCGCCTTCAAGGATCAGGCCTGGCGACGCATCTTCTGGGTCTCGCTGCCGCCCGGCGTGCTTTTCGTCGCCGGTGCTTTTCTCGTCGCCGAATCGCCGCGCTGGCTATTCAAAAAAGGCAGACGCGAGGCGGCTTATTCAGCGTTGCTTCGCTCCCGTGCTCCCGAAGAGGCCGATCGTGAGCTGCACGAAATGCAGGAGACCGCCCAGGCCAATCTTTCGCGCGGCGCAGCCATCCGCGAGTCGCTGCTGCAGCGCAAATATGTTGTGCCATTCGTGCTGGCCTGCATCGTTCTCTTCTGCAACACCGCCTGCGGTATCAATTCAATCATCGGCTACAACACCAACATTCTTTTGCAGAGCGGACTCTCCGATGTACAGGCGCACTGGGGGTACGTGATCTTCACCGTCGTCAATTTCCTGATGACGATCATCGGCCTTACTCTGGTCGATCGCAAAGGCCGCCGGTTTCTGCTGATCACGGGCACGGCCGGCATCATTGTTTCGCTCACCGTCACCGCTCTTCTCTTCCTGGGCACAGAGAAATCGAATATCGACGTTCATGACCGTCTGCAGAGCGCGATTCAGCCCGATCAGACGCTCAGTGTGCGTTTCGACCCTGCCCAAGCCGCGCAATTGCTTGGAGCTGAGAGCCGCATCGATCCCGCCAAAGCCTCATTAGTCGTTGTCTACTCGTACGGCGACTTCACCGCCGAAAGCACCGTCGCCCATTCGAACGAAGAGGGCGCCCCCGTGATCCACGTATCACGCGAGAGCGCCGTTCCAGCCAACAAGATCGAAGCTTTCTTCAAGAATCCCTTCGCCGACGTGACAGCCGCCCGCACCGCTCCGCTCAAAATCGAGAAGGCGCTGGTCAGTCCGCTGCCGGACGCCTCGCATGGCTGGCTGGTGGCGATCACGCTCTACATTTTTATGTCGTTCTATGCCATCGGGCCGGGCGTTTGTGTCTGGCTCGCGCTTTCGGAGTTGATGCCGACGCGCATCCGCTCGAATGGCATGAGCATCGCACTGGTGATCAACCAGATGGTCTCGACCACGCTGGCGGCCATCTTCCTGCCAATTGTGGCCAATCACGGCTATTCGACAATTTTCTTCCTGTTCGCAGGGTTTACGGTGATTTACTTCGTCACCGCCACGTTCTTCCTGCCCGAGACGAAAGGCAAAACACTGGAGGAGATCGAAGAGTACTTCGAAGGAGCGAAAGCCAGCGCATAATAGGGCAATGGCGGCCCGGTGCGCAGCAGTTCTGTTCACTGCGGTTGCTTTCTTGCCCGCGGCACCCCCGCCAGCACTCCCGTTTGTCGATTGGAAAGCGTGTCCATTTGAAGGCTGCACGTATGGCCGCTGGACTGCGCTCGGGCACGTCGATGTTTACGATCGATGGACAGCGCACCGTAAGCGCATCGCTGCACTATCGAATGGCGATACAGTCACCGCGATCACAGGTTTGGTTGTCACGTTTCGCCCGGGCATCATACGCATGGACCGCGATCTGCCGGAACAAGGTCTGAAGCGCGGCGATAGACTTCTGACCTACAGCTATCGAGGCGAGGGATTTTCGGCGGTGTGGTTCCACGGCCGTTATGAGCCCGAGTTCGACATCTCCTTTGCAAAGTGGCCGGACGGATTCGGCTGCGGAGGTGATCATTGCGCCGCAACCTACATAGCGCCTGGCAAGAAGGTCTGGTGGGCTGAAATTGAGCTCGAATCGGGCCGCAAAGGCTGGGTGAATATGAGCGTGCCGAAATTCGATGGGATTAATACATTGTGCTCCCTGCCTCCAAAACTCACGCGCTAAAGCTATCGGTGCTCATCGATCAAGTCCCAAGTACCCCACTACAACGCAGCCGCGAATCTTCATGCGCACAGTCTGACACCGATATGCCTCTGCTCGCCACGTTCCTGCGCTACCCTCGTAGTATGCTGTGTGCATAGTGTAGGTATGCAGACCCCCATCCGTGTGCTCGTCGCCAAACCAGGCCTCGATGGACACGACCGCGGCGCAAAGGTCATCGCACGTGCCCTGCGCGACGCCGGAATGGAGGTCATCTACACCGGTCTCCGGCAAACACCGGAGATGATCGTGAATGCAGCTCTCGAAGAAGATGTCCAGGTGATCGGACTTTCAATTCTCTCCGGCGCGCACAATGCCATTGTGCCGCGCGTGATGGAATTGCTTCGGGAAAAGCAGATGGATGACGTGCTCGTCATCGTCGGCGGTATCATCCCCGATGAAGACGCCGCCGAGCTCAAGAAGCTGGGAGTGGCCGAGGTCTTTCAACCCGGTGCCTCTCTCGATAAAATCGTCCACTTTATTCGCGATTCAGTAAAACAAATTGCTTGAGGGAAACCCGGCAGGAAAACGGTCCGCAGCGCCGCGCGTTCGACGCGAACACCGGCAGCGGACGGAAAAGGAAACAGATGCAGGACAGATTAAGCATCGCGGTATTCGTCGATTACGACAACATTGAGATTGGCGTGAAATCGACGCTGCGCCGCGAATTCGACGTATCGCTCCCGCTTGGCGCTTTGAAAGAGCGCGGCGATCTCGTCGCCAAATTCGCCTACGCGAATTGGGGCCGCCAGGAGGGTGCCACCCGCCAGATGGCCGAAAACGCTGTACAAATGGTGCAGCGCATTCCGTCGCCGCGCGGCGACAAAAACGGAGCCGATATCAATCTCGCCCTCGACGCTCTCGAGATGGCCTTCACCCATGCGCATGTGAACGCCTTCGCCATCGTGAGCGGCGACAGCGACTTCATTCCGCTCGTCAACAAGCTAAAGGAATACGGCAAAACCGTTTTCGTGGTCGGGGGAAAGGCATTCACCAGCACCATTCTTCAGCAGAACTGCCACGAATTCGTGAGCTACGAGTCGCTGCTCGAAGATGGCGACCGGATTGTGCCGCAGCCCATGCCCGACCGGCGCGAGCGCATGGACCGGCCAGATCGCCAGGATCGCCCAGACCGGCAGGATCGCAAAGATAAGAAAGAGCGCGGCCCGCGTCCGGCTCCGCTCGAGCTCTCGCAGGCTTATCCGCTGGTTGAGCGCGCTTTGCAGGTGCTCGAACGCCGCGCCGTACAGCCTCAGCTCGGCCTTTTAAAGAGCACCATGCTGCAGCTCGATCCGGCTTTCAGCGAACGTGCCTACGGTGCCGGCAGCTTCTCGGATTTCGTCGACAAACTCAAAAAAGCCGATTTCATCAATGTCAGCGGTTCGGGCGGCCGTTATCTGATCGAGCGCAAGGGTTCCGGCGGAACGTCGGAAAAATTTGTTCCGCGCCCGGAAGAGGCGTTGCCCCAATTGCGCGATGTGCTCGAGACCCACCGCATGGAACTCGAGGAGGGCGCGACAGCCGAAGAACTCGAACAGTGGATGCAGACCGAGTATCCGGAATTCCAGTTGCCCAAATACGGCTTTCAGCAATTCTCGGAATTTCTGAACTACGCACAGGACAAAACGGTCGTTCGTCTCGAGCCCGATGAAGAGCGTGGCCTGATCGTGCAGCTCGGTGCCGAGTTTTATCCTCCCGCGCTGCCCGCGCAAGCTCCCGAGCCGCTGCCCGAAGAGGAAGAAGACGAGCCGCAGCCCATTGTCGAAGGCCAGCCCACTATCTTCGAGCCCAATCCGCCCCCGCCCAAGCCGAAGAAGACTCCGACGCGCAAGCGTCCATCGGCCGGAGCAGGTGTGCGCCGTCCGCGTAAACGCAAGCCCGAATAAGCACGCGCTGGGATGGCGAAAAGACCCGATAACCTGCAGGGCGCGCTCGACCTGATCATCCTCAAAGCGCTCGACCACGCGCCCAATCATGGCTTCGGAATCAGCTCGCATGTTGCAAAAGCCTCCGAAGGTCTGCTGCAGATCGAGGAGGGTTCGCTCTATCCCGCGCTGCATCGCATGGAGCGCGACAAACTGGTTAGTGGAACCTGGCGCATCACCGATAACGGCCGGCGCGCTCGGCTCTACACCCTCACACCGGCCGGCAAGAAGCGCCTCGCCGAAGCACGCGATAACTGGAAGATCGTCAGCCGCGGCGTGAAGAAGCTGCTTAAGTTCAGCTGAGGCGACCGCCTCTCAGCGCCCGGCGCTCTTCACGATCTGCGGCGGCGGCGGAATGTTGCGGTCCTTGAACCACTGCACATTGTCGGTTTCCACCTTCACCGGCACATCTCGCTTATCCGGAATGAACACCTGCAACCCGGAATCCGCCGTCATCCGCGTATAGCCGCTCGTAAACTGGTCCCGATAGTTCACCAGGTCCAGATCAAACCACGGGTTCGCCGATATGTCGATCATCATGATATTCACCGGATGCATCGTCAGGCTCCCGAAATCGATGCGCCCGCCCTTCAGGCTGAAAAAATTCCGCCACATCTCCACCCGCTCCAGGTCCTGCGCCGCATCTCCGAAAACCGCCTCCACGTCCGGACTATCCACGCGCACCTTGGTCAGTTCGCCACGTATATGAGGCGGAGGCAGCAGCTCGGTGGTGTTCAGCACAATGTCGTTTCCCTGCACTTCCAGCCCGGCAATCTTGCTCTTCACCAGATCCGCCGGCGAAATATGCAGCACCTTCATCAGCCCCTTTACCGGCACTTTCAGCACCGTGATCTTCTGAATGTGCACACGCACCCGGTCGCCCGGATCAGCCGCAACCGATGCGCTCACCTCAACCGGCAGCGGTACCACTTTATGCAGCGTTCCGGTTAGCTTCAGATTCGCGCCATCCGCCACCAGCGCAATGTTCTGGAGTGGCGCATCCGTCAACACCGAGTTCAGGTAATGCGCAATATCGCCGATGTTGACCCGGATCACGCCCGACTCGACGCCGAGCACAAAAGAGTCCGGCCGGTCGAACGACGGATCCACATTGCGCCGTGTCCGCTCCAGCCTGCCATCCAGCCAGCGCACATAAATTCGAAAATCCGGACCCTTGCGCAATAACAGATTATGCGCGTGAATACGCGTCGCGCCGTTGTCTTGCGCCGGTTTCGGCGCGCCCGCCGCCTGCGGCTCGGTTACCGTGGTTTTCTCTTGCTTGTCTTCCCGCCTGCTCGCGTACCAGACCACTACCGCAACCGCTGCGACTAATATCAGGGCCGCCGCCCACACGCGCGTTCGTATCTTCATCCCTCCTATTAGCTTGAACCGCGCCCTCCGCTCGACTTGGACCACGCCCTGCGCTCAGGCCGCGCACCACTCTAAACTTCACTTGCGCGCCGTATTTCCCAGAGAGGCCTTCAGATTCTCCTGCGCCCGTTGCTGGTCGCTGAGCGCCTCTGTCACGAGCTCCCGATTCCCCGCACGGAAAGCTTCTGCCAGCTTCATCAGCGCCTGTTCTCGCGCCGTCACATATGCCAGCACAAAGCCCGCTATTTCACCCGGTCGCCCCTTCAATCCCCTGAAGTTCAGGAGCGTCTTGCGTTCCGCGGACCATGGAGCCAAAATCTCGTTCTGCACCCGTTGAGCCACTTGTCGGTCGCTCAGGTGCGCCGCCTTCGATTCCTCGAAGATCGTCCGGAATTTCGCGTCCGTTTTCTTCTCGAGCTCCGCTACCTGCAGCATCTCTTTCTGCAGATCCAGCGGATGAGGCAGCGCTATCGCAAATCCCAGCACCACTGCCGTACTCACCAGGCCTGCCGCCACCGCGCGCACCAGCCGCCTCCGCGCAAACCCCTCCGTGATCGGATTACTGACCGCGAGGCCGCATGCCAGCCCTCCAAGCAGCCCACCGATATGCGCCGCCAGATCGGTCCCGGAATGCAGCACACCCCAGACGGCGTTGTAGATCAGAAACACCACCGCGCCCTTCATCAGGTTCGCGAGCGCCGCTTTCGGAATAGAATCCCGCCGCAGAACCAGAAACCCAATCAGCGCTCCGTACAAGCCGAAAATCGCTCCCGACGCGCCAGCGCTCACGATGTACGGATTCCACGCCAGGCTGCACAGCGCGCCCGCAATCCCGGAGACGAGATACACGATCAGCATGCCCACGTTTCCCAGCAGGCGCTCCATAAACGGCCCGATCTGCACCAGCACCAGCATGTTGAAAAGCACGTGCATGAAACCCAGGTGTACGAACATGGAGGTCACCATCCGCCACCACTCGCCGCGCCCGATCGTCGCCGGTCCGTAATCCGCGCCCCAGCCGAGCAGCTTCGAAAGCGTCGCGCGGTCCGGATCGAATCCCGAAAGGAGCATCGACACGAACACGACCACGTTGACCGCGAGGATAATCCACGAAACAAAAACTGTTGGCGCGTACCAGTCGAGCAGTCGTGCGAAGTCTGCCCCTACTTCCACTGGCACCTCGAGTTCCCCGCTGGCCGGCACTGGTTTCACCTGTTCATCTTTCGGAAAGAGCGACTCCATGGGCATAATCCGGAGCACTTTCCGGCCCATAAAACCCCCGCTGCGATAACCTAACTGCTTGCCCTCATCCGAACCCGTCATCGCCGCCTTCGGCGAAATCATGCTCCGCCTTTCCCCGCCCGGTTTCGAGCGCTTCCTTCAATCCCCACAGTTCGTCGCAACCTGGGGCGGCGGAGAGGCCAACGTCACCGTCTCCATCGCTCAACTCGGCGGCTCCAGCCGCTATCTGACGGTCCTCCCCGAAAAGAACCCGCTCGCCGACGCCTGCATTGCCGAGCTCCGCCGCTTCGGTGTTGACACCTCGCACATCGTCCGCGCTTCCGGCCGTCTCGGCGTCTACTTTGTCGAAGCCGGCGCCAACCAGCGCTCTTCCACCGTCGTCTACGATCGCGCCTACAGCGCCATCGCGCTCGCCCAACCCGGCACGATCGACTGGTCGCGCGCACTCGCCGGTGCCGCCTGGCTGCACCTTACCGGCATCACCCCTGCCCTCAGCGAATCCGCCGCCGCGCTCGCCCGTGAATCACTGGAAGCCGCCCGCGCCGCCAACCTCAAAATTTCCATCGATCTCAACTTCCGCAAAAATCTCTGGAAGTGGGGCCGCACTGCCCACGAGATTATGCCCGATCTCCTCCGGTACGCACACCTCTGCATTGCCAACGAAGAGGACTGCCAGAAATGTCTCGGTATCGACACCGATATCGACGTCGAATCCGGCTCCCTCCAGCACGCCAAATTCGAAGCACTCGCAAAGCTCGTCCTCGACCGCTTCCCGAATCTCGAAAAGATTGCCATTACTCTGCGTGAATCCCGCAACGCATCGCATAACGGCTGGTCCGCCTGCCTGCACAACCGCCGCGATTTCCTGTTGAGCCGCGCCTACGACATCACCCACATCGTCGATCGCGTCGGCGGAGGCGACAGCTTCGCCGCCGGCCTCATCTATGGCCTCAACTATCTCGAAAACGACCGTGTAGCCCTCGAATTCGCCGTCGCCGCCTCGGCTCTCAAACACTCCATCCCCGGCGACTTTGCCCGCTTCTCAGCCGCCGAAGTAAACGCCCTCGTCACGGGCGGTGGTTCCGGCCGCATCCAGCGATGAAGTTTCCGGTCCGATGAAATTTCCAGTCCGCTGGCTCCTCGTATTCTGGATCTTCATCATCAGCGCCATCGCCTACCTCGATCGCGTCAACATCTCCATAGCTGGCGGCGCGATCGCCCGTGAGTTTCATCTCTCGCAGCAACAGCTCGGCTTCGTCTTCAGCGCCTTCATCCTTGGTTACGCCGCTGGCCAGGCACCGGCTGGCTGGCTCGCCGACCGTTTCGGCGCCCGCTCCATCCTTCTCTTCGGCGCTATCTGGTGGGCCGTCTTCACAACCCTCATCACCGCGCTCTCCCCAGCTATGAGCGGCCTGCTCTGGATGGCCATCCTCATCCGGTTCTGTCTCGGCGCTGGGGAAGCGGTCGTCTATCCGGCCTCCAACACGATCGTCGCCCGCTGGATTCCGTCCATCGAACGCGGTAAAGCCAACGGCCTCATCTTTTCGGGTGTCGGGCTCGGCTCCGGCGTCACGCCGAAGCTCATCTCCTGGCTCATGTCCACCTATGGCTGGCGCAGCTCTTTCTGGGCCAGCGCCGCGCTCGGCCTTATCGCCGGCGCCATCTGGTACTGGATCGCGCGCAACGATCCGCGCCGCCATCCCTGGATCTCACCCACCGAACTCGACCGCGTCGAATCCGGCCTGCCCGTTGCCGCACCCACCAACAGCCCGCAATCCGTACCCTGGTCCCGCATCCTCACCCACCCCGACATCCTGCTCATCACCTTCAGCTACTTCGCTTACGGCTACGTCGCCTATATCTTCTTCAGCTGGTTTTTCCTCTATCTCAACCAGGTCCGCGGCCTCAATCTCAAGCAGAGCGCCACCTATGCCATGCTTCCCTTCCTCGCCATGACCGTCGGCTCTCTGATCGGCGGCTGGCTCAGCGACCGCCTCACCGCCTCTTTCAACAAACGTATCGGCCGCTGTGGCATCGCCTTCTTCGGCATCGCTCTGGCCGCGCTTTTCGTCGCCCTCGGGACCCAGGTCCAAAGCGCGCTGCTCGCCACCGTCGTCCTCGCAGGCGGCGCCGGCGCACTCTACCTTTCCCAAAGCTCGTTCTGGTCGATCTCAGCTGATATCGGCGGCCCGTTCGCCGGCTCCGTCTCCGGCTTCATGAACGCCGGCGGCCAGATCGGTGGCGCGCTCACCGCCTCCCTCACCCCCGCCATCGCCGCCCGCTACGGCTGGACCGCCTCCTTCCTCACGGCTGCCCTTCTCTGTGCCTCCGGCGCAGTGGTCTGGCTCTTCGTCCATCCCGAACGCCCGCTCCGCGCCCCAGCAAATTCCCAGGCGTAACCGCCAAGCTTTTCAGCACCGGCGAAAGGGTCGGCCTGATATTTCACCCCGCGTAAATCCACTACTCTGCTGTTCCCATGCCGAATAAGTACGACCAGCAACTATCCGCACCCGCCGCTTCTGCCCACTTCTCTTCTCTCTGGACCGCGTTGAACCGTGTCCAGTCCCTCATCGAGTTCGATGTCGACGGCACCATCCTCACCGCCAATCAGAATTTTCTGAACACTACCGGCTACGAGCTCGACGAGATCGTCGGCCAGCACCACCGCATCTTCTGCGATCCGGCCTACGCCGAGTCCGACGAATACGGTCAATTCTGGGAAAATCTCCGCAGCGGCCAGTTCCATTCCGGCGAATACAAGCGCTTCCGTAAGGACGGCTCCTCCATCTGGCTCTCCGCCTCCTATAACCCCGTCCTCGACGCCGCAGGCTCACCCGTCAAAATCGTCAAATTCGCCACCGACATCACCGATCACAAGCTTCGCAACTCCGAATTCTCCGCTAAGCTCGAAGCCCTCGATCGCGTCCAGGCCGTCATCGAGTTCGATCTCAAAGGCTTCATCCTCCACGCCAACGAAAACTTCCTGAACGTCATGGGCTACTCGCTCGACGAGATCAAGGGCCGCCACCACCAGATCTTCTGCGAGGACTCCTATACCCGCTCCGACGATTACCGCCATTTTTGGGCCAAATTAGCCGAAGGCCAGTACCACTCCGGCGAGTACAAACGCTACGGCAAAAACGGCAAAGAGATCTGGATCCAGGCCTCCTACAATCCGGTCTTCAATGCCGAAGGGCAGCCGGTTAAGGTGGTCAAATACGCCACCGACGTCACCGCCTCCAAGCTCCAGACCCTCGAATACCAGGCCAAAATGCAGGCCATCGACCGCGTCCAGGCCGTCATCGAATTCGATCTCGATGGCATCGTCCTGAATGCCAACAAAGCTTTTCTCGATACCCTCGGCTACACCCTCGAGGAAGTCCGCGGCAAGCACCACCGCATGTTCTGCGATCCCGTCTACGCCGCCAGCGACGAATACCGCGATTTCTGGAACAAACTCCGCCGCGGCGAGTATCACGCCGGCGAATTCCGCCGCCTCTCAAAAAACAGAACGGACGTTTGGATCCAGGCTTCCTATAACCCGATCCTCAACGCCGAAGGCCGCCCCGTCAAAGTCGTCAAGTTCGCCACCGACATCACCGCGCAGAAACAGCAGAACGCCGAGTACCAGGCCAAAGTCGCCGCCATCGGCCGCTCGCAGGCCGTCATCGAATTCGATCTCGAAGGTAACGTACTCTCCGCGAACGACGCCTTCCTTGAACTGCTCGGCTACAACGCCCGCGAGGTCGTTGGCAAGCACCACAAAATCTTCTGCGAACCCGAGTACGTCGCCTCGCCTGAATACCGCAGCTTCTGGCCTCGTCTAAGCCGCGGCGAGTTTTACTCGGGGCGCGTGCTCCGCGTCGGCAAGCACGGCCATCGCGTCTGCCTGCAGGCGACCTACAACCCGATCTTCGATGCCAAAGGCGAGCCCTACAAAGTCGTCAAATTCGCCATGGATATCACCTATCAGGTCGAACGCGAAGACAAGCTCGCCCGAACTGCTCGCCAGATGTCCGCCGATAGTGCCCAGATTGCGTCCAAAACCTCGGCCATTCTAAACGAAACCGCGCGCTCGCAAACTCTGCTCTCTTCCGCCGAATCGCAGACCGCCGGCGGCGCCGAGGCCGCCAAACGCTCCTTCGAAGTCATCCGCGAGATCCGGTCGAGCGCCGATGGCGTCAGCGAGATCGCCAAAACGGTCGGGGAAATCGCCAGCCAGACTAACCTGCTCGCCTTCAACGCCGCTATCGAAGCGGCCCGCGCCGGTCAGCACGGTCTCGGTTTCGCCGTCGTCGCCGACGAAGTCCGCAAACTCGCCGAACGCTCCGCTCAAGCCACCCGCGAAATCGCGCGCCTGATTCAGGAGTCCTCACGCCACATCGAATCAAGCCTCGAAATCACTGGCCAGATCGAGAACACCTTCTCGTCGCTTGCGAAGAACACAGCCGGCGCCATCTCGTCCACTTCCGGCATCCGTCAGTCCGCCGAAGAGCAGTCGGCCACCACCGATCGCCTCACGCGTTCCATCGACGAGGTGTCGCCTGCCCAATCCCGCGAAGCTGCTGCCGAACAGACCAGCTCCCTCGTGCGCCTGAACTCCCAGCTCGCTCAGCCGCAATCGGAACTCGCTTTGCGCTCATGACCACTGCGGACGTCTACGGCGTCCTGCGCGCCGCCAGTTTCCAGATCGCGCTCTCGACCGAAAACATCGAGCAGGTCGTCTCTCGCCCCGAGATCCTGCCGATCCCCGATCCCGGCGTCTATTGCTCGGGAGCGCTCCGCCGCGGCGATCAGCTCATTCCGCTCATTTCGCTCGCAACACTGCTTTCGCCCGGCAGCTCCGTCCAGGAGCCGGCCGAACTCGCCCTCATCGTCCGTACAGAGAATCGTCTGCTCGCGCTCTCGATCGATGCCATCGTTAAGGTCGCCCGTCCCGGCACACTCGCTCTCTCGGAATTCGAAAGCGCCGCCCATAACCGCGCTCTCTTCCCGCGCTTCTTCCGTGATCCCGAAACCGGCGAAGCTGTCTCGATCCTCGATCTCGCCGCTCTGCTCCAACAGAACGGCATCCGCACGCTCGCCGCCCGGCCCTGCGCCTCAACCGCGAACGCTTCCTCCCCGAAATGCAAGCTCGCCTGTTTTCGCAGCGCCGGCCACATCTTCGCGCTCGACATCGCCAACGTACTGCGCGCCATTCCCGCCGGCGAGAACACGGCCACACCCATCGGCAGCTTCTTCCGGACGTATTGGAACGTCGACAACCGGCAGCTCCCCATGCTCAACCTGCCCCGTTTTCTGCATCTGCCCGGCAGTGCGCAACCTGCTGCCCAACGCGGTCTGCTCGTCGAACACCAGGGCCGCCAGATCGGTATCGAAATCGACGACGTTCTCGGCGCGCTCGAAATACCCGGCAGCGAGATCAGCTCCGTCGCGCACTCCGGCATTCCAAACGCCGAAGTCTATGGCGGTCTTCTGCGCCGCGGCAGCGATTCTATGCTCGTACTGGACGCCCGCGCCCTGCTCCAACACGAACACATCCGCAACGTCACCGTCGCTGCTCACTCCTGTTCCGCAAATGCGAGCGAAACCGGCGAACAGCAATCCTTTGTTGTTTACGAATCCGGCCGCGGCACCGTCGCTTCCGCCCTGCGCGATATCGAAGGCATTATTCCGCTCCCGCAACTGGCCTCACTCGGCCGGCCTGGCGCCGTTTTTCGGGGCTTCCTCGAATGGCGCGCCCAGAGCGTCAGCGTCCTCGATTTAGGCGCAATCCTGGGCCACCCGCTCCCACAGCTCGACGCCTCTCAATCCGTCCTGATCACTCGCAGTTCCGACGAACTTCACGGCTACGTTGTTCCGCGCGTCGAATCGCTCGTCATGGCCGTCCCGCAGCCCGTGCCTCCTATCGCCCGCAAAGACAATCCCGGCCTCACCCACATGATCCAGCTTCCGGGCGAAGGCACCCGCCGCAACGTAAGCGTACTCGATCTCCTGACCGTTCAGGCCCCTACGGCACGTACTGCGCCAGATACCGCTTCGCCATCACAAACCCGGTCTTGAAATCTTCACTGAAATCCGGCCCGCGATTCGTCTCGCCTCCATACAGCGGATCCTCCTGCTCGATACTCATCGCGCCCTTGTACCCCTGATCCTGCAGCACACTGAAAAAGTCCCGCCACGAAATCGATCCCATCCCTGGAATCCGATACCGCCACCAGCTCGCATGATTCACCGGATTGATCCCGCCATCCCGCAACACCGGCCACAGGATCTCCGTGTCTTTGAGATGCACGTCGTAAATCTTGTCCGCAAATTCCCGCGCCGTCGCAATCGGGTCCATAAACTGCCGCACCAGATGCGAGGGATCATACTGCAACCCCACATACGGAGCATCCCCAAATGCCTTGAACAACGCCCGATATCCCACCGGACTCGTCGCAATATTCGGGTTCCCCGGATACGGCTCCCACAGCAGCTTCACGTTGTTCTTCTCGCAGGCATCGAAATACTTCGCGCGATAGACCTTCACAATCTCCGATACCTGCTCTTCAAACGGCTTCGACGCATCCTTCCCTGAACACGTCCCGATATACGGCACGCCCAGCTTCCCGGCCAGCTCAATTGCCTTCACAAAGTAGGCATTCGTCCGCTCGCGCTTCTCCGGATTTGGGTCGATATGGCTGCCGTCGATCTGAAACGCCGAAACATGCATCTTGCTCGCCGCAAGCACCTGCTTGATCTCGGCGATCTGCGCATCGGTGATCCTGTTCGCGTCGAGCGTCGACCCCGGCCCGCCGCCCAGAATCATGTTGTCGAATCCCGCCGAGCGCGCAAATTCGACATTCGCCTTCGTATACGGTCCCAGCACCCCGAGCAGCGGCTTCCATTCCACCGGCTCCTTTTCTTCCTCCCGGCGCGCGCCGCCCTTCATCACCGCCGCTGCCGCAAGCGATCCCACTAACGTCCGTCTCGTCATGCCGACAATCTTATCGGAGTGGAGCGAACATCCACGGCCGCGCACGCCGGTCCTCCCTGGAGTTCGCTGCCTTCGCTCTCTTCCCGCCGCACCTAGCCGCCTTGTGCATCGCTTCGAATTGCTCGGCGGTTCTCCCGGCGCCACGAACCCGCACCATTCAGCTACGCCATCACGCCCATCGACATACAGCAACACCTAACTGAAATCGGGCCGCCGGCAACTCCGGCAATACCTCGGCGCCTCATCTGCACTCTCATCTCATGGATCGGCCCTCGGTCCTGGGTTTCGATTAGCCTGTCGTACGTTATTGATCAGTTCACCATGGCCGGTCAGATCCCGGCGGCCAAAGATCCCGCCAACGAGGACGGAGCTATGAAGACTTCGACGTGTTCTGCCGAGGCGATGCGGTCCTGAGCAGCACCCGGCTCACAGCGTGTTCTTATACACCTTCCCGTCCTTCATCACCATCACGAAATTCTTCACCGGATCCTCTATCAACTGAATGTTCGTCAGCGGATCGCCATCCACTAGTAACAAATCCGCCAGCGCGCCTTCCTCCACCACGCCCAGCTTCCCTGGATAGGGATTCCGCGGCCCTGCCATCGCCAGCAGTTCCGCATTCTCCGACGTCGCCATCCGCAGCACCTGCGCCGGCGTGTACCAGCGCGTCAGCTTGGCCAGTTGCGCTCCCTGCCGCGCCGCCGCCTTCGCGCTGAACAGCGTATCCGTCCCAAACGCCGTCTTGATGTGATACTTCTTCGCCAGCCCATACGCCTGCTCCGTCCCGCGGCTCACCTCCTCCTGCTTCGCCTTCCCCACCGGATCGCTCTTCGGATTCGCATCCTCATCACTCAGAAACGGCTGCAGCGACCACCACACGCCTTTTTCCGCCATCTGCTTCGCCGTCGCTTCATCCGCCAGCTGCCCGTGCTCGATGCACTTCACTCCTGCCGTCAGCGCCCTCTGAATCGCCCGCGGCGTGTACGCATGCACCGCCACATACGTCCCCCAGTCCTCCGCCGCACCCACCGCCGCCCGCATCTCCGCCTCGCTGTACTGCGTGCTGTCCAGCGGATCATATGCCGAGCTCACTCCGCCCCCCGCCATCACCTTGATCTGGCTCGCGCCGCGCATCAGTTGCTCCCGCGTCCGCACCAGCACCAGATCCACTCCATCCGCAATCGCCGCCAGCCCGATGCGCTCGGTATAGCTCAACTGCGAGTTCGGTTCTCTCGGCAGCTCGCTCAACAACCGGAAATCGCCATGCCCCGAAGTCTGCGAAATCATCGCGCCCGATGGATAAATCCGCGGCCCGGCCACAATCCCTTCATCAATCGCCCGCTTCAGCCCAAAACTCGGCCCGCCCATATCGCGTATCGTCGTGAAGCCGCGCAGCAGCATCTCGGTCGCGTCCCGCCCCGCGCGCAGTTCCACATAACCGAGATCCGTAGTCATCGCCAGCGCCATCGGAATCGTCGTTATCATGATGTGCGCGTGCGCGTCGATCAGCCCCGGCATCAGCGTCCGCCCGCCGCCCTCGATCACCTGCGTCGTCCCGCTCCGGTCCACCGCGATCGGCACCGTCGAAATCTTTTCGATTACATTCCCGCGCACCAGCACATTCGACGCCCCGGAGAGCGCGCCCGACTTCCCGTCGAAAATGCGCACATTCTGAAACAGCACCGCCTTCACCGGCGCCTCCTGGCCCCACGCCAGCCCGCCCAGCACCGCCACCACCGTCGCCAGCCTCTTCATCGCCCTACCCTTTCACTTCTCCACTCCCGCCAGCGGCAAATCCACCGTAATCGGCGCATGATCCGACAATCTCGGCTCCAGCCCCTGATTCAACGCCTGCATCGTACGCGCAAATTGCGGCCGCAGCAAGCGCGTCTCCTCTCCCGCCGGCGGCTTGATGAAAAACCAGTCCAAACGGTACCTCCCGATCGCTCCCTTAAAATCCCGCGGCAGCGCAAACGTGTAGGTGAACCCCTTCGCAGCCCGCTCATTGCTGTTGGCCAGCGTGCCAGCGCGCCCGTTCACCGTATACTGCTTCTCTCCGCTGAAATCAAAACTCGCGCCATCGCTGAACCGGTCTTTCCGCACTGTGTCAAACAGCCCAAACTCGCGGTTATTCGCAATCACCGGCAGATCCCGCCGCGTCGGATCCCCGTACCCATGCACATACCGCGCCGCCGTCCCCATCCCGTACAAATTCAGCGGATTGAAATAGCTCAGCGCCTGGCCCGCCCAGAAGCGCGGATCTCGCATCTTCGTCTTCAATATGTAGCCGACCGATAAGATGCTCCCGTCCGCCCCAGTGGTGTTTAAATCACCGGCCAGAATCAACGGGCCGTTGGTACCCCGCACGTCCTCCAGCACCGCGTTCATCTGCTCCACCCGGCAGCGCGCCTTGCACTTGTTCTCCAGATGCGCATTCACCACCCGCACCGTCCCGCCCGGCGCCTCCGGTACCGCCAATTCCGCAATCAGCGCAATCCGCCCGCCCCGCCGCCGCTCCTGCGCAATCGCTTCCAGAAAAACTTTCTCCGATCCCAACCGCTTCAGCTTCTCGATCTTTGGCACCGGCTTCCGCTCGTTCGCATACCAGTCGTGGCACACCGGCAGCCGTAGCACCCGCGCATTCTGAATCGGGTACCGCGCCAGAATCGCGGTCCCGTGCAGCCCCTTGTAGCGCGCCGGATCCGCCCGCAGCTCGTCTTCGAGCGCCGTTTCCGGTATGACCTCGATCCCCAGCGTCACCGGATCCACCTCCACGAACTCCACCGCATACGCATAATTCATATGCAGCGCTTGCGCCAGCTCGCGCGCCACATCCCGATACCCGCTCCGCTTCATCCCGCCGTCCACTTCGTTCAGAATCAGCAGGTCCGCGTCTTCGAGCACCCGCGCTTCCTCCCGGATCAGCTCCAGCCGCTGCCGTTTCAGCCCGCGCTTCGCGCAAAGCTTGGCAAACTCGTCCGCATCCGTCAGCGCGGTCAGAATCGAGTCGTATTCCTGCCCGCGTTCGATATTCCACATCGCCGCGCGCAGGATCGGCACTCCCTGCTGCACCGGCCGCGCCGGCCTGTCCCGCTTACCTACATACGACCCCGTTTCCACCGTATGTAGAAGTCTATTTAGCTTCGTCGCTAACGCGCCGCCCGGCTCCGCCTCGGTCGATAACTGTTTCAACTCGTCAATTGTGAACGCGGGCAGCTTCGTCGTCTGCGCTCTCACAGTTGCCGCTGAGCACCACACCGCCAGCGCGCCAGCCACGAACGCCGCCAATGATGAGCGCATGAGCTTCGTGATTATATCGACTCACAACGCTCTTCCCCGAAATATCTGTCAATCTCGAAACGAAGCCGGCAACGTACGCGCCTTAAAGCTGGCTGGCAAAACAGATCAATTACCGGAACAACTGCGGCGCAAACTCATGCAGATAATCCCGCCAATTGTTCCACGCGTGAAATCCCCCGCTCTCCTGGGTCACCGGCTCAATCCCATACTTCTTCAGCAGCTCCACCGTCGCCCCGCTGTTCGCATTTGCAATGTCATACTTCCCGACACCAACCCAATACAGCCGGAACTCCTGCCCGCTGGCCTTATACTGCGCCAGATCCGTCTTCTTTTCCTGCTCCCGCACGTTCGGGAACCAGCCCGAACTGAACACGCCCACGTAATCGAACAGCTCCGGATGGCTCAGCGAAATATTCAGCGTCTGCACCCCGCCCATCGATAACCCCGCGATCGCCCGGTGTTCACGATCCTCCGCAGTCCGGTACGTGTGATCCACAAACGGAATCACACTGCCCGTCAGGTCTTCATTGAACTGGTCGTGCCCCATCGTATTCATGCCCGTGCGCAGCGAAAATTCCCGCGACACATGTCCCGCCGGCATCACCACAATCATCGGCACGGCCTGCTTCGCTGCAATCAGGTTGTCAAGAATCGCTCCGGCGCGCCCCACGGTCGGCCACGAATCGTCCGTGTCCCCGCCACCATGCAGCAGATACAGCACTGGATAGGAACGCCCGTCCCGCTCATACCCGGGTGGGGTATACACATGCATGCGCCGCAATCCACCCACCGCCGCAGATTGGTACCAGACAGTTGCAATCGCCCCATGCGGCACATCCGCCCGGTACTCCTCAAACGCGGCGCCTGGCACCTCATACATGCTCCGCACCGAATTGAGCGACTCGCTCGAAACCGGATTGCGCGGATCCGTCGTCTGCACGCCATCGACAACGAAGGTATATCGATACACGCCCGGCTGAATTGGCCCAAAGTCAACCGTCCACACGCCATTTGCCCCGCGCGTCATCGCCACCGGCCCTGCAATCTTCCGCAACTCCTCCGGCGTCATTCCCGGTGTCGCTTCCCGGCCCTCGGCGTTCAGCTTCACCTCACGCGCATCCGGCGCATACAGCCGGAAAGTCACTCGCCCGTCCGCACCCACCTCCGGCGAGCGCAAGGTATCGTTGGGCGTCGGCTTCGGCATCGCAAAAGCAGGTGGCTGCTGGCGCTGTTGCTGTCCCGCACACCACGCGCCCGCAGCCATCCCGAGCATCGCCACACGCGTAAACACAGTCCGCATCATGGCGATCAGTCTATCGAAGCGCGCGCTTTCTCAGCGCCTACCCGGACTCATGCCGGCGCGCTGCAGCCGGCTAGTCCAGCCCGCGAATTTCGTAGTTTCTGGCGCGCAGTCCGCTCACAATCGCGCTGCGAATGCGAGTCGCTTCCTCGCTCGAGAGCGTGTGATCGGCGGCTCCGATCTCGAGGTGGTGCGAAACGCTCTTTGTCCCAGCCGCGAGCGGCGCGCCCTCATACTGCCGAACGAAATCCAGCGACACCAGATGTTCGCGGGCCAGCGCGCGCAGTTCGTCTTCCAGTTGACCCACCGGTGTACGCTTTTCCGTCACGATGGAAAGATCGAAGCCGCTGGTCGGATATCGGCGGGGTGGTGTGTAGCGGAAGGGTTTCGCTTCCTGTGCCGCAAAAGCCAGCCGCAGATCAATATCCAAAACCACCGCCCGTCCCTCCAGCCCCTCATCGGCTAGCAGGGACGGATGGAGTTCGAAAACACCTCCAAGCTCGGACCCATTAAGCGAAATGAGGGCCGCGCGCTCGGGATGCATGTAGGGCGCCGGCTTCGGATTCGCGCGAAAGCGCGCTTCGCGCAGCAGACATTCGGCCACGCGCTTCATCTCGAAGAATGTTTGCTCGCTCGCGTGCTGCTGATAAAAGGCCGCTGCCAGATGCGGAATTTCGTCGGGCAAAGCGCCGTTCCCGTCCGGATGAATCTCATGCCCGATTTCAAAAACCCGAAACTCCTGAAAATTTCGCGCGTTGCCGAGAATGTTCTTGAAAACTCCGGGCAGCAGACTCCGCCGCAGATGCGTCAGCTCGGCCGCAATCGGATTACGCACGCCAATGTGCTCGCCAAGATCGAAATGAAAGCGCTCGGCGTCCGCGGCCGTGAGAAACGAATAATTGTAAACTTCCGTAAAGCCCTGATCCGCAATCACCCGGCGAATCCGGCGCAGATACAGGCGCATCGGATTCGCTGGCGGCACCACCGAGGCAACCAGCGGCGCCGCCGGAGTGATCTCGCCGTAGCCGATCATTCGGCCGATCTCTTCCACCAGATCGTCCTTGTGCGAAATGTCTTTAGTAGCGCGCCAGCTGGGCACCGTAACTTCCAGCAGACCGGCAGAAGATTCGCGCGTAGCGAAGCCGAGCGCCCCCAGAATTTCGCTGATCTCGCCGCCGCTGATTTGCTTGCCAAGCTTGCGCCCAACGAAGGAGACCGGCAGTGCGATCGGCGCCGGGAGGTGCGCCGGAGCGCGATTGTCCGTCACCCCCCCAGCGTGCACAGCGCTGGGGCAGAGTTGACGAATCAGTGCAGCCGCACGCGCAAGACCGCGAATCGTATTTTCCGGGTCGAGCGATTTTTCAAAGCGAATCGACGCGTCCGTCCGCAGCTTGTGCCGCACCGAAGTGAGCCGCACGGAGGCAGCGTTGAAATTGGCGCTTTCGAGCACAATGCGCGTCGTCGTTTCCGAAATCGCGCTTTCGGTGCCCCCAATCACTCCGGCCAGCGCAATCGGACCACGCGCATCCGCAATCACCAGATCGGCTTCCGTCAGCGTGTACGTCTCGCCGTTCAGCGCCGCCAGTCTTTCGCCCGCTTTCGCCGGCCGCACGTAAATCGTGTCTCCGTGCAGCTTGTCGCGGTCGAAGGCGTGCATCGGCTGTGGCAGTTCGGCCAGCACGTAGTTCGTCACATCGACGATATTGCTGATCGTGTTCAGATCCACGCTTTCCAGACGTAACTGAAGCCCCAGCGGTAAAGGCCCCACGCGAATCTGATCGAAGCACAGCGCGCTGTACCGCGGGCAGAGCCGGTGGTCCGCAATCTCGACCTTGATCGCCCCTGCGCCCTCCGGCAGTTCCTGCGTATCTACTGGATCGCGGAGCGCATTGTGAGTAATCGCCGCCACTTCGCGCGCCATCCCGTAATGCCCCCACAGATCCGGCCGGTGCGTGAGACTTTTATTGTCGATCTCGATAATCCAGTCGGGCGCAAGATCGGGCAGCCGCTGGCCCGGTGCAACATTCGCCAGTTCGATCAGGCCCGAGTGATCGCGGTTGATGCCGAGTTCGTCAGCGCTGGCGAGCATTCCCTCGCTCTCGATGCCGTCGATCACAGCGCGCGAGATCGTTCTTCCGGCCAGCTCGGTGCCCGGTGGGACCCAGGCGGCCATCATGCCTTCCCGCACATTCGGCGCGCCGCAGACCACGCTCGCCTCGCGCCCCGCGCCAATCTCGATGCGCACCTTCTTGTTCTTGGATTTCGGCAGAGCCTCTATCGAGACGACCCTCGCCGCTCTCACATTCTCGAAATGCGCACCCGCCGGGAAAATGCCTTCGCACTCGGCGGTCTTCATCGTGATCAGATGCTCGAGCGCGGAGGGATCGGTGGCGAGTCCGGGAACAAGTTCGCGGAGCCAGTTATAGGAGAATTTCATCGTTGGTAGCGCGCATCTTCCGTGCGCACGCCGCACCACTTCGCCATACCGGTGACCAGCAGCAAGCGCATCAGAATTGGTTCAAAAATCGTAGATCTCCGCCCTGCAGCTGGCGGATGTCGTCAATCCCGTAGCGCATCATGGCCAGGCGCGTGAGGCCCAGCCCGAACGCGAAGCCGGACCACTCGTCGGGATCGATGTTGCTCAACCGCAGCACATTTGGATGTATCAGTCCGCAGGGCAGCAGCTCCACCCATCCGCTCTGTTTGCACACCGAGCAGCCCGACCCGCCGCAGATCAGGCACTGGATGTCGAGCTCGAAGCCGGGTTCTACGAATGGAAAATAACCGGGCCGCAGCCGCACCGTGACGTCGCGATGGAACACGCCGCTGAGCAGTGTCTTCATGAAGTAGATCAGATTCGCGACCGAAACATCGCGGTCGATCATCATGCCTTCCAACTGATAGAACGTGTGCTCGTGCGAGGCGTCCACTTCTTCATTGCGAAACGTGCGCCCCGGAGCGATCATCCGCAGCGGCGGCCCAAACTTCCTCATCCCGCGAACCTGTACCGGCGAAGTATGCGTACGCAGCAGGTGCCCGTTCGTCAGCCAGAACGTGTCCTGCATGTCCCGCGCCGGATGCGTCGGCGGAATGTTCAATGCATCGAAGTTATGTTCTTCCGTTTCGACTTCGGGACCGTCCAGAATCGCAAATCCAAGCGACGTAAACAGGTCTTCAATTTCTTCCTGAATCTGCGTCACCGGGTGCAGGCTGCCCGGCCGGATCCCCGGCGCCGGAAGCGTCACATCGATCCACTCGCGCGAAAGCCGCTGCGCCAGCGCTTCGCGTTCGAAAGCCGCCTTCTTCCGTTCGTACTCGGCTTCGAGCTCGTTCTTCACCGCGTTGAGCAGCTTGCCGGTATGCGCGCGCTCTTCCGGCGCCAGCTTGCCGAAATTCTTGCTGATCGCGGCCAGCGTTCCCTTGCGCCCCAGCGCCTGCACGCGCGCTTCTTCCAGTTCGTCCAGCGCCGTGGCGGACGCGAAGCGGGCCAGCGTAGCCTTGCGGAGTTCTTCGAGACTGGTGTCCACAACCATGTTCAGGATTCGAGGAGCGCCACCAGTTCCGAGCGGCCGTAAGAGAGTGCCATGTCGAGCGGCGATTGATTGTTATCGGCTTGCACATGCCGGTGCGCGCCGTGCGCCAGCAGCAGCTCCGCCATCGCGCGATTACCGGTCTGAGCCGCCGCATGCAGAGCCGTCCAGCCGCCGTGCTGCCGTGCATTCGGATCCGCGCCCTGCGTCAAAAGCAGCTCCATCGTGCCGAGATCCGCTCCCGCCGCAGCCGCGTGCAGCGGTGTGTTCTGCATCGCATTCGTCGAGCGCGCATCGATACCGGCGCCGCGGTTCAGCAGCGCTTTCACCAGCTCCGCATGCCCGAAAAAAGCGGCCAGATGCAGTGGTGTCCAGCCGTCCGGACTATGCGATTCGAGCAGTTTCAGGTCGCGGTCGACTTCCTCCAAAGCCGCTTCCGTGCGCCCCGCCGCGCAGTTCTGAAAAAGGTCGAGCTTCGGGCCAAGGCTCAACAGATACTCCGCGATAGCCGGCTGACGGTAGTACTTGGCGAGCAGAAAGGCGGTCTGGCCGGATGCATTGGTCTGATTGAGCAGCGACGGATGGCCCTCAAGCGCAGCCCGCACCGCTTCGAGATTCCCTTGCTTTACAGCGTCGTGAAAGGAGTTTAGATCAGCCATAGGCCTTTGCTTTGCGCCATACAAACACAAATCGCTTCGCTCCGGGTGTCCGGCCCTCCAGCTCGAGAGCCACGCCCGTGGCTCCTGGCTCCGATGGCAGTCTGCAAGAGCGAAGCGATCGATACCTGGCCGCGAACCCGTTTAGCGCGGGGTTCCGGGCGTGCGTGATGCCGCCGGAGTTCCAGGCGTCCGCGCCGGAGCGGCATTCGAACTCGGCCCTACCGAGCTCGTCGGTGCCGGGCCACCATTGGTCGACGTTTTGTCGTAGAGCTGGATAATATCCTGCGTGATGTCGATCGCGCTCGAGGCGTAGAGCACCGGCGTGTTCTGGTTGCCTACATCGAGGATCATCGTGTAGCCGTTATCTTTCGCATACTTCTCAATCACGGCCATCATGCGCTGTCCGAGGCCCGAAAGCACACGCTGCTGCTCGCCCTGCAGCTCCTCCTGCGCATCCTGCATGTCGCGCTCCAGCCGCTTCTTCTTTTCGTCGATATCGCGGGCCAGCTGGTTGCGCTTATCCTCGCTCATCACGCTGCCGCCCTTGTTGTACTGATCCTGCAGCTGCTGCAGCTCAGCCTGCCGCGCATCGAATTCCTTCTTCTTCGGCGTGAACTTCGCTTCCAGTTCCTGCGAGGCTTTCTGGCCGTCCTTGGTTCCAACAATTGCGCCCTGTACGCTGATCACGCCCACCTTGGTCGGAGGCTGCTGCGCGTCGGCGCCAAACGCCAGGCCCGCACAGAGCGCAAGCGCGGCTAAACTACTTTTCATCACCATCTACTTCTTAGATCCTTCCCAGATTATTCGAATTGTCGGGGTTCCCTTTATCCTGACACACCCCGGAGCGTTCGGACACCCGAGGCCTGAAGTACGCCCGGCCACTGCCAACCCGCCCCGCAGCTTCCTCAGAACGTCCTTCCAATCGAGAAGCGGAAAATCGATTTCCGCTCATCGTACGGAAACGGCGTGCCGAGAGCCGAGAAAGCTTGCCGATAGGTATAGTCGTTCTGCAGCGAACCTAAACTCGCCGGGAACGGAGGCTGTATCGTCGTGTGCGCTTCACTGAGATTATACGCAAAATACACACGGAACGGCGCGTTCACGACCGGCATCAGTACCTGTAGTTCGATACCGGTTGAGACACGCGGCACCTGCGTACCGGGTACGATCAAAGCCTGCTTGCCGAAGTTCGCCTGCGGGAACAGCGCGTTCAGCTGAGCCACGCGATCCGGATTCAGACCGAGCTGGCCCGGGAAAAACAGCCGGTTCACGCCGGCATCGAGAAACGGCGCCAGCCACACCGGGCCCACGATCGGAATGCGGTACTCGTAGTTGAATACTCCGTACGTATCGCCGCCCGGAATGATGAACTGATACGACGGGATGGTCACCGTCACCGGCACGAACGTAATGCCGCCTGTCGAGGTCACCGCGCGCTGATAACGCACGCTTCCATCATTGTTATAGACATTTACCGTCGCCTGCGTCGGAATGTAGGCAAACGGGCTGATGGTCAGAATGTCGAATCCGCGCACGTCGTCTTCGCCGCCCATGTAATAGCGGCTGTAAGGAGGCGGAACCCGGCCGCCGTAACCCGTGATGAACTTGCCGTTGAAGTGGAAACCCATCACATTGCTCTTGAAAATCCCGCGCCGGAAATACGCCACATCAAGCGAGGGCTGCAGCATATTCACGTTGCCGCCGATCGATGACCCCGTGAACCCGAATCCGGCGCTGATGCGCAGGCCTTTGGTCGGCGTGATCGGATGATTCACCGTGTTGTAGGCGTAAGTCGGCGTAATCGTACTCGCCTTGATGCCGTTCAGCGAGTTGGGTCCGTTAATGCCCTGGAAATCGAGATAGTTGAAGTACGCAATGGCGCCCTGCGTGATCGGCGTCAGCGACTGGTCGCTGAAGCTGTACGAGAGCCCCACCCGCGCAAAGCTGCGTCGCAGGTTATAGCTCAGGAATGTCGTGAAGCCGCGCCCGTTCGTCGTGTAATTCAACAGATCCTGACTCGGCAGCGAGTTGTAATAACCCGTGAGATTTGTGCCCGCGAAGATCGACGCCTGAATGCCTTGATCGAACCGGTAGCGCTGATAAAAGACCGTAAAACCGGCCTGAATCGGCTTGTCGAATAAGTAAGGCTCGGTGAAGCCAAACGTAATATTGTCGAGCAGTGTACCGATCTGCGCGCTCAGGCTCAACGTTTCGCCCAGGCCCAGAAAGTTATTCGTCGAATACGAGAAGCCGATGAAGCTTCCCGAGATGCCCGACACGCCGCCATTCAGCTGAATCGAATTCTTGCCGCGTTCCTTGAGCTTGATCAGCAGATCGACCGTATTGTTCTTGGTATCGCGCGTAATCGTGGCCGCATCGTCCGGTTTCAGCGGTTCGAAATATCCCAGCTGATTCAGCCGCAGGATGCTTGTGTCGAAGAGCTGCTTGCTGTAGAGATCGCCTTCGTCAATCAGCATCTCGCGGCGAATCACTTTGTCGCGTGTGGTCGTGTTGCCCTGGAAATCGATGCGCCGCACAAAGAACTGATGCCCTTCATCGATATCGACCGTTAAGTCGATCTGATCCTTGCCGGGAACGATCTCCGGATCCGGCGTCGGAACGAAATCGATGTAGCCGAAGTTGCCGTACAGCTTGCGCAGATCGTCCAGCCCCTTCTGCATCTTCTCGGTAGAGAAAACATCGCCGGGCGCCATGTGGAACATCGTGCGCGCAATCAGATCCGGCGTGCGGAAGAGCTTCATGCCCACGAAATTGATGTTCCGCAGGAAATACTTGTCGCCCTCCTGCACGGTCATTGTGATGTCGACCCGTTTTCCGGGCTTGCTCGATTTCATGAACGGCACCAGAATCCGCCGCCCATAAACGTCGTATACCTTTTCCTGATGATTGATGACGCGCGCCGTAAAGTAGCCGTGCGCCATGTAGAACATCCGGATGCGCTCGGAGTCTTCGTCGAGCTTGGTCGAATCGTAGGTGCGCGCAAACAGGTTTTCAAACAGGATCGAATACGGAATGCCAATCGGCTTCAGATTCTTCATCGCGCGAATTACCTGGCGATCGCTGAACGCATTATTGCCTTCGATCAGAATGTTCCCAACCTTTACTTTCGGCCCCTCATCGATGGCAAACACCACGTCCACGCCGCCCGGCGGCACCTGCCGGATCTGCGGCGTTACCGTCGCGTACTGGTGGCCGCGCTCGGCTTCGTACTCCTGCAGCACATTCTTCGCCAGCTGCACTTTACCGGGATCGAACTGCGATTCCGGCGTCAGATTCACATGCCGCTCTTTAAAGCGATCGAGGATCTCTGATTTCGTGATCGACTTATTGCCCGTGTAATCGATCACGTGCACCGTGCGGCGCTCGGTCACATACCAGGTCAGAATGATGCCGCCTTGCGGCCCGCGCTCCTGTTCCACCCGCAGATCGTCGAAGCGTCCGGTATTCCAGAGCTGCATGAAATCCCGGTGAATCGATTCCTCGTCGAAGACATCGCCCTTCTTCGTATAGATCAGCGCGCGCAGAGTATCCTGCGGCACTTTACGTTGACCCCGGAAATCCACGCCTTCAATCACATTCGGAGCAATCGCGGCCGGCTTCGCTTCCTGCACCCCGCTTGGCTGCTGCCCCTGCTTAGGGGCCTGCGGCGCTTCGGGAACATTTTCAAACGGATTCTGCTGCTTCGGCGGCTGCTGCGGCGTATTTTGTGGCTGCTGCGGAGGAGTGCTCTGCGGGGCAGGATTCTGCTGCTGCGGAGGATTCTGCGCGGCCTGTTGATTCTGAGGCGGCGCACTCTGCGAAAAAGACTTCGTCGCGCATACGCCGCAAACTACCAAAAGGCAAACTGCCGGGGCGGACAGACGCAGGCTCTTCGGCCTGTGGTGAATCATGTCTACGAGCGAATCCTTTCGTTGCCGATGGAGCGAGTCCCATTCATGCCGGGAAGACAATCCCCTGACGTTCGGTGCCGGATGCCGGTTTCAACCGAGGCAGAAACCTGGCAAACCTATTGGCAACCTGGCGCCGGAAAGAACACCCCAAAACTGAAACTCAAAGCTCCTAGTGTAGCCGATGAGCCCCGCGCCCACGTCTCTTACGCAGTCTCAAAACACACGCTGCGGAATATCATGAAAAAAGGGCGAGCGATGGACCAATTCAATCGCATTACGATCGATCCGGCCAAGATGGGCGGAGTTCCCTGCGTGCGCGGACTCCGGATTCCGGTAGCTACCGTGCTCCGGATGATGGCAAGCGGATTGTCTGAACCTCAGATCCTGCAGAATTACCCGGATCTCGAACCAGAAGACATACGCCAGTGCCTGCGCTACGCCGCGGCAACTCTCCTGGAAGGCGAACTGCCCCTACCCGCCTCCGCTTGAAATTTCTTATTGATAACGCGCTGCCGCCAGCCCTGGCTACTCTTCTTTGTCAAGCTGGCTACGATGCGGTTCACGTGCGAGCCTATTCGATGCAGGCTGCCAGCGATGAAACAATTCTCAATCGTGCCGTTGATGAGCGCCGAATTATCGTCTCGGCTGATACCCATTTCGGCAGTTTGCTCGCAGGCCCCCATCTCGCCCTCGCTTCATTTGTACTCTTCCGCGAGCCGTCGCTGGTTACTGCCGGAGACTATGCACGTGTACTCATTCCGGCCCTGGTTAATTTGCAGGAATCGCTGAGAGCGGGTTGCATTGCGGTGTTCCGGAATGGTCGCTTGCGCGTTCGTAAGCTACCTCTATCAACATGACCCTCACTGCCGCGGCTGCACGTTCACGCTCACCCGCTGCGCACCCAGCAGCGGAACATCCAGCTTCTGCGCATTCGCCAGATACGGCGCCAGCACGCGCGGATTGCGGTACGCCAGGTTATGCCCATGATCAATCGCCAGCAAATAATAATGCCCCGGATGCACGTTCGGCAGCGTAAACGTTCCGTCGCTGTCGCTCTGATCGCGCGGCACATCCACCCCGCTGCTGTCATCGCGCGGCACCAATAACACCATCGCGCCCGGTACCGGCTTGCCATCGCGCAGCGCAATACCGTCGAGCTTGCCCACGCCTTTGGCCGCTACCACAGCCAGCGTGATCGAAGCCCCTTCGCGCACGTCGAGCAGTTGGCCGGCATAGCGCGCGCCCTGCACGCTTACCGATTTGACATAATACTCATTCGTATTGGCCAACCGGATCTGGTATCGCGCCGGCTCGACCACTGCGCCGAAGCCGCGTCCTTCCCGGCAATCGAAAGCACCATCGTGCGCGGCGCGGCACATCGCCGTACTCCCCGTTGCCGGTTCCGTGAGCCAGACCGCCAGCCCGTTTGGCGTCCCGCCGCCTTCTATCGTCAGCTTGCCACTCACGCTCGTCTTCGGCAGATCGTTCACGCTGATGCGCGTGTCTCCGGAAGCATTCACCCGCGCCGTACCGAGCGCTTGCGGCATGCCTCCGCGCATCCCGAAGCGAGAGAGAGAGACCAGGTAGCTTCCCGGCGCCAGGCCGTGTATCTCGAAATCGCCATCCCCCGCCTGGTAACCAAAAGTGTTCACCATGAACCGCAAGCCCCCGGGACCCACCGCTTCCACAAACGAGCGCACCATGTGCCGCCGCTCCGGCTGATCTTCTGCTGTACCCGGCAGGCCATCGATTGAGATCTTCACCGCCGGCACCGCGTGTAAGGTCATCTGCAGCGTCGCTCTTTCGCCCGGACCGAGCGTGATCGGAGCGGCTGCCTCCGCCGACTGCGTATTCGGATAATACGTGAGCGGGTACGCCACATCGAGCGACGCCAGTTCCGCCTGGTCCGCATTCGGCATGCCGGTTCGATCCTGCGCATACCAGGGCCGCGCCGATACCGCCAGGTAATAACGCGTACCCGGCTCGAGATGCGCCAGCCGCGTCTCACCTTCGTTATCGCTCGTGCTCTGTTCGATGAAGTTCATCTGCTGCCAGCCGTTGTTCACGCGCTCGCCGAATACAAAAACCTGCGCATTGGGAACCGGCTCGCCCTGATCATCCTGAATCTTCAGCCCGATGCTCGCCATCGCCGGAAAGCGGAACACGACGTGCTCGGAATCGAGTCCCGGACCTGTGACGATGCCGGTCGAGAATCCCTCATCCTGATCGAGCAGCCGTTCCACGCCATGCACCGCTGCCTGCATGGTGAATTTTCCGGCCGGCACATCGGTGAAAGTAAAGCGCCCGTCCGCCGCTGTATAAAGTGCAGCCGTCCGGTCCGGGTGATCGTTCTCCATTATGGTGACCAGCGCGCGCCGGATCGGCTGATTCGTGTGCTCATTCACCACCACTCCGCTGATCGTGTACTTCGGCGCAGGCGATGGCACGGGAGCAGCCGCCAGCATGGCAGCAACAGCCGCGCCCATCCACCACAGGTTCATTTCTTCCGCTCGACCACCGTAAGATTCACCGTCGCCTTCTGGCTCGGATCGATGGTAACCGTCTGCCCCGAAATATCGCGCATGGCGTCCGGGTTCGAATATTCAAGATCGCTCGCATCCGAGACCGCATACACGTGATACGTCCCCGGCGTCAGCTGCTGAAATGTGAACGTGCCGCCCGCAATGCCCATCGTGCTCGCCTCGAGGCCCGGCGTTTCCGGCACCAGCAACAGCGTGGCCTGGTCCTCGGGATGATCGCTGTGCACCGTAACCTCGAGCGAACCGCAGTCGCTGCGCTGGGTGACGATAATCGGCTGCGGACTGGAACCCGCGGCAATGGTAAGCGGCTGTTCCAGCAGATCGACTCCGCCGCTTGCCACCGACGCAACGCAGCCGCCGACGGTTTGCACCGAAACTTTATACGTGCCCGGCGAAACATTCTTGAAGATCTGCCGCGGCGGAGCTCCCGGCGGATTGTTCGGATCGGGTACCGCCATCGGCACATTACCGAAAAATACGTTCTCCCCCGGACGATGCAGGCGAACCACCGGCAGCCCCGCGTTTGGCCCGTTTACCATAGCAGCGCCCGCACTCGCCTGCTCGCTCGTCGCTGCTGCCGGCTGAACAAATTCCACCGGCACATCCACACCCGGCGATAAGACAACCTGCAGATTCGTCACATCCGCGCCATTTACCGTGACCTCTTCCTCCGTCTGCAGCGCGTTACCGCGCCCTTCCATTTCCTGAAAGTGAATTTTCCAAGTCCCGTTCGGAACCGGTCCCAGGTCGAAATGATGCGTGCGCGGATTGATCATCACACCCATTCCCGGCAATCCGCTCGGCCCCTCGAGCCAGCCGCCCACGTTTCCGTTTACGCCTGCTACCGTGCCGCTGATCCGGTAAGCACGCACCGGATCAACCGTGAAATCGGCCTGCGCCGGCTGGCCGGGAGCAACCTGAATCGCCTGCGCCGACTCTACATCCGGCGCGTTCGGATAACAGCGCGGCGGATATGTCTCCCTGCTCTCTCGCGTGTACATTCGGGGCCGTGTGCCCGTGCAGACGATTACCGCACCGGGCATCTGCCCTTCCAGCCGGTATTCGCCGTCGTCGTCCGTGGAGCTCCCCTCGCGCGGCATCCATTGCTTGTGGCCGTCGATAATCTGCGCGCCGAACACCTGTACCTGAATGCCTTCCACCGGCTCACCTTGGCTGTCAAGCACTTTGCCCGTAATTTTCGACTCGGGCGTAAGCGGAACGCGGAAATCGTTCGAGCTCGAGCCGACCTGGAAGCGGCTGCCGCCCCGGTTATCGTTCGGCGCGAAATAGCCCGGCCGCTGAGCCGTGATCCACACCTGGCCCTCCGGCACATTCTGAATTTCGAATCGGCCGTCCTGCCCCGTAAACGCGACATGCTGCTCCGTGCCGTTCAGATGCACCAGCGCGCGCGCAATCGGTTCGCTCGTCAGCGTGTTGTAAACCGTGCCCGAAACCGTGTAGCGTTTAATGTTGGCGTTCGGCTGCAGATTGGTGTTCGTCTGCGCCGGCACAAGCGGGATGTTTGAGGGATATGCAATTTGTCCGAACAAGATCCCGGTCCCGGCAAGCAAGACGGCGGCAATGCGGAACGGCATAGTTAATTCCGCGCCTTCGAGCGCGGCGAAGCGTCGAAAAATTCGAAGCTGCATTCTTAGAAGCCGCGGAATCGCAGCTGGTTCCCAATATTATCGTCTTTATCGCTCTCCTACACTGGGACAAGCATGAGCAAACAATATTCCGCCCCTCCGCCGATGACCATCGACCCCGCCAAAAGCTACACCGCCACTCTCGACACTTCCAAAGGGTCCATCGTGGCCGATCTGTTCGCCAAAGATGCGCCGAAGACTGTCAACAATTTTGTGTTTCTGGCGCGCGAGGGCTTTTACGACGGAACCGTCTTCCACCGCGTCATCTCCGATTTCATGGTCCAGGGCGGCGATCCCACCGGTACCGGCCGCGGCGGTCCCGGCTATCGCTTCGAGGACGAAACCAAGGGCAATCCGCATAAGCATAAAGTCGGATCGCTCTCCATGGCGAATGCCGGACCCAACACCAACGGCAGCCAGTTCTTCATCACCCACGTCGTAACCGAGTGGCTCGACGGCAAGCACACCGTCTTCGGCCAGGTGCGCTCCGGTCAGGATGTGGTCAACGCCATCCGGCAGGGCGACACGCTCAAGTCCGTAAAAATCGAAGAGGCCTGATGCGCGTGACTCGCTCGGAAGCATGGAACATCGTCTGCGAATTCGTCCAGAACGAGAGCCTGCGCCGCCACATGCTCGCGGTCGAAGCCTGCATGGTCGCCTACGCGCGACGCTTCGGTGAAGACGAAGACCTCTGGGCGACCACCGCGCTGCTGCACGATTTCGATTGGGAAATTCATCCGAACGCACCCGATCACCCGATGAAAGGCGAGCCGATTCTCAAGGAGCGCGGCGTCAGCGACCAGATCCGCCGCGCGATTCTCTCCCACGCCAATTACAGCGGCGTGCCGCGCGAATCGCTCCTGGAGAAGACCCTGTTCGCCTGCGACGAGCTGGCCGGATTTCTAACCGCCTGCTCGTATGTGAAGCCCGGCAAGAGCATCGCGGAGGTGGATGTCGGCTCCGTCAAGCGCAAGCTCAAAGACAAAGCGTTCGCGCGCAACGTGAATCGTGACGACATTCTCAACGGCGCGGCAGAGTTGGGCGTGCCGCTCGACGAGCATATTGCGTTCTGTATCGAAGCCATGCGCGCCCGCGCCGCTGAGCTGGGCTTGGCCGGTAACCTCGCCGCCGCGACCTGATGCCGGGCGCCTCGCTTACGGTGCCGGCTTGATGTGGGTCAGCGTGTAGGTCTCATCGCTTGCTACATCCAGCGTGCCGGTTATGTTTTCACCCACTTTGAGCGCGCGAAAATCGTCCTTCGACTCGATCGGGTAATCCATCGTCATCGCCTCCATGTAATTCGGAATCGCGGCGGCATCGATGGTCGCGGTCTGGTGCTTTTCGTCGAGCGCCACAATTTTGCCGGTGAGTGCGTAGTGCCGTACCGGGCCGGTCGGCGCACTGTGGCGGCTGCAAGCCATAACCAGAAGCAGACTGAAAGCAACGGCGAAAGTTTTCACGCTTATCCCTCAGCGTACCGGACCGCAAAATCGATATAATGCTGCGAGCAAGCCTGTACAAAAGGAGACCGTATCCTCATGGGAACTCTTGCGCCTGAACTGCCCGCCAGCTCGGGTGAGAATTTCGCCAGTGATCTGGCCGGCATGGGCAGCTTCTTTCTCGATCCTCCCGGTGCTGCGCGCCGCGTGCATAGCAAATGGTTCTGGATCGGGCCGCTGATCGTCTTTTCTATCATCGCGCTGGTGGCGAGCTTCATCATCATGCCGATCGCCCAGCACGTTATGGAGATTGCTCCGTTACCACCCAACACCACTCCTGAGCAATATCAGCGCGGCATGTCGATCGGCCTCACCATCATGAAGGTGAGCATGTATCTTGCGCCTGTCTGGGCCGCTATCCTGTTCGCCATACAGGCGGCCATTCTGCTCGGCTCGAGCGCCGTCATGACCGTCAAGACCGGCTTCCGCCAGCTGTTCAATCTGGTCACCGGTTGCAGCCTGATCCAGGCGCTTTCCTCGATTGCAGGCGTCGTGATCCTGAAAGCCAAGGGCGACATCAGCACGCAGGCTGAACTGCATCCTGCGCTCGGCCTCGACATTTTTCTGCCGGCGGGATCGAACAAGTTTCTGGCCGCCTTTCTCGGTTACTTTTCCGTCTTCGAGATCTGGTGGATTGTCATGATGGTGCTCATCTTTGCAGCGGCCTTCAAAGTGAGCAAAGGGAAAGCCTTCGCGGTGGTGCTCCCGCTGGTGATCGTCAGCCTGTTGTTCCGATTCGTCGGAGCCGCCTTCCAACGCTAGCGTCCCGAGCTTATTCTCGATTCGCTCGAATCAGAGCCGGGAGGCGTAAGTCCGGCGTCCCGCCAACGGCTTTCCGTTCTACAATTGGAAGCGGATACCCACCCAAGATGTTCCGATCGATTGGCCCCACAGAACTCGTAGTAATCATCGTCGTCTTTGTTCTGCTTTTCGGCGGCAAAAAAATTCCGGAGCTGGCGAAGGGCTTAGGCGAGGGAATTCGGAACTTCAAAAGCTCGGTGAAGAGCGAAGAAGATTCGAAGGACGACTCCAAAAAATCCTGAACGGCTCGGCCGCCAGCGCCAACCGAGCCGCGCGGAACAGCACTGCTTACTTGGTTTTCTTCGGCGGCACGATCGAATCTTTCACCGATTTCGCGACGCGGAACTTGACCACTTTCTTAGCCGGAATCTTGATCGATTCGCCGGTCGCAGGGTTGCGTCCAATGCGAGCCTTGCGCTCGGCGCGTACCAGCCGGCCGATGCCCGGCAACACAAACACGCCGTTCTTTTTGGTCTCACGCACCGCCAGTTCGGCCAGCGATTCGACGAAGTGCTTGGCGACCCGATTGTTGACGCCGGTAGTCTCCGCGAGTTCACGGATGATCGCGGTTTGAGTCATTCGTTTTGCTTCAGTAGGCATTTCAATTCTCCCAGTGGTTGTTGCTGCGATGGATCCGGATCGATTTCATCAAACAAAACGATTAGAAAATGTTCCGGCTCCTCGTTGTCACCTCGATGATACGCGGACCGGCGCGTGTTGTAAAGCGGAAAACGTCAAAAAGTGCCGTTTTTGCAGGGTTTTTTTGCATCAAAGTGCGTGAACGGGCCGTGCAGACGTGGTTTCAGCGATGCAAACGCCCCTCCGCACCCGCGTCGACTATGATGAACGAGAAGCGCCCGGGTGGCGAAATCGGCAGACGCAAAGGACTTAAAATCCTTTTCGCCGCAAGGCGAGTGCGGGTTCAAGTCCCGCCCCGGGCACCAGGCATCGCCCTTCCGGATTCCGAGATAGTAGCCAAAACACCACAGCATCTGGTGATTGCGCGGGAGTGCTCGCATGATCCTCAAATAAACCTCGTGCTCGACAAAGCCCTTACGAACGTTGTTTTCTCGAAGGCATTTTATGACGGGAGGTGGGCCGCTGATCAGCCCGTGCTCGATGCCCAAATTGAACGAGCGCCGGAGTGCTGACAACTCGCGGTTAATCGTGCTCGGCTTCGCTCCGGCTAGCAATCGATTGTCGATGTAACAGGTGATATCGGACCTGGTGATGCAAGAGGCATCAAGTGCCCCGAAAACGGGGTCGAGGTTCTTTCGTATGCGATTGCGTTCCATCGTGATGTTGTAGCTGTCCCGCTGCTCACGCCGAAGGTCTGCGAGATGCAGCTCGAACAATTCGCCCACTGGCACTTTGTGGCCGGGCTGTCTGTCGAGCCGCCGTCGCCAAGCGGCCAGTTGCTCTTCCGCCGCTTTGCGGTTACTCGCTTTGATCCGCTTTGCTAACCGCTTCGGTGCATTCGGTGGTCGATAACCTAGTTCCCATACCTCTTTCCCAACCTGGCGTAGCGACCCGCTCCCATAGGCACGTTTGAACGACTTTCGTGAGCTCTGCGTTTTGGCTTTTGGCATTTCCGGCAGGCTACCTCAGGCATTCTTCCGGCGGGAGCTGATCGATCCACCGGTTGAGTTCCTTGCGGTCGTAGCGTCGACGCCTCCCGTCCTTTTTGCAGGGCATGGTTGAGTGCTGCCTTACTGCCGATTCGGTCATGTCGACGTACTTGGCCGCCCGTTTAGTGGTCATTAACCGCTGCTCGGTATTGAGGAAGTGCTCGATTTTTCGTACGACAGCATCTGCAATCGCTTCGATGAAGACGCTCATGAAAGATAAATCCATGAGTAGGTATTACTGAAAACGCTCGTGACCCTGAGCGGAAATTGAAAAATCCGTTAGAGATGCTGTGTTTTGAGCGAGTTACGCGCCAGGACCACAGCAAAACAGCGCGTTAGAAGGGCAAAAAGAGTCGAAAACGCCCTCCGCCCCGGTACTTTTTGGTTTCTTGATTCTTTGTTCTAGTACGATGGCGGCAATTTGGTACCGCTGCCCATCTTCAGCTTCGGGCGTCGGGTCTGGAGTCGATTCACAATCCGCCACACATCGTGCAGTGCCCGGCTGTACTCCAGGCCATCGATCATCCCCTGCTGCACCGCGACCTTGTTCTTGAAGTTGCTCCAGTCCTGTTCCTCAGCCATTTCGATTAACGCGGCTATCCAGATTTGCTTCGGAACGATAATGCGGTAGGCGTAATCCCAAACGGGCGAGTGTCGAATTTCCGCACTCGCCATCGAAGGAAATCGGATTTGCAGCTTTCGAAGATGGCCAGCGTCCCTCGCCCGGACCATCACCGTTTCCTTGTCAATCGAGCCGTCCCGGTGATTTGCGCACGCAATGGAGAAAAATCCGTAGATAGTGAAGAGCCACATCCTGGCATATTACGGCTTTGGCATCGTCCACCAATGTCCTCGAACCCGCCAGTCCGACCATGGCATCGTCCGAAAGCCCAACGATCCGCCGTGGCTCGTTTCTGCCGCCTAATCGGCCAGCGTAGAAGCACCGCGGTCCCCGTCAGGATTGCCCAAAGGCAGTCAATCCCGTATCCTGACGAGAGACGAGGACCGCACGCGAGCCCATGAACCCGGCTTATCTCAAGATCGGCGGCGATCTGCTCAGCAACGCCCTGCTCGATACCGTTTCTGTGGTCCAGGAACTGAACCGTCATTGGCTGCTCGAAGTGGAGTTCCGTCAAACCAAAGATGAGCGACCGCGGTACGAGAGTTATCTCGGCAAATCCTGCTCGCTTTTCGGCTACGACGATGAGGGTGCGCAGATCACGTTTTTTGAGGGTTTCGTGCTGGAATCGAAACTCCGCTATCTGGCGTACGGCAATTTTGGCGGTTATTTGCGGGCGGTGTCCGAGAGTTACAAAACGGACCTGACGCCGCGCTACTTCTGCTACACCACGAACGCGCTGAGCGCGATTGCCTCGCAAGCGACAGGTTTCAGCGGCATATCGGCAAAGGTGCAGATTAGCGTGCAGCTCCTGCCGAAACAGTACGTGCAATGGGGCGAAACGGATTACCGCTTTCTGCTTCGCTTAGCCGACGATCACAACGGATGGATTCGGCCGACCGCCGACGGAATCGAAATTCTCGACCAGTTTCAGCCGGGTACCACGGCTTCATTTCGGCAGGAAACGGGCTTGCTGAGCTTCCGGGCCGGCGGCGGACTCGCAACGCCCTCGATGAACGGTGCGCATTACGATCCGCTCGTCATGCAGAGCCAGTCATTTAACGAAGTCGACCGGACCCCCACGTTCACCGGAGCAAGCGGTCCGCTCACCGATGCGGTGTCGCAAGGTTCGCAGGCATTGCCGCCCGGCTACGTCTTCGAACGCAGCCGCACCCCAACGCTAGGCGATTATCAGCAGCGGCTCCAACTTCAAAGCGAACGCGCATTAGGCTCGCAGGTAATGGCGCAGGGTGTCAGCCGCATTCTCCGGCTCAGGGCTGGCGACAAAGTACAGATTGATGGTGCACTCGATGCAAACGGCACGTACGGGCTGACGAAAGTGATTCACCGCTGGACGCTGCACGGCTATGAAAACGAATTCTGGTGCACACCTTGGGCGAAGTGGATGGAGCCGGAGCCGCCGCAACGTCCGATTGTGGACGGTGTTTTTCCTGCGCGTGTGGTTGAACACAGCGATCCGCTCGGCTTGGGCCGTTATCGGATTCGCTTCTGGTGGCAGGAACAGGGCGAGCCGATGCTGTGGGCCCGCATGATGACACCGCACTCGGGCCAGAGCCGCGGTTTCTTCTTCCAGCCAGAGGTTGGGGATGAAGTCGTCGTTGCATTCGAAGACGGTGATCCCGAACGTCCCGTAATTCTCGGCAGCGTTTGGAACGGCTTCGACACGGGGCCGACCGAGGACTTCTGGGGTGGTGAATACGCCCCGAACGACGTAAAGCGGATCGTTACGAAGAGCGGTAATCGCATCCAGATGGTTGATAAACCTGGCAAAGAAGCACTCTCGTTGGCTACGCCGAACAACCTGAAACTCTCGATGTTCGAGAAGGCGAATGAAACCGGCCGCTCAATGATTCAGCTCTCGAATGCCAATGGCGACATTCTGATTTCTGCGCCGAATGGCCGCATTCATCTGCACGGCAAGTACATTTCACGGGAGGCGGGTGGCGATGGTGATTCGGGATCGAATTTCCAGTCATCCCCAACCGAACCGAAAGTTCAACCGATTACAAGTAGGTCTGCTCCCGCAAAACCGGGCATGCTCGAAAGGATCACAGCCGCCGAAATCGCGGCAGCAAGCTCGCCAACTTCAGGCATGAAGAAAACCGCCGATGCCATCGCAGGTGCAGCGGGAGCAGCAAAGGATGCTGGCCTTAGCGCTTGGGACTACATGGTCGGCTCAGCGGCAATGGGAGGGGCGTGGGAAATCGGTGATGCTAATCACCCGAAAACTCAAAACTTCGTCGCCAACCTCGGGCGTAAGTCAGATCAGCTGAAATACGACGGAGCAGTGATCGGGAATGGCTGTACTCCGCAATCGGGATCGCCAGCCGATGCCACCGGATTCCGGCCAGATGGCAAGTGTCAGGGGAAGAAGTTGCCGAAGGTGTTCTTCGTAAACGGCATCAACACCCGGCTTACGGGAGAGAACGGCCAACCTGTGAAGGATGGCATGTGCACGACTCTCCAGAAGATCGCCAACCGCTCGTGTGCGGAAGTCGTCGGGATTTATAACGCTACCGAAGGAGTCGGTGCAGATTTGAAAGAGTGTGTTGGAATGATCGGCAAAACGCAAAGGGTAAAGCCGGCCAAAACGCTCACGGATGCACTGGTGGCGTACGGGAAATCGTAGCAAGCCGGCCCGTTAACGGTGTACGCACACAGTGAGGGTGGATTGGTTACCCAGCAAGCAATTGCGGATGCCAAAGCGCAACTGGCTCTCGAGGGATACGACCCCGAGCAGGCTCTCTCCGGTCTGCATGTGAGCACCTACGGAACTGCGGAGGGTGGCTGGCCGGTCGGTCCGAAATACGAACACTGGAACAATCTATCGGATCCCGTGCCCTTCGCAATCTCCGGAGCTCAGGCAAATTATCCCGAACCGACCGATAACGATTCGACGCCAACCCTATACTTCAATCAGCCATTTGGGAATCCAATTGAAGCCCACAGCATTACGGATGTTTACGCCAATAAGATCGACGCAGCCCCCGGTTACCGCGAATGCAAATGCTGAAAGGTTCACTTCTATCGGCGCTCCTGGCAATATCGATTGGATGCATGACTAACACGAGTACAAATTCAGCCCCGCAGCAAGCAAGAGCCTATGTGGATGCGTTCTCAACGAGAGTTGGTGACACGCCCGAAAATTACGCAAAATCCGCCGATGGCTCGTTTTCCTGCATGGTCAGCAATGTTCGGTTTGATTTTCAAGCCGCACAATCTATGCTCATCGTGCGGGCAGTCGTCGAAGCGAGCCTGCCCAAACTTCGCGGTGATGTCATGCAGCGGCTTCGTAAGATCGAGGCGGACACTCCGAACCAAGTCGATCATGCTCGTTTCGAGTACATCCCCGGCCTCATTCCGGCTGAGCCCGCAAGTCAAAGCTTGTTCTTGCGAACGGATATTCGTGAGTTTCACTCTAAGCCGCAGGACGCTGCCGAGCGGATCTTCAAGCTATCGCAGACGGCATACGCCTGGAACCGCGGGAAATTGCTGGCGGTCATTAAAGAAGCGAACGCATCGCTTTCGCCGGAGCAGTTGCAGCAGTTGCGGCACGAGAAAGCTCAGTAACATTCGGATCCTTCATCCCGGAATCAAGTGCAGCTGCCACGTTTGACCGACCAGGGCGTCACTCGAACGCCCAACGATCCGCCGTGGCTCGTTCCTGCCGCCAAATCGACGGTGAAAGCGCCGTTCCCCCGGTCAGAACTCCTACTTCTCGCTAATCGACGAGACGAGCCAATTGGGCAGAGAATTCCTGAGCGGAATCGACACAACAACACAGCGTACGGCGGAGAAGAGCGGTTCGCATAACTGTGAGGAACTGGAGAGTTTTTAGATCGTGGAATTGAATAATAAAGTGGTAGTTACAGACGTCCGCATGTCGTTTCGCTCGATGGTCGCTTTCATGGTGAAATGGGCGCTTGCGTCAATCCCTGCAGCAGTAATCCTTTGTGGCGGTACAGCAACAGTTGTGATCGGTGGCGGCGGCGTTCTCAGCAGCATTTTCGACACGTTGCGGAGTTCGTTTCATAACTAATCTCAGACACACCCTTCGGAGCCGGATCCACTCGTTTTGGCGGATGATCCGATTGCATTCAAACAGCGCACCGTAGCCGTTCTTGAAACGGATGAGGGAGTAAATGTGGTAGCTGGAGGCGGCAGAGATTTGTCACCGGCGCAGCGGGCACTGCAGTCCGAAAATGAGGTTCTCGCAAGATTACCCGGGCAACATGCCGAAATAACCGCTATAAAGGACGCCCAGGCGCGTGGACTTACTCCGAAGACATTGGGCACGAGCCGGGATATCTGCTCCGAATGCCAGCAATTTATCATTCAATCGGGTGGTTCCATAACTGGTCCGAGAAGTGCTCGTTGGCCTTAGAACGAAGGAGTGTTCAAAGTGCAAACACGTGACGAATCTCTGTTGATAGATACGCTGTCTCAGCTTTCGGAGAATGCCCGAGCTGCATTCGCGGCTGCGTGTGCTGAACGGTTGATGCCGTACTATGTGCAGTACGCAAAGTTGTTCAAGAAGGGCGATCCGGCGGTGCTTCGGGAAGGATTAGATCTGGTTTGGGAACACGCTCTAGATCGGCAACCGCCCGTTAAAGGACTACAACCGCTTGCTGCGCGCGCAATGGAACTGGCACCAGGCGATGGAGATAAGTGGACCGCGCTAAATCGCCTGGCCGAGAATGCCGCCGCTGCCGTTTACTACTGTTTGGAATGCCGGATGAAGGGCGATACCAAAAACGCGGTGCTCGCCTCCCGACAAGCGTATGAGGCAGTCGACTACCTGACCCAGAACATAAGGCACATCCAGTTCGGGTCGCGAGAAAGCGAAGAAGCCATTTTGCGGGATCGGCTGGTTCAGGATGAGTTATCGCGACAACAGCGAGATTTGGAGTTGTTGGAAACCGGAGACCTGAACCATTCGGCCTTGCACGTCATGAAAGCAAGAGCGGAACGGGAAGGAACCGAATTGCTGAATGCCACGGTGGCGGACTACTTGGCAACGATAGCTTGAAAAACTCGCCTTTAGCGGCAGCCTGTGGGTTTGAGGGCGGTTTCGCGCCCGGGGCTCCTTTGATCGGCTAATGATGAGCCTCAGCCCGTTGCTGCCGCCAAATCGACCCGAGTAAGAATGGGCATGTCAAGCAATCAGGAGCGTTTTGCATTTTTCAGACTGCTCATACGGACAAGCCGTCGGGGAACCCACGTGTGCGAGCGCTCGTATTAGCTCGGCAAAATTCCGAACCTCAACCGGCCCATGCTCGGTTTGCACGATGAAACGGCGAATGCCGTTGTGCTCTACCAGCCACGCGACACCTTCGCCTGACCCAACTGGCTCGGGAACCGCTGCCAAAACGGAATACGCTTCCCCGCCGGGCGAGAAGAGTTGCTGGTTATCGGAAGAATAATCGAAAGTCTCCGCTTCCGTCGTAACACGCACCGTCCCGAGACCAGGAACAGAAACAGCATAGGAACCCGGATCGAGCGGCATGACTTCGCATGCAGCCGGACACGCTTCAACATCCGAGAGAATTCGATCAAAATCAGCTAACGTAAGCGCTGCATCCGGTAGTGCGGGTATTTCGAGGCTTCCAACAGCTGTCGCGTCCACATCAAAGCCGGTGCGCTCCGCCTCCGTCAAGTCATGTTCCAGCTCGGAGATGAACTCGGCCCGTGCCGCTTCCCGGCGCTCGCGATTCTCCAACGTGATCTCCTGCATCTGTCGCGGCAAGCGCGACAGGATCGGCTGCAGCCGTCCAACAATGCCCTGAAACAGATTAATGCGATTCCCAATCGTGAAGAACACGTCTTCTTCGACCGTGCCCCGATACGCGAAGTTCAGGACGCGAATCTGCGGATGCTTTTGCCCGAGCCGGTCGATACGCCCGATCCGCTGCTCGACCTTCATCGGATTCCAGGGCAAATCATAATTCGCGATCACGCCCGCGAACTGCATGTTCAGTCCTTCGCCCGCCGCATCCGTACAGATCAGCAGCTTGATTTGACCACCTTTGAGCCGCCGCTTGATCTCCTCTTTGGTGCAAGTGTTCCAGTTGCCGCCCGTATCGCGCCAGGCACCGCCCCCACCCGAATACGACGCAATCGGCACCCCCTCGATCTGCCCCGCCAGATACTCGCGCAGATACTCCATCGTGTCGGTATATTGCGTAAAGACGATCGCGGCTTTGTAACCCTGCTCAAAACACGCCTGCAACTCGCTCCTAAGCCGCCGCACTTTGCTGTCGTTTGTGCCCAGCCGCGCGATTTGCTTCAGCAACTCCTGAATGCGGCTTCTTTCTTCAAACGCGCCCGCCTGCTCGACCGCGTGCGTTAAGTCTTCGGGCTCCTGGTACTCCTCGCCGAGTTCATCCTGCGAGGCGTCTTCTTCGGTGATGGCGTCGACCCGCTGCAATCGTCCGACTAATGTCTTTTCCAATGCCTTGAAACTACTCGCCAGCCGGCGCCGGTAGATCGTCATCACAAAACCGACCGCGGAGCGTTTATCCGGCGAAGCCGCGTTGTACGTATCGGCAATGTAGTCTTCAACCGCCTCATACAGCGCCGACTCCGCCGCGGTCATCTCAACAACCACCGTCTTCGGCTCGCGCTCCGCAATCGGCAGCGCCAGCTTGCCCTCCCGCGCATAACGCCGCAGCAATTCGCGCGTATTCCGTACCATCAACCGCCGCAGCGGGCTTGCCGCCTGCAGAAACTGCAATGCTAAACGGCGCTTTTCCGCATCCAGCCCCTTCCGCCGTATGCTTGACTGTTCCCGCAGCGCCTCCACAACTTTCTTGCGGCTCAGATTCGTCCCCTTCGGCAAAATCTCCGCAATCTCGGCTTCCGTAAACGGCCCGAAATGCGCCTCCGTATCACGAAACAACCGCGCCAGATACTCGAATTCCGATGGAGACGGATTCGCCGCCGAGCAGAGCCGAAAATACTGCTCGACCGTGTCATCCTGAGCAGCCCACCCCGGCGGCAATCCCAGCATATTCGCCAGATCCCACATCTCGACCGGATGCACCTGCATCGGCGTCGCCGAAAGCAGCAGCAAACTCGCGCACCGGTCTTTCATCTGCCGCATCAAACCGAGCAACGCATTCGGCCCGCGCTCCTGAATCGTTCCGGCGCCCTTCCGTCGCGCATGATGCGCTTCATCCAGCACGATCAGATCCCAAGGCTCGGCTTCGGTCAGTTCCGGTTGCCGGTCCGCCCGCCGCATCAGATAGCTCGACGCCAGCACAATCGGCTGCGCTTGCCATTCCTTTCTGCCGACCGGCTGCTCGCGCGCCACATTCGACGGCGGCACCGCCCGCCAGCGCAGATTCGCCCCGTCGTAAATCGGCACGTTCAGATTGAACTTCTCGTAGAGCTCGTTCTGCCACTGAATCTGGACCGACTTCGGCGTAAGAATCAGAATGCGCTTTGCCAGGCCCGAAAGCATCGCCTGACGCAGAATCAATCCGGCAGAAATCGTCTTGCCAAGCCCGACCTCATCGGCAATCAGCAAACGGCACGGCCACTGCATCACGAACCGCGTGTACGTCCGAACCTGATGCGGCCATGGCGTAATGGCCGAAGTCATTTCCCCGACGCGAATACCGGTCGAAAGCCTCGCCGCTTGCGAAACAAACGTCCAGACGATGCGCCGGTACTCATCCGGCAGTAGCTTGAACTTTGGTTCGGGCGTCCGCTCCACGTCCCAAACTACGGGCGACGTATGCGCCTCGTTTTTCGGCAGAAACTCGAGCAGCTTCCGCCGCAGCGCATCCGGAAACTCAAGCACGCGCACGGCGGGGCTGCGATCATCCCACAACGTCGCAAACTGATTCACCTCGTCCTCGGTATGAATCGTCTCGCGGCCGCCGAGCCAGGAGCAGTAGACGTGAAAACTCTCGTGATTCGCGAGCCAGCCGCCAGCCGTCTCATTGATCGACCCGGAAAAGCTGAGCCGGTTGCCCTCGCAATCCGTGATGACTGCGACCTTATCGTGAAAAATCCCCGGCGTTCGCATCGGCACGGCCACGCGCACGTCGAGATGCCCCTGCGCCACCATCCAAGCCAGCATTCCCAGGCCCTGCCGCGCGCGATCATCGGGCGGCTCCAGCGGCACCCGCGCCAGCTTCGCTTCTACCGCCGCGCGCAGATCGTAGCCTTCCCCGATGGCCCTCTGCTCATCCGGATCGAGCGTGCAGCCCACGATCAGCCGCATGCGTCCATCGTTGCGAATCAGCTCGTCGATACCGCGCGAAGCGAGCGCCAGCGCGTCGGCGCTGAAATATCCCGTCATGCGGTCGTACTGTACTGCGCAGGAAAGTGCCGGAATGTAGAACAGCGTGACTAAGTTGCCGTCTTCGTGGCGGTAACTCGTTCGCCACTCATAGTCACTCAGCCGATTCATCCGCCTCTTCGTCGTCTTGCTCGTCTTCCGCCGCAAACAGGGCCGTCTGCTCGGGAATCTTCGGCGCGGGTACGGCTTCGGCAAACGCCAGCCGCCGCAATTGTTCTAACGCCTCGAAATCATTCGCCGCGCCGCTCAGCAGCGGATCGGGTTTCTTCTTCCCACGAGCGATCATGCCTGGCGGCAGCACATTCAGCATCGCCTGAAGTGCGGTCTGTAGCGTCGGGTCGTCAAGCAGCTTCATCTGCTCCAGCATGTTCTTCGCCGCCCCGGTGTTCTGCTCGCGCACGATGCGAGCGGCATGGTGCAGCGTATCGATCATGGTCGTGCCTGCGGTGTTCAGCCGGCCGCTCGCCCAGCGCGTCTTCGAATCCCAGAGCAGAATATCGTCGCCCTTCACATCGCAGACGACCTTCTTCACCTCGCTATCAAAGTTGAGCCCGACCACGCGCGCCAGCTTCAGCCCTTCATCGGCCGGAAAACGCGGCGCGCGAAACGCGTCCCAGGCGAGCACATACCATTCCGTCAGCGGATCGAGCTCATGCTTGCGGCCGATGGTCGCCAGGTGCTCCATACGCCACTGCTTCACCTCGCGCCGCGCGGCTTCGAGCGCATCTTCGGGCGTCGCGGCATAGGGATCGGCCTCTTCGAGTAGCTTCTTCTGCTTCTCTTTGCGCTGCGGGCGCGGTTTGCCGCGCTTCAGCGGCCAGTTCTCGGTGAAGACCTGCAGCGCGGGACCGAAGCAGGCGAGATACAGGTCGATGCCGCCGATCCCGGCTTCTTCGAATTCGACGACTTTGCTGCGAACCGCCTGACGCACCTGCGGCTCGATCTCTTCCCAGTAGCGTTCGTCACCAGTCTCGGCCTTGTCGGTGCGGGCGCGGCAGACGAGAAAGATGGTCGAGCGCGCAGCGGATTTTTCGCGGATGTGCAGGCTGCCTTCGGCTTCCGTGTTCACAGGCCAGGACGCGGTGATGATGAATCCGGCTTCGATCAGGCCTTTGGCGAGCGCGTCCCAGGCTCCAGCGGCTTTGTGAGTGAACATGACCGTCATAACGCCCTGTGGTTTCAGCAGTCTTTTCTGCTCCTGAAAGACTCGTGACATGCGGGCCTGATAGTCCAATCGGGCTAGGTTAGAAGCCCCTTCCTTTCGACCCTTGAATCTCGTCGGGTTGGCAACGGCTTCGCGGTCTTTGTCGGTGAGGTGCAGTTGGAACAGCTCGGGATAGAGCAGCCCCGCGGTTCGCTTGAGCCACACGTAGAAGAAATCCGAAAGCTCCGCGTACATGACATTGTCGTAGTACGGGGGATCTATCACGATGCAATCTACCGAGTGTTCTGCGAGCGGAAGGCTGTCGGCGGAGGCACAGCTGACGTTCACCGAAGGTCTTGGTCTTGGTTCAGCGAAATGCAAATCGCCGTTTGCGGACCTTTGCTGGCCGAGCAGTTCGATGAGTTCGGAAAGCGCCTTGCCGGTCTGCTCAACCGCCCAATCATAGCCGAGCCCAGCGATCGTCGGCGCCATCTCTCCGTAGCTCCATTGAAAGCCCATATCGTGCCGGTCGAATTTACCGCGAATCGCAACTCTCACTGTGTCCCATCGAGACAGGATGGAGTTGTAGTTCACGACCTTATCGAGAGCGAGCGCAATGTAAGCCATGGCTGCCCGATCCAGGTCACTCCTGACGCACTCGGAAGCGAGTTGTTGAAATACTTCGACGCTCGTGCAATGTCCATAAAGCTGGCGCGGACTGAAGAGATCGCGCCAGAGCGGCATGCCGTAATTGATCGGGCGATTGTCGTTCGTGTTCTCTGGATAGGCCTCATCCGGCACAATATTCCGCGCCTGCCACATCGGCAACTTTTCGGCCAGCCTTTGCCGAACGAGCGCATCGACGTCGTCCTCGGGCCGGGGCGCACGGAAGCCGCGCACCTTCTCGTATTTGGCCTTTCCCGCCTTGGTGTAGCCCTTGACGCGCTGCTCTTTGTAGACGACGCAGTAGAGCTGGTGGCCCATTTCGCCGGCCTGCGCCTGCTTCTTAATATCGTCGCCGTCGATGGTGCGTTTGCAATCGGGAAACGGGCAGAGTCCATTGCCGCCCTTCACGGTGCCGGGCGAATGCTCGTGCGCGTGGTCCACGATCTCGAAGCGGATGCGGCGCGTTCCGTCGTGCTCGTCCGGGATGAGCCGCACGCCTTTGCCGTCGCTCGATAGCTTCCAGTTGGGGGAAAGCGGAACAATGCCGGAGCAGTACGGGCAGGTGATCGTGCGCGCCCAGAGATAGCCGTCGACAGTAATGACGTTTTCCGGCTCTTTAGGGAAGATGCCTTCAAACTTGGTTTCAGCGCGCTTCTTAAACTCAGCCGAGAGCTCTCGATATCGGTCGACCAGCGCTGAGCCAAACTGAAGCGGGAACTCGACCGTACAACGGAGAAGAAGCGCGGCTACGGGATTAAGGTCGTTGGCAAACGTCTCGCAATTGAGCCGGACAGCCTCGAACGGAATGCTACCGCCGCCTGCGGTTGGATCGAGAATCTTTGAATCCAATCTGAGCGGCTCTGGGAGGTATTGGAAGGCACGAGGGTAGCCGTACACATCCACTTCCAGACGTTCGCCGCGAGCATTTGCGTCGGCGATTCGCTTGCGGGTTGCCACCGGATCCCCATGAATCCCGAGCAGATACGTAAACTTTTCGCGATCGAAATCCGCGGGAAGCAAACTACCGAGAATCGCGGCGCGGCTCGCCACCAGCGGCCGGCGCGCAAACCACACGTGCATGCGATTCGGTGCCGGAAACGGAGTCATCGGCGTCCGTTCCCGCAAGCTCTCAATGCCGACCTCGGCGATTGGCAGCCAATCCTCGATCAGCAGTCGTTTTCGTTCGTTCATCTCTTGATAGAAGTCAGGGTGTGGTGAGCAATAATCTCAGCGCGGCCAGCACGCGGCGCGGATGCGTGCGGCCCATCACCATGCCGAGCCAGTAGCCCGCCTCTTCGCGGCCCATGCGCTCGAGCCCGTCCGCGACTTGCCGGATACGGTCCAGATTGCGCATCGGCGCGAGCACGCGAAACAGCAGCCCGAGCACCAGCGCCAGGTCTTCGTCGATCGGCCACGCTTTTTCTTTGCCGGGACGCAGCGAGCCGAGCACGATCTTTTCGCGCGCGAGCCGCTTCAGCAGCCGGTTTTCGATCATGCGCAGTCCCGCGCCCTGCACGCTCGCGATATGCTGCGGCGCTTTGAGGCGCGGCGTAGCGGGCGAGGGCAACTGCCAGACTTCAAGCCGCCAATCCGCCGGTTTTTCGACCACCATGCGGAGTTCGTAAGCCGGTTTCACGTTCTATTCCTTCGCGGCGCGCGCTTCGACATAGGCCTCGCCGCCGCCGTACTGCGTCAGCTTCTTGCGAAGCTGCTCGACGGTTTCCGCCTTCAAGGATAGCGGCGTTTTGAACGCGAGCGTGTAGGCAGCCTTCACATCCGATTCATTCGCGTTGCGGATCTGCGTTTCGAGAAAACTGCGCACCGGATGCGCCTTTTCGTAGCGGCCTCTCCAGTCGAGATGGAACTGGTCCACGCCCTCGGCTTCGAGATCGACCGAGTACTCGCAGACGGCTTCGGCTTCGGCGAGCGTGGCGATGGCCGAATGGAGCTTGGAGGCGATATCGAAAGCGAAGAGGCGAATGGTCAGCTGCGCAATGGCCGGAAATTTGGCTTTGCGCGCCTTTTCCCAGAGCTCTTCGAGCGCCTGCGGCAGCGGTCCTTCGGCGTTGAGTTCCGCCGGGATAATATCAGCAGCCGGTTTCAGGTCGGGGGGCGGCGGAGGAGGTGGAAGTCCGGGGCTTCCTGCCACGCGCACGTTGACGATGGTGCTCGATTCCTGTCGTTGCCCGCGCGCATCGGTCACTTCGGCGCGGTAGCTCATCGACTGTGCCGGATTCACCTTTACCGTGTGCACCGCGTCGTTTGTGGCCGAGGCATTCAGCAGCGCTTCGCTGGACGCAATCGTGTAGGGCGCGACTCCGCCCTCGATCTGGAGCTCCAGCGTGGCCAATTCGCCGGGGTTGATGGTGGTCGGGTTGGAGCGGAAGCTGATGCGCAGCGGGGCAGTACGCGGCCAGAGGTGCTTGGCTTTGGCGTTTTCCGTCGTGTGCAGGAAGGAGTTATCGGAGATGTGGATGGTGAACGGCGGATCGCCCGGCCCGTAGACCTGTGAGCCTTCCTGGTAAATGAAATACCCCTGCGCAATACCGCGCCGGATGCATTCGAGCAGCGGCGTGTCCTGCAGCAGGATTGAGAGCTTCGGGGCGCGGCGGTATTCGGTGCGGAGCTGGGCGGTGGTCATCTCGCCGCGAGACTTCAGGCCGACTTGCTGCATCACGAAACCGGGGGCTTCGGGTGTATCCTGTGCCGTACGCAGCTTGCCTTGCTCATGGAGCACGTGAATGACCTGGTGCTGACCATTGCCCGGCGAGTCGCCTGCGCCGGAAAGCTCGATGACGCTGTGGCCGAGCGATCCGGCGTCGCTCGACGGGTAGTAGAGATGTCGATAGCACTGCAGAATGCTCATCGCTACGTCCAGCCTGATTTTCTCGTTGTCGGATTGAATGGCCGTTCGCTGGTGGGGCGCCAGATCCTTCTGGTTTTCTGGCTTCAGCAGCGCTTTTAGAGCGAGCGAACGCCGGACGTGCTCGCGCATGTTTTGGATTGAGCGCTCGTCGGCTGCCACGAAGACCAGATTGTTCTTGAGCTCGCGCGGTTTGCCCTCGTTCCCGCGGTGGGTGAACATGTCGACCACATCCGGCGGTGGATCCTGCGCATTGGCCGGAACCGCGGTCGACTCGTAGTTCATGACCACGAGTAGCGGCCGGCCATCGCCGATTTCGTCGGGCACATCGTAGGGGCTGGATGGAAACAGGATCGCGTTGAACTCACCGCGCGGCAAACTGAACAGATTGCGTATCCGCTCGCCCAGCTCCGCCCGTACCTCATTCGGATCGATCTCGCTCATGCGCTTTCGGATGATCATGGTGAGGTTCGGTTCCACCATGAATCGCATGGGCGCGCCGGGGTGATCGTCGAGAAAGAGCGATTCGGCGATGAACTGGACACGGGCCTGCTCGATAAAGGCCGGCTCAACCGCAGGCGAGCAGACCGAGAGTTTCAACTGGTCAGCCGAGATACCCCGCGCGGCATCGCCATAGGCCAGCGTGTGCCAGTAGATCGTGCGGGCGACGTAGCTCGTAATCGGCGGCATACCGGGAAACTTTTGCTTGTCGATCTGCTGCGCAAGCGCGGGTTCATCGTTGGCAACCGCAGCTACATCCGCTTTCACCGCGGGCGCGTACTGGCTCTGGCCGAGCTTCACATTCACTTCCGTGCGGATCGGCTCGAAGGCCGGGTCGAGGTGATGCGTATGGATCGCGAAGGCATCGGCGGGTTTGTTGCGCCAGAGATAGAAAATGCCGCGCGCGAGCAGACGCAGCATGCCGCGCGTGCGCTGGAACGTACTCAGGGACGCGGTTTTCTCGGTGAGCATCTCGAGCAGCTTCGGATGCAGCGGATAACTGCGCAGAAAGGCTTCGCGTAGCTCGGGTAAGCCCGCTTCCAGCTTCAGATCCTCTTTATTGCGGTCCCAGATATCCGCGTAGGCAGCGATGACGCCTTTCGCCGCGCTGAGATCCACCGATTCGAACAGCCTCGCCCGGAGGACATTGGGCGTTTCGTCCTCTTCCGTCGGGTTGAGGGTCGTGCTGGTGCGGACCGCTACCGCTTCGGCTTCGGCCATCGCTGCCGCGGCGAGTTCGTTTTCGACCTTGTAGGCATCGGTCGCTTCGTTGCCTTTGCCGACGGCGAGCGTGTAGACGAGCGCGACCTGCGGACTCGACTGCACGGCTTTGAACAGATCGTGAATGAACGCCGCAAACTGCTTCGAGGCGCCGGGTCGCACGTGCTCCACCTTGCGCAGATAGACGGAAACTTCGTCGAGCAGGATGAGCGTGGGCTCGCCTCCGAAGAGCTCGCGGATGGTTTCGGCTCCGGGTGCGGTATGCGTCTCGTCGGATACGCGGACACGCTCATAACCGGCACGTCCGGCGAGCTTGTAGGCCATTTCGCCCCAGAGACTCTTCGCGCGCAGATCGCCTTCGAGCGTGAGTCCATTAGCCGGGTCCGAATTTTCACCATCGAGGGCAGCGATGCGCACGCGGCCGGTTGGAACGAGGCTCGGATCCACGAAGTCCGCCACATTCGGAACGCCTTTCATCCCGCGCGCCCCATGGACCGCCGCTACAAGGCCGTGCGTTTTACCGCCGCCGTATTGCGTGCCCAGCCGGATAATGGACGAAACCTCGCCGCCTTTACCCGATATACGCTGCAGAACCGCTTTCAGGAGCTCGCGGATGCCGCGAGTCGGATACGTTTTGGCGAAAAAAAGCGCGGGATCGAGGTAATCGGGCGGCGCGGTACCGTTTATGACGCTCGAAAGATCGGCTGCGAATTCATCGTCGCGAATCGTGCCCTGAAGAACATCAGCGCGGGGCTGACAGATTTGGAAGATAGTCGGTGTAGACACGTTGATGTTTGCTCGGTTTGAGCCGGACAGACTCGACGGCGCCCAGCATGAAAGAATCCCTTGTGGAATTTACAGTATCAAAGCGGGTTTTTCGCATGACTCGGGCAGATCGCCAGAAAGCTGGCGACGGATAGCGTCAAGCTGCACCCACCCGTTATCGCGAAACAGGTAAGCCCGCTCGAAAACGTTCGCCGTATGCGAGATTCGGTGCGTTTCGTAGTGCTCGGAGATGAGCGTGAAGGCATGATTCAGGCTGCGTGCCGGCCGGTTTTTCATGCTGGGGATAACGCATTCGCATGGCGCTAGCTCTGCTGATTTTCCGGTTCGGAAACGGAGCCCCAACGGTCGCTTCAGCAGCACCTCGACAAACACATACTGCGAAAGGATGTACATCTCATGCGGCTTCAGAATCTGCGACATTTGCTCGGGCAACAAACTCTTGCGGCTGATGCCAAGCGCGGCCCGAGTATTGGCGGAGGCGATGGTTGCCACGTATTCCTGCACGTACGAGCGCCGTTCATCGGCATCGGCAAATGCGTTCAATGGAACCAGAAGTTCGAGCTTCGAATGCGGCAGGAACTTAGGGAGTGGCGAGCCACCTCGTACGGCCAGCGCACCGTCGGGCCCGACGACCACCGGCAGGCGCGTTGTTCTTCCCAGATTTTCAGCCACTTCGAAAGTGTAATTCGAATTCAGGCTCGGCGCGAACCAGAAAGTTCTGAGCTGGCCTCCGATCATGCGCGTACGTCTCGGGCCGATAAGCATTACACATGAGCGCTCTTCTGTCTCCGCCATCTCTGCTTGCGTCACTCAACCAGTTCTATAGGAGAAACGGAATTCACTCGCTGGACTTCCGCTGCGATTGGAAGGAAGCTTGCCGCGCAGCCGCGGGCGAGCGGTTTACTGGCCCAAAGGCCAGTCTTGTCGGGCGTCAATACGAGCTCGGTGTTCTGCCAAGAATACTCTTTCTCTCGCTCGATTCGGGTAAGGCCAGCCAGGATCCGGAAGACCGGACGCCCGAAGCTGTGCGAGCCGGCGAAGAGCAGAATCCGGCGACCGGCCGGCACAAAGGTCAGCATTGGTACCAGACGGATGAATTCGCCCTGATTGTGCTCAGCCGCTTCCAGCCTGATCTGACCATTGACGATGCTGGTGCCTATACCGCCCGAGTGAATGCTGCAAAGTGCTGCGCGAATCGGAAAGGCAATCGCAAAGCGCCTCGAATCCTTTTCGGCAATTGTCAGCAGTACCTGGCGAACGAATTGCAGCTTCTGGATCCTGCGATTATCGTGACGCAGGCAAACGAAGCTTGGGAGGCAATGAGCTTGCTCTCCGGAGTCTGTCTGACCAACGGCGACTACGGGCACGTCGGCGTTTGTGCGGCGAACGAGCACCCGATACTCTGGCTGCATACGTATCATCCAAGCTGCTTTGGACGCTACTGGCCACAGCGAAAAGCGTGCGGCGATTGGGAACTCTACGCCGATGTAGTGAAGAATTCGTTCGATGGAACCAGCCCGCACCCGATCCGGATCAGAGAGGCCGTGGCAACGCTGATCTCAAGATGAAACGCCAACTCGCAATGCACTCGCGTAAGCCCCTTATCGAGCTCGCAACGATGCGCCCTCGCTCGCGAATGCTGCAGCAAGAAGCGGTTTAAGTGCCGCTCTCGCGCGCAATCTGACGGCGTCTAATCGGGGAGCACCGGGGTAAGCTGGTGGCCCAAAGTACGCCCCAGAGTGCTCGTATCAAAAACCCCCGGTCCATTGGCACCCGGAAATGCCGAATTTTCGCTCAACTTAAAACGCCCAAATCACTCGTATCAAAACCATCCGTTTCTGGTACACTTCGGCAGGCATGGAAACGATCGAAGTTGTTCTATATGCGAGGGTTAGCACCAGAGACAAGGGGCAGGATTGCGAGAATCAGCTCGCTGAGTTGCGCGAGTTCGTGGCCAAGAAATCGACTCCGGGCTGAAAGCTGAAGGCAGAATACAAGGATCACGCCAGCGGGAAGAACTCGGACCGTCCGAAGTTCCGCGAATTGTTTGAACATGCCGCCCAGAAGCGCTTCGATCTGGTGGTCTTTTGGAGTCTCGATCGGTTCTCGCGCGAGGGCGTGCTCGAAACGCTACAACACCTTCAGCGGCTCACGTCGCATGGAGTCGAGTGGTTCAGCCTGCGCGAAGAATACCTGAGATCGGTGGGCTTGTTCCGCGATGCAGTTTTGGCTATTCTCGCCAGGATCGCGAAACAAGAGCGCGTCCGGCTCTCCGAGCGGGTCCAGGCTGGTTTGGCTCGCGCACGGAAAGAAGGCAAACAGCTGGGCCGCCCGAAATCCGGAATAAGCGCGAGCAAGGTTTCAGAGTTACACCGATCCGGCATGAGCATCCGTGAAATTGCGAACTCGGCGGGGAACGTCGTCAATGACTGTTCAGCGCATCCTGAAAGCGACCGACAATTTCTACTAGACCAGGAACTCGGGATGGTTGCAATGGGTATTGCACAGCCCGTATTGCCGCGCATTGTCACCGGGGCAAATAACCAGCTACTTTTGTCAAACGATGCCTTGTACCGCCGGAGCAGCAGCGGCAACTGATGACCATTCCTGGGTGCAACAGAGCGCCCCGGGCCGTAACCGAAGCGAGGCGCAGAGGGTGATTGCCTGACCTTCTCGATCTCGGATTCTGAGCTTCGAAGAAAAGAAAAGCCAGGATTGAGACGCGACAGATCTCCCGGTCACGAAGCTTGAGCGCAGCAATCAGCGAAGTGGGAGATCTGCTCGGACTCCGATTCTGGGTGTTGTTTTCTTCGAAGCTCTTTAGAGCTCCTATAAAATACGAAGTATTTAGGGGCTGAGAACTAGAGTAGCGGGAAATGGCGTTTACACCAATATCATGCGGCTTTCAGCACATATAAACTTTGTGTTCAGTTCTCCACAAATTCAGGGACGTCTTCCTCGCAATTCGGCACGCCGCCTTCAAGACTTGCGGACCAGCCGATACGCGTACTTGTTGTGAGCTCCCACCGATTTTCTGATAGTCCGTCTTCTTACTCCGCTTTTTAGAAATCCGAGGACCTAATTTTTCGTTGCTGTTCCAGCTTGCATTGCTAGCTTCAAGAATTCTTCCTGACTAATCTTCGGGTGCTCGCGAAGTAGCTCAGTCAGATCGTTCCAGTTGACCGCTCGGGCTAGGCCTGAGCCGCGCGTGCCCGCACCTCTACGATTGCGTGACGTCGCCGCAGACGCGCGAGCATCGCCTGGTTTCCGCAGATTACTCCCTGAGCGGCGCTCCTTTTCAGCATCTTCGGCATCGCTCTCGCGCTGAGCTGCATGCTCGACCTGCCAATATTCGGGATCGGAAGCGCGATGTCTTCGACTAAGAGTGCAATGCCGGTCATACTCCCGCCACCAATCACCAACTGTCGCGATATCTTCTTCACGGATCCGAGGAATCGCCTCGCGCATCTGACGCTCATACTCGCTCAGCCGCTCTCGGGCGGTCGCGCCGCTGATATTTCGCATCCATGGAAGCTTCGGCTTGTTCACGACCCAAATTGGATAGTAAATAGCAAAGTAGACGCGCCGAAGGTGCTTTTCCCTAATTCGATGCGCTTTGCACGCCTCTCAATACGCGTCGCGAGACTCGAACTCGGACAACTCCGGCTCTTTAGGCGGGTTCACTATCTTAAGCCGCAACTTGCGTTCAGCTTGTATAGCCCACTCGCTGTGGAGAAGCTCATCGGCCTTAAAGTGTCGCTCCAGAATCTGCTCGCGTCTGTCACAAGCGGCGAAATACTCTTTTTTTGCCTCATCATCAGGATCATCATCCAATGTCGGCTTCGGAAATGCGAGTTCGATGCGTCGGAAGTACTCCCGGAGCCGCTCCGAGCACCGCTCGCCGGGTATGTCGCGCAGCCACGGTAGTTTTGGTTTTTGTAAATTGCCTTTAGGGAAGGCCTTCGTTATAGTTTGCATAGATAAGTGCTCACCTCCTGGGCACATGATTCAGAACACAAGGGCGCCCGTCGCGATCCCAAGACTGGGCGCCTTTCGTTTTTTACTTTTGGGGATAACGGTCGGTCAAGCCGAAGGCGGTTATGCAGTGCGCCACCGCCAATTCACCGCCAATTTTCAGAGACCAGCAGCAATCAGCATCAATTGAACAGCGTTGAACGCCCTGTTTTCGCGCTGCTGACGAATGTGGATGAATGGCAGGATCGGACTTAAAATCCTTTTTCGCGCAAGCGGAGTGCGGGTTCAAGTCCCGCCCCGGGCACCAGTTCGCTGACTGTCGAACGAAATATTCTCCACCCAACACAGACCGCAGCGAAAGCAATCACCGCCCTTCTCGCTCCCGCGGTGTTCTAATAAACGCAAGGCTCAGAACAGAACGTTGCTGAGTCAGCTGTTGCACGACGATGCAGTCCGGAAGTTTTGGAATGGCAGCCCTCCTGGGTTTGCTGTGTGTGTCGACAAGCCGCGCGTTCCCTCAGGAATCGAACGCCAGCCGCACCGTTCCCGTCCAACTGCAAGTGCAAGCCGGAACGCCGCTGCGAACCTACCTTACGCGGCGAGTATCGTACCGGGTTGGCGAAACTGTGCAGGCCACGCTGATCGAGCCGGTCTGGGCATTCGACCGCGTTGTGATTCCCGCCGGCGCCACCCTGCAGGGCAAGGTCGTCAGGCTCGATCCCGTCTCGAGGTTCATCCGCACTCGAGCAATTGTGGGCGGCGACTTCACGCCTCTCAAACACGCTGCCGTCTCCTTTCTCAGTGTTACCTTCCCCGACGGAAAATCCGTGCCTCTCCAGACCGAGGACTCGCTCGGGCTTCCGACCATCTACGTACCTCCACGACCACCGAAAAAAGCAAAAACATCTAAGCCTGTTTCCGCTCAGCCCAGCCGTGTGCGGCAGTTCTTACGAAAACAGGTAGAAACCCAGGCGCGAAATCAGGCCAACGCACGTTCGCATGGATTCTATGACTTCGTGCGTGGACCGAACAAAAAAGAATGGCTGGAGAATTACCTGTTTTCCAAACTTCCCTACCATCCTCAGTGGTACCGCACAGGCACGCGCTTTGATGCGGTCCTGGCGCAGCCGCTCGACTTCGGAACTGTTCCGGTGAGTGCCGGTGAACTTGCCAACTCCCGCACTCCTGCCCCTCCGAACACAATTGCTCAAATGAGACTTCTCGCCACGATCAGCTCTTCCGATGCGCACGTCGGCGATCCCATGCAAGGCGAGTTGTCCCAGCCCTTGTTTACACCGGACCATAAGCTCTGGCTGCCGCAGGGCACCCGATTCCTGGGGCACATTACGTTTGTGCAGCGCGCACGCCTTCTGCACCGCGGAGGCAAGCTGCGCTTCACGATTGACGAGACTCAGCTTCCACCCGGCGAACCCGAGTTCGAGAATTCCTCGACAGCCGCACCGGAGAGCAGCCCGGTTCAGGCGCAACTCGTATCCGCCGAAGCAGATCCCAAAGCGCTCAAAGTGGATGCCGAGGGCACCGCGAAAGCAACCGAGTCCAAAACTCGTCTGATACGTCCGGTTATCGCCGGCCTGGTTGCCGCGAAATCTCTGGACAACGATACCGGCAAGCAGACTGCGTCCGGTGCGGGCAGTTCGAATACAAGCGGCCGGGCTCTCGGTGGCTTTTCCGGATTCGGCATCTTCGGTATGGCAGCTTCGCGCGCTGCACCCTCCGTCGGAGCTGCGCTTGGCTTTTACGGGCTAGCCTGGTCCGTATATTCCAACATCATTTCGCGCGGAAACGAAGTGACCTTCGAAAAAAACACCTCAATGGCCATTCAGTTCGGCACGCCGCGAACGAAATAGCGCGCCCGAACTTGCCCGTCTCATTCCGCATCCACCACGCAGCGAAATCCAACCGTTCCGGAGCGATCGTAACCGGGCGCCATCAGCAGCAGCTTGCCATGCTGGTCGTTTCGATACGCTTCCGGAAAATACCAGATCGAGCCTTGCGGCTGATAGTAGTTGCCGCCGCGCAGAATGCCGCCCCGCGTATGCTCATCCACGTACTCATCGGTCCATTGCCAGACATTCCCCACCATGTCCATCACGCCGAAAGCACTCGCCCCCGCAGAATGCGCATCCACATCGTCCGGACCCCGCAACGTGCGACCCTGATCCGGTTGCGGAACGGCCGAAGGCTGCCATTTATCGCCCCACGGATACAATCGCCCATCGCCGCCCTGCGCCGCATATTGCCATTCCCATTCATGCGGCAGACGCTTGCCCGCCCAGTTCGCATACGCCCGCGCATCTTCCATCGACACCCAGGTCACCGGCTTCCGGTCCCAGCCCTCCCGATACGTGCCGTTCTTCCAGTCGCGCAAAAAATTCAGCTCATCCGCCGGCCGGTAATGCGTCGCGTCGATGAATTTTTTGAATTCCGCATTCGTCACCGGATACTTGTCGATATAGAACGGCTTGATCTCCATCCGGTGCTCGTGAAAACGCCGCGGCATGTCCTCCCACGGGTACTGCACATCGACGCCGATATCGTTATACCCTTCGATCTCGATGCCCTGCACTTTGAAAACATACTCGCCGCCGTCGATTTTCACCATGCCATCCGGCGCTTTCGCAGCAGGTTTGGTCGGCGCGATTTCGACCATCTTCTGCGGCATCGTTTTCCACTCACTCGGATAACTCGCGAGCGGCTTCTCCGTCATGCGCCTCATCGCCGCCATCAGCTTCCCCACACCATCGCCCGGTTCGCCGCGCGTCGCGAGTATCGCTCCGAAACCATGCGCCTCAATGGCAAATGACAACACCACATCGCTCCCCTCGCGCTCCGGATGCAACTCCGCGCCGTGATAGAGGTCGAAATAACGCATTCCCTCCTGGGCCGTAACCGCCATCTGCCGCCCGTCGACGTCGTATTCGTTCCGGTTCACAATCGTCCACACCGTCTGTGGTCCGCGCGGCCAGCGGCTCGCGAAAACGCCGTAGCGGTGCATCGGGTAAAACGGTTGCCACTCGTCACTCGTCAGAAACGAAGCAACCCCGCGTTCTATCGTCGCCATCCGCCGTGTCGCTTCTCCGTCGCGCGGTGTGATGCCGTTCCAGATGCCCCAGATGTTCTCCCAGCTCTCCCATCCTTCGCCGTTGAAAAATGCATACTGCAGATCGTCGTTCTTCGAGCGGTTCCAGCGGTCGGAGATATTCACCATGTGCCGCGGCTCGAGCCATCGAAAGCGATCCACGCCGGGCACAAACCCGAATTGCCCGCCGTACTGCCCCCACGTCATCACATTCCACGCCAGCGCTTCATCCGACGGGCTGCCCTCCGGCTCAAAGGCCAGCGCATGCCCGATCTTCTCGGCCGCTTCCGAGAACGCCAGCGGTACTCCGTCCTGCGTGTCGCCGTTGATCCCGTCGGCGCCGATCTCCTTCATCAATTCCGCAATCGCCGCAGGCCAGGGCTTCCCCGGATCGCGCGTTCCCTGGTCCCACATCATCATCGGAAACAGTACGCGCACGCCGCGCCGGTGAAAATCTGCAATCATTTGCCTGACGCCCGCAATGCCGCCCGGCATGCTGCGAATCATGTCCTGCTGGTTGCGATCGTCGATGCCCATGTTCGGATACGTCGGCCAGATCAGCACCGCATCGATCCCGCCATAGCGCGTCTCCAGATCGTCCAGGTAACGGTCCACTGTGTATTTGCCCGCTGCCGGATCGTAGAAATATCGATCCTCCACCATCATCTGCGGTTGAATGAAGCTCCTCTCGATCCATTCGAGCGCCGGATTCTCGTAACGCGCATCATGAAAGCCGATCCGAATGCGGCGTTCTGTCCGCCAATGCCGCACATCTTTCAACCAGCTCTGATAATCCTCTGCCTCGCACGCCTTGTACCCCAGCACCAGGCCCTTCATCTCCAGGCATTCCGGTCCCGGTATCAGCTGATTCTTTGGCGGATAGCGGCTGTCTTGTGAAAGGGCGCACGCCGCCGCGAGCGCAAACAGAATGCCGGAGCGAATGAGACGAAGCATCGTGTCAAGTATGAAGAGACCGGCCGGAATTGGCCAGGCGTTCAGCCTATCACGCGTAGTGCGAAACGAGAGCTGCTCTCCACCGCGAGTTCCAGTCGCAACTCCATCTTTACTTCTCCTTCGCGTTGCCGTAAACTCGCCAACGGCCCACAATTTCAACCACACGGCCACCACAAACAAACTGATATGAACGTCTTCAGAAGACGCTTTCTGCAAAGCATCAGCGCGACCGCCGGCAGCATCGCTCTCGCCGCTGAGCAGGAGCATCGGCAAAAAGAAATACTCGTCTGGCGCGTCACAGGTTTTACCTGCGTGACATGCGCCGTCGGACTCGATACCCTGCTCGGCCGCAAACCGGGCGTGCTCGCGGCCCACTCCAAATATCCGGAGGGCATTGTCCGCATCGAATACGATCCGGCGCGAATCAGCTGCGACGAATTGAAGCAGGCGATTCAGGAGATGGGTTTCCGCGTGGAGCCACAAGCGTGAATTTTTTCGAAGTCTCGCAGCGCCTCGTGGACGCGCTTGGCCTGGCGCAGCCTCCGGTTGCCGTTACCTTCTCAACGTCTTCCGAGTTCGATAAACCCTCCGGTCCCGTGCCGGCTGGCTGCCGCTTCTGGCAGGACGCTGCCGAGCGCACATTCGCCACCACAGCCGCTGATCACCGCTCTTGCGCCGTCGGTATGTACACGCACAATCTCGAGCAGACGCCCGATGCGCAGGCCGATCTCTCAACCGCGCTCGCCGTTTTCCGCGATCTCGGCTATCTCACGGAAGCCGATCTGCCGCTCATCCCTGTCTTGCAAATGTGCCCGCAGTACGTCGTCTACGGACCGCTGTCGCAAGCGTCAGTTGCCCCCGCCGTCGTTCTTCTGTTCGTCAATGCCGCGCAGGCACTGATTGCCTCTGAAGCCGCCCAGCAGCTTGAAAACCGCCTCTTGCCCGCTCTCGGACGCCCCGCCTGTGCAGTCGTTCCATCAGTCGCGAATAGCGAAACGGCGGCCCTCAGCTTCGGATGCTGCGGCGCCCGCGCCTATCTCGACAACTTCACTCCCGAAACCGCCATCTTCGCCATTCCCGGCTCAAAATTGGAGCTATACACAGAGCGCCTTCAGTCCCTTGCCCGCGCCAATTCCACCTTGCGTGCCTTTCATCAATTACGGCGTACTCAGATCGCCGCGGGACTTGCGCCCAGTGTGGAGGAATCGCTGAGTGCGCTGAAAAACGGCTGAAGCGGCGCGCTGCACGTGCCCGGCTCTTCCACGGCCGCCCGCTCTGCCGTCAGAAACGACTCCAGTCCCTCGGCCACCGTCGCCGGGCAATTCAATGGAACAAAATGTCCCGCCTTTACGATCGCCAGTTTGGCATCGGCAATCAGCGCTGCGGTTCGATACGCGAAGCTCACCGGAATCGCCGGATCTTCTGCGCCGTGAAAAATGAGCGTGGGCATCTGCAATTGCGGCAGCCGCGCCGGCATCTCGCCCAGCACCTCCGCGGGCCTGCCCCAGCGCAGCAGCCGCATCATGCGCCACGGCCCCAGCGGTCCGCGGAACGGGCTTTCAAATGCCGTAAGCGCTGCACGCGTATCGTTCTCGCCCTGGCACGCCCGCCGCATCGCAACACGCCAGATCAGCGGGTGAATGCACGGCGCCATCAACTCGCCAACCAGCGGCTTTCGCAAAAACTGAAACAGGTAGAACGGCCGGATCTCGGGAAACAATGCCGGCGAGATCAGCACCAGCCGCCTGACTCTTTGCGCGAAGCGGTGCGCGTACAAAACCGCAATCGCTGACCCGGCGTCGTGCCCCACTACGTTCCAGCTTGCGCAGCCTCGCTCGATCCGCAATCGCTCGATCTCTTCGACGATTCTGTCCAGCTCCCCCAGCCTGTGATTCGTTGCCGGCTCTTCTCCCAGCCCGGGCAGATCGAGCGTGTAACAGGTAAATCGCTCAAACAGCCGATCCACCACGCCATCCCACAGCTTCTTGCTCGTCGGAATGCCGTGTATGAAAAGGATCGGATCGCCCGATCCGCGCGAGAGAAGCCGCACCTTAATACGCCTCTTGCGGAACGAAACCGCCGCGCGCCGGTGCCAGCCGCACCAATTGTTCGGCCAGCCACGCCAACGCCCGCAATCCCGAAAGCGCAGTACAAAACACCGCCGTCCCCAGCATGCCCCCCGGCCGCATCCTCGAATAGAGGTGATTCATGCTCCAGGCCAGCGCCGTGTACACATCGCCCGTCTTCAGCAGTCCGAAGCGATTCCGCAGCGTGCACGTGTACGCCAGCCGTTCAATCAGCCCGTTGAAAAATTTCGCCATATGCGAAAGCCGCATGTTGTACCGAATCCGCCGGTACCACGAAATACTTCCTCGTGTCAGCGATTCGAGTATCATTCGAGTGCCCTCGGCCGCGTGTCGAAGCGCAGCCGTTACGCCGTTTCCCGTGATCGGATCGGGTACTGCCGCCGCTTCGCCCGCAATCACCCAGTTCGGGCCGCAGGCCGTTTTGCAGGCCCGGCATTGGAACGATCGGACTTCGGGCGGTTCCAGATTTCCTTTCGCCAATACCTGCTCGAAGCGCTCGAACTTACTCAACTGGCGCCGGAATACGTCGTCCACCGATTCCCCATTCGCCCGCTGCCGTTTCAGATTCGCGCCGGTTGTCACATATCCGATGCTCACCGTTCCCGGCGCAATCGGGATTTCCCAAACCCAGCTGAAATATTCGTCATCCTGTGTGTCGGTGTAGAGAGTCGTACCCTCCTGCCAGTCTTCTACCGATGCGTACGACCAGATTCCAACTTTCTTCGGCCCATACTCGGCATACGGCAGTTTCAGCTGCCGTCCCAGAAAACTGGCCGCTGAACCCGACGCATCGACAAACCAGTTGCCCTCATAGCGGCTACCCGAATTTGTTACAACCGCTCGCAGCCGGTTGCCTGTACGCTCAACGCCTGTTGCTGTTTCGCCAACAAACGTAATGCCCGCGCGCTCCGCCATCTTTCGCAGCTCGACATGCAGTCGCACGCGGTCCAGATGCAGCGTGCGCAGCTCGATATTGAACGGCGGCTTTCCCAGCCACTCCGAGGGAATATATTCGGCGCGCGATCCGTCCCTCAGTTGCAGAACGACGTGGCGCTTGTACGTCGCGATTCCTGCCTCCACCAGGTCCTCCATCGCGAACCCGAGCTGCTCGAATAACTCCGGCGCCGACCAGTCGAGCGATTCTCCAACCATCCGTTCGCTGTGCTCCACCGGTTCGAGACAGATGACTCCCAATCCCGCCCGCCGTAAATGCATCGCCGAAGCTAATCCCGCAAGTCCGCCTCCGATTACGACAACATCGGTCCTGATGTGCGCCCCTGAATTCATCTGCAATGCGGACGATTCTAAATGGAATGGCTTATCGCTCGCATCAAACCCAAGGTGGAGTTTGGTACTGATTTCCGGATACTCGAACAGCCTGAAATCGCCGAATCAAGGTGGGAATAGATTCGATCTCAGACTTTAGGCCGATGTCGATCGTCCGCCAAATCCTCTATACTGCCGCAATGAGTACGCCGCCCGTTTGCAGCCCGCCCGAAAAAAGCGGCGCTCGTCACGCGCAGCCGGGCAAGTGGAAGCGCAGGCTTCTTCTGACCGCCGTCCCTCTCCTCGCGCTCTACACCGCGATGCTGGCCGGTTTCGATTACGCCATGCATCAGCCGCCCGAGACCTTCTCGCGGCTGATGATGCACGTCGGACCCGCTCCCTTCCTGCTGTTCCCCTTCGAAACGATGTGGAAGAGCGCGCGTGCCGGCAAATGGAACGTCGGCGATGCAGCGCCGGATTTCACGCTTCCGCTCCTCGATCGTTCCGGCTCCGCGACACTCTCTTCCCTTCGCGGAACGAAGCCAGTGGTCCTCATCTTCGGCAGTTACACCTGACCGCCATTTCGCCGGGAGGTTCCCGCGCTCAACAAGCTCTACCAGCAGTACAAGGATCGCGCCGCTTTCTACATCGTCTATATCGCCGAGGCGCATCCGTCCGATATCTGGCAGATGCAAAGCAATATCAAAGAGCACGTGCTCTTTCGAAATCCGCGAACCGATGAAGAGCGCGCCAGTGTCGCGTCCTCGTGCGTGCGAAAGCTCCACATCACGATTCCCGCGCTGCTCGATTCCATTGAGAATCGCGTGGAAGCCGAGTACACCGGCTGGCCCGACCGCCTCTATCTGATCGGTCGCGACGGACGCATTCGCTTCAAATCGGAACCGGGACCCTTCGGCTTCGACACCAGGCTCCTCGCGCAGGCCCTCCAGTCGAATCTTTGATCCGAAAGACAGCCGGTGCGCGAGCACCGCGCCATCAGCCGCGCAGCCGTCTCCATGCGCCCCAGCAGATTCGCGCCATCCGTACGCCGTTCCAAAAGACTTTCGTCATTTTCGTCACGCCGTACACGCGCTCCTGATAATGCACCGGAACATCCAGAATCTCCAGATGCAGCTTCGAAGCGCCAAACAGAAGATCGTAATCGCCCCAGAGATCGCGAATGCCCCACTTCCCGGCGTTCTTTTCAATGCGCGGCCAGTCTCTGCGCCAGATTACCTTTGTTCCGCACAGCGTGTCTTTGATTCGCTGATCGAGCAGAAACGAAAACACCATGCCGAAAACTTTATTACCCACCCGGTTGGCGAATTTCATCGCCGCCTTCGGAATCGGATATACCAGCCGGTTCCCGTTGATGAATTCTCCTCGGTTCTCCACCAGCGCGTTGAAGAATACCGGCAGCTCTTCCGGCATGACCGTCAAATCGGCATCCAGAATCATCAGCACATCGCCTGTCGCCGCGCGAAAACCGGTCCAGACATTCTCTGCTTTGCAAATACCCGGCCCGTCGAGCAGCAGAATCCGCCGCTCCGGATAGAGCGCCTGCATGCGGCGAACCTCAGCCGCCGTGTTATCGGTCGATTTGTCGTCGCAGAAAATGATCTCCGTGCCGCGGCCCATCTCCGGAATGCGCTCCACCGCCGGCTGTATATTCCCGCCTTCGTTCCGGCACGGCACAACCACGGAAACCGATGTCGCTTCGGCGCGCCTCGGCTCGGGCTGCGGACGCGCTACCAGCACCTGCATCATGCAGAGCTTCCGAAATCCCGGAAGCCGCCCCACCAGATCGTTACAAACCGTCGACACCGGCCACAAGTTCTTCGGCATCAGCAGCAGCCGGTGCGTTCGCAGCGCGCGAAACCCGGCCAGCTCCAGAAACGTGCGCAGATCGTATTCGTCGATCCAGTTCGGCTCCACAAACGGCGCTCGCAGCCCCGTCTTGCTGGCCAGTTCCAGAATCGGCTGCCACAGCGGGTTGTAGTTGATCACAATCAGCCGCGTGTCCGTCGTCGAGTGCCGCCGCACACTCTCAAATGTTTTCTGAATATCGACCGTGTCGAAAATGTGGCTCAGAATGATGTAGTCAAAGGTTTCGCCGAGTTCCAGCTCTTCCGGCTCGCTGCGAACAAAACGCAGGTGCGGATGATTGCGCTGGGCAATCCCAATCAGTTCGTCGCTGATATCGACGCCTACCCCGTACGCCGCATCCACGCTCCCCAGCAGATGCCCCGTCTGGCAGCGTATCTCGAGCACTCGCTTGCCGGGCTCGACGATGTAGCGCAGCATACGCTTCAGCCGGTCGTAGTAGTAGCGGTTCGATTCGATCCAGCGATCGCGGTTGGCGGCCAGCTTGTCCTGGTGTTCGCGCCGCAGTCTCCGGCTTTGTTTGAGAGCCTCTGTGCCCCACGCTTCCGGCGCGCTCTTCTTGCTCAGCATCACTCCTTGTGCATTCATAGGCCTCGCTCTACTCTAGCCGCTTGCGCGCACTTTGCACAGTCTGCGCCCGATCGCCTTGGCATAGGGTTCAAAGTCTTCCGCCAATTGGCGAGGGCGCATCCAGCGGTGCCAGCCCGCGCCGCCGATACACCAGCGCACCCCATGGATTTTCGAAGCGATGGTGTCCAAACTTTCCGATCTCGCCCACCACCTCGTAATGCGCTTCGATCCACTGCAGCACCGGCTGATCGTAATCAATACCGAAATAGGGCACGCCATATTCCGCAGTCGGACGGTTTGTCACCACAATGTAATCGCGATTCGCCTTGGCCAGATCGCGCAGGTACTCCGCTGTCATCGCGCCCGGTGCGATCACTCCCGGCGTTTCTTCATAGAAACGGCTCGGCGCGGGAACATCCGCCAGGAAATACAACGATGTATCTTCCGGCAGCACCATCGCGCTTCGTCCGTTTGCTTTTGCCCATTCGAAAAACGCCAGCAGCTTCTGATACGCGCGCGCCTTCTCCGGCGTATACACCGCGATCTTGCCTCGCGGCGTCACCAGCATGTCGCTCTTCGCAATCGGCTGCCAATAGTTCGGAATCGCCGCGCCCAGCAGCCCGGCAGACACTACCGTCACCGTCGCCCACCGCATCGCCCTTTGCTCAAACCCCGCACGCCCGGCCATCACGGCGTCGATGACCGCCGCCAGTAACATCACTCCGCAGAGATACAGCAGAGGGTTGTAATAAATCGAATACCCGTAAAACTGAACCGCTGTGCAAACCCGAAACGCCACCACCAGCGCCACAAAAATCAGATATGCGCGCGCCAGCAGTGCCGTATCTGCCCGGTTCAGCCAGAGCCGCCGCAACACCAGCAAGAACAGCACCGACACAAACGCGTACATCGAGAGCGGAAACGCGTAGCCCGGCTTGAGCGGTTCCGTCGCGATCACCGCCATTGCAATCGCCGACCCGCCCGCGACCGTCCAGAACAGAATCTCCCGCAGCTTTGAAGAGTGCGGCGCAACCTGCTTCAAGATCCAGCGCATCGCGAAAATCCAGATGCCCCAGAACACCACGGTCTTCAAACCGTTCCGCAACATCAACGCAATGCGCCACGGCGTGATCTTCATCCCGGTGACTTCCGCCCACACCGCCCCGTAATGCTTGGTGAAATAGTGCTGCGGCGCACTCATGAAATTCTCTTCGAGTAGCAGCCGCAATCCGCCCAGCGAACAAAACCAGAGATAAACCGCGCCCGCCACCAGCAGCGGCGGCACACACAGCAGCGCCTCCTGAACCAGCGCCCGCCCCGAATGATGCTGCCAGTAGCGCGCCAGCAAAATAGCGATCAGGAACAGAAGCGAGAAGACGCCGAATTCCTGCTTAGTAAGCAAGGCCGCCGCGCTCGTAACCGCTGCCCAGAACACCGTGGTTCGCGATTTCGATTGGATTGCTCGAATCCCCAGATATGCCAGCAGAACCATCGCCAGTGAACTGTAAATCGCCGGAAAACTGTACGGCATCGGATAGCTGAAAACGAGCCTGCGCTCGAACGCTTCGAGCAGGAAGGCCGCGCAGGCGACAAACGCATACACGCGCGGCATGAACTGGCGGCCAATTTGAAACAGCAACGTCACAATCGCCAGCACCACCGCAATACCCGTCGAGTACAGCACGTTCAGTTGCGTCCCAAACATCCGGTACAGCAGCGCATTCCAGTACGGAATCAAAGGGCCGTATTGGTAGATCACATCGCGGTACAGCGTACGTCCACGATTCAGTTCCGCCGGCACGTACATCTCGCGTCCGATATCGATCGTGACGTTTCCCCACTGCGCCCACGTGAGCGCACTGAGAAAAATAGCAACCGCCCACAACCCGGCCACCAGCAGCGTGTCGCTCCGCTCCCAGCTCGGAGCCGCCAGGCCAGTCCTCAAAGGCGGTCGCTGTTCTTCCACTACCTGCATGCGGTTTTTCGTCGTCCCATTCGCGTTCTGCTAAGCAGGCCCGAGCCTGCATCGATCCTTAGCGCCGCCTGAGATGAATCAGCGCAAACATCGACCAGTGCTGCGGCCACGTGCAGAAAAAGGACTCCATCCTGCACCATAAAGGAAACGTTACATCCGGCATGAGCTGCCGCATCGATACGCCTCCCGATACGAGATAACGGAACGGCATGAATGGCCGTATTGTCTGAATCTCGAATTCCGGAAAATCGGCCAGAAACTGCTCCCGGTCGCGTTCGAAAATGATCCACGGCAGCGCTCCGTTTGCGCCCGAAAGCGGGCCGGAATCGGGGAACGTCCAATCCTTCGTCTTCCAGTCGAATGGCTCATGATGCAGACGCGTATAGATCAGCCGCGAAGACGTCGAGACCCACGGCTCGATCATCGCGATACTGCCGCCGCTTCTCAGGCATCGCCGCGCCTCGCCCAGAAACGCGCGATTATCCGGGATGTGATGCAGCACGTCGACCATCGCAATGGCCCGCAGACTTGCTTTCTCAAACGGCAGCTCGCGCGCGTCAAGCACAACCTGAATATCGGGACAGGAGAAAATTTCCGTCGGAATCAGATCCGGAACGTACTCCTTCAAGAATCCGGCTCCCGATCCCAGTTCGAAAACGCGCCCCGGGCCTTCCGGAATGCACGCCGCGATCGCGCGGTACCACTCGTCGTAAATCCTCCACAGAAACCGGTTCTGCTGAATGATCTTCCGCCGCCGTTCGGTCGTCCGAGGGTCGTCGATGCTCAGGTCTTTCGTTTCCGGATGCGCCAGCAATTTTCGTATCGCTTCAACCATTCGACCGAGCAGTCCCGCTCTTCTTTCTAGCACGCGCCGCGAGCCTCCCTGCACTCGCGTTCTTACCCGCCTTTGCGGATTGGCACGCTTACGTTACGTCTTGAGCCGATTCGCCCGCCCACTTCAATAGCTCGCCTGATTCTCTATAATGGCGAGTTGTGCCCGCTGATCCCCGTGGAGCCGGAGAGCACTCGTAAACTCACGTGTCAGCTCATTCGCAGTTCACTTCCGTGCTTCCCGGCGTGTCGCCGCGCGACAGCCGCATTTCAAAAGCGTTAGCTCTCGCCGCTCTCGTCGCGGCCTTTCTCGTCATCTGCCTCTACGCAACCTACGGCATCCAGAGATCGCTGTGGCTCGATGAAGCAAACACCGTCCACATCGCGCAGGGCACGCCCGAACAAGTCGTGCACGCACTTTCCATCGACGTCAGCCCCCCGCTGTTCTACTGGCTCCTTTCCGCTTGGATGCACATCGCCGGAACATCCGAAATCGCCCTGCGCATTCCCTCGATCTTCTTTTATCTCGCCGCGATTGCCGCTGTCGGCCTGCTCGGGCGCATGCTGTTGGGCAAAGAAGGTGGCTGGCTCGCGGCGTTCCTCTATGCCATCTCTCCGGTCGCCGGACGCCAGGCGCAAAACGTGCGCATGTACTCCATGCTCGCCTTCGTCGTCGCTCTCTCGGCCATCCTGTTCCTGCTCCTACAGGACCCGAAACGCCGCACCGTGAAGTGGCTCGCGCTCTTCGGCCTCGTCGCCCTCATCGGCCTCAATACTCACTACTGGTTCGGCTTCGTGCTCTTTGCCTATGCCTGCTGGGTGCTGATCCATTGGCGCTCCTGGACGATACGCGACCTGCTTCTGCTCTTCGCTTTCACCGCACTCCCCTTCGCGCTCCTCGATCTGCCGTTCTTCCTGCATCAGGCGCGCCTCGCCTCCACCGCCTGGACACCGCGTCCCACGCTGGCGACTCTGCTCTACGCCGTGAGCGGCATGGCGCGGCTCGACAAGTCGATGATGGCTGCACTGCTTGCCCTCGTCCTCGTCATCGGCTGGGGTCTGATCAGCCGTTCGCGCTCCGGCTCCGCTGTCCTCCCGCCGAGCCGGAGGAATTGGGTCTTCCCGGCTTTCCTCTACGCCGTCTCGCTCGGCGTGCCGTTTCTGGTTTCTTTCAAACGGCCGATCTTCTGGCCCGGTCGCTACGACATCATCGCGCTTCCGTTCCTGGCACTCTTACTCGCTTCGTTGCTGTTGCATCTTTCGTCCGAGACGCGCACGCTGTGTCTGCTGATCCTGGCCGCGACCTGCTCCTTCTACTTCGCCCGCACCGTCCACGCCTCCGAGCGCAGCAAGTATCTGGCGACCCTCGATCCGGCGCCCCTGGGCGATGCCGATGCCGCCCGCGCCATCTGCTCCTCCGCTCGACCCGGAGACTTCGTTGTTTACACCGGACTCAGCGAGGCTGCCGTGGATTTTTATCTCGAGCGCTTCGGCTGCGCCAATCGCCTGAAGCGCTTCAGCTGGCCCGCTGAGTTCCACCAGCACCTCGGCTGGCAGGATCCCAGGCGCCGCTACTCGGCCGACCCGGCACTTCAATCGGAAGCCGAACGGCTGGTTGCCGAAGCCTCCGCTGCGCACGCCCGCGTCTTCCTGCTCTTCAATTCGGATCCGCGCTTATCGAAGGGCATCGTGTCGCCCCTCGAACAAGATTTCCGTCTGGAATCGTCTCGCCGCTTCGAGTCATGCCGCTTCTGCTTTCAGCAGCTACGCCTTTATGTTTTGCCTCAGGAGCGGGCCGCGCGCTGAGCTGGAGCCACCCGCCGGGATCGAACCGGCGACCTGCTGATTACGAATCAGCCGCTCTACCAACTGAGCTAGGGTGGCTCAACTACCCGATTCTAACAAAGCCAGCCAACTTACCCCGCTCACGAATTCGCGTTCCAGATATCCACCGCCCACTTCCAGACACCCTCCTCCTGCTTCCAGACCACGACATATTTCACCGTTACCGTGCTTCCGTTTGCGAGCGACAGATCCGCGCTTCCAATCTCCACAACGTTGTCGCCGCACGCTTCGGCTTCGATCGTTTTGAGCCGCGCGCTCTTCACATTCAGCCCCGCCACCGCCTCCCGCCAGAACGCCTTCGCCTGCTCGCGCCCTGTCCTCATCGCGGCCCCCGGCGGCAAAACCCGCGCCTCTGCCGTATAAACCTGATCGAGTGCGTCAAACTGACGCTGCTCGACAGCCCGCGTCACAAACGTTTCGTTGGTCTCGCGCATCGCGCGCAGCACATCCTGGGAAACCGCCATAAATTCCTCCGGCCCGCCCAGTATAGTCCTGCCCGAACGGCGGATGCACCGCACCGCAGATTTGACAAAACTAAAACTATGCCGCTTCCTGTTCCCGGGCGAATCGCAGAAGCGCTCCGCCGCTCAACCGTGCACGTTCGCAGCGGCACCGCCACCGCGCAGGGCAGCGGATCCGGCATCATCCTCGCGCCCCACCGGGTTCTCACCAACGCCCACGTCCTCCGCGGCCGCCGTGTCGAGATCGAAGATTGGGAAGGCCGCCGCGTTCATGCCTCGCTGGTGATGACCAGCGCCCGGCGCGATCTCGCGCTCCTCGAAGCTCCCGCCCTGCGTGGCTCTCCCGCCATGCTCGGCGACTCCGATCTCCTCCGCCCCGGCGCGCCCGTGCTGGCCATCGGCAATCCCTTCGGCTTCACCGGCGCAATCTCCACCGGCATTGTCCACCGCCTCGCCGGCCACGACTGGATCTGCGCCGACCTTCAGCTCGCACCCGGCAATTCCGGCGGACCGCTCGCCGATTTCCAGGGCCGCGTCGTCGGACTGAACACCATGATCGCCGCCGGCGGCCTCGCCTTTGCCATCTCGAGCCGCGCGCTGCAGCGTTTTCTGAGCGATCTCAGGCTCGCGCGCACCGCCTAGCTTCGGCGCATCCTCGCAAACGTTTCAGCGCTTCGGCTGCTGCTGTCCCGAATTGCCTTTCTCGCGCAGATCTTCTTCAATCGTCTCGCGATCGCCCTCCGCCTGTGATGGCCGCGGATGCTCCCGCGCGGCTTCGTCCTTGTCAGGCTGCGTGTTTTGGGCGTTCTTATTTTGTTCGCTCATATCCAGTAGAAGTCGTCCGGAGCGCCTCCGTTTCAAACGGTCGAAAAGCGGAACACCGTCACGCTGCGGAATTTTTCCCCGGGCCGCAGTACCGTCGAAGGAAAGTTCGGCTGATTCGGCGAATCGGGAAAATGCTGCGTCTCAAAACAAAAGCCGCTGCGAAAGACATACGGCCGCCCGTGCTTGCCCACCACTGATCCGTCCAGATGATTGCCGGTATAAAACTGCATGCCTGGCTGCGTCGTCGCGACTTCGAGCACGCGCCCTGAGCCGTGATCCACCGCGCGCGCTGCAGGCGTCAGCGTACCATTACCATCCAGCACATAGTTGTGGTCGTACCCGATGGCGTATGCAAGCTGCTCGTCTTTCTCATCAATGCGCGCGCCGATCCGCGTCGGCTTGCGGAAATCAAACGGCGTCCCCTCCACCGGCTTCAGCTCGCCTGTCGGAATCAGATGTGCGTTCACCGGCGTGAAACGGTCTGCGTGAATCGTCACCTCGTGATCCACAATGCTGCCCGCGCCTTCGCCCGATAAATCGAAATAGGAATGATTCGTCAGATTCAGCACCGTATCGCGATCCGTCTCCGCTTCGTATTCGATCGCGAGCTCATTCCGGCTGCTCAAGCGATAGCGCGCACGCACCTGCAGATTGCCCGGATAGCCCTCCTCGCCGTCCCTGCTCAGATAGCGCAGCTCGAGCCCATCTTCTATCTCCGAAGCATCCCAGCGCACTTTATCGAACCCGATAATCCCGCCGTGCAGCGCGTTCTCGCCGTTGTTGCGCGCTAATCGATACCGCGTCCCATTCAGCGAAAATTCGCCATGCGCGATGCGATTCGCATACCGCCCCACCAGCGCTCCGAAATACGGATTCTTGGCCAGATAGCCGGCCAGGTTGTCGAAGCCGAGCACAAGATCGCCCAGCTTGCCCGCGCGGTCCGGCGTCTTGAGTGAAACCAGCCGCCCGCCGTAATTCGTTATCTGCGCCTCGAGTCCGTTGCCATTACGCAGCCTGTAAAGCTCAATCGGTTTGCCGGACGAGAGTTCGCCCCAGCGCTCATGCTCAATGTCGATCATTTACTCTGTTGTTTCCTGAACGGGGAGAAAAAGTATCACTCTATTATCCGCGGCCACTATTTTTCTGAGCGCCTTTCTGCTCTTCTGGCTCGAGCCGCTCGTCGCTCGCCGCCTGCTGCCGTGGTTCGGCGGTTCGGCTGCCGTCTGGTCCACCTGCCTGGTCTTCTATCAAATCGCGCTGCTTGCCGGATACGTCTACGCCAGCGCGCTCTCCGGCCGTGTTCGCACCTTCCGGCAGCCCTTCGTGCACATCGCCCTGCTGGCAACCTCGTTATTGCTTCTGCCGATCGGACCCGGCTTCTCTCGCCGCCTCGCAACGAATGCTCATCCCGCGCTGCTCATCTTTGAATTGCTCGCGGCCACAATCGGCCTCCCCTTTCTCACGCTCTCGGCTACCAGCCCGCTGCTGCAGGCCTGGCTGGCTGCGCGTGACGGGGGCCAGCCCTACCGCCTGTTTGCCGTCTCCAATTTCGCGTCGCTGGCCGCGCTTCTCGCCTACCCGGTGCTCATCGAGCCGCTGCTCGGCACCGAACAGCAGCGCGTGCTCTGGTCTTTCTTCTATGCCGCTTTCGCAATCCTCTGCGCCGCTACTTCCTGGCGCAGCCGTCATCGCGGCCCTGAGGCACTCAAGCCCGTCGAAGCCTTTCCTCTTCGCTGGCAGTGGTTCGCCCTTCCCGCCTGCGGCTCCATGCTCCTGCTTTCGATCACCAACCACATCGACGAAAATGTCGCCGCGGTGCCGCTTCTCTGGGTCCTGCCGCTGGCCGTGTATCTGGTGAGCTTCGTCTTTACCTTCGGCGCGCGCCGTCCGTTCCGCCCCGGCTTGTGGCTTCGTCTGCTGGCCTTCGCCCTAGGCGTGCTCGCCTATGCCATCTACAACATCAACGCCCGCCTGCCGCTCCCCTTCACGCTCGCCATCTTCCTCGGCGGACTCTTCGTCTGCTGCATCTTTTGCCACGGCGAGCTCAACCGCCTGCGTCCCCCGGCATCGGGTCTGACCGTTTTCTATCTGCTCATCGCCGCGGGAGGCGCATTCGGCGCGCTTCTGATCGGCATCGTCGCGCCCCACCTCTTCACCGGCATCTACGAGCTCCCCGTCACGCTGCTGCTCACCTCACTGCTCGCTCTTGCCCTCACCTGGACCTCTCGCCTCTGGACCGTGCGCGTGCTCTGGCTCGGCGTTTCCGTCTGCCTCATCGCTGTGCTCGCCGCCAACGTACAGGCCTATCACGAAGGCGCACTCTCTCTGCGCCGCAGCTTTTATGGCGCCCTGCGCGTCGTCCAGACCCCGCACGCCGGACCCGAGCAGCAACGCATCCTCTACCACGGCACCATCGAACACGGCGCGCAGTTCCTTCTCCCGCCGCGGCGCGAACGCCCCACAACCTACTATGGCCCCGACTCCGGCGCCGGCATTCTTCTGCGCGAGTGTCTGCCCAACCCGAAGCGAGTCGCCATCGTCGGACTCGGCGCCGGCACTCTCGCCACCTATGGCCAGCCGGGCGACGCCTTCTATTTCTACGAAATCAATTCCCAGGTCGCCGATATCGCCGAGTCGCTGTTCTTCTATCTGCGCGAATCGCGCGCCGCCATCCACATTCAGATCGGCGACGGCCGTCTGCTGCTCGAGCGCGAGTCCTCCGGCCCTTTTGATGCCATCGTGCTCGATGCCTTTTCCGGCGATGCCATCCCGGTCCATCTGCTCACCGCCGAAGCGCTGGCCGTGTATCTGCACCACCTCACGCCCGCCGGCGCGCTGGCCTTTCATGTCTCGAATGACTATCTCGATCTCGCGCCCGTCGTCGCGCAGCTCGCCGCCCACGCCGGCCTGAGCGCCGTCGTCGTGCACAATTCTTCCGATCCCGACGAAGCTATCCTTCCCGCCGACTGGGTCATCGTCACGCGCAACCCGGCCATCCTCGAGAACGCCTCTGTGCGAGCCCATCTCAAACCGATCGCGCCCCGCCCCAATGCCCGCCTGTGGACCGACGATTACAGCGGAATTCTAAGTGTTTTCCGCATGCCGCGCGTTAACTGAACCGCGCGCAGCAAGCGGTCTACGAATTCTACCCTCGTCCCTACGCATCGCGCCGCAGCCGGATCAGCACCGCCGCCGCCGCGATAATCACCGGCAGCAGACTCAGCATGTACGCCAGGAATCCCGGCCACATCGTAATGTGCCGCCGCACCGCCGGCACAATCACCAGCAGCACCAGCACGCACCAGCAGATCCAGATCGCCAGCGCAGCCAGCGCCAGCACAGCCGTACGCGACATCCGCTATGCGCTTTCGTGCGCTTTCGCCGCGTTGGTTCGCCCGAAGATCGAGAGCACCCGCCGCGGCCGCGTGTCGGCAATCGGCTTGGCGCGCATCGGACGCTCCTGCAGAATCAGCTCGCTCGCCTGCACCAGCCGCTCCGCATGAAACCATCGTTGGAACGGCCAGTCATGCAGTACGTTGCAGATCGCCACCAGGCTCATGCCCTGGTGATGCGCCATCCAGCAGCGGATCAGCTCGCCCTTGCGCGCAAACAATCCGCGCCGCGACGATTCGCTGTAATCGCACGATTCATAGAATCCGTATTCGGTCAGCCACTTCAGCCGCCGCATCCGTACCAGGTTCTTCAGCGCATTCACCGGATCCACCATCAGCGCCAGCGCGCTCGAGTACGGCGAAACCACCAGCGAGCCCGAACGCGCCACGTTCAGCGCGAGGCCCGGCACACCAAATGCCGAATACTGATAGTTACCGTCGGCGTCCGTCTTCCGGTACGCCGCCTCCGAAATACCCCACGGCACGCCATGCTTGTCGCCATACGCCCGCTGCGCCTTCACCGCTGAACGCGTCGCCCGGTCCAGCAGCGTGTTCGGATGCGAGCGCATCCACAGCACCGGCATCAGATACTCGAACATCGTCCCCGTCCAGGAGATCAGCGTCGTCTCGCCTTCGCAGACGGTATGCTGCCGCCCCAGCCGGAACCAGCCCTCCTGAATGAGATCGTCTTTGGCCACGGCAATGAAGGTCGCCGTGCGCGCTTCCGAAGCCAGCAGGTCGTAGCAGGAGGCGTTGATCTTTTCCGCCGCCACATCGTAGCCGATCGAGAGCAGATTGCGCCCCCGATTCACCAGCTGGCGGAAGCCCATCTCGTTGCTCAGCCGCTCGCAATCGGCAACCAGTTTCTCGAGCCGCCGTGCCATATCGGCAATGCGCTCCCGGCAACCCGGTAAAGCACTCCGCAGCCGCTCCATCCGCTCGCGTTCCGCCGGACCAGCGGGCATCGCCAGCTTCGTGAGCTGCTCCTCCATCTCCGCCAGAAAACTCGCTGCGCTCTGCGGACTGAGCGCCTTATCCGGTACCTCCAGCGGTCCCGCCGGCGCGCGCAGCGCTTCATACTCGGGCAGAAACCACGGCATGAACTGCTCCGCTGCCTGGCGCAGCGCTTCCAGCCGCCCGCGCAATTCGATCGCCCACGAAACGTGCTGTTTCGGATCGCTCTCTTTCAACGTGGCCAGCGGCTCGCTGCTGAATTTCAGCAGCTCCGGAAGCCACATCGGCGTGCCGTGCAGCTTCAGAATCGACGCCAGCCCGCCCGGTGCCGCGTTCTTGTCGAGCAGCCGCGCATGATCCGCAATCCCGGCCAGCGCGTTGTCGCTGATCAGCGGCTTCCGCAGCAGCTCCAGGCATCCTTCTTTGAAGCTCCACAGCGAAGCAATCAGGTTCCCGCTGTCGACACTCGACACAAACTCCGGCTCCAGCGGCTTCAGACTGATGTTGTCGTACCAGTTCAGGAAATGCCCCTCGACGCGTTTGAGCTTCGGCAGCGTCGCGAGCGTCGCTTCGCTCTGCGCCACGAATTCCGGCAGCATCAGGTACCCGAACTCGAGCGCCGCCTGCCGCGCATTGAACAGCAGCCCGAGATTGGTCGGCGACAGTCGCTCCGCAATCCGGTACGGCTGCTCCTGCACATTGTCCGGAATCAGCCAGTGATTTTTTTCATTGCTGAATTCGGCAAAATACCGCCAGGTGCGCAGCGCCAGCCCGCGCAGAAACAGCCGGTCCTCTTCCGATAGCTCCTGCATCTCGTGCGGCGAGCGGTTCAGCCAGTTCGAAATCAGTTTGGCGCAGGCCCACACGACGAGAAACGGCAAAGCATACGGCGCCGCCTGCGGCCTCAGAATCAGCCCCAGCCCGATCACGATCGCCACCACCGGCATCCAGTCGAGATAAATATCTACCGGCGTGCGCTTGCGGATTCCGAGTTCGGCTTCGGTCGCGGTCTCCCATTCGAGCAGCCGCGTGTGCGTAATCGAGCTGCGAATAATGGTCCGCACGATCGCGTCGATCGCCACCAGCGCCTGGTGCGCCAGAAACGCGATGTTGAGCGCAATGCTCGCGTGCGACGTCACAAAATCGCCCAGCGCATCGCGCAGCACCACCCAGCTCTTCTCCGAAATCGCCCGCACGATCGCAAAAATCAGCCGGAAGTAAATCGGCAGGAAAAGCAGCGCCAGCGTTACCAGCGTCCAGAACTTCGGGCCGCCCGGCAGCCAGAACCAGCCCGCAATCAGCAGCGCGAAGGTCGCCGGCTCCACCAGGCTGCGCCGCAGATTGTCCACAATCTTCCAGCGCGAAATCAGCGTGATCGGGTTCTCCACCAGCCGCCCCGATTCGTCCGGAACTTTATTGAAGATCCAGCGCACAATCTGCCAGTCGCCGCGCAGCCAGCGATGTTTCCGCCGGTTGTACGCGCTGTAATGCGACGGGTAATCGTCGATCACTTCGATATCGGAAGCCAGCCCGGCGCGCGCATACGCGCCTTCGATCAGGTCGTGGCTCAGCAGCGCATTGCGCGGGAAGCGATGCTCGAGCACCTGCCGCAGCGCATCCACATCGTAGATGCCTTTGCCGGTGAAAATGGCCTCGGCATACAGATCCTGATACACATCCGAGATCGCGCGCGAGTAAATATCGAAGCCGGTCTGCCCCGAGTAGATGCTCGCCAGCCGCGAACGCGAAGCCGAATGCACGCTGATTCCGACGCGCGGCTGCAGAATGCCATAGCCGCTCGTCACGATATTCAAATCCGGATCGATCACCGGCCGGTTCAGCGGATGCGCCATCGCGCCGATCATCTTCTGCGCCGAGCCGCGCGGCAGCTGCGTGTCGGAATCGAGCGTCAGCACATAGCGAATCACCGGCAGCTTCGCCATGTCGCCCGTCTTCACCGGAAACGGATCGAACGTATTGCGCAGCAGCTGATTTAAATCGAGCAGTTTGCCGCGTTTGCGCTCCCAGCCCATCCAGGCACCCTCGCGCGGGTTATACACACGATGCCGGTGAAACAGGTAAAATCCGCCGTACGGCTCGTCCGCATAGCGCGTATTGAGCTGGTTGATCAGATCGATCGCCAGATCCACGCGCCGGTCCTGTTCCCCCGCCGGTTCCGCGCTGTCGGGCAGGTCCGTCAGCAGCGCATAAAAGATGTTGCGGTCCCGGTTCACCAGGTAGCGCACTTCCAGATCTTCCACCAGTTGCCGGATCTGCTTGTCGTTGATCAGCAGCGTCGGAATGGCCACCATCGTGGCCGAAACCGCATCCACCCCGCGCGAAAAATCGAGCTTCGGCAGCGGATGCGGCGTCAGCACCGACGTCACCAGGTAATTGATGAATTCCACCGCCGCCTGTGTGGCCGGAATCAGCAGCAGCAGCGCGCCGAACCACAGCCCGATGCCGCCCTGCGTCCGTACGATGCTCATGATGAGCGCCACCACGGTGATCAGCGCCACGGCTTCGATGCCGAGTATGTACACTTCATCCGGAAAATGCCGGAACAGCCGCTGCAGCGACGAGCCGAAGGTCGGCCGGTAACCGGCGCGCCGCAGCAGCTCGGGCGAGCCGGCCGGATCGACTAAGTAGTATCCGACATGCCGCAGCCGGTCGCGCATCGCCTCCGAAGTGCCGGGCTCGACTACCGCCTCGCGCGCCAGCTTCACCGCCGTCCGCGCCACTTCCACTTCGTTCACGTCCGAGTGCTCGGCGATCTTCGCAATCCGTATCCGGTACTGCTCGCGGCTCTCGAAATCCATGCGCTCGTAGACGCCCGCCGGATCTTCGAGCAGCGTCCGATGCACTACCGAAAGCGGCTCAATCGTGCTCCGCCAGTCGCGCTGTCCAATCACCCGCAGGCTGGTGATGATGTTGCCCAGCCCCAGGCTCGGCGCGTCCTTGCCCTGCGCCCGGAACGCCACCAGCGCCTGCGGACCGAGTTCGGCCACCTCTTCGAGCAGCGCGAACTTCAGCCCGTCCAGCATCCCGCCCAGTTCCGCATAACGCAGCGGTTCCACTTCTTCCACCGCCGCCACGAATTCGCTGAAATTCTTCTCGTCGAGCTTGTTGCCGGTTGCGGCCAGCAGCGCGCGCGCCAGCACAATCACCCGCGGAATCGAGTCTTCTTCGGTCGTCTTCACGCCCGGCATCTTCGATACGCTGCGCAGCGAATCGTGTATCGATTCCAGATCCGTTCGTATCAGCCGGAAATTGTCGTACAGCCAGCGCAGATCGTCCGAGGGTTCCTCCGAACGCAGCGCGTACAGCTCGCTTTCGAGCTTTGTGATGCGCTCCCGGATGTCTCGATAGATCGTGCGCGGCCGCCGCGATTTGCGCTTGCCGCTGATCCACGAGCACGAGCGCGCGGCCCGCTCCGCCTCAGCGCGAAGATTGCTGTCCGAGGCCGGCTCTCGATTCAGCGCGGAAGCGGTTCGTACGGCTTGTGCGGAGCTTTCGGTCATGAATCCTATCTATAGCTGGAGGCCTGCAGCTCAAACATCTCGGCATAGCGGCCCCCGTGCGCCATCAGGCGATCGTGGCTGCCCTCTTCGGCTATCCTTCCATTTTCGAGCACGATGATGCGTTCGGCCATGCGCACGGTCGAAAAACGGTGCGATATAAACAGCGCCATCTTGCCTTCGGTCAGTTCGTTGAAGCGCTCGAATACTTCGTATTCGGCCTTGGCGTCGAGCGCCGCCGTCGGCTCGTCCAGTATTAATACCTGCGACTCGCGCAGATAGGCCCGCGCCAGCGCCAGCTTCTGCCATTCGCCGCCCGAAAGATCCACGCCGCCTTCAAAGCGCCGCCCGAGCATCTGTTCATAGCCATACTGCAGCTTGCGGATCACGCCATCCGCCAGACTCTTCTCCGCCGCGTCGCGAATGCGCTCGTCATCATTCAGATATTCGATCCGCCCGACTGCGATGTTCTCGCGCGCCGTCATCTCGTAGCGCATGAAATCCTGAAAAATTACGCCGATCTCGCGGCACAGGTCCTCCACGCTGTACTCCCGCAGGTCGATGCCATCGAGCAGCACCTGTCCCGCCGTCGGATCGTAGAGCCTGGTCATCAGTTTGACGATGGTCGTTTTGCCCTGCCCGTTCTGCCCGATCAGCGCAATGCGCTCGCCGGGCTCCAGCCGGAAATTCAGACGGTCGAGAATCAGACGCTCCGTTCCCGGATACTGAAACACCACATTGCGAAACTCGAAGCCTTCGCGAATCGGACGCGGCGCCGGCAGCGCATCCGGCTTCGACACCACCGTCGGCTGCATTTGAAAAAACGCCAGCAGATCGGTGAGAAACAGCGCCTGGTCCGCAATCCCCGAAAGCAGCGAGAAAATCTGCGAGATGTTGTTCGAGGTGTTCATCACCGCCGCCGTCAGCAGTTGAAAATCACCGAACGTCGTGCGCCCCGTCGCCGTCTCATAGATCACCCAGACGTAGGTCGAATAGTATCCGGCGGTGCTGAGGATCGAGAGCGGCGCAGCCGCCAGCAGCCGCCGCCGCGAGAGCGCCAGGTTCTGATCCAGAATCGCGTTCGAGAGCCGGTTGAAGCGCTCGGTCAGAAACCCGCTCAGCCCGAACAGCTTCAGCTCCTTGGCCGCTTCCTTGCTCCCGCCCACCTGCCGCAGATAATCGAGCTCGCGCTTCACCGGCGTCTGCCGGAAGTTCAGCGCGTAATTCAGAAACGCAAAGTGGCTCTCGCCCAGAAACGCCGGAATCAGGCAGACCACCAGAATCAGTAGAAGGAACGGCGAATACACCAGAATGATTCCCGAAAACGCCGCCGTGGTCACCACCTGCTGGAACAATCGGCCGAGCGACTGAATCATCACCAGCCGGTCGGTCGCCTGCACCCGCGCGCGCTCCAGCCGGTCGTAGAACACCGGATTCTCATACGCCTGCAGATCGAGCGCCGAGGCGTGCTCCATCACCTGTACGCTCACATAGCGCGTGTAGCGATCGGCAAGCACGCGGTCGTAGTAGTCGATCACCCGCCCGATCAGATTTCCCGCCACCACGATGCCGAATTCGATCCCCACCAGCGTCCACAGCCGGCTGGCATGCTGCGCATACGATTCGTGCCGCTGCACGATCCCCTGGATAATGTCGAGAATGTACTTTCCCACCACCGGCGCCGCCGCCGGAATCAGCGAAGCGAGCACCCGGAAGAACAGCCCGAGCGTGACAATCCACGGCCCCGAGTCCCACACGATCCGGAGCACGGGAGGAATATTCTTCAGGGCTTCCAGCCGGTCGCGCCAGGCGCGGGTAGATGATTGGTTTGTCTCTTCAGTCACGCCGGGTTGCGTTCAGCTTCTTGTTGCTGCCTGGGGTTGGGCTCGTAAGATGCGCACCAGAAAGCGCAACCGTGCCTACGCTTAGTGTAGATCGTGTGCCCGCCCGGCCGTTTCCACGGTGCTAGTCTGAAAAGCATTCTTCATGGCCGCCGACGAAAACCTGCGTGATCCCAAACACGTCCCGGGAGGCTATCGCTGCGCCGTCGTTACGGCCATCACGGTCATCCTCGGTTTTTCGTTCCTCTTTCTCCGCTCCTGGGCCTTCGAACTCCCCGGCGAGTGGACCGTCTCCGGTGCGCTCGCCGCCCTTCTGCTGCTGGTCTCCATCGTCTGCCAGCTCTTCAGCCTCTGGCGCTCCCTGCAGATCCGGGACGAAATCGCCGCCGAGTACGCGGTCACGCTGCGCTGGTTTCTCGCCTCGATCGTTTTGCTGCTGATCAGCCTGGTAACCGCCGCGCTCTCGTACTCGAATCTACTGCCGTTCTGAAGCCTCGATCCCGTCCGGCTTGCGCGCCCGAATAAAGGCGCTCATCAGCTTTCCTTCGAGCTCCGGCGCAACCGTATCCACATCAATCCCGTCCTGCGCCAGAAACGCCCGCGCCTGCTCGAGGTCGTACACTCGTGTCGGCTCGATGCACACCTCGCGAAAGCCCGCCGCCGTCAGTTTCGAGCGATACTCTTCGTCGCGCAACGCCCCGGCGACACAGCCGACCCACAGCAGCATGCTCTGCAGAACCGGCTCGGGCATTTCGCCCCGGATCACCACATCGGCCACCGCGAATCGCCCGCCCGGCTTCAGCACCCGAAACGCTTCCCGCAGCACTCGGTCTTTATCCGCCGATAGATTCACCACGCAATTCGAAACAATCACATCGACGCTCGCGTCCGGAAGCGGAATCTGTTCCATCTCGCCCTTGAGAAATTCCACATTCTCGAGACCTGCCCTGCGCTGGTTTTCCCGCGCGAGCGCCAGCATCTCGTCCGTCATGTCGAGCCCATACGCTTTTCCGCCCGGCGCCACCCGCCGCGCCGAGAGCAGCACATCGATGCCCGCGCCCGATCCGAGATCGAGCACAGTCTCGCCCGCGCGCAGCTCGGCCAGTGCGGTCGGGTTGCCGCAGCCAAGCGAAGCCCGCAGCGCTTCTTCCGGCACCTCGCCGCTCTGCGCCGCATCGTAGAGATTGGCGCTGATCGGATCGCAGCAGCCGGCAGCGTCGCCGCAGCAGCCGCTCCTGCTTTCTCCCCTCATGCCCCGCGCGATGGCCGCGTATTTCTCCCGGACCGCTTCCTTCGGTTCCATGGCAAATCACTCCTTCTACCGGACCGGAAGAATCGAGCGCGGTTCCACTGCCTTGTTTCGCGTGCAGCATTCCGCATACAGAAAGCCCAGCAGCTCTTCCAGCGTCACGCTGTCGGCCGCGTACCACAGGCACGTCCCCTCACGATGAACACGCACCAGCTCCCGGTTCTTGAGCTTCTCCAGATGATGCGACAAAGTCGATGCCGGAATGCCCAGCTCGGTTCCGATCTCGCCGGCCATCATCCCGTGCGGGGGCGCCTCGAGCAGCAGCCGCATAATTCGCAGCCCCCCGCGGTTCGGCAAACCTCATCCGAAGCCGCCGCGCCGCTCAACACTCAGCGCACGAACTGCACCGTCACCCGCAATCCCATCGGCAGCGCATCGGCCGCCGGCTGCAGATCGACAATCGCCTCCAGCACATCCCGGTCGCTCTTATCGGCCGGATCGCCCGTCAGCACCGTCTTGCGCCCCATCATCGACGCAATCCGCGAAAGCGTCCCTTCAAAGCGTTTGCCCGGATAGGCCTCCGAGGTCAGAATTGCTTTCTGCCCCACGTGAATCTTACCGATATCGCGCTCGTCCACTTCGGCCCGCACCCGCCGCCCCGACAGATCCGCAATCGTAAACAATGGATGCGGCGCAACCGTCGAAAACGACTCGCCCTCGCGCAGATCCACCCGCAGCACCGTGCCATCCACCGGCGCCACTACCGCGCATTTGCCGACCTTTTCTTCGGCCAGCCGCACGCGGTCGATCGCCGCCCGCAGATCCGCATCCGCTTTGGCCGCATCTTCCGGTGTCGGACCGGCATTCACCAGTTCCTCGTTGCGCGTCGCCTCCTTCAGCTGCGCCTCCGCCACTTCGTAATCCCGGTGCGCCTGGTCGAACGATGCCTTCGAGATCGCCTGCGCTTCGCTCAGTTGCGTTGCGCGGTTCAGTTCGGCCGCCGTATGCTCCACCTCGGCCCGCGCCGCTCGCGTCCTCTGCGCCGCTTCCTCGCGTTCTTCCGGACGGCTCCCGCGCAGCAGCCGCGCCCGCGCCTGCCGCACACTTTCGGCCTCCGCCTGCGCCACCCGCAACGCCGATTCCAGATCGCTGCAGCCGATCTCGGCCAGCATCTCGCCCGCCTTCACCTTCTGGCCTTCGCGAACATGAATCGCCTGCACCACGCCATCGGCCGCCGCCCCCACTTGCACCGTATCGCTGCGCCCTTCAATCCGCCCCGGACAGGCCACAATCACCGCATCCGTCTCCGCACTGCGCGCCGCGTTCTCATGCATCGCGGCAACCGTCGGACCCGATGTCAGCGCACGAATGAGCAGACCAATCAGCGAGAGAGCCACGAGGCCAATCGCAATGCGTAACGCGCTTCGTTTCATTTCGCAGTTGTCCTTTCTTTCACCACTCGGCCGTCTTCGAGAAATACCACACAATCAGCGCACTCGGTCCAGCGCGGATCGTGCGACACCACCACCGTCGTCATCCGCCGCTCGCGCGTCAGCTTCCCCAGCAGCTCCCGGATCTGAGCCCCCGCCTGCGAATCGAGCGAAGCAGTCGGCTCATCGGCCAGCAGCACACCCGGGTTCGGGAAGAGCGCGCGCGCAATTGCCACCCGCTGCTTCTCGCCTCCGCTGAGATCTTTGGGGTTTACGTACAGCTTACTCCCGAGTCCGAGCTCGGCGAGCAGCGCTTCGGCCCGCTCGCTGTCTTCCGCCGTTCGCGGCCCGCGAATGTCCCGCGCCAGCAGCACATTCTCGAGCGTCGAAAGCGCGTGCATCAGGCGAAACGCCTGGAACACGAACCCCACATGGTCGCGCCGCAGCCGCGTGCGCTCGTCTTCCGAAAGCTCGCCCGCTTCGATGCCGTTGAGCAGCACCCGTCCGCTGTCCGGCCGCAACAGCAGCCCCAGCACTGAGAGCAGCGTCGTCTTGCCGCTTCCCGACGGTCCCATAATCACGCTCAGCGTTCCTGGCTGGAACGCCAGCGATACGTTGTTGACCGCCGCTATGCGCGCGGTTTCCGTGCCATAGAAAACCGTGACGTTTTCTACCGCCAGCGCATCAGGCACGAAAGACTCGCGCCGGCTCCACCCCGAGCGCCGCCCGCACCGAAAGCACCGAAGCCAGCAGGCACATCCCGAGCGCCGGCACCAGCGCCGCCAGCGGCAGCCACAACGGAGTCGAGATCCAGGGAATGCTCACGGTCGCGAATTTCACCAGAGGCAACGTGATCAAAGTACCCAGCATATAACCGGCCGCGCCGCAGATCGCCGCCTGCGCCAGAATCACCAGCATCACGAATCGCCGCGAAGCGCCAATCGCCTTCAGCGTGGCAAACTCTTCGATGTTTTCCATGGTGGTCGCATATACCGCCTGCGAAACCACCGCCAGGCCGATGAAAAACCCGAGCAGCGCCGCCATCAGAATCGCCCCGCCCGCGCCCGTTTTCGAGATCCAGTACCAGCGCGCACGCCGCGCAAACTGCGCCCGTGTCCAGACATCCACATTCGGAAAACGCGCCCGCAGCCGGCTCAGCACTTCTTTCTCTTTTGCGCCCGGTTTCAGCCGCAGCAGCAGAAACATCGTTTCGTTCGGCCCCAGACTCAGATACTTCACCGCATCGTCAAACGACGAGAAGACGTACGGACTGCCGATAAACGAGCTGAAGCCGGACGTTTCCCCGGTGATGCGCGCGTGCAGATTATTGGCTTCCACTTCCATCGGCACGCGATTCACTTCGAGCAGCTCGGCATTGCTGCGATCCACCACCAGCGCTTCCGGCGCCAGCGGCCCGCTCGCCCCGTTCAGCCTCGGTATCGGAATTTGCGCGCCCGCCTGCGGCTCAGCCCCGATCAGAATCGCCTGTTGCCGTATGCCGTCCGGCAGCCGGATCTGAATCTGCGCCGTCGCAATCTGGCTCGACTCCGCCACCCCCGGAATCCCGCGCGCAATCTCGGCCAGCCGCCGCTCGATCGGCACCGGAAACTCGAAGCAGGGCACACCCCGCCCCGCAATCCAGATATCCGCATCGGTGGAATCGATGATCTTCGAGGCCGCGCGCAGAAACCCCACCAGCATGCTGCCCTGAAACACCATCAGGAATACCGCGCACATGATGCCCAGTACAGTCACCACAAAGCGCATGCGGTCATGCGCGATGTTGAACCAGGCCAGCCGCATCGCTTCATAGTAAACACCCGCCGGGCGCCTACTGGAATTCGTCCATCACTACCCGCAAGACGAACGCCTCCAAACCGAGCCGTGAGCAAAGCGAGCGGTAGGCAGCCAGGAGTGCCTGCGACGCGCAACGGTATCGCCACACCCACGATCGTCATGATGCATCTGGATGTCATGCTGCGAGAAGAGGAAGAAACATGTCAGAAATCCGGCGCGAAAAGTTTGCTATCCAGATCAATGCCGAACTGCTGGCCCAGCTTCGTTCGCTCGCCCGGAGCGAAGCCCGGCCACTGCAGGTACTTTTGGACGAAGCCGTGGCCGATCTGATCGCCAAGCACAAAAACGCAAACCCGCGCCCCCACGCGATGGCAGCCTATCTCGCCAGCCACGAAACGTACGGCCCGCTCTATAAAAAACTGGCCGAATGACCGATTACCTTACGGTTGCGGACGTATTAGCCATGAAAGCCGATCAGATCGAGCGGTATGGCGGCGGGCATGGCATCCGTGACCTGGGGCTGCTCGAAGCCGCTCTCCACCGGCCCCAAACGGGCTACTATTCCGATCTCATCGAAGAAGCCGCCGCACTCTGGGAAAGCCTCTCGCAAAACCGCGGCCATCGAAGCAATAAGCAACCAGTCGTGTCAAAGCGAGTCTGTTTTCGAATGGGTCGCGCCAGCATCTCGGACCGAGGAATCCGGTACCGATCGACATAGGCGTGGATCAGGGTCATCGTCCGCTGATGCAGCAGTCTGTATTCCTCGGCGCCGCACCTGAAGCGCCCGGAATCAACCCAGCCTGCGAACCCTAAAACGGCTTCGGGAAAAACCGCCCCGTGCTGGCCCGGTACGCCGCATATGCATCCGCCAGCGGGCTCGCCGCAAACTTGTTCTCTTCGTTCACTGCCGCCGTCAGATACAGCACAAACATCACCGCCGCCGTAAACGCCAGCCAGATATTCATCGTCCCCACCGCGCCCGCCACCCACGCCAGCAGGTACGAGCAATAAAAGGGATGCCGCACATACCGATATGGTCCGTGCTGCACTAGGTGCGCCGCCTCCGATTTGGCGAAACAGGCAGCCAGCGGCTTCACCCGGTTGGCCCGAATCGCCCACCAGAACATCGCACACGACAAGCCATACAGTCCCGCCGCAATCGCCGCCGGCACCGTTTCCGGCGTCGACCAGAACAGAATCGTCAGCAGATGCAGCACCGAAAACAGCGTTCCACTCATCAGCGTCACCCGCATCCCCAACGCCATCTTCTCCGGCTTCACAAAGAAGTTCCGCACACCCCACGTGAAGCTGCCGAAACAAGCCAGCAGCAGCGCCGCCAGAACAATTCTCCAGACAAGAATCTCCATAAAGAACACCTCTTGGATCGCCTAAATACGTCCCATCGCAAAATTTGAAACCCGCTTGCTTGCGCGCGGTCCGACCGAGCCGCGACTGTAAGGAGCGGTCAGCAGGTAAATAGACCGGAAGCAGCGGCAATCTTATCAAAAGGACTAATCCGAACCGAATAGTACTCGGTGTTATGCCGGAATAGAGATTTCGCTCGGAGTAAGCGGATCTGCGGCCGTATACGTCACAATCCACTCCCCTTGCCCGCCCGCAATCTCCACCGCCTCGCCTCCGGCCGGAACAAACCAGCAATGCCCCGGCTCAAAAGCCTCTCCCGCAATCCTGCCCGTTCCCCGCAGGCATAGCAAAATCGCGTAAATCGGCAGATCCGCCGCAATCCGCACACCCGCCGCTCGCAGCCGTTCCAGCCGGAAATACGGACTCGCCACCAGCTCCTCCCGCCCCGCCGCCAGCGTGCGAATCTCGGTCCCCGCTTCATGCGGCCCCAGATGCGCGACTCGCACCCCGTGATCCAGATGCAGCTCCCGCGGCCGCCCATAGTCATACAGCCGGTACGTAATGTCGGAATGCTGCTGGATCTCGCAGATCGTCAGCCCCGCCCCGATCGCATGCACCGTCCCGGCCGGCGTATAAATCACATCCCCCGCCTGCACCTTTCGCCAGTCCAGCAGCTTTTCGATCTCTCCCGTTTGCGCCGACTGCCGCAGACGCGCCGGCGAAATCTCCTCCCGAAACCCGACCGCCACTTCCCCCGGCGGCTCGGCCGCCACCACGTACCACGCCTCCGTCTTTCCCAGCGATCCGTGATGCCGCCGCGCATACTCATCGTCCGGATGCACCTGCACCGATAGCCGCTCGCTGGTAAACAGCATCTTCAGCAGCAGCGGACAGATGTTCGGGTGCTCCGCATCCCGGGCGCTGCCGAGGATCGCCGGGTTTTTCCGGATCAGTTCTCCGAGCGAAACGCCCAAAGACGTCGAATTTTCTTCAAAAGTCAGCCACGCCTCGCCGATAAGTTGATTTGAGCCTGGATCGGGAAAATACGGCGCCAGCTGCCGCCTTCCCCAGACGCGCTCGCGAAAAATCGGCAGCAGCCGGAACGGCTGGGCCGGTGTATGGAGGGAATCAGACATGCGTTTTCGACAATTAGCGGGACTCCGCGCCGTCTCCGCGGCACAGGCGAGCATCCAGCCCGAGGCTTCGGTCGAGCCATCCTCGGCCGGCTCGCTCTCCGAAGATATTCTCTTTACGGAGAGTCTTCTCGCCCTAAGTAAAGTTGGTTTACGAGCTCCCGATTATTCTCCAGCACCTGCGCTCGCCGAATCTTCATCGTTGGTGTCAGTTCGCCACGCTCGATAGAAAAATCGCGGTCGAGAATCTTGAACCGCCGGATCCGCTCGAACTCGGCCAGTTGCTTGTTCACCCGCGCCACCGCCGATTGAACGGCCTTGTTCACCGTCTCTTCCGAAGCGCCCGCTGAGCCTTCGCCGTTGCTGCCTTTGAGCTCTTTCAGCTGGCCCGCATTCAGCGTGAACAGCGCCGTCACATACGGCTTCTTGTCGCCCACCAGCAGCACCTGGTTCACCAGCGGCTCCACTTTGAACAGATTCTCGATCCGCGCCGGGTAAATCTTCTTCCCGTTCGAGGAAACGATCAGCTCCTTCTTGCGTCCCGTGATGTACCAGTAGCCGTCTTCATCCACCTGCGCAATATCGCCCGTCGAAAACCAGCCGTCTTCGGTCATCACCGAGCGCGTCGCTGCCTCATCGTGGTAGTAGCCCATGAACAGGCACGGCGTCCGCACCTGCAATTCGCCGTCTTCGGCCAGCCGCGCTTCCACACCCGGCAGCAGTTTCCCGATGCTCCCAGGTTTCGGCCGCTCGATCGGGTTGAACGAGATCACGCCCGCCTCCGTCAGCCCGTAACCTTCCACCAGCGGCATCCCGATCGCGCTGTAAAACTCGGCCAGATCCTTGCCCAGCGGCGCCGCCCCCGACGCCGCAATCCGAATACGCCCGCCCAGCCGCTCCCGGATCTTCCCAAACACAACCTTATTCGCGATCTTGAGCGCGCGCGACAGCCACAGCGGCAGCGCTTTTCCTTCTTCCCGATACCGCGCCGCTTCCAGACCCAGTCCCAGCGCGCCGTGAAAAATCTTCCGCGCAATCGCCGGCCGCTTCTTGATCTCGGTCTGAATCGTCGCGTACATCCGTTCCCACACCCGCGGGGGCGCCAGAAAAATCGTCGGCCGCACCGACCGCAGTTCCCCCGGCAGCTTCGCCAGACTTTCGGAAAACCACACCGGCGTGCCCATCCGCATCGGCACCATCTCCAGCACAATCCGCTGCGCAATATGTGCCGATGGCAGAAAGACCAGCATCGAATCCTCCGGCCCGATCGGCAGCGCCACCGGTGCCATATCCATATTGGCCAGCACCGCCGCATGGCTGGAAAGCCCCATCTTGGGTTCGCCGGTCGCGCCGGAAGTCAGATACAGAATCGCCGGATCCTCGGGCGAAACATCTTCCGTCAGACGTTCAAACGCCTTCGCATCCCGCGCCAGCAGCTCGCGTCCCCGCGCCTCGAGCGTCTCGAGCGTCATCGCCCCCGCCGGAGCCTCGCCCGTCATCACGATCACGTGTTCCGGCCAGCGCGCCCCACTCGCCGCCACCGCCGCCTGCAGCGCCTCGTGCGTCTTGGCATTCTCGACAAACAGAAACCGCGGCTCAGCCGAATGGATATTCTTCGCCAGGTCCGGCATCGGATACGCCGTGTAAAGCGCCGCCGCCACGCCCCCCGCCCCCATAATGCCGAGATCGACCAGATAAAACTCCGCCCGCGTCTCGCTCAGAATGCAGACAATCTCGCCCCTCGCCAGTCCCAGCGAGCTCAGCCCAAGCGCGATCTCCTCCGAGGTGCGCCGCCATTCGTTCCACGAATACGTCCGATAACCCGCACCCGTCTTGGCACCCGTCGGCTGATGCAAAGCCAGCGCATCGCCGTATTTGCTGGCAGTTTCGGCGAGGACGGTGAAGATCGTGCGGCCCGGCATTGCCCGAATTTTATCAGTGATTCCGCCAATGCCCCCAAGGCAGGGTTCGAGGGCTGACAGGTGGATTCTCATCCAGCCAGCTCCATGCCAAGCACCCCGTTCTGGCTTTTCTGATCCTGTGCACCGGCGGCGCGTTCCTCGGCCTCGGCTATCGGTGGGCTCATCGTACCAATCTGGCGACACTCCAGGCCAAGTACAACGCGAAGCTCGCTGCCGAGAAACTAAATGAAAACCACGCCATCAGAGAACAGCTGGCTTATGAGCTGGAGCGGGCGCCGGCCCGCGACCGCGCTCGCCTCAAAGCCCAGCTCGAAGCGAATCCCGATCTGCTCGTCAAGCGCTACAACGAGCGGCAGCTCGAACGCCAGCACGAGATCGACGAGGCCATCTGGGCGGCCAAGAGTCCAGCCCAGAAGTGTTGGGAAACACTTTGGTTTTGCTTCCAGGCGGCCGGGGCGCTCGCGATCGTCGCTGGTATCGTCTATCTTTTCTCGCTCTTTTTTGAGATAACGCCATGGAACTTCTGACGTATCTGGTCTTCGACCAGGCCAAAGACCTGGTTCTGCTCAAAGCTTTCAGCTTCGGCCGCCGCCTGCGCCAGGCCGAGCAGGAAACCCAGCACTGGAAGCAGCACCGCGAGATTCCTATCCTCAGGCGCCTCCTGCGCCGGCAGCTGCCTGAGAGCAGCTGGGCTTCGAACAAGGTCGACCAGCAGACCGTACGGCGACAACTCGATTATGAATGCCGTGGCCTGTTGCCCCGAGTGCAATGGCGCCAAGCACCAATGGGATCCGAACTACGGCCCACTGCTGTACACCGGCGGCGAGCTTTGCTATGCCACCCGGCTCGCGCTCATCGAGCGCGTGCGACAGTATCTCGGCAGCCACTTCAGCGAGCCGCGCCGGCAGTGGACACGAGACGGCCTGGCGAAGGCTCACCGCTTACTTGCTTGAAGGATAATCAGAAGAGCGATTATGCCCTACACTGAACCGCTCGTCCCTGCTGCCGAAAGCGCGGCTGACGACCAGTTTCACATGGCCAACCTATTTCCCAAACATACGGGTCTTCCGTTTGTCGTATGGATCTCGGAGCGCGGCAACGCCCGGCATGATATTCGCGTGAAGGTTGCGCCCGGCCCGAAGGCTCTGCCTGAAGAAATGACAAGCGTCGGCCTGCGGCCGGATGTGCATGTCATTCAAGGCCAGCTCAGTTCCGAGCATCTGGCCCAGCTGAAGCGCTGGATCGAGCTCAATCGCCAGACGCTGCTCCAGTATTGGAACTCAGAGATCGACACCGTCGACGCGTTAGCCGCGCTGCAAATGATCTAAGGCCGGGGAACTCTGCGGGAGCCCGGCCGAGGGACGCCGCACCGGCGCCGTAAGAAATATCGGTCGACGGGGCTGACTGTGCCATCCGGACCGCCACACTCTGTTAGCCTCCACCCCCGCGATGCGACAATCGAAATTTGTCGCCAACGGAGAATAACCAACCCGATGATCCCAGTTGACGAACCCGGCGAGCGCCGCCCCGTCGCTTACCGCGAAGAAGCTTTCCTGCAGAGCCCCGCCTCCCGGCCCCTGCGCATTCTCTCCGAATACCTCTGGCCCCTCGAGCATTTCCAGGAAGAGAAAATCCACGACACCATCGTCTTCTTCGGCTCCGCCCGCATCACCGAAGACGGTCCGCTCGGCCGCTATTACCAGGAAGCCCGCGAGCTCGCCCGCCTCACCACCGAATGGGCCGCTTCCGTCTCACGATCCGAAAACGGCTCCGATCCCCTCTGCCGTTTCGTCGTCTGCTCCGGCGGTGGTCCCGGCATCATGGAAGCCGCCAATCGCGGCGCCAGCGAAGCCGGCGGCAAAACCATCGGCCTCAACATCGGCCTGCCTTTCGAGCAGCGCCCTAACCCCTACATCACCCCCGAGCTCTCCTTCGAGTTCCACTACTTCTTCATGCGCAAATTCTGGTTTGCGTATCTCGCCAAAGCCCTCGTCGTCTTCCCCGGCGGCTTCGGCACCCTCGACGAGCTCTGTGAAATCCTCACCCTCGCCCAGACCAAGAAGCTCGAAAGCAAAATCCTGATCGTGCTCTACGGCCGCGAGTACTGGCACGAGATTCTCAATTTCGACGCGCTCGTCAAGTACGGCATGATCGCCGAAGCCGATCTGAATCTCTTCCGCTTCGCCAACACACCCCAGGAAGCGCTCGATATCCTGCGCGACGGCCTCACTCGCTACTACCTCGAGCCCGAGCGCGGCCTGCCGCGAGCCGTCGAGGAAGCCCCCGAAATCGCCCGCACCCGCACGTCTTAATTCACCACTTGCAAACCGGTCCCGCCGGTTTCGCCATCGCATCCAACCCCGGCCCCGCCGGCACACGCCGCATCGTGTACCGCTCCGGATGCTTCACCCGATACTCGAGCAGCGGAATCGAGCACTCCCTGGTACCCTCCGCCAGCTCCAGCACCCGCGCCGCCTCCTGCTGCCGCTGATCAAGCCCTTTCCGCAGCATCTTGTCAAACTCCTTTTGTGAGAGTTGATCGAGCCTTGGCCTGGGAAGGCTCGTGTCCTGCGCGAACAGGCTCATCGCGCAAAGCACCCAAACGAAACGGCTGATTCGCATAGCACGCCTCCTGGCAATTGCCCGTTTGGACGATTCCGCAGCCGCCCGGTTAGCAGAAATTTCCCACCCGGCGGCTAAGATGCAAGCATGCGCATCGTTACCTTCGAAGCGGGCGGCCAGGTCCACCCCGGCGTCATCTCCGGCGAGTTCGTGCTCGATCTCGCAGCCGCCGGTTTCCTCACCACCCTCGACTTCATCAAGCACGATCGGCTCGCCCTCGACAAAGTCGAAAAGCTCATCGCCGAGGTCCCCATCGAGCAGCGCTACAAGCTCAACAGCGTCCGCCTTCTCGCGCCCATTCCGCGCCCTTCGAAACTCATCTGCGTCGGCCTCAATTACATGGACCACGCCAAGGAAACCGGCGCCGAAGTCCCGAAGGTCCCCACCATCTTCAATAAATTCGCCACCTCCGTCATCGGCCCCGGCGAAAACATCGTTCTCCCGCGCGTCTCCAAATCACCCGACTACGAAGCCGAGCTCGCTTTCGTCATCGGCCAGGGCGGCCGCCACATTCGCGCCCAGGACTGGAAGGACCACGTCTTCGGCTACACCATCCTGAACGACGTCTCCGCGCGCGATTACCAGAAGGCCACCTCCCAATGGCTCATGGGCAAGACCTTCGACACCTTCGCGCCCCTCGGCCCCTGGATCGTCACCGCCGACGAAATCGCCGATCCCCACGACCTCAACATCGAGCTCGAAATCGGCGGCGAAATTTTGCAGGATTCCAACACCCGCGAGCTCATCTTCAAAATCCCGGACCTGATCGCCTTCCTCTCGAGCGTCTTCACTCTCGAGCCCGGCGACATCGTCTCCACCGGAACGCCCGCCGGCGTCGGCTTCACGCGCAAACCGCCCCGCTATCTGCAGGCCGGCGAAGAGGTCGTCGTCCGCATCCAGTCCATCGGCGAACTCCGCAATCCTGTGATCGCGGAAGCCTGAAGCGCTCGCGCCGCGTCTACTCGCGTTATGCCGTCCTTCACACTCGCGCAACTCGCCGATCTGCTCGGCTGCGAGCTCACCGGCTCAGGCGAAACGATCATCACCGGCGTCTCCACCATCGAAAAAGCCGGACCGTCCGAAATCACCTTCCTCGCCAACCTGCGCTACGCTCCCAAAGCGAAGCAGACGCGCGCCGCCGCCGTCATCGCCTCCGAGCCTCTGCGCACGTCCGCCTCGGCTACTCTCGTTTCGAAAAATCCCTACCACGACTTCGCCCGCGCTCTCGAGCTCTTCTATCAACCGCCCAGACCCGCGCCCGGCATTCACCCCACCGCCGCCATCGCCCGCAGCGCGCAGCTCGGTGAAAATGCCTCCATCGGCGCGTACGCGGTCGTCGGCGAGCACGTCTCGCTCGGCCGCAATGCCGTTCTCTATCCGCACGCGGTCATCTACGACGGCTGCACCATCGGCGACGATTTCACCGCCCATTCCCACGTCTCCGTGCGCGAGTTCTGCCGCATCGGCCACCGCGTCACCCTCCACAACGGCGTCGTCATCGGCGGCGACGGCTTCGGTTTCGCCAAGGACAACCACGGCCGCCAGTACAAAATTCCGCAATCCGGCATCACCGTGCTCGAGGACGATGTCGAAGTCCAGACGCTCACCTCCATCGACCGCGCCACCCTCGGCGAAACCCGTATCAAACGCGGCGCTAAAATCGACAGCCTCTGCCAGATCGGCCACGCCTGCGTCGTCGGCGAAGACAACATCCTCTGCGGTCAGACGGGTCTCGCCGGCAGCACCACCCTCGAAGAAAACGTCATCATGGCCGCCCAGACCGGCGCCGCAGGCCACCTGACCATCCACCGCAACGCCATCGTCTGGGCCCAATCCGGCCTGAAACACGACGTCCCCGAAGGCGCGATCGTCGCCGGCTCGCCGGCGTTTGAATCGAATCTCTGGCTGCGCGCCACCGCCGCGTTCCCCAAGCTCCCCGACCTGCTCAAAACCGTCCGTGCCCTCGAGCGCCGCGTCGCCGAACTCGAAGAACAGCTCAAAACCCGTTAACCCCACCCGTCTTCATCGACCCGAGCACCCGCAACTCCGCCTGCACCCTCTCCCACTCCTTCGCATTCTTCTTCGTGTGAATCGGCGCATTCGGATCCGCATAAAAATGCAAAATATCCTGCTGCAGGTCCGCCGGAATCGTGCGCGCTGGATCGTTCGTGATCCGCGCCAGCAGCTTCGCATACGTCTCGTCCGTCAGCTTGTACGCGCCCGGCTTCGTCGCTTCGCCCGTGTCGAGGTCGCGATCCGGAACGAACGGAATCGCGTCCCCGCGCAGCCGTGTTAATAACTCGCGATACAGCTCAATCGACCGGTTCACGCTCGTGATATACATCTGCTCCGTCTGCTCCGTCGGCACCGCAATCGCCAGCACCGAAAGCGGCCCGATCTTCGGCACAATCCGTATCAACACCGCCGTCAGATGCGTCAGCACACCGGGCTGCCGCCGGTACCGGCTCCACACCTTCTGAAACTCCGTCTCGCTCAGATACTGCAAATACAGCTCCAGCTCATGCCCGTCCGTATCCGCCGGAAAATCGTCGGCGTGAATCAGATTCTCCGCATGCGCAAACCGCGGAATCCAACTCCGCACCGACGTCCGATAGCTGCGCACCGCTGGCCGTTCCGGCCCCAGCACACTCCGCAGGCTCAGCCCGTACGTCTCGGTAAACGCCTGCTGCAGTACGCGAGTCGAAACGCGCAGCCCGACAAATCGCAGATACGCCGCCGGCGCCAGCCGTCTTTTATTCAGCTGCGCAATGTCGAACGCGAACTCCGTCCGCACATGCGCGTGCGGATTCTCGTCATACGTCACAATCGGCCCGAAACGCTTCGCCAGCTTCGGGAAACTGAGCGCTGTCGCCCGGTTCACCGCATCATGATGCCCGATGTTATCGCCTACATAATGCGACAGCGCCCCCAGCGCAAACGCATACTCATTCGCATCCCGCGCATCTCGGAGCAGATGCATGATGAAATCGCCCGTGCGCACATAGTGCGTCAGATCGCTGAAAAATTCGTGCCCGAACGGATAGTAGCCGGTGTCCTGAATCGCGCACCCGCCGTACGCATAGGCATGCGCGACCTGTAACTGCGCCGCCGTCGTCTTCGGATAACGCGCCACCAGCAGCGGCCGTATCAGCTGGTTCCACGCCAGATCGATCAGCTGCTCATGCGTCAGCACCGAATACGCCCCGGCCAATCCGGCAAAACTCGCCGCCAGCCACAGCACGCTCGCCCATCGCGCAAATCCCCGCATCCATGCTGAACATACCGTACAGTTGAAAAGATGCGCCTGCTCGCGTTGTCTTCACTCTGCCTCTGCGCGCTCGCTGCCACTGCCGCTGAGTCCACCGTCAAAGTCACCGAGCTCTCCCCCCACCTGCTCCTGCTCGCCACCTCCACCGGCAACGTCATCGCCTCCGTCGGTCCCGACGGCGCGCTCTTAATCGGAACACCCTCCGCCGCCAGCACACCCGAAATCAACCGCATCCTCGAAGCGAAAACGAAATCCGCCGTGCGCTACCTCGTCATCTGGCCCGAAGATCTCGCACACTCGCAAGGCGACGCCGGCTGGGGCAAACTCGGCGCCTTCGTCGCCATGCAGGAAAAAGCGCTCGAACGTCTCGGCGGCCACGTCATGGGCACCTCCCGGCCGCTTCCCCCCGAACTCCAGAAGCTCAACGTCGACCGTCCGCGCGTCGCCTTCTCCGAAGTCATCACCTTCGATCTCAACGACGACGCCATCCACGTCGTCCACCAGCGCTCCGGTTACAGCGACGCCGATGCCATCGCGCATTTCCATCGCGACAATCTCGTCTATCTCGGCGAAGTCTTTCCCGGCGACGGCTATCCGCTCCTCGATCCCGCCCAGGGCGCAAAACTCGACGGCCTCCTCAACGCCCTCAACTCCTGGTCCGGCGGTGCTTTCCGCATCGTGCCCGTTTATGGCAGCGTGGCGAGCGGCGCTGATCTGAAACAATTCCATGACATGATCGCCGCCGTGCGCGATCGCATCCAGCAGTCCATCGACGCACACAAAACCGAAAGCGAGATCCTCGCCCAGCACCCCACCGCCGACTTCGATTCACGCTGGGGCCACGGCCGCGTCACCCCCGACGAATTCGTCCGCGAGATCTACGCCGCGCTCACCCAGAAGTAACCGGCCCGGAAGCAACCGTCGCCGAAAACCGATGTTCCGGCCGCGGCGCCGCCGGTCGAAACGCGCGTGCATGCCGGATCTCCAGACTCCCTCCGACTTCCCGCAATGCCGCCAGCACCAGTTCCCGCATCTCCTCCGGCTCCGCAATCGCCCGCAGATTGATCGCCAGCTGATGCTCCTCCGCCGCCTCCGCCAGCAGATCGCCTTCCGGCCGCGGCGCCCCATCGCCCGCCAGACTCACCTTCAGCCACCCGCTCGCGCATTGATCGAAAATCTTCAAATGCGCCACAAAAATACCGCGCCCTCGCAACTCTTCTTCTAAGCGATCGCACAGCGGCCCGCACACCAGCGCCGGACTCTTCGCAATCGCCAGCCGTATCGCCGCCTCCAGATTCAGCCACGCCAGCGCCGCCTCCGCTTCCGCATAACGCCCGTAATCCACTTCGAGCAGCCGCGCCCCCGCCATGCGCCTACCCGAAAGCACCTCCGCCAGCCACTCGTCAACGCCTTCTCCCGTCGCGCCGCTCACCGCGAAATCCACCGGCACCTTCGCCGCCCGCGCGCCCGGATACAAGTCGCGTTTCGTCGTGCAGATCAGATCCGCTTCCGCCAGCTGCTGCCCGAAAAGATACTCCACATCGCCATCCATCTCGCCGCGCTTGGCCCGCTCCAGCATCGCCGGATCCACCAGCACCGTCAGCGGGGCCAGCCGATACTCGCGTTCATAAAATCGCTTCAGCGGCTGCAGAATCGTCGCCGACAAATCGATACAACTTCCCACCGGCTCCGCGAAAATCACATCCGGCTCATACTCACGCAAACCCTCGGCCTGCTCCATCAGATCCGAAAACCGGCAGCAGAAACATCCGCCCGCCACCTCCCGCGCCGCCACCTTCTGCGCTTCCGCCACGCGCGTATCCACCAGCGAACGGTCCTGATCGTTCGTGATCACCGCCACCCGCTTCCCGCGCTCTGCCAGCGCCCGCGCCGCTCGCAGAATCAGCGTCGTCTTTCCTGCTCCCAGGAACCCGCCAACAAAAATCAGCACAGGACGTCCAGACATATTCGCCAGATATGATACTTGGCGAATGCACCGGCGCGATTTCCTCAAATCTGCCACGCTCGCCACCGCCGCGCTTCCCGCGCACACCAACGCGCAATCCGAACAGCCCTCGCAGTCATCTTCTCTGCGCTCCGCTCTCGAATATCCGCGCCGCTTCACCGGGCCCGCGCTGCAGATGATCTCCTATCCGCTCGGCGGCGTGGCGGCAGGCAGCATCGGCCTCGGCGGTCGCGGCCAGTTACGCGATTGGGAGATCTTCAATCGCCCCGATCAGGGCAATTCTCCGCAGTACGCCTTCGCCAGCCTCTGGGTCCAATCCGAAGGTGAAGCGCCCATGTCCCACGTCCTCGAAGCGCGTATCGAGCCGCCCTACGCCGGTGCCGAAGGTCTCGGCTCGCGCAATGTGCCAGGCCTCTCTCGCCTCCAGGGCGCAACCTTCATCGGCGAATTCGCCGCCCCGCGCATCGACTTCCACGACGATCGCCTCCCCGTCTCCATCACCCTCGAAGCCGTCTCGCCCTTTATCCCGCTCGATGCCGATGCCTCCGGCTTGCCGCTCGTTCTTCTGCGTTACCGTCTCCGCAATCGTTCTCGCAAACGCGTCGCCGCCTCCATCGCCTGGTCCATCGAGAACCCCGTCCGCTCCGCCGATCAAAACAATCTCGACATCGCCCGCACCCACGACGAAAAGCGCTTGAACGAACACCGCCGCGGCCAAAATCTCGCAGGTCTCTTCATGACCAATCCGTCTCTCCCGCCCGACGACGTCGCGCACGGCAGTTTCGCGCTCGCTATTCTCACCGGCGTCGGAGAAGTCACCGCGCTCAAAGGCTGGCCCGCCGGCCGCTGGTGGAACAGTCCGCTTCTCTTCTGGGACGATTTCTCAAAAGACGGCGCGCTCGGCCCCGAAGCCGCTCAAACCGGCGCAGTCGGCGCCGTCTGTCTCAAACAGCAAATCGATCCGCAGGCCGAAGCCGAATACAGCTTTGTCCTCGCCTGGCACTTCCCCAATCGCACGCCGAAACGTTGCGGCTGGGATGCGCCCAAAGGTCACGAAAACGACGTCATCGGCAACTGGTACGCCGCCCGCTTTCCCGACGCCTGGGCCGCCGCCGAATACGGTGCCGCGCATCTGCCCGCGCTCGAACAGCGCACCCAAAAATTCGTCCGCGCCCTCCGCGAAACCACCCTCCCCGGCGAAGTCAAGGACGCCGCCCTCGCCAATCTCTCCACTCTCATCTCCACCACCTGCTTCCGCACCGCCGATGGCGAGTTCCACGCCTTCGAAGGCTCCTCCGATCACCTCGGCTGCTGCTTCGGCAACTGCACCCACGTCTGGAACTACGAAACCGCCACCGCCAGTCTCTTCCCGTCGCTCTCCCATTCCCTGCGCCGCGCCGCCTTCGGCTACTCCATGGACGAGCGCGGCGGCATGTACTTCCGCCAGCTTCTGCCCGACGGCATCGAGCGCTTCGGCTACATCGCCGCCGATGGCCAGATGGGCCAGATCATGAAGGTTTATCAGGACTGGCAGCTTTCCGGCGACGACAAATTCTTTAACGAATTCTGGCCAAAGGTGAAGCGCGCCATCGAATTCGCCTGGATTCCCGGCGGCTGGGACGCCAATCGCGACGGCATCCTGGAAGGCGTCCAGCACAACACCTACGACGTCGAGTTCTACGGTCCCAATCCGCTCTGCGGCATCTACTACCTCGGTGCGTTACGCGCAGCGGAAGAGATGGCCCATGCCGCAGGCGATCGCTCCGCCGCCTCCGAATATCGCCGCGTCTTTGAAAATGGCAGCGGCTGGATCGATCAGAATCTTTTCAATGGAGAATACTACATACAGCGCGTCGAAGGCCATCCGGCCAGCGAAATCGCCCCCGGTCTCCGCAGCGGCATGGGCGCCGACGATCCCGAGCACCCCCAGTTTCAGGTCGGCGAAGGTTGCCTGCTCGATCAGCTACTCGGCCAGTATCTCGCCGACGTCTGCGGCCTCGGCCCGCTCCTCAATCGCGATCACATGGCCAAAACTCTCGACGCCCTCTACCGCTATAATCACAAACCCAGTCTCTTCGACCATGAAAACGTGCAGCGCACCTATGCTTTGAACGACGAAGGCGCGCTCATGGTCTGCGACTACGGCAAGTCCGAGCGACCCCGCATTCCGTTCCCGTACTATGCCGAAACCTGGACCGGACAGGAGCACGCCATCGCCGCATTGTTTCTCTTCCACGGCATGCTCGAGCGCGGGCTCGAAGCCATCGCCAACGTGCGCCGCCGCTACGACGGCATCCGCCGCAATCCCTGGGACGAGCCCGAATGCGGCCACCACTACGCTCGCGCCATGTCCTCCTGGTCGAGCCTGCTCGCGCTCAGCGGTTTTCAATACTTCGGGCTCGACCGCAAAGTCGCCATCGCACCGCGCATCGCCCACCCGCGCTTCCAGTCCTTCTGGTCCACCGGCACCGGCTGGGGCACCTTCACCCTCACCCGCGCGCAGCTCACCATCGAAGTGATCGAAGGCTCACTTCCCGTACGCCAGATCGTCGTGCACGAAAAGCCGCTCCCGCCGTTCACACCGGAACGCACCCTCGCCCCCGGCCATCCGCTAACGCTTGCGCTCTGATCCGCCATTCACACCATCAGCCAGCGCCATCAGCGCGTACGCCGTCCCCGCGCTCGAAATCCACTGATCGTGGTCGAACGGAAAACCGCTCTGAAAATACGGCTGAAACTTCGGCGCGCGGCTGCGCACATACCACGAACCATCGGCAAACTGTGTGCGCAGCAGAAACGCAACTCCACGCCGGTACGCCTCGTCCGCTGGCGTGATCAGTCCTGTTCGATACAGCGAATGCAGCACCAGCCCGGTCGCGTACGCGTCTGAATCGAGGTACTTCGTCTGCGCCCATCCTCCATCGCCGCGCTGCAGTTTCAGCAGCGCCTCTGTTTTGCCGCGCAGCTCTTCACGCGTAAGGCCCGCCTCATACAAGCCCGTGATCTGATCCGCGCGCTCGTACGTCGTCACCGGAGCCGCCGCTTCCAGCCACTTCCGTGCCCGCGCAATTCGTTCTTCAAACTCCGGCTGCCGTGCGCGCCAGCCGTAATGCTTTAGCGCTCGCATCGCCAGCGAGGTCCGCGTGATGCTGCTGTCTTCGATCGGCGGCCGCGCGATTCCGAGAGCGGACCAGCTCCCCGCAGCATCCTGCCGCACCGCGATGTAATGCACCAAGAGATCCGTGTCTTCGTTCGGCGCTTCGCCCAGCTCGTCATAAGCCGCCAGCGCGTAGAGCAGCGGATCGATATCGCCGCCCGGACCGCGCAGCACCGGCAGAGTCGGCGCCAGTCGCGGCCGCATCGAAATCATTCCGCCGAGGAACGCCGTCCGCAGCGCAGGATCCGGAGCGAGTCCGGCGCGCTTCGCCGCTCCAAAAACCTGTGCATACGCCGGCTGGTGATGGCATCCCACGCAGCCGCCTTCCCGAAAGAACTGCGGCGCCGTCCTGGTCAACAGCGGCATCGCACGCCGTACCGCGTCTTCTGCACTCTTTGCGCTGGCGTTCTCATCCGGCCGCGGAGCAGGCGCGAGCTCCCCTCCGCGCGCTCCTGCTTTCTCGAGCATCCCCACAATCTCGGGATTGCGAAACTTGCGTGCCCAGGTCAGCGCCGTTTCCCCGTTCTGGTCCTCCGCATTCACCTCCGCACCCGCGGCAACAAGTTGCCGCACGTTCTCCGGCTTCGCCTGGTCGCTCGCTATCGAAAGCATTAACGGCGTCATCTTCCGAATATCCACTTCGTTCACCCGAGCCCCGCTTCCAAGCAGTGCCGGTATAACTCCCTGCTCCGCGTACGGTGCCGCTACCATCAGCGGCGTCAGATGCACCAGCGCGATGTTGCCCTTCAGCACCCGTCCGCCAAACACATTCGCCGCATTCGCATCCGCGCCCGCCGCCAGCAGTTGCCGCGTCATAGCCGCCGAAGCCGTCGTGATATTCAGCGCCGTCAGTCCCGCACGATCCACCGCTCGGCTCTCCGCGCCGCGCTGCAGCAGCAGTTCCTGAACCTCGCGATCGCCATTCGCAGCAGCCCGAATCAGCGCGTTATCCCCAAACTGATCGCGCCCCCGTACATCGGCGCCTTTTTCCAGCAAAAAGCGCACCGTCCGCACATTTCCCGGCGCCGCCGAAGCGATCATCAGCGCCGTCGCGCCGCCATTTTCCGCCGCCTTCACATCCGCTCCCGCCCCAACCAGCAGCAGCACTTTATCCAGGCAATAGGCTCCGTAATGCAGCGCCGTTGCGCCCGTGCGATCCCGTGCATTCGGGTCAGCCCCTGCGCGCAGCAGGATCCCCATCGCGTCCGCGCTCCCGTAAATCGCCGCGTAATGCAGCGCCGTATAGCCGAGCGGTCCTGTGCTTTTCAACACGTTCGGATCCGCCGCCAGCGCGCGTACTCCCTCCAGATCGTTGTTGCGAATGGCCCGCGTCACCTCGGCATAGCCCGCCTGCTCCCCTGCCTGCGATCGCCACACGCCCGCCAGCACCAGCAGCCCGCAAAGCGACACACCACTCGCCGTCTTCCACATAGCGTCACTCTTCGCTGCAATTCGAAGCCCATCGGCCCGCCATCTCTCCCCGAGCAATAATGGGAAATGCGAACGGCCGGATTCGTTTTGGTCGGCGGCCACAGCAGGCGCATGGGCCGCGACAAAGCTCGCCTCCCGCTTGCCTCCGAGCTGCTCATCGAGTCCCTCGCCCGCAAAGTACAACACGCCGCTGGCAGCGTCTGCCTCGTCGGCGCCGCCGCGCGTTACCGTGATCTGGCGATCGATACCATCGACGATCTTCGATCCTCTTGCGGACCGCTCGCCGGCATCGAAGCCGCCCTCCACAGCAACCGCGGCGATTTCAACCTCATCGTGGCCTGCGATATGCCCGGCCTCGACGAATCCTGGTTACACGAACTGCTCACGCATGCCCGTCGCACCGACGCGCGCTGCCTTATCTCGCAGGATCCCGATGGAACCCTGCATCCGCTCTGCTCCGTCTGGCGTGCGGATTGTCTTGAACACGTCACCCGCGCCCTCGATCAATCGCGTCTCCGCCTGCTCGATCTGGTTCGCGAACTCAACGCCCGCGCGCTCGCGAGTCCCCAGCCGCTGGCCAATATCAATACTCCTGAGGAATGGCACTCGTGGCAGCTGACCCGCTAAACGGCAACGGCCAGTATCCCCACTACATCCAGTTCGAAAACGTCTCCAAGACGTTTTCCCGCCCCGTTCTGCGCGACGTCAACTTCTACGTCGACGCCGGCCAGACCCTCGCCATCATCGGCCGCAGCGGTGTCGGAAAATCCGTCAGCCTGCAGCACATCATGGGCTTCCTCAAACCCGATAGCGGCCGCGTCATCGTCGCGCACACCGACATCACCCACATGTCGGAAGAACAGTTGCGCCAGATTCGCGAAAAAGTCACCATGGTGTTTCAATCCGGCGCGCTCTTCGATTCGCTCACCGTCGGCGAGAACATCGAATTCTCGCTCGAGACCTGGCACGGCTACAGCGATCAGAAAAAAGAGGACGTCGTCCGCGATCTGCTAAAAAAAGTCGACCTGGTCGGCATGGAAGATGAATTTCCGGGCGACCTCGCCACCGGTTACAAACGCGCCGTCGCCATTGCCCGCGCGCTCGCCGCGCAGCCCCAGTGCATTCTCTACGACGAGCCCACCACCATGGTCGATCCCATCATGTCCGACCACATCGGTAACCTCATGCTGCGCCTCAAAAGAGATCTGCACCTGACCTCCATCGTCGTCACCCACGATCTCGACCTCATGCGCAAAGTCGCCGATACCGTCATGTTTCTCTACAAAGGCGAAGCCATCTTCTTCGGACCGCTCGCCCAGCTCGAAACCTGCAACCATCCACACGTCCAGCAGTTCCTCGCCATGGACCGCGTCGAAATCGCCGGCAAAATCGAAGAAGTCTGACCTCTGCTTCGGTAAGGAGCCTGTCCTTGTTACAGTAAGGACGAAAGGTCCGCCATGTCTCGAATCACCTCCAAGTACCAGGTCACCGTGCCAAAGGTCATCGCGGAACAGTACGGACTTCACCCTGGCGACGACATCCAGTGGATTCCCGCAGGCGACACGATTCGCGTCATTCCGGCTGCCAAATCCGCCCCCACCGAAGACCTTGCAACCCGTCTTCGCCTCTTCGATCAGGCGACAGATCGTAACCGTAAGCGAGCCAGAACGATAAAGCCCAGGCGCACCGGCCAGGACCGCGGTTGGACCCGGGAGGATCTTTACCTTCGTGGCCGCTCTCATTGACACGAATGTCCTGGTGTACCGATACGATCACCGCTTCCCGGAAAAGCAAAAGATCGCAACTCTACTGCTTCGCCGGGGCATCGAAGAGGACACCCTGCGAGTTCCTCATCAGGTAATCATCGAGTTTGTCGCTGCCGTCACCCGCCCCATTCGCGGCCACATCATCCTGCCGCTGACAGCTGCACTCCGCGAGGCCGAAGAGTTCCTGAAGCAATTCACCATCCTGTATCCCAACGAGGCCATCCTCCGCAACGCGATCCGCGGTTGTGCCGCCTACCAGCTGAGTTGGTTCGACGCACAGATCTGGTCCTATGCCGAATACTACGGACTGTCTGAAATCCTGACCGAAGATCTGCAGAACGATCGCCTGTATGGCACGGTGCGCGTCGTCAATCCCTTCCTGAAGCCTCACGTTTGATGCCGCGAGCGTAAGAAGCTCCCGCTCTACCGACCGCCATGCACCATCGCCTTCACCCGGTCCCACTCGCGCGCCAGCCACGAAGGCTTCCGCACCGCCGCCCCACCACCCGGCGCACCACTCACCGAAAGCTGTTCCGTCGGCCGCTGATAATCCTCCGTCGCAATCAGATGCACCAGCGTGCCGTCAAACAAATACGTCCGCCTCCGCATTCTGCCGTCGTCATCTTTGGTGATAATCTCGAACGTCCGCCCGAAGCGCGTCGGATCCGCCGGATCCACATGCACCGGAAAAAATCCCTCAATCCCGTGCCGCCGGTACGACGTCTCATAACGATGCCGCCGCCGGTTCCAGAGAAACACCCGCCAGGCATCGAAATCCGCCGGGTCCATCGTTGTCGCCGTCGTCCAGAGCCAGTTGTGTTTCGTCCCGTCGCGCTCATCGTTCACCGCGCCCAGATCGAAATACGACGTAATCCGCGCCCCGCCCGCATACTGCGCCACTTCGTCCGGAATCGCCATCATCAGATTCCGCGTCAGTGCCCAGCCCGTCTGATGCGCTTCCGTTCGAACCAGCGTCCACGACTCCACAATCGCCGGCTTTTCATCCTTCGCCGCCGTCTTCGCTTCCTCGCGCACATCCGATTCCGCGTTCTCCGCGTCATTGTCCACGCCCCAGGTCTGCTGCCAGTTTTTCGGCGGCTTGGGAGCCGGCGGTTTCGGCGGCTGCTTCGATGAATTCTTCCCCGCCCGTTCCTTCTTCGAACGGCGCACCGGCGGCTGCGGCTTTTCAAACGTGAAGATCGAGCGCGGCGGCTCGCTTTCTCGCGCCACCAGCCTCCGCGCCAGCACCTCCACCGGCGCGCCTTCCGCTATCTGCGTAAACGCCGGAGACTTGCGGCTTGGATCAAGATGAATATTCAGCGTCTCGTAAGCCGTCGCTCTTCCCTCGGAAGGAAGTTTCAGCGCCGCCGCCCGCTCGCGCTCAATCCGCTGCATCTCCTCCGGACTCAGCAGATCGTACGAATCGATCCAGCCCTCCACTCCGCCCGTCGTCCGTACTTTCACATACCGCCGCCGCACATCGAGCACACTCACCCGCTCGCCATGTTTCAGCACCGTCGCGCTTGTTGTGCGTTGTGTCAGTTGCGGACGCAGCGCCGCCGTTGCGGGCGCAATGTAAGCCTGCGGAAGCTGCTGTTGCGGACCCGAGTTGCACCCGCCCAGCAGCAGCATTCCCCCCAATGCCGCAACCGCAAGTGATTTCGAGCCCAGACCACTCTCCTACGGCAGCAGCCGCGCGAGTTCTTTCAGGATGCAGCGATCCATCACCACCGGAATGCGCGCCGCTTCCGCCTTGGCCGCGCCCTCTTCGCTCACAACCCCTTCCTGCATCCACACACACCGCACATCCCCGCGCTCAATCACCTGGTCCACCACTTCGGGCACCCGCGCCGGACGGCGAAAAATATCCACAATGTCGATCGCGCCCGGCACATCTTTCACCGACGCATACGCGCGCTCCCCCAGCACTTCCGTCTCCTGCGGATTCACCGGAATCACACGAAATCCCTGCCGCTGCAGAAAACGCGAAACCCCGAAGCTCGGCCGCATCGGATTGCTCGAAAGCCCCACCACCGCGATCGTCTTCGCCGATTCCAAAAGATTCTTTATCTCGCTATCGGTCATCGCGCATCCAACCTTTCGTTCCCGTCCCGCGCATGCTTCGCGCCTTCCGCCAGCAGTTTCTGAAAGCGCGCCACTTCCGTCTTCGTCAGCGTCCGGTACGCGCCCGGCTTCAAATCGCCCAGCTCCAGAAACCCGATCTTCACTCGCTTGAGTTTTTCCACCAGCCGCCCAAAATGCTTGAACATGATGCGGATCTGGTTCTGCCGCCCTTCCACCAGCCGCACTTCGTACCACGGATTCTCGCCGCGCCGGATCAGCTTCAGTCCCGCCCGCGCCGTCCGCCGCCCATGCATCGGAATACCCGCCCGAAACTGCTCCTCCTGCTCCGCCGTCAGCGCGCCGTTCACCTTCACCAGATACGTCTTCATCACATGGCTCGCCGGCGACATCAGCTTATTCGCAAACTCGCCGTCGTTGGTCAGCAGCAGCAGTCCTTCGCTCGCATAATCGAGCCGCCCCACCGGATAAATGCGCTCCCGCAGCCCCTTGAAAATCGAGAGCACCGTCTTGCGCCCCTCCGGATCGTGCGTCGTCGTCACCACATCCTTCGGCTTGTTCAGCGCAATGTAAAGGTGATGCTTCGGCGCGCTCAGCACCTGCCCGTTCACCGTCACGCGATCCACCGCCAGATCCGCTTTCGTGCCCAGCTCCGTTACCGTCTCGCCGTTCACCGAAACGCGCCCGGCCAGAATCAGCTCCTCCGCTTTGCGCCGGCTCGCTATGCCCGCGTTCGCGATGATCTTCTGCAGCCGCTCTTCAGGCATTTTCTTCAGCCGGTTCGTCCAGCTTCAGTTCTTCCTGCGCGGGCCCAACACGCGCTTGCTCGGGCGCGCTCGGCTCTTCGCCTTCCGTTAGCGCAAATCGCCCGAGCTCTTCGAACTCCTTGAGCGTCGGCAGCTCGGCCAGCGAATTCAATCCAAACTGAATCAGAAATTCGCGCGTCGTCTTGTACAGAATCGGTTTTCCGACAACGTTCTTGCGCCCCGCCGCCGCAATCAGCTTCCGATCGAGCAGCGTCTTCAGCACGCCCGCGCCCTGCACCCCGCGCACTTCCAGAATCTCCGGCGCCGTAATCGGCTGCTTATACGCCACCACCGCCAGCGTCTCCAGCGCCGCGAGCGACAGCTTCAATGGCGGCTGCAGCTTGTTTACAAAACGCCGGATCGCTTCGTGATGCTCGGCCTTGGTCGACATCTTGTATCCGCCCGCCAGCTCCCGCACCGAAAGCCCGCGATCGGGCGCCGCATACTCAGCCACCAGCGCCGCCAGAATCTCTTTCACCTTGTCCAGCGGCTGCTCCAGCGCGCTCGCAATCTGCTCGGCTGTCAGCGGCTCGTCGGTGATGTAAATCGCCGCTTCAATCACCGCTTTCAGCGCAACCGTAGCCTCCGCCGCCGGCGCTTCTTCGGCCACCGCATCGGCGATCACAATCTCTTCCGATTCCGCGATCTGATCCTCTGCGCCGGGATCGGGTGCGCTCTCCTCTTCTGCTCTTTCCTCCTGAGCTTCGAGAACCTGATCCGTATCTTCCATGCTCAATTCGTTAACGATATTCCTCTTCTACCGCCGCCAGCTCTTCCGCCGTCGCGTTCGCCTCGTGAAATGCCGCCGCGCGCTCCAGCCCGATATCGCCAAACGCTTCCATCTGCGTCAGTTGCACCGCCTGCCGTTTCACCAGCTCGAGTATCGCCAGAAACAGGCAGATCATCGCGCGCCGGCTGCGCTGATTCTCAAACAACCGTGTCGCCGAAAGCGGTCCGTGGCGCCGAGTATTGCTCAGCTGCCGCCGCACATAGTCGATCATCTCCGGCACGCTTACCGACTCTTTCCCCACTTCGTAAATCGGCCGGTTCTTCGCCCGTTCCAGCACTCCCTGAAACGTCTTCACCAGGTCGAAAATCGTCACCGCCAGCGACGGCCCCTGATCTTCCGCAATAAACTCCTCAATCTGCGGATTCGACCACATCGCTTCTTCCACAATCCGCTTCTGCTGCAGCATCTCGGCCGCGTTCTTGAAGCGCTCGTGCTCGATCAGCCGCTCCACCAGCTCTTGCCGCGGATCTTCTTCCGGTGCGATTTTGTCCAGCTCCGGATCGCGCGGCAGCAGCGTGCGGCTCTTGATATGAATCAGCGTCGCAGCCATGTAGACGAACTCCGAGCTCAGCTCGATATCGAGTTCCATCGCCTTCTGCATGTAATCGAGATACTGCTGCGTGATCTTCGCGATCGGAATGTCGTGAATGTTGATCTGCTGCTTGCGAATCAGATCGAGCAGCAGGTCGAGCGGCCCTTCATATTGCTCCAGATGAAAGTTCAAGGGCGACGACACTTGCTTTCACATTAGCAAAGCAGGGCCGCTTTCAACCCTTTGTTCTACGCCCTTCTGCGCTTCCGAATCAGCGCTGCGCCAACACCCAGACCCGCCCCCAGCAGCGCTCCGCTCATCGGCTCCGGCACGATATAGAACGGCACCGGTGTTTGGTTATCCGCTTCGAGCAGCATGAAGCTCGCCCCCGCCGAACTTTCGTTCTGGGGCGAATTTGGTCCCGCGGAAGTACCCGCGATGACGATCGCCTCAAACGGCACACCAAGCTCGAACGGGAACGTGCCGTCGCCCACAACTCCGCCCACACTCGCGTACTCGTTACCGCCGAAGCCGCCGATAATGCCTGCAATAAAGCCCGGCCGTTTCGGGCCAGGCGTTATGTACCACTGGGTAACTGTTCCCGTTGCGGAAGCACTCCAGGCCGCGGGTGCATTCACATTCGTCGATGCGCCCGCCGCGGCGTCCACAAACAGATCGCCCGGTGTTTCGCGAACCATAACAGATGCGGCTACGAATCCCTGGATCCCGTTCACAAAGAATGGTATCGAACAATCTGTGCTGGCGTTGATCGTGACGTTCCCCAGCGTGCAGCTCACAGAAGTGACGGATCCGGCCTGCAGAACAGCCGCACCCGCAAGAAATAGCAGAATATATTTGGACATAGCGCTCCTCCCCAAAGAAGCGCATCTATTTTATGCCCAAATGCGTTTTATCCGAGCCGCGAGCGTAGCGACCCGTTACGACGCCAGCGTATTCACCGTCAGCGGACGCCCTGCTTCATACGCTGCAATCGCCGCTTCCTGCTGCAGAATATAACCCAGCTCGTCCACGCCTTCCAGCATGCAGGTTTTCGCAAACTGGTCGATGGTAAACTTCACCACCGAATCGTCCGGCAGCGTCAGCTCTTCGTCTTCCAGATCCACCGTCACCGTCGCTTCCGGATTCTTCTCCACCATCGCGAACAGCTTCTTGTGCGCATCCGGCGGCACCACAATCGGCAGCAGCGAATTCTTCAGCGCATTGCCGCGAAAAATGTCCGCAAACGACGTGCTGATCACCGCTCGAAAACCGTACTGCGTCAGTGCCCACGGCGCATGTTCCCGCGAGCTGCCGCAGCCAAAATTGTCCCCCGCCAGCAATACCTGCGCCGCGTGTCCCTCCGGACGATTCAAAATGAAATCCGCCTTCGGATTACCGTTCTCGTCATAGCGCCAGTCACAGAAAAGCTGATCGCCCAGCCCCGCTTTTGAAGTCGTCTTCAAAAAACGCGCGGGAATGATCTGATCGGTATCGATGTTGTCGATCGGCAGCGGCGCCATCCGGCTCGTGAATGTCGTAAACTTTTCCATGTTGTTTTCCTATACGAGCGTCCGCACGTCCGTCACTACACCCGTTACCGCCGTCGCAGCCGCCGTCAACGGACTCGCCAGAAACGTCCGTCCGCCCTTGCCCTGCCGTCCTTCAAAATTGCGATTGCTGGTCGAAACGCTGTATTCGCCCGGCTGCAACTGATCGCCGTTCATCGCGATGCACATCGAGCAGCCCGCCTCGCGCCAGTCCGCGCCGGCTTCCTTGAAAATGCGATCGAGCCCCTCGGCCTGCGCCTGTTCTTTCACCTGCTGCGATCCCGGCACCACCATCACCCGCACCTTCGGATTCACTTTCCGGCCCTTGAAAATCTCCGCCGCCGCGCGCAGATCCGATATCCGCGAATTCGTACAGCTCCCGATAAACACCACATTCACCGGATGCCCCAGCAGCGGCTTGCCCGACGGCAGATCCATATACCGCAGCGCCTTGCTCAGCGAATCGCGTTCCAGCGGATCGTTCAGCTGCGCTGGATCGGGCACCGGAGCCGTAATCGCAATCCCCATACCCGGATTCGTGCCAAACGTGATCATCGGCTCGAGCGAATTCGCATCAATATCGATGCGCTTGTCAAACACCGCGCCTTCGTCCGTCGGCAGCTCGCGCCACAACTTCAGCGCCTTCTCCCACTCCGCTCCCTTCGGCGCATAGGGCCGTCCCGCCACATACTGATACGTCGTGTCATCCGGCGCCACCAGCCCCGCGCGCGCTCCGCCTTCAATCGACATGTTGCAGATCGTCATCCGCTCTTCCATCGAAAGCGAACGGATCGCCGATCCCGCATACTCGAACACACAGCCCGTACCGCCGCCAATACCAATGCGCGAGATCAAATTCAGGATGATGTCCTTCGCGCCCACACCCGGCTTCAGCGTGCCTTCCACCCGCACTTCGTAGGTCTTCGAACGCGACTGCAGCAAACACTGCGTCGCCAGCACATGCTCCACCTGGCTCGTCCCGATGCCAAACGCCAGCGCACCGAATGCGCCGTGCGTCGCGGTATGGCTGTCCCCGCACACCACCGTCATCCCGGGCTGTGTCAATCCCTGCTCCGGCCCGATGATATGCACAATCCCCTGCTTGCTCGAGTGCGGTCCGAAAAACGGAATGCCAAAATCCCGGCAGTTTTTCTCGAATTGCTCGATCTGCGCGCCCGCCACTTTGTCTACAATCGGCAGCGAACGGTCGTACGTCGGAATACTGTGATCCGTGGTGCCGATCGTCAGATCCGGCCGCCGCACTTTCAGCCCGCGCTCGCGCAGTCCCGAAAACGCCTGCGGCGAAGTGACCTCATGCACCAGATGCAGATCAATATAGAGCAGCGTGGGCGCGCCCGCGCGCTCCGCCACGACATGCTTGTCCCAGACTTTTTCAATAATGGTGCGCGGCTTCTGACCTGCGCCGTTCTTCTCTGCCATAATTCTTCGTTCCGCTCAGCTCTTCGCCGCACCAACCTCTTTGCGCGCAGGCTGTAGCGCTTCGCAAACCGCATCGCCCACTTCGCTCGTCGTGGCCGCTTTACCCGCCGGTTTCAGATCCGCCGTCACGCGCCCGCTGTTCAGCACGTTCTCCACCGCCGCATTCACCGCCTGCGCCTCGCGCGTCAACCCAAAACTGTATTCGAGCATCGCCGCCACCGAGCCAATCGCGCCAAACGGATTCGCCTTGTTCTGTCCCGCAATATCCGGCGCCGATCCATGCACCGGCTCATACAATCCCGTCCACGCTCCCGACGGCCGCTTCGGTCCCAGCGATGCCGAGGGCAGCATCCCGATCGATCCGGCCAGCACCGCGCCTTCATCGCTCAAAATATCGCCGAACATGTTCTCCGTCAGCACCACATCGAAGCGCTTCGGATTCAGCACCAGTTGCATCGCGCAGTTATCCACCAGCATGTGATCCACCGCCACATCCGGATACTGCTTCGCCACATCCACCACCACCCGCCGCCACAGCTGCGAGTTTTCGAGCACGTTCGACTTATCCACGCTCGTCACTTTCTTCCGCCGCTTGCGCGCCAGCTCAAACGCCATCTGCGCAATGCGCTCGATCTCCCCGCGCGTATACGTCATCGTATTCACTGCGCGTTCTTCCAGGCCTGCACCCGAAATCCCGCGCGGCGTCCCGTAATACACGCCGCCCGTCAGCTCGCGCACGATGATCATGTCCACGCCATCCACCAGCTCATTCTTGAGCGGCGAGGAATCGAGCAGCGCCTTGTACGAACGCACCGGACGCAGATTGCTGTACACTCCCAGCGCTTTCCGAATACCCAGCAATCCGCGTTCCGGCCGCTTATCCGGCGGCGCATTGTCAAATTCCGGCAGCCCCACCGCGCCCATCAACGTCGCATCCGCTTCCGCCGCCAGCTCGCGCGTGTCCTCGGGAAACGGATCGCCCGTTTTGTGAATCGCGATTCCGCCCAGCAGCGCTTCCGAAATCTTCAGCGTGTGCCCAAACACCCGCCCCACCTGCTCGAGCACTTTCCGGGCCTCGCGCGTCACTTCCACACCAATGCCGTCGCCCGGCAACAACAGTACGTTCAATTGCATCGTTTGCTTTTTTAGTCCGCGCCCGCCGTCACCGAAGCGCTCTTCGTCACCAGTTCGATCAGCGCCACAATCTCATCATTGCGCAGACCCTTCTTGTTGTCGGCCATCTGCGTGAAGCGATGATACACCTCTTCGAGCTCCTCGCGATTCAGCTTGAAACCCAGATCTTCCGCGCGCTGTTTCAACGCATGCCGCCCGCTGTGCTTGCCCAGCACAATGCGGCTCGCCGGCACGCCTACGCTCGCCGGATTGATAATCTCGTACGTCGTCGGCTCTTTCAAAAAGCCGTCCTGGTGAATGCCCGCCTCGTGCGCAAACGCGTTCTCGCCCACAATCGCCTTATTCGGCTGCGGCCCGAAGCTGATAAACTCCGTCAGCGTCTTGCTCGCGTGATACAGCTTTTCGCTGTTGATCTTCGTCTCAAACGGCAGCCGGTCCTTGCGCACCTTCATCGCCATCACTACTTCTTCGAGCGCCGCATTGCCCGCGCGCTCCCCGATGCCGTTGATCGTGCATTCCACCTGCCGCGCACCGGCCTTCACCGCCGCCAGCGAATTCGCCACCGCCAGCCCCAGATCGTCGTGGCAGTGTACGCTCACAATCGCGCGATCGCCCAGCGCCTTCACCGCGCGCCCGATCAGTTCCGCATACTCATCCGGCGTTGAATAACCCACCGTGTCCGGCAGATTCACTGTGCGCGCGCCCGCTTCCACCACCGCCTCGCACACCTGCATCAGATATTCCGGTTCCGTGCGCGTCGCATCTTCCGCCGAAAATTCCACATCATCTGTATAACTGCGCGCCAGCGTCACCGCCGCCACCGCCGCGTCAAGAACTTGTTGCCGCGACTTCTTCAGCTTGTACTTCAGATGAATGTCGCTCGTCGCAATGAACGTGTGTATCCGAGGCCGCTTCGCATGCTGCAGCGCTTTCGCCGCCTTCTCTACATCCAGCGTTGAAGCCCGCGCCAGCGCCGCTACCGACACCCACGGAAACTGCCGGCTCACCGCATCCACCGCCTCAAAATCGCCTTCCGATGCAATCGGAAAACCCGCTTCCAGAATGTCCACGCCCAGATCCACCAGCGCCGTCGCCGTCGTCAGCTTTTCCAGCGTCGTCATGCTGCATCCCGGCGATTGCTCGCCATCGCGCAGTGTCGTGTCAAATATGTACACTCGGCTCATTCAGGCTCCTGCCCCGGATAATTTTCCCTCATGCTAAATGAATGCCAGCGATTACGCAAATTTATAGTTTTGCGGGTTGTTATTAGATATAATGATGCCATAAACGCCCTGTCGGAGTGGGCGTTATGGAACTCTATCCTTTAAAGGTTTTCCTCACCGTTGCCACAGAAAAAAGTTTTTCGCGTGCCGGCGAAAAACTGCTGCGTACCCAGCCCGCGATTTCCATCGCCATTCAGCGCCTCGAAAGCGATCTCAAAGAGAAATTAATTGACCGCACCGGCCGCGAGCTTCTGCTCACCGACGCCGGAAAAGTCGTCCTCGAATATGCACGCCGCTTTCAAAGCCTCGAGAGCGATCTCGAAAATGCGCTGCGTGAGCTGAAGGACAATTACGCCGGCCGCCTGCTCATCGGCGCCAACGAATCGATGTCGCTCTATCTCATCCAGCACATCGAAAAATATCGCCGCATGTTCCCCAAAGTAAAAGTGCAGGTGCGGCGCTCGGAATCGAGCAAAATTCCGTCCCAGATGCTCGATGGCGAACTCGAACTCGCCGTCATCAGCTACGATCCCCAGGACGATCATCTTCTCACCGAAGTCATCTACACCGACCGCCTCACGCTCATCGTGTCCCCCGAGCATCGCTTCGCCGATCGCGGCGAAATTTCCATCACCGAGCTCGACATGGAAACCTTCATCGCGCACAACGTCATCTCGCCCTACCGCGAGGCCGTGCTCAAAGAATTCGCGCGCTACAAAGTCCCGCTCAATATGGATGTCGAGATGCCCACCATCGAAACCATTCGCCGTCTCGTGCAGGACAATGAAGGCGTGGCGTTCCTCCCCCGAATGTGTGTCGATCTCGAGATCAAGCAGAACACCCTGCGTGAAGTGAAGGTCCGCGAGCTCGCGCTTGAGCGCAAAATCCGTCTCGTCTACCCCGCGCGCCGCGCCCTCAGCCACGCCGCCAAGGCCTTTCTCGAAATCGTGAAGCGTACCACCGTCGAACCCGAACAGGTGCAAGAGACGCGCGTCTAAGCTCCTCCGCGCAAACCTTGGCTCGAGCGGACATCGGTATCGTGGGCGGAGGTCTCATCGGCCTCGCATCCGCCTGGCGTCTGGCGCAGGCCGGCCTTCGTGTCGCCGTCTATGAGCGCGGCGGATTCGGCGGCGAAGCCAGCTGGGCCGGAGCCGGTATGCTCGCGCCCGGCGGCGAAATCGAAGAACCCTCCGACTTCGCCTCTCTCGCCCTCGCCTCGCGCGCACTCTATCGCGCTTTCGTCCGCGAACTCGAAGCCGCAACCCGAACCGAGATCGACTATCAGGAATGCGGCGCACTCGATCTCGCCTACAGCGACGACGAATGGCGCGCCTTACAGCATCGTGCCGAACGCCAGCGCGCGCTCGGCATCGCCTCCAAAGCCGTCGATCCCAAACAAGTCGCCATCTTCTGGCCGCGCGTGCGCACCGAAAATCTCGCCGGCGCGCTCTTCTATCCGGACGACGCCATCGTCAACCCGCGCGAGTTGTGCCGGTCCCTCGTTCTCGCCTGCACCAAAGCCGCTGTTGAGCTATTCTCGGTCAGCGCGGTCGAACAAATCCATGTCTCGCCCAACGAAGCTACGCTGTACGTCAAAACCATCACGCGCAAAAATCGCAAGGTCATCATCGGCCGCCGTTTCCGCGCAGCCGTCCTCGCCGCCGGCGCCTGGAGCAGTTCCATCCCGGTCTCCGGCGTTCCCGCCCCGCCCGCCGTCGAACCCGTCAAAGGTCACCTCGTCGGCTACCAACAACCCGATCAGACCTGCAACACCATCCTCCGCCACGGGCACACCTATCTCCTGCAGCGCGCCAACGGTTTGCTGATCGCCGGCGCCTCCGTCGAACACGCCGGCTGGGACCGTTCCCTCGATCCCGCCATCGCCGCCCGCCTCGCGAGCGAAGCCAGCTTTGTGCTCCCGCATCTGGCCGAAACCACGCCCTCCGAAATCTGGATCGGCTTCCGCCCGTCAAGCGATCACCTGCAACTCGGCCCCTGGCACTCCAGCGCCCTCCATCTCGCCTACGGCCATTTCCGCAACGGCATCCTCCTCGCCCCCAAAACCGCCGCCGATCTCGCCAGTTCTCTCTCCCGAATTTCCCGACCCTGACAACTCCCCGCCCGCGCCCACTACTCAGCAGAACCCATAGGGAGTCTCCATGAAAAAATTGTTGGGCGCATCTGCGCTCGCACTCGCATTTACCTGCCTTTCACCGTTCACGGCCGCCGCGCAGTCCATCGACAACGCCGCCAACCCGAACCCCGAAGGCACTCTCAGCCGCTGGCTGACGCTCGATCAGTTCAGCTTCAGCAGCCGCTACCGCAACGCCTTCGGCACCAACGGCGAACATACGTTCAACAGCGAGCAGAATCGCTCGCTCGTCTCGGGTAAGTTCAAGCTCGATGAACAGGGCAAGTACTTCATCGGCTTCCGCGCCTCGTCAGGCCGCTACTTCAACTGGGCCTACTCGACCGCAATGGGCGCTCACTTCGGCCCGTCGGACGAAACTATTTTCGTCGGCCCCGGCACCGGTGGTTTGATCTACCAGGCCCTCAGCCAAGGCGTTACCGGCGATGCTCCCGAATCGCGCGGCTGGAATTTCTATATGCGCGAACTCTATTTCAGCGCCACTCCCGTCAAACCCGTCACCGTGGAATTCGGTGGTCTCGGCTTCGAGCGCGGTGTCGCTTCCGAGATCACCACCTTCGACGAAGACGGCTACATCACCGGCGAGCGCCTCCGTCTCCACGACAAAAATCATCTCTACTTCGACCAGATCTCCACCACCTTCGGCTATCTCGGTTTCTACGATCCCTACACGCCGAACTTCTTCGCACGCGGTACCGGTCTCGCCCACAACAACTACCGCCAGGTCGAAGCCCATAAAGCCTGGAGCAAACGCTTCGCTGGCTCGCTCGAATACGACTGGTTCTTCGGTTACAACACCTTCCGCGAAGCCCTTCGCACCTCGATTCCCGAAACGAAGGTTGCCGACAGCGCTCGCTTCGAGCTCTATCAGCGCGCCAATGCACCCAGCCTGCAGGGCGAAGTCTTCCCGGCGGGCAACGGCTGGAGCGTCGCCTTCGATAAAAACCTGCAGCATAAGAAATGGCAGCTCGAAGCCGGCTATGCCGATATCGATCGCTACTACGGTGTCTACAGCGGCTCGCGCCTCGGCACCATCGTGGGCTTCAGCCTAAACGGCGATGCCTACCAGATCGGCAAGCGTCCGTTCGTGCGCCTGAACTACACGCCGCATCCGTTCGTGACCTTCTTCGGCTTCTACACGCACGAAGTCGACGCACCCACGGATCCGACCTACAACGCTTTCAACCGCCAGAACATTCAGGGCGGCCTCACCATCAACTTCAAGGCCATGCTCAACAAAGCCGGCCTGCTCTAACCTCCTCTACGTGCGCCGGTTTCCAAAGAGCCGGCGCACTCTTCCTTTCAGAGCGTCTTCAAAAACGCGAGCAGATCCCTCTTCTCCTCCTCCGTAAATCCAATCTGAAACCGCTCGATCGAGCCCCGCGCATCCAGCGCACCTGCCCCATAGTCGTACGCCTGCGCCGTTTCCAGCTTCATCTCGAACTCCACAATCGCGTGTTGTTGTTGCTTTGTTAGCCGAACCGTGCCCTGCGCATGTCCGCTCGTCGCATCCTCCGCCTGCTGTTCCAGAATCGGCTTGCCATCGATGTTGTACGTCGCGACCAAACCGGATTCATTCGGAAACGGAAATCGATTCGGCAGCGATTGCCCGCACACAGGCACCACCATCGCCACGAACATCGCGATCTCGCGAACTCTTCCAAATGGCCGCAACATGCAAAATTCTTTTGCCAGGCCACTGCCATTGAACTAGCCCGCGCGTCCAACATCTTGAACTGCTAACCGAGCCGCGAACTGTCTTACCGAGCCGCGACTAAAAGGAGCGGTCATCAATATCCGCGCAACCGCTACCCTGATACCGAGCGCCGAAGCGCCACACGCGCTCACCAACGTATCCATGGACAAATTTCAAATCACCGGCGGTACTCCGCTCCAGGGCGAACTCCCCGTCAGCGGCTCCAAAAACGCCGCCCTGCCCGCGCTCGCCGCCTGCCTCCTCACCGCCGAACCCGTCACGCTCCGCCGCATCCCGCCCGTCAAAGACATCGCCACGATGCAGAAGCTGCTCGCCTACACCGGCGCGCAGATTGATCAGCAGGATGGCTCCGTCCGCATCGAAGCCCGCTCCCTTGATCGTCCCGAAGCTCCCTACGATGTCGTCAAAACCATGCGCGCTTCGAGCCTCGTCCTCGGTCCGCTCGTCGCCCGCACCGGCGTCGCCCGCGTCTCCATGCCCGGCGGCTGCGCCATCGGCGCGCGTCCCATCAACATGCACATCTCCGCCCTCGAACTCCTTGGCGCCGAGATCGAGCAGTCCCACGGCTACGTCGAAGCCCGCGCTCCTCAGGGCCTGCGCGGCGGCCGCGTCCATTTCGACCGCATCACCGTCACTGGCACCGAAGATGTCCTCATGGCCGCTGTCCTCGCCCGCGGTGAAACCATCATCGGCAACGCCGCCCGTGAACCCGAAGTCACCGATCTCGCCGATTTACTCATCGCCATGGGCGCGAAAATTGAAGGCGCCGGTTCCTCCACCATCCGCGTCCAGGGTGTAGAACGTCTACATGGCGCCGAGCACACCATCATCCCCGACCGCATCGAAGCCGGTACCTTCATGCTCGCCGCCGCCATCACCGAAGGCGACGTCGTCATCAGCAACTGCAACCCCGAGCACGTCTCCGCGCTCACCGTCAAAATGCAGCAGGCCGGAGCCGAAGTCGCCGACGCCGGACCCGGCGCTCTTCGCGTCCGCGCTCACGGCCGCCCCACCGCCATCGATGTCACCACCGAGGAATATCCCGGCTTCGCCACCGATCTCCAGGCGCAGTACATGGCCTGGATGACCATCGCCCAGGGCATCAGCTTCGTCACCGAAACCATCTTCGAAAACCGCTTCATGCACACCCAGGAGCTCGCCCGCATGGGCGCCAATATCCGCATCGTCGGCCGCCAGGCCATCGTCGCCGGCGAACCCGAGCTCACCGGCGCACAGGTCATCGCCTCCGACCTCCGCGCCAGCGCCTCTCTCGTCCTCGCCGCCCTCCGCGCCCGCGGCCAGTCCACCATCGATCGCGTCTACCACATGGATCGCGGCTACGAGCGCATCGAAGAAAAACTCGCCGCCGCCGGCGCACGCATCACCCGCCTCACCGATTAAAAACTCTGTAGCCCGAACCTCCACGCCTGGCGGCACGTCCACGTCTTGTCTCCGGAGGCAACTCCAGCATGCGCCTGCTCGCCGTCACCCTGGCCCTCGCCGCAGCCGCCTACTCCCAAACTCCCAACACAATCGCCTTCGACGGTCTTAGCCGCTCCAACCCCGCGCCTGCCTTCGACCACGGCTACGTCGCCGCCTGGGACCTCGTCCAGGTCCACAGCCTCACCCTCTACGATCCCTCCGGCGCGCGCCTCTTCGACCTGACCTCCCTCACCCTCCCCGACGGCACCCGGACCTACACCCCCGACAGCGTCGATATCGATTCCGACGGCATCTCCGCCTACACCTGGCGCGCCATGTTCCCGCGCGCCGGCTTCGCTCTTCTCGACAAGACGGGCAAACCGCTCCGCATCGTCGAAACCCAGCCCTATGCGCCCTCGCAGATTTGCTTTGCCCCCGACCACTCCCTCTGGGTCTTCGGCCAGCTCTGGGGTCCCAAAACACTCGAGCCGGACTACCCCGTCTTCCGCCACTACTCCCGCGACGGCAAACTCCTCGGCGCCTTCGTCCAGCGCTCCACTCTCCCCACCTACGACGGCATCGGCCTCGACAACCTCACCGGCAGTTTCGTCGGCCTCTGGCGTCTGCGCGCCTCCAAAGACCGCCTTGGCGCCGCCCTCCTGCTCGGCAACGGCAAGAGTCTCTGGGTCGAGCTCGATTTCTCCGGCAACCTGATCGGTCAGTGGCCTCTCCCGCACGGCATGCCCCTCGCCTTCGATGAGAACAACACCCTCTACGGCGGCTACTGGAGCGAGGACCATCATCACTACCGCCTGCTCGTCTTCGACAAATCCACCGGCACCTGGCAACCGCTTCCGCCGCATCCTCCCGGCCTCCTCATCGCCGCCGACGGCACCCGCCTCGTCTACCAAAACGGCGACCAGCTCCGCTGGACCGATCCCCCCGCCCCGCTCACCCAAAGCGCTTCGCTCGCCCAGCCCCGATAACGGTTAAATTCCTCACGCTGCCGTTTCGCGCCAGGGTGACGAAGCCCCATCCGCCGTGATATTCTTCCCCTCACTGTGCTCCACAGCACCGTCTCGCACTACCGGATTCTCGAACGGCTGGGCAGCGGTGGAATGGGTGTGGTCTACCGTGCCGAAGATCTGACCCTCGGGCGTGAAGTCGCCCTCAAGTTCATCTCCGACGACATCACCGCCGACCCTCTCGCCGTCGAACGATTCAAGCGCGAGGCCCGCGCCGCCGCCGCCATCAGCCACCCCAACATCTGCACCGTCTACGAAATCGGTGAACACGGCCATGTCCCCTATCTCTCCATGGAGTTGCTCGAAGGCCAAACCCTCGCGCACCGCCTCACCGCCCACCCGCTTCCGCTCGACATCGTTCTCGATTGGGCCATCCAGATCGCCGACGCCCTCGAAGCCGCTCACTCCCGCGGCATCGTTCATCGCGACCTCAAGCCGGCCAACCTCTTCCTCACCAAACGCGGTCAGCTGAAAATCCTCGACTTCGGCCTCGCCAAGCTCAAAACTCCCGCGTCTGCGCGGCCCGCCCCGGCCACCCCCGCCGACAGCACCGTCGTCATGTTGCAAACCGATCCCGGACGCGCCATCGGCACCCCCGCCTACATGTCCCCCGAGCAGGTGCGCGGCGAACCCGTCGACGCCCGCTCCGACCTCTTCAGCCTCGGTGTCGTCCTCTACCACCTGAGCACCGGGCGATTGCCTTTCGAAGGCGGCGACGTCGCCAGCATCATGGCCGCCATCCTCCGCGACCGTCCCGCTTCCCCCGCCGACCTCAATCCGGCATTACCTCCTGCGCTCGAGCCCATCCTCACCAAAGCTCTCGAGAAGGATCCGCCCCGCCGCTATCAGTCCGCCGCTGAAATGCGCGCCGACCTCGAGCAACTCCGCCAGCAATACAGCGTCCATCCGTCAACCGGCCCAAAGCGCCGCGCCCGTCGCCCCGTCCTCTCCCGCCCGATTCTCTGGATCTCCGCTGCTGCCGCTCTCCTCCTATGCTGCGCCCTCGGCTCTTACTTTCTGTTTCGCCCCCGCCAAACCTTCTTCGATCACCCCGAAATCGCCCAGCTCACAACCAATGGCGACGCGGATATCGCCGCGATTTCTCCCGACGGCCGATACGTCGCCTACGCCGCCGGAGATGGTAAAACGTCCCTGCGGTTGCGGCAGGTGTCGACCGACAGCGATATCGAACTTCTCCCCCCGGCGAATCTCGTCTACAATTCGCTCGCCTTCTCACCCGACAACGCTTATATCTACTACTCCACCGGCCCCGGCTATCAGGGTCCCGCCAATCTCTTCCGTATACCCATCGTCGGCGGTTCTCCCCGCCCGCTGCTTCATAACCTCGTCTGTGGTGCTTCTTGCAACGTGGCTTTCTCTCCCGACGGCAAACGCATGGCTTTCTTTCGCCGGGATACCGGGTCAAACCAGAACGCGCTCGTCCTCGCGGCACTCGACGGCACCGAGCAACATGCCCTCCGGAAAGGTAAGGACATTTTTGGGCTCCTCGCCTTCCATCCGAATGGGAACCTCCTCGCCACTAGCATCCCTGGCACCCGCATCTCACTCATCCCTGTCGATGGCGGCCAGGAAACATCTTTAGGACCCGACGAGTGGTCCACCATCGAGTCCATCGCCTGGCTGCGCGACGGAAGCGCCCTTTTCGTCGCTGGCTGGTCCCCTCGCCGCTGGCGTCTCATGCAGATCTGGGCATTGAGCTACCCGCAAGGCCGCGTCCGTCCGGTCACCAGGGACAGTTCCGGATTTTACAGCCTCAGCCTTACCGCCAATTCCGAAATTTTGACCGCAGTGCGCGGCACCCTGACCGTCAATCTGTGGGCCGCTGATGCCGGCGCGCTTGGCGCAAACTGGAACCTGTCCCAGGTCCGTCGGCTCACTTCCGGCACCGCCTCCGTTGGCGCCGGCAGTACCGGGCTCTCCTGGCTCGGCGAACGGACCCTCTTCTATGCCGTTCTTGGCAATCAGTCGCAGGACATTTACTCCCTCGATCTCGACCATCCTCGCCCCGCTCAAATTACCCGCGATGAAATGATCCCTGCATTCTGCGTCTGCGGCAATTACATCGTTTTCAACTCGCTCAGTCATGGCCATCAAGGTGGTCTCTGGCGCATCGACCTGAACGGCGAAAACCGTACCCCGCTCGCCAGGGATGTCCGGCTCGAATCCTGCTCTGTCGACGGTCAGTCCGCCGAATACTCCGTTCCTGGCGATCCTCCGAGATTTTTCCAGATTCCCGTGCAGGGCGGGGCGCCCGCCGCCATCATTCGCCAACCCCCCGATGGCATTCCCTCGCCCGACAAGCATTCAATTGCCTATCGCCTTCCCTCCCGCTCGCCGGGTGCGGGGTCGCCGCTCGCCGTTGTGGCCGTCGCTGATCGTCGTCGCGTCACCGAGCTAAACGTCCCCGACAATGCGCTCTGGGGCTGGGCTCCCGACAGTGCCGCCATCGACTTCGTAAGCGGAGATCAGACCAATCTCTTCCGCATTCCCCTCACGACTCAAACGCCCGAACCGCTCACTCATTTCGATTCCGAATCGATCTTCGCCTTTGCCTGGTCTCGGAGCGGCAAAATGCTCGCTCTTGCCCGGGGCGTGTTACCCAGGGACGTCGTCCTCATCCGCAACACCCAAAGCAAGTAAACCCACTCTCCCGCCCTGCCACGCTGGCCCTATCGACACACAGGCCTGCCCCCGATCCGACCAGCTCTTCAGATACGGACTTGCCGGTGTGAGCTCTTCAGCCCATTCGCAGATCCGGCCGCTCATGGCCGGAGCCGAAGTGGCGCTTTAGCGCATCAGCTCCCGGTTCGTCTCGCACGTCGGGCAATCGCACCCGCCCCGCTCCTCCGGCCTCGGCACATTCGCGCACGGCAGCATGTGCCCGCCGTTCTTCTTCTCTTTCTCAATCAGCTCAAACCACGTCTTCGGCTTCATCCGCTGCACGCCCGCCCCGCCCCTGATCTGTATCTCCGGATCGTGCATCGCCCACTCATACTCCTTCGGCACACCGTTCACAAAATAAAAGCGCCGGTACACCAGATCCCGCTCCGCATCCAGACTCTCCACCGCCTCCCGCAGCTCCTCGTTCGGCGGATGCGGCGTCGTCACCGTCTTCCCCTCCCCATTTACCTCCACTTCCACCCACTGCTCCGCCATCGCCATCTCTTTGCCCTGCCGCTTCGTCTTCTCCGCGCGCTCCGCCCGCTCGGCACGTTCCGCCCTCTGCTCCTCTTTCGTTCGAACCGCGTGCACCCGCAATCCCTCCGATAGCTGATTCCGCCGCAATCCCTCCACCGCCCCATACGACCGGTAAAACGCCCGCTCCGCCGTCGTCTTATAGCGCTGTATCAACGCAATCCGCTGCTCATAACCCGGCTCCTTCGGATCTCCCGCCTCCGCCTCCATCAGCCGCCGCGCCGCCCGCTGCGCAAACCAGTCGTTCACAATCAGCTGATCGAGCAGCCGCTCCTCCCGCCAGTCCCGCGGCTCATACTGCTCCATCCAGCGCCGCTTGGTCTCTTCGTATTCGGCCGGATCTTCATCCTCCATGAACTTCATCTTCGACCGCAGCCCGTGCGTCAACGCGTTCATGCTGGACTTCTGCTTCCCTTCGGGAGACTTCGCCATATCGCCCGCCAGTCTCCCCCGCCCGATCCTCCGGCACCCTCGCCGAAACGATTCTAAGTTGCTGAAAATAAGCAACAAACAAAATTTCTTGGAACGGTGATCGGTCCCGGCCGGATTACGGGTCGCGTTCGTTCGGCAAAAATCGCGCCACTCCGTTTCACCCGCGTTAAAATGCGTGAATAATCCTTAATTCGACGTCTACGAAGTAGGACGTCCCAAGGGAAAAAGGAGCGTGCCCATGCCCGCCATTGCCTCACCAGCCAGAAAGACCTCCGCCTTCGGCATCTACCCCACCCGCGAGATGGCCGAAAACGCAGTCGATCGCCTCCTCGAAGCAGGCTTCTCCAACGAGGACATCTCGGTCCTCCTCCAGGACAACCCGTGCCAGCCGGAACCCACCACCGAGAAGCACACCAAGGCTCCCGAAGGCACCACCACCGGTGTCGTCGCCGGAGGCATCATCGGCGGCACCATCGGCCTGCTCGCCCATATTGGCGTGCTCGCCATCCCCGGCCTCGGCCCCCTCATCGCCGCCGGACCCATCATCGCCGCGCTCTCCGGTATCGGCTCCGGCGGCATGCTCGGCGGCGTGATCGGCGCCCTGGTCGGCTTCGGCATCCCCGAATACGAGGCCAAGCGCTACGAGGGCCGTATCAAGAGCGGCGGCATCCTGGTCTCGGTCGCCTGCGATACCGCCGAGTCCGTCCAGAAAGCCAAACAGCTTCTCAAAGACTCCGGCGCCGAAGACATCGCCTCCGTCCCCCAGACCCGCGCCGCCGCTTCGGCCTAAATCGTTCAGCTACGCACCGTCGTTCATTCCGAGCCGCGAGCGAAGCGACCGGTGTTTTCGCCGAAACCCCTCCGATACACTGTCAGGCGATGCGCTTCGCCCTGCTCGCCCTCACCCTCATCGCCGCCGCCTCCGCCCAGCAAGTCATTCCTTTGTCGCCCGCCTCCGGCCCCAGCACCGAAAAAGAATACTTCTCCCACGTCTGGAACACCGAGGTCGTCACCAACGTCACCCAGCCCAGCCTCACGCTCTACCGCCCCGTCTCCGGCGGTAACGGCACCTCGGTCGTCATCTGCCCCGGCGGCGGCTTCATGGCGCTCTCCATCAACAGCGAAGGCATCGCGGTCGCCAAATGGCTCGCCGATCGCGGCATCACCGCCTTCGTGCTCAAATACCGCCTCGCCCACAGCGGCGAAGACGCCACCCAGGAATTCATGACGCTCTTCCAGGATCGCCAGCACTTCGAGCAGGTCATCGGCGACATCCCCCGTCTCGCCGTGCATGATGGCATCGCCGCCGTTGCCTACGTTCGCGCCCACGCCCGCGACTACGGCATCAAGCCCGATCGTGTCGGCATCATCGGCTTCTCCGCCGGTGGCACCGTCACCGCCGGTGTCGCCTTCCACTACCAGCCCGAAAGCCGCCCCGCTTTCGCAGCGCCCGTCTATGCCGCTGCTGCTTTCTTCAAGGACGAGCCCGTACCCGCCGACGCACCGCCCCTCTTCCTCGCCGCCGCCACCGACGACAATCTCGGCCTCGCCCCCGACAGCATCACGCTCTACAACAAATGGGCCGCTGCCCACAAATCCGTCGAGCTGCACATGTACTCCGTCGGCGGCCACGGCTTCGGTATGCGCCGCCAGGGTCTTCCCTCCGACACCTGGATCGATCGCTTCACCGACTGGCTCGCCGAACAAGGCCTGATGAAGAAATAATCGCTGTCTGCTATCGCGCTGCCGACTTCGCTCCCGCCTCTGCTGCTCCCGGTGCAACCCCGAGTTGTTCCAGCAGCGAAAGCCGGTCAAAGTACGCCCGCTCGTTCACCACTTTGCCGTTCTCGATGCGGTCGAACGTGACTCCGTGCATCGTCACCTTCCGGCCCGTTGCCGGAATGCCCAGGTATGTGCCGGCGTGCGTACCAGTCGCCGTCCATTCCATCGCTACCTGATCGCCATCGCCCGTCTGCCGCTTCATCTCGAGCTTGAAATCGGGAAAGCCGCTGCGTAGCTCAGCAATGTACCGGGCAATCTCTTGCGTTCCCCGCCCGAGCTTCTGGTTCGGATCGCTTCGCTCCACGCCTTCGCTGTAAACCTCAGACACAAGCGCTGCGTCGCCCGTGTTCCAAAGCTCGGTTAATCGCTCCATCACCGCCTGCAGGTCTGCTGACATGGTGACCTCCAGCGGCAATTCTATCCCGAATTCCCGTGCGCTTTTGAGCCCGTACGCAGATCCGACCAGCTCTCCAGATTCAGATTTGGCTCCTGAGCTCTGGAGCCCAGACACCGATCCGACCAGCCTTTGGTCGGGGCCGAAGTGGCGCTTTAGCGCTACATTCCCGCCTTCACCCAAACCCGCTGCGGCGCCGCGATACTCGCGTCCTTGCCCTCCACCATCACGCTCACCGGCTGAAACCCCGCCTTGTTCTCCGGCTTCGCCTCAAACGTCAGCAGATACTGGTGCTGCTGTGCCGCTTTGAACTCGTCCAGAAACGGCTGAAACGACACCGGCGCTCCCATCCCGATGTAATACGATTCGCCACCTGTCTGATCCGTCAGCAGCGATAGAAAGTTCTGCCCCCAGCTCGTTTGCCAGAAGCTGTGCCCCGCATGGCCCACGCTCGGGCTGTAAATCGCATACACCACGATCCCGGCTTTCAGCGCGCTCTGAATCCCGGCCTGCACATACGGGTTGTCTTCGTAGAATCCTCCGCCCAGCCCCTCGATCCCGCTCGAGATCATCAGCACTTCCTTGCGCTCCACATCCGCCAGCGGCCATTTCTTCACCGCATCGGTCAGCGAGTCGTACGGGCTCACATCCGCGCCGCCCGGCCCCTCGGCCAGCCGTATCGCGTTCGCAGCCGCCGCATGATCGTCGGTAAACTGCTGGGTGAACTGCGTCATGCCATTGCGCATGTACCCGACCGCCACCCGAAAATTCGGCGGCAGCGATTGCACAAACTGCTTCAGCCCTGCAATCTCCGTCCCAAACGAGGCTCGCGCCGAGTCGTCAATCAGCAGCAACAGCTGTGTCGGTGCATCCGCCAGCGATTTCCAGCCGGTCACCGGGCGCCGCTCCTTCGCCTCCTTCACAATCAGATCCTGCTGTTCGATTGCCGGAACCGTCTTCCCGCGCCGCGCCTCCGCCGTAACCACCATGCTCACCGGCGTCCCGTTCTGCTGTCCAAACAACGCGCTCGCAGCCAACAGCAACACCAGACCAAAGTTGCGAATCACTTTTAAACCACTCCTGCTTTTTGGATGAGCCCGCGCCGCATCAGCGAGGCGAAGACACAAGATTCGACGCGCAACTCCCCGCAATCACACCCTCGACAAAATACTCGAACTCCCCGGCCCGCACCGCCGCCGTATTCTCCTTCAGCGTCCGGCACCGCGCCCGCTCCGCAATCTCGCCCCGCTGATCCTCGCTCATTCGCAGGCACTCCAGCACATCCTTGGACGTTCGCACCAGCGAAATCTCTTCCCCCGGCTCGAAGAACTGCTCAATCCCCGGCCAGACGTCGCTCACAATTGGCACCCCGCACGCCGCCGCCTCAAACAGCCGTACGCTCGGCGAATGCCCGGCGCGCACCATGTCCGCCCGCGTCACATTCAGCGTGAAGCGCTGGCCGCAGTAAAACGCCCGGTGTTCCCGCGCTCCCAGATGCTCGATCCGCTCCACATTCCCCGGCCACGCGATCTCCGCCGGATACTGCGGTCCTGCTACGACAAATCGCCCATCCGCCATCTGCTCGGCCACGTGCACCAGCAGTTCATCGAGCGCCCGCTGCCGGTCCGCCGCATACGTGCCCAGATATCCCAGATCCCAGCGCCTCTCCTGCTGCTCCGGAAAATACAGCGCCGGATCCACCGAGCAGTACAGCGCCCGCGCGCACGGCGAGCCCAGCACTTTCTCGATGTAATCAAGCGTCCGCCCGCCGGTAAACGAAAAGTACAAGTCGTATTGGCCGACCTGTTCCCGCGAGAGATACGCGCACTCGTTCTTCTTGAGCGCCGCCAGCGTCACCGGCGTGTCGATGTCGTAAAACACCACGCCCGTTCTCCGCTGCCCGCGCACCCATTTGCCCACCGCGATGCCATCCGGCACATACGAACCCACCACCACCGCGTCCGCCTCGCGAATCGTCTGCCGGAAACGCTCGCGCAGCTCCGCTACACTCCCGTACAGCGCAACCTCGCAGTACGGCAGCTCGGCCAATTCGCGGTTGGCCGCATACCACGGCATGTCGCGCTCGAGAAACGTCACCTTGTGTCCGCGCGCGGCCAGTTCCTTCAACAGCGCGCGATACGTCGTCGCATGCCCGTTGCCCCAGGTCGACGTGATCGTCAACCCGAGAAACACGTAATGCCGCTGCGCCGTCACGCCTTCATCTCCAGCACCCGCGCGCATGTCTCGTTCAGCACCTGCTCCACCAGCCGCCCGCGCTGCTCGTAGGTATGCTCCGCCAGCACGCGCCGCCGCGCCGCTTCCCCGATCTCCCGCGCCCGTTCTTTGCTCAGGTTCTCCAGCGTCGCCGCTACTTCTTCCCCCGACTGCGCCACCAGCACCTCGCGCCCCGGCTCGAGAAACGTCTCAATTCCCTCCCAGGCATCGGTGATCAGGCACGCCCCCGCGCCGGCTGCCTCAAACACCCGCGTCGCCGGCGAAAATCCATACCGCGCCATGCTCTCCCGGCTGATATTCAGCACCGCCCGCGACGAACAATTCAGCCGGTTATGATCCGCCGTGTACACATGCCCCAGATAGCGCACATTTCCGGGCATCGGCTTGTCCGCCCAGCCGTTTCCGCCCAGCAGAAAGCTCTTCCCGTTTGCGATCGCGGCCGCTTTCAGAAAGAACTCCTCCACGCGCGCCTCGCGGTCCGGCAACCGGTTTCCTAAAAACGACAGATCGCAGCCAAACCGCTCTTCCGCGGGCACCGGGAAATGCACGTCGGGATCGAAGGCGTTGTAGATCGGTACGCACTCGCGCGCACCCATCTGCTTGTACTTCGTTATCACCGGCGATCCGCCGCCGTAGGTCAGCACCAGATCGTAATTCGGCAGCGCACGGTGAAACGCATCCTCCGCGTTCGCCGCCATGCGGTCCAGCGTCGCCGGCGCATCCACGTCCCAGAACACTTTCACCACGCCTTCCGGCATCGCCGCCACCTGCGCTTCCAGGTACTCGTCCAGCACGCCCACGCCGCTCGCCTTCACCGCCACATCGCACTGCCCCGACCACGCCAGATGCCGCGCCACCGCCTCCGCATCCTGCGGGTCGTACACCACAATCCGCGCCCACTCCGGATCATCGATATCGCGATGCTTCTGCCGGTCGTAGGCGTCGGGCTCGAAAAACGTGATCTGGTAACCGCGCCCGGCCAGCGCCCGTAAAATCCCGCGATAATACGTCGCCGCGCCATTCCAGTAAGCCGAAACCAGGCTCGATCCCCAGAACGCGAGCTTCATGCATTCACCTCCGTTTGCGCCGGCTTCACACTCTCGTAGATCTTGAGCAGTTCATTCACGCGATGCCCGCAGGTATGCCGTGCGCCAATCGTTTCCAGTCCGTGCTGCCGCAAACTGTTGGCCAGCGCCGGATCGTGCAGCACATTCTGCAATTGCGTCTCCATCTCCGCCCCATCGCGCGCCATTAGAAAATCCTTTCCCACCCGAAACAGGTTTTCGGTGTCCTCCCACGGCGCCGAGACCAGCGGAATGGCACACGCCAGCGCCTCAAACGGCCGAATCGTCGGGATACCCGGAAGACTCCGCGTGTACGGCCTTCTTGGCACATGCACCGTCGCCCCGAAGCGTGCGAAGACTTCCGGCGCTTTGTAATTCGCCACCCAGCCGCGATACTCGATGCCCGCTCGCTCCAACTCTTCCAGCGCGCTCTCGGGATAGCGCACCCCGTACGCCCTCGCCCGCAATCGCAACCGCTTCACCGGACCAAGCAGAAACTCGCGCAGCTCTTCCGTGCGTTCCTCATCGCCCCAATTTCCGATCCACACCACGTCGCCTTCGGGCAGGTATTCATCCAGCGGGCGAAACACGCGCACATCCGCCGCCTCATGCCACACATGCACCTGTTTGCCCCAGCCGAGCTTCCGATATGCCTCGCGCAGCGATTCCCCATACACCAGCACACCATCGAACTGCGACAGATCGAAGCGCGCCATCTCCTCCGGCGCCGTTACCGCGCGATGATGCGTGTCGTGGAAGAAGATGCGGATGTGCGGATTGCGCTCGCGATAGCGCCCGATCTCGGCCACCAGCGCCGGATCGTTCCACTCATGCACCAGCGCCACATCCACGCCGTCGAGCGCCCATTCATGCGAGCTCTGCAGATGCGGAAAGCGCCGGTGAAACTCGCGAATCGGCTCCTCGCCATGATCGCGCCGCAGATTTTCGATGCTCCAGCCGTTCTCCGGCTCAAACACGCGCACGCCGAATTCGCGCGCCTGCAGCTCCGCCACAATCCCGCGCAGAAAATGCGCGTTGCCGTGATTCCAGTCCGAAACCAGCGAATGACAAAAAATCGCAAAGTTCACAATGCGCTATACACCTTCAAATATTCCTGCACCGCCGCGCCCGCCCGAAACTGTTCGGCCCGCACCGCCGCCGCCTCGCTCAAACTTTTTCGCCGCCCCTCATGCCGCATCACGCAATCGAGCATAGCGAGCCAGGCTTTCTCATCGCGCGGATCGCAGAACACGGCCGCTCCCTCCCACAACTCGCGCAGGCTCGGAATGTCGGCCAGCACCAGCGCGCAGCGCGCCCGCGCCGCCTCCAGCACCGCTAATCCGAACGGCTCATACAAAGCCGGATGTATAAAGATGGACGCCCGCGCCATCGCCTCGTCCAGCTCTTCCCGCGCAAGCTGCCCCTCGGCAATCAGCAGCGGCCAATCGAGCTTCGGGCGAATCGCTTCGAGCAGCGCCAGATTCTTCGCCTGATCCCACATCCGCCCGGCCGCCAGCAGCAGCTCCTGCTTTTCGCCAGCACCGGCAGGCTCTTTCCGGCTGAAGTTGTAGATCACTCGGATTTGCTCGCGCGGGATGCCATACTCGGCTGCCATCGCATCCGCCATGAAGCGCGTAGGCGCCACAATCGCATTCGCCGCCCGCAGACCCGCGCTCACCCGCCGCTCGTATTCGGACCACTCCGTGGCCGGCGGCTCCGATCCATGCACCGCGCGCCACCACGACCGCACGCACGAATGCGCCACCACTATCTTTGGCGCGCCATACTCGGCATCCGCATAGGCGTATCCATTCAGGTGCACGACGTCGGGCGCAAATTCGCGCGCCAGTTCCTCGAGCCACGCTATCGAACGATCGACATCCGCCCACGGCTCCGGCATCCACTCGAGCGCATACTCGCGCGCGCTCACCAGCCTTCCGATCTCCTGCTGTTGTTTGGCCGAAGGCGCCGGACCGAGCGAAGCAATTTTCACTTCCACTCCGCGCGCCGCCAGCTCCTGCGCCAGATCGGCTGAATACCGCCAGACGCCCCCCACGGCATCGGTGGTCATCAGCACTCTGCGCAGCGCGCCCACTTATCGCCCGTGCGTCAGTGTCTCGAGCTCAATCAACGGCTGCGGCCGCTGCTCCTGAATATCGCTGAAGGCATCGAAGCCCTTCAGATACGCCTCGTGCGCACGCTCCCATGCAATATCGTCCGGCGCACCCCAGGCGCGCGTGTATTCGGGCGAACCCGGATAGGGAAACAGCGGTACCGGCTTGTTCGCCCACACGCCATGCTTTTCGAGCGCCACGCGAAAGGCCTCGACCTCGTCCGCATCGTCTTCCCGCATTGCCAGCAGATTGGCCTGCACAAACGGCACCCGCTGCTTGGCAAAGATCAGCCGCTTCTGCAGATCGTCGGTCGACATCTTGCACTTTTTGTCGAGATAGGCACGCCCGGCTTCGGTGATGCTCTCGACGCCCGCTTCGATCGACACGCAGCCCGCTTTCGCCAGCGCCTCGATCATGTCTTCGTTCCAGAGATCGATGCGCGTCTGCACGCCGATCTTCACTTTGCGCTCGGCCAGCGCCGCCAGCAGCTCTTTATCGGGCAGAAAGATCTCATCGATGAAGTACAGATACTCGATGCCCTGCGCAATCAGTCCGTCGAGCTCTTCCAAAATCACCGGCAGCGGACGCTTGCGATAGTTGTTGCGGAAATTGTCCTTCGCGCAGAACGTGCAGTGATACGGGCAGCCGCGCGACGCCTCCATTTCGGCGCCTGGTCCGATCGGCTCGGCATCGAAGCGATGGTGGTGATGATGATGCCGCGCGATTCGCTCACGCTCCCAGTGCAGCGCCGGGAGCTTCTTCATATCGGAGGCGCGATTCACCCCGCGCTTCACAAAATCGCCGTCCTCAAACGTCGCCACCGACTGTGCCGTATCGGGATCGCGCGAGAGATCGAGCAGCACTTCTTCGCATTCGCCCAGCACCGCGTAATCGGCGCCGGTCTTGCGCAACGTAGCGCGCGGTGTGGTCGAAGCATGCGGCCCGACCATCACGAGTCTGCCCGTGCCGCGCAATCGGTCGGCGAGTTCGCGCGGAATCCGCATCTCGGGCGGCGCGCAACGCCAGAATAAATAGGTCGGCGCCGTCGTGATCACGGTGTAATCCGGCTCGAATGCCTTCACCTGCCGGACAATTTCATCGTTCGAAATGCCGTCGAGCAAACCATCGAGCAGCAGGCAATCGTGGCCTTCCTGTTCGAGCAGCTGCTCGGAGTAGCCAAACTCGAGCGGCAGATGCGGCTCGCGGCATCCGAAATAAATACTGCCTTCAAAACTCCAGTGTGGATTGATGAGTGCAAAACGCATCAGACGACCTGCAGAGCGGACTGCCCGATCAATTCGGGGCGCCCGCTATACCACTCCATCAGATTTTTGAGTCCTTGTCGAACCGAAGTGCGCGCACGCCAGCCGAACACGCGCGCGGCCTTGCTGTTATTGGAAACATACCAGCGCTGATCCCCGAGGCGCGCTTCGCTGAACCGGATCTCCGGATGGAGCCCCGTCAACCCCTGAATCTCGCGCAGCACTTCGAGCAGGCTCGCCGAATGCCCCGCGCCGCCGCCGATGTTGAACGCTTCGCCCGCGCAGCTTTCGATGTTCTCCACCGCGACGCGCATCGCCTCCACCAGATCGCCTACATAGAGCAGATCGCGGACCTGTTTGCCATCGCCGAAAATCGTCACCGGCTCGCCCTTGAGCGTGCGCCGCAGGAAATGCGCCACCCAGCCCTGATCTTCCGAACCGCGCTGATACGGCCCGTAAATGCAGCTCATGCGGAACACCGTGGCGCAGATGCCGTATGAGCGCGCATAGTCGAGCACGTACTGATCGGCGCTGCCTTTCGAACAGCCATACGGCGAGAGAAATTCGAGCGCCTGTTTCTCCGAAACGCCCTCGCGCGCCAGCGCTTCGTCTTCGGGCTCATAGCGGGCCTCGCGCTTACGCAGCGGCACGCCCGCCAGGCATCCATATACTTTGTTGGTGGAAGTGAACAGCAGCGGTACGTCCTCGCCGCGCCGGCGCAATGCCTCGAGCAGATTGAGCGTGCCGATGAGATTCGTCTCGGCGTCCCGCACCGGATCTTCCAGGCTGGTGGTTACGGCCACCTGCGCGGCGAAATGAAACACGGCGCTGGCGCCTTCCACCGCCCGCTCGAGTTCGCGTTTCTGGCGAACGTCGCTCCCGACCAGCTGCACGCGTCCCGGAAACTCGGCTGCGAGCTCGCGCGCATTCTGCTCGACTTCGGCGCGGCTCAGGTTGTCGAATAACTGCACGCGCTGGCCGCGTTCGAGATACGCGCGGGCTACATTGGTGCCAATGAACCCCGCGCCGCCTGTAATGAGAATGTACTCGCTCATCGCCGCGCTCAAACCACCAGCCCGCGCGAGGCGAGCTCATTCCGCATCTCGTGAAAACGATCCGTCGCCGTCTGCCGCTCGAGCCATTCGGCCAGATCGAGCATGCCTTTCTCCAGAGTCGTTTTCGGCTCGTAGCCGAGCACGCGCCGCGCCAGGCTGATATCGGGATAACAATGCCGGATATCGCCCACGCGATAATTGCCCGTGATCTGCGGCTCGATCTTTTCGCCCAGCACCTTCGCCAGCTTCTCGGCCACTTCGCGCACGCGAATCTTCTGCCCGCTGCCGACGTTGAAAATCATGTCCTGCGCTTCTTTTACTTCGAGCGCCAGGCGGCAGGCGCGTGCAATATCGTAGATGCTCACGAAGTCGCGCAGCTGCTCGCCGTCTTCAAAGATAATCGGCCGCTCTCCATTCAGCAGGCGCGCGGCAAAGATGGCCAGCACGCCCGTGTACGGATTTGACAGCGACTGAAACGGCCCGTAGGCGTTGAAGAAACGCAGCGCCACGGTCGGGATACCGTAGGCGCGGCCCATCATCAGGCACATCTGCTCCTGATCGTATTTCGACAGCGCATAGACGGACGCAAGCGACGGCTGCTTCGCTTCGGGCGTTGCCACCGGCGTAAGCGGCGAGCCATCGGGCGCGATCATCTCCCAGTCGTGCGCCTTCAGCTGCTGCGGCGTGCGCGCCGCCTGATCGTAAACCTGGCCTGCAGCCGTCACGTAGCGTCCTTCGCCATAAACACTCATGCTCGAAGCGACAATCAGCTTGTCCACCGGCCGCTTCACCAGCCGCTCGAGCAGCACCGCCGTGCCGAGGTTATTCACGCTGGTGTATTCGGCGGTCTGATACATGCTCTGGCCGACTCCGACCAGCGCTGCAAAGTGATACACGGCATCGACTCCGGCCAGCGCGTCGTCGACATTCTCCGGGTTGCGCACGTCGCCCAGAACAAACTCGGCGTCCTTGTGCAGATAGGCCGGCCTGCCCGCCTTGTCTCCATGAACCTGTGTCACCAGGCTGTCGAGAACGCGAACGTGGTAGCCCGACCGGATCAATTCGGCCGCTACATGAGAACCGATAAAACCGGCTCCGCCTGTAATCAGAACGGTCCCTTTCATTCGGTTGATGGTCCTTTGCTGGTCATTTTTGGTGCCGTCGGCTGTAAGTGCAACAAACTACTCACTACGCCTCTTCAGGTAAGAAGCTTTGTAGCTCCTATTGTTTCTACTTAGCTGCGTTCAGTTGAAAAAAACGTAAGTTCGGTGCGTAGAACTACTAGTTCTGAGCAAACTTACTTCGCGTAGCGGCGGACCATCGCTGTGCAAAACTCGGCAAATTCGGCGGGGTTGGTGGGCGGGCTGGTGTGGTGCGGGCGCACGCCGCAGCGCTCGGGCGTGAAGCAGAAGGTAACCGTCAGTTCGAAATCATCGAGCAGCGACATTTGCCGATCGAACCACTGCTCCGCATTCGGCCGCTCGAAATCGGCCCAGCTCAAACCGGTTCGCAGTTTCTTCACCCCTAACTCGCGAAGTAACTCGACACCCTTTTCGAGGCGATGATCTTCGAAGTGAAACCACTGGCAGATCCCGAGCGAAGGCGTGTATTCAGCGAAATGCTTCATCGCGAGTTTCGGCGCGCCGTCCTCTCGCAAAAGTCCCATGTAGAAATGACGGTAGTACGAGGAGCCTTCACTTTCGCGGTGACGCGTAGTCGCTGGCCAGGCGCGCGGCAGATCGAAGAGGCTGTACCAGTAAACGTGATCGACGCGCGGCAGCAGTAACTCGGCCGTGCGTTGTAATCCAAACTCCTGCACTTCTTCGGCGCCGAAAGAAGAAGCGCCGACTTCCGAGACCCAGATCGGCTTGTCGGTAACGGCGCGGATCTCGGCGAGCTTGTCGGGCCACTCGTGAATGCTCCAGTGGTTCCAGTCGAGCGGGAAGCCGTGCACCGCAACCACATCGAGCGCATCGAGCGCGCCTAAGTCGTGCATGCGCGTGATGAAAGCGGGATCGATGGGCGAGATGCCGCCGAGCACGCGCGTGAGCTTCGGGTTTTCGGCTTTCACGGCCAGCGCGGCGCATTTCACCATCGAAGCGTAAGCGGACCAGTCTTTATCGATCTCGAAGTCCCAATGCGAAAGATTATTGGGCTCGTTCCAGAACATCGCGGCTTCAATCATGCGTCAGTCGAGCTCCGGGAGCTCGTGCAGGTAAGCGCCGGGGTCTGCGCGGCAGACGAACACCTCATCCTCCGGCATGCTTTCGATGCGGAATCCGGCGCTGCGCAGGACGGCTTCGGCGCAGGCGCGATTCGGAATCCACCAGTTGGTCGGGTCCTGCGAATATTCGTTTTCGATGAAGTGCATTTTGGGGAAGCCGGGCTGGTCGAAGAGGGCGGTTTCCCAGAACGCATAGTTCTCCTCGATCTTGGGCACCGTGCGGCTGCCGCGCAGCATCGATTGGAAGATGAACCAGTCGCTCGCGGCATGGCGGCGCAGCAGATCGAGCGCGAGCAGCGGATGCCGCAGATGATAAAAAACGCCCATGAAGAGCACCAGATCGAAGCGCTCCCCGAGCTTGGCGACTTCGTAGACCGAGAGACAGCGAAATTCGATGTCGAGCCCGGTGACTTCGGCGGCGAAGCGAGCCTGATCGAGATATTGGACGTCGTGATCGATGCCGAGGACGCGCCGGGCGCCGCGCCGTTTCATCTCAATCGAGTAAAAGCCGCCGTTACAGCCGACGTCGAGCACCGACATACCGCTCAGATCGGCGGGAATGGCGTGCTGGAAGTTGCGCCACTTCATGGCGGGATAATCGCCGAGGAAGTGATCGGGAGCGGTCGGAACGCCCTGCAATACGATGTTGTGGAACCATGGACCTAGCTCGCTTATTCGCTTCTCTATTGCGATTGTCGACTGGCTGCTGCCCAAATTCGCTCCCCTTTCGCGCGTTATGAATCGTATTCTACTCATCCGGCATGGAAGCACCGATCTGATGGGCCGTGTGCTATATGGGCGGATGCCGGGGGTGCGTCTGAATGCGGCGGGAGAAGAACAGGCTCGCCGGTTGGCGGCGGGATTGGCGCGCGACTACACCATCGACGCGCTGATTTCAAGCCCGATGGAACGCGCTCTCGAGACCGCGCGGCCGATCGGAGAAGCGCTTGGCTGCGAAATACGCATCGACGAGAAGATTAGCGAGATTGACGTCGGCAGCTGGCTGGGGCGATCGTTTGAAGAGTTAGGAAAGGATCAGGACTGGAAAAATTTCAACCGGCGGCGCTCGCTTTGTTCGCCTCCGGGCGGCGAATCGATGCTCGAGGTGCAGGCGAGGGCGTGGGAGTGCGTGAGTGAGTATATCGAGGCGCCGACCGTTTCCACCGCGGCGTTTGTGACGCACGGGGATGTGATTCGCGGCCTGATTCTGCTGCTGCTCGGGATGGGAATCGATGACATTCACCGGCTGGAGATTGCACCCGCGTCGCTGACCGAGTTTGTGCTGGGCGATCACTATCCGGTGCTGAGGCGAATGAATTACAGTTACTGAAGTATTGTCTGCATGGCCGACGAGAATCTAGCGAGCAGAGAACACCTGTTAGATCTGCTGGTTTCGCAGCTGACGGATTACGTCGTTCTGCTGCTCGACACGGAAGGAAACCTGCGCTCCTGGCATCCGGCGGTGAAGACGCTGCTCGGCTATGAGCGCGAGGAATTTGTCGGGCGCTGCGCGGATATTTTGTTTCCGCTGCCGGACCGGCTGCAGGGGCGGCTGCGGCGTGAACTGCAGACGGCGGCCGAAACAGGACGCGCGCCGGATACGAACTGGATGATCACGCGGCAGGGCCGGCCGGTTTTTGTGGAAGGCATTTGCCTTCCGCTGCGCGATACGGCGACCGGAGAATTGCTCGGCTTCGGCAAGATGTTTCACGATGTCACGCAGCGCAAGCAGACCGAAGACGATCGCAAGACGCTGATGCGCACGCTCGAGCAGTCGGTAATTTACGTGGTCGACTGGGACGGACTGATCGAGCACTGGACGTACGGCTGCGAGCGAGTTTACGGCTGGAGCGCACAGGAGATGCTCGGGAAACCGGCCGACGAGTTGCTCGAGACGGTCTACCCGGTGTCGCTCCAAGTGATCCGGGGACAGCTGATCAAGAGCGAAACGTGGCAGGGAGAACTGCAACAGAAGCGCAAAGACGGAACGACGGTGAATGTCGCGGCCTACTGGGTTCTGTTTAAAGATGGGGACGGCACGCCGCCGACCATCATCGCAACGCACACGGACATTACCTCGCTGGTGAGCATGCAGCGGGAACGCGAGACGACGACCGCTCAGCTGCGCAGCATGGCGCTGGAACTGGAGCGATCGAATGCGGAGCTGGAAGAATTTGCGCGCATTGCATCGCACGATCTGAGCGCGCCGATTACGAGCACGCGCTGGCTGGTGGAGCTGCTGGCGTCGCGGCACGCGGCAACGCTTGATGCCGACGGGAAGAAGATACTACAGCAGATTTCGGTGGGGCTCGAGCGCATGATGGACCTGGTCGAGGCGATCCTGGCGCATGCGCTGGTGGGGAAAGAGCGGATTGGAGCATCGGAGGCGGTGAGCGCGGATCGGGCGCTGGATATTGCGCTCGAAAACCTGCGCCGGGACATCAATCAATCCGAAGCGGAGATCGAGCGCGGGCCTTTGCCGGAATTGTTCATCGAAGTGCAGCCGCTCGCGCGCCTGTTTCAGAATCTGATTTCGAACGCGATCAAGTACCGGCGCGAGGGAGTGAGGCCCGAGATTGCAATCGACGCGCAGCGCAACGGGAATATGTGGATCGTGAGCGTGCGCGATAACGGCATGGGCATCGAACCCGAGTGGCAGGAGCGGATTTTTCATCCGATGCAGCGGCGCCACAGCGCCAAGATCGCGGGCAGCGGCATCGGGCTTGCGACCTGCCGCAAGATTGTGACGCGGGCGGGCGGGAAGATCTGGGTGGAGTCGCAGGTGGGCCAGGGATCGACGTTTCACTTCTCGCTGCCGGGCTCGGAAACGCCGCATTCGTGAGCGAATCGCATCGTTCGAGCACGCAAATACTGAACCGGCGCACGCTCGAGCACGATCATCGCGTGCTGGGCGAGATGCTGCGGCCGGGGATGTCGGTGCTGGATTGCGGTTGCGGAACGGGAGCGATTACGATCGGCATCGCACGCGCGGTTGGCACAACGGGCAGAGTCGTCGGACTCGACCGCGACGAGATGCTGATCGAGCAGGCCCGCAGCGAGCTTTCGCGGAAGAATCTGCAATTCGTGGCTGGCGACATCTCGCTCTGGCAAAGCGTTGAGCAATTCGACATCGTAACCGCAGCCCGCACGCTGCAATGGATCGCGCGGCCGGAAGATGCGTTGCGCCACATGGCCGCCGTCTGCAGGCGGGGCGGATGGTTGGTGGTGCTCGACTACAGCCATCGCCGGAATGGTTGCGAACCCGAGCCGCCCCAGGAATTCATGCGCGTGTACGATGCGTTCCTGCGCTGGCGCGAGGCGAACGGCTGGGACAACGAAATGGCGGATCATCTGCCGGACTTGTTCGAAGAGATCGGGCTTGAAGAGATCCGCGCGATCGATCAGGACGAAATCAGCATTCGCGGAGAGCCCGATTTCGCGATCCGCTCGCGCTTGTGGGTGGATTCGCTCGATAATCTCGCCGAGCCTCTGGCGGCGTCCAGGTTTTGTGAAGAAACGGAGTTACGCCAGGCGCAACGAGTCTATGCGGAATGGGTCGAGACCACACTGGAGCGGCAGATTCTTGCGCTGAAAGCGGTAGTGGGGCGGGTTCCTGGCTGAATGTTGTCGCTGCAGTTAGACGTAGGTCTTGAACTCGATGACGTCGCCGTCCTGGACGACATACTCTTTGCCTTCCGTGCGGAGCTTGCCTAATTCGCGGGCTCGGGCGAACGAGCCGGCTTCTACGAGATCGTTGTAGGAAACGGTCTCGGCAGAGATGAAGGCCTTTTCGAAATCGGAGTGAATGACGCCGGCGGCTTGCGGCGCTTTGTCGCCAGCGTGAATGGTCCAGGCGCGCGTTTCCTTTTCGCCGGTGGTCAGGTAGGTGCGCAGGCCTAGCAGATGATACGCTTCGCGAATGAGCTGGCTGGCGCCGGTATCGCTGACGCCTAAGCCTTGCAGATATTCGGCGCGCTCTTCCGGAGATAGCGTGACGAGCTCGGATTCGATTTCGGCCGAAACGACGACCGCGCCGGTATCGTGATGCTCCTTGACGTAAGCACGTACGGCGCGGACAAAGGGATTATCGTCGGCATGTGCGAGATCACCCTCAGCCACGTTGCAGGCAAACAGCGTGGGCTTGGCGGTGAGCAGGAAAAACAGGCGCACAGCCGCTTTCTCTTCCGGCGTGAGGTCGAGCGTGACGACCGTCTTGCCGCTGTTCAGATGTGCTTCGAGCTTTTCGAGCAGCTCGACTTCGGCGATGGCTTTTTTGTCGCCGCTCTTGGCCGCTTTCTGCTGGCGCGCTTTGCGCTTCTCAACCGATTCGAGATCGGCGAGCACCAGCTCGGTGTTGATGATTTCGATATCGCGCACCGGATCGACCGAATCCATGACGTGCTCAATGTTGGAATCTTCGAAACAGCGGACTACCTGAATGATGGCGTCGACTTCGCGGATATGCCCGAGAAACTGATTGCCAAGACCTTCGCCCTGGCTCGCGCCTTTGACGAGCCCGGCGATGTCGACGAACTCGAAGACAGCGGGAACGATCTTCTGCGAGTGGCTCATTTTGGCGAGCACATCGAGGCGCTCATCGGGCACGGTGACGACGCCGGTATTGGGATCGATGGTGCAGAAGCGGTAATTGGCCGCCATGGCTTTGCGCGTCTGGGTGACGGCGTTGAAAAGGGTGCTTTTGCCGACGTTGGGTAAGCCGACGATTCCTGCTCTGAGCATTGAGGTACTTCCTCATCTTCGCGTATGAAGATGAAAAGGTGAGTTTTGCAGAGGAACTTGCACGGGCGCTCCCCGAAGACGTGCCGCAACGGGAGAGCGTGATCGAGAAAGCGGCGAAACATCTGGAGCTGGTGGCGCAGGCGAACGAGTACATGAACCTGACGCGGATCGCGACGCCGAAGGAAGCGGCTATCAAGCATGTGGCGGATTCGCTCTGGCCGTGGCGGCATTTTGTGCAGGCGCGGCGAGTGCTCGATGCGGGCACGGGGGCGGGATTCCCGGGCATACCACTGGCGATTGCGCTGCCGGAGGTGCATTTCACGCTGGCCGAATCGATTCAGAAGAAAGCGCGGTTTGTGGAGAGCGCGGTGGAGGCGCTGGGGCTGCGCAATGTGGAAGTAGCGGCGGAGCGGGCGGAGTCGGTCGCGCTGTTAGAAAAGCCGGAGGTGATCACAGCGCGCGCGGTGGCGCCGCTCGAACGCGTGGTGGAGACGTTTCGCAAATCACTGGATCGCGGGATGCGGCTGCTGCTCTACAAGGGGCCGGACGCGGAGGCGGAGTTCAGCGCGCTGCATGGCGACCGGGTGGAGGCGCAGGTCATTGAGCGCTACGAATTACCGGAGAATTTCGGGGTACGGACGCTGGTAGCAGTGGCGGGTCACAAAGCGCGCGCGCGGAAGGCATAGTAGGCGAGCAACAGCCAGGCGGCGATGAACGAGAGACCGCCGAGCGGCGTGATGGCGCCCAGGACGCGAATGCCCGAGATCGCCAGCGCATAGAGGCTGCCCGAAAAAAGAATGATTCCGACCAGCAACAGCCAGCCGACCTGATCGGCCACGCGCGGCGTAATGGCGCTGGCGCGCGCGAGCAGCGCAATGATCAACAGGCCGAGCGCGTGGAGAAAGTGATAGAAGACGGCCTTCTCGTAGATGGAGAGCGAATAGGCATCGAGCCGATCGCGCAGACCGTGCGCGCCAAAGGCACCGAGCGCGACGCCCAGAGCCATTAGCAGAGCGCCGGTTGCGAGCCAGTTCATTTCGAATTAGTGAGCGACAAGAGAATGCTTTTCGTAGCAGGCCTGGGAGCAGTAGTAGAACGTCTGGCCGTTTGATTGACGCTTGAGCGCGGCGCCTTCGGCGACATAGGTGCCGCAGACCGGGTCCTTGTGCAGATCGCCGCCGGCAGCGGTGGGCGGTGCAGCAGAAGAAGTGCGCGGCGCGGCAGTTCCGAAGGATTGAGAAGCGGCACGGGCGAAGCTGCGCAAAATGCTGGTGAGCACGGAACGGGCCACGAGCACCACCGCGATGATGAGCAGGAGTTCGAGAACTGGCCGGATGAGCTCGCCCATTGGAATTGAGGAGCCGAGCGCAGGGAGGAACTGCGCTCAAGCTCCGTGATGTTAGACGTTCCTACTTCAATTATGGCTTTTTCTTCTTGGTAGAAGCGCCGGGTACGGTGACGTTGGTCTGCACCTTCTCACCAAGAGCCTGCAGCATGGCGCTGGCTTCCTGGGCATGCGGGCCGTTGGGCTGCAGATCGAGATACTTCTTGAGCGCGGTGGCGGTATCGGGCGGATAGGTCTGCTGGCCGGTCTTCGGATCGACCTTGCCCTGCATCATGAGCAGGCTGCCGTACTGATACCAGGCTTCGGCGTAGTTGGGATCGGCGTCGGTGGCCTTCTTGAAAAATTCAGCGGCTTTGTCGGGCTGCCCGCCATTGACCAGATTGGCGCCCATGTTGAAGTTGGCTTTGGCGGCCATGGCCGGATCGAGCTGGGCGGCTTTATTGAGCGCCTCCTCGGCCTCGGGCATCTTCTTCTCCATGCCGTAGATGTTGCCGAGCTGGTTGTAGACGGCGGCCTGATTCTGCGGCGACTGCGGTTCCTTGGTGGTGACGGTCAGGCTGTGCTTGTAGGCGTCGGCGGCCTGATCGAGAGCCTTGGTGCGGTCATCGCCAGTGGACGCTTTGCCGAGGCCTTCATAGGCTTCGCCGAGGCTGGTCCAGATAGCGACCTGGTTGGCATCGAGCTGATTGGCGGCGTTGAATTTGTCGATCGCGGCCTGATAATCCGCTTTCTTCTTGGCGGGATCGGTATCGGCGGCAGCAGCCGTGAGCGAAGCGCGGCCGGCGTTATAGGTGTCGTTCAGCTCTTTGTTCTTCTTGATGGCTTCGGAGTTCTTCTTGAGCGCCTGCTCGTACTGCTCCTTCTGCTCCTTGCTCATGCCGCGTTCCTGCTCGGTGGAAGCCTGGCCGGTCTGATTGGCCTGAGCCTGAGCAGCAGCGGCCGCGGCCATACGGCCGGTATTGAAATTGATGGGCGGATTATCGTCGCCGTAATTCGCCTTGACACCTTTCACCTGATCCACGGGCTTGCCGTCGACCATACAGGTGATGTCGAAGGTGCTGGCGCCCGGAAGGCCGGTGTAGAGCCAGTGGCCTTTCTTATCGGATTTGACGGTGTAATGACCTTTGATATCGGTGCGCGTCAGGTCGATCACCGCGCCCTTAACGGGCTGGCCGTTCTGATCCTTGACGTCACCCTGCAATGTCGCGGTCTGAGCGAAAGCGCTCGCGGCGGCGAGCAGGACGAAAGCACTGCTGAAGGTCAGCTTTCGCAACTTGGCGAGCATCATGGTTGATACCTCTCCCTCATTTCTTTATAAGCCTTCCCATACTATACGTCAGCGGGCGTACAGCATCCGGTGAAGGACGAAGAGCGATGTAAAATACTCGGCAAGGGCCGGCATAGCTCAGTTGGCAGAGCGGCAGTTTTGTAAACTGCGGGTCGGGGGTTCAAGTCCCTCTGCCGGCTCCATTTTCTTTTTGATCGAGCCGTGCATGGCTGGGATGCATGGCTCCGAACGCTCACGATTTCCCTTTACCTGACAATTTGCCACGGCCGGTGGACGATGGCGCGGCGGATCATCTGCGCGGGATGGCGGTTCCGAGGATTGCGCTTGGCTCGACAGGCGGACGGCCGATTGATCTTTCCAAGCGTGAGGCGCCGCGTACGGTTGTGTATTGTTATCCGATGACCGGGGTGCCCGGCAAAGCGCTGCCGGAAGGCTGGGATCTGATTCCGGGCGCGCGCGGATGCACGCCCCAGAGCTGCGGATTTCGCGACCATCATGCCGAGCTGACGGAACTGGGCGCGGAGGTTTTCGGACTCAGCACGCAATCGACTGCGTATCAGCAGGAGATGGCGGCGCGGCTGCATCTGCCGTTTGAGGTGCTGAGCGACGAGCAGTTTCGGTTGACTGATGCGCTTCGTCTGCCGACGTTCGCGGTGGAAGGCGTGCGGCTGCTGAAGCGGCTGACTTTGGTGCTGCGCGAGGGACGTGTGGAACACGTCTTCTATCCCGTCTTTCCGCCGGATCGCAGCGCGGAAGAAGTGATCCGTTGGCTCGAACAGCACAGCCTGCGATAGAGCGCGGTTTGCGCGAGAGCACGACGCTGATTCAACCGCTGGGGGCGTGTGCTCGATGGATTGGAGCGCGCCTATATCGCCGAAGGAGCCGGACACGCGGGGATGCCGTCGCTGGACGAATGGGCCAATCTGCTGCGGGTCATCGAGGAGCGCGGTGTCGAGCGGCGCGATTTGCCTCGGCTGCTGCGATTGTCGAAGCGAGCGGTGCGGACGCGTTTAGCGACAGCTTTGCGGCGCGGCTGGATCACGGGGGACCGGCGCGTATCGCTGACAAAATCGGGAGCCGAAATCGCGCGCTGCTGGAGACGTCTGGAGGCGCAGGCAGAAGCGCACTGGTGCGAGCGGACAGGCGCGGAGAATGCGAGGCAGCTGCGGACGGCGCTCGAAGTATTTGTTTCGCAATTGCCGCTTGAGCATCCGCATTATCCGGCGAACTACGGGCTGGTGGACGCCAGCATCACGGGCGGAAGCGGTATGGACTGGCGAGCAGTGCCGCGTGCTGCAGGCGATACGCTGTGCGAGCTTTCGATGACAGCGTTGCTGGCACAGACCGCGGTAGCGTTTGCGATGGAGTACGAGCAGCGATCGCCGGTGGCGCTGGCCTGGAACGGCAGTATGCTGCAGCGAATCCCGCCGGAGGGACGAGCCGCGCGCGAGGTCGGCGCTAACGTGGCAGTGGCGGCACTCAGGCGGCACGGATTTCTGACGGGCGAGGATGTTCTTCGGCTGACCGCAAGAGGCCGGGCGGCGAGCGAGGGGCATGCAGCGTGGATACGCGAGGTGGAAGCGGAATGGCGCGAGCGGTTCGGCGCAGAACGGATGGCGGCTTTGCAGCAGGCGCTCGAACGGGCTGCTGCCGCGGCTCGAAAAAGAGCCGAAGCAGTACTATGCCGCATGGATCGAATACGCAGTTGCGAAACTTTGCCGCATCGCGTTACGTTAGGAGAGTTGTGAACATGCTTCACCAACTCACATATCGGCGAGCGCTCGCGAACAGTAACGACATACTGTGCGCGACGGGTACGCCTGCGTGCGGGTTGGAGGTGAAGCGAAGCTGACGAGACGATCAACGTCGAAGGTTTCCACGGCCCCTGACCCGCAAGGTTCAGGGGCTTTTGCTTTTTGTGGAGATGAGCGGCCGCAGAGAAAGAAGAGAGAGAGACGATGTATCAGATCAACGACGGTGAGATCACGGTATTTGGCCAGACGGACGGCGACACGCTGAAGCAGATGGAGCGCACGCTCGAAGACGAGCATGCAATGCAGGGCGTGCTGTGCGCCGACAACCACAAGGGCTATGCGGTGCCGATCGGCGGGGTGGTGGCATATCGCGAAGCGGTGAGCCCGAGCGGCGTGGGCTTCGATATCGGCTGCGGCAATAAGGCGGTGCTGACCGATATGCCGGGCGCGGAGCTGCGCACGAAGATCGACAGCATCATGGACGATATCTGGAACACGCTCAGCTTCGGCGTTGGGCGCAAAAACAACGAAAGCGTGGACGCCGAGCTGTTCGATTCGCCGGTGTGGACGGAGCCGTACGCGAAGGCGCTGAAGGACAAGGCGCGGCAGCAGCTGGGCACGATCGGTTCGGGGAATCACTACGTCGATCTTTTTACAGATGAGCAGGACCGGGTGTGGATCGGCGTGCACTTCGGCTCGCGCGGATTTGGACACGGAGTGGCAACGCACTTTCTGAAGCTGGGCGGCGGGAAGGACGGCATGGACGTTGCTCCGCTGGTGCTGGCGCTTGATTCCGAGATCGGGCAGGACTATGTGCAGGGAATGCAGCTGGCGGGCGAGTATGCGTATGCGGGCCGCAACTGGGTGTGCGCGCGGGTGGCGCAGCTGCTGGGCGCACAGATTGTGGAGGAAGTACACAATCACCACAACTACGCCTGGTCGGAGACGCACAACGGCGTGGAGTATATGGTGATTCGCAAGGGTGCGACGCCGGCTTTTCCGGGCCAGCGCGGATTCATCGGAGGCTCGATGGGCGAGGACGCGGTGATCGTTGAGGGCGTGGATTCGGAGGTATCGAAGACGGCGCTGTACTCGACGGTACACGGCGCGGGACGCACCATGGGGCGCAATGAAGCCAAGCGGAAGATCAAGCCGGAAGAGATGAACGAGTGGCTGCGGCAGAAGGGCGTGACGCTGCGGGGAGGCGGGCTCGACGAATCACCGCAGGCGTACAAGCGGTTGCCGGAGGTGCTGCAGCATCACGAAGGCACGATCCGGATTCTGCACACGCTCAAGCCGGTGGGCGTGGCCATGGCGGGGCCGCATGAATTCGATCCGTATAAGGATTGAACGTGCGGCTCGGCGCGTAACCGTGAGCGGCGAATAGACGGTGATACTGTTGGCGAGACATGCGGAAGATTGTGCTTGCGTTGTGCCTGGTGCAGGCCGCTGCGGCCGCCTCGCCGGCAGTCACGCTGCGGGTGGATGCGGCGTCGACGTTTGCTGAGAACGAAGCATCGTGGGGGTACTTCGGCTACGACGAAGCTAACTACACGTACGCGCCGAATGGCCGGAAGCTGATTCGTGAACTGGTGGAGCTGAGCCGCGATCCGGTACACATTCGCACTCATTTCCTGCTGGCCAGCGGCGACGGGACTGGCGGGCTGAAGTGGGGATCCACCAACGCCTACAGCGAAGATTCGGCGGGTCAACCGGTCTATAACTGGACGGTGGTCGACAGGATTCTGGGGACGTGGGTGGATGCAGGTGCGATTCCGTTTGTCGAGATCGGATTCATGCCACGTGCGCTTTCAACGCATCCGGAACCGTACGCGGTGAACTGGATTCCGGGAGCAAAAAATGCGGACTACTTTGGCGGATGGACGTATCCGCCGAAGAGCTATCAGAAGTGGAGCGAGCTGATCGAGGCGTGGGTGCGGCACGCGGTGAGCAAGTACGGAGAAGAGGAAGTTCGTAAGTGGGACTGGGAAGTCTGGAACGAACCGGACATTGCTTACTGGCACGGCACGCCGGAAGAATACGACAGATTGTACGACTACACCTCGGCGGCGGTGAAGCGGGCGCTCCCGGGCGCGCGCGTGGGCGGACCGGCTTCGACGGGACCGGGTAGCGCGAAGGCGGCGGAGTTTCTGCGGCAATTTCTAAATCATTGTGCGTCGGGCAGAAACGAGGCCACGGGTGGCGAGGGAGCGCCGCTCGATTTCATCAGCTATCACGCAAAGGGCCGGCCGCAGGTGACCGGGGAGCATGTGCGAATGGGCCTCGCGCAGGAGATGAGGGATGTGGAGCGCGGGTTCGAGACTGTGAAGAGCTTTCCGAAGTTCGCGAAGCTGCCGATTGTGCTGAGCGAAGCGGACCCGGAAGGATGCGCCGCGTGTTCCGCGCGCGTGTATCCGCAGAATGCATATCGAAACGGTACGTTGTACGCCGCCTACGAAGTGACCGCATGGAAAACGATCACCGAACTGGCGCGGCGCGAGCAGGTGAATTTGCAAGGGATGCTGACCTGGGCATTCGAGTTCGAAAATCAGCCGTATTTCGCCGGGTTCCGGACGCTTGCGACCAATGGCATCGACAAACCGGTGCTGAATTTCTTTCGGATGGCGGGGTTGCTGACCGGGCGACTGGCGCGAGTGGAGAGCAGCGGAGCTGTGCCTTTGCAAAAGATCGTGGCGAGCGGCGCGGATTCGCCGATGGTGGATGCTTTAGCGGTGCGGTCGGAGAACAGGCTGGCGATTCTCGTCTGGCATTACGGCGATGACGAAGCGGCTAAGCCGGACGCGGAAGTTTCGTTGCAGATTGCGGGATTGCCGGCGAATCGGAAGCGGGTACGAGTCTTGCATTTTCGGATCGACCAGCAGCATAGCAACGCCTATACAGCATGGAAGCGGATGGGCGCGCCGCAGAATCCGAACGCGGAGGAGTATCGCGAACTGGAGCGTGCGGGACAACTGCAGCTGCTGAACTCGCCCGCGTGGGCGGGAGTTTCAGCAGGCGCGGCTGAGCTGCATTTCTCTCTGCCATACGAGGCGTTGTCGCTGATCGAGTTCGGCTGGGATTGAACTGTAAAGATCAGCTCTCTTCGATGCGGCGTTCGTCGTCGGAGAGGAGAGTGAGTTCGTTCCAGTCGAGCTCTTCCTGTAAGAGGAGATAGGTGTCGGAACCTATGGCGTCTTCCGAGCGCATCTTTTCGAGCTCCTGGCGCTGGGCCGCGATGGCGGAGAGTCCGATTTTCCGCAGCTTCTTGTTGGTTTGAAGGCCGGCTGCATTTTTGAGAGCGTCGCGCTGGATGAGGTATTCGCTGCGGAGGAGATCGGCTTCGGCTCCGGTCTTGTCTTCGAGAGATTGCAGGGCCGCTCGTGCCAGGCGGGATCGTCCGGTGGCGAGCTCGTGCTGTTGCGCATCGCCCTGATCGAGTTTGAGCAGGCGCACAAGAGGGACAAGCGTAAGGCCCTGCACGACGAGCGTGGCGAGTACAACGAAGAAGGCGGTCAACACGGCAAGATCGCGATGCGGGAAGGAAGCCGGCAGCGCGATGGCGGTGGCGAGGGTGACAAAGCCGCGCATACCGGTCCAGCCTTCGAGGACGGCGCGGCGCCAGGAGTCTGGATTTGACCGGCGCTGGTGCAGCCGCTCCCACCAGGCGCTCAGGCGATCGAAACCCAGCACGATGACGAGCCGCGCCACGACTACGATCAGGACGACGGTTCCGGCAAACAGCAGCGAGTCGCGCAGATGAGCGGGATTCATGCGACTGACGATGCGCCGGCCCTGGAGTCCCATGAGCAGAAAGGCGAAGACGTTGAGCGCGAAGACGACGGCGCTCCAGACAGCGAAGGATTGAACGCGCATGCGAGTGCCGGAAGTGATGCGGCGGCTCTGCGCAATGGTCATGGCAAAGGCGATGATGGTGAGCACGGCCGAGAGCCGCAGGTGCTCGGCGCTGATCCAGACGAGATAGGCCATGACGAACTGAAAAATGTTGCCGCCAAGCGTATTGCTGACGAAGGGATTGAGGGCGCGCAACAGCACGCCGCAAAGCCAGCCGAAGAGCAGGCCGCCGGGCACGGCGAGAGCGAGGCGCAGGCCGACGGCGGGCGTAAGAGCGCCGCTCGAGAGCACGGCGAGCGAACCGCTGAAGAGCAGCAGCGCGGTGGCGTCGTTGAACAGGCTTTCGCCTTTGAGAATGGTATCGGCATCGCGCGGGATGGAGACGGCGCGGAGAACGGCGGTGGCCGCGGCGGCATCGGGCGGGGCGACGATAGCACCGAGCGCAATGGCGGCGGCGAGCGGCAGTCCCATCAGCTTCCAGGCGGCGAAGGCGACCAGCGCGGCCGTGATGAGGACGGCCAGAACAGCGAAGACAATGAGCTGACGCCGTATCCGGCGAAGTGCGCCGACCGGGAAATCGTAAGCGGCGTCGAGGATGACGGGCGCCATGAAGAGCGCGAGCGCGGTGGCGGGTTCAAACGCGATGTAGGGCGCTCCGGGAATGAGCGCCAGCGCAACACCTGCAATGGCGAGCATGGCCGGATAGGGAAGCGAAAGGCGGCGCGCAACCTGCAGCAGGACCACTGCCGCAAGCAGCAGCACCAGCAGACTTTCAAAGAAGGTCACGCAAGCACGGTAGCACCTGCCGCGCCTATAGGACCTATTTACATACGCTTGCGTCGGGCTGGTAACAGTTCGGGCCGGACGGAGTCCAATGTGGCGGAGGTTGTATGGAAAAAGAACAGGTAACCGGTAAAGTGGATGAACTAAAAGGAAAGGCGAAACAGACGGTCGGGAATGTGACCGGTAATCCGAACCTGCACGATGAGGGCGTGGTGGATGAAGCCAAAGGCAAGGTGAAGCAGGCCTACGGAGATCTGAAGGACACGATCAAGGGCGCTGATCGCAAAGCCGGTACAGACGTCAACGATAAGTAGATCGACAAGTAGGGATCGATGCGGCCTGCCGGTGCGCGGGCCGCATTTCGAAATCGTCAGTCGCCGGTCAGCGGTTCGGCATTACGGCTCATCTTGGCCTCGCCGAGATTGCTGTGGCGGCCGGCGTAGAGGAAATAAACGCACAAGCCGATCACCATCCAGCTTCCCGCGGCGATTTTCGAAGTGGAATCGACGGAGATGATCATGGCGAGGCAGAAGAGTGCGCCGAGGATGGGGACAACAGGAACAAACGGCACGCGGAACGGGCGCGGCTGACCGGGATTCTTGCGGCGCATGACCATAACGCCGATGCAGACCAGCACGAACGCGAAGAGTGTGCCAAGGTTGGTCATATTGCCGGTGATGTCGCCCGGAAGCAGCGCGCCGATCAGCGCGACAAAGATGTACAACACGAGATTGCATTTGTACGGAGTGCGGAAGCGCGGGTGCAACTCGGCGAAGACCCGGGGCAACAGGCCGTCTTTGGACATCGAATAGAAGACACGGCTCTGGCCCAGAAGCATCACGAGTATCACGGACGAAAAGCCGGCGAGGATCGCGACCGAGACGAGCGTTGAAAGCCAGGCGTAACCCGGCATGTAGGTTTTGATCGCCCAGGAGACGGAGGCTTCCATGCCTTTGTTGGGATCGATGAAATCGAGGGAGGGCGCGATGCCGGTGAGCACCCAGCTGAAGAGAACGTAGAGCACGGTGCAGACGGTGAGCGATCCGAGGATGCCGATGGGCATGTTGCGGCCGGGATCGATGGTTTCCTGAGCGGCGGTGGAGACGGCGTCGAAGCCGATGAAGGCGAAGAAGACGACGCCTGCACCGCCGAGCACACCGCCCCATCCATGTTTAAACAGGCCGGTGTGTGCTGCGTCTTCGGCGAGAACGAACGGATGGTGGTTGGCGGGGTTGATGAAATGCCAGCCGATGGCGATGATGAGGAGCACGATGGCGACTTTGACGGCGACGATGACGGCGTTCACGCCGGCCGATTCCGAGATGCCTTTGATGAGCAGCAAGGTGATGGCGAGCAGAACCAGGACGGCGGGCGCGTTGAGGATGCCGTGGATGCCGCCTGGGCCGACCTGCAGCGGAGAATGACGCCAGGCCCAGGGCACCAGATCCGGAAAAAGATTGTTGAAGTATTCGCTCCAGTAGATGGAGAGGGTGGCCGCGCCGAGGCCGTACTCGAGAATGAGCGCCCATCCGATGACCCAGGCGACCAGTTCGCCCATGGTGACGTAGGCGTAGGTGTAGGCGCTGCCGGCGATGGGGATCATGGCGGCGAATTCGGCGTAGCAGAGACCGGCGAACGCGCAGCCGATGGCGGCGACAACGAACGACAGAATCACGGCGGGGCCGGCATTCTGGCCGGCAGCGGCGGGCGTCCGGGCAAACAGGCCGGCGCCGATCACGGCACCGATTCCCAGCGCAATCAAGCCGGGCCAGCCGAGGGTTCGCTTGAGACCTCCGTGTTCCTCAAGCTGTGCGAGCAGAGTGGATAGCGGCTTGGTGCGAAAGGCGGCGCTCATGAAGCAGGCTCGGGCCGGATTGCGGCTACTCTTCAGACTAAACGTTTCCGGGCGAGCGGGCCGCTGAGTGTTTGAAGGAAGTAGAAGCGGAAGCGCACATAATGCCCTCGTGGTACGCGTCGAGAAAGAGCACGGGCGAGTGGTTCCGACCTGGAACTACGCTGCCTGAGGCGCACGGGATCAGCGCAGGCCCAAGATCTTTTTGGTGTAGTCGAGGCTCTCGTCCAGCGCGTTGCGTTCGCGGACGGCTTCATCGGGAGTGGTCCAGGGCTCGTTTGGATACGGTTTGCCGCGCTCGGCGATTTCGACGAAGCGCTCGAAATTCCAGGCCGGGATGTCGCGGTAAGCGTCCCAGAATTCGCGTTTCTTGTAGGGCAGAAGACGCGGCCCGAAGACGATCGTTTCCATGGAGAGCGCTTTGCCGGGGCAGAGCTCGGCGTAACGGCGCAGATAAGAATCGATATCGACATTTCCGCGGCCCATGGGAACCCAGGTGACCGCGGCGCCCTCGGACGTTATCCAGACGGCGCTGTCGCGTACGTGGCTGGTGAGCGTGTAGGGGTAGAGCGTTTCGAGAGTGACGTGCGGATCTTCGAGGGTCCAGAGCGGATTGCCGGAATCGAGGCAGGCGCCGACGAAATCCCTGCCTGCTTCTTCGATGAGCGTTTTGAGTTCCCAGCCTTGCATGTCCCCGGCGTGGTTTTCGATGGCGATGCGGATATTGGCGTCCAGAGCTTTGCTGCGTACGTTGCGCAGGACGTGCACGGTCTCTTCCATGTGCTGCGCGATGGGCGCGGATTTGCGATCGTCAGCGCCGCCCAGCACCGCGCGGACGATTTTGGAGCCTACGATCTGCGCGGCATCGATCATGCGCGAGAGCTGCTCTTCCGCGCTTCCCGCGTCCTTTTTGAACATAGTGGACGACGGGCAGATGGAGGTCATGCCGATTTCGATTTCGATGCCGAGCGATTCGGCGTGCTGGCGGACCGTGCGCAGGTTTTCGGGATCGAGCGAGCCGATGAAGCGGATTTCGGAAAAATGGACGACCTGAACGTTGCGCTTGGCGCAGTAATCGAGGTATTGAATCGGCGTCCAGTTCTGGCCGCGGAGGCTGAACAGGTCGACACCAAGTTTCACCGGGCTGGGTTTCACCGGGCTGGGTTTCACTTTTTCCGGCTCAGGTGTGAAAGCGGTGGCAGCGGCGGCGGCAGACAACGACAGAAACTGGCGGCGATACATGTTCCAAGGGCATCGTAGCAGCGCAAACGTCTACTCCAGTTTTCCCGCGGAGTTTTCGAGAACCACGTGGGAGAAGACCGCGGTGTCCGACTTGTCGGGCAGATGCGAACAGAAGCCGATGCCAACGTAAAACGGATCGTCAAAGTGCAGTTTGGCGGGGGGACCGAATTGATGCAGCGGTTCGCCTTCGAGGCTGACGAACAGAGACACCGCATCGCCGCGCTTTTCGATGCCGATGCGTTTGGCCATCACCTTTGCCAAAGTGCCGCCGAAACGAAACTGCTGGTCGATCATCATGAGATTCGTCTCGGGGCGCTCGGCGAGGTGGATCATGCCGGTGCCGTGGAGGGCGGCGACGGCTTCCTTCGAATCGTCGGACAGACTCTGGCGAATCACGAGCATGGCTTTGCGATCGTTGTAGCCTTGCGGATTCGGAAATGTTGTGCTGGCCGCGAGGGAGACGTCGCCGCTCATCTTTTTCCAGACAAAGCGGAATTCGTCGCGGTTGTACCAGACGTTGTAGCCGGCGGAGTTGATGGTGTATTCGGCCGTCGTGGCGTCGTAGCTGCTGCTGCCGGGGATGAGAGCGGAACCGACGTCGGATTGCCCTTCGAAGATACCGATGCGCGTGGTGACGGTGCGGTCGGGACGATGAAAGCCCGGGGGAGGCGGCACCTGCGTATGAGTCGCGGAGCCGGGCAGCGCCCAGTCGGGGACCTCCGGTTTTGCGGTTTCGGTATTCTGTGCGAGCGCGTGATAGGAAATGGTGGCAATGAAGGTGCTGAGCGAAAGAAGAGACGCGCATCGAGCCTTGCTCATAAACGATGCACTGTAACAGATCGGCCGCGGGATGTGGCAGCTTAGAGAAGAATGAGGCTGGTGGCGCGCCGCCGCGCGATTGTGTTCGCTGTTGTGGCGCTGGCTGCGGTGGGGCTGGGAGCGGCAGCGGTTGAGCCTTCGCTGATCCTCAAGCGGGCAGCGGATCGCGATGCATTCCGCCGCTGGTTCACGTTTCTGGCCGAAGCGCAGTACTACACTCCGGTGGCGCAACGGCCGGCCGAAATTACCGACTGTTCGTCGCTGGTGCGCTACGCCTATCGGGAAGCCCTGCGCCAGCACGATTCGGTATGGGCAGCCGAGTCGCGGCTGCCGCTGATTGCGGCCATTCCTTCAATCGCGCAGTATAACTATCCGCACACACCGACCGGAGCCAAGCTGTTCCAGACAGGCCCGCACGCGTTTGGCGAGTTCGCAAATGCGGAAACCTTGTATCGCTACAACACGTTTTTTGTTACGCGGGAGTTGCGGCGTGCGGAGCCGGGTGATTTGCTGTTCTACCGGCACGGCAGCGGACGCATGCCGTTTCATACGATGATCGTTCTCGGTCATAGCCAAATCAAATTCAATTCGGCTATGTATGTGGTTTATGACACCGGGCCGGAGGGTACCGATCAGGGCGAAATTAAACGCCTGAGTTACGAAGAACTGTTGCATTTTCCCGATGCACAGTGGCAACCTAGAGCACAAAACCCTTTGTTCTTAGGGGTATTTCGCTGGAACATTCTTAAAGACACTCCATGAAGACGAAGCGGCTCGCCGCCGCGCTGTTGCGTATTTCGATTGCGCTGGCAATCGCGATTCCGGGGAGTCCTCAGGACGAGGACCGGCCGTTTTTCACGCTGGCGAGCAACGAGACGTTTGGTCCAGGGGGCGTGCCATCGGTGCAGGTGAGCGCCTACGGTATTTCAGCGCTGCGCATTCGCGTGTACCGCATCAACGATCCGGTGCAATTTGTGCGGCAGCTGGAGGACGCGCATCAGTTTGGCGGGGCGCATCGCAAGCCGCGCGGGAAGCCGAGTCTGCTGGAGCGGCTGCGGAGCTGGAAGCACGATCTGCGGCGCGACATTCGCTACGATGTGCGGCACCAGTTCACGGAATCGCCGCGGGCGCATCTGTTCCCGAATCGCGCCACCGAGACGGCTGGGAAGGCGCAGAAGCGAGTCGAGTATTTTGCGGACGCGCCGGTGCTGAATTCCGAACAGCTGGTGCTTTCGTTTGTGCAGCCGGTATCGGATACGGGCAGCCGCTGGGACACCCAGAAGGTCGAGGTACCGGTAAAGAAGAATGGTCTGTATCTGGTAGAGGGCGTGAACGGGAAGCTGCGCGCGTACACCATTCTGAATGTTTCCAACCTGGTGCTGGTGACCAAGACCGGGCGCGATCACATCCTCTACTACGTTTCGAATCGCAAGACGGGTGAGCCGGTGGAGAATGCGGCCGTAACCGTGATGGAAAAGCGCAACGCAACGGGCACGACGCTGCACACCGGCGCGGACGGCACGGCCGAATTTCCGCTCCACGCAACCCCGGCCAGCGATATTCGCAGCGTGGCGTCGAGCGAAGGCGATGTGGCGTTCGACGATATAGAAACGTGGAGCTTTTTCCGCCGCGAGCGCAATCTGACCGGCGTGGTGTATACGGATCGTCCGGTCTACCGGCCGGGCAACACGATGCATTTTCGAGGCATTCTGCGATACGCCCAGAGTGCCGGCTACGGCGTACCGAAGCACGAATCATTTTCCGTGCAGATCACCGATAACGACGGAAAAACGGTGTATCAGAAGCAGCTTTCAAGCAGCGCGCAGGGTGTGATTCACGACGAGCTCGCGTTGGCCAAAGACGCGAAGCTCGGCTACTACTACATCGAGGCGCGAACGGGCGAAAGCACAGTGACCGGCAACTTCGAAGTGCAGGAGTACAAGAAGCCCGAGTACGAAGTGCACGTGAAGGCGGATGCGCCGCGGGTGTTGCAGGGAGAATCGACGAAGGTGACGATCGATTCGCGCTACTACTTCGGGGAGCCGGTGGCAGGCGCGAAGGTGAAGTATTCGATTTTCAACAGTCGCTATTGGGCTTCCTTCTGGTACGACCGCGATGACGAAGAAGAGGCCAATACTGACGAGCCGAACGATTACGGCTACAACAACCAGACCAACGAAGGCGAAGGCACGCTGGATGCGGACGGAAGATTCAGCTTCGATCTGCCAACCGATGTGGAGGAGAAGAAATTTGACACGCTCTACCGTATCGAAGCCGGAGTGACGGATAAGGCCGGGCGCGAGATTTCCGGAACGGGCTGGGTGGTGGCGACCTACGGCTCATTCCTGATCAGGCTCGAGCCGGACCGCTGGTTCTATCAGCCATCACAAACGGCAAGTTTCACGGTGCGGACGCGCGACTACGATCAGAAGCCGGTTTCAGCGCCGGTGCATGTGGAGCTGCGCTCGTGGGACTGGACGGCGCGCTCGGAGGGATCGGTGCTCGCTTCGGCGGATGTGCGAACGGACGCGGAGGGAAACGGAAACGTATCGCTGAAACTGCCGCGTGAAGGCGGTGATTATCGAGTGGTGTCGACGGCGCCCTCGGGCGATCGCACGGTGGAAAGCGAACAGTATGTCTGGGTATCGGGCTGGTCGAGCATTTACGGCGACGCGGACCCGAGCCGCGCCATTCAGGTGGTGGCGGACAAGAAGACGTATAAGCCGGGCGATACGGCGCAGATCATGATTGCAACCGGCCAGGACAACACGCCGGTGCTGGTGACGGTGGAGGGGCGCGATATCCGGTCGCACTCGATTCTGCGCTCGAAGGGCGGTACGGCGATTTTCACGTACAAGGTGACCAGGGACGACGAGCCGAATTTCTTTGTCTCGGCGCAGTTTTTGCGAAGCGGCGTGATGTATCAGAAAGAGAAGCGCATCAAGGTTCCGCCCGAGGATCATAAGCTGACGATCAAGCTGGCGACCGATAAGCCGCAATACCAGCCGGGCGCGCGCGCGACCTACAACATCGATGTATCGGATGCGAACGGCAAGCCCGCGGCCGAAACGGATCTGAGCCTGGGCGTGGTGGATGAAGCGATCTATGCGATTATGCCGGACCGCACGCCGGACCTGGTGGATGTTTTCTACGGAGTGACGGGGAACAGCGTTACGACCGAGAATTCGCTCACCTATTACTTCTCGGGTGAAGCAGGTACGCGGCGCATGCAGCTGGCGGCAATACCGGCGGCGCGCAAACTGGCGCAGCTCAAGCCGGAACAGCTGGTGCAGCCCAAGATTCGAAAATATTTTCCGGATACGACGTTCTGGGCGGCGGATATAACGACCGATGCCAAAGGCCACGCGCAGGCCCAGTTCAATTTTCCGGATTCGCTGACGACCTGGCGAGCGACGGCGCGGGGCGCATCTGTGGACGATCGCTACGGCTCGGCGACGCTCAAGACGATCGTGCGCAAAAACCTGATCCTACGGCTGGCGGTGCCGCGCTTCTTCGTGCAGGGCGACGAAGTAGTGATTTCGGCGATCGTGCACAACTATCTGCAGACGGGCAAGCAGGCGAAGGTGAATGTGAAGCTGCAGGGGCTCGACCTGATCGGCGGCGCGGCCTCGCAGGACGTGACGGTACCGCTGCGTGGCGAGACGAAAGTGGATTGGCGCGTGAAGGCGCAGAATCTGCACAAGGCGAAGATTACCGCGGCCGCGCTGACCGATGAGGAATCGGATGCGCTCGAGCTGGAGCTGCCGATCAATCCGCCGGGCGTGCTCATTCGCCAACCGCACAGCGGCAGTATTGCGAATGCGGGGCAGCAGAGCCTGACAATAACGTATCCGGGGAGCGCGGTGACCGGATCGCGCTCGATCTCGATCAAGCTGGCGCCGTCGGTGGCAGGCTCGATCTTCAGCGCGCTTGAATATCTGACGGCCTATCCGTATGGGTGCGTCGAGCAGACGATGTCGAGTTTTCTGCCGGACGTGATTGTGACCAAGGCCATGCGCGAGCTGAATCTGAAGCAGCCGCTCGATGCGGACGCGCTGGCGAAGAAGACGCAGGCGGGCCTGGAACGGCTCTACGGATTCCATCATGAAGACGGCGGTTGGGGCTGGTGGACGAGCGATGCGAGCCATCCGTTTATGACGGCGTACGTGGTGGATGGGCTGAGCGAGGCGCGCAGTGCCGGAGTGGCGGTCGAGAACGACGCCATCGATAAAGGCGATACCTGGATCGAGGACTACTTTGCGCACAACAGCAAGATTCCGCCCGATCTGCACGCCTATATGGCGTATGCGCTGGCGGTTTCGGGGCGTCCGGACAAGAGTGCGCTGGAACAGTTGTATACCGAGCGCGGGCAGATGTCACCGTATGGGCTGGCGATTCTCGGGCTGGCGTTTGAAAGCGTGAAGGATCCACGTGCCGGTGCGATTGCAGCGGATCTGGCGAAGAACGTGCGGCAGGACGAGCGCGAGGCATCCTGGTCCGCAACCCGCGACGAGATGCTCGATTTTTCGGCGGACATCACACCCGAGACGACTGCGTATGCGACGAAGCTGATCAGCCATGAGCAGCCGAACAGCCCGCTGCTGCCGAAGGCGGCGCTGTGGCTGGTGGATCACCGCAATGAGGGCTTCTGGTGGTCGTCTACCAAGCAGACGGCGATGGTGATTTACGGCCTGATCGACTATGTGAAAACGACGAAAGAGCTGACACCGAATCTGAAGGCGCGCGTGCGGATCAATGGCCTGGATGCGGGGGCCGCGGAGTTTGGCGCGGATTCGTTGGCTTCCGTGGATTCGATCGTGATCGACGAATCGAAGCTGCGGCCCGAGGGCAATCAGATCGAAATTGAGGCCAGCGGCGCCGGTCGGCTGTATTACTCGGTTTCGGGCGACTATTACTCGAACGAAGCGAAGGCGCAGAACCAGGGGAACATTTCGCTCAATATTTTGCGCGACTACTATCGGCTCGTTCCGCAGAAAACGGGCGGAGAGATTGTTTATGATCTGCAGCCGCTGAACGGACCGGTGGCGCAGGGCGATGTGCTGGCCGTACGGCTGACCGTGACTGGTTCGGAATGGCGTTACCTGCTCACCGAAGATCCGATTCCGGCGGGGACCGAATTCGTGAAGGACGACAATTTGTATCATTTGACACAATCGCCGCCGTGGTGGCAGTATTTCTTCACCGAGCGCGAGAATCACGACAACCGTATCGCGATTTTCGACGACTGGTTTAACGGGCGCGAGCAGAAGCAGTACTTCTATGTGCTGAAAGTGGTGAATCCGGGGTTGTTCCACATCAATCCGGCGCGCGTGGAGCCGATGTATCAGCCCGAATATCAGGCCACAACGGGCGCGGCCACGCTGGAGGTGAAGTGATGCGGTCGCGAGGAGCATTGTTCGTTTGTCATCTCATCGGGAATGCTCTGCTGTTGTGGCTGGCGTATTACTGGCTGGGCGTGAATGAATCGACCAATGCGCGGCTGATCTGGAGCGTGGTGGTGGCGCTGGTGTTTGTTGCGGGCGCGGTATGGCTGCACGGAATGGGGCTGGCGCATTTTTCCGGCATTCCGCTGGCCGAGGCGGCCCGGCAAAGCGCGCGGCATCTGGCGCCTTTAATACTGTTGAGTCTGCTTACCCTAGTGCTCTATGGCGCGCTGCTGTGGACTGGCAATCAACTGGCGCGGCCGGCCTATGTTATTGGCTCGTGGCTGACGCTGCACCTCAAAAAGCCGGTCTCACCGCGCGGTGTCGAGCGATTCTTTCAAATCGTGCTCGACATCGTCCAGTATGTCGTTGTGCCGGTGCTGCTTTTGCCGCTGGCGCGAGCCATTGCGGTGGAGGGATGGCGCGGCTGGAAGGCGACAAACCTGCGGCAGAGCCGGCGCGCGCTCTATTGGATTGAAGTCGGAGTGCTGCTGTTTGTCGGAATCTCGGCGCCATTCAAGCTGTTTTTCTGGATACCGAAGATTGAAAGCTTCGGCGGGCAGTTCTGGAGCTTTGCGCTGCGTGTCGCGCTCGGTTATCTGATCTTTGTCGTGGCGCTGCTGGCGGTCGAGTTCTTTACTTCGGCAGGCAAGCCGCGCGATATCCAGCCGAGCACAGCCGTTTCGCCGTAACGATCGACCAGCTGGCTTACAAGTGCGCGCGCTTGCTGGTGAGCCTGTTCGGCACGGCTGCGATCGGTGCGCTGGCGCAGATCGGAATCAGCCGGCGCGGCCGCTGTTCCCTGCGGATACGAGCCCGATAGCCACTCGACAACACCTTCGCGAAACCATAACGGGAGCGATGGATGAGCACGCGCTTCCACTGCCACATGGAGCAGTTCATGATGCAGCGTGTCGTCGAGAATGCCGCGCTCGGCGAGCAGGCGCGCAGGCTGCAGATCGATATGGCGGCCTACGGTGTGCGCGGCGACCCAACCAGGCTCGGCGGTGGAGCTGCGGAAATCCTCGAGCGTCGGATACGCATAGATTTCGGCTCCCCTAGCCGGCCAGGGTAGAGTGCGGTTGAGGCGTTCAGCGGTCCGAAGCAGAGCGGCATCGTGTGCCGGATCTGTCGTGTAGAGCGTGATGTCTTCGCCGCCCAGACGGATCCACTCAAGCGCGGTCGCGCCTGGATAGTAGAAGGCAAGGATTTCGCGATAGCTGTGCCCAGCGGCGGCCATGTGCTCGGCGCCGTTCTGGCAAAGCCCGATGCCGTGGCCTTCACCTTTACCGTGGATGGCGAGTTGTCCGCCTTCATTCGCGAGTTCGAACCAGTTGCTGCGAATGAGATTCCAGCCGAGCGTGCGGCCGATGGCGAAGCGGAACGAGCCGGCATCGATGAGCACGCGTTCGCGTCCTTCCAACGCGAGACGGCGGGCGCGCCCGGCCGGTGTTCTTTCGACAATCGCAACACGCGCGAGGTTCATTGGGCAGGCGAGGGCGCTGGCGTGCAGCGCGCGTTCGACATCGCTCAAGGCGATCCGATGCTGCCACTCGATTTTGTCGCAAAAGGGATCGGGATGGCTGCGTAAATACGGAGCGCGCAGGTCGGGCCAGAGCGCACGCCCGTCTTCGGCAACACCGCCGCAGCTCATGGTGTAGGGTGCAAAGGCAAGTTCGCCGTGAAAGCGGAGCAGACGTCCGACAGTGGTCTGAACCGCCGTTTCCATGGCAGGCGTAATACCGCTGAGTTCGGCGCGCTGGCAGTGTGTGGTGTTGCAGAAATCGAAGCCTTCGGGAGAGTGGCGTCCCCGTTCGTGCGCTGCATAGCTGCGAGCGGCCACGGCCATCGCTTTCAGAGCTTCGGGTTGGTGCAGGGTGCTTGCTTCTCCGGCCAGCACGGCGGCGACGTAGCGCTCGACGGGTATTTCCACGATCGTGCCGCGAATGCGCACGCGATAGCTCGGGCCGGCGGCTTTGCGCAGCAGCTCGCGAGCAATGGGCGCGGCATCGGCACCTCCGGAATGGCCCTGAGTCGCAACGGTGACAACCCATGTCGGCACGCGGCTGGGAGCAAATCCGGCAAAGAGCGCGGTGTAGCGGCTGGTTCCGGTTTTACCCGCAACCGTAAAGCCGGGGAGAGCGGCGGATTGCGCCGTGCCGTATTGGACAGCGCCTTCGAGGCCGGCGAGAATGGCGGGATGCGCCAATCGAGCGAGGCGTCGATATGCCTGGGCGAGTTCGCGTGGAGTGGTGAGCACACCTTCTTCTCCGAGAGCCTGCAGAGTGAGGTTGGCTGGAGCCGTGCGGAAGCCGGCGGTTCGCAGCGCGGATTGAAGCTCAGCCGTGGAAAAACGCTGGGCAAAGTGCGCGACCGCGCAGTTGCAGGAGTAGGCGATGGCGTTAGTGACGTTGAGCGGCGGAAGCCCCCGCGGATGCGAGCAGGTGAGATTGCGCCCGGCCACATGCAGCACGCCCGGGCAGAGAAAATGATCGCTCGCGCTGAGCCGATGCGCGTCGAGGAGCGCCTGCAGGGTAAACGGCTTGATCGTCGAGCCGGGCGCGAGCAGCCAGGTATCGGCCGGTCCTTCAGCGTGCAGAACGGAGCCATCCTCGAAACGCATCAGGATGGCGGCCGTAGGGCTGCCTGGTACAGAAAGCGCGAGAGGTAGCGCGAGCAGATCGCGGCGTTTGATCGCATGCGCCATCGGACGACAGACAGTGTAGCCCGAAAGCCGAAGGAACTGCCGCTGTTTACTGCGCCGTGAAGCCGCCGTCCATCATGAGAGTGGCGCCGGTGAAAAACGTCGCATAATCGCTGGCCATGTACGTGTAGAAGGAAGCTACTTCTTCCGCGGTAGCGATGCGGCCGATGGGATGATTGCGCCGGAGCATGTCCCAGTAGGCTTCCGGATTGCCCGAAGCTTTGGCGGAGTTGTGAACGATGGGCGTATCGACGGTGCCGCAGGCGATCGTGTTCACGCGGATGCCGTCCTTTGCATATTCGACGGCCATCTGGCGCGCCATCTGATGCAGAGCGCCTTTCGATGGTGCGTAGGCGCCCTGGGTGGGAATACCGACTTCGCCCGAAATGGAGCCGCTGATCAGAATAAGACCTCGACGCTGGCGCTGCATGACCGGGATGACATGGCGCGCAGTCCAGTAGAGAGCCTTCACGTTGGAGTTCATGACGTAGTCCCACTCCTCGGGCGTGTGTTCGTGAAGCGCGCGAACCACGCTCACGGCAGCGTTGCTGACCACGACGTCGAGGCGGCCAAACCGGTCCATAGCGGTGCGGGTGTAATCTTCGGCGGTCTTCTCTTCGGCCACATCGCCGTGCACGATCTGTAATTTGTCGCCGAAGCGTTCGCGGCAGGAGTGCAGTTCGGCGGGGATGTCGCGGCGCCGGAAAACCGCGATTACACCCGCGGCTTCCGCATCGAGGAAGGATTGCGTGATGGCCAATCCGATGCCGGACGACGCGCCGGTAACGACTGCGACCTTGCCCGCAAGCGTGACGTTCATGCGGCACCGTTGCCCGAGTCGCGCGTGTAGATCCACGGCTCGTAATAGGGCAGAATTTCGACCGGCGTTGCATCGCCGAGCACGCGGAGCGAGACCTCGAGCATGCGCGGATCGGCGATGTTGTTGATCATCATGTCGTAATGGCACGGCACGGCGACGCGGGGCTTGACTGCGGCGATGACGTGGGCCGCCTGCATGTGGTTGAGATTGTGATAGCCGCCGTTGATGCAGACCGCGCAGATGTCCGGGCCGCTTGGAAGCAGTCCCGGAAGCAGATCGCACCAGGCGGTATCACCGGTGTCGTAGAACGTGATTCCGTTGTCGAAGCGAACGAGCACGCCGATGTGATTCAGATCCGTGGCATCGGTCGGAAGAGCGAAGGTTCCGGTGATGCTGACGCCCTTTCCAAGTTCGAGCTTTTCGGCAGCATGTAAAAGGCGACAGGCGCGCTCGGGCACTCCACATTCTTTGTAGCGCTGAACGGATTGCAGCGGACCGACGAAGATCGCCTTATCACGGCGCGAGAAGCGGCGAATGGTCTCGAGGTCGGCGTGATCGTCGTGCGAATGAGTGGTGACGAAGATGTCGAGATCGAGATCCTCGGGCTCGACGAAGACCGGCAACTGGCGATTCACGCGAAAGGGGAGATGCGAGAACGCTTGCGCGCACGAGTCGGTCAGATACAGATCGATGCCGAGCAGCGGGCTCTCGGACGTTTTGAGAATAAATCCGTTCTGACCGAAGAACCACACCGCGAGGCTATCGGCAGGCACGCGGAAGGCGCGGATCGACTCCATGTAGGCCCGGCTCTCGATCTGCGGCTCAATCAGAAGCTGGACAGGTTCAGAAGTGTCGAAAGGATTATTCATGCGGAACTTTGGGAACGGGCAAAAATCTCTTTTGACAATGCTATCCGACGGTGAGCCGCTTCGATTCTCAATTCTGTGAAATGATTTGAAATTCGATGGGCATCCGCAAGGGCGGATTGCGCAGATTCAAATGTTGGCAGCAAGCTGATCGATCCAAACAGTATGAGAGGCCGTCGTAGAAGCGGATTGCAGGCGATGGGCCGAACTGCCGCCATCTGGGCGATGGTGTCGATGGCCGGCTCGCCGCTTGCAGGACAGCAGTACCCGTTTCTGCCTGTGCCGGGCGGTCCGAAGAACGTTCAGTTTCTCTTTCAGGATTCGCTCGGGCGGCTCTGGCTGGGAGGCGATCAGCTTGCCTGCTTCGATGGCAGCCGGTTCTTTTTCGCGCGCGATTATGGTTTTCCTGATGGCGCAACCTATGGCGTCGCGGAAGACCGGAACGGTGCAATCTGGGTGGCGGCCGATACGGGCATCTATCGATTTGCAGACGGGCGGTTTTCCGAAATCAGCAGAGCGGTTGCGGTGAGTATCGCCGTCACGTCGGACGTGGTGCTCGCCGCAGCAGGACCGGCGGGGCAAGGCGCTCCGCAGAATGCCTCGCTGCTGCGCATCGAGCGAAGCGGAAACGGCTGGAAAACAGACATTGTCGCGAAGCTCGATTCACCCGGCCCGATTACGCTCGATCCGTACGGCATGATTCTGTATCCGTACAGCATGACGCAATGGCGCGAGATGCGGGTGCGCGACGTATTGAACTGGCGGCCCGGGAAGCAGATCGAGGTGATCCGGCACGGAACCGAAGGCGGCCGGCCCATCAATGGACCGTGGCAGATTGTGCGCGACCGCGCCGGATACGTATGGTTTGCGTCGCCGGCCAACGTGGTGTACGAAAAGGGTAGTGTTCACGCATCGGCGCCCGCGGCCGATGTGCACGTGCACGGCCCGATGCACGAAACGGCGAACGGCGACATGGTATTGCCGGGCGGAAATGTAGTGGCTGTTGGTCGTCCCGGCCACTTTCGGATTGCCACGCGCGCCAACGGATTGCCGGGCGTGTTGGATGCCATCGAGGCGAAAGACGGAACGATCTGGCTGGGCACAACCAACGGCTTGTATCGCTTCCCCTCGCCGTTCCAGATCGAGTCCTGGACGATCCGCGAAGGGCTCACCAGCCCGCCCTGGTCGGTTGCTCGCCTGAAGCAAAACATGTTTGCCGGGCTCGACGATCGCGTGGTGCGCCTGACCGGCGATCGCCAGCGCTGGGAGACGATCACGAAACTGGACAACGTGCGCTCGGTTTCCGCGCTGCTCGACACGGGACGCGGGACGCTGATGGCGGGCTTTGCCGATCCGGGCGGAAATATCGAGCTTTCTCCCTCGGGCACGATTGTCGCGCGCACTGTAGAAGGAAGCAAGAACATTGGAATGCGCCTCTGCAGAACGCCCGACGGCACGATCTGGACAGGACGAAGCAGCGTGGCGCGGCTGGTACGCAACGGAAGCGTATTGAGGGTCGAGAGTCACACGCTGCGCGCGAGTCCGGCGGGTAATCTGCTGGCCATCAAATATGAAGAGCAGACACGCAAGCTCTGGGCCTGCTACAACGGCGGCCTTCTGCTGGGCGATCTGCGCGGGAACTGGCGCGAATACACCACAAGCGACGGACTCAAGGTGAACGGCTGCTGGTCGCTGGCGCCGCTGGCCAATGGCGACATTTGGTACGCGTATTACAACTACCGGGCCATTGCACGCATCCGGCCGGACGCGGAGGGGCGCATCGCGGTACGGAATTACGAGCGCGAGAATGGCGTGCCGGATCCTGCTAGCGATGTGCTGGAAGCGGATCGCGCAGGACGCTTGTGGCGCTCCTGGGCGTCGGGCATCGGCGTGGCAAGTGCGTCGCAGGCCGAGGCCGGCGAGTGGCTGTCGCTGGATCAGTCGGATGGATTTCCGGCCAATGACATGAATTCGGGAAGCGTCTTTGTGGACGTGGACGGCTCGCTCTGGTGGGGTGCAGACGATGACCTTGCTCATTACACGCCCGCGGCCGATCTGGTCGCGCCGCAAGTTGCGCCGCAGGTATTCGTATCTGCCTTTTCTTGGGAGAATCAGCCGCCGCGACTGGCGGAATCGGTAATGGGCATGCCGCATGCGAGAAATGTGATGGCGTATCTCGGATCGCTGCAGTTTGACCGCCGCAGTGCATTGCGCGTGCGCTACCGAGTTCTTCCGGGCGATTCCAAATGGCGGGAAACGAGCAATCTCGATCTGGCGCTGGGATCGCTCGGATCGGGCAGGCATACGCTCGAGTTGCAGGCGCGCGTCTTCACCGGGCCATGGTCGGCAACGGCAAGCCGCTCGTTTCTTGTTTCCCGCCCGGCGTGGGCATCTTGGCCGCTGCTTGTTTCGTACACGCTGAGCGGGATGCTGCTGCTGAGCGGTGCCTTCCTGCTGCGGAGAAGATTCAAAACTGAAGCGGCGCGTGTCTTGCCGGATCTGAGTTCGTGGCGCATGGAAGCCTTTCTGCCGGAAGTGAGCGAGGTGACCGGAACTCTTCTCGACGGCCGTTTCGAAATCGGCGAACTGCTCGCCCGCGGCGGCTTTGCCAACGTGATGTGCGGCTACGATCGCGAACGGCAACAGAGCTGCGTGGTGAAACTCTTTCGCAGCGAGGTAAGAGACAAGCGCTGGCTCGAGCATCGCTTCGAACAGGAAGTCGCCGCGCTGCAGAAGATCCATCATCCAAATGTGGTTTCGATTTACGCGCATGGAACGACCGCCTCGGGCGCGCCTTACCTGGTGATGGAATTTGTAGAAGGCCAGAGCCTGCGCGAGATTTTGAAAGATGGGCCGCTTCCTTCGCCGCGCACGGCTCGATTCTTACGCCAGATCGGGAGCGCACTCGACACCATCCATGCGCTCGGCATCTGGCATCGCGATCTGAAGCCGGAAAACATCATGGTGCGCGACTACGGCTCAGCCAATGAGATGGCGGTGTTGATCGATTTTTCGATTGCCATTGTCAAAGACGCGAACGAATCGCTGCACGGGCTCTCGCGCGCCGCGGGCACGTTCGAATATATGGCGCCCGAGCAGGCGGTCGGATACGCGGAAGCTTCGAGCGATATCTACGGCTTCGCCAAGGTCGTTATTGAGATGCTCACCGGCCGCAAGTTGTCGGATCTGCTTCCGCAGGCTTCGATCGATCTTCCGCACCGGGTGCGCGAGCTGCTCGAATCGATGTCGCTCGGACTTTCGAGCGAATCGATTTACTTGCTGGCGAGCGCCTTCGAATTCGACCCGTCGCGCAGGCCGGATAACGCGGGCGCATTTACAGCTCCGCTGGTGCGCGATCTGGAGTGCTCGGGCCAGATGCGGATCCTATAATCGCTCGAGCCACGCCTGGCATGCAGCATGCGTTTGAGCCACTTCATTCCCCGCTCCGAGCGCGAACGCACCTGCTTCAGACTGAGACCGGTTTTGCTTGCGATCTCCTCTACCGTGAAGCCGCCGAAGTAGTGCATGTCGACCATGCGTGCGGCATCCGCATCCTTCAACTCGAGCCGGTCCATGAGAATGCCGATCGTGACAATCTGTTCGGCATCGTCCAGCGAGCTTTTCATTCTGGCGGCCGGGTCTTCGAGCGAGAGCGTTAGTTGTCCGCCGCCGCGCCGATCCGCGATTCGCTTGCGCGCGAGATCGACTAGAATATGGCGCATGGCGAGACCCGCGAGAGCGTAGAAGTGCGCGCTGCTTTCGATTTGCCAGCCGCCCTCGGCGAGTGTGCTGGCCCATAGTTCGCCGATCAGCTCGGTCCTGGTAAGAGGCGCGATGTAGCGCTCGCGCTTGAGTTCCCGCATGGCGATTTCACGCAACCGGGGCAGCAGTTCGCTCATCAGTGCGTCGATTGCCACCTGCTCACTCGCGCTGTTATGACCGGTCAGAAACAGCCGCAGTCTTTCCGTTAGAGAAAAGCCGGCGTCCATCGGAGTGCGAGTCCCTCATTACTATCCCAGAGAGCAGACTTCAGGTCAACCCGTATGGAGCGGAGCGCCACAATTGTGAGACATGAGACTAACGCAGGCCTCGCGCCATCGTCTTGATGAGCGTTGCGTTCGCATCGTCGTCTTTGATGGCCCACTCAAACGCTCCTCTCAGTCCGCCCGGTGCGCGTAGTCTGGCGTACAACATCTTGACGGTGACTGACGCTGGATCGTCATAGCTCCAGAAGGTCGTGGCAGTCGGGCTATAGAGCCAGTCGGCGAAAGAGAAGAAATCATGATAGAGGCCGTACCCGTTTGCCGGAAGAGTGGCGAGCGTGCGGTAGGTGGCCACGCCATCGGTTGCGAGCGAATCACCCGCAGGCGATGGTGCCGGGCCCGTTGACGTCTGATACAAGCCGTGGTTCACGTTGGGAACGCCCGTCCAGCCACGGCCATACGCCGGTATACCGAGCACCAGTTTGTCCGCGGGCACTCCGTTTTCCAGGTATGCGGAAACAGTCGCGTCCACGGTCAATCCCTCGCCTCGCGCCGGATCAAGGGGAGATTCAAACAGCGGCGCCGCGTGATTGGTCGTGTTCTCCCACGTGCCGTGATAATCGTACGTCTCGAGATTCAGAAAATCGAGATGCCGGGCGACCTGCCCCAACTGAATGTTCGAGTAGTTCTGCGAACCAGCGGGCGCAGCGATCGTCAACAGATAATGCGCGTTCGTTTTCGCACGGAGGGCGTTGATTTGCGAGCGAAATTCCGCGATGAGAGCGGTATAGTTGTCGGTATCGGCGGCGGTCGGAAACTCCCAGTCGATATCGATGCCATCGAAGAGGCCTGCGGCTGAGACGCCCCGGGCGATGTTACCGTTCAGGAACAGGTCGATGCAAGACGAGGCAAGTTGCGCACGTCCGGCGGGAGTCGCTGTCGCGGTCGAAAAGTTGGCTGTGTTCGCAGCGGATGCGCCGCCGATCGAGATGAGCACCTTGAGGTTGGGATGAAGCTGCTTGAGCTGTAGCAGCGCCGCAAAATTGCCGTACAGCGGGCCCGCGTAGGGTTGGCCGTTGACAGACGGCAGATAGGGATCCTGATAATCGGCCCAGGAATCGGCGATTGCACATTGGCCGGTGCCGCTGACGTTGGCGAAAGCGTACAGAACATGCGTCAGATCGTTCGCTGCGCCGCTTTTCTGGATATCGGCAACGTTGTAGTTCGCACCATAGATGCTCCACTCTTCGAAATACGCCGCGACGATTTTGTCATCGTGCGAGCGGAAGTGTTCGCTTTGCGCCATGGCTTGTGTGTTGCAGATTGCCAGAAGCGCGACTGCGAGAGAGGCAGAAAGGAGGGCGTGGCGGAATCGATTGTGTGGCATAGGCAGTGATTGGCGTTTGACTATAGTATCGCCGATTCCGGAGCCGCGGGATTTCGCCCCGGCCGCCCGTCCCAAAGGAGTGGCTACGCCACTCAGGACGTTCCCAGCTGTTGAACAGCAGATCGAATCGCGCGCACGACCGCTTCCTTCTCCGCGTCATCGGCATACTGACGCCGCGGCCAGAAGAAGCCCTTCAGTCCATCGCGGCGGCGGCGCGGAACGATGTGAATGTGTAAATGCGGCACACTCTGGCTCACGCGATTATTCATGGCCACGAAGCTGCCTTCCGCCTGCAGTGCAGATTCAACGGCACGCGCGAGCTTTTGCGTCGCGAGCATGAGCGGCCCGGTGAGCGTGGCCGGCAAATCCGCCAGAGTTTCGTAGTGAGCGCGTGGAATCAGCAGCACGTGGCCGGGAAACAGCGGGCGATGATCGAGAAACGCAAGAAATTGCTCGTCCTCGTAGACCACATCCGCGGCGGTATTCCCCGCAGCGATCTCGCAAAACAGGCAGCTCACGCTTGCGTGTCCGGCAACGGCGCGGGAACGGTGGTGCTGACGCGATCGACCCAGAGAACCATATCACCTTTCGGGTCCACCTCGAAAGCGTTGCCGAATTTTCTGCCCCAGATGATCTCGTCGTAGCGGTACGAATAGCGTGCGTAGACGTTCTGGCCAAACGTCTCGTCGAAACCGCGCATCATAATGACAACCTCAGCCTGCAAACGCGCCAGATCCTCCGGCGTTTTGCCGAAGAGCGGACTCTTCTCCGTGATCGGATGCACGACCGTCCAGGTCAGAGGCAGAAAGAGCACCTGCTCGCGCTCGAGATCGAGATAGCCGTACTTGCGAGCCGCTCCGCCGTTTTTGTTTTCGACGGTCATGAGCATGACGCGAGCCGTCACCTCGATCAGATTACTCGCGCGGCGATTGACAACTCGGAACTGCAGACTGGTGCCGTTGCGATACGGCGCGACCACCATGCTGGAACTGAAACCAAAACGCGCCGAAGGCCGTGAAAAACGGCCGAAGAGAACGCCGGTTGCAATCGCAAAGCCCATCAATCCGAGCAGCGCTTCGAGCGAAGCGATCAGATTCGCAAGCGGACCGTCGGGATACATGTTGCCGTAGCCAACAGTGGTAAGCGTGTGCGCGCTGAAGAAGAACAGATTCCAGAAACGCGTCGCTGCATCGGCTGCTTCCGCGCCTTTGATGTGTCCGATCGAGCCATACAGCCAGGCGAACAGCAGATTCGTGAGAAGAAATGCCGCCACCACGATGGCGGCAAATACCGGCCACGAGACATCGACCATGAACAGGTATGGATTCACGTCGGTCCAGCGCGAATCGGCGCGCCGCACGTTGAACTCGCCGTTTTTGTTGACGACTCGGTTCAGAACGCCGGTGTAGGTCTGTGTGAGCCCCGGGTCGAAATTTTCCGCCGTCGAAGCGGCCGGGAACTGTGCATCGGATGCGCTCATGAATTCTCCCGCGACCGAATAGCGCTCATTGATAGGCTGGCGTTAGGGTAACGGAACGTGTCCAGAACCGAATCGAAGATGCTGCCGCTTGGAACGGCGGCGCCCCCGTTTGCACTGCGCGATGTCGTTTCGGGCGAGACCATCACTCTCGACCAATTTAGCGGGAAACAGGCGCTGCTCGTCATGTTTATCTGCCGCCATTGTCCCTACGTGAAGCACGTCCAGAAAGAAATTTCGAAACTGGGCGCGGATTACGGAACCCGCGGAGTGGGAATTGCGGCGATCTCTTCGAATGATGCGGAAAGCTATCCCGAAGATGCGCCGGCGAGCCTGCGGGAACAGGCACGCGAGCTGAATTTCACCTTTCCGTACTGCTACGACGAGACGCAGGAGGTGGCGCGCGCGTACGGGGCCGAATGCACGCCGGATTTCTTTCTGTTCGATGGAGAGCACCGGCTGGCCTATCGGGGCCGGCTCGATGACAGCCGCCCGCGCTCGACCGATCCGGTGACAGGTAATGAACTGCGCGCCGCCATCGATGCGCTGCTGGCCGGCAAACCGGTCAATCCCGAGCAGAAGCCGAGTATCGGCTGCAATATCAAATGGCGCTCGTGATATCGTGCCTTTGCCGAGGGGAGATGGGATGAGAACAACTCGCAGAGAATTTGTGAGTGCTGGAGCAGCGCTGGCGCTCGCCGCGCAGTGGAGCCGGGCAGCCGATAAAGCCAATAAGATTCCGATCGGGCTGGAGCTGTATTCGGTGCGCCACGAATTGGAAAAAGATCTGCCGGGCACGCTCGATCACGTAGCGCAGATGGGCTACGATTGCGTGGAGTTCTACTCGACTTACGAGAAGTGGACGCCCGAGCAGGCCAGGACAGTACGCGAGCAGCTCGACAAATTGAAGCTGAAGTGCTACTCGACGCACAACGGCATGGAGTCCTTCAGCGGCGACGGGCTGACAAAAGCCATCGAGCTGAACAAAATTCTGGGAACGAAGTACATCGTCCTGGCGCACCCGGGCGGCAATATCAAAACGCTCGACCAATGGAACAAGGTTGCGGCGACGCTTGATGCCGCCAACGAGCAGATGAAGTCGAGCGGGCTGCACGCCGGCTATCACAATCACGATCTCGAATGGAAGCCGGTGGATGGCAAGAGGCCGCTCGAAGTGCTGGCGGAGAATACCGACAAGAGCATCATGCTGCAGCTCGACGTCGGCACATGCCTTGAAGCGGGCGGCGATCCGGTGGCCTGGATCAACACGCATCCGGGGCGCATCAAGTCGCTGCATGTCAAGGATTGGTCGCCCAAGAGCGGATACCAGGTGCTGTTTGGGGAAGGTGTTGCTCCCTGGAAAGAGATCTTCGCGGCAGCGGAAAAGCGCGGCGGTGTCGAATACTACTTGATCGAGCAGGAAGGCAGCCGTTTCCCGGAGCTCGAGACGGCCGAGCGCTGTCTGGTCGCCTACAAAGATCTGCGCAGTGGCAAGAACAACAGCTGACCTGCGCCGTTTGAACGAACAGATTCGCATATTCGTTACCGGCGGCACGTTCGACAAGGAATACGACGAGCTGCGCGGCGCGTTGTACTTCAAGGACACGCACCTGCACGAAATGCTGCGGCTCGGGCGCGCCCGCCTGCCTGTCGAAATTCGCACGCTGATGATGATCGACAGTCTCGCCATGACCGAGGCCGATCGCGACATCATTATCGAGCAGTGCCGCGCCGTGCCGGAGACACGAATCGTGATCACGCACGGAACGGACACCATGGTTGCGACAGCGCGTGCCATTGCTGAACGGGTACGCGACAAGACCATTGTGCTCACCGGTGCGATGGTGCCCTACGCCTTCGGCAGCTCCGACGGACTGTTCAATCTGGGCAGCGCGCTCGCTTTCGTACAGACGCTCGAACCGGGCGTTTACGTCGTGATGAACGGCCGCTGCTTCGAAGCAGACCGCGTGCGCAAGAACACGCAAACAGGAATTTTCGAGGATGCGTGAATGGGACTTAGCGGTGGCGGGCGCTGGCGCTGCCGGACTTGCCGCAGCCGCCAGACTGGCGCAGGCCGGGCTCCAGGTACTCTGCATCGAAGCGCGCGATCGCGTGGGAGGCCGCATTCGCACCGTCCGCGACCCGCTTGCTCCGTTGCCGGTTGAACTCGGTGCAGAGTTTATTCATGGGCGTCCGCCCGAGATCTGGCAGATTGCGCAAGCGAGCAGCCTGAACGTTTACGACTGCGCGGAATCGTCGAAACGAATCCGCCATGGAGTTCTCCAGAAAAAGCGCGACGCCTGGAACTCGATCGAGCGCGTCATGCAGGACATGCAGCGTGCGGCGAAGCGGCGCGATGAATCGTTTGCGACCTTTCTCGAAAAGAGCACGTATTCGAGCGATGTGAAAAATCTGGCGGCCAACTATGTGGAAGGTTTCAATGCGGCACGCAAGGAGATCGTCGGAATCCGCTCGCTCGCTGCAGATGCGCAGGCGTCGGATGCGATCGATGCCGACCGCTCGTTTCGTATCGCAAGCGGCTACGATTCGATTCCGCTTTACCTGTTGCGCGCGGCTCCGCCGGAGCACTTCGAGCTGCGTCTCAGTACGATTCTGCAGGAAGTGAATTGGCGCGCCGGGCGAGTGGAGCTGCGCTGCGTCCATGCGCTGACCGGCGAAGCGATGACGTTCGCAGCCAAGAAGGCCGTCTTCACGCTTCCGCTCGGAGTGCTGCAAAGTGACGCCATTCGCTGGTCGCCTGCGGTGAAACGAATGCCGGAGGCAGCGCGCGCGCTCGCTTTCGGGCAGGTGGTGCGCGTGGTGCTGCGATTTCGCGAGCCGTTCTGGGAACAGAAGGAAGAATTCGCGGACGCCGGTTTCCTGCTCTCGGACGAATATCTGTTTCCGACCTGGTGGACTGCACGAGCTGTCCACGCGCCCATTCTGACGGGCTGGAGCGCGGGTCCGCATGCCGACGATCTGCTCGGCAAATCGCGCGATCAGGTCATCGCGGCTGCTGTTGCTTCGCTCGCGAAAATTCTGGGCGTCAAGTTGCGCGAAATCACCGACCAGCTGGCACGCGCCTATTTCCACGACTGGCACGCCGATCCGTTCGCAGGCGGCGCCTACAGCTATGTGCCGGCGAATGCATCGAAAGCGCGCGAAGAACTGGCCGCGCCGATAGAGAATACGCTATTCTTTGCCGGAGAAGCGACTGAGCTCGATGGCCACAGCGCAACCGTCCATGGAGCCATTCGCTCCGGCTTCCGCGCAGTAAAGCAGATTCGAGATGGGCATTAATCGGCGAAAGATGTTGAGCGCTTTGCTGGCAGGCGGAGTGGCTTCACGCTTGCCGGCCGTCGAACCGCAGACGCCTCCTGGGCTCGAGATCGAGAAGGGGCCATTCGAGGGAACGCGGCGCTCGCTCTCGGCTTACGAAATTCCGGAGTGGTTTCGCGACGCCAAGTTCGGCATCTGGGCGCACTGGGGTCCGCAATCGGCCATCGAAGACGGCGACTGGTATGCGCGCAACATGTACATGCAGGGCAGCCCGCAGTACAACTACCACGTCGAAACCTACGGGCATCCTTCGAAATTCGGCTATAAGGACACAATTCCGGCCTGGCACGCGCAACAGTTCGAACCCGAAGCGCTGATGGAGCTATATAAGAATGCCGGCGCGAAATATTTTTTCAGCATGGGCGTGCATCACGACAATTTCGATCTCTGGAACTCGAAGCACCAGCGCTGGAATTCGGTGAACATGGGGCCGAAAAAGGATATCGTCGGCCTCTGGAAGCGCGCTGCGCAGAATCACGGATTGAAGTTCGGCGTGAGCGAGCATCTGTGGATCACCTACAAGTGGTTTTCTACCAGTCACGGCTCGGACGCGACCGGTCCGCTGGCCCATCAGCCGTACGATGGCGCCAATCCGGAGAACTTCGATCTCTATGTCGCTTCAGACGAAGTCGACAACAAGCTCGACTGGAACGAGAGCGGCATTCCTTGGTGGTGGAAGCGGCACTGGTACGCGCGCATTCGCGATCTGGTCGATAATTATCAGCCCGATCTGCTGTACACCGACGGCGCGCTGCCGTTTGAAGACTACGGACTCAACCTGGTGGCGCATCATTACAACCTGAGTGCGCGCAAAAACGGCGGCAAGGCGCAGACGGTCTACTTCAGCAAGCGCGTCGAGGACACCACCCACGGTATTGCGACGCTCGATGTGGAGCGCGGCGTAGTCGATTCGATCTGGCCGCGCCCGTTTCAGACCGATACCTGCATTGGCGACTGGCACTACAAGCGCGGCATCCGGTACAAGACACCGAAGACCGTGATCGATCTGCTGGTCGACATCGTAAGCCGCAATGGCAATCTGCTGTTGAATTTCCCCCTGCCGGCGAGCGGCGCCCTCGATCTGGAAGAGCGCAACGTACTGGCGGGCATCACCGAATGGATGGGGATCAACGCTGAGGCCATTCACGGCACGCGGCCCTGGAAGATTTTCGGCGAGAGTCCGGCGGCTGCGGCCAGCACGGAAAAGAGCTCGTCCTTCAACGAGAGAGAGCGCAAAGATCTGACTGCCGAAGATGTGCGCTTCACAACCAAAGGCGACGTGCTCTACGCCTTTGTAATGGGTTGGCCGCAGTATGAAGCGGTCATCAAACCGCTTGCGGTCGGAGGCCCGCTTCGAGTCGGCAAGATCGGGCGTGTGGAACTGCTCGGGCACGCCGGGCCGCTCGAGTTCGCACAAAATGAGGCAGGATTAAGAGTAGTGCTTCCGCCGCAGAAGCCGTGCGACTATGCAGTTGTTTTCAGGATCGCGGGCGCTTAAGCCGGCCGGGCTGATTCTCGTTCTTCTTTGTCTCGGTGTGAACCCCGCTCGCGGCGAATCCAACTGGGCCGTGGCGCGCGATGCGCATTTCGAAGTCTACTCACAAACGGGCGCCGCGAGCGCCGAGGCCGCCCTGGCGCGCTTCGAACAGCTGCGGGCTTTTTTCTTAGCGCAGGGATTTCCTGAAAGCGCCGAGGCAACACGCTTGCGCGTGATCGGGTTTGCTTCCGAGGCTGCGTACTCCGCATTCCGGCTGCGACCTGCAGCGGATGCCTACTACGCAGCGCTCGGCGAGCAGCAATATATCGTTCTGCCCGGGCTCGACGCGCATCGCTACAAAATGGCAGCTCATGAGTATGCGCATGCGGTGCTGCACGCCGGCGGATTGCGGCTCCCGTTGTGGCTCGGTGAAGGATTGGCGGAGTATTTTTCAACCGTGCGCATGAATGAATCGCGTGTCGAGATCGGCGGCGATCTGCCGGCCCGTTCGCAAACTCTGGCGCGCCAAAAGTGGATTCCGCCTGCGCTGCTGTTTTCGGCCGGTTCCGCCTGGCTGGCCCAGCAATCGGCGATACAGAATGCCGTCTTCTATGCGGAAAGCTGGGCCGTTACGGATCTGCTCATCGCTCATCCTTCGTACTCGGCGCATTTCGGCGATTTCGTTCATGCGCTCGATCGCGGGCTGAGCAGCGCCGATGCACTCGCGCAAGTTTATGGCATCTCTCCTGCTGCCCTCGTCGAAGCGGCGCACGCCGAAAAGCCGGTAGCCAGGGCAGCGCTCGCGATGTCCGCCGCACCCGAACATATCGAGACTGCCGGCGTCTCCGACTATGAGATTCACTTCGTTCTGGCGGACCTGCTCGCCGCCGATGGCGAGTTGAAACGCGCGGCTGCGGCCTATTGCGAACTGCTTGCCCAAAAGCCTGAGGACGCCAATACCTACGCGGCTCTGGGAAATGTTGCGTTGCGGGCGGGCGATAAGGAAGAGGCGCTGCGCGACTGGCATACCGCGATCGAAAAAGGCGTGAGTGATGCAGCGCTTTGTTATCGCTATGCGCAGCTGGCGGGCGAACAGGGGGTGGCGGAAGACAGGATCCGCCCGGCACTCGAGCGTGCAATCGCACTGGAGCCGGACTTCGACGACGCCCGCTACGCTCTGGCGTTGATCGAGAGCAATGCCGGAGATTTTGCGGCGGCGCTCGAACAGTTGCACGCCATGCATGAGCCTGGGCCGCAGCGTGCTTTTGCGTACTGGAGCGCAATCGCATACGCGGCTACCGAACTGAACCGCCGCGCGGAGGCCGAGCGAGCTGCCAGCCGCGCGCTCGAGCACGCCGCCACACCCGCGGAGCGGCACCGTGCGCTGGAGGCGGCCTACATAGCCGAGACCGATCTGACCGTGCGATTTGCGCGTGATGCCAACGGCGAGGCGCGGCTTGAGACGGCGCGCGTCCCCCACGGAACCAGCGATTTCAATCCGTTCATCGAGCCGCAGGACCAGATCCGGCGCATCGCCGGCAAGCTGAGCGAAGTGGAGTGCAGCGGCGGACGGCTGGCAGGATTCAAACTTGCAACCGAGCAGGGGTTGTTAATGCTGGCCGTGCCCGATCCATCCCGCGTGCTGATGCGCAACAGTACGGGCGAGTTCACCTGCGGCGCGCAGAGCGGCCAGCGCGTGCAGGTAGAATATGCGGCACAGGGCAACGTGCTGCGCGGCATGGCGTTCGAGTAGTCAAATTTTCATAAAACGTGAGGAGTGGCTCATATTCGGCCATGGCGCAGTGTTTAAAATGTGAGCATGTCCTCGCATTTGGCACCGCTGGGCCGGCGTGTCCCCCAGCAGCAGCGCGGGCGCGAGCGTGTGGCGGCATTGCTCGATGCAGCCGAACAAGTCCTCGCCGAGACCGGCTACGATGCGGCTACCATGTCCGCCATTGCGGCGCGCGCCGGAGCTTCGATCGGCTCGTTATATCAATTTTTTCCGAGCAAGGACAGCATCACCGACTGTCTGCGCGACAAATACTGCGATGAACTGCGCGGTTTGTGGGTAGACTCCGAAGAAAAGGCCGGCGAGAGTATCGAGGAGTTGGTGAAGCGCCTGCTGGACGAGGTCGTTCTGTTTCTGGACGACCGCCCAGCCCTGCTTGCGCTCCTCACCGAACCGTGTAAGACGAAAAATACTTCGCTGCAGGATTTGCTGCGGGAGCGTCTTGCCCGAATCCTGCGCGGTGGTCGAGAGCATCTATCAAAGACCAGAGCTCACTTTCTGGCCAGCGTGGTGCTGCAGGTCATGAAAGGAATGAACGAACTCTACGCGGAGTTCGAATCCGGCAAGCGGAAGGCTCTTGTAAAGGAATATGAACGGTTGCTGACGAGCTATCTGGCGGCGGAACTGGAGCCGGAGGCGGCAGTGCGAAGGAAAAAGAGTTGATGCAGGGAACGAGCTTGAACGTGAAGAAATTCGCCGCGCTGACGATAGCCGCGGCCTGTACGGCGCTGGTGGGATGCGCGTCGAAGTCGGCTTCGCCACAGTTTCAGATGCCGCCGCCCAATGTCGGCGTGACGGATGTGAAGCAGCAGGATGTAGCAATCTACGGCGACTGGGTGGCGACGCTCGATGGGTACGTGAACGCCAACATCCAGCCCCAGGTATCGGGTTACCTGATCAAGCAGGATTACCGCGAAGGTTCGTTCGTGCAGAAGGACCAGGTGCTCTTTGAGATTGATCCGCGGCCGTTTCAGGCCGTGCTCGATCAGGCCAAAGGGCAACTCGCGCAGGCCAAAGGTCAGCTGGGCCAGGCGCAGGCGCAGTTAGGTCTGGCGCAGATCAATGTCAAGCGCGACACGCCGCTCGCCCAGGCGCACGCCATCGCGCAGAGCCAGCTCGATAACGATATTCAGACGGAAAAAACCGTCCAGGCGCAGATCCAGGCGACCCAGGCCGCCATACAAGCTGCTGAGGCAGCAGTCGAGACGGCACAGATCAACCTCGGTTTTACAAAAGTGCGCTCGCTGGTGGACGGTATTGCCGGACAGGCGACCACCCAGATCGGCAATCTGGTGAGCCCCAGCACGGTGCTGACGGCGGTCTCGCAGGTGAATCCGATCAAAGCATACTTTCCGATCAGCGAGCAGGAATATCTGCGCATTGCGGACAAGATCAAGCCCGGCGTGAATCTGCTGGCAGCCAAGAACCCGGTGCCGCTCGAGATGACGCTGGCCAACGACACCTCGTATCCCTACAAAGGCCGCATTCTTTTCGCTGATCGCCAGGTCGATCCATCCACCGGCACCATCCGCATCGTCGCCGCATTCAATAATCCCGGCAACGTGCTGCGCCCCGGCCAGTTCGGACGCATTCGCGCCATGACCGGCATGCAGAAAGACGCACTGCTCGTTCCGCAGCGCGCCGTCACCGAGATGCAGGGCCATTATCAGGTCGCGGTTGTCGGAGGAAATAACAAAGTCGAGGTGCGCACGGTGGAAGTTGGCAGCCGCGTGGGGCAGATGTGGGTCATCAACAAAGGGCTGAGCGCGGGCGAACACGTCGTCAGCGAAGGCACCTCGAAAGTGCGGGACGGCGCAACCGTCAATCCGACCCCGGACACTTCGTCGGAGACCACCGCCGATAACGCAACAGCCAGCTCCGAAAAGTCAGGCAAGTAATCATGTCGAAATTTTTCATCAATCGACCGATCGTCGCGATGGTGATCTCCATCGTGACGGTGATCGTCGGGATCGTCTCCATGCTACGCCTGCCGATCGCACAGTTTCCCAACATCGTTCCGCCGGAAATTCTGGTGCAGGCGATCTATCCCGGCGCCGACGCATTGACGCTCGAGCAATCGGTGGCAACGCCGCTGGAGGCGCAGATCAGCGGCGTCGACAACATGGAGTACATGTATTCGATCAACGCGAACAATGGACTCTCGCAGATCCACATCACGTTCGACACGAATACGGATCCGAATATTGACCAGGTACTGACCCAGCTGCGCGTCTCGCAGACGCAATCGACGCTGCCGCCGCAGGTGAACGCGGCCGGTGTGACGGTGCTCAAATCGCTGACCGCACCGCTGATGCTGATCTCGCTCTATTCGCCGAAAGGCACCTACGACAGCATCTTTCTGGCGAACTACAGCTACATCAACCTGGTCGACGAGCTGACGCGCGTCAAAGGCGTTGCACGTGTGCAGGTCTTCGGCGCCGGTCAGTACGCCATGCGCGCCTGGGTGAATCCCGACAAGCTGAACAAGCTGGGCGTTACGGTCCCGCAGATCGTGGCGGCGCTCCAGAATCAGAACACCGTGAATCCCGCTGGCCAGATCGGCGCTGAGCCGGTGCCTCCCGGCCAGCAGTTCACCTACACCGTGCAGGCGCAGGGACGTCTGCAGACGGCCGAGCAGTTCAACAACATCATTCTGCGCGCGAATCCGGACGGCTCCAACCTGAGGCTCGGCGACGTCGCACGCCTGGAGCTCGGCGCACAAACCTACAACCTCACCGGACGCTACAACGGCAAGCCTTCGGCAATTCTCGCCATCTATCAGCTGCCCGGATCAAACGCGGTGCAGGCCGCCGAGGGCGTGCGCCAGCGCATTGCGGAATTGCAGAAGCGTTTTCCCCAGGATCTGACCTACGAAGTAAGCCTCGATACCACGAAAGCCGTGACCTCCGGCATGAAGGAGATCATTTACACGCTTTTTGAGGCGCTCGCGCTGGTCGTTCTCGTCGTTTACATCTTTTTGCAGGGCTGGCGCGCCACGCTGATTCCGCTGGCGGCCGTACCGGTCTCGCTCATCGGCACCTTTGTCGTCTTTCCGCTGCTCGGATTTTCGATCAATACGCTGTCGCTCTTCGGACTGGTCCTCGCGATTGGCCTGGTGGTCGACGACGCGATCGTCGTAGTCGAAGCAGTTGAGCGCCACATTGAAGAAGGCATGACGCCGCGCCAGGCTGCGTTTCAGGCCATGGAAGAAGTGGCCGGACCGGTGGTTGCAATCGCGCTGATTCTCACCGCCGTGTTCGTGCCGACTATCTTTATCCCCGGTATCACCGGTCGCCTGTACCAGCAGTTCGCCGTCACGATCGCGATCTCGGTGCTCTTCTCCGCCTTCAACGCGCTGACGCTCAGCCCCGCACTTTCGGCGCTGCTGCTCAAGCCGAGAAAGCACAGCCGCGGGCCGCTCGCGCGCTTCTTCGATGGCTTCAATCGCATGTTCGGCAAAGTGACGAACGGCTACGTACATTTCTCGGGCGTGCTGCTGCGCAAAGCCGCTATCGCGCTCATATTTCTGGCCGGCATCAGCGTGCTCGCGTTTTTTGTGGGCAAACAGCTGCCCGGCTCCTTTTTGCCCGAAGAAGATCAGGGCTATCTCTTCGTTGCGTTACAGCTGCCCAACGCGGCCTCGCTGCAGCGCACCTCGGAAGCCGCGCGCAAAGTGGAGGACATCATCCGCAACACACCCGGTGTGCAGGGTGTCACCTCCGTCATCGGCTTCAGCTTGCTGAGCTTCGTTCAGAACACCTACAGCGCATTCTTCTTCGTCACCGAGAAACCGTGGGAAGAGCGCAAGAGCCCGGATGAGCAGTACACCGCGATTCGCAATCGCATCACGGGCGCCATGCAGCAGGTAAAAGACGGTATCGGTTTCTCGTTCCCGCCGCCCAGTATTCCGGGCGTCGGCAGCTCCGGTGGCGTGACCTTCATGCTCGAGGATCGCTCCGGCGGCGATCTCTCGTTCCTCACCGAAAACGTGAATAAGTTTCTGCAGGCGGCCGGCAAACGTAAGGAGCTCACCGGCCTCGCCACAACCTATCTGCCGAGCGTGCCCCAGGTGTTTGCCGATGTCGACCGCATCAAGGTCGAACGGCAAGGCGTAAACGTCGGCGATGTTTACGAAACATTGCAGGCTTTCCTCGGCGGATACCTGGTGAACTACTTCAACCGTTTCGGCCGTCAGTGGCAGGTTTACGTCGAGGCGGAAGGCGATTACCGCAAGAGCGTCGACGATCTCAATCGCTTCTACGTCGCCAACAACCACAACCAGATGGTCCCGCTGACCGCGGTCACCACTACCAAACCGCTGAGCGGGCCGGAATTCACCATGCGCTTCAACGAGTATCACGCGGCGCAGATCATCGCGGCTGCGGCGCCCGGCTACAGCTCGGGACAGGCCATGAAAGCGCTCGAAGAAGTCTTCGCGCAAACCATGCCGAGCGAGATGGGCTACGACTACACGGGCATGTCGTATCAGGAAAAGCAGGCGTCGGAAGGCGTACCGGCTTCGGCCATCTTCGGCTTGTCGCTGCTCTTCGTGTTCCTGATTCTGGCCGCGCAGTACGAGAGCTGGTCGCTGCCGTTTAGCGTGCTGCTGGGCACGCCGGTCGCAGTACTCGGCGCCTTCCTCTTCCTGTACTGGCGGCACTTCGAAGAAGACGTCTATGCGGACATCGGACTGGTCATGTTGATCGGTCTGGCGGCGAAAAACGCGATTCTGATTGTCGAATTCGCGAAATCGGAGTACGAGAAGGGCAAGAGCATCGAGGAAGCCGCGCTGACCGGCGCGCGCATCCGGTTCCGGCCAATTCTGATGACGGCTTTCGCCTTCATCCTGGGCTGCATCCCGCTGTGGATTGCCACCGGATCGGGCGCGCAGTCGCGCCGCATTCTCGGAACAGCCGTAATCGGCGGTATGACAGCCGCCACGCTCATCGCAATCTTCCTGATTCCGGTGACGTTCGACGTGGTCGAAAAACTATCGCATCGTATGAGGCGCGGCGGCAAACGCCAGCAGCCTGCGCTCGAGGTGCGCGAGGAGGAAGAAGAGCCGGCATGAGGCGGACGATTTGCGCAGGGGCTTTCGCATCCCTGCTGTTGCTCGCGGGCTGCACGGTTGGTCCCAATTACAAACGGCCGGTGGTGAATGTGCCGGCGACCTATCGCGCCACCAACGACGCCAATGCGACCGATAACCACGCCACGGCCTCGCTCGGCGATGAAAAGTGGTGGACCGTTTTTCAGGACGAACAGCTGCAGCAGCTGATCCGTACCGCGCTCAAGCAGAACTATGATGTGCGCATCGCCGCGACTCGCATTCTGCAGGCCGAGCAGCAGGTCACGATCACGCGCTCCAACGAATTTCCAAACGTTTCCGGCGGTCCGAGTGTTTCGGGCGTACGCCAGCCGGGCATTCCCAAGGTATTCAGCGCGTACTCATACCTCGCTGACCAGATCGGGCTCTCGGCTAACTGGACCGTGGATTTCTGGGGCCGCTACAGGCGCGCTACCGAAGCCGCACGCGCTAATCTGCGGGCCACCGAGTGGGGCCAGCGCGCGATTGTCAGCACGCTCGTTGCAAATGTCGCGACGGCTTACTTCGGTCTGCGCGAATATGATCTCGAGCTCGAAATCGCCGAGCGCACGCTCGCCTCGCGCAGGCAATCGCTCACTCTTACGCAGACGCTTGAGCAGGGCGGTGCCACTTCGCTGGTCGATGTGCGGCAGGCCGAGCAACTCGTCGAAGAAGCCGCCGAATCGATTCCGGACCTGCAGCGCGCTATTGCACAGGCCGAAAATCAGTTGAGCATTTTGCTCGGCGAGAATCCGACCGAAATCGCGCGCGGCCGTGCATTGACGGAACAGCCCTTGCCCGAGACCATTCCCGCCGGGCTGCCGTCGCGTCTGCTCGAGCGCCGTCCCGATATTCAACAAGCCGAGCAACAGTTGATCGCCGCCAATGCGCAGATCGGCGTGGCGCGCGCGCAACTCTTCCCCGAGATTTCACTCACCGGAACAGCCGGTTTGCAGAGCATCGGGCTCGGTGATCTCTTCACCTGGCCCTCGCGGAGCTGGAACTGGACCGCCTCGCTCAGCCAGCCTATCTTCAATGCCGGCGCGCTCCGAGCTAACGTACGCTTGAGCCAGGCCCAGCAACAACAAGCCCTGCTCACCTACGAGCAGACGATTCAGCAGGCGTTTCGCGAAGTATCGGACTCGCTGATCGCATATGCCAAATATCGCCAGTTCCGCGAGCACCAGGAGCGCCTGACGACTGCGGCCCGCGGTGCTTCCGATCTATCGCATACCCGCTACCAGGGTGGCGTAACGAGCTATCTCGAGGTGCTCACCAGCGAAACAAACTACTTCGCCGCAGAGCTGAATCTGGCGCGAGCGCGGCTCAATGAACGCCTGGCGCTCGTTCAGGTCTACAACTCGCTCGGCGGAGGCTGGGAGCAGTAAAGAGGCGGAAGCCACCCCGGCACTCTCGCAGTCAGCGACTAAACGGTCGCAGGCGGGTACCCGGGTGTCGCAACCGGGGCGGGCACCCACGCCCCGCCGCTTTCGAGAATGCGCTGGCTTTCGGTGTTCAGCAGAACCCACAGGCCGTAGATGCCGAGCGCGGTGCCGAGCGGGATGTGGAACAGGTGGAACGCTGAAACCACGATCATCAGCACGCGCGACCAGGGCCGGTAACGCATCAACCCCCAGCCGCCGATAATCGAGGGCAGCGCGAGCACGATGAAAAATCCAGCCATAATCACCCCCACCAGACCGATGAACGGCGCGGCGGTCGCGGCGTCGTGCAGGTCGCTTCCCGAACCGGACGCGATCGACGCGCTGATGATTCCGACGAGCGTACCCATGGCGAGCAGAATAAAAATACCAACCGCTGCCGTTAGGCACCCCATGACGATGTTCAGAATGCCGAGAATCCGTATGTGATCGCGCATCGGGCGAAAACTCCTTACAAAGAACTATACGCCCGAGCGGTGCCGGTAGTTCCGCGCAGCGAGTGCTGCGGAAGGCTGAGCGTGGGTTGTTTCGCGCGGGCTTCATCCCTTATCCTGTGCGAAGGCGCGCCCCCACGGACATGAATCCGAGTCACCTCAAAATCGGCGAGGAACTGCTGTCGAACGCCTTGCTCGATTCGGTTACAGTACTACAGGAACTCAACGGCCATTGGCCTCTCGAAGTCGAGTTCTGTCAGACCCATGACGAGCGGCCGCCGTATGAAAGCTATCTCGGCCAGGTTTGCTCGCTCTTCGCTTACGACCAGAACGGGGCCGAGATTACGATTTTCGAAGGCTTCGTGTTGGAATCTCGGCTGGTGTACCTGCCGTACGGTAATTTCGGCGGCCGCTTGAAGGCTGTGTCGGCCAGCTACAAAATGGACCTGACGCCCCGGCACTTTTGCTACACAACGAACTCGTTGAGCGCCGTGGCTTCGCAGGCGGCGGGATTCAGTGGGCTGAGCGCGAAGCTGCAGGTGAGCGCGTAGACGGCGCCGAAGCAATTCGTGCAATGGGGCGAGACCGATTACCGTTTCCTGCTGCGGCTGGCGGACGATCATGCGGGCTGGATCCGGCCCACATCTCCCGGCATCGAAATCCTGGACCAGTTTCAAGCGGGGACAAGGGCTTCGTTCCGCGAGGAAATGGGGCTGCTGAGCTTCGAAGCCGCGGGCGGGATGGCACCGGCTTCCATGAACGGCGCGCACTACGATCCGCTGGTCATGGAAAGCCAGACTTATACGCAAATCCAACAGCAGCCCGCTTTCAGCGGCGGCAGCGGACCGTTAACCAGTGCCATTCTGCAGAGTTCGCAGGCGCTGCCCGCGGGTTATGTCTTCGAGCGCAGCCGTACGCCGGGCCTGGTCGATTATGAGCAGCGGCTGAAACTGGAAAGCGAGCGAGCGCTGGGTGCGCAGGCGCTCGGTCACGGAGTTAGCCGCGTGATTCGACTGCGCGCCGGCGATAACGTGCAGATCGAGGGCGCGCTCGATGCCAGCGGCACCTACGGACTGACGAAGGTAATCCACCGCTGGACGCTGCACGGCTACGAAAACGAGATCGAATGTTGAGTCTTCGCCTTGCTGATAAACCGCAGGCTCATCCTTGCACGCCCTGGACGAGTGGAGGGAGCCGCAGGCGCCGCAGCGTCCTGTCGTCGATGGTGTGTTTCCGGCGCGTATTGAAGAGCACAGCGATCCCTTAGGTCTGGGGCGTTATTCGAATCCGCTTCTGGTGGCAGGAGCAGGGCGAGGCGATGTTGTGGGCGCGCATGATGACGCCGCACGCCGGGCAAAACCGCGGCTTCTTCTCAGCCGGAAGTAGGCGACGAAGTCGTGGTGACGTTTGAGGACGGCGATCCGGAGCGTCCGGTGATCCTCGGCTGCGTGTGGAATGGAGTGGATACAGCACCGACGGAAGACTTCTGGGGCGGCGAGTATGGGCCGAACGATGTCAAGCGGATCGTCACCAAAAGCGGCAACCGCATCCAGATGCGTGCACTGGCAGGGCCGTGGGTCATGTGGTGGGGACCCCATGTCGCCGATCAGGCATTCGGTCACGAACCGCCGCCCACGCACTTCGTCGATCGCGAACATAATCCCTACAAGAACCAGTAAGCAGTCGATTGCCTTACCCCTTCCAGCTTCATCAAAGATGTAGATAGTCTAAACGCTCTGGGCGGAATCTGGGTTACAAGCTGGTTTGCACACGCGCTCGGCAGAGTTATGGAGCCGAGCCCCTCCCGACACCCCGAATTACGCGCGAAAACGACCCTTACAAGCGCTGACCCCCTCTCCCCGCCCCCAGCCCGGACACTTCCGAGATTCGCCTGTAGCGAAAATCACGCTACACTAGTCCTGTTAATCAGAGACCGAAACTCTTTGCATTAAATAACTTACATGTTTTCAGCCGCTCTCATCCCGGCTTTCCTGTTTGCCCAGCCGACCCTCAGCGCCCGCATTGCCCGCGGCCTCTTCGACGAGTCGTTCGCGGGCATCTACCGCCTGTCGGGCTATGACTGGGCGCTGCTGATTCCGTACTTCGGCATCCTGATCGTTCTCTCGGTCTACGGCATCCACCGCTACGAAACCGTGCGGCGCTACATGAAGTACGGCAAGAAGCTGAAAGCGGCGCCGCCGCGCGAATTCGATCAGCTGCCCCGCGTCACCATTCAGCTGCCCCTTTACAACGAGCGCTTCGTCGTGGAGCGCTTGCTCGAATCGACCGCGCAGATCGACTATCCGCGCGAACTGCTACAGATTCAGGTCCTCGACGATTCCACCGACGAGACTCACCCCTTCGCCGAGCGGCTCTGCAACGAATACCGCGCGGCGGGCTTTCCGGTCGAATACCGGCATCGCACCAACCGGCACGGCTTCAAGGCGGGCGCGCTCCAGGAAGGCCTCGAAACCGCCACCGGCGAACTGATCGCGATTTTCGACGCCGATTTCATTCCGCCGCGCGATTTCCTGCAGCGCACGATCCACTTCTTCGCCGATCCGCAGGTGGGCGTGGTGCAGACGCGCTGGAGCTATCTCAACCGCGATTACAGCATCCTCACCCAGGTGGAAGCCATGCTGCTCGACGGCCATTTTGTGCTTGAGCACGGCGCCCGCTACGGTTCGGGGCTGTTCTTCAACTTCAACGGCACCGCTGGCATTCTGCGCCGCAGCATGATCGACGATGCCGGCGGCTGGCAACACGAAACACTGACCGAAGATTCCGACCTGAGCTACCGTGCGCAGCTGAAAGGCTGGCGCTTTGTCTATGTGCCGGCCGTGGATTGCCCTTCCGAGCTGCCCGTCGAAACCTACGGATTCCAGGTGCAGCAGGCGCGCTGGGCCAAAGGGCTGACGCAGGTTGCCATCAAGCTGTTGCCCGATATTCTGCGCTCCAGTCAGCCCTGGAAAGTGAAGTTCGAAGCGATCATGCACCTGACGCCGAACATCTCGTATCCGCTGATGATCGCGGTCTCGGTGCTGATGCTGCCCGTCATGATCGTGCGCTTCTACATGGGCATCTTCCAGATGGTGCTGCTCGATCTGCCGCTGATCGTGGCCTCGTTCTGGTCGATCTCGGCGTTCTACCTCTATGCGCAGCATGAGCTCTATCCGAAAAGCTGGTGGAAGTCGATCGCGTTCCTGCCCATGCTCATGGCCGCCGGTGTAGCCCTCACGGTAAGCAATTCCAAGGCCGTGCTCGAGGCCATTTTCGGCATCCGCTCGGCCTTTGCGCGCACGCCCAAGTATGCGATCGGAGCCGAAAAAACGAAGGTCGCGCCCAAGGCCTACCGGCGCAAAAGCGGCTGGCTGCCCTACGTCGAACTGGCCATCGGAAGCTATTTCGTGTACATGATCGACTTCGCCATCCGCACCTTGAATTTCTTCGCCATTCCGTTCCTGCTGCTGTTTGTATGCGGGTATTATTGGGCAGGGTTGTCGAAGCTGTACGAAGACTATCGCGGCAAACTGGCCTGGCAGCGGGCGCAGAAGCTGGCCGAGAGCGGGAATTCTTAGTCCCTGGCGGTTAGTACTGAATAGTCCCACTTAGCCAGAACCTAAGCCTCTTGCCTTTTTCGAGCCACCGCAGCACAATCGAAGAACATTGAGTCGGAGGGGAAGAAATAAAAGCTTTCCTGAGCCCTTCTGCGTGTCATAGTGCTTTGTGTTCCTACTCCTGGGAGGCCCGTACTGACGTACGGGCCTTTTTGTTGAGGAGATCGTTATCGAGAGCCCCTCCCGCATGCCTTCTCTCAACCGTGATTGCGCTTAGGTCTTGCGTCGCAACGGGAGCCTGCATGTGGACTGTTCAAATTGGAGATCCAGCGCTCGCTCCATTCGCCCGGCATGTATGGTGTTCCTTGTTCGCAATACGGGTTTACGCCGCTTCCGAAACAGATTTTCGCTTCGATTGAAGGTCCCTCGATACTCGGCGGATATGACGCGATGCGGTGAGGATACCGCGAGTGAGTCGTTAGAGCGCCCTACCCCGGCGCGGAACATGGATGAAGCCCGCTGCCCCGGTTGCGATTTAGGGTTCAGCCACCCGCCCGCGCCACCAGCTCGCAGGCGCGCGCCGTCCGCAGATCCGCCATCACCAGCACGTCGAGAGCGTTCGCAAACTTACGATCCACATTGAAGCCCAGCAGACGTCCGCCCGCCTTCAGATACTGGCGGATCAGGACCGGCACCCCCTTGCCTCCCGCTTCGATATCCGCCAGTGAGGCCGAGAGTTCCTCCACACTCGGCAGCAGCCGCGACAGCTGCTCCACATGCTTCGGCGTGCCGATGCTTTGGCGAAACGCCCGGCGCGGGCGCACCCAGCAGCGCGCGTCATGCGAAACATGGCCATCGAGAAAGTTGAACAGCAGCGTGCGCGAGAGCGGCTGATAGTCGCTGCTCATGCTGACCGCGCCGAACAGAACGCCGCATTCCGGACGCCGCGCCAGATGCGCCAGAATGCCCTTCCAGAGCAATAGCAGCGGCGCATAGTGCCTCTGGTATTCGCGGCACACGAACGATCGCCCGAGTTCGACCGCCGGACCGATACTCGCGAAGAATTCCGGTTGATAGCGAAAGAGCGTGCTCGAATACAGCCCCGCAATTCCTCGCTTCGGCAGCACATCGGGCGTCGCCACCAAGCGATACGCGCCCGCCACACGCCTATCTTTGCCGTGCCACAGCAAAATGTGCTGATAGTAGGCGTCGAAGCGGTCGAGATCGCGCCCGCGGCCCGTACCTTCGCCCACCTCGCGATAGGTCTGCTCGCGGCAGCGGCCGATTTCTAGAAGCGTCTCCGGAATCTGCTCGGCCCGCGCGCCATACACGCGAAACTCCGTGTTTTGAGCCAGCAGACATTCGGGCGGCAGCGCCTCGAGTTCGCGTTCGAGGACTTCCGGCGCGACCGCCGGCGCCAGCGGACGTGCCCGGCGAAACCCGTGCCGCAGCGGCTTTTCGCCCGGTTCGGCAGAGCGGTTGCGCAGAAGATACGTACGCGCCCGAAGATAGTCGGCGGCAGCGCGGCTGTTTTCGAAGCGGCGCAGCGTCGCGGCCGTCACCGGCGTGCCGGTGCGAATCTCGATCTGCTGGTTGCTTTTCTTGCAGAGCTCGTTCAGCAGGTTCAGCGTGCGCAGCCGCGGATGAATCGTTCCGGCCAGTTGAAAGGCGGGGCTATTGCTGCCGACAAAAAACAGCGGGACCACCGGGCAGCCGGCCTTACGCGCAAACCGCGCCGCTGCCGGATTCCAGCGCGGATCCACCACCGCCCGCTCGTTCCAGTCCAGATGAGACACTTCCCCGGCTGGAAACAGCACCAGCAATCCGCCCGCTTCGAGAAACTCGACACATCGCCGAACGGCCCGCCGGTTCTCCCCGGGCGCACGCTCGTCAAACGCATTCACCAGAATCATGCGCTCCGCCAACGCGGCGACATCCGCCAGCACATGGTTGGCAACGATGCGGTAATCCGGGCGAATTCGCTCGAGCAGGTCGAGCAGCAGCAGGCCTTCGAGAAATCCGAACGGATGATTCGCCACAATCACGGCCGCGCCTTTGCGCGGAATACGCGCGCGGTCCGCCGCGCTGATCGAGGCGCCGATCGAGAGATTCGCCAGCAACCGGCGCGCGAATTCAGCCGCGCTCTGCTCTTCGCGCGGAATGCTGCGCCGCAGCTGTTCCCGAAAGAAGAGGCGCACCAGCAGCGGATCGAGCGGCTTTACCAGCTTGTCGGCCGGGTGCGCGAACAGCGACGAAGGGGCGACGTCGAAAGGCAGGCGCCTGGACTCCATAGCACAAGGGTCCGGAGAGCGCGTGAATCTGTTATGACGCCGCGATGACGCTTCGATTTACGCGGTCGCCCGCCGCGAAGTAGCGGCGCATTTCGGCGCGAACCTGCTCAATCACCGTCTGCCAGTCGCCCGGCGCCGGCTGTCGGAAGAGGCGCATCCTCGGATACCAGGGCGAATCCGCGCGGCCGAGCATCCAGCGCCAGTCCGCTGCGTACGGCAGCATCGTCCAGACCGGAACCGCCAGCGCCCCGGCGAGATGCGCCATCATCGTATCCACCGTAATCACCAGATCGAGCGCCTGCACAATCGATGCTGTCTCGAGCAGGGTATGTCTTTCTTCGTACAGCGAAGGCACGTCCAGATCGAGCCGCTCCGGCCCGGCCTGCAGACTAAACACGTCGGCATTTTCAAGCGAGAAGAGCGGCCGCACCAACGCAGGCGGGATCGAGCGCGCCGGGTTGTAGTTGCTCGCATTCCACAGCACGCCGATGCGCGGATAACCAGCCCGTTCGCGGCGCGGCGGGTGCAGATATGGCACGCGGTTCGGGATCGTCTCAATCGTTGTGCGAAAAATGCGCGGCAGCTCGATCACTTCCACCTGCGCATCCCACGCCGGTTCGGGCTCGCCCCAGGTGAAGACGTGATCCGCCAGATCGCTCGCCGCGAGCAGCGCCTTGAGATTCGGCTGCGCTTCGATGAAAACAGCACGCGCGATGTCACCGACGAGCGGCGCGTAGCGAATGAACTGAATGGTGTCGCCCAGACCGTGCAGGCAGCGAATCAGTACGCGCTTGCCCGTGAGCGGCTGGCCATTCCAGAAGCGATTCGGATCGGGATTGCCGCGCCGCGCGATCGCCTCGCTCTCGCACCACGCCCTTTCAAAATCGCCGTTGAGCATGTGGCAAAGCCAGCGCCCGCCCGCACAGGAATCAGCTTGGCAGCCGCAGCTCTCGGCTTGCTCGAAAAGAGCGATTGCTTCCCGGATGCAGCGCCGTTCGAGTGCTTCTTCCGCACGCTTCAGAAGAACATCATCCATGACGCGGAATCACCGGCAAAATGAGCGCCGAAGGATAGTTCCTTTCGTGATACACCGTCTGCTTTGCCTTGTTGAATTTGCTCAAATCGGCATTCGGTCCGGCGCTGTTGAGATTGCGATCGAAGCGCGGGAAGTTGCTGCTCGAAATCTCCAGACGGATTCGATGCCCCGCCGCGAAGACATAACTGGTCACGCCCGCATCGACGCTGATCTGGTAGGCATTGTTTCGCTTCACGAACACCGGCTTATCAAGTGAGAGCCGGTAGCGCATGCGCAGAATGCCGTCGGTTACCGCCAATGCGCGTCCGCCCGCCTCCACATCCACCAGCTTGGCCGTAAAGTCGGTGTCGTTAGCCGATGTCGCCACATACAGCAGCGCTTTCACCGGCCCGGTAATTTCCAGATCCTCGCGCAGCGGCGCCGACGTATAAACCAGCACATCCTTGCGCTGCTCGATCGCCGATTGCTCGAGCGGACCAGCCGGCAGCAGCCGCGGATTGCAGCAGATCGCTCCGCCCGCCGTGGGCACAGGATTTTTTGGATCGTAGCTGTAGCTGTCCGGCGGCGATTTGCGCGTCGGGTGCCGTAGCAGAACGCCGTCGCCCGCGAGCGTGTTGGCGTGCCCGTCGCTGGCCAGATAGAACGGCGTGAAACGCGTCCGCGCCAGCGGCCATTCGTGCTCCTCCCGCCAGATGTTCGGGCCCATCACAAAAAGATGCAGCAGCGGTAGCCGCGAATCGTCCGCCGTGGCCCTGCGGTTGCACCAGCGGTCGAACCAGTCGGCTTGCGTCGCGCGAAACGGAATCGAGGCGTGCGGGCCGAAGTCGATCGTCGGAAACTTGACGCCCGGATTGTGCGACCACGGTCCGATCCAGGTTTCAATCGGCTTGTGAGCGGCCGCCAGTTTGCCGAAAAGTTCCAGATCGCTTTCCGCATACGTGTCGAACCACCCGCCCATCGAGAGCGCCGGCGTATCGATATCCTGCACGCGCTCGCGAATGCTGCGCTGCCGCCAGAATTGGTCGTACGAAGGATGGTCCAGGGCATCGCGCCAGGCGCCCAGTTTCAGACCGGTAGCCGCCAAATCGGCCGTGCGCAATGGTACATGCCCGACGTAGCTCGCAAACACCGGCCGCACATGCCCGGGCAGAATCATATTCTCGGCCAGCCAGAGCAGCCGGTGGCCGAGTTGCAACGCGCCGCCCGGCGAATAATAGCGGTCCGTGTATTCGTCGTCGCCCGAGAACGCCGGCGCAATCGCGATCAGATGCGGATTGTGCTGAATAGCGGCCCACCACTGCACCATGCCGACATAAGACGACCCGGCCATGAAAACGCGCGTATCGGACCACGGCTGCGCGGCGATCCAGTTGATCGTGTCGCTGCCGTCCGGGCCTTCCTGCGCCAGACTCCCGAGTGTGCCTTCCGAAGCATGGCGTCCGCGCACGTCTTCAATCACCACCGCGTAGCCGCGCTCGACAAAACCGCGATAGCTGCGATTAGCCGGCCCTTTGCGATCGTAGGGCGTGCGGAAGAGCACCGTGGGCCAGCGCCCGGTAGCGCGCGGCAGGAAAACATCCGCAAAGAGATGGATATGGTCGCGCATCGGAATGAGCACACCCAGTCGCTGGCGCGGATCCGGAGGAGTCTTTCGGGCCGGCTGAGCCGACGCCACGCTCAGAACCAGGAGAACCAGCCAGCCGATCCGGATCATTGCGGCTTCGGGCGCGCGCCGAACAGCGCAGTGCCGACCCGGATGATGGTTGCGCCTTCTTCAATTGCCGCTTCGAAATCGTTCGACATGCCCATCGAGAGCTGGCTCAGGTTGTGTTCGCGCGCCAGTGCCGCGAGCCGCCGAAAATAGGGCCGCGTTGCTTCCGGATCCTCCGACCACGGCGGAATCACCATCAGCCCTGTGGCACGCAGATGAGCGCAGCCGCGGGCCGCTTCGAGAAGCCGCGGAATTTCCGCTGGCGCTGCACCGGTCTTGCTCGCCTCCTCCGCCAGCTTGATCTCAAACAGCACATCGAGCGCGCGATTCTGCCCCTCCAGAGCGCTGTCCAGCCGCTCCAGCAAACGCGTCGAATCCACCGTCTCGACCGCATCGAACAGTTCCGCCGCTTGCCGCGCCTTGTTCGACTGCAGATGGCCGATAAGATGAAACTGAGCGCCCCCGAGCCCACCCAGTTCCGGCTTTTTCGCCGCGAATTCCTGCACGTAGTTTTCGCCGAACGTACGCAGTCCGGCAGCGTAGGCTTCTCGCATGGCCGCCGCAGAGAATTTCTTCGAAACCGCCACTAAGGTGATGTCAGCCCGTTTTCGGCCCGCACGCGCGCACGCACGTTCAATACGCGCTTCAACGGCCTCGAGACGATCGGCAATAGAAGATGCGAGCGGCAAAAACCCATCATAAAAGTTCGAGCGTGCAGGACGCCCCCGCGATTCGCGAGGCGCTCGAGAAATTTCTCGCCGCCGCCAGACGTCCGGCCGCCTTCGATTACGGCGATGAGCCGCTCGAATTAGCTGCGGACCGCTATATCCTCGAACTGCGCGGCGGGCGCGTCATGCTCGAAGCCTGGGACGAAACCCGCAACCTCGCGCGGCGGATTGTTTCCATCGATCAGGCGAGGCCGGGCGCGCTCGAATGCACGGTCCAGCGCTTCGGCGGAGCGCTCGGAAAATTTCGCCTGCTCGATCTGGAGCGGCCGCAGTCGGCAGCACGCGCGCTGCAGGCCGGGAGGCAGAGCTTTGCCGAACAGTTCCGGCGCATGCTCCAGCGCCAGCTGCCGGGTTGGGAGGTCAGGACGCTCACTTCCGCCCTCGATCTGCGGCGTTCATTCTCCGCGCTTTTTCCGCGAGCGCATCTGCAGCGCGGGATGGAGCATGTGGCCGCCCTCGCCTGTCCCGATACCGAAGCGGAAGCCGCATTCGTCACCTCCGCGCTGCTCTGGTTCGATTTTCTGCGTCAGCACTTGCGTGCGGAAGAGCATCTGGCGCTCTATCTCTTCCTGCCCGAAGGCGCGGGCTCGCTCACGGCGCATCGTCTGCGCTGGCTTACCGGCCGGCCTCTCGCGCCGCGTCTGTTTTTGTTTAACCCGCATGGCATGGCCGGCGAAGTGGATGCCCGCGATCTGGGCAACATCGAAACGCGTGTCAGCTCGCAGTTTCGCGCCGTCGAACTCCAGCCCGAGCTCGCCGCGCTCGTTTCGCGCCTCGCTGCAAAGTCCGGCGTGGCCTGCTGTCCCGAAATCGATGGCCGAATCAGCATCCGCTTCCGAGGACTCGAGTTCGCGCACCTCAGAGACGACCGCGCCTGGCTCGGTATCGAGACACGCCAAGAACTCCGCGGCAATTGGCACCGCATCGACGAATTCGCGGATCGGCTTCTCTCGCTTCAAAGCGCAGCCGAACTGCCGCAATTTTCCGAGAAACATTTTGAAGCAGCCGTGCGCCGCAATCTCGAACGGATCGATCCGGAACTGCTGCCCGAACCCGTCCATGGCCAGGTGCTGACCTTTGCCGCCGGTGCCCGCGAGACGCTCGATCTGCTGGCCATCACGCGCACCGGCCAGCTGGCCATCCTCGAGCTGAAAACTGCCGAAGATCTGCAGCTGCCCCTGCAGGCGCTCGATTACTGGACGCGCATTCGCTGGCATCTCGAGCGTGGCGAGCTGGACGCGCTCTTCCCGGGGCGGCTCCTCGCGCGCACAGCCCCGAAACTGCTCCTCGTCGCTCCCGCGCTTTCGTTTCATCCGGCCAATGAAATAGTTCTGCGTTACTTCCCGGCCGAAATTCCAGTCGAACGTATCGGCGTAAACTCTGAGTGGGAGGCCGCTTTGCGGGTCGTCATGCGGCTCGCGGGCGCGGAACAGCCCATTTCGCATCGGAGCACGCATAAAGGACGCAATGATACTCGACGGACTGGCCAATATCAAGAAGGCGATCGGCACCCTGAACCCGCATGAAATACGCGAGGCGAGCGACCGCTCGCTGCGGGTGGTGCTGCACGCTCCCAATGGCGAGGCGTTTAACCGGCTCGAGCAGTTTTTTCTTCAGGACCTGAGTCCCGCGCGCCGCCGCAATTCCGCCATGCAGCTCATTCGCGCGCCGCTTTCCCCCGGAGCACCGCCGGCCGATCTGCACGTCTACGACGAAGGCGTATCGGGAGTCGGGGAGTGGCCGGTATTTCATCCGGGACATCCGCGCCAGTTCGTGCACCAGACGCTCAACCGCTTTCCGCAGTTCGGCGTGCCGCTTGCGAAATCGTTTCTGCCGTTCCGCAAGCCGTTTGTCGAGCGCGTGATCACCAAGACCGCGCGCGAGAACACCATGTTCTCCATCGCCACCGCGCTGCCCGATATTGTGCCGAACGTCATCGAGCTGCCCTGGGCAGTAGCCGAGTTTGCTTCCGATACCGCCTTCCTCACCATGAACCAGGTGCGCATGGCATTCCTAATCGCCGCCGCCAGCGATCGAGAAGTCGGCTATATGCATCAGAAATCGGAAGTCGCCATGGTGATCGGCAGCGCCTTCGGCTGGAGAGCCCTTGCGCGCCAGCTGATCGGCAAGATTCCGTTCGGCGGCGGGCTGATCGCCAAAGCTGCCGTCGCTTATGCCGGCACCAAAGTGCTCGGCTTGTCGCTCGATCACTACTACAGCATCGGCTTTACCTACACCCGCGAAGAACGCGACCGGCTGTATGCCGACGCCTTTCAGCAGGGCAAACAGATTGCCCTCAAAATGCTGAAGTTCCTGCGGCCCGACCTGGCGGCAAAGTTTTCCGAGAACGCCCGCTCTGGCGTCCGGCACTCTTCTGTTCAGGCGATCGATGTCCGTCGCCCCGCTTAGCACCGAAGAGGCGCGCGTACTCGGCACTCTGCTCGAGAAAGAAGCGACCACGCCCGAGTATTATCCGCTCAGCCTGAATGCCCTGGTCACCGGCTGCAACCAGAAGAACAATCGCGAGCCCGTGGTCAATTACGACGCCGACACCGTCGAGCGCGCGCTCGAAGGCCTTCGCCAGAAAGGCTTCGCCATCTTCGTAACAGGCAGCGGCCGCGTCGATAAGTACGCGCAGCGCATCTCCGAGACCCTGAACCTCGGCCGCCGGGAAAGCGCCGTGCTTTGCACACTCCTGCTGCGCGGGCCGCAGACGCTCGGCGAGATCAAGGGCCGCAGCGAGCGCATGTTTGCCTTTGGTGAACTGAGCGAAGCCGAGAGAACGCTCGAGCGGCTGGCCGAATGGCCGAGCGGTCCGCTCGTGACCAGGCTCAAACAACAGCCCGGACAGAAAGAAGCCCGCTATGCTCATCTGCTGAGCGGCGAGCCAGTGGTGGTCGAGACTGCGCAGCCCGCGAACACAGCCGCCTCGAAGCCCAGCCGCGTGGATCAGCTGGAAGAAGAATTGGGCCAGCTGCGCGCCGAGCTGGAGCAGGTCAAACAGCGGCTCGAAAATCTCGAGAGCCTGCTGCGCTAACCCCCAAAGGCCGGCCCGAAAATTGTGCATGATGAAAAGCATGCGCACCGTCTTCGAGGCAGCCGGCGGCATCGAAGGCCTCGAACGTCTCGCCGCCGCCTGGCACCGCCGCGTCATGGCCGACGAAATCGTCAGCCATGCCTTCAGTCACGGTTTTCATCCGCACCACGTCCAGCGTCTGGCCGCCTATTGGGCCGAAGCGCTGGGCGGTCCCAAACTGTATTCCGAACGTTACGGCGACGAGACCGCCGTTGTCCGCATGCACAGCGGAAACGGAGAGCATCAGGAGATGGATCGCCGCGCCATCGCCTGCTTCGACCAGGCCCTCGCCGATGCCGGACTCGCCGGAGATCCCGTCCTCCACCAGGTGCTCCATGACTATTTCGCCTGGGCCACCACAACCACCATGTCGCGTTACCATCGCTCGCCGAATGATGTCCCGGCGGGCCTTGAAATCCCGCGCTGGTCCTGGACCGGACTGCAGGAGTGAACTGCCCGTCTCTCTTACAGCAAAAAAACTCTGAACAGCCGCCCATCTGGAGGAATATTCAGAGCGAGAGGGCGCGCGCGGCCGGATGTGGGAAAATTTAGCAGCGCAAAGCCGAACGATGGCGATGAGTACGGGTCCAGATGTTTTGCTCCTGCCCGCCGTTAAGGCCGAGAGCGGCGGCAATCCGCGTTCTTCTGTCGAGCAACAGGTGGTCGCGCTCTTCGACGAGCTCAGAGCCTGTCTATTGCGCTATCTGCTGAGCTTTTCGCTCTCCGTTCTCGATTCCGAAGACCTGCTGCAGGAGACCTTTCTCGCGCTCTTCGATCATCTGCGGCGCGATAAACCGCAGCACAATCTGCGCGCCTGGCTGTTCCGTGTCGCGCATAATCTCGCGCTCAGGCATCAACGTTCCCAGCGCAACGCCAAAGTTGTTTCCGACGTCTCCCTGCTCACCGAGCGCGCGCTCGTCTGTCCGCGCCCCAATCCCGAGGATCAGTACCACGCCGCTCAGGTGTCCGAGCGTGTGCTCGGTGTGGTAGCGGCCTTGCCCGAGCAGACGCGCTGCTGTCTCCATCTGCGCGCCGAAGGACTCCGCTATCGCGAGATCGCCGAAGTGCTCGATATTTCGCTCGGCTCCGTCGCCGCACGGCTCGAAGAAGCCCTGGGCCGCATCGCGCGCGCCACTCGCGAGGTGAAACGATGACGCCGCATGAATCGCATCTCTCCGACAGCCAGCTCGTCTCCGCCATCGACGGCGAGCTTTCGCAGAAAGACAACATCCTCGCCCAGGCCCATCTGGCCGCATGCTGGAGCTGCCGGGCGCGCCGCCAGGAGCTCGAATCCGCTATCGCCGATTTCGTACGCGTTCATCGCGAACGTCTCGACGGCACGATTCCACCCGAGGACGGCCCGCGCGCACTGCTCAAAGCGCGTATGGCCCAGCTCGAGTCCGCTCACGGCACGCGCTCGCCCCGGCTGAGCTGGCTGCACTCCTGGCGAACAGCTTTCGCCCTTGCGACCACTGTTCTTGTTCTCGCAGCCAGTCTTTATCTCGCGCGCAGAGTTTGGTCCGCGCGCCATTCGGAAACGCTGGTCGCCGTGATCAAGCCCGATCCGAATCTGACCCCCGGCGCCACTGTGCTGCTCAGCCGCGGCGAGCTCTGCCGCGAATCCAACACCAACAACAAAGCCGTTCCCGTCTCCCTGCAGCGCAGAATCTTCGACGAGTACGGCATTCATACCCGCCGCGTGAATTCTTATGAAGTCGATTACCTGATCACTCCCGCGCTGGGCGGGGCCGACGATATTCATAATCTCTGGCCGCAATCGAGAAGCGCAACTGCCTGGAACGCTGAAGTCAAAGATGCTCTCGAAGACCACCTGCGCCACATGGTCTGCGAAGGACAGATCGACTTAACCGTCGCACAGCGCGAAATGGCCGCCGACTGGATCCAGGCCTACAAGAAATACTTCCATACCGACCGGCCGCTCACTCGCTACCCTTGAGCAAGAGCCTCGCTCAACGCCAAAAAACACTGAACAAAACAGCGCCGCGCGGAATCTCTCTATATGCACGCTTGGTGGGAACGGCGCGGCCCGAAATTTTTGCTCTGCTGCGCCTTTCTGTTCGCGCTGGCGGGCGGCCTTGCCGCGCAGAATCAGAACGGCGAAATTGAACTGCACGTCCGTGATGCCTCAGGCGCCGTCATGCAGGCCAACGGCCGTCTCGAGAGCACCGACACTCGCGTCCATCGCCGCTTTCATACCGATATGCAGGGCCGCGTGCGTCTCGAAGATCTGCCGCCGGGCACCTATCACGTCGACATTTTTCGCTCCGGATTTGCGTCGCAATCGCTCTCCATCGATTTAGGCCCGGGCAGAACCGCGCTCCAGACCATCACCATGCAGCCCGCCGCGCAGAGCTTTCAGACCGACGTGGTCTCGGCCACTCCGCTCGTCGGCCCCGATCTCACCGCCGATCAGATTGCGAGCCCCGTGCAGAGCGCTTCTTCCGACGACCTCCGCAACAGCGGCGCGCTCGATCTCGCCGATTTTCTCAGCCGGCGATTCAACGGTGTGTACTTCAACGAGACACAGGAAAACCCGTTTCAGCCCGATGTCAACTACCGCGGCTATACCGCGTCGCCCTTGCTCGGCACGCCGCAGGGAATTTCGGTCTACGTCGATGGCGTCCGGCAGAATCAGCCCTTCGGCGATGTCGTCAGCTGGGATCTGATTCCCAAGGATGCGATTTCCGATGTCACACTCCTGCCGGGTTCCGATCCTTTGTTTGGTCTCAATACGCTCGGCGGCGCGCTCTCGCTCACCACCAAGAACGGCATCACCAATCCGGGTATCAGCGGAAGCGTTCTCTACGGCAGCAGTGGCCGCAAAGCGATCCAGGGCGATTGGGGCGGCGGCGCAGCAACCGGTTTCAACTGGTTCTTTTCCGGCATGGGCTTCCATGAATCCGGCTGGCGCTACGATTCCCCCTCCGACGTGCGGCAAGGGTTTGCGCGTCTCGGCTGGCGCACTACCACCACCGATCTCGCGCTCACTCTCTCGTACGCCTACAACACACTGCTCGGCAGTGGCCAGCAGGATTATCGTCTGCTCCAGCAGAATTACGCCAGCGCCTATTCGGTAGCCGACAGCACCGCCAACCGCTCGCCCTCCTTCAACTTCATCGCGCGCCATGCCTTCAGCGACGCGCTCACCTTCAGCGGCAATGCCTGGTATCGAAACATCCGCACCGAAACCATTAATCCCAATTTCAACAACGATGTGGCCGGTAACGATATCTATCAACCCACCGCGGATCAACAGGCCGTCTTAAGCGCCGCCGGCTACAGCGGCTTTCCCGTCAGCGGCGCGAATATTTCCAATACGCCGTTTCCCAAATGGCCCTGCATCGCAGAAGCGATCACGCCGGGCGGCGATCCCGATTCCGCCTGCGACGGCGTCAATATCTACGGCAAGGAAGTGCAGAACGATTTCGGCCTCTCCGGCCAGTTTTCGCTGAACAGCAATACGCGCGTCGGGCACAATCTCTTCGCCATTGGCGCGCTCTTTGATAGCGGCGCCATCGATTACACCCAGAGCACCGCCTTCGCCTATGTGAATCCGAACTACTCGCTGACCAGCGTTCCCGCCTGGCAGAATTCGCCCGTCGATCTGCACGGCGTAACACCCAACTGGAGCATCTTCCTGACAGACACGCTCACTCTTCCGCATAACATCAACCTGACAGTCTCGGGCCGCTACAACCGCGCGACGGTCGATAACACCGATCGCCTCAATCCCGTTGCCGGACCCGGCTCGCTCACAGGCGACTACACTTTCCAGCGCTTCGATCCGGCTATCGGTCTCACCTGGAGCCCCACCCCGAGCGTCAATCTCTACGGCCGTTTCGCCCAGGGCAGCCGCGCACCGACTTCCATCGAGCTCGGTTGCGCCGATCCGGCCGCCCCCTGCAGCCTGCCCAACTCGCTCTCGTCCGATCCGCCGCTCGCGCAGGTGGTCACAAATACCTGGGAAGCCGGAGCGCGCGGTAAACTGCGCTCGCCTGTCGTCCGGAATCTCCGCTGGAATCTCGATGCTTTTCGCGCCGAGAACCACAACGACATTCTCTTCATCGCGGCTCCCATCACCGGCACCGGCTACTTCCAGAATTTCGCCAAAACCCGCCGGGAAGGCCTCGATGCCTCTCTCGATGGCAGCTTCAATCGCTTCACCTGGGGCGTCAACTGGACCCTGCTCTCCGCCACCTACCAGAGCGTCGAAACGCTGAATGGCTCAGCCAATAACACCAACGATGTCGCGCTCGCCGGCTATCCCGGGCTCAGCGGCGTCATCACCGTCCATCCCGGCAACCGCATTCCGCTCATTCCGAAACACACCGGCAAAGCGTACGTGAATTTTCAGCCCGTCGCGCGGCTCGGCTTCGACCTGAACGAAGTTGTAGCTTCGAGTTCCTATGCCCGCGGCAACGAAAACAACGCCTACCAGCCGGACGGCCTCTATTACCTCGGTCCCGGCACCTCGCCCGGCTACGCGGTCACCGATCTGCGCCTCTATTACGACCTCGCCAAACACTTCCAGCTGGCTTTACAGGTCGATAACATATTCGACCGCAAGTACTACACCGTCGCCCAGCTGGCAAGCACGTCCCTCACCGCCCAGGGCGCCGTGCAATCCACGCCGTTTCCCGCGTATGACTCCGGCCCCTATGTCGGCAGCGCGCCCGCGCAAAGCGTAACCTTCTTCTCACCCGGTGCCCCTCGCCGCGCCTGGGTCCAGTTGGACATCAAGTTCTGACTCTGGACTAGCAATTTTCTAACGAAGCTCTAAATTCGCTGACGACCTGTCGACTGGTCGCCCTCCCGTTCGTTCTACTCATAAGAGGCAGGAAAACCGCCCCGCCCAAAACGATACAGGAGCCACCCATGCCGCAATACGTGGTTAGCATTCAGCACCCTTACACCCCGTCGCCCGAGGAGGAAACGCTGCACCGCAATGTCGCAGCAGTCAGCGAGGCCATGAGGGCCGCAGGCGTGAGCATCTTCGCCGGAGGCACGCAGAACCAGCCCGCCAGCGCGAAATCTCCCCGGCCGCAGCTCGATCGCCCCATGTTTTTCTTCGATGCCCCGCACCCGGAGATGGGTCAACCAGCCGCCAGCTTCTGGGTTTTGGAAGTGGCTGACCTAGACGAGGCGCTGTCGTGGGGCCGCAAAGCCGCCCTCACCTGCCGGGCTTCTGTCGAAGTGCGCCGCTGCTGATCGGCGCGGGGCTTCTTGTCATCCGGAAGCTCGTTCCCGCCGAACGGACAGCCAGATACATTGGCCCAGTGTCAGGCTGAGCCCCCCGTCAGCCGGAGGCGGTTCCGCGTATGTTCGGTTCTCAAAGGAACTCTCCGCGTATCCGAATGGTTACAGCGCGCAGAGTTCCCCGGAATTTCAGGCGTGACGCTGAATACGCCTAAGCGATTACAGCACGACTTTTTAACTCAATATCGATGCGCACGCGCCGCACGCAGGTCCTGCACGTCGCGGTACAGCGCGTCGCGCGTCGAAGCCTGCAGTGTGTTCTTGTCCAGAATCGCCTGCAGATTATCGATCGCTTTATCCAGCGTGCCTTTATCGAAGTTGCCCTTCGTCAGGTGCCGGTCGAAAGTCGAGAGATGCTTCTGCGCATCGTCGTACCGATGCCGCGCATCGCCGTTGTTGTGCTCTAACTGAGCAGCTTCCCGCAGGTCGTTCTGCGTCCGATCGATAAGCCCGCGAATGTCGCCGAAGCGGTCTCCGTATTGAAACCCATACGGAGCGGCAGCTACGGGCGCAACCGTCCCGAGCAGCATGCCGAAGGTGAGTGAAACAACGGCCAGAGCTGGTCTAAATGATTTCATGTGGTGATGGCCCTCCAAGTATTGCCACTTAGTAAGACGCATCGCGGCGCTTACTTTTCTGGCGAAAGACCAGTAGAACACATTAATTTGGATTAAGTACCAAGGAGCCTACACGCGGCGCCGGTCCACCAGAAACAGCACCAGCACAATAATCAGCAGCAGCCCGAGACCGCCGCTCGGATAGTACCCATAACCCCAACCCTGCGAGTAGGGCCAGGTCGGCAGCATCCCAATCAGCAGCAGAAAAAGAATAATGATGAGCACCAGGCGCAGCATCGGTTTGTTTCTCCCGTCAGACTAACTTAGCCCAAGTTCGTCGCCCGCTTCAAGCGGCTCGATCTCCATCACCATGCCGGAATTAAGCAGCGCGTTCCGGAAATCCTCTTCCCGGCCCTCGGCTACGTCGTACTCCCAGATCTCGCTTGCAAGGCTGAGAAATGCGTCGTCTTCTTCGGCACGGTCGGAAGAATGCAGCGCGTCGGGCTCAGTGCGTCCCACGAACTGCGCATCTAAGACAGTGGAGTCGTCGAGCTCGGGCTCCAGAAAGCTGGTCGGGTCTTCGGCTCGTTCGCCGCGCTCGTCCGAGCGCTCGCGGAAAGTAACACGGTATTTCATGAGGTTTGTGATCGAATGGATTTGAGTTGGTCGATGTGCTGCTCGATCGCCGGCAGCGATTCCGAGGCCAGTTCGCGCAGCTGGTCGTTCTTGCCCTTCTTCGCCTGCCGCGCAAAGCGTTTGGCAACCTTCTGCTGCCTCTTTAGCATCTGTTTCGCGTAGGCTTTATCGAACGCGACGCCCGAGAGCCTGGCCAGCTTTTCATAGCTGCTCTGGTCCTTGGCGGTCGGCACCTGCGGCAGAACCATCTTGTCGCCTGCGGCAAACTCGGCCAGCTTGCGATCGAGGCGCGCACATTCGTCCGCCAGTTGCGTTCCGAACTGCTTGAGTTCCGGCGAAGTACCTTTCTCGGCTGCCAGCCGCCCCAGCTGAATGCCCGCCACGCCGCTCTGCTCGGCGTCCATGGCAAACGCGATATCGGGCGAGGCAAGCATCTGGCGCGCGCCCGAATCGATATGCAGCGGGTCCGCGCCCAGAAGCGGCAAAGCCAGAATCCACACTGCCCCCAGCGCCTTCATCCGTCAAGTTGGATGGCCGCCGCGAGCGCTGGTTACAGCAAAACCGGCCTTTGCGCCTGACTTAAAAGTCGCAACTCAGGCGATGTTATGCGCGATCGCGTAGCGGGTCATCTGGGCCGTCGAATGCAGGCCGAGGCGCTGCATAATAGCTGCCCGGTGGAACTCCGCCGTGCGCACGGAAATGTTCAGCTGGTTCGCGATATCCTTGGCGCTGCTGCCCATCGCGATCAGCCGCAGTACCTCGCGCTGCCGCGCCGTAAGCTCGCTCTTCGGACCGGCTGCCTGGCTCTCTTCGCGAGCGGGCGCAAGCAGCACCTCGCCTTCCAGAACCGCGTGAATCGCCGCGATCAGCTCCGTTGCCGGTGCCACCTTCGACAGGTACGCCTTCGCCCCGAGGTGCGCCGCCTGATCGACATAGCGCGGCTCCGCGTACATCGACAGAAACACAATCGGAAGATTGGGATTACGCTCGAGTGCCCGGCGCGCCGTTGTAAAACCGTCTCCGCCCGGCATGTTAATGTCCAGAATCGCGACGTTCGGTTGAAAGCTTTCGATCGCTTCGATGAAGGAGGCGCTGTTATCGACAGCCATGACTTCAAAGTCACCGCTCATCATAGTGCGCAGCGCGTCGAGTAAAAGATGGTGGTCGTCTGCGAGCAGGACCTTGGGTCGAAAGTGCTCCTGGCTCATGATTCCGGCCTTTTCCGATTCGAGAATAGTTACGTCGGGTGTCACGGTAGTACTTCTTCCAATTATCGGGTTTTCACTAGGGAGATGATAGAGCGAAGCGAAGTGTTACACACCCGGAACGTCTTTTCTGTTTATTTCCCAACAGAGAGCGGCGCCGTGAACAAAATCCCGAAAAGCTCTTCTAAATTCAGGAAGTTGGGTACAATGAAGTCGGCTCCCACCCGCAGCAGCCGCGCTCTCTTCCAGTCGTCTACTCGTAGACATTCGGGCTCTGCCGTGGCCACCCCCACGGCCGTTCCGCCCGCTTTCTTCACTTCTTCGATCTCCACATAGCCATCGCCGAACACCAGCAGCTCCTCCGGACTCACCCCGCCCGTGCGGCCCAGAATCTGTTGCACCAGCAGCGCCTTCGAAAAACTGCTCAGGTCATCCCGCGCCCCGAAGATGCGGCCTTCAAAGAACGGCGCGACCCCCAGCAGCGCGGCTTCTTCCTGCACGTTTTCCTCATCTGTGCCGCTCGCCAGATATAACCGAAGCCCGCGCAGGTACAGCGCTTCGAGCAGAGCCCGCGCTCCCGGCACCAGGTACTGCTCGGGCGAAGCCGACCCGCTGCGCAGCGCTTCGATCCGGCTCTGAATCTTCACCCAGAGCCGTTCGAGATAGAGTTTCTTGTACGCCAGCGGCTCGAGTGGCGTGCCACCTCGCTCCCGCACCGCATCCGCCAGCGCCATCATCTGGTAAATCGTCTCTTTCCCGGTGAGCCGCCAGACGAAATCTTCCACCGTCTGCCGGAGCTGAACCTCCGATTCGCCCGTCCCGAGAGCCGCCAGCTGCTCGACACACATCGGCACCATCACGTCCATCCAGCCCGAGCGGATCAGCGAAAGCGTGCCGTCGAAATCGAAGATCACAACCCGGGCTTTGGCGGCATTCACGGTCGAATGAACGGCTTCGATCACGTTCACGATTCTCGCACGCGAAGCAGAATTATCCGATGCAAACGGCGCCGAAGGGCGCGCTAACCTAGCAAGGTGCGAGTAGCGATTATCGGAACGGGGTACGTCGGCCTCACCACCGGCGTTTGTCTGGCTTTCATTGGGCATTCGGTCACCTGCCTGGATACGGATGAGTCAAAGATCCGGGCTCTGCGCGAAGGTCACATCCCTATCTATGAACCGTATCTCGAGGAGGTTCTGGAAGAGGCGCGGCCGAATCTCTCGTTTACCAGCAGCTATGCCGAGGCCATTCCGGACGCCGACGTCGTCTTCATCGCCGTGGGTACCCCGCCCACACCCTCCGGCGCGCCCAATCTCGAGTACCTCTCGCAGGCCGCCCGCTCCATCGGCCAGAACGGCAACGGCAATTTCACCGTGGTCGTGAATAAGTCCACCGTGCCGATCGGCAGCGGCAACTGGGTCGGGTCGCTCCTGCGCGATGCCGTCGAGCAGAGCTCAAACGGCCACAAAACCGATTTCGCCGTAGCCTCCAATCCGGAATTCCTGCGCGAAGGAACCGCGCTACACGACAGCCTCTATCCCGATCGCATCGTCATCGGCGCCGACGAGCCGCGCGCCCTCGAGACGCTCTATACCCTCTACCGCCCAATCCTCGATCAGACCTTCCCGGCGCCCGTCTTTCTGCCTCGCCCCGATAATTTCGCCGCCGTGCCGCTGGTTTCCACTGATCTCGCCTCGGCCGAGCTGATCAAGTACGCCGCCAACGCATTCCTGGCCCTGAAAATCAGCTTCATCAACGAAATCGGGCTGGTCGCCGAGCGCGTCGGCGCCAACATCACCGAAGTGGCGCGCGGCATCGGCCTCGATTCGCGCATCGGCTCGCGCTTCCTGAGCGCCGGTCTGGGCTGGGGCGGCTCCTGTTTCGGTAAGGACACAGCCGCTCTGATTGCCACCGCCGGCGAATACGGCCTGCACATGCCGATCGTCGAGGCAGCGCGCACCGTGAACTCCCGCCAGCGCGACCGCGTCGTCGAAAAGCTGCTGCAGGAACTGAAAATCCTCAAAGGCCGTACCATCGGCCTGCTCGGTCTGGCCTTCAAGCCGAACACGGACGATCTGCGCGAGGCACCTGCTATCGAAATCGCCCAGAAACTGATCGATCGCGGCGTGCGAGTCAAAGCGCACGACCCGATCGCCAGCGAACGCTTCCAGCGCGAACACGGCAAAATGGGCGTCTGCCTGTGCCCGACCGCCGAAGAGGTCGCCGACGGCTGCGATGCCCTGGTACTTGTCACCGAGTGGAGCGATTACCGCGAGCTCGAATGGGAGCAGCTGGCCAAACGCATGCGCAACCCGTTCATCCTGGACGGCCGCCACGCCCTCGATGGCGACAAGCTGGTGCGCTCAGGGCTGCGCTACGTGACCATCAGCTAAGAAGGCACTTCCCGGTCGGAGGCCGCCTCCGCTGCCGGAGCGGCTTCGTTGCGGCCGGCAAGTTTCCAATCGCCCGAACGCGCTTTCCGCTTCGCACTCGAAACCGCCAAACGCTCCAGCGCATTGATCGCCGCCTCGATCCGTTCCCGCTCCGCCTTCAGTTCCCCAATCATTTTCGCCAGGTTCATGAATCCCTCCGAAGACTCAGGATTGCAGCCGGATTTTACGTCACGCCGGTGCAAATCGACATGCATATTCTATGCCACCGAAGGGAATACGAAAAGAGAAAACCCGGCCACAAGCCTTTTCCACACTCGCCGGCGACTTCCTGCTCTCTCACACACTCGCGCATGCAGCACGATCGACCCGGAGAGGCTTGTCAGGCGCGGGGGCTTGACGCTTTAGTCTCTCAGAAACGCAAAAAGCCCGGCTCGTGATGAGCCGGGCTTTTGTTGTTTAATCGGGCGACTTCCTACTCTCCCACACACTCGCGCATGCAGTACCATCGGGGCTGAGAGGCTTAACTTCCGTGTTCGGGATGGGAACGGGTGGAACCCTCTCGCTAAGATCACCCGAAAGTCGTAAAAACTTTAGGGTGACTGAGGCCGGGCACTAAGCCCCGCCTCAGCCATTCAAATAGTTATTGACGTTCATGCCACAAAATTGCGTGCGCTTGCCAGAGATCCACTCCTAAGCCTTCGCTTCGCTGAAGAAGCGCGAGCTACTGCGTAGAGTAAATTTTATGGTCAAGCCGAACGGGCTATTAGTAACGGTAAGCTCAACGCATTACTGCGCTTACACATCCGTCCTATCAACGTGATCGTCTCTCACGGCCCTTCAGGGAGATCTCATCTTGGGGAAGGTTTCGTACTTATATGCATTCAGCACTTATCCTGACCAGACTTCGCTACTCAGCTGTGCCACGGGTGTGACAACTGAATCACAAGAGGTCTGTTCATCCCGGTCCTCTCGTACTAAGGACAAGCCCCCTCAAATCTCCTACGCCCACCACAGATAGGGACCGAACTGTCTCGCGACGTTCTGAACCCAGTTCACGTACCGCTTTAATGGGCGAACAGCCCAACCCTTGGGAGCTTCTACACCCCCAGGATGCGATGAACCGACATCGAGGTGCCAAACCGGAGCGTCGATGTGAACTCTTGACTCCGATCAGCCTGTTATCCCCGGCGTACCTTTTATCCGTTGAGC